>JAABUM010000006.1_pt1 | contig 883285 bp, 760 predicted proteins | sample 5559161 | NCBI WGS metagenome assembly JAABUM01 (sample SAMN10711868, study PRJNA513369) | rock metagenome | isolation source: Antarctica rocks | place: Antarctica: Victoria Land, Siegfried Peak nord | reverse complement strand
CTAACCCTAACCCTAACCCTAACCCTAACCCTAACCCTAACCCTAACCCTAACCCTAACCCTAACCCTAACCCTAACCCTAACCCTAACCCTAACCTGTTCTATAGTAATTATAAGGGCCTAGGGGTATTTTAAGAGAAAGACTAGGGAATAATTAACTAGGCGACGTACTATAAGTAGATTATACTCTAGGATATACTATTAAAGCTACTATTAAAGATCTCTATAAATATAGTATTTATATTATTAAGCGGCCTATATTTAGTCCTAATTTAAATCTAATTAAAATAGTATAAAATAAGATAAAGGATTAGATATAAGATAATTACCCTAAAAAACTTAGCTATTATAACCTCTAAGGCGCTATTACTATAATATAAGAATAGATATTACCTAAATTTCTTAGTAATTTATTAGATTCTATATAAGTATATTATAAGGTAGTTATTTAAGCTAATAGTATATATATAAAGTACTAGTAGTAATAAATATATATTTTAAATAGTATCCCTTAATACGCTAATATTTAACCCCTTAGATATATATATAGTAAGAGAAATATATTAAGGATATTTTAAATCTACTTTAATTTTTATATATATTCCTTTAAAATCTAAAAATATTATACTTTATAATTTAGTATAATAGATTAGAGTTAAATCTAGATAAGTTATTAATAGTAATTACTAAAACTCTAGTTAATTAATAGTCCCTACTATTTACCTTATCTACTAAATACTAGGTAGTAGGGGTAATTTTTTAATATAAAAATCTTAAATTTTTATAAGTATTTTCTAGTTAATATAGTACTAGGTTATAAGTTTTAGTACTATCTTATATTTAAGTAAGAATATTAAAAAACCTTATATTCCCCCTTATATTCTATATACTAATTATAACTCCTACTACCCCTAGATCTTATACTAGGCTTTAGTAGAAGTATCTTACTCCTTTTATAAGAGGTCGTATTATTAAGTAATATATAGCGGGCTTAAGGTATAAGGTAATTTTAAGAGTTAAAACTATCTTAAAATTAATAATTTATTATACTATTAAGAACTCTACTACTTAACCCTTATAAAAGGCTTATAAAAGGATTAGTCTAGAACTAGTTAGTTATAACTACTAGGGGTATAAGCGGAGCGTAAACTCTTTTATATAATTTAGATTAAATTAAAGATATATTATTTAGACTTTAAGAAAGAGCTAGGGGTTAAATTTAATAGATATATTATATAGTAATAACTTAAAGAGTATAGAATTATAAATTAGCTTATAGTATACCTACTTCTCTAGAAAATATATATAAAATAGTAGTTAAATTAGTATAAGGCGTAGAGATACTAGTATAAAATAAAGTAGGTGTTAATAATCTAGTTAGATAAGTACTTAATAAAACTAGACTCTAGAAAAAAAAGGGAATAAGTCTTCTACTATATTAGTTAAAAATAGGATAAGGATATAATCTAGCTATTTAAGAAAGGAAAGGTAAAGTTAGTTATAATATAAGTAGCCTTCTATAATACTAAGTAAAGCGATCTAGTATAAATAGTATATAATCTAGAGGTAAAGGTAAATAGATATACTATAATATTATAACTTATAACTCTTAGAAGTTATTAGAGTTTATAATAGATCTTATAAAGAGGAGTATTAAGGAGAATAAAAAGTAGGCTTTATACTAAACTAGTCTAGTATAGAATTATATTTAGTATCTAGGAGATTAGTCTAGTAGATAATATAAGTTAAGTATAAAGCTCTTATTTAAAAGGGAAAGTACGCTCTTTATATAGATATAGGAAATAGTATATTAATTAGATTAGTACTAATCCTACTAATCCTTATCTTAGTATATTAGTTAATAATCTACTAATTATAATAAGAAGTACTTTATCTAAGTATAATATAAGAACCGCTAGTTTTACTTATAATATTAGGTTCCCCCTTATTAGTTTTTATCCTAAAAACTTATACGATTATACTACCTATTAAGTTAAAATTAAAGTCTACTTTTCTTTATTATTAGCTAGTAGAAACTATTATTAAGACTAGTTTACTAGTAATAAGAATCTACTTAAATTATAAACGCGCTAGTTAAGTTAATAAGTATAAGGTTAGAGTCTTATTAAGCTACTATATAGAATATACCTAGAAGGGTTTAATAGATTATAACCTCTTATCCTTCTCTCCTATTAAATAGTCTAGAATTTAGAATTAGTATAACTAGAAGGCCGTTAAAGTTAAAGAGGCTCTAGCTAAAATTAACTAGTTATAAAGGGAAGTAGAAGTACTAGAAAAGAAAGGAATTAAAATAGTAGAAGGGGAACTTTAAAATATTAGAGAGGTTAAATAAAAGGAGTAAGTAAGTACTTTAAACCCTAGTAACTTCCTTTTTAATATATTATCTAAATAGATTAAGATCCCTAAGGATTTTAACTAGAGTAGGCTTATTAATACTAGTAAAACTATTATAAGAGGTCCTAGTAGTTTATAAGGTTTTTAACTAGTTCCTAGGTACTCTTAGAATCCTTATATCCTTTCTATTTTACTAGGTAACTCTAACCTCTTTATAATAGAATTTTTTTAGCTTTAAATTTATCCTCTTCTTTTATTTTAAAATAGAAGGTTTCTTATAAGGGTATATTAGGGTCTACTTATTCTAATATTAAGATATAGAATACTAGATAGATTTTAATATCTAGTAGAAGTTATAACTTATAATTAATAGGTCCTTTTTCTCTAGCTACTAAAAATAGTCTAACTTTAATATAGTCTAGTTTCTTACTTAGTCTTATACTCTTTAAATTTTTTATAAGAAGGTATACTTTATCCCCCTTCTTTAATTAAAGGCTATTTTTTCTTTTCTTATTAGCTAATTCCTTTATTAAAGAATTCCTCTTATATATTTATCCTTATATATCCTTATATAATTTCTTTATATCTAATATTAATACTAATACTTTTTTAGTATCTAGCCCTTATCTTAGGTCTAGGAATAGGTCTATATATTATTTATAATTCGCGAAGAATAGAGATAATCTTATAGTATTAGATCTTTTATTATTATATACTAATTATACTATTAAGAGTAGTAAAACCTAATTATTTTACCTTTTATTAATATAGTATCTAAGATATACTTCTATTATTTAATTTATATATTCGGTTTATCTATCTATTTATAAATAGTACGCTATTAATATTCTAAGTTTAATTCTAATTAAAGTAATTAAAGTCTTCTAGTAGTTTAATATAAAGAGCTTATCTCTATTTAAAGTTATTAATTCTAGTATATTATAATCCTAGATAAGTTTATCTAATAAGATAAACTTAAGCTAACTAGTATTATAAGTTTCTTTATAAGGGATTATAATAGTATACTTAGTAAGGTTATTTATAATTACTATTATAGAATTATACTTATTATTTATTACTAGGTTAATTAACTAAAGTAGTTTTATAATAAAGTCTATTATAATATCTTTTTATAATATATCTAGTACTTTAATAAACTAAATTTATTTATACTTAATATATCTTATAAACTTATTCTACTAGTAATATATATATTCCTTAATATATTATTTAACTCTTACTTATAAGTTTAATATAACGTATAATCTTTATATAACTTTTAAAGTCTTAGATACTCCTAGATATCCTAATAAAGGATTATTATAATAATCTCTAATTACTTCCTTAACTACCTTTAGTAGTAAGTATAACTTCTACTTATATAATAATAGGTCTTAGTTAAGTTACTATTTCCTAAGCTTTCTAGTTAAAGTATCTCTAATATATACTTTCTTAAGGTTTAGAACTATATATATTATAATATATATAGTTATTACTAAATTTCTAGTTAATACTAATAATCTATTATCTTCTTATTTTAAAATAAGTTAATTAGTAATATCCTTTATTTATATATAGTTAGATTATCTACTTAAAGCGTCTACTTATCTATTACCTTTACTTAGAGTATACTAGATTTTAAATTTATATTATCTAAGAAGTTTAAACTATCTAACCTATTATTAATTTAACTCCTTTATTATTATAAATCCGACTAAGTTCTTATAATTAGTAAAGATAGTAAGCTTAAAATAGCTCTTAGTATATACTCTCTAATATTATAAGGAATATATAATTATAAGAAGCTCCTTATTATATATATTATAGTTCTACTCTATTATAATTATCTTTTATAAGTAATATACTACTAGGTACTATTTACTATTACTTTATTAATATAAGTAGGCTCTAATTATAAGGTCTAAAGTATCCGTTCTAATATATACTAGTTCTCTATTATAAAATATATAAAGTACTAGTAGGTCTATATAAGCTTACTTTAATTTAGTAAATACTTTCTTTTAATTAGTATCCTATTAAAATCCTATATCTTTCTTAGTAATTTCTATTAGTAGTAAGGCTTTCTTAGAGTAGCCTTTTATAAAATATCTATTAAAGTTAGTAAATCCTAAGAATCCTTATACTAACTTAATATTATATAGTATAAGCTATTCTTATATAACTTATATCTTCTTAAGACTTATATAAACGCCTTAGATTATTATTATAAACCCTAAGAACTTAATTAAAGTCTTATAAAACTTATACTTCTCTAGCTTTAAAAGAAGTCCCGCTTATAATAAGTATATTAATATATCTTATATATATAAGATATACTCTTAAAGGGTTTTAAAGTAGATTAATATATCGTCGAGGTATATAATTACTATCTAATTTAAATAAGCTCGTATAATATTATTAACTAGTACTTAATAGGTTACTAGTATATTAGTAAGGTTAAATAGTATAACTAGGTACTTATAATATCTATATTAAGTCTTAAATACTATCTTCTACCTATTACCTTCTTTTATCTAAATTAAGTTATAAGCTCCTTTAAGATCTAACTTTATAAAGATCTTTACTTTAGCTAGCTAATCCTATAACTCGCTAATATTAGGTAGTAGGTAATAATTCTTAATTATTATATTATTTAACTTTTAATAGTCTATATATAATTATAATAATCTATCTTTCTTCTTTATAAAGAGTATTAGATACTCTACTAGTAATTTAGATTCTTAAATAAATCCCTTTTTTAGATTCTTATTTAAATACCTACGAAGTACTAAGAGTTCCTTTTTAGATAATATATAAATAGGTCTAAATATTAGTTCCTTCCCTAGTTTAAGTTTAATCTTATAATCCTAAGGTTAGTATCTAGGTAGAGCTTTTACTATTATCTCTTTTATAAAGAGGCGTTTCTATCTTTAATACTCTTATAAGATATTAGGAGTACTATTAGTTACTTTAAGAACTCTAACTTATTAATCTTATAAACCTTCGCTAGTATCTATTAAGCTAGATCCTTATTTCTTAAGGCTATCCTTATTTAAAATTAAGGTAATATATACCTTAACTATCTTTTAGTTTAATTTCTTATCTACTATTATCCTTTATCGGCGTATAGGTTAGAATCTTATAATATTACTAGTTCGCTTAAACTTAAGTACTTTTCTTCTCTAGTTAATTACTAGGTTATACTTCTTTAACTAAGGTATACCTAAAATAATATAATAAGTAGCTATCCTAATTATATTAAAGGATATTTCCTTATAATAGTATTAAATTATAAATAGTAGCGAGGTTATCTCTTTAACTACGCTTCCTATTAATAGTAATAACCCGTTAGCTATTTATAAGTTATATAGATCCTTCTTTCTTTATATTAGTAGGCCTACTAATTATACTAATACTTCGGAGATAAAGTTTCTAGATACTCTAGAATCTATTATTATTATAGTTCTCTAACTATCTATTCTAACCGGTATATTTATATATATTATATACTCTATTAAGTATAACTATTATATTTTAAGGATTAGAATATTAATCTCCTTATACTTCCCCTTTATATAAGGGATTACTCTTTTCCTAAAAAGGGGAGGAATCTAGTAGTTCTTTTTATATATATATATTTTCTATAGTTATTATAAAAATAAGTATACTAATCTAGTAAGTAATACTCTAATATATATTCGTTATTCTTAAGGTATCCGTAGAGATTACTATACTATCTTTAGTTATAATTTAGAAACTACTTTCTTAATCTCTTTATTACTAGGTACTAGTAGTAACTTATATTATAGTAACTTATCTAAGTCTTTCTATATATATATATTCTAATTATTTTTCCTAAGTTTACCTTTACTTAGTAGTAAATTATATATATTTTATTAGTATAAGCTAACTAATATATTACTCTATATTATAAGTATACTAAGTTATTTTAGAATTCTTTTTATAGAAGCCCGTCTAATACCTTTTCCTAGTAGAACTCTATATTTTCCTTAAGTTTTATCTATAAATCTCTTTAATATAAAGACACGAGATTTTTTAAGGATTTTCTCTTTACCCTTCTTAGATTTATAACTAAGGTCTTCCTAGTCTAAATTATTATTTTCTTAGCCTTACTTAGAATATTCCTTTTAAGCCTAACTACTATTACTTTTATTATTAGAACCTAGCTCCTTTAACTATTTATAGATTTACGCGAGTCTACCTTTAATTTATCTAATATTTCTTTATTTCTTAGTAATTTCTTCGTGTAATTCTTCTTCTCTAATTTAAAGTTCTTTAATATTCTTATCTATTAGCTAATTAATAAGTACTAGTAAATCTTTTATAATTATATCTAGCTCTTTATTATTATATTCTACTTCTAGTTAATCCTTTAAAGATCTAGTTATCTTAATTAGTATTCTCTCTAGTATATTTAATTACGGTCGTTTTACTATATTATTTAACCTGTAATCTTTAGTAATATAACTTAGTTTACTATAACTATAGTATTTTATTACTTTTCTATCTCTATACTACTTCTTACCCTTAAATTTACCTTTCTTCTAGGTAAAGTCTAATTCTATTAGTATAAGTTTATAAGGATTATATTACGTATATCTTTTACTATAATATTCTCTAGAATAGATTCCTACTCGTTTAAGTCTAGTAATACTACTATTATAATATAATTCTATTATAAGCTCGTAGAGTTAGTTATTAATTCTTACTACGGCTCTAATAAGTATATCTAGCGTATTATATACTACTCTATCTCGTATAAGTTCCTTCTTAATATTATCCTTTAATCCCCTTTAATATATTATTATAAGTACGTTATTATCCTAGTTAGTTTAAGCGGAGTATTATATTACAACCCGTTATCTTCTAACTAGAAGGCTCCGGAGTCTAGGTAGATCTTATAAAGAGGAGTATTAAGGACTAAGGTAAATAGGCTTTATACTAAACTAGTCTAATATAAGTTAAGTATTATATTTAGTATCTAAGAGATATCTAGGTTAATAATATAAGTTAAGTATAAAGCTCCTATCTAAGTAGGGATATACGCTTTCTATATAGATATATAAGATCCTACTAAGAGGTATAAGTTAGTAGACCGATCTACTTAATCTATATATAGCTCTTATAATTTAGTAAGCTAATCCACCTAATCTACTTATAAGTCAAGTCTCTCCCTAGACTAATCTACCTATTAGTAATAAGAAGTACCTTTACTAGGCGTAGTATAAGGACTACTAGTTTATACTCGTAATATTAGCTCCTCTTCTAAGAATTATTATCCCGATAATCCTAACTTCTACTATACCTACTAATAGGTATAAACTATTAAGCTCTTTTTATTATTATTAGCTATTATTATTAATCGCGCCGGTAACTTTAATACGCGTTTATAAGAACTATAAAAAGGGTAGGCGCTTAGAGAAGTATAAAGTAGGGGGTTTATCTAATTATTACGTGGAATACGCCCGACTAGGTTATAGCTATAATCTCGCTCCTTTCTCTCCTACTTATTAGGCTCGCGTTTAGAAATAGCGCGATACTAAGCTAGTAGAGTAGAAAGCTTTCTAAAAGGAGGCCTAGGCTCGAATAGTTCGTCTTACTATAAAGCTAGAAATATTAGAGCGAGTTTAAAGGGAAATAGTTAAAGGGGAACTATAAAATATTAAGGAGGTTAAGGTTAATAAGTAAATAGCTAATCCTTCCCCTAATAACTTCCTCTTTAATATTTCTTTAGAATAGGTTAAAGTCCCTCTTAACTTTAACTAGTCTAGGTTTACTAGTATTAGCGGAACTATTATAGAAGGCCCTAGTAGTTCTTAAGGTTATTAACTAGTTCCTAGGTACTCTCTAATTCTTTATATCCTTTCTATTTTACTAGGTAACTCTAACCTCTTTATAATAGAATCTTTTCAGCTTTAAATTTATTCTCTTCTTCTATATAGTAGTAGAAGGTTTCCTGTAAAGGTGTATTAGGGTCTACTAGTTCTAATATTAAGATATAGAATACTAGGTAGATCTTAGCGTTAAGTAGAAGCTATAACTTATAGTTAATAGGTCCTTTATTTCTAATAACTAAAAATAGTTCGACTTTAATATAATCTAGTTTCCTACTTAGTCTTATACTTTTTAAATTCTTTATAAGGAGATATACTTTATCCCCCTTCTTTAATTAAAGACCTAATTTTCTTTTCTTATTTACTAACTTCTTTATAGTAGCGTTAGTCTTATTAATCTTATACTATATATCTTTATATAGGCTTTTTATATCTAAAGTTAATACTAAGGCTTTCTTAGTATCTAGTCCTTATTAAAGATCTAGAAATAGATTTATATATTAATTATAATTTATAAAAAATAGTAATAGCCTTATTATATCTAATCGTTTATTATTATATACTAATTAAGCTATTAGGAGTAATATAACCTAATTATTTTATCTCTTATTAATATAGTACTTAAGGTATACTTCTATTATCTAGTTAGTACGTTTAGTCTATCTATCCGTTTAAGGGTAGTAGGCTATTAATATTCGTAGTTTAGTTCTAATTAACGCGATTAAAGTTTTCTAATAGTTTAATATAAAGAGTTTATCTCTATCTAAAGTTATTAATTCTAGTATACTATAATCTCTAATTAGTCTATCTAATAGAATAAATCTAAGTTAACTAGCGTTATAAGATTCTTTATATAGGATTATAATAGTATACTTAGTAAGTTTATTAATAATAACTATTATTAAGTCGTACTTATTATTAGTTACTAGGTTAACTAACTAAGGTAGTTTAATAATAAAGTCTATTATAACGTCTTTTTATAATATATCTAGAACTTCTATAAACTAAATTTATTTATACTTAGTATATCTTATAGATTTATTCTACTAGTAGTATATATATTCCTTAATATATTACTCGACTAACGCTCGTAGGTTTAGTATAATATATACTCTTTAAATAAGTTCTAATATTTTAGATACTCCTAGATATCCTAGTAGAGGATTATTATAGTAATCCCTAATTACTCCTTCTATTACCCTTAGTAGTAAGTATAACTTCTACTTATATAGTAATAGGTCCCGGTTAGGCTATTCTTTCCTAAGTTATCCGGCTAGGTTATTATTCTTATATACTTCCTTTAAATCAGGAATTATATATATCGTAACTCGTATAATTATAACTAGATTCCTTACTAGTACTAATAATCTATCGTTTTCTTATTTTAAGATAGGTTAAGTCGTAATATCTTTTATTTATATATAGTTAGATTATCTACTTAAAGCGTCTACTTATCTATTATCTTTTCCTAGAATATACTAAATTTTAAACTTATATTACTTAAGGAGTTTAGACTATTAAACTTATTATCGATTTAACTCTTTTATAATTATAAAACCTACTAGGTTTTTATAATTAGTAAAGATAGTAAGTTCTAAATAACTTTTAGTATATACTCTCTAATATTATAGAGAATAGATAACTACTAAAAGCTCCTTATTATATATATTATAGTTCTATTCTACTAGAGATATCTTACGTAAGTAGTATACTACTAGATACTATTTACCGTCTTTTTATTAATAGAGGTATACTTTAATTATAAGATCTAAAGCATCTATCTTAATATATACTAGTTCTCTATTTTAAAATATATAAAGTACTAGAGGATTTATATAAGCTTACTTTAGTTCTTTAAATACTCTTTTCTAGTTAGTATCCTATTAAAATCCTATGTCCTTTTTAGTAATTTCTATTAGTAGTAAGGCCTTCTTAGAGTAGCCTTCTATAAAACATCTATTAAAGTTAGTAAATTCTAAGAATCCTTATACTAATTTAATATTATATAGTATAGGCTATTCCTATATAACCTAAATCTTCTTAGGGCTTATATAAACGCCTTTAGTTATAACTATAAACTCTAAGAACTTAATTAAAGTCTTATAAAACTCGTATTTCTCTAGCTTTAAAAGGAGTCTAGCTTGTAATAAGTATATTAATATATCTTATATATAAAGGATATATTCCTTAAGAGTTTTAGAGTAAATTAATATATCGTCGAGGTATATAATTATTATAAGATTTAAATAAGCTCGTATAATATTATTAATTAATGCCTAGTAGGTTACTAGTATATTAGTAAGATTAAATAGTATAACTAGGTACTTGTAATATCTATATTAAGTCTTAAATACTATTTTCTATTTATTACCTTCTTTTATTTAAATTAAGTTATACGCTCCTTAAAGATCTAACTTTATAAAGATCTTTACTTTAACTAGCCGGTCTTATAACTCGCTAATATTTAGTAGTAGGTAATAATTCTTAATTATTATATCGTTTAACTTTTAATAGTCTATATATAATTATAGTAACCCGTCTTTCTTCTTTATAAAGAGTATCGGATATCCTACTAGTAATTTAGATTCTTAAATAAATCCCTTTTTTAGGTTCTTATTAAAGTACCTACGTAGTACTATAAGTTCCTTTTTAGATAATATATAAATAGGTCTAAATATTAGTTCCTTCCCTAGTTTAAGTTTAATCTTATAATCTTAAGGTTAGTATTTAAGTAGAGCTTTTACTATTATCTCTTTTATAAAGAGGCGTTTCTATCTTTAATACTCTTATAAGATATTAGAAGTACTATTAATTACTCTAAGAACTCTAACTTATTAACCTAGTAGACCGCTACTAGTATCTATTAAGTCGGATCCTTATATTTTAAGGTTATCCTTATTTAAAATTAAGGTAATATATACCTTAACCGTTCTTTAGTTTAATTTCTTATCTACCGTTATCTACTATTAACGTATAGGTTAGAATCTAGTAATATTACTAGTTCGCTTAAACTTAAGTACTTTTCTTCTCTAGTTAATTACTAGGTTATACTTTTCTAACTAAGGCATACCTAATATAATATAATAGGTAGCTATCCTTATAATATTAAAGGATATTTCCTTATAGTATTATTAAATTATAAATAGTAGTAAGGTTATCTCCTTATCTACGCTTCCTTTTAATAGCGTTAACCCGTCAGCTATTCGTAAGTTATATAAATCCTTCTTTCTCCGCGTTAGTAGGCCTACTAACCGTACTAGTACTTCGGAGATAAAGTTTCTAGATACCCCGGAATCTATTATTACTATAGTCCGCTAACTATCTATTTTAACCGGTACGTTTATATATATTACGTAGTTTATTAAATATAGCTAATATATTTTTAGGGTAAGGATATTAATCTCCTTATACTTCCCCTTAATATAAGGGATTACTCTTTTCCTGAAAAGGATAGGAATCCGGTAGTTCTTTTTATATATATATACTTCCTGTAGTTATTATAGAAATAGGTATACTAATTATCTAAGTAGTACTCTAACGTATACTCGTTATATTTAAGGTACTTATAAAGACTACTATACTATCTTTAATTATAGTTTAGAAACTACTTCCTTAATCTTTTAGTTACTAAATACTAATAATAACTTATATTATTATAACTTAACTAAATCTTTCTATATATTTAGATCCTAATAGATTTCCCTAAGTTTATCTTCGCTTAGTAGTAAACTATATATATTTTATCGGCGCAGGCTAACTAGTATATTACTCCGTATTATAGATATACTAAGTCGTTCCTAAACTCCTTTTATAGAAGTCCTCCTACTACTTTTTCTTAGTAGAACTCTACCCGTTCCTCGAGTTTTATCTGTAGATCTTTTAATATAAAAGCTCGAGATACTACTCTATTACCTTCTTTCTTAGAAGTCTAGCTAAGGTTTTCCTAGTCGGAATCATCTTCGCTTTCTTAGCTTTATTCAGGTTTTCCCTTCTAAATATAACTACTATTATATCCGTTATTAGAGTCTAATTCCTTAAGTTATTCGTAAATATCCGCTAGCCTTTATTTAATCTTTATGATATTTCTCTATTTCTTAGCTATTTCTTCGCGTAATTCTTCTTCTCTAGATTATAGTTCTCTATTAATAGGTAGATTAACGAGGGCTAGTAAATTATCTATAATTATATCTAGCTCGGTATTATTATACTCCGTTTCTTATTAATCCCTTAGAGGTTTAGTCTTCCTAACTAGAACTCTTTCTAATATATTTAACTAAGGTCGTTTCACTATATTTTTTAACTTATAATCTCTAGCGATATAGCCCGGTTTACTACAGCCATAGTAATTTATTACTTTCTTACCCCCTTACTATTTCTTACCTTTAAACAGTTTCTTTTTCTCGGTAAAGTCTAACTCTATTAGTATTAGACCGTAAGGATCGCGTGAGAATTATTTCTTCCTATAACTTCCTCCGGAATAGAGTCCTATATAACCGAGTCTAGAAACTCTACTATTATAACGTAGTTCTATTACTAACTTATAGATCTAGTTATTAACTCGTATTAAGGCTCTTATTAATAAGTCTAAGTTATTATAAACGGCTCCGTCTCGTATAAGTTCCTTCTTTACTTAAGGTTTTAATCCTCTCTAATATATTACTATTAGCGCGTTATTATCCTAGTTAGTTCTTATAAAGTACTATTAAAACTGTGTTATATACTTAGATACCGATTTCTTTTATATTAGGTACTAGATAACTCTCGTCGCTACGCTAGCTTTATTAGAAGGTCTAAATATCCGTCTTATCTCCTAGTAAAAGAGTATTAAGCTCTCTATCTATAACTTAATAGAGATATTATTATCGTTATTAGGATCTTTTATATATCGTTTAAGAAATAGGGCGGACTATCTCTAGGCCCGTCCTCTTATATAAGTTATTATAAATAGTAGTTATTTCTTTAACTTAATAGCGTCTTTATTAAAAGAGAAGTATAGTTATATTTATACTAACTACTCTTTAAGTTTATCTTAATCGCTATAATATAAATCTAGTTTAGTAACCTTAATACCTTCTTTAACTTCTACTATTACTAACTATTATAGACCGCGTTTACTTAGGGTAAGGTCCCTTTATCCTAAGGTACTTATCTTAAGGGTACTTAAAGTATTACGACCCGTCGTCTTCTAACTAGAAGGCTCCGGAGTCTAGGTAGATCTCGTAGAGAGGAGTATTAAGGACTAAGGTAAATATACTTCGTACTAAACTAGTCTAATATAGGTTAAGTATTATATTTAGTATCTAGGAGATATCTAGGTTAATAATATAAGTTAAGCACGAAGCTCCTATCTAAGTAGAGATACACGCTTTCTATATAGATATATAAGATCCTACTAAGAGGTATAAGTTAGTAGACCGATCCACCTAATCTATATATAGCTCCTATAGTTTAGTAAGCTAATCCACCTAATCTACCTGTAGGTCGAGTCTCTCCCTAGACTAATCTACCTATTAGTAATAAGAAGTACCTTTACTAGGCGTAGTATAAGGACCGCTAGTTTATACTCGTAACACGCGTCTTAAGTAGTTATTTTAGATAACTTCAAGCTTCCTTACGTGCGTCTTCTTTATATCCCTTAGTCCTCGTAGTATATATTATAAGGCGGATGTATAAGTTATAACTAGTCGTACTATCGCGTTATATACTTTCCTTACCCTACTAAGGGTAGCTCCTTAGGTTAATACCGTCGTTATAGATAGGGCGAGGCTCTAAGTAGCGAGTTTCGCCTGTACCCTCTTTAAGTACGGGCCCTACCGTAATTTACCGTCGATATATAGTCCTAGGACTCGGATCTCCGTTTATAACTTTATTATCGCATGCCCTAGGTTAATAACCGTACCTATATTAAAGTAACGGGGGTAACGGGTAAGGTAGACTAATTTATATTTCTAGGGGGCGAAACTCGCCCCGTATATCGAAGCCTATTTAAGGTAGATCTCGTATACTAGTTCTAAGGTCTTGTAGTTACCTTCCGTAGTTTTCCTATATACTAGTAGGTAGATATTATCTATAAACCCTCTAACTTACAGCTATAATTTAGCCGCCGTATACTCCTTAATAAGTAGCGCGTTAAAGAATAGGAAGAGGATAGGGGAGATTAGCGACCCCTAGGGAATCCCTATCTCTACCGGCTCTATCCTACTCGTCATCCCCCTAATTATAATAGACGAGGACCTTTCCGCTAGGAAACTTTCCGTCTAGCTTATAATATAGCGAGGGATCCCCTTATACCGGAGGTTATAGATAAGCCTCCGGTAGGAGACGTTATTAAAGGCCCTTATAATATCTAGTAAGAGGAGGCTAGTTATATTACCTCTACCGCAGTCTTATACCGTATATACCGCGTCTATAATTATCTCTAGCGCTATCTCTATTAATCTATTCCTTCGCGCCCCTATTTATTATTACGGGAGGAGGCCTCGACTTTTAGTATAGTCGCTAAGTCGCCCTACGACTATTAATTCCAGGGCCTTTTTAAGGGTACTTAGTAGCGCTATCGGACGGTACGCCTTAGGTACTATATAGTCCTCCTTCTTCGGTTTCTTTAAGACGACCGTATTAGCCTTCTTAAATTCCCTTAAGTAGTAGCTAAGGTAGAAGCACGCGTTAAATAAATAAGTAAGCTTCCTAAAGAGCCCGTCTACTATTAGCCTAAGGAACCGATTCGGGATCCTATTAATCCCTAGGGCCTTATCTTATTTTAGCCTATAAATAGCCTGTAGGACTTCCTTACTTGTAATATTACTACTATTACCTACTAGTAGTAGGTATTCTATACTATCGATATCTGTCAGGTCGGCCTGTAGGGGGAGTAGGAAGAATGTCGTCCGTAGGACTTCTACTTTCTCCTCGAAGGTCTCGGCCACCCCTTCCCTATTACCCCTCCTTAGAGGGGGGTAGCGTTTTCTTTATTATTAGGACTTTCTAAATATTATTTAAGGTATAAGGCGGACTACCTCTAGGCCTATCCTCTTATATAAGTTATTATAAATAGCGGTTACTTACCTAACCTAATAGTATCCTTATTAAAAGAGAAGTATAGCTGTATTTATACTAACTACTCTTCTAACTTATCTTAGTTATTATAGTATAAGTCTAGTTTAGTAACCTTAATACTATCCTTAGCTTCGGTTATTACTAACTATTATAAACGTTATTTACTTAAGGTAGGGTTTCTTTCTCCTAAAGTACTTATCTTAAGGGTACTTAAAGTATTACGGCCTGTAACTCTTAGAGGTCGTTAGGGTCTATAGTAGATCTCGTAGAGAGGAGTATTAAGGAGAATAGGAAGTAGGCTTTATACTAAACTAGTCTAGTATAGAATTATATTTAGTATCTAGGAGATTAGTCTAGTAGATAATATAAGTTAAGTACGAAGCTCCTATCTAGAAGGGAAAGCACGCTCTTTATATAGATATAAGAAATAGTATATTAGTTAGATTAGTACTAACCCTACTAATCCTTATCTTAGTATATTAATTAATAATCTACTAATCGTAATAAGAAGTACTTTATCTAAGCGTAGTATAAGAACTACTAGTTTCACTTGTAATATATAACGTTATATATTAATATTTTAAAGGACTAGATCCCTATAATCTACTAGCTTAGTATATAGTTTATATAAGATAATACTTATATATATACTATAAGAGTTATAAAGGTATAGTTTAAAGAATATAAGGTATAACTTATTAATTAGCTACCCTACTTACTAGACTTAAATCTAATTAAATACCTCTAGTAACTACTTAAAGAAAAGTATTATAAGTTAGAACTAGATATTATAAGATATAGTAGGAATAATAAAGAGAGGCTAGAGAAGTTATATAAGATATTAGAAGTAGCCTAGTACCTTATTAATAATAATATATTATAGTTACTAGTAGATAGTATAGAAAGGAGGGTTAAAGCTATTATTAAGGCGGAAGGATAGTATACTAAGTATTAGGGTAAACTAATTAGAAAATAGCTTAGTAGAACTATAAAATACTATATTTTCTAATATCTAGGTAGTTTTTAGCTTTATAATTAACTAGATAATAGTATTAGGAGCTATAAAGAAAAGTACGTTTTTTTAGTAGGGTAGCGCAGGGTATCTTAGGTGTAAAGACTTATAATTAGGACTATATATATTAACTTAGTATTTAATAGAGTAGATATATATATATAATAGAATAGTTAAAAGTAAGTTATTAAATTAAAAGTCTAATAGAAAGATTAAGTATATAAATTAGTATAACTAGAATAATATTTAAAGAAATATCTTTCTTCTTAATTTTTATCTAAGAGTCTTTTTAAATTAATAGATATCTTAGTATATTATTAAGCTAGTAGATTTTATTAGAGATTATTTTTATTATAATATACTACTAAGATATTCTTATTATATAACTCTTATAAGAGGTTATAAATAATAGTAAATTTAACTCTACTATTTAAAATTATAATTAGAAAGTTCTTTCTAGTATATAATTATAAATAGTAAAATAGAGTAAGTATACTACTTTTTAAAAGTATTATATATATATTCTATAAAGTTAAGAAAGAGGAAATTACTTAGTATCTTTATAATAGTTAATAATAAGGTCTTAGTTAGTATTATTACTTATTATACTTATTTAAATTATTTATAACTATATATATATATATATATATATAGATTTAGTACTTTATTAATATTATTTATTATTATTTCTAGGTATATAAGTCTATCTTTAGAATAGTATATCTAGTATTAGTTAACTAATTACCTTTTCTCTATCCTACCGAATTTTTAGGGACTTAGGTATTTACGGCCTACTAGCGCGAGCGCCAACGGATTTATATAAGACTGTGTATTGACTTCGACTTCTTCTGCTACTAACTTCGATAGGGGTTTACACTTACGTCTTAGCGATTGTATATTAGGCGTTACCATTAATTCCGCCTATGAATATCATCGCAGCATATTAGATAGTAGTCTAGCTCCGCTCGCCTCTCTTTCTACTCGTTAGACTATCTCTACTGTATGAAAGGTTCTATCTGATTAGGCCTCCGCACCTATTGGTTCCGCTTCACCACTTCAACCGGGCCAATATAACTGTGTTTTCCCCAGATGGCATAATATACCAACGACCAGATCACTACTCCGCCGTACATGACCACTGCCCAATTCATATTTTGTGGCGACACCGGGGTTGCCGCGGGCCAAAACGCAAAGGAGTAGATCGGGGTGAGGAGAAGAAGCGCGGCGATATTGATCGCTAAACCATATCTACCAAGCGACCATCGTCCTAGTGGTAATGGTTCTCCCCTCAGACGTCTCCAAACCAGACAGGCGATAGTGATGTAGTAGGCGCTTAGGAGGGATACGATGGTAAGGGAGGTAATGGCGTTGAGAGCGGCATTAGAACCAATGTTGATCAACGATACGAGGCAGGTAATACACATGGAGGTAAGGATTGCGCGAAGAGGTATGTGCATTGTAGGGGAGACCTGGGTAGAAATTCAGCTGGGCTCCAAAATCAACAGGTAATAAACCCACATAGGCCAGCCAATTGGAGAAAGGTAACCCTTGGTCACGCGCGAACGACCAGAGCTGCCTAGAGGAAGTCGCCAGGTTGCTAACAGCACAGGCTGTGATGGTGATGATCATGATTGTTACCATGATATTGGTTGCAGCATAGCTCTTTGTAGCATTGTAGAAGACTTGGATGAATGGATATCCAGTTTGCGTCTGAACAACCTGGGAAAGGTCTCCAAGAACGAAACACATAGTGACGGCCATAATAAAGCCCATCGATCCGTTGAGATAAACAGACCACATGATTGATCTTGGGAGGGTTCGGCCGGCGTCTTCAATTTCTTCCGCTGGGGTTGACATCAGTATCAACGTCAGGTAAAAGGTTCTGAGAATACTGACACATGTGGACCGCACAATCAAACCCACACAAGGAGCCCATGGGTGTAAGAAGACCAATCATGGCGGATATGCCAAATGTAGGCCATTGACCTCCGTTTGTAAAGGTTAAAAGGGCCTCGTTGCCGGTCGCTCGAGGTGAGAGAATCCACAGCGGGACAATAATGGCGAACAGCCCCATGATGTGGATGATAAGGACAAGACCCTCTACCGCTGGCAACCTCTTGGCTAGGATGGTGTTGAAGATAACGCAGAATGAGACAATTGCCCAGACAAGTAAAGTCCCATGCCATCGTTCAAAAACATAATTGGGGTGGTTCAAGACAATCAGACCCTGTATGATGGTCCCAACCACATAGGAAGTACCTAGAAGACCGGCCTGCCATCCTGTCATACAAATCCATCCTGTGTTGATGTGAGAACCTTGTGAAACTTCGTAGGGAGGGGATCCTGTACCGACTATATAGCTCAAAAACTTTTGGTACTGTGGCGGTGCAAATTCCGACACCCAATGATACTGACCGCCTGCAGCAGGTGCCCTAAGAGCGGTCAAGAAGATGTGGATGCAGATGAGCAGCGAGCTTACATGGAAGCCATCTCAGCCAAACTCGCATAGGTCAACCCAAAAATGAACAGGACCACTAGATAGCCCCAGAACAAGTCCGCTGTGCCGCCGTTGGTGCTGACAAACAGGATGTCTCTTTCCCCCACGTCAGTGATGGCGAACGTTGACAATAGGAAGCACGCGTCTTACGCCAGTAAAAACTCCCAAGTGCAAATCAGAGTGCTATTGAATCCAAGCATGGACAGAAATTTGAAATTTCGCTAACTCGGCTTGTCAACAGTATTCGTGCGGCGAGCGAGGCCTGGCTGAGTACGACTGCCTCCTTACGCGCAGTACTTGATGTCTACCCAGAGTTTCCATGTCAACTTTGTCCTGGGACGTCCCCCTCCACTTCGGCTTGACAAGCACCCCCGTCGGATCCAATTGGTCCATCGGATGATCGTGCATATTGTCATCGATCGCATAGGTTTGAACATCGTTCAGCTTTTCCTCTTTGGTATCCATGATAAGTGGATGTGCAAAGGTAGGGAAACCAGGGGAGAAATGTACGAGGTTGGCGCGGGGTGCGCGAAAGTGGGTAGGCAAGGTCACAGTTTACGAACTGGAATCTGAAGAGGCACTCCGGAAAGGGGACAACAGTGCGACTAAGTATCATCCATGAATCAAGACTAATACAGCCAGCCATGCGATCAGATCCAGTGCTACTACTAGCTGGGCACAGAACGGAGATAGAGCGAACTATGTCGAGGAGCCGCGAGCTCTGTCTCTAAGTCTAAGCTGGCCGTAGCAGCTTTAGCATGGGGGTTGACAGGCAGGGTCGACGGCACCTACCTTATCCAGTATCCCGTCTTTGGCGTGTTTCCCATACTACTACGAATTTGGCGGAGAGCCCCTTGTCACGCTAACATTTGACTTGCTGAGCACGTGTAGTAGATAACGCCAGTGTGCTTGTGTACCACGGTACGTAATGCTGGAGATTGTCAGATTAACGGGGCGCGCGGGGGAAGCTCGCGCGAGCGTCGGCGAATCCAGCCCACTCAACACGCCGTTTCCCACGGGTAGAGGGACTATCTTGGACAATTGGCTGAGGGTAAGCGAACAAGGGGACTTGTCGGACAGAAAGAGGCGGGCTACTGGGCCGGGTCTCCGATCGGCTAGCCATGGAACACCCTGCTGGAACTCCGCTTCGCTAGACTGGGAATAGACGACTGTACTAAAACGTGCTACTGCCTACTGTGGTGTCCAGCGGGCTGGCTGTTAGCGTGACATGGGTTAAAGTATCTTGGTGTGTCCTCTCCTAAATAATCCCTGACGCGTTAACGACTAACCCCCAGTGGACTTGGCGTCAACGAGCTTCTGTTTGACTTTGTGGCGTTCAGCGGGCGCTTCGGCTCAGGGAAACCCTCCCCCGCGGTCCACTTTCCACCGAAAGGAAGCACGGTCCCTGCGAAGGCTTCGAATCCTATCAGTAGATCTCAATCAGGCTTGAAGGCTCTCCATCGCCTCGTACAATATGTTCCTCCCTGGTCTGGATGAGCAAGAAGCTCTCATCTCTGTTTTGTTGGAAGGTATTGTCAGCGAGTCCCATCAGTGTCGAGGGATACACTACAAAAACAACAATAACAACAACAACGACAACAACATCGTCGATGTCGTCGGCGCCTGTTACAACCCAACACCCTCCACTCCTTCAAGTCACCCCTACCGATCACAGCGCTTGGATTGCTGTCGCTACTGTGTTGGGCCTGTGTTGCGCTCTGGTCACTTTGCTCATCAGGGCCTTCGTCCGAATAGTGATCAGTCCACCTTTGGGTTACGATGACGCTGCAATCCTCGCAGCGACGGTGAGTTATCCTCTGTCATACTCTGTCCGTTGTTGCGCACCAGCTGAGGGAAACGAAGATTATTGCGACGATACAATCGTCTGTGGTGCTGCGCGGCGTCTGTAAGGGACTTGGGAAATCCATAGATCTGATCAGTCCTACCGATCTACTCGCGGTAGAAAAGGTAGATCACCAGACCAATCCTCTCATACTCTCAGAGGAATGATACTTCTAGGCCGCTTATGCCAGTGATACTCTCTATCTATTTTCCGCGTACCTTGCGAAAGGCTCGGTCATGTTGTTACTACTCCGTTTGACTTCGAACCCGCGGCATCGGATGGCTTTCAAGACCACTCTTGCGGCATCAACTGTCTGGTTTATAGCGTCATTTTTCGCTATAGCTCTGCGCTGCGATCTATCGCACCCTTGGGTTCTTTTCCAAGAGAAATGCACCGGTCTAGTACTTAGAAGCCCCTGGCTTTTCGCTTCTTTGTCAACTAACCACTGATACAGCTCCTCCGATGGCAAATCGTGACCGCTTTCGATGTTATTGACGAATTTATTATATTTGCAATGTCATACTACCTAGTCCACGGTCTTCAAATGGGATTAAAGAACAAGTTCATTGTCGTGGGGACTTTCGCGTTTCGGCTGGCGTGAGTTGATCCAAATCTCGTTGGTGTCTTACGCCCATTCAAATCCCTACCTCTGGTCCGAGTATCTCTTCGCTCCGCATCCGCACTCACGTAGTTCATCGTCACTAAATCAGACTATTAGGCTCATACCGACCTTGATCATTCGACTAGTCAGCTTCCCCCGCCACAACCTAGCCACCAATCCCGCATTCACCCTGACGTACTTCTACGTATGGACGCAAACTACACTCTACATCTCCCTAATGACCAGCATGATTCCATGTCTCAAACCATTTGTGGCGGGCCTCCACACCGGATACGGCGCTTTTGACATGGAACAGGTCGCCACTCAAGTACAAAACTCCTACGGTTCGAACCACCACGCCCGGAAAAGCAGGCGCACCGACCATTCAAGCAGTTTCCCCAGTAAATCAGCATTCAATTCCACGACCGGGCCAAGTAGTCTCGTTGGAGACGGTGTTGGGAAAAAGCGAGCAACATTGAATGGTGGACTCGAGTCTCCCACCACAGGGCACCACGGACGCCCGAGTCAAGCGATTCCGGTAACAAGGGATATGGGGCTCGGCTTGGATCCGAGAGTGGCTGGTAAAGACAATGGGCGTGGCGAAGGAGAAGTGATGAACCATACATCGGCGGTGGCGCAGGACGGAAACAGTATTGGCAGCAACGATAGCCAGCAGATGATCATTCGCAAGGATGTTGAGTGGGCAGTGGTATACAGCGACCCGTGATCATGGCGAAGAGAAATGGAAACGTTTCAAGGTGCAAGAAACGTTATCTGGACGGCGATGGCATATCCCTCGCGGGGTTCAATGAAGATAAGACTTCCATAGCATTTCGTGTCTTGGGGATAGAGGCCTTCAATTTGGAGGGATGTATTTTACAGGCTGACCGCGTCAGGTCGGTACTTCGAAGTCGAGTCGGGTACCCGACTCGACTCTTAGCGAGTTAATACCCATTCCTCTTTTCTACCTATACACCTGCCTGAGTCCTCGCAATCGCTAGAAGAATCACGGAATTTCCCCAGCATACCCACCTCTACACCTGGAAATTACTATGGCGATCCCTCGCATGCCCTCAGTATCAACAATAGCAGCATGAATACCCTTGCAATCCTCAGTCCGATACACCGCCAGCGTCCCAGAGCGGTGCTTGCCAGTACCCCAGTCGAGTCTCATTCGAGAGTTTGTAGGCTCAAAGGTAACATGTTTACCCTTTAGGACCTTGGGCCGAGCTTTGTTCGTACCTTCTTGGCCGCCAGATTTCGTGGCGATAAGATTGTCTCAGTGAAAGAGTATTCATACACCGCGTTGCGCTTCAATCATCCCACGACCTGCCAATTGACAGTGCTATAGCCGATGACCTGTGTAAAGACCTCGTCTCTCTTCGCTACGTTGCTCGCACTGTATGCCGCGTTGTCTGCATCCACAAAACGTAGGTCTTTGCCTGAACCGAATTGAACGATTGTGTTCACCTAGACAAAGACGACATGGTGAGCAAGCTTGCGCGGTTCTGTATTGTCGTCATTTGGGGGGTGGCCAGAGCTGATATCGCTTACCTTCTCTATACGGTTCATGTTTTCGAACTTTATCATCCACTGGTGCGAGGATCCCACAAAGGACTCAAAGCGAACGCCTTCCGAATTCACGACAAGTCTACCACTGTGCTTCGCACTCGAGCAGGTGTAAGATCCGTACGCTACCACCTTTGATTGGGATTGCGTTGTGCACGACTCCGGCCCAGTTGTTGGGTGAGTACTGGATGTTTCACTCTGTACACCCGGTTGGTTCTCGGCTTCATGCGGCGTGTCGTGTGCCTGACGACTCCCTTCGGCCTGTAGACGTGCAATGGCCCATTCAACTATCGATGCAGATCAGCGTCTGCTCAATTTATACAACTTCAACAGTTCCACAATGACTTACCATGACTTGGGATACCCCAAAAGAGCCATTTCATTGGCGAAGCTAAGAGTCTGTATCGTGGGTATCGACTTGCGATGGGGAAAAGAGCGAAGAATGTTATCCCAGCAAACAGCGACATCGTCTTCACAAGCAGCCAGACAGGCGTCATGTAAAATGCGATACAGCCAATGCCAAACCAGACGAGTGTCCATGCAGTACGGGTAGGCTGTCGCCATTCGTAGAAGCTATGGCTGGTCAGAATCGAGCCGGCACAATACAGGTGTATCGAAAGGTACAGTGGACTCACTTTAGCAATACTTCCAGGAGATTCGCCATGTCTCCCAATTGCAATAGCAGCCATTCCCCCATATCTTCGATCAAAGGATCAATCCAGCTTTGTGCCCCTCTTTTCTCGATCTGTTCAGGCAGTGTATGAGCGGTTATCGAAGGATCTTCGGTACGCATGATGGCTTGACGAAGCTTTTCAACAGACGGCTTTTCATATCGACGGCGCAAGACCTGACCGATCAATGCCAGGCACTGCTTCCTAATCAGCCCAGATGCCATGTGATGCGATTAATTGCCGATGACTTACAGCAGCTGCGCAGAGACCTCCGATTGCCCACAAAATCACGTAGGCCACAAGATAAGCTACAGTCTCGGTGTGGTTTTCCCATCTATAGATCCGCCGGATATGCATCATCAAATCCTGCCATGGTGTAGAAGCAACCAAGAGCCTTTCAATACTAGCACTCACTGTCTCTTGAGAGGCAGGGGGCGGCTCAGAGAAGAAACCGATGTATTGGCCACCATACTTTTCAACCCGTTGGAGGACTAGCTGGATTAGTTCAAAAAGCGTTAGCAGGTCCAACAGTGAGCCGTGGTAACTCGATGGAATAGACACACCTGATGACTGTAGCTTTTCCAGTCTGATTCTGGTTTCTCTACGCTACTGAACTCTCTGTGTTTTCGGTCCTGTTCCTCTTTACTCTCGAGCCGTTTCAATTTCAAGACATGGCGATCCATCGTCCACCTGACAAACAAATCTTGTCTGGCCTTCTTCAATTTCTCCAAATCCTCACCAGCGCGTAGCTTTTCTTTCTCTGTCTCTGCCTCGTCTACGGTTTCTTGGGCGTGGATGAGATTTACATCTTGCGCGTGCGTGACTTCGGGGCTCAGCAGATTGGCCGCAACCTCCTTATTGGTCTTCCGTTCCGTTTTTGCTTTGATGGTGTCCACCGGATGGTGTACTAAATCTTTGAAGCCTTGAGGCCCTGCCTTTTGTGGTGAGCCGTGATCGAGGCGTGTCTCTCCAGAAGTGGCATCTGGGGAGGCTGCAAGAGTCACAGTATGGGATCCATCCGCATCGTTGAGCTGATCATTGTGGACGTGCAACACACTCTTGACTTTCCCAACGAGTCGCTTCCGTTTTGACATGTGCATGTCGTTATCAACAGCTGAATGATCCGAGACATCGCTTGTATGTGCTCCACGGGCCTCGTCATTGTCGTTGCCTGGACCAGATTCTATTGCAGCACGATCGAGAACTGAATCACCTTGATGGTTGGCAAACATGGTGGAAGGCAGATTCGTGGCATAGATTGTTAAGGTTTGTAAAAAGGGTGGGAGGAAATGGAGCTGCTCTGGAAGTCCTGCTGAAGGGTTGGTCAGGATGATGATGAGATGTATGAGGTGAACGTGGACTGAGACTAGTCACAGGCTATGGCCTCTTGTGGTCTAATAGTGTTGAGATGGATGATAAACAACTACTGTAGGAGTTCACGGTGTTCATGTACTAAATGGATACTAACCCAACGTCCGCTCGTGCAACCCGAAGTGCAATCGCCTGACCAATCAATTGCTCTCCCGAGTGATCACGCTCTCGTGCGCATGGAACTTCGTCATCACTTTATGCGCAAGGGCGAATTGCAAATGACGTCATCCTCGGAAGACTTGGCTTGATGAGATGCTTAGTCATGCCATTCGTGCTGCTCTTTCGTTTGTAGTTCTGTGCGGAACCAGTCTGTTCTGTCTCATACAGAGGTGCGACATATATCGCGAAGAACTCGAGGGAGGCTCAAGGTAGGCTTGGAACCTATATTCAAGTCCTATATGACGCCGCTCTAGGTACCGGCTCATAACTTTCATCTGGCGGTCTCGGTAGCATTGCCAACGAAAACTGCAGGCTGTGAGCCCTGTAGGCTGTTTTGATTATAGTCGTGAAGGAGATGGGCGTAGTCAATGATCCGCGTAGTGTTCGCGTTAAATCGCACGAACTGCTGCATTAATGGAATTGATACAGGTTCGAGCAAATACTCAGATGGTACTGTTCGATTATTCTGGCAGATCCACTGGGCATGCGTAAGGCCCAGGATGCAAGCGTCGTTCCTCATCACTTGGACCTCTATTGGGGCATCATGGTGGTGGAAACACCATTCAACATAGAGCCGAATGACGATAGTTGGAAGCCCAGGGCCATGAAGCTGATGGCTACTCATTTCTAATATTCTCGACTGGGGTGAGTCACCACGCCTTGAGGCTAATATCCAGGCATCGAATCGTCTTGACATACGACTTGATACAGACCTCGTTCACCACAGAGCACAAGCCATAGCTATTGGATGACTAGAAGTACAACCTCGACCACGGGTTGCCATTTTGAAACGCATGAGACCCTGAGACCCAATGAGATGTAGATTGTGATTAGAGCTGGGGAGAATGGAACATATAATCGAACATGAACACTCCAAAGCTAATACAAGTGTCAGCATATATCAAAGGTAATGAACAAGTACCTATCTGCTACCTTGCGAAAGCATGGCGTGGCCAAGAGCTATCTCCTTTGCACATCGTCAAGCCTGTCACTTCTTCAACGTCGATAAAGACGAGGATGAGCAGCGTTGGACTGTTGGAGCGGATATCTATGAAACCATTGATGAGCTCGAGTCTATATGAGTCTTGAAAGCCGCACGTGCAATCTAGTGATTAACAATCAGCGAAGGATCTGGAGCTACAGGAAAACAAAGAGACTGTCACTAACCAGGGACTTTTCCTACCACAGCGTTTGCGCTTTAGCTCTACCAAGTGTATCGATGTTTTAATCTTCTATTAGAGACCAGAATGCTCAACCTCTAGGTATAACCGTATACACTCCACGTCTTTGACAAGAGCGCAATGGAATGATCCGGCTAACATCGGTTCATCAACTCCGGAGGAAATATGAGGAATTTCCATGAGACGATCATCGTAGAAGAAGGTTCAAAAGAGAGACTGCCAAAGCAACGCACATACTGTTCAATCGGTAGGTCTTTCGCGTGCAAGAAATACCCCGGACTGAAGAATTTCTTGCGTGTCTCTCGTAATGCTCTTGGCTCAGCCGCTCAGGCTGTTCTGACTGTACTTTCCAAAAAGTTGTGGAGATTGTACAGAATTAACTGCTGCCTCATCACGTGTGATAGGAAAACCTATCACTGGAAAGAAGACAGCTTCTTGGCTCACCTAGGAAGCTCTGATTCCCAGGAGGCCCAAGGTAGTATATTGTACATTCAATATTCTTCCAAGCGTATAAGAGCCCTCGGTTTCTTAATGTGTGGGTACTATAATGACAGCATGACACCGCAGGTGCCGTGCAAACCCTTGTTAGCTTCCAGCTAGCCTTGCTCTGAGTGAGACAAATGGCACATGATTGAGACAGTAATCGATGGGAGAACCTTCGTATCATCCAGGAAGATCTAGTAACAGCATTCCTTAGATTAGCTCCTTAACTGGCGAAGAGAATATCGAGAATTCGAATTTACCAGCGATCTTCTGGGAGAACATTCCACAAGGCTACCAGATCCTGGGTCTCTCCACAAAGATCTTCTCGACTGTCCGTTGAAAGCACCCGCCGCCAATGTAATTCTATTCGCACCCTTCAGCAATTTAACAGCAATATCAAAGATTGATAATGCCACGAATCTATTTTAAAGAATTCCCCTAAAACTCCTCAGCAAATTTCACCGCTGAGGAGGGTTTCTCCACAGATCACCCTTTAGATTACTGCGTAGAGCTCTTCTGGGTTGTCCACTACTTTAACATCTACATCTATGTTGAACACGCGAGCCTCGTATCTTGGCAGTAACAACCACGCGGTTGCAACAGGAGTTACTATCTTTGGAAAGCTCCATAGGTATACACAAAAGATGGCATATACTTTTGTCACCGTCGCCGAGCGTTGCCATGAGCACGGAAAATTCGACTGCATTATTGCACAGGGGGCTCAGACGCCACATCTCTAGGAACGTCAATAGTAATATTTGCGCGTCCAGTAGGCTCCACGAAGTTCATCGTCTCGGGCCTCATCTCGCAACACGAAATATCGCTGGGGTGACCGGCCGTCCTATGATGCCTACCCTAATAAGTATTGAGACCCAGAATCTGATATTGAATGCTATCCCTCAAAGATTTATGCGCCAGGATACGGGCATGGTATGAATACTCATTGAATCGAATTGGAGCAGTATGTTCTTGTTTGAAGTCGTATAGGAAGGTGTCGCACATGATGGCATTATGTTTGTGCCTGAAAGGAAAGGGGATCAAAGGCGTGGCTAGGACCTCGATGTACCCTTCTGATACAATTTCAGACATGTTCCCTGCTTTCTGGTAATGTACATGTGCAGAAGTAGATATAGCAATAGACAGGTTTTATAGTCCCGATTTTAAGCGATTATTTAATATTATTTAATAGTTAATAGCTATATTAGGCTATAGTATTTACTAATTATATAGATTATTAAGTTAGTAATTTAATATAAATAATAGCCTAATTAGGCTATTATTCTAATATCCTTTATAATTAATCTATTACTTACTAATATTTATATCTATTCTATCCCTCTTATAACCTTCCTCTACTATTACTAATAGTTATTATATACCTCCTAGATATACTTTAAAGTCTTTTAAGGATATCCTAGGTACTAGTACCTTTACTATTATTATTACTAATACGCTAGATCCTCCTTTTATATCCTTATAACTAAAGATCTTAATATAATATAATAAATATATAATTATTATATATCTATATAATTAGTAAAAAGATATTATTACTAGCTTTTATATAAATATACCTCTTATACCCTAGGAACCTCTTAATAATAATAATATCCTTCCCTTATATTCCTTCTAACCTACCTTATAGAAGTCCCTTTATAAAGAGAAAGGTTATAAGAAAGCTAGGCTATATAATATAAAGTTATTATAATATTTAAAGAAATATAAGAGAAGGGGGACTAGGAGCTTAAATATCTTATAATTAAATAGTTATAATAAGAAGTATAAGAGAGGTAGGTAGAAGGGATAAAGTATATATAAAGGAACGCTTTTTAATATTAAAGAGATAATAATATTTATTAATTATATACTTACTAAAGTAGGTATATATAGACTTTCTAGTATAAATTTATAATTAAAGGATATATAATAGGACTTTAAGATATATATTTACTATTCCTACTCTTAGAATAATTATTAATAAAAGGTAGTAGTACTACTTAAATAGTATAAATATAAGAAGGAATATAATAGGAGATCTAGGTATATAATAACTAATAATAATCTTATATAAGTACTAGACTAATAGTAACTAATAGCTAATAAAGTTTAAGCTAGAAAATATAAAAAGAAGTAAGATATAAAAGATAAGAAGGAGAAAATATAGGATTATAATACTAAATAAGATATACTCTCTATTTACTAGGGTAAAAAGGTTATAAAGGAAATAGAGAATACTAGTTCTAATAAAATTCCTTCTTATAAAGAAAATAATAAATAAGACTCTTCTTTAAAAGGCTTATATATCTTATTTTTATTTATAATAATATTATTATTACCCTCTAATATAAGTATTATATTAAAAGATTCCTCCTACTAGTAGTAAAGCCTAAGTCCTTAATACTAGAGTAATACTAGCTACTAGAGTAGTATTAGTATTAAGAGTAATCTTAAAGATAAAGCTAACTCTATTAATAGTATTATCTATTAGTTATAATAACTATAATAATAGAATAAAAAAAAGAATAAAGAGATAAAGTTATAAAAGGATAGGTAAAGACTTAAATAAATATAAAGGTCTTATCTAACTTAGGATATAACTACTATTTTAGTTAATTTTATAAAGTAAAGTTTAAAATTCTTTAAATCTTATAATATAATAACTCTAGTAATAATACCTATAAGTATTAATAGGCCTATATTAATAAGTAGTACTTAGGCCCCTCTACTTATTAATATTAATATATTTATAATAACTAGTACTTAGGACCTAGCCTTAATTAAAAAGCTAGAACTTATTTATAAATAATAACTTAATACTAACGCGGAACTTAGTTATTTAATTAAAGGAATATAATAGACTAATAATATATTAAATATACTTTATAAGGAGTTATAAGCCTTTATAACTCTATTATAAAAATAAATAGAGGCTTAAGAGGACCTTATTTAAATACTTTATATAAATTAAGTCTTATATTAATAGTACCTAAGTAAAGAGATAGAATAAATATAAAAAATACTAGAAAATATTACTAGTAAGATTAGTCTTACTATTCCTATAAATAATAATATACTAAGTCGTCTCTAGATATCTAATAGAGAGGTTATAAGTATAGTATAATTATATATTAATAGGCTTAATAGTATTAAGGATATAGATTAAGTAAGTAATAATAGAGACTTTAAAAGTAATAATAATAATAGTAAGTAAAGGAGAAATACTACTAAGGATTTTTATATAGAAGTTAATAAGGAGCTTAGTAAAGACGGGGTTAATAATATATAATAGGAATACTATAAGACTAGTAGATATAATACTTAGGTATATTTTATAACTCTAATATATAAAATAATATAGAATAATAGAATAACTAATAGTATAAACCCTTAATATTTAAGCGACTTAAGATTAGGATATTTTAGAATAAAAAGTAGAAAAACTAAATAGAATATAAAAGTAGAAACTTTAAGTAAGAATAAAGAAATAAGGCCTTATAAGATACTTACTATTTTATAGTAATTATATAAATAGGTTATATTACTTAATAAGGGCGAGTTTCTTATATTTCTTATATATATTATAAAATTAAGCTAATTTATAACTTATCTTTATAAGCTTCTTTATAACTTAAATTTAATACCAAGCTTTTAATTAGTAATATAGTCTATAAACTAATAGTATTATAGTATTAGAGTTAGGTAATTATATATAGATTATAAGCTTATAATCCCTTTAATTATATTATAAGGCTTAATATAAAGAAATATACCTAAGTAATTATTAGGTAGAGTTAATTATTAATAAATATTAGTAGATTATTAAAGGCCTTATTCTAAATTAACTAGATACTATATTTTAGCCTTATAAATAAGTAAAATAATTTATTAATAGTACTACTACCTAATAGATACTACTAATAGGTATTAGCCCTAATTTTATTTTATACTTAAAGGTATTTATTACTTAAAGTATTTATATTATCTTAAAACTATACTTAATAGTAATCTATATACTAGCTATTCTTTTATTAAACTTTCTCTTCTATATATTTAAATAGCCTATATATAGTAATATAATAAACTCTATATACTTATAAGCTTTATTATTAAATAGATCTAGAACTTACTACACCTAGAATACTTAATATAGTTAGTCTTATATACTAGAAGTTTATAATATTATTAGGTTATTCGCCTTTCCTTTAAATAGGTTATATAGTATACTAATTAGACTATCTAGGTATATTACCCCTAATTATATTATACTATATACCTTTTTATATATAAAGTAGAAGAACCTCTAGTCTTCCTTTAATTAATAGAAGCGCTAAAATATTCTATTAATAAACCCCTAAATTATAGACCTTTTATATATTTTACTTATATATCTAATTACCCTTATATACCTCTAGATCCTATTATATTTAAGAATAGGATACTAGTATAAGATAGGATTATAATAATTATATAAGTACTTAAGGATATTATTAATTATAGTAGAAATAAAGGAGGGAGACTAGCTTAATATTCTTAATAACTTATATAAAAGATATAGGTATAAGAATTTTACTAGAATAAGATATAAAGTAAGCTTTAAGCTAGGCTAATAACTATATTATTAGTTAATACTTTTAAAGTTAAAATAGGTAAGTAATTAATATATCTTATCTTTAATAAATCTAAATATCCGCCTTATTTACTTAGGTAGGAAATTATTAAAACTCTACTCCTTACTCTAATACTTAACTAGTAGGATATAGGTATAATATAGGACTTAGCTAATATAATATAAACTAAGGATAAGGAGGGCTAGAGTAGTTATATATATAAGTCCTTTATTAAAATTAATATTTATAATATATTATTATTAATAATATAGATAAATAGATAATTACTAAAAAGAGTTTTATAAGTAAATCCTAGATAGGTAGGGCTAAGTAGTAATAGTTTATATTTAGGTAAATTTAGATTAGGCTTAGCGTATAGCTAGATCTATATGAATTATTAAATAAACGTTGAATAATCTTACTGTAAAACCTATCTAATAAATTCGTTAAGTAGTAAGACAAAGGACGAAATCATTACTTTAGTTAGTACTGCTCGTCACCTTTTCCGGGGACTATGTTCCCCTTTCGGACATACTTTACCTGATGTAGAGGCCATAGTCGCTGGAGTACGGTCCATCATCCGAGTCTCAGTCATTTGTGATGCTGCACGATGACATCAACGCCAAGACTCTCCTTCACTTGGCAAGAGCCTTCAAACTTGTATCACCTCCTTCCCCAGTGCAACACCCAAGCTCCTCACAACCCACCTCTCAAACACAATCAACCAGTCCCTCATACAACCCCCACACATCTCCATCAAATCTACATCACCACCTCATCACAGCCCCGATCATGGACTTCATCAAGAACGCCATGGGGAACAACGACAACGACCAACGCGAGCCCAACCAACAGAATCGCACCAACGAGCCCACCGCCCAAAAAGCCAGCGGAGGCGGTGGCGGTGGCGGTGGCTTCCTAGGCGGCTTCGGCGACAAACTGAACTCCGCCGCCGGCGGCGGAAGGGAGAGTGAGAAGAACGAGGATTATCTGGACAAAGGTAACAGCGCCCCCTTCCCCCAAACCGGAGCACATACACAAGAGCTATTCCATACTTGCCACACACATACACTCATAACACACACACACTGACGCAAGAGTCATGATCCAGGCATCGACGCAGTACAGCAATACGGCTTAGGACAGGGCGATCAGAGCAACGAGTCGGCGCTGGAACAAGCCAAGGACGAGCAGATCTCCGATGCAATTCGTCGTGAGTACAAGAGCAAGGTTGGCAGTGATCTCCCGATCAAGGATAAGGAGACTCGCTTTGGTCGAGGGTGAGGCTGGGGTTGAGGTGCTGGGGGTGTGGAGTGGGAGGGTGGTGTTGGGGGGGTGGGGGTGGGGGTTGAGGGGTGGGTTATATGACTTGCGAGAGATGAGTTATGGACGACTATGAGTTACGAGCGAGCATTCTCACTAGCAGAATGGCAGACACTCTTTCGGCGTTGGTCGTGAACTTGGGTCCGAAATGAGTGTCAACGATCGACTAATCGCTTATTCCAGCTTCGAAATTCATGCACGAGAGTGTCGAGAAATATCCGGCCGTGGCGTCTGCTCACAGGAAACTACCCCCGTCACTAAAATGAAATCCTGAATGCCAGTAACATTATCAATCGGGTAAGGAAACATGTCCGCCGATGTTGGCACATCATTTTACCCGACTCCTCCTCCGCCAAGTACGCTCCGTCTTAGTTGTCCCTGTGCTATGACTACTGCCATATCACAAAATTCCTCACCCCTGTCAATTCAACAACAGCCCAACCTCCGCCGCCTCCACGCCTTTCGGAAAGTATCTCCCAAACAACGTCGCAGCCCCATACTCACTAGTAAGAAACCACATCTGTTCCAAAACAGCCACCACCTCCCCTTTCGTCACACCTGGCGTTGATCTAGGCCACAACGTAAAGGACACATGGCCGACGGTTTCACGGACATTTTTGACGAAATCCTTAGCGGTACCTTTCTTGCTGAATCTGAGGCGGACTATGTCGAGAATGTCGTCGCAAACCTTTTCGTCGAAATCAGTGTGGCCGACATCTCGGGTGATGATGTTTTGGATGAGCATGTATGAATTTGGTTCTTTCAACCAGACCTTGTAAGGGGTCGGAGGCCAGACATCTGTGCTGAATCTGGGAACTGATGTGTTCAATAGTGGAGGGATAAGGTTCAGCGATGGCAATTGGAGAGTCGGGGGTTCGGAGGGTATGGAGAGCACTGAGGTGGTAAATATGATGACTAGGGTAGTGGCTGCGAGGATTAGCGAATACATGCTAACATCCAGAGCCACGAATTGTCATCGTTAATGTGGTAAACAAAGATTTTATACGGATGGGCCCCACTCGAAAGGCCACATGATCGCGGGTCTGCCATGTTTCGGAGAATTTACGCGCAAACCATGGTAGGCGATGAATGGCATCCGTCCCGTGTCATTGATAAGACTTCCGCGCTAGACGCTCTCCTTTCCGATTGGGACTTCCTATCCACTGCGACAAAAGAAGTTGCACACGGCTGGGACAAGGGCCTTTGGTAGGTACGGCGATCCAATACACAGTTGTCGCGTGGACGTGCATATCGTAAGCGATCAATCATGGATGTTGCATTGATAGCTCGTGTCTGCGTGTCCTCAAAGATGTGCCCAGGTCGTCTAACTGCTATAGGATCTCGTAACTGGCTTCATTAGCAGGCTGATATGCGAAGTGTCAGCACCTGCTAAGTCAATAGCCTTATCCATGATTCACCATAGGGTTGATCCGCGCGTACCAATTGCAGCTAGGAGCGCTACGCAGGGACCACTGGTAGCATAGAGACTTCCAAGAACTCTAGGGATCGTGCAGTTGGAACCTCGAGAAACCGGACCCTCGCTACCGACGTATACGAGAAAGTACGCCGGCGGTCGTATTGATACGCCACACTCGCCAATTAGCCTATGAATATGTCAATATTTACAGCGTTTTGGATCGGCCCCACCATAATCTTTAGCCAGCGCCCTCAAACTTTTTGTGGCCGCCGGCATTCCCTGTAGATTTGTATCTACAATGTCCATGATGACCGGAACGACGAAAAATTGAGATGACTGACTGTGAACACTAGAGGTCTTCATCTGAGCGAAGCTGGGACAAGTATATATCACAGCGCAATCACGCAAGGACTTCGATGCCGGCGGTGGGTTCCGCTGAAGTACTCACGATAAGGCCTTGCTTTGAGCGTATTGATGGAAGAATCCTAGTCATTGACATAACGCCTTCGACATAGGTCCTGACGATCGCAGTCAACTGGACTGGCGTCGAAGATCGACTATGAAAACAGAATGATCAACTTTACGAGAGTCGAACACAACCCTCGTGCACATGCGTCGAAGCATTGGGGTGTGTCGCGGCTCTATTGGTGGGATTCGGTGAGCAGATCGTACGGAAAGAGCTGATGGAAGAGAATAGCCGGCATTGTACCTAGTATTATGTCCCTTCACAATCAGAGATGACAGGGTGGCTGTATTCTACCCTCGTAATGCTGACATACGGCCGCTGCTGTACCTGTGTCCCTTCGCGAATGCAACCATCAGCAACACGGACATTCCAGAGCTTGCGACGAATACTGCCTTGTGCGCACAGATATTTGCATGTTTGATGGACTTTTCGTTACACTTTGTGCGTTCTTTAGTGAAGATAGTAGTGTACTGTTGGATCGACTCTCCCAATCGCAAATAGAATATAGCCGTCTTCATCCCAAGAGTCCGTGTTTCATGTTCCTGGCTCCGCCACGACCTGGCATGTTGGTTGTAAGCTCTGTCAGAAGTTGTCCAACGTACCATGAGACCAAGTGTTCTAGAACTCTTTATTGGATCTTCTTTGTGAGGCGAAGCAATCGCGAAGTTAAGACTTCGTACGCCCCAATAGATTCCACTGTACAAGGAAGATGATTGGACTGTCGCATGGCCATTCGCTATCAGCCGTTCATGGCAGGTTGCACCGTATCCACGATGCGAGATGACGGTGGGGCGGAGTCTGAGAAGAGATGAAAGCGGCGGGAGTTAGCGTATGCAAAGACTCTTACACTTCTCCAGCACTTAAATTCGCCTATGAATTCCCTCGCCAGTTTGGTATGAAATCAGTGCAGCACTGTGGTCACTCTTGTGACTAAGGAATGTCCCATAATACTTATAACTTATATTGGCAGATGTAGCCTCTCGCTAAAGTATACTTACGTGCTTACCAAGCTTACCAAGATGAAGCTCGGGCGTGCCAAGCCGGGCACGCCGGCTGCGTAGAAGCTAGCTGGAAGGGGCTTAGCAGCTAACTTCAGGCTTGGCTGTTGGGATCTGAATAAGGTAAAGTATTTTCTGTTGGTACATCTGAGACGGAGGCAAATACCTTAAGGTGTACAGATGTTGGGATCTGAATAAGGTATTAGATGTTGGGAGGTGGGGTGAAACCTAAGTCTAGGAGTCTTGCACACGCTAGGTCTCCATTCCGCTTCTTCAGGGACCCCAACTCCCATCTATGTATGTTGGATGTTGGCGAACAACCAACAGGGAATGACATGCATCATCCGTCTCATCATCTATCGGGTTGCGACATCAAGCAACTCTATCACACAGCCTGCCAGCCCAAGCCCACCTGCGCTAATGTCATCCCTTCGTCTGATGTAAGATTCGGCTAATCCTAATTGCTTCCGTATTGAAGACACGTGGGAGCAGCGCTGCTGTGCAAGCTGTATAGTCATATTGGGTAAGAAGTGCGAGCTGAGGCGTTTCAGTAGCTTGAACGACAGTCTTATTTGGTATATCTGTAGCGGGCTCTACACTTATACCAAAGGTCATTTACTTCAGCCACCTTGCTCAACGGTCCACCATAAGACTGACTCCACATGCTCGCCAATATCGCCCTATCTTTTCACTTCTCAAGGCTTCCTTCTCATTGTTTAAAAATCTCTTCTCATTACCTGTAGGCCTCACAATACCTAATCTCCAGGAACCCATCGACGAACATGACTGGTCGAACCATCATCTCCACTGTCCTTATCCTCATTGTTATATTCACTGCGCTGGAATCTGCCAGAAGAATCCACAACCAAAATCTAGACATCACGCTGTTCTACGCGTCTGCCGCAAAATCTCCAGACGATCAGCCCCATGAAGCACGGGTGCTGTCCGCTCAGGACCTGCTCCGACGACCACTAGCCACAAATTTGACCACGGTCCCCAAGATCTTTCACCAAAGTTGGTCCACCTCGACGCTTCCCATCAAGTTCGAGAAATGGAGTCGCTCTTGCCGCGAGGTACGGAACAATTCTAGTCATCACGGTCTTGCTACCAATATCCTTGATCATTCAGTCCATCGTTACCCGTTCTTCCTCTCCATAAATCGTCGAGTCTCGGAATAGAACTTCGCGATGCAATGCTAACGACGTATTGGTTCAGGCTCATCCAGATTGGGAATGGGTTCTATGGACCGATCAGGACAACCTGGATCTCGTCCGCTTGTACGCTCCCTGGTTCTTGCCGACCTACGAAGCGCTGGGGGATCACATACCCGTCTATCGTGCCGATGTTGTGCGCAACCTGTACATGCATATTTTTGGAGGGTACCTCAGACTTCCGCTGGAATCTTTGCAAACATGATGCTGACACAATCCCGCAGAGTCTACGCCGACCTTGACATGGAATGCCTACGATCAAGCGACACGTTATTCGAGGCATATAGACAACCGGGAAGGCAAGCGTTTCTCGGGCGCATGGGAAGCGACGATAGCTCATCGGCCTCCTTGCCCAATGCATGGTTCGCCTCTACTCCCGGCCACCCATTCTGGGTTCTTCCCCTCGAATATGTCGAGTCGAAGATCCACGAAGACCTCACCGCAGAAGGTCTATCAGGCCCTGGCGCTCTCTACAAAGTGGTTGAAGAGTACAGAGACACTTATGCTGGGGATGAAATGAACCGTCACTACGCGCAAAGCGGCTGGCGGAATCTGTTCCAGCAACCCGACCCAATCATGTCCGACAAAGACGACCAGACGGTGACCATACTTCCGCAGTGGGAGATATACCCATACTCATGGTTACCAATCGCATCACCGTATTCCCATTTCTGCTGGACAAGGGCGGAGCTGTTCGACGAGAGGATGTGCAAATTGCTGCTTGGGACCGAGGAACAAGGCAGTCACGCTATCACCTACTGGAGTCACACATGGGGTGATGATGGAGGCGGTCACGATACCAAGGGGTGGAAGTCGATATCTGAACAGGAGTCCTGATTGAATTACTCTCCTCTACGAATGATATCGCTCAACAACGCAATCGAGCCCGTCGTGACGAGCTCGATTTACCACGGCAGTCACGCCGTTCTTCCTCGAACGCCCAATTACCAACTGCAAAGTCTGGCCGTTTGCCAGTATTGTGAGCCGGTACTATTTGATGCTGATGGTGCAGAGCATGAGGAGGTGATCACAAGGAAGGTGCTGATTTCTTGACGTGCCAGCAGTGAGTATGGGAGGGAGACATCGGCGGTGCTGGCCGGGTAACAATGAAGGGATGAGAGCTAAGAGGAAGAGTCGGAGTTATATGAAGAAATGTCATGCTTACGACTTCGTTGTGCACCGACCGCTACGCATCCTGGCACGCGGTTGACGACCACTTTCTTCGTGTTTAATTAAGAGAACCTCATCCACGGCTATTCCTTGGGTTCTCCCCACCTCGACTCGCAAGCGTCAAACATTAGCCTTAGCATTCCGCTCTCTTCGTTGACTCTCGAGATCTACATCCCCTCTATTGACGGCTGTATCAATGACCCTTGGGGTATATGTTCCTCACAAATCTCAACACACTCATCCAGAGCATCCACTTCACCCGTCAAGGTAGCTGAGAACTACCACTTCTCGACCTAACAAAACCCCCTGCCGACATATGATACTTACATTTATCATCGACAGCATCCCTACATCGATAGCTATTTGATCTCCGATCAGAAAGAATTCCCTTCACCACCCTCAGCACGCAAACAAGCCGTCCTTCCAGAAGCACATCTTCCACTCTCTGTTCACCATCCCGGCCCACCAAACCCAACACCCCCCTTTCCCAACAGTCCGATCAACTCGCCATCTACCAAGTCCCCCCACATGAGCCATTACCATCGTCCCCTATACCCAACTCAAGAACCAGCACAGCTCTCAAAATCTAAACCCATAGAGCCTAGACCCCTTACTTCACTCGAGTCCATCACACCATCATAGCCCACAACCGATAAGATTATAGCACCACACTAAGCCTTCATCTGGTCCGTCCTTACCGCCAATCCATCACCTGCTCCTATGTACAGAGCCAATCCATAACGAGTACGAACACAACTACCTTGGAAATCCGTCTCGCACCAATATCATAGGTCTTAGTTCGTCTGGAAGAACACAATGTACAAGATTCATGTATCAATGCCCTCTTTTTTAACACGGATATCCTACCAGCTCTAGGCAAACTCTTATGTCTACAACTTTGCTATTGACAAGTAGCGTATCAACAATACAGATACCAGCACCGGTGAACTATCTCTTACCGATATTGTACGCTGCTCCACCATGTCCTATTTCGTTTCCATTGATACAGCGTTCATGTATCAACTCCCTTCCATCGGCGCAGATATCCTACCTGCTACGGCCTCATATCCACCACAGCTTCGCCGTTAACAGGTAGCGTATCAACAGTAAAGGTACGTACGTGTCGCTACCCCATCAACCATCGACATATACACGTACTTCCCGGGTCTGGGATCGCGGGCATGTGGCTATCTACATGTATGCTTGCTCGGGAGACGTTGTATCCTTGGGGGACGGTATCCGCATCTTGCGCCATGGAGAGGTGATGAATGCTGATCCGCGATTAGTCTCACAGCGCCTACAGTCGTTGGGGCTTAGATATCGCGGTTTTGCTTGATAGTGTCTTTGCTCGTTTCTTTGACGGTGAATTTGCCCTGATGCATTCAAGGGAATGGATGCGGTCTTTGAGACTTCGGCTACCGTTGTAGAAAATCCTATATACCGTAAGGGAAATAGCAGTACTCTACTCGCCGAATTGGGTCCAATTGGCCGTATTCAGGCATTGGAAATGGGGTTAGGCCAATGTGGATTTTTCGATTTCTTTGTTCGGTATGCGGTGTACCAGGTGCGTTCAATACCGGTAGCCGATTCTTTGTCTGCGATTGCTATTTAAAGAGGGACAAGAATGGCCAACGTCTTTTATCGTTTTACTTTACCCATTGGGTTTCAGACTTGCTCTGATATGTCTATTATTGGTTTTTCTCACAAGATGTCTTTGACTGCCATTTCAATTCAAATGACAGCCTATTCTGTCCAACAACGACAGGGGTCAGGCTGCTTGTGCTGGCCACAAAGCCCGGAATCCTTGCCAACATTACATTCATTGGTAGCGAAGTCTTTCCCTAAATATATAGGTTCGAACCCCATTCTTGGCAATCATTCCCGCCTTTGCAGATACGATTCGAACAGGAAGCCATCATGAGTGGACAAGACGCTTCTGGATCGGGACCAACAGACGGAATCTCTGGACTTGTGCGGGCGCAAGTCGAGTCATTGGTGGGTGAGTATAGACTCCAAGTCGAGAATTGGAAGTCCTCGGAGAACTCACACCTACTGCAGAATTTGTTAGAGCAAGAACTTGATGGACTTTCGAACCTCCAAATCGATCGGTGCATATGTTTCGGTCTAGGAAGACTCACCCCATCCGAACCCAGATGGCCCGGCGATACTATGGAAAACCGCATCATACAGAGCAGAGTAGTCATGGAGCAACTGGTTCTCCTAATGATGGTCCTGGAGTCGCTGAGAAAGGTACACCCCATCCACGAGGTCTACTTCCAAGATCCACTGTTCACCCAGGTGGACACCTTATTCCTCGAATCTCTCGGTTGCACCGTGCTGCAGGATCCCGAAGCGATGGAGATTTTGACAGGAACCACTTTCGTCTTCGCGCCATACCATCCCAATGTTGTCGTTGCTGATATTTTCAAGATCTGCGAGCCGGCGTTGTACCTCGGAGCCAATTTGACCACTGTTCGGGGTGGTGAAATCGATACTTTGGGGGGAGATGTCATGGAAGAGAATACCTTGTCTGAATCGGCCAGAGAGCGGAGGCTGGAGAAGTTTGGAGCTGTCAGCACTTATGAGGATAATGCGTTGATGACGGCGATGCCTATTTTTGATGGCTATTATTGGTCTCGAGGCCTGTGTCTATACTGGCAGGGGTGACGATATTCGCTGTCGTACACGGACTTAATTAGAAGACAGAAAGCTAGGCTGTCAGTCAATCCGGGTGGTCTGTTCGAATGATAGTCTCTTTCGCGACTTCAACCAAGGCATTACTAACCTAACGCACGGAAACAGACATCGAGCCTCGTATTATTCGATAGTATCGGAGCTTGCAAATGAAGACTGAGCGTGATGAGGGGTAAATGGACTAGCGTTGGAATCATGTATTTAGGGAGGCGAATACCCCTATTCTTCCTACTCCTTAGCAACCCCCATAGTAGCAAATCAATATCAGACAACGACATCACAAATCCTACCTTTTCTGAGCGAATTCATCTGGGGTGTCTAGTCACGTGACAACATCGTCGGACCGATATCTCTAAGCGTCCAGTCTTGATTAGCTACAACAAACTTTACATAGCATTTCTTTGTCTTCACCCCCATACCACTCGGATGAATATGCAACGCTATTTCGTTCATGACAAAGCTCTTCCGCTATTTCTCCCCTTTCCATTGTTTCACGATAGTGCCATACAGCCGCAAAGTTGAAAAGCGCTACCCTTCAGTATGGCTTCTAAAAGCCCAGATGGGAAAGTGGATGTACTGATCTGTGGTGGGGGTCCTGTCGGTCTTTTGATTGGCTACTGCCTTGCACGGTACGGCATATCAACCTATGTCATTGAGCAGCGTGAAAGAGCGAAGCAGACCAGATATGGACGAGCAGCCATGATAGCGCCACGTACGCTTGAGATGCTTGATCAATTGGACTTGGCGGATGCGTTGGGCCAAATAGGCTTTGTGGTTCGCGGTCAGGTCTCATACAAGAACGGAGAAAAGGTCGACAATATCACGGCATCGTCTTCGAATATTACCGATACGTTCTTTGATTATCTTCTCCTTTGTCGACAGCGGTACACTGAAGATGTGATTCGCGATGGCTATGCTAGGTACAGTCATAGAGAGGTTTACAACGGGGCCAGATTGGTGGATTTCTCCATTAAGGAAGGTGAAAGTCACCCCGTGACGTCGACCATAGAGACCCCTGATATGGGTCATTTGACGATATGGAGCAAATTCATCTTAGGAGCTGATGGTGGGCACTCCAAAGTTCGAGAGCTTGCTGGAATACCGTTCGATGGAGAAAGCAGCACCCGTAATTGGATCCGCATCGATGGCGTTGTCGAAACAAATATGCCAGAAGCGCGAAGAGGCATTTGTGGCATCGAATCCAAAAGTCATGGATCCATCCTCTGGGCTTGTCTAGATCATGGAGTCACCCGGGTGGGGTTTGCTCTTCCAGAAAAGTTATGGGCAGAGCTCGGAGCGAATATCACCCAGGACGATATCATCCAGGAAGCCAAGAGAGCGCTTCATCCGTTCACGCTCGAATTCAAAACTGTTGACTGGTGGACAGTATACTCTGTCGGCCAGCGCCTTGCAGCCAACTATCGGGTACGTGACCGAGTGTTCATAGCTGGAGATGCCGGACACACCCACTCATCGGGTGCAGCGCAAGGTATGAACACTGGAATACATGACGCCGTCAATCTCTCATGGAAGCTCGCTGGTCACATCAATGGCTGGCTTGCAGAGAAAGTGCTCGATACCTACGAAGCCGAACGCCGGCCGATAGCAAAGCAGATCATTGATCAAGACAAGATCATCTCAGTCTTGACAGGAGGCGAGATACCGGAAGCCTACAGAGGAAATCCAGACACGAACCCTCATCATATATTGACCGAAACTTACAAGGCGAACGCCTCTCTCAACACCGGATTAGGCATACGCTACCCGCCAGATAATCTCATCATTGCAGACTCTAGCCCAAGGCAGTCTGAAAGACTATCCGCTGGGGAACGAGCGCCTGATGTTCTCCTCCAGCGACCTGGGTTGCGTATCCCACTCCGTCTCTACTCGTTATCCAAGAACGACGGAAAGTTCACCATGCTACACTTCTGTGGGGATCCCACCAGAACACAGTCTTCGCTCCAAAGGTGGCGAGATTGTGTTGATACTACGAGTGCATTACAACATCTTTCAACCTGTATTTCTCGTCATATCACCATTATGATCAGCAGTAACACATCGGGCTCACCTCCAGAGTCTTTAGGCACACCATGCTTTGGCGAAGCGTTCTACGATGTTGAAGGTGCGGCACATGAAAGATACGGGGTCGCCAAAGACAAAGGAGCAGTCTTCATACTAAGACCTGATGGTACGATCGGGACTATTTGCGATCTGGGAGACGACGAGATGGTGACGACGTACTTTGAGAAATTTGTGATCACAATGAGCGATAGTGCTGTGCTGAAAACCCAAGATCATCGACCGCAGTCTATCTCCACAACAGGAGAAGTAGACCTTGAGAGGGAGGAAGGGTCGAGAGACACAGCTTTGGTGACTTATCAGACTGCGTGACGCTTGTGTGAGGAAGCAGGGTCCTCCTCGGTGGAATAAGTGGCCAAATTCCACACCAAGACCAGGCTGACCCGCCATAATCCGAAAGTTGGCCTTCAGACTAATCGGAATTAGCGATATGTAGATCTTGTAAAGAGCTCAGGAACGTCTGCGAGACTCTGTATTCTCCTCTCCACACAGGTGCCTCTTCAGTCTTCGAGCATGATATGAAGACACCAATGCTGCATGACGTCGAACGGTGGAGCACCGGGTCATAGCAACCCAATGATGAAAAGGAGCAAGAGGGAGACGTCATTGGGAATCCATAAGTCAGAATCTCGAAAACAGCTCTCTTTTCAGACATCGACAAAACATCTTCTCGTTATTACCACATTGTTGGAGGTAGCAAGGGCTCATTCCTCGACCAAAGCTCCGCAAAAGCAGCGTAACATTGGTGTATGAAGACTATCGTCAATACCACCTAACGGAAAATGCGAAAGAGATGAGCTGTGATCTGCTTCTGAAAAGAGAAGGCTCCCATGTATAAATCTTTGAATTATACGAATCTTTGCTTCGAGTCCTTGTCAAAGTACTGCAGTGCGAGACTTAAACAAAATTTCATGGTTCTCCGCATTCAACAGGTAAAGGCCATGCTCAACAGCTGATCGTAATGTGAATATGGAGCGGCACTAACAAAAGCTGAATTCTTTCTCCACTACATCAGCCCAAAGGCGAGCATTATCCCCATTAGTTCCTGATATCAATTGAAACCAACATCAATTAAACCCATATAAATTTCCATATCCTTCCTACTTACCTTACTCTCTCGTCCAGTCCGTCCATGAAGCCGCTAGTCTTTCATCAGATTAGTATCTTACACCATATAAATCGAATAAGCAAGCAACCACATCACACATCACACAGCACAGCACAGCACAGAATCCCAACTATCCCCACAATCTCCCTAACCAACATATCTTCCCAACGATCCCCCCATCATAATCCCACCTCCACGCCTCTAACACTATTAGCTTGAACCCATCGAGCCCCTCCGTACCCACCACCACGCCGCCTCTTCACCTTCTTCCCCATCATACCCCCTGCCTCCCTCCTACACCCCCAACATACCCAAACCATTGCCAATCTCGTCTCCCGCCCCACCGAAAACCTGAAATAAGCCACCCCACAGGTGAAGACGCCGATACACCGCTTGCCAGTCCCATACCCAAATCCGGTTTGGGATATGGGCCATATCGGCGTTGCTATCAGCCGGTGGCCGTGGAGGAGCTATTGGAGTTGTGGAGGTTGGGGGATAGACGGGGAAGACGCAATTAGTCAAGGAGGTTAAAGGTATGGGGTATAAGGATTGGGGTTCTTGAGGGGAACTGTGATGAGAGGTGAGGGGGTCGATGGCTCGTTATCAATTAAATCTAATCTATGCGTAGGTCGCGCCCTTACATACGGATAGGCCCCATCTGACTAACTATGACCACCCGTGAGCCAAGAGCGTCCTTCTGCATTTGGGTCCTTTACGCTGACTCATATTGTATCACCTCATTGCCGTGCACTTCTTGCTCTAGTATGTATGATCTTTCAACCGGGTTACGTACCAACGCCACCTTCATACAAGCAGCCCGAACTCGCCCGAGTGGAGTGAGTGCACTCAAGTCATACTTGTGGAGACTTCGGACTGCCTGACCTGGTTGTCGAAAAGGGTTGGAGACAACGAAGTTACTAACGATCCAGCATGGAAGGTTTCCAAGCCGATTTGACGAGATCATTGCTCGTATGAACAATGTCGGACGAATTACCTCGCGTGGACTTTGGCAAGCGGGAATCACACCCCAGTGTCATTGAGACTGAGGTCCGAATTGTCGCTATTAAAATTGAGAATGCAGCCTCTTCGGCTGGATTCTGACCTGATTGTCTCAAGGTTGATCGATCTTCATGCTCGAGTCTGAGATTTGCGAAAGTCTCAGCTTCTCCATCTTCGGAAGAAGGTCAGCGACGCGAAATGGCTTTGGCATTACGTCGTCCTGTTTGAGAATTAGCCTAGTCCCACGGAATGTGATCCCATGTTCATATACGCCATGATGTTCGGTGACTTACCATTCCCGCCGCGATGGAGGTTGCGATCTGCTCTTTACGCGCATTGGCAGTCACAGCTATAAGTGGCACGTGAGCCATGAGAGTACCCTCGGTCTGCAATTCACGTATACGCCTGGCACATGTGAGTCCGTCCATGACGGGCATCTCCAGATCCATGAGTACAATATCCAAAGCATAGCCCTCGGGATTATCCTTCCATAGTCTTGAATTTTCCAGGCATTCTAAAGCCTCGACACCATGGTTGGCGACGTGAACCACACAACCGGCTTTCGTGAGCTGCTTGCTAAGGACTTTCTGATTCACGAGATTGTCTTCTACAAGCAGGATTTGTAACGCCATAGCTTTTTCGTTTCTTGGACTATCGTATCTTGTGGATTGGCTTACCGTATGGCTAACTTGCTTCTTTTCAGGGTGTTGAGACGCCTCCGAGGCTCTTCTATTGTTTTCTCGGGATTTCTCCGGGGCAGTAGTCCGTTTTCCCTTGACGTAGAATGCGAATGTGCCTGGAACAGTCAGACCCTGCTCTCAGTGATAAAGTGATGCGGCGTATTACTTACTACCCTTCCCGGCTTCAGACCAGAGGCCAATTTCTCCACCATGTAACTCTGTGAGCTCACGGGATATGAAGAGACCGAGCCCAGAGCCTCCATATTTAACGTGGGTCCGTGGGCTCGCTTGCTGACTGTAGCATTAGCCCTCTTCCCTTATCAAGGCAAACAGGGACAACGAGCCGTAGACGTACAGCAAAACGATGGAATAACCGCCTCTTCTCTTCGTCTCCTAAACCGCTGCCGGAATCCTGCACTGCAAAATAGACGTAGACATCTTTGCCAGTTCCCCATTCCTCATCCACGGTCAGATCTCTTTTCAAGCGTACTCCTCTAGACGGGAACCATTCCAGATTCTTCGTCTCACTGTAGGGGGGCTTGTGTTCTGACCCACCAACGGACATTCTGATATGGCGCATTGGCTCAGTCCTGGTAAACTTAATGGCGTTGGTCATGAGGTTGATCAGGATCTGAGTTAAGCGTGATGGATCCGCCAGGATCCAGTCAATATTGTATTGCTGGAAGGACTGCTCGAGCGCGAACTCATGTTCAATGCCACATGAAAGGAGCTCCCCCTCGAACATTTTCAGGACTCCTTTGGCAACGGCTGGTGGCTGCATGGGGACGGGAGAGACTTGCAGCATCGCTGAATCGAGTTTCGAGAGGGTCAGAACGTCGTTGATGATTCGGCCTTGGTGTTGAGCACAAAGCTATCGTACGAGTCAGCGCGACAAGAGCCCGTCAATCTACAAAAGATGGGCATTAATGTACAGTAATAATTTGGACTGCCTCCAGGTTCATCTCAACAAGTTCGTCGGAAACAACAGGAGTCTTCGGTGAAGCTTGGAACTCGAGGAGCGAAGTGGCTATACCGTCGGCGCTTTGAAGGATGGCGCTCAGCGGATTGCGCATCTCATGGCTGGTAATATCCATGAACTTCTCCATGCTCTTGCGAGCGTCTTCTGCCTCTATGGCGCTGCGTACTTGTATTTCATTGGCTTCCTGTTCTGAGCGAGCAAGCTTTTCAGAAAGCTTAGCACGTTCCACTGCGTCCTCTTCTGCTTGCTTTTGAAGGCTTATGTCAGTTATACACCCCATGACACTCTTAAGAGATCCATCTTCATTCTGCTCGTGGCCGCAACAAGCTAGAATCCAGGTGTATTTCCAGCTATCGGTTGGTTTATGAAACCACTTTTTGGTCAACCGAATTTCGAAAGCACGTTTCTCTCTGAGGACGGCCAAGTGATGCCATTGGTCTGTGGTAAATGGTCTATCATCTTCCATCACAACGTTCATGAAAGCCCTAGAAGTCATGGGATATCAGTGATGGCATTCGATGAGGTCGATGGAGGCCTCTATGGAGGGCTTCCGCTCATCGAGGTATCAGACAACCTTACATGTCAGAAGTGTCGTTCTTAGGAAACCCTGTCATCTCGTACTGAACCCTTATCAGCGAGGTCCTCTACTTCAACTTGACTGAACTTTGATCGGGCACTCGCGCTTACCCCTAAGACGCGTTAGAAGGATTCCCACAGGGCTATGGGGGAACCATACATGTATCATTCGCGTACATAACAGACCCACTTGGGGTTATGTAGAACAGTCTAGGCGTTCGTTGTGTCAGTAGACTCGCAGTGACGGAGCTCATCAATATTTACCCTGCAGAGTTGAGTTCAGTCAACGCTTTGAACCTAGATTCACTTTCCGCAACATCTTTTGACAATCTCGCTTGCTTTTGTTTTGCTTGCTCCATCAATACAGCCGAAGTTAAGGATGTTGCCAGCTGCCTACTCAGCAGCTGTATAAAGCCGTCAAAGTCGTCGTCGTAAGCTCGCCGAGGATTCAAGCCCAAGACGAGGAAACCTGTGATTTCCTTCGCCGCAAATAATGCCAACACTACCAGCACGGTTGAGGGCTCTCCGAAACCTCTCCATGACACTCCGTTGAGAAGGCCTGTTGGTATACCACCGTCGCTCTCATGGAGCACCATGGGCACTTCGGTAGTCACTGATTTGTTCAACAGTCGCACCAGCTGGTCGGTGGGGTTGGCAAGTTCTATGCTTTTGATCGCCAGTGAGTGATGCTTATCGATACCCAGCCCTCCCTCAAAGGACGCCTTGAAGTTTGGCCACTCTTGATCAGATGTACGTTCCAGAGAGTAAATCGCCGCCAATGGTATGTCTCGCTCATTGAGCTCCAACCCCTTAAGAACTTCCTTCCAGTACGTAGCAATATTAGGCGCAGTCACAATGGATATGAGTCTAACTTCAAATTAGCATCAGCGACGATTCGCATGCCGGCAGACTCACGTCGATGTCCTCCGTTCCCATATCTTCTGTCTCGTTGTCTCGATAGCAGTGATGTAGAAGCCGCGGGTAGTGCCAGACGAGTCACCGATGGGCACCAGGTTGTAGGAAAAGAATGTTTCCTCAAGATAACCATCCCTCTCAACAAAAAACGGTGCATTCTCCATCGTCTGTGCCTTGCCCTCCGCTTCGGCAAGGGCAAAGATAGGATCCATATCATCAGCGATCTCGGCCCAGAATTGTGCCCATGTTGAGCCCATCATCGAAGGATGTCTGTTGCTTGCTACAGCAGTATAAGCCTCGTTATACACGACGACTTTGTGAATGCCCCTACCAAATTATTGAGCAAACTCTACCAGTGTAAGGACATGAACGGGGGATAGACATACCAGCATAAACATGCAGGACGAGAATCAGCCATGAGGAACCGAGTCGTCTGTCGAAGGAGGCTTGGCCATGCTTCTAATGGTCCAAGGGATGTAGCCGACCAATCTGTGTCTTTGAAGAACTTCACGTGCGTGTTTTGTGGTAGACCTTCAACCCAGACGGAAGCCGAATGATCTCGGTGGCTATCTCTTGTCCTGAGCGTGCTGATGAGCTGTTCTCCGGCAGGTCGGGTCCCCGTTTGGAGTGCAGATGCCGCTGGATTAAATTCACCACTCGGATTCGCAGGCGTATCAAGCGCATCACGGCTCCTAGTAATATCCCCATTGAAAATCCTCCATCTCTTCCGCAACGTGGAGCATGTCCAGCAAAGACCTCCGTAAACAGATGTAGATGGTGCAGCGCCGCCAATCCATTCCTTGAACCTAGAACGTTCTACAGCTTCGAGTGCATCTGCAGATATTTCCAATCTCCCGTGTATGAGTCTGAAAACGCGTGGATGCCGTTGTAGAGCACTATTTGAGAATACAATCTGTGAGTGCTGGTTTTCTCCGACCTGGCTATCTTCGAGTTCGAGGACGAAGGAAGGTCTTGGGTCATTCTCAAGGAGCTCGGTAATACCCCAAGAGCTCAATGTTGGGGACACAGCAGGCACTTGCCCCACACTGTTCAATCGGTCGGGCATGTACTTGGTAAGAGGCCCCTTCACTTCCGCGGTGACATTAGCAGACATTCAAGTAGGTTCATTATGGCACTAAGGGGGGCGGGCCGGCTTGAGACTATGTCACGATTCAGGTCAAACTGGGGAGCGCCTTGGGAGTCTTACTTCGTGTCACCACCAGCCACTTCCATAAGAAGGGTTCCCTGCACATCTCCCCATCAGATAGGAGCATCTGTAATATCAGATTCTTGAGATAAGTATCCAGCCTGCGTGTTCTGACAGACCATGGCTATCCTGTCGACGCGCATAATTCAAGCGCGTCTTAGCTAACTGCCATGGAGACACGAAATCTACCGAGGTACCAAGCAAAAAGCACTTCCAGTAACACTATCAGTGCGAACCTAACTTTCGACCTTCAACTCGAGCTGGCGACGACCCGGGATGGCTGCAAATGTAATGGTCCAGGGCCCAGCTCCATCAATTGTACTCAAGATATTGTGCTCAAGAGGACAAGGGTACAAGCCTATAAGAGCGGGCTGGCATTTCCCTTTTCTATTATTGACCTTCTAGCAAGACTCTATTTGAAGGTAGTCAAGAGGAGCACCAACAGGAGGCTCATTTGAGATAACGCACATAATTACCCTCCCACCACCGACCCTACCCACATGGATCCTCGAAAGTTCTTCTGACCAGGTTAATTTACGAAAAATGTCAAGAGCTGTAGTTCCCAGGCATAAGAGCATGACCATGGGTCACCCAAGCCAGACAAAGGAGAGGAGGAGATTGGATACTGTATAGAGGTCGCGACCGCGGCCAAGAGAATCCGACAAATATCTCCGTGCGGAATCGAGGAAGGGAGATTCACCTAGACGTGGTGGTAGAGATGGATGAAGTCACGGTACTTCCTTACGGGCCAAAAGCACGTCGGTCCAGGACCATATAGTGACCAATGCTCTGCCATCTTCAAAAGAAACATACTCGAAAAGCTCAAGCTAAGAGACGAGATCCTGCTTGTGGTAGAGGTGCCGTCTTCCCACTGCGATGGTATAAGGTTGATACCAGTACAGATAGAGAGATCATATGTGAGCATGATAGGGGTCAACAGACGGCACACTTGGACACTAGGTACAATCTACAGACCCACGATGAAGTTATCATGCAGCTGCAGCCGTTGGGGTAGGAATAGGCATGGGAAAGCTGCCGAAGAAGCTGGATGCAGGATTTATGGGTTCTGAAAGCTACACAGTATGGTTATATGTGACAGCTGAGACGGAAGTACGGCTAGCTGGACCTCGCTATTGTTGTGGGGAGTGCCGGAAGAGGCGGGGATCAGATCGTGTGTGATGCGGACGAAGTATTTTGCATGGCGGCACAATTGGTTATTGCACGAAGTAAACCAAGTAGTTGTCGTAGCTCATATCATTCATAAAGCGTCATGGGTCATCGTAAACACCCTGAAACCACCTAACGCCTGGTATTCCCCAAGGCCCATGCTTCAAGCTTCGACAGCAGCCTCCTTCCTCCCACCCTCCTCCTCAGCCTTTCCCTTCCCCTTCCCCTTCCCCTTCGCATCCCCCACCCCATCCACCACCGCATGCGCCCCTCCAACTTCCTCCCCCTCTTCCCCGTCCTCAGTCTCCCACCCATCGTCCTCTCCCTCTCCCATCTTCATCGCCGTCTCCAGAACAAGCAGATCCCTCTCCAGTACCTCAGCCCAATTCTGTATATCCCCCAACTCCTTCAGCTTCGCCCCCGCATCGTCCGCGACCTTCTGATGCTTTTTACTCTCATCCGCTAGCTTCTTGGCTTGCTTGCCTATCTCATCCTCCTGTTTCGAGATGGCGAGGGAGTTGGAGTGGATATCGCCGACGCGCTGTTCGAGGGCGGAGATGTGCGAGTTGCCGATCGAGGTGAGATGTGCTGTGAATGCGGCGCGGGCTTCGGCTGTGCGTTGGGGATCGGGTGGTGGTGGTGTGGCGAGGGTGGGTGAGGATGGAGGTATCGTTGCTGCCATGGCATGAAACTTGCATTGGATGCGTCAACCAATGTGAGCGTGTTGATGGTTTGGGACGGGCCTCGCTGGTCACTGCGTTGCTAATCCGTAAAGCCTCAATCGCAGCCTGCCGGACACTGAAGGATGACGGTAAGATCAAAACCACGGTAAGAACGCTCGCTTTGAAGCGTTCCAGCGGTTAGGTCGACACCTGCTCAATACTGGAGTGGAAAGAGCGCGAAGCTGACAGAAGTCTGCCCCAACCTCACCCTGATACCAGATCTAGAGTGAGCGCCGCTTCATCTCTGTTGAACATCGTGATTATGGCTATCTACACAGTAAGGTAAGCATTGGGAATGGAAAGCTCTATGGTTGAAGATTGTTGGAGATCTGCATCTAGCCCAATCCATCTAGCGGCTTTGTATGGTTTATGCGAGCATGCTAAAACCTAGAATTTTCAACTCCTTGCTTTCTTAAATCCTATGCAAATAGCCATAATCACGACCATACATTGTGCAAAGTGGAAAATTTCAGTGGTCATTTCCGTCAGTCCATACACCTCAAGATCTCTTCCCAATTTACGCATGTTCTTCGTGGAGCAATAGACAATATGTCAAAATGACGTCCCTTCTTGCATAGAAGAGAGTAATGCCAATCTCCAGCAAGTACGATCCTTCCACTACACCCGAGATAACACTTCTCGGGGGTATACCTCAAACTCACACTACAAGCTACTATAATAGGATATTACAAGATTACGTTCTATGAATCAGCTTCAATATTCCGGCTCTTCTCATACGCTCCCGTGGAGGGCACAGAGGTTTATTACAATGGACTTTACTCTTTCGGCTAACTACATGAGCAACGGGAACCTGTCAATGGTAAGGAACCACAGTGCAAGACAGGCCATCTTGCACCCATCACCTTCCATTCGGAGAGCTCACTGATGTATACAGTCGTCAAAATATATACTGTGCCATTAAAAAGGAAACAACTTTCAGGGACTTGTTCCGCCGTCATAATGCTGCGCCATCCTAAGATAATAATTGCTTACATGGTCGGTAGTGCTGTTCAAATCGACACAGATGGCGTCTGTAACGTGGAAGCATACATTCCAACGAGGTTCCCCTTGATCCACAGCGTCATCATGTCATCACTATGACACAGATTGATTAGCATCGAAACGAAATTACATGAGGCTTTTTGGAATACTTATGTTCAGATAGCATCCATTAGGTCTGAATCTATCTTACATTATCACTTTCACCTGCTGTTCGACACAATCAGACTCTACAGCCGACAACTCACCGATTCTAAGGTAGCCCTGATGGCAAGTCTTATGCAACGCTACGGACTCACTTACGCATGGCTGTCCTTACCGAGCGATCATCAGCAGCTGTGGAACATCATGTCTATGCCCTTGGAAGCTATGGGACCGTGATCACGAGGAATCGACGGACCCTGGGAAGTACTGCATTGTTGCAACCTACTCAGCACTGAGCCGAGACATACACAACTATCATGAGGTCATGCGGTGTGCTACATGACGCAGGTATCTGCCCTTGATACCGCCTGGGCGCTGAGCCACTGTCGTGCGGGTTCAGTGCAAGAACTTCGGACCAATCGAGTCTTTAATGGGGTTGTGTTTCGGCCATGATCCAATAGGATCTGATAGCGGTCAAATCAAAACCCTTGACCTCGCGTGGAATGGTCACGATGCAAATTAGCCAATAAACGCCCATCAACGCCCATCAACGCCCCTACATTCCAAGTCAAGATCCGCCACATTGACAACTTCCTAAATTGTCACACGGCCGAGATGCGAGAATGCTCCCTTGCTTGTCCAACCAATCATCTTGCTGTGCTCTCACCGTCTCATTGTACGACCAACTAGTGTGGCCGAACAGGTAGGAGGTCGATATATTTATCGACGATCTTGTAAGACTTTCCCATTCTAAACAGGAATCAACAAAGATGTCAGCTATCACTCTTACTGTATAAAAACGTGCTCCAGCACTGAGTCTTGAGTTCCTCAAGTCCAAGGTCGTTCTTCCCACACGACCACCCAAACCCTAAATTATCTCTCGTCCTACCAATACGCTTTGGGCAAGCTTATAAAAGTCCGTCCAGCCGTTACCTAATACTTACCCTTGTCCAAAAAAGATCCGTCGTGCACCTGTACAATTAAGTACATCAATACAAACGAAAACTTAGCCGTCATACGAATATTGTCATCAAAGCACATATTAGTATCCTCAATCGCCCTACACAATTACGATGCTCTACTCCATCTTCAAAGGAGCGGCAGTCGCCAGCATTTTCATCTGCCAAATCTTGGCGGCACCACAAGGACGAGGATCCGAGGATGACACAAAGAATCTGATTCTTCCCAACCCAGTACAGCTGGCCTCTGAGCTAGGCCTCCCATCTACAGCTGTTCTTGCATACACATCGATTGCACAAACTTTACCAAAGCCAACAGCGCTCGCCGTTGCAATACAATCAGCGTCTCTCATAACCACACCGACTCCAACCACGGGGCCCACAGTCCACAAACCGACCGCGACCTCTAATGGCACCAAGAAGGAACTGCATCGCGAGGCCAGGGCGCTCGCAAACCCATCATCTACCACATCGCTGGCGGTGATGATGAAGCGCGCAGTACTTTGGGTCATGGAACATACCAACCTAGCAAACCCCTAATTCAAGGTCGCAAGAACCAACGCAGAATTGTAGTCTGTCCCTTCTTCACTTCCATCGTCAATGGTTGTCAACATCAACGTCAAAGCACCTGAGTGCCATCACACTATGCAGCGGACACTGCGCACGTCAGACACGTCTGGAGCCATGCCTCGGCGCTGCGTGTGGCTATTTTCGGACTTTGGGCTTAACGGGAACTCGATGTGCGAGATCAACTTTCATTTGCGGATGAATGTAAGATTGTGTGTTTTCATCTTATTTCATATCGATAATCAAAGGAGGGACAAAACTTCGTTAGTGATAAAAGGGGAGGGAAGTTTGTCTGCCACGACATTTTGGTAGAAGCTATTTTCATAGTATTTGTGGTATTCATAGATCCACATGACCTCCTGTAGCGCACTTTCCTTCAACGTCAACCTTCAAGTAGAAGAACAGTCAATGCCAGCGTATTCTACCTAGTCGCTACTGATCGTCCGAGGGTCGGTTGCAAAAGTCCCTGCCGACTTCCTTCCCAGAAATTAAGCGAGAAAGTCGGCAGGGACTTTTGCAACCGACCCTCGGTCTTGCAAAGTCGTGACATACCTTTCCTTGTTCCATCTCAATAAATCTCCGACATGAAGGGAGAAAAAAATCCTTCACAATCGAGGGCCTCGTAATTTCATATCAGCACTGTTGTCCCACATCCCATCCCCCCTTCCATCCCCCCATCCCCCCATCCCCCAATCCCCCCATCCCATCAACAATCCCAATCCCGAAACCCAGTCAGTCCACCAAACCACATCCCACCCCTCTCCAAAAATCCCAATCCCAATCCCACAACTACCCGCCCCGCCCCACCCTCCCAATCAACCCCTCCCCCTCAACCCCCCTTCACAAAACCAAGTCCCCACTTCCCCCATATCTTCTCCTTAAAACTCGCACTCTGCTCTATCGCATGCAAGGGCGAAAGTTCCAGTCCTGCTTGTTGTATAGATACCTGATCATCGATGAGATGAGCATTGCCAGAGGGAATCTTGAGGATGGAGGAGGGAGGAGGGTTGCGCCCTTGATGTGATGTGATGGGTTTGTTTTGGGTGCGGTGGCGTGGTGAGGGGGATTGGGTTTTTGGTGTGTAGTGTTGTGTATAGTAAGGTAGGTATGTTATGAGAGGTTGTAGGCCTGAGGGTATGTTGGGGATAGGATATGATATGATATTTTGGGGGGAGAGAGTGTATGAGAATGAGTATGACGCCTATTCTACTGCACACGGCCAGATTTCCAATTCGGATATTGTACGGAGTATTCCACAGCGAAGTCCAATCCCAAACTACCTACACGCTACTGTTACTTAGCTCATTCAGTCAACACTTTAGTAACCACATCTTCCATCTTTCACAACTACCAATATTCTACCAATACTAATACTAAGCCCCACACCCCATCCAAACTACCCAAACTACCTTCCCTAAATTCTCAACCACACACACCTCCACACCTCCCCACCTTCACACCTCCATACCAAAATCAGATTAGATCCACAACAACAACCAACTCAATATCCAAAAGTGCTGTAGAGTCGTGCTACTTATGTCCCATGTTGCATCGTGCATGTGTATTTCGGGCGCGATCTTTCTTGATACCACACCTCACCGTATTCTACCTCTACGTATGGAGAAGGAGACAGGAAAGACGGTCGGATTCTGACATGACTTTCGTCAACTCCTGAATCGGCTGTAGATACTGAGAGGAATACGAGGAAGGATTTACTGTCATGTACATACGTTTTGGACTTTGATTGTGGATAAATGCCTCTTATGTACTTCCCGTAAGTGTGTTATTCCTGATGTCTGATCGCTTCCATTCCGGTTTTTAATACCGATGAATCTCTTGCCCGCAACCCCAAGTCATCACCTCGGAATATCGAGCTATCGATCGATCGAAAACTAAGATCTGTTTATGGAGAAATTGTAGTCGCTCGATACCCTCACGGAGAAGAGTTCTAGATATTACTATTCGCCCAAACGGCGGCTAGAGGACAGGAAGGACAAAGTACTTATGCATTCGCAAATCGCCACAGCCGTCGCAAATCGCATCCATGGAACGATATGACAGACAGACAGAGATATAGCAGGATCGATGATATAATATCTCTCTCTTTCTCTTACATGCCGAAAAAGTCATCGCACGCAGATTTCTCCTGAATTTCAAGCGCGATCTCGAAAATCGATCAAAGATCCATTGCGCAAGATCCAAGGACACAAGACCCAACATGCAGCCCACCCTCGCCCTCCCCTTCCTCTTCCTCCAACTCACGGCGCAAAGTCTCGCAAACCCAGTCGCAGCATCCACCCTGCCCCTTTCGCCAGCAGCACCAGACACCCTCCTCGCCGACACAAACCCAGCTCCAAGTCAAACCCCAACCCCCCCCCCCCCCCCTCCGAAAACGTCTCCACAGTCACAAGATACCCCATCGAACACAGCCCCCTCACCCTCTTCCTCCAACCCACCGCCCACGACGAACAAATCGCCCGCGCAGACCTCGTCACGGCCCTGTACGACAGCCGAGAGTGGATCCTGCATGAAATCACAAAGTATGGAAACAGTACGCTAGCTCCGAGCGACGATCCTTTCAATAGCAGCGGCCATGCGGGTGGGAAAGGGAATGGGGGTGTGAACTGTGTGGTGGTGGTAGGGACGGGTGCCGGGGCACAACGACGATTGACGTATGGGGATGTGGGGGGTGTGGTGCAAGGGTTGATAGATGTGATGTTGTATCCGTATAGGGTGAGAGCGGAGGGGGTGACGTTTGCGGTGCATCATGCGGTTTGGGGGTTTATGGGTAGTGGCGCGGTGAGGGTTGCCCGGGTGGGAAGGAGTGCTTAGGCTGTTTGGGGGTTGAGAGGGATGGGAAGGGAGGGTGGTGGGTTGGGGAAGTGGTGAGGTGATGTGTGATGTAGCGACGAGATCCGAGATCAATCCGTCTACTGAGAGCCCGATGTTATAGAAGAGATCTCGGATAACGCCGACAATCCGCCAACAATCTCGCCAACGATCCCGCTTGTTCGCTCCGAAGTACCTAGAATGAAATCAGTGCCGTTGTGATCTTCAATGCTGCCCACCCCAACTAATTCCTCGAATCACCTCACATCAGGTGATTCGCTCATAACACGTTATCATATACAGTCGTTGTTCAGACGTATCTCAAGTAAACGACGCTTGCATTTTCTGCATTTTCCCTTACACGCACATCCAGTAAATCGGAATGCTCGGTGCATACGCATGAGCTGAATCTGAAACGTCCACATACAAGACCGAAGCCGAGAATTGCATGCAGAATGCAACATAATCTTCATCCAATGCACACCTCAATTGAAAGTCACATCTGGACCCCCGGAGACTCGGAGATATGGAACGAGAACATTCACTTGCCAATGCGAAGCTTCGATATTGCTTTTGTCGACCTGATCGGTATCAAGACCGATCCCGTTGGATTCGCGGCTGGGCTTCTGACGTTCTCGCAATCTAGCGATCGTTGATCATGCAATCGACACTTACCAAGAGCCATTGAGCCAAGGGGCTTGCTTTTCGCGAAAAAGAAAGTTTCCATTTTTCAGACCGCTGCGAGTCGATGATGTGTGGACAGAAAATGAAGGTGGGGAACGAATGCACGGCAATGAAGTACAATGGCGGGTGAAGAAGGCAATGTGAGCTGATAGACGGCAGGAACTACGTGCGGCGTAGGCCATCATGCAGACCTTGTGTATGCCGTTGCTCAGGTCGGTACCTCGTCAGTGAGATGTGAGCTGAAGCTGAAGATGAAACATGTGCGTAGCGAGATCAAGGGCTGAATCTGGCCCGGATGAAAGCAGAATATGTCGACAAGAACGAAGTAATGATTGTAGCCTTCTCTAAGGTAAAGAGAGGATTTGTCTGCAGCGATGTTTGCGAGGAGATTCTCTAAACATGACTTTATTGTGTACTGCTAGAAAAGACAAGCGGAAGAGATGGCAGGGCGGAAGCGGAAGAGCCGGCCCCATTCCTCCGGTCTATTCTACCTAGCTCTACTCGTGCAATCCACATATGCGTCCCGACGCTAAGAATTAGCGTCTTGGCAGCGGGTTTTCCGCATTTATCTATTTATAAGATAATTTACTCTAGTTAATAGCTCTATTATCCTAATACTATAGCTCTATATAGTAAGGAAATACCTTATATATTAAGGGTAGTAATAGTAATATCTAGACTTCTTTATAGTAATAAGTACTAAGATATTAAGCGTAGGATAGGTATTCTAGCTAATATTATAAAAAAGATTATACGGAGAGCTATTAATAAGGCTAGGAGTTAAGAATTTTAAGAGGTCTTAATATATCTAGGAAATATAGATTAGCCTAGAGCTCCTATATAAGTTAAAGACTAATTAGAGCTCTTAAAGACTATTTAAGAGGTTATATCTAAGTACCTATATATAAGTCATCTTAACGCCGTCTTAGATTAAAAAAATATTAATATTCCTAGGGCGAATAAAAAGCGGAAAAAGGATAGGGATAAAGATAGGTAAACTAGAAGAGAGCTATTAAGACTAAAGATACTACTCTTAAAGATAGCTATATAGTATACTTATATTAATAATACTAATAGCTATATTATTAAAAAGATTATATAGAAGGTTAAACTAAAGAAGCCCTAATTAACCTACTATAAAGAAGAAAAAAGGGATAGTCTATATATCTAGATACTTAATAAACTAGAAAAGGGTTTAATTTTTATTACTTTAAATAAGTATTATTATAAGATCTAAGGAGGTAATTATAAATAATAATATATCTCTATTAAAGAGAGTATCCTAGCTAAAAGAATTACTACTACTAATACTCTAGTATAATTTATATAAATATATTAGGCTTACTATTTAATAGAGCTAGATATAAGGCCTTAGTATTACTAGTTAGTATATACTACTATTAAAAGATATAAGATAGAAGCTAATATAGTCCTAGCTAATTAATTAGTAGAAGAAAAGGTAGTTAAGTAATATTATCTTACTAAAATCCCTAGTACTCTAGAGTATACTCTATTAGAGGTAACTTCCGCTCTCTTATCTTATAGGGAATTATTAATAAATTAAAGGATAAGAATTAATAGATCTAGGAATATAATATTAGAAATAAAGTACGTAGTAGAGGATAAAAGGGGTAAAAGTAAAATTAGAAAATTAGCTAGATCTTTAAGTATATCCCCCTTTTAATCTTAAAAGGCTATAGTATTAATAGTAATTAGTATAAGGAATATATCTTATTAGCTCGCTTATATATATATATAAAAGAGGTTATAATAAGGAACCCTAGTAAAGATATCTAGGTTATTAAGGATAATACTCCTATATATATTAAAGTAGTAAAACTCTATTAAGATAAAAGGGAAAGACGTAGTATAAAGAAGGTAGACTAAACTCTTAACTTACTAGATCTTTATTAGATTAAGTTATTATAGGACCCTCTTAAGAATACTTTATAGCCTTAATAGTATTAGATTAAGGGGGTAAGTAAAAAGGTAAAAAATAATACCTAAAAGGCTCTTAAATAGGAGTAGAATTTTATAAAGAACTAGTAGTAGAATAAGTAGATTATTACTTATTAGCTAGGTAAATTAAGGCTTTACTATATATATAGGGGTTATAATAATTTTAGAGGATAGAGATATCTCCCTAGGTATAAGTCTTATAACCTTTCTACTTAAAATCCTTTATACTTATAATTCGCCCTTATATAATAATATCCCTATCTTCTAGCTAATACTCTAGCTAATCCTTAATAGTATTATATTATACCTAGCCTAGGAAGGTAGTATTATCTTATAAGGTAACGCCGGTAACTAGGGCGGTATTACTAAGGCGGAGGGTAAAGGTAATAATATTACCCGTTTAAGGGCGCTTATAATCTTAGGGGAAGTTATTTAATATATCTAATTAGTTAGCTAAGTAATAGTATTATAAAGTACTTATATAGATATAATTTACTATAATAGTAGCTATTATATTATTACTATTAACTAGAAAAATAAGTATTTATATAGAGAAGATCTAGTAAAATACGCTAAATCTTAGTTAGATAATTAGTAGGTTCTCCCGCTACTACTAAGTAATCGGACTTACTTATAGATTATATAAGTACTATTATAGTTAAACCGGTCTATAATAATATAGATTTTCTATAAGGGGATATTACTATAAAGGGGATATTATTACACCTAGTATTACTCTAATTTCTATATAAAATAGCTAGTAATTATTACCTACTCTAGTACTAGTATACCCTACTCTAAAAGAATTCTCTCCTAATAATTTAGTCTATTAATAAACTTGCTATTACTACTATATTATTATTCCTTATAAAGATATAGTATATATAACCTATATATAATATCTTATAGATATACTATTAGTATAATAGCCTTATCCTTATCTAACTTAAATAGATACTCTTTAGTATTATAAGCCTCTATAACTACTCCTAGTATATTATTATTAGTATTAATAACCTATTCTTATAGAGGGTTTAAAAAGGCCTTAATAGTTATAGTTAATCTAATATAATTCTAGCTTATTAAGCTAGTAATACTTTAGCCTACCTCCTTTATAATAGTCTTAAGTATAGCTTTATCTTTAATAATATCTTAAATCTACCTTAAATTAAGTACTTCCTATTCTATAGGAGGCCCTATCTTTAATCTAAGAATATATACTTTAACCTAGTAATTATAAATTATAGTACTAGTAACCCTAGTCTCTTATAACTTAATACCCTAGTAAATAGCCTATAAAATAGTAATAACCTTTATTAGATCTATCCTATTAATATAATAGTCTATAATAAAGCGGAGCTATTACCTCTAGTAGTATACCTTCTAGGTACGGATAACTCCTTAGTTAAGGGGTTAATAAATTAAGGTAGTATTAGTAGGTAGGAAGATAATTTTTATATATTTTAGGCTAGAGGGGTTTTCTAAAAGGTAAAGATTAAGACTTAAATAGTAAGTACTAAAACTATTAATTAGTAAGACTATTAACTATCTATATATCTTACTATTAAACTATATAAAGTATTCCTTAAAGAGATAGCTAGTTATCTAGGCCTTAGTATTAAAATACTATATTATATTAAGGTTATTAATATAAATACCTACCTAGCTAAAATAACGCGGCTTTTTAACCTTCCTAATTAATTATAATAGGAGCTTTTTTATACTAGTAATATTATACTAAAAGTTTACTATAACTTATATCTTTTTATAGTTACCGCTAGGTATCTATTCTATTATAAGTATTCTATCTAGTATTATTTTCTAGAAGAGAGCTAATTTATCTATATTAAAGATATCTTAGTTAGGGTATCTTTAATTCTTTATATATCCCTAAGAGCTCCTTCTTAATAGTACCCCTATTAATAGTATTAGCCTTACTATATCTAGTATAACTTTAGATCTTATAATACTCCTTAAAAGCCTAGAGCTAGTTATTTAACTACTTAGGCTTAGGTAGGTCTTTATATTATAATAGCTTCTTTTATAACTTACTAGCTAACCCCTTAAGAATATTACTAGTTATTAGAGCCTCCTTTTTTTATAGATATTACTAAATATTAAATAACGCGTCTTTAAGATTAGGCTAATTAGGCGCCTAATTCTTTATACTACTAGGTTACTAGAGCTCCTTAGACTTATTAAGGTAGGTAAATTTAAGGGAGAGGATTTTAAATAGGGTTAATTAAGCGAGCTTATAATAGTATTTCTTATTAAACTACTATTCTAGCTTCTTCTAAGGAGGAGGTAAGATATTATATTAGCTAATATTAATAATATAATTACATAGGGATTTTCGCTAAGTATTAGTTACTACGTAATATCTTTTTATAAGGTTAACTTTTAGGGGGGAGATAGGAGCTCTAGGGCCCTAGAAGGTAGTTTTTAAGGGTAATAATAGCGTAGTATCGCTTAATAATAATATAATAGTAACAGGCTATAATAATATATACTAAAGATATCTAGGAAGCTAATAATAATTATTATATCGCGAATATTATTATTTATTACTAAAAATAATTAGATATACGAGAAAATATCGTTAGTAAGCGGATATCGTTATAGCTAATATCGTTATAGACCGGTTTCACTGTAGAATTACTTTAAGGCGGACTCACGTCAGCACCAAAAATAGGCAGGCGCGGCACATCGGCCGGCCGTTAATCTTGTTCATCGTTGTTGCAACGACACACTTCCTCCCATCTGAAAGGAGATGAATGGCTGTTGATGAGGAGCCGTGGTGTTCTCAACTTCTTATGTTGTACATGGAACCTACATGCTCGCGTTGGTAGCGCAGTGGTACCAAGCACAGATTCGCGCAGGGTGATTTGCTTATTGGTGGGGATGCATGCAAAGTTTTGCATGGTCTTATCCCTGTGGACGACGCGCTTTGAAAGATGATAAGGAGTACCGTACCTTATACCTTAATATGGAGACTTTGCGGAGGACTATTACCGCTGCATCATCGCCACTTGCTGGGAAAATCCGGTTACCTTATGCATGGAACTGTTGAGAGCGCTAGTCAGCAAGCTCGAGGACACTTACCAAGATAAGGTAGTAAGAGATAAGAGTCTCTACGCTAACCCATGTGCACTCTAGCCTGTCAGGTTATCCCACGCTTGCGGATCAATGAAAAGCACAAGGCGATGCATTATGCCACACGCGGACTCGCCTGCCAAAACACGTTTCATCCCGTTGGTCCTTTTGCCTCCTTCGATTACCCATCCCAGACACATCCATGCGATTGGGGTCATCCCTGATTATTACGATCGTCCCATTCGATGCTGTCGAGGCCATCCTTACCCCTTAAGGACTGTCTTTTCACGGACTGACGGACTGGGCTCCTCTTGACTCGAAGCACCCCTGACAAATTTCCCTTTCAGGCTCTGGTCGCCTTTGTCTGGTCATACTATAGTAGTAGTCACCAACGGCTGCTCGGTCGCTTGCCTTGTTCTGGTTGATCTGCTTTACTCCTTTGTATTCGCGCGAATATCCCTCGAGATAGGGAGTACGATGCGTCATCTTCCTGTTTCCACTTTTTATGCGCATGCGTCGATATTGGTTCGCTGTGCGTATCTGCACCATTCAACAATAATAAGATGAAGGAGGCTGCTAGACGGAGGGCCCTAGCACCGAGTGTGATGTCCCCTGGTATTGTGGAGTACTCCATCCACGCACCGGAACGTCTGGGCAACGTGGGCTGCGTATCGAAATGACAAGGCTGCAGCGGATCACGTTGGCTCTAACGCTTTCCAGCTGGATACATCGAGCTATCATGCAGGGTGGCATTCATATTCGGCTGCGAAACTGCCTGGACCCACAAAAGTTGGGACTTCAAGCGCTTCACGCTCCTTCGTCCCCCTCCATGGTGATAACACTATTGCCAATGGGGATATTCGACGGCTGCAAGTGTAGGGAGTGCCTTGCTAGACGCTTGGGAGTATTCCATCTCAAGCATAGCTGCTTTCCTGGACCCTGTCATGGAAAACCTGCTGGCGAGCTTGGTGTGACTTCAGCCTGGAAGCTTCTCGCTGCCATGTCCATCCGCTTCTCTGATTTGTTTCTGGTTTCGTGTGCTGCCTCCCAAATCTTCTATCTGGTGCCGATTTCTGTACATTTTCTGGCAGGTTGGGGCCCTAAATATATATTCACACACTCGTTTTGATATTGAACTTGGGGGCCATTTGGTATCCAATCGTTTCTATTGCGGATCCACCTCGTATCAATCCTACCCAATAATTAATTTTTAATACGGGTCAGCTTTGCCATGCCAGGAGACTCGACCTTGTGAGCGATACCTTCCCCCGACACAAGCATGGCGTACCTCATGAGAGTCTGGGGAGGTCTGCTGCTACTGATACCTACACTCGTCGCCCTCAAGTATGATCCACAACAATTCTCGTGGAACCTGAACACCAACCTGACCGCCACACATCCGCTCGACTACTCAGGTTCATGGCAAAATCATGGCTTTCAAGCCTCACCCTCAAATTGGCGGATGCCCTGTTACACCGTTATGCTGGATCGGTTCGTCAACGGAAATCCTTCGAACGATGATGCCAATGGTACACAATATGAGCATGATATTACACAGACACAGCTGCGGCATGGAGGGGACATCGCGGGACTCGCCGACAGTCTCGACTACCTACAAGGAATGGGTATAAAGGTCAGAGCCTTTGGGTACCTTTAGTGCAGGAATCCGTTGCTGACCAGGCGCAGATACTCTACCTTGCTGGCAGTCCTCACATCAATGTTCCTTGGGCCTCGGATGGCTACAGCCCCCTCGATCTTACCCTCCTCGATCACCACTTCGGCACGATAGCTGAATGGCAAGCAGCCATCGCCGAAGTACACAATCGGGGGATGTATGTGATCATGGACAATACCATGTCGACGTAAGTCTGTTCTCGTTCGGAGAATCGGACGGTTGCTGATGGATAACGTCAGTATGGGCGACCTCATCGGTTTCGAAGGCTACCTCAACGAGTCCACACCATTCAATCGGCTCGAACACAACGCCTTGTGGAAGTCGGATCGACGATACAATGATTTCAACTTCGGCAATGACGCTCTTGCAAAGTGCGACTATCCGAGATACTATGGAGACGACGGCAAGGAGGTCAAGAATCTATCATCGACCTTGGTAGGCTGTCGCGACAGCGAATTTGACCAATATGGGGAGATTGCAGCCTTTGGCAATTACCCGGAATGGCAGCGCCAGATCTCCAAGTTCGCTTTCGTGCAGGATCGTCTTCGTGAGTGGCGACCAGATGTGCTGTCCAAGATTGAGCATTTTGCTTGCATCACACTCGGCATGTTGGACCTCGATGGGTACCGTATGGACAAAGGTCTCATGATCACGGTGGACGCCCAAGCCCATTGGTCATCCTCTGTCCGGGAATGCGCCCGCAAGTTCAACAAGGACAACTTCTATATTGCGGGTGAAATCGTCTCGGGGAACGCCTTTGGTTCGGTTTACATCGGGCGTGGTAGATCGCCCGAGAACTATGTAGAGAACACCACTGAAGCTATATTAATGACGAACAAGTCTGACGATAAACACTTTATCCGTGGCGCTGGGGATAGCGCCTTCGACGGGGCCGCGTTTCATTATACTGTATATAGATTCTTGACGCGCTTCCTTGGGTGAGTAGGAACTTTGTGTCACGCAACGAGGCAACGCTAACTTTGCTGAAGGATAGATGGTACTTACGGTGCTGAAGGCGACCCACCTACTGATTGGAGCGCTTTTTGGCTGAGACTTCTGTCGACGAATGATATGATCAATGCGAACACAGGCAAATTTGACCCCAGACACATGTTCGGTGTCACGAATCAGGATGTTTTCCGCTGGCCATCCATTGTGAACGGTACACAGAAGCAGCTGTTGGGAATGTTTCTCACCACCCTCCTACTCCCCGGAATACCAACGCTGGTGTGGGGAGAAGAGCAAGCGTTCTATGTAATGGACAATACGGCTTCCAATTACGTCTTTGGCAGATCTCCGATGTCGTCGGCACAGGCCTGGGAGATGCATGGTTGTTTCACAGTCGGCAACGCAAAGTATTTTCAATTCCCCGTGGTATCTGCTCTACGAGGCTGCGCGGATGACTCCATCAATCTCGATCATAGAGATCCATCAAATTCAATTCGAAACATCATCAAGAGCACGTACGAGATGCGAGTAAATTACCCTGTCCTCGTTGACGGCTTCTCGATTCAGCAACTTTCCAAACAAACCCACGACGTCTTCCTACCCGGGAGCGACAAAACCGCGACGGAGACTGGCATGTGGAGTATGGAACGCTCAGCTTACCAAGGCGCCCAGACGTCATTCAAGCAGTCTGTTTGGCTTGTCTACAGTAACGAACAAGTCGACAATATGTTTACCTTTGCGTGTTATGAAACCACATCATTGATCGCACCTTTCCCGGCTGGTACCACGGTGAAAAACCTCTATGCGCCTTACGACAAGTACACGCTGGAGGGTTCGGCTACCAAACTTCAGACTGATCCAACCAAGCAGGCTGGTTGCCTCTCTCAGCTTCAGTTACCCGCTTTCGGTTTCAAGGCTTTCGTACCAGAGGCCGATTTTATAGTACCTTCGCCTGTCATCACTAAATTCTTGCCTGGACATGATGCACGCCTGCTCTCCACGGACACCATCCCTATCGAGCTCCATTTCTCTGCTGAAATGAACTGCGACCAACTCACTAGAGCGTTCTCTGTCAAATCTACCACTGCGGCAGATCAAGTAGCCAAGCTGGACAGTGGCAGCATCCAGTGTAAAAAAATCTCTAGCCAGGATGCGGACCCGTCGCCATGGTCTGGAGGTGTCAATACTGCGTGGATCTTCGCTGCCAACTTGGTCAATGTGGCAGACGGGGTACATCAAGTCAGTATCAACAACAGTAGTGCTGTAGATGGCGCAACTTCCACTAAGGTATGAGTGCCAAATGACTGTTGCCAAAAACTGCACTGACATCATTTTTAGTCTGTGGACCATTTCCTTCTGCGCGTCGGCAAGGCCGACAATCCAATCGTCTTCCCTAAAACCGCCAACTACAGCTCCAGCTTGTTGTTCAAAGACCCAAAGAAGGGACTCTACATCGCCCACAACGCTCCAGGCGCAGATCAATTCCGCTACTCCTTGAATTTCGAGACTACATATAGCGATTGGCAAGACTATCCAAGTGAGGGAAATATAACCCTAGCTCCAAAAGTGTGGTCTGGTACGAAAACACAAGAATGGAGTGGTGAGCATGTCATCGTCCAATACTGGAATCGCATGGTTGGTAGCAGCGACCACGTCCAACATGGAGATATCGACACGACTAGTCCACCCCGCAGATTCCCCCATTTCTTCCTGCACGGTCTTTTCAACCTGTATGGATTCGATGCAGGCTACGCCAACACCATGGTGCAAGATGCTAAAGACAGTCTATGGAAGTTCAACTTCATGGGCGAATGGCCCGTCCAAATAGCGTTGAATGCGTGGGGTATGAATCCCGATGGACAGCCTGATCAGACCAGGGTCTATGGCGACATTGACGGCGATTTCGTACTTGATCGCATACCTCCTCTCTCGTTGATTCAGAATCTGATTAACATCACGGACTCTCCCGTATCACCCTACCTGGCCAATCAGATCGTCCTAGATGATGGCAGCATGAGATTCCGGGTCATTGGCGTCGGCAATCGTTATGCACAATTGGCACTTTACATGCTCTTTTGGATAGTGCCTGTCTTGAGTGGAGCCGCAGGAGTTTGGATTTTCGTCAAGTCTTTCTATCGCGTCAAACGCAATGAAATTGGTGTAACCGAAAAGAGAAGCATGGTGCCACTAGCTGTGCGACGGAGAATGAAGCACCCTGGTCGAACAGTGAGCACTCAACCGTTGACCGGCCAAAGCATGTATGGCGCATCCACAGCGAATGCAACGGCAGAAGATCTCCCTTTGCCAACCGCCCGTGATGGACTCAATTTGCAGGTCGAGCCGGCCGAAGTTACACAAAATCGCCGGACCGTTCTCATCGCGACTATGGAATACGATATTGAGGACTGGAAGATCAAAGTGAAAATTGGAGGTCTCGGTGTCATGGCCCAGCTCATGGGGAAGAATCTCGCGCATCAAGATCTCGTCTGGGTAATTCCATGTGTGGGAGGCATCTACTATCCCATGGACACCCCTGGACAGCCTATGGTCATCGAGATCCTTGGCAAAGAATATCAAATTCAGGTCCAATACCACGTCCTGCGTAATATAACATACGTCCTCCTTGACGCACCGATATTCCGGCAGCAGACGCAATCCGAGCCATATCCGCCTCGTATGGATGATCTGGACAGCGCTATTTACTATTCGGCATGGAATCAGTGTATCGCAGAGGCCATGAGGAGATTCCCAGTGGATCTGTATCATATCAACGATTACCACGGAACAGTGGCACCACTGCACCTCCTGCCAATGGTGATTCCTTGTGTGCTTTCCCTGCACAACGCTGAATTCCAAGGACTGTGGCCTATGCGTACCCTTCCCGAGAAGGAAGAGGTTTGCGAGGTGTACAACCTTGACCCTTCGATTGTGTCCAAATATGTCCAATTTGGAGAGGTCTTTAGTAAGTTGACCACCGAAGATAGAAGAACGACGAATGTTGGCTAATCCTCACCACTCCCAGATCTTCTACACGCTGGCGCGTCGTATCTCCGCATGCATCAAAAGGGCTTTGGGGCTGTTGGTGTCTCCGCCAAGTACGGAAAGCGTTCATTCGCTCGATATCCTATTCTGTGGGGCATAGACAAAGTTGGCTCTCTTCCGAACCCCGATCCGACCGATACTGGTGTTTGGAACAAGGAGCAAGTTAAGACCTCCGACATTCCAGTCGACAAAGAGCTTGAAGCTGCAAAGCCGGATCTCAAGCGCCAGGCACAGGAATGGGCCAACCTGAAGCAGGATCCCGAGGCTGATCTGTTCGTGTTCGTGGGGCGGTGGTCGCAACAGAAGGGTGTCGAGTGAGTCAAATCAAGCGCGTTTTGTCGAATTGCCCACTAATATTGTGCCTATTTAGTCTGATCGCTGATTGCTTTCCCTCCATCATGGAGCACAATCCAAAGGTCCAGCTGATCTGCGTAGGTCCCGTCATCGATCTTTATGGTAAATTCGCCGCCTTGAAGTTCGCTCGGATGATGGAAGTGTATCCAGGCCGAGTTTACTCGAAACCAGAATTCACAGCACTTCCGCCGTACATTTTCAGTGGAGCCGATTTCGCCTTGATGCCATCACGAGATGAACCCTTTGGTCTTGTGGCGGTGGAGTTCGGCCGTAAAGGCGCACTCTGCGTTGGAGCTAAAGTCGGAGGCCTAGGGCAAATGCCTGGCTGGTGGTTTACGATCGAATCTACTACTACTAAACACGTCATACAACAATTCAAGATAGCCTGCCAAGGGGCTCTGGCCTCCAAGCCGGATGTTCGTGCTATCATGAGGGCTCGTGCGGCCAAGCAGCGATTTCCTGTCGCACAATGGGTTGAGGATCTAGAGAAGCTCCAGTCTACAGCGATCGAGATTAGCCAGAAGCAAGTGGCGAAGACACCACGTCAAACTCTCTTCTCCCCAAGTGGTACCACGACTCCACGAGAGTCCCGATGGAACACCCCGGTACAGTCCCGAAAAAACACACCAACGCATTCTCGTAACGCCAGTCGGAATCGCAGCCGGAATCCGAGTCGAAACGTGAGCAGGGCTAACAGCCCGACTCGGGAGGAGAGCCCTGCTCCTCCATTGCCAAATGGAGGCCTCGGTAGCCGGCTGGGCCCTGGCCAAAGTGAAAAGGCCAAGCGCCTGAGTGAAAGACTCAAGCGTCGCAGCGGCCATAGCGCCGTTTTTGCTCCTGAGACGGAGCCAGAGGATTCGAGCGACGAAGAGGTCACTCGGACACCTCGCCGCCAATCACGACTCCTCACTCCATCAATGCCATCTTCGCCACAAAACCATTCGCCACAACTTCCCTCGTCGCCGCGGAATGTTTCTCGAGAGCCCGGTCGGGACCTCACTCCGCGAGAAAACAAACGGCTATCCTCCAAATCGCTCAATCCCCAAGATGCATCGACGTCACCTAATGCCGCCTCCGCCCTCATAAAACCCTCCCCCTCCGGCTCCACACTGGCAGAAGACTGGTTCCCCGACTCCGGCAACAACATCTACAAGCAAAAGAACGACACCCTCCTCTCCCTCGCCGCCGTCACAGGCGGAACGTCCGACTACAAATTACAGCACGTCTCCCCCTTCTTCACAGACCCGAAGCAAGAATTCACAGACCAGTACACGAAGAAACTCACCAACCTCAACGGCAAAACATCCGAAGACGCTCTCTGCATAGAGGAATACCTCGTCAAGAGCGAGAAGCAATGGTTTGGCCAGATGCGCGCTGCGCAGATGGGGAAATCCGCACCACCGAGCCCGGCCCCTTCGATACACCGGTTCAATCCGGCCAGTCCGGAGGGGAGTATCTTCGAAGACAGTCACTTCGCTCCAAGGCGAGAAGAGAGGGAGGAGATCAATGATGAGTTCCTCCTCGGCCCGGGCTACGTCGCGCCTAAAGGGTTGAAGCACATTTTACGACTCAGGATTGGCGAATGGCCTTTGTATTCGATCCTCCTTGCTTTCGTAAGGAATACCCAAAACTCTTTGCTCCAATCCACATCGCTAATATCGAGAATGAATACAGGGCCAAATCATAGCGGCAAACTCCTACCAAATCACCCTCCTCACCGGCTCCGTCGGCCAAGCGGCCGAAAAACTCTACATCATCGCAACTATCTACCTCGTCGGATCGATAATGTGGTGGTTCCTCTACCGACGACTGAAGACAGTCTATGTCCTCTCGCTACCATTCTCCCTCTACGGCATCGCCTTCTTCTTCATCGCCATGGCGCCGCTGGGCTCGAGCGTAGCGAGCAGAGGATGGATCCAGAACGTAGCCACAGGATTCTACGCCATAGCGTCAAGTAGCGGAAGTATCTACTTTGCCGTGAATTTCGGAGACGAAGGTATATCCACCTCCCTCTTCCCTCCCTTCATCCACAAAGAAAAGAGCATGCACTAATGCAGATGCAAAACCTCCAGGCGGCGCACCAGTAACAGCCTGGGTCTACCGCGCCTGCATAATCCAAGGCACGCAGCAAATCTACGTCGTCGCCCTCTGGTACTGGGGCTCCGAACTGACCAAAGCCTCGCAACACACCTCGACCGGCTCCTCCGCCGCCGTCGCCAGCCCCGCCGCCATAATCCCCATCGGCATCACCCTCGCGGCGCTCATGTTCGCCGTCGGCGCCACCCTCCTCGTCGGCCTCCCCAAATACTACCGCCAAGCCCCCGGCCACATCCCTAGCTTCTACACCTCCCTCTTCCGCCGCAAGATCATCCTCTGGTTCTTCGTCGTCGTCTGCATCCAGAACTACTGGCTCAGCGCCCCCTACGGCCGCAACTGGCTCTACCTCTGGTCCTCGCAGCACCTCCCCACCTACGCCGTCGCCCTCCTCGTCCTCTTCTTCTTCGTCGCCGTCTGGGCCCTCCTCCTCAACCTCTTCTCCCGCCTCTCGACCCACCACTCCTGGGTCCTCCCCGTCTTCGCCATGGGCCTCGGCGCCCCGCGCTGGGCCCAGATGCTCTGGGGCACCTCCAACATCGGCACCTACGTCCCCTGGGCCGGCGGCGCCGTCGCCTCCGCCGTCGCCGGCCGCTCCCTCTGGCTCTGGCTCGGCGTGCTGGACGCGGTGCAGGGCGTCGGGTTCGGCATGATCTTGCTGCAGACGCTGACGCGCTTCCATGTGCTCTTCACGCTCATCGCGGCGCAGGTGCTGGGCTCCGTCGCGACGATCCTGGCGCGCGCGACGGCGCCGGATAAGATCGGGCCTGGGGACGTGTTTCCGGATTTTTCTGCGGGGGCGATGCCCGGGTTGGGGAAGGCGTGGTTTTGGATCGCGCTGTTGATGAACCTGGCGGTGCCGGTGGGGTTTTTCATGTTTTTCCGCAGGGAGCAGTTGAGTAAGCCTTGAGTTTTTTATGTATCTGTTTGTCTGTCTGAGATGGATGTATGGGGAAGGGGAAGGGTTTGGTGGTATGTACAGATGTTGTTGGGGTATATTTTGGTCTTGGGGGACCTGTATATAGAATCTTTGATGTAGATTAATATTCGTTCATATGTGCCGCTGAGGCGAGTACAAAATTTATCAAATATATACAATATAATTCGTGGCTTGATATCTACTCATATTTGTGAATTATATCTATTGGCCTCTTTGAAGTTACAGATGCCTTGCCACCACCAGCGTCACGACTCAATCAATACAAGTAAAGCTTTCATCCGATCGCTCTTCTCATTTCCACATGACAGTCTCACGACGCAAATGAAGCTTTTATATTCATACCCAAACCTAAACCCAACACTCGAAGCGCTCCAGTGTCTCGATACGCAAGCCCAACGGCTTGGAGCGAAGTGATTCGTTCTCAGGTCCTCGTACCCGAGCCTAGCTTTCCGAGATGCCATTCGAGAAAGTCTGGGGATACTAATAAGTGGAATGAGTTACCATGTGAGCGCTCCGCCTTCCGAAAGACTCTGTCAGATGTCTCGGGTGAAGTCTCAGAAGCTCGAGGAGGTAGGAGGATGAGTGTGGTCGCGACGAAGGTCTGGGGTTGCCGAGGGTGAGTGAAGCTATGAGTGACCGCGAGTGAATGTATGGTGTGAGTTTCGCTCTCGGGACGAGCGTGGCTATCCCATGTCCTGGCGAATTTGGCACTCGTCTCGGCTGTACCTCGGTAAAAACCCCTAAGACGAGTGCCTTGCCAGGATATGGGATAGCTTCATGTATGTAGATGAAAGCTCGAAGAATTGAAAGGGGGTTTGGGTTTGTCTTTGTAAGAGAGACGAGACTTTGCGAGTGGTTCGTCGGGTGTTTGGGTAGCTTCTAGCAGGGTAGATTGACGGGTGGGTGTATTTATGGGGGTTTACTTCAATCCCTGAGCGCCAAGGGGTGATAAGGCATCTCGTAGTGAGATGGCGGTAGGATCAAGGAGCGAGTTGATCCAGTGTCATCGATTGCCATGCTTCAGGTGAATCGCTCGGCACCGGATCTTGGGCTTGCGACTTTTTCGATGCTTTCTTCTTGGTGCGATCCTTCCGTTTTACGCCAGTTCGCTGTTCCTCGGAATACGCCCAGATGTCCTTTATCGACTGCCTTCCAGTGACATTCGGGTCGAGCATCAATTCCCCGTTCCACTGTGCCATGGCCCTGACCCACCCTGGCGTGCTGAGACCGGCACTTACTAGTGAGGGATGATGCTCGATTATCCACAACAGGGGCGGTTCTGGACTTGCCTTCTTGCCCTTCTTCACTTTGCTTTTGGGGGAAATACAAGGCTGGGCTAGAATGGTAGTCCCTTCAGGCATTGCTCGCAGAATGGTGTCGGGACGAAGATGCGGGCAGTCCTTGAGTGCAATCGCTATGGGTGTATTTAATCCGCCTTTTGATCGGACTTGATGGAGAGCAAATTGGACGCGATTACCTTGGAGCAGATTCTGGCAGGCTTTGTTCAAGACGTGCGGTAGGTATGTTGCAGGGGTGTCTGTTGTGAGATGGAATTCTACACCATGACCGGCGCGCTTCAATTGCTTTTTGCTTACTGGCTGGTTTTCTGGGAGATCTTGAAGAGCTTTCAAAGGTCTGATTTGGAAGTATGGAAGATCTGACTTGGCGTAGACCGGAGCGAGATAATTGAGTGGCTCGATGAGGGAGAAGGCTGATTGCAAGGTCATTTGGCCAAGGTCAGAGCCACGAGGACAAAGCATGTTGAGAAGGACTTTATATGGAGGCCTTATCGACATCTTCTTGATTTTTGTCAAGTATCTATTGGTATCTTTCGTGAAGATTTCGTGGAGCAGATGGAGACGACGAATGCTGGTTTGGTGGGGCTGCTTCGAACGGCAAGAGGCATGCGTGAGCGTCGCCATGACAGGACATGTCAAGTTATAATTGAGCTTCATACATCGACGAGTGTTAACTACATAGGCATGCACGATTGAAGGTAGTGGCGCAAGGGTAAGGGGATATCTGAAGTTGATGAAAGGATCGAGTACTTAAGTAAGCGCCTTGGCAACAATTAGAATAGTATTCCTTGGCACGCCATAGAATATTCCATCACCGCTCTGTTTATCCCCGGACGGACGAGGGAACGATGGATATCACAGCTCTGAGTATTCAATCCGTTGGGTGTTGTTCTTCCTTTCCGCCCGCATCGTCTTACGACAATGTGCGAACATGCCGGGATTCTTCAAATGACATCTCACTTACTTATGGGAGCAATCTCTGCGTAAGAGATATGGCGTAGCGCGACAGTCGGCTCGGACTTTGCCTACCAGCCGTCTATGTCCATGATCTATCTTCGGTAATCACTACTCCCAACCTCTTAGCAAGACCATATAAGAGAATCCTATGAGCCTACTCCGATCATATCGGCAGTCCCGTCTCGTCTGCTTGCCTACATCTCCCCTACCAGTTCTGCCTGGCATAAAGTGGTTCTCACCTACCCACCCACGTACGCAAACCCAGCATCAGATCATCAAGACACGCCTCCACAGCTTCTCGACTACATCGATAATGTCTTCCCGCTATGCAGCTGCTCACAAAGAGCCACAAGGGTTCGGTGATGCCCGTCCCACAGCTCTCGACATCGTGAAAGATGAGGGTCTGCAAGGGAAGCTTGGGGATAAAGTTGCACTCATTACCGGCTGCTCTTCCGGCATAGGCATCGAGACCGCACGCGCCCTCAACGCAACTGGTTGCAAACTCTTCCTTGGTGTCCGAGACACTGCCAAGGGACAAAACGCCTTGGCGGATATCCTTGAGCCTGGACGGGTGGAGCTTTTGACAATGGACCTTAACTCCCTCGATAGCGTGCGAGCTGCTGCTGCGGAATTCCTTAAGAAGAGCAAGACCCTCAACATTCTGATCAACAACGCCGGTGTCATGGCCACGCCAGAAGGGAAGACTGCAGATGGGTTTGAGACTCAGTTCGGCACCTGTCATCTCGCCCACTTCCTACTTTTCCAGCTTCTCAAACCCGCACTCCTTGCGTCCTCAACTCCGCACTTCAACTCTCGCGTCGTTGCGCTTACCTCGTCGGGCCATCGTGGAGGCGGCATTCGTTCCGACGACTACAACTTCGAAAAGGGCAATTACTCACCCTGGGTGGCCTACGGCCAGGCCAAGACGGCGAACATCTATATGGCCAATGAGATTGAGCGACGCTACGGTGCGAAAGGATTGCATGGCTTGAGTGTCATGCCTGGTGGCATTATGACGGGTTTGCAAAAACATGTGCCGGCCATCGCGGAGATGACCAAGCAGGAGGCTGTTCGAAAGTACATGAAGAGCCCGGAACAAGGCGCAGCTACAACGCTGTATGCCGCACTCAGCAAGGAGTGGGAAGGAAGAGGGGGCAAATACTTGGAGGACTGTGGGGAGGCTGAGTTGACCACATCTACGGAGCCACTCGCTCTCGGCCACGCACCGCATGCGTACGACGAGAAGGCCGAGAAGAAGCTCTGGGCAGACTCTCTGAAGTTCGTGGGACTCAAGGATGACGAGTGAAAGTAATAGGCAGGTCCACAAACAGCTAAATTTGCTTTCTTTCAAAACTTGATACTGTTCATCCGTTGGGACAACGTACCAGCACCGCCAAGTCTTACCATTGACACCTCATGATTTCCAACCTGCACCACAAGTCATTATATAATCAACGTTTTTCAACCCACAGCCTCCACAGGAAAGACAGTTGGAGTTGATGTCCTAAAGAAGCCTCCTGGGCACTTCAAGTCCTTGACATGGATCTTGAACACCAGCCGCACCACTCCTCAGCCCATGCAAAACATAAGCGTCCATATTAACCAGCTCACCTCTCTCAATTTACTTCACATCACAATCAAACCCACAAGAACCACACTCTCATCCTCATACGCCCCTACAATACCAAGCCAACCCACCCTTTTCCCTCTCATCAACCCCCCATCCAATCATCATCCCGCCTACTCAAACCCTCTGATCTCTCCCCTTACGCCCACTCCTCTAACAGCCCATCCGCCATCTACTAACCCACCTCCCCCAACCCACCTCTTCCCCACCTCCATCTCCACCTCCATCTCCACCTCTATCTCATCTCCACATCCAGCCCCTCCAATCACAACAAGCATGTACTAAGATCCATCCCCCTCGAACAAACAAAGGTATCAGATACTAACCTCCACCCTCAGATACATCTACGTATAAAACAAGAACCGTGACGAATTCTATAAACTTACCTTAAAGCCCTATACCTATACCCACCTACTCTTTTACAACCATCTACTATACCTCGTCTTACCCTCCCCTCTCCCCTCTCCCCTCTCCCCTCTCCCCTCTCCCCTCTCCCCTCTCCGCCCCATACTCACCACACCCACCAACCTCATCACACCTCACCAACCCGACAACCCTATTCCCGTCCCCATCCCCATCCCTATCATCCTCTTCTATAAATCTTATTCCTACCCCTCTATACCTACCTACAACCCTCTCCCTCTCCCTCTCCCTCTCCCTCTGTCCCCCTCTCCCCCTCTCCCCCCTTTACCCATACCCACCACGACCCACCCCATCCCCTCTCCCCCTCTTCCTCCCCTCTCCTCTCCTCTCAGCCCCTCACCCACCCACACCCACACCCACACCACAACCCACCACTCATCTCAATGGTTTCCACCGAGGGTGCGACAAAGACGAGTGCGAAGATGGGTGATTGTTCAATCGAAACTTGGCGACCCGCGGGGTTTCATATCGACAGAAAACAAGTTAAGGTGGGGGAGAAATATTCATAAACATAGATGGTAGCTGGAGTCGTGTAACAGATCAGCCACGAGTTCTCCATGGATTATTCACACTCAGGTAGGAAAACACCCAAAGCGCTTTAAACCAGCCGGAGCTCCATCATTTTGTCTATGAATCCCGCTTCATGAATAACATATATTACATTCCATGTAACTAGCTAGCTGCTGATTATCGCTTATATACTATGTACCCTACCGACAAACCTGCCTATCTACAACGTATCAATCATCCCCAACACCCACTGCAGATGCCGATACGTCACCCTCGGCTGAAACTCCGGCTGCATGTGTCCGGCCAAAAACGACTCCGCCCACATCAAGCCACGCTCGTAATGCTGTATGCCCATAATGCCCTGCGGCCCATCCAACCCGTCAATGCCATTATCAGCAAAGACACCCGCATATTGTAGATCCGGCAGCGTGATATCAATCGGCGTCGCAGGCTGAGTCTGGAACCCCAACTGCCCGCCCCACGTCATGTTCTGGATGGCGAGCAGGGTGCCGTTGGTGATGATGATCATATCGAAGTCTCCGTTGGACACGAGCACGCGCTTGGTGGCTTCGATGACTTTCGGCAGGACTGTCTGGATCGGGTCCGGGGAGAGGTCGCCTGCGGATTCGGGACCGCCGGTGTGGTAGTTTCCTGACTTGTCGCCGCCGACAAAGACGCCGACGTTGGAGCACTCGGCCCAGGAGACGGATTGCGGGGCGTGGATGGCGGCTTTGACGTCGGAACGGTTGAAGTAGGTGTTTGCGCCTTCGGGGGTGTAGACGAGTTGGGTGGGGAAGGAAAGCACATCCCAGAGAAGTGGGCATTGCTGGTTGATTTCGTAGATGTCGAAGCATGGATTTACGGTCAAGGCGGCGTTGTCGATCATGGAGAATACGTCGCAGTCGGCTTCGCTAGTATAGTTGAAGAATTTGGCGGGTTGGTTGCCGGGTGGTGGGAAGGTGAAGTATGTATCGCGGAGGGCGGCATAGCCGCAGGATTTGTCGAGGGATTCGAGGGTGGCAACGAAGGTGGAATTGAGGTTGAGGATGTTTTGATTCGCGAGAACATAGGGAACTGCTACGACCTCTTCTTGGGTGTATACGTATTGGCCGATCACAGGGTCATACATTAATGCTCCTGCGGAGCGCGTCAGTTGTAAGCCGCAGTTCAGCTCTTACCTTAGGGATTCACAAACCGCTGAGGTCATAATAAGTTGTATCGTTCTTATCCAGCATGGCAGCGGAGATATAAGATACATAACGACCAGCATAGCTTTCGCCGGTAATGTAAATCTTGAAGTTTTTGATGCCAAAAGTCGTTTCGAAATTTTTGAAGAATTTGAGGAAATCTTGGGCGATATCTTCTTCGGAAGTGGCAGTGATTTCTCCAATAGAGAAGCCAGTCCCAACGGGCTGCTCAACCCTGTATCGGATGTCAATTAATGGAAGGGGGGATCCACGGAGAGCCAGCGTAGACCCACCATAGCATATTGGTTAAGTTGACCCATGAGCTGAGACCGGTCAGCATTTGAGGGCAGAATGCTAAAAGAGCGCCTACTATGGATTCTCCACCGGGGCAAAAGTCCCAGGCTGCCAGGTGAATCGGCCGTTCTCCTGGATGAAACCCTCCAAGGAGCTGCATCCGGGTCCACCGTTCAACCAAACCGTCACTGTATCAGTTGGTGGTCCAACGGTCGGCTCGAAGATGAAGAACAGAGCTCTAGATGAGTCGTTCATGTTGATGGGCATCAAGCCAGAGTACATTTCACCAATGTCATAATTAACGTCTGGAAGCGAATTGACGACATAGCCTGCAGATAATCAGTTAAGTGGAGATCAAGGGGAAAGAGTTGAGCATACTCTGGGAAGCGTTGTTGAAAAACCGGGAGGTACTGTTCGCTGCTCGTGGGCTCAAATATGGACTTGATTTCTGGCGTGTAGCTTCCCATGCTGCATCTCGCGCCTTCTTCTGCTCTCTTTGTGAAGCCAATTGCATATGCGAAAGCTGTGGAGTGGCCGCAACATGGAGGGCCAGAGCACATAGCGCAAGAGCTGTGTACAGCGCTGGAGGCATCATCTTGGCGGATCGCTGCAATGAGAAGTGAAAGTGAGAGTTGTAAACCTTGGAGGACGCACGCTCAGAAAGACAGACTGGGAGTTGAAGGGAGAAAGGTGAGGTCACCCCAAACTCTTAAATATCTCCCAGGGCGCAGATCTGAGAAGTGACGAAGGCCGACGTCAAGGTTCAACAAGTCTAGGCCACAAGGTGGGACGACTGCACCTGCAGCCTTCCAATCTGATCATGGTCTCCTTGTTGACTACCGTCTTTGCCGGCTGCTCAGCGTGACCGTCCTGATCTAAGGTGCCGTCCAAGAAGGCACGAAGCACCGAAGAAGCAAGCCACGCACACCAAGCTTTGGCTTATGCTTTAGCTGCATGTCGAAGCTCGTAAACAAGCCTTTGTGTGATTAGATAGCCGTCGGTGACATATGAGGCTCGCGTCGAGATGCGGTGACGACGTCGAACATAGCGAAGCCTGGCAGGAACAGCCCGCGTCCGCACATATCAAGGTCGATGAACCCCGCGACTTATAGCAAACTATCACCGAAGTGGTCCGGAGCTGCATGAAAGCGGGGACTGATAGAGGTTTGTCCTCGTCGCGGAAGGGTGCACACCTTCCTAAAGGGGTGATGGATGTAATCACCGGCAGGGAAGGCGGGCATTCACCATAACAGGAAGTTCACGAAAAACAGCCACTCGCAGGATTGTGTGATAGAAGCAGAGGAACGGTGAGGAATGGATAGTAAGGTATATGTTGTATGGATCTCAGTAGGAACATCAGGCACGCGAGCACGCTACCGTGATTTCCATCACTAACTAGGAAAGGTTTAGCGACCAGCTCGCCGGTCTTGGTAGAATATTCCTTGGCGCCAAGAATTATCAAAACCAAATCGTCCATACAGCAAGTAGCAAAAGCTATCGTGATCTGATTTACCAGGAAAAAGAAGTATACATGTCCACAATAAATTATCAAGTGAAAGATTGCCCGTGAATGCAAGCGAGATGGGTACAAGCACGTCCACTGACCGAAGGCGCCATATCGATCACAAGGGATTCAATTACCGATAATGATGAACGAAAGGCCACGGAGAATCTTGAATCACCTCAACCTTCTCCAGTCCCCGCGTTGGTCAAGGTCTCTTACGCTTCGTCATGCCCAAATCCAGGAGAGTGTCTGACAGTACCAGGATACGGACAGAGACCTGGACAGATTAAACGTCCCTATTCAACACCGAGGATCAGAGTGAACTTCCTCAAAACTGATCCGGAGCCGGTAGCTTTTATTCTTTATGTGGAGGGGAATTTTTCGTGCTTCTACTACAGTGACGATCTCTACAAAAATCATATAAACCCGTTGATGCGGAGACCGGTATTTTTTTGATATCATTGTCTGCGGATGCAACACGTCACGTATAGCCTCCTTGAGCGCTGTGATCTACGTTCGTGCTGCAAATTCTGCTTGCATTCTGTTATTATTCTTGAGCCGGGCTACGCAGAGTGCTGTTTCGATACCAAAACATTCACTATCAAACCCATAGTCCCTTCCAGACCGATTGTAAATGTGTCCAGTCTCGTTTCATGACTACTAAAGAGGCTACAACAATGGAGTGATTTGAAAGGTTCTGGAGTTCTCGATATACATCCGCCCCAGTTGGACTCCAAGATCGTAATTCAGCTACCCTTCTCCGTCTCATAAGCAAATTCGGCCACTGATGAACCGTACCATAAACCAGACCCAAACATTTTCCGGCATAGAGGTATTTTGACGTCCAGGACTGCTTGCTTACGAGATCTGAATAGGTTACAGATAACTTCTGACAAGAGAATTGCGATCGATCTCCATGAAACTAAAGTTACAAGAGTCTTGGTCATCTTGATATGGCAGATCACTATCACCTGCATTGAGAAGCTTTCCTGCTGGCAGCAGCCTATCGCTGAAAGCTAGGGCGTTACGTCGGAAACAAAGCCGAGCGTCCACTCTACACAGTCCTGCAGCAGTAGAACGCTTTCACGCTGCCTGAAAACTTGGATGGGTAGGAAAAAGGTCTATACATAGTCTGGGCAAGATCGGACTTGACAGCCTGGCTTCTGTGCGATCCTCCATAGCTCAAGATACGACGTACAAGAAGGCTCAACGCTTTAGAGACTGTGTACTCAAGGAGACGGGTGGAATGGGCGCTGTGGCTCGTGCTGCAGTGTTTTTTGCGTGAGGTTTATCTGTCACCTCTACGCCCATCATCACGACCTCGGACTCAGGTGTCTGAACAAGAATGCGGTATGTCCTTTCACACCATTAGTCCTTCGATGGTTTGAGTAGTAGCTTACAGAACATAGAGTATCGAGTGTGGTGCGGAGTTACTCCTTAAGCGGTTGCTTGCGTTCGATATCAATGTCTTGAATGTTTTCGAGCATACTTCCAACTACAACTCGTAGGTCTCTACCGCTACTCACACGATGGCCGCCCGGGCGTGAGTTGGCTGAAGAAATGCTGCGAGGATCCGCTACGCTATGGCCAACTGCGATCCATTACCTGCGGAGCCCAGGGTAGGCGCCATACTCAGGAGTAGCTTTCCATGCTCCCCTATTTATTGACATCAGCGCCTCGTCTATATATTATCCTGACAGTCGATCAAGACTCACCAATGCCTTTGATACTACCACTCTTCGCAGCTCTGACACAAACCGCGAATATTGCCGTCATAGCTTGCCAAAGGTCATACCCGCTGCACATATCCGGTCCAGTAATCGAGAAAATGCGCAACTGGCAGCGATTGTCGACTATTCAAACTGCTACATCAGGAGACAGTACCAAACCAAGGGGTTGCGCAACATGTAAGCTTACAGGAAGGCATGACGTATGGCAATGGCACATCAACGCCAAAATATTCCTTTAGCTTCGTAGCTGGGACGTCTCTCAACAGTTCTCTGCAAGACTCCCAAGCTGGAAAGTGTCCCCGGCACTGCACCGGACGGTTGTAAGCGCCGACTATGACGGCAAGGTTGTCATCGCCTCCTGGTCGATGTCAATAGATGATAGATCAGAAAACCTTGCCACGATTCTTCGTGCATGGCTTACCAATGTTATACGCTATCCCGCCCTGCAACCGTCCTCCTGAAGAACACTTCTGCAACACCTCTTCTGCAGCCGTCTTAACTTGACCGAGGCTGGCATGTGCGATATCTGCGCCCTGGACCAGCGTAGTCTCGACATAACATCTTCCCTTGTCTTCTCCCATTCAGTGAGTCAAACTTCGTCAGCCCCAAAAAACCGCATCAAGCGCAGCCTCAGGTTGAAGACTGTGAGAGGTATAAGGAAATTCAGAAGAGAGGACACTCACTACCCATCAATCGGAATGGTAAGTCCACAGTAATTCCTGCTCCCTCAGGCGTGTCCCGCTCGGCAAAAGCATGTTGATCTGCATTGAACGGTACATATCCTACAGCTTCTCTACAATCCGCGACGAGCAAATTGTCGCCGTATTCGACGCTGTTGCATTCGACGAAGCGTTTCCCTTGGAGACGAGTTGTAGTAGAGACGTTTGTTGGAAGGTGTATTTCGGTAGTATTTGGTAGTCGCAAAGGTTGGATCATCTGATTCGAAGGCATCTGCAAAGCCACACGCGAAGGTATGGCCCAAATCGCGCAGATATTATATGCCATGAACAGGGGGAGAAGGTTTGAAAGCATCATCCTCAGCTAGGCACATAATTTCATTTGGGGAGAAAGATAGAGTTGAGGATGCACATGGCTTCGTCCTGGAGCCGCAGGTGGGGAAGTAGGACAGTCACGGATTGTCGAATTGGAAGTCTCATCTCAAGACCTATGCGGCTAAGGGGTCTCGGACTCTGGCGACAGTCAACAGAAGGGCGCTTGGACAGATGTAGGGTGAGTCGGCAAAGGTGCTTTTGCCGCAAATATGATTGTACTCCCTCCGCTAGTCTACTATTCCGTGACCTGGTTGAAATGGAGTTTAAAGGCGGTGGAGATTTATTGTATGGTGTGATGGAATGGTATAGAGAGTAGAGAGAGTCTTTCGATTTGGACTTAAGGCTAGGTTCCCGGGTATAGAATACAGGATGGTCTTCGTTATCTTGTATGGTCGTAGAGATGGAGATTTAGATAAGTCGTGCCCCTGCGATTTGTTATAGCTCCTATTTGGCGATGTGCATGGCCTTTTGCTTAGTCCCCGTCCTTAGGTTAGTTATTTGTGCCCATGATAGAAGTGTATGCATGATTTTCAGGACATGAATACTATTCAGACTCTGCGATGATATTTGGAATTCGATGAGTTGAGCGAGAGGACTATGAAGCCCCTGTCAATCAGTATCTGTCCTCCTGATCACGGATCAATATCTGCAGCGTGAAAGCTTGGCTCGGTGAGTCGTCCCTTAGATTGGGCGACTCCTGGGAGTTGTTTCCTAGATTTTTCAAGGGGAAGTATCCAAAACTCGATGTGCCCCCTTAGGAGAAGTCTCCAGAAGGCTGACTGGTTCATGGAAATTCATCCGAGGACATACACCGTTCTCGGAAGTGTAATGATATCAAGGCTAGTCTCTGAGGACTCCCTTTCTCGTGGGACTACGGATCTGGGTGGGCCGACAGCCACTATCCCACCGAGCCACTATAACCACAAGATGCTAGTGCGAATTTAGAGCCTGTTTGAGCAAGACCAAAGTCCACTAAGGGTCAGACCGGGCAAGGACGAGCAACTATCGTTTCCCATGCATGGCAATTGGCAGCAGGCGACTCAGCTCGAGCTTAGATGTAATCATGCACTCCCATATCGTGGGCTAAGCGTGTGAGCACATTATGCTCAGCCTTTAGAGGCGTAAATTCACCTGTAAAAAGTGGGAATGGTATTCATTCTGTTGTAGTACACCCGTGGGTGCTGAGCCATTACTGCATTATTGGTAGAAACCCCAATCTGATCCATAGATTCTATAGTCTCTTCATCAGTGCCGCTCTCTTCAGGCGGATCCTGAGCCCGCCACGTCAAACAGACAACGTGGTAATCTAGACTATCGCCAGGCGCCAGCTCCTCGGACTCGAAGTTGATTCTTTTTTTGCCCGTCTGTGAGAGACTGGCAATACTCCCTTGTCGTAGTTGCAAGCCAGGTTGCACATCGGGAACATTGAAGCCCTTGAAATGTTTGGAACCCGTCCAGGTATCCCTTGCTATCGACTCGTCATCTTGCACCAACACTTGTCCGTCGCCCAATGTGAATCTCCATGTCCGTGCCATGTCAACAATGATGTCCAGCTCTTGTCTCTTCGATTGCACTGTCTCCAGCTCGAGTGTAAATTCCCTCAAGCCCTTCATATACATAAATCTCTGGCCCCAGCTCCCAGGCTCAAACGGCTCTTTCTGACCAACCCACTCTCCTACCCTTGCTCTTCCCTTCCTCTTTGGATCTAGCGCCATCGGGCTGTTCTCGCCCAGCAGGTTGTACCACCAATCGGTATGTCTAATAGTGATCCTCAATCTTGGCGGACATCCATCTGGCCAGCTCTGTGAATAAGCTAGCCACTGATCTTTCCAGTCCTCCAACCAAAATTGTTGCGTAAAGAGATGGACGTATTGTATAGCATCACGCTGGCTTAGCTTCAAGCGGTTGTCAAGTAGGTAGTAGGATGTTTGAGGTGGTATACGGCTGCGCTCGACGCCCCAGATGATATGCTCATTGAACACGAGGGGGAGCAGGTCTATCTCGAGATAGACGCGACGACAAGTAAGGAGGAGCTCTGTCGCTATCTTTCTCGCGTGAGTGTAACCGGGTCGATACCAGAAGCTATGCCGTGAGTAAGGTCTGTTTGGATCAGGATGCCCTTGGAGAATGAATTGGAAAATGACATTGCGGATCTCTGCAGGAAGGATGGTGAAGAGTGGTGAGGTGACTTGGGGATTGATGTATCGACGGGTGTTGATGACAGACACTGCGGTAGGTTTGGCGGCGTTGCGAATGGCACGTTTTCGCTTGATGTAGCCCAAAGAGAACGGCGATGGAGAGCCTGCCATGTTGACCGGAGACTCACGACGTTGTACTTAGAACTGAGGCCGGCATCAGCAGCTCCTCTTGTTGCTTGTACCCGTCCACCACGATCATTCATGAATTACGTGGAGAATGGGTTTTCCAATCCATATAACGATTTCGCTAGGGTATTTACGAGGACCGTCGATGTCATTGGCTTGAAAGGGTAAAGCGTACTTTATTCTAGAACTAGTTCCTTAGCGGCCGGAGGTAGCATTATTGTACCCACGGCGTAGTTAGTAAAATCCGGACACTAGGCTAGATAGAGAACCCTACTAAAATTCATATATATTTCTCTATATATCTATTAAAACCCTATTATTTAGCCTTCTAGACTAATTATATCTTTTAGATATTATAGTATTAAATAACTAGAAAATACTTATAAAAATTTAAGATTTTTACGTCTAGAAATTACCCCTACTACCTAGTATTTAGTAGGTAATATAAATAGCGTAGAGTATATTAGATATATTAGTAGGTAGCGTATTATATATATATACTAATAGACTAATATAGATTATTCTAATAGTATTTTATACCTAATAATAAGATAGATAGATATCTCCTTCTATTTAGGCTAATATTAGATATATTAGTAGGTAAGGTAAATAGTAATATATTTATAGGTAGCCGGCCTATATATATAATAGTATTAGCTATATTATATATATATACCTATTCTAATAGTATTCTATACCTAATAATAAGATAGATATTTCCTCCTATTTAGACTAATATTAGATATATTAGTAGGTAGATATTAGATATATTAGTAGGTAATATAAATAGTAGGATTTTTAGCTTATAAATATAATAGTATTAGCTAATATAGTAATATACTAATTTAGACCGTACTAATAGTATTATCTACCTAATAATAAGATAGATATTACCTCCTATTCAGGCTAATATTAGACACGTTAGTAGGTAATATAAATAGTAGGATTTTTAACTTATAAATACAATAGTATTAGCTAATATAGTAATATACTAATTTAGACTATACTAATAGTATTACCTACCTAATAATAAGATAGATATTACCCCCTATTTAAGCTAATATTAGATACGTTAGTAGGTAGATATTAGATATATTAGTAGGTAATATAAATAGTAGGGTTTTTAGGCTATAAATACGATAGTATTAGCCTATAAACCTATATAGTAATATAGATTATTCTAATAGTATTATATACCTAGTAATAAGACGGATATTTCCCTCTATTCAGGCTGATATTAGATATATTAGTAGGTAAGGTAGTAGAATAAGTAATTTATAAATAATAATAGGATTTTTATTATTAATCTAATTATTCTAGCCGTTAGTATATAGAATTTAGTAGGTAGTTCTATTTATTCTAATATATCTTTTAAGCTACTATATTAATTTTTATTAATTTTTAATATATTAGATAGCTAAAAGTAAGCTATATAACTTTATTTAAATAGAAATTATTATAAAGTATTAGTACGTAGATAAGTAGTATATAAAGAAATATCTAACTTTTAATATTCGCGCTAGTCTAGGAAAGGAATCTAGGGGACTTATTAACTAACTAATAAGCTGCGATAAGCTTAGAGTCCTAATATTCCTATATTCTATTATAGTAAGAAGATACCTCTTATTAATAAAATCCTATAATATATACTACTAGAAAATACCTGTAAAAATTCAAGATTTTTACATCTAAAAATTACCCCTACTACCTAGCGTTTAGTAGGTAACGTGAATAGCGTAGAGTATATATAAGGGTACTACGTAATAACGTAGCTATTAAGTACTATAAATAGTACGTATACGTATATATATAGAACTCTCTATTTTTATTAATAGTAAGACTAATTACTACCCTTCCCTTTAAGGGGAATTCCCTCCTCTATATACTATAGGTAAAGGGGTAGCGTAGTACTACTATATACTATAAACGCTATGTTAATAGTAGTACTATATTTCTAACTAGTCCTTATAATTATCTTCTTATCTAGGCTCTTAGGCTTTAAGAGTATAAAAGGTTATAATCTATAAAAGATACTCCCTTAGTAATAGAATATACCTTAAATAAGAGCGTAATAATATAACTAATTATAAGCCCCTTTAAGCTAAGCCTTAAGGAATATATAGTTTTATTAAACTATAATAATCGCAGATAATACTCTTATATATAATCCTTATATTATAATATATTCCTATTATACTTCCTATTATTCTTTATTAATTTATTATAGAAGTAGTTAGAAGTCTTAATATTTTAAAGTAAATAGGAAGTTATTACTATTAAGGGTTTATTAAGTACTTAAGGTATACCTCCTTTATATAACTTTAATATTATTCTTTTAATTATAATACCTTTATTTTTTATTAATTATATTAAGTCCTTTTTAATTTTTATTTATATTATTACCCCCTCTACGCCTTATTATACCCCCTTATAATCTTACTAGTTACTTTATAAGTAATCCTTAATAATTAACTTATCTTCTATTAATTAAAGAAGGCTCCTACTATCCCCCCTTATAATAGTACTTAACCTCCTTTATTAAGTTAATTATAGCCTATTCTTATATTATCTTATATAGTATACCTCTAGTATACTATATTTTAAAGTAAAGAGTTATAAGTCTAATATTTTTAGTTAAGGCTTTACTTATCCCTTTAGTAGTATACTTTATATACGCGCCTCCTCTAGCTTAATAAGATATAGCTATTATAAAGACCTTAATATAAAATATAAATAGTAAATCCCTACCCTTATTTACTACTCCTACTCGCGCCTTTTATAGGCCTCTAATATTATAGCTACCTTTAATACCGGCTCTAATCTTTCTTAGCTTACTAGATATTAATAAACCTTTAATAGGCTTATCTATTAATACTACTACTACCTCTATTATACCTCTACCCTCTCTATCGCCGCTACCTTAGCTAGGGTAGACCCCGCTATTACTAGCTATATTATAAATACCCTTAAGGGTATTCTTAATATCCCCTACTAGCGTATATATATTACTCTATCTCCCCTTTTAAAACCTTATTAAAGCTTTATTAATATATTATAAGAGCGCCTTCCTCCTATTATAAAGGATAAGGATAAGAATAAAGAGGAGGATTCTATTAGTAGTAGTAGTAATAGTAATAGGCTTAGTACTACTACTAGTATAGTATAATAGCCCTCTCTTATAACGCTCTTAATAGTTTAGTTATATTAGGTATCTTTTCTTTTTTATTAATAATAATAGAAATTATTTCCTCTCCTATATAATATAAATTTTATACTTTAAGGTAATTATACTTAAATCTTTCTAATATATCTAGTATATTAATTAAGTCCTACTTATATAGCTATTAATTATAATTATAAGATTAACCCTTCTACTTTACTAAATACTAAGGTTTATTATAAGAGATTTTATAATTAAGAATAGCTTTAACTTCCTATTTATCTTTATTATTTATAAGTTCTACTTACACGGCTTTTATAATACTCTTACTATTACCCTTATATAGTTTTATAAGTAAGATATAAAAGATATTATATATATAAAAGGTATTAGGTAGTTATAACTTATACGCCTAACTACTAATATAATTAAGGACTTTAAAAGGCCTTAAATAATACTATAATAGTTTTTTAGTTATTTATACTAGTCTAATATACTTTATATTTAATAAGATATAATTACTTATATTATATTATCTTTACTTTTACTATTTATTTATATACTCCGCTTATATAGCTTATACTTAGTATAGGTACTACTTTAAACCTTCCCTTTATTTTTAAAGTAATTTAATCCTTTCTTATATTAATAGGACTTCTCTTAATAATAGCTTTAAAAGCTCTATATCTAGCTTAGGTAAGTAGTTATAAAGCGCCTTATATAGAGGTAACCTAGTACTAGTATACTTTATATAATTATATATAAACTCTACTAGATAAAGTAACTCTACTTAATTATCTTATCTCTAGGTAGAATAGTAGCGTAGATACTACTTAAGTATACTATTTTATATCTCTATTTAACTATCTATTTAGGGATAGAAAGTAGTATTAAGCTTTCTTTTTATATTAGTATAATAATATATAACTACTTAAAAGCTACTTATAAATATTATCTTTTAATTACTAATAATACCTTCTAGCTAATTAAACTTTAAGAAGATTTTATAATATAATAGGTTAGCGACGCTAATAGTATTAACTATCTTTATAATAGGTAAATACCTAGCTATCTTAGTATAATAGTTTATAACTACTAAGATTATATTATAAATACTACCCTTCTATTTACTTAGAGGGAGATTTATAATAAAATCTATTATAATTTCTTAAAAAGGTCTTATAAGTATTAGTAATAGTAATAGTATATTATAAATAGTATATCTATATAGCTTTATTAATTAATAGGTTAAGTATTTTTATATATAATTATAAATATCTTATCTTATCTATTTTTAATAGAACTTCTACTTAATAAGCTCCCGCATATACTTTTATAAGTAGTAGCTAGTATAAGGGTTATTATAATAAAGCTTTAAGATTTCTTATCTAATTACTTTATTACTAGGTATAAAAACTACGCCGCCCTTATAAAGAACCCCTATCTTATCTATTAATAGAGATATATTAGCGGCCTTTTTATAACCCTAGAACTTTAATAATTATTTCTTATTATAAATATCTTTATCTCCCTTTTAAAGATATTAGAGTATCTTTAATATTAAGTTATTATATTTATCTTATACGCGCTCTATTATTAACGTAGTTATAATATACCTTCTAGGTACTATTTAATTAATATTAAACTATCTTATAATAGGGTTTAGGCTATTACTTATATTACTTTATATCCCTAAGAGCGCGTTACTCTCCTTTATTTTTAAGATATAAGGCTTTCTAAGCCCTATCTCTAACCTTTTATACTATTTATAGTTATAGGCCTTACTATCTTATAGACCTTTATAAACGCTATACGTATAATACTTATTAGAAGGAATATACCTAATATTCTTTAACTTATTTTATAATATAGGTAGATAAGTATCTTCTTTATCTATTACTAGTATATAATTTAGTCGCCTTAATAGGGCGTTAGCTAGGTTCTTAATACCTATATAATAGTATATCTTAAAGTTATATATTATAAGCTTTATTACCTAATATACTTATCTCCTTATTAATAATAATATTATCTAGAAATACCTTAAGTTATTATAATTAGTAATTATTATAATTAGGTATAAGCTACCTTCTAAGAAGTACTATTATATCTAGAACGCCTTAATAATTATAAGTAGTTCCTAATTATAAGTTTTATATCTAGTTTCCGCTAAATATAGCTTATAGGAATAGAAAGTAATTAGATACTATTCTACCTCCGCCCCTTTATTATTAATTAGGAACTTTTATAATAAAATAGCTATAATAGCTAGTATTAAAGTATTAGTCTCTAGTTAGATTTCTCTTATAAGGTTAAGATATATAAGTAATAGTACCTCTTAAAATAATTACTTTAGCTACTTAAATACTACTCTTATAATATTACTTAATATTAACTTCTTATTTTTAATATATAGATAATTATTTTTTAGATAGTCTATTAACGCCGCGGTTATAAATAAATAGTATTTAATAAAATAATAGTAGAAATTAGTAAATCTTAAAAAGATCTAAATATCCTTAATACTCCTAGGTTCTAACTATTCTATTATAGTATCTATTCTACGCGGATTTATATATACGCCGTCGCGGCTAATAATAAAGCTAAGGAATTCTACTTCTACTATTATAAGTTTATATTTCTTTAAGCTAATATAAAGTTTAAATTTATAAAGATATTATAGTACTACCTTTATAACTCTAATATAAGACTTTTTATTTTAGAAGTAGATAAGAATATATTACGAGCATGGACTAGCGGTCCTTATACTACGCCTAGCGAAGGTACTTCTCGTTACCATCAGGTGGATTAGTCTAGAGAGAGACTTGACCTACAGGTGGATTAGGTGGATTAGCTTACTAAACTACAGGAGCTATATATAGATTAGGTAGATTAGTCTACTAACTTATACCTCTTAGTAGGATCTCATATATCTATATAGAGAGCGTGCGTTCTTACTTAGATAGGAGCTTCGTGCTTAACTTATATTATTAACCTAGATATCTCCTAGATATTAAATATAATACTCGACCTGTATTAGACTAGTTTAGTACGAAGCCTATTTACCCTAGTCCTTAATACTCCTCTCTACGAGATCTACCTAGACTCCGGAGCCTTCTAGTTAGAAGACGACGGGTCGTAACACTTTAAGTACCCTTAAGATAAGTACCTTAGGATAAAGGGACCTCACCCTAAGTAAACGCGGTCTATAATAGTTAGTAATAGCGGAAGTTAAAGAAGGTATTAAAGTTACTAAGCTAGATTTATACTATAACGATCGAGATAAACTTAAAGAATAGTTAGTATAGATATAGCTATACTTCTCTTTTAATAAAGACGTTATAAGACTAAAGAAATAACTACTATTTATAATAACTTATATAAGAGGACGGGCCTAGAGATAGTCCGCTCCATTTCTTAGATAATATATAGAAGATCTCGACGACGATAATAATATCTCTATTAAGTTATAGATAGAAAGCCTAATACTCTTTCGTGGAGAAATAAGGCGAATATTCGGACCTTCTAATAAAGTAAGCGTAGTAATAAGAGTTATCTAGTACTTGATATAAAAGAAATCGGTATCTAAATACGTAATATAGTTCTAATAGTATTTTATAAGAACCGACTAGGATAATAACGCGCTAATAGTAATATATTAGAGAGGATTAAAACCTTAGATAAAGAAGGAACTTATACGAGACGGAGCCGTTTATAATAACTTAGACTTATTAATAAGAGCCTTAACACGAGTCGATAACTAGATCTATAAGTTAGTAATAGAACTACGCCACGATAGTAGAGTTTCTAGACTCGGTTATATAGGACTCTATTCCGGAGGAAGTTATGGGAAGAAGCGATTCTCGCGCGACCCTTACGGTCCGATACTAATAGAGTTAGACTTTACCGAGAAGAAGAAACCGTTTAGAGGTAAGAAATAGTAAGGGGGTAAGAAAGTAATAAATTACTATAGCTGTAGTAAACCGGGCTATATTACTAAAGACTACAGGTTAAAAAATATAGTGAAACGACCTTAGTTAAATATATTAGAAAGAGTTCTAGTTAGGAAGACTAAACCTCTAAAGGATTAATAAGAAACGGAGTACGACGATACTAAGCTAGACGTAATTATAGATAATTTACTAGCCCTTATTAATCTACCTATTAATAGAGAACTATAATCTAGAGAGGAAGAATTACGCGAAGAAATAGCTAAGAAATAGAGGAATATTATAAAGATTAAATAAAGGCTAGTAGATATTTACGAATAACTCAAGGAATTAGACTCTAATAATAAATATAATAGTAGTTATATTCGGAAGGGAAAACCCGAATAAAGCTGAGAAAGCGAGGATGATTCCGATTAGGAAAACCTCAGCTAGACTTCTAAGAAAGAAGGTAATAGAGTAGTATCTCGAGCTTCTATATTAAAAGATCCACAGATAAAACTCGAGGAACGGGTAGAGTTCTACTAAGAAAAAGTAGTAGGAGGACTTCTATAGAAGGAGTTTAGAAATAACTTAGTATATCTATAACACGGAGTAATATACTAGTTAGCCTACGCCGATAAAATATATATAGTTTACTACTAAGTAAAGATAAACTTAGGAAAGTCTATTAGAATCCGAATATATAGAAAAGTTTAGTTAAGTTATAATAATATAAGTTATTATTAGTACTTAGTAACTAAGAGATCGAGGAAGTAGTTTCTAAACTATAACTAAAGATAGTATAGTAGTCTCCACGGACACCTTAAGTATAACGAGTATACTTCTAAGTATTACTTACAGGACTAGTATACCTACTTCTATAATAATTACAGAAAGTATATATATATAAAAAGAACTACCGGATTCCTATCCTTTTCGGGAAAAGAGTAATCCCTTATATTAAGGGGAAGTATAAGGAGATTAATATCCTTACCTTAAAAATATATTAGCTATATTTAACGAACTACGTAATATATATAAATATACCGGTTAAAATAGATAGTTAGCGGACTATAGTAATAATAGATTCTAGAGTATCTAGAAACTTTATCTCTAAAGTATTAGTACGGTTAGTAGGCCTACTAACGCGAAGAAAGAAGGATTTATATAACTTATAAATAGCCGACGGGTTAATACTATTAAAAGGAAGCGTAGACGAGGAAATAACCTCGCTACTATTTATAATTCAACGATACTATAAGGAAATGTCCTTTAATATTATAGGGATAGCCACCTATTATATTATATTAGGCATACCTTAGTTAGAAAAGTATAACCTAGTAATTAACTAGAGAAGAAAAGTACTTAAGTTTAAGCGAACTGGCGATATCACTAGATTCTAACCTACACGTTGATAGTAGACGACGGTGGATAAGAAATTAAACTAGAAGACGGTTAAGGTATATATTACCTTAATTTCGAATAAGGATGACCTTAAAATATAAGGATAGGAATTAATAAATACTAGTAGCGGTCCGCTAGGTTAATAAGTTAGAGTTCTTAGAGTAACTAATAGTACTCCTAATATCCTATAAGAGTATTAAAGATGGAAACGCCTCTTTATAAAAGAGATAATAGTAAAAGCTCTACCTAAATACTAACCTTAGGATTATAAGATCGAACTCGAACTAGGGAAGGAACTAATATTTAGACCTATCTATACGTTATCCGAAAAGGAACTTATAGTACTACGCGGGTACCTTAATAAGAACCTAAAAAAGGGATTTATTCGAGAATCTAAATTACTAGCAGGATATCCGATACTCTTTATAAAGAAGAAAGACGGATCCTTATAACTATACGTAGACTATCGAAAGTTAAATAATATAATAATAAAGAATCGTTACCCGCTACCTAATATCAGCGAGCTACAGGATCGGCTAGCTAAAGTAAAGATCTTTATAAAACTAGATCTTCGAGGAGCGTATAACTTGATTTAAATAAAAGAAGGTAACGAATAGAAAATAGTATTCAGGACTCGATATAGATATTACGAGTATCTAGTCATGCCGTTTAGTCTTACTAACGTACTAGTAACCTACTAGGCATTAGTTAATAATATTATACGAGCTTATTTAGATCTTATAGTAATTATATACCTCGACGATATATTAATTTACTCTGAAACTCTTAAAGAATATATCCTTTATATATAAGATATATTAATATACTTATTACAGGCTAGACTTCTCTTAAAGCTAGAGAAATGCGAGTTTTATAAGACCTTAGTTAAGTTCTTAGGGTTTATAGTAATAACTAAAGGCGTTCGTATAAGCCCTAAGAAGATTTAGGCTATATAGGAATAGCTTATACTACACGATATTAAATTAGTATAAGGGTTTCTAGGATTCACTAACTTTAATAGACGTTTTATAGAAGGCTACTCTAAGAAAGCCTTACTACTAACGGAAATCACTAAGAAAGATACAGGATTTCGATAGGATACTAACTAGAAGAGAGTATTTAAAGAACTAAAGCAAGCTTATATAAATCCTCCGGTACTCTACACGTTTCGTAACGGAGAGCTAGCACGTATCAAGACGGATACTTCGGATCTTATAATCGGAGCGTGCCTCTATTAGTAGAGAGACGGCAAGTAGTATCTAGTAGTATACTACTTACGTAAAATATCTCTAGTAGAATAGAACTATAATATATACGACAAGGAGCTTTTAGTAATCGTCTATTCTCTATAGTATTAGAGAGTATATACTAAAAGCTGTTTAGAACTTACTATCTTCACCGATTATAAAAATTTAGTAGGTTTTATAACTATAAAAGAATTAAATTAACGGTAAGTTTAATAGTCTAAACTCTTTAGGTAATACAAGTTTAAAATTTAGTATACCCTAGGAAAAGATAATAGACGAGTAGACGCTTTAAGTAGATAGTCTAACTATATATAAATAAAAGATATTACTACTTAACCTATCTTAAAACAAGAAAATAATAGATCGTTAGTACTAGTAAAGAATCTAGCTACGACTATACGAGTTACGACACATGTAGTTCCTAATTTAAAGGAAGTATATAAGAATAATAACCTAGCCGGATAACTTAGGAAGGAATAGCCTAGCCGGGACCTATTACTATATAAATAGAAGCTATACTTACTACCGAAAGTAATAGAAGAAGTAATTAGGGATTACTATAATAATCCTTTACTAGGACATCTAGGAGTATCTAAAATATTAGAACTCATTTAAAGAGTATACGCCGTACTAAACCTGCGAGCGTTAGTCGAGTAATATATTAAGGAATATATATACTACTAGTAGAATAAATCTATAAGACATGCCAAGTACAGATAAATTCAGTTTGCCGAAGTTCTAGATACACCGTGAAAAGACGTTACGATAGACTTTATTATAAAACTACCTCAGTTAGTTAACCTAGTAACTAATAATAAGTACGACTTAATAATAGTTATTATCGATAAACTTACTAAGTATACTATTATAATCCTATATAAAGAATCCTATAACGCTAGTTAGCTTAGATTCATTTTATTAGATAGACTAATTAGAGATTATAGTATACCGGAATTAATAACTTTAGATAGAGATAAACTCTTTATATTAAACTATTAGAAGACTTTAATCGCGTTAATAGGAACTAAACTACGAATATTAACAGCCTATTACCCTTAAACGGATAGATAGACTAAACGTACTAATTAGATAATAGAAGTATACCTTAGATACTACGTTAATAAAAGGTAAAATAATTAGGTTACGCTACTCCTAATAGTATAGTTAGTATATAATAATAAAAGGTTAGATATAATAAGGCTATTACCGTTTTTTATAAACTATAATCGACACGTAAACTTATTCCTAGATCCTTGATAAGGACTAGATACCGAAAAAGCCTTAGTACTAACCTCTAATATAAAAAGCCTGTATAAAGACATATAGCACACGATTAGCGATACTAATATTACTATAAAGAAGCTAGTAAATAAGAAAAGAAAATTAGGTCCTTAGCTAAAGAAGGGGGATAAAGTATACCTCCTTATAAAAAATTTAAAAGGTATAAGACTAAGTAGGAAACTAGACTATATTAAAGTCGGACCATTTTTAGTTATTAGAAATAAAGGGCCTATTAACTATAAATTATAGCTTCTACCTAACGCTAAAATCTACCTAGTATTCTATATCTTAATATTAGAACTAGTAGATCTTAATACACCCTTATAAGAAACCTTCTATTTTAAAATAGAAGAAGAAAACGAATTTGAAGCCGAAAGAATTCTAGTATATAAGAGTTAGAAGTACCTAGTAAAATAGAAAGGGTATAAGGATTCGGAAAGTACCTAGGAACTAATTAAGAACCTTAAGAACTACTAGAGCCTCCTATAATAGTTCCGCTAATAATAGTAAACCTAGACTAGTTAAAGTTAGGAGGGACTTTAACCTATTCTAAGGAAATATTAAAGAGGAAGTCGTTAGGGGAAGGATTAGCTATTTACTTATTAACCTCGACCTCCTTAATATTTTTTAGTTCCCCTTTAACTATTTCCCTTTAAACTCGCTCTAATATTTCTAGCTCTATAGTAAGACGAACTATTCGAGCCTAGGCCTCCTTTTAGAAAGCCTTCTACTCTACTAACTTAGCATCGCGCTATTTCTAAACGTAAGCCTAACGAGTAGGAGAGAAAGGAGCGAGATCGCAGCTATAGCCTAGTCGGGCGCATTCTACGTAATAATTAGACGAACCCCCTACTTTATACTTCTCTAGGCGCCTAGCCTTTTCGCAGTTCTTATAAACGCGTATTAGAGTTACCGGCGCGATTAATAATAATAGCTAATAATGACGGAAAGAGCTTAATAGTTTATACCTATTAGTAGGTATAGTAGAAGTTAGGATTATCGGGATAATAATTCTTAGAGGGGGAGCTAATATTACGAGTATAGACTAGCGGTCCTTATACTACGCCTAGTAAAGGTACTTCTCGTTACTATTAGATAGATTAGTCTAGAGAGAGACTTAACTTATAAGTAGATTAGGTGGATTAGCTTATTAAACTACAGGAGCTATATATAGATTAGGTAGATCGGTCTACCGACTTATACCTCTTAGTAGGATCTTATATATCTATATAAAGAGCGTGCGTTCTTACTTAGATAGGAGCTTCGTACTTAACTTATATTATTAACCTAGATATCTCCTAGATACTAAATATAATACTCGACCTGTATTAGACTAGTTTAATACGAAGCCTATTTACCCTAGTCCTTAATACTCCTCTCTATAAGATCCACCTAGACTCCGGAGCCTTCTAGTTAGAAGACGACGGGTCGTAATAGAATATTATTTAGATAAATAATATATATAATATTAAGTAGTCCTACTAGGGCCTTATTAATATATACTTAGAATAAGGTAGGTATATTAATAAGTCTAAAAGGTATAACTATATATTTAAAATAGTTATACCTTATATAGAATATAATCTTCTATTTATTATCCTTTCTTATTTATAAGTAATAATATATATCCTTAAGATCTAACTTAGTTAAGTACTTAGTATTTATTAATCTTATTAATATTTTATTAATTAATAGAAGTAGATAGTAGTTTTTAATTATAATCTTATTAAGCGCCTTATAATTAATATATAGGTATAATATTCTATCCTTTTTTAGTATAAAAAGAATTAGTATACCTATTAGACTTATAGAATAATAAATCTACCTATTTTTTAAAGCCTACTTAAGGTACTCTCTTAGTACGCGTAACTCTTTCTCTAATAGGTTATAAAGTAGGTTAAAGAGAGGTTCCTTATTCTCCTTTATATTAATCGCGTAATTATAATATATATAAGCTAGTAGTACCTTAGTATTCTTAGTTAAGAAGATATCTTAGAATTTCTAAAATTTTAGAGGGAGCTTAACTTTAGGTAGTAGGCTTTTATTACCTACTCTTAAGTACGTTATAATAAATATAATACTATTAAGCTACTCCTCTAGGGCTTTAGTAATATTAAAGTACTCCTTAATATTACTTTTTTTAATAGGGAATTACTAATTTTATATAGGCTAATCTACTTAGGGATTTTATTCCTCTAACTATAAATACTTAAGGTAGAAGTTATAATTAAGGCTTACTATTATATAGAAGGTACCCTTATAATATTATATAATACTATTAGAATTAATAAGTTTAATTTTTCTTATATAAGAATTTAGTAATAATAATAGGTTCTTAACTTTATTATATAAGGTATTATTAGAGCTAGGATCTATTTCTTAATCCTACTTCTTTACTAAGTATATATTAATATAATTAGTATCTACTTTAGAGTTAATTAATATAATAAATTCTCTTTATAAGCTCTTAAGCTCTATTTATATTATAATAATAAGTTACTATATCTACTTCTTCCCTTATACTATAACTAGAAAATGCCTGTAAAAATTCAAGATTTTTACGTCGGAAAATCACCCCTACTACCTGGCGTTTAGTAGGTGACGTGAATAGCAGGAAGCATATCAGATACATTAGTAGGTGGGGTGAATAGTAGGGAGCATATTAGATATAGTAGGCTATTAATAACACGGATATTTCCCCCTATTCAGGCCGATATCAGACACGTAGGTAGGTAGCCGGCCTGTAAATGCGATAGCATTAGCCTATAGACCTATGCAGCGATATAGGTCATTCTAACAGCGTTCCATACCTAGTAATGGGACGGATATTTCCCCCTATTCAGACTGATATCAAACACGTTAGTCGGTGAGGTGAATAGTAGGGAGCATATTAGACACGTTGGTAGGTAGCCTGTATATACGACAGCATTAACTATATTATATGCACCTATTCTAACAGCGTTCTATACCTAGTAATGAGACGGATATTTCCCCCTATTCAGGCCGATATCAGATATGTTGGTAGGTGGATATCAGACACGTTGGTAGGTGACGTGAATAGTAGGGTTTTTGGCCTGTGAATGCGACAGCATTAGCCCATGTAGCAATGAAGCGATATGGATCATTGTGACAGCGTTCCATACCTGGTAATGGGACGGATATTTCCCCCTATTCAGGCCGATATCAGATATATTGGTAGGTGGATATCAGACACGTTGGTAGGTGACGTGAATAGTAGGGTTTTTGGCCTGTGAATGCGATAGCATTAGCCCATGCAGCAATGAAGCGATATGGATCATTGTGACAGCGTTCTATACTTGGTAATGGGACGGATATTTCCCCCTATTCAGACCGATATCAAACACGTTGGTAGGTGAGGTGAATAGTAGGGAGCATATCAGACACGTTGGTAGGTAGCCTGTGCATGCGACAGCATTAGCCATATCATATGCACCCATTCTAACAGCGTTCTATACCTGGTAATGAGACGGATATTTCCCCCTATTCAGGCCGATATCAGACACGTTGATAGGTGCATATTAGACACGTTGGTAGGTGACGTGAATAGTAGGGTTTTTGGCCTGTAAATGCGACAGCATTAGCTAATGCAGTAATGCAGCGATATGGATCATTGTAACAGCGTTGCATACCTGGTAATGAGACAGATATCACCCCCTATTCAGGCTGATATCAGACACGTTGGTAGGTGACGTGGTAGAATAGGTAATTTGTAAACAATGACAGGATTTTTGTTGTTGATCCAATTGTTCTAGCCGTCGGCGCATAGAATTTAGTAGGTGAATCCACTCATTCTAATATATCTTTTGAACCACAGGACCGATTTTCCTAATTTTAACATGGCTGAGTAGCATGAAATGGAACGAATGACGTGATTTATATAGGAAATATCATGATGCGTCGGTGCATACGTAGGTAGGGTGGCCTACGAAAACCTGCGTTCGCTCCCGGTCGGGTTAGTCAGCTGTCGCCGCTCTTCGCACCCACCACGCACCTTCGCGTCACCTACTACTCACCCCAGCTCACTTTCGCTCACCTACTACTCAGGCACTGCTCCTTCGTGCTCTCTTGATATGCTATTCTCGTGACTCTTAGTCCATCCTGCCAGCTCGATCTTGTCAAGTTTAGACGGCGAATTCTAGAAGGATGGAGGGGAGCTAGAGCTGGCTCCCGGGGGTGCGAAACTGGATGTGAAGACGACGCTATACCCTTTCCCCCGACTATTACGTATAAAGCCTTGTCTACTAGCCTCGCTCTTTCTATTTCGTCCTTCCTACCTGTCTACCTTGGTCCCGTTGTTTTACTAATCATCTCGCAGGACGCCTCGTTTACTTCTAGTAAGACCTAGCTTTATAATACCTGCGTACCCTCTCTTTATATCTCTCTTCCTTCCCTCCCTTTAAATTCTACCTTCGCTCTTTACTCCGTCCGAATCGCTCCTCACGCCGTCTCTAATACTAAAGAAGAAGTCCCCGGAGGATTTCTTCTAGCGAGCTCGTAAGAAGGGTTCTAATATTAATAAAGCGATCGTTAATGGTAGTATAGTCAAGAAACACCTTGAACCTAAGACTGAGAAAAACTACGCGCGGGCGTTGGGGCTATAGAATAGGTAGGTCTACCGCCCTAGGCCCTAGCGCGTTCTAAAAGAAGCTGATATTCGTAAAATAGATACGTATAAGACTACCCTGGCGCTAACCCGTACGACTTAGAGACTTTAAAGGACTTTATAAGGATAATGGCCTACGGTATTAATGGCACCTATAGCGACCCTAAGGCGGGCGAGAAGTCCGTTCTATAATACTGGAAAGACTTCACGGCCGGCTGGCGGAGGCACGCCTCCCTTATACCTCCCGAAATAACGCAGTCTATTATAAACGTTAGTACCCTGTGGCTTCCGTAACCCATGCTTTAAGTATTAAGGCTAACCAGCCTGCAGTTCATCAAGGAACCCCTACGAACAGAGCTTGGCCTCGCTTATAGAAAGAGGATTAGGAGCTACGGTACCACCAACCACTTTATATACCTAGGCACGCAGCTCTAGGAGAAAGACTGGCAGATCTACGACAAGCCGCGGATCCGTGTGGATATATAGGCGAAGATCCAGCTCTACGTGTTTATATCGGCCAGGGTAGGTGAGTATATCGAATCTACTTGCCGTGCCGGTTCCGGTCGTGGCCTCTATTACCGTGTAAGTATTCTCCGCAAGTTAAACGAATTCTTAAATAAGGATGAAATTGATTAAGAATGCGTTATATAGGACATAACCTTTAGTATCTTTCGGAATAAGTACGGGAAAGCCGAGTTCGCTATATAGGTAGTACGAGATGCGAAGAATATGACATTGACGCCGGAGAAAAGGTTCGCCTCGACAGCATCCAAAGCTTTTCCGTCACTACAGCTTTCCGACAGTTGATGTAATGAGCAGGCCGGAACATTCCGTACACGAGGGTCTGGAGCCACGACCACTTTTTTATAATCCAGTACTTACGATGCTGGCCAGAGCCATCGCGGAGAATGCGTTCCGGGACTATAGTACTATAAAGGAATTACTAGAGATCGAACCGCCGGAGAACGAAATGTATTATCTCCGGTAGAATAAAGGTATACTCGGCAAACTATTTTTCCACGTCGTCTCCACCGGCGAGATAGAAAAAGCCGACACCTTTAGCAGGCGTCTGAGGGAGCTGGGAGGGCGCGCCGGATATCTACGGCCCCCCACTATCCACGATTTTAGGGTAGAGGGCCTGTACCTTATCGGTAGGGTCTTATCGTTTCCCCCCTCGACCCGATTTCTCAAGCTGATATAGGTGGTAGACAAGCTCTATTCGGCGGCTTAAAGGATAAAGTACGGTAGACACCGTAATAAGCGTACCTACTACGATTCCTACATGCCTAATAATGCTAGGACCGACCTTTAAGGGGGCTACTTTAACGGGAAGCTACGTAGTATCGTAAATGATCGCTTCCGCGGGCTGACTCTGCATCGTAATCCAGAACTATAGTAGGTACTGCCGGCTAGGAAGTAACACGAGCTGGAGAATACCCCCGAATTCGCCGCTATTAACACTAAGATCGACGCTCTAGCTCCGAAGGTAAAGATAGACCCGGCTACGAAAGAACGTCGACTAACTCTACTAGTAGATAAACGAAAGCTCCTGGCGGAAGAGCTTAGCAGGTACTAAAAGCTTTAACCGAGTAAACTCCTAGCTAGCCCGGACGACGCCGACTTTATAGGATACTACCGTAGCTAGTTTCACCGTATTCGTCGTCTTATGCCCGAACGCGACTAACTGGCGTCGAATCTTTTCTTTATCGCTCCTATCCGGAGTAATAAGGGTCGCTTAGTCCTCCGCGATATAATTACGCTCTGTTGATAGGATACCGAGGTTCCCTTCCGTCCGGGGTTAGAACCGGAGAAGTGTAGTTGCCTAATTACAGAGTATAAGCTGGAGCTCGATAGGTTCGTGACATCCCCCTCCCTTGTACGTCCTCCACGAGTAGAGCAAGCTACTAACCTCGCTCTTTCCTTATAGTAAGCCGGCGGCCGAGAGATAGAGACATATCTATAGCTGCTATAAAAAGAGACTTGTGACCACCTACGGCTTTACTAAGCTGTGCTTCGATTATAGTAAATAGATTCTCGGTAAAGATGAATAGAACCATTACTATTAAGACCACCTGCGGACGCCGGAAATGCTCCCTATCTAGTATAATCCTTTCATCTACGGCGGGACCCTTACCTGCCCTAGGTATTACCCTTTCTATCTGGGGAATACTACACTTCTAGCTCCGACACGGATATAGTAATTCCTCGACCGTGAAAAATAGAAAGAATATATCGATAGATATATCAAGAGGCTAGATGATTATAAAGCGACTAAATGCCCCTATCCGAGGCTGAAATACGTCGACGCTTTCTAATCCGTTCTAGAGATAAAATTCCACCTTCAGGATATTTATTACATCCAGTTCACTAAAGGTATAAAGAGGCGTAGGTTAGGTAGCGAAGTGGGGTTTAAGCCTGACCGAAGAAAGAGGTCTTAAAAGACCAAGGATCACGACTAGGATGTGAAGCTTAAAAGGTGGCCCTAATTCACGTATAATTTTATAGATAAGACGACGAAGCTATACGGCCGATAATATACTAAAACGTCGACACCTCCTTTAATCAGCTTGGAACACTCGTCTCCGTCAACCGCTTCTATCACGGACGAGAGCGCGGGTGCTGCGGAAACGCCGGCGTCGTCGGTAGGTTCTAACCTATTCGATAAGCTTGACCCTCGCCTCCACGACGAGTAAGAAACTACTCTGTCCTCCTTCTCATGTCTACAGCGCTGGGAGCGGAGATGTTTTTCTATATCAAGTATCTTATCCAATATTTTCGCCTATATTTTCTGGAGTTATAGTCTCTAGTCCGTCCCCTAACAAAGCTTTATCGCTTTATCTTCAGCCTCGTCATTCATTATATTTGATGGTTTCATGCGAGAAGGTAGATTACGAATTGACTCGGATTAATAGGTGTATTAATTAATTTATATATATGCAGGATTCGTGATTGAATGATAGAATATTATGCTTTTATTTTCTTGTCCTTAGCGAATCACTACGTCGGCCGTTATACAAGGCTTAATATCTTCCTCGCACACCCTAATAGGGCGTTCGTTCATTGGTCGACACTCTCACCGTTTGGTCCAGTCCTGCTGCTCCACCTCTTACAACCCTCAAATTCTGGCACCCGACTTCAATTTCGACATCCTACTCCTATCCTAGCACCCCGCTCCAACTGGGCACGGTTGTAGCGCTGACTGTTGATTCGGGATTAGTCAAATCAATCGATTGACTGATAGAGGCATGCCTCCTACAAGCCAAATGGTGAAAAATATGGCGGAGGAGATGATTCAGAACACTGTGGGCAAGAATTGGACTGGGGATTTTGTGCGCAGGCATAAAGATGCTTTGAAAAGTACATATCTACGCAATATTGATAAACAACGTACCAAAGCTGAATATCTCCCCTCATTTGAGCATTTCTATCAACTTGTAATTATATCAGTTTTTTCTATTTGCTTTATTTTGCATTTAATTGGCCATTTAGCTAATATCGGGTTTAGCTCCGTAATGGGATCGAAAAACACCATATCACCGCCGACAATATATATAATTGGGATGAGAAAGGATTCATACTTGGTCAAGCAAGTGCTACGCAGCGAATATTGAGTTCAGAAGCTCTTAAACAAGGCCGAATCACAGACCTACTCTTTTCACATCGTCATATCTTGCATGAAAGGGGCAATGCAATCCAAATCCTTAATGGCAGCACGAAAGCCTATTACCGAAGACTCGAACATTGCATCCAGACTACCTAACTCTCATGCATCGGCCGCGTCTGAATGATCGGCTTCTAAGGCTGCTTTGCTGGTGGTGCCGCATTCTCTGGCCAACGTCGATAGCTTCGAACCCTGAATCCTTGTTCGTTCCCCCAAACGATTGGCTTAATTCAGGGCCCAATGCAGCGATTTTTGCTCCACGATTTGATAGTTCGCCTGCAGCCTTGCGGCAAGATGTACCAGCGGACACTGGATGGATACGAGAAAGCATGGGGCCCCGAGCATATATCCACATTAATAACCGTCAGCAACTTAGGCAATCTCTATAAAAATCAGGGCAAGCTGGACGAGGCAGAGAAGATGTACCAGCGGGCACTGGATGGATACGAGAAAGCATGGGGCCCTGGGCATACATCTACACTCGCTACCGTCCACAATTTGGGCAATCTCTACACTAACCAGGGCAAGCTGGACGAGGCCGAGAAGATGTACCGGCGGGCATTAATGGCTATTAGAAGCTTAGAGATTATCCGTCAACATAGCTCACTCGTCGCAACCTGAGTCGTCTAGAGCAAAGAGGTCGAAAGTGGTGTCTGCGCTATTCAGGCGAGGATAAAGTAAATAACGATTACCGATTCGTGCCTGAATCTGAGAGAAGGAAGGCAAAGAGCGGAGCAGGGGAAATGTAAGGTCCGCCCGAAGCTGTCATCTGACCTTGTCTGCACGTGCCAGTCTCCACGACTTAGATCCCGGTTGATATCGTGCCTCAAACTCCTGCAGTACTCGTTGGGCGTTCCCTAACTCACTTCTAGGCAGCCATGTATCCCTCCAACGCACCTTATATTCGTAGCCCTTCCCTACCCGTCTCTTGCCGACAATCTTTCTGATCTCCCATTCCTCCTCTTCAAGTACGCAAGTTTGGGCCTCAGATGGCTGGGGAAGTGGCGGAGTGCTGGCACTGGGAGAGGTTATGACCATTGCTGTTCCGTGCTCGTCTTCGCCAACAACCCGCCCATATAGATGCTGGGGTAGAGCGACGTCGAGAGAGGTCGGCCGATCGAGGGGTTCAACGGAAGCGTCGAGGGTGGTGGTAGCATCTAAGCACCCGAGGGCCTTTGGATCTTCCCTTGGGTGGAAGCTGAAGAAACGGAGGTGTATAGTTCCGATCTCTGGCTCGACGGTGGTGGCTGTAGTGAAGGCACCGATGTCATCGGCCATTACGCTGTTATCCTCAACCACGAGAGGATAATCTGAAGTGTATCAGAAGAAATGTCCGGATACTGGTTAGAAATATAGGAGGGGGGCTTACCTTGACTGTCGCCAGCCTCACTGGATTGAATCGAACTCGCTATGTTCTCGCGTTGCCGGGAGTTTCGCAGAGGGGGGGTCCGTTTGAAGACTGGCTTGGGTTGCGCGCGGAGCCGTACGGAGTCGAGGTCGCGAGAGTCTTCGTCGGCATTATCTGTCGCGTTGGTAGGGTCTTTCGAGAATAATTAGTCGCGGTATGTAGCCATCAGGGCCTGCGGACTGACCAATACGTCGTCGGGCCTTCTCTGACCTGGGTATACCTTCGCTCCCCTCGTTCAAACCTGCATTGCTTGCTGTGCGCTTGGAGGAATGTCGAGCATCCGTAGCGCTCTTAGCCGTGCACTTCCCATGTTATGCACCTCCATCTCCCTTGTGGCGATCACCTGTGTCTGCCTTCTCTTTTCTCTCAGTAGAGGGACCAGGTCCGACGTTTTGGGGGAAGCCGTCACTTGATTCTGCTTGTGTATGGAATGTCGACGAGAGGGCGGTATCAGCAGGTTGTGCTGGCGGTGGTGGTAGTGGAGGAGGGGGAGGAAGAACTAAAGTAGGATGGTTTGTCTTCCCGCGGAGGGAGATCGTCCTAGGTTGCAGGCCTCTGTTAGCAGTGGAATCAGCGAGCGAAGGTCCAAAGAGCCTACCCAGCATGTGCGCCTGACACCGAAACCGCTGCAGTGCTGGGGGCACCCTGCAGCCCACCCTGCTCGTCAGATGTCGAGTCATTATTGAGGAGGACGCTGTGGGCGGCGATCTCCTCACACATGTCTCCATCTCTTTCCCGTATGGGGGCAGTGGAGTCTACGCAGTCGTTCGGGGTAGGGAGCTTAGAGGCGCTGTCCGCTCCCTCACTCCCGTTTTGGACAGCCATTACTGTAGGCTGTGGCTCGTATGTATCTTCGACGTCGCGCAGCAGCTCCTGGAACGACGGGTGGAGCGGATCGTTCTCCTCGCTGCCGGCCGCGTAAGAGTGCCCAATCGAGGGAGGACCTGAAAGTCGTTATTTGACGCCCCATCGATACTAAGGATAGCGGACCTTACCTTGCGCTTCCAATACATCTGCGCCTCTAAAACCCAGTACTGAAAAGCCGAGTGGATCCATAGCCTTCACTGGCAGGGAGGTAGTCAGATCGACGTATTCGATGAAGTCGTAAATTGCGAGCTTAGCGCTCGCGGTGGTCTGCGGTGTAAGGTCCACAGGGTCATTGCGCTCGCTGCTGGCCGTGGAAAGACCGCTCTTCGCTACTGCAGAACGCCACTTGACAGGCCGGGCTGTCGAGGGAGGAGGTTAATAGGGGATGAAATCCAAGCCGACAGAGGCCATCGCAGATATGAAAGGAGACAGAGCAGGATACAGTAAATCGGCTGGGATAGGTGGAGAGAAAGATGCGCGAGGTCCATGGAGGCGGCGAAGGCCGGCTGATATACTCTTCTGCGACTCTCCTCTCGCACAGATCCCATTTCCCCCCTCCACACCCACTAGACCATCGATCGACGATCTGGAAGCAACTCTCGCGTCTCATGAGACAGGTCTCGGCGCACCATGCAGCCACTGGAACTTCGCATCCACTCATCCATCTATCCCATGCAGCTCGATCACCGCTGCGCCCCTCGCAGGCCTCTATATCCCGTTGAGGCCGTCAGCTGCAGCGGCCACGATCTGCAAGCTGAGACCGCTATAACGTGTCGACCACCTCTCGTCTAGAATGATGCGTAGCGAGGATCGAGATCCACGTCTCAAGGCATCCTCGTCCCAGCCCTCAGGGGCTCCTTCCCGCCCTCTCGACCTTCACACACCATCCAACCATCTCCTGTCCCGTCTTCACGATGTGCCTCGATCGAGCCCTGCCGCAGGATCCAGTCGCACCATCACCAGCGTTCGCCTGGCAGAACGCCTCGCAGGATCCCATGGTAGCGCCGTCGCAGCCCAGGTGTTCACCTTTCCCAGACTCTTCGCTGTTGCTTGACCGATCCAGACTTCCTCGGGCAGTGGGCTTGCATATCCTCGCGATCGAGCAGGCGCCACGTCAGCAATGGCTGATGCCTGAAACACCAGCTGACACGACAGAGACCGAAATTGCCTGCCACTACCCAAATCAAACATTTTCAGGAGGTCAGCAGACCTGCTGACCGCAATCGAGCTGCATCGTCCACTGGCTGCGGCTCAACGCCCATATCTAGCTTCACACTTGGCCCCTCAGCGCTAGGTCATCAGATCATATGGCTAGGCAGACAGGAAGGGGATGTCGCAGGATCGCCGGTGAGGCGTTTCCCTCCTTGGGCGTGCGCCGGCTGTGCCCCCTGATCTGGTGTACCCTGCGGTCTAGACTCCATGATCGTCGCTGCACACTGACGTTGTCCAGGAATGCCGTCGCAGCGTCGAGGGTCAGCTGAGCCGTGGCAAGACGACGGTGGGCGTTGCAAGGCTGCGTCCTGCAGGCTCAGCGCGTCGAGGCCTTCACCGCGCCCCCAAACGGCATCAACTCCGTTCCAGCTGAGGTGGAGCAGCGCCGTGGAGGCCCAGCGTGGTCCAGTGAGGGTGGCACGTTCTGGGGTTGGCTCAGGCTGTGCCTCAGAGTGGTCAGATGAGGAGGGGTGCGAGTGGAGGAGGGAGGGCTAGCGATTCGATAGCGGTGGCAGGCCAGCGCCCGGCGAGATGGGGTTGGGCGATTAGGCGAAAGTCGCTGGAAGGAGAGGGAGGCGCTGATCCCCTGGTCGTGGGACTAAGCGCAGAGATGTCGGAGGGAGACTGAAAGGACGACGGAGAAACAGCGAGGGATGGAGGTCTTTATAATTCGAGAAAGCGGCGGGCCAGGCGAGGCCGGGCGCGTTGCCCGAAGGGGCCACGTTAAACCCCAACCGGCCGCGCGATGGCCGGAGCAGGAAAGGGCTGCCCTTTGGCCGTCCCCTCGATTATAATAATAATCGACTTCGAAAATTAAAAGAAGTCGACCCCCTGTTTACTAGACCGGCGTTACAATTTTTGGTGGGCGAAAAAAGAAGTTGACTCGACTACTATCTAGAATTAGTGATAGGGAAGGAAAGGGGACAGGACGCACATAGATAAGTCAAAACGTAATGAAGAGAGGTGTAAGGGTACACAGGTACATCAGGAGCTATTGTAGGAGTAACAAGGGGGCAACCGAGAGGACAGAAGGCCCCTCTGGGATGTCGGGAGTCATCAAGAGCATACGAAAGATGCTTCCAGGGGTAGAGGCGTTGTTGATTGTACTGGTCTGAGAGTCATTCCATTTTAGATATCTGCGTGCAGACTGGGTTGTATATCACGCATGTTAGGCGCCATCAGATAGGACTCTGGATATTCGAAGCTTCATTGCAGATGGTCTCGTCCAATGTGGAGATTAGTGCTGGGTGGTTGGAATAATAATCAGCATGCTAACTTTTGATATTCTATTTCACCTCACGGCTGCAAGCATTCCTATTGACGTATTCAGTGGAGCGTGAACACTCTCTACTCATCATTTCAGGGACGTCCATCTCTCTACTTCATGGCGCGTCACCCAAGCTGGTCCGTTTAGAAATACCCAACCCAGTCACCATGAAGCCTCTTATCATCCCACCTGTGTACCTTTGTGCGTCTAGGCAAGCTGAAGAGGATTCTTCTTCCAGAACTCTTCCAAAGTAGACAGCTTGCCACGTGCATTCTCAGCAGCCCAAGCGACCTCCTTCTGAGAATTCAAGCCGAAGTAGCCGTACTCTTCCTGATAAGCGAAGCCTTGAACGAAGATATCGGCGAGATCCCCAGGGAAGGGCAGGCTCTTCTTGAAGTCCTCCCGCGGGACCTTGTCATAGACGACGGTCTTGCCGGTAGCCTTGGACATGGTAGCGACGATATCCTCCCAGGTGTACTGCGTGGTAGCACAGCAGAGCATCTTGCCAGCATACTTGTCGGGGTCGGCGAGAATTGCACCAACAAATTTTCCTGTGTCCCCGACCGCGTCGATGAATGGCAACGGGGTCTTGGGATTGTTTGGGCGGGTCAGAACGAAAGTGCCGTCGGCAGCCGGCTTTGGGGCCAAGAATGGCTGGGACCCGAAGTTCTCCATGAAGTATCCCAGCGAGGTAAAAGCGCTCTTGACTTTCAGGCCACGAATGTACTGCTCAATCTTTGCCTTGGCGTCGAAAGGGGTGACTTTGGTGTATCTGCCAGCGGAGATCTGGCTGGGTGAGGGTAGAGTGCTGAAGATCAAGTACTGCACGCCTTTTTCAACGGCGACGTCGGCGATGGTCTTGCCGCTGTTGAACTCGACCTCCACGGCGTTTGGTGCGAAAGAAGGCGTGGTCATAATGTAGACGGTGTGGACGCCAGCCAAAGCGGTCTCCAGGGAGGCACGATCAAAGACGTCGCCCTGCACGACTTCAACCTTTCCCTTGAGTGTCTTGATCTTGTCTGAATTGACATCACGGGTGATGGCGCGGATCTTGTATTTTTGGGAGAGCGCTGCATCGTTCAGCACATGGGCGACGACCGAACCACCTTGCTGGCCGGTAGCGCCAAAGACGGCGAGGACCTTGGACATGGTTCACGGCTCAGCTTTGTATTTTGGGGGTAGAAGCGTGTGAGTGTCTGGAGGTGGAGTGATGGTGAGTTGAGGTACAGCTCCTTGAGTGGTGTTGAGGCTGAAAATGTTAGTCTTGGCACTTCGACCCCTAGTCTAGAAACGAAGTACTTATCGTAGCAGGTTCACTGTTCAAGGTTCAAGGGCCAACGGTCCGTGTGTCTCGACTCTCACAGTTGTGTTGACAGCTCGGAGCAGTGAAGGTAAGTTTGATCTTTTGATGCTTATTTGAGCTGACAAATGGGACTAACGATACAACTTATCTGGTATTCTAGGAGCTCATTTGAATCATTCTAGCGGTATTGGGAGATGCTTTAGTAATCCGGCGTCTAGCCTAGCCCCGAGGACACCGAGGCAGAATGGGGTATGCCAAGAATTTTCTCTGCATTGCTCTTCACAAGGTGGCAGGAATGGGTGCGGACCCCTGCCAGGCTTTTGCTCAAGACCAGTGGGGAAACAAGCCCACCTCAGCCCACCCAGTCAGGCCTCGTAAGGCACGACAGGCTCTAACCTCCTGTCAGAACCAAAAACGGTCTGAATCAACGTTTGCCATATTCAGGTTCTCCATGCGTATCCTGAGCCGTCCGTTCCCTAGCTTGACTATTCAGGTGTGAATCACATGATTTTGTCATGCTCCCGAGCGGCCCAGCCATCTCCCTCCCTTGTACCACGCATCTAGTGCTGACAAGTGGATGACCGCTGATGACCCTCGGCGATTTCTAATGCAGTTCCTACTGACTACCCATCAAGGACTAGCGCCCATGATGCATGACACTAGCTCAGGTTGGCGCCGCTGGGGGCTGTATCCGCCCGGAGGGAGCACGGGGAGCCATGGGAACGACGGTTGATCATCCGGCTTCTCCCGCTTACCAGTAAGCGCAAAGTATGCCCAGTCGTGTTATTGTTGAGAATCTTATTCAACCGCCCTAAATCAGACCTCCATCCATTCTTGCTGGTAGACCGCAGGATAAGCCTGCAGCGTGTCGCATTCTCACCCCCTGAGTCGTCACACCGCCTGTGCAGCGTAAGGGCACGATGTCCGGCGAAAAGCATCCCGTCTCGCAAGAACTCCTCATAGGTGTCAGATAACGAGATGCAAGCCTTGAAAGCCCCTTACGTGCGCTAGCTATGCGGGCATCTCCTCCACACGGCCAAGCTGCGATTACCATGCAGGTCATACGTCGCGGGACAGCTGCAAAACGGGTCGGCTGGTGAAAGTGTCCCCAACAGCCTAGCTGACTGGAGTTGTTGCCTTGTGGAGCGGTGAGTCGGACTATCAAGCCCGGTGGACCTATCGAGAGGCTTACCATAGAATGACACAAAACGGATAAGTTGCAGGTGATGTGCTCCGGTTTGTTCGACATCTTGGGGTACCATGTCCTCGAGAAGCTTGAAGTCTCCTGTCACCATGGTCCCGACTCCGCGTGCACGCGCAGCTACTCCACTAACGACATCGTCCACAACACCACCACCACCACCATCACCACCACAACGGCAATCATGTGACCGGTGCCATAAACAGAAGCTGCGATGCACGCGCGAGAACAACAGTAACGGTGGTGGATGTGACCGGTGCTTCCGAAAACGGGTTCAGTGCGTGTACAGCTTCAGTCTGCCCAAGGGTCGCCCCAGCCCATACCGCTTGACCGACGAGTCGACTACCACCAGCACAAACGGTACAAGAAGCCCAGAGATGGCACAAGAGCCTCTCAAGCCAAGAGCTACAGCTCCAGCTCCAGCTGTCTGTGAGTTTGCGACCTATCAAATCCGAGCTGCTGGGGGGTGGTATTGAGGATGGCGAGGATGGCTGACTCTGACATGAAAGCTGCCGATGTCGATGCCGTCTCAAAGATGAATGTAGACGAAATCCCAGTCCCCAGTCCGAGTACGAGTGCGAGCCAGAGTATGAGCACGAACGAGCCCGCCACCCTGGCCAGCCCTATGGATATATCCCTGGACGTGTCCACAGATACGTGGCCACGACTGGAGGCTTTGAGCTGGGACTACACTCAGGTTGGTATGGATTGGAACAGTCACGACTCGGCTGGGAGTCAATATGATACCGTATTGGCGTCCCTCAACGCTTTCTGGGACGATGGAGATTTGCGAGAAGGGATGGAACCTTGTTCGCCCACCAACCTTCCTTACCCCCCTCGGCCATTTCATCCTCATGCATACCCCCACAGCCAAGTTGGGGGTAGCAATCTTAAGGGACAGGATGGTAGCAGCAGAAGCAACATTGACAATTGCATCGAGGGCGGTGTCGACGGCAGGATCAACAGATCCACTGACATGTACATGAACTGGCCGAGCCTTGTCATCGCGCAGCTGTCCCAACTAAGCACGTATCTCTCTTCATTACGCTACTCAAGCTACACTCTGGCGGAAGCAGCAGAATCATCTTCAGCCCATCCTCCAAATGGTCAAGCAACTCCGCTCATCCATGCTGCTGCGTTTGAGTCGGTGGCCACGTGGCTCGCTCATGGTCAAGGCTCCGCCAACATGAACACACAGCCTTCAGATAATGGCCCTACGAAGAGACAAGATCCCTATCCAAGTTCAACGCCCGAGACGAAACCTAAAAGCAGTTCTGGCATTCTACACGACGTCTTCTCTGCGTCGCACCGTCTGCTGGAAATTCTAAGTTATTTGCAGGTCAGGACCAACGTCGAATCGTACAATTCGTCCACGACCACCTCACCTTCTACGCCATCTACTGTCTCCTCGAGTCAAAATAGCATATACCCGGGGCTGGCTAAGGGCCCCTGGCCCTCTGCACCGTCAAGTGGAAGTCGACAGTCCTGCAATAACACCATGGAAATCATCCGCCACCTGGTCATGGCCTGTGAGACGCTGCTTTTGGAAATCTACATGGCAGTCTTTATGGCCTTGCAACACGACGCGTATCACGGTGCTTGCATGAACACGATGGCACTAGGAAACGTCAAGCTAGTCCTAGTTGTACAGCTCTGCTCATACCTAATGGAGCGCCAACATCAGGCTGTGGACATGTGCTTGGCACCTCAGACCGCCCCTAGCACGGTAAGCTCAAGTAAGACGTTTCCTGATAAGCTTGACTTTGCTGGTCTGCAGCAACCAGTCTCAACAGGGCCCGTTGTGGGTACGGCCGGTAGAGAGGTGTTGAGTGATTTTAGGAAGCAGGTGCAACAAAGGCTCGCCCACCTGTGGCAGACGGTACGATGTACATGATGACATGGATTTAGTAGGTGAAGCTGAAGATTTCATGATGAAAACGAAACTAGAACTGCCACTAGCTTTTACTGCAGGATAGATGGACTTTTCTTTCTGGGGATATCGCGAGCTAGACTTTGCAACAACTTAGACGATCCATTTCGCCCCGCGGTAAAATTACCGCTACAGATCTATCTTGTTTCAATCACTCATGCAGAAAGTTACAGGCATTGTACTGGCTGCATGGCTTCCAACAGCGATGGCCATCCAAACATTGATGTGGTCCAACATTTGTACCTGATAGGTTGGACTCATCTGGTAATTCGCTTCTCGCTTCGAAACTAGATCATCAGGATTGTTAGTGTCGATTGCAATAAGGCATCGTCGCATGTTTCTCTGATCGGCGTCGGTTGAGGGCCTTCTACCCACTTTCGGTGCTGATGATAAACAACTCGGCGATATTTCTCATGGAGTCCAATGACCGACTTTCCTCGCGATAGGAAGATGAAGCTTTGTCCTTCATGCACTGCGCAGAGTAGTGGAAGTAGTCCGTTGGGGTACAGGGCGATGAAGATATGGAAGGACTAGTGAAACAAAAGAGGGTCCGACCCAACGACACCAATGCTAATGCCAGGAATCACACTATAATCACTATCAAGACTCAAGCCACACACCGTTGTGACTCTCGGTGGTGGACCCGTTTCGTTGCGCAAGGTGATTGGAACCTCGGCATCTATGCGCTTCACTATCACGGCTTGACCAATTATCATGCCCTAAAAGCGATGGCTGGCGATTGGAGCAGCCTCAGGACTGGGGTCGACATGGTAAGCTAGGCTACTCGGTAGTCGTACTGGAATTGACATATCTCCATCGCACGTTTTCTGCGAAGACGAAAGTCTGAGGCACTTCATAAGTTTAGGGTTCAATGTTGACATGAGATACTTGAGCCGGGCCTACATCCAACTTGATGCCACTATTTCCCGGGGACAACATTCTTGAATGAAGAGTGACGAGACTGAGAGATTGGCGAGTGGGAAAGTATCCTTTGCTTCGGCTCCACTAGGTACGAGATTACAAAATCACGTTGGAATCCAGGACTGGAGGGCAACAATCTCATCTTTTAGCCTTGACAACGCATATGATTCGAGCTTCCAAGGACACTTGATACTATAGAATGTACTAAGCCTTCAATTCTACAGCAACCGGCGAGGGAGCCAGCGCTCTCATGCCAGTGGTGAAGTGCTGCCTCGTCTCCGCCCTCTTCTTCGCCTCCTGGTACGAACTCCTCGAAGCCCGCACGGCAATCAAGCCTCTCTTCAACATTTCCTCATTGTACCCTGCGACAGCAGCCTCGACAGCAACAATGTCATTGACCTTAGCGTTGACCTTAAGCTCACCCAGCGTCGTGGTCAACTTCATAGCATCGATGAAAGCATGGAACGCACCCTCGCCGCGGGACGGGGTCATAGCGTGAGCCGCATCCCCAAGCAGAACGACGCGCCCAGCGGGAAGGCTTTCGAGCTCAAGGTCCCGCCAAACGTGCGACTCCTCCCGAACGCCATGTACAGGCGTCAATTCGAAGACCTCGCGAAACTTGGGCGGGAGTTTCGCAGTGGTCTTGAGGACATGGTCCAGCTTCTCCTGCTGACTGGCCGTATGGAGCCAGTGCTGAGGGTGGCTGACGTCTTCGGGGTCTGGTTGCATGAACATCCAGAAAAACCGACCGGACTGTCCGTCAGGGAGGGCGTAGTGGAGGCCAACAAAGCCAATGAACCCTAGTTCCGGGTTGATGAGGTTGTAAGCGCTGTGGCCGAGCGCGAGCTGGCGCTTAAATGCGTTACCGCACAGGGTTAGCTCGCCTACAATGGCCGTCAGTGGGACGACCTGGAGCAAATCACTGCTGGGACGCTGTAACAAATGCTCTCGGACTCAATTTCTCCATGTCAGCTAACGCGATTGCTCAGACTGCCCGGTGACGTTAAGCTGATGTACTTACCGACACTGTGAACTCCGTCTGCACCTACCATGATGTCTCCCTTGGCATTTGTACCATCCTTAAACTTCAAGGAAACCCCTTGATCGTTGTGTTCGATGCCCGTAACATGTTTGCCCCATTGGATTGGAAGGTTGGTCATGAGCCAGTCCCGGAGTCTCACCCGCTCTGCGCGGATGAACGTTGTTTCAGCACAATCCTGATTTCCAACTTCAGCAGCAGCGTACGGTAATCACCTAGCTTTGACGCTAGAAACATCGAGATGTATCCCATACCTCGAAGCCATATCGTTCATCCCTGCCACCATAGTAATATGCTAATTGGGAATTGAGCTTCAATGGCGAAAGATGATCTACCGATTTTCTCAAATCAGGCAGATCGCACGGGAGTGAAGACACGAGCTTGTTGACGATTCTATCACCCGTGTTAAATACAGACACCAAACCAGGCCCGCCCTCAGGAAATGGTATTGACTAGAGTGGTGAATCCATACGTGTGCATGGAAATATCCCATCCCTGAAAACGCGCGTTCCTGTCTGCGTCACGCTCGAAAATCTCAAACGAGATGCCCTGCTTTCGGAGGTTCTGGGCAAGAGTAAGACCACCAATACCAGCTCCGACGATGAGGACGTGCATCCTGATGACTGTGTCGTATGGCTGAGCTTATGTCAGATGGGAGTGCGCGGGACGAGGTCTCAGCTGAGCTATGGCACGGAGAAGGATAAGAACATCTCTTATGCTTAATCAATGAGCGCTTCAAGACGTCAGTAGAAGGCCACAGACTCACGGATTCTACTTCGACACCGAGTCCGCTCGGTGCGCCCAAAATCCGCTGCTCTTCGGTGCTTACCATATCAGTGACTCATGCACCACCTCCGGGAAGATGAGTTGCTAAAGCAAATTTTGCTCTAGCAGCGTGCAGTCTCATTAGAACCGCCGAGAGAGTCGTAGCTAGTGGCCACTGGCAACACTTAAAGTTCTTGGATCAAGCTAATACGAAGGGAGCATAATCAATAACAAATCGCCGAAGAATTGAACGGGTTGCAAAACGCAGCTTCTAGGAAGTCTCAGCACCCGGCGTAATGGTACCTGTTACGGTTGCCACGTCCCGGCGAGCTCAGATTCGATGGCCCGAGTACCCCTAAAGGTAGGTCAGATTTAAAATCCATCTACCCCATTGTCAAGCCAATTCTTTCCAAGGGCCTTGCGCAATTCTGTTTCGGCTTCTTACAACGTCCATCCTTACCTGACGTATCCATCTGACGGATATTCACTTCGCGAAACAGTCGACGCTAGACATGACGACAGACGAAGTAACACTACCTCTGATTGACCTCAGTGGATACATCAACCCCAAATCTCCAGGAGACAGGGAGCGAGTCATTGGAGAGGTGCGAGATGCATGTGCACAATATGGCTTCTTCCAAACCAGGGGACATGGAATCTCTCTAGGCCTCCAAGAGGGCTTGCTTCAAAGCATCGACACCCTTTTCAACTTGCCCAAGGTAGAAAAACGCAAGCTTTCGTTCCTGGACAACCCTTCCCGCCGGGGGTATGAAGAGTCCGGCATGTCGCTTCGAGAAGGTGACGCCTTGCCTGATTCCAAAGAGGTAAGATACATTCCGACATAGTACTAGAATGTGAAGCTCTTTCCTTAATGTACGATCTCAGGCCGACTGCCGCTAACGAGCCACAAAGGCCTTCTACATAGGCCGCGAGGACCCCGTGGTAGAGCACTCTGGCTTTTACGGCCCCAACGTCTGGCCTCCTCTCCCCGAGAAGGCATTCCGCAACCCAGTCTGGGACTACTATCAAGCAACGCTCAGCCTCGGATCAACCATCTGGGAGATCCTCCTCCAAGGCCTCGGTCACCCGACCTCCCTGATGGAGACCTTCGCCAAAAAACCTATGGTGGTCATGAAAATGATCCGCTACCCACCTCTCTCCGCAACTCTCCCTGGACAGTTCGGCGTCGGACCTCATACCGACTTCGGCGGTGTCACGGTTCTGCTGCAGCAGCCCGGCAAGCACGGTCTCGAGGTATGGCATGAGGGACAGGAGAGTTGGCTGCCGGTCCAAGCCATGGAAGATGTGTATGTGATAAATTGTGGAGATATGATCATGAGGTGGTCTGGAGGGAAGTATAAGAGTGCTAAGCATAGGGTGATCAATAAGGCGGATAGTGAGAGCCGACTATCCTGTGCTACGTTCTTTCATGGCGACTTTCGTGCGACGAACCCGTTGAATCCTGCTGATCCGGTCAAGGAGACTGTGGGGCAGCTCCTGGTTAAGAGATTTCGCAACCAGTTCTCCTTCAAAGAGGAGTTCATTGCTGAAGTTGAAGCCGCGGCGTGAGTTTGAAGGGAAGCGACGAACTTTGTCAGTGTGTCTGGATCGAGGTAGAGAGCGCCTTACTGGTTGAGACAGAATGTGTGGCAGAGCGAGCACCCATTTCAGCATCCATCTGAGCCTTTTTCGCAGATGCGACCTTACATACAACTGGCGTAGTCTATGGCAAAGTCATCACCATGCGTAAGGGAACGATGAGAACACCATTCCAGGACTATGCGTTCATGCCATCACGAATGCGTATCTGACGGTCTAGCCCACACTTCGTCGCATTACAACACCACAGATATCTCACCATCATACAGTTCTACTTCAATAGGCCCCTTCCCTGATAAGATAGTAACACTCCGAAGACTTATTGCCAGTCGATCTGGGGGCGAGAAACACTTGGTTCTTGAACTGGCAGTTGTGCTTCCCTGTATCACTCACGTCTGTCCTCGCGAATCTGACCGATGATTAGGCGCCAGTCCAGCCAAGCCAAGTGAGAAGCCTACAGTGCTGCCATGACTAATGCATTCAGCGTCATCAAACCACCGAACTTTGTTATCATAGACATCCGACTCTCTCCCTAAGACACCGGTCGCTGTATAGCGCAAGCCGTAAGGTAGTACGCCGATTGAAGATCGTTTTGCAAGGATTGTTGCAGTGATCTCGAAAATCTATTGCGTCTGTCTGACCCTTGACCGAGTTGGCAAAATGCTTAGCACATGGTACAACCTTTGATCTATTGAAGTGAGCATGCAAAAGCAGGGGCAAGATCAGTGAGCCGAATCATTTCACTTCACCGTAGTCGTAGCTTCCAGCACTCTTATGGATCTCATCTAGAAAAAGTAGTCTTGATTTCTCTCTGACCTGCCTACCTCTTTATACACTGTGAAAGACCGAGCCAGAGCTTTCTCTACATTATGAGATCCCTCTTACTTTTTGGGATCTTTGTCCTAGCGAGCTATAGCAACGTGCAAGCGACAATTACCGAGAAGAAGTCGTGCAAGTGCTTCCCAGGCGATGCATGCTGGCCGTCAGAGCAGAAGTGGAGGGGTTTCAACGCCACAGTAGGCGGCCGTCTCATCAAGACGGTACCACTCGCCTCGCCATGCCACTATCCCAATTACGACATGGCCCTGTGCGAGGAGCTGAAGTCTGAGTGGCATTTCCCGCCAGTGCAGTAGGTCAAGCAACGTCCTCACAAGAACAGGATTAAGGCATTTGCTGACGGCTTGATCGTAGCATCAATTCATCTTCGTCGATTCAGGATCCGATCTTCGCCAACGCAAGCTGCGATCCCTTCACCCCACAGAACACATCTTGCCTGTTTGGTAACTACGTCCGTTACGCCGTCAACGTTACAGGGCCAAAGGACATCGCGGCAACGATCCGGTTTGCAGACGAGAGCAATATTCGCCTCGTGATTCGCAACACGGCGCATGACTACGTAGGACGGTCGACTGGTGCAGGAGGACTAGCCATCTGGACACACAACATGCAGGGCGCGGTAGTCATCGACTGGTCTGACGCCGAATACACGGGCAAAGCCATTAAACTCGCCGCCGGCGCCCAGGGCCTCCAAGTCTTGACAGCATCCTCCGCTGCTGGGTTGGTGGTGGTTACAGGGGAATGCCCCTCAGTCGGAATCGCAGGTGGATACACCCAATCAGGGGGCCATTCTCCACTCAGCACAGCCTTTGGCCTTTCAGCGGACAACACGCTAGAATTCGAAGTCGTGACCGCGAGCCCTTCCTCGCCCGACCACGCAGACCTCTTCTGGGCCCTCAGCGGCAGCGGCGCAGGGAACTACGGTGTCGTGGTCTCCGCCACGATGAAAGCCCATCCCGATGCCATTACCAGCGCTGCTTCATTCATCATAGGGGACCCGAACCTCGATTACGGCGCCGTCGTCGAGGCCTGGCACGCTGTACTCCCCGATATCCTCGACGCAGGCATGATGGCTACATACTACGCTCAAAAAGACTTGATCAACGTCTACTCTCTGACTGGCTACAACCGCACTCAAACCGATCTTGAACGCGCCCTCGCGCCCTTCATAGCCTCAATGGCAGCAATAAACGTCTCCCTCCAGCCAAACTACACGCAATTCCCCTCCTACCACGACCACTACGCCAACTACTACGGCCCCCTCCCCGTCGGTATCTTCGGCACAGCCGGCGAATACCTTCTAGGTGGCCGCCTCCTGCACCGCGACGTCCTCCCATCCATCGGCCCCGCAATCAATGCGACCTTCCAACTCGGCGTGCGCGTGATCGGCCAAGCGATGAATGTGACGCGCTTCGCCGCCCCCTCCAAACGAGCCGTGCTGCCGCAATGGCGCGATGCCGTCGTCATGTCCTCGTACACGCTGCCCTACTCTTTCTCAGTCCCATTCTCCGACATGGTGGCAAGCCAGGATAAGATCACGAATGAGGTGATGCCGATTATTGAGAAGGTGACGCCGGGTGCGGGGGCGTATATCAACGAGGGGGATTTCCAGCAGAGGGATTGGCAGGATGTGTTCTTTGGCGCTAATTATGGGAGGTTGTTGGAGATTAAGCGGAGGTATGATCCTAAGGGGTTGTTTTACAATAGGATTGCCGTTGGGAGTGAGAAGTGGGAGATTTGGGAGGATGGGAGGATGTGTGAGGCTTGAGAGGGAGTCGACTTGAGTGTTGTTCCTTTGTTGAAAACAAATAAGTCATTCAGTTGAGAAATCATGTAATCGACAAGACACAAGTCGTCACGGACTTTGTAGGTCCCCAGTGTCTGAGATTCTAAGTCTCCTGTGCTGTGGACGAATGCTGCGATTTGCGCATCATGTTGAGCCCATTTTGGAACAAGCATGCAGATGCTACTTACACTTCTCTTTGCCTCACGACTCATGAAGCAGAGATGTCACAAACAAGGTTGGCAAGATGCACAGATCCCAACACATCTCCACTCATGCATTGAATCTTAACACTACGTTCACAAGTACTTTAAGTACAACGTCAAGCTTCACATAATCTCCCGGTTCCATCGATCCTAAACTCATCCGCTCCAACAGCAAAATGCGCATACATCAGCTTCTCCGGATCGTGTGCATGCTTGATATCCAGCAACCGCTCATAATTCGCCCCATACATACTCTTCTTCCAATCTCCCTTATACAATGGATCCATCTCGTTCAAATAGACCCCCGACCCCGGCGTCGCCGCCTCAATAGCCGGGAAGTAGTCATTCACCAGTATTTCCTTAGCAGCAATGTCAGCGGAAGGATCCTTGAAGTCCCAGGGGTGGTTTGGATTGCAGTAGGCGATGGCATCGCGCCAGGCGGGGAGCACGGCGTTGGGTGGGTGGGGAGGGCGGATGGGGGAGTCGGCGACGTTGATGATGGAGCAGCCAATGAACCAGGTACCGTCGGCGGTGATGGTGCGGTAGGTTTTCATGAGGTTCGCGTTGGCTGTGGAGTTGAGAACGGTAGCTCGTGGGATGATCCGACTGGAGATGACGGGGTAGTTGGGGCATAGGTTTCCATATGGCAGGGATCCGTACGAAGAGACGAGGTTCTGGACATAGGTCGCATGATCGCTTGTGTTGAGGACGTACGTGATATTCCGCTTATCGACCTCCGGCAGGAAGGAGGCCAGTAGGGTTGGTATGGCTGAAGCGTTCTGGTTCGGCAAGACGAAGGCGAAGACCTCGAATGTGTCATTTGTGACGAGGAACTGGACATTGTTGGGGGTATCCTGCACAAAGGAAGGCGTTTGGTGAAACCAGATTGTGATGGCTTCCCAGAAAGCAGTTGTGTTGGTATTGTGGAAGATAAGAGTACCTCCGGCAACGGGTCCTTCGGGATAAGCTCTGACCGTCATGCTCAGCACCACGCCATACGTGCCGCCTCCACCACCAGCGAGAGCCCAGTATAGATCTGTGTTCTCCTCGGGCGTTGCTACCAGATACTCACCCCGAGCCGTGACAAGTTCCCACTCAAGGACCTGGTCGGCGGCCAACCCGTATGCAGTGGCAAGTTGCGAGTGACCACCTCCTTGGGTATAACCGCCAGCGATGCCTGTGAGCCCGCACTCGGGAGCCACAATACGATATCCTCCTGCAGAAATGATTTCATAAGCATCTCCCGCAATGACACCCGGGCCAAGCTTCACCGCCGGTCCAGAATAGGAAGGGCCGTCGTAATTTGCTATGATCTCAGTGGTCTTAAGGTTGAAAGTCCACAGTTCAAGCGCACCTTTGCCAGTAGATTTTCCCATATAACTTGCCGCCGGGGAAGCTCATTGTCAGTATTTCTGGTTCTTGTATATCAACAGAGGTAAAGAAAGGAGTCGTACTCACTCAAGGCCGGTACTTTTGATAACCAGGCGGATATTATTCTCGCTGGCGAACTTCAAGCCAGCTTGCACATCCGCTGGCCCACTCACGTTTATGGAATACGCAGCACGATCGCCGAGCTCACAAGGCATGGACACTGGAGTAAAAGGGGAGCAGGATAGATTCTGGAAGTAAGGGTTCATGATTTCGCCGGGTTGTGGTTCGCTAGTCAGTAATGGTCAGATCTCAATTTTTACATTTGTATGAGGCCAGAGTGTACTACATACAGCGTCTGCGCGCTGGCCTCGACGAATGCCTTACCCAGAGCCGCACATCCCGTTCCATTGTATCCTGGGGATAGCCCACTGTCGTGACAGACGTGTGCTATGGGAACTGTAGCGATTAATCGCCCGCAGACAGTCTCGTTGAGACGGCGCCAGTGCCTCTGTGTGGGCCAACCAGCATCCTCTGGGAGATATCTGCATGTCTGGTTGGATCGAGCCATTGCAGCAGCAACAGTGCCGAGAATTAACAGCGTCGGTAGAAGTCGGGCAGCCATCTTGAAATTAATGGAATCACTTGGGATAACTTGGTCGCCTGATCAAATCGACTGAGGCTGCACATTGAACCAACATCAAGATGGGGGCCTATATCTTAGCTACTCGCACAGAGCATTATCCTCGACGTGAGCGCTCGGTGCATTACACCTGTGAATGAAATCCATAGGGTTCCAGTACTTAGCTAGTCCATGCACCGGGACTGGAGTAGGTAATGACGTGGTCCCTTAGCATATCCCTCGTGATCGTCTTGGTCTTCAATCAAGGAAATTTGGGGCTTCAGCATCGGGGCTGATGAAGGAGATGACATGGAACGAGGATCTAGAGGCCTTCAACGGAGGGTCTAGTTGACTCCCCTAATGAGTCTCGGCACCTCGATCTCGCTTTCTCATTCTCAATGGCTGGTTCCAATATCTTACATCCGAACATCATGCCGTACACATAGAATTGATTAGATAATCGCCGAACCACATCCCTCTGCATCAGATATTGGCCGACAAGCTAACACGTAATCGACATTGATCATCCTAAACAACCGAACAGCCTGATTATTGACACGCTGTAAGCGGAGTGCAGGTCTGGTAAGAAAAACGGTAAGATGTGTGAATGGATCAGAGCTATGGTGCTGTAAGATGGCGAGTTGAAAACTCGGTGGGAAACTGGCGGCCTTCCCTTGCACTACCCGGCCTGGGCCCAGATGTACGCCTGTCATGATCAAGTCAACATAGGGACCATTATCGTGCTCTTGTGGTTGTTCGTGATAGTGTTTCCATGGGAGAAGATTTGAAAGTGGTCAAGAGGTATGCTTCTCGAGAGAACGACTAATCCTTCTGAGGGACAAGACGAGCGATTCTTATTGTAAAGACTATGGGTACTACATCTAAATAGGCATGTAAACATCTCTATCTCTATCCACTACCATACACATAATCTACCGTCTATTCATGAAGGAAGGAGGGAAGAGAGCAAAAAGAAAATAAAGTAAATACCATACAGAGCGATACACCGTGATCCAACAATCTAGTAATTGCCCCAATGACGCACTCTTCGTAGAGCCTTGTTCCTGATACCTTTACCTCCGCGACACAAGACGTTCACCACCTTCACTGCCCCCAACAGTTGCCTCCTGTGACGCCAGAAGATAGTGGAAACCTAATGCCTTGATGCGCCCGAACCACTTGAGGACTGGCATCACCTCGAGATTACCGTTGCTCCCTCGCTCCTGCTCAATATGTGCGCTCAGCTCATCCGTGTGAATGGCAACGGGACTTTTATAGTGAGAGAATTCAGTGGTAGCGGCGTCAGTAGCAACAGCAGCAGTGGTAGCAATAGAATTGGACAGCCACAGGGAAACCTGCTCGGCAGGGATCATATCCACACGGCCTTTCCAGACGCTCATCTCGGGTTTCGCGCCCGAGACGTCGACGAAGCGGACAAAGGCATCCAGCAACTCTTGCTTCTGCTTAACCTGCTGTTCTGATGCAGGGAGAAAGCGGTAGATCTTTGACGATACCCCAAGGCTTGTCGCGGAGCGCTCTAGAATGCGCTCGCTGGCCCATCGGGCCGCGACATAGCCGTCCGTGCCATCCACCGGGGGTGCATAAGCTGCCGCGGAGCCCGGGCTATTGCCAGTGGCTTTTGAGGACAGGACACCTACCGTCGAGATGTAATGGATGGGCACACAGTGCGGGGTGGCGAGCTTGACCAGCTCCTTGGTCGATTGGACGTTGCTGGGGCGGAGCACATTGTAATTATCCCAGAACGAACGCACGGCACCCATGTGTAGAATCACGTCCACTTGGCTTGCTAGCTCGCGAAATTCATCGATGCCGAGACCGAGTAGCGGCAACGATAGATCACCGGGATGATAGGTCATCTTGGGAGAAGAATATAGATCTGCTTCTCGCCTTTTGTCTCGCACAGCGACGCAGTGAATCGTGCCAATGTCCGACCTGGCAGCAAGCTGTGGGAGAAGGTACCTAGCAAGAAAGCCTGTCCCGCCTGTGACTAAAATTGACTTGGTCTTCATTTCGCTCTTTGCGGGGACGTCTCGGAGGTAGCTGGGAATTGTTGGTAAAGAAGTCTCCTGCTCCCAATCAAGGAGGTCGACGCTGGCGCTTTCTTCGATCAAGCGTGCCATTCCACCGAGCGTACTGGCACCTAAGAGCTTGTAGAGGGGGACAGCGACACTGAAAGCCTGGCGAATCTTTGCCTGCAGGCGGATGACTAGGAGAGAATTGCCACCCGTGAGGAAGAAGTCACTTGATGGAGTCAGGTCGAAACGGAGCTTTTCGGTGTTCTTCCCCAAAGTATCCCGCCACACGATTCTCAGCTGCACCATAGTTTCGGTCAGCTCTGTATCTTCCCTGGTACTCCCGACTCGCTCAGGTAGTGGCATCTTTTGGACAGCTTTCCGGTCCACTTTGGAGTGATTGCTGAGGGGGAACTTTTCGAGAGAGATTGCCGCAATAGGTATCATGTACTGCGGTACAGGAAGATGGCTCAGCAAGTGCTGCAGAAAGGCATCCTTGTCCGGGATATCATGTTGTGGCGAAAACACCACGTGGGCGACCAGAAACGCGGGATCACCTTCACGAAGCGTAACAACGGCCTCTCTCAACGTACCGCAAGCGGCTGATATGATGTTGCTTTCAATGTCGCTCAGCTCGATACGAAGTCCACGGATCTTGACTTGGGCGTCACCAGCCATGCGGCTGTGGAAGACCATGGCACCGTCCTCTCGGAGATGCCCAGTATCCCCAGTGCGGTACATGCGCGTCCAGCCACGGGCGACATCTTCGGGCGTCGCAAAGGGGTTCGGAACAAAGTGTTGGCTCGTTAGGTCCTTGTTGTTGAGGTAGCCAAGGGACACGCCAGCGCCGCCGAGACAGAATTCCCCAGGCATGCCGACCGGTACTGGGCGTAGCTGTTCGTCCACGACATAAGTGTAGTAGTTGGGCAAAGAATAGCCGCACGGAATGCGGCCCATGTCCTCCATCGTCTCCTTTTCGCGGTATGGGATTTCCATCTTATGCGACGAAATAGAAATTTCTGTCGGGCCATACGAGTTGAAGAAGCGCAGCTGTGGCAGACCAAGATCAGAGAATCCGTGTGTGACGAAGCTGGTCAGTGTCTCGCCACCTCCGAAAGCGAAACGCCAGCTGGAAGCCTGCCGAAGGGTGTCCCCACCAAATTGCATCCAAAGTGAGTATTCGGACGGTGTCGCCTTGGTGTACGTAATAGACTGTTTGTAGAGGATCTTCGTGATCTCGATCGGGTCGCCGCGTTTATCGGCGGGAACGATATACACCATACCACCGTTGACCAGTCCCGTGTACATCTGATCAGAGGAATGGTTGAATGTGAATGCACTCTGCTGCAAGACCCGCTCCGCGCCAAGTCCCCACGTCTTGGTATATCCTTCGATCTCGTTCCGAAGGCCTGCATGCGTGACCATAATACCCTTGGGCGTGCCTGTCGAGCCGCTGGTGTACAGGATCGCGGCGGTTGAATCTGGCTGTGCATTGTTGGCGATGTGAGTCGTGGCTCCATGCGTGAGACTTGAAACATCGATGATGTGGGCATCTGCTGCCTTGAGCTGCGGAGCCTCGTCCAGTGTAGTCGCGTCGACAAGAATAGCGCTGGGCTCACAATCCTTTGCGACGGCAGCCAGGCGGACCGTAGGGTTTCGGAGGTCTAACGGGACATAGATGGCGCCAATGCGCATTATAGCGAGCATAGAGCAAGTCCAATCCGCCGCAGGCTGCTGAAAGACAAGCACACGAGAGCCGGCGCCGACTCCGGCATTCTGCAATGCCTCGCTGATGGTCTCGATCCGGCTCATCATGACCGAGTATGTGAGGACCTTGCCAGTGCCATCCATGATGGCGACTTTCTCTCGATTCTCTGAAGCAACTTGATCGATGCGGTGGGGAAGTGTTCCGGGCCAGTCCGTTATCATATTGGGGCCTATCAGCACAGCCATTAGTGCCATACTATCACGCTCTCATGTCAAGAACAACAAAGATGAACCCACCACGGCCGATCTCGACAGCTTGGGTAAGCTGCGTCTTTCCAAACAGGGGAGTAGCCTTGAGTGGGAGCGATGCGTCAATAGTAATAATGTCGAGAAAATGGACATATGTTTGCAGCAGCAGATTGGCCGCTGTCAGGTCGTAGAGACTCTTCTGAGCTCGGAACATCACGAGTGTATCTGTAGCACTCCAGTCAGTTACATCCAAAGTGACGTCGTATGCCGTGCGTCCAGGGTGGATCTCCGAAAATTCGAATTCACAATTTCCCCAAGGAAACTTCTCTTGGGCGCCTTGTCGGTAATCGAGGAAGGCTTGAAAGAATGGACTGTGCAGCGAAGAGCGAGCTATATTTAATTCCGTAAGTAAAACATCGAACGGTAAGCGGGAGCTCCCAAGCGCCTCGTAGGTGGTGTCACGGGCTTCGACGACAGCATCGGCGAAGGTTTGATCTGGTTTCCTGCGGAATCGCAGTGTTAGAAGGTTGAGGAAAAAGCCGATACTGTTCTTTACGTCGTCGTCGTTTCGGGCGGCATCGGCAATACCGATTGTCAAGTCTTTGGTGTCGTCGCCGGCAAGACAGAAAAGCATGGCTTTGAAGGCGGCCAAATGGAGATGAAAGGGCGTTGATCGTTGCGCCTTGGAAACGGCTTTCACTCGCGCCACCAAATCGGGTCCCAAGTGGCATCCGACCTGATGGGATCCAAAGCCTTTCATGGCCACCCTAGAGCTAGTTCGAGCCATCGGCAAGAGCGGTAGGACAGGCGGTTGTTCACCGGCGGGGAATTGCTTTTGCCAGTAGCTCAACTCGTCCCGCATGTCCCCCCTTTCAAGGGCTTGCCGCTGAGCTGCTGAGAAGTCAGGGTATTGCCGGGGCGCCACCCCGAGAGATTGGCCATTGTATGCCTTTTCCAGATCTGCGATGAAGATGTTGAAGCTGGCGCCGTCCATGACAATGTGATGGTAATTAATCAGGAGATAATGATCTGCCGATGATAGGGTTAGGAGCATCATCCGCATTACGTCGCCGCTTTCTAGGTCGAACACATGCTCCTTCAACTTCACGTACTCGCCGGAAACATCTTCCACGGAATTAATCCTCTTGCGCTCGATTCGTTGTGGGGAGCTGGGCAGAATTTTCTGGTATGCTTCGCCGGCATTGGTCTCATCCTCGAGGAAACAGGTGCGCAGCGCTTCGTGCCGATTAGTGACGATACGAATGGCTCGCTCCAGATCGTCGACGCGTAAGTTCCCCGTAACATGGTAACTGAAGACCACGTTTGGTGTCGTTGGGTCTTCCAGCAGGTGGCGAAGAAACCAGAAGCGCGACTGGGGCAATGATATCCGCTCGCTTTTTAGGAACCTCCTTGGCGGGCGCTGTGATGATACTGGCGCTACCGCCGGTTTCGTGGACTCCGAGTCGGCGGGATCGGAATCGGACCTGGCGGAGGTTGGTGTGGTAAATGCGGTCATGGACCTCGATGCGACCCGCGTTTCAGGTGTTGAATTCGTCTTGTCGCCAGATGTAGAACTTGACTCTGAATGGTCAGCATGATCCTGCGCCTGTGCCTGAGCCTGAGATTGTGCCTGCGAGCGGGACTCCGACTGGGCAGCAACAGGTTTCCGGGCTTCAGTATCTTTCTCCTGCTTCGGATCGCGCGCAATCAATTCTTCCGGGAGCTTCTCCATCGCCTTCTGGCATAGCTCAACTAGGGAAGCGCCTCCGACCACTTTGAGGACCGGTATATCTACTTTCAACTCTTTCAAGAACCATGACCGCACTTCCACTGCAGCCAATGAATCAAGCCCAAGCTCAACAAGAGGAGCATCGAAGTCGATTGGCTGGTCTCCTAGCAGTAGGATAATGCGCACCTTTGTCGCCAAGTATTCTTCGTGGGATTAGCATGTTGATTTGGACTTGAGGGATTAGGAATTCGGAACTACCTTGCAATATTTCCAGGGCCTCTTCCTGGCTAGCGGCCATAGGAAGCCGTTGACTGAGAGGAAGCGTCGCCTTCTTACCCTGATCGTCAGACCCTGACGTTGCCTTACTACTTTCCCTAATCAAATGCGAGAAGTATGCGTTGCTGAACCACGGGCCTTTGATGTCTTCGTCATCGCCAATGATACGGAGCCCGGTAGTCACCACAGCCTGGGGAATAGCTTCTTGATCCCTTGGGTCTGGGTAGCCTGATAGAATAGTTTCTGCCATTGTTTGGCGAAGGTCTGACTCCGAGACGGGCTGCAGGCTGAGCTTCCTGAGCTGATCCTGGACAGCTTGACCTGAGGTCGCACTTATTCCGATACCCACTACACGGCCTATGTCGATTGTAGAGGCTGCCAAGCCACGTCTACGTCTTTCCCTGGCAAAGCCATTGAGGTACCCATTCGCTGCGGAGTAATTGGATTGACCAGCGTTGCCGAAGACACAAGCTATGGACGAGAACAGTACAAAGAAGTCAAGGTCATGGTCATGGAAGATATCGTCGAGATTGTTCGTCCCGTCAATTTTCGGTCCAAGCGCTGTCTGCATCATATCCATTGACATGTTTGCAAAGAGTTGGTCCTCGAGTACCATGGCTCCGTTGGCAACACCGGCGATTGGCGGGCAGCTCATCCTGATGTCTTTTACGGCTTGCTCAAGATTGCTTTTGTCGAGGACGTCCATGGCGACAACCTTGACCGTTGCACCTGTTCCGTGGAAAGACTCCAGCCATTGCTTGTCGACTTTAGGGCGGCGGCTTGTCAAACAAACACATCCTGCTCCATTCGATACCATCCATTCACACAGCGATTGCCCAATGCGACCACTGAGACCGACGAGGAGATAGGTCTTGTCGTGGGAAAAGAGACCTCGGGCGTCCAGAGGACGTACCTCTATCTCAACAAGCCCATCCAAAGGCCAGTGGATGGCACTCGTCGCGTACCTATGGCTAAGTGTACGCAGGCGGTTGAGCGGAGTGACCAGATCTTGGATTTGTGGCGGAGACAGCCCTGCACTAGAAACGGCGTCTTCGAGTCGATGTAGCAGAGCTTCTCGGTCAAGCGACAGAGGTACCAGCGAGGATTGGTGTTGGAAGAGTGCAGACGGGTCGATTCGAGTGCAGTTTGCGGGTAAGGCTGTAGCAACGCGCAGGCTGAGGTCGTTGGGAGTAGTCACAGCTGTCAAGTCGAGGTAATGTGTAGGCTTCGCGAGACGAATCAGTTTCCGCACAACATGACCAGGTGCGCGAGCATTTAGCTGGAGCCATGTCGAATTCTGTCGTTCGTCTCGGCTATCATATGTAAAAGTGGCACGAATGGATTTGGCAGTCGCTCGTCGGTATAGTGCCGCTGCGAGAAAGCGATCTTTGCCCGAGCAGTGAACCATGATATGGCTCTCTGTAGACAGCATCTGGACCAAAGACTCGGCGAGAAGCTCGCTCGCAACGGCGACCAGCAGGGCGTCGGCATTCACGTCGGTAGTCTCATTATTCGGCTGAATAGCTACGCTTACAACTGGAGTCGTCTCGCAGGAGTTGGTAGAGGACAGAGAGACTTGAGACCTGCCATCTTTGGCTTTGCCAATCCCAAGGAACAAGAATGTCTCCCCGACACCGTGGAGCGCCATCAGGCTGGAACTCTCAACTTTAACGACATCATCAGAGTAGGCCTTGCGTTTTCGGTCTACTTCTTCCACCACGATGGGCGACGAGTCAGCCGAGGAAGAGATGACTGTGACCTTCGACCCAGATATCGGCACTGTTTTAACGATAGCACGTCTGGACGAGTTAAGCCGGGCGTTCTGCTCGACGTTTTCCACAAGTCGTGGGATGCTTAGCTTTCCGCAATCGAGGAAAACCTCAGGCTCCTTTGACCAAAGCAAACCAAAGTCCCGGTGTTGCTTATCGGCCAGTGTCGATGGCGGCGCATCCCATTCGTCGAGGGCGGTCTGCTGTAGGAGATATTCCGCCGTGATCTTGGACTCATTGTGCTGCAGTTTAGATATATCTAGGTTGCTTAAGCTGATGTGTCCTTCCTCCTGCCTGACTGCGCGGCTGAAAGCAATACTTGCCATGTGGTAAGCCTGGTCCATATGAGCGCCTTGCGTGACCCAAACGATGCGTTTGGCCAACTCGAACATCCGCTTTAGGCCATTCATTTTCTCAGCCGTCATGTCCTTGAATATTGGAGAGTCGATGTCGACGAGGTTGAGGAACGTGCTCATTGGATTTAGACTCTGTGCCTCGTCCTCGGTAGGCAGGCCATTGAGAATGGTGGTCTCGCCGCAGAAGCGTTCGAGATGCTCAACTACCTCCTCGCCGATACGTACAGTCTCAAGAGTTCTGTTCCCAAGAACGACCAGGCTTTCAATATGGATTGATGGGGAGGGTGAAGGCGCGGAGAGCGGCCGTCGCAAGAACTGCACTCGATCGTCGACGGCTTGCGACGCCATGACAGACAATGGCCAAGCTACGCGGTCCATCTCAGGGGTACTGGCGTCGATGCCTCCAAAACCTGTGTTGCGCAGGGCAGAATGCCAATTCCCAGTTGTCAATAGTGGCGATTGCTTGCGGCCATTGTTCCCGCCAACCCACCAACTGGGTACGCCACCCGCGATGCTGTGGTGGCGAATGGGGCTTTGACTGGTGATCTCTGATAGCATTAGATATCCTCCTGGCTTTAAAAGCTTCCGGACATTCTCTAAAGATCTCTGAACTGAGGCTGTGGCGTGCAAAACGTTTGACGCAATGATGAGATCGTACGTGTGCAGCTCATACCCTTGGTCTTCCGGTGCTTTCTCAATGTCCAAGGTCTTGTATCTTATCTTGTCGTTCTGAACCTTGAACAGCTCTGCAGCCTTGGTGAAGTAGCCCTCTGATACGTCGGTGTAGGTGTAAGAAGAAAATGTATCCCCAATACTTTCTAGGATCGCCTGAGTGGCTCCACCGGTTCCAGCGCCTGAAATCGTGTTAGCTAAATGAAGAAGGCATCTGAGATGAAAGAGGTTTGGCCGCTCAGACTAGATTGCAAGAGTGTATTCTTACCTATCTCCAAGATCCTGGCGTGCGGATAGCGATGTGTTATCTGCTTCGTCATGCTCGCCAGTAAGGAGTTGTACCTTGCAAACCCAAGACCATCCCTGTACCAGTTCTCAAGCATATTATTCGGTAGCATATGCTCTAGGCTTGTCGTCTCCCCTCGCACGGCCGCCGCTAGGTTTTGGTCAACGACCATGAGGAGCTTGACATCGATAGACTCGGAATATTTGCTGATCAGAAATTGTATTGCTTCGGGGCTATCATCAGACCATTCTTTTTTCAAGGTTGGATGCTGACCACGGGACGTGGTGGAGAGTGTCTGATTCATCCAATCCAGAAAATGTGCCCAGTGTGGTTCGCCATTTGCCCATTCGTCATCACTGAGCTCCGACTTCCACTTACGGATGTAGTAGTACGATATTCGCTCACAGACGGTAGCCAGATCAATCTCGTATGCAGAGGGGCGCATGTTTTTCACGAGACTGGGTCCATCTGGCAGCGCGAAATCAAATTTCTGATGCGTGAACATGACACGATCGTCGGCTTTGGAGGCAGGGGCGAAAGATTTGAGGACTAAGTCCTCTACCTGGATCATACCATGTTCGCTGTCTTCATTGAAAAGATCGATGTTTGCGGAGAACTGCTCAGAATCACCATCAAGGGTGGCGCAAACCGGCACTTTCGACCCAGAAGTGGGCAGCGAAGCGCACAACTCAGGATTGACTCGAATGGTTCCGATAGCTGTCGGTACAGAGAGTGACCAGAGACGCTCATCACCGGGGGCTGAATACGCTAGCATCCCTGCCTGGAACGCGACATCGAGCATGCTTGGATGTACTAAGTACTCGGACACATCGGTATCCGTGTAGGTGTACGAATCTACGAGGACAGAAGATTGATTAAGCCTGCGCTTCATCGACGACATTGTTCTGAACGATCCAGAGTAACCATATCCAATATCGGAAAGGGTGGAATACAAAAGTTCGGGATCGACTGGAGACATGTTGTAATCTTCGAGTGGTGTGCAAGACAATGCTGCAACGTTCTGCGAGCCGAACACGATCTTGACGGTCCCGCTAGCGGTGAGTTCCATGTCTTGTTCTGATCCACTATTGAGGACGGGAGTGGAGTAACAAGCGAAATCGGCAGTGGCGGTTTGATCGGGATGGTGCTGAATTCCCGTCAGCGTTACGAGTGTCTCGACGCCCGAATTGTCATCTTCCTCGAATGTAAGGGCTCTCGGAATGGTTAGCTGGTGCAGTTCGAAAACTTCCACAGATTTACTGCCCGCAAGGCTCCTAGAAGCCTCTATTGCCATGGCGACGTAGCCCGCAGCAGGAAACACGGGCTGCCCTTGCAACTGGTGGCCGGCGAGCCAGGAAATCTCCGACTGCTTAAGCACATTCAGCCAACGAAGGTCGTGGGCGTTGGAATCAGTAGACAGGAATCCAAGTATCTCATGATGGGGCTGTTTTCGCCCACGCATTCTTCTCGATATGCGTGATTCACTCCAGTGGGATCTCCCGTGGTTCCACTGGTATGAGGGCAAGCCAACCACCAAACTGGGCCGGCGTGATTCATCGCAAGTCACAGCCTTCTCGAAAGACTGGAAATCCACCAAGTGCGGGAGCTGGCTCCATACAAAGCCCAGGGTTTCGGAGAAGGCTTCAAGGTCGTTCTTCCCTCGACTGAGTGTACCGCAGTACGGAAGGGCTGTAGTCCGAACCTCGGAGATATTTTGTGTCGCTGGACCTTTTAGGGCGGCGTGAGGTCCAACCTCTATAGCGAGGTTGATCTGCTCATCGCCGGCAACAGCGTTCATGACAGCCTCAGCAAACAGCACTGGGTTTGTCATGTTGTCCCTCCAGTAGACGTCTTGAAGTTCGTTGACAGGTTTCATTCCCTGGGCAGAGGGAAACACGCTGGAGAACCAAGAGCAAGCGATGTCGTTTCGCTCTCGATTGATTCGGACGCCGCACTTTCGCAAAGCCTGAACGTATGCATCCCCACACGGCAACATGTGGTGAGAGTGATAGGCCGTGTCCACTTTTAAAAGCCTTGCAAACTTCTTCTGTTCGTCGAAGACTTTCTTTGCGTGCACGACAGCATCAGCATCTCCTGACAATGTTACGCTAGCCGGAGAGTTGTTGGCGGCAACGGCCAGACGACCCTTGAAGGCTTGTAGGTTGACGATATCCTGTGCATCTTCCCAGGAAGTCCCAACTGCAAGCATTGCGCCTTTTTGACCAGTACCTTCATTGCCGGCAAGTCGAGCATAGTGCCCTCGATAGTAGGCAACACGGACAGCATCGTGAGCAGAGATGAAACCAGCGGTATACGCTGCGGCGATTTCGCCCGAGGAATGGCCCACTACAGCAGCGAAGGTGATTCCCGCTGCCCATAGGAGATCCACCAGGACGATCTGTATGGCGGTACACAATGGCTGCGACAGTGCGGCTTCGCCGATACGCGAGGCATCCTCTCCAGCTAGCATCTCGTCTTTGAGGTGCCATGTCGGTCGATCGGAAGGTGGCAAAGTGGCCAGTGATTGCTCAAGACGCCGAACCCTCTCACGTACAAAGTCTGACGAGCGAATCAAATGTGCGCCCATAGCTGCCCACTGTGCACCCTGTCCTGTAAACACGCCCAGCAGGCGAGGGGCAGCCTTGGTGTTGGAGCGAATACCAATGGTCGTACCGGCTTTCTGGCTCACCTCTGTAAGCTTAGTGTCGATTTCAGACGTTAGCTGTTCGATGGTCAGTGCCGAGAAACTTGTCTTTGTAGAGAGCTGGCTCCTGCGAGAGTGCAGCGTCCAAGCAAGATCGGAGGGGTCGATGCTACCATGATGTGTTTTCAGGTGAGTGGAGTAGGCCTTCAGTTGGTTGATTAAAGAGATTTCAGAGGCGGCTGAAAAAATGAATGGAGTGAAGGGCAGGCCTTGAGGCCTTGGAGCTGCAGGGGCTTGATACTGCTCCAAGATGGCGTGAGAATTAGTACCGCCGAAACCTACAAAGAGTCGGGGTCAGTAGGTTTAACAACCATGAGATCTAATCCCGTCAAAGGGGCCAAAACGGCATGATATCTTGTATAGCCTGCACTTACCAAAACTGTTGACGCTCACGCGTCGAGGAACTCCTTCTGGCAATTTTGGCCATAGACTCAGCTGCGTCTGGACATGCAAGCCCTGATAAAAGGGTTCGATGCGCGGATTTAGACGATTGAAGTGGAGATTTGGGGCAAGGAACCCCCCTTGGATCATGGCAGAGCCTTTGAGGACACCCGCGAGACCCGCGCAACCCTCAAGATGACCGATGACGGTTTTGACCGATCCCACATACAGAGGAGTGCCCGAGCCAGCAACGTATTGACCGAAACATTCGTGTATGGCGGCAGCCTCCTTTGGATCTCCTGCCTGAGTGCCAGTCCCATGCGCTTCAAAGAACTGGTTGTGCACATAGATCAGCTCGCTTGCCTCACACGACTTACCCAGCACCGTCGCCCACGATGGTGCCACAATATACACAGCATACTGAACGGCTTACTCACCTGCGGTCGGTCCCGAGGTTCGTTCTCAGGGTCTAGCCCGGCTCTTTTGTACGTCTGGCGGATGAGGGATGCTTGAGCTTCAGTGTTGGGAACTGTTATCCCGTTGGAGAAGCCATCTTGGTTGGCTCCAGTCTCGCGAACGATACAGTCGATGTGATCTCCGTCCGCGATCGCATCACTCAATCGTTTCAAGACCACCGCTGCCACGCCCTCTCCACGAGCGTAGCCGTCTGCATCCGCATCCCACATACGGGAATGGCCCATAGGCGAAAGCATGTTCAGATTACTCTCACCTATATACATCTCTGGGTTCAACAACATCTGTGTGCCACATGCCATGACGACACGTGACTCGCCAGATCGTAGGGTTTTCACACCCTGGTGCATAGCGATCAAACTAGATGAACAGGCCGTATCAATGGTCATACTCGGGCCATGCCAGTCAAAGAAATATGAGACTCGATTCGAGATGATGGCCCGATTCGTGCCTGTTGCAAAGTATTTTGGCATAGTGTTGTGATCTCGAGCAAGAGTATCGTTGTAGTCTGCAGTCATAGTACCTGCATAAACAGCAGTATCCGATCCCCGCAAAGACTCAAGGGTGTGACCTCCCGCTTCGAGAGATTCATACACAGTCTCCAAAAGTAGACGCTGTTGTGGGTCCATCGAATCCGCCTCGTTGGGGCTGATATTGAAGAAAGCCGCGTCGAATACGCGTACGTCGTCTTGCAGCAGATACGATTGTCTAACATTAGAGGTACCATGATGGCTGCCGTCGGGGTGATAGAAGGTCTTTGCATCGAATCTATCTTCTGTAATGTCTACGCTTACATCGCGAGGGCTCTTGAGGAGCTTCCATAATGCCGAAGGTGAGTTGGCGCCTCCGGGGAAGCGGCAGGCGCTGCCCACGATGGCGATGGGCTCTGGTTGTTGGAAAGCCATTCGCACGTGCAGTGTGGTACGTGCAGTGTGGTACGTGCGGTATTGCGCGGCCAGACGCAACTCGAAGATCCCTTGCCTTTGGAGGAAAGGATTTGGAAACACTCAGAGCACGACAAATGGGGATTGAAGTGTTGAACGCAAAGCTGGGCTGCAATCTACAAGGACAACCTAGCACTGGAAGGAACCCCTCATGAGAACAAGAAGCACTGAAGAAGATGCGGCTTCTCCATGATGACCGCGTTGACATCCCACACACACACTTGGATGACAATTGTCGCCGACCAGCAACTTGGGCTAGAAGCTTTATCCTGACAGGCCTCAGATTCCACCGACATCGATAAGTAGTGGGTCCTGAAAGGGGGTGGCATTGATAGATGGGTGTGTACTGTAGACACCAGCCATCTGAGATATGATGATTCCGCATAACGTCGGATGTCCCTGTAAGATAGGGTTAAATTCGCCGAATGCAATTAGACCGGACATGTAAGACGCCCGTCCAATTCGCCGAATACATTGAGTCCGACACAAGTCAGACGGCTGAGAGAGCTTGGGTCATCCTTCTTCCAAGGCTAGGATACCGAATCAGCTCTACCTGCGAATTTCCTTGCGTGTGCAGAAGTCTTACTTGATTGTGGTCGCCAGAGCCAGAGTGGTCTGTGACTCCTACAAGGAAACGGTCTCTCTACTCCGAATTTTCGACCTTTTTTCGATGCCGGAGCTGGCTGGCCGCTGCTTGATATTCGAGGTGTGCCATCCTTGGTCTGACGGTCTTCATAGTCTTCGTGGCAAATGCCACTTCGATATTTTCCGGAAGCCATCCTTGAATTAGTCCGTCACAGTCGGTCTGTAGACTGTAGACACCACCCCTCCAAGAAGGTTCGTCAATGCATCAATGAATGAGCAGATTTTGTCTACGACCACGACATATATGGAAGCTGTTTGTTATTGAGGGTGCCTATCATGAGTGGACGCGTCCAATGCCAAGACCACTGCCAAGACCACTGCCAAGCTTTTCAATTGAGCCAACTTGATTGGGAATTAGTGGCGTATGAAGACCAGGGGGTGAAACTCTTTTGGGCACCCCCAACTTCTCCTTCCTTCTTCATCCCCATCATAAGAGCATCATCATAATCATCATCATCATCGTGATCACCCCTACATACGGGGTCCTGAGGCTCTTTCAACTGTAGGTATGGTGCTGTACTCTACAACTATACCACGTTAAGTCCTATAAAAGATGAACGGACATGCTTTGAACCACAACAACTAGTGATTGTGTCGTTGCCCACTGCGCACTCCTGCCAATGCTATTCGACTTTGTACTCGCTAGTCGGTCTCAGACCCAGTCCACTCTTCTCATATGCCATGTCGACCATTTTCATCTGGTTGAGCGAATCTTCTCTCTCGACCCAGTACTGGGTCTCGCGACCCTTGACCCTATTCACAAACTGCTCCAGCTGATATCTGAACGACATCCAATAGTCCTGACCGTCAAGACGGGCAAGTTCTCCACCGGCATCTTTGGGATTGTAGGCTTTCTGTGTCCTGGTCTCCTTCCACTTTCTGATGATCTTACCATCCTCTTTGCTCCGGATCTCGAATGACTCCTTGACATCGATTCGATGCCAGAAGATGGCATGGATGAAGCCGTTGATGGTCACCTCGCGAGTCACCAGCTTTTCCTGGGAGTCAAGTACCGTCTTGTCAGGAACGACAACTTGCCTGTGTGTGACCGTGGCATAGGATGGAAACCACAGAGTGGGTCCTTGCAACGTGCTAAAGGCCTCGCCCACTCCGCCGTTGGGGAAGCGAAACTTGGCTTTGAATTCGTAGTCACAGTCGTGGTGGACCCCTTCGGTGAAGGACTTGGTGTCAGCGCTCAAGCACTCCTCAGGCTCGGCGCCGAAGATCAGACGCAGCGCAGCAAAGTTGTACGTGCCCATGCCCATCATTGTACCGCCAGCAAGATTATAGTTGAAGTGAATATGGTCCTTGGTGACCATCCACCACGGGATCATGGAGTACGTATCAACGTGAACCACATCAGCGGGATTGATGAGGGACATGAAAACGGACCAGATAGGATGGAAGCGATAATGAAAGGCTTCTAACATGACTGGCGCCTTGGGATCGTCGAACTCTGGCAGGTTGAAGAGGATCTCGGCCTCGGTCGCATTTGACACTGACGGCTTTTCGAGCAGGACATGTTTGCCGGCGCGGATGGCGCGAACGGCCCACTCGAAGTGTAGCGCATTTGGGAGTGGAACCAGTATACAGTCAATGTTTGGGTCGTCAAGGAGAGCTAGAGGAAGGAAAGAGTGTCAGAATGGTGATTAAGGACGATTTAGGCCATGATGGGGAGGTATAAACGCAAGACTTACCCTGATACGAATCTTTGACCTCTGGGATACCGTTCTTCTTTGCAAACTCTTCAGCCCTGGTCCGACTTCGAGCAGCCACAGCCTGTATGACCACTTCGGGATGCAACTTGGCAGGAATGGTCAAGGTCATGCCACTGCTCGTTGTCAACACCGAACTGCAGAAGAATGGAGCCCACTTGTATGGCGAGCGATCCAGTCTGCAAGACACTCACGCCGAGTTCGCGGCTCCTATGATTCCAAATTTGAGAGCATCGCTGCGCTTCTCTACCTCGGGTGGGTTGAACGCCCGCCAGACACGAAGGAGTTGTGAGAACGACATCTGGTCGTTTTCCCCCCCCCAGAAAATGTACCGCTTTCGACCTCGAAAGAGAATTCCAAGATACGAAGCTCAGCGCATTTCTCAATCTTCGATTCTAGTAAGACCCGAACACGAGTGTCAAGGTGCAACTGGCCTGGACAATGCGAAATCAAGTGAATGCTGCTGGCACAGCAGATGAATGCGCAGGAGGTATCTTTTGTTCCCTATGCCTCTTTGAAAATCAACATTCTGTGCGTTAACCATCCGATAACCACAGGAGAGCCGCCGAAGCTTTGTCATCGTTGTTCAGAGTGTGAAGCAATCAGGTAGCAGAGAACACGCCGACAGGGTCCATACCTTAGGTATGCAGTCAGAGATCGACAGCTTGCTCTTCCTGATATGTGCAAGCTCGCGAAGAAGCACAGAATGGCTCTCCTTACTGGATCATCCCGTTCATCTAGCATCGTTACTCAGCACAATGCTTATAACATATGCGTCCAAGAGTTTTAGGTTACTTTAGTAAAGTAAGGTAACGTTATCGTTGTCAGCGCGAGCCGGCCCTCTTCGGCCTTATTGAAGCCCGTCAATTCATAGGGCGGAGTCAAATCAATTGACTATCAAGATACAGTAAGCGTGCGATACTCGGCCTCTTGGCCTCTCGCATATTCTAAAAGAGCAGCTATGGATGTGTGTACAGCATGCACCCTCTATAGTAAGATCAATTAGCAGTTGATTATTAATTGACCATTAATTTGACTATGTATTATCGTTCGCAATGATGAATCTTGATTGGCCGGTGCAAGTACTTGATCATTCATGTTGAGACCCTTAATCAAATAGAGTAAGCTCTCAATGTAAGATAAGACTAATACAATGGAAGCGCGACATCAAAGAGTAAAATTTGGATCATGAAAAGGTCGATATTGACACTTTATAGGATGAAGCTGGTATGTATGGGAGGTGATTCCTGAAAAGCTCAAAGCTTGCCATCCTCTTCATGGTTGCAATTGTCTAAGTCGTATATAATGCAAGCGCGAGCATCTGCGACGGCATTCAACTCATCACTACAACACCTCGAATCACCCACCCAGACCCCCCTTCTCCTTGGCCTTCTTCGCCATGCCAACGACCCCCTTCACCCAGCTCATCGGTGGCGTCGGCTTCCCTAAACTTCCCTCCGCCTCTTTCCCCTCGTGGTTCCTCCATACCCCATCGTCGACACCTGCCATGCCAAATATAGCAGTACTCTGATTCCGATCAATGCCCTCCCTCCACTTCCGACACACTTGCTCACTGTCGATCATGCAGTTGATCTCCTGGCTGTGGAACCAGCTCTGCGTGTCCTGGTTGCCAGACCCCTGTATACCAATGTGACCGTCGGCGATCAAGAGCTTGATGTGGCAACTTCGCTGCTTGAAATTGTGGTGTATAGGATGATCTTGGTCTTTGCCAACGTAGTAGCCAATATGTAGCAATCTCCGCTCCGCAGGGCCGAGCTCTTTGACGAGAGAACCAGCAAACATTTCATTCGTACCACCTTGACCAGGCATGATTTCTCCGGCATCATTGTACCCAAGGCAGACGTAGTATGTGATCTCGACCCCTCGTTTGAGGGCGTTGGTGAATGCAGGCAGGAGCGGAGTGGCGTTGAGGTTCGGCGTTTGGATGAAGATGGAACGTTTGGCATTGCGGATACACGAAAGCCAGGCTTCGTTCTGTGGAACAAAGAGATTGCTGTTGTTAGGCTGTCCATAGGCTGGTCGGGAGACGAGTGCGATTGGGAAGGAGGTGGGCGTCGAGGTGGCAATATATGGGGTAAACTCCTCGCCCTCTGGTATCTCAGGACCTGTCGGGGGAATTGGGCCTTTTTTGACTGCGAGATTGAGTTGGCGGTTTGCTGCTTGAAGGTGACTTTCTCCGGGCTTGGCGGAGTAGGCAGACTGCATGCGTGTGATCTCATCGGGGAGATTGTTGTCCCAGTGGGGGTCACCAGGCATATGCTCTGGAAGCTGCGCCGCCTTGCCATCCACAACAACCTGCTGCTGCTCTCTGCCATGACCACGATCTGTGAACAGCGGCTCGTCGCTCGACGTTGGAAGACCACCTGCGGTCGCTGGAGCATTAGCACTGGGAAGAGTGCCTTTGAACGCGTTTCCCCAGGTGATGAGCGCTGTATCGTACAACGAATCGACAATGGGGCCCTCAACATGTGCCATCATCTCCACGTTGTCGTTGTCTTCCATGTTGTTGCTCTCCAGAATAGCCACTTTGCGGTCCACTACCATGAACTTGGCATGCAGTGTACCCAGTAGTGGCTTGTGGAAATTGATAGCCTCGAAATCAATATGTGGTATCTCTTCTGGTTTTGGCAATTGAATCCCCTTGCTACAATTTTGTCAGTTCATGGTACCATACAATGCCTCCTTCCGAGGATACATCAGAAGACTCACCCAGAGTAGACGTCCGGCTTCACCTGCTGCCGATTGTTGACGAACTGCGCCGGGCCAGCCTTGTCGTACATGAGCTTGACTGTAACCCGCTGCCCTCTCCGGCCCGCTCGAGCAGACAGCTCAAACAATGCATCACGGACCAGAGCCTGAGCGACTGAGGGAGACCAAGAGCATGTGATCAAAATCACTTCTCTCTCGGCACGCACGATCAGATTCGACATGTGTCTCACTATATCCGCCAGTGGGGCAATGACGGTCAGTGGGATGGTGCCATGGCTGCCCATGAGGGGCGGCGACACCATACCCCCCAACGCGTCTGCATCTAGTGTAGCCAGCACATCGTGGTAGACCTGCAGGAAGAATTCGCTCGGCTGCTGTGGTCCCCAAATCCCGCACTGTCTTGCTATTTCGAGCTCTGCTGTCGAGGCTGGAGGGCGATCGACACCAGATACAGCCAGCTCATGCTTCTGCTCTTCGTGGGTGACGATAGGCTTGTGATGTCCGTAGAGACGCTGACATATGTCTGTTGGGGCCTCTTCCGGATTCCTCGCGAACTCATTGCTGACAGTCTGGGTCTCCTGGCAGAGCTTGACTGCTCTTTCGGACACCATGGCGGGGTGGGGGTTTTCAAGCGGGAATGAAGCAGATGTCGCTCGAGCGGAAGGCGTCGACTGAATCGCAATCTCGGTTCACTCGTTATACTTGAAGCCGGACATTATTGCAAGACGAGTAACGTAAGGTAGGTATGTAGTCAAAGTCGCAGCTTGTTGTGGCTTTGGGGCACAGCGGGGCTCCAACACAGGGTCAAGGCAGGGCAGATTTCCATATCCGGACCCTGTCACGTGCACAGCGAGTCTGACCACGTGATCTGACGTCATATCGAGAATCTCTATCAAACAGGGGGTCACGGTGATTGTTGACACAGAATCAGAGATTAGAACTACCAAGTGGTAAATTGGCGGCTGTAATGGTCAGCACAACAACGTGTTCATCACTTGCCTTGGCGTGATATGGGGAGGAGGCTGAGAGAGCGGTGTAGAAGCGCTGGTCAAATGGCCACACTTCGATCAAACAACTTAAACCGTGCAGCTTACAGGAAGAAGTGCCGTCAGAGATTATCTGAGCACATCTGTAAGATCCAGCTATCTAGTAGAGAATTCAACCTGCTAACGACGTCTCGGAAGTGACCAAGCTCGGAATCTCAGTTGAGCCTGCAGAAGTACGGCTGATTACAAGTACTGATAATCCGTATGACTGGCGGATATTACCGGAGAAAGAGCACCTCTTTAGGAAATATTTAAGCAAGCATTCTATCGGGGCTTACAGAGAATTATGTCGAGAGGTTGGTATATCATTCGAAGCTGTCCTGGCACCTGAATTAAGCAGCGCTGCCGAGGGTAAAGTGCTCGAGGATATTCGAGGACCTATAGTAGGTTTGCTCTCCATTACCCAGCCTTAACTGACGGAATAAACAGAATTTTTCGAGACCCGTAATCAGCTTCACCACGGTGATCGAACAATTAAGATCCGATAAGCTCGAACTGACCGCTGAGCTGGAAAGGTCACGTGATCAAGCAACGAAGGCGGCAGAATTACAGGCTCTCGCCGACGAAGAAGCGACCCGTCTACAGTTGATAACATAAGCGGCTGAGATGGACAAGCAAACATCACAGCAAGAAGTATAAAGCCTGACCGGCGTAGTAGAGCACCTAAGAAGGACAACAGTAAAGTCTGTCGAGGATTTTCTCCATAGGCTCAAGCTCGACCTGGATCTTTTCACTAGTCAGTAAATGTGTCCGTTAGAGACTCGAGCAATGTTGGCACATATATACTTAAGCGAAAAGTGAAGGAAATGAAGGAGGATGAAAAAGGCTTCAAAGCGCGCGTGCTGAATTAGCCGACTGGAACCCTAATTACAACCCGCTACGTCATCAAGCTACCGCTTCGGTCCTCCCCACCCATCTTGACCTCCATCTCGATTCCCTCAGCAGCGTAGCCGTCACGATCTGGCTCCAAAGAAAGCAATGGGTCCCTTCTCCACCCACACAGTCGGCACGAAAGTGAGGCGTGCCGCTCGTTCTGCTCTAGACTGGAACTTCATCAAGACCGAGAAGAACGATTCTCTTGCCGTCCGTACAAGTGACGTTCTTCCACTTCTACCTTCAAATCGCCCGGATGCTTACATTCGGAACACCGCGTATGAAAGCAGTCAGCGCATAAACCCTCGGAATCAGTCGCAGCAAAGGATCGACACCGACAACACCGAATCAAGTTGCGATCCATGGCGTCGCTCAAGGTCTGCGTCTCAAGTGCTTCCATCTTGTGTCTCCGTTCTGTTTTGAGTTTGGCGAATCTCTCTCGAACCCAATTCATCCCTGCTTCGATGTCTAAACTATGAGTATTATCGATCTCTATGGAGGGTTGACCGGATGACAGGGCTGATGAGCAGGCAGCTGGGGAAGTTGTCGACCCTGAGTTGTTTTGAGGCTCTCTCGTCCCATCATCCGCATGTCGACAAGAAATGGAGAGTGTGGAGTGCTGTTGGGATCCAAGTGCGTTCTTCTTCCGAGCTTCTTCGCTTTCCCTTATTGCTCCTGTGCTCCGTCATTTGCGAGGTTGTTTTAGGGGGACTTGGAGTTCAGACATTTCCACTGGGAACTTGCAAATCTTAGCATTCTCTCCGAAGCATTCAGTTCCCTTACGCACTCTAATATGACTGTTGTTTTGTGAGCATGGAGCACGAAAGAGAAGGGCTTTACGTTGTGGCGGAAACGAACGGCAGGTAAGAAGCTGTTGAAAGGGTGACAAAATATTTCCACATCGAGGGCCGTATGGATAAAGAGAAACAACGATGATGGATTGGGAATTGGGCGCTTTTGAATCTCGAGTAGAACCGTCAGTAGGGACGTCTGGGCCCACCAAGCGCCGTTCACCGACTTGAACCTAATCAAGTCCATGAACGCCCGTCCTCAAAAAGGATCAAGCGTGGCGGGCGACGATTTCACGGGTACAAGGATCAATTCACTAACTACAGCTCGAGACATCACTCATGGTTTCACTTCGGTTAGACGATGGACGTTGAGAGCTAAGGACGCCAGAAGCGATTCAATTGCTAAGCACGGTCGCGGCGAACCTGCGTGTGGGAATACTGATACATCTGTGCAGACCCAGTACGCCGACGGAAATGTCGGCCATAGAGGATCTCTTCGAAGAAAACAAATAAATGATGGGACTGATTGCTCGCTCAAGCATTTGATGATCTATGTGCTGTGTGTGCATACTATATGTACACCATGATTTCTACAAATATGCCGTTGTGGATTGCACCGCATCTACTGCGGTGCTGTCGCAGGGACTAGTTTGGTATTACGACGACATAGCAGTGTGGTCGCATCCTTTGTTGCAGTCACCTGTGGTATGCGCTTCAAAGGGGAAATGGGCGGCGACCCTATGCGGAGGTAGCCCTTCTGGCACGTACGCACCGGTGCGTCGTCGAGTGTTTCTGCCTCCGTTCTGAACAGACGTTTCAGAGTCTGGAATTTGCGGTCCACCAAGCGAAGCATGTCTTCTCCGCCTCGGCGATAGGGGCCGAGGTGGTATGGGGATGCGGTTTCGCAGGACCACATCCTGCAGGAAGTCTCGCTCCTGCTGATAGTATATCTTCTCCTCGGTCATTTCCCGTACTTGTGCTTCTAATTTTGAAATGATGTTTGAGGTCTCTTGCTCCTTGTCTTTGCGTCGTTGTCGGAAGCGGTGGGAGGTAGTGGCATTGCGCTTACGTTTTTCGTCAGCGACTTTAGACGCAGCTTAAACGTCAAGAGGCACCCGAATGGGACCTTGTTCCGTTTCGAGTATCATCATTGGGAATTGGCCCGGGCCTGAAATCTCTGATGTCGGCGTGTCGAAGGCTTCCTTGTTAAATGCTAGTTGCGGCACCGTGGAAGTGGGACCCGTTGAGGTGAAGGGTGTCGAAAGTAGGACCGACGCTCACCGGTAGAGGCAAGCTGAAGGAGGGCCGAAGATGGGCTGCACTTCTGTGACGCAGGATTTCCCGTCCGACCGGACTGAGTTGGCATGGGGGGAGAGGATCGATGTGGAGGGACTGGAGGTGGATGCGCAGCACGAAGCATATTCGGATCTGTCATGATGTCTGAGGGCAGGAGCGGAACCGATCTTGTCAACGCAAACGCCTGGTCTCGGGGGAGTATTGCGGGTAGTCGCTGCGCGCCGGTAGTGGCTGTTGGAGGACCAGTCGCGATGAGACACGGCTCATGACTTGAAGGCGACCTAGGTGACGTAGACCTCGGTAGTGGATGAGGGAATTTATTCGTCAAAGAGGATATAATGGATGGCAGAATAACATCTCCTGCGGGACGTGTCCTTATGGCATTTGGAGGTAGCGTTGCAGGCCGGGACGTTGCTGCTATTGGCGGAGCCCATGGGGAATCCGTGCCGTTGTCATCGTGTTGACGACCGCCTGCACTGGTGGTGTCGCTGGTTGTAGGATTGAGGAGATGCTCGACTCCATTGAGCCTTGAGAGACATTGCTTTGGTGGTGTGGGTGATGTAAGGGGCAATGGTCGTTTCTTGGTGGGCTTCTGAATTGTAGGGGTTTCAACCTTTGGTTGATGATTGGTCTGCCCTTCGTACAACCCATAGCAAAGGTCTAGCTTTGAATGAAAGGGTGTTTGGTGACTCCACCTCTGCTGTTGAATATCCATGTGTGACCAAAAATCAGAGGAATGAAATCCTGTGGATGTACCGCCAATGCAGAAGACGAAGTGCTGCAACAGGGAGGTCGAGTGTGTGCTGTTGGTGGGACTCTTACCGTAACTCGAAAGGAAGGTCATGCAAGTGTACAATTGAGACGGCAGGAGACAAAGGCTGAGCGTGGTAAACGAGAGGAGAAAGACAGAGACGGTAATATGTGAGCAGCTTTCCAAGACGAGGCTGCAAGATGTACAGATTCTTTATATTAGCTGTACAGGAAAGTGAGAGCAGCATTTTTCCGACCCCTGATTCGTAAGTCGAACGTAGGAGAGGGTAGATATCAGTAGGATCACAGACGAACGGCACTGATCTTCCAAGTGGCGTATTATCTATGCATTGACTCGAAATCCTCTTACTCCCCCTGTATGTGATCCTGTGTACGACGTACTTGTTGTTCCAATTGAGTAACGAGGAGGAACCACTGAACTCGATATCTTATGTGCTCCAGTTGAACGTGCTAGGAATCCTTTACTCGTACCTCCCATTCAACAGGCTAGCCTTACCAGATTAGGCCGGCTGATGTTGAGGCATTCGAACCCACCAATGAACCCACCTGCATGTGCCATTTGTCCAGTGACGGGCTTGCAGCCCTAGCTCGGAAAGAAAGATCGGCGTGGCGCCGGCATGCCGGAGCACTCGTTAGCTTCAGTTGTGGCTGCGCTAATTTCCGAGGGCGCTATTCCAGATTTGCGACTGCAACGTAGTCGCAAATCTGGAATAGCGCCCTCGGAAACACCAATCTCCGTCTTCTGCAGAACATCTTTCCAACCATCGCCTGCAGTATCACCGGATGGCGGTACATGATGCCTGGGTGACAGTTAAGAAAAGCCAGTTTGATTGTCTACGCCAGCATTGCGAACGTTGTCCTGACTTCCGTGAGCAACTGCCAGATTCATCGGACAGTGCGGTTGTCATTCCTCTCCAGAGTCCATCTGGAGAACCTTCAAAGAAACGAAAATGTCTGCTCGAGTCAGAATCTCAACAAGCGTCGCAGTCATCGCATTCGTCACAGTAGCCCGAACTCCAGCGGCCGTCGCAACTATCACAGGAGACTGGATCACAGCATTCATTCCAATCATCAAACATTTCCCAATGTAAACCCCCTAAAAGACCACGTGCAAAAGGACCACGAAACAGACCACAACAGAAACTACGAAAGATTGAGGCTGCGGAGTGGTTTCTACGGAATGCCCCCAAGGCCACTAAGTGGCGCAAGAAACAGACCGAGCTGGAACTGAATACTGTGGAGCAGTACGAGCAAACTATCCGAGCTTTCACCGATCGCACCAATGTCATAGTTAGAAGAAAACCATACCAGAGAGAGGAGCATTCAAAACAAGAGCTTGTTAATTTGGCCGAAAGATTCGCCTTGCTCACTAAAGCCTCCCTTACGAACGCCAAACATCAGAGATCGTTCGCCACGTTTCAAGCTCTCGTCTTGCTCTCATACTGCGAGGTTCTCAGGAAAAGGGACGTTCTTTACGAAACCGTTGATCGGGTAATTGAACATATTACTAGGGAGCGTAACCGTCGAAGACTACTAAGCGGCGCCCGGTGGATCAATGGCGTTATTGTTGACCTGGTTAACCATGGTTGGACGATCTATCGGGCCACGGAACTGTTCTTTATTAGTGTGTCCCTTGAACTCTCCCCTTGCGAAGTTGAACTCATATCTTTCTTAGACGCGCTATCACTTACCAACTTAACCCACATCCACAACAACGAAAACTTCCAATTAATCCTGAAACATCTCGAGGCAGACGAGTTTATCAAACATGATTACAACGATTGTCTGAGACCGGAGTACACCATTCCTGGTCTTATTTCATCTCTGCTTGATATATGTAATATAACAGCCAATAAAATCTCGTATGGATCCTGGTCCGACTGCAATGGCAAATGCTGACGAGAAGGTATAGGATTGACGAAATATGCGCCGCCCTTGGTTACAACTCGGATCGCGTCCCCAAGTCAGTCGAGAGCATATACAAAGTTCAGGCTGCTTGTAAGAGCACCGTGGTCTCTCCATTTGTTCCTGATTTCGAAATCTTGGTACCGAGTTCCTTCCAAAGCAACGATGGGCAATTCACTTCAGGTGAGGTCAAAGGAATTTCAATGCAATCATGTCTGACATCTGAATCTAGCATCGAAGTCCCATCCTACGATCAGAGCTTCCGGTCCGAGCCGCTTGTGTACTGAAAGGAGCGGTCTGCAAAGCATGACTCTTGCAGGTGCTGCAACGGATAAACCCGCAATTACTGGTTCTCCGTCGTCTACTCTCGAGCGCTCGATCGATAATCCTAGATGCTCGACGATGCATTGCCAGGAAACTTGCAGTTCATCATCTGCATTGGCCCCCGACAATCAGATACGGAACCCCCTCCATGACGCTGCACTGAACACATTAAACATCCCGCCGAGAACCCGGACTTCCTCGGATTGCTTGCAATATGGTCCCGATACTACATCTCACTACGCTCAATCGTCGCACGCGTCGCCGACATCAAACGTCACGCCGGTATTTGCGTTGCATCTATCGGCGTCTTGGGATGAACGATTTCTGGAGTTGGAACAGACTTCACCAGATGCAGCGACACTTCTGAAATTTTTATGCTCATTACAACCAGATGAGATTCCTGAGATTCTCTTTTGCCGCATGTGGACCACACGTGAATGTTGGAGTTGCGAGGGCGAAATCGAACACGTCAACGTTTCGCTGAATGCCCCACTTGTCAACATCCTGACACGTCAAACCCAATTCCACGAAGACATTCAACTGCTTGAATCACTCGGGTTTATCAAATCAGAACCTGGTGCATTAGGCAAGCGGAAGTTCTCAATCAAGCAAGACGTACAAGTCCGCACGATGGGCATGACACAAAATCTACAAGAGCTAGATTGGTTACGTCTGGTCCTGGTCTGCCATTCATTTCCTGGGAGACTCGAGGAGATTGGGTCAGTATCCGACTCCCTCGACTCGACAGATTTGCTAATCTTTTGCTGAACAGCTTTGGGGATACAGGGAGGGCACTCCTTCCCCAACTCCGACATGCTTTTACACATTGTCAAGGCCTCAGGGACAGGATACTTACATACCCTCCCGCTGGACATGGCATACTGCTAGCTCTTTTGCTGTCTTCAAAACTCCATGGCCGAGATTGGAAATATCGTGCTGTCGAATTGGCCGAGGAGATCCTGTCGGATCTTCCGTCTTCAGAACGTGGAACTTTGTATCTTCGGATGTTCGCAAGGCAACGAAGGAGAGACCTTTCGCGCAGAATCCCAATCTCATCGGTAGAAAGTGCTGACAAGGAGCTATGTCCGATCGACCCTAGGACAAACGCTCTCTATGGCGAACATCTTCGATCAAACGCGCAGGACCGAATTATGGAAGGTTCTGGTGATCTGGATGGTGCACTCGAGGAATTGAGGAAATTTGAGTATTTCCGTGCCGTTCGAACGACGATCGAGGAGCAAGAAAAGGATCATCATCTCTTCATTGAGGGGAAAATCTATCGTTGGAAAGCCTTCTTCTTTGAAGCAAGCGAGATATTCTACCTGTTACTGGAATCGAGATTAAGTCTATCGAATGAGATGGGTTGCAATCTCACTGGTCATTATATTGCAACCCTTTGCGAACAACGCCGCCTAGCTCTGGCAGAAAAAAGCGCACGCCAGGCCGTCGCGAGCTGTAAAGTCTTCGATGAACATGGCTTGAAGCGACAAGGCCTAAAGATGTTCAGATCTTTACAACTCTCGTTAGCAGAAACACTGATCTGCCAAACGCTGGTCGAAACAGTCGACGGTGGAAGAGACACTGAAATAACGAACCAGTGGCTATTGGAGTCCGAAAGCATATACGAGCGGATGAAAGGGGAATGTGAGTTGATCAAGAGAGGCGGAGAAGGCACTTGGGGCTCAGAATTCGACTATTTGAGAGTCTGCATCGGGAGAGCTTTAGTCTCACATCTGGCGAACCGCTTAACTGAAGCTCACAATCGCTGGCGGGACGCGCGGACGTCTGCTGAGATTTGTAAGAACAAGGTTACAAGATTCATCCCCATGATCATCGATTATTGTGTTTGTGATATTAGTATGAAGCTCGGTAGGTTGGAAGAAGCGGAAACCCTTCTACAGCAGGCGAGGAGCTGTTTCACTGAAGTGGGACGCGAGCATTGGTGGACAGGCTTAGGAACTTTTTTGCTCGAGTCTCCTCGCCACCCCCACCTTCCTGCTGCAACATCATTGCAACATGCCTATATCAATACCATTGCGGTTCGCGAGGAGCCTGAGTCTTGCTCGGATGCGTCCAACTGTCCCTTCTATTGATTTCAAACCCTTCCTTCATGGCTCTGCTAGCGACCGCCAGCGGATAGCTTCCGAAATCGACAAAGCTCTAAGCTCCGTGGGCTTTATACAGCTTCACAACCATGGCATTGAGCCGCATAAGATAGACGCATGTTTGCAATGGGTGGGTCGAGTCACTCCCAGCTGTAATACCTCCTGGCTGGTAGTTCAAATGCTGATCGACCGCAACTCGCAGAGCAGACGACTTTTCGCGCTTTCAGAGTCCGGGAAGGGGACAATCAATCCATCTTCTCCGTCGCATAATCGCGGGTACTCGGGTATAGGAAACGAGAAGGTCCGCGACCGGATGTGCATGAAAGAGAATTTCGATTGTGGCAACCCAGAGGACCATGAACGCCAAAATAGCTGGCCAACGGAGGAGCTGTTACCAGGCTTTCGCCACTTCACGGAGGACTTCTTTCAGGTGCGAAGTCCACTCTCCCAAGTACTACATAATCACTTGGGGGTCTGACGAGTCTTAAAAAAAAATAGGACTGCGCTCAGCTTATACATCAACTGCTTCAGTGCCTATCCCTTGCGCTCAACCTATCCCCAAAAGACGCGCTCGGCCAATACCACGCAAGCTCCCTCTTCGATTTAAGCCTCATTCATTATCCTACCGTATCCCTCCCATCTGGCGGACTCGCCCGTAACCCAGCGCACTCTGACTTCGGTACCCTGACGCTTCTCTTCCAGGACGCGGTTGGTGGCCTCGAAATAGCAGATACGAGCTCCACGAGTAGTGAGATAAGTGCTAGGGTCGAAAGAAACGGGAGGTTTGTACATATTGATCCAGAACCAGGGACAATTTTAGTCAACGTGGGGTACTTGCTTATGAGGTGGAGCAATGGCCGCTGGAAAAATACCGTTCATAGGGTTTCAGAGCCTCCCGCTTGGAAGGAACAGGGCTTACAGGATTCAAAATGCAACGATACTGCTGAAAGAGCCAGTGGTAATGTGGAAGCGATTCCCGAAAGATACAGTATTGCTTATTTTAGTGCTCCTGACCCGGCGACAGTCATCGAAGCTCTTCCGTGCTGCTACGGAGACCAAGCACAGAGGTGGAAGCCTATCAATGCGGGCGAATATCTTCGTAGGAAAAGAGCGGCGATGTACGCCTGAGAAGTATGAATGGGTACATTGAAGAAGCATGAACCACTGGAATTGTTGGCTCCAGCGTCCGATTATCCCATTCATCCCTAATGTAGACTGTACATACAAGTAGGAATGTTTTCACTTAGCCAGTGATGGCTTACAGTACTTGAAAGTGTACGTGTTAAAATTTCTGGTCCGCCATGCGAACCGGGAAGGAGTCACCCCTCGTCTTTGCCAGTGAAGTGCTCAGTTTCATGGAAAGCTCTATCACCTGACGGGTCTTGTAGTGGCGGAGCCGGCGCGTTTGGATGGCAATTTGGCTCGTAGCGATGTAAGTCCAGATCTTCGGGCGAAAAACTACGTATCTCTTCCCGGGATAATACTCTTGAGAGGATCTCTAGGGGATCAGAAACACCAATTGAGTCAGTCAGAATGTTGACGGGACACACGACTCCCAGGAGGTTCTGGCTGGGATAGCGTAGGATCACAGGATGTGGAGTTCGAGGATTCGCTAACTGCCGCCCTGTATCCTGGGAGCGATCTCCCGAGTCCATCCTCCCAGGAGCTTTAAATACGGCTTGGCCCTATGGCTTTGATACCGGCTTGCATCGTTGTTTCTTGTGCAAGAGCATCTTCTGCTTGGAACGGAGGTCCTTGCTCCTCTCCCTCTCCCTCTCCATCCTGCATCATTTTGTCTTCTGTTTGTTCCCCGTCAACCTCCATATACTCAGAACCTCGTGTTGGGTCTTCTCTTGGCGAACAAGCCGATTGAGTCAGACGGAAAGCCGGGGATAATAGTTCTCCTGTCGCTGTAATGAGATTCTGTTGTGAATTGGAGTCGTCCGGCATCCTATAGAACTTCAAGTACGTGGATCTTAGCCTGAAATAGGACGTGATCCCCTCGGATTGTTCATACCTGTTGTCATGTAAATGATTGATAAACAGAAATTTGCGATCTTCTTCGTAATTTTGAGCATGCGGCATTCCGCATCTGTCTTTTCTAATTTCCCCTAGACCATCCGTAACGATCGTAGGCGTTTCGTTTCCTCCTATTATCGGTGGGTCTGCTGACTTTAGAAACTGCTTTAAGGCGGTGATCTCGGACGACTCAAATTCCAAATAATTAGCTAGATCAGCCATCTCGCGCAACCTCGTTATATCTAGCATAGCCCTTGGCTTTACCAAAAGGTCCTTCCCGCTGGGCTTTTTCGGGATTTCGCGGTGGTAGCGCATAGCGAAGGCGCATAATTGTCGATATCCTAGGTCAATTCAACGAGCGGAGTTTACTGGCACAGACTCGAACGTAGTCTCATTTTCCTAAACTAGTGCCGAGTCTACGCTCTGATCTATCCCGGTATATATCTTATTCATTGCCGTGGAGAGCGTTTCTCGCGGGCCTAGGCATACCAGCCATTTTGAACATTCGGCCCATGCCTCAAGGCATTTGACATTCTCAAACAATTCGAACAGAGAAGGAACCAGACTTTTGAAGGACTATAGCCTAATCCAGATCTCCTCGCGTTCTTGTTGGCTAAAAGTGCAAAAGATTTCCCCACCCAGCATTTTACCACGTAGAATATTGGCATCTAGTGTCGATGCCCATGGCGCGGTGAGCTGCAACGCTTCCACGGTAGCTTAGTCCACCTTGGCCATCACGGTCTTGTCTTGCTGAAGAAGATCAGACCAGAATTGCTTAGTGTAACGAAGATAACGTATGATTTCCTGGCAACTAATGAGCGCATTTATTCGTTCGGCGACGGAAAGTTTACCTCATCGCATCTTATCGCGAACATCTTATGTAGGGTACTGATTCTCATCCCGGTCAAAAGCGCAGGTATCTCCAAGAAAGCATCAAAGGCAAGGGTGAACTCCCTGTGCCGGTATAGTTGTTTCAAATTTCTGGCTCTGTGTGTGGAGAGAAGAGTCCACCATCGCATTTCCAAACTGGACTACTTCTGGAACCTATAGTTGCGTATCTTCCTATAGACCTCACCGTCAGAGGGTTTCGCTTCGTTCGCGTACTCTTCCATGTTGACATAGATTGATGAGCGTTAGGGTAGAAGGGAATGTAAGGCTTCTGGATTGTTCCTCCTGATGGTGAATAAGAGCTCGCCGACTGCACCGTGTTCCCTAGGGAAAGTCCTAAGTCCATCGTTCCAAGAGCTTTAAATACCTTGAATCAAAATGATCCAATACTGGCTCATTTATAAGGGGATCAGAATTGGAGCTGGGTGCCAGAATTGGCTGATTGCACTGCCATCTGTCCTAGGAGATCTGTCCTGAGCTGATTCTCCCAGGATCATTAACACCGCTTGACCCAGTACCGGCTCATCCTGGATGCCTCTTTGCCCAGGATAATTCTCCTGGGACAAACTTCCTAGGAGAGGCGGAATCAGACCATGCGCTGTGCCAAATCGAAGCGGGAGAATTGAAGGGCAAGGTTCCTGAGTTGAAGCAGGGAGGACTGGAGCAGGGAGCCAGAACTGGAGCAGGGAGCCAGAACTGGTCATAGCTGAAACCCTATAAGTCCCTGTTGTGTGTTTGATTCCTTTGGAATCATATCATCCGGTTCATTCATGTGTTCTTGTTGTATTCAGAATGGCATATACAGGCAGTCCTTCTTCGAAAATGGCATTCTCCTCTCTGATATCAAGCATCGCTCTCAGAGCCATCTTATCAAGATGCGTAGCAGGCAAACCAACCCAAGCTGCCCCAATTGGACGTTGGGTATCTCGATTGGGAGAGTCTGGCCATCAGAAGGCAACCTGCTCCTTCCGGCTTCCAGAATGCGAAATCAAGGCGACTATTCATACTTGTGGTCTAGGTTTTGGGGTTCACAAGTCTGACTAGTCCCGGAACGGCTCTGCATTTACCCCGCTCCGAGGCATTCTACGTCGTGCACCATCTTGCACTCATGGCGACTGACCACGGCATCTGAGCCATTTACAAGCTGGAGGAGATTTACAGGGGAGATGGCACCTGCACAGCTTACCTGTCGAATTCGGGTGGAAAAGGGTGAGACTTACGATGCAGGCACTGGACAGCCAGAAAATTCTACCGTCTCCGATCTAAAGGACTGCCATGAGGTAGGAATCGAGATACGGACACAGTGGGCGCGTGAGGTAGTGAAGTGTTTTGGAGTCATCCAGGACTGCATCCGGCCATGGGATTTCATTGCCAGATTAGACGGCTCTGTCGAGTCCCTCCCACCGTCAGCCCCACTGTCAGCACCAGAAGGTGAGATCTATCCCGCCCGTTTCCAGATACCGCCAGGCACCCTACGTGAATTTGATCAACACGAAAAGGTCAAAAGAGTCGAGAGGTTTGTAATGGCTAGCCTTCTTTACGAGATCTTATCTGGCACAAAACCCTTTGAGGAACTGTCCGACGATGAGGTGCAACATCGCTTCAGCAATGCAGTTTTTCCTGATGACGCTATTTCTTTGCCCAACTCCTTGGTTATTTACTCGGGTTGGAGTGAGGAGTTCTCGCAGGAGTTGAGCAAACAAGGTACGTTATTGCATTAACATCAATCAATAGTTACTGATTTCTTGTAGTATAAGCACAAGATGTCAACGTTTTACAAGCGATCAGAAATTACGCTCAAGCCCATCCAGTCCGCACTGGCATTCAAGTAGTGGCCCTTACTCTTTCTGCTGTATCTTTCTTAGCGGTGCCAGTACTTGGCGTCGTTGGATTCACTGCGGCGGGACCAGCTGCCGGCTCTGCTGCTGCAGCTTGGCAAGCGTCGATTGGAGCTGTCGAGGCTGGCAGCCTCTTCGCTTGGTGTCAGAGTGCGGCCATGGGCGGAGCGGCTGTGGGTGGTATCCAAGTTGCGGGTATTGCTGGTGAGGCAATTACAAGAGTGGTCGATGTTCCGGGATTAGCCGAGACGTTCAAAAGCGTGTGTCGTAGGGCAAAAAAGTAATCCGACGCCTTATTCATAGTCGCACGCATCGACGTATTATTTTTGGTAGTTAAAATAATGATTACGACGATTTAGTAAAAAGCTATAGGACGGGTCCAATCCGGGATTTTTACTCCATGTACATCGCCCTCGTCACGCCTTCTACCGACTGATGCGAACGCCCACCAACCGGCTCGCCACACTCCGGACAGCGCGCTTCTTCCATTGGCATACCACACTCGCCGATAGCAAACTTCAAGTAGCACGATTAGTACATGCCTCAAGTTCATATCCACAGCAGAAAGGGAACAAACTCACAGGATGGCCGTTGCGGCAGTTATACCAATGGCCCGAGTGCGTCGCTAAGCCGTGCGAGCCGCTGACCATCGCGCTCTTCACTGCTTCGAGCTCCTGCGCGCTGACGGGCTCATACCACTCTTTTCCCAAAGCCCGCTGCACCTCCTCTGCTGCAGTGCGGAGTTCATCGACGTTATGGAAGGGCTGCCTACATAATTCGATGGCACCCTCAATAAAAAAATTTGCTGCGTTGACGTATTCGCCTACTCTCGTTTCACCATCCTCTCTCCCAACCGTAGAACTATTGTAGAGCCTCACGGCGCGACCGTAGAAGAGCCGAGCTTCAACATCTAGTTTGGGTAATTTTTCGATGCCACACTCAGCAATGAAGCTATCACAGGTGGCGAAGAAGTCATTCGCGAGTTGCACATCTGGCACTGGTGGTTCAGAGGCGAGATCCAAGGTGGCGGAGCTCATTTCGCGGACCAGACTGAGACGGTGCGCCAAAGACACAAACAAGGCTTTGATGTGCAGCGCCCGGGCACCGAAGACTATTCGGCGGTCGTGAGGTGCTGGAGCCGGGGGCTTGCTGTCTATCGACAGCTGCATTATCGTCACATTGAAAGCTTCTGCGCTTTGCATGGCGTTGATGGTTGCGTCATGCAGTTTGCGCGCTGGCTGGCAGTGATCTGCAACCTGTTCCAAGAAAGTTTCTATGCACGTACACATCTTGCGAGCCCTTTTTTCCATCTCTCGAAGCCTGGCGAAGAAAGGACGAACGCCGCGGTTGCTCTGACCTTGATCAGGAGTCACGACCTGGTGCCTCGCCTTCTGAAGACCTTCCTCTATCTCGTCAATGTCCGCGTCAAGGCTTCGAATCCTTTCACTCCCGCTCACAAGAAAACGCTTCGACATCTCATCAATGACAGCGCGATTGATGGCGCGATTATAGCGCTGTGTCGCGAATTGGCGAACCGTTCGCTTGCAATCTGGACACCGAGGTGGCGCTGGCGCCAGTGATTCTATATTTTTGCGGAGAGCTGTGTACTCGCCAGTTGCGGGGAGGTACTCATAGACCTCACTCATCTGCATGTGGCCGTCAAGTGTCTCGGCTGTGAAGAAATGCCCACAGCTTAGGACAACGATTGGGGTTTCATCAAGGTCAATTTCGCTGTATGATTTGAATTCCAGCATGTCAACGCGTTGGTCCTTTCTGCCGTCGGAGCAGCATATCTGACAGAAGCCAGTGGGGCAGTCCTCACCACAGAGGCTGGGGCACTGATGGCCGCAATCAAGAACCAGGGAACATCGGTGAGAACAAGGCAGGCGATTACAGGGCGCAGAACAGGGCATGCAGCACCGACCCTGGTGCTCGCACTGCCAGGCGCAGTCATGAATGCAGGGAGCGCAAGGCTCGTGGCAGGGTTTGCTGCAGTGGGAGTGCTTGCAGCGAACCTGTATGTAAATCAGCACGTGAACATCACGAAATGCACATTCCTCTTGATACATTATCTTGAGCGAATGGTCGAGGGACCATACCTCACAAGGAAGCCTGCAAATGCCACACTCTGTCCCATCATGACAAAACTGCACACAAGTATGACTGCAAGTGTTATGCGGCCGTCCACATAGCGTGGTGCAAAGGATATGTTCTGCCGTCCCCTTCTCCAAGTCTCTCACACGACGACACTGACCGCACGTTCCGCTGCATCGGTGGCCACATTTCAGCACAGCTCCGCAAGGGGCTGGACAGCTGAAGTCCGTGGATGTCACGTCTCGAAAACAAGGGACGGGAACTCTATGACCACATCTTGGCACAATCTTCTCAACATCAACCGAGCACGTGATCTTTCCCGGTTCCAGGCTTTGGAAGCAAAGGATATCATCCTGAACATGCCCACATGGAAGCTCTATCCCGCTCACGGGTTTCAGGCAAGGTCCGCACTTCTCACCGCATAATCTCCGACAGCGGTGCGTGCAAGGTACGTGCAAGCGTTGGCATGGCTGTGGACACGAGAAAATGCGGTGCATAGTCTCAGAATGACACTTCGCCATGCACCTGTGCCCGCACGCATCCAGGCGCCTGTCGCAAGCGAGCCTGCACCCTCCTTCGGGGCTGTGTGTCGCAAACTCCTCCGGCTGCGCGACCTGAATCTCGGTCTCGGGGTGACGAGGGCAGCAAAGAGCGAAGGCCGGGCCGACGGAATCTTGGAGGCGCAGCATGCCGAGCACGGCGGCCCACATGGGAATGTTGGCGTAGGTGTCCGCATTGCCGATGAGGTACATGCCGTACTGGGCGCGGCTGAGGAGGACGTTGATGCGATTCTCCGTCCGCAGGAAGCCGACACGGTTTCGATCGTTGCTGCGAACGAGAGAAACGAGAACGATTTTGGCCTCTTCGCCCTGAAAGTTGTCGACAGTGGCGATGCGGAGGAGGTTGTTGAGGGTCTTCTTTTCGAGGAACGCTTCGCCGCTCTCGGATAGCTTGAACTTGGATTCGGTGTGGATGCCTTCGCTTGTGAAGCCATCTTTGGCGAGCTTGTCATGGTCTTGCTCGCTTAGGACGATCTCGAAATCGTGGCTCATTTTGGCGCGTAACTTTTGAAGCTGGCCAGTGTAGGGCGTGAGCACGGCGATGTCTCTGCTGTTATATATACCTTGACGGACTATGTGGCGAACAAGAGCATGAGTCATATCAACCTCCCAATCATTGCTTTTCGATTTCTGGACTGTGTCTGGCCTCATACTCTCCTCGGTCCTCTTGTGATCGAGCCAGAAGATGTTATTCCGCATGCCGATCACGTTTGGGAGATCTCGAACGCTGGCATGATCCTCGAGGCGAGGATATTGGGTATTCCGGATGAGGGCTGATATATCAGGTCGCATACGGCGCTGGACATTGAGTTGAGAAATGGGAAACGGAGGTCTGCCACGCTCACCGACGGAGAGTCGCTCAAACTGGCTGCGGTCGAGCTGATGAATTCGGCCCAGCGGGTTTTCCAGGGACAGGTTGTGGTTGTTGATTTGAGGACGAAGCTGCTAGTGGTCACCGATTTGAATGAGGTGTTGAGCGCTTGGTATCAGTGCAGAAAGCATGTGGGCCTCCAACACCTCACCAGCTTCCTCGCAGATCACCACTTTCACACTGACATGACGGAGAACAGAGATTCGCTTTGCAAGACCAGTTGTCGTGACGCCAATGACCTCCGCGGTCTCTAGAGCTCGCCGGTCGAACTCGTCGTAGATATCTGTTGAGGTTTGCCTTGACTCATCGTATTCCTGTTTTAGGTCACAGACATCCTTCACTAAGCAGTCTATTCGATGCCCAGCCCAATAGCTCAGTAATGTCTCCCTGTCGACCATTGACAGGTCGAAAACATTCAAATTTGCTTTCCACAAGATTTGGTTCATGTCTCCCGCTGAGTTTTCATGTTTCGCGACGGCCTTGCCTTTGCCAGCCGTCCAAAGGTCGAAGGGGTGGGTACGGCCAGCTAGCTCGAATCCGTCTTTATCAAATCGAGAGAATTGGGGGTAGACGCGCGGAAAAGATTTAGCTAGATAAGGTCCAAAACTTTTCCAGTCGGGGTTGCCTCTGTGAAGCGCACCTAGCCGGGACCTGATCAATTTCTCGTGGTCTTCCGTTTCCCCGATAGACCGTCCCAACCGATATCTTTCATCGCCTGTCCTTACTTCCTCTTGTGATACCAGTCGCAAGTTTTGGCCCTCCAGTAGAGTGGACTTGCTCTGACCCCCAATTCGAATGATCTTTTGAATACCGATCTCCATAAGGTGTTCAAGAAACTGGTCGAGCGCATGGTTCGTGTAACATCTAGTGATAGACGTTAGCTTGGAAGGAGAATACCAACGTAGACCCACTAACACAACAAGGACGGGACCAAGAGCTGCACGCTGACAGTTGTGTAGCAAGACGCGCATCAATTGAATCCCAAGGTATGACTTTCCTGTGCCGGGTGGCCCTTGAATCAGCGCAAATTCTCTGGTGAGAGCGGCGATTAGAGCTTCACACTGTCCTCTATCCAAGGAAGTTCGTTCCGCTAGCCTCTGAGTCATTTCGGTGTCTTCGGTATTGGTAGGGGTCAAAATCAAGGGTTCGTCAATATCGGTGAGGATAGGCTCTAAGTCAAAATGAAAGGCTTGAGACCGAGCGTAAAGGGGTGGAGGGACTTTGAAGGGAGAGGCGTCGGTCATATCGCGGTCAATGATACAGTCCGACACGATCCATTTGTAGAACGGTAGATCGCTTGACTCCTGCATTTGTTGAAGGTTCTCGAGGATTGGAACGAAAGTTGCGGGCAGAACACCGGGAAACTCAACGAGCAAGTTGCCTTGGGAATTCTTGTGCTCCAAGCTGAGGCGCAACAGCTGCTTTAGCTGATCCTGATCCTTACCAAAGGCTAATCGCGCTGTAATACATGCAAAATCGCCCGAGGCCAGACTGTGCGGTTCCCTCGCGCTGGCCTTCTTTTGTGCGACTGTCAAAAAGATCGTTGAGCATTTTCCGTCTTCAAAGAAAAGCAGAGATAGAAGGGATCCTTCCTCTAACCGCTTGGTCTCTTCCCACCATCTCTGACGTTCTGAACCGCTTTTTCTTTGCATGTGACTGGGCTGGGGAAAGGACAAACTGAACTCCATGCCGCGTCTTCTGTCGAATAGGACGTAACTCACGTGGATGTCATGATAATGATATGCCCGTAAGTCAGTCAAACATAGTGCTGCGCTCTTCTTAAAGTCTAGGCTTTCGTCACATGCTCTGAGTAATCCGCCCAAGGCGTTCTTGATCTCTCCGAACATGCCATGGCGAAGAAGTCGGAATTGTGTATCGAGAAGACCCTCAACTCCACCTTGAAAATGTGGATTGGCCAAGCTTGTTGATGGCAAATATTCAGCCCCCTCATATCGCATTTCCCCTTCGCTTGGTATTATTTTCAACTCCGTGATATCTCTCTTATCATTGTCATGCCGGCCATCCGGTAGATCTATGTCCCGTGGATAAGTACTGGTCGCAACAGGTTTTGAGCCACCACCATCACCGCCCGTGCCCTCACGAGTCAAGAGAGACTTTGAACGATCTGACAATCGTCGGACGTCATCGAGCCGGCGACTTGCCATACTGTAAGCCGCTGACCCGCTGTCTAGCTTTGCAGTATGGAGGACATTTTGTAGAAGTTCAATCAAATCGGGAAGCTGGTCGTTGAAAAGCGCTCGTGCATTCCGCCTCAAGGTTTCGCGGAGAGCTGTAGCAAGTGAGAGGACGAGATCCTCAAAGGCTCCAGCCGCGGTTGATGCGGAAGAGGGCTCTTTTATGAGAGAAGTGCAGACTTGCTGAAAGAACGGTATGGCTCTGGTGCCGCCGCTGCCGCTAATGAAGCTGTACAGATCTCCCACATACGAGTCTACCGAAAGGCAGTCTAGTAGAGCCCTGTGGGTGATGACAATGAGGAACGTCCCGATCAGATTGGTGAGGTTTGCCAGCCTGAGAGTGTGTACATCCATCGTCAATACTTCACGAACATGCTCAAGTCCACATGTGCCCTCGTCGTCAACGAGGTCCTGTGGCAACCTTTGCTTGGAGTTCTTGTCACCATGGTTTAGGATGCTGAGAGCACTACTCCAAAGGTCATCCATCATGTCGACATCAGATCCCATTGGGGGAGATCGAACTATTCTTTTCCAATGCATGTAATCTGCCTTTGCTTGGTTCTCAACGTCAAGATTCTCCATCTTCAGTGTTGGGGACCGTACTGGTGGCTTGTTGTCATCATGGGAGCCAATGTGCGAAAATCTGCAGCCATTGCCGTTTCGGCACTGGCCCCGCTGGAAGAATCGACATACATCTCGACGTTCGCCTCCGCGTCGCCAATTTGAGGGAGCCATGTGCGAATCAGTATCTGAAATGTCCGACTGAGTACTTGCAATCCATATCAACCTCACAAGCCGGAATCTGATCGCTATCGATTGTAGCAACGGTATAGTAAACCCAAGGTTGGATGTAGCGTCGAGTAGAAGAAATGCGTACAAGGAGTGGCTTTCGATCAAGCTCTGGCCGCGTTGCAAAAGCTGTCCCTGATGATTAAATACCTTGGTCCGATAGAAATTGTCTGAGCCGTGGAGGTGGGGCGACCTTTTGCGGGAGGCAGAGGAGCGCACACGCTAATGCATGCTGCCGGATGCGCTTAAAATTAGGGGCTTGGGTGTTGGAAATTGACCACAAGCCGTCAACGCCGGGGCTTTCAGCCTTGGCGCGCTAGAAGATCTCCCGGCTCGGCGATGCACCCGGCCCGACGACGCATTTTAGCACTAAAACCATTACCGTTCTATCAATTTTGATACTTAAAGTCAAATATTGAGAGCGGAGCTAGAATACATGTAGGCGAGCAACATTTGAGCAAAAGAAGCTTATGAATCAAAGCGTTGTGGGCGTAATACTGCCCTGCCTTTCACAGTAGTAGAAACCACTACCTTTTGTCTTTTTGCAGGCACCACATTATCAGCTTCTAATATCGCGGAGATATTACGCTTTTTAGGAGTCTTCGATAATGTAGATACTCCTTGAAGCTTTCGGGGGGCCTTTCTGGAATGCGCAACTTTCGACTTCAGCTCTCGAAGAGCTTGCTTCTCCGTCGCTTTCCGGAGCTTCTCCTTTATAGCTAATTGTCGTTTTTCTGACATCTCAGCAGCTCTCTTTGCCTTCTCTGCTTGCTTTTGAAGCTTTGCAGATAAAGCGGAAGCCTTTTTTTTTTGCTTTTTCATCCAACTCCAGTTGCTTATCTACCTCTTTGATTGTATGCCAATCTCTAGCAGCTTGCACGCGTCCCAAGCTAAAGAATTGAGCACCACATGCTTCTTCTCCAAGCAGATTAAGCTTCGTCCCCTTCTTGCGATTACGCTTTTCTAGTTTAAGCGCTTCTTCAAGTCCTCGGTGTATATGCTGATCGATGGAATGTTGAGCAGCAAGGAGTTCATTCGCTTTGAGTAATTTCTCCACTTTAGCGGCTGTCGGAGAATGTTTGAAGCTTTTTTGAAAACAGCGTACTGTGCGCCATGTAATTGGTGTTTTGATTCTCTGTTCAATGATAGGTATTGTTGGCTTAGCGATAACTGATAGAACAACCTTAGGATCGAGAGGGAAAAGGCCTGTTTTGGCCCAGGCGGAAGCAATATTGGTAGTTGAAAAAGCCTGGTTCCAAGCAGGCCAGAAGACTCGCCAAAAGGTCCGTTTACACATATTAGTATAGCCTAGACTAGTACTAATAAGTGTGTTCAGTCCATTAGTATAGTACCTTGCTAAAAGGGAGAAAAGCGAGACGTCCAAAGGCTGTAAACGATGCGTTGAATGCGGTGGCAAAATCAGTACTAGAATACGTTTTTTCATCGCAGAGATTGATGAAATTCATATTCAAGTGACTGCTATGGCCGTCTACTATGAGTAAACGACGCCTGTTCCCTGCTTTAGCTCTTGTATGGCGATCGAAAACGTTAATCAGCCAATTTGCGCCCAACTCATTGTTGCTCCATCCATTTGGTGATGTTGAAAAGTACGCTCGTTCTCCTTCTTGTAAATCATCAAACAAACTGTCCTGTAAATACCCTGATTCGCCTTTGTAAATCAGAGCTGGTGGAAGGAAGGTAAAATCCGCGCAAACGCAAGCTAAGAGAGAGATAAATTCTCTGTTTCCGTCTTGGCTTGCGTTCGAACAGCTCGGTGGCGGTGGTGGAACCTAACATAAATTAATCTGTATCGTGGGGGTCCTGGGAGCGGCCGTTGATATATTCACAGCCGTCAGTACGCTATACTTCTGAGGCTAAGGGATTCTGATATGCTGGTTTCCAAGCCTACACTAGCAGAAAATACATTGGTTGAGTAAAGTTACACTAGGAGATTGCGTTTCTATTAGCTACAATATATTGTCTCGCGCGAGCATCGAGCGGACCTTCACACACACCGGATCAGCTACGTGTACGAAGCCTGGGGGCTAGTGCAGGGTGGTACGGGCAGTGGGTATGTGCTGGAAGGGAATCTACAATCTCAGCCTTCTCAATCTGATGAATTCGGCCGAGTGCTACGTTTGAAAAGTTCTAAGTATTGTCTCCTTCGCGGTCGAATTCTACCCGCCCGAGTACCCTGACCATGACAAGTACCTGAACACTTTAGCCCAGGGCACTCGATCTTCATAGAACGCCCAACCTCGTGTCGAGGATTCGTACCGTCAAGGGCAATTATCTCAGCTCCAACGATCCCCCACTGAAACATGGATGCCGTTCATCGTCGTTTGGCGAGGGGGAGGTTGCAAGTTCTATCTGCGGCTGCTCTGGTGGGTCACTGGTGATCTCAGTGAGTTTGGCGTTGGCTGTTGGAGACCCACAACTGAGTTGAAGAGCTCGTAGCCGGCAAGCATTCAGTCTCGTGGTGAGGATCGACAAACCAGTCTCTGGCGTCTCGGAGTGGTGGAGATGACACAGCACTGCGCAGGGCCTCCATTTGTCCAGCAATGCTCGGGATTTCCTTTGATTCTCTTAATATCGATGTACATTTCCACCTCTCGGTCCTGGTAACATCACGATGCCAAAAAGCCACGAAAAAGGGATCGAGGAGGGAGTGGTTCTTCGGACCGGCGCGAGCGGGACGCGAACCTCGATACTCTGCAGTCGCTCGAGGTCCCAGCTGCAGTGAGTCAGTTGCTGTTGATTAAAAGACAGATTCGATGACCGACCTCTATTAGCCAAAAGTCGACTATGAAAGGGAAGTCGTGGGAGTATTTCCAGAAAGCTGCGGCGCACATATGCAGATCTCGGGTAGGCTCAACCTCAATTCGACGACTAGCTTTCCAGTTGCCATTATTCGAGGGCGAAAGCTGAATGCTTTGCGAAGGGCATCCAGGAAACTTCAAAGTGACGAAAGGCTCTGCATTGGTAAAATCAAGATCCCAAAGAGTGTCCTGCTCGATCGTTTTGACAGATACATCCGAATCGTATTTCGGTGTTCTTTCCATGCTCAGGCCTGCAAGCAAGACACTCCCAGAACATCACAAGATGTCTATGATTGACAGACGTAGAGATACAATTGGTGGATAGGATGGGTTGATGAAAATAACGATGATAGATGGGTCCTGATTATAATGAAAGCACCAAGGCCCACATGCGTATTGTTTGAACACGTCTGCTGCTCTTCCCGAGTGCTTCTCCGCAGAACAGATCTTTCGTTTGATATAGTATCCGACCAGAAGGTATACGAAAGAAGGTATTGCGGTAATGGCTTGATAAAGACTCGGTCATAGATTCATACTAGATGTAATCGTGGGTCTTCCGTCACAATGACCTCTCGCCCGTTTACTTTCTGCCGATGTAGAGGGGAGACGTTGTTGCTGCACTGCGTCGACATTATCCACAGATGCGGGGCCATACGCTCCAGATCGGTAGCCCACAGCTCTCGAAGGAGAGAATCGCGAAGTCGCGCGGCATCCTGCAGGGCTACTCGCGGATGTCCGGGAAGGGTTTGAGAGCCCAATGGTTGAGAAGTCGTAGGATCTCTGTAGAGCTGATCGTATTCCGAGAAGGGAATCGAAAGAGGCTTCGTCGGACGCGTCACAAGGATTCAAGAATGTGCCGTTGCCTGTTTTGATGGGAGATGACTTTGCGGACGGAGAGGATCTTGCTCGATGCTTTTTAGTCGCGATGTCAGGCGCCTGCTAGCTCGTCTCATTGCGGGCCGAAAGCCGCTGCCTGAGGCCGCTATATACTAAGCAATAGTGGCATAGACCTTATCAACATTGAAGTCCTCGGGGAAAGCCTCCGTTGCCACAAATGGATTTTCTCCGACTTTTAGCCTGGCTAGGCGCGTTCGCTGCAGGACTTCCACGCATATCCTAACACTCCATCGTGAGTTTTTACATGTTTTCGACCTTTAGTGCGATAGAATCGTTTAAATAGTGGCCGCTCCAGAAACTCCGACTTTTAGCAAAGACACATGCAGCTTTCAAACAAGGACTGCAGATTGCTCCGACATTTGGTCTGTTGGGATGCCTTCCCCAGGGATTCTGCAGAGTCTCCGACTTTTAGCCTACCTTTCGGCGAAGCTGAAGATGTTTGGAAGTGGTTGGAGACTACGAGAAAAGGGCACAAATGGGCGGGCGCAGACTTCCGATGACGACAACCATCAGGCCCAATCCCGTACCCCCGCTCACCACTTCATAACTATACGCATGCCTGGTCCTCAAACCTTTCAGTTCCACCTCCCATGTACTAAATGTGGTCAAACAACCACAGAACCCATCCATCGCCGCTTGCAACAGACAACCGACTCTGGTCCCGGTGCCAATAGGTGCACGTTGCAGGTCAAGATGAGATACGAAGGCGGCGGCAGGGGACTGGGGAAGGAGAATTGGTAGGCCAGGAGGTTTTTTTGATCTTAGGCCAGTCGCTGTTGTTTACACAGCCTCCTTCACTTTCTCGTTAAGCTCTCTGTTGTCGTTATTCTGATTCCTTTTGCCCTCACCATCTCCGGCTGCTCCTCCTCCACCTTCCTCTTCGTCTTCGGGCCTTCCCGGTCGACAAGCCCAAGCGTCAACGAATCTTAGGGTGGATCTGGCCCACAGTCTATTCATTAGAAGTAGTCGGATGGGCACGAACGCTATGATGATGATTGGAAACGCGGGCGCCCCTTTCGTCAATGTTACGATGAAGATCACTGCTGTCGCAATTATCTGGGTCATGGTGTAAATGTGGACGCCAATCCAGCCACGGACGTCGGCGGGGAGGGGTGGGAGTTCGGAGGGTGGGGTGAGGAGATAGAATGTACGGTAAAGAATCGGACTAATGAACTCCATCAGCCGTCCACTGCACAGCAAAAGTGATGTAGCTAGGCAGGGAGAAAAGAAGGACATACTTCACAGCCAGGCTCTGCTCCCCCATAAACAAAAATAAACCTGCCAACACACTTGTCGGCGTCAGCCCCAGTACCAGCTGAAGAGGCGGACTGATGAATGTCAAGATCCCGGCTGCCTGGAGGAAGGCGCTCCAGCGCTGCTCGTAGACCCTTCTCACTTCTTTAATTTCGACCTTCTCCTTGTCAGCTACAGAGACAGCGACTTCCTCTTTCTCGGTATGCAGCAGACTCTCGGAGTGCAGTGGAGCTTGTGGGAGGAGGCCATTCGCTGGCGGTATGCCTAGTATACCGCACAGAGCAGTCGTGGTTCCCAGAAGCACGATATCCCACGCAAACCCCCCACGCTTCTTAGTGCCGTAGCGATCGATGGTGCAGATGATGCTGCTGACTTCATGGTCGAAGAAGAAGAGGACCGTGATGATCATCCCGGGAACGATAGCCGCGAAGACCCATCCGGTGGGTAGATGCCAGAAATGCACCAGGAAGGTATCTCTTCCAGGATCGCTGGGCCGGAAGGCTTGGCTGCTGACCTGCAATGTTTGCTTATCGAGTGAAGCCAGCTCACCCACATGCGGCATCCCAATGAAGATGATGATACTGATGGCAGCCGCATACTCAGCGAGATCCATACGGATGTAGCGATGGAACAGCCGTGCCCATTTCTCCGCCGTGGAGAGGAATATAGCGACGAGCATAGTGCCAATGGCGCCAATGATGGCATAGAGGAAGGCGGCGAAGGAAAGGGCATCGTGGGCACGTTGGAGCTCCTGGATGGCTTTGTGGAAGTAGATAATAGAATTTAGGAGGGAGAAGATTTCTGTGTTGAAAGTTGTCACGTAGCGCATTGTCCAGTCGTGGGCATTGAGGATGGCGAGGATATAATGGAGCCAGCAGCTGTGGATGAGGGTCCAGGCCATGAAGGGGAGGAATGGGATCTGGTTGATCTATTGATGGGTCTGGGGAGAAAGGTTGGGGAAATGGGATTGGCTTACGTTGAACGAGGTGACACATAATGTGTAGATGTTTTCGGCAAGGACGGAGAAAGGCCCCGTCACTCCCAGGATCGTGAGAGGCTGCGCGGAAAATCTGTGGTGCTGATTGTAAGCTGGGATTACTTCAATTGCCCAACATGAGTAGATGCTGCTGCTGCTTATTCACAGTAAATCCGCGAAAGACTAATTCAAATCTCAAACCTCATGAAAATGCCACACTCCAATGTGTGTCTACCGCTTTGCGTATATTCAATTGCATTAGGATACCAGCCTGCACTTTCCGTTTTGCAACGAAGATGGTTTGTCTTTTCTTCGTTCCCTACATTCCCTCCATTGCATCGAGGACAGCCATATCGTTTGCATCCAACGTTTCTAATCATGAGCCATGGGGAATCCCTAACGCAACCGTTCTTTTCTACAATCAAATTCAAACACACAGAATTTTAGTACTCACAAAGTAAAGATCACCCCACACAGACCCGTACTGAAAACCACTTCAATGGTCCCCCAGCTCTTGCCCGTCAGCACATACAGATCACTGGCGAATGTTATCCCCGGCAAAAGATTTGTGAAGAATACATAGACAGCACTCGCCACCACGAGTTGGTTGAATACTGTCCAATCCGAGACATAGCGGACCCGGAGACCATGAAACTCTTCTCGAAGGAGGCGGAAGGGCTGGAGGGGATTGAGAAACGTTTTGAGAAGCCGGGGTGATGTCAGGTGGATATTACGATGTCCTGGCGACATCTCTGGCGAACATGTCCCAACTCTGTGGCGCCTATCTTTTGAAATTACAGTATAGACGGTGGATATGGAAACAGGGGCGACCAAGCTCCCAGGAGTTTGTGCCTAGGATAGTTATCCGAGAATGCTTAGTCATCGCTGAGCGGGGAAGGTGGACGTCACTGTCAATTTCATATGTATGCACAATATCAAGCTTGAATCACTTTGGCGAATAAGAATTGTACAGGGCGGGGCTTAACAAGTAAGAAATGAATTGCTCTCGAAAGACCGAGTCCAAATTGGACGGAATAAGATTAGTGAAGCCGCTGCACAATGCCGCCGGATGGTTTAGCACGACTCACAGGCCTCATTTAAACCATTTAGGAGTAATTCGGGAGTGTGAGTATGTCTTCGCTGTTCTCACGCGTCCCCGTCTCCTGTTCATGGCTCCCTCATGGACAGTGGAGCCAGGCCAGATGCAGCCGCTTCCAAGATTTCCATAGATACTGCCAGCACGGTACCCTGTGAGGAAAATCAGGCATTGAATGCCTCTCATGTGTCGGCCTCCGCATCTCTGGCCATCTTTGCAGATTCTATCCCTGCATATGTTGAGGGGAGGCTTGTACCACCGCCGATTCTCTTTTGGCTCCGATCCCGATTGGCCACAGAAGGGGAATACCCCGTTCCCACCGGACTTCTCCTTCGATCGAGGGCCGCTGGTGGACCGGCAGGTGGGGAAAGCAGTGTTAAAGCCTGATTTGGGCCTCCTGTAAGAAGGGGCCCGCGAGATCTCCCCCAGGAAAGCCAGCTGCGAATTGGTACTCTCCTTCGATGCCACCACCACCCTTTTCTAGTGTCAAGTCTCAGTCTCCAGGCAAGGCTCAATCTGCAGTTGATCATTGATAAGGCCAGCGTTCAGCTAATACAGCTTCACATTGAATCTAACAAATAGCTAGCACGGTATAGCGGAACCCTCCAGCCAATGAATCATCCATTCGTAGTACAGTTCAGATCAAGCTTGAGTCTGTTCAGGAACTCATCCACAGACTTTACTGTTGTTATTCTCAAAAATTCTACTACACCCGCCAGGTTTTGCACGGTTTGCTCTAACATCTGCTTATCCATTTCGGCTGCCTGCATTGCCAATTGCAGTCGATTCGCTTCTTCTTCAGCCAGCTCCTTCAGTTCTGTCACCTTTTTCACCTCATCCTTCAATGAAACCAGACCAGAGGTCATTCTGAGCTTTTCTGCCTTTAATTGTTCAATCACGGTAGTGAAATTGATTTCCGGACTGGAAAAGTTCTGTTTATTTCGTCAGTTATGACTGATTGACGGAAATTACGCCTACTTTGACTCCTTGTCTTTCCGTGAGCGTTTTCCTCACCCCAGCGATGCTTGACTCAGGTGCCAGGACAGCTTCAAATGATACACCAACTCCTCGATATAATTCTCTGTAAGCTCCGATCGAATGCTTGCTCAAATATTTCTTGAAGAGGTGCTCTTTCTCCGGCAGTATCTGCCAGGTATAGGGATCATCAGCACTTGTAATCAGCCGGACTTCTGCGGGCTCAATCGAGATTCCGAGCTTAGTCACTTCCGAGACTTCGTCAGCAGGGAACATTCTCTACTGGAGAGCTGGATCTTACAGATGTGCTCGGATAATTTCTGGCGGCACTTCTTCCTATAAGCCGCACGGTTTACGTTACTTGATCGAAGTGAGGCCATTTGATCAGCGCTTTTACAGACGCAGAAGAGGGATGCGAATCAGGATCTCTGACTTACGGAGGCACATTCAGAGCAGATCGGATGTTGAAACCATTTGTATGGGGAAAACTAAATCTCAGATTCTTACCTTGCTCCAGAATTGGCACCGTTCGCCAATTCTGGCAGCCTCCAATTCTGGCACCCCCTCCATTTCCGGCGTTCCTGGCGGGCGCTCGCGTAGACCAAGCTTGGACAAGCCGGACGCCGTTCTGGAAAATTCTTGCCCCGTGTGGCTCAGATTTCCGCTGGCCAGTCCGCGTGCTCGAGCTCCCTCCGATGTGTATTTGGCCATTGGGGTCTTCAAAAAGTTACAGCCAGGCTGGCAGAGGATCCACCTTAGACCTGTATCAAGCTCGTGGGTGAAATCACGAGCTCGAAGATCAAACGTGCGGGACAAGAGGAGACGCCCTTGGTAGTATTAACTTGGACAGAATGGTTTCTGTTCTCTTGGGCGTTCGAAGTATTTTATGTTCCCGGTAAGATGACAATGTGATCGCCTGTTCCTTTTATGCCATAGCAAGATTTTGAAATTCTCAATCTTCTCGTTGCTGACACAGATTTCTCAATGCCTCCATCAGATCGACTGCAAATTCTAAAACCTCCCGAGCAGCCTTCTGAAGAGCTTCTGCCAGGTCTGGAGTTTGTACATATGATTTCGCTGCTTCTGTGATAACTAATCGTCTTGCAGGATCATTTTGAGACTCGTACATATTTTGAATGCAGCCAATGAGCTCACTGATTGGCCAGCGTAGTTGAGACCTGTACCGTTCAAGAGCGAGCGCTTCCAAGTCGTCCATTTGAAAATCACGTGCAATAAGAGCTACGGTTGAGTGTTTAAATAACTCTGGCTCGTCTTCTGGAGAGTACTTTCAGTGCCTTTCGACGCATCTCAATGTGAAGACCTACCTATACCACGAAGGGTTTCTGCAGGCCACAAAGAATATCTTTTCTCATACATGTACTGGAAGACCCTCCAAAATGAATGTGCGCTCCAAGCAGGTTGGCTAACTTGAAGAAGTCTGCTCTCCAGATTTTCCAAGAGTTCGTTGTGAATATAAGGACTTTGATCTGCAAGAATTATTCGATGAGCAGGAATTTCGATTCCGGTCGTCCCAAAGAGGACTTTGATATCAGAGTAATCGGAGTTATTGAAAAAGCTAAAAATAATCAGCTTACCTCGCGTGCGTTTCAAGAGCGTATCCGGAGCTCTTATACGAAGATCTGCTTTCAGGCATTTGGAGTTTGGTGGAAGTCGTCATGATCTATGTGCTGTGATTTGGTAGGTAAGCTTTTCAATTGATTTGCAAGGTCTGAGCGAGAAGGCGGTGGAAAAATGTGAATGCATTTCTGAACTTCCTGCCGCTTTTTTAAGTCCCTTCCAGCTCCACAATTGGCTCCCAAGCATCTAATAACCCCTAGCATCCATATTTGGCTCCTAAGCATCCACTTCTCGTCCCCCCTGAGCCCCGCGTGTTACCGTCTTTCACACTACCTGCATTGACGGTACAGTCTTTTCCGGTGCCATCTTTCACGGTGCCTGCTCTCACGGTACCGTCTTTTCCGGTGCCATCTTTCACGGTGCCTGCTCTCACGGTACCGTCTTTCACGGTGCCATCTTTCACGTTGCCATTTTTCACGGTGCCTGTTTTCACGGTACATGCATTCACGGTGCGATCTTTCACGGTAATGTAATGACAAAAATGCTGAATAAACTCCAAGTTCAAGCAATATTCCATTATTTGCGAAATGGTCTATTCACCAATATCATTTGAAATCCCTACCATACAGACAAGATATCCCAATCACCTAACCTGGCCGCTCTCAGAGCGCAAAATACGTGAGACGCGAGGCATGTTCCGAGAGGCTCTTGAGGCAGAAAGTCATGCTTGTTTGTATCAGAATATATCCCTAGGTCTAGAACAATCAAGGATCTTACCTGTTTCAGCTCCTGTAAGGACTTGTGCTGCGTTGCTGCCAGAAAGTCCTCTACCCCAAGACCATTTTTCCACTTGTCTGAGTCCTTCAGCTTCGTGGACTGGGTGTCTAGAATGTATGTTGTAGGCTCCATCAGCTCCATCATAATAGCTCCGAGGCTACGAACGTCATCGCGCTCGCTATCTGGATTCAGCTGTCTCTTTTCGATAAAAGAATCGCCGACATTCGCTTGACATATCAGCAGCCGCCCACGCCCAGTCTTACTCTAAAACTTACCGATTTTCACCCTTCCGTTAAGGTCAAGAAGGATCGTGCTGCAACTGAGCGCACCATGAGCCAGACCAAGCTCTTCGTGCATATAGAGGAGGCCGCTCACCACCTGCCGTCCATGAGCATCGTAAGCTCAAACTGATCGACGTTAACGCTTACCTCTCGACAGATTACCGCGATTTGGAAGGCCTTCAACGGACGATCTTGCAAAACACCCGTCATATGCCGTAACGACACGTCCATTTGCTCATAAACGAAAACAACATCATCATTTTCGACATACATGTCTTTAATATTGACAATCTGATCACAGGTGGACGGCGGCACCTGATAGACAGAACCCTCGGGTTTTCTCACCCGTTTAATGGCCACTCGCTTCCGACCATCCGTGTCGTCGACTCCGATGACCGCAGGTCCAGCCTGCTTAATCGTCATAAGGTGGTGATAAGATCGATTGGGAAACGTCCTGGCAAGCTTCTCGTCTTTCGGCACTCTTGGAATTGTGACATCATTCCCCTCGTGATTGGGTTTGGGAAACCGTAATTTCATGGGATTACTTGTCTTTTTGCGGTTCTCGGGAATCGGAGGAGGAGACGACGTTATCGAGGTATCCGGGGTAACGTGCCCTGTTACTACTTCATTATCAGCCTTGCTATTCTTGAGCCTCGCCTGATAACCCCAGGTTTGAGTGATAGGCCTTCCGTTGCTAGACATTTTGGAGAGCTTGAGAATGAAGCGGAAGGTGGGAAAACCCGGGGAGCATTTTATGATATATCTTGCTCTGAGCTCTGCAAGCCAAAAATGGATGCTTGAGCCATAAGAAATGGATGTGCGTTATGCATAGATCATTCCTGTGAAGTGAGTAGAGCAGCCCAGCTCCAGTAATGGATGCGGAAGATGCTGGCGATTCTGGATGCTATTTCATCGGCACGAAGCTTTTGATGTTCAATTGTTTTCCATCTCCAGCTGTTGTCACGTGATGAACTTTGGTTCGTCCAGGAGGACGCAAAGTTCATCACGTGATCGCAGTCATCTTGTTCTTGGTGGTGTTACAGTACGAAAATTCTAATTTAATAAGAGACTGTATCTAATAAGCTCAATCGCTACGGGATGCTTTTGGACCTCCAAATGGAAGGCCACCAACGTCGTCGCCTTTCCGCGGGCTGGTAGCCGAGTTCTAATAATTCCGTACCCTCTTGGAGACGTGGCCTGACCAGGTCCCGCACCTCATCGCGAACATTCTCGTTCGTCGAAACTGCAAGCGATGTCAGTTCGGAGTTCTTCTTAAAAGATTGCTTACGAACCCGTAATCAAAGTCCTCCCCATCCTATAACCAGTTTCCGAATCGACTTGATCACGTAGCAAGCTGGGAAGGTCTATCTCTCCGCTGCGGTAGGCGACGCGTTGGTGCTTTCCTAAATACTGAGGGTCTGGATCTAAGTACGCATTGGCGAAGAAGATCGAGACACGTAGTATCTAGCACGGCTTAGTCAGCCTAAGCCTCGTGGACCTCGAGGACGCTCGTGCACTCGCATAGCCATGGTCCAAGGTGTCCTCCTTCAGCGCTCTGTCAAGCAGATTGTTTGCCGGGTACTCGTCACCTGCTGAAGTTAGAGGATATCGGTGCCAAAGGAACAAAAGGCAGGCAAACCGAGATTCTGTAATTGCCACACCAAATGGATATCACGCGTCCGCACCTCAGTATGGTTAGACCCTTATATCAACTCCTTCAACAATGGCAACTGTGCCGCGATGCCAAAGCCGCTAGCGATTATAACTACTTTACCATACTCGCCGGCAGGAGCGGTCGAGCCGTGGGGTCTACTAACAAACGCGATCTGGAAATCGGATAGTTTAGGCTGACTTGGATAGTTCCTTGCGAAGCCAAAGGCCCTCCTTTTAAATTTATTATATAGCTCCACTCGTGATTTATCGTCTTCCTAATAGTCATCGGCGCAATCCAGGAGTCTTCGCGTGAAACCGCTCCGTGGCTCTATCAAGACCTCGAGGCAGGCCGGCTGTCCGTCTCTCCACGAGGCGATGGTGAACGGATGGCTTTACAGGGAAGTAAAAGGATCGATTGACGGAATCCACACGTTGACGTACTGTCCGGCTTTGACTTTCCAAGGTCTGGCGGGGAAGATGGTCATCCGGACGGCGTGATTCTGTCTCGTAATCAAGGCTCGCGAGCAGCCCCGACTGACAGTGACATTTCGATATAGAATGGTAACACCCTCTAAAACGAACGTAACTGCAAATGTGCAGCTGGAGGTGAGCAGGTAAATGCGGGGAAGTCTCGACTGAGAAGGGACATGTCTCTAAAGGGCGTAAGCGACGACGACCGCTAACGCCTAGTGACAACGAAGGAAGACTTCGTACGACGGCAGCCGAAATACGCGCAGCGACAGGATAAGTAACGAGGCCATACACACGATTGCCTGTGAAGAGTATCAGCAAAGCACTTTTGTTGGACACAGCGGCGCTTACGATCAGTCCAAACATCTGCTATAACTGGCCCACGTTGAAGCTCGGCTTGCTGGTCGCATAAATCAGGACGTGGAGCAACCCTAAAAGAACAGATATAGTCCCTGTAGATGCGTGGAAGACACGGTACGTGGCTAGTGAGACGCCCAACAAGTCGCAAATGAAGCTGAGGTGAAATCCAAAGTAGGCTGGCATTATATTAAACAGCGATAAATGGCCCGCTCGAACGCTCGCTTCCTTTGCAGTCGACACCCTGAAACTGGCACAAAAGATGTTGGCGACGAGATAGACCACCTGGAGAGACACCTGCGCGACGGTCCACGGCCCAAAGAAGCGGTGTCGTCCCACGAGCGTGAGAAGCAGGAAATACTTCCGTATTAGCGTTCGACAGGGCCTAAGGAACCGGGTCAGACGGGTTGCAGAATGTATGAAGAGCAAGAGAACAATGCTACCGCCTGCGGCAATGGCATAATTCAGAGGTACATCCATCTCTGCTTCGGAAGGTTGAAAATTCTAACGACGTACGAGTGAAATAAACGGGTTCATCCCAAAACCAATAATGCCTAGTTCATTTTATAATGCTTTTATCTTCGATTTTGGAATCTCTACTGGAGACAGGTGGCCAACACTGGGCCAGTAATAAAGGAGCCAATATTGGACGAGGGCATCCAAAACTGGAGGGCATCCAAAACTGGAGGGCATCCAAAACTGGAGGGCATCCAAAACTGGAGGGTATCCAAAGCGGGATGAGGGGCAGCCGTTTCTGGAACCCAAAACGCGAAACTCGAAATAGACACGAGAACAAAGTACACCCAAGACTAGAGAGGAGGAATAAGAGGAATCAAGATTGTAATAGCTTTGGAAAAAGAGAAGCTACCGGGATGGACAAGAAAGGACGAACACTTTAGAAAAGTGAGGACTATGTTACGGCGAAGGGAAGGGATTAGAGAAGAGAGAATATCGTGCCTGCGCCTTTCGTGCATCCCTTGTAGATGCTATCGGCTCCACATATAGCTCGGTTTGGCGTCCGACTGATAGCCATTCGTAGGTGCCCTCCAACTGGAAGGTATCCCAAAGCCTGGACATGCTCCACCATGGACAACCTGTCATCTAACGACCTGCAGATCTTTCGAGAGAAGAGCCGAACGTTTTGCGGTTCGGTCAAGATTCCCCTTAATAAAATCTGCCATGAAGAGCTTCCCAATAACCCGCGCCAATTTAACGAGAAGAACGTCACGACACTGCTCGACTTCTTTCGGTCGGAGGGTTGCTTGCGCTTGGATCCCGAACACTATATTCCTGCGCTGATATCTCGGTCTGCGGTGCCCCGAGGCCTCCACCTAGGAGGGGAGCCGCCACGCTTTAATCCCGAGCATCCCGTGGTCTATCTGCACGGAAGACACCGCCTGGAAGCGGCGCGGAAATTCTTCACAGGACACGAGAACAGATGGTGGGTGGTAGATCTTTATTCTAGAGGTGGGAGAGTTGACCTTCCTTAGAGGAGACGCTCGCTGAAAGAAGTCAGACCTCAGCCCCCAGGTCAAGGACGTCCTGCGAGGACACGCGGTAAACTCCACCAAGTATTATAATGGAGACCTCGTCCGTTAAATTCGGATCTCCACCTTACATGGCGATACCACGAGAAGGCGGAAATGGCTCGCCAGGCTTTCGAAAAATATGCAGAGATGCCTCCTGCGGTTGGAAGCACTCCCGGAGAGGTTCGTGGATAGCCTAGACGCCCTGATCCCGTTCGCAGGTCTGTGGCCAGCATTACAGCCGGGAACTTTTACACGACTTCTGGATTTACACTGCCCTGAGGTACGAGCTTCATCTCCGTAGCAGACCGTTCTCTAACAAACGACACAAGGAATTGACCCGCTACTTATGTCGGATCAACAACACGTGGACACAGATCGTTGGGGACGAGGAGGCACACCAGCTGCGACTCGATGCCAACACGGTTGCAATCCTGCAGGGCCGTTATCCCTCACGATCATCGGAAGACCGCGCGCACGTTCAGATCAAGATGCTCGCTGGCGATATCCTCCCGGCAGTCACAGCTGACGATTAACGATCACCGATCTTCGACCGTATTTACTCGATAGAGCATGTGATCCCATCCATCCATACCTTTCTCGAAGACACGAAATACCTCGAACCTCCCGCAAGAATTCTGAAGGAACTGCTACCGGGTAAGTGTAAAGGCTCCATGTCTCAATATTTCAGCGCCCTCCACAGCGGATAGACGAAGGTGAAGGTGCAAACGAGTGAATATACCTTCGAGGATCGAACGTCGCCTTCCGGTCATTCTTCATGGTTGTCGTATCGTCAGCTTTGGCTCTTTGCTCTCCGTCACTTTCCGGTCATGGACGGCCAGTCGCCGCGGAGAGTTAAGACGAAGCAGAGCACTTTACACGAAGGGCGGCAGCCGCGACGATGGTACGAGCTCTAGTCGCTGGCGTCAGAGAACGGCTACCGACGAATCCGTTGTTTGTACCGCGATCGCACAGCGGCGGACGCCAAGGCCATTGAGGACTACGTGCGGAACATCCTGCCTTCCAAGTATTACGCGATCAATCCGGACCGCATGCGTCAAATAGTGCTTATCAATTGTCAACTCTTCAGCGACGTGCCGTACGTCAAAAAGGAGCTGGTAGCTCCAGTATTGACCTCGGAGTATGAGGGCTGTGGATCGGACATCTCTGATCGATGTGGCAGGCCGTGGGAGCGTTCTTTCCAAGCAGACGAGGAAAGTCTCTTTCTTGAACATATCTACTCGACTTCCTATAGCACCGTTCCCAAGCGTTATCTGACTTCCTTTGCCGTCAAAAGAGATTGCTTCCGTGCTTTCTTCGGTTCGGAAGAAGACGACCTAGACTAATAACCGTCATTCGAGGCCTTTCATGACGGCCACCGCAGGCATCAGGAGGAAAATATTCACATGCCCGATTCCGAAACGCAGCCAGCGGGCCATCACCTTTCAACCACGTTGGACGTGCCCGACACAGGCGAAGACATGGTTCTAGAGCAAGGTCACGATGGTGGGCTGAATCCTAACGATACCGCTGGACCGATTACGTCTCCGCGGGGATCGACGCCGCCACCGGCCGTGTCAGTCTCGCCGGTCTCACCGGTGGGAAGCGCGCAAACATCGCTTGTCCCTTACGTACCGCCTTCGGGTGCCGCCTAACCCCGGTCGCCCATATATGTGTTTGGGCAGCAAGGCGGGGAGGAAGCCATCTCCTTGGCGCAGGCTTCACGCTTTGTCTTCAGCAAGCGAACGAGCGTCAAGGAGCGCACGTTCGCGGTACTTTCGCCCACCGAGAATAGGAGGTTTCGCAAGCGCCGCGCTGATTCTCGTGACAAGCTCTCCATAACCACTGCCCTGCGGCTGCCGTCCGTTTCCCGCTTCATCGCGCGGGATAATGGCAAGCGACTGAAGTTGATGGCACCAACTACTATCCTCGAAGAGGCCCGTTCAGAGCGACTACAGGCAGTAATTGCAGTCTCGCAGCATAGTGTTCAGGAATTAATACGTCGATTCGAAAATTACGAAGATCCCGAGGAGGAACTGTGAAGTCTTGGAAGATACTGGCATTACATTGCACAATTTGGCAGACAGCGATAACGCGGCTTGGATGTTTTATTTCTGACTCCGCTTGAATTGGAAAAATGGAACAAGTATCTACTCCTTCCCTCCTCGCTTTCTTCCTCTCTTTGTGAAAGTGTTTCGGTCAATATTGCAGCGCCCGTATTGCCTCTTCTACATCCTTCACCATTTCGTCAAATTTTATCTCAGAGGGGTCTGGTGTCTCCACTAGCCCCTTTATATGGTTTTCTTTAACAGCAAGCTTTCCCAACAACATTCCCTGCACCTCCAGCATGCATTCTTTCATGTCCAATGCTTTCAAGACTTCCGGGTTCGAGGCAGATAGTTCGTCGAGGCGCTCGCGCCGCTTCGCCCAATTTTGGACGCGGAGCTGCTTCCCTTTTTGAATTTCCTCATGTTGAGTTGCCTGCCATTTCCTTCGAGGACGATCCGTCTTTCTATATTCTGTCGCGGGTCTCGGCCCTCCACTTGCGTTAAGCCCAAAGTTCGGGCGCAGTAGGTGACCTGAGCATGATGGATATGATTGCGACGTGATGGTGGATTTCGCCATATCGAACTTGTAGAAGGAACTCGTGGATTAAATCTATACAGTTTTGACTCTAAATGCGTCTTCCCCAGAGAATAAAGCTGTCCGGACGAATTCGTTTCTTATTAATCTTCATTATTAATCATTTCATTCAGCCCTTGCTCTTGTAGGGCATCCACTTCTGGCTTGAGCATCCAGTTCTGGTCCTCTCAACAGCATCCATTTCTGGCTCCCCCTCCGGTATTAAATTAGAGCCCCCCTCCAGCATCCATTTTTGGCTTCCCTCCCATAACCTATTACTACATTCCACTCTCCCTTTCAATCCTGACCCTTACACTGCTTCTTTCATGTACTTGGCTTGAACATGAGCCAGGCAATGATCAAAGGAGCCAGAGCAACAGGTAGAGGCGTCGTCCTATTACCATCAACATGCAACGTGAAGTCAATGACGACCTGCTCCGCGAGCAGGACCGAGCGTTTTGTATCTTAGTCAAGGTCCCTATCGAAAAGCTTACTCTCAACGGATCACACTCGATCGACCGGAGGACGGTAGAGAATTTGGTAAAGCACTTCAAATCGAGAACCTTTGATCGGCTGGATCCACGAAGCCATCTACCGGCATTAATAACACCAAATTCCCTGCCTTAATACCTATACGATCATGCCAACGATAATCTGTAAGATCCTCCGGTGTTTAACCCGGTCGATGTTATCACATGCTTGCGCGGGGGAGACCAACTAGAAGCAGCCAAGATATATAATGCCTCGACTGGTGGATGGTAGCTCGTTGACCTCTACCGAGACGGTTGAATGCTCCTTCGATATCCCTATCTCTTTTAGTAACGTGACAATAGATCTCAGCCTGGAACTCAGGGCTGCACTACGAGACAATCTACTGAGTGCTCGAATACTAAGTAATGGCGACATCTTTCTTCGCATCCGGACAGCTCATCTTCGACGCGATTCATTGAATAAAAGGGAATGGCTGCAGAAAATAGGAAAGGACGACAGAGAATGCATCTTTAGTCTGGAGAGAGATGCTCGGAGAGATGATATACTGATGCCATTCAGCGACGCGTTAGATGCATTAGTCCCTTTCAGAGGTCTCTAGTCGGCTTTCTAAGTCGACCAACTGCCTGCTTTACGTGCTCAACGGTGCCTAGAAGTAAGCTTGTATCTCGGCTGTGCCAAGTTCAAAGTCGCTGATACCGTCTACAGGAGATGACTCGCTACCTTTTGCGAACTAGAGCCACCTGGCAGCTTATAGTAGGCGCTACCTATTCCTATATGGACGTTTACACAGTGCAAACGCTTCAAGGTCGTTGCCCTTCCGGATCCACAGAGGATCGTCGGCATATCGAGACACAAATGAAAGAAGGCCGTATCTTTCCTGGTGTTAAGTCACGGTCTGGACGCTTACAGCTCCTTAAAAATATCGCTACCGTCCCGTACACGATAACCTCGTTTCACACATTATTTGAGGACGTGAAGTGTCTCGAGCCGTGCTCGAGCTTGCTAAGAGACATAATCCCTCCAGATCTTCGCGGTTCGATCTCATAGTCCATGGATCGGATTCATAGCGGTCAGACCAAATTCAGATATAAGTTAGCCGATGGATCTTTCGCTTTTAAAGTCGAGAAGTTAAGCTCTGTGGCACGCTGGAAGGTATACCGCTCACTCTGGTTGTTTACACTCCGCCGTGTTTTGGTAGCGAAGAGCCAAAGACCTTGGGTGGATCGAAAGATTGCGCTAGCACATGCCCAGGATACACGCTTATAGCGATCAAGAATGGACCTCGCCCAGTTCGCCGTTAACTGCGGATACAGCGTTCTGCACCGAGCTTCCGAGAGTTTAGGTTTTGTCGATGAGCTAGCTGTGAATGATTTCCTCCGCGATGTCCGGCCATCTGAGCTCTACCATTCAGGTTACCACGAGCTGTCGGATTAAGTTAAAAGCATCTGCGCAATCGTGCAAACTATAGAACCTCGAAAGCTATCAACAAGGTCTCCTCTGTAATCTTCAGAGAGTAATGACCTAGGCGCATATTACGGCATCGATCGGCTCTTCTACTCCCACGTATATGATAGAACCGTCAGAGCTGGCCCCAGCCGCCACTTGACCTCGTATGGCCATTGGAGAGATTTCTTTTACAGGTTTTTCGGTACTCCCGACGATGTGCCCCAGCCTTCTCGGGAAGCTACGCGCGAAGACAATATGACAGAGGCCGAAACTTCGCCTAGAAGCCCTAAAATGTCGTTGGCCGAGGAGCACTCGTTAGGGAGGGAATTCGCCTTGGCCAACGACAGCTGCGTCGACTAAAATTCCGCACCGCCCCGTAAACGTCAAAAAATCAATCACGGTATGACTGATTGATTTTCTTAAGGGAGAGGGATAGTGGTGCATCACTGCTATAATGCTTCAGATTTTGGACTGTCAGCGTCAAATGTGTATTTCTAAAGCATAGATGATAACCATATCCCCGGCTCTACTTGAGCCCAAATGATCTTTTGAGCAAGTGGTATGATGAGTCTGTCAGCAGCCCACCCTCTGAGGACCCTTTACACTTGCATGTTGAGAGGTGTGTGGATGGTCACCTATGCTGATAAGTAGGATGTTTGGTTGCGATTGAAATGGCCTTATGAGGCTGAACTGTGAATCGAAGTTGCGTGTGATCACTAAGGGTGTGCGACTCGAATTTTTACTCCTTGCAACGCTCAATCTTCTTGGCTTCTGGTTGATGGGCAGCTGAAAGATTTCGAGTGCGGTGGGCTGTAAAACGAGACGGAGTCGTAGGGGGTGGCAATGACATTTTGGCTGTGCTTCGTGACGAGGTTCCGACGGCACTTTACACATCTAGAACATCCAATGACCCAAAGAATTTCATCTGTCAGGGGAAAGTGTCCTCGTGCTTCCTTTTATTCTCCCGTGCCGTGCTCGGGTGCCACGCCATTCGCGCTGCCCTTTGAATCTAATCGTAAGTGTTGCAAATGCGAGTTCCAGATTGGTCTAGGTTTCGCTGCGCTCACGATCGCGGGACTGCTTATGCTGTACTTGTTTGGTCCTGAACACCTTTCTTCTTTCTATATCCTCCCATATTAGTACTATTCACGCTGTTGGCTTCATCGTCCAATTTCCCATTCCATCCCTAACAAGGAATGCGTACATACAAGTAGAGAAGTTCATACATAGCGAATTGATAGCTTTTAGTACACATGAGACTGCGTAGTACAATGTTTGGGCCGCCTTGCGAACCAAGATCCTGGGTGAGCAGGTTAAAAAAATGTTGGATCATTTCAACGCAGATATTGTGCAGCGAACAATGTTTTCACGCATGGGGTAGGCCGCATATGTGTAGAAGCTCCTGGAATGATCTTGCTCAGCTAGGGATACGTCCAACGCTTGTTCTGGCTACGAGCCACAAAAATCGTGCATCTGAAGTTCCTCACTCCAGAGACGCCACGGTGATTCTCACGTAAAGCTGGGACGAAATCTCTCAGGCGGCTTTGATATTCGTGTGCTCCTCCGCAGCGATACGTTAGCAGGTTGCTGCATCGCTTTCCTGCCCGTTGATGGGGTTGATGACAGGCCCAAGTTATGTTCTCTTTTTGGCCAGTGTGTGCCATTTGTTAATGGTAGCTTTGTGCCATCCCTAGACAGTCCACTTGGCCGTTTTTTGCCGGGCTTGGAGACTCTTGATGAATGGACAGGGCGGAGAGAAGCGGGTATTGTGTCTTTGACCTTGAATGCCTGCTTGCTTCTCGACTCCGGAGTGCTGGGATCGGTATTCGTCTTTCCCGTAGACTGTAATGCATCGCATGGGACGCTCATCTTTCGGCGAGGGCTCCGTCTCTTGCCGTGTCTCTTGGATACTTTCGCTGGATCTACCGGGCTGAGGATCGACCTTATCGTCGATTACTTCTGTATATAACCATTCGCTTTCGGGGGTTTATTGGTTCTTGATGCTTCCGTTGCAGGACGATTTCGAAGCGCTCTCAGACTGGCTCTCTTCGGCCGGCCCTGACCGCCCTTTTTCTGGGTAGGGGCGCAGCTGGCAGCGATTTCTCGACGCTACTGCTCGATCCATTCCAACAGAACGTTATGCCGTTTCATCTTCCCCCTTATAAGCGGTATCGAACTTAGCGCACTCAGCACTTTCCCCTTGAGTTCAATCTTTTCTGTCGACTCTCTTGCCTCCTCAAACTGGATCTGTGCGGATCGGAGTTCTTCCTGCACTACCTTGATCAAGGCGGCTCTCTCGAGGGTTTCTCCTAAATTTTCCAGTCGAGCGGCTTTGTATCCTTCTTCTGCGAACTCCACCACTTCTTCTGCTCTGTAACGCTTCGACGATGCTTCAAATTCACTCTTTTTAAGTTCATCTAATTTCTTTTTTCGGTCCTGGTACTCTGCAGATTCGACCTCAAGCCTGACTAACCGCTTCCCTTCTTTAGAGAATTCGTCCCACTCATTATGTCTCCCTTGAAGCCATCTGCTATACGGCTCGAGCTCGCGCTTGGTATCCTCAGCCAAGCGCTATAACTCGTCCAGTTGCATCTGCGTAGATTCAACCTCCTTCAGGAATAATGCGACCCAAGTAGCTCTTTCGACCCTTTCCCCCAGATCACCCGATTCGGCGGCCTTCAACTTTTTTTCTGCCAGCCTCAACTTGCGCTCCGCCAATTTCTCCCTTTTCTCCGCTTTCCCTTCCTCGCCACTGCATTGGACAGCCAGACTGTAATAGCTGGCGAATTCAAGTTCCTGGATCTCTTCGAATGCCGAAATTCCTGCCTCCGCCAATGCCTGCCGTCTGGACGCCAGTCGTGCTTGTGCTTCCTTGAAATCCTTCTCTAAGTGCTCGTACTCCCGAAGTTCGTAGTCCTGATATTCCATCCAATCGTCCAGCTTGCTCTATTTATTCTGTTCTTCCAGCAGTTGTGCATCGCCGTCCAGTCCATGTCTCCGCCGACGTTCGAGGACTTTCTGCTGGAACTCGGGAAACCTATCGTGGAACACAAAATAGCGTCGATTTTTCTGCTGGAATTGGCGAAATTTCTTCCAGCGTTCCAACTGGAGAAAGAATATCCATCGTGCTGTATCCTCTGTTACACCGGATTCCCTGCGCCAGTATTCAAAAAGTTCCTTGTATTGCCCAGGATGCTTGAAGACGTCGAAACCAAGTTCGATCGGGTAGCACGGCCGACCGTTATCACTAATGAGAGCTTCGTGGGCTTCTCTCTCTACCCTCAGATCTTCTTCGACTTGTTCCGGGTCATCAGGGTCGAAGGGGGACACGCTTGGGGTACGGAAGGGAGAACGTTCGACCCGTCTATGTTTTATGGACGTGTCAGCGCATATAGACTGATTGCTATAAGAAACTTCAGTCTTACTTTAGTCTATCCTCCAGAATATTTGCGTCCACGGCAATAGACTGGGCCATCTCAGCTCTCTGGCGCACCAGATCGCTTTGTGTTGTTAGCACGACCACGCGGTGCGACGGGTGGACATAAGTCGGTGGGATCCATACCGAAGCTTCATAATGCATTGTTCGCGTTGTTCTGGCATCAACTTGAGCCAGCCTTTTATTTTCACGTCCACGAAGCTTTCCAGAAGGAACGGCATTAGCAATGTCATTAAGGGCCGCGGATTCAGAGTCGCCCGCACCACCGGGTCTCTTACTCTGGTCCTTGGATATCTTTGACCGTGAAGTTCTGCACTTCCTCCATGGAATACGTCCTGGGTCGAGGCATGGTGTCGAGGGGAGATGGAGGGAGTGGAAGAACAATTTGTTCTTTCAGGGAGGACTGTAATAGATCCGGGATGAAGCGGCAAACAAGCGAGGTCACGTGTTGACCTTGGCCCCTCTGGCGGAACCTGCCAAATGTACTTCCGTAAGCGCTCTCGATTTGCCAAAGAGTGCGCGTTGGATCTTTAGCGTTTAGGAATAACCAATCGAACGCCATAGAGCGTCATCTACCCCTCATCTACGAAACAAAGCCATCGTCGCCAGCAAGCTTACGCCGAAGACGGCGGGCAATATAAAAATGTCACCATAATCCTAACATCTTCGGTCAAAGCATCGAAGATGGAAAACCCTAACCTCATCGCAACCTTAATACCGGCCGATAAGAGGAGACTGACTGAAAACGCGTTCCGCCTAGAAAAGAACGACGAGCGCTACCTGCCTCCCACTCGAGGGATCGCCGAAGGCCCTACCATTTCCAGCCGAGAGGCCACACCCGCCCAAGAACAGCCTATTAACGACCACTGCAAGTATGATTCCACGCATCGCCTGCAACTTACTTTTGACAAGCCGCCAAAGGATGCTAACAAAGGCTACTCTTTTGGTACCGACTCGAAGAAATATGACGTCCTCTTGGGGCCCAGGGGCGCGCACGGTATTAGTGGGCTGCATTTCTGTATTACGTTTGATGACACTATCGATGACAAAAAGCATCTCATACTGAGGGATTCGTCGAGAAATGGAACGGCCGTCAGCTACAGCGGCCAAGCAGAAGAGGAAGTGCGGCACCATTTCACCTGGATTCTGGAGCTGAAAAAGGAGAAGGGGAAGTGGGAAATCGAGGTCCATGTTCAGGGGCTGAGCTTTAAGGTCGAGTTAGCCAGCCATAAGACGTGCAAAGCCAAATACGACGAGAAGGTAGAGGGGTTTCTTAAAGACAGTCGCGCAGCTCTTCCTCCGCTCGACGTGCTTAGGATCGACAGCCACACGACGACCGCACAACCTAGTTAAACCCTCACTCCCAGGTAACTCCCCATCTACATCCGTGAACGAAAACTCGGAAGCGGCTCATTCGGAGGAGTGGACAAAGTTATCAACGTGAGCACTGGCGCGATGTACGCCCGCAAGGAATTTTACGAACCTTAATAGGGAAAGGGCAAGGAGCGCAGGAGGCAATAAAAGGAAGACTGGCTGACGTAAATCCGCAGAGAGATCCGTATTATGAGGGAGAACCCGTATATAAGCATGATCACCCTTGCGAATTGGATGGAATCTGACCGTTAGGAAGGAAAACACCGTTCAGGTCGTGGATTTCCGAGAGGACCCTCTGCCCTTTCTGGTGATGCCATACCTTCCTCTCGGAAATCTGGAGGATCTGCACAGCGAAAGCCCTATTGCTGTGGAAGAAACCATAGACCTGTTTTTCCAGGCCCTCAACGCGCTTAGATACCTACATCCCCGCGGCGTGGCACATCGAGACTTGAAGCCGGAGAATATCCTAGTTGAATCTCGATCTCCTTTAAGCATTAAGCTTGCTGATTTCGGCCTTGCGAATGATAGGCCCGACTTGAAAACTGTTTGTAGCACCCAGCGATACACTGCACCTGAGGTTTACTTAGGGATTAAATACATGGCCTCGGTGGATCTGTGGTCACTAGGAGTGATCATATTACAGTATATGTACGGGCTTCCTAAAGCGCCCAGGCAGAGACGGGGGCAGCACAAGAATTCGCCGGTGATGTTGGAAGAATGGGGGCTCGCTTGGTGCCGTCGTGTTGTTAATCACGCTAACGATTGGGACTCGGATGACTTGATAGATCTTCTCACAACTGGACTGCTACGGATGACACCCGAAGAGCGGCTATCTGCAAGTGCTTGTTTGAAGAAAGGGTGCGATCTGCGGCTTTTCGACGGTCACTCCCTTAACTCGGGAAGTGCTACACCAACACGGCGGACAGCTGCGCAGGGTGAGAATAGCGATGACGATGGCTCGACCACTATTCTTCTAGGTGCTCTTTAGGACACACAGCGGGAGAGGTCAAATCGTGACGGCGACAGAACAGGACGCTGTACCCCCACCTCTGGGCTCCTGGAGTCCTGCAATCTCCGAGCTCCAAGCCCACCAAGTAACGGAGATAGAAACGGCTCACAACTCGGAAGCTTTGGAACTGGCTTTAAAAATCGGGGTAGCAACGTTTAATTACCGGTAAACCAGTCGTGTCCTCGTGAGGCCGGGTCGAAACATCTAGGAGGATATAAACGACCGCGATCTACGGCCGTAGGCTCGGCCGATAAGTCTTCCAGCAGGGAGAGGATCAAACGTCGACCGCCAGAGGGTCGTCTCACGCAGATTCCGGTCTCGCACACTGATAGAGTCTCGGACCAGCGCTTAGGACACTAAGGTGAATCGAATCAATTCTTTACAACATACGAAACTGTCCTCGCGCTCTTGACAGATCTCCTGGGGAATAAAAGTCAAGACATTGACATAGACAATCGTACAAGTACCCTGATTAAAGAGCTAAGTGAGTATTTAGCCCGGCTTGAGATCACCGGGATGAGGCTTACTTGGAACGACCTCTCTGGCCATGCCATCGTCGCGACTGGTTCGGACTGCCGGGAGACCGTGCTTGCCAGCCTGAATCTTTCCGAGTCGATAAACTCTATTGCTGACCTTACGGCACATCTCCTCCACGTGGTGCAGCTACAAAAGAGTCGGCCAGCAAGTACACCGCCGGTGCCCGTGGATGACCCTCCGACCCGAGCTTATATCATTACGGATGACAACCGTTCCCAGAGTTGGGCAGTCAATAGTATCGACAGCCATTGGTCAATCTCAACCGCCCAACAGTACGGGCTGACTTATCCATCAGCGCTTCTGGATTATACCAACAACTCCGGTTGCTCCATACCTATCTAGCATTGGTTCTTAGGGGTGAGACGACTATTGTTGAAGAGGTTTCCATGTTTAAAGACAATGCTACCATTTGCGGAGACCCGATGTCCACGGCCAAGTGTAGTAATATTTGTCCCTTCTCATCCGTGGTCGACGTATCAGCTTCTCGCAAAAGACGCTCCTTCGCTGTACAGTCAATGTCCACCCACTGTTGCCTAATATAGCGCCGTTCATTCTGTGCAGTTCCGATACTGAGGCGCCATGTTCCAATGGGAGTTGTATAATCCTTTCATGGCCTTGAAACGCAGCTTGCAGAAGGGGCGTCGAGTCGATTGGATTTCTTGGAGTATGCGGGGGAGCCTCCCTCCAATAAGCGTGTGACTTCGGCCATATCTTCTTCTGCGGCAGCTCTTGCAAGGCCAATCTCATCGTACTAATGGTCATTCGACGTGTGGCAAGTAGGAAAACGTCTAGTCTGGAAACAGATTTGGCCAAACAGCTCTCGTGGTTCGAGTAGGGGCATTGACACTTAGGGTCATTATTTCCTCTTTAAGCTCCCAGGCTTCCAACCAAATTTAGTATAAATCTATACCCGTGATGCCATCGACATTCCTTCGATGGACCACAGTGTTGGAAAGTATGTTTGCGCAGTCTCAATGGACTCTGCGCAAAAGGCGCCTGGATGTATGACAAGCTCTTCCACTAGAATCCGTGGATCCAAAAGACCAACGAGGTCGCGTACGGTGGAGGGTGAGTGGCACTGACCTTTCCTAGTCGGGCTCATGACTAATCATGCCAAGGTAGTTACCTCTGTTGCCTTATGCTATAGCTCCTCGCCAAATATTCGACACTTTGAATCGTCCTTTAAGCGGGCGCGCGACTAACATGTGAGAATTGGGATCAACGAAAGGAAAACTTCTGACGGCTACCCTATCATCCACACTAAATCCACAGTCTTGATAGAAATCTAATCCCTTTTCAATCCCCGCCTTGTGGCCCTCGAGAATGGCCCAGGATCGTTGAAGGTCATAGATCCCCGCTGTTATTCTCCTTGGATTACATATACACACACATCCACAAACCACATATCGTGACCTGTTGCAATTGTTTTCTAGCTCAATTCTTCCGGTTGGGAGTTGATATACATAACTAGTGCTCCTTTGGCAGACGGCCTTTTCACCCGTCAGCGGTCTTTAGGTCGATCTGCTCAAGCATCGTGAAACCAATTATGCGAGAGGGCTTCGTCCGCTGTGAGCCTCTTCGCTGGATCAAAGTTTGTCAGACCTCCGATAAGATCCTTGAGGTCCGAGTCAAGAGGCTCCATATTCCATCGGACGAATGGTTCACGCGGGTTCTCCTTATTAAAGCCGCCCCGAAGCGCTTCTAGCACCTGGCACCAAGGGCTGTCGCCGAGGTGCCTCAAAAGCCCATCGAAACTTTCCGGGTCCGCAAAGTACGAAATCTGGCGTTCAAGGACGTGGGCCAGTGCTAGCTCACCTTCGGGAAGCGCCTTTTCATCAACATACAAGATGACGTGCTTCAGTACAGCATAGATGCACTATTTCACGTTATTAGTCACTATCCGTCCCCCGGGCGAGCCGAGCCTTAGCATTCTTTAACTTACCACGATGCCAAAAGAGAACATGTCGGAGGATTTATTGATACGACCTTCGGCATGAGCTTCCGGACTGCGCCAATTCTGGTTGCCCACTTGTCTACCTCGAATGTTGCTGCCGGGTGGGACGTAGGCTGAGTCTTCGAGATCACCGAGACGGACCTCATCAATAATAATTCCATGGCTGGTTTGGCTCCACTGGACCAAGACGTTGTTTGGTTTGATGTCTGTGATGTCTTAGCGGTTATCATTAAGGGAGCCGAGTATTTGAAAGAGATCGGGCTAACCAGTATGCATAATGTTCTGATGATGCAGCTCAGCAAGGCCACGTAATGCATCTTTCAGAATCCGTTTCGTGAGTAGCAGAGGCAAATCTTTTTGAGCTAGAGAAAGCAAATGATCCTTAAGATATTTGTAGACGAACATTGACCTATCGGGGATCGTGTCTTGCAAGAGACGCAGATAACGACTGCTACCGAGCGCCCGTTGCATATCCTGGTAGTATTTAAAGTCGGCTAGGACGTTCTTGACTACGAAGTTCTGGTTCCCACATCTGGCACAAAAGTCGTCAGCAGGTCTACCTATACTAGCAATATAGCTTGTTGGACACCCACCTTGTAAGATAGACGTGGGACGGCGGAACTTCCTTCGATTGAAGGACTCGCTCGATGAGGTAGTGTCGGCCGGACTGACCTACCAGCTTCTCATTCGTATGTATCGTGGATTGCGTTTCATGCTGCTTCAAGTCGTCGACCGACATAGTGCTAATATGGCGGGGGAGTCCAAGAGTAGTCGGAAACAGAGTGTATTCGAATTTTAATTCACTCGCACACGATGATAACCTGTTTGCAGGCGAACGGAATGTGTTCAAGTAAGCTTTCAGGAATGAAGAGACGTACCGTAGAGACATATCGATGGTTGTAATACGAAAGACTTCATGATTGATGCACGTCTCACGAAGCCAGTTGGCGTATCTTAAGCCGTGCGTCTTCTGCCAATCGTCTCAACCGTGGTCTATATTTAGACGCTATGCTACGCGCGCGTTTACCGAGGGCCCTATCAGGTTCCTTCATAACCTCTCAGGGCAACATCTGGTCTTTGACCGAATTCAGGCCTTTCCATCCTGCCTGGCCGGCTTTCGACTATTAGACTATGAGCGAATCAATAATTTCAGTCTTAACGGTCTGGAACAACATTGGATAGACAAAGTGATGGCTAACAAGTCAATAGCTGCACCCTCTTCAGGGTTCCTGTCGCGGTGAAGTGCGCTTTCACTGACTTATTGGTCTCACGCAGTCCCTTTCTCCGGTTTCACTTGTCGCGCGCCAATCGCAGCTTGTCCGGCATGCATCTGCTGTGCGCAATAGGAACGATATAAAGACAGCTTTTATCCGTTGCACTCCAAGGACATGAACAGACCTTTACACCAACAGCAATACCAACCTTACTGTGGCTGACCAATCGTCAAATCTTATAGTATCCAGTCACATTTACGTCGATCGTTTTTCACCATTTTATAGTAAGTTTGTCCTTTAACTACAGCCTTTAACATCTACTGCCACATGAATAAAACACAGCTAACCTCCGGCAACTTGCAGCGATTTCGTCGATCACTGGCACTTACGATCCTTAACATCCGAAGCGACGTCAACAGCGTATAGCAATGTCGGCAAGATATGTTTCTAGTCAGTTTATCAAGAACATTCAGAAGGGTAAAAAGAGGATTGCGGTGGAGTACGTCGATCAAATAACTGCTTGGAAGCGACCTACAGGCTTTCCTTCGGCAAGCACCAAAGAAGTATTCAGTGATGTCGTCGACAAGAATTCCGATTCATTCAAACCTGAAACGGTCAAGGTAGCTATGAAGTAAGCTTGGAGCTTGAGACCTCGTTCCTAAATCTCGATCTACACGCCTGACACTCAACCAGGGAGTCGCAGCATTAAAGCGACAAAGACAAGCGCATGCATTACACCGCTTATAAACTAGATAAGGACGGCAACGTCATCGGTACAAGTCACATTGTTGATGAAAAATAGTGTGGAGATATTTTCGCGCGGAACATGGATTGATCCTATTAGTGGACGAGTTATTGGTTAAGCGGCCTGCTATAAGACGCTCGCGCTACACTGTTTAATGGATATCTTCTGAGATGGGTTCCTTCACTCAGGACCTACAACCTCGGACGTCTTTATACTCGCTCCAACCCTCCCAGTGATAGTGATCGTTCTCCTGGCCGTCCCTGAATGTTAGATACGTCGAATACAAGAAAGCGAATGAACTGGTTTATAAACGGACGGAGTCGAAGTAGAAGCCCTGTAAAAGCTTTTGTCAAGGTCGTCGCGAGGCGTACCCACAAGCGCGCTGCCGCGCCCATAGTCTCTCTAATAAGTGACTGCAGGCCAGCCCAATAGCGCTTATCTCATCCCTGAACGTGCCTCCTCTTCCCCCAAAGCCTCCTTCTAGGGCACGCTACGCCCCTCGGAGATGTCCATCCATCGTGCCTCGTCAGCTCCTGTTGCCTGGGTCTTCAAGCTGAGACGGCGGTAATGGATCGGCGGCACTGCCTTGCCACGATGAACAGGAAAAGGCCAGATGCACGTCTCGAGGCTACGACACCCGAACGATGCTATTATGGCATCCTTGTCGGCGCAGCCAGGCAGATACGAGTGTCGATCGAGGCGAGGCCAACGCTCCTTTGACTCCATTCGCTGGCTTTGGCTCACCGCCGCTGTTTGGATTCACGCTCAGCCCCTCAATGTCGGGTCCCCGGATCATGGGCGAGGTGCGATCCTTGTCAGCGCGCCCAGGCAGGCAAGTAAGAAGCCCGAGCGATCGCGATGAGGCATGAAGCATTTCCTTCCTTAGGTCGTGTGGCAGGCCCGACTGAATCGCTGGCTCAAGCCGTAGACCAAAGAGCGGGCCGTGGAGAGTAAAAGCATCCTTGTCGAGAGTAATTCCAGGAAAACGGCGAATTCAGAAGTACCGAGGATGGTAATCGCCATGGGGCCTTCTTCGACTAGGTCGGCAATGCTGGAGCTGCGCCGGTGAAGCGATCATCGTTTCGAGCGAGAATCGTGAGAAGGGTAGCAGGAGTCGAGAGTAGAGAGAATGAAACAAGAAGGGGACGCCTAGGCGAGGAAAATGAAAGAGTGGAGATTTAGTATAGCAGGCGAGGTGGGACGGACGGGGTATTTCACGCGCTGCGCAAATGTACGCCTGACTGAGCCGCCTAACCAGGTGGGATCAAGGGGCATCTACTATTATGCAGCGGTGGTGGGGTCCTCTAGGCAGCAGCCAAAGAGTACAGGCAGCAGTATGCCGCCAACGAAGGCAATTGAAGCCGGGCTCAAGGGAGCACGTTCAGGCTCCAGCGTGCTGCGCCGCTGCACTGCCCCCGGGAGCTCACCCCGGCTCAGGCACCGCTCAGGGCCGCTCACCCCGGCTCACCTTAAAGCAGCCGCTGCTCACCTGCGAGGCTAGAAGTGGAAGGGGGAAAAATGTTTCGTGATCATGTCTAGATAGGTAGAATGTGAAGAATATTAGGAATATAATATTCTTCGCAAAGGTAAGCTAAACTAAAAGCGGTTAAATAGGGGTACAAAGCGATAAATCTATTAGATAAGGGGTTCGGGAGATCTTTAGGGTTCGAATATCCGGATATTCTATTATAGTAAGAAGATAGTAGATATAATTATAGTACTTAGGGGTTTTTAAATTTAAGCCTTTCTTAGCTAGCTTATTACTAGATATCTTATTAGCTATAAGCTTATTAGTTATAATACTTATAACTATTAATTTTATACTCTAGTAATCCTTAGTTATATATCCCTTTTTTTAATAATTATAATACTTAATAGTAGAAAGGTTAAGCTTAAGCCTTTAAGGAAGGTATAATAACGCGCTAATAGTACCCCGCCCTTCTTACTTTATATATAAGCTATAATCTCTTCGCCCTTAGAAATTTCCTCTTCCTCTTTAAGGATATTAACCCTTAGTAGGAGTATTATCCCTTTAGTCTTTATATATAAATAATATTATATAAGGCTTTAATTAGATTACTAATATAATAAGAGTATCCTTTATCTCTAAGATATTAAATTATATTATAAGTTAATTATAAAGATCTTTATATAACTTATTTAAAAGGTTATTATAAAGTATATACTCTATTAATAGCTTAAGTTATCTTTTTAACCTAGTAAGGTAATTTATAAAATTTATAATCTTTTAATATTCCTTTTACTTAGCTTCTAAGTAGTACTTACTAGTTATAAGGTATTAATTTTAAGGATCTTTTATTTAATCTATTAGGAAACTATTAAAGTATTCCTAGGACTATTTATCCTTTAATATATCCTTTATATACTTACGCTACGTAGCCTTAGGGTTTAGGGCTATATATTATAACGCGTATTAAATTTTTATAGAGTTATTAAGAAAATAGGCTATACTTATATTAATTATATTAATTATATTATTAAACTATTCTTAATATTCTTATATTAGCTTCTCGTTATATATATATAGGTCCTACGGCCTAAGAATATAGGTTTTATATTAAAGACGCTTTAATTCTAATTCTTCTATTAATAATAGGTAATATTAATAACCCGCTTAAGTAGTATTATTAATATATATTTCCCGCTCTAACTCTTATAAATATTATTATAGATCTTATATCTACTACCTCTTAGAGGCTTCTTCTTTAAGTTCTTATATCCTTTATAATAGTACTTCTTAGGTTTTAGGTAGTAGGAACTAGGTTTATATACCTAGTAGCCGCCCCTAGATAAATAGTTATAATTATAATATATCTATTATTAATTTATTAACTAATTCTTAAGACTTACTTTCTTTATAAGCTTAATACCTTATATTTAGGTAGGTTATCTACGCTAGTTAACTAACCCTTTTACCTTATACTTATAATAACCCTTCTCTACTTATCTTACTAATAGTTAGGCTACTACCCTTAAATAGGGTAGAGTAATTAGAATATAAGGGTACTATATAATAATATAGCTATTAAGTACTATAAATAGTACGTATATATATATATAGAACTCTCTATTCTTATTAATAGTAAGACTAATTACTACCCTTCCCTTTAAGGGGAATTCCCTCCTCTATATACTATAGGTAAAGGGGTAGCGTAGTACTACTATATATTATAGACGCTACGTTAATAGTAGTACTATATTTCTAACTAGTCCTTATAGTATATTAGATATATTAGTAGGTAGCCTATTATATATATATACTAATAGACTAATATAGATTATTTTAATAGTATTCTATATCTAGTAATAAGATAGATATTTCCCTCTATTTAGGCTAATATTAGATATATTAGTAGGTAAGGTAAATAGTAATATATTAGTAGGTAGCCGGCCTATATATATAATAGTATTAGCTATATTATATATATATACCATTTCTAATAGCGTTTTATACCTAATAATAAGACGGATATTTCCCCCTATTCAGGCTAATATTAGATATATTAGTAGGTAATATAAATAGTAGGGTTTTTAAGTTATAAATATAATAGTATTAGCTTATAGACTTATATAGTAATAGAAATTATTCTAATAGTATTATATACCTAGTAATAAGACGGATATTTCCCTCTATTTAAGCTGATATTAGATATATTAGTAGGTAAGGTAGTAGAATAAATAATTTATAAATAATAATAGGATTTTCATTATTAATCTAATTATTATAGCTATTAGTATATAGATTTTAGTAGGTAAATCTATTTATTCTAATATATCTTCTAAGCTACTATATTAGTTTTTATTATTTTTAAAGTATTAGATAGCTAAAAGTAAGTTATATAACTTTATTTAAATAGAAAATATTATAAAGTATTAGTATATAAGTAGGTAGAATATAAAGAAATATCTAACTTTTAATATTCGCGCTAGTCTAGGAAAGGAATCTAGGGGACTTATTAACTAACTAATAAGCCGCGATAAGCTTAGGGTCTAAATATTCCTATATTCTATTATAGTAAGAAGATTCCTATCCCTTTACTAATAGATATTCTATTATCTTATTATCTTAATATAGTACTAAATATATCTATTACTTAGGGCCTTACTAGTAGTTTTCTATTAGAGCTAAATTAGGGCTACTAGAAATATTAAAATAGTAGTCTAAATAATAATTATACTTTTATATATAATAGATATTTATTTTACCTATTTTATAACTAGAGTTACTATCTTCTTCTAGTATAAAAGATATCCTATTAAGTATAATCTTAATAAGCTATAACTTAATAATTAGTTCTAGGATCTAATTTTAATAGACTTATAATAATATCTTCCTATTCTTATTACCTAGGACCTTATAGAATATTACATCTAACTTAAAGTTATATCTAACTACTAATTATATATATTTTTACTTTAAATCTCGTTCCTCCTTTAGTTCTAGCGTAGTATATTATATATAATCCGGGTAATAGTATATACCTAGCTTCTAAATAATCTAGGTCTTCTCCTAAAAGCTAAATCTAGTATATATCTTATTATTAAAGTAAATATTATCCTAGTCCTCTAGCTTTAAGCGTAGGAATAGTACCTCCTTGGCCTATTATATATATTATTTTATATAACTTAGATTATACTAGCCTCTCTTATAAGTAATATATCTATACTAGTCTAGTTAATATATTACCCGTTTTATTATTTAAGGGGAAATATAGATATTTACCTTATATATTAGCTAATCCTAGGTTAAGCTCTTCCTATTAAATCTAGCTATTTCTAGTAGGTAATCGTATTAAGTAATATCCTCCTTAGATATTTTTTTCTTAGTACCCTAATAATCCTCCCTATTAGGGTTATAACTAATACGTTATAAAGAGGAGTTATAAATAAGGTCCTAGGATAAGGATTTAGCTATTCTAGTATATACCTTAAGTTAATAGTATAACTACCTAGTATTAAATATAAGGGTCTTATAATATACTATTTAAGGCGTATACTAGTTAGAGTATATCTAATAATATAGTAGGGAGGATATAGTAATAAATAGTTATAATAATTAGTAAATAGGAGAAATATATATAAATTTCAGTAGGATTCTCTATCTAGCCTAGTATCTAGATTTTACTAACTATAATATAGTACTATAATAATACTATAGTATTATAGTTTAGTCTAAGTTATATATTCCTAAATATATATTACCTTAATATAATCCCTTAGAGAATATATATATCTAAATTAATAGTTTTAATAATAGATATATAATAGATTCCTTATAGTAATACTTAAACCTTAAATCTTAGCGCGGTATCTTCTTACTATAATAGAATATAGGAGTATTAGGACCCTAAGCTTATCGTAGCTTATTAGTTAGTTAATAAGTCCCCTAGATTCCTTTCCCAGACTAGTATAAATATTAAAAGTTAGATATTTCTTTATATTCTACCTACTTATATACTAATACTTTATAATATTTTCTATTTAAATAAAGTTATATAACTTACTTTTAGCTATCTAATACTTTAAAATTAATAAAAATTAATATAATAGCTTAAAAGATATATTAGAATAAATAGATTTACCTACTAAATTCTATATACTAATAGCTAGAATAATTAGATTAATAATAAAAATCCTATTATTATTTATAAATTATTTATTCTACTATCTTACCTACTAATATATCTAATATTAGCCTAAATAGAAGGAAATATCTATCTTATTACTAGGTATATAATACTATTAGAATGATTTATATTACTATATAAGTCTATAAGCTAATACTATTATATTTATAACTTAAAAACCCTACTATTTATATTACCTACTAATATATCTAATATCTACCTACTAATATATCTAATATTAGCCTAAATAGGAGGTAATATCTATCTTATTATTAGGTAGGTAACGCTATTAGTACGGTCTAAATTAGTATATTACTATATTAGCTAATACTATCGTATTTATAAGCTAAAAATCCTACTATTTATATTACCTACTAACGTGTCTAATATCAGCCTAAATAAGGGGTAATATCCGTCTTATTATTAGGTAGGTAATATTATTAGCACGGTCTAAATTAGTATATTACTATATTAGCTAATACTATTATATTTATAAGTTAAAAGCCCTACTATTTATATTACCTACTAATATATCTAATATCTACCTACTAATATATCTAATATTAGCTTAAATAGAGGGTAATATCTATCTTATTATTAGGTAGGTAATACTATTAGTATAGTCTAAATTAGTATATTACTATATTAGCTAGTACTATTATATTTATAAGCTAAAAACCCTACTATTTATATTACCTACTAATATATCTAATATCTACCTATTAATATATCTAATATTAGTCTAAATAAGAGGAAATATCCGTCTTATTATTAGGTATAAAGTACTATTAGAAATGGTATATATATATAATATAGCTAATACTATTATATATATAGGCCGGCTACCTACTAATATATTACTATTTATCTTACCTACTAATATATCTAATATTAGCCTAAATAGAGGGAAATATCTATCTTATTACTAGGTATAAAATATTATTAGAATAATCTATATTAGTCTATTAGTATATATATATAATACGCTACCTACTAATATATCTAATATACTTCACGCTATTTATATTACCTACTAAACGCTAGGTAGTAGGAGTAATTTCTAGATATAAAAATCTTAAATTTTTACAGGTATTTTCTAGTTTAAAATATCTTAATTAGTAGAGGTCGCTTAGAGTATACCTATCTAACTACCCTACGTTACCTATACCCCTTATCGCCTAGACCTTTTATACCCTACGTAAAATTCAGCTAAATCGCTTAAACTTAAGGTTAGATTACGCGGAACGTTAATAAGATATATAGCCTTATACTCCTAAGTAGTAGGCTTAGTAGCCTTAGTAGCTATTATAGTATAAGACTAAGTATATTAGCTAACTAGATACGGAGTATAATAAAGACTATAATTATATAGTTAATATATAATACCTTTAAGATATTAAATGCTTAATATTTATAACGTTAATTAGTTAAATTACCGTATTAGAACCGTTAACTAGCTGCTACCGCCTGTAGACCGTCTGAGTAGCCCACTACGCGCCGCTAAGGTTATATGCCAAGCCATGGCGACGACTTCGCTTGCTTCGAAAGACTGACTCTATTAGCATCAACCACGATTTGAGGAACCTTATGACTACGAATCGAATCCGATCATGGGGTCCAAGACACCAGATGAATATCGTAGAGGTCCAAATGGTATGGAAAAAGGCGGATTTGCTTTACATTGTGAGCTGTTCTGACACTTTGAGTAGAGTCATCGGTATGTGCTGCGATCGCTGCAATCAATCCTCCAAAGCCAGCGGCAGCCAGTGGACTCCTTCCGGGTGTACTCGAAGGGGAAGATGAAGACGGGGGCGATGAGGACGACATTAAGATGGGAGCCGACTTGAAGCCCGGTTGTCAGCCTGGCAATAGTGAGCAGGCTTGAAGTTGATACACACCTGAAGCTAACCTCGGAAGGCAAAAAGAAGAAAAGAAAGAGTAACAAGAAGAAGAAATGCCGAGTACTCAGTGGACAGCAGACGATTCCTCCAAGGGTTGCACTCCCCAACCTCTTTCACGGTCATCGATATCCGGAGGGCGAGATCGTCGAATATGTCGCCAACAATGACGATCTTCGATGCACCACGGCTGAAGAACTTCGCCACCTCTCCGTCGTGAAAAACATGGATGATGAGTTTTTGAGTGACTATCGCAAAGCTGCCGAAGTCCATCGCCAGGTCCGCCAGTATGTGCAGACGATCGCAAAGCCCGGCATTTCCATGAGCCAGCTTGCCCAAGAGATTGAGGATGGTGTCCGGGCACTGACCGACCATCAGGGTCTTGAGACCGGAGACGCCCTCAAAGCCGGCATGGGATTTCCGACTGGGCTCTGCTTGAACAACGTAGCCGCTCACTGGACTCCCAATCCTGGAGCTAAGGAGGTCATTCTTCAATGCGACGATGTCCTGAAAGTAGATTTCGGAGTGCATGTCAGCGGCAGAATTGTCGATAGCGCCTTTACCATGGCTTTCAATCCGGCCTACGACAATCTGCTCGCCGCTGTCAAGGCAACCACCGATACTGGGCTCAAGGTAAGCAAAGCTGCCCTGCATGGTGTTTGCAAAATTAATCACAAGTCCAGGAAGCTGGCATCGATGCCCGAATGGATCACATCAGTGAGGCAATCCAAGAAGTAATGGAGAGCTACGAAGTCGAATTGAACCGAAAGATCGTCCCTGTCAAAGCTATTCGGAACATCACTGGTCACGACATCCTACGCTACAAGATCCATGGCGGCAAACAAGTTCCCTTCGTCAAGACCTCAACTACCCAACGCATGGAAGAAGGCGAGGTGTTCGCTATCGAAACCTTTGGCAGTACTGGCAAAGGTTATGTCAGAGATGACGTCGGATTTTACGGCTACGGGCGCAATGAGCACGCGAGCGCTGCTGGTCTCCATCACGCCTCCGCGAAATCGTTGCTGAAGACGATCGATGAGAACTTCGGAACCCTCGTCTTCTCCAAGCGTTATTTTGAGCTTCTGGGAGTGAAGCATTACCACCTCGGCATGAAATCGCTCGTCTCGAATGGCATTGTTGAGTCTTATGGACCGTTGGTCGATGTTCCTGGCTCTTACGTGGCACAATTTGAGCACGTGAGTATAATCTACAAGCTGGATATTGCGGAACATGCTAACACAAAATTCCAAAAAGACGGTTCTGCTCCGGCCCAACTGCAAGGAGGTGATCTCCCGAGGAGACGATTACTAAGAAAATGTGAGAAACAGAGGTCGAATCATTCTGGTAATACTAGCTGTCTTCAATTATCTGTATGCTCGGCTTCAACAGTCACGGAAAACAAATTGGTAAAGCGATTCAACACGCCTTATAACATACTTATAGCAGCATATATCCCGCCGACGACGCTCTTTCAGCCCGCAAAAATCCAATAATCAAACACCACCATTTTCCCTCATCTCAGAATACCGCAATATGAAACCTCATCCCCCATCCCATGACTAAACTTCCTACAAAAAATCTCCATACCTAAATTCCCACCTCTAATCCTCGATTACCACAAGAAGACTATCGACCAACAAAACCACACGTATTATTCACACCCTCCCTAAATACATTCCAAGTTCCACCTCCTTCAACCTCTCTCTAACCTAGAACCTAATCCTATCCCCCTCCCACCATCAATTACCCTCCCACCAACCCCACCATCAAACCCGCTTCCCACCCCCCCTTTCGTATCCCCCTCCCTAGCTCTCCCATCCAAAGCCTTCATTCCTCTTGGCAAAAACCCATCCATAACTAACGCCCATCCACACCCGTCAAGAATACACTATACAAAACCCAAAGATCCCATCCAAGCCGATGAAGCCATAGCAGTAGCGATGCAATATACAAACACTATACCTCCACTACACCTCCACTTTGCATTACTAAAAAACAGCACCTACGGCCGAAAGCCAAGGAAATCGAAACAAAACGAAACGTTATACCACGAAATGAAAAGAACGGGGAGTACATGTAAGGGGGTTTGGAGAAGGAAGGGTAGTGCGGGTAGTAAATATTGTAGTTGAAAACATGCGCGGACGATTTATTTTTCTGATTATATTTTACGAGAGAGAGAAATCTTGCCCTGCTTTTATGTATACGTTTTAGATTTTAGGGTTCTTGTTGGTAGGATAAGTGAGAACGTCGGTTTTTGGATACGTGGTTGAAAACTTGCTGTGGCTATTAGGGATAAGTTAGGATGGGAAGATGGGATATATAATGGTGGGAGTGTGGGTTGGGATAGAGGTGAGAGATAGAGATAGAGTTAAGAGAAAGAGATAAGGAAGAGTAGCTAGATCATATAGCCATCTTCTTCTTGGTAATAACGGCTGGAATCTCGACATGTTTACAGTCAATTCTATAGTAGACTGACCACCATTTCGTTCCTCGGCTACTAACAAGTAAGGTAAGGTATATACTGTTAATTATTACCGTATAGACCAGGAATACGACTTCGTCGACAGTCATTTGTGACAGATAGGGGAGGGAAACAATGGCTCATATCCCACCTGAAATGACGTTCCCTCCTATTGTCGATACTGAGTACCTCTTCCGACCCGTAGCAGCACGTGAGCACAGTAACCATCCAGCCTCCTCTCCCACCACCCTATTCCGATAACATAAAGCGCACCAGCCACTCGCACCCCACAACCCACCCCCATCCATCATAAAGCAGCATCCTCATTAACCCCCTCAAACGCCCTCCTTACCTCCCCCTCCAACACCTTCGTCGGCGCCACAATCCGGAAATCCACCGGCATCCCATAAACAAAAGGCAGCAGGCGCCGCACGACCTCGACGCCTAGGAACGCCCCATCCGGAGCGTAAGCTTGCGTGACGTCGAGCGTGAAGCGGTCCAGATGGAGGAAAGCGACGCGGTCGAATTTGTCCTGCCAGATCTGCGCCAGTTCCGATGCGAGGGTTCGGCATTCGGTTTTGTATTCGTTCAATGTGTTGTTGGTGGTGGGTTTTGCGCCATAATTCGAAGGTGGAGAAGACGTGTTCGGCAGAGTCGTTTGTCGTTGGCGGGACGGGCTTGAGAGATCGTTCTTCGTGAAGTGCAATTCGATGTGGCGGATCTTGAAGGCGGCGTTGTTGGGGACCTGTCTGGAGAACTCGGCTGTTGACGGGTTGTACGGCGGTAGTGTCATGAAGCGCATTGAGTCGTTTGCGGCACCAGCTCCGACTATCCAAGAGTTTTTCGACCAGTAGATCTGGCTGTATTTGTGGTAGAGCTGCTTGTCCAAGGACAAGAACATCTCTGTCACTGGGGCATCAGTCTTGGAATGTACTTCTCTGGGGCCGAAAGTATCCGCGTATAGTATGTCCTCGATGATGTTGCGTACCTCCGGAGGCAGGCTGAGCACTTTGCTTTGGAAATGTTCCCAGGATGTGTTTGAGTAGACGTGGTTCTCAGTCCCAACATCCTGGATGGGATCACTAGACTCATGGGCCATACTGTTGGTGGGGAGTTTTATCCCTTCTCTGAGAATACTGGCTGAAGCGTCATGTTCCGCAGGATCTCCCAGGTGTATCTCCAATTCAGAGTGAGGCGGCTGCTTCTTGTTATCTTCAGCTATCTCGATCTCCGGCAGTGGGCGATCTGGTAGAATCCTAGGACGTGTGTGGTACGGAAAGCGGTTTGGCTTCGATGCACTTAGGCTCACCGCGCCCTCGGACGAACACTCCGGCCCGCTAGTCCTAGTCACCCGTATCATCTGCATTTGAAGTGTAATATCGGGTCCTTGCGTCCGTTGGCAGGAACATTGCTCCGCTAGCATTCGTATCTATCAAGACCACGGGAGAGATATACGCGAAATTCTTCCAATGACCTCGTAGCTGATGCCTAAAAACTCTCAATCAGCTCGTAATCGCCAACGTCAACTTAGCACTTCACATACCTCAAGATAGCAAAGGTAGCCGAACGACAAGTGGATCGTTATGCATTGCGGCTTTCGAGACACACTCTGGAGTCTATTTGGTGGAACAAATGCAACAGGAAATGCATACGAAGAATCAAATATTGCGAACCTTTTGATCATATAAATGACTGGATATATGCAAAGACTAGGCAAACAACAACGGAGACTGCGAGCACAGTCCGCATAATCGCAATGATCGGGTCCTTCGACTTTTGGGTCATATCTCAACCGGCGCTACTGTAGCTGCCCGTTTGCTGATCGAGATTTCACGTCAATCTCGAATCCTAATCAGAAGTAAATAGGTTTAGCTTGAGCCATTCATAGCCAATCACGATTTCTGCCAGAAAGCGACGTGACTTGTGATCATAGCCTTGTAGCCTTGTAGACTTGAGGTAGACAGGGAGCGGCTATAGCGTTTAGTGATAAAGATACACCTACAATCTATTGCTCTTCGCGATATGATTGGATAGACCCGTTACGTGGAACGCTGCCAGGTAATTTTGTCATAGCGGAATTGAGATAGCTGTGTAGAGCGGTTGTACCATGTGGTTCGCTGGTCAATCAGGTCACTGTGATCTCGACTTGTCCAATAGATGTCAGTAAAATGATGGGTCATAGTTAGGATCGTAAGATCAAGCGTAGAATCTGTTGTACTCAATCAGACTCGCAGGAAGACAGCTAGAAAAGCAAACATGCCAAGCGAACTGCTTGGCATTGGCACAAAACAGAAAGACCAAGAAGCATGTGAGTACTTAGACGTCAATAAGTCCAAGAAAGCATGGTCGGCGTGCCTGAGCTCGCATAAAGCTATGTCGCTTGCCGTTTACCGGCCCATAGGCCCATCGGCTAGATGCTGACGAAAGTGCCCTCCCTGAATGCTGAAGATTGCCAGCGGAGAGTTTTCATGCCTTTGACCAATGGGAGATGCAGGATTATGATGCCGCTGCACATGCATGCATGAATGGTCACATCAGACGCATAAGATCGTACTGTTCCCACCCAGGTTGGGAAGCAATCCGTTCCAGCTGGGACACACTTACCTCGCGACAATATCCCATAATCACCTAACAGGAATATGTATAGAGCTGTGTTTCGAAACACAAAAACTGACGCCTTGACGAGACCATGGGTTTCTGGTAGAAAACCGTTGCGCACCATGGGAAACCGAGGCCAAGCTATCGAAAAGCGAGAATGCTAGGACAATATGCCTACCATGTATGCCAGTTGGTCGGCATTGAGTTAGTTACTAAGCCACCTGTCCGCTTGACAGGACCGAAGATCAATTGGTATGAAACATGGAGTGGATACCCGACGTTGCATGGGCAATAAGCTCATCATAATAACCAACTGCGGCTCCTCCGATAAATCCTCCATGTGTTGGCCGAGGTATATGCTTCGTTGTTCTCGACATGTGGCGAGTCGGATATATTCGCTGAGAGCGGCGTGCGCAACGCGCACAGCTGGAACCGGAACGACAAATGACGATTGATGATGGGTTCTGCATTACACAATGAAGAGGAACTCCACTCCAAAGCTATGGATGGCCGTTATGAAAAGCATCCGTCCAGTCTGTATCTCCACGTCATAAGAGCAGGTTGTCTCAAACGTGGTCCTGCATACTTAAGGTTATGATTCAGTGTAGGTGCACAGACGATGTGCTTGTCGGCACGAGGTACTGAACCGCAGGTTCTCCGGGATCGGATTTGACCGTCTTCAGCGCCTGATAGATCGAGGCCTAGTCTGTCAGGCTCTCCATGTGGACGTGGAGAGGTGACACGTATTCTATGTTGTACTTCTATTGAATACGCATAGAGTCCAGGCAACCCTTCTGAATTCAACTTCGTTTGATCCGGTCCGAACTCGACTGCTAGTCCCACGTCCGCACAAAACAGAGGCTGGAGTATCATACAGCGGTTCCTGGAGGGATGCTACGTTTTCGGACTCGCTGTTGCTTCTTTTCAAGCGGCGGACCTCTGATAGCCAGAACAGAACCCTGCGAATAGGACGAAAGAGTAAGAGAGACAGATACGAAAAATGCAAGGAATGTCTGCAACCTCGGTCTGTGAACTGTACTGGCCAAGGCATCGACAGTCCATACCGAAGAGAGAGAAACCGTAGCGATAGGTGTAAGTGCAATATCCTCAGGCAGGCAAAAGCCTATGGCCGTCAGAGCCTGCCACCAAAATACAATATTGGGTATCATCATAAACATCACGCCTCGTAAAATCTTCAGAGCATCGCCTCAAGGCCACTATAGCTGACTTTGCAGTCTCTCTCCATCCTGCGCACTGCCCTCGCTCCTGACCGGCTTGACCCTTCCGCCCACGAATCCTCTCCTGTTTCTCCCCGTCCTTCCCCGTCCCAGCCAATTTAGCTTCAGTAACTTTGCCAGTTCTTCCATCTTCGCCTGCGCGTCGTCGCCACTCTGTAACGACCCAAGCACGCTCACACATTGTAGCATCCTGCCCACAGTCTCGGTGACTTGCGAGCTAGATGGTGGACCTTGGCTGGGACGCATGTTGTTGCGTGTGGGCGGCAAGCCGAAAGTGGGAAGTTCTGGGGCCGAGAGGTTGGAGGTGGCGCGGCTGCGGCCGCCATCGCCTAGGAGGGTAGAGCCTTGGGAATTGAAAGAAGAGACGCCTGGGTCTAAGCTGGCTGCCGTGCTGGGACGACCGCCGAAGACGCCGTCGAAAGACTCAACGATAGGACTGACACCTGCATTGATGCTGTCCAAGCTCAATCTGGAGAACATGTCCTTCAATGCTTCGTAGTGCATCAAGACAACGTTGTCGCGGTAAGAGATGAGCACAATTCTACGGACGTCGAATTCGTATCCGAAGGCGTGATCTGTGGAGTCCAAGTCGGTGCTCCAGAAGTCGGCCGCTTCTTGTGCTGTCATGAGCGACCCGTGGCCTCTGAATTCAAGATCGAGCGGGAGAAAGACAGCTTGCATATACGGCAGTATAGTGCCGAAGACAAACTGCCACATTTTGACCAGGTGCGGAACTAGGTTCTTATCTGGCAAACCTTGGAGGCTCTGATTCAAGGACGCGAAGCCAGTGTAGACGAAGTCGCGGAGGTCTTCCGTGACGGTGGTGGGTATGCGCTTTACAATGCAACGCTGGATGTAAATAGTGACTAGCCTGTTGAGATCTTCAACAGGTATCCTCAGCTCCTCGCCCTCGAATATGACCAGTAGTTTCGCCTTCAAGAAATCCCAAACATCCTCGGGCCGCATGTTGTTCAGTCCAAAGCCGGCCAAAGCCGCTGGGTTTGTTGGGATATCGGCAGCATACGAACCCGATGAGCCTCCAAGGATTGAAGGAGCAAGCCCAGACCCTCCACTCAAAGCTCCTCCTGTTGCCCAATCCACCTTGTCAATGTCGGCTTTCTTGGGCGCAAACGGCGGTGCATAGGGTGTTGACTTTTCCTCCTTCTTTTTCTCTCGTAGCGCTCGGCCACCATGACGAAGATCAAGACCGCTGAACGAGGTCGATGCAGGACTCGGGGGAGCAGGTGCAAATGAGTAAAGCGGAGGGGGTCCTTTAGAATCAGTTGACTTCGACTTGGTAGACGATGATGTAACAGGGAGAGCGAGATCATCAACAATCTTGTCCTTTAGTTTATTCTTCTGTCTTGACAGAAAGTGGTGCTTGTGGGCCTTCTCTTTCTCGTAGTTGGTTTGACGATCCAGGGGCACCAACGTTGAAGTGGATGCATTGTTTGTAGAATATAACGACGAAGTACTTGAGTTCAGAGAGTCTGCAAAGCTTGTCACAGAAGGATTCGCCATATTCTTCAAGCCGCTTGGCCCAGAGGACCCCACTTTATTGGGCGATGGCAAAGGTTTCTCTTTGTCCGACTCCTTGCTACTTCCACTTTTTGGCTTGGAAAACAGTTTCAATTTGGATTTCTCTGTCCTGAGCTTATGCTCTTTCTCTGGTGGCTCATTGTTGGGGAGGTTGGGCGAGACCTGGGCACTTCTTGGGAAAGCCGCGTTAGCAGCTGTCGTAGCCACAGCAGAGTGTCCACCAGTGGCACCATTGTGCTGATACCGTCCGGGCGTTTGAGGACCTTGCGCCCTTCTTATGTTGTCCGAAGAGACTGTCTGAATCGGTGGAGGTTTCCGTCTGCCTGTGAATGTACCTGGAGGGCTTTGGTGCGGGCTGGGTATAGTGATTGACCGCTGTCTGCGGTGTTGTTGCGAGACTTGTGATTGATGTTGCATAGCAGCTTGCGCAGCTATCTGAGAGGCGGAAAGATTGGCCATGACATTCTGATCTGAGGGCGTTGTTGAGGGTAGGGAAGGTTCGAAGAATCCTTGAGAATGCTGCCGCTTGTGCCCTTGAGCTTGGGGTGCAGCTGTAAGTGGGAGTTCGCTGAAGAGCTGCAGATTTGGCGAGTGACGTGAATAACTGTTCAGGGATGTTGTGCTACCCGCGACACTGGATGCAGGATACGATGGACGCGCGAATTGAGATTGTTGGGGAGGTTGGGGCGATTGAGAGTTGTGGGATTGGGATGTGACCCGGGATGAGCTGGAAGAGTCGCTCTCGGAGAGGTCAGCGCTTTGTGATGGAATTGGTGAAGCTGTTCGGCGTGGGGAGAAGGCGCCAGGGCGCCGATATGAGGAATTCATGCTTGAGCATACGTGCGTTGCAAGGGCATTTGGGGGTGAGACAGCGGGGGTAATTACCTCATATACGTACCTTACCTTAGTACCTTAGGGCCCGCATCGGTTAGCCCACGGGTACTAGTAACCCTATTTGAGGCTCTAGTTGGGGCACAGTGGTCTAGGCTTCAGGTGTGAAGCCTCCCAGGATAGTCCCTGAACTCCCAAACCGTTGTGTCATCAATATGTTGTATTACAACTTTGTTGTGGAAGTAAGATACAAGTGCGAGGATGACTTGGAACACCGGAAAAGCAAAGTAGTGTCCTCATCCCCTAAAGATGACCTCTATGACATATCGATGTCAGACATCTCTATTATTCACCAATCGAAGAATGACCGAAGTACAAATGTATATATATATCTCAGATCATACCAGTTCGTTGCATCGTACCGCGTCATTGCCATACCCCGTCGTGAATCTATGACTTGCTTCCTCCACCAAGGAATCCACCAGTCAAATTCCCTGCCCAACCTTGCGCCTTGTTCAACGACTCCTTACCACCACCTGCAAGATTCGAAGCCCATCCACCCTCGCTCTCCTTCTTCGGCTGCTGCGGCTTTGGTTTCTCCAGGGCTTCCGCCTCCTCGGTAGCCTGACCCTCCGCCTTCTCCGCTTTACCAACGCCTTTGTCGCCGCGGAGTCGCAGTGGTAGGTAACCCCATGCGGAGACCAACATGCCTTTGGCGGTCTTGTCCTGCACCTCTTTCTCCATCCTCGAAGCTTCGGCTTCAGCAGCATCCTTCTCTTCTTGTTGCTGCTTTTCGGTATTCTCGACGACTGGTTGATTTGGCTTTCCATCCTTGCCAACGCCGAGAGGGTTATCTTTGAGTATCTGACTGCCCTCTGCTTTCGCTTTGTCAGCGAGCTTCTTCTGTGCTTCTTCCTCGTCCATCTTCTTAAGAGCTGCTTCTTCCCTAGCAACAGCCTCCATCTCGATATCCTCGAAGCCGATCTTTTTCAGGATACTTCCAACAAGATATCTGTATCTCAAATGGCCACTGACGGTTTCACTGACATCCACATTTTCCACGCTGGAGATGCCCTCTATCTTTTGGAGACCTGCAACGCCGTACTGGATGCTGCTAGTACGGTACAAGAAGCCCAAGACGTAATCATTTTCGCTGTAGACGTTGACGAGTCTACTAGCGACGACAGAGCGCATAACGCGCCAGTCACTTGTGGTACTGGGTGCTGGTGCTCCGATCATGACAACGCTCTCGATAAGGCCAAATGCCCTACGCTTTGCGAGCGACATGAGGCAAGAGTAAATCACTCGCGCACCAAGTGAGTACCCGATCAGGGTGACCGGTCTTTCACCCTGCGCCTTATTGATCAAGGCGTCAGAAAGTACCTCGCCGGCTTTTTCAGCACGGCTCCTAGCAAGCGAAAATGGATTATCGACTACCCTAGCGACTTGGAGCAGCGCAACAGGCCACAGTGCGCTGGCCAGCTCAGCAAAGATCGTTCGTTTGATCAGTTCCGATTTGGCATAGCCCCATGCAGCTGAAGACACCATAGCTGTCATGCTGTTGCCAAGATTCATGAGAGCTTCCAACTCGAAACGCAGAGCGAAGACTTCGCTAGCATGACCCAGAACACGCCATGGGGTTACAACCTCGGACTTTGATGTCAGCCAGCCTGTTATGCCAATCGTAACGCGCAGCCGACGGTGCGCTGGATCTTCGACACCTTCCTTTTCCTCTTGGGTCTCCTTGTGAGCTTTCGTCTTTGAGTTGCGGATAGCCTCCTTAGCCATACTCGCCCCCTCGCCCTTCTGCCGTGGCTGAACTCCACTTTCATCAGTGAGCGTCTTCTCGACACTCTCGGATTTCTTGGCAAGATCTGCTTCTTCCTCCTTCTCCTCTTCCTCAACGTCAATATCCTTTCCGTCCTTTCTCACCGGCAAGAACGCAAAGTCCTCCACTTCTCGGGCGTAGTTGTCCATCATTTGTCCTGTCATACGTCCTCCGTAAGCTCCAAACAGCCCGCCGACAAGGACTGTGCTCCCAGCCACGGTGCCAAGATATCCTGCTGCAGCTGTGGCTCCTAATCCCAATCCGCCCATGACGCTTCCCACACCAGCTGCGACTAAAGGCGCGGCGAGACCACCTGTCACGCCAATAAGTGCAGCCCCAGCGACAGACGCTAGGCCGACTTTCCATTTGCGTGAGTCCTTGTTCTCCTCAGCTTTCTTTTTGGTCTCTTCTTCGCCTGACATATGCTTCGCGGCCTCAAGCAGCCCCTTAGCCATCTTCTCTTCGTCCTCAATTAGAACCTTAAGTGGGAGGTGAAGCGAGGAGGTCATGTAGAGGAGGAGCACGCGCGATGGAGCGATGTAGTGTTCAAGGGATAGAAGCAGAAGGAGCATAGAATGTATGATGAGGATCTTGTGTTTCTCTTCAAGAGACGCAAGCGACGTATCAATGGGAGGATAGAACTTGGAGAGGGCAGCGGCGGCCGATTCACTGGACTCCGTCGAGTTCGACGGGTCGACCTTGGTGTCCGACGCCGTTGGTACGGTTGAGGCTGGAGGCTGTGCGTGCTTCATCTGTGATGCTGCTTCCTCTTTCGAATTGACAACCTCGCCTACTCGTATGATGACATGTGTGCGCCATTCGTCGAAGAACTTGAGGGAGTCTTTCTTCAGTTCCTTCATTGCAGGTGCGCTCAGCTCTTTCTCCCTCTGCTCCTTCATCTTTCGCTCCGCGTCAAGTTGGGCAACATCTGCAGTCGCGGGGTCGAAATTCGGATTCATGATCTTATCGTCTTCGGAGGTCAGCTCTTGAACGAGGTCTTGGGAGATACCAGCCTAAGAATATCAGCGTCCATCACCATGAAGCTTCCTGCGCTGCTCACGTTTGCGTCGAAGCTCGAGGTGATAGTCTTCCGCATAGCAGCTGTAGCACTGGCGATGAGGAGCGTGAGCTCCCCTCGTTGATCCTCATCGAGTAGGGTAGTAAGAGACTCCTCTTTGCTCTCTTGCTTTTCCCCGTGAGCTGACATCTTGAAAGAGATATGTAGTAGACTGGATGAGGCTGCTTGCTAAGTCCAAAACGCCCCAATTGAGATATGGTAAGGGTTATCGGCAGGACTAGAAAACTTCATCGGCCATCAAGTGCTTCTTGGTGGGTGTGAAACAAGAATTCAGTGCTGGTGACGTAGCAATATTTACCTTCCTCGTAATTTGGCCCCTCCACGCGCGATACCACGATAGGGCTGAGATGTTCTCGCATCCAGAGCCCAACCTCAACTACCTAGGTACCTTACTTCATGTGCTCTGTAAACCTTGAAGAACATGGGAGAACGTTCGAAACAGCTGCTCTCGTTCACGAGCAGTGCCACTACGAGCAAATTGAATACATACTGGTATCGATTGAGTTCTATGCCAATATCTCGTGGTTGACTTCCATATAGGGGAATAATATATTTGAAGATATGTGTTCATGTATGCAATGTTGTACTCGATCTACGACGAAGAGGAAGATAACAGGACTCAGCGACGACTGGCTGGTCCTCTGCCTTTAAAGGTCCTCCGAAGCTCAACTTTACAAAAATATCCCATACGGAGTGAACTCCTCAACGTAGCCCATCGTTATCCTGTTGTTCAGATGTCAGTGCAGCACGGACAGAAACGAGGAAGTTGAAAATCTCAACAGCATCCCTAGAGCATAGAGGGAAGGCTTTGTGGGGCTGACATACTTGGTACGTGTTGCATCTGGAAAGTGCTCATCGACATCTCGTAAAGAGGCATTGAAAAGTGGATCTTGCTTCATGCGCACGAGACTGTCCATGCTCTCTGACATGAATTGACTGGACCAATCGATATCGGCATCATTGGTGGACTGGGTGTCATGCTCCTTGCCCACGAGACTGCGGGTCTCAGTCGTGCTGTGAGTCTGTGTGAAGGTCAGTATCAATGTCAGGCTCGGCAGTTTTAAGGGTATTGGCAGATGCGACGTCCTCCATGCAACACGACATATTCGATGATCAGGAAAAGCAGCATCAGACTTGGGCTGCGTAAATCGGAGAAGATGTTGCCTACTTGAGTCCATCTGACGAGTCCATATTTGGTCATCAAATCCTTGAAAAGCTGAGAGTGATTCTTTGTTATGTACTCCCCGTACTCCTCTTCGTTGGCTGAGGATCTGCCATGGCCACGAATGGCGAGACAATAGAGTCTCCGATTTGGAGGACAGTCAATGGCTATGGAAGGCTCGTTGGGAGGAGTCAAAGGCAGGAAAGAGGTTTCTGTGAGTTGGTAAGACATGGTCGAGTGACTGAAATGGTAAAGCTTGGGTATCGGTGGGAGTTTGCACAAGCCGTAATTCAAATAGAAGCAGACTGAGGAGACAAGGCCATATAAATAATAATAAAGCCAACAGGTAGCACAAACTCGGGTGTAGCGCTGTTAGCCGTGCTAAAGGATCTGCATGAGCGTTTGTCCATGATTGAAATCCGCTTCCAATTCTGATTCCCCGAAGAGTGTGTCAGCAGTTAACAAATCAGCATGGACAGTATGCCAAAACCCCATATTCCGGCGTGATCACCGCTGTCCGATCCTACCGGAGTGAGTCGGGGTCGCGGCACAAGATCAGAGACCTGGACTGCAGGTTGACCGGTAGCCAGTTCTACCACACCTAGAACATATAAAAGTCCGTAAATCGAAGCCCCTCACAGAAGGTGCCTACAGCCCATATCCTGGCAATTTTGTGCCAGCATATGGGATAACCCAGGATCCAAGACCCAATCGGTGTTGAAATGGCGACTAGACCTATAGGCACTTACTCCGATCCGAACATTCATGTTTAGTAGGTTTCAAATGTGCTATGGGAATCTGAGTATGAGGTATTGTTGTACTGTTGTACTGTTGTGGAAGAAGCCAAAACAGCTCAGGATAATCATTGCTAGCGTTGTCACACCCGCAGGCGCTAGACGGGCGCTAGAACAATATCGATCTAGAGCGGATGATGCATAAAACAATGAAACGCCCACCACGCAATTAATATCAATGGACATACTACGGTAAGCAGTCTGTGCCACCAATAGGACCTTACGTTGCGACCTGCGCGCCATATATTATGGTTTGCTTCGACACTATTCTATATCAACTAATGCGGGTGATATACTCCGCAATAGAGTGCGCATACTCCCTAAAGTATCCCACCTAGGATGCTGTTTCACAATCTTACCCCGGATCTTCAATCTAAAACCACAGCACGGACCGTCAGCGGGTGGAAGAGGGATGAAGCCCGGTTGGCTTGTACTTTCGATCCTTGAATCACTGTACCTTACCTTAGCATACCTTTGCTGCATTTCCCAGGTACATATCACACACATCTCGGCTCACCCAATCAATATCAAAGGTAGTCATAAAATCTCCGAGGCCTGAACACACACAGAGATAGATACCGCTAGTAGGAGGTACGACGATCAATCTCTGTTAGATGAAAGGTGGAAAGTTGTCACGAATTCGGCTCTGTTAATAAGATCCATGTCGGCGGTGAAGTTCTCCGAGCGCGAAACCCACACTGAATACTATCTGCTCTTGGTGGCGGCGTGTTGTGCTGATGGCAGGTGGATATGACAATTGATGAGAGCTGTTCGTGCTGTATGACCTTACGCACTCTTCCTGTATGGTTTTCATTTTCGGATCTCACCAGTCTATTGATTCCAAGTCTATAAGAGACCTCCTGTTCTATCTGTACCCCGGGATATCAGTGAGGTGTTCTAATGCCAGTCACTCCTATCTTTTATCGAAGTCTATAAGAGCTGTTTCTAGTTCTATCATTATCCAAATATATGGATGATATATTCTAATGCCAGTTACCTTTATCTTCAATCTCCCATTCGCGCAAACTTAGTCCAATGTTCCTGGTCGTATATTCGACATTTCATTCGTGCGATATCCAATACTTGTCGACTGCGGAGACAATGGTCAAGAAGTATATGTCAACATTCTATGCCCCCTCCTCGCTTTCCCTCAACATTGCATCTACCTCCCTCCTAGCCTTGTGTACTTGACAGCGCAAGAAATGCTCAAGCGATTGATATATCGGATACTCCGCACCACTCGATCTGCCACTGACAGCGTTGGCGGTGGAAGATTGCACCGCGAACGCGTCGACTAGCTTGCTGACTTTGCGTAACTCGCTGAGGACGAGTTGGAGGATGAAGATGTATTCGTCGTCTGGATCAATATTGTAGCCGCCAATGGCGATGGGCGTGTCCATTACGATATTGTGCGGACTCCGCTGGGATGTGGAAGCCGGTGCAGAGCATGTTGGGGATAGTGTGATGAGAGACGTTGATGAACTTGAGGGGGTTAGAAGGTCCCCTGAGCATGATGACGCTTCTCTGCAGGTGGTGGCTGGGGACGAGATGGGCAAGCGACAGATAGCGGTATGGCAATCGAGGATCCTAGAAATTATGAGAGCCAGGGTCAGAGTGAAGCTGCTCGAGTGCGAACATGGACAGTGCAGTATTTTGTTGAAGGCGGAGATGGCGGTGCGGCTGGTGGCGAGGATTTGTTCGACGGTGTGAAATGGTATAAGGTGCGGGGATGAAGCGCACATGCTAGAGGGAAGCGAGAGGCTGTGAATGGTTTCGGAGGCAAGCTCAACGCAGTTTTGAGTTTGGTGCGCAATGCTGCTGGCTTGGTGGGGTATGTTGTAGGGGGATGTAAGGAGATCCGGGGACTGTTGTTGAAAGACTGATTGCTGCGCTTTAATACGCATGTAATCGGTATCAAGATTGGCGTTGTTTGGGAAGGGCGCTGCAAAGCTCAGCTGAATGGGGTTGGATATAGTGGCCTGCAAATGAGTCGCCGTCATTTTTGGTTGAGCAAGGTGTGAAGCATTGGCTTGGGCATCAGAGAAGCTGGCAAAGCTAGGAGAAGCAGGCAGATCTGACACGAAGTTCCATGGCTGCGGGCCAACATAGTCGAAGTCTTGTGCGCAAGAATCAAGACCAACGTCGGGTAGTTGCTGCGTTATGTTATTCGGACTGTCGCTGCTTTCAGAGGTAGTGTCGGTGCAGCAAGACTCTGGTTTGCGGTGCTCTCTCACGGACGTCTTGCTACCGGTAATGTTGTCTCCGCTTCGCCCTGACTTTGAAGTTCTGCCCATCCGTCTAGAGGCGCTGTAATTGCACGGAATATTGACGTAAAGGCATCGTTGGCAGGACGGACGGTCTCGGCCGCAGCGGACCTTTGCGTGGGCACAATTATCACACGAGGCCCGCAACTTTGGTGTCCTGCCGTTTTCTTGTCTCGCATTTGAGTCCCGGGTTGCGATACGGATCTCACGTGACGTGTCGGTCTCCATGCTGGTCTAAATATCGTCCAGTCTAACCTGTGATTTGTTCTTTTCTAGACTTTTTCGAAAGGTGGATAGTGAAGTGTATAGGGCCGATCTCAGCCACGCGTATTTGTTGCAGTATCTCCTGGTTGGGCACACTCCCATGGACGATTTGCTTTGCAAGAACAATAGAATTGGAACACCAGAGTCTTGCAACCATAAGAGACTGGACATCCTCGGATGCTCGCGTATCGACCCCTTTATGTTGAAGAAAATCAACGATACCCAAGACTTGACAAGTAAGAAAGGTCCGAACGCATGCCGATCTACCGAGTGTCTTCGGCCGAGGATAACGACAGTGCGCCTTCCAGAGAACCTCGTGTGTACATAGAACATACATCGAAGACAGATCTGTTGTTCTCGCCAAGTAAATATATATCAAGTTCGCCAGGATCAGGCATAGCTTGCGCACAGATGCTCTATGTTGGAGAAAATTTCAATTGACGTTGACTTTGTATGGTGTTATAGCGACCAATGCAGGGTTCAAGGTAGAGGAGTGCTATGAAACGTGACTGCTATTGGGCCGCGTTGGACTTCTTGAACGCCGGAGAATACTATCTGCCTCATGTCATGCAGGCTGCCGAAAGATCTGATGAGGATCTTGGACCATGGTCAGGGGTACCCTCGTGACGAATATGAAGACTCCTCTTACACTCGTGCATGTTGTTAACTTGTCATCATGCAGGAGATTGGCACAATGCAACATCTCCTTGCAGTGTAACGTAGATGACGGGATCACGAGATTGACGGTCATTCGAGATTGTACTATCGCCACCTGACTTGATTGGCTAAACTGGTAGGGCCACGGCCGTAACATCTCCATTTGTTAGCAAATTACTCAGTAATCTCGAATGACCGTCAATCTCGTTAGCACGTCATCGACGTTAGTGACAAAAATGTTAGCATATTGCAAAACTACCATGCTTGTCTGGATAACGTACAAGATTACCACCACCAATTTGCAAAGATACAAGACCGTCGTATCAGCCCCATGATCAACCTCGTAATCAGCCCCATGTATCCCACAAAAGCTGGGTATGGTAAAAATGCATACTTACAAAACTGGTATTTTTGCAATCTAGCGCGGCGATTCAGAGCTCAATCAGTCTGATGATATTAGCATGTGCGCCAACGCAGTCAAACAATGACCGACCTCGTGCAGGCCCTCACCATGTTATAGCATAGATGGCTACCCTCTTAGGTACAGAATTGTCTACGCATGAATATATGCAGGAGATAAATTAGATTAAATTCCGACCCGATTGACCTTGATGCTGGATATGGCGTGGAGGTCGAGTGCCTCAAGGTCTAGAGGGTTCCGTTGATGCATCTACCCAACATGCGCCGAGAAGCGGCGTCTGAGTACATGCTTTTTTTGACGACAACTTCGAGGACAAAATAGCTCCTGTGACGGTCTCAACTAGCTCCCGGTGGCGTCAAGCTCAAGTTGATTGACAGTGTAGATCAACGCTCTATTGGCCTGCAACTAGAGACCCACTCATGATAGCTAGGTAGTGTTCAGCTTCTCTAGCTGTATCAAGAAGGACCATAGGAGAAGTAGGCTGATCACCAAGTTTAGACAGCATATGGAAGGAAGCACGCAAACACACACACACACAGGATAGACACCCTCACGCGTCGCACTAGACCTCATCTTCTCGCCAACGGACGAGGGACTTTCGTAGAGTAGATCTCTCCTAGCAGTAGGTATCCCGGGGCATGCGTCGAATTCTATCCGACTCTTAGGAAAGCGTGATAGTGTCAGCAGACCATAGCGTGTAATCTAGCCAGTCGAGAGTCGTTCGACGAATTCAGCATGCGTTGGACATGCAATCGATGTAATCAGCCGTTATTCCTCGCCTTCAGAAGGTGCAGCCGCCCGTGGCCGATGGACTCTTTGAAAAGGTATAGTAAAACATGAATGAAAACGAGACAAGTGAATGGGGTTTGCCGGGAGCCCCGCAGGAGGCCTAGGTTCTTATCTACTACATTAGACTAGCGGCTCGGTTGCCCACCCCTCCCGTGTGGATCGAGCCGAACCGATTGAGGAATAGGGTGACATCGGGAGCAACGGGCCGAATACGCCGCACCAGATGTTGTGCCCCACTTTTCAACCTTGGCATACGCTGTAAAGTACTTAGTACAGAGCATGGAAGTTGTTCCTCTACTTATACTAAGTTAGCAGAGGGCTTAGCTCACATCCTGCAGAATTGTCCTTGTCTACTTCTGGTACTTTAACGCTGTACCCAACAAAGCGCCTTATCACGATAACGAATTACCGAACGCCATTGGGCATACGATCGAGGGTGGTACCACTGACCGCCCAATTTTAGATCTCAAAGGCCTTCACTGATCAACGTTTACATGTGGGCATGATGATTGGCCCAGACGAGTGTTTGGGAACCGTTCAACATCAATTGCTGTTCACACTACCGAAGATTTGATATACACCTTCCAATCTCAGTACAAGCTTACCCTTGCGAGAGGGTCTCTGAGATCTATCGCTAGACTTATGAAAGACTGAAGATACAAGATAAAGGGCCGAGAGAGAGTTAATAGTTCAAAGCCCTCTGCAGTGGTTGTGTCGCAGTCAAGCTTATACGGACCTGATGCATCCGCTGCATCAGTGATGAACTCGATTTTAGTCTGCATCAGCAGAAAAGACACAGATGCCTGACAGATGGGATGTTCAAACAGTATCAGAAGGTATCTCCAGCAGTCTAATGATTGTGACAGCAGAGAACCATGACAGGACGTCTCACACAGTTGTTGAAGAAACAGAAGCTTTGCTTGGTGTCAATGCATGTTATCCCTGATTTGGGCAAAAGGAGACACCGAAGAACGCCATGGGAAGGATCTTCCATTGGACAAGTCAGCTGATTATGTGCTTCATCACTGACATGAGAATCAGGTTTTCTCTGACAGCAAGCTCAAGCTTAGTCCTCGAGTCAAACTCGGCCATATGCCTTGCTATGGTCAGCTGATCCGTCGACCCTGAAAGAGACAAGTCCGCGTCCACAGGATACTTACAATCCTGACGATTATAGTCTTGTTCGGGCCACTAAAAGCTAGGTCGATATAGCAAGATCGAAGATACACTTCTTATACTCGTACGAAAATAGGTTTAATTATATTGGATGGTATCAAAGAATGATTATGAGTTCTCATTGCCTACTATATCAATCCTCGACGATGCATCACTGAAAGAGCTGACGCATCTGGGTATCAGTGAGCTGATCTTATCTTCTCCATCATCAAACCAAAATGGAACGAAGCCCCTCAGGTTGAATATATTCATGACCAACCACCAGTACCCGGAGGGCGCAGCCGGTTTCTACGAAATTATACCTTCGAATTCACAAGATCATCGATAACGACTGATACCTGTGTGGCGTGATTATCTGGCATTCATAGACCATCGATCTACCCGAGGCATCTGTCTCATCGGGAGATCCATACAGGCCTACGAGATCGCGTGGGCCTAGTATGGCCGACAGCATGTATTGAACCTGCTATAATAAGCTCTAGCATGATAGGGGTACTAGGACCCTATCATTTACAGTCCCCATACGCTAGAGGATGAAACTCCAAGTCGTCAATTGAATCCGCACGAACGCCTCGGAGTCCGAAGCCAACATGATTGCTAGATGTGGGATCTCGATCATGATGCAATCGGTGGGAGCTGGCACAACAAAGAACCTTCAACGATTGTCTCGATTAGCGGGAAAAAAGGGGCAATGTTCGTGGATGTGCAGCCTCGGAAGACAGCAACGGTCACGCATCATGTGAACTTTAAAAATGCTGATTTCATGAGCGAAGTATACTGATCCTTGGGTAAAACCGCAGCCTCGCCAGCGACCTACTGATATACAAGTCAAGGACAGACCCTCACGACTCAGCAGCAAATTTTTGAATACTCGATCCACTTCCAGCCCTCGCTCCCCAAACCCCACCCCCCCCTACACAGCCTCCGCCATCTTCTCCAACAATCCCCGATTCCAAACCTTATAACAACAATCCTCCCCAAAATAAACAGCCCCCACCCCCCCCGCCACCATCGCCCCAATTAACCCCCCCACATCCGCCTCACCCGGCGTATCATAAACCTGCACCGCGCTCTTCCCCCTCACCCCCTCCGGAATCTCCCCCAGAACCCCCTCATCGAGATACTTCGCATAAGAATCCTCAAACTCCACGATCAAATCCGCATACGCGAACAACTGCATCGGCGCGCGATAGCCAGGATTGAACACCACCTTCGTCGCAGACCCCGGCATCGCAGAACGCGCATGTGCAGCCACGGTCTCATAATACGAGTAGACAGTACTCGACGTCTCGCTACTGACGTCGTCGAAGTAGATGCCGCCGATGGCGATGTTGGCGTCCGCGTAGCTAGCCCATTTGGCATAGGTGTCGATGTCCGCATTCACGGCCGCGATGTCGCGCGATGCGTGATAGGTTTCGACGTAGCCGACTGTGTGGACGTTGGGATAGCTGTTTAGGGCCGCGATGCCGGCGATGATGTTTTGGTCTGTGGGGAAGGAGGGGGTGCCGGGGCCGGTGTTGGGGTTTATAACCACTTCGAAGGTGACGGTTGGGTGGGCGGCGATGGTTGTCGTGACTGAGGTCCAGGCTGTGGCGTTGGGGCCGGGGTAGAGGTAGAGGGGGAGGAGGATGGTGAGGGGGGTGGAGGGGAGGGCGAGGAGGAGGGGTGTGAGGAGGGTAAGGGTAAGGGGTTTCATTATTGGACGGTGTGGTGTCGTGGTGATAATGGAACGAGTTGCGAATGTATGGGAATTAGGACCAGCCTGTGCGTGTAGAAGAATGGAAAGTCGTCTCGTTGATCTTCTACCAACCCGGGGAACGGTCGTCCTTTAAGGCTCTCCATCTCCCCCCCATGACACAACCTAAGATTCGAATGCCACCCCTGACACCTCCTCACCCCGGATTCCGAGCAAAACCATATTGAAGTCAAGCCGCAAAACACCAAGTCGCCAATCACAGCCGAGCGCGTATATCGACGGCACGTAGCGAAACCTTCAGACGGGCGAAATGCCAAGACGCTAGAGCCTTGAAACGGGACCGCTGTATCATTATCACCCTGAATTATAGGAGAGTCCCCGCTCAATTACCATTCCTCGAGTGGATGGAAGCTTTATTCTATCTTGCAAGAGACTATTTTTCTGGAATACGAAACCAGTCACACGGGGGCCCGACTCGTGCGTTTTGATGCAGGCAAGCTTATCGGCCCAACTAAGATTCGAGGCCTGTCCCCAGATCCTGCCTTCAAGGCTCGTGAAGTCGACAAGATATACTTGACGCTTCATTCTGAGGGTGGGAAAGCTGGCTTGGTGATACTGGTCCTGGCTAAGGCATCATGTGATGGGAAGACTGATTTTCCGTTTGCACTGTACTTTCTCTCCATGTATAGAGTACTGAAGGTCCAGGGGCAAGGTGAACATGATACCGATGATCACTACCCGTACAGATCTTTTCTTCGTACAGATCTCGTGGGAGCTTCGTGAGGTTGGATGATGATGATAGCTCACACTTACTGTTTTACACTGTCTTCCGCGAGGTTGGGATAGACATTTGGTACAATGGTAGCTTCATGCAACATCAGTTCCACTGATTCATCAATCTGCCAAAGTCATTGGGAGTCCCCATATAACATATGTGACCAACAACGGGTCATTTAGAGTGTATTACAATCGGGAGATACGGGATACGATTGCCCGCTCGTCGGCACGTAACTAATCGGTGTTATGAAAAGAAGTAATCAATTTTATTCTAGCAGATGATAGATGAGACCCGAGAGGTTGGATCTCGAGATGAGAATTCTTTTATAGGAGATGTGAACGTGAAATGGTGCATCCATGACTACTAACGCGTTTCAGAATTCAGTTTTGAGAGAAAGACTCATGGAAGTGTATTATCATGCATGTACTGCACGGCGAAGACATACACCTCATGGTGTTCTTGACCAAACGTCTCGTGCCGTCGAGCAGATGGTGACCACGAAGAACCCTGCTACAGAATATTAGGTACCTGTGTGAGTATGCTAGTAGCATTTAACGGCAAGCTGGTGCCTCTTATAGTCTACTGCGAAGCTCAGATGCGTATAGCCATACGCGATACAACATGATTGGAAAAGTTACGAGTCAAGGCCTATAGGAGCGACAGCTCCTAGGGGTGGGGCGCCGATTAGGGGGAAAGAGGTCTGCCAAGGCGCGGAGGCTCGGCGTTAAAGTATTCTATCGGACATTACCAAGGACACCTGCCGATGGGAACAACAACGTCGCCGCAACAATTATAATAATCACTTGATGCGTGCCTCGACATGGGCAGCACTGCGGAGAGCATCTCGTCGTTCTCATCCCCAAGTTTGCCGCTTTGTTGCTGGCCGCCGATCTCCCCAACGACTCGGTTTCCACACCTCCCTCTCGACTCGACGTGATGATGATTCTACGCATGATTCGCCTCCCCCGGTCATTGAGGCGCCATACAACGGGTCGATAACAGAAGGCCTTCTACAGGCAGATAGTGGCGCCGACGGCGAACCCGAGAAGCCTTCCAGGCCAAAAGACAAAGGCAACTATGGCTCCGCGGCGCGCAGAGCTGGCAGGAACATCAAGAGGGTAAAAGAGCTGCCACCTGTACAAATCCCGTCATGGTTTCTAGACCGAAACGTGGTCTTGCGGGATCCTCAAATACACGTCCCTGAACCTGACGTCTCAAAATTAGTTTCGGTTACTGCTCAGGATGAAGAAATAGCCGATGCTGATGCGTTATATGTGGTGGATCGGAGCGCAAACAGCGGGGATTCGGGGGAACATCGACGAACCATTCCGCCTGAATCAGATAATGAGCCAAGAAGAGCGCCATACTACTTGGATTCAAAAAATTGGCGCGAGATAAATACAATTGCAAAGGCTGGCTTGCAAATACCTTCCTGGCAGCGCGCAGATTCCATCGCATCTCAGAAGGCTCATTTCGTTTTGTTTTGCCCAAAAGATGGCGCTTCAAGTTTTCTCGAACTCGTTGTACGTTCTATGGCTGGGGAAAATGATACTGACTTCCTCCGACTCGGTCCTCAGGATATTGCTGAGATTGGCGGCGACTATCTTGACGAATCTTCTGAATTTCGACCAAACACAATAAGCTCCTTAGGATACGATGCACCTTTGCTGATGGCCGCGCGCAACGCTCCACCATCAGAGGATCCTGCCGATGAGGAAGATTATGAGGAAGCTGATGAGGCGGAAGGGGCGCACAGCGGGTTGAAGCCAATACCATTTCAGCTTCCTGCTGGTGCAACTTTTGGAGGAGCAATCCATATTGGGAGCTTTGATCGCCTCCAAGACGTTTTCAAAAACCTGCTACCCGCCGGCGGCTCCCCACAAACACCCAAGCCATTAGTGGTGAAAACATCCCAACAACCACCCAAAGACATGACTCCCGAGCTCAAGATGGGACTCTTGGTAGAGACCTTGCTTAATACTCCGGATATCAAGAGGGTGGCGTCTACTGCCATGAAAGGAGCAGGAGTCGGCTCATCAACCTCTGGAACAACGACTGATGATATTGATATTGCAAGAGCTGGACAAGAAGAATCTTCAGAACCACTTCCATCGTTGGATAACGAGCGTGGATCTAAGGGCCTTATCGTATTGATCCACGATTATCCACAAATCAACAACACCGCGAGTGGTAGCAAGTTTCTCGACAAGCTTCACGAGGTCGTTGACGCACGACGGAAAGAGGGACAGCCATTACTAGTGATTGGGACTGCTTCAACAAAAGATCTGATGCCATTGCTTTCCAGATCTGTAGTCAAAGATCTACAAGATTATCCGAGCTTCGGGCCAATGCAGACGATCGTTACCCCAGTGATTGAGGGGCCTTCAGACCCCCCCTTGGATCGAGAACATAAGCTGAGAATAAAGCAAACGAATATACGCCATATCAGGGATATGCTTCGCAGGATAGCTCCAGAAAATTCGAGAGTCGCGCAGCTTGTCGCCGACTGGGCGCTGGATATAGACTCCAAAATTGGCTTTCTTTCAGGCTTGGATGAAACAGTCTGGCCATTGAGCCGCGTGCAGAGAGTCGCAACGACTGCCCTGGGAGTACTCGATGGATCAGAGGAAATGATAAGCAGACATGTCGAAGCAGCGTTAGAGCTCATTGAATCCAGTGACAATGCAAAGCTCGACTGGGTGCGAAAGGAGAAAGAGCAAAGGAAAAAGCAGCCCAGTGTCTTACCTGGCACAGGGGTAGATGAAGACTCTAAGGGGCGCATTCGGAAGCTACGTAAGACATGTAATGATTACGAGAGAAAGCTGCTGAATGGGGTTGTGCACCCTGAGGACATTCGAACCACTTTCGCAGATGTGCAAGCTCCGCCTACCACGATCGATGCATTGAAAACACTTACTAGCCTATCGCTCGTTCGACCAGACGCCTTTAAGTATGGGGTACTCGCGACTGACAAGATCCCCGGCCTGCTTCTCTATGGTCCACCAGGTAAGGGTTCTTCAGGCCGCCACGGTCTTTTCCGCGCCGAACGGTTCGTGACGTTAATTCACCGCTAGGGACTGGCAAGACCTTACTTGCAAGAGCTGTGGCAAAGGAAAGCGGAGCCACCGTGCTCGAAGTGAGCGGCTCGGGTAAGACACCGCCAACATTCTCTGCACGTTGACGCTAACAATGCGCAGATGTCTACGATATGTACGTCGGAGAGGGCGAAAAGAACGTCAAGGCGATCTTTTCCCTCGCCAAGAAGCTCACGCCATGCATCGTCTTCATCGACGAAGCAGACGCCATCCTCGGTGCTCGCAGCGGCGGTAGCAATCGCACCAGCCACCGCGAGCTCATCAACCAGTTCCTCCGTGAGTGGGACGGGATGACCGAGATGTCAGCCTTCATCATGGTAGCCACCAACCGGCCCTTTGACCTCGACGAAGCCTGTCTGCGGCGTCTACCTCGCCGCCTACTAGTAGATCTACCCGTAGAAAAAGACCGCGACGCCATCCTCAAAATCCACCTGAAAGACGAACTCCTCGATCCCGAGGTCTCCCTCCCAAAACTAGCGTCCGAAACCCCATTCTACTCCGGCAGCGACCTCAAAAACGTCGCCGTCGCCGCAGCGCTTGCATGCGTACGCGAAGAGTTCGAGACCGCGGCGGCCCATTCCAAAGATTCGACCGATGGCGCCAAATACCAATATGCGGAGAGGAGGACGCTGCACCCGCGGCATTTCACCAAGGCGTTGGAGGAGATAAGTGCTAGTATTAGCGAGGATATGGGATCTTTGTCTGCGATTAGGAAGTTCGATGAGAAGTATGGGGATCGTCGGGGCAGGAGGAAGAAGGGCGGGTATGGGTTTAAGACGGTGCCGGATGGCGAGAAGCAAGGTTCTGATGCTGCGAGGGTGCGGAATCAGAGTTAGCTTTTGCACGGGGATTTGGTTTATGGGCATAGATAGCGTAGATCAGTCTTCGTACCCTGCGGATAAGGGAGCATGGCTGGGTGTCAAGCTCAGCTACATTTGGAATTATCATGCATAGTAAGATGCCAAACCTTGTCCATGACGAAGAAGTAAAGAGTCTTTTCTATTCTATATCTATTTCTATATCTATTCTATATCTATCCAGTCCAGTCTAACCAAGAAGTGCCCCCTTCTAGAATGCCGCTGATAACGCTCACGAGAGATGAATTTAAGGGCCACCCATTAGTAATTACGCCCACCACTATGGCCAATCGCACCAATCCCAACTTGTAACTCCCCCCCCCCTCCCCGCCGGGGAGACAGCGTCACAGCGTAGTAGCATCCCCATCTCGCCACGCGATCCTGCCACTCTTTCCAAAGCTCGGGCTATGCAGCCTCCTTTTATACTCATCCCCGTAAACACCATCTCCCCTATAATCTTCCACTCCCCCCCCAACCAACCCCAATGCCCTCACCACCTCCCCTACCACCTCCCTCACCCCCTCCCTCTCCCTTCATCCCTCCCCCTACCCATCTCCCCACTCCTCCCCTCCTCAACCCCTATAACCCCCTCTCCCTCTCCCCCACAACCCCCCTCAACGCCTCCTCAATCTTCCCCATCTGCTCCCTCTCCAAATCCCTCGTCGACAGCCCCGCTTTCTGCCTGTACGCAACCTGCTGTTCCAAGCTCGCCTTCACTCCCTGCAAGGTGGCGATGCGCTGCTCTTCCATGTTGAGTTTTGGCGTTGAGAGGGCGGAGCGGAGGGTGGTGAGGAAGGTTGACAGTGGCGCGGATGGGGTGGTGGTGGACGGGGTTGAGGGGGTTGTGGTTGTGGTGGGAGGGGTGGGTTTGGGGTTGGGGAGGTAGGAGAATACCCAGGAGGGGGTGGGGGGGTCGGAGGGCATTGTTTGTGTGTGGTTTTAGGGGCGGGTTTCGATCGATGGGTTGCGGAATGAGTGTGGTGTAGACGAGGGAGTTGGAGTATTAGTGGTATCTATAGTAGCAGCATATGTGAACAAAGAAAAGAGACAACCGGAAAATTCTTTCGAGATGCGGTGTTGCACGATTAGTCAGCGAGAGCGGGCTCTTGGCGCGGATGTACTTGTCCGGGAAAACATAATCGGAGACCGAAATTGATGTGAATTGTAGCTCCAACTCTGAGCCTAGGCACAGCGAGTTCTGAGGTCTCTGCAATTGATGAGATATCCGGTGTTCATACAATATTCCTCATGAGTAGCATTCCAGGATAAGGGGCTGGCCGTACGCGCCAGTCTGATATATTGATTCTCGATGCATATGAAGAGTGTAGGTAATTCGATAAGCTAGGTTTGCTCGCTTGAAGATGGGTATCCTAGAGATCGTAGGCTGGCATATTTTTCATCCCTTGGGACCATCACTCAATTGCTTCTCTCAAACGTACAAGGCTCTTTGAATGCAACATATGCCGATGTGTAGGCTGGAATATTTCCGAGCATGACTTGTTTCATGATGAAAAGTCCCTTTCTCAAAATCAACAGGCCAGACGAACCTCGACTCACGAAGTTTTGCTTATATTGCGTGGGTAAGTGGGCGACGGGGGTGAACGGTCTCGGCATAGGAGGAGCTCAGGCTGGTCCTCGATATAAGTACTCTACTCGCTAACAGAAGTCGTTTGAGCGAGCTGTGTATCCGCTTTTTTTTTCCCTTGGTGGCGATGGTGCTATATTATCTATACATCAGACGAGGAACCGGCCTCTTGTCAGATTAGGTCCTTTGGTTTCATCTTTCGAACATGCGGTCAGTTTCGGAAAACTTGAACGTCGTGGCTGAGCAACGTACTTACTCCCGGGCTGTTGATCAAGGCTTCTCTCCACCAAAGACGAAAAGTTTAGTCACACAAGAATGAGCGTTCTTAGCTCCGCTGAGGCGAAATATAATTGCCGACCCGCCGATAAGTCCAGATCGTCTCTGTTCCTTCTTCATGGCCGCCATCACCTACTTTGTCCTCCTGCATCAAACCTCGCATCAGTAGCAGCATCGACGATTTTCCTATCTGGAGGCAGTACATGCTTTCATATCACTATCCGAAATATTCCGCCGTGGGTCGTTCCCATCTTCAGGGAAGAGATAGTCCAATTGACCAATGATCTCTTGCTTGTGGGGCTCAGACACTACTATCCGGCCAGTTTTCAGCTCCCTACTGTGTACCCACTCAGCAATGCAGCTCGAGAAATCGAATGTGTCATTCTGGCCGTTCTTGACGTGAAGGACCTCCCAGTCTTTCCTCGCTGATCCTTCTTGAAGTAAACGCCGGAAAGGACCGCGAACTTTGACAGACTTCACCAAGGCGCCTCTCTTCACAACGTCTAGAGGCTTGTCCTGCTGGTCTTGCTTTCCCAGATTCAGCTTCTCCAGCAATTCGAATTCGTCGATAGGCTCGAAGATAGGTTGAGTGATGATATCGGAGCACAGAGGAACGGAAGCCCAAGACCATCTTGGCGCGATTGACCACTGATTGTACGATGGAGGCTTTGCGATTCCAATTGACCAAGCCAAGTCTTGAGCAAATGTTTGTCGCCACCGGCCTGCAACGTATTCTTCTCTTTCGACCAATCCTCCAATCTCAAACAGACTGATGTATCGTACAGCCAAGCCAGAGAATGCCGGAAAACTGTCCGTACTTCGGAACAAGTCTCGCTTTGCGTAGGCTCTCACTAATTCTAGCCACTGATCATGCAGACCTCTTACGTCTTGATTGCGACGGATCGCCAGAAAAGCTTGGGGATTTCGCATCCATTCGAAAGTATCTGGACCTTCCTGGAATCGCTCTGGGCTGTAGTGGCCCATCTCCGTATGCTGACAATGGAAACATGACTAATACATCCGTTGGCTAGATACGTATAACAACATCCTGCGTGATAGGCGCTCCTCCTGGAGCGTCCAAGCCCGAGTGAATAGAGGAGGCTGCAGTCTGATCTCGTTCAGACGCACATCCAAGTTCGACGGCCATTGGCCCGAATACAATCGCCATGCCTACCTCGTAGCCAGAAGGCCGTCCGTGGTCATCTCGCTAGAACAGATTGCCAATGTTACGTAAGCGTTGTCATAGACTTCGTGCATCTTTGACGCTTCATCGTTCCAGTCTGCACCTGGAAGAATGCACATTGCATCGATCCAGATGTAACGTATACCGAGATCCCATGTCAGCTTGATCACATCTCTGATTGTGTGCGGCAATTGTGATGTCGAAAATAACTTCCGACGCTGTTCAAGGTTTCCCCCACCCTTTTCAATGATATTTCCATTGTCATCCTTGAGGTCTCGTGTCGTCCTGTGGGATTCCACTTTAGCCTTTCCGGATTTCGAGTTGGCGAGGTGGTCCCCCCAGCTATAGCTCAAAGCAGCGTAGGGAACCAAGGCTACATTCGAAGTCTCCACCAATCTGAGATCTCCAGCTCTAGATACGATCTCGATAAGATTAGATGGATTGCACCGAGACCAGCTTAGATTCTTGCACTCTGTATGGCTTCCTTTTGGGTCATAACAGTGTTGTAACCATCGCTTAGCCTCTATGATGGCAATTTCCTCAAATCTACCATCGAGGTTGACAGGTCGTTTGCCCTGCTCAGATGTACACAACACCATTGCAGTCTTTCGATCTTGAGGGGGATCACCTATCCCTATCTCCAGTAGCGTTTGATCTGGGTGGGGATTTGAGCCTCTGGGCTGCGTAGGTCCCAATCTAGCCCATACTCGATCTTGTAGATGGGGACGTCCGAGCCAGTCGGCTTCTTGCTTTGTAACCTGACGCAACCAAAGCGCTCTTTGAAAGACTCGACATGTCGCACAGCCTCTTTTGGCGCAATTTTCGAGCTCAAAAAAGCTATTGTGAAACGTACATATCACGGTACATTGAGTGCTTGTTGTATTACTGTCAAGGTGATGCCTCTTCCTGAACATTGTTCCGATGACTTGACAACCGTAACATTCATATTCATGATCGAAGTTCGTTGCCAATCTGCAAAAGTTTGGCATGATCCAGCTTTGATGGCGACGTAAAGATAGTATCAGATAAGGCACTGAATTAACTTCGAGGTGTGGTAGACTTACTACAAGAGACAATGGGACCTCAGAGGAAGTCTAAAGGGCAGATGTATTGCGTCATGAGCTGGACTTGAGTGCGATATGGCTTGGCCATGCAGTGGATCTTGCAAGAGCTATTCGGGGACCGTCTATCGAGGTGACACATATTCTTGATAAGCTAGTGGGAGTGTTGAGGGCATGCGGGAGATATGATGATGCTGAGGTGACGATAGAACGTTACGCCCACTAATTCTGGTGACAGGACATCAACGTCAGTACTAATCTATGAGGAATATCATCAACAACAGCCCTTCTCATAATCCTCAACGACTCCATTGGGGTAAGGCTGTCAACAATTAATCACGAATCTCGAACACTGTTGAAGTAAGAAATGGCCCTAATCAATCTTCCTCCGTGGACGGTCCGACAGAATATCTACAACATAACGGGATGATTGCCATTCACATCGATAACCAAACTTTCTAGCGATTTCGTTGTCGATAATATACCTTTACCCCTTCTTATCCCGCATAATTGCTACGAACATCTCCCTAGATGCCCAAGAGGAATGCTTCAACGACGGGACGACCTCTACCAGCAGTGGCATCACAGAATTCAGCTCGGTGGCAAGATAATCAAGGAAGATTACGATTGATGGAGGCAATCGATGCACCTCAAACCTAGACCTAAGTATATTGGTAGCCACACTCGCAGTATCTTATGGACAGCTTCCCGGCAGGGGCATGAGTCCACCATTCATGGTATAGCATTCTCAAGCTAGTGGAAGACCTGGCTCTATCTAGTCTCTATGCGTCTATTTTCGTACCATTGGCGACGGCTGTATTTGCTACCTAGAATAGAGATGGTATCTTTTCACGACGCTGTTGTGGCATAGTACTAAAGAGATTGATGAAGTTAGCGCGCCGCCTATTCGAGCAGAATTGTGGAGTGGGTGTCGAACAATAAGATTTGGTGCTTCGTTGATCTTGAAAGTCTTCTCTTGGAGAAGCTGCTGTTGTACATATTGCGGGCAAAGCGAGTGCTTCGGCTATGGGGATTTAGCTGTATGTAGTCGTAAGGGAGAAACAAAGTTTGCCGGTGCACATTACGCGGGATCGGCCCGCTCCGGGCATGCTAAGGTTAGCTTCTACCGAGGTACTGGACCGACGGTAGAATATGTGGTACGTTAGTACAGTCATTAATACAAAGTGTCGTCCAGAATCCAATAACCCGTAATGATACGACGCTACTGTTGTGTATATACATATCAAGTCCATATCAACAACCCATCGATAGTTCTACCAATCCACCAGCGCCATATTCCGTCATCCTGGCCGATAAATGCCAGACCCCTCCGCTGACTTCCCCTCCCTATCCGCGACGTGTCCCACAAACGATGACGGCTCTCCTACGAAAGCGGCACTCAATGGCAACCACAATGCCACCAAGCCCCATATCAGCTTTTCAGAAGCCCAGATTCGGCCCACAAATAAGACCCTCTCCCTCAAGTCCCGCGAAGCAGCCGTGCGGGCCGTCAAGAAAGAGATAGCAGAGAAGGTACGGGAAGATTGGACCTGGCCACCTACACCTCCTCAAATACAATCACAACCGTATGAGACAGAAGCTATCACAGAATGGCGTGAGCGGGACTCCGACTCTGAATACTCGCCACCATCACCAATCTCAAACGCAGACCCATACCGTTTCGACAGTCCAGACTCAGTCGCCCAACCCGCCCTTTCGAAAAAGCGAAGAAGACAGCAGAGATTACACGAAGAGATGCAATGGAACGACGGTCTCCGCACTTTCGTCGAGCGAAGAGATGTCTGGGCCGGAGCGAACGCACAACCATCACGACAACCTCACACCCCACCAGCACCCAAACCACCCCCCTCTCCATCCCCCCATCCCACCACCACAACCACCACCACCACACTCATCCCCCTCCCTCCCCCCCTCCTCCCCCCCACAAACCCCCTCCGCGCAACCATAACACCCCAAACCCACCCCCAAATCTACGATAAGATCATCCTCCGCGGCCAAACCCCCAGCATACCCATCAACCTCCGCGACGTCGTACATGCGCTCGTGGCTGGGTGGAAGAAGGATGGGGAATGGCCGCCGAGAGCGGAGGCGGAGAGGGTGGGGGATGGGGATGGGGGTGCGAGGCGGGGGGTGAGGAGGGTGAGGAGGGTGTTGGGGTTGGGGAGGGGGAGGGGGGTGGATGGGAAGGGTGTGGGGGAGGAGTGAGGGGAAAGAGGGGTGGGCTTAATCGGGAGAGGGGGATTTGGTGGGGGTGTATATTTGCATGGTACGGTACGGTTTGGCTTTTTTTTCATTGGAGCATTCACATAGCGGGTCCGGTATCACAAGCGTCTGGGTTCGGTGGGTTGCGGACGCATTGGTCGGCGTTTTAATGATAAGACGAGGTCAAGGAAATCATGCATAGCAATTGGAAACAGTAGAATAGGGTGGGTTATCCGTTTTCAAGTTGGTTCTCTGGTCCAACCTATGTTATGTTGTATTGGATCAATGGATGAATGGATGCTGTGTAAGCCGCCAAACCACCCCGTCCCCATCCATCATCTACCTAAATCAAACGCGCATCATCGTCAATTCCGCAACACGCGATTGATCCGCTCATCTCGATATCCAGCCCCAACGCCACATGCATAATGCTTGCTCAGAGCCCCCAGCCGCAGATAACCGAATCCCAGCACTTGCCTCCATCAAATCTCCGTTTCTCCACCCCTCTCATATACTATTCTTCCTCTTCTGATGTGGACTCGCCAGCCAAGTGTACAATATTCTTCTTCTCATCCTCATCCTCGGTCTCGGTCTCATCCTTAACTTTGACCACAGTCTCCCTTTTTACGACTTTTGTTTTCTTCTTCGCTTGCTCCTTGACTCTTTGGTTCTTGGGTGGTAGAGGCCGCTTCCTCGACGGCGCTACAGCTGATGGTATGCGTTGATCTGCTGGCGTTTTGGCGGATACTGCGGCTGCAGATTTATGTGATGCGGTTTCTGGTGCTGCAGGCTTGGTTGTTGCGTTGGTGTTTGTGGCGTTGGATGGGGCGGGTTGGGTCGATGGTGGAGGTTGGGTTGGGGTGGGTGTTGGTGGAATGGTTGGTGTTAGCGTAGGTATTGCATGTGTATCCGATGCAGGGGGGAGGGTGCTCGCTGCAGTGGCGCTGGCTGTGCTGGGTGTCATTTGACTGGTTGCCGTTGGAGCGACCTTGTCTTGAGCAACTGCACGCTTTGTCCTCGGCTGTCTTGGCTTGATTGGAGGTTTGGCCTTTGAAGGTATGTTTGATTTGGGTTTGGGTTTGGCGGGTGCGGGTTTTGTCACATTACCCTTCAACGGTGCCTTGATCTTCGCTGCGGCTTTCATGGCCTCATTTTCTTTCCGGACTTCGTACGCATCCTGCACGGATTTCAATCTCTGATTCAAGAGTCTCATGTCCAGGTCCCACGTGCTCTTCGCTCCTACAGTCACGCCTTCGAGGCCTCCTAGATCGGCATATTGCCATGCCTTTCGGATCACCTGTCCTTGACCGCCTAGGCAGGCGATGATACCTCCTTGGTCGTCATTCACGGTGTCCACGACCTCGATGGCGTGGTGAAGGCGTGAAACATCGTAGTCGTATGTCCAGAATTTGCCACTTCCTTCTTTCTTCAGATACTGTCCTACTTTAGCGTTGGTCCGTAGCGACGTCGGCTTTAGTTCGTAGCCAAAGCCAGGAGCTGTGCGATAGATTGCTAAGCCGCCTTTGTGCTTCAGCTGATCACAATATTGCACTGGATCGGCCGACCAGATCCGGAAGAGCCAGGCGGTGCAAGCATCGTTCCAGTCAAATGCTGCTGCAATGGCGAGGTGAAGTTCTGTAAAAGTGAGGTCAATCGGGATGCTGATGAGTCGAGTCACAGTCGGATCTATCGTCTTGATAAGTGTGATCTTGAGCAGAAAATTCGATCGTTGAGCTATTTTTGGTGGCATATTGTGTACGAGTCTCTAAGGCTGGTGACAATCTGCGGTGAGCTGAGGTGGAGCTTGATATGATGCTGGTAGTAGATCAATCGTAAATCGTTGATATGGATGAAGGAGTGTACTGCGTAAAGTGAGGTCCAGTGTGAGTTTATCTGGAAGTAGGGCGGTGAGTAGCATCACTAGATCATTCAGCGATTTTCAAGCTGCATGAATTCCATCATTGAAAACGCATTCACCGGTACAGTACACTACATCTTGGACAGGTCCAGTAAATCAATCGAACTTACCAAATTCGTAACTATAGGAGCTTCAGTACTTTATTTCCATGAGATCATCCCATTACCTGTCACTCTGGTAAGACCGATTCAATACTTGATGACGCTGGAGGCAGTGACGCAGGAGGACGGTGCAATTGTCTACCTCAGTCATGGTATCGAGTCGTTCCCAGCTCGGATCCGAGTAGAGCCGGCAGAGCAGGATTACCCTTGCCGTTGGGGTGTGAGGCCGTTCTAGAGGCCTTGATATGGGCTGATCTAGGTGATAATAGGAGATTTCAAGGCATGACAGGAATTTCCTCTGCCTACTCCAGAATTCACAACCGTCAGCACACGAGCCCTCACGAAGCCAGGAAAGCCGATGATGGTCGCCTGATGAGCACCTGGTCTAAAAAGTCGAGAGTATTGGTCGGAAGCTAGGTAACGTGCGTATAATAATCGGTTAAGAACCATACAACGCCACGCGTATCGGATCGCAATATTGTTTCTGGTTGAACAATCAGAGCGGAGACATGGAGTACCATATAGTAGATCAGCGAGAGATGTATGTTGTTGTGATGCAATCCACTTTAAGGAAATTTGAATGCGTGGTGGCCTACTGTGGAGACGTAAGATCAAATAGCGCTATTTAGAGAAGAGATTTCTACTGACTCTTATTTAGAAGCTTCCATCGTCACTCGCTATTCTCTGGGAGCGGAAGTATCGTGATTGAAAAAGGTTTGCGGATGGCTAATAAATCATGCTGATGGGTACGTACCGCCATTCAGGCTGTATTCCGAAGCGTCAGAGATTGGAGAGAAGGACAGAATGCGTACTTCCATGGGCAGCTGCTAAAAGGGAGCGAAATGATTCGGCGACGAATCCCATCCATTGGACTGATAGCAATCTCTCCTGCCCGATAAGTAGTGCCTTCAATAAGGTTCGTATTGCAGCTCTTCGCGATGAGTCCTTGGATGCCGAAGCAAGTGATCCTAAGAGTGCATATCGGACTAGAATTTCATCCACTAGCGAGGAACGAGGAGCGAATCTCATGCTCATCGAAACCAACCCAAGATTTGCACTATCTAATTTGCTGGTACCGTCTCTTTCAAAGCTTGCCATCTGCCACTTCTTAGAGGATCCAATTCCAGGAGCTTGTCCACCCAAAAAATGGTCTTCTCAGTCGGCGCGTACGGGTAGTGCTTCAATCTTTCCCAAAGAACACTGAGGTTTATGAGAGCTTGGTAAACCCATTTGCAATCCTCGGCGCTGTCCAGCATCTCCTCGACTCTCTGTATTTCTTGGGTCAGGTATTCTATCCTCTCATCTTCGGAAAGTTGGGGTACTGCCGAAATCATCGTGTACTTGGGGTCAAAAGTGCACATCAGGGATTGGTGGTAGAACCATAGTGATTGGTCATTGGAGTCAGTCCACAGTGCTCTTTGGATTAGCTCAAGCTCTTCTTAACGATCAGCACCAAGAGTCCCTCCAAATCACGATAAGGCTTACCTTCGTCTAAGAATTTACGCCTATCTTTATGATTCGCCTGTCTCTGATCCATAAGCCGTGGAATCATCTTACTACGGTTGTGCCAAGCTGAGAAATTCGATAAATTTGAGTTGATCATCTTAGTCGTGTAGTCAAATTCCTCTTCAACCATACTGCTCGTAGCATTATCTGGAGACAGCTTTTGGCTTTCTAGAGCCGCAACTACAGTCCTTCGATAGCCCCAGCCAAGGAAATTTCTGCTATCCAGACTTAGCATCTTACTGGCTAGTGTAAGTTCCTGTTGCCATATTTTTCGCGCTTCAGACGCCGGTAGATACTCTGTGGCCTCTCCCAAAAGCCAGAGCCGGTATTTCCAGATCCAATAGCATTTTGGGAATTTGCGCAGGAGGGGCAGGAGGAAAGCGAGGTCGTCCGCGATACGTGTGATTAAGAGATCATCAGTTGCAACGCAGTCATGACGTTGCTCGAGTTTATCAAGTAAAAGGTGTCGCATGATGAGGCGACGATAGTTCCATACGGTATAGTACTCGGGATTCCATGTCAGGAGCTTTGACGTCAGATCCAGAGTCTCTACGCTGTATCGATGCTCCTGGACCTGCCTTTACGTTAGTGGTAACGTTTACTGTAGCGATGATCCATGTACCCGAGCATTGACGGAATCTACGAGCTTTTCGTAATCATTGATTTTTTGTCTTTCTCTGCTACGGTCCTGGCGTGACGTGGGCCGTTCGCCGCTGCTTCTCCGAATCCCGTGCTTCAGATGTGTCAATCAGCAGCCCCAGTACTTTATCATCACAGTGTACATACGCTCATGATTACTGGTGTCTTTCGCGATGAGGCTGTTCAATGTAAACCACGACACTTGATGCAAGCTCATGATAGTCTGTAGTACCACAGTACTAGGTTAGTCCTTGGCGAAAGTAATTGTCCTTCACGCAAGGTCTTGGCATCCGTCCTGTGTTCCTTCTCACCTTCTCCACCACTTATCCTCACCCAGGACGACAAACATCAGCTTCGTCCGAGGGGCTGCTCCACGCATTGCTAACATGCATCATAGGTATCCATAGCTGCTGATGTCGCTGGCATTATCTATTCACTCGTTCAAATCGTTCACTATCATTACGTTCTTTTCGTTCGCTTCCTCACTGCAATGCCCCGTTTTCTGTCTGCCTCGGTAGACGACGGTGCCCCCAATCCCCCGCACGGATTTGATTTTGGAGCAGCCAGTCAGTCTCGACTGTCTCATGCTGTATCGGCCATTGAACTTCGAGGTTCACCGCCACCTGAATATACTACATCAATAGCACGCAAGCGGAAGGGACTTCAAAAGCCTCGTCGTGCTGCATCTTCTGTTCCGCTCAGCGATATCAGTCACAATCCTCGCAGTTCCCTCCCAAGGTCCAGTTCCACCTTTGAGAACGGAACGTCTTCGTTTTCGCGTGCGTCCGAATGCAATGAGTCCATCCTTGTGACATCATCCTCTGGAGCGATCAGCGTAGGAGACGCTTATCCTACACCGCCTGCCTCTGAAAGAGGAGAGTCCCCACACGCAATCGATCCAGAGAGCAATGTCTCGAAGGCCATTGATGCTTTTCCTTTTCCTCTCAATCCTGTACCGCTTCCTGCACTCAAGTTCTCCACGAGTACTAACCATGAGGTGCCTCGTACAACAAGTCGCCGATGGGCCAGTGCTGGGACTCTACCTTCAACGCCTTCACCGTCTTCGTCTCCAGATCGTTACATTTCTAACAGAAACCGGCCTCAGGAACCTTCGAAGACCTACCGCTTAAGTAAATCACCCCACCAGCTTTCTGTCTCGGAGAAATTGCTACGTCATGTCGCAGCATCTCCAGATCCTTTCGGTCCTCTCATCCTGCCGCGTATCAGGACTGGACTGATTGCTACACCCAATGTACCTACTCCCGCTGTTCGCCCTCGGCCATCCCGACCCATCGGAACCACCAACGTGACCACTGTTCCTGGGGATCCGTTCACGCTTCAAGGCAGGCTGCCTAGCGCGGGCGCAGTCTGGAATATAGGGGGGACTGCTCTAAATCAGCATTCGGGTCCAATTCGCAGTGTGTCCAATGGACGTGGAGGATTTATCAGCGGTGGCTCCAATGCACCAATGTATATATCCCATTTCTTCGACAACGATACGTCGGATCAGGATCTGGACCGAATGGAAGCTAGGCTCGCCGCTGCCTTAGACATTGACCAGACATCTAAAGTGTTGGACATTTCACGGTCATCTCCATCGCCAAGGAGTGTCAGCGCCTGTAGCATCGGGGTCAAACGCAAGCGCCAGGTTGTAGAACCCCGGACTCGATGGAGATATGGAAATTGGGTACAAGAAGGCTCGAGTTCTCGTGAGTACCCTCGAACCTGGAGGTCATGAAGTCAAATATGCGCATTTCTTCTCGCACGATCTCGACGATCCGGCTGACATTCCTCTGATGAAGCCGCGAAGAAGAACCGCAAAACTGAGTCCAGGGTAGTTCCAACGACTCCTTTTAGATATGTGCTTACTTCCAAATAGTCTCCGCTTTTGACTGACTTCACTGTACAGTGCTGGATGCGCCAAGTCTTCGAGACGACTACTACTGCTCGGTCCTGGCTTACTGTCATAGTGCTCAAGTCCTAGCGGTTGGTCTCGCTAACCGAGTATACCTGTGGTCAGAGGCATATGGCGTCAGATATCCGCCTGATGATCAAAGCGCTCGGCACTCAACTTACGTCACATCAGTGTCATTTTCGTCGAGTGAAGGCGGTCACAGCATTCTTGCGATTGGGCGAAGTTCAGGGCAGATCAGTCTCTGGAGTCTTGATGATCCCGAGGATATCAGATTTCAGTCCCAGCAACCTTGCGCTATAGCATGTGTGGCCTTCAAGCCTGTGACGACCCGCAGGCCATCTGAAAGGCTTGGCTGCATGATTCCAACCGAAGAGCTTCTGGTTGGTGACGAAGTTGGTCACGTCTACTATTATTCGATTGAATGGATGAGTAAACAACAAGTCGATATACATGGGTGGACTGGTGCTATGACGTTGTTAGCTAAGATAACCGTCCATGTTCAACAGGTTTGCGGGCTGGCTTGGTCGGCTGATGGAGACTACTTCGCTACAGGCGCCAACGATAATGCCTGCTGTTTGTTCGAGGTCAGGAGTATTCTTACTCCACCAGATACTCCCCAAGATATTAGCGCTATTCATAGGAGTCCATTGCAAACGCTTCTTGGTGGTTTTGGAATGCCGAATTTTATTGCGAGAGCACACACCCATTCGGAGATCATGGGCATCTTGGCCAATGGAGTCCATACCGCCCGCAGCCGAGTGATTCCACGACAGCATGGCTCCTTGCTCATCGGTGAAGGTAGCCAGAAGCACAAGTGGATTCACAGCGCAGCTATCAAAGCGGTAGCTTTCTGTCCCTGGCAACGTGGTTTGATTGCAACAGGGGGCGGCTCCAACGACCGGGCGATCCATTTCTACCATACTTTCTCCGGTGCCTGTCTTGCGACCATTAGTGTCCATGCTCAGGTCACGGCTTTGATCTGGTCCACCACACGTCGAGAGATTGCGGCCACATTTGGCTACGCCCAGCCTGACCATCCATATCGTGTTGCCGTCTTCTCCTGGCCCGATTGCAGACAGATCGTGGCAATACCATGGGGCAACGACCTTCGCGCTCTCTACGCCATATCGTACCCAGGCGGACCCGGGGAGACCACAAGCATGGGTCAGACATGGTACTCGCGGACGAAAGAAGAAGGCTGTATCGTTGTCGCTTGCTCAGATGAGTCGGTCAAGTTTCATGAGGTGTGGAGTGGAGCTAGCAGGTCCACTGGAAGTCATTTGGGATTATTGGGGGGAAGTGATATCCTGGAGAGTTTGGAAGGAATTGATAAAGAAGGCACAGAAGTAATTCGGTAACTTTCGATCAGAGGCTTCGTCGATTACTCGTATTATTAGCGCGGCGTTGGGCTGTTTTATTATTACACGCAGCATCATGGCGGATTGGAGCATCGTTACACACTACAGTGAGTAGAGTCCCCCTGGGCTATAGCAGACGCATTGCATGTGATAGCTCATCAGCAAATTTAAACGACCTTCCACACCCATCACTACAGATCAGTATACACGAAACCAAGCAGTCGCAAATACAACTTTCCCTTCACGTTTTTCCCCCGAACCTACAATACGCTCCTGAGCACCGATGTGTCCTCTCACAGCGCAGAATCCGTATACGTCGTGTGCCCTACAGAATTGCAACAGCATTCATAAGACCAAGAATTCGCAATACATGCCAAACCAGATCTGAAGAACAACATGCGAATACCCAACCCATCTACCTACATCTATCCTCTCCAACCTAAACTACAGCCTATATTCCCCTCCCCACCCCCCCTCTCTTCACCAACCAAGCGTCCCATACTCCGTCTTCACCTCCTCGCTTCCCCCCAACCCTTCTCCCAATTCCCCATCCCCATCCCCATCCCCATCTCCAGCCTCCGCAGCTTTCTGAGGAAAAAGTCCCCATTCATCGACCAATCCCTCATACTCATCAACCGTGATCCTTTTCTGAGAGGTGACGTCAGGATAGGGACGTAGTTTCGTGCGTTCGGATTGTGGGGGTGGGGAAGAGGGGCAACGGCGTGGGTTTGCGCGGTAGAGGGTTAGGATGAGGATGAGGAGGGTGGTGAGGAGGAAGAAGAGGAGGGTGGTGGTGGTGGTGATGGTGGTGATGGGGGGGTTTGAGGGGGGAGGGGTGGCGATGGGGTGAAAGGTTGGGGGCATGGTTGGGGGCATGGTTGGGGGCATGGTTGGTGGGCGTTGGTGGTGGTTGGTGGGGGGTGTGGTTGTGGTTGTGGTTGTGGTTGTGGTTGTGGTTGTGGTATGGGAGAGGTGGGGTTGTAATGGGTGGTTTGGTGGAGGGAGGGTGGGTTTTTGGAAAGGGAAATGGAGATGGATGAAAGATGAAGGGAAAGCAAGGGAGAGAAGGGAGATTAACAATGGTGGTGAAGAGAGCTTTGAGCCGTTGGTATGTACCTGCTCCACTCGTATGATATGAGGATAAGGCGTTGCCAATGCCAAGGGTTGGGGCTCAACAATGTTGAGATGTGGATGATAAAGTTTTTTTTCTGTGGATTTGGACTTTGAGAACAAGAACCGGCGTTTCTTCCGACCGGTCGTGGAAGAATAATGAGTTAGCTGGGAGAGTGGTTTGAACACTTGAAGATTATTGTTTTGAGGGTTAGTTGCATACTCAGAATGGACTCTCCGGCAAGAATAGTGAGGATGGGACTTTCCAATATTTTGTTAAGCGCTGATCTTGCGTGGTTCAAGCGTGTTTCCGCCACTTTGTGTAATGATATATTTATATACCGAGAGTTAAATGTTCGCTTAATTGGGAGCATGCGGTGCTCGCTGATGGAGGGATTGTTAATCTGAAGCGCGGGTGCTTTAGGACAGCATCATCTTGTAGCTGTGGGCGATTTTGTCAAAGCGGAGCCGGATCCATAGTCCGAAGTGACCAGTCGGTCCTCTAGCATCGGCACTTTCTCATCCATCCCTTGGCCTTCCTCGATAGAGCCTGGTTCTTCCTGATAGTCCTTTCCGTCTGTAATTCCATGGTCAAATCCGGGAAATGAATCTCCTTTATCCTCTTCCGCGTCGTTTTCCTCGTCGCTGTATTGATCATCCCAGGGGTAGCATCCCTGTCGTATTCTTTCTTCTTCGGGTCGGCGACATGGATCGCCGCTCCGTTGACGGGGTGCTATGCATTTATAGAGCATGTAAAAGAGGGCGCAAGCGATGAGAAGCATGTAGATACGCACAAGCGTGGCGATGAGGTCTCCAGCACTTTCGTTGTTGCCGGACTTCATGTTGGGTGATTGGAATTCTTGGTGATGAAGGGGAGGGAGGAAAGTTCGCAGAAAGAGGAAATTGGAGCATTTTGAGAATCGAGATTGTGCAAAAGCAAAAGCAAGAGCTTTTCAGCCGTTAGTATGATGAGGTTTTTATGGTACCCTTCAGCGTTGTGGACTTGGGGGGTAGCGTATCAAACAACGCAGCCAGATCAGAGATGGATGCCACTGAACATGGATATACCTGGTCTGAATGGTGACCGGTCTGCCCATCTGCGTAGCATAATACGTACAGCATATGGTGCTCGAAAGGTCTGAAGATTAGATACAGCGCCAAAGCAATGAGACGGATCAGGAGAAGATTAAAGCGCACTCCTCTGAAATGCAAAAGGGTTCCTGACACCGTTCCCCCACGACAAGAATCAACAAATATAGTCGCTATACCTATTAGACAAGGAAGTATCATGTCGCGGAGCCTTACCTTGCATTTTGGCAGTCAGCCTTATTGATTTATATGACGCTAAGATATATATAGTTAGCGCTCCCGCTGCTAGCTCGCACACGAATCCGCGTAGGCGAAAATCTATCGAGCCCAACCTCAATCCACATCCCAATTTCGACGGACAGCACCCCCCACCGTCGCCATGAAGCTCAACATCTCCTACCCAGCCAACGGCACGCAAAAGCTCGTCGAAATTGAAGATGAGCGCAAACTGCGCGCCTTCATGGACAAGCGCATGGGCGCCGAAGTCCCCGCCGACGCCCTCGGCAACGAATTCAAAGGCTACGTCTTCAAGATCACCGGTGGCAACGACAAGCAAGGTTTTCCCATGAAGCAAGGCATTATGCACCCCACCCGTGTCCGCTTGTTGCTGTCGGCGGGACACAGCTGTTATCGTCCGCGGAGGACGGGGGAGAGGAAGAGGAAGAGTGTGAGGGGGTGCATTGTGGCGATGGATTTGGCGGTGCTGGCGTTGTCGATTGTGAAGCAGGGTGATGAGGAGCTGCCGGGTTTGACGGATCAGGTGCATCCGAAGCGGTTGGGACCGAAGCGGGCGACGAAGATTAGGAAGTTCTTTGGGTTGACGAAGGATGATGATGTGAGTAGCTGTTGAGGCCGGTTGAGAATTGCGTGGGTCTTGAGGAGAGGTCACTGATTGGTGTGGATGTGCGACAGGTCCGGAAATTCGTCATTCGTCGTGAAGTGCAGCCGAAGGGCGAAGGGAAGAAACCATACACCAAGGCTCCTCGCATCCAGCGTCTGGTCACCCCTCAGCGCCTCCAGCACAAGCGCCACCGCATGGCACTCAAGCGTCGTCAAGCCGAGGCTTCCAAAGATGCTGCTGTATGTCTAGACCTATACCTATCCCCACTACGTATTACGAAGACTGATGTTGGGGGTTTACAGAATGAATATGCGTCTATCCTTGCCAAGCGTGTCAATGAAGAGAAGGCAAAGAAGACCGAGCTGAGGAGTAAGCTAAATCTGGTGCACTTTGTTGATGTGATGATGGCTAACACACATACAGAGCGTCGTGCGTCATCGATGAGGAAGTAGAAGGTGGAATGCATACCAGGGAACGAACAGAGGTCATATTAGAGGCGACATGGTTCGTGGTTACTGTCTGTGCCTAGTAGGAGGTAATGAAGGCGGCTCAGCATACGCGTGCGTTGATATAGCTGGTACCTGTATTACAGACCCGATACAATCGCAATCAACAATCCATGTTTGTTCAATACTTGATATAAGTTGAAGGAGCTGGACACATATTGATTGGAGGTTCTGCAGCAGAAGTACGTTGATTTGAGGTTGACTAGAAAGGCGTCGGTCACTATCTTTATGCGGATACTAGACTCCATCAAATTTTCGAGTTTTTGTTCCCACCGATCGACCAATAACACCGTCTCTATGGTAGTCACCGTTGTTACTCCAACGTTGCAATCCAAGGCTCCCTAACCTGGCACCGCCTCCCCACTTATCCAATACTCTGCACTACCCTATAGCTCCCTCTCATCATGACCTACGGAGCATGGCTAAACAAAAAAGACACACTCTCCCCATTATGCGTCCTCCTACAGGCCTCTAAAAACCCCCCATCAGCATTCCCCAAACCCCATACCATCCTCAAGGAAAAAAAGAAAACCGACTCACCAGCCAAAGTCGGACTAATATCCACAACCTCAATCTTCTCGCAAAACTTCGCACTCCCCTGCAACGGTACCGTATTCGTAACCACAACTTTACTCAACGCCTTGCAGTTCTCCAGTTTTGAGATCGCGTCGCCACTCAATATGCCATGCGTGACGATGCTGAAGACTTCGGCCGCGCCGCCTGCCACGAGTTCTTCGGCAGCGGTGCACAGGGTGCCGCACGTGTCGGCCATGTCGTCGATGAGGATGGCGAGTTTGTCTTTTACTTCGCCTGTGAGGGTCATGCGGGCGATTTCGCCGGGTCGTTTGCGTTCTTTGCTTGGGGTGGTGTTAGTGTAGGGATAAGGGGGGAGATTGGGGAGGGACGAACTGGATGATGGCGAAGGGGAGGTCGAGGCTGTCTGCTACGGAGGTTACGCTGGAGGTGGAGGCGGGTGGTCAGTGAGTTTGTCTTGTGGGAGAGGTGTCTGTTGGAGAGATGGGCAGAAGTACCGCTTTACACCTCCGTCATCTGGGCTGACGATTACGGCATTTGAAACTGTGCAGTTTTCTTTGATCCATCTCAGAGTGCTGGGCTCGGCGTACTGCAATACTTTAGCAATGCTAAAATTAGGTCTGGCTATGGCAGGAGGAGTGATGACGCACCAGGTTATCGACAGGTACTGAGAAGAATCCTGCGAAAATCAATCAGATGGTGACACGACATCAGAGTGAAAAAAAGATATAAACCTTGTATCGAAGCATTGTGCAGGTCCATCGTAATTACATGGTTGACACCCTGAAATATTGATCAATAAGACGGTCTAGCAGATGTGTGAGAGATGTGGCGGGACTGACAGCGGTTTCCAACATCCGAGCTACAAGTTTCGCTGCATAGCAGACCAGTCAGAGTCACGAAACGCAAGTATACCAGATTACATACCTGTAATGGGAGCTCTCGATCTGTCTTTTTTGTCTTGTCTACGGTGGAGCAACTCTTCTTAGATTACGAGGTACTATCATTGAGAGAAAACCTACCTTGCATAGGGATATTGAGGCCTATTAGGGTCGTGTTAGTACCCTTTCCTTCTGAAGAATGAGAGCAACATGCATTACAGCTGTAATTCGTCGGGCCGAGGAGTCTTTGCACGCTCTGATCATTATAAGAAGTTCCTGTTCTAATCAGCGCGCGTGACATAGAGGAAGAGAACAGCCGTGCCATCAAGCCATCATTGACGTCGCCTGGCGCAGGAGACTGCAGGACCTGACGGGTATGTTAGCTCTCGAATGAATCCTTGATCCTACCGCACATACAAAAACGTCCTCATCTCGAACGCTCTCTCCAATCGTCAAGGAGATCCTAGATTGCTGTACTCAGCATGGTCCACCCAGTACCTGAGCCACATATTCTCACTCGTGATTACTCGATCTATGGTTCTACAGTCAGCTTGCCCATATTCGATCAAATGTGAGAATCGAATTCATACTGATCTACTACGATCCTTGCCTTAAAAAGTAACCCGTTAATATGGTGCCGGAAGTTCGGGCAAGGAATATTATACCAGATCTATTCCTAGGCTACATAAAAATTGGCTGTGTATTCGAATAATACTTGCAGGCATACATACTGGCGAGCAACGAGCGTGGCTAATTCTGGGTGGCTGCAATGAAAACGTTCATTAATCTGCCTCCATGATTCGAAAATGCATTGCTAGACGAACCTGTTGCCAGCAAGGAGTTTACTGTGCGATATTAGCCCTTGATCATGAACCAAGACCGTGTATTGTCATGACCTACATAGAATTCGTCGCCATTACCTTTCCAATATTTCTTCAAGGAAGGAGCAATTTTGGTCCAATCAGAAGGAAGTTGGCGCAGTCGCTAAATGCGTCTACGGCGCTTGAAATAGTTCTATGGCTTGGCGAAAATATCTTCAGACATCAAACGCCGAACGGTAAAGTGATCTTCACCTGTTCCAACAATCATTGCAATGTGACCCATAAGTTGGGGATTGGTATATTCAAATCTTTGACCGTAGGCCCTATCGGCCACAGATGGCTTCATTCAAGCTGTCATGCCTCAGATGTGCTTAATTCCTAGTGGGACGCTCAAAATAGAAGCAGCACTAAAATTCTCCCAACCTGACCAGGACGGACAATCTTAAAATAATAGGAGCCGATTTCGTGGTCTCGTGCTGGCAGGTAAACCCTTTTCCCTATGAACGCACGCCAGGAGAATTCAGCGACGAGATGCAAGACGTCACCTTCATGCATTGCAATCACTGGACCTGCTGTGTGAATTCTTGGTGGCAATCGCAAAGGGTACCTCCTGCGTGTTGTAGAGAAGATACTCCTAACACCCCGAGCAATGGGGTTTGTTAGATTCTATGCACACTCAACCGTATGATCGTTTGTGCAAGGGCTGCTGGCTCGCCTCGAACGTTCAAGCATCTCGGTAGATTGCGAAGGCCGCCTGCCAGGATGAGTGATGGTCATTGCCTAATGCAATCCCCCACGGTGAAATGAGAGCAGTCTATGCTCATTCGTCCGAGGCTCGAGAGTATGGGTTTGAATTGAGATTTCTCGGAAGTGGTGTTTGCACAACAGGAAGCAGCATAATTGACCAACATGAAACAACCCATCTGTTCAATTTATCACGAACAAGCTTCGCCACACGCTTCAGGCGGCCGCGAACAATGTGATGTCGTTGAGAAAGACATCTAAGCCCCTCAAAGACATCAGTCTTTGTTCATTGTCGCACCACACTAACATTATTGTCTCAGCTCAACAAAGCCACAGCTCAAATATTCTCCAGGCTTTGTTCGACGAGAATGCATGCCAATCTAGTAAAGATGCCATGCTTTCGCAAACTCAGCTTTAGCATCTCCACGCGCGGACGTTGGAGATTCCATAATCTGACAGGTTGCAGCAGGCTGACCTAGGACATGCAAAACCAGGGCATAAAATTTGTACGAGTGCAAGATATACAAACCGCGTCAGCCATGGCTGCAAAAAGACAGGCTCTGACTAAAAAGACATCTAATAAACGTCTAAGAGACATTGCCAGGGCAATCCCAGGGCATTTGGCGCCCCTTATTCCCGGCTTGGAATCATTCCAGTCCTACGAGACGGGGAATATGACGGACGACCTTACGACTCGACCTCCAGGTCTCGAACCGCATTATGATATTGAACACTTTGTTCCGGAAGACGAGCTAGGATACCGAGGAGTCTCAGGAGATCCTCAAATACCACATGGGCTAGGTGATTCCACCGTTTGCCCCCAACAACCGGATCTTCAGCAATGCGAAGCTCGTCTGCAAACCGCAGTCCTACCTGACAGGGCAGCACCAACCCCCCCACATAATAACAACCAGCAAGCGTCGGTGAGCGCAAGCTACGTGGACGCCTCAAGACATCCAGAGCTGAAGCGCAACCACACCAAACAGTACCAAAGCATCGCAGATTGCATGCCTCTATTGATGTATCATGAGCTGGAGGCTCCCACCACCAAAACCTTTCCTGTAAAGACTCGAGTTCCGAATATAATCCTCACACCCTCTTCACCCATACGTACCGGTACCGCTTCCAGATACGACGTCTTCGAAAACTCATTGTTGATACCGCCGCCCATGTGTTATAAGAAGAAAGAGCGAAGGCGACAAGAAGAGGTGGATCAGGGAAGGATGGTAGAGCTGGTCCGGAGGAGGAGCCTGCGCAGCTTCTCTCAAGTTGAAAGCCCTAATAGAGTGCAGGTTGCTGTCAAGCCGGTCAGGAACTATGGCAACCCCAGTAATGTTGACGTACCCAGGCGGGCACGGCGTCAAGTAGAGCCGGTAGTATCGTCGTTTGAGAAATATGCATATAGGTTGTTTGGATAACATTACAGTTTTTGAACACGGTACTTGAGCTGAGTGTCCAATTTGTTCATACTGCCCCACGTTCCTCTGCTACCAGTGAGTACTAGGTATGGTGTCCAGCATGTTGAGTTTCTCGTCTTGGCAGACACTAGCATAAAGTAATACAGTCGGTATTTCTGGAAGCTTCTTTACCCAAGTCTGTACCTATATTCCGCTGACAAGTAATCGCCCTCTACCATGAATCATATATCTCACTAGACTAGTGTGTATGCAAAAGTACGTAACAAGCACCAGGCCGAGTGTTCGTACTAACCAGGACTTCAACGCGAGAGTCGAGAAGAGCACCGAGCATATTTATTGACCACATGGCGAGACCTTGGAAGGAAGATACGACCCCTCCAATCGTCTCGCTCTTTCCTTCGGGATCGCTTTCACCTGTGCAGAAGATTAATCGTCTTAGTGGTAATCTAGTCGCGTTCGGGTGTTAAAGGACAATGACTCCGCTGTAATTGTACCTTCGTCATCGTTATCTGTCACGTGCTTTCTACGGCCGTAGGTAGTGCCTTACACGTACTATAGTTCACTGAACTCTTGTCCCCAGTTGACACATCTAAAAGACGACACGGAAACGAAGTAGATTTACAATTCGTACTGGGCGTCAATCTTTCATTTCATTCACGACCATCAAAGTCACTAGAGCATATATGGATTCCTTTATAGGAGCTGCCCTTTTCGGTGTGCTATTAGCAGTCTTGTTCCTTCTATTTCAACGGAGCTTCAATTCTGGATCTGCTGATACTCACGGTGATCTTCCATGGGCGGATTTGCGTGATGAGGTTTTCAAGAAAACTCGGTCGTCCCTTCGACAACTGACCGGCTGCTCCCAGGTTCTACTAGATGGATACAGAAAGGTAAGCTCTACTATGTCATGGCATTTCCGCAGAGCTTACTAACATAACGAAGTATGGCATAACTGGTCAGCCTTTCCTCGTCTCCGATGCCAGCTTCCAGTCTCAAGTCATGTTACCGCAAGAAGACATCAAATGGCTCACAACACAGCCCGAGACCGTCCTCTCCGTCTGGCCCGTCCGATCCAAAAGACGCGCGTTGGGTGCCATGATCACGACCGTGGAGCACAAATCAACCATTGCCTTTATGGACAAGATCGTTGGCCGGTTCCTTACACGGAACTTGGGTAGCGTCCAGGCTGACGTCGCGGATGAGATCAAGGCTGCTGTCGACTCGACACTCGGACACGATGTGCATACGTGGCATGAAGTGAACCTGGTACAGACTTTCCAGACGCTCGGGGATAGGAGTGGCATTCGAGCTCTTTTCGGCCTGGAATTGTGTCGCGATCGGCACTTCGTGCGCGTCCTTAACCACTATAAGGTCTTGATGGGAATCGGTATCTTTCTCAGTGGGCAATTGCCCCCGATTATCCGTCCTGTCGTTGGCGCGCTGCTCGTTCTACCATTTCGTTTCTGCAAGGCGAGAGCCACAAGACTTCTTACACCTGTGATCAAAAAGTGCATGCAGGAGGTGGCAGACGAGGAAACAGGCGACGACATGGCGCGGGAAACCGCGCGGAATGACTTTCTCACGCAGAGCATAAGAGCCATCATGAAAGACAGCCACAACGCCTATCGCAACGACGCTCAATACGTTGCTGATCAATTCCTAGTCCTTGTAAGTTCTGTACCATAATCCATCAAACTCGAGTCTCCCGCTAAAGTCCGTCCTCCCAGTCCTTCGCAACACTCGCCTCGATTGCTCTGGTGGCCGGAAACCTCTTCCTGGACATCTTAAGCACACCCAGCTCACTGAATCTATACACACAATTACGCTCGGATGCAGGAAACGCCTTCGAAACCGAGGCGGATTGGGCGGATCCCGCAGCTTTGAAGAAGATGAGGCTCACCGACAGCGTTATCCGGGAGAGCATACGTTTCAGCTCCATTCAAATCCGCGGACTCTTGCGAGCAGTGGTCGCTGAAGATGGCGTCACCCTACCTAATGGCACTCATGTCGCTCGAGGCACATGGCTTGGTGTACCCGTGGAAGCGGTGCATATGGATGAGAGATTCTACGATAAACCCTTGGAGTACGACCCCTTTCGTTTCGTAAGAATCCGGTCCGGGGGTCTGGAGAGCCAGGAAAAGGTTGATGCGACAGAGATCACTGACCGCTTCCTCGGATGGAGTTATGGACGTTATGCATGGTAAGTCGCCCCCTCTTAGCTTCTTAGAAACTATATCTTGATCGTGACGAGGGTGAGGGTTCATACTAACAACACACAGTCCCGGCCGCTGGTTCGCGGTTCAAAACATGAAACTCATGATCGCATACATTACCCTCAATTACGATATCCAAGCTATCGACAAGCGGCCCCCGAGCACGGTGTTCGGCGATGCGAATATACCTTCTATGTCTGCATGCATCACTGTGCGTAGGAGGGCTGATACGGGGGTATCAGGCTGAGGCAGTAAAAGATGACAAAGCGACGGGGGTTCTGGGTTCCTGTAAGGCGTTGAGTGCCGGGGGCATTGCAAGCGTGCGCGATGCATCATGGGAATATCTATGGCTTAGATATCCTCATTTGATCATGTTCTGTAAAGTAAAGAAGATTTCTAGTTCACTCGGTGCATGCATCATTCCATAGAGCTTTATACCACAATCAAGACTTGCGACCTCACAATCGTCTCAATAGTAAACCATCCTTGACTCAAGACGCTTCATAACTGATATGATGGCAACATAACTATGCAGCTCGTCATCCCTACTAAACTCGGTATAAACATAGGCTAAATTCAGTACATGCATATTCTCAGTGCATGTACGCACGCACCTACCTATATTGTCGAAGTGATGGCTGCTTCAGGGGGCTAGAGTGCGTGATTGGGATAGGAAGTGTGTGACTTGTCCGTTAATGTTACCTATAAATACTTGGGATGTGCGTACTTGAGTGCTGAAGCTGGTGGTAAAAGACATGGCGTATCATCTGGAAGGGTGTGTGCCCGCCTATATTATGCTCGCTCGTTTCGAACAGTCCTGTTCGGAGCGAGGAGCTGTCATTGAGATTTTCATGGGGATAGGGTTTGGTTTGCTGTGGGAAGGTACCTTATGGAAGTTGTATGTAAATTCTTTCCTGATTTGGACGTCAAAGCGCGTGTAATTGTTTGGTACGTACTGCCAAGCTAGAAAGTCGCCATGATCGTGCAGAGTATCACATAGTCCATGTTGATGTAACCTAGACCTACACATGGAGTCCCCAATACTCCAGCACTCATCTATGTTATTTCACTCTCGCCTGGCCTATACTCGACCTTATGCCACGAACTCGTCAAGTTTCCCCTGAAGTTGTAGTAAGGTTCATACTCGCCCGCCTGCGTGTTGTATGCCTCGTCCACCGCTTTGACAACAAAGCACTTACCAGCCTTATGTCTCGGAATGACAGAGCGCCACCGTGTCCACGCCCATGCTTTATGTCCTCCCTCACCTTCAGGTAGGTCTTTGAGCAATTGCGCTTGATGCCAGGTTCGACCTCCATCAGCGCTCAAATCTACACGCACGATGGCGCGCCCACCACCTGAATACGCATAACCTTCCACAGCCACAACATCTCCTTTCAGATCATTGATTTGGGGTAGTCCGCTATCCTGCGTGGCGTTGCAGGAAATATCTCGCAGAGATGTGATTGCGCTCTGGACGGGCATTTCCTGGATAGCAGGTGCGGTACTCCAATCTACATTGCCGTTCACATTGGGGCCGAAACATTTGTAGTCTCTCTGCTGCCATTGACTTGGACTTTCCTCCTCGCTTACCACCACACGATTCACCCACTTCACACTCCTTGCAGCCACATTGCCCGGCACAAGTACTCGCACTGGAAATCCATGATCGTGAGGTAAGGGTTGACCGTTCATTTCATAAGCAAGCAAAACGTCGCCGCGCTTGTCCACCGCTTTGTCAATAGGAATGGAGGCGCCGTAGGCTTCTGCACCCATGAATTGCGCGTGTTTCACGGCGTCTTGGAGATCATTGACAGGGAACCCGGCGTCTTCCAGTACGTCCCGGAGACGGACGCCGCTCCACACGGCGTTGGATATACCGCCTATAGACCAGGGTAGGCCGTTGGTTTGGCGAGACCATTCACTCATGTCCTTGCGGCGGTTGCCTGAGCATTGAAGCGCTGCTGTGATGCTCACTTTTTGGAACTTTTCTGTGAGTTCTTCCATGGTGTACATCTTCTCGTCACCGTTGGGAAGCTCGATGGTGATGGTGTGACCTTTGAGCGAGGTCTCGGGTACCCACATGTGGTTTCTGACGTAGAATGTCTCGTTTGGGGTGATGAACTTTACAAGCTCTGTTGTGGGCGTCTCGGCATTGCAAGGGTACTGGCTATGTACGATCAATCGTTCATCTCTGATGGGGTCATTCTTGAAAGGATTATCAATGTGATCAACGGGTACTTCGCCATCGATCAAATCGCTTGGATCGACGTCCCCAATATAGTAGCTGTCGAGAATGTCATAGACTTCCTGTTTCTTGTGGATAGTAAAGATGTCCCAGTACGAATCGACGGCGCCGCCGGCTGCTCGTAGGATTACTTCACCACCTGGATGGCCTGGGATCCACTCTGTGATGTCGTATACACGCGTACCTTTGGTGATCCATTGGGTTTCTGCATCTCCACCGTGCTTTTCCACTTCGGAGAGCCGGATCAGACGCGTTTGCGGTACGTCGTCGTGCTTAGGAGGAGCCTCTGCGTGCACTACTGATGAGAATATGAACGAAGCCGAGAGTCCAACTGCCACAAGAAGACCGGGACCGAGAGACTTATGGAATTGTCTGGAGCGATGAGTATTAGGTGCAGTGAATAAGAGGCGGGTGCATGGCGAGCCATGCAATCTAGGATAGATGCGTGGTCGAAGAGCGGTCTTTCCCTTCGGTAGAATGTTTAAGAAAGGGTGAAGCCTTTGCTTCATCATTTAGGTAACATTCATTGAGCTGCATCACATCATGGAGATACGATAGAGCCAGACAGTATCGGTCATCCTGAAATATTGAGTAAAGAATTATTTGCCTGAACCCGGAGGCGATAAACCACTAGAGTGAATAGGGAAAGGCTTGGCCTCCAGCTTGCCTCTATTCTAAAGTGTGCGCTAGATCGCTAAAGGCTTGACGTAGATGATCACCCGCGTTGCCAAGCCTACCTAAGTACAGAACCAAGAGAACGTCCGTCTACCCAGCGATACTGAGTATGCAGACTTGAACTGGGGTGTCATATTAGCTGGACGTTCAAGTCATGAAATATAAAGAAGCTTCGACCCATCCATGAAGCTCGACAACCCTGAGCAGACTCCTGATCGCATGGTTCACCATCTCATGTCTCGCCACACAGGGTTGCATTGTCACCGATTGACCACCTGGTCTGTACAGATTGTGATCAAGGATGGAATTACAACATAACAGGTCACGACTATGCTTGATTAGCTGCAGAGTATATTAGTTAAGGTCGTTCGTCAAGATATGCAGTATCCCACCGACACTAGAACTATGGTTATCCTCACACTATCCTGGGCGATCTCCAATCTCAATGAAAATCGACAGGGGAGAATGTCAAACTGCTGACGTACACAGTAGCGATCTCATGCAGGTGTCGATGTTTGTCTTCTTGTTTGTCGTCCGTGTGTAGTGATGGCCCCATGTCTAGCAAACTTTCTTTTCCTCTTGCCCCAAGGTTACAAGAGCAGACACGAATTACCTTTCTCGTCTGTCATCATTATATGCATATATCATCGGTTTCATTTCGCGTCGCTGCAGATTTCGCCGTCCGTCTCTCTCTCTTTCTCTATCAAATTTCTAATCATCATCGACACAAGACAAGACACCCGAATTTACCGATTATCATTACGGTGTTAAGTTTCATTGTCTAGGAGTAGATCGATGCTCCGATGGCTCTTCCAAGAAATTGCCTTGCACAATCAGATTGTCTCGTTGAAAATACTTTCTTTGTTCGTTCGTTGCACTATAAGAGAACATGTTTCAACAATGTAGTTCTTCCTTCCTTCCTTCCTTCACCTTGGTCATTAGGAACTGAAAATACTGCCACTCTCCTCGGCCGTCCAAATTTCTTGTCAAACCAACTCCGCAACATTTTCGACTTTCCTTGAGCCATGGATAGCCGCCAAACATTGCCAGCAGTTGCGACTGTTGACCACCAATCAGACGCTGAGGTTTACATGGATCCGGCACAGATACGGAGAATTTGGCGATGGCTAGACGCTATTCATGACCGTGAGCCGCCCCAGGAACAACCTGCGTTTGAATACTCTGACACATCCCCTACCAGGGTCCCTAGCGAAGACCACAAAGCTAAGGTGTTCAAACGCTATCAGCATCAGCTATCGGTCAATCAGGCCGAGAAACCTAGGCTATGGATGTAGGCTGACCAGATGTCGAGTCTGGTACAGAAGCCTGCCAAATGTTATGGACAAGTCCAAACTCTCAAACGATCGTCCCCTTCTGGATCGAATGGTCAGCCGTCCAAGCAAGCTAGGACACCCTTTACGGCTGTTTCGGGAAACTATCACAAGGCACCACTGGCCTCGCTGAACCGAGATATCCAAACTACGGGCCAGTCCAAGAGAAATACGGCTTTCGCAGAGCGCACAATAGACCTTAACAGTGCTGGCGCGCTGAACCCGCCAACAAAGGCAAAGCTTGAAAGTGAAAATGTCGTTGGTATCAGCCGCAACGGTAGCGTCTCAAAGTGGGTGGGACGAATGCGGGCAAACTCAAGGAGTGCAACGGCGAGTTTTTTCAAACATACAAGATGATTTAGTTATACGATTGGAGCTTTGAGTTATGCAGCTTACGCTTTGTAGTCTTCTCACAAATATAATTTCATTTCATCCTTGATTTATCGAAGTCTTACCTGTTCGTCCCACTATCGAACCTATGCCTTACGAAGCGCTAACCATGAGACAGTCGTCCATATGATCATTGGTCTTAGTTCAGATTCCGACTCCACGCAACTTCAAAGGTCCAACGATGTCTTTGTCGGCAATGAAAGACACGTCCTCGTAACGGAGCTCATTGATAAGGCCCCCTTCCCTTTCAAGGGGTCCAACAATGTCTTTGTTGGCAATGAAAGACACGTTCTTATAACGGAGCCCATTGTCAGGGTCCCCATCCAAAATCACGTGTTATATAAACGACAGCATTCTCCATCATGTTCTGCTTCCCATCCACATCCTCCCCTCAGGCTTATCATTCAGCATCTTATAACTCCATCTTCACTCGATCCCGTCAAACAAGAAAAAGGTTCATTATATATTCTCAAGATATGAGTACCTCAAGAACGATTCACTGGGCAAGTACTGTTGTGAGACGCGGTTCTTCCACCCACGCCAAGGTTCACGATCAACGTACCGACCTGCATCTGCAAATTCCACTGCAGGAATCCCCACAGATCGAGCAAGAAAGTGTTTACCCACGCCCGATCTCTAGAAAGGAAACAAGAGGAACTGCTATCGTCGATCCGACCCAAAGGAGGCTCCGGGCATACACCGACAGAGCGCCGAGACTCGCAGAAGGGGAGAGTATCGACCCCACCGGACAGACTATCGTCTCCTACGTCCCGAGCTGTGCCGCTCGATCAAGGGGACTGTCTCGCAGCAACGCTTTTCGCGTAGACTCGCCGTCGTCAATGGAAGCCGATCGGGCCCGCATTCTTGCGTTCCGTGAAGCTGCTGTGGAGCGAGAGCAGAAAGACAACGGCAATTTGGTTCATGAAAGCGAGCAGACAGTCACGCTTTCTAGGAGCAAGTACAACAATAGGAAACGTGCGAATACTCACCTTGCAAGGCAGGCTGCACAGACGTGCGGCATGACCATCAACGGCACAACAACCGGGCCTCGGCCACACGCTTCAACCGCTCTTGGGGATGGTGTTTCGGGCTCTTCTCATTGCCCACGCTTACAGCCAGAGGCTCGGCATCTGCCAAAGCTGGATACAAACGCTAAAGTTGAATATCCTACACACTCCTATCGATCCAAGGTCCCGGCGAAGGTACCTTCGCATCCGATTGGGGTATCAAAGTTTAGGGAGGAGTTCTCTCCTTAAAGTATTCATAATTTCGCAAGAAGATAGTAGGTATCCCTATATAGGTATTCGATCTTCACATCCTTATTTCATTCATCTCTTATATTCCAGGCTCAAGAGTGTAGTCTATGTTTTAGAATCCCAGCTCTATATACGTGTACTAGTATAGGCATCTATTAATAGCATAGTATTAAAGGTGCTCATTGTGTTTGGTGTATGTTGAATATTGAAGACACTCTTCGTTGACCTGACAGCCATACTTGACTAGAATCCAGGTAGTGATTGATAATGCTTAATAGGCCGTGGCCATTCTGGTCAAGAGACTCAACCTGACGGTGCATAATCTGCGAGCATACGGGTTTGAGGAAAATCCCCTTGGCCCGTTAGCGGTGTGCTAACGGTAGCCCCGGGTGGTGTTGAGGCTAACGCCCTACGAGCGTCCCATTAAGGACATTTCAGCAGAAGGAGTTGCGCTACTCCAGTTCGCACATGACAACGGATCGACATCGGCGAGGTTTTGACTTGTGGCGATGCAAGTCTTGGTACCTTGTCACCTGGACAACTGCATATACGGAAGCTCTAATTCAGCATCCTGGAACAGCGTGCGGAAGGGCGTGGACGTCCGAGTGAAACAATCCAAAGAATATGCTGAGACGGTGATAAGAAGAGATAGTTGAAGGGACTGGTTCAAGAGTGCTGGATGCACCATGTGTATATGAGCTTTTGGTGTTGAGTGGCATCAGAGCTGGTGGAGGGGCATCAATCAGGGGATGAGTAAGTCACAACGTCTGTGATCAGCAGCTTCCATGGACGCATTGAGACCCTGGATATGAAACGGGAATGACTGGTGTCTTGGGGACCACTGCGTCAGGTCGCTGTATATATATGGCGCGACACAATTTGGATACTGCATATGGAAAGGCTCTACCATGTTCTACCTATCCAACGGCCCATTCTTCTCTTTTGAAGATGAATGAGTCCCCTTCTACCGGATAGGCTTTTAGAAAGCCATTGAGCTGGACGACACATCTATTCGCTCTCCAATCACAGGCAGGTTTGCAAAAGTGCGAAACATCCTTTTTCTAGGATCCGCGGAGCTTCGCGGTTTGCGCTGACACTTGTCAGGCTAGTCCATCCAGGGAGAGAGGAGCAGACAATAATCTCGAGCCTTCTCACCAATGGGGAGGTACTTACAAGTTGGTACTTCCACCAGGTCCAAGCGTTAGTATTTATGCGACTTACAATGCGCGCTTTCGCAAGCGCTTCGGTCAGCTACCTCTATAATTGAAGAAGGCGCATGTCTTCATTTCTATGATCTTGGGCTCTACGCTTAGAAAGCACCACTTGTGGCATTGAAGAAAGTAATCGGACAGCTTGCCCCTTTGACTATCGTGCATTGAGAAGATACCGCACATTGTGCCTTCACTTCGCCATGAGAAACAGCTTCCTCCGAAGCTTCATAATCATTGCGACTTTCATTGATTGTTGCCTTGCATCACCCACACCGCCCACTCTCGACGTCAATCAAAATCTTACATTGCTCAACAACGTCAACGTTAACATCACCAGTCTTAGCACCGACTTTCAATGCTACGAACCTCATATCTTCACAGATCGGCGCGCCAAAACCTTGGATTGCATACGTGCCGCGGCCAGCTTTCCCAATTTCTACGACGTCAACACCTTCCACAAAGGTAGCAACCCGAGCGACCCGTACGCTGTGCCGATCTCACAGGTCTCTGGAACTTGTCGGGTGGGGATCGATCTGAAGTATGGACGTGCGGACCAGAGCACTTGGCTGTCTATTAAGATGGCCCTGAGGTTTGACATCATTGATAATTGTCAGCTTGATATGAGTGGGGGTAGGACAGGGGGACAAACAACTGCGGGAAGTGGTGGACGCATTATAATCACAGCAGAAAGTGTGAAATGGCCTCAATCGAACACGGCCTTGGCCAAGAGGCTGGGAAGTTGATTAGTGTTCATCCAATTCGGCCAATGAATCCCGGCAAGCAGGACCGGCGCCACAGACGGTGCTTGGGTCTGTAATTTCGAGCATTATCCCGGAGCGGGCTTTATACTCGTTCCAATGCCCTTTCAGAGCAAGTATCATCTCATAAAGCTCCAAGGACAGGCCTAAATGAAGCAATACGGACGATAACTTGTGTTATGGTAAATATCAAGCAAGGTAGATTGCTTTATCGACTAGTTGAACGCTTTCCTGCAAGGTGGAAGTCGTACACACACACACACACACGCAAGATCTACTGCCGCACAAATATACCTCGGTGTCTTTCCTTGGTGTAACGTCAGGTATCAGCTCTTGCCATTGTCTCTTTACTTGTCAGAAATGCTTAGTCAAGACTGGGTGCGCTTGAAGGCAGTCTTGAACGCGACGCGAAGGATTGTAAGGCCGAGAGGACAGACCTGCGAAACTTTGATTGCAACATCAAATCCGTGCATCCATGACTACCACAAAGCAGAGCCTACGACCAATGGTTTATTCGGGCCGGCTGATTGATGTGGGCTATGCGATCTGATCCTCAGAACGACACATTTTATCTATTGAGGCGCATCAGTCGAATAATTTCCGCATCCTACCTTATGTGGTACCTATCATGCATTCCACGACTCGGTCTCACCGTTATATAATTGAAAATGCCGCGATCCTGTAGTGACTCACGAAGCAAAGGTGTACAAAATTTGAGTGTGGGCCTCGTTGAAGAAAGATGAAAGGCATCTTCTCTGCAAGTCTCACTGGCTACTCTGAGATATGGCGCCTACGATATCATTTCTAATCTATGAGAGCCGTGCTACGTTCATATTTGTGTTCTTTGTAACGGTCGTCTCCTCAAAAGGATTCCCTATTTTCGAATCGCACGAACCAATACTTGCGGATGATACAATAGGTCACTATGTGCTCAGGCATCCTCCGAAGAACTACATCAGTGAAGTTGTTGCGCAAACATCAAACTGTATCGCTCTTGGTTACAACGTTGATGTGTTCACTCTGAATTCCCCCACGTGGTCTTACGCATCAAGTCCCGTGTTCGTTGCTCGAAGACGAAGACTAGCTAGCCGGATCCCAATATTCAATAGCTATAGCTACACTGTGACATACGACGACGGCAATGGTAACATTTACAACGACACTTATCCCACTTAGTTCTGCTCATTGAGCATCATCGGCGATGTCTTGTCGCCAGAGGGATCCGTTGTTCAGATTTCAACTCTGCAGTCGGTTTGGACGTCTCTCGCACAACTACCACCCAATGAGCTATTCGCTTACACGGAAACCGTGCTCCAAAGGGCCTTCGACAAATTCGATACTGCAATTGAGGCGGCCATCTGTGATTCCCCTGTCGGTGGGCTCAGAGAGTTGTTGGCGCGATACACCGCCTCGCAAGTATCGGGAAAGTGGATCTTCACCCTGACAGGCGTTTGGGACCACCATAGTCCCAACCACTCACTCACCCCGGATTCACAGCGAACCTTTCCAAAACCCCCGATGCACTTATAACAGTAGCAGCCACCACTACATCGACTCTGTCCCTCTTCGCGTTGCAGGGAAAGGCACAGGACAGAAGTCACAAACATCATCGAGGCATTCATCTTGACAGTACTCATCACGAGGGGTGAAGCTTTCCGATGGGCTTTCAAACACGCGTGGGCGGTCACATGCACAACGACGACACACCTCAAGGAGCTGATCGCAACACTCTATCACCAAACCCTGGGGGCCTGATTGCTTTCGGTGATCCCCTACCACTCACTCCCCCATTAATTTCCCATCATTCCCCACCACCCCACTCGAAACCCCTCATCCTTCCCCCAACCCACATACACAATAACATCCACATCCGCAAACTCACCCCCAAAAGCTTCAAAAACAGTCTCGACCTCCCTCAAAAGCCCAAACAATACAAACCCGCCACAACATATGGACCTATCAAAGAACAGAAACCCGTCCCACTTAAATGCCCCCCAAGCAGCATATACAATCGTCCCATTATCCCATCCTTCCCCATCATTATATACTAACATATCACAACTCTACCCTCAACCCTTCCACATACGACGACATATTACTAAATACATAACTCCCGAGCGATAATTTCCGTAAGTGATAAAAGTCCGGTAAATCAGACATGAATGAAAGACGAAGCTTCGATACCTGATGAATATCTATTGATACTTGGTTCGCAGCGTCTTTGCATGCATGCATTAGAAAATTACGAGGGTCGAATGGCTCGATAGCTAGTTAGAGAAATTTTATTCGTTCATTTACGAATTTCACGGACTGCTGCAGCTATTAGTGTCCAAGGTATTGGCATCGTTTGCCCGGTTTTGGGTTGTACTTGTTGTACAGAATTGAGGAATGGAATTTGAGATTATGGGAATGAAAATGCCTATGATGGCCGTAATGCTTGTGCTCTTTCTCCATTATCCTTCATCATCAATACCCTCTCCATCCACCCCATCCCCACCCCCATCCCTCCACCCTCCCATAATCTATCCCCCCCACATCCCAAACCGCACCTCCCACATCCCCCCCAAACCCCACATCCCAAATCCCACATCCCACCCCCCAACACCCCTACCCTCCCACCTCCAAACCCCAACTCCCCTAATAGAACCAGTACCACCATCTCTATACCCCTAGCTCATAACTTCCCCTTCATCGAACAGCACGGAACATTAATTCTGTATAACCAAATGTGTCGTTTATGAAGCTTACGGCGTGGTTGCGTATATTGGCTCTTGGCTTTTGGGGTATAGGAGTTGTTGATGGGGGCTGGTGGGTTGTCGTGATGGAGGGTTGGTAGGTTTTAGTGGGATTTGGGGGTGGGATTGTTGGTATAGTGATATCTCGCCTCTCACAAATATACGCAGGAGTAAAAGTAGGGTAGTACGTTGATATTCGGTGTCCAACAGCAAAGAACGGACCCATAACAAGCTCAAAAAGATGCAGCTCACGTCCCGGCACCTTTTACCACATTCTGGCATATTCTTCCATCGCAGTGTGGGATTACGTTGTTTTGAGACAAAGGAACAGTAGTGGCAGTGAAATCTTTGTGTTTGATGATCCATAAATTAAAATGGTATCACGGAATTTTCCCTGTTGAGAATGACCTTTGTTGTAAGAACATGCAGCAACAAGGTCTCAATACCTTTGTCATACGCGATCCATTGTCCTTTGTCTCAACTCCCGAGTCTCATATCCATAAAACCCACATCGTCCATAACAATCTCCTCCTCAGTTCCATGCTCTTCTAGCGTGTGAAACCTTTCATCGATCAAAGCATCCCAGAAAAAAGTGCAGCTACATTCCCCCCTAAAACCAAAAAAACCAAACGAAACCCAATGCCAAACATCAAATACGACAAATTCTGGCACGGGTCCCGACCCGCCTACTATTTCCGAAAAGCCAAACACATCGCATCGCGGCCCTTCTATCCCCTGCTGAGATGGAAGGACTACGGCCACCGTGACGAAGGAGAGAACGATCCAGCATGGGAAGCCAGACTGGAAGCCATGAAGAGCCTGCAAAGCCTGCCCAATATCAGCGTTACTGATATTGACCTTTCGTGTTTCCCGTCTGTAGATCAGATCTTGTCAGAGGCCGCTTTGCGGCGTGAGAGCTCGAGCTTCTCTGCTGAAGCATCGAGCTCGTGGACGACGATTGCAGAGCTGGAGGATACTCAGGTGACGTTAAAGCTCGAGCCAGCTTCCCAATCGATGGTTGATAATCCGCAGCCGCAGTTCCTGCCCACAACAGCCGAGCTCGACGACCAGATCAGCCGCTGGCTCGATCCAAAGGATCCTGCGACACCCACTGTCGGATTCCGAAAAGCTTGCCCCGTCGCAAATTTCCACCTATCGAAGATGATGCGTCCAAAGTCTGATCCTGAGCAGCTCTCCTGTCAAAGTCATGTGAAGGCGAGAAGCGCTCTGGTTGAGTCGCTCACAACCGACCAGACCGGTGACAAGATGATCCTGAACCAAAAGCTTCAATCGACTTTAGCCCAATTGGAGACCTGGTTCGGTAGTGACGCGTACGCCCATCTGCTCGGGCTATGGCCACTCTGCCATGGTCACTTAGGCGCTTGGTGTGCGGGTATGAACTTGTATGTTCATCAGCCGCATCTGTTTGTCGTCAAATTGCCCAATAGAGGCGGCAACCGTAGCAGAAGTGGATCTCGCTGTCATAATCGCCGGATAATCAGCCTGTACGGCGGAGGTATGATGACTCGCATGGGTTGCCGTGCACTTGGTCTTTGTAGAGCACGACGGTTTGTCCGTCGTTGAAAGGGTGCAGCAACCTTTAGAGAGGTTTCTGATGTCGATACTTTCACATTAAGTAGAAAAAGCATGCTTTCCACCTGATTTTCACATTTCTCGCATGCACACCGTCACTATGATCAATCGACATGTTGCACCTCACAGTTTGGCACCCCTTGTACTCTGCACGGGTCCAGGACCACTCCCGTCCCCTCCCTGCACAGCCTTCTCTTCCTGCCGGCTCAGTGCATGTTCCGTTTCAGTCTGAAAGATCTCCACATCTGTCACACATTGCTGTACAGCCGTCAACCATGCTGTCCCCATCTGATCCCTCATAGGCCCAAATGTATGCTCCGGGCTCCCCCTAGGGTACCCCCTCTTGAGACGATAGTGGTTCAGTTCTAAGCAAACCACAGTATCAGTAGTCTCCTCCCAAACGGGCACTATAGCTGTTCACGCAAGAAACACGCAAAGAGTATGTCCAATATTGCTGCAGCCAGCACACATACCGATATTCCTCCCAAGCTGCAACGCCTCGCTCTCAACAACCTTCAACACATTCTCCACCCTCCCCCTCAATACAGGCTCCAGCGTTGGCCGAGACCAACGGCGCTGACCATGAGTTTCGGAGTAGTAACTGTCGCTGGTGGCAGCATCCATGTCCCGTTTCCTTGGCGTGAGACCTCGGAGTGCACAGGGTCTCAACACCCACTTGAATATCCCACCATCCGTGAAAGGAAGCTGCTGATTGGATGTAGTCTTTGAGAGAGGGCAGGTGCTGGTGGTCGATGCCACGCCGGTCAAGGCTGTGGATGACGGATGCGTAGTTGGGCTGCGGATGACAATTTTGCTCGAGGGGAGTTGGAGGCATGGTTGGTCACTGCACGAAAAGCTTTCGGGAGTTGCGAAGACAATGGCAAGAAAGATTGGGTGTGAAGATATGCTCTAGGCAACAATATCTAAAGCCACGCTGGTAAACGTTTGGACTGAGCCCTGGGTGTCACTTCAACGGAGCGTCGCACGACACAGTTGATCTCCAGGAGGTATCATTTCATACGAGTGATTTGCCAGCTTTGTAGATCATATTGTTAAGGTGTCTATACTCTATATGTATGTTGTACTTTGGATTCTTCAAGTATTTCACACGATATGTTTTCTTAGGCACCAAAAGGTATACTTTCAAGATCTTACACATAGCCATACATATGTAACAGCGTATCAGCTATACCAATGGAGTCAGTCAATACGAGTTGTCCTACATTATACTCACTAAGCTATCATTGGTAGGACTTGAAGACGTTGTCTTCATATAGACCGTATCGTCTGGGCTATGTACACGCAGTGCATTTATCCACAATCTCGGCCAGCGGCAGTATACACAGGTTGCGACGGCCTGCACACCATCGCCACCTTTCAACCCCCAGCCAGCCTCGATCGCAACTCGACGATCTCGGCAAGCATCATGATCATGAAACCCTTTCCGTCGCCAATCCATGGGCTGCTTCCCTCGCTAAAGTGCTCACAAGAACAGACCCAGCGCCCCTGCAAATGCATGGTTATTACTGTGAACAATGACATGAAGAAGGTAAATTATGCAAAGCCAAAATATTCGCTGCCCGCTGTCATGGCCGTGTACACTTGTTGCCTGAGAGCCTCGTAGCTGTCGTATTCTGGAAGATCGAGTTCTGTAAGGAAGGTGTCAGCCGCTGCCCCGGATTGTCCGGTACCCAACCACTTACGATTAAAACAGGTATGCGAACTCGGTAGTCTGTCCTTGTTGCCGTAGTCCCTATGGATGTTGAACCTGCTGAAACCGTTCATGCCCTCAAGCTGACCAAATCCATTGAGCGGCACTTTGGATGTACCGGTCACGAATTGGAGAAGCTTAGCACGCTCTTCCTTGTCGAATGAGCGTACAGCGCGCCAAAACCATTGGATCTGTGGTGAGGCAGCCTGGTAGTTGTGGTAGTCGGTGTGGTTCTTCCAGTCATCCACGTCAATGTCGGGTAGACCGGAGATGAGGAGCTCAAGCTCTTGTTCGTTGAAGATGGCGATGAGCTCAGGCGGGACGATGTCGTGGAACCCTAGATGTCATTAGTCACAGAAGGTGTCAGAAGCTTTCCACTGAGAAGATACCTTTCAGGAAATTCTCCAACTGCGCTTGTACCGATCCTGTAAGACGATACTCGACCATAAGTTGAACGTACTCTTGCTTATTCTCTTCGGTAACCGGAACGTTGCGACCATTTTCGCAGAGGTCCACGATCTCGGCGACACCAAAATCGTCTGTTTCGATCGAGAAGGTCTCAGTGATAATGTCTGAGATATCATTGTCCAACATCCACAACAGTGACTTATAGTACTCCAAGTCGAGTGTCTCCATGTCCTTGATCGACACTACTTTGCCAAGTATCCGCTTATAGACAGCTCTGCTGAAATGGCAATCCAAGGCGCGACCTTCATAGAGTGCTTTGCCAATGATGCGACCGATGAACTTGAAGAACATCAGATGCTCGTCGTTGATCTTGCTGAGCTTATTCGGGTGGAAAGTGGTGCGATCGGAAGCTACGGGGATGAAAAGAGCATAGTCAGGGTTGAACATCTTCCTTGAGAGCACCTGGAACCATTCTCGAGTCACACCGCCGGCATCAACTCCTTCCTCGCCATTAAAGCGAATGCTCAATTTGCCATACTTGATTTCATCGCCACTCTTGAAAGATAGAAATTTGAAGGAGTCGAGGAAGACCTGGTCTCGACGAACAGAAAGCTGAAGTGGTGGCTGAGGATGTCTAGCTTCTGCGCCGCGTGAGTGGAGACGACGAGTGAAGTAATTGCGCTTGTTGTCGAATTCCAAGACCTTGGGGTTTTTGACCAGTAGCGAGAATGTGCCGATCATGAGCTTAGGATTATGTCTAACAAGGTCATTCAGGATCTTGCGGTGATCTTCGGTGAATTTGAAGAAAAGATTCTCCATGTATGACTCCGGCGGAGGACTTGCGACAGTAAATTCCTTGACTGCTTTGATGAGTGGTACATCCTTGAGCGTAGTGTTCTTGCAGACAACCATAAGTGCTTCCACTAGCGGAAGCAAGATGGTGGCAACGTTGAGCATACCATCACCTTGTCTAATGCTACTCAGGCACTCACTAAGCTTGTTCCAGAGCGAGCCAAATGTCGGATTTTCGTAAAGCATGGTGAGAATGTCTTCTTTCACCTTTGTTGGTATTGAGCCCTCCGCTGGATGAGAATCCTCCCCTGTAGCAGGCTTGGTCTTGCCATCATTGCGCTTGGGATCAAACATATAGTCCAAAGCTGTGAGCACTCGGAGAAGCTTGGCCTGGTCTGACGAGGCCGGAGTGAATTTCGCGAGTGCCATGCCTTGAATTTCCGTGCTTGTCTCAGCTTGTTTGATCTGTGGTACCAATTCATCAAGGTCGCGTAAAATCGAACGGCCAAGGTCCTTGGCTTGTTCGATCAGACCTTTGCCGAAAATCTCTTTCGCTCCTGGGATGCCGGAGAGGTTATTGATAGTCGAAAGGGTGTCTCGAAATGTTTTGCCACTACATTCACGGGCTGCTATGATATTGACTACCAAGCGGAGATTTTCTTCTGGCACAACAGGCGGTGTCAAAGATTGCGGTTTTTTGATCACAGCATCCGAGACCGTTTCCTTGGATCCGTCCTCTTTAGCTTCATCTAAGATTGTAGCTGTTGGGGGCCCTTGCTGCTCCGTCGCAGTGCTGTCCTCTGCTCGAATATCCATCATTGGAGATGTGTTACCTGCTGTTGAATCTTCAGCTGGATGCTCTGCTTCTGGAGGGAGTTGTTCGGCTGTCGTGACCTCGGGAGAGGCCGCGGTTACCGGCTCCGTGTTAAGAGGTTCGACGGATCTTGATTCCTCAGGCTTCTCGCCCCCTTTGCTCTTTTCTTTCCTCGACAGCATCGTCAAGGGATGGGTGACACTCTGCAATAAGCTAGAGAGTTGCTCCATACAGCTGGAGCTCTCCATGATGAGCTTGCGATCCAGGAGACCAAGCAGAGCATTGAGTGCAAATTTTGTAGCTCGAGTTTCTTTAGTCTTCCCCTTTCGATTCGCTTTGGTCTTGAACCCAGATGATAGATCATGTTCGGTAAGGAAGAATGATGGTACGTGTGGATTATATTGTGTAAGCTGGACAAGCGCACCAAGACATTGTTGAATGACCAGCAAAGGAGTAGCTTCCAAGTTGTTCACTGTAGATGACAGTGGGCCCGTCAAAATCCTCTTGAGTGGCTGAGGGGCCTTTTGGGTTGCCGTCTGCTTGGCTCTGAGCGAGAGTTGATTGAAGCTTCGCTCAACCGCATTCACGTCCGTACTGCCATCTTGAAGGATTGACAGCAGCAAGCTGATAATCTCCGCGCGGTTTTGACGATTTTGGGAGACATCATGCAGAATACCGTTTAGCGATCCTCGGGAGCTTCCTTGCTGGGGGATAAACATTAGACGGAGCAACGTAGCGACACCAGCTTTGTCGAGCATCTGCACGATTTGGCGGCGCGGAGCCTTTTTTGTTGCTGGTGGTGGCGGTCCCGTGCCATCGTTCAGACGGTCTCGACTCAGTACGTTGCTGAATGTGCCACGACCGCCAATGCGAGGAATCCCTTGAAATCGGTGCAACGGTCTGTCGCCGGCTAAAGCACGGGCTTCAGCAGCGATCTCTGCCGGCAGATTGGCCAGCATTTCCTCATCTTGCTCCATGAGGACATGCTGCCGAAGGGTTGGATCTAAAGAAGCCAGAAAACTTGCTGGATCCATGTCTTCAGCACGAGGAGGGCCCCCTCCACTGGAAGCGCGTTGAGATCTCTGAGCTTCCACCCGCTCGCGCCGGCGTCGATCTTGGGCCTCCTGTTGCAAAAGCTCTTCTCGGATCTCGTCGGGCAAGGCTTCTAAAAACTCACGGCTAATGTCTGTTGCCTCTTCACCGGAAGCGGCAGCCTGAGACCGTTGAATTGCTAATTGCGACATCAGCACCTCTTCTCGGATGTCTTCCGGCAAAGCGTCCAAATACGTAAGGTCGATGCCCAGTCCGGTGATATCAAGCTCGCGGCCACGGATTGTAGTCCGTATTCGCTCTGCAGGCTCCGAAGGGCCTGCTATAGTAGTGGAAAGTCCGGGTGCAGATTCCGTAGACCCTGCTGCTCCTGTCTGCTCCTGTGATGAAGTCGCCTCCCCAGCTTCGTTGCTAGCAGGAGGGAGAACCCAATCTCTTCCTTCCCGCGTTTCCCCATCCTCCATAGCACCGTCCTCTGCCATATCATCAGGCTGTTGCCGATCAACTTGTGTGTTTTCTTGATCTGCTGTTACTGTTTCAGCCTCTTCGCGAGCTGCGGCAGCCTGACGCTCTTCCAGTACTTGCTTTTCCTGCGCCTCTTTGTCGGCCTTTTCTCGGGCTTCTTCAGCTGCTTTTCTCAAATTCTCAGCTTCTTCCCTTACTCGTTTCAGCTCATCGTCATCACGCTTCTTCTTGACCAAAGCAGGTGGTACTAGAACGCGAAGTATAGAATTGACAATTCGTAGAGCTTTCTCAAGGTTTATGGCACCATAGAGTAGTCGCGCTTCCTCCTGCCAGCGTTGACATGTAGTTGCGGGTAGGAATGTTGCTTGCTGTAGGTGTTCATCGCGATGGATGCGAGTAGGCTCTACCGGACCGTTCCTGGGAATACCAAGCGATATCTCAAGCTCACGCGGCAAAGAAACACCTCCGGCGGGACCACCAGCGATGTGTAAATGAACAGCGCCATTAGGCCCACCTACAGCAGAGAAACCGAGACCATTTCTGCCTTCCTCAGACGACAGCAAGTTATTGAGAAACGTCAAAGGGCTTTCGCCGGGATTCAGACCACGACGGTCCATACCATGGACCCAGTAGTCCTCAAGCTGAGAAGGCGTGCGGACACCTCTAGCAGATCGGGAAGGAGGAGAGGATGACCCGTTCCGCTGCAAAAGAGGGTTGAGCCCGTCGTCCACGGAGCGTGGAGCACCGGTTGGTCGATGAGAGCGATATAGGGGAGCATGACGGTCCACAAGACCCCCAGTGAAACCACCAGACCAAGGATCTTGTATGCGGCGAGGGTGGTGATGATGGTGGTGGTGTCCTCGTGGGGGTGTAAATCCGTCATCCTCGGGATCCCATCCGAAAGGTGGCTCGAAGCCGGGATTATCGTCCTCATAGTCTTCGTCAAATAAGACCTCCTCTTCATCTTCTTCCTCGACGATTTCATTATCTTCATCTTCCTCGTCTGCCTCGTGTTAGCAATAGAACGAGGGACATGCGTTATCTTTCTTGACATACCATCGTCCTCATCGCGATGGACCACATCATCCATGTATCTCCCTGTCTCAATGTCCATATGAAGGCGATCTAGACCCTCTGCTTGTCCATCATCCAGTCCTTCGAGTCGCTGAAGAGCCGCCTCTGCGCCTCCAAACTCACGAACAATATCCCTAACGGCACTCTCTGCATCTTGGTCTTGGCTGAAGTCGTTGTCATCCAACGGGTCTTCCTCATTGTAGCGATCAATGTCTTCATGGTCCTCGTCTTGCCATCCATCCTCATCGCCCTCTGCAAGACTAGCATTTTCGCTGTCACCAGTGATCTCGTCGATGACTTCGATTTCGTTATCGTCTTCCATATCTTCGGAATCGTCCGGATCATCGTCATCGTCGCTCTGATTGTCGTCGTCACCATCAATGACAACCTCGACGTCCATACCTCCGTCGCCATGAAGGCCCTCCATGTGGCCTGCTTCTCCAAGGTCATCATCTTCGTCGCTGATGACTTCATCCCCATCTCGATCCATGCCTTCTTCGTATTCCATGCCTTCATCATATTCATCATCTTCGTACATCTCTTCATCTTCATCTGATGATTCAGAACTTGACTCTTGGTCTCTTCCAGGCTCGAACATGCCAAGGGTTGAGTTTCGGAAAAGATCTGGTGTCTCTTCACGTTCATCTTCGTTATCGGAGACAGATGTAGCAGTGGAGATCTCGTCATCATCTGTGGTCTGCCCAGTTGTATTTGAGATGTCGGAATTCTGGCTGAGGAAAATCGCAGTTGATGTTAGTTGCTTAAGTGGTCTCAGGATGTACTTGATTACGCGCTTTGACCCTGGAAAGTTAAGATCGATGTCTGCAACTGATCCGGTCAATGCGCCGATGAAGTTCTTCTCAAACATGAGCTTGGAGATCGACTTTTGGAAGCCGCCTTCTGTGCCAGGCGATGAAGTATTGCCGAACGGAGTGATTCTTCCCTGCAGCAAACGCATAAACAGGTCTGCCAGATCAAGCAAGCGGGCATACTTGACGTCAGGATGCTCCTCTGATGCATGAGCATCCTTGAACGCCTTAAGACCATGCTCCAACACGAATTTGCGTACAAAAAGCAAGTCCTTCTCATCGTCTTCTTCCATAGAACCTTGCTTTTTGTGATAGCCGTTCTCATTGGTTCGAACACAGAGTGAGACAATAGCAGACATTGCCCAATTTGATGTGCTGTTTTTCTTGCGATAAGAGATTGTGTCTTCGTAGGCTACTGTACCTACAGGAATCACATCGTTGAGAAGATAGGTAAGAACCCCGGATCGAGGCTTTGAAGGGGTTGTGGCTTTTGGGTCAGCTTTGCGAGAGAAGTTAATGAACTCGACCTTTGTACGGTTGTAAGAGTGTAATAGTTCGGTCAAGCATTGAAGAATAAAATTTCGATACACGTGAATCGGATGCTCGGAGGGCTTGAACTCGGGCTTTTCGACTTTCTTAGTCTCTGAGGAGCCAGAAGTGCTCGGATTTGGTTGAGTACTCGGATTGGCTGCCGACGATGTATTCGCAACACTCAGACTTGCTGGCAGCTCAGCCGAAACTTCTATTGTTGAGTCTTTAGCAGCGGATAAGAGATCTTTGTCCTCGACGTCCTTGTAGGTAAGTAACTCTTGCAGAAGGTAGTGGATGACACCACTCGGGTGCTCGACCACGGGCGGTTTGACTTCTGCCGCCTTAGGCTTCTCATTCTCGAGGATGATGTTTCTGTCTTCGCCAGTCGATGGCTTAGCTTCTTCCAGATTTGACACTTGCCCAGTCCAGCCTTCTGTAGCTTCAGCAGTATTTGCTGAACTAGCGTCAGCCTCAGCGTCATCGGCCTTGGGCTTATCCTCAATCACTTTGGGTTTCAGCTGCAGGATCTGTGGTCGTGCGCTACCGCCGCTACCATCATATCGTTGAATTTCTAGCTTCTCGTTCGTGATATCAATGAAGATCTGTGGGGACCTCAGAACTAGGTCATACATTTGCTTGACATAACCAGTGGTATCCGTAGAGGGGGAACGACCTGGTCTGACCTCGAACCTCGCCATGATTTCACTCTTCATGACTTGTCTGATGATTTCATCATCCTCAACAATATGCCGCAGCAATAGCATGAAGGTGCTTGGTAGTTTGTCATTGGTAATCCCAGACAGCTGTTTGACCATCACAAACAATCGTTGGATATTTCTCTTTTCGCCAAGTCTGGAAGCGATCTCTCGATTGCGCGTAAGGATTACCAACGTGCGTACCACGGATAGAGCAAGAGACTCATCTCTCCCAATCTTAAGCAGAATTTCGGCGATTGCTTCGAACAGCTGGATCTTCTGTTCCAAGGGGAGAAGTGATGGTTCCATCTGCACAAGAGGACCAGGCAGCGTTCCATCAGTCGGTACATCCCATTGAATCTGAGATGGCTGTACATCCTCTGCCAGCAACTTCTCAATGACCAGTAAGATTTGCCCAATCCAAGGAGAGGCCTCATCGGCCGGTTGGTCTGGATGTATCTTGATGAATCCCAGGAATTGCGCAAAGAATTCCGTCAGCTGGTCCAGCGTCGCTTCGTAGAATTCACGATCTTGTAGGACCAGGGCAAGGAGATGTGCGTAAGAAGCGATCTTCTTGCCAATGGGTCGGAAATCGTCTTCTTGTAGTGAGATCAATGATTGAACTAAGGTCTCGCCAACCTCACAGCGCATTGCCTTTGCGTCTTGAGCTTTCAACGCCGCAGCCTGTATGAGTTCTGCCAGCTCGAACGAAACTTCGGGATGAACATTGAGAACATCGAGTGCCCTATCGATGAGATTTGATCTGATGGCCTTACGCTCTGCATCAAGATCCTCAATCGTGACCGGCGCTTTGTGAGGCACGATGTTTGCTTGATGGCTTGGACCATTCGATACCTGGCGTGATGGAATGGTCTGCTCTTGCGTGCTATGTCTGCCCATACCGCGGATGATGTCCTGAAGATTGTCGATGCTCATGGCCATTGGGTCTACCGTGCCATCACCAGCGTCATTTGGGAAGCTTAAGGGCAGCGGCTGTGGCAGATCCATAGGACTGGTGGAATCCTCGCGAGCACTTTGACTACCAATTGCTTCCTCCTCAACAATGGTGTCACCCTGGGCATCGAGCCCTGATGTTACAAGATCTGACGGACCCGCTTGGTTTTCAGCGTTGCTGGACCGGGCAAGGATGGCATTGACCATGTCTCCATCAATGTCGCCTAGAGGATTCCGCGTCCTGGTGATGTCATTTGGTGGATTCGGAACGTCGGTGTCGGGTAAAGTGGCTCCAGAATCTGAGCGTCGAGGAGTCTGAGTGATAGATCGCGGAGCTTTTTCCCGGTCGTGCTCTGGAATAGGGTTCCTCTCGGCGCCAGGGAAAGCTTTTAGGGCTTGACAATACTCCATTGCGGCATGCGGGACATTAAAACATCGGTACAGGGCCTCTTGAGCCAATTCGGCATCGTAGCCCTGCCCGACCAAGGTGGCCACCTTTTCTTTCGGAACGCTGTAGGTCTTGTTAGCGGCCCTCCGAGCAGCAGGAGGCTCATCGCCAAGTCGGTAGGCACCCTGCTCGTCAGCACCCTCCAGAGCGGCCCGGAGTATGTCGATCAGACACTTTACTAGCCGATTTTCTGCATTGTCCACAAAGCTGGAATTCCAGAGAGTCCTGACCACAGGCAGCACAGCCATGCGTAACTCGACGAGGAATTGGGGTGCAAAGAAAGAATTTGGTTGTCCTCGATCTCGTTCGTTCGATCCAATGACATGCGTTTGGGTCGATTCGATGATCGATTTGGATTGGGTGATTTGAGTGAAGAAGGCCAGTATTATCTTAATGCCTCCATATGCACACATGTGACGGGCCCTCGCATCGCCATTCTCTGGTGTTTGTGATGGGTCGATGGGAGAACTGACTTCCGCAATAAAGACCTCGAAGACTTCCTTGATTGCATCCAATCCCCCGTCATCTTTGAAAGCTTGCAGCAAGAGTGTAAGAACTTGTGAATAGGGGCGGTCCATATGGCTCCCTATGTTCTGCATTAGGCTTCTCGACTCTTCTATTGTCAAGGTATCTCGTACCTTCAATCATGAGAGATGACATGGATGTCACAGCAACAATCCAATATGCGTAACGATCCTTTGTACATGTTGTACTCCTTGGGGGTTCATAGTTCAACTGGTCTAGATTTGCATGAGACATTGCTTCCGCGACTAAGTATGCGATGTGTCGATTATACGCTTCTGGCCGTCTCTTTGGTACCAAAGATTTGCCGAGATTCTGGCAGAAGAGAACGCTTAGCGAAGGGACTTGGGTCAGCAAGTGGCGTAGCACTGTAGTATTTCTGAAGCGCGCTGTTGTTTCGTCCTGTGTAATCAAGACTGCGGTTGAGGAACCATCAGTAATTTGCTTCGTTACTGTAGTATCACTGGCATTGACATTGTTCGCTGCTGTGTTGGTTGCATTCGTGATCCCGCCATCACTATTGATCAGCCCAAAGACTTCGTCAGCTTCATCGCTACCCATACCAATACCTTTCACCTTAGTAGATTCTTTCCATGACTCAGGAAGGTTCTTTTGCAATAGTATCTCCTCCCACACGCAGACGCGATGTAACAGGCCAAGGCTCTTGATGAAATTCCGATACAGATCCGCAAGATTGACCTGGCTAAATGGTGTATGACCGGAACGTGAACTGAACACTGGGGCGGAGAAAACTTCAACGAGGATGTTACAGAGCGTTTGTATGTGTACCAGAGATCTCACTATAAATGTGCCCACCATAGCTTTTGAGACGGCATTGGAGCCAATAGTTGATGTAAATTCCGAGAAGAAACCTTCTCCACCGCTGTAGTTATATAGTGGTTCGAGGCTGTCTGCAACCTTCTGGGCGCGCTGGAGCAGCGACGGCAGCACAAGGTGTGGCTTCTGCTCCGCCATTATGTGAGCCACTCTGGCAAGCTGCACACTGGCCTGGTGGACATTGAAGTCGTATTGCAAGCTTGGCAAGGTAGCAAAGTCGAGAACATACTCGGCACCGCTTGCTTCAATGAAGAAGGAGCACAACGCTGTATTTTCTAGAAAGCCTGTTAGGAAGTTCATAGTCACTTCAATCCGTGTGGCGATACTCGCAACGGCCTTTTCATCGAGTTGGTTGGACGCCTTCACCGCAGAATTAGAGCGTGCTGTTAGTCCTTCGGGATCATTTTCACCAATAGGTGGTGCTTCGCCCATGACAACGTCATTATCTGCATCCTGGCTGTAAAGTCTCGAAAATGCCGCATTGTTCTCACCAGCAGGGATAGGATCACCACTTGCCCCTTGAACCCAAAGCTTGGCACCGCAGCCTTCGGCATTGGGCCCATTTTTGCAAAGATGTCGGACACGCTCGATCATGGTCAAGATTGCAATCATAACGGGTATCTTCAGGCTTGGGTGGTGTCGTACCAGCTCGTCAAAAGAGCTACCTAGAAGTCGGGGCAGGTCCTCCCGGTCGGGTGTATTTGGTGCCAAGGACTTGATATGATCTTCACTTTCGAATATCTTGAAAAAACTATCGAGAGCCCCTGATTCTAGAAATAGCTGCATGCCAGCATGATTAAGACAAATAGCACCAAAAGCTTGGGGAACACCAAGGATTGCATCGCTATGGGGAAGGATGCCGTGGGTGGGCGCAGCCATGGCTTGTCGAGCTGATCGGCTCTTCTCGTCGATCATGAATTCTGCAATTGTATTAGGATTTGAGTCAGTCATACCAGGGCCCGAAACGTCGCTCTCATTGATAAACTGGCGGTAGAGCTTCGTGGGATCATCATGATCCGACTTCAGGGTGATAGCCTCGAGCAATCCCTTGCTAAGCCCTGCTTCCGAGATGACAGCATAACTCGTGGGCTCGTTGTGAATGAAAGTGCTCATTATGTTGATAGCACCGCTCCATACCGCAGAACCAAAAACTCTGGCATTCACTATGACCGTACGTAAGCCACTTAGAAGCTGGGGGGAGTCAATGAGATTGCGTAGTAGCCTATCAAGGTTGCCACTTCCGTGAGTCATCATATGCGCGACCATCTTGAATAGGACTCGCAGAGACTGCTGTTGAAAATACGGTATCTGGTAGTCAATTAATCGAGTTTTGTAATCTTCGGGAAGTCCCTCCCCTTTAGCGGCGCGCTCTAAGGAGGTGCGAACGTCATAATTCAGAAGGTCAGATATTGCTTCAAGACCCTTGGAGTTGGCAAGCGACTGCATAGCATCTCGAACATTGTAGAGGAAGGTGCTCAAGAACGTCAATACTTTGGGGTGAGCACGCTCTGCTTTCGCCGTCCGTAAACTCAAGACTTCGATCAAGATATCAAGCAGTCCAGCGGCAACGAGTGTTTCACCAGTCCTGAGAGTAGATGATGGCAATGCTTCGAGAAGTGAAAAGAGAGCTTCCTGACGTGCCTCGATCGCTGATTCCAATTCTTCGTTGTCAGAATCCTCCTTTGCCATTTCGGCTACTGCCTTGTGAAGAATATAGAACAGTACACCGTGATTAACATTAACATTCAGAGCTGCACAGACATCAGACGCCTTTGTTTTCTGCTTGGCGAATGCCTCTAAAGCCCCAAGCGCTAAAGCTTGCAGCTGAGGTGATATGGCTGCTGGTCCATTGCCGGGAGGGTGAACCAATTCGGCGAGCTGATGAACGAGCTGTAACCGCCGTGGCTCCTCAGAGTCTTGTTGCAATACTTTCTGCTGAAACACTGTCTCTGGATAGATATAGGCTAAGTTAGTGATAGCCAGTAGGCGTATGCCAACGAGCTCTTGTCGACTAGAGAAGGAAGTCGAGATAGCATAAGCATTTCTCACTTTTGTCAGGAGCTCGTATTGAAATTCTTTGGGTAGATTGAGCAGCGACTCTTTCAAGAGGTCCTCTGCTGGGGAAGATGCTAGCTTTTGGTATGGTATCTCGATCCGCTTCATCCCTCCGATGGTAGAGTCCTCCAACTTGGAGCTGGGGATGTTCGACGTAACCGCCGGCATTTCAGGCGACCCTTCGGAGCTTGACAGACGGCTCGGTCGTGACAGGCCTGATGGTCTTCTAGCGGGACTCGGAGAGGGAGGAGCCTTTTGTTCGTCTTTGATCTCGGTGTACGGCTGGTAGTATGTGAAAAGAACCGAGCCCCAATCTTTCCAATCAGGCTCATGGGGAATTGTTTGCGCCGTAGCAGAATTTTGCTTAGCCGATCCATTAGCAGAAGTTTGCATGTTCTGAGTCAAAGCTAATAGATCGTTGGGATTGATGGTAGCAGAAGAGTCTGACTGCGGTATCCGAGCCTTTTCTTTGCCTTTGGGGGTATGCATCGAAACTGTAGCAGAGGAAAGGCTTGCTAGTAGAGTCTTCGTGAAAGGGTTCGCAAGCTTTTGAACCTTCTCTAAATCGATGCTATAATGGCTTGCTAGCAATCCAGCGTTCATGTTTTGACTAGCGTTGGCTCCTCGTTGTCGGGACGCATGGTATCGCTGGGCTAAACGTACAGTCAATCGCAAGGTCGAAGTCAGCAGAGACAGGCTTGTCGTGTTCAGAATATCACCGAGGCGTTCGCTGCTGCTGTATAAACTCCTGTTGCCGCAATTTTCAAGCAGCAATCGTGAAAAGTCCAGAATATCTTCGATCAGTTGCCTATCCCCATCCGAGCCATAACGCAGATTATCCAAGTCGGATTCACTTGTCGCCACAACGCTTCCCCCCTTGCTCTCCTCCGCAACACCTATGAGCAGCAGTCTTCGCCCGAATGGCTGTGTTTGAGGGCCATCATGGAGGCCGTACTCGGAGCAAAACAACTCGAGAATGCCATCGAATCGATTGAGAAGAGGAATCCAATGATAAAGGTCCCCTTTAGGAAACATCCATCGCCGAGGGAATGATTTAAGGTATGCGGGTAAACGTGATATCGGGAGGGTGCTGGCTGTGGTCACAAAATCTGCTATTGCCGGAGACTGAACAATGACTTGTCAGCTTACGATAAAACCGACTAGAATCAAAGACGAGGGTGGTGGTATGCTCACTACCGTTGCCTCATGCTTGGCCCCAGCTGCCTTCTTGATTCGCCCCATCCTAGCGGCTTGAAGATATTTGAACACTCATGTGTATCTCCGAGGATCCCGCCAAGCCCAAGTTCTATCACTTTGGCTTCAAGTTATAGAGATTCGGTGAGGGCGAGTGAATGTCTGCAGAAGAGGTGACGGTAGGTTCTTGTCAGTTGAGTTGGCCGAACGATGAAGGTCTCTTTGTGTAAAGTCAAACTTTTGCAAGAGATCGAAGTCAGTAAGTATGGCACAACAACACTGCAAAGCGTGTCAAAGAACGGAAGTTTCGCATGAGGGAACACTAAGCAGGTTGTCTCGGGAGGGTTCAGACTTTGAAGCTGGATAGGATCTAATAGGGTATGGAAGAAAGCTCGGCGGTGCAGGTCGCCGGCGTTGATGTGTATCTTCCAGGGTATATGTGATATGATGCCACGATGAAGGGACGCAAGTGGAGGTTATGAGAAAATGTTGAACTGCGCGTGGATGGGGGAGCTTTGATTTTGGTGATTTGAGGTCAAATGGTCCAGCGAATCGGGGAAACTTCGGGCCGTGTAATATCCTATATTCTACGTCCAAAGCCGCCAATGAGGCTCTTCCAATCCTACATAGTATAACTCGATGTACAGGGAGTAACACCGCTACAACTCACGTGGCTACAACGATCTGCCCTGGGACAATACGGAGATTCATTCTCGTGTTCCTAGATCTATGCACCGTGCCGATAGTAGTACCAGATCATCCTAACCCAAATCCGACAGTACTTAGTATACCATGGTCAACGAGCAGTCTTACCCACGTCTAAGTCGCCATCCCACCTTATCTTCATGCTCGTTGGAAAGGGGAAGTAGCTCGACTGATCGGCTGTCATGTACATAGTAATTCCACCCGGCCCCGCTATCTTCTTGATCTGCCCTTGGCCTCCCGGCGCCCTTCTCAGGTTGTGCAACTTGCCCACAGTCTTTAGCATTGTCGTCAAGGCTATCTTTGTTATACCAATCCCGAGACACATGTGACGGCCCCAGCCGAAATGGATGTATGAGTCCAGAGGCCGGTCCAACTTCACTTGATCGGGATCTGGGAAGGCAGCGGGATCTTGAGATGCTGCAACTAGATCACAAAGAACTGTCTCTCCTTTCTTGACGTCGGTAATCGTCTCGTCACATCGGGTTGTGGTATCGGTGACAGATCTGCGATACAGCCCGACTGTCGCCCGGATCCTTGTGCCCTCCATGAAGTATCGAAGCAGTAGGTCATCAGCTTCCTGTGTATCGAGCTTTGCCAGCCGTTGAATCTCTTTGAGATGTGGCGCAGCCTCGTCCGAAAGGTAGAAATCGAGACATTGTGCAAATAGCTGACCTTGGTTTGCAACCATTCCGCCAGCTGTGGGGAGGATCTGGGACCAAACAATGTCTTTGCTACCCAAGCCGCTCTTGAACAACTGCTGGATCATATGCGTACCATATATGCTAAGGGTGTTATGCTGTTTATGAAGGGAGCTGATAATATGATCGAAGGGGGCGTGAGCTATGGCTTCAGTCTCTGGAATGACAAGGGTCTCCATTATATCTCCCAGCTGTTGACACAATGTGCGCGCCACATTTCGGAGCTGGAAACTTTTTGCGGGATCGGCGTCGTAGAAGATACAAGTAAACACTATATCGTGATGAGAAGACGGAAATATGAGAAAGACTTCATGACATACCTAAAGCCATTAAAGAGTAAAGCTGGCTATCATTATAAACGCCCAAAGGATTGTGCTTAGTCTTCAGAGGAAGAGAAAAGACCTAAACTTGATGTCAGGGGTGGACGGCCGTTTCTGTTCTATCTTTGGAAGATACCTCTGCTGCAAAATGGGCCTGTGCCAAATTACCAACATCCCGAACGATATCCACCTGGTTGGTGTCGGATATCTTATACGAATGCTCACGTAGAAGCTGTAGGGTAATGTTCTTGTAGAATGCTGTGACTTTTGTCTCCCAAGCCGGCTTATAAAGGGCAGGGCACATTATCTTTCGAGAAAACTCGTTCGGGAACGAGTCTCCGGACAGCATGAAGTCTGCGCCGTACTCCTTGCCCGAATTATGCATCAAACGGTCGATTGCTGCACCCCATATGACTTTGAAGTCTTGCTCATTAGAGATTATGGATTTGCAGGCATCGTAGGAGGTGACAAATGTTGGTGGTGGAATGTATGCCGGCTTGTCCCAGCTGTATTTGTCGTGCTCCTGAAGGCACTCAAGGATGACACGATTCTCAGGTGGATTCACGAGCGGGAAATGGGCATAAACTGAATTGGGCTGGAAGTGGTTTGGGAATGCCCTCAAGAAAAGCTTATAAAAAACGTGACCGCCGTCCACGGTGACATCAGAGCTCACTTCGTTGAAGCCCCAGTTGGTTAGATTATTTGGTGTACTATCAACCATGTAGAAGCGATCTCCCCGTACGAGTGCCACGGCATCGGATAGTACAGCGCGAGATATCGTGAAGTCTGCACACAGACCACTGCCTGGTGCGATCAAAGGCTTAGCTTCTTCGACGACTAGTCCGGGATACAGCTCAACACAATCGGGATGATCGTACAGGTGCTTCAATGATTCTGCCACTGTAGGATCACTGTTGATACTCTCAAACGTTTCGTGTTTGTCGAGACCGAAAAAGCTACGAAATTCGTTGAGTGTGGCAAGGTTCCACGACCGGGCTTGCTCGATACCGAGGACCTCAACAGCTCGCAGTATTTGCGGCACATTTCTTGCTCCAAACGCTCCGGCTTCATCTTCGATACTGGTCTTCAGAATGTCCACTAACTGGCCGTCATCCAAAGTTCCATCTCTCGAACGTTGCAAGTTGGCGAAAGGCCTCTGCTGAGGATCTTCCGAAAGTTCTTTCTCCCAAACGTCTAAGCGTTGAAGCAATTCCCGAAAGCTTATCTGGCTGATGTCTCTGCCCGGGAAGAGTCGCTTGTATTCTTGTTGAGTCCATTTGTCATCTCGTTTGGATAGTGCAGAATGCCATCGATAGACGAGATTAAACTCTACCGAGACCTGATTCCCCGGAGTTCCGTTGGCGGTAGGACCCGTCAGCTTGCCACTGCGAGGATCCAGGTCCCAATCACTTTCCGTCCTATGTAAGTCCAATATTGTCCGCACGTAATCCTTAAGGATACAGTTAATGTAAAGACCGCATGTAATTAGACGACCGGTTTGAAAGAGATCATTGTCATATTTGGCCCAAGCTGCCTCTGTTGCACTACCCTTTGGCTTTGTGAATCTACCGCGCTCATTGATGGCGGCAAGCTGCGTGACAACATAATTGTGGAAGCGATTGAACATAATCAGCATAACTCCTGGAGCTCGTTAGCAACGTGGAATCTGGCTGAAAGAAGGTGGCCGTGTCCTCACCAACTCCGGGTGGAAATCCAAGTACGCGCATGTTGCTAAAACAATCGGCTTTCAATTTCCCGCCTTGGAAGGTCCGCACATGGTTCTGTTCGCCCTGATTGTTTCCATACAACGGCGATAGTTCCAGGTATGAAGATGTCCGGTTGTTGCTAGTATTATGGTGGTCGGTGGCAAACAGGTCTGTTCGTTCTTAGGCCTTCATAAGCATCTGGGCTTGTAATGTTACGTACCATGAATGATGATCGAAGCAAAATAGAAGAGCATGCTAGAGAGCTTAGCTGGGTGAGGCGTAAATTCGTCGCGTGACATGAGATTGTCAAAGAGGTCTCCAGCATCCGGAAGATCTATAGGCTGTAGGGTCTGAGGACGCACACTTCGAGCGTAAGGTGTATCAGCAGCTCCAATTGATGGTGCCATGACGTTCTATACGAAGTCAGTATGTCGTTTGACTGGGACTAGGGGTTGATAGGATTGAGGATGTTGAATCGAAGAAGATAGTGCCGGATGATACTTCGCTAATAAAAGGATCGAAGGTCGATATTGGGCAATGAATCACAGTCCAACACTTACGTTGAAAGAGCCATCAGCGGCTCGATACTTGTGAGCATCTCCCAAACGTGGAATCGGAGGATGCTGCAGATCATCATATAGCCTTTGAATGAACCTATCACTCAAGGCACCACCAAATTTCGATATCAGTGGTAGCTCGCTCGCCAATTTGACGACCCTTTCCATGAGAAAGGTCTTGTCATTGACAGGGTCCCCAGTGACGACCTCTTTGGTCAATTGGCCCAAGGTAAAAATGTCGTCCGGGTGCATATGGACGATATCATGCAAGAACCCTGTGGGCTTTGGCTTGTTGATGAGGGATCCATCACCGGTCTGGCTCGGTAATGGTGTAACAATGGCCTTGAGAAGACCACTCAATGACTTGAACGTTGCAGCAACCTTTTCGCGTTGACTGATGTGCTGCTCAGGAGGTGTGCTAGGTAGAGCATACTCGACAGCGGCCATTTTAAAGGGCACAGCGGCGGATGCCTCGGGATAATTTTATATCCTGCGATAAGTCAGTTTCGAACGAGAGTGAGCTTCAAGGCTCTTGACAGAGTCTGTTATATAGGGAAACACTCACAGAGTCGCAGAACGCTGGAGGATCAAGCCTGTTTGTGTGTGCAGCAGCGGAGCCCCCTTCTGCTCGCTGCTCGCTGCTTTGGAGGTGATCTCTGAGAAGGGGTTTGCAAGTAGATTCAAGGAAAGGTAAGTGACGTTACTCGAGAAGACAGAGGGGACAGAGGGAATGAGACTAGTATGAGAGGGTATCGGTAACGTTTGGAGAGACGAGACTATAGGATAAAGATGAAGGTCTTTCAAGGGAGAATGTTGAACAGGAGAAGAGTTTCTAACAATGATAAAAGGTTTGTCTTGTACTGTAAAAGAGTTGAGTCGGGCAAGAAGGATTTGGAATTTGCCGAGGCCGATGTGACACAGAAGGAGGTACATCTCATATGGCTTCGCACCTTCCGTCCAACATAGACTCCATATGCACAGCAACGAGCTCGAAGCCTCCACTGCATTTCGGCACAAGAAGAGTCAGCTCCCGAGGCAGCTCTCGAGGCTTCGGTCAGCCTCGCAGGAAGAACATTGTACTTCGTCCTCAGCAGCTAAATCAAAGGGCCGTGTGCGACGTCTAGAATGGCGGCAAGACCGACTGCCGTACCCTGACCGTGACATCGGTCAGAACTGTGCACCACGGAATACACAATCTGCTCCACCTTACAGGTGCGGTGTAGCCGGAAATGTTAAGCTACATGGTCAGCTCAGCCTCAAGCTAGAACACGGTGTTTCACGTTCGCCGAAGGTTTGCTGAGCCTCCAAATCCTGCCAATCGAAGGGAGTAGCGCCATTCTATTGTCGTGGATTACCACTCGAGCTGACGGAGGTGCTAAGTATCTGAGCAAAGCTGGCTTCAAGGCATGTCCGATGTTCACGATCTGTTTTGATACGAGCGGCTTCGCAGTCTTGGCAAACCTTGGCGCAACGCACTAACATCATATGATTTGCTGAAGATTCTTCAAGTCTGCTCATACAAGATTCTTCATCCTTTGTGCGATGCGAGTGTTTCTGATTCGCCATGGCGAGACGGTCGATAATGTAGCTCAGGTTTAGTGAGCCTTCCCTCCCTCCCTGCTGCGTCTCCCCTCTTTGGCTGACCAGTCCTTAGTGCTGGTACCAAAGACTCCGCCCTGACAATCCACGGCAGCCTGCAAGCCGAACGATTGGGGAAGTTCCTCGCGAATAAGGGCCTAAATCTTACATACATCTTTTCCTCCGATCTACAACGGGCGTTCAAAACCGCAGATGCGCTTCGTTCTTGGCATGACGCAGCACAGCCAGGACAGAGGCTCGAGGTGACGGCGCTGGATGTGTTGAGAGAGCAGGACTTTGGCTTCTTTGAAGGGAAGCCTTTCCATGCCCGGCCCAAAGCCTCAAACAAGTCTGGAAAGGACGCTCACCGCGCTCAGCACCTGGACGACCCGGACTTCAAAGACGTGGAGTCAAAAGAATCAATGGCGGTTAGAATGAACGCATTCCTTCAGGATCACCTAATACCTCTGATACGTGGCAGTCCGAAATGCAAGGGCGATGCAATCGCGATCGTCTCGCATGGCATCATCCTCTCTCATCTATGGAGATGCTTTCTGAAGCTACTACCCACGAGCAGTGTTACCCTTGCTCCAGGGTTATCCGTTGGGACTGGCAGTGTCACGCCTCTGGAATATCTTGGTGGGTGGTCGAACACGGGCTACTTGGAGCTCGATATCCAGAAGCAGGACCCGGCGCAAGGGTCTATGGTAAGAAGCCTAAAGGGAGCATCTCCCACGCCGTCACACCCTTCGGAGGCTCGCAGTATCGACTTCCCACCTCCTCTGGACGGCTACAATGTATGCATCAAGACCGTAAACGGAAAAGAGCACTTACAGGGACTCAAACGCACAAAGGGAGTCGGCAGCTCCAAGTTCGACGAAGGCCAAAAATCAATCGATTCGTTCTTCAAGAAGAGGAAAGTGACGAGTGGTCAAGATTGAGTTCTGGCACTAAGCACCAACACAACTAGACAGCCCCCAAACACATACTCCCACAACAGCATGAAGCCACGATCTACAAGCGTCTTGTAGGCACCTAGTCGCATGCCTTAAGCAACGACCCGGTAAGCTCACCCTCTCCCTAAATCCTTCGCCACCCTCTTTCCTATGATGAAGCACATTTCACACAGACCTGTTCTGAACTTCCATGTGGATAACAATATTGTTACCAACTGCTGTCTGAGAATGATACCACACATGCTACTATTCTGCCAAGTGACGCATAGGGACCGTTAGCTGATATGAACTACGCACATAGTGAACTCTGACCCATTGCTAAACCACGATAGCCACATCCAGGACCGACTCGGCTCAGCCGAGCCTTCTGCGTACCCGGTCACCATACTCTGCCGATTAGAAGCCATCGAAATAAGATCCTCAAGCGCCGCGATCCTGTCCACTGGACACCTAAGTGCAATCTGCGAAGCAAACTCAAACGACGTCGTGGTCGGCGAACGAAAACTGCCCAACCTCCACACCAGACCGGTCTTCCTCTATATACGTAAAAGCACCAAGCAGACACCGCTACCGCCCTACAACCGACGCGCAAACAAACATGCGAACGACTTGACATCAACGATTCCTCAACAAAGAGGACAAATGATCCGAAATCCATGTTCCCCCGTCGTTGCCACCAGACCAGAGTCCCTTTCGCAGGCAGGGATAAAGGGAAAACGAGAGGGAGAATATTGATAGGGTGATATGCATTCTATCGTCCTAGACCTTTCGACTTGCCGGGTGCGGTGTCGATATCGTTCTTGACGTGAACTGGCGCTGCAACAGGCCCATACCGTCGCAGCTTTCATGATCCAATCAGTGATAGTTATAGGGTGTTATCCCAGTCTCCTCCACCTTGCAAGCAGTGAACAGAGATCCAGTGAAACTTCAAAGGGCATTATTGAGAAGATATAATATAATTAATTGAACCACGTATTTACAAGTCCGCACGCTATGCTATGCACAAACCATGCATTATTAAAAACATGCTCACAAAAATGTGAATCTCCATCCATATCCATCGAAAAGAAGTACAACCATGGTATCATCGCGCGCACGCTCGCATGCATTCAATCCGAGCATTCACATCATCATCAAGAAACACCCTCGATCCCTTGTCCCCCCCTTTCCCTTGCAATTAAGTACCGTCTCAAACCGCCACCGCAACAGCCGCCAACCCAGCAGCCACACCCACACCACCTCTCCATACACTCTCCAACCTCCCCGCACCCGACTTTGGCGGCGCAGCGGTGCTGCTCGAGCTCGGCGGCGGCGGCGGTACCGAGCTGGAACTCGAACTCGGAGCCGCAGAGGAAGAAGGGGCGGAGGTGGTAGGAGCCGTTGAGCTGGTACTCGTCATCATCGTCGTCTGCGTAGCTGTGCCTGTAGTGGTCGTGGCGGTATTCGTCGCCGAAAGGATAGTGGTGTCGCTGATGATGGCGGTCCCCACGGACGTTTGTGAGACCTCGGAGGAAATCGCTTGCAGGGCTGAGGAGATTGCGTTTGTTGCTGTGGCGGAAAGTGCGCTGGAGTCTGGGTTTAGTGATGGTGCTGAGACCGCTGTTGAAGCACCGTTTGCGGCGGCCGAGGAGGCGCTTTGCATGGAGGCGGAGATTGAGAGGAGAGGGATGATGGGGATGGGGAGGTGGGTTGGGATGTTGTCGATTGTTGTCGCGACTGAGCTGGCTACGGAGGCGATGTTTGATGCTGCGGAGGCTGGAGCGGAGGCTGCTACGGTCGTAGCTGAGCCGGCAACATTGGACGCGACGACCGCTTCCTGAGAGGCTGCTGAACTGGCTCCCGGGACTGCGGACGATGGTGCCACAAATGCGGAGGAAAGGGCCGGAGGCGTTGGTGCGACGATGTTGACGGGTGCGAAGGTCGCAGAACCAGTTGGTATCGACGCCGTAGCAGGAATTTGGATAGAAGTTGTGAATCCTTGTATCACGATTGGAACGATCGCGCCAGGAGCTTCGGATGACACGTCACCTAGCACACGCGCGCCGGAAGGTATGCTGTTTGCGATGGAGGTGACTTCAGGTGGTGGACCGGTGACGGTGAAGATGTAGGTTTCAATGCTCGCTGGGGGGATGATGGTAGTTGTGGCGATGCCATTGGTCACGTATTCCGTGACTGTGGCGACTTGAGGTGCACGAAGGACCAATTCATGGACAGAATTGCTAATGGTGACGGCGTAGGTTGTGAGGCTTTGGGCTGTGATGAGAGCTGGTGCACCCAATGCCAAACCAAGGCGAGTTATTGTGAAAAACATTTTGCGAGATACGAGATGGATATGAGACAGTGCGAAGTGGATGGATTTGGAAGAGAGGAATGCGGAGGAAAGATGGATTGTGGGATGGAAAGTTGGAGTGAAATATGTTTTGGTGTTGAGTGTTGTTGATGGTGTGGCTGGATCGCCAACCTCTTTCTTCACTTGGGTGGCGGGAGACACGACAACACGCGAAAAACATGGCAACGGACTTGTTCTAGCAGCGGAACCTAAAGTGAAGCATGGGCAGTTCCAAGACGTGTGTATATCTTTTCTCGGTCGTTGCTGCTCGATCGGCATCATTACATTGCTCTACTGGGGTTCATGCCTTGGCTCATGTATGCCGAAATCTGGGTCAGCCATGAACACATACGCCCAGCGGAACCATCCGAACTCCATGTGATCGCATGGCCAGACCTTGCCACTCTATTGGCTGAGGATTGTCGTCAGCCGTCAGCCAGTGCTGCTGTCGTCGGTCGAGATATCGTCTGAAATCATGGTCGAACAGAAGAATCTTGGAAGGGTTTGCCAAGCCTGCCGTTCCCGAGGGCGCTAGTGAAATCCAGCCGTGCCAGCCATCTATTTCAGGTACAACAGGTGTACTTGTCGATCCGTCAGCTCTTGCCCGTCAAGTATACCTACCAGACTGTCCACGCGTCTACACCTGAACAACGCTGGTCAAGCAAGCCGATCAAGACTTGCAAGTCCCTTTCGGATTAGCAACAAAAACTAATATCCAGGCAGAGTCAAGGGGAAGATATCAAAAGATCCAGTATTAACATTATCGGTATGATCGACATGTCAAGCATACACAATCCCCTTGGAGAGCCTGTCGATCCTCTTTTCGGGCTTGAAATATACTCTGACATGGCGTACTCATCTTTGGAAAGACAGCCCGAACCCTTGTTAAGCAGCATTGGAACCTTCATCTCGCGGTATCGAAGACGTATGCTCAACTTCAGCCACTGTGGGTCTTTGTTTGGTAGCCATTCAGTGAGCGGACATCATGGGTTTGAGTGCTAGCAGAGTATCCTTTAGCAAGGACTTTCAATGCCCGTATTATACAAGCTTGATCACCCGGAAGGCATCCGATGGATGAGTGTTCGCGTGCATTATATGTCGTATCTCTCACCATATCAGCGGCAGCATCGAATATCGCTTTCCCTGATACCTTGCACCGAAATCTCTCCGGTACGCTACCTCCTTCTTCTTGGACCAGATACCCATTGGCACCATAGCTATTACCGCGAAGAGAACAGTGCTCAAGCTCCAGCTCACCATCGCCATCCCTATCCAGGCGACGACCTCGAACATATAGTTTGGACATGTGACCCAATTGAAGCCCAAACCCTGGGGTATTCCCCTCTCTGTCCCACCAGCAGACCGTAGATTTCGCAGCGTGATGTGATCTAATAGGTTTCCCACCTCCCCTACTGCAAAAAGGGCTAGACCTGCGTATGTGATGTATGGATTGCTCTCTTGCGCTGCTGGTGCTGAGGGAAGATAGATCCAGTACGCCATATTCAGTCCTGACAGTAGCCAGTAATGTGCGCTGTTTTTGATTATGTTGAACGACGGCATGGTGGCAGAAGAGAAGCGGTGGATGAAAAGAGTCTCAAGCTCGCGTTTGGTGAAGTGTAAGCAAACGAGCATCAGTGACAAAGTTTGGAGTTGGGATGCTTGAGGCGAAGGGAGGAGAGCGTAAAGTAGAGGATGAATGAGCAGAGGGCCGGCATATTCGACCAGAAAGACAGTACGCCAGGCTATCTGGGGGCCTGTATGGAGGAATGTCAGCCGGCGGGTCCAAGCCTCGGTCTGTCCTCATGGAGGAGAGAATAAAGCTGGGAGGAGACAAATCAAAGAATCGAAACACATACCAAGATCCTTGACATATATTGTACTCTGCTCGCGTAATCCAGTCATCTCTAGCTGGAGATCCCTACTGTTTGGCACGAGGGTTCCATCGCTACCCTTAGTCACTCGGAGTCTGTGAACATTGGTGCCGGCTCGGGTGGCTAATGATTGGTACAGCTCGCTCGCTGAACCACCAGCAGTAATGACTACTTCTTCCGGGAGCTTTTTCAAAGGTTTGCCTGGCTCATTGGTCAGTGTCCAGGTCACCATACTGAAAGGACCATGCTAGATTTACCTCTGGGCCGGACTGCTAGTGTTAGCTTTTGGCTTGCCATAACTCCTCCTGAACAGCTGTGTCAAATTTGCAGGGCCGCGAACCCTATAAGCTCACATGAGTAGTGGAACAAGACTGGAGGGAAAATAAGTGTACCTTGCATTGTGCTCTGAACGTTAGGTGCATAGCGCTAGATTTCTTAGCTTCAAAGCCGACGTCTAGCCTCATTCACATCTTCTCAATTTTTGTACGTATAACACCACGAACATCTATTCACTTTTGATCAGATGGCTAGCTGGCTTGACCTCCAACTCGTACCACACCACAACTGGTAGCGGATCATCTTTATGACTCTACTATACCCAAGTAGCCTTGCTAAACTGCAGGTGCTCTTCTTCCGCTAAGAAGAGGAAGATATGGTTCGCTGGGTACGATCCCAGTATGGCCACAACAAACATTCGATAACTGGTATCCTGAACGACGCCTCCGCGCAGATTATACCAACAGGACTGGTCAAAGGCTGTACTGTGAACGAAGAAGTATAATGGAACTACGAACACCACATAGTACGATGAACGCCGATTGCAACGCGGGCTTTGGTAGCGTGCTGTCCACCGACACATATAGCGAAGTGCTCAAGAGGGTCTCAGGCAAAATGGGTCTGACTGGCAAAGTAGGTCTGATGCTAAGTTTGGCACAAACAATACCTCCCTCAGCACGTCACCCTGGATAGGAGACAGGCAGGAAACAAGTCAGTTACAATCATGCAGGGACGGCAAAATTCCTGCACTCATGAAACTCCTCAGTCATCGATAAGGTGGAAATTCCTCCACGGCTACGGCCAATCGGACCATCAACTTCCCATGGTTTGAAAACACGGTCTGTTCCCGGTCTACATCCTTATAATTCAGCAAAATGCGATCATCCATGGCCACTACGTAGGGATAGATGGGCTCTTGTTTCTTGAGATCTTTGCCGTCTACATGCGCGATCGCAGTCATTTCAAATCGAAAATTGTGTTACCTGCACCACATAAAGTGCGCCTCCTCAGAACCTTACTTCTCCTATCTCAGTACATCCTTAGTCTCTTCACTCAAGTCCAATGAATGATCTACATGTCATTACCAGTTGATCATCAATTTTATTCAACAATTTTCCAGTCATTCGTTATAGCTCGCTCTTCTAGTATCATTGGTCGATTTGGACTTTACCCAGGACTCCTTCTCGTTAATTGCTTGCTGGTATTGGCAGGAGGCGATTTGGCTATTTCATGGTGCGAAATACATTCTTATCCGTGCTCACCGCGTAAAACCGCACCGGATTGAAGAGCGACGACGGTTTGTGGGAGAGAAGGAATCCACCATTCCGCGCTCATCTCCTGGTCGCTGACCCATTCATCTTCGAAGTCCTGTGGCAGTCAAAGATTTCTTTGCAATTAAAATACTCTTGGGTATTGTCTTTGGCACTGGCGTTCTAGTCTACCATCGGTAAGCCCAGGTCTGTCTGTTGTCTTCGGCGTAATTTTATATCTTCTGCCACTGCCAACATATTCGATACCTGGTGACTGCATTCTTACTATCTCTTGGACCCAAATCTTTAGCAGTAGTCACGACTGGCATCAGCATACCTTTGCCCCATGTCTTGAGCTCAATGCGTGCATCAATACGTTCATCAACTTCACCGTGCGGTCATGAATTGTTGGTAGGCAGATTCAATTCCGGATGGTGTTGTTCCCAATCAATTACTCTTTAAACAGGGCTATCCAGTACCAACAAGGATATTATGTGCGCTTACTTTGTATCCTTACAGGACAGACTCGACTTGTGGTCACACCTGGTGACTTGCAACAATCACTGCTTGCATTCGTCACACCACGGTCCTCTTTCCTCCGTTAGTCGCAATGGAGTCTCGGGAGGCATCTCCACAGCCTGCGGAGTTACATCAGTGGCAGGAAGAATTGAATACGCCTCTGGAACATGACGTACTAGATATCTATAGGGGCCAATACACATACGACCTTCGCATAGAAGCACGGCAAAGTCAAACATCATCCTTCACTTGGATAGATCAAGACGAGAGCGACGACTATGATCCATCACAAGCGCAAAGGCATCCTATGCTCGCACCAATCTTAAAGAGGAAGCGGACGAGGCTGGAAAGCATTGATGATCGGGCACTCAAAAGACCCAAGATTAGCACCTGGCAACAAGGGCGAACAAATGGACAACAGCTTACGGTGAAATTCAAATTGACATCTGAACCTGGGAGAGCATGCCTTCGAGCCTTCGGAGATACTATGGACAATCGGCCCCCACCGCAAGCATGTGCTTCAAACACCGCCGAAATGAGTGGCTGGGTTGGTGCTATTGATACAGATCGCACTGGCTTCCCCAATTACGGCGAAGGACATTATCGACTCCGCAAGCGAAATGATTGCGATCTCCGTAAGATTTCTACTTACAACGGCTGTGCCCTACCTGAACTGTCGAGCATTACACTGGGCAAGCCTGAAGCCCGAGGATGCAAAGCCTGCTTGGCGCTCTGTGTTCGGTGCCCTCTACTTGATGATGGCTCTAGGTACCCGTGCGATGAATGTAGAAACGACGACATTGATTGCGAACTCATTGTGCAGCCGACGGAGAAGCGCAGGTGTGAGGTTCGTGCAACTCACGGTCTCTCTTTTTGTCGAATCCCCTAAAATGCCGCGACGTCCATTCTAGCTCCAATGTGCCAGATTGGCCAATCGCTGACCTTGAGGCGTGCTTTAGGGTTGCCTGAAAAAGAGAACAAAATGCTCTTACGAAGAAGGTAGCGACCCTTTGTGGCCTTGTCGAAGATGCTTCAGACATGGTCTCAAGTGCGTTGCAGGTCCAAAACGTGGGAAGACTAGGTCAGAACCATTATTGGATCAAGACTTTGTAGCCGGAGAAACACCCAAATTACCGAGTCACAAAACGCGAGACTGTTTGCAAAGCTGCCAAGTCAGTACATCGGAAGATGCATTACCACATTCAGCTACCAAGACTCGGCGCACAACGCTATATTGCGACCAATGTTCGGTAGTTAGGAAGTGGTGGTGCTCGCTGAGTGAGGAGAGTCCCAGGGCTGGTTGCGACTACTGCAAAGGAAAGGGAGTTTCCTGTGTCCCGGAGTCTGCGTGTAATCTTCAACACCGTATGGCAAGAAAGGCAGAGGGAAAGACTACCATCACCGAAGAAGAGCCAACCCAAGAAGTCTCGAGTGAGTCCAGGTTACAGCTATATGGCAAGACAATCATTACCAAGCTTGCACATCCTATCAATTTCAATTATCTGAATGTCGAAGGCAACACTGCAATAGATTGTCATTGGTGTGAGGATCTCTATTACGGCCTGCAAGGACTCGGGAAGGCCGAATTGAAAGTCAAAGACCTTGGTGATGGTCAGGGCTACCACGAGATGGACGACGGATTCACGGCAATCGGCTTCTTACCTAGCCGTATGTGCCATGGCTGCACAACAAATCGTATGAGGATTTTGGTATGCAAAGCTCATGAGATCGAGGCCATTCAAGGTGTCGACCCGGATCGATCTGATTACGAATCCTATCTGGATTGGCTCGAGCCTGGCAAGGCATCATCGGCGCCCTTTACATGGTGTTCAGTATGTCCGGCTCCAGCACTCTACAAGTGTGGCACTTTCGACGATTCGGTAAATGAAACAGAAGGTGCACCTTCGCTTGTTACGCACGGTTGCGGACTGTACCTATGTGAGCCGTGCGCGACTACGTTGGTCGGTCAGTACGACTGTCAACTGGAAGGCTTGATCGATAAGTTGGGGATTGACATGGAGAAGACAGAGGGTATTTTTGAGCTGCGAGCAGTGCGAGCAGACGCAGACTTCATCCATCCGAAGGGAGAGCTGGCGCGGAGGTGGCCGTACCTGGTTGACAAGAGTCTCTAGACTAGACTAGGCCTCACATACTAAGCACCACAGATGATCTGAGAGAGCTGCTAAGGATCGTCATATTTTGTCGATGCGATAGGGGACCATTTCTTGATATTTTGCTCAGCAAAGTCTCGACACTTTTATCGCAACCTGAAATCCATGTATGGTTGCTATTCTATGGTTGCTATTCTATGGTATATCAGTTTGTTTTATATGTAGAGATTTGAACGTAAGCTTCAACGCTCAATGACTCAAATCAGTACAAATCAACAATTCTTCGGTCTACAGGACACTCTCCAGTGTGGTGACTTCTGCGCCTGATATATATCGAACCAAGAACAATTTACGAGCAATGATGTTGCAAGTCATGCAGGTCTAGCCTCAGATTCAGCCTTGAATACAATACGGTTGACCACCCATACAAAGTCCAAATGCGGCGCGGCGCGTATTAGTTTGTATTCTATGTAGGTATCGCGCCATAGAGTGGTATCCAAAATCACAATGACCTCGATTTGAAGCTTCATAAAGTTTTGCCCAGTGCTTATGTTGTGCAACACTGCCATGACTCTCCAAGACCATGCCGGAGCTCTCCGAACTTCAAATCGGCCAGGCGGTAGAGCTCTCAGATGGCCGCAACGCCATAGTACGCTACCTTGGAAACCTCCATTTCGCAGCCGGTGACTGGGTCGGTGTTGAGCTCGAAGACGGCTCTGGCAAGAATGATGGAGCTGTAAAGGGCCAACGATACTTCAATTGCCTGCCTAATAATGGCATGTTCCTCAAGCCTACCAGCATCAAGCCCGAGGAAGATGAGGCTACACCGAAGCCTACAAGGGCAGCGAACGGGAGGGCGAATGGTATTACTACGAAAGGAAGACCGCCGAGTATGAGTGCTACGGGGGCGTTGAAGAGGCAAAGCATTCTCGATCCACAGGCTGGGAAGAGGAAAAGTGTTAATGCTGGAAGTCCAACCCCTAGTGCTAGGCCGCCTGGGCCGTCTAGGTTGACGGTAAGCGATTTTCTGGAGTGGACAACTTTCGAATGCGAAAGTGGATAGCATGACTGACAGCCCACAGTCTCCAAGCAAGTCACCAACAAAGCAGCTTGGCTTAACAGCGTCCCCAGGCACTCCTTCGAGAACAAATACTCCGGCTGGCAATGGACAGAAGACTATGCTGCCACCAACCAAAGGTCCTCGCACGTCGATGGCCCCTCCTTCCCGACCTACTATAGCTGGTAGCATGAATGGTTCTGTCCGACCTTCCAGCACTACATCGTCATCCCACTCGCGAGTACTCTCGAACCGACTTTCGATGCGACCTGTCGGAAAAGAAAGGCTTGGATCTGTGAGTGGAGAAAGCCTGCAAGATGAGAGTACCGGTCATCAGTCGCCGGTGGAAAGTATGGAGTCGGAAACGCTCTCGCCGCCCATTTCTGAAGTACAGGATAATCGGTTCAACACATTGGATAGCTCCTCGCTATCTCGAGGTGCAGCTTTCAGTCCTTCAACGATGTCCGAGCAACCGGTACCGTCTCGAGGAAGATCTCCGAATGGCACGAATAGACGGGGTGCGACTGTACCCCATAGTGGAAAAAAGATCAAGGAGGTGGAGGATCTCGAGGCTAAATTACGTGTTATGGAGAAGAAACGAAGGGACGACAGGGCCAAGATCAAGGTCTTGGAGCAGGTGCAAGCGGAACGAGATAAGTTTGAAGGCATCATACAGAAGCTTCAAACGAAGATGCAGCCGCAACAGCATGAAATAGCAGCCCTGAAGAAACAGTTGAAAGAAGAGGAAGAGAAAATGCAAACCATGGAGGCCCAGCAGGCTGAGTATGACATAATCAACGAGATGGCTACATTAGACCGGGAGATGGCCGAGGAGACATCCGAGTCTTTGAAATTGGAACTGGATACTCTGCGCCAACGATATGAAGAGCTGGAGCTTGAAGTCGAGGTGCTTCGAGAGGAAAATCAGGAGCTGGGCCAGGAGATGAGTCCAGAAGAAAAGACCAGTCAAGGTTGGCTGCAAATGGAGAGAAGCAATGAAAGGTTAAGAGAGGCACTGATGCGACTTCGCGATGTCACGCAGCAACAAGAAGCTGATCTGAAAAATCAAGTCTTGGAAATGCAGCAGGATTTGGAAGATTTTAGCAAACTCAAGGATGAATACCAACAAGTTAAGGAAAAGCTGTTACAATCAGATGCTAATTTCGAGGATCTGCGCCAACAGCTGGATACTGCGCTAGGTGCGGAGGAGATGATCGAGGAGCTCACAGACCGAAACATGGCACTGAACGAGAAGATGGATGAACTCCAGCGAACGGTGGAGGATCTTGAGAGTTTGAAGGAGCTGAATGATGAGTTGGAGATTAATCATACGGAGACTGAGAAGCAGTTGCAGGACGAGATTGACTACAATGAGGCCTTGCTTGCCGAGGAAGCGAGGAAAGCGGCGATTCAGGATGGAACTATCCAGGATCTGGAATATACAGTCAATCGCTTTCGGGATCTAGCCAGGAATATGCAAAGCGAGATAGAGGATATGAGAACCTCGCAGCAGCTCTCGGAAACCGAGGCAAATGAGCTTGGCAATCGATCTAGAGCTATGATGGATCTGAATATGCGTTTGCAGGTTTCGGCATCCAGAGCTCAAGTCAAAGCTATTGACTTAGAGCTTGGAAGGATGAACGCTCAGGAGTCAGCAGAGCATTTGGCTATTGTGCAGCTATTTCTGCCCGATACGTTCAAGAGCGAGCGTGATTCTGTTCAGGCCCTTCTGCGCTTCAGGCGCATTGAATTCAAGGCTAACATGATGCACCAATTCATCAAGGATCGTATGAATGGCCACGCTACACCTGACCAGGAGGATGATATCTTCGCCTCTTGTAACGTACTGGACAAGCTAACCTGGGTTTCATCGACGTGCGAGCGATTTGTCCGCAGCACCCAGACGTGTGGTTTGGAAGCCTTCAAAAGATTAGGCGGTGCCTCGTATGAGCTTGAACCCGTCGAGCGTGCACTCAACACCTGGATCGATGGCCTGAAACAAGACGAGTTCAAAGGAGAACAGTGTGCGATGGAGCTACAGCGGTCTATTGCGCTAATGGAACATCTCGCCGAGACTCACATAAGTGAAGATCTGGAGCATTATGCAGATGATGTCAACCTGCGAGCGCAAATGATGCAAAGCTACCTCGAGAATACTGCCACAGCCCTTACTCACATCAAGTCTATATCCGCAACCGAGGTCCCACCGCCGAGCGAAGAAAATGAAGAGCAAAACACAGGCTACGAAGAGTTCTTGCATAAGATAGATTCGTTAGTCTCCCAAACTCGCAGCGCGAAAATCATCAGCAGCAAAGCGATTCGCCAGCTGGAAGACATGAAATCGAGGTCGCTTACCTTAGATCCCTCGACGCTCAACACCGTTGAGACAGCTCAGAGTGCTACGTCCGAGCTTGCAGCTTCCACTCATAGTACGGGCTCCTCCATCATCAAAATCCTCCACGAGGAAGGTCGCAATGCTCCCATAACGCCTCAGGAATTATTACAATCCATAACAAACCTCTCATCTTTCCCATCCATTTCTAGCAAAATCCATTCCACTCTTGGTCACCTCCAAACCTTCTACAATCTGACCAGTAGTCTCACACAAACAGTCGAGTTCCCTTCACCACCCCCACCGCCACCATGGAAAATCCTCGCGCAGAAAATGCGAGCCGCCACCGCAGATACAGCCGCCCGAGAGACCGAGCTCGGACGACTCAAAGACGAAGTGGCAGAGAAAAACACCACTCTCGCCATGAGAGAGAAGTTCGCCGAAGAACTGAGCGTCAAAGTCGAAGTCCTCGAAAAGCGCGTCGTTGAATCGGGTGGACGAAGAGAGAAAGTCAGAGAGCTAGAAACCGAACTCGAATCCGCCAAAACCGAAGAGAAAACCCTCGTCGGCAAGCTATCAGACCTCCAAACCGAACTCCGCACCCTCGAATCCGAGCGCGAGAAATGGAAACTCTCCCCACAAACCAAACAACCCACCCTCCACCCCGGCCCAAACCCTCCCTCATCCCCCTCCACCCTCCAAAAAATCGCCTCCCTAACCGCCGAAATCACAACCCTCCACTCCACAATCCGCTACCTCCGCTCCGCCCACCACGCCCACACCCTCTCATCCGCCCACACCTACCTCTCCACCCCCCTCGCCCCACCCCTCCCTACCCCACCACCCATCCGCCAAGAAGCCAAAGCCGTCCTCAGCGAAATGCTGCATCTCGTCGCACAACCCCATCATAAGCTTGTGACATTACGGGCGAGGGAGAGGGGGGAGAGGTTGAAGTGGCGGCCGGTGCGGGAGACGAGTGTGTGGCAGGTGGGGACGTTGAGGGAGGAGTGGGCGGAGTGGGCGGAGTGGAGGGATGATGTTGCGAAGAGGGTGGGGGGTGGGCGGAAGGGTGGGGGTGGTGTGAAGGAGGCTACTTTGCAGATGGGACTGCCGCAGAAGCTGGGCATGGAAGCGGAAGTCAAAATTGTGAGAGGGGAGGAGTGGTGGGGAGAGGGTGACGATCCTTTGCGTGCGTGACACGTTGCTTAGTTCTCTATTCATTCTTGGGGGCATTACTGTCGTATTGTTCTATCTATCTATCTAGCGTTTGCTCGGTGTGAAGTACCTAGGTAGCATGTGGCATAGCATGTTGCATACATAGTATAGCATAAATGACAAGGAGAGTGCCGCATCGTACGTACGGAAGGTATGCGCGTTTTGGTATATTAAGATTGATATATTCTAGATACTGCAAGATAAATGTCTTCGGCGTTTCGGTTTGCGAGTGTGAGGTGCGCTGGGGGAGATTGGGATTGTTTGTGCAGAAGAGTTGTTTTTGTTTCTTGGTTTTGGGTGAGGTTTCTCGTGAGGGTTTTATTTACCTTATGTACCCCTAGATATACCAATGACCGAGCTGAGGTGTCTCACAACGTTTCTCAAATACCTATAGTAATTTAATTCTTTAGACTCAGTGTTTAACCTGCAACAAGGTATCATTCCCCCCACTCCCCATTCCCAATCACAAACCCCCTCAACCACCCCCATCACCCCCCTCTCCACCACTCCCACCCCTCAACCCCTCCAACTCCCCAACCCTCCTCTCCATCTCCTCCACCCCCCTCAGCCTCCCCTCAATCTCCTCCCTCTCATCCTCCAACCCCAGCCTCCTCTCCGCATCCAACGCCGTAAACACATACCCGCCCTGTCCGTCAAACTGCAAGATCCAGCCATGATACCGCCACAGGCTGCGCCGATGGCTGACCGTCATCAGCGTCACCCCGAGCGCCTTCGCCGTCTCGTACATCTTCCGTTCGACCTCGAGCGTCACGCTGCTGGTGCATTCGTCCAAGATGGCGTACTGCGGTGCGTGGTAGAAGAGGCGCGCCATGGCGACGCGCTGCTGGAGGCCGACGGAGAGGACGTCGCGCCATTCGTCTTCGGCGTCCCAGCCGCCCGGCCGGTCGACGATGTGAGCGATGTCGACGGCGTCGAGCCAGTGCAGCAGGTCGGCGTCGGTGATGTTCTTGGCGCGCATTTGGCGCAGGCTGTCGGGGTAGATGATCTGTTGGCGGAGGGTGCCGCGGCTGAGATAGGGCCGTTGCGGGATATAGAAGATGTTGCTGTATGGCGGTTTGTGCACTGTGCCGCCATAGACGGGCCACAGGCCGCCGAGGATGCGGAAGAGGCTGCTTTTGCCACAGCCGTTGGGGCCGACGATGAGGAGGTGTTGACCGGGGCGGACGGTGAAGGAGAGGGATTTGACGAGGATGTCGCCGTTTGGAGAGACGATGGGAACGGAGATGAATTCTATGCAGGAGCTTTCGACCGTGGTGCCGCGAGAGGAGAGTATGGATGCGTGCTCGGCTGTTTCTGCCGAGGAAACTAGCTTTTTCTCGAATCGGCCGGCTTGTATGTCGTCCATTACGTTGAGCAAAGAGGCTACTCTTGATGTGTAGCCGGCCAATTCGGTGATTTCCTTGTAGGAGAACATTACGCGTCCGACGGCGTCGGAGGAGGAGAGGAGCATACGGCGATTCGTTACAAAGCCTAAGTCGTCAGCTTTCCACATGTACGTAGGGGGAGAAAGGCAGGGTCATACTCTCTGTGCGGTCGCCCATACCATGCAGCGTGTGCCCTGGTATCTTGAAGAATACGGGGACGCTACATAGCATGAGCCCCAGCGCACCCCAGAAATACTTGATGACGAAGTCTTCCATCACGCCATGATAGAGTCGCCGCCGTAGTATCCGATTAACATGCTTGATGAGTGTGAAATATCCCTTATCCAACGTATCCTTCTCCGCTTCATGCCCATTATACAGCGCAATTTCTTCGCTGTTATCAATAAGCCTCGAGTGCTGAAACCTGAACTCGCCTTCCAATCGCGCTTCCTCTGCTACATATTTCCCAAACGGAGGTGTTAGCGCTCGCATGACGTTTGCGGAGAGCTGGACAAGTAGGCTCATGGCAAAGAGTCCTTCCCCTCCTACTGACCGTGATAAGGACCAATTATATATGATGATATCGAGCGTCGGTTTTGCCAGATTCGAGTACAGCTCCGCAAGACTGTTCGCGAACCTCGATACATCCACCGTGATAAGCTGATCCGCATTCTTTATCCGGTCATCCAGGGCCGAGAGGCTGTAGAACGTCATATGGGAGAGGTATCTCTGGTGTAGATACGCAGTGAGTCGACTTCGATACCGCAGCGCCAGCTTGCACTGGTGGTATGAGAGCATGGAGTTCGTGAACGTAGCCGGCACAGCAACAACCATCCACCAGACAATACCCCTCAGGAACTCCTTGCCCTTTCCTCGAACGAGGCTGCTGACCAGCTTTCCATCCAATTCCGCAACATACAGACTTATCAACGTCCGTATCACCAGGAAGAAACTATGGCTTATGACGAGCCTGAGCTCTTTACTCCTCCAACCTGGTATGACGATCTTCAACAACCTCCATAGACTCCGAAAGAACTCGCTGTTCAATTCCACTCTCTTCCTCGCACCCGCAGAGCCCTGAGAAGGGGCAGCAGTTCCTTTGCGCTGCTCGCGTATCTGAGCCTGGTGTAAAGAAGCGGCCTTCTGTTCGGAGACCGCATTACGAACGCGATTGATGAGGGCGAGTGTGAGGGTTACGTAGACAGTGCGGGAGATCTTGGTGCGGTGCGTAAGGTAGAGACTTGTGAGGTGGGAGACCACGGCTTTGATTTGGGATTCGGATGGGCCGGAGGAGGCAAGTAGCTTGGACTGGACTTGCATGATTCCATGGAGGTAGTGCAAGTGGATAGAAAGGTTACAGAGAGGCCCAGAGGTACAGATCAGGGGTGAAAAGAGGTGTGAGGCGTCGTATAAGATTTTGGCACTCTGTTTGGTTATCGAACTGCAGACTTGACCTTTCCCCTTCGGGCCAGCCGCGGTATCTTTGTAAGAGATGCGGACAACAACTACATAGAACTAGGTATGGGGCAACAAGAAGTCGATCCGATTACCTTACAACGTGGAATCGCTCTCTACCAGGCGACCGAGAGTTGAAAGCCCACATGGTCTCCATGGTAGATTAGGAGACTCGTCCCTATCTATGTAGACGATGCCATTACTCGCTAAGTCGCTATACAATAATGCAGTATACCTGGCATCGTACAGGAGGCTGAGAAACAAGCCAGAACTCTTTGAAACTCAGGGTGTGACAGTCCCGTCTGCTGTCATACCCATCAGACCTCCGGCTAGCCCTCTCATCCTCCTCCCCATCAAGTCGTCCTCACTCGCCAGGCTGACCATAGATCGATTCCTGCCACCCTGATGCCTCACTCTCTTCCCCCTACCTCTCCTGGAGGTCCGAGGAGCGGGACCATTCTCATTGACGGAGCTCATCATCAATGGATTGTCTTCATCTGCCGAGCTGTCCGTCGGCCTACGACGATGGTGCCGCCGATGACCATTTGCTTGACGAGTTGGTGAAGACTGACGAGTGATGTAAGGACTATCACCGTTTTCTGCTGCGTCGAAGATTTCCTCCATCCACACGGTACAACGGAAGACATGCTTCCACGCTTCCGGAAAGATGCCGACGAATTGCAAGAATCCGTGTGAAATGCCAGGTATGAGAGTTACCTCGACATGGTCTCTCTCATCAAAGACCTCCTTTGTGGAAAGTAGGCCTAGCTCTTTCCTTTGTACGAATTGGTTGTGTTTCGCTTGGCGAATCCGACCAGCAAAGATGACGGTGTCGTCAACTAATGGGTCTCGTTCGCCGGTGAGGAAGAATGTTTTGGGGAATTGAGCTAGTAAAGCTTCAGGGGCAAGTAATGGGGAAAGGAGGTAGTCCGTTGCAAAGTCTGGACGGATATGGGGGCCAACATAGAGGATTATCATCGCTCGCATCATCTCTGGCGTCAGAATCCGATCGTTGAAATAGGAGATCATCGAGGACACAGCAAGACGGGTTTTGAGCTGGGCAGGCTTGGAAACCACGAGGCTGGCTGTATGGTGGGCCACTGTAGCAACAGCCTCTTCTTTTGTTGGGGCCTTGACGGGTGGCGATGTCGGCCTCTCATCACTTGTACCTAGATCATCTCCGTCTGCTGCTTCATCGTCTGAAGGGTGCGGAGTCTCAGGTGTGAGCCTATAGTAGTCATCGCTTTTCCTCCGTAGTACGTTGCGGTTGGTTTTTCGAGTCCGTTGATCTCGTATGAGCGACATTTGATCCTCCGTCATCCAGTTCCCAATGTTCATATCCAGACTTGGATAGATAAGGATCAACCCTTCGGGTACAGGCAATGATTCCTGTCCGTGCCATCGCTGGGGATCAGTACCGGCAGATTGCAGGATCATGAGTACCACACCAGTAGCAAAATTACCGCCCGCGCTGTCTCCAGTAAGAATTATACGTGGTGCTACTTGCCCTGCTAGTCCAATACAACGACCTTGGGTGACTACAAGGGTGTGGTACACGTCGTAACACTCATTCAAAGCATAGGGATATGGGTACTCCGGCGCTTTTCTGTAGTCCAAACTAAGCACAGGAAGTCCAGTCCTTCCAGCCCAAGCGAAAAGCTTGTCATCATGGTGTCTTGGTGTCATAGCCACATATCCGCCTCCAGGGAAGTCCAAGACAATCTTGGTATGGTTCTTTAGCGCTGATAACGGGCCGTCGAAATACAGCCAGGCACTGACTGGCTCTTTATATGATGATTCTGCGGGTCTTGGGATACGCACAGCTCGCGGCGGATAACGAGTCAGCTTCGGTCGCATCAGCCTGGTGAGGACTGAGAGGTATGGTGTCGTAGTCTTATTCCAGGAGCATCTCAAATGTTCCACAGTGAGCGTCCCCCTGACTTTGCGGACTTTCTCATCCGCCTGCTCAGCGGCAAACAAGTAGTGGGCGGTAAAGACTATCGAAGCCAGGTCTCTTAGCCATTTCCTCCGTATCTTCATCGCGGTCCAAAACCCTGCGTCCAAAGCTGTCGTAATCCACGTCGCACGGAAATAGGATCTGCTATATAAATTCGCCAAGGGTTCAGGACTCTCTAACCCGAATATTTTGGCAAAGTTCCGGCATATGTAGAGGTAGAGTAGAGTTATGACCACGGTCTGCCAAGCCGTGAGGCGCTTCGAGAGGTTGGAGGAGATGTTGCTGAGAAACGGTGGTCCATGGTGGTTGCCCCTATGATCATCCAATTAGAGGAGACCATATATCATGAATATGGGGCCCACCGAAGTAGATATAAAGACCAGAAGGATACAACAGCGAAGACTTGGATCTTACGAAATTGGACCGACGGTCGACCCAGGACATGATCTGGTAGGGTCAGACTGGGACTCCGTGACGACCACGTCTTCGAACGTGTTGCTCATACCTATCATGTCTGAACGGCTAAAATGTAGAGCGATTAGCGAAGTAGGCAGGGGCTCCTAGTGAATGCTGAGTCCTTTGGCACGACGCAGCTGCACTGGTCGGTTAGGCAAGCCCGTCAAGTGTTATAGAAGTCGATCAAGGTAATATTAGGGTTAGGAAGGTGTATAATCGAGGACTATCCTGTTGATACATGGTCCAGATCCAGATCAGTGAATACCAAACAAGCCGATCATGTGGCCGAAGGTAAATCTGTAGCGGGCGAACTCATCCGTGGTCCCAATCTGCCATGTAGTCACCGTAAAGGGTCGTCAAGGCTAGAATAGCACAGAACATAGGGGAGTGGAGAGAGGCATAGACAGTGTTATAGTTGTTAAGCACGTGAAGGAATGTTATCTCCTTCCGAGGGTTCCCACATGGTGGGATGCAGCCCGCAAGTCGGAACCTCGGTTGAGCACTCGCGCCGTACAAAGGCCATATAGGATAACTTAGAATCATATTCAAAGTTTTAGTTGTGAGATGCAGCGAGTTGATATAGTAGCAATATTACCATTGAAGTGTTTCACATCATTGTCCAGAGGCTTATGTCCATTTGTGAATATACAAGTCGGTAACTATCTTACGCCTCCTTGCGTCTATATCAACATTCCTCTTGCCTTCGTGATAAAAATAATTCTCTATCCCCTATATCAACGAGTGTTAAAAATCAAGCCGCAAATCCTGGGTATCAAAACAATCTTAGAGAGTAAACACAACTCGAGCAGTATATCTCTGTTCTATTCCAAGGCCAGCCTTGATGTCTTCTGTTGATATGTTCGACGATCGGCGCCTGGCAACGTTCCTATGTGACCACACATATCGTTCACCTTTACCTTGCCGTTTCCCAATATCCGTAGAGAGTGCTAGATGGGCAAGCCAGGACCTTGGTGGAGTAGAGGAGGTCTTTTGCCATCTTCGATTGTTGCATTATCTCCTAGTGCTGTCCAATTCTGTTGGCGTCCTCGTATTATGAGATGGAAGTTCCGCAGCGAAATTGTTCGTGTTCAATGGATTCGGATATTGATAATGTGGCATCCGATTGTTCGCGTACGAATCGCCGGATTCTGGATAAGAATTACGGCTTGTGTATGAGTATCTAGGGTCTTGAGGTACCGTCTGCTGTCCGTTCGGATTGAAGTAAGAGTGATTCGGTCCCTGCGGAGGAGGACCTCCGGCCAGTGGTGGGCTTTGGGTTGTGGTATTGGAAGCACCAGAGAGACGTGAGCCAGCTTGGACATTCAATGGCTTTCCATCGAAATATTGGGATTGCGTGGGCGACATCATGCCAGCATGATATTCCGGTGGGTACGATTCGTGAATGGACTGTCGCTCTTCGAGCGCATGGTTATGAACCTGAGCCTCGACCAAATGCGCCTTCTCCACCAGCCTTTGCACCAATGTCGTGTGTGCCTTCTTCGTGGTCCCTTTGACAAACTTGGTCATGACGAAATTGCATTTCATATCAACATCCTCTCGCAGCCACAACCCAGTTTTCGGCACTCCCAACCCCAGTTCGACGGGCTGCCTGGGCTCTCCCGGAAGTGTACCACCAAGTGTCCATCTTCCTTTCATGTTGAGACCCATCGGAGCGTAAATATGAGTTTGCAGACCATCGGGCAGGTCGTGAAAGCATGCGTTGAAGCTGACAGCACCGGAGTAAAGACCGCCTGGAAGATAGTTGACTTTGTCAGTCACAGAATACCATTGCGCATGGAACTCTTCTGGGGTGGCTTCTCGTGGGGGGTTGATGGGATGGCGTTCTGTGACGAGGGGATTGAGGTCGATCATCTCCAGATGATTGTGAAGCGTTTCGATGACAGTCTCTCGTGATATGCCAGTTGGAAGAGCAGTCACTGTGGTGAAAAGCGTTCGTTTGGACATGGTAGCACCTGGGCGGCTTCTTCCTTGTGCTATCGCGTGTTTCCCCAAAGATTGCAAGTAGCTCTTGTGCGATTCGACCAAAGGATCTCTCAAAGGATGGACTCGGACCAGCCAAAGAATGTTTCAGGAGATAGAAATATACCGATTAACGCCCGAAGGTAATCAAGCTGGGGCTATGAGCGCCTGAAATAGGGCATTGAGGGGTACAGTAAGATTTTAGACCAACCGCACGTTGCTTCGGAGGCGAAGTACAATATTGCCAACGATTTTACGTCTTGAGAGTTCTCAGTTGAAGAACGAACACTCTTGTAAAATATATATACACTCTGAAGGTAGAAGAGGCGTCATCGTTTCGGTACGTACAACCACCCACCACCCCCAATCAGCAAGTGAATAGAGCACGTTTGAAAAGAGAGTTTCGGATTCCGGACTCTTCCTTCCTGTAACTCAGATGTTACTAAACATCTAGAATATTCATTTCAACAAACATAACGGGTTCATGAACTATCGGTTATTAAGGAAGAGTACAAAGCTATATATCAAAACACCATAGTAGTACATCTTATCGTCGATGTTCTCTGTGTCCCAAAAGCATATAATTATATCCAGCCCGACTCAACTCATTCCTTGCCATCAGTAATCGCCATTGACCCCATTGCCATCCTCCTGGAACTTCATTAGCCCGACACAACTCATTTTCGCCATCTGTGATCCCCATTGACCCCATTGCCATCCTCCTGGAACATCATTAGCTTTTGCTTCATCGATGTCACACCATTGGTAGGAGCCGCCTCAACAGCCGCACCATCTCCATTCTTGTTCCTCCCAGTCGGCTGGAACGACGCCGGCGTCGGCTTCAGCTTGCTCTGAAAAATATCATTCGCGACGCCGATCCCCAGAGGCACTCCACCAATTGGAAAAAGACCAGGACGATCTGCGCGAGGGCCCCAGGTCTCGTACCTCACATCCTGAGAGGCTTTGTAGTCGGTAGTACCGTCTTGTTTAACAGTGGTGGAAGCCAATACGTCCCTGGAGGCGAAGGCGTCGAAGCGCCAGTGGACGCCGAGGAAGACGCGGCTGATCGCGGTGTCGTACATGGCATCCCAGAGGCTGGAGAATTTGCGAGGAACGCGGGTACGAATTGTGCCGGGTTGATCAGTGATGGGGATATTGGGATCATATGGGTTGCGGAGATCGCGGCTTACGCCGTTGAGCTCTTCGGAGACGAATTCGAAGGCGATGTCATCCGGCGCGTCGTCGGCGAAGGTGAGGTTATTCCGTTCTTTGTAGTAGAGGCGGGCGGCTTGGAAGCCAGCGCCAGCGAAAGAGGCATGGCCGGAGGGATCTTGGCATCGATTAGTCAAGGATCTACGTGAATGAAGGAAGGATAAGTACTCACATGATGGGAAAGGAGGTTTGATCGGGATCTGATTGCTGTTGGTCTCCGGTGCGCCGAGAGTGAGCCAGAACGGATCAGCGAATGGAGTGTCATCTTCACGCACGCCGGAGAGTGGACGCCAGAATTCGAAGTTGTATTTCTCCCGCCAGGCAAAGATTCCCACGTCTGCCAAGGACACATTGAATAGCGCAAAAAGGCGAACGAAATCGGCGTTCGTTGCTTCATCGACGATGCCGGCTGGTCTCCTATCGAATGCGATCTTGCGCATGATCTGGTTGAACAGCCGGAGAGGTGTACCAATGAGATTGGAGCCGTCGTAAGCCCAGAAGAATCCACTGACTGTCTGCTGGGGGGTTCGGCGTGTCGTGTTGAGCGTTTGGGCACCGCCTTCGCGATAGACGTCGTCGAAGACAGAATAGTACTCCACAGGATCGTTGCTAGGTGGGTCGGCGAGCACATGATCCGTTGAAGCGCCATTCATGGAGCCTTGAACGGCAAGTCGCTTTGCAGTCAAGCCGTAGAAAGGTGCTTGGTAGATGTGGACCGCCTTTTTGGGTCCATTGGGATCGTTGATGTTGACGGGGACAAGCCTGATTGGGTTCGTGGGATCGTCATCGAACTTGAATTTGCCAGGGGTGGGACGATAGGAGTCTTGGTCGAAGCCGGGCTCACCGGGTTTGATAGCGAGGAGGCTCAGGATGGCTTTGCCGACTTCGATACCGAAACGATAACTTGGCGAAAGGGTATCGAGATTCGGGAACGCGGTCACAGCATCTTGAATGAATTGAGCAAGCTGGATGGTTGAAGCAGTAGCCACGTTCGAGCTTGGAGTGGTGTACTGCTGCATGAGAACAGTATTCGCGGCTCCAGCCACGGCTAATCTAGCATCAGTTGCGCCGAGGGTTGGTGGCAGCTTGACCTCTCCTTCAGTAGACGAGAGGTAGGTGGTAAATCTTTGATCAGGCTTGATGGCGAAGTAGGCATCATGAATAGCCAGGTGGAGGATGCCCAAGGCTCTTGCCGCGCCGGGTGGACCGTTGTTGGGGCCAGCAATGGTTACCACAAGCCTATTAAGATCAAGCGCAACGCTATTCCAGTAGAGCACGTAATTTTGATTGTATACTTGGGGCTCGTCGACAGGAGGGAGGACAACCATGCTGACGATGTGTTCTTTCCTCAGATCTGTATGTAAGATGTTAATCTTCCTGAACGGGTGTCATCGATCAGCTTTCTTGACTTCAAGTTCAGTGTTGCTTACTTTGTTATTGACTGTTAGCAGGCCAGCTGAGACTTTTCTGGAGAAGGTTTGCACTGGTAAATGGCAGAGGTAATAGAATATAAAGCTCTGAAGTCGATTCTCAATAGTGAATACTTGAACTAGCTGCCAATAAAATAGCCTCAAAGGGATTATTGACTGAAATTTCCAGCTCTCGATCGAGTTCTATACTGGTGAAGGTTATTGAATCTTTGATTGCTTTGAATGAAAATTGAATGAGTGACAGGAGACAAGATGGCTCCTCTTATAGCTGGGTCATACAGGAATTTCAGCCAGCCACTGCACCCTACAGCCAGGGCGTGACACTCGTTTTGCTGACCGTCAGACAGCCATGTTGCATTGGTGCTTGATCCGACAGAAAACGAAGCATGCTGATACAACATGAAATGGTCTTGAAGAGTTGTAGGAAGACTCAGCCTCCGCGTCGACCATGATAGATGGCCCACATGGGTCGCTCATTGGCTGACTTTTGTCAACACCAAGGCATTCTGGCGTCGGAAAGCTCCTGCTGCCTTGTATACGACTCAATGTCGTATTGGAAAACAACAGAAGTAACCAATGGTACATCTGTGTGGCTTTATGGTAGTTACTTGGTGCTACCGTGCGTGCTTGGCAGCATCACAAATAGGATCTGTCAGAGGCCTTGTGTTGACATCTCTGAAAACCATCAGCTCCGCGAAATGCTGAAGATGAGAAAAACCTATCCCACGCCGTAGATAGGCCAGTAGTTTGCAGGCTCAAGGAGGCTCTACTTTGTACGCCTCTGATCTCAATGGCTTGGCTTCAGCAAGCCTTGAATCCATTACCATCAATGTGTGAATGAATAGAACAGTCTTGAAGCAATCGCAGGCACCCTCAATACAAAATTAACAGATATGCAGTACCTCATGTCTCACCCGGGAAGTGCCTGACAAGGCTGAAGAGGCGCTCGTATTCCATTCCTTTAGAAGGAGATCAAATCATGAGCTGGAAAGCGTGATGTCTGGGCAATCTTCAAGTTCTCACGTCAGAGCGTACCTTACTTTATTCTAAGGTAGAATAGGCGGTCTTGGTGATCGGCCGATGTGGTTCGCACATAACCCTCAGCCGCACTCGGGATTTCTTCTCAGCCTCGTACAACTTTATGATGGTGTAGGTCCCTTGCTTGCTCTCATTGGCTTTTTCGATGTTCAAGGTACTGCTCTGAATGAGATCGCTCCATCGTAAGGTTGACTTTATATAACTTGACTAGAATGGAATTGTGTAGCAGCTTACTCAAACCGGCTCTTTTCTTTCGCGGACGGACTCCAACATTTCATCATCTCTGAGGTACAACCCCTGACAGATCAAAACACATAAATTACATAACGTAGACAAGATATTACAATTCATCACCCCATAAAGACCAACAATCATCACCACATACAACCCACACCAAACCCTCCCATTCACTCATAAATCCACCGCGCCGCGCCATCGCCCCAAAATAAAGAAACTATACAGAACCAACCCAAATCATCCTACCCCACGACACCAACCTCCCTCCCCCCCACCCTTCCCACCCCCTTCCCAACCCCTAGCCTCAAAGGCCGTGCTGCTAAACCCCCACCTCCACCCTTGACCCCCCCCACCGCCGTCCCCAAATGAAATCTCAATCTCCTCCTTCTCGCCCCCCCGCCCCTCTCCTCCCCCCTCCCCACCCCCTCATCCACCCACGCCATCTTCTCAACCCGAAAACTCAACCCATCATGATCGCTACCCCACGCACGAGACATCACCCCATGCGCCACGCGCGGCGCGTACCGCTGCAACGTCGGCAGGATGAGTAATGTCAAGTGTATATCTTTGTCCGGAAACGGCAGCATAGGCGATGCAGGCGGTGTCGTGAAGACAGTTTGTGTGGTGTCAGGATTGGTGGCGGGGTTGATTTCGAGCATGGAGACATCGACGCCGTCGCCCCATTCACCGCGGATCCAGCCGGCGTGGATGGCGGCGGCGAGGGGGTCGGAGTCGTCGCTGTAGATGTCCGTGCCCCAGAGCGCGCGACGGGCGCAGATTTGTTCGCGCTCGGGTTTGCTGAGGTAGAAGCGGGGGATGCGGACGGTTAGTGTGCAATTTTCTTTGCCTTCGCAGCGCGGTATGGTGTAGGGTGCTGTTGCGTATGGCAGCTTTGCGCCGTGGGCGGCTGGGGATGCAGGTGGTTCGAGGTGTGGTGAGTAAAGTGTAGAGCCGAGATGGCGTCGGGGTAGGTCGCGGACGAGGTTGAGGGTAGAGTCGTTGTTGATGGTGGTGGTGGGGATGCGAGGGGTTTTGTGGTGTGTGGCTGGAGGTTTCGAAGAGGTTGGGTGATAGTGGATGGTACCATCTGGACGGTGGTGATGGTGCAGATGACTGCGAGGTAGTGGCGTTACCGTATCACTCGGGCGATGCGACGGCGTGCCATTATGCTCTTCTTGACGATGGTGATGATGGTGACGACTGTTAGTGTTAGCTTCACTCAACGTAACCACGCCTAAAGATGAATGTAACCTACTGATTGAGATGATGATGGTGACTATGTTTCTGCCTCTTGCCACTTCCAGGACCTGCCATGGCCCGATCGTCAATGACTTCGACGTTCTTGGACTCCGTGTCCTTGAATTTTTTGGCCCTTTTCCCTATCTTTGACCCATTGCGAGCTCTAGCTTCGAAAGGACCGTCTGCTTCGAGGTTTTGTTTTGGACTGGGAGGGGGAAACGGAGTAGAGGTTCCACTGTTGAGCCCTGCGCTACCGACACCACTGCCAATGCCCGCAAACATGCGTGAGAACTCATTCTTGATGTTGGGGTCGCTGGATGGTCCCCTCTTCTGGCCTTGAGCACCTTGGACGGCTTGGGGCAACGGCGAAACACGGCCGGCACGCTTGCTGTTATCGTTGATCAGCGCAAGCATACTCCTATGACCTTGACTGCCATCGTCCGCCGGACGATGTTGTTGACCGGTGCTGTCGTTAGTAGCCCTAACCTCTTGACCCGGTGGCACAGAGCTAGTATTGTATGGGTACATCTGCACTTGTCGCTCATCAACATTTCCAAGGAAAGATATCCGCGAAGCCGTAGGAGAGTGGTTCAATGTTTGCTGTGTTTGCGTCTGACGTTCTTCGCGGAGTCGACTAAGCGATTCTTCTGGGAGGGATCCTTTGTGTGTGCTTCGTTGTGGCTGAAAGCTGCGTTCGAGAAGGCGATCTATTACTGACTCCTTTCCCGGCCGAGAGGCGGTGATGGAAGGCTCAGAGAATACCGAAGACTGAGTCAAGAAAGGATAGTTCATGACATTCAGTCGTTCCTCTTGAGGGCTGCTCTGACTGGCAGATCTCTGCTCTTGTTCCAGTCTTTTCTGCCGTTCGAATTCAACATTTTCCAGCTCCCGCTGCCGGTCAACTTGGGCTTGCCGTCCCAAAAAGTCGAAAGACGAGACACCGTTACTATTCACTTGTCGTAAATTCGCCTCGCTCAGAGTATGTTCTTCTTGCTTTGCTTTTTCTATTGCCTGAAGATCCACCATCGCCCTTTTCCTGTGTATATCGAGTGGCGAGGTACTATAGCCATTGGGTTGACTGCTTGGCCGATCTATGACCCGTTCTAAAGTCGAGTTTTTGCTATGCTGGAGTTTCCACTCGTGTTGTCCACCCGAGTCAGATCTCGGAGAATATTGCGGCACAGATGTTGCAGATAAGGGTGCGAACCTGGACGCTTCTGGGGTACTGGTCTTTACAGAGGCATAGGGGCGATGGGTGGCTCCCCCTGAATAAGCGCGAAAAGGGCGATTCGTAGAGGCTTGCGAGGTCTGATGCTTCTCTGGCGAACTTCGACGAAGAAAGCCAATGCCATTACCTGAACTTGTGGGCGATGGTGTAGGAAGCGATTGTTGCTGTTGTTGTTGCGCCAAGGTAGAGTGAGAGATGGTGGGCGACGCCACATTCAATGTAGTAGCAGCACCGGTTTCGCGAAGTGGTCTTCCAACGGGCGTGGTGGAGTCAAGCATGGAGGATATCGACATGCTACTTCCAGGGCGAGTTGCTGAAGCCAAGGCTGCGCGATCTCGTCCGCCAGAGAAAGGGGGTGGGGGAGGGGGCACTCTCGACATGGATGCGGGTGGATTGTATTGAGGAGATGGAGGAAGCATCGGACGCCCAGCGAATGGGGGTGGAGGAGGTGGTGGGTGGTCTTGCGCTGCTATATGCATCCGCACTTGTCAGCGACATCTGACGACCAGAAAACTGCAAATCATGGACAGAAGCATTAAGGGGTCTCATCCGCAGGGTGAGGGGTTAGATATGGGTCGGAAGGGGATCCAGACCTCCATACATCCTGGGCGAATCTGGTCGATAATCTCGTTGACGTATCACGTCTCGAAGATTTGAAGAACCATGAATGGAAGATGCAAAAGACAAGGTCGGTGGTGGAGGAGGTGGAGGCAACGGCGTGCTTGATGATGCTGATCCCGGGCCTACAATCTGGCGTTAGGAAAACATCCTTTAAGGTTTCGTCGGCAGCTAGCGGCCGCTATGCACGCTAACTCTAAATAACCCGGATGGCATTTGTGGGGAAAGAGGAAGCATGTGCGACTAGATCGGCGAAGTGTTATACGAAATGCCTTCGGAGGATTGCAGACAATAGAAAAAGACGGCCAATAAAGCGAGACATGATAATCGACGGATAAAAGCTTTGAGATTGACATGAAACAGATACTCAGATAGCGAGATTTGAGCTTGCGGAGGAGACCTAATCCCGAGCTATGCACGCCCCCATCTTGAAAATAAAAGAAGGGTACCATACGGGGACGAAGGCGCGCAGAAAGCACTGCAGAATATAGAGCGGGATAAGATTGATCAACTTTTCAAAAGCGCTGAGGAGCGCACCCAGAGGAGAGTCAAGGGTTGGGAAATTGCATGGGCAACGTTGATGACATCGTGCTCCTCGTATCTTGACCATGAAAGCTGAAAATGTACGACAACCGCAGGGTTCTCGATATCACAGCAAAGACAAACAAAAAGTGCTCACCTCTCGTATTATGAGATTGAAACCCATTCATCAATCTATCTCCCAAGCTCCAAGATCCATTGGTATCTCGAAGCATTCCCTCTGCCAACACCGTCGCAGACCCCGGCGGATCACGAGGCGAGCCCGCTGCGTACTTTTCCAGACTGAATGGACTCTGTGAAACCGGTCTATGTAATTCGTGACGAGATCCATCGAGATCGTGTCGGCGCGGGAGGAAAGGATCATTATTGAATGTAGGCAGCGGCTGGCGTATGGGAGCTTGTAGAGTATATGGGGGCGGAGGTATAGGAGCGCTTCGAGGATCACGGGTGCTGGTCTCGGATGGTGGTCGAGCGAAAGGAGTTTGTGGGATATTTCGAGGATCCATCTTGCTGCAGTGATGATCGCAGCGTCACAAGGTTGTGGGTGGTGTGAAGGAAGAGCTCAGGAGAATTTTGGCATTATAGAAGGTGTTGAGACGAGGCGATAGAAGCTCGTTGGGAGATACTCGGTCACAGTCATGAAGGTGAAAGTGGTGGGAAGAAAATGAGCGGTCATGACAGCAGATCGGGCTTTCACTTTGGCTCTGCTTGCGCTAATGGTTGAGGCTTGATTCTACCCACTTTTTACCCCTGTCCACTAACGGAGCTATGCCGCCTGCCCGCAGCCTGGAACACAAGCGCGTTAAAGGAAAGATTGAGTGGGTGAGTGGCTTCACTTGCATTCGCTATAATATTGGACAACGCGTTATATCATAGGAGGACGTGTTCATGGTGCAAAGCATCCTGTAAAGATGGGATACTGCTGCCAGTTAAGCCCTTTTTCTCACTAGCTCTTATTCGTCTCTATCCTCTGTGACTCCAATGCGAGACACGTGGCCCTGAAAATGGGCGCCTCGATCGCAAACAGCTCCACCAACGCGCTGCGATAACATGCTGCCACTTCCTGGCTCACCAGCATCATCTTGGGCCATGTATAAAGCAAGATTCATGGCCGTCTTTCAAGGCGCGGACCCACGAGTATGCGCAGCCTTCTGGCTCTTCGGTACCCGACTCCCCAACAGTGCACAATCAAAGCTAATCAGTCTTAGGATTGATAAACAACGTTCTCTATGTGATCATCCTGTCGGCCGCCCTTGATCTTGTCGGTCCGTCTGTGCCTAAAGGTGCTGTTCTTCTCTGCGACGTTATTCCCTCGTTCCTCACCAAACTACTCGCGCCCTACTTCATCCAAGCTATACCGTACAGCATCCGCGTCCTCTTGTTTTCGATTATCTCCGCCTCGGGAATGCTACTGATCGCATTAACGCCTGCGTATACGAATGGTGGTAGCATATCCACAAAGATGGCAGGAGTGGTCCTCGCAAGCTTGAGCTCCGGAGGCGGAGAATTGAGCTTCATCAGCCTGACGCATTACTATGGACCATTCAGCTTGGCTGCGTGGGGAAGTGGGACTGGAGGAGCAGGACTTGTCGGCGCAGGTGCATATGCGGTGGCTACGACGACGCTTGGATTGAGTAGCAAGAATACTCTCTTTGCGTCGGCGTTCCTGCCGATCGTCATGTTGATCAGCTTCTTCATCATCCTACCACGAGGTCCCTTGTCTGCGAGGGATATCGCCACAGTCAAAGCAGGTGAGTGTGACAGTGTCAACGAACTAGATGACGAAGGAGACCATACCGACTCCCGAGAGGTCCGTGAGGAAGAAACGCTGCTCTCATGGTCAGACAGGTTGCAAGAATCCGGTCCCGAAACGCGCAGCACCAAATCACCCCAACCATCCATCCGAGCCGAAAAATCCCAAACCTCAGCATTCTTGCAAAACCTCCGCCGCTCACGCTCCCTCTTCTTTCCCTAGTACGTACTACTCCCGCCTCCCTCCCTCCCACGCAAAACCGCTAACACACAAACCGCAGCATGCTCCCCCTCCTCCTCGTCTACATAGCCGAATACACCATAAACCAAGGCGTGTCCCCCACCCTCCTCTTCCCCCTCGCCTCCACCCCCTTCACCCACTACCGCGCCTTCTACCCCACCTACAACGCCATCTACCAATCCGGCGTCTTCATCTCCCGCTCCTCCACCCCCTTCCTCCGACTCCACAACCTCTACCTCCCCTCCCTGCTCCAATGCGTAAATCTCGCCATCTTGATCGGGCAGAGTCTGTTCGACGTCATACCGAGCGTGTGGATCGTTTTTGCGATTGTGTTCTGGGAGGGCTTGTTGGGCGGTGCGGTGTATGTGAATACGTTTGCGGAGATCAGCGATAGGGTGGAGAGGGAGGAGAGGGAGTTCAGTCTGGGTGCGGTGACGGTTAGTGATAGTGGGGGGGTTTGTGTTGCTGGGTTTATTGCGATGGCGTTGGAGGTGGGCTTGTGTGGGTGGCAGGTGAGACATGGGAAGGATTGGTGTAAGCGACTGTGAGAATCTATGGAGCACATAATGGTCATGTATTGGACTTTATATTACTATGGAGGGTATGTATCATGGGTCTCGTTCCCTGTATGCCTCTAAATATTCATGGTCACCGTCCCATTGGTGCCATCTCCTGCTGCCCCTTCGTTCCCTCAATCCCACTCTCGTTGAGGGCGACATCCATCGCCTGCTCAAGTATACCCAACCCTTCCTCAATCTCTTCATCGCTGATGATCAGTGGCGGAACAAATCTCAATGTGTTCGTTCCGCACGTAATGATAAGTAGGCCTCTCTCTCTCGCCGCCGTGACAATAGATGTTGGATCTTGCTCTAATTGCAAGCCTAAAATCAACCCCTTCCCTCTCACTTCTTTGACAGCTTCTGGAAAACGCTTTCGTAATCTTTCAAACCCCCTTCGGAAAGTCTGCTCCTTCTCTAGTACATTCTTCTGCAGCTCTGGATCTGATAATCGAGACACTATGTAGTGTGCTAATCGGCACGCGAGTGGATTGCCGCCAAACGTGGTACCATGATCGCCAGTAACAACGCACTTTGCCACTTCCTCAGTGACCATCGTCGCTCCTATTGGGAATCCATTGCCTAATGCTTTCGCAGTGGTGAGGATATCTGGATGTGCCGAAGGCGGGAGACTGGCGTGTGCCCAGAGCTGACCCGTCCTGGAGAGACCACACTGTATCTCGTCGTAGACCAAGACAGCGCCGACCTCATTACATCGATCTCGCAATGCTTGTAGGAACTCAGCCGTGGCGACGTTGACCCCACCTTCACCTTGTATCGGCTCAACAAGAACCCCACACGTCTTCTCTGTCACTAAATCTCCTATCCCCGCCAAATCGTTATACGTCCCGTACCTAAACCCAGGGATCATGGGTCCAAAGGGTTTTTGATATTTCGGATTCGGCGTTGCTGATAAACTGCCCATTGTTCTCCCATGGAACGAGTTATTGAAGCTAATTATTTCGTGCTTTCCGCCGTCAGTTTGTCGTATCTTCCCAACCTTTCGGGCGAATTTGATGGCGGCTTCGTTGGCTTCGCTACCAGAATTACAGACGAAGACTTTAGAGGCAGAGGACATGGCGCCCGAGGCGCGGGTTTTTTGTACGAGGAGTTGGGAGAGGGCACCGATCCAGGGGTTGTGGTAGAGATTGGAGGTATGGACGAGAGTGCGAGCTTGTTGGCCAATCAACTTTGACATCTCTGAGTCACAGTGGCCTAATGCATTGACTGCAATGCCAGCTGTGAAATCCAAGTATTTTCGGTTTTCAATATCCCAGAGGTAACAGCCCTCTCCTCTCACCATCATCGGTGGTGGTCGAACGTAGGTGGCGACCATGTAGTGGGAGTGTTCCCCAATAAGGGCAGCGGTTTGGGAGTCTGCGGCCGGGTCAGGAGTCGGTAAAGTGGCTTCTCTCTGTGTCAGACTCAGTCCTTGGTGCTGGTACATGTTTGGTCGTGATACAGATTGGTGGAATACGCACCGAGATATCACAGTAAGTCTGCTCTGGCTGACTGGAGGTGGGCACAGCCATTGCAGAGGCATTGCGTCTCGTGGCTACTCGCGATGGACCGTTGCCATTGCAGACCGTAACTAAACGGCGAGTAGCCACACGTAGTGCCATATCGTAGCTGTAATACTTTCCTCAGTGTATGAAGATTCGCCGTCAAGAAATATGTTATTGAGTATCAAAGTGCGTCCCGTACGACACTTTTCGAGGTGCGCTAGACCTGGTTTATCGATTGTTATCCGGCCCTAGTTGCCTAGCGTTTGCTACTGGCAAGTCGTCTCGTCGTCATCCTGCGGGCAAGAAATCTAAATCATTCACAATCTACACACACCAAAACATTAATCCCAATTTTCACATCCTCACACTATGCAATCATTTCGCCCTGCTGCTATCAGATCGCAACTCGCCCGCCGCCTATTTACCTCCACCTCCCACGTCTGCAACCCCCCTCCTTTCGCCACAGGACCCGCACCTCCACGCCTACCCAAAGAAGACCAGGCACTATATGAACAGCTACAGCGCTCATCAACGGGCGCATTCAGTACGCCCAAGCCTTCGGTGGTCATCAATCAGTCCCCTACACCACCGAATTCTCAAATAAGGTCGAAAATACAAATAAATCAGTCTCCACTCCTAGGATCAGATTCGGAGCCCACAACGGAGCAGAAGCTTGAGAACATCAATGCGAAAGTTCAAGCCAGTGGAGATGGAGAAGAGCTACACCCCGATGTAAGGCGAGGGGTAAAGCCGGAATTTGAGGGGGAGAGGAATCCGAAGACAGGCGAGGTGGGAGGACCGAAGAATGAACCTCTGAGATGGGGTGGAGGGGTTGACTGGAGCTATAACGGTAGGGTCACGGACTTTTGATACGCGTGTGACTGGGAATCATGTGTGCGAAAAAGACGGTTGTTCAAGACCATTATTATTTTGATCTCTCGAGGGGGTACGAGATAGGCTGGCGCACAGCGAATGCATGGTGATTACCAGTGGCTATACTCAATAGTGTACTGCATGTTGGGCAAAGTTCATAATTTCGATCTCAAACTAGGCAGACCACTTGTGATGGTAATGAATTATATTGAAGCACCACCTATTATTTTGGCACAATTTCTCACGATTCACCACCACAGAGAGGGGTTTTCCTGTTATAATGAAGCAACAGTATCAGATGAAGTGCAAATACATTCGAATATGCTAAATCAATTAAAAAGCGGCAAAAGGCCTAATTCAAATGCACCAGTCCAATTATTCTACCCGGGTGACTCATATTGCAACCGATATACACACACACCACGATAAACCCTCGTTCCGACTGGCCTTTCCACACATCCTTATTGAATTACACCATGGAGCACATCAAGGAGACGTTTGCGCGATGCAGGAGAGAAAGGCGCTCAGCGTTAGTCACATATGTGACTGCTGGATATCCAACGGCAGAAGAAACTGTCGACATACTGCTGGGCATGGAAGCCGGCGGTGCTGGTCAGAGCCAATGCCCGATTATTCCACTCGACTGCTAAGCGTACCATAGACCTCATCGAACTTGGGTTGCCTTTCACAGACCCAATTGCGGACGGTCCTACTATACAAATGTCGAATACTCAGGCATTGCGGAATGGTATAACCGTTGCATCGACACTAGAGACAGTAAGAAAAGCAAGGCGACGGGGTTTAAAGGCACCCGTGCTGTTTATGGGCTACTACAATCCTCTCCTGAGCTATGGTGAGGAAAAGATCCTACATGATGCTAGAGAGGCTGGCGTCAATGGCTTCATTGTCGTTGACCTGCCGCCTGAGGAGGCTGTGAGATTCAGGAACTTCTGTACGGAGGGAGGGTATACTTACGAATTCACCATAAAGTCTTCCAGCGCTGAATTACTGACATGGAGGCTCATAGACTTTCCTACATACCACTCATTGCTCCAGCAACCTCGGAAGACCGCATGAGACTCTTATGCAGCATCGCAGACTCGTTTATATACGTGGTGTCGCGAATGGGCGTTACTGGCGCAACAGGGAGTCTCAGCGCAGGCATCCGCGAGCTTGTTGACCGTGTACACACGTATTCCAATGGAATCCCAGCCGCAGTAGGGTTTGGTGTCAGTACAAGACACCATTTCCTTGATGTTGCGTCAGTAGCGGAGGGTGTTGTTATTGGAAGCCAGATTGTTACGACGTTGGCCAATGCACCCCCAGGCCAGGGCGCACAGAGGGTGAAGGAGTACTGTTGTGAAATTACAGGTAGAAAGACTGGGATGCATCCCGTTACGAACGGGATCAAGGAAACGCAATCAAAGGAACAGCGCGTGACAAACGGTGAACCAACGGTAAACGGTGACCAGCTGCTGGAGAACGGTCATGGAGACAACGATGAATCTGTTCAAGTGGACGAAGTCATCTCGCCAGGACAGAATGGCAGTGGACCTGGATTGGCAACACAGCTTGAAGCTTTGAACCTGCCGGGTGGCAAGCAAACGGCAGTGCCATCACGCTTTGGAGAGTTTGGCGGCCAATACGTCCCGTAAGTGTTTTCCAGGGACAAGTTCCGAGCTTTCCACGAAAGAGCGAGTATTGACTAATGATCATCACCAGGGAATCACTCATGGACTGCCTTGCGGAGCTTCAAGCCGGGTTTGATAAGATCAAGAATGATCCTACATTCTGGGAAGAGTATCGCTCGTACTATCCATTCATGGGACGACCCGGGCAGCTGCATTTGGCTGAGGGGCTAACCAAGCATGCGGGTGGTGCAAAGATCTGGCTTAAACGAGAGGACCTGAACCACACAGGGAGTCACAAAATCAACAACGCGCTCGGTCAGATATTACTCGCCAGGAGATTGGGCAAGACGCAAATCATAGCAGAGACAGGCGCAGGACAGCATGGTGTGGCTACAGCTACAGTATGTGCCAAATTCGGTATGAAGTGCACAATCTACATGGGCGCGGAAGACGTTCGAAGACAGGGACTGAACGTCTTCCGCATAAGACTTCTGGGGGCCAAAGTCGTCGCCGTCAAGGCTGGAGCCATGACCTTACGCGATGCAGTCAACGAAGCCATGCGCGCCTGGGTCGTTGACCTTGCCACGACACACTACATCATTGGCTCAGCCATTGGACCTCATCCTTTCCCAACAATCGTGCGAACATTCCAATCAGTCATTGGACATGAAACGAAAGAGCAAATGCACAAGCTTATTGGCAAGCTTCCGGACGCCCTTGTCGCATGCGTTGGGGGTGGAAGCAACGCGACGGGCATGTTCTCCCCGTTCGCAGAGGACCGAAGTGTGAAATTGCTCGGTGTCGAAGCTGGTGGCGACGGGTTGGACACGGATCGACACAGCGCAACCTTGACAGGAGGTACGATAGGCGTCTTACATGGCGTAAGGACCTACGTTCTGCAGAATGAGCATGGTCAGATATCGGAGACGCATTCTGTCTCGGCAGGACTAGATTACCCAGGCGTCGGCCCAGAATTAAGCTTCTGGAAAGACAGCGATCGAGCTCAATTCATTGCCGCTACAGACGCCGACGCATTCTTGGGTTTCAAGCTTCTGTCGGAGCTTGAGGGTATCATCCCCGCACTTGAAACAGGACATGCCATCTGGGGTGCAATGGAACTCGCGAAGACGATGCGGAAAGATCAACATATCGTGATCTCCCTCAGTGGAAGAGGGGACAAGGATGTCCAGACCGTAGCCGACGAGTTGCCGACCATAGGGCCTAAAATCGGGTGGGACTTGCGTTGTAAGTATAGTGTAACATGTCATATCGAGCGGAACGAGTACTAACCTTCTCTAGTCGCCAAAGAAGACGCCGACCACGAGACCAAGCAAGAAGCTAAACCCGACCAAAAGCAAGACGATCTTGACACCATGAAAGAAACCGCCCGTGCGAAGCTCGAAGCCAGCATGCGTCCTGACCTCGAAAAGCGTATCCGTGCCGAATTGCGCGCTGAGCATGCAATGAACGGTCACTCAAGTCCTTAAAGAATCAAATAAGTAAGCAAGCCCGCCGCAATCAGCCATGTCGCATCTCGTCAGTCGCCGCCCAGGGACGAATAAAAGTGATACTTATGGTTCGATTTGGGGCGATCTTACGCATCGCAGATTTACAGCAGTGAGAGCAGAGGGTAAACCTCAAAGTCCAATTAAGACATAGAACTAAGATACTTCACGGAAGCAGCGCCAGAAGCACCACAAGAGCCTCTTTCGCGACCACAATTTCCCGGAAAATCCGACCATTATACCAATCATATCCATTGCCCAAGTTGAAACGGCCATATAAGTGATTGACCCCCAATAAGGCGTGTGTGTACCCCAACGTTCCCAATTCAACTGATCAAGCTTTTGTTACCTATCTATCGCCATTCCCTACGCCCTCAGTCCCCAAGTCCCTAAATCTCAAACCTCAAAAGCCTGAGAAAACCTCCTCACTCTCCATCACGCTTCACGAAGGAAAGAAAGAATACCACCCTATCACCCACTCTTATATATCACCACTTCCCACCTCATCCCATCCCATCCCATCCCTTCCCACCTCATCCCAATCCCACTCCCAATCCCAACCTAATCCCAATCCCAATCAGAACTCTACAACATACACTCAACTAACCCTCATACCCGCCGCCTTCCTCAAGAACCCCACATACATACATACATAGGTACATACATACATACGTACATACATACATACATACATACATACATACATTTATATATATACACACCTTACCTACAACAATTAATCGATTCCATTCCTCCACACCAGCATCTTGCCTTAATTCCACTTCCAAGAACCCATACCTCATAATATAAAACCCCCTTCCCCCCCCCCCGGCGCCCCTTTCTTCATCCCCCAGAACTCGACTCCCCCTCAGCACAATCCTCAGCACAATCCTCTATCAACGAACGAACAAACCAACCTTAGGCAAAATTGTTAATCGGCTATGGTGTCGGTATCACGTATCTCTCTCCGTGCCGTGCACACGTTACAGGTGAGTACGTGAGTGAGTAAGTGAGATGGTCAGAGCGCGGTTTGGCTAGGGTAGCGCTGCGTTTTCCAGGGCGGGAGGTTGGTTGGTTGAGGGTAGGGGTTGTTTGAGACTTGGGGATGGTGGTTGGAGGGGAGGACTGGTGAGAGGGTAGGATGGGTGCGGGTGGGGGATATGGGGAGGGGTGGATGGGTGTATGGGTGCGTGGGAAGGGGGAAGGGGGAAAGGAGATGGAGGATGCGAGGGCGTTGATGGGATGAGGGGTGGGAAAGGACGGCTGGGCTTTGAGAACGTGATGAGGGTTTGCAGGTGGGTTGATCGGTTCGAAGGTTTTGGGGGTTCGAGAGGTGGGATATTGATTACTGGAATGGTGTGGAAATCTGATTGGTGCCTTTTGAGTTGGTTTATCTCTATGCAAAGACCAGGCAGGACATAAGGGTGCATGCGTTGCAGGTACTGAATATGATGCGATGTGAGTCTGTCAGTAGAGCATACGCAATAATGTCTATTTGAGCCATCCTTCAAACGCCGGTGCTTGCTCTGCTTCCCATATTGATCATGGTTACTCACTCACTGATGCTTCGCAGTACTCCCCTTACTCCTGAACGTACTGACTGCCGGAATATTCGCCTTGAATCTTTGCTCCTCGGTACTGTACGCCCTCGGCGTTAATTTGATGAGCGTATGCAACGGGACCTCCATCCACGGGCTCTGCTCTTGCGGCACATTCATATAGTAAGCGTAAATACATCGCAATACAGCCTGGTGTGTCACAATAATAATGTTCTCGCTTCGTTCCAACTCCATGATGATAGGTTCGAGACGAATGACAACGTCACGATAGGATTCGCCGCCGCGGTAGCGATAGTTGTATTTGTCGTCGTCGCGGGCTCGGAAATCTTCCGGGTAGCGATCTGCGATCTCTTGATAGGTGAGACCGTCGCATACGCCGGAGTCGAGCTCGTCAAGGGCTTTCCATTCCAGTTTGGTGTACCCGGCCGGAGAGGCGGCAAGGAAGCGCGCAGTCTGAATGGTGCGTTTCAGGGTGGAGGTCCAGATAGTGAGTTGGCGGTCGTCTCCCACTGAGCTAGCAACTAGACCGGGTAGGGCTTTGGCGTAGAGTTCTCCACGTTCAGAGATGTTGGCGTCGCCGCCTATTTGGCCATTGAGATTGAACTCCGACTCACCATGCTAGGGAACACATTAGTGGGAGTAAACAAGCGGTGGAGTCGGGAGGCTACCCGTGAGAGCCATATGGAGCGGGGACGGATATGGAGGTTCATCAGGTAGTATACCACACGACTCTGTAAATAGTCTTTGATCCGATTGATGATGACTTGTTTTCCAACATCGATGAGCTTCACGTATGTGAGATCCTTCTCATCCTCATCAATTGACTCATAAACCCTCTCGTAGTTGCGTATTCGGTTGCGAAAATCCTTAGCAGCATCTTCCGGATCCTGACCCTGATAGTCTGGTGATGTAGTCTTGACTTCCATAATGTTGCCCATGATGATCTCCTCATTGTCACACTTTGACTCCACATATAGCGTTTCGATATTGTTAGCGTCACACTGCTGCTTAACCCATCTCCGTCTTGCTTTTGTAGAATTGGTTGCGTCCAATATTGCCACAACTCCCGAACTCCGTTCGAACCACTTGACCATATCTGCAACCGCGGCTTCTGCTGCAGCATGCCTCAGCCGCTCGCCAACTTTGTTCGATGTGTCAAAAAAGTCAGCGGTGGGTTGGGGAGTGTCCGCACGACGGTATGAGCCAACATTGAAAGTCTTTGCAGGTATAGAGAGCCAGGCTAGGTATCGAACGACTGGGTTGAAGGTCTGCGGTCAGCTTCAGCTTAAGCTTGAGCCTAGTTTTGTGAATGAATCGAGGACATACCTTTCTGTGCGATCAAACTCTTGCCACGAGCGGGCAACCCAACCATGACAACCGCAATGCGAGTATCTTCGACCTGCACACCCTCGCCATTAGTCTTTCTGCAGTGTGTAGCCATTGTTGCAGTCATCATTTAGGTTCACGTGCTGCAGTGAGGCAGGAACGGCACAAGAGCGATGGAAGATTGACAGGAAGATTCTAGTATCGAAGAGATCTGTTCCGAGAAGCTGTGGATATTCCATGCAGCTACAACGAGTCAACAATGCTGGCAGTGAAAGCACGTGCCCAGCAGTTCCTAAGCTCGACTCTAAATACAGGCAATTGACTGGACCCATTCAGAGAACTTGGCTGTGGATGTGACCGGATAATTAGAACTCCAACGCAGGTACACGCTGGTATGCGGGTGTGAGAATGGCTAGGTGCTTGTGTCGTCAATATATCATGAAGCTCGATAATGAATCGGACAAGACGATTTTCTGTGGATGCTTGGCAAACGCCAAGACATCTTTCTCTCCGCTTTTAGCCGCTAATCCAGACTTTGTGCAGGTTGGAGTACCACATATCGAGTGGCCTGAGCCTTTCACCCGGGAATAATATAGTCTGATCGACGTCCCCATGAAGATCCACGTTTGCCGGATTTCGGCAATGACAGGGAGGCCCATACAGATTGCAGTGGATCATCATCGAGACCAGAGGAGCCCTGGGACAATCCCCGTTGACCGTTCACAACAATCGGGTCCGGGCGCGAAGACCAGAAAATCGATTGAGAACAAGCTAAATCTTTCGGGCAATGCCTCTATCGGAAGACTTTCCATGTTCGATGAGACGCATTTGATAGGCAAAGGCACATTCGCCTTGCGAAGAGAACGAGGCCAATCCTCGGGAGACAGGAATGGACGCAATAATTGCCCTTTTGGACCTTTTGGGAAGGAGATGGAATACAGAGAAATCGAGAAGGTGGAAGAGAGAAATCTCTGACTGACATTGCTCATGGCATGGGTCTTCGTGGCAAGGCGCTCTCTTCGGGCATTATCCTTGGTCCCCAAGTAGGCCTTCATTCTCGCTCCAGGAGTCAAATACGACACTTGGCTAGGGCTATCTTGTTGCAGACATATCCCATTAGCACTGACGGAGCCAATAAGATGGAGAGGCTCACGCTGCAGCAGATTGTGGACTGGTACGGTAATGCGCAATCTTTGGTCGTCGGTGGGGTTGCCAAATCCTCCCCATTTACTTGGCCGCCCTCCTTCGGGCAATTCTGCGCCAATGCCTGACATCCTTTGCAACAGCTTGATTTCTTTTGGCTTTTTGTCCAACTTCAATTCCGGCAGAAAGACTTCGTTTTCGCCTCTAGAGCGTCCACATTTGACTTGGAGTGTGCTGTCAGTTAGCGTTCTTTGATCGCATCCGAGCTTGTCTGCAACGTATGCAAGGTCCGTAAAGGCCGTTGTTGGCCAGTGCATTTCGGCACATTGATAACTTCGAAGGGATCCTTTCGCTCGTCTTTCCGTCTGAATGTACAACATATATTCAGCTGATGGGGCGGCGCTAAACCGATCTTGGCCGGACATTGACCTTGCTCATGGCTATCGAAGGTGAAATATCCAATTTGAAAGAATACCCAAGCCATAACATTGTCTGCGACCTGGCCTTACCGCTTGGATTTGACTGTTATATAATCTTAAAGTATCTATCAACGCCAAAAAAACCTCGTCCCTAATTGGGCGATATCAAGAGGCGAGTTTGCGCTTCACCTCATCCACACTCGCACCCTGTCCGCTAGCAAATTTCCATCACCCAAACAGTGACGCATTCTTCCCACTAGCAGAAACACTGCCATATCCACAGGACGCAGATAGTCCGCAAAGATGCCGCTCAGGCAGCTACAGACCTTTCGTCCGATGTAAACTTCACTCTAGTATCTAGGATTGTTGTCCCTGCTACTGCCACTGCCTCTGGAATCATTGACATACATGGTACTCGTAGCGTCGGTAATGGATGTGAATACAAGCGAGAAGAAGGCTTAGACATGGCATAAGGGGTGGGGACGGGGATGGGTATGGTGCCATTAGGGTAAGGATGTTAGATGGAGGTTGCAGGAAGGATGTGTAGAATGTTGGATACGAAGGAAAGAGGGATGGAAGGGGGAAAGTCGATGGGAGTCCTTTCGCTTTTTATAAGTGAAGGTGGTGCATTGCTTGCATGTGGGTTGTGTATGGTGGATCAAGTGGAAGTGGGGAGGAAGGGTTTTTGATAGAATATATTGAACCACACACCACTCCGTGTGACTCACGTGTTGAAATGGCAAAAGTTGCCAGATACTTGAATCAAGCTATTATGGTATTTGTAGTAGATTTCAACGTCACGGAGAGACATTATCCACAGTCAGTACGGGCTCGAACGTCCGTAACTGTTAGATGGGTCTGCTGCGTCAGGCGGTCAACCTGCTTCATTACCCTCCTAACGATGGGATAATGCAAAAATGTATCCCTTCAACGCAGACCATGTTCTCTGCTCCAAGTTTCCAAATCACCATACTCTGCTCATGTTGTTGTAAAGGTACTTACTAACAATAGATAAAGCGTTCAGAAAGACGGATAGCGCACTCGATACGTACGGATCAGGAGCGCTTGAAGTAGATCCTGCAGACGAGCTAGGCACGGCTGCTGGGCTTCTCGCTCCATGGTATTGGTGTTCTTCGCTTCTACAATGGTGTAAAGTATAGTCGAACTCCTTTGGTATAGTCTAAAGAAGACACTCACGTATGCTCAAATTATTTCGACGCCAACAGTTCCATGCTGTGATGGGGAGAAGGCGAGCACTCGTAGTAAAAGAGTATTAAATTGGATCCTCTAGGCATCCGCCCTGCTAACGGGGATAGGGAGACGAGGCTTCAACTTCCATTGCGATCTTGGCCTCCGTATTCCATCTAAGCGCCCGCTGTGCACTGCAAGAAGTCGTTCCCATTCGCACCCGTATGGGTAATAACGCCTTCGTACGTTCCATCTCCAGTGAAGATCACCCGATCAGCACCTGGGCTGCTACCTGTGTATGCAGTTTCGCTTCGCAAGATGGGAAACTCATAGTATGGAGCCGCATCGGGGAATGCGAAACCTTCGGAGTCTCTGTATTGGTGAGGATACCCGCTTCTGCCAACTGTTTGGCCGTTCTGGTAGTACCCGTATCCTTGCTGAACGGCCGCGTCTATGTCAGATTGGATATAGCACGTCGAGCCGCAGGTTTCGGCACATTGACGTTGCTGGCAGATGTTAGTGTACTTGACTGGAGAGCAACATGGGGGACGGAAATAAGAAAGCAGGACGGACGTGGAGAATAGGGCTCGCAAGGACGGGCACCAATAACGCTACAGAGAGGAGTGACTGCGCTCCGTTAGACTTTTGCAATAGCAGGAACGATCTATCATGGATCGGCAGTTACCCTCAGCATATACATGATTGATGTATTGAGCTTGGTAATAGACTACCTTGTCTTGAACCTTGTAGTAGGAGGTTGAAGGTTAAAGTGCTGCACTTCTTGGGCGAACATAGCTGCCTTTATATAGGGTATCATTCAAAACATTGTTGGCTAGCGACGTCATAACACATTCCCAGCTCATTCGAAATCTCGGGCGCTACCCAGTGTAGCAGTTGGAGAGATCGCATAACGTCAATCTGTAGTTGCAGTAACGATCTCAAGCCAGTCATCAGTGCGGTCTTAGCACGTGCCGTTAGGGGCGACATAAATCGTTTAGGAGGTGGTATGGACGTATAATGATAGCTGGAATTGGGCACGTTGAAATACAACCATAGGTGCAGTCCGGATATCGACCGATTTCGGATTGCGCCGAGGCACTAGGAGCGGATGATACTACCTCTTGGGGTCTCTTCCGGGTGTACCTGCGCTTAAGATCTATGCCCATACGGTACTTTAGGATGCAGCTTGGGTTGTGGCATGGTCTTCGTTAACCAATCAGCGTTTTGATCAGTCTGAAGACATGATCGGCGTTCCGTCAGCATAACGCTTTATGAAAAGCCGTGGCAGAGTGAGATGATTGACTGGAATCAGATTCATCCCGGTCTCCAATTAGACCTTATGAAGCGTATCTTGTAGCGACAGGTTGGCGCCCATGCTAGGGACCAGAGTCCATTGGCCAGTACCTAGGTCGTCACTACCTGAAACACCAGTTTGAAGTAAGCATCTTACACCAGCCCAAAACAGTAGAGAGGCCGTTGAGTTGCTCGGGCATATTGGTCGCCAACAGAACACCACAGATGTTGACCCGAGCGTTGGGTCTGATTTGATAGAGCATAGAGACCGGGCATGCACTGGTTGAGCCAGTAAGACCTTCCCCAACAAGTATTGTAGGAGTTCTTGGTGCCAACTTATCGAGGGCGGCTAAGCATAGGACAATTTCCCGTATCAACACTCATAGAGAGAAGTCAACCACGAGCCTTTATAGTGAAACGTGATGTGCTCTCAGTGGTTCATGTTTCCTCTCCATCGTTTGCTTTGTGTGTGCTGCACCTGGGCAGTCTAGTGCTCTAATCGTCATGAGTCCCGGTAATGGATACCCAGCCCCATTCACCCCCAAGGAGTTGAATGCCCTCAATAGAGCAACTTCAGTAGAGTGATTGTGTTTCTGAAGACGGGCGCCTATCGTTCCTACCTACACGCCTACCGCGTGTTGGAGATAGAAACGCTCCTTAGTTCTAGAGATGTGGAGCCAACTGTAAGCCAGACAGTCCGCATAATGCAGTGACGAGATTATCGCGAGGAATATTGGAGGACTCGAGAGGTCGATGTCTCAGGGGTTGTAGTTCTATGTTGTATGGCCCAGATTCACGTCTCCTGCCTGGCGTTCGGTCGGGAATTGACCCTGGCCGTTGGAACTAGAATAGTCGTCAGTGGGACCTGGATCTTTGCGCCCTACAGGCCGACCTTGCACCCTAGTGACGCGAATATCAGCTCTTCTCGTGATGCTAGAGGGAGTCTCGGTATATGCATTGACAATGTGACCAGCCGATGATCAACAAGAGCAATGCTATCCGCATTCACTGCTCGCCCGATCATCGAGCTCAAGCCGAAGGATAAATCGAGGATCGAGTCTGTCCTTACCTATGGTGATTGTATAAGACAAGCTGGTCCAATCTCCCACTGACCTGAAATTTCCAGGGGATCGCCTCCTCCTTGGCCTCAGTACGGGCAGTCTCCGCGTCTACAGAGTCAACGAGCCAATTGACGAACCTTCCGAGCAGCATGGCAAGGACGGCGGAGAAGGCAGGCCAGTATCCCAGTCGAGTGTCAAGCCCGTAGACTTGATGCGAGAATTGGAGAAATTCTCTAAATACAGGGTTGAGCAGCTTGCCATTGTCAAGGAAGCCAACATCCTCATCTCGCTATCGAATAGCCAGGTCTCCTTCCACGACCTCCAAAGTTACGAACTGCAAGAGACTCTCACAAAGGCGAAGGGTGCAGCAACGTTCGCGGTCACATCCAACATAGTGAAAGACACATCTACTGGGGTACCATCCATTGTAACCAGGCTGGCTGTCGCTGTTAAGAGGAGGCTCATACTCTGGTCGTGGCATGATAGTGAGCTTGAGTCTGAGGTGTGGGAAATACCCCTTGTCACAAGTATCAAAACATTGACATGGGTTACGGGAACACGGGTAATCGCAGGTCTCACTTCTAGCTACGTCTTGGTAGATGTTGAGACATCGGCAATTACAGATATCGTGGGACCTGGTAGTATCGGTGGAGCACCAGGACAAGATGGCGGCCGTTTTGGAGGAGCGGGAGTGGCTAGTATGAGCTACCTCGGAATGAGTGCACCGCAGCCTCTGGCAACCCAACTCGGTGAAGGGGAGATGCTACTAGCTAGGGATATCAATACACTATTCATTGATACAGATGCGCAATCGTTGGGTAGACGGCAGATACCATGGTCTTATGCTCCAGAGGCCGTTGGCTATTCGTACCCTTATTTGCTAGCTCTCCAATCCGCAAAGGGTATGCTCGAATTGAGGAACCCACAAACTCTCACACTTCTGCAGAAAATAGAATTGCCGTCTGCCCACCAGCTGCACGTCCCACAACCGAATGTAAGCTTGGCACATGCTGGAAAGGGCTTCTTAGTGCTGAGTGATCGGTGCGTGTGGCGTATGAAAGCCTTGGATTATGATTCGCAGATCGATGCTTTGGTGCAGGCAAGAAGACTCGACGAAGCGCTTAGTTTACTGAGTATGCTAGAAGACGCACTCTTGAACGATAAAATGGGAAGCATCCGGGACGTTAAGATGATGAAAGCCCAGGACCTGTTCGATCAGAAAAGGTACAGAGACTCGATAGACCTTTTCACTGAGGTCTCCGCGCCCCCAGAGCGAGTCATCAGCTTGTATCCTCCCTTCATTGCTGGAGACCCTTCATCAATGTCTCGGAGGCAGGAGAACAACCAACATAAAGACACCTCGCAACAGGGTGTAAGCGGTGCATCGCCTGAGGAGATGCCGTCTAAACAACAGTCGAACGAAGATAGTGCTGAAGATCATATGCACTCCGATGATACACTACGTAAAGAGGGCACTCTCGGCAAGTCTGGTGTAAATATCATTACAGCTACTTACTGACAGCTTTGCAGAAGGCAAAGACCTCAGAACCGCCACGGAAGAGCTTCGTGGCTTCCTTGTGTCAGCACGGACGAAAATGAAGAAAATCCTGGATCCTGATGGAAACGTCAAAGCTGATGCATCGGAGATCCTGCCCAACGGAGAGATCGGTTCACTGGTTGCGAAGAAATCGTTCGACGCCTCTGCAGACCAAAACCGGCTGCTCGAGACTGCGAAGCTAGTTGATACAACATTGTTTCGTGCTTACATGTTCGTCAGTCCCTCTTTCGCTGGGCCACTGTTTCGGATAGACAATTTCTGTGATCCCGAAGTTGTCAATGAAAAGCTTATCGAAGCTGGTCGCTACAACGACTTGGTCGACTTCTTCTACGGCAAAAAGCTTCATCGCCAAGCTTTGGATCTCCTTAAGAAGTTTGGGGAGTCCGACGAAGATAGTGAAGCTGCTTCACAGTTGTCTGGACCCCAGAGAACCATTTCATACCTCCAAAATTTGCCGCCAGAAATGATAGAGCTCATACTACAATATGCAGAATGGCCCGTGAAGAAAGATCCCGAACTTGGAATGGAAGTATTTCTAGCAGATACGGAGAATGCAGAAACTTTACCGCGACCGAATGTTCTTCAATTTTTGCAGCGCATCGACAGAAACCTTGTCGTGAGATATTTAGAGCATATCATCCAGGAGCTCAACGACATAACGCCAGATTTTCACCAAAGACTGGTCAATATTTATATTGAAACGCTTAGGGCAGACGTCTTCTCAAACGAATCAGAGCGAGATAGATGGATGGAAAAGACCCTGAGCTTCTTGAAAAGTAGCAAATATTATCAGCCATATAAAGCCCTCGGATTGCTGCCAAAAGATGGTGAGCGTTGACGACTTCCCAACATGTTCCATTCTTCGCTAAAAGTAGCACAGAGCCAAATCTGTATGAAGCCAGAGCCATCGTCCTCAGCAACATGGGCCAGCATAAGCAAGCTCTGGATATATATGTTTTTCAGCTCAAAGATGCAGAGAAAGCCGAGGAGTAAGCGGAATGATAGCATTGCTTCACTATGCATACTAACGACGTACAGATATTGCAACCAGATCTATCTGACTGAGAATTCCGATACGATACAGAAGCCCCAGCCAGGCCGAACATCTGTAGCCGATCCAGATGATGTACCACCTTCCATATACCATACCCTCCTGTCCTCATACCTGTCTCCACCGCCCCCAAACAAGCCTCAATGGGGACCAGCACTCAACATCCTCGCCAAACACGGTGCCCGTATGCCAGCCTCTTCAACCCTCAACCTCATCCCGGAAGTTCTACCAATCAAGGAACTCGAATCATACTTCAGGGGCAGGATACGTTCGGCAAACACAATCGTCAACGAAGGCCGGATCGTAGCTGGTTTGCGCAGCACGCTTGCCTTTAGGGAGGAGTCGAAGTTGCGCCTTGGCGATGGTGCGCCGGGTGGAAATGGGGGCCGCAATCGAAGAGTGGCCATCACCGAAGATCGAGTGTGTGGTGTTTGCTACAAACGGTTCGGGGGCAGCGCCATCAAGGTCCTTCCTGAGTATGTATACTCCCATCTCCTGTGCGATCTGGGTCCCCTGCTGACCAAAAATCTCAACAGCAACACCGTCGTTCACTATGGCTGCTCAACGCTGTGATCACGTTTCCGCACACCCCATCGTACCAACGGAAAGCGTTCCCACTAGATATCCATCATCGCATAGATACCCCAATAGCCGTAACCCTAACTTCAATGCACAAATTCCCCTTCATCAACCATATCACATCTCAACCCCCCTCCTCAACCCTCTCCTCCCCGTACCCCTCCTCTTCCGCCTTCTCATCCCCCTTCACGCCGGCATCGGCGGCTAGTGTTTTATCCTCTTCCATCCTCGATGTCAGGAAGGTATTGATGTCGTCTTGTAGCTGCGTGACGGATTTTCGTAGGGCGGAGAGGTAGATTGTTTTTTGTTGTGTGGAGTGGATGGGCGTGGGGGGGAGGGGGTGGGTGAAGGTGTGGGAGGTTGTGGGGGAGGTGTAGGTGGCGGTGAGGGTTGGAGGGGGGGTGGAGGGTGGTTTGGAGGGGGAGGGGGACATTGTTGTGGGGTGGTTGGTCGCGGAGTGTAAAGTAGTGTACTGGTTGATGTTGGTGGGGAGGACTATCTTGGCGTGGAATTTGGACTGTGGATGATGAGGGGTAATTGGACTAGCGTTGGAAGCATGTATTTAGGGAGGGAAATGCCCCTATTATTCCTACTCCTTAGCAACCCCCATAGTAGCAACAATATCAGAAGACGACAAGACACATCCTACCTTTTCTGTGGAACTAGTTGCAGGTCACGTGACTTCGTGGTAAAGGTTTTCAGCGCCTTATTCTACTTTCTTCGTTGAAGTCTTCAAGACCCCCGAATCGTCACAAAGAATTACTGGGGCTAACCCTGATATTTCAACATGATCGTTTTATGGACCAAGTGAATTGCAGAAGCTGTTCAGAATGCGATACGATCTGGATGAGCTGGACATGTACACAATCCATGTACTCCACCGTCTCGTACCTACTCCATGATCCAGCTAGGTTCCTCATAAATTGTCTGCCTCTGAGAGAGGTACGCCACACAGAAAACGTATTGTTCCTTTATCCGCTTGATTCACGAAGCCCTCATGCGTGAAGGCTGTTGAGCATCGACAAAGAATGTTCCAAGGGTTTCTGTGCCCTGCTAGTGCTACTATTGGTGTATCATCATCTTGGCAGATGAGACTCTATTTTCAGACCTCATCCGTCCCTTGACGTCCCAGAGTGGATGTTTGCCATCAGCAGTCTTGCCTTATACATCCTAGTGGTATGGCAGGACGTCTGACCAACTCGAGTGACATAAAACTCATCGGCTAGCACGGTCAAGACCTCAGTATGCACAAGGCTTGATCCAACATGAAGATTGTCGATCGCCAATACCCAATAGATTATCCAATCTGGGGGGGATCCATATTTACAAACTTTCAACAAGCGCTACTTGCGATCCTCCCGACCCGGTATTGGTCTGTCGAGACGATTCATTCCGGCAGAAAGGATCACAGCCGACTAGGCGTGGGAGATCGTTGCTGTATGTATACGTCCTTAAAAGTCAGTCAATCTCCTGAGGAAGAGAATCGACAACATTTCTTGTCTCAAGATGACTATTTCTCTTTTTCAACCAATATTGAATGCCTCCACAATCCCCATCTTATACCCTGCAATATCTCCACCGGACGTCTACAACTGCAATGAATACTACTCTCGAGCATCGAATACTCACATTCCGCCTCCCCTATCTGATTGCCGCCAGGCTTTCAAGATGCTACCAGTTGGTACTCTACCAACCCCATGGTGGAGGCATCCAGGCTCAGGGGAAAACATTCTGCCAATCAAGGTACACCATGGTACGTCACTGTAGCTCCCTAGCATGGGTATTATAGTAGGTTGAGACGCCAAATCTCCTAGGCGAGTGTGAGATTATCTTCCACACATCTGGCCCAGACTCCCAAGTCCACGACCCCACCTGGATCGTCCCCAACACTATCCGGGACATGGCAAGGTGGGTACTAGCAAAATGCGTCTTCTCAAGGAAAGGGGGTATGGTGACAAAAGACCTCGCAAACTCAATCGACTATGCGACCAACACCAGCGTGGACTTCTGGGAAACACCGTTTCGTACGTTGACATATATCCCATTCCACGGCAGCCATCTCACTAATGCGATTGCGTGTGTAGCAGCAAGTATGTCTTTCTACAGCCTTCATATATGGAACTATGCCGGTGATGAGAGCGTGGACATGGACCCCGATTGGAATCCAGGCGATGGCGATCCAGATGTGGCGAACAAGATAGCCGACGCTCTCAAGCTGGCGTCTCTCGCTGCCAGTGGCGCCAAGCAAGAGGAACTTGATGCTAGGCTGGATTACATCCAGGAAACGGAGATGAGTATGGACCGGAACGACGCAGGTCGAGTCTGGTGGAAACTCAGTCCTAGGTTGGCTCAAGAGGGAAGGAACGGATCCAGAATTCTTGGTCCGGGCGGGACTGGCTCGACCCGTAATCGGACGGTTGCAAAAAAACGTGTATCAGGCAAGAACCTTCTAACATCGTGATTAGTGGGTGGTGCTAGTCTTTACAGATAATCGGGCCGTGACACCCTTAGAGCCTTGAGTAGTAAACATTGCATCAATTAATCGTTTCTATCTGGCTTTACGTTGAAGCTTACAGCCTTCAAATCTTTCTTTATGACAATTTCTTTGCATCACCACCCATGTTCTTGAAGAAAAGATTGATCTCATTTCAAAGCCTGGGATAGAATATCGCCTATTCTATACTCCTTGTATCCTACACTTCCTGCGAATGGAGCGATGTACTTTCTATGTTGTATTACGAGCAAGACACACCTCAACAAGAAGGGTGCTTACACGACCATAATCAAGAACCATTCCGCTTATTCTACAGCGCAAAGTATCCTGTTTCCTACACTTAACGATATTCCAGATCACAATCTGCGCTGCTGGGAATTGGCGCTAACCTTACCTCACCGACTGGCGGCGCTGATATCCTACCATCGGGTTGGACCAATCGGGGCGTGCTTCCAGGAACTCGTCGTACATGATCGATTCCATTATGGCTATGGCTAATCCAGATCCTGTACTAAACGCTTGGCCTTTATGGCGCGCGTCAGCAGATGAAGGGTAAGTGTTGCGAAGTCGGCATTCGTTGGATTGGTACGATTCTCGTGATGATTCCCATCGGGGTATGGTAATCAGGCCTACCATAGTGTCACTATCAAAGCATGTTGTTTCTAAGACACCCGGCTTAGAACCCTAGTGCTGTACTATCGCTATTACGAGAATGATATAAGGGAAAGGTTATGCAAGCGTCAGCTCAAGTACAGGCTGGATCTTTTGTACATTGAGCTGGTTTTATGATATGATATCGTGTTGTTTGCTTGGTATCATCCCGATAAAACGCCTGCCGTCTCGCAACAAGGCTGAAATTACTACTCAGTGGGGGTTTTCCCCTCCGAACAGCCCCAGGCCCAAAACGCTCTAAATCTCGTGCAAAGGGGAAAGGTCGACGTATCCACGAAACACTAAAAGAAACGGTAGGATTTGTGATGTCGTTGTCTGATATTGATTTGGGGGTTGCTAAGGAGTAGGAATAATAGGGGTATTTCCCTCCCTAAATACATCCTTCCAACGCTAGTCCAATTGCCCCTCATCACTAAATGTGCATGGCTAAAGATGCTCCCCTGCCTTATGTCTCCATCTCTTCTTCATTCCTGGTTCAATGCTGTCTTTCATCCTTCTTAACCCTTATCTTTTGTCTTTTCAAACCCACCCGCAGACGAGTTAGCGACGATTTTTGGCAAGCATTGATTTGTTGACAAAGGCTTGGCTTTCACCGACTGAATGTCAAGTCAGGCGACCGGAGCCTGTCCCAAGGAAACCGGTGTGTCTTGAACTCGATCAAAGTTCACAATTTGGGTCATATCACAGTGGGAATCATGGCGGCAAAGTCATCGCAAGATGAAGCGGAGAATTACACGCCGGAAGAACATCAGCCTACCTGGCAACAGCGTCTAAAACCATATTGGACATCTTGGGTTACACCCATCGCACATTCTCTGTCAAACATATGGCACTACACCTGGCTGTTGGAAGTGCTCAGCTGTGTCTTAGCAAGTATCTTCTTTGCAGCAATCGTGATCACGCTCGCAATACATAAAGACCAACCTTTGCCGAAATGGCCCAAAGCTATCTCGATCAACTCACTTGTTGCCATTTTCAACGCTATGTTGAAAGCATGCCTGCTGACACCGGTTGCTGAAGGTAAGTCGTCTTGAATTTCCACATCTTTAGACTCAGTATTTTGCTAGGTATCGGTCAATCGAAATGGCTCTGGTTTACCAAACAAAGGCCTCTCATCGATATGCAACGAATTGACTCCGCCAGCCGTGGGCCTTGGGGCTCTTTAGTCTTGTTTTGGAAGTTACGGCGACAGTAATGTCTTCCTGCGGACGATGGTCCCTACATTGGTTAATCTTCTCCATAGTTACCTCGCACTGATTGGTGGAGGCATCACAATCATGGCTCTTGCCATAGATCCCTTCTCACAACAAGTCATAAGATATTATAGCTGCTCGCGACCAATACCTGGAGCCTTGGGAACGATACCGCGGACCACGAATTATACCAAGACAGGTTTGAATGCTGGCAAAACGCGAGGCTCAATTGCTACTCTGGATGATGGTATGACAACTGCGTTGTACGTAGGACTACTCAATCCACCAGCAAACGTCAGTTCACAGCTATCAGTGCTGTGTTCGACGGGGAACTGTACTTTTGGCCCACCGAACGTCGCATCCTACTCCTCGCTTGCCATGTGTGGCTCTTGTTCAGACATATCCAGCCAGGCCCGCTCATCAAATAATGCATCCAACGGTACTTACTATGAACCGTATGACTTCTACCTAGACCAGGGCCCAAAAGTCAATGGAGTCACCATGTTTGCTGCCACAACTACTCCACTTATCTCCTCAGACTCATCACCCTCCAACCAGTCTATCTTCTCCTTCCAGGCGCTGATGACGAGACCTGCCTCCTGCGGCTACTCGAAGTTCGACCCAAGCTGTGCCCCTCCGCCATATGCAATTCAATGCGACATCAATCCATGTGTCCAGACCTACAGCGCTAGTATTACGAATGGAGAGTTCAAAGAAAACGTGTTGAAAGTCTCTCCTCTAAACACCGCATCCCTCACCACGTCTGGCGATGAGTTTGATCTCGCGCTTATATCTGACTCTGTATCTTTGAATGGACAACAGCATGACTGCAAACCTTCGGACCAAGCAACCGATACACATCCAGTCCATTTCGATAGGCACATCTCAGACGCAGTCTCTCACACACAATACTACCCTCTTGATTGCATCTATCTGTACGGCGGCCAGGCGAGAACCTCTCTCGCATACACCTTGAAAAACAAGTTCTTTAACTTGGGAAGTCTGAATGTGTCGTACCAGCCCGATCCGTCCGCTGCAGAAGGACCACAATGGTTCAAACGACTTTACCGGGAGGGCAAAGCAGACAACCAGTCCGTCACTGCGTCTATCAACGGACTCACGAATGCCATGACAGCTGTCATTCGCCAAAATGGCGGCACGTCCAGCAGCGGGTACGCCAAAGGCAATGTCTTCGCCTCTGAGACGTGCATACATATCCAATGGGCTTGGCTAAGTCTGCCGGCTACTTTGTTGGTCCTCGCTGTGGCTTTCTTGGTTGTGGTCATGGTGGAAACTACAGCGTATAAGCATGCGGTGACTTGGAAGTCGTCCTCGCTGGGCTTGATCATGCATGGCTTGGATGGAAATGGTGTGCAGTGGGAATATAACCGTTTGGAGAAGATTCAGGATATGGAAGATACTGCTAAGTCGTTGAGAGTACGATTGACAGACGAAAGTGGGAGAGGTTGGAAGCTTTCGGAATGAGAGTGGGGATGGAGCTTTGTCACGATAACAAAGCTCCGTGACGTTCTGAGGCTGAATCTTGGGCTTTCAAACCTGAGTTTGTCCTTTCATTCGGCTAAGCCAAATCCGGTCTCACACGCCGCTGCTGGAAAGTTGAACGTCGAATACTCCTTTTGAAGGAACCAACAGCATGTCGTTGAGGGGGACACCGGTTGCCTATTGCTCTTTTCCGCCGAGCGTAGCTGCTTTCCATTACATTATGGAGTGCCCAAGTGGTGTATGCGTACAATGAGGTAAAAGTGGCTGACGTTGTATTGTGGGTCACTGTACTGACCCTTTGTTCCCATGAAGTGGCAGCACAATGGGTGACAAGCATGGCTCTTAAGCTTTTGCCACCTGATGCGTGCAAATAGGAATCTTGCAGGGCATTTCTCCCAAGTGTGGCAGACCACAGTCTTACAAAGTCTTATAGGTTGTGGCTTTGAAGGTATCAAACGCATATAGCGACATGATACCTCTCCACGAAAACAATGTCGGATATCTTGGAAAGACACTGGATGGCAGTAGTTCTTCTCTCATTCCGTCGATGTCACTACTTTTATCGGAATGAAAACCCTTTGGCAGAAAGGACCATAAAAGTGGACCAAGATTTACAGAAATCTAGTTACATCTTCATCAGGGATAATTTGTTAGTGTTTGATTGTCTTGAATGAAGTACATGGCCTACGCGGGTATGATGGTCTTTTCGGAGCATGCCTCCTGCATGTTGTAGGCGATGGACAGTGAAGGCTTATACAAGCCAACAATCTAATGAAGGAGCGGCAACCACGGTGAGCCCGCCACGATATAGAAAAGGCATCCTGCTAGCGAATATATCATTCCCATCTCAATTTCGTTGCATCCCCTACACTGAGTGATTTTCAATTCGATATCTCCCATTCCTCCATGTATGATAATTCCCACAATTATCACTTTTCCACCATAAGTCGTCTTGCCATAACTGTTTTAGCCTTTGAGCACCCTTTTCACCTTTCCTCACCAGTACAAGTCGGTGGTAGTGGCGGAGAAGACCCAGCTGGCTCCACCCAATTGGCATTACACCTACGATCCCAACAATGATCCCATAGCAGCTGCCTGAGAGACCAACAAGAAAAACCGTATCCTTCGCAAACCTCTGAGACATGACGATCATCCTGCTTTGAAGCAACCTCAAGACATTCGCGATGATACACCGCCTGACGTTGACGGCATCAAATCAATCACATTATTGCTTTTCACACAATAGGGCGCGCCAGATCTGTATACTGTAACCGACGAAAAGAATCGTGAGCGTCACCTCTCGCTACTCCCAATTTGGCTCGTAAGCTCATACCCCTATCGGGTTGAAGGCTGTTACGTTCCAGCAGAAGTATCGACTTACCTTTCATTAGCATATAAGCAACAGATGGCTCGTGCTAAGCTGCAGCTGTAATAACGGCTTTATCAGTGACAACTCGAACCTTTTTGAAGCACTAGGAGCTATCGCGGCTCCAACGTGCCCTAATAGTGTCCTGTAATATAGATCACCCACTCATACGCACATAGACTGGCGGTCTAGCCATCATGACGGCGCTGCCAGCCGTTATCGATGTAGGTATCGAAGCTATTCATGGGATTGACGATGCCATCACCGTTGGCATGGGAAAGAATCGCAATGAAGCAAGATTTGTTCCTTCGTCTCTCAGACTAACGTTATGCAGTCGCAATCTGTCAGGCCTCCAGACTTACGTGATGCGCCGACAAGGCGGGCCAGCTAGCGTATGAAGGCATAGATGCGTTGCAAGCGATCAGAGACTGGCTGAATGTCTGCCGACCATTGCCACCTCAAGCTGAAGTGGGTTAAGGCTTGGCCGATGCCGGGAGGCGTCAGTCCTGACTTCATCCCTGGTGGTGATGGAAGAGGCGCCAATGGCAGAGGTGATGAAAAGAATTGTCCTAATGGCTTCAAAGGAATGTGCATCTCCTAGTGATAGTAGTGGTGAGTATTTAGGCCAAGATGATATCTTCCTTGCAACGAACAACATCCCTTTCCAGGCGACGACTGCAAACACGACCATGAAAATTGCATCAGGGAGAACCAGGTCTTCTCCCGCCCTCAAACTCTTCCAAAAATGCGAAATTGAAGTCCTTGGCTATGGCCATCTTCGTACAAGAGGCGAATATGGCGCTTGAAGGGACTGACAAGGAGATCAAACGTGATGTTCGGGTTGTTGAGTACGAGGAACGGAGATGCTCAATGGAGCGTGGGGACTTGGATAGAAGGGGCGATTTGAGTCCTGGGGTTGCCTGTTGCTACTGGGAGGTTGGGTTGAAAGACGACGAAGATTGATGTTCTCGAGTGAATGTGGAGTGGGCGTACTGTTCATGGTGTTGTACAATGAAATCTCAAGACGATCGTCATTCATGGTGGGAATTAGGTTTTGCTTTCCTTCGATAGGTAGTGTACAACGATGACCGTTTTCCCCTTGCAAGGCACAAAAGTCGCCCCTATGGCGTATCCCAGGCCGTAGAAACACTGATCTCGGTTAGCCTGTTCGTTATAGATGAGATCGTGCGTATCCATGAGAAGGGTTTGCGCTGAGTCGTGTTCACATCAGAGGCTCACCGACTTCAATGTTTTCTGCGGGGATACAGCTGAGGATTTTACGTCTTCTTAGTCAACATCTCCAACCAACATAGAATACCCGAAAAGTGTGGAATTCTTGTAATCTGCCTAGCACCATGTCGAATCCCAGTCTTTAAGAGCAACTCGCGTAGGGACAGGTGAGGATCAGCCCTGGTAGTCCTAACGAATTTGGACTTGCAGAAACAACGGATTTACTGGCATTCATTCTTGCCTACCGCCGTATTACACAACACCTTTCTTCCGATATTACAACAATTCTACGTTACTCGGCCACCAATGCCGCTTCCTTCCCCACAGCCGAGTGTAGAATCTGACCAAGAGTGCGCCATTTGCCACGAGCAACTCCTCATCGCCGACAATGATAACGATCCGCTCACCCCGTCATACGTCATCGACGACGTCGAGCTGTCCTGCAAACACCACTTCCACCAGAGCTGCATTCTCGAATACGCAGCCTCCTCGGCCGACGCCCGTAAACGTTGCGCTCTCTGTCGAGCCAAGGTATCAGACGGCGAAGGCTCTTTCTGGGTGACGGTCCGGACCGAAAATGGTTTCGTTGGCCGAACAGATCTGGGAAGAGACATCGACGAGCAAGCTTACTTCATATCCCATCCAGAAGCCGAGCGCGCTCAATTGTTTCTGTCCCTGATGGCCCAGTCAGAATATGAAGATGCGGAAATGGTACTGAAGGGGGAAGACGAGGGTGGGAATGGTCGTCCGGTGGATCCTAACGTGACGTACGAGACTGGGGGAACGACAGCGATGCACATGGCCGCTTTGAACAACGATACCGAGGGCGTGCAACTCCTGCTCAAGTACGGAGCCGACAGGAAGATTAAGGACGAGGACGGAAAGACGGCGCTAGATCTGGCGAAGATGGCGGATGCACAGGCTGTGTCTACGCTTCTATCTAGCGTGCAGCATTGATCCCGACTCCAATCCAATGGCTGAGTTCTTGAGGATGCTATGAATGCAAAAGAGGCCTGGATGGCCCAAACGGAGCAACTGCTAACAGGCTTTATGGTGCTGACAATCCTGACAACCTTTTCTATACAAGAGAGCTATGGCCCGTTGTATCTTGAACGCCGTGAAGATGGTGCTGGCGATGGCAATATCGCATCCCAAAACCTTGGGCGATACCCCTGCATCTTTGATGCATTTTGACAGCTCTGTACGTACTTTGCATACCAATTATGCCACATCCGCCTGAAATGTATCAGATACCGGACTTTAACCAACATCACCGCTCTCGAGCTGACGCGTGGGTGTGCGATATACCGTATCTACTATAACCCATCTCTTGAAAGTTGTTGAGAAAGCTTGGCTCAGCTTAGTATTCTAACCTGCTCGCGGACTCATATCTGTATGCTCCACATACTATTGAGTTTTCAAATCGAGGGTCAAATCTGGAGTCTTTTCACCGGTCATGAATGCGATTTCAGAGAGACTGGACACGGGAATCCGAATATGAGTCTGAGAGGTTCACGAAGCTCAATCGTCAAAGGAATGTTCTCACTCAACCTACGCTGTGATGGGATCGAAACCGAAAAAGAGCGTAAAGAGCAGGTAATAGTTTGTTAGGGTTTTCTGACATATAATCTTAGAAGTATTTGAGACACATTTTCGTAGATCTGCCTGCTCGCACACAGATCGACCAGCGCGAGGTCTGATTTTGTACGTCGTAGTCTACTGTTACAGTGGGAAGGTATCGTAGAACTACCGTATGAGCAGCATGTGATGGTTGCTCATTTAACGGGGATCAGAAGACGAGCTTTGGAGGTTGGAGCTTCCGAGATTCTGGGGTTTGGTTGGTGCACACATACAATTATCGAAACGAGTATAACAGTATCTTGCGTCCGGCTCAAAGCAATAACATGGGTATCACAATATACCATCTCATCCAAACCTACAATCACTCTCCACCTAGCAGACAGACCGTTCCTTCAAAGAGGAAGCTTGATATTTGTACTTCTCATCCATGTTCTATACAAATCGCCTACCTGCCAGCACTCGTCTCGGCTTTATCTCGGCAGAGACCCCTGAAACGGTTGCCTTGCCAGGACATGGGATACCCAGGTCCTTCAATCTATGTAGTTCCCCTATTCACAATACCAAAGCGCCAAGTCCAGACACTCTGTTCCTTCTCGTTACTATGTCCATATCATCATCATCATCATTATCGCTCAACGCCGGCATAGCTCTCAGGCAATCGAAAAAGTCTCCAAAAACCTCGAACAACTCAGCCCTTTCCTCCTCATACAATCCAATGTCAACGACGATCTCCCTTCTTGAGCCCTCCTTGAGGAAGTAGTATCGTTTCTCGTGATGGTCGTATTTCCAATACCTAGCCAGGGTGTTTCGTAACTCTTGCGTTGCAAAACTACGTACGTCTACGTACGCTTGATCTTCAATGTCGTCTCGTGCCAGATCGTGACTATCGTCACCATTTTGGAGTTGGGCCGAGACATACGCAGCGAAGCCTCTGAAGAATTCAATGTGTTTGACGGCGCTTTCAGTCGGTCCAGATAGACGTACGATGTAATCCAGGGCTGGTAGCAATGCAGTGATGGTCGAAAAGCAAGCAGACACCAGTTTCAAAATCTCGGCTTGTTGGAACAGCTCTGTCGACCATATTGATGTTCCAAACAGTCGTCGTACGGAGCCGAGGAAAGCGGCAAGGATAGATGCCACAGCTTCGATGCTTTTCGGGCTCGTTCCATCAAGATTGAGTAGGAGCTCCGTAAAGTCTTCCTGCAGAGCTCGCAGATATGGCAATGCAAGTATCCAGCCGCACGGAAGACCGGTAGCTGGAGAAGCCATCTCGATATAAGCGGGTAAGATAGCTTTCACCAAGAAAGAGCGTAAAGTCGGCCTTGTGGATGTCGCATCCTCGAACACCTTGGACATCGCCGCTTGGAGTTGGCCGACGAGGTATGGCTGCTGACCATCCACCGCTGCGCGCTCTGACACTGACTGAAGGAAGACCGCGACTTGCTTTGGCGTTTTGGGGTCGTGGAGCCGGAGAGCATAATTTTTCAGCTGGGCCACCACGTACGTTGGATCGGTGGCTGGCAAAGGGAATACGCCATTGTCAGTAAAGAAACGGTCAACAGGACAGATGTTCGATGTATGCTGTTGTAGGAATTCGACGACACGATGAACGAAGCCTACATAAGCTCCCGCAACGTTCGAGCCGCTCCCAAGCTCCTGGTATTTGTGCTTCATGGTTGCCATCAGATACTTTAACATGTCTTTATATTCCTGTCGCAGCTGTGCTGCATCATGGGAATTGTTACAAAGAGCTTCATCCAAGGAGACTCGCATATTCGACAATACACTGGAGATCAACGATAGACGACGTTCCGAGAACTCGACTGCCGATACGTGAAACCGTCCGGTACTCGCGCCGGTCCAGAAAGGCAGATTCTCTAGGATAGGGCTACCGCACTTCACATTCAACAGGCCTTCGGTCAGTCGATGCTGGAATTTGAGTAGCGACTCCCGCTCGACTAGAGAGCCGATCCATGATAAAAGTAGAAAAGGTCGATGTTTTGACCAGAGTCCGGGTTCCTTCTCGACGAGAATCGCGAGGTAGTAAGCATTGTACTTCCTGCTCTGTTCAGTGTCTCTCAGGGAGCTCCACGACTCACTCCCAAAGCGGTCGAAATAATCGTTCCAGTTTCGGGCTCCATTGGTTACAAGCACTTGGGCGACCGCGACCCAGACATCAACTATTTTTAATAGCAGGTCATCATTTGGAACCGTATCCGAACCAAAGCAGTTGGAGAGAAGTCGCCTTAAAGGTTCATGAAAGTTCTGCAATAGCAACTTAACCGAGTCATTTGGCGCATTCATCAACTCATCATCTTCTTCGAATGCCGGCCAATCTCCGTAATCTTGGCTGTCATCATTCTCCTCCCGAGGCTTTGACTGCTGTGTGGTCATACTCTTACTCAAGAACGCTAGCAAAACATCTAGTGCTTGTATCACATTCTTCACAGCCTGAGACTTGCCAACGTCAAACATGTCAAATACTTTTGCTAATGTCTTAGACATCAAAACGGCAGCCGATTCCACACTGCGAGCGGTACTCAACGCTAGCTTGAGGGACACAAGAGCGTCACTTAGAACAGCTTCGACCTGTCGCTGATTCCTCGCTATCGTGTTTTCGAGAAGGTCGTTTGATACCGCCAGGCCTCCAGCATACTGCAATGTTCTTACTTGATCCTCTGCCTCAGTACGCGCAAGACTGTGTTGGCGAAGGAATTGCACTAAGAAGTCGTCATGCCACTCAGCGAAAGACTCAAGACTGGTCAGTGGTTCATCAATAGAGAGCTGATAGTTGATGAGATTGGACCAAGCCCGAATGTTGATATGGCATGCCTCTTGGTGGGAGCTTTCGAGATGTACGAGGTTACGAATGACACCCAAGCGTGGCCGGCAGCTCGGTGGTGAAGCCCAGTATAACGTACAAAGTAGATCGTGGTGATTTCGGAGTGCATCCAGATCTTCCTGACGGATTGCTTCCTCCTTTGGATGAGAACGACCGTGGTTTGGCATCAAACGCCATACAAGATCTCGAATCTTCTTCTCCGAATAGAAACTCCGCATGTGTCTAACGGCACTTCCAATGATCTTCAATAGGATATGAATGCAACGGTCTTCAGGTTGAGCGGTCACAGAAGGGCTTTTAGCTAATTGGCTCAAGAAGGCCGGAGACCCGTGGCTTTCTTCGTTTCTTAAATGCGCTAAGCCGTTGCGAGCAAAAAAGTCGAATAATGTTCCAATGATGGTTTCGCATCGTCGCCAACCCCAGCCATTGATCAAGTGAAGGCAGCGACCGAAAAGAGCTCGGCAGTACGCGTTGAAGCTGGGCGCCTGCCCTCGGGGATTGGTGACAGAAGCATTCATGACCGGGTTGATAAGTCGCTTGACAAGCGGCCAGTTCTCAAATGGCATCCTGAAACGTTGACCAATTTCCAGCACACCTTTCGCGTCCAACTCAAGGAATGGCAACAAGGTGAAGAGCTGCTTCCAGGACTCCTCCGACAGACCAATATCAAAGGTACCACCTCCGGTGCTAGATGGAATTCTGAATGCCACCATTTCAAGGATATCTACAGGACTATTGGTGGCTTGCCTAAGGATATGTTGTGCCACGATGAACGCTTCGATTGACTTTTGAGGGTCTTGAAGGATATGCCCAGCAGCATCGCAGCGTTTGAAGTCCGAAATCCAAGTCCCAAATTCTGAAATGCCAGCATTCGTCGCTAGCTCTATGATCCGTTGAGCTGTGCTATGCACGAACGTACGTGCTTCTTCCTGTAATTGCAGAGGCACAATCTCGTGTTGCGAGAGCTGTCGTATTTGATTTGCCAACACCAACTTCATTGTGCTTAATTGGATATAACGCGTGTCACACGGAACCGTCAACGCGCTTGTGGTCCCGGCTGCGCTGCCGATGTGACGAACATCTTGCTCCAGCAAGATTCTAGCCATCAGGGTCGCGCCTCTCTGCACGCATGAGAGTCGATCAACAGGGTCCAGAAAGCTCAAGTGGTCAGAGAAGTATGCAATAATGCTTTCAAGCGCAGAGATAGCAAGCTCGTCAGGCGTTGCGGACGTCGGCTCTCGGTCTTCGGTGAGATGACCATCGGTTGCTTCGTGTACCCAGGTTACCAATTGGCCAAGCTCAGAAGACACGGTGTCGTTCCATGGGCCCCATCTATACGTTCTCTCAACTTGGAACAGCGCATAGCCTCTGGAGCTGACAAGATTTGAATGAGTTCCAAGCCTCAGGCTCCTCGCAAACGACCCGCTACCAACAAAGGTAGTCCCGTGCAAGCAGGTACCGACAGGCAAGGCGCCGATGCCGAAATTGTCACTGTACCGCGTGCCGAATGGTCCAAGACCTGTGATCAAGTCTCCTACCAGATATTGCGGCATAATTTGCGAATTCATTGTACCTGGAAAATTGTTCACAATGGTTGGTGCGCTGGAATGTCCAGACCATGAAATGGAAACATCCAGTTGCTTCGGCCGCCGTTTTCTAGTCCTGCAGGCTATAGATCTCTGAACATTTGGCTTGCTTGTTTTAGGGCGTGCAATTGTATACTCGGGCTTTTGCCTTGCATCGCCGTCCAAATGTCGGACAGCTTCCGGTAGACCTGATTCATCATCGATGTGGTTAGTACTGGATGAGTCTTGTGGAGATTTGGCTTTTGCAAGAAGCTCATTCCCGTGAGCGCTAGAGCTTTCTAGCATGGCAGGTCTGAAATCACTATTCTTCCGGATCGATGATACGAGCTGCCCACGCTTCTTAGGCCGCTCTTCTAGGGCTTGGATCAATTGCTTAGAAGCTGCCGTCTCTCTGGATTGACGCTGTACAAGATGATCCAGAGAAGACTGGAGGTTCCGCCTTTTGGCAGAAGGATTCCGTTGTCTCAACAAGGTTGATCGCGAAGTGGAATTCCTTATACCATCCAGTCCCTTTTGTGAACGAACCCCCTGCGGTGCCAAAGCATTGTTTGCTGAGCGTGGAACAAGAGGCCGCCGGTCTGGTCGGGTATTGAATTCGTCACTGGCCGAAGGCATGATCGTGCCTTGCCGCCAATTTCGTAAGGTTTCGCTCGCATCCTGGTCGTCTTGTCTTGTTGCTAGACGAAAATATTTTCTAGAGGGACTGTGTCTTCCCATGTTGCTTCTTGAACGTACGGCACGAGATGCGACTCGGAGAAAACGAGGTACTGTAGATGTCTTAAGAGACGGAGCGTCAAGTATACTAAGCATTGGTGGTCGAAATTCGGGTTTCTCTGCATGGTATTTGCGAGAATTTTCAGTTGTCGTTGCCGGACGATTACGATGGTGCTGTAGCGCGCTTGGAACTTCGTGAGCCGGCGATCTTGGCTGGGCATCGATGTCAACTATCTTCGTCTGGTGTTGCACCTTTTTTCTACTTTTCTTTCGATATCTCGACCGCTCTACAGCAGGTAACATGGCATCGATTTGATCATTTTCTGCAGCTTCTCCCCATCTGTCTCTGGTGAAGTTTTCCTCGTCGTCGTGACCAGAGTCAATCTGCAGGTCCCTTCGTGGACGCTGCTGCAGGTCATCTCCGTCCGATACTGACCCTTCGTCGTCGAAATGTACAAAATCCTTGTGGTGAGCAGCTAAAAGACTAGGGCTCTTGCCAACGAAAACAGGGACTGGTCGCGCTACTCCGCGCCGCACTTCCGTCGTCTCTGGTGATAGACTTCGATAACCTTGTTCATGCTGGGGCGCTTTTTTCTGTCGGGTCTTGATGTCGAGTTTCAACCAGGACGCAGGAAGAACACCTCGTATTCTACGTTGCACCCGCTGCAACTGGTCATATGAGTCTTCCTCAGCCGAGGTCCCGTCCGCTACCGAGGAATCACTGAGGATTACTGGTCGTGAGTTCCTGTGTGGAGCAGCATCACAGGATTCGTCATCAGATATTACGAGATTATGGCGCCTGCTGGGCTCGGAAGAAGTCACCGGGGTCGGAAGAGCAGCCTGTGATGACTGTTGGTTAGGTCGTAGGAATGGCAACACTGGGCGAATGTTCGATGGCGTCTGGCTTGCCGATTGGGGAGGCGAAAGTGGTGCGTCAAACATAGCGTCGTCATCATCGTTCGACATGTTTGCTAGAAGTTCAGCAGAAGGCCTTTGAGTTGCGCGAACAATCCCTGGGGGCATTCTGAATGATGCAGAAGCAATCTTGAGGCGTTTATAGCCGTTCCCAGTGTACTTGTGCAACCGGTTATGCAGAATTGTATCCATATCAGGCAACTCGTCATCATCTCCAAATACAAACATGTTCTTAACATTACTGACCAGGCTACTGGATGAATTCTGGGATCGTAAAGGGGACGATGATCTCGGACTATCGTGGTCACCATTCCTACCAACTTCTTGGCTATCTTCAGCGTGGTAGTCCACATTCTGGGAGTCCTCTTCCCGCATTTTCGCTACTTCAGCTTCAACCTGAGCGATTCGCAATGGCTTCACGCCCCTGGCCTGGAGTATCTGCTTGTATTTCTCGCTTTCGATTGCGTAGGGATGCAGCTGGATTGGATTTCGGTGGCGCAGCGTACGGGCTGCCCTACTAGATCCTGCAGGAGTTTGGGCTGCAGTTTCGGGCAGAGTCACGAGAGCTTGTATACTTACGATCCTTCTCTCAGCATCATCAGTCAATTTAGGGTGGTCTTGAATTCTTGGCTCCTCATTTGTCAAGTGTAATGCCTCGTATTGTGCTTCGCACACGTCTGACAGTGAAGATGAAGTAGAAGACCTTGTGGGTAGCGGTCTCCACATTTCTAGAGGTGTAGTTGGTCGCGCTGGTCCCGCGGGTTCGTAAGGCCTTTCGAGTAGATCTGTCTCATGCTGCGCAGCTGACGCATCCTTGTAGTGACCATCATGGAGCTCGTCAACCTCTCCGTAATCCTGCGAAGAAAGTGTTCTGCCAATACGGCCATTTCGGCCAGATCCCATATGTGCTTTAGCCTGCCCATCGTGCTTATCTGAAAGCCCATTGTTCCTCTCCTTTTCCTCCAAGCCCACGCCGGTAGACCCTTCAACTCCGCCTTCACAAACAGAGATCTCATTCTCTGCATCGTGCCGGTTGAGTTCGCTATCACTGGTTTTGAGAGCGTCCGCGTGCTCAATGTCGTTGCTGTTCGGATGTGCTTGCTTCAAAATTTCATCGGGCGTGTAGTGGGACTCCTGGGACTCTGCATCTTCTTCGTCGGAGTCTGCGACGTAGCCTCGACACCTCCATCCTGCCATTTGAAACCTCCGGCATATCGTCACCGTGGTAGGACACCTCTGTTCCTGACGATGGAGTACTTCATTGAAGTTGCAGTTGACGCGTATCTTTAGACGCGAAGTTATCACTATCTTAGCGCTACTCCAAAGTGCTTAGCGTGAACATGGATATATCGATCTTTGATTGTCCCTTGTTAACCTATATATTTCGTATTGGTTTCTACTCACTAGGCTCCCTACGCTCTCGGTCGGCTGAAATTGGCAACATGAGCAGAGCACGTGGTATCTTACCTGTGGCTGTAGCTACCGCAATTGGAATCGCTACAGGTATAGCCATCTTTGAACCTGCGTTCAGGGAAGAGAAGGAGCAGAAAGAAGTAGAGGGGTATCTTACATTCAGCTTCCCACTTTATTGACCGACTTCTTATGTGTTGTAGTAGGACGAATTTCAAGGAACAGCATTCACCCTCACCCGAGGAGCAGATCCATGCGACGGAGGTGGCAGTAGCCAATGCAGGTGGTGCTACTACAATACCGGATGATGCTCCCAGATGGGGAGAGGTCCAAGCCAACCAGTACAGTAAGCCAGCCAACCGTTACTCTTGGTCGGAAGTTCCTCTCGACCGATACAGTCGTTCAGGAAAATCTTCCTGATCTAGGTACTCGTCCCGATTCACTCCGACGTCAAGCCTTCAAACGGGGTCTGTCTCCTCCCCCACGATATTCTATCAACACCGATAGCGTTACTAGGGCTCATATTGGCTATCTCAGCCTTGTGTCCACTCTTAGCAATCACACTTCGTATATTACTACCAATCAACGCGTCAACACGACCTCGCACTCAAGACCCTCCCATTGATATACCATACATGCTCTCTATCTAGGACCCTTTTGCTTTGTGATCCAGAAAACTCAAGGATCCAATCCACCCCATGCCAACAGTGCCTTCCTAGCAGTTCATTCGCTTGGTCGCCCGCCCCATTTGCCTCCGCTCCGCAGCTTTCGAACCCAGATACGACGTTGGTTGTCATTTGCGGTAATCTCTGATACGGCAACAATTTTCTCATCCCCTGACATTATGCACGAAAGGGGTCAAAGCTTGGAGGTACTGGGCTTGGCGTCAGGCTCAACGCACGTTATCCCAAAATTGTGACTATCAAGCTTGAAGTTGCCCAAGTGCCAGAAAAAAATTCAAATTCAGTGACGGAGTCTTGTGTCGTGGCACTGGTGTGTCGAGCACGTGGGGAGAAACGAAAGGAGACTCACGCCGCTTGGATACCGCTCGACGAGGAGGAGGTCGCATGATGAAGAGATAGTCGAGCGATCCGGATCATGAGCGGCGCTATTGATGATTCATGAGAACCATAGTGATTTTTTTTAGAAGTTGCACGATTTGGAGTGAAAGCATGGACTTTCCGCGCAAAAGGGATATATGTATCGTCAGCAAGACGTAGGGCAGCACTCACCGAGGACCGGAACAGCAAGGAGAAAGATTGGTACAATCTCTGGAACATGGCTTGAATCTCATGATTCCGAGTGTTTGCTGCTCGTCACGATACACCTACATCGTATGTTATAGAGATAACGAGCTACCCAGGCCGCTTCCAATATCCAACGCCACCTGTACAATCATGATGAACGAATCCTTTTCCAAGCGTCTCATACAATATAGAATCAAAGAGAGACACGCCTCTTCCTCTTACTCCGATGCGCCCCTTCAGAGACCATAAGAGGTCAACTCCAACCCTCATCCCATGCTCCACCGCCTACCATAAGCACAATGGAAAACCCTTGCATATCCTTCCCGTTCGGAAACGTCTAATTCTCGGCCAGGATGCCACGAGAATAAAATAAACCCATGCTGTCATCTAAATGGCACACCCTGCATCAACAGCTGCCACGAACGCAATGGCATACCTTACCTCCACTATAATGGAATTCGTTGATTGGGAAGCTACTCATCTCCATACGAACAGGCTACAGGGATCTCGCATTCGAGCCCGTCCAGCGTGGCAGCTAGGAGGTCCGTGGCGAATTATCCCATGAATATTGGCAAGCAGTAGATATACGACATGACTTCTCCAATAGCCAATCTTCCACAACCTGTGCCAAAAGGCATAAGGACAGAACTGCCGCCTCAACGACAAGTATCGAGGCCGCAGGTCTGCCTGCAGACCGCACGACGGACAGCGAATAAGCTCAAAGTAACGTAACTTGAAGCACGAATGTACCGTGTAATGCATACTGGGAAAGCGCTTTCGCACAACAAAGAAGGTGGCCATTGAACCTTCCCAGCGTTCCTCATAGGGAATTGAGGCACAGAAAGGTGGGTGCTGAAAGCCGAATTGCGTAAATCTTCATTGATACCCAAAAGACGCTGATTCGGGAAGTGGAGAAAGTGGTGACTGAACGAACCAATGAAACCATGATGATTACTGCAGGTCGCTGTTTCCAGATGCATTCCAGGTTCCCATCCTCCAATCAATCTTCGTGCCACGTGAAAGAATTCACTCATTTACCTTACTTGTACCGAGATTCACATCCCCTCGCATCTACCTACTACAGCCCACCTAATCAACAACAACAAACATCATTCAAGTCACAAACACCAAGCCAACTGCTACAACCTCAACATCACACAAACACCAACGCACCTCCCATCCAAAACCTACCCCCAAAATCCACCATCCATACAACCTCCCCAAACAAACAAACCACCTACCATGTCATCCACACCCACATCCCAAATCGAGCACATCCTCGACCAAGCCGCCGACGCCAAAGAGCAACAGTACACCACGACCTACGACAACGACATCGACAGCGCCGCCAACAGCGTCGATGACGGCGTCGGCGACGCGGTGCAGGACTTTGAACATCCGTTTGCGGCCGCTGAGGGGGGGTATGAGGATGTGAAGGGGGAGGTGGAGAGGCCTTTGGAGAGGGTTGAGGAGGGGTGGCAGGGGATGGAGGGGGATGTGGAGAGGGGTGGGGAGTGGGTTGAAGGGGAGGGGCGGGGGTTTGAGGAGGAGGGGGAGGGGTATGCAGGGGAGGCGGAGGGGGTGAGGGATGGGTATGAGAGGGAGGCGGAGGGGGTGAAGGACGGGTATGAGCGGGGGTTTGCGGGGGAGTTGGAGGAGGATGCGGAGAATTAGGGTGGGTGAGGGGTTCCGGGGTGGGTGTGGTGGCTGGGAAGGGGTTCCTGATGTGGTGAGGTTGTAGGTATGATAGTTCGATGGGGGCATGGGATGGGGTGGTTCGGGCTTGAGAGCTGCGATTGTCGTTGGCTCGTCATAGCTTACAGGATTGAGAAGCGACTTTATTCTTATGCTGACGATTGCATGATCGTGAACGAGTGCCTAAGGTAAGCATCCAGGTGTTGGCGCTTTGTGAGACACTGGAGGGTAAGTGGCAGAAGGTGCGATGTCTTTGAAAGCTCATACACTGCCTCTATCGCTTTGAGTAGTAGTGTTTGGCTAGGGAATCCGCGTAGAGTAAGACGCTATAAAGATAGGTTGTATTCCTCTAGTCGTTGACGATCGACTCCTTCGTTCTGTCAAATCCATAGCGCATCGCGCTCAACTAGACGTCATCCAGAGTCTGCTCCTCCAGCAGCCTCGTGTGCAGACCTTGGTCTGTGTGAGGGTGTATCGGCGAGATCGAACAACTCTCGAACGGACTGCTTTCTCAACCATCGGGACAACCCTCTCTTTGGCAGATAGTACATAGATGCCACAGCAAGACGCGTACATGAACATACATCCTCCTATCGAGAGAAGGGATTTTCCATATGCTAGCTTGCTGTACCTGTGCAGTTGATTGGGTAGCTCAGTTGGCTACATGATTTGGAATGGGTCCCCGTCTATAATCTTGGAGCATCCCTAGCTTCCAGAGTTGATGTGGTTGTACTTCGCTGTCGCTCGTCCCGAAAGAAGACTCTGATCAGTGGACTTATGAAGTCGTGCCAGCTTCAGGCAGTCGCTAGCAGGGGCAGCTAAATTACTCCACGCTCGAGGCCGTATTGGTTCAATGGGCTGTGTCAACGGCCGGTGCGGACGCGTTGTTTCAGTTTTCCAGATCAGAGCGCTTTCCTGGTCGCTTCCTTGCGTCCATTGTCATGAGGACGTAATTGTACGTGCAAGAAGTGTATAGGCATCAAGAGTGGGGACCCCAGATGACGGGATCGACTTGAGGCTCTCGAATGTCGATATAGCGTGAGCCATCCCACCATCCGGGGGCGCTCTTCTGACGTTCTCTCAATGTTTCGCCTTAGCTTTCCTTTGCTCCTCCTCCTTGACAACCTCATCGAACCTTAGGAATGCTCCTACCCCCTCCACGAATGTGCTGAGTATCCACATCCACCACACCCTTCCGAATGCTTTCACGGTATACCGCTGCAGCCTGCTCCGCTCCATATATACCGCCTCAGCTGAATGCAGCAGCACCATGGGAGTTATCAGCAGCGGCTGTATCTCCCAGCAAAAGTTGCCGAAATTCGGCACGTATTTCAACAATCCATCATAGCACCAGCTTCCAGGTCTAAAGTTGGCTCGTCGGGAGAAAGCGATGAATGTCACGAAAGCAGCAATCCATACGACAGCCATGAATCCTCGAGGTCTTGTGTACTCTTTCACGGTCACCGTACTTCTTCCCAGCGCACCCGTCGCTTCGGCATCCATTTCCACAACGCGAGGGCGAGCTTCAGACCAGGAAGCCATTGGTGGGGAGATGGTGATCCTGTGCGCTTTTTTGCTATTGGGAGATGGAAGGATGGTCATGGAGGTGAAGTCGATGTCAGAGAGGACTGCATTGCGCGAGGCGAAGGAGGAGAATGAGTGGTAATGCTGGAGGTAGCGACTTATGGAGTCCTGGTGCTCAGCGTTCATATGATTCAATATACGGGTGCGGGCGGCTGCATCCTTGTCTGTCTGGGAGGCCATCTTTGAAGGTCAGGCTGTTGACGGGGGACCCAGACTCCTGAAATGTAATTGGCTCTGAGGCCGTCTTTGTATGGAGGTATTTGAAAATAGGTAGATCTCATAAGAGATTTAGACTCCCGTCTTAGTGGAAGATGAAGGGGGCGAGTCCCGATCTTCCCGACGGCAACGGGATCTCCCTTTGAGATCACTCGGGCGCCGGGAATACCTAAGCATGAGTCAAGGTTGAACTCAACCTGTATTCTACTGAGTCCGAAAACAATATCTCGGCTCAAATAATCTCAGTGAGCATTGTTACAACATCACGATCAACTATAGAGAAATCATCGGTCAGCCTTCCACAATTGAAATTAGATAGTAAGATCTGGTACAAAATCCACGTACTCTTATCCCATATCCTGGCAGCTTGGGCACTCGTCTCGGCTGTACCTTGGTGAAACCCCCGGAAACGAGTGCCCTGCCAGAATATGGGATACGATCTTCGGCACTTTGAGCAGGGCAGCGACAGTCGATGTCGACTCGAAAGCGTAACAGATCACGAACGGCTGGAGCGCAGGACAAAAAAGCGCGTTGAGAGCGGTGACTACCGCGTTTGCGCCGCTCATGATGTAGCACCCATCCTCGAAAAAGCATTCGGCATCAAGCCGAAAGACCTGGAAAGGGATCAAGCTTTTCTGGACATGATATCGACGCACGGTCTAGCATTCGAGCCGAGTCAAGGTTGGACAGGAATTGGCAAGCAGAAGAAGACTCTCCACCACAAAAGTGGCAAGAGCAAAGGGAAAGTATGACCAGACGCTCCATTGGATTTTTCAAGCATTCAGAGCCCATGGCACTCTTCACTTCGTGGACCACACCTGGGACAGGCAACAACAAATCGAACGCCAACGAACGAACCCAATTCCCTACAAGCCGTCCACCGACAAAACCGTCGCAGTCCGCACCGTCAAGGCATTGGCAACACCCCACCAACCACGAATACCAGCAAGCATCATGATCATCAACCAATGCCTCACCAGCGACCATCACGATCCAAACGCACACCGCGAAAAAATTTCATCTTACACATATCAAAAACAGACCTCACACCCATAGTAGTCGCTTAGCTCAGCTCGGCATCATCCGAAGCTCTGCGTCCCAATCAAACAATCATCACGTCGTTGTCCCCATCAACGGCCACAGTCCGTCTCCGCACGCTCTAATCCGTCCCCCAAAAATGCCAGTCCATAGCCTGCAATCGGACCACGTCAATCAGGGCACTTATGACTAGATAGACAACGTCATCTGCCGTTACGCTAGCTGCATACCGATCAATACGTCCACAATCCAATTCAATCGCAAAACTCGCACTTTGATATAACTATTTTGGACGTATTCGACGACGTCAAGGGAATAGTACTTCGCCCAAACCAACATGATGCGTAATGTAAAACGGGAGGTGGATCGCCGCTTGGCCGATATGATATTTGCTCTGTTCGTACTTAGCACGGATCAACTGGGCGTATTTGATGGGCGTTCTTGGAATAGAATGTTTATTTATGACCGGCTGTAACTCCCTTTCAGGATGAGGCTCGGTGTTTTTTTTTGCTGGATTCTGCACTTGCCAAGCTTGAGGTAATCAATCCTTTAACCTTCCTTCCACGTTCAGAGCCGCAAGGGTCAATCCACGATCAAACTTGGCGTGAAGGTCTTTTGTTGCAGTAACAGGATAAGTGATGTACATTCGTGTGCTTAAATCCCAGATAAACCTTGACGTACTGCCGACCCAAAAGCTGACATACTCACCTGAAATGACTGTGGTTGAGTGAAAAAGAACCATCCTACGACTCCCAACACAAGGAAAATCTCAACTTATACAATCTGTTCCAGCCTCCATTCCCACGCAGCCGACAAATCTCACGCTACCCCCACACTAATCGGCCTGCAGTCTCATCTCTACCTCCCTTCTCAAACACTAGGACTCACGCCAGCGCCCTTCGGAGCATCCTCATGCGGCGCCCCACTCTCAAACCACTCCCGCCAGCTCCGATGCAAATTCCGCTTGAAATAAGTGCCATCACCCGATTTCTGCCCATGAACGATCTCATGCAGCATCTCGTGCCACCAGCCGTGGGGCTCGTTCGCGTACGCATTCATGGCGTGGCCGATGACGCCGGGACCCATCTTCACCATGGAGTTGTAGGCGGAGCCGGCGGTGTAGTCTCCGGAGTTGCTGGAGAAGGAGTTTTCCTCCTGGTGGTCGTCCCAGAGCGCGGCTTTGGTGTTGAAGGCCGTGGTGCGTTGGTGGTTCATGTCGACGATGAGGTTGGCGTGGCGTTGGAGGACGGCATGATCGAGTATGTTTGCAGGGTCGATTTTGGCTTCGACGTCTTTTTCGAGAGCGTTATCTGTACGAATTTTGGGTTAGTTGCTGATCGTCGCTGGATTGTTTGATCCTTGTCCTACATAATTTCACCGCAAATACCTCATTTGGGTCCGTAAGCTTGTGAACCACAAGGGGAATGACTGCAGGACCAAGTTTGACAAGAGCGTCAAAAGCAGGGCCTTGGGCTCTGTCTGAAGAGCTACATTGCACGCGAATCAGCTCCAGTCTTTAGAGCCTTGGACTTCGAGTGCGTTCATACCTGGAACTTGCTTGCACCTCCGGGCTATTCCAGGTTTCTTTCCAAGCCGCATACAACTTGTCGAAATTTGCTACAGTGGGCGGGAAGGCTTGACTCAATGACGAATGAAGATCTTGGGCCGTGGCAAGCGCAGCGTCTGCAGGTGGTGGAATAGGATCAAAGGGCTTCATTGGCACCATGAGTTTCTTTTGAATCCCGGAGTGTCCGATCTTGTTAAGCGAAGAAGGACCACTAGTTGGCGCCGAGCGAGGGGCTGAATGAGGAGGTGGGGCTGGTGCCGGATGTGGAGGTGGTTTTGCATGAGTCGCAGGTGGAGCATGTGGCGCCGCGTGCGCCGGTCCGCTCGATGCCGGCGGACCATGCAGAGTTGTAGGGGGCGCGGGATGAACAGGGTTGATCGGTGGTGGGGGAGGATGATGTCCAACCGGTAGGGGTTGTGGCTGTTCGTGCTTGGGATTTTCGGGATGGTCGGGCGGCGGCATCTGGCCTGAACTGTTCCCTGGATGGGAGGGATCTTTATGGAAATGTCCGTAGATGCTCCCATAAATGCCGCCGTTGAGTCCTTCTCTAGCATGCTGAAGAACGAACGAAGTACCGATCTTGGACGACCAGGCTGCTTTTGACGCATGCTGCGGAACTTCGCCTTTCGCAAAGACATCGACAGTGGCACTGGCAGTATCGCATGCTTTGTGGAAATAATGCGCATCTGATGGGAGTTAGAGGAAACCACAACGCATGACTTCAGCGATAATGTACATACACACCAATGCCAAACCGTCCTTAGTTTTTCCCACATCAATCCACCTGTCTGTGAATCCCAAAGACCACGCGATACAGTTGTATGCCTTACTTGGAGGCGCTAGCGTCTTGGAGGTCGCCTGGTCCAGATGGGGGAACTGTGGATGCCAGGCTTTCCATTGCATTTCAGTTATTTCGGCCATGATTACTGGAACTTGTTCAAATGTCTGGGACTATATATTGCTTTGAGATGAAAGGTGAAAAGGCTGGCGATTTATGCTTCGGATTTGCTCAGATTGAGTATTTCCGACTGTGATGTGTTGATGTGATGCCACAAAGGAAAGACAGAAGAGGGAGCGAGCTCATTGTTTATATAACTTTCACGCCTGCCTACTTACCAGATAGTTGCACAGGAGACGTCTGCTCCTTGAGCAGGTCAGCTGTTGGGAGGCACATTGTGTGGTGGATGCTGGAGGATCGCAATGCCTGGCCGGGCTGGATCAGGATTGATCAGCTCTCAAGGGTTCAGCCCAAGCTGAGACTTCCTTCAACTCCAGATCTATCAATCAATTGAGATCACAATTTTCAGCTGGAAATGACGGAAAATTCACTACACATGACTTTAGAAAACGGCGAGAAAAGCATGCTGCTATAAGGAAATTGTATCTGATATCACGCAAAGGCGTTCGTAAGGTAAGCAATATCTCCACTGCATACAGAAGCTATTGCTTCTTGTTGAATGAGAAGATGTCATGAGGGTCACTTGTTGCTTACGTAGGATTCGAAGGATGAGATGCTTAGTCGAAGTCCAGCCTGGTAAGGACGAAAATCGATCGAGGCTGAAGTCAAACGTGACCTATGTCACCTGAATCTGTACGAGACTCGATACGGGATACAGCTGAAGGTTGAGGCCTTGAAGGACGAGGCTGAGGAACGAAAGCGGTCGGAGTACTCAGTTCAACCGGGCAGGCATCTTCAAAGCACAACTCAACGTCCAATTTCTGGCTGTGGCAACATAGATTGTGGTAAGGATTCCCTATAACATCGTCATACTAATACAAGTATGTTAAAGAGGAGTTTCTTTGCTTGCGAGACGGAAGGAGATAAGTAACAGGGATCTGGCTAGCGGCATTCCAAACATATGGCGGCACGCTTTACCGAATGAAGTAATTCAACTGCACGAATACTAGAGTACATGCCACAGCGAATTGCCTCCTTATCTGACCATCTCACGGCTGTCAAGTACTAGTGATGGATGAACAGCCCCTTGTATTACGCTGGAATTGACTGTACCCCGGTGAGCATTCAGACGAAAATCGCTTCTTTCAAAACAGCTGCGGCCGTACACTTAGGTATGGCCACTGCGGCCGCATCATGATAGGATGACTTCCCACATGGTCTCAACTTGCATTGCTATTGATTTACTTGAAAACATAAACGGTGCCAGGTGTTTTGAGCAGAAGCTCGGTGGTTGAAGCGCCTACCTGAATGATACATACCCGCCCGGTTGTTGCGCGAAACAACACGGCAGGCTCTGCACTTTCTTCAAGCTGCTCGTACTCGAATGTGCCTAATCAACATCCCCATCTCTCAGGAGAAGACAGTCAAGTCGTCTACAACACGCGAAGCAGGCGAAAGTCTATAGATTGGTGATGCACACTACGAAGCAATAGCAACGTTGACTGCTCGGTTACAACACAAGAATAGAATGTTTCAATGCCAATCGCGACTCGCAGCGCATCGAGCTGCCCAAAACCCACGCCTCGCGCCTCAACCGCGGTCTGTACAGCCGTCGTGACAAAGTTTATCTTGAAGAAAGGACTTGCGTCACCCTCCGGTTTCCGAATAGGTAAAAGGCGAAGAAGCGATAGTCGATAGGCTATGCAGAGCTGGTATATCTTCCTAACTCTCCCTTGGCTCTCGATTTATGTACATCTGCATCTGCACCAGCACCTCCCTCCTAAAATCTAGGCTTTTCTAACCCTGCTGTACCCTTCCCACATCCATCAATCCCTATTCTCCCCATTCGCAGAAGAAAAACAAAAATGAAATCTTCCGCCCCCCTCTCCATCCTCCTCTTCCTAGCCAGCACCCAAGCTCTCCCCCAGCGCTCCACACACGACACCCTCCTACAGCGAAACTTCAAAAACGTCCTCCCCAACCCCGAAAAAGCCGCCCTCGCAAACCGCTCCCCGCAAGGCCCAACCTCCAACCCCGGCGAATTCACCAACGTCGGTCTCTCAAACGCAAACCCAGCAAACTACATCCCCCAAATGGGGGGCAACGGCATCTCCCAATCCGACTCCTCCACCATAACCTCCTCCGCCTCCCTCGCAAGCGAAACGCCCGACCTCTCTTCCTCCATCGACTACGCCTCCTCCATCTACAACGACAGCGGTCCCGCTTTCGAATCCGCCTACCCCCCCTCACTACCAGCAGACCAATCCGCCCTCAGCACACTTTTCGATTCCTTCTACCAGCCAACATCCACCCCCGACGCCACCGCAACAAGCACCCGCCGCCGTCACCACCACCACACCGACGTCGACAACGCCCCCCCACGCTCAACAGGCGCCCACCACCATCGCCCCTGCAAAGCCTCCGTCTCCGGCGGCTCATGCCCGCCAGAACCCACAGGCCACCACCGGCATCGCCCCTGCAAAGCCTCCGTCACCGGCGGCTCCTGCCGGCCCGAACCCACAGGCGGCCACCACCGCCACCGCAACAGCACCGGCGGCGCGGAATACAGCCCCCCCGTCGGCACCGAATATGTACAGACGGAGGTGGATATGGGTCCGGGAAACGTGATGACCGTGCACGAGACGCTGTGGGAGTATAACGGTACGGGCTGGAACCATACCGAGATCCCGTTGCCGTCGGGGACCGTCACTTTGCCGCCGTCAACGGCTTCGGGAGATGCGGGTGGGGGGACAGAGACGGGGATGCCGGGGATGGGGATGGGGATGGGGATGAATGATGGGGAGGTGCCGATTGATAATGGGTTTTCGGGGCCGTCGTTTATGTATAATGGGCCGAGACCTGGGTTTGTGGGGCCGAAGGAGGGGGGGGTGGTGGGGAAGGAGAAGAGGAGGTGGTTGAGTGGAATCTTTTGAGGGGTAAAGGAAAAGAGATGTAGTTTATATTGGTAGGAAAAGATGAGAAGGGCGCAATGGTAGTAGAGTACCAAAAGAGGCCCATCGTTCATTGGTAACGAGCATGGAGGGGTTTTTTATCAACTCGTTTCAAATCTTTTCATGAATACAATTCTCACTGTCCTTACCGAGACATATCATATCTGACTCCTGATAACCAGAAAGACCATATGCCGTTGAGTTATCGTTCACGAAAAATCTTCTCCCTTCTCCTCAATCCCATTCTTCACCCTTAAGAGGATGGTCGTCTTCCACTGTGCAACAATTAGCAGCTACGCTATCAAATAGCGTAATCACTAGCATGATGGAGTTGAGCGCCATACCTTGTCCAGTTTCGACAGCTGGTCGAATTGGAAGAGCTGATCATGATACCCACAGTTAGCAATTAGGTTTTTCGAGAAACTCCCGGCTTAACCGTTCACGCAATACGGGATGACATGGGCTGGAGAACGCCTACCTTATCTGCGAAGGCTTCGTTATCCCCTACGTTCAGCCAATCAGTCAGCGTCTATCTCATTAAGAGGAAGATGAGGTTTGTGAGGTATCTGAGGAGCGAAATGCCCGGGATGATCTATTTCACCTACCATTTTCCACAGATTCCGCCAGATCCACCAGTAATTGATGCTCCCGTGTACTGTAGTAATCTGCCGTCAGCACTGACTTGGATGATCAACAGCTAAGGCTTTTGATAATGCCAGAGATTGAGAATGATAGGAGTGATCATCTCGTTCCAAGACTAATTCCCGTGAATCGAAGAGTGGCCTGCGAACATACCTTGAGAATGTGGGATCTAGTTCTCTATATGATTCAAGAGCACGCTGAGTAGCGACCATGTCTGTGGTGGCCAGATGGCAGATTCCACTTTTCAGAAGAAAGTCTTTGACGGACCCTTTACGCCGTTAGCTTTGCTATCGATTCTTACCAAACAACATACACTTCATCAGGTTATTCGATACCGAGCTCTTCGCTACAGCTTCATATTTAGATATGGATTTGTAGTAGTCCCCCTCGATGGCGGCAAGATCGGCGACTTTGAGATTGAGCTTGTTTGCGAGTCTATACGTAGGCTCCCGATCAGCATGTTTGAATCCTGACAGACTAAGTAAACGTAGCATACGCTTCGGCATTGTCCGCCTCGAACCATGAGGCCGCAGTCTGACGTCCAGTCAGTAAAAGTCATTGATCCAAAATCAGCAGCTCTCCTGACTTCCCCTGGTCACGCGAAACCTACATCGTATGCTTCTAATGCCCGTTTCGGATCCGCTATCTCGACCTCGTATATCTCCGCTAGATCTATCCCAAAATTAGGACAATCTAAACCATAAGTCGTGAAGAGCTTATCACACACTCTGTTGTTGTGTTGCTGCGCGCCGAAAGTTGCCCTAGCAAATATTAGTTATGCAAACACGCAGTCATTTATCTAGTGGCGAACCTTTTGGGTATAATGATTGACTACTCTCCTAATCAGATAGGTTCAGGTGTAACAAAGGATGAGCGTAACTCACTGCCTTGTTGAAGCACCCTCGCCGCATCCTCGGGGTCGCTCTTCTTATAACTTTTGAAAGCTTCCTGCAGAGTATTTGCTGCATCGTCTGGCTCACCCTGGCACATGTGAATAGACATTTTCTTGAGTGAGAAAAGTACTTGGATCGAACCAGGTTGTCTGTTTGGATTTTTGCCGCTCTTTCAAACGCCAGCCCAGCTTCCTTGCCTACTCCACCATGTCAGACATCGTGAAAAGTAAGCGAACCTGGTGTATGGACGCTACCTTGCTTCTGCATCCGAAACGCATTGGCTGCTTGTGCTGCAGGGATCGTCAGACCTCCCAAGCCATCTAGAATTCCGAAAGCAGAGGGCTAGCACGAACTGTAGAGGTCGGCTGCATTCTCCCATTTCTCTGTTTTACCCCCAAACAACGACCACCCACCACCAGCACCAGATGCGGCTTTGTCAGCCTATGATAAAGCTGTTAGCTGAGAGTAATTCAACAACTCCTAGGCAGGTGGGGTGACGACCTTTTGCAGTAAGGCTCGAGGATCTTGTGCCATACTGAGAACAAACCTTCAGGAGGGAGAGAATCGAGGACACGATTAAATCTGCGAATTCATAAATAAGGAGACAGGTGTTGTTTGATGTTGGTTTTTGGGTTACAGCCTATTCGTCGTCCAACTTGACGTATTCTATGTCCGCTAGCGTCCCTGCGGGCAGTTTTGCGGAGCACGCGGAGTTTCGAGCCTGAAAACTCCATATCTTTGACTGCTCGACTTCTGGCTGCGCAATTTATGATGGCTTGTCGACCATTCATCCAGTCCGTTTTCGCCATTAGATCGTTGTGTAGGCGTACTACTAAATTAATAACAGTACGCGCCCTCTCCTCGACCTCGAAGGCACCAGATGCCGACCTTGAAACCCTACTCAGTCATCCCTCCTGGTCTGTAAAGTCTCTCTTCGACTCTTCCACCCCGTCTTCAGCGCCTCCCGTCACGAAAGAAACATTGCATCACCTCCTCCGCCTCTCCGCGCTCCCCCTGCCCACCTCGGTGGCTCAAGAAGAGAAAATGATCGCAGACCTGCAGTCGCAATTGAAGTTTGTGCAAGCTATACAATCTGTCGACACTACTGGGGTAGAGCCGTTGCGAAGTATACGAGATGAGACTAAGGAAGCAGAGACAGAGAATGAGATCACGCTTGCTACATTGCAGGCGGAATTTGCTAAGGAGGAGGTGGTGGGGATGAGGGGGAGAATTAGGAGGAGGAAGAATTTGCCAGCCCTGGAGAAGAAAGAGGAGGTGAAAGGTTGGAATCCACTGGAACAAGCATCTAAGAAAGTGGGTGGGTTTTTTGTGGTCGATACCGCAAAGGATTGAGTGACACTGTGATGCTGTTCACATCTCAGCATGTTGGCTTGTAAAGCCGACGATGGTATTCTACGGTCATGTACAAATTGCTACTGTTCCAAGAGGATCCTAGGTTGATGGCTCTTCATCGGCAGACTTTGGGTCTTTCCGCCTACTACCCTCCAAAATGGGAGAATACAATTGATTCGAGCTTGGCGCAGGAGATGAAGACTTCTTCCTTGGCATCAGAGCTGCCATAATGTTTGTGCTGGATTAAGATGCGCCGTTGGCGGAGGCGACCAATTCTGTATCTCCTCTCGTCATGAGGATGACAACCTTGCCAATATAGCTTTTCCAGCGCGGCTGTCGTTGGGTCTTCCCAGCTCCTTCGAGATCCAAGCGCCGATCTCCGCCATCTGGTCTACGTCAACGCCGGTGTTCGCACCTAAGCTATGGAGGCAATGGAGCAGATCCTCCGATGCGATATTGCCAGTCGCACCTTTCGAGTATGGGCAGCCACCAAGGCCACCGACACTACTATCGAAGGTTCTGATACCATTTTCAAGGCCCACGACGACGTTGACAAGAGCTTGACCATACGTGTCGTGGAAATGTAACGCGAGATCGTGCGAAGATACACCTGCAGCGAACAGTGTTTTCAGAAGCTCTTGGGTCTTCGGCGCTGTGCCCATTCCAGTAGTATCAGCTATCGATACTTCATCAACGCCCATCTCGAGCAATGTTCTGGTGATCTCTGCAACTTTTGAAGGAGGGACATCCGGACCTTCGTAGGGACAGCCAAGTGCTACGGACACATATCCCCTTACTCGGATATCTCTTGATTTTGCAAGCGACACAATCGGCTTGCAGCGTTCCAAGGACTCGGCAATTGTGCAGTTGGTGTTCGCTTTAGAGAATGCTTCCGTGGCAGCCATGAACAAAGATACCTCCATCGCGTTCGGAGATGCCGACTTCGCTGGCTGCGTCGAGTTCTCGACGCCTGAGGTGCTTGAAGGCATCTGGTTCGGATCCTCAGTCGATGTTATAGGCGCTTGTTCTCCTGTTTCTCCTCGCTCAGGCCCCGGTGAGGCAGGCGGTGTGGGTAGTTCGCTCGGATCTTCTGTGGAGATTGTGTGAGGGTTGCCGCCCTCGCCGCCCTCATAGGCTTTCAGGAACTTCTGTAATCCCTTCAGATTTGGGACAAGGAAATTGTATGCGATCCGAACAGGTGCGGAAGGCGGGTGCCCCAGAAGCTCATTTAGCACTTCTGCTGAATCTGCCATCTGTGCCATGCAGGAAGTCTTTAGCATACGCAACATGAGGATCACCAACGGGACCTTCCTATCAGCTACGAAGCATCGAGTGTCTCACCTGCGGCACCCATTTGGGCGCAACGAACGAGCCAGCCTCAATATAGCGAACTCCGGTCCGAGACAACCGCCTGATGAGCTCAAGCTTTAAGTTCACGCTCAAATGAGCTTTCTCGTTTTGTAGTCCATCCCTCGGTCCTACCTCCACAATCCGCACCTCACCGGTTTGCCGCCGGATGGTGGTCGAAAAGTATCTCCTACCGCATTGACATTTCAATGATCGCCCAAGACTAGTAGCATACTTAGTGGGAGGCATTCCTTAGGACTGCAATTGGTGAAAGAGACAGGTAGTCATCTGGTGGTGAAACGATGGTCATAAAGAGATGCACTCAGTGGACTTTGCGGGGAAATTGGTACACCCACATTCACTACTTTACCTGGCAGTCAGCTCTTGGCGCCAAGTCCTTGATATCAGATCACCTCCGCTGCATCACGTTGTACCTAGTTCTTGCAGTTTGTTATCAGGTACTTAGTTATCTACAACCATGATTATCGGATTGGCCATGAATATGGACTTTGGTCAATTGCCCATATGCACAAAATTTCGGTACTCCGGGCTTCCTTATGCTTTGAATTAGGGATTAACCGACGTCTTGTTATCGCAGGGGCCCGATCAGATGCTTCTACCATTACTCATCAGCATATTCCCAACTGTATATGAACTGCATGGCTATCCTTGATACTTCTCTTTCTTTACAGCATACCTCGAAGGATTCAGGATGGCATCGGGCTTTCGACACAATATCTTATGACAATAAAAATCCCAACTAATACAACAACGCCGGCTAGACCGGATTGTCCATCACTTAATGAACGTTCTGTTCCGCACAAGACGCGCCTCGTCTCCCTACTTTAAGATTCCAGTCGAAGAGAAATGAGCGCTCGGACAATTTACTTATCAATAGAACATGAGAGACCGCTCACAGTGATCTACTGATCAGAATTTTGATCTTTATTCTGAAGTAGGCTTTCTGATTTCGATGTTTGCTCCCATGGCGAGCCCAAGGTCTCGAATTCCAAATCTGGCAATAGCGCTCGACTTCGCCTGTATACCTTGGCATCGTACAATCTGTACTCCCTGCACACCCCGGAGTCTTTAGTAGCAAAAGTTGAGAGAATACGAGTCAACTTCGCGCCACCACGATTTCCTTCTGTTTTCCTTCCAAGCACAGGTATCAAAGTAACTCAAAGCGACATCATAATTCGGAACAACTGAGGATGTAGAGCTTGGATCCATATATAACTGTTGGAAACATGGACAGCTGTCCTGGCTCTCAGACACGATACTCCACGGAGTGGTCCTGCTGCTATGGGAATGCACCGAGCAGAAGGAGTAAATGCTAGCGGAAGAGAAAAATTATGGACGCTCTGAATGCTTGCATGCTAGAAAAATCTTTCGGATCTGAAACCGGTCCTCAAGAGGAAGCTTTCATAATGCACACTGTCAGGATTGCGGGCAGTCTAACATCCTATACGTTACATAGATGATGAACCTGTGAGGCATTGTTGTATACCACCGTGAATTCTATACCTGAGTTGGAAGTCCCTAAAACAGGCTAATTCTATCGAGATATCTGATATTGACCGTCAGATCCCTGTTCGAAGTTTACAGACTCTCATCTTCACTCGAGAGTAGGATATGTGGTGAAGAGCTAGCAAAGAGGTTTTGCGCTTGTTAATACGGGAGCTCGAGAGTGCGATGTCTCGTAGACTTTTGTTGTTTATTGGTTTAGTGTGAGGTCTAAATATTTGTGGTAACGGTGATTACAGACTGGTATACAAGACGTCGTCGCTTCGTCATGACTTGACGAAGTTACAGTGACTGCTCCTGGGAAACCTGTATGAAAAGTATTTTCTATACAGAATGGTAGACCCACACGAAGACTTCTGTCATTCACTGGAATGCCGAGATCGGTGATAAAGGTCATCTACATCGATTAATTTGCTGCGCCAGTATTCCAATTTTTGGCTTCTCAGTAGCTAGTGAGAAGCCGATTAGCTTCCTGTCGAACGTCGAACGGTCAGAGTTTCTAGATTCGTTGACCTAAGCTCTCGCCCGCGCCCGACACACTGGACACGTTCGTCGTCGGCTAGGAGCCATTGGCTAGCCGTGCTCTTCTAATTGCATAAAGTTGGCGGCTCTTCGAATTTGCTCTCCTCCTCGAAGACCCAATAGGGTAGGTACTGCGATCTGCCAAATGCCGAGTGGGAGCCGTGAAACTGGGCTACTTTGAGGCGACAGCGCAATACCGGATTTCCCTCGGGGAGGTCCTCTGTGATGTAGGATGGTGTTTCGTCTAGCGAGTATGTCGTAGATTGAGGAAGTTCACGAAAGGATGATTTCCACACTGGATCTGGCTTGCGCTCTCGTGTCCAACAAAGCGAGGCTTTGGTGCTAGGATATGAAGAGATAGCATTGTAGGGGCAGCTCCATTGTTTGCATGAATTCAATAATTTTATTGTTAAATAAGGTCTTCCTCCGATCTCCGTGATATCTTAGCAAAGCCTGACTCCGTGGGGGGATAATTGACCCATTCCCAGGCTTCCATCTTCACATTGGTGTACTTGTAATCCCCTGTTTGGCTACTTAGATCCCCGTATGGAATGGGCTGTTTATGATATCGGGTTCTATTTTTTTTCGGATTTCCGCAGGAGGACACGGTCCTTTGGTCTATTGTCACTTCCTAATGAACGAGATATCTAAATAGGATTGCGCTAGAGCTCTTGTACTTCGCAGCATGATTGGCTTTTGAATCTCTCATTAGACAAGAGCATGCCTTGGAGCATCGTTGCCAACACGGCCGTTCACTCCATTCGGAGACGGGATCAAATTTGTCCTTGATGAGAGATCACTTGCTGTGGGACGTCTTGGGCGAATCCCACGTCTTGCAACGTTGAGACGATATCAGGCCGTCAAGCCTGGCACTGTCAAGCTCGTATTGCTGGGCAGAGAGATCAAGGCTGCTCCTTGCCCCGAGTTTACGAAAGATATCTTGAACCTCCCACAAAGCACCCCCTCACAATTAATCTCCGGGCTAATATCCCTTCCACCATATATCCTTACAGAATGGTGCAGCACTTGGAGAGCCCCAATGACCAGTTCGACCGTCAAGGCTGACGGCTCCACCATTTGCAATTCGAAATGAACACCGTATCTCGTGTTCGAAAAGGGGAACGCCACTGAACGTGATCTCCGCGCTCTGAGTAAATTAATCTCGATGATGATATTACTAAGAATACTGGTAGTTTGTTTTGAGGTGCCCTCTATGCTGCCCAAGTCTTCCAATACTAGGGAGCACCACCAAGGCTCGGGGGCTGGGATAGGTCGGACGAAGGGGCGGGAAGGCCAGTCTCTAAGTGTACTGTAGGTCTGCATTAGCTGCTGCAATGTAGCGCAGAATGAGCTGTTTGATAATGGCTTCACACCTTCCCCTGGCATTTTCCGTTTCGAGCGCCGAAGATCGAGCTACATTCGGCACAGAAAAGCCGGCTGAAGGAATCAAGGTAGCTAAAGATATGTTTGGAGGTATTGAGGTGCTACCTTGCGGAAAAGGCGAAATGAGCACCGAGTGGGATAGAAAAGTAAGGCTCAAAAAAGAACCACGTAACAGGAACAGGCGTGCGAAACTGCATAGCATTTTGACGGAACAATGCTCGAGCAGCAGTAAAACGGAGATTCCGTAGGTTACCGGGAGAACGATCAAGACCTTGGGGGGAAAGAAGAGGTGTCTTCGCGCTTAATCCTGAGTTCGAGCGTTCAGTCATATGTCGACACCGCGTGCGCAAGATGGTCCATGCGCTTTGCTCAGACAGGATAACCGTCGCAAGAAACCAAGCGTCCAAGTTCTTGATGATGAGACAGGGTGTGAGCCAAAGCCAATATGCCGAATTCCGCAGAAGTCGAAGCTTTGGTGCGGGCATATACTATCTGCAGTGCTGAAGTGAACGTCAATCCGCAGAGTCTAGCCATATAGACCCAATTATAAGAGGCAAGAGCACTGCGTTGTCGATAACCGCAGAACGAACAGAGATGTTGATGAGTGTAGGAGCCTCGGTGAATCATAAGACCTCGCGGTATCGTGACCGGCTGATCAGAAAGGTCAATGTTTCGATGTTTAGTCACATGGTGGTACCATAAGTTGCTGCGATCATACAACCCTTACATGCAAAGCACGCATCGTATAACCCCTGCCATGGTATTCAGAAGTCTAGCGGCTTGTCGTTATAATTTCCAGAAAAGAACATACGCATCTAGTTTTAGGAAAAAGTTACCGAATGAAATCAGTTGTATATTCTATAATTCATCGCCATGTGCCACCATTTCCCCTCCTGATAATTTGGTTTGAGGTAAGCTTGTCAAAAATCTCTTAGAAACGAATGGAAACGTTGCAAACTTGTCTAATTATGGCACCGAAGCCAGCTGCTAAAAGCCCCTGCGAGTCCGGAACCGTACATCGATCTCTGGCGCAGTGCGTATCAACGTTATCAAGGAACGTATAAGGGACATGGAGACTGAAATGTGTACTGCAAAGGGAGATTACACTGCCAGACTGATCATAACTTCGTGAGAGACCTCGAGCATGTCTCTTTGAGGACGAGGATGAATCGGCACAAAATGTTGCGCGTAGTCTGTGTGCAGGTGAATTACTTGTTCAGGTAAAGCGGCTAGCCTTGACCACGCCGCCCTCCGCTTTCTGCTGCCCTCTCTTGAATGATTTGATGGAACGGTTGATTGTTCAGCTATAGACACGTTGGCTATTTGTAGTCCATGCCAAGCATATAGGGCTGAGACTGATTTTCAACACTCCCCTTCAGTAGAAAGACCTTATGCTCCCCTGAGGGCGTGTATACAGCTCCTTGTAGCTCCTTTTGGTGTAGCTCCTTTAGCTTGGTAAAGCTACCCTGTTGACGGCGTAGCTCCCCTTGAACCATGTTCGTTCTGTCCTGCTTTGGAGCCTCATTAAACCTGTAAACCTCCGCTTGATGTAGGGAAATCGGGAAGAGTGCCTTATGGACGATGTTAATATAAGGTATCGTTGCTCCTGTTTCCTTCTCTTTATTCGAGTGTCGTAGCCCTTGTTTCCTTCCCTTATAGTATGAGGTGTCATTACTCCTGTTTCCTTCTCTTTATTTAAGTGTCGTGGCCCTTATTTCCTTCCTCTGATATGTAGGATACCCTGTTAAGAGGGCTCCGGTGCGCTTCCACTTGTTCCTATCCTAGTACTTCTAGCTAATAAGGCACCCCTGAACTATCCCGTTCTAGATATATAGTAGACTGACCGTCGAGTCGGGATTCGGTACCAAGATTTGGTACCGACTGAATACTCGGGTCAGGGTCTTGGTACCGACTCGAATACTCGGTACCAGCTGTTAGTACCAAATCACTAAGGCCTTAATACCTTAGTAAATCAGGTTAAGCCGACTTAAATTACTAAAGTATCGCTAAGATACTAAGCCCCTAATAAAATAATAGAAGGAATTAAAATAGTCTCCTTATAATATATATTTTAAATAATTATTATACTTATAACTTTATCTTCTTAATATCTATTATATATTCTTCCTAGTATAGTAAATATTTATATTACTAGTTTATATTACTCCTACCTTATTTTATATATAGGATTTATATTAGGATATCTTAATATATCTAGCTAGTATAATACAGCTTACTAGTAATATTCTAGTAGTATTAGTTTAGCTTCTTATTATCTTAATAGATATCCTTTTATCTAGATATCTAAGAGGCTAGGTAGCTTCCTTAAGGGGTATTTAAATAATCCTCCCTCTACGTCTTAAAAAGGTAGAGATTAGTTCTTTTATAATTATAAAGTTACTAGAGTATTAAGTCTACTATTATAATATTACCTACTTACTAGTAGTTTATACTATCTATTCTAGCCCTTAAGAACTAGCCTTTTAATTTAGTTTCTAATAATTCTAATCTCTCTACCTTTAAAGGGGGATAGTTTAAATTATAATAATATAATAACGCGAAGATATCTAATATTAAGTAAGATAAAAATATATTAGAAGTCTATTATAATAAAATTAATATAATACTAGAGTTTAATATAAGAGATGTTAAAGTAAGAAATAATATACCTAATAATAAAATTTCTAATAAAACCCTTATTAGTACTATTATACTTAATAAACTTATTACTACTATTAAAGTTAAAGAAGAATAGTTAATAAAGGAAAGAAAGCTGTAAAGTATTTAAAAAAGGGTAGCCTAATTATAAGTAGAAGTAGATATAATTATACTAAAATTATATTAGATTACTAGCGGATTACTAGGTAGGATATAATAAGGGTTAAGACTAGGCCTAGTAGAGAATTAATACCCTTTAAATTAAGGTATTAATATATAAGGTATATTAAACCCTAAGGTAAGTTCTATCTTTAGTAGTTTTACCTTAAGTTAGTCTACTAGAAGCTAGTTAAAAGAGTCTAATAATAGATACCCTAGGAGCTACTTAAAGCCTAAGGACTTACCCTTTTATAAGGGGAAGAATATATATAAGTATAAAAAATAATATTATATTATAAATATTATATTTTAATTAATACCTAATAAATTCCTAATTAAGTTTATAAAGGTTACTTAAGTTATATAGTTCTTAGAAGGTAAACCTATTAAGTTATAAGATTATTATAAAAAGATATTATTAGGGAGAGTAATTACTTAGAAGTACTTTACTTAGTACTTATTAAACCTTATTAAGGACTTATATCGGTAATTCGGGAAGTCGGCCCGCTAGTTTTAAGTTACATATCCTGCGTAACCCGCCCCTAGCTAGCTATAAATATATAGAGTAACTTCCTATTACCTAGAGCTATAATAGAATGATATTATAGCCTAACTTAGCTAGAATTAGGCTAAAGTTAGGTTAAATAGATTTAGATAGGCGGATATAATAATATTCTGGATATATTATTATAAAAATCTAACGTCTTTATATATAACCACGCGATATATAATTATATAGTAATAAATATTATTAATACGTTTATATCGCCTACTATACGTAGTATTACGAGTATCCCTAATATATTTACTATCACTATTATTAGGGTTAACTAATATTTCTTTCTCCTACTTAGTTACGTCTAAGGTATACTTAGATTATAAGTTTAAACCAATAATAGTCTATACCTATTATAGTATATATAGTCTCGAGGTTTTATAGGGAGGATTAAAAGGTATTTTTTAAATAATAAGTATCTTTAGTTTTATAAGTAGTAGAGGTTCCTTACTATAATACCTTACTATTAATAGTTAGTTCTTAGTACCTAAGTTTATTAAATAGGTGATAAATATCTACTACTAAAAAGAGGCGGCTAATAAGAGGAATAAGCGGGGTCTCTCTAATATTTAGTTATAAAGTTAGTCCGGTGAGTAGTAGGTATAGCCTCCCTATTCGGCTCTATTCTATTAAAGCTGCGCGTCTAGTAGGCCCTTATAATATAAATATTAAATATCGCCGGCTTAAACTAACTACCTATAAAAGTTAGTCTAGATTAGGAAGTCTAGAATAGTAGAATATACTACTAAGCTATCTACCCCTATAATTATTAACTATATCGCTATTTTAAGATATATATTTAAAATTCTACTATATATATACAATAGTAATATTAATTAGCTAGGTAAGTAATAGAGATAGTAACCGGTTAGTAACGGAGATAGTAACTAGTAAGTAATAGAGATAGTAACGGGTAAGTAATAGAGATAGTAACGGGCAAGTAATAGAGATAGTAACGGGTAAGTAATAGAGATAGTAACGGGTAAGTAATAGAGATAGTAACAGGTAGGTAATAGCGATAGTAACGGGTAAGTAGTAGTAATAGTTAGAAATCTAACTTATTAAATATTAAAAAGTAAAAATTAAAGGATACTTATAGGAGTTAAACTTAGTTAGTAGGTATTCTACTAATTTAGTTAAAGTATTCTTAAGGGTATTAATACGTAGAGTTAGAATAGTAGCCTATATTAGTATAAGACCGCTATATAATAGCTTATAAGTAGTAGGCGTAGCTAGTTATTATTATTATAATAATTAAGATAAGATAAGAAACGGGAATCAACTTATATAGTTAACCGCTATACTACTAGGACTTTCTTTATATAAATTATATTTTATTCTTTTACTTATCCTTCCTACGCTTAGGAAAGGTTATACTTATAATACTATTAGGTATATAACTACTATAAGAGACTATATAGAGTAAGATCTTAGACCTAGAGAGAATAGTATATAGAACGCGATAGTATATATAATAGGTTTATATAATATATTAGTTTACTACTTATATACTACCTAAATATATCTATCTACCTTATCTATATTCCTTATATAGGGAGTATAACTAATAATATATCTCTAGGTATTATAGGTACCCTAAGATATATATAGTATAGCTACTTTAAGTAAAATAGATCTATCTTATTTAAAGATTATATAATATATATTTAGTTATTATAATATATAAATAGCTACTAATTATACTATTAATATTAATATTTAATTTATAAAAGTTAATATTTTAAATTTTACCGCCCGTCTAATAAATATATTTTAGCTTAGCTTTAGCCTAATATTAGGCTAATTCTTCCTCTACGCCTTTAGTTATTTATACTAAATATTTCCTTATTTATCTAGCTATTATCTACGTCTATAGTCCTTAGCCTACTTATCTATAACCCTAGTACTATTTAATAGAAAATCTAGGTTATAGATAGTATTAAATTAATCCTAATTAATATAATTATTTATATAGAATCTTATATATTCTTTATTCGCTAGTATTAGATATACGCTACGGAGTATATAAGATAAATTATAGAAATATTAAGTACTTAGAAGCCTTAGGTTTTAGGACCTACTTAATAGTTATATCCCTACTTTAAGTATTCTATATACTTTATTTATTACTCTACTATTAATCTAGCGTATTATATTAATAAACGCCCCTATATATATCTATAGTCTTCCGTCCTTCTTAAGTCTTTTATAGTTAAGGATAGAAATAATAAGCTATAATTACCTTATATATCTACCGCTTCCTTTTATAAATCTTATAGCCTCGTATCTAATATCGGGATTAGTCTCTTATACCTAGACGTAGTCACGCCGCTACCCTTTCCTCCTATACTAGTATAGAGTATATTAGACATTTTCCTACTAAAGTAATTTATATTTAAAGAGTCTTTACTATTACGCTTTTAGTAGGTTAAAGACTAATAAATCCTAATAAAATAGTAATTTACTTATATTAAATCCTTCTCGCATCTATTAAGTTTATTATTACTATATAACTACCTCTTAAGTCTATTTTAGTTTTCTTAAAGGAAAACTACTAATGTGTTTATAAGGCTATTATACTTAAATTCTAGATTAGCTAGCACTTATAAGACCTTCTATTATTACCTATAATTATATTTTAAATTATATAATATTATTATATCGCCTTTAGGAATTACTATTATTATATATATTAGGTCTTAAGTAGTAGTAGAATATCTATTACTTATTTATTAACTCGCGCTTAAAGTAGACTTTATCTTATTATAGAGTATTATATTATTTATTATAACGAGGTTTTAATAGTATATATTATAATTTAAGATTTAGCGCTCCTAGCCTTCTATCCTATTTATTATAAGAAAGAAGGATTTAAGTAGAACTTTATATATAGCTTTACTATAAGCCGTATTAAAACTCTATATACTATTATATAAGCGAATAAATACGGCGTAATATATTATAATATATAGTTTAGGGATATTAAATTAGGTTTTATTACCGTTATTATTATTTAGGGTTATATTTTAAAGTTAATACTTTATATAAACTATCTTTAAGCGGTTAATCTAGTATAGTATATATTATATATAGGTTAAGGTATTCTTATTATAGCTTTTATATATTACTAGTATAATAAAGTCTATAATTACTTAACTATAATAAATCGCGGAGTCTCGCTTCCTAGCTAGTAGAGGTACTATTACTAAAACTAATTAATATACTATTACCTTCTACTTATTACCGCTCTACTATTTAACCTTACTAAAGTACTTAAAGCGTTTTAAGCTAGTAAATCTAGGGATTTAATAAAACTATTTATTAAGCTAAATTAATACTATAAACTCTACTACCTTTTTCTTACCCTTTATACTCCTTTTCCTTATAGTTTTCCTACTTATCCTAAGGATATCCTCTATTAGGGCCATATACTAGTTAACTAGTCTTATAACTACCCCTTTAAATAATTAATATAAGATATTAATATCTATTAATATATAAATATTATAATATTTATACTTCTAGGCCTAATTTACTACTAGATATATCGCTATAGTCTTTCCTACTTACTTTAAATTAGATAGTTACCTACAAAGTTTAGCCTATATATATTTATAGCTCTAGTATTTCTATTCTTTTATAAGATTACCTCGATTATTAGGAGGTACTCTATAAATATTATAGTATTAATTTTTTTTAATACTTATAATTAGGACTTACTCTTTATAATCTACTATTATACCGCTAATAATTAGGTAGTAGCATCTTATAAAGCTATCCGCGTAGCGGATATTTATACCTATCTCCGCAAGACTCTTAAATACTACTTTAATTAGCTATGAATTACCCCTATTTAGCCTAATCTAGCTTATATTAGCGTAGATAGTATAAGTACTATAAGTAGATTAAATATATATTAAAAAATTTACTCTATTAATAAGTAATAAACCTCCGCTTATAAGTATTTTTAATACTTCTTTCTAATCTTTCTAATTAGTATTAAGTTAATAAGAATTAAGCTTAGTCTTATCTAACTCCGTTTAGTTAATCTATTAAGATTTCTAATTATTATATATATTAACTATAAGCTTTAGTCTCTATAATATTATATTATCTAGGTTTTATTAGTAGTAATAAGAATTAGGATAATTATAATACCTTCTAATAGCTTATCTTATATTTCCTACTACTAGTCTCCTATATATATCTTATTATAAACCTAAGTATTATTAAGTATTTCAAGCTGAATTAGGGTATAAGTTAGGTTACTTAGAAAAGGTTTATATCTAAGGAGAAAGTAAATAATACTTAGTATATCTTAGTAGTAGATAGTATATTCTATAGTTATAAGACTACTTATAAGACTTAGGACTATAAAGTAGTCTTTAATCTACTAATCTTTATAGATACCCTAGGGAATATAATATATTTATACCCGCTACTTAATAGTATTATAGAAACTAAATTACTCCTATATTAATCTTAAATATATATTCTAATAGAAAGTATTAACGCCTCCTTTAATAACCTTAGCCTTAGTTAACTACCTTATAAAGGTATAGTCTATCTCGTCTTAAAAGGGCTAGTAAGGATTATATAAAGAGGAGAGTATCTTATTATAATAGTTATAATACGCCTTATTATCTACTTTAAGAATATCCTTAATAGGTATTCTAGCTCTTTTAGCCTCTATAAATTCTTAAATTATAAGGGATAAAGACGTAGATTAAATACAGCTATAATTTAGAAGGATAGTTTTAGTACTAGGAAGTTAAGGCTAGGAAAAATTAGTACTAAGTTACTTATAAATATAATATTACTACTAATATCTATACTTATATCTATATACTCTAATATAGCCCTACTATCTTTATTCGCCTCTAAAAACTTTAATATATCTAGATATATAGTAGTATCCCTAGTCTTGTTAATCTCTAGATCTATTATAATTTATTTATAAAGTTAATTAATCTTATCTTTATCTAGGTAGGCTTTAGGCCTAGGGTCTCTCTTATACTTTACGCCTCGCGTTATAAGATACTAGTTAAGATACCTTATTAATAATTTAGCCGTTTTAGTAATAAAACTATATATAAGATAGGAGTAATTTATTATAACTCTCTTTTATACTAAGGAAGTTAAGTTATACTTTAAATATATTATATAGCTTATAATACGCGTTAATATTATATCCTTTATTATACTAACCCTAGAGTTATTATTATATAAATATTAAGGCGTAAAGCTACTAGCGTAGTAAGTCTTAGCCTAAATTTAGGCTAAATTTAGGCTAGATTTTACCTAGTTTTAATTTATTAAGACTAAATCCTTTTTATCTTAATAACTAGATATTTCTAACTACGTCTATTGAATTATTACGCCCTGAGGTACTTATATATACCTTATAATAGATAACGCTAATTTCCTATAAGTACTAAATAGTAATATAGAGTTATTAGTATTAGTATTACTAGTACCTTCTAGGGAAATATAGGGACTAGCCCTTAAAGACGCGTAGTAACCTTTAAACTTATAAGGCTTAATTTAGCCCTCTTCCTTTACTTTAAGCCCGACCTCTTCTTTATATCCTTTATTACGTCCTTTATCTAATAAATATAATTAGATTAAGGAGTTAGGCGACTAGATAGCTAATTTAAAATAAATAGTATAAGCTTTATAAGAAGTAGTAGTTAAATTAAGTAATAAAGCTAGTATTTTAGTTAGAGTAGCTTAATATAATATAAGGGTAATTATACTTAATATTAGTAGAAGGAGTAATTTAGAAAGGGATAGTACTCTAATATAAAGTAGATTAGGACTAAAAATATTAGAATAATATCCTTTATAACTAATTTAGTATAAGAAAGGATTTTATAATAATATAACTCCTTTATCTTAGCGTAGATTAAGTAAACTTATATAAAAATAAAATATCCCTATCCTATTACCTAGTTCAAGCTAATTTTACTAAGGTCTATATTATTTATAAAGTAATATCCTATCTTACTTTACCTTCTATCTATAAATTACTTTACCCTTCCTCCCTCTCTCCCTATTCCTTTATAATTATACCTTTAGAATTTTATATAGTATTAGTTAGATAGGTGTTCTTATAATATTATATTTACTCTTATATATATATCAGTATTTACCTTAATATCTACCCTAATTATAAGCGCTCTTAAGCTATAAGGTAACTTTAATTATAGAGAAGGGCTACTAAAGAATATATAATCTAAAAAGTATATTATAAGTATATACCTAATTACTTATAAGGTAATAATTAATAACCTCTTTATTATAACTATTAAGCTTATTAAGATAAATAGTATCTTTATAAGTAGGTTCTTAAGGTTATCTTCTATTAAATTAGACTTTAATAGATTATAAAAGGTATATAACCTAGCCCTTATTTTATAATTTAGAGAGAAGCTTAAGATTAAAGGATATTTAATATTTATCTTAAAACTATATTAATATATATTAATATATATATCTATATTTATAAAGTTAAATACTATTCCTTTAAGTATTTCTAAAGAAGAGTTAATTAAAAGGGAGGAATAAAATACTCCCTTAAGTCTTAAATAGGAATCCGCTATTAATCTCTACCTAAAATCTCCCTCTACTTAGGCACTTAAAGACTTTAAGTTTAATTATAAGCTATTTTAAATAACTATAATTATAACTCTATATAAGGTTAAAGTAGGGACTATCTTAGAGTAGGGCGGGGATAGAGTATTAATACTTATTAATCTCTAATATAAAAAACTCTAGGAGAGACTAAAGTTAAGATATATAATTAATAGTATATTCTAACTTACTTTATTTTATAAAGCTAATAATTAGCTTATAAGTATAATAGATAATAAGGATTTATAGACTACTACCTATTAATATCTAACGTAAGGGTAGAGATTTATAAAGATCTTAGTTATAATATAAGATAATATTAGTTAGCTAAGTCTTACGCTCTTAATAATATATACTAACTTATAAGTAGTAAGTATTAAAGTACCTCCCTTTTAATTATTTTAGCCGGCCTTATATACTTCCTTTAAGTCTAGCGTCTACTAATATTCTTATAAAATATAGAGGAAGTATATATTATAATAGTACCCTAATTTATTTATAGACTTATTTATAAAGGTTATATCTAAGTAAGTTACTTTCTTTTTCTCTTAAGCTCTTAACCTTTAATTTATCTTAATACTTATACTATTAATTAGGTCTATCTAAGTACTTATATTATCTATTATTACTATCTAACTATAATTAAGCGTAGTAGCCGTTATTAAGTAAAAAGGTTAATATAAGAGTATAAATAAGGCGGGAGGAAAGTAAGAATAAAGACCTTATATAATATTAATATAAATAAAAGTAGAAGTTAGATATAGCTATTAGGTTAAGTATACTATTATTATTATTATTAAATAAGAAGTCTTCGCTTAATCTTAATCTATATATTATATTAGAGCTAGATATTAAGGAGGAGGGTAATAAGGAGTTTATCTAATCTAATATAAATCTTAAGGATTAGTAAGTGAAACTCCTTTTCTATAAAATTATTATAATTAACCTTCTTAGATTTTAGTAGTCTAGGGATAACTAGTTATATAAGTATCTTGAAGGTAATATATAACCGCGCGTAGCTAGATTCTTAAAGATCCCTAATTTTAATTTAAGTATAAGTAAAACTACTATAATACTCTCTAGAATACTTAAACCTTTATACTATTAATAGTAGCTTTATATATTTATTATAATACTTTTTAACACTAGGGCGCTAGGCCGTTTTAGTACCCTTATTAGAGATAAAATAGGATTAGGTAAGGTAAAGTTATTAATTCTAACTTAAATACTCTCTAACTAATCTCTTTATATTAAGATATAAAAAGCTATTATATTAGCCGTATTTTATTATTAATTATAATAAAAGTAGGAGAAAATCTATTAGGAATAGTATAATAAACCTAAAACTTATTAATATTATAAAGAGGGCGCGGCCCTAGGATCTAAATATCTTATAAATAATTAGTTTTATTAGTATCCTTATTAATTAAAGTTAGAATATTTTAATATTTATCTTATATATAGACTAATAATATTCTTTATATTAAGTAGTAATATCTTAATATAGCTTATAAAGCTTAATACCCTTATTAATTTTAAAATACTAGGTATCTAACTTATTAATAAATATTTAAGTATTACTAATTAAAGTCTTACTTTAACTAGAGATATTATATAGAAGATTAAGACTATTAGGGATAATAATAACCCTAATATATAGTTATTAAAGAAGGGTAAAGTTACTTACCTAAAGTAATAAGGCTTCTTAACTACTTAAAGTACTCTATTCTAGATTCTTATTATATAGTAAATATAGATCGCGAGATCTAAAAGTAGCCTTATTAATATATATTATTAGATCTATTAAAAGAATAAGGAAAAGGTAATAGATAAAGAGATAGTTTAACGCCTCTATTATAGCTTAGTAATTATTAATAAGAGCTATATTATAAAGAATACTAGCTAAAGGCCTTAGAAGATTTTATAAGAAATAAAATTAGATTAATTAAAATACTACTTCTAATCTACTACTTTAAGTAGTATAATAATTAATTCTAATCTAATAGATATTACGGGGCTTATAAATATTATTAGTAGTACTAAGTAGGACTACCCTAATTATAAGTATTACGCGTTCTCTAATATTAGGCTTATAAGCTTAGGTAAGAATATTAATAAATTAATAGAAAACCTAGAGGATATAAATATTATAAAACCCGCTCGCGAGTTAATTAAAATATTTACTACTCTTCTCTTAAACTTCCTTATTAGGAGGTATAAGGAGAGTTAATAGAATAGATAGCCGCTTATAAAGCTTAAGCTACTTTATAAGAGTTAAGTAAAGAGTAGATTTCCTAAAAAGTATTAAGCGGCCTTTAATAGGGTAATAATATAATAGAAGATATTAAGTAAAGCCTAGTTAAAATAAAAGTAGATAAATTAAAGGGAATAATATTAAAAGTTAAAGATATTTAAAGAGGTAAACCCTAAAATATTAATAATAATAAATACTAGATTTATATTTACTATTATAAGGATATTATAATTAGCTAGTAATCTCCTATTCTTATATATAATTACTTATAAGGCTAAGTAGAAGTTCTTAAATAATATAATCTAGAAGATATATTAGGATATTATTTAAATTTTATAAAAGTATTAATAGGCGTATATCCTAATTCTTTCCTCCTTTCTAAAGACTACTCTTATAATAGAAAGAGTAAATTCTTTTTTTACCTAAGACCTACTACTATTAATATACTATATCTTAGATCTTTTTATATTATAAAAATGTCTTTATATCTTTAATATATTATAGCGAATACTTATTTTACTAATTTAGTATATCTATAAGTATAAGGATCTTTATAGAAGTTTATATATATATTTTAAACCTCTAAAGAAGTAAAATATAGTAAAGGAGGCCTTTTAATAGGAGGTAAACCCTAATATAGGTAAGTTAAAATATAAAGATTAGCTAAATATATTAATAGGGTTAATAAAGATAATAGGGACTAGGCTAATACTTTATAAAGTTATTATTATAATTATTATAAAGCCTATATATAATTTAAGCCTATATCTCTAGGTACTAAAGCGGGCTTATTGCCTAGGGTAGAAGGGGGATATATATTATTATATTCTCTATTTAAATACGCTTATTAAGCGGGTAGTTAAGGAGAAGTAGGTAAAGAAGTCTAAGTTTTTAAAGGATACCTTTAAAACCGCGGAGGAGGCTAAAGCTAAAGACGGTGAGAGTAGTAGCGAGGGGGGTAGTAAGGGTAGTAGTAATAGTAATAAGGATAAAAGGTTTAAAGTATAGTTAAAATATATTAGATATACTTTAATAAATTTACTTAAATCTATAATTACTATATTAGCTTACTTAAATATTTAAGTTAGGTTAAATTTAATTTAATTTCTACTTAAAAGCCTATATTAAGTATTAATAAGCTAGCGCGTATTATCTATTAACGCGTTATTTAAATTTATTATTAATCCCCTTATAACTACTTTATATCTTTCTTTAAAGTATTTTAATATAGGTATTAATAAGCTCTTAATATTAATTAACTTAATATTACCTAATTTTACCTAGGTTTTATACTATCTCTAAGGCTACAGTTCCTCCTTATTAAAAGCTTACTATAATATAGACTTACCGCCTAACTAGAGTTACTACTTCTCTTAAATATTACCTATTATTATTAAGATACTTATAAAAGGTATCCTAAACTATTACCTTTATTATTACTTTTTACTAATTTTTACTTTATTCTCTATTATAGATATAAGCCTACTTAAGTTAAAAGATAATTATAGGTATAAATAAAGGTTACTAATAAATATATAGTTAAAGAAGTATATCTTAGGTATATACCTACCTAGTTATAAGTAGATAATTAATAACCTCTTTAATATAGCTATAAAGCTTATTAAAATATATAGTATTTTTACTAATAGACTCTTAAGTTTATTATCCGCTAGATTAAAGCTTAATAGATTATAGAAGGAGTATAATCTAACCCTCGCCTTAGAGTTTAAAGAGAAGCTCCCTATTAAAGGTTATAAGCGAGGTATTATTAAGCTATACTACTATATATCTACCTATATAAGTATACTTATAAAGCTAAATACTAGTCCTTTAACTATTTTAAAAGAAGAGATACCTAAGAGTTAGCTAAAGGTAGAAGTAGTAATATTAAATATATTAAATAAAAACCTACTTTAAACCCTCTTATATATTATCCTCCTTCTAAATAGGTATTAAAAGACTTTAAATTTAATTATTAACTATTCTATATAAATATAATTATAACTCCCTATAAAATAAGAGTTAGGATAATCGCGGAGTAGAGTAAAGATAAAGTATTACTACTTATTAATCTCTATTATAAAAAACTTTAGTCTAGACTTAAAGTAAGATATTTAATTAATAGTATATCTAAACTTACTCTAATATATAATATTGATAATAATATTCTAGGTATTATAAATAATAAGTATTTATAGACTACTATCCGCTAATATATAAAGTAAGGACTAAGAAATATAAAGATCTTAGTTATAATATAAGATAATATTAATTAATTAAGTTTCCCGCCCTTAATATGATATACTAACTTATAAGTAGTAAATATTAAATAATAAGCCTCTTTTAAACCCTTTAAACCTCTCTTAATATTACCTCTTACTAATCTAACGCCTATATTAGTTAGGGATCTTCTAATATCTAGCTACTATAATCGCTTCGCGTCTTACCTAGAGGTAAATCCTCTAAATTTAAAGCCGTATAAGTTACTTTTATTCTCCCTTAAGCTCTAAGTCTTTCCTTTATCTTTATATTAATATTAATAATTAGATCCTATTAAGTACTTATATTACTCCTTCTAAGTATATAAATATTACTCTAATAATAGTATAGCCTAGTAGTTATTATATAGTAAAAAGGTTAAGAAAAGTCTATAATAGGAGTAAAAGGAGAGAGGGGATAAAAGATATTATATAATATTAATATAAATAAAAGTAGAAGTTAGACGCGTATATTAGGCTAATAATATTAGGCTAATAATATTAAGCTAAAGATATTACTATTTTTTTCCTCTATCTTATTTACTCCTACTTAATCCTATTATTTAATATAATAGAACCCTAAGCTTAAGTAAAGCTAAATAAACCTAAGGAGAGTAATAGATATTCTAATATTAGTAATATAGATATTAACGCTCTATATATTAGACTTATCTTATATAAAATCTTCCTAATTAACCTTCTTAGATTCTAGTATTCTAGGGATAACTAGTTATATAAGTATAAGTAAGATAAAATAGTACGCGCGGCTTAATTCCTTAAGCTCCTAGAGTTCTAGAAGAGTATTAATATAAATACTCTATTACTACCCTAAATATAATACCTTTATACTACTAGTAGTACTTATATATTCTTATTATACTACCCTTTAATATTAGCTCGCTAAGTACTCTTAGAATATAAAATAGGATTAGGGAAGGTAGGATTTATAATCTTAATATATAAGCGCTTTAACTAATTAATATTATATTAAGGCGTAGGAAGCTATTAGATATATAATTCTTTATTATTAATTATAGTATTAACCATAAAAAATACTTTAAGAATAGTATAAAAAACTTAAATATTATTATTACTATAAAGACGGCGCGGCCTTAGGAATTAATATCTTATAAAAAGTTAATTTTATTATATTCCTACTAATTAAAGTTATAAAGATTTTAATACTTATATAATATATATATTATTAATATTCTTTATACTAAGCGATAATATCTCTTTATAACTAGTAGAACTTAAAGATCTCTTAGGTTTTAATAATCTATATATTTAGCTTATTAGTAAATATAGGGGAATAATAGACACGAAGCTTACTTTACTTATAAATACCTTACTAGATATAAATATACTTAGGGATAGAAGATACCCTAAAGTATAATTTTTAAAGAAGGGTAAAGTTATTTATATAAGATAATAAGGCTTCTTAACTATTTAAAGTACCTTAATCTAGAATCTAATTATATAATAGATATAGATAAGATCTAAGAAAGTATAGAATACCTTTACTAAGATATATAAGTAGATATACTAGAAAAAGGAAAAGTTAATAAATAAAAAGATAGTTAGCTACCTCTACTATAATTTAGCTATTATAAACGAAAGTTATATTATAAAGAATACTAGGAAGTACTATAAAGGATACTACTAAATATAGAAATAGATAGACTAAGATACCGCTTCTAGTTTACTACTTTAAGCGGTATAATTATTAACGTTAATCCCGCTAATATTATAGGACTAATAGATATTTTTAGTAGTCCGTTCTTAAAAGCTAGGCTTACGGCCTTAGATAAGACTATTAATAAATTAATAGAAAGCCTAGGAGATATAGTTATTATATTAACTACTCGCGATTTAATTAAGACCTTTATTAATCTTCTACCTAGCTTCTTTATTTAGAGGTATAAGCGGAGTTATTAAAATAGAGAGCTACTTATAAAACTTAAGTTATACTAGCGATAAGTATAAAGTAAATTCCCTAAGAAATACTAGGCGGCCTTAAATAGGAATATAATATAGTAGAAGCTATTAAGTAGAGCCTAATAAGAATAAAAATAGAAGAATTAAAGTAATTAATATTAAAAGCTAAAGATATTTAGGGAGGTAAATCCTAAGATACTAATGACTATAAATTTTAAATTTATAATTAACGCCGCGAGAATACTATAATTAAATAGTAATCTCCTATTCTTATATACTATTACTTATAAAGCTAAGTAGAACTATATAAATAAAGTAATTTAAAAGATATATAAAGACTTTAAAACTACGCGTATAAAGAAAGGCTATATACTTAATTAATTCTAATTATAAATTATAGAATATTACCTAGAGGTTTAATAAGTAGGAATAATCTAGTAAAGCTACCTTAGTAAGAGTATTATAATAATACCTTTATTTATAGAAACTATCCTTCTAATATAAAGAGTAAGTTCTTTAATTACCTAAATATAAATAAAGGTATAAAATCCTACTTAACTTCCTCTTTACTTTAAGAATATCTTTATATCTTTAATATACTACGGCGAATACTAATATTTATTAATTTAGTATATCTATAAGTCTAAAGATCTTAACTAAAGTCTATATATAGAGTTTAGAGTTTTAAAGGCGTAAAAGGCGGTAAAGGAAGCCTATTTATAGGAGAGAGACCTTAAATTAGGTAAACTACTTTGTAAGGAATAACTAGATATACTAATAGTATTCCTAAAGATAATAGGGACTATATTAACCCTTATAAAGACTACTATTATAATAATTATAGACTCTAATATTTAATTTAATCCTATATTTATAGGTATTAAGACGCTATTAATATCCCGGTTATATAGAATAATTAATATTATATATTAATAGTATTATATATTATACTTATATATAGAGCTTAATACTACTATTTATAAGACTTAGGTATCTATAAGGTTAAATATTTAAAGGTAGAGTAATATATATTAATATATATTATTCTATTAAGGATAACTTAGGCGGATTTAAGCTAGATTAAGGTGAAATATAGTCTTAACCTTATAATAAAATACGCTTTTAATAGAAAGTTAATATAAAAGGATTTATTTACTAAAGTTAAGCTAAAATTAGGCTAAGTTAAGCTAGAAAATTTTAATATCTATATTAATAAATAGTAATTACTAGTTCTAGAGACTTATAAGCAGGATATTTACTATCTTATAAAATTAGCGATTATAACTCCTACTTAGAAATACCCTTATAAGCTTAATAAGAAGTAGGTATAAAATACTTTATATCTATTAAATAATAGCTACTAATAATTATATTAAACTATTAATATAATTAAGTTTACTATCTCTAGGCTACCCGTTTATTATACTATTATATAGACCGGCTTAAAGCTTCTCTACTAGAAAGAAGATCCTATACTTAAAGGATATAATATAAGGATTAGTAAGGATATAATAAAGATTAATACCTATATCTTAGAGCCGCTTAAAGTCCTATTTATAAAGAATATAATAGTAAAGCCTTTATACTCTAGCTATTAGTATTTAAGAGGTAAAGTCTTCTTCTTACCTAATACTACTCCTTTTAAATCCTAGGGTATTATTATCCTTATATTTAAGGACCGCTCGCCCCCTCCTACCTATAAGTAGATTAATAACTTTAAGAGGAATTTTCTAGATCTTTACCGCGGTTATAGCGGTATTATTATAGAGTATAAGCCTATAATTATTATAAGAGAGGCCGACGACGCTAATATAATTACTAAATATTTCTAGTAAGCTAGCGATAAAGCTAATACTTAATTATAGATAATTATAATTATCCTATTAAATAAGGCTTCGGATATATATTACTACGTAAAGAAAAATTATAACTACCGCTTTAGGGTTATATTATAATATATATAGGCTAGTTATATTATTAAAAATACTCTTTAGTATTACTTAAACGTCCTAATAAAGTTTAATTATAAGCTAGGAGGTACTACGTTAATAATTAAGGCGGTAAGTTAGCCTTAACAAATAAGTATATATTTATTAGCTAACTATTCCTAGAAAATGCCGTACTTTACTATTCCTATTATAATTATTAGAGCCGACGTCTCTTATATAGTAATAGGTCTTAAGTAAGCGTCTATAACTACTATAACTATCTTACTTAATAAGACCTACTCTTACTATAGTATAGCCGTCTAGTCTAATAGTTCGCGTATTAAGATAATTACTAGGATTAATATTACTAGTATACTTCTTCCTCTTATAGATTAGTAGATTAAGAATATTAGCCGTAGCTAATTACTAAAGTATATTTACTATTTCCGCGATAGTAGTTTTAAGGCGTAGTATATTAATACTCTAAAAGATAAAGTTATAGATATAAAGCTCGTCTTTAATTAGCTTAATAATAAGGATCTATCTTATATAGTAAGTTTATATTAATTAATTTATCTACGGTAAATACTAATCCTTTATATAGCTTAAGTTTACTATTATTATAGCTAAGAAGTAATATTATATTTACTTCCTTCCCCTAGCAGGTCCTATATCTAATAAGAACGGAAATCTAGTACTAGGGGTTATTATTAATAGAGACGTTACTTACCCCTTTAATAATAAGGTCTACCTCTACTTATACTCTATAATTTAGGGTATAGCTTAGCTAATATATTACTCGATTATTATAGATAAGATAGGCGTTAATATTAATAAAACCTAGATAATACTTTATAAGTCCTACTATTAATATTAGCGAGCTACTACCCCTATCTTATTATATATAACAATCCTAGCGTTTAGAGATAGAGTACTAATTATTAATAGTCCCCGCTATCTACTACGCTTACCTAGCGTCTAAGCGAGGAGAAACTTATATTAATATAGTATACCCTAATTATATAAAGCTACTTATAGATCGTACCTAGTATCTTAGTAGGGAGGTATCTTTATACTTAGCTAAGATAAAGTTAGAGACTAAATAGCCTAAGCTACTACTATTCGCGCTTATAAATAATAATTATTTAGGTATATAATTTATCTAAGACTACTTTTCTAGTACTTTAAGTCGCTTTATACGAATTAACGGCCCTAATATATTAATTATTAATAATACTAGTAAGTGTATATTTTCTCTACTAATAGCCTATTATAAGTAAATATAGCTTACTATATATACCGGCTCTCCTAGTTATTTATAAATATATATATATACTATATATACTTTTCCTAGTATAAATAATAATTATAGATAGGAAAATAACTAGTAACTAAAATATTATATTATTAAAATTATTTACTATTTATTATTCTTCTATCTAGGGTATAATACGGTATACGCGTTACTCTATTATTATAAATAAGATAAGCGTCGATATTAGTAAGTTTTAGGCTATAATAACTAGGATTAATATCTATAAGATACTTCTTCCTCGCGTAGATTAATAGAATAATAATAGTAGTAATACTAAGTATAAATATTAAAAAGAGGGTTAGTATAAGTAATAGCGCGTTTAAGCTAAATTTAAGCTAAGTTTAAGCTAAATCTAGGCTAAATCCGGCCTAAATACGCTATTAAATACGCTATAAAAGCTAATTAGCCTTTATTTTAATTCTTATCTTCTCCTATCTATCCTTTCTTTATTTAATAATCCTTTATTATTAATATAATTACTATTATCTACGTATTATTCTTCTATATATAAATATAACCCCTTCTTTAAATAAATAAAAGTTATCCTATTTAGAAGTATATAGACTTCCTTCCTAATCTAGATAAACCGCGTATATAGCTAATTAACCTATTTGTCCTAGGATAAATTTTCCTTAGATAACGCGCTTTCTAATTATTTAAAGCCTCTAAGGATAAGAGTAAAGTATTAAAGGACCTACGCTATTATTAATAATAATAACTTAGGGATATTACTATTATAGATATACGCTATAATATACTATTAACTAGTAACCTTATATAATACTTATTAGTATCTTAGTCCTCCTTAGTTATTTTATTTAATAATGAGAATATACGGGAAAAAAATAAGTATAGACCTTGCTCCCCTTTATTTTAATTATAATTATAAGGGAGTATACTCACGTCGAGTTTAAAGTATTCTAAAGCCTTTAATAGAGACCCCCCGTTATTAGTATCCTCCTATCCTTTATAAATACCTAACCGTAATAATCTATCGCGTAGGGGTTAATACCTTTAGGGTTAGATACCTTAACGCCTTAAATAGGTTTTAACTCTAGGGCACGAAGCGGTTGTAGTAAATACGGTACTATATATCTAGGCGATTATAGTTATAAGCATTTATAATAAAGGGTATAGGCTATAAGCTAATATATAGTAGAAGGTATAGCTAAGTATACTAATTAGGAAGATTTAGATAAAGATTATAAATTATCTTAGAAAGGTAGAAGGGTAGTATAACTATAATATCTATAAAATACTAGTATTATAAGAGGTAAGGAAAGTTAGTATCTACTATACTAAATCTAAGTTAACTTACTTACCCTAAGCTAGATTTATAATAGAATTAGCGAAATCCGCGGCTATATAATAGAGAAGGCTTAAGATATTATATAGAGCTACTATACCTTTATTAGTAGTTATAATAAGTATATAAAGATACTCTTAAAAGGAAAGGCTTTTCTAAGTATTAATATTTATAATATAGGTTCTTAAATTAAATCTAGGACTTTTATTAACCTAGTCTTAGCTAAAGCTACTAAAGGCTTTCCTAAGTAATATAGTTACTAAGATAATTACTTCCCTATTTTTCCTTAATAATTATAGAAACCTAGGAAATGATAAATTAATAAAGTATATATTTAATCCCTTAATATTAAAATTAATAATATTAATATTAATAATAATAATAATCTAGTATATAATTAAGGAATATTAATATAGTTTATAATAGATAGTAAAGTTTAAGGGTTAGATTATTAAGAGTATAAGCCTTTAACCTTAAATCCTAAAAGCTATACTAATAAGATCTTTAAAACCCTTTAAATAAATTAAGGAGATATAGTACTATTAAAGGGTAGGTAGATAAGAGGTAACTAGAATTATATTACGCGCTATTACTATCTAAATTTTAAGTATAAACGAAGATTATAATAATAAGGAAATTATAAACTTTATATTTAAAAACTCGCTTAATAACCTTAATAACCTAGATTATAAGCCGGACTCTAATAATTTAATCTAAGGATAATATTATAGTTTAGATAATACTCCCGTTAATAGAAATAAAAAGGGGCCTTTAATTAGTAGATTAGAGTTAACTTAGAAGGAAAGTTAATATATTATTAAATTTAAACGTAGGCTAATATTAAATAGTAGGCTCTATTAAATAGTACTCTAATATATAATATACTAGTAAGAGTATTATAACTAATATAGGGAATAGGAGAAATACTAGATAGTACTAATAAAATATAAGTTAGTAATATTTAGGCCTAAGTTAGCCTAAGTTAGCCTAGTATTAGGCTACCTTTCCCTCTTTAAGCCTAACTTCTCTCCCACCTTAGCTAATAGAGAAGTAGGTAGATAAAGAGGAATAGGAATAAAGGTAGGAGTAGGGCTAAGAGGAGGCTATTTATAATAAAGTATAATCTTAATTAAATTATAATAGCTAGGTATACTAATAATTTTTAATTATACCTAGTCTTTATAAATAATTATAGTCGTAAAGTAAAAAGACGTAGTAACTATTAAGGATATTTATCTTTCCTAGGGTTATATATTAATTATACGCTAACCGTTAGTTAATAAATAAGTTACCTAGGATCCTACTAGTACTAATATAGAGCCTAAGGTAGTAGGCGACGAGTACCTTACTAAAGTTAAAGGAGTAGCGAAGTAATAAAAGATAAAGCTAGGCCTTATATATATAACTTAGATAAAAAAGCTAGGGATAAAGAAGAATAGCGCTATTATATAGTATTACTAAACTAGGCTACTAGAAACTATTATAAATAATAGTATAGAGTATTAAAAGTTCCTAAAATACGCGCGGTTAAATAGGGAGGTTAAGTTAAGACTAAGTAATAATTAAGACTATAAGTCTCTATAATAATATAAATAATTTATTAATCTATTTATTTACTAAGGAGTAGTTAGAAATAATACTATATATATAAACTACTATACTTACTATTATAAGAGTAATATTACTATTATATTTTAACTTAATAATATTAGGGTTAGTAGTAAAAAGGTACTATATAAAATAAGTATAGATAATAATATAATAGAGGTTTATAAAGATAACTATATACGCGTATATAATAATTAAAGTTACTAATTCTACTATATCTATATACTATAATATAGTGTTACGGATTTTAGCCCCTAGCGCCTAAGAGCTAGCACTTATACTTAATAGTTCAGGGCGCCTCTAGCCGCCCCTAGCCGTTAGGGCTTCTATCCCTAAATTACTAATATAGTAAACTACTAGCTTTATAATATATAATTATACTTAAATATATAATAGAACCTTAACTAGTTAGTATAAAGTTTTAATATATATTTAAGTAGAATTAAATTATAAATCCCTCCTTTTTTAAAGGAATATTAGTAGATTAATTTCTTTATAAAGTTATACCTAGACCTTTTAAAGGCCCTTATAAACTATTAAGACCTCCTTATAATTAAAGAAAGCCTAATTACCCTTACTACTTAATTAATAAATAATTAGTAAGTAATAGTTATATTAATAAAAAGGGGATTATTCTAATAAATAAAATAAAGGTTAAAAGAGGGAAGGAAGTTAAAATAGGGGTATTAATCCTTTTATAAAAGTAGGAAGTATTTAATCTACTAATAGTTATAATAAGTTACTAGATACTAAGAAAAGGTTAATATATTTTAATTATAAAAAGAAGGGGTATTATAATAAAGACTATTATAGGCCTAGGATACCTAGGAACTTAAATACAATACCTATTAATATTATTAGAAAAGGGACTATTAAACTAAAAAAAGGAAGCGCGCCTCTATCTAGACCTTAATATTAAGGCGCTTACTTATTAAAAGGGGTTTATTATTAATTCATAATATTAATATTAATAGTTCTATTAATATATAAGGTATATAAGATTATATAGACTTCTTAATAGATATAAGAGTAGAGATTAATATTATCTCTTAAAGCTTTACTAAGTAATATAACCTAAAACCCCTAGAGGGCTATTAGCTACTAATTCTTAAATAGATAAATAGTTAATTAGTCTATTATTATAATATATACTAGGTAGAGTACTATCTTATTAATAGCTAGGGATAGCTAGGTTAATATACTAGCGTATTTTATATAATTAAGAAAAAGGGGTTACTAATTATTCTTAGTATACCTACTTTATTAGAAGTAGGGGTATAAGTAGACCTAAGGAGTTAAAAGTAGTAATTTCTATTAGACTCTACTAGTATATTTATCCTAGAATTATAAGTATTTATTAATACCTTTAAAGGTAAATTAGGAATTTATACTATTATTTATACTAGGTTATTTTAGACTAACCGTTAAGTTAGGTTTTAATACTATAGATTAGTACCGACTTAAATACTTAGTACCTATTTAGGTACTAACCTAAATACTTAGTATCTACTTCTAGTACTAACCTAAAAAGCCCTTAGTACCTTAGTAAGTTAGGTTAGATTAACCTAACTTATTAAGGTATTACTAAGAAGCTAAGCCGCTAATAAATTAATAAAGGATTAATATAATTTCCTTATAAGATAAATTTAAATACTTTTATATTATTAGGATTTATCTTATACTTAATATTTATTACTTATTATTTTATATAATATAATAGTTAGTATTACTATTCTATATTACTCTTAATTCTCTTACTATTAGCGCCTAGAATATATTAGTCCCTTTAAGTCCTTTAGGAGTATCAAATTTTATAGGCCTTAGTAATAAAGCTATTTAATTAGAATTTAATAATCTTAATATAAATAATTTTATATCTAGTAGTCTTCGTCCTAGCTAATTTATAAGTTAGGTTAGATAGGATATATTAGATAAATCCTTTTAAGAAAAGAAAGTACTTCTCTAGAATACTATTAAAACTATTAAGGAAGATTTCCTAGACTTAATTCTAATAAAGAATAATAAATTTATTAAATAAAGTTAGTATATTAAAGTCTAGTTTAAAGTATAATAGTAGTAAACTATTATTAGTTAAAGTATTAAAATAAAGTTTAGTATTAGAATTAAAGATCTACTTTAGATTAAGAAGATTATATTAGGTAAATAAATTAATATCTAAGATAACTTTATCTAAATTACTTTAATAGTTAAGGGATTATTAAAGATTACTTATAAGAAGTATAAGAAGCTTTTAAACTACCTAATAATAACTAGTAATTTAAGTATGTTTAATATAAAGAAATATACTTAGATAAATAAATATTATTTATAAAAGCGGATTAATCTATTATTATAAATAGAACTTTCTTTACCTTAGGTAAATTATCTAAAGTAATATAAAATAGTAATATAAAACTAATTCTTTAAAATAATATTAAAAGAAAAGTAATACTAACTTTTCTACTAACTTTTCTTAAGAAAAGTAGAATAAATAATTATATAAATACTTTCTCACCTTAAATTAATCTTTTTATACTATTAATTAACTAGAGTTTTAGTAATTATTATTAATAGCCTATCTAGATTTAACCCTAATTTATTATACTAAATTATAGAGTATAATCTTTCTAGATTTTCAAGGAATATATATAAAAATTAAAGTAGATTTAAAGTATCCCTAATATAATTCTCTTATACTAGATACCTAGTCTCGTTTTTAAAAGGTCGCCTATTTTAGAGTACTAGTCTATTAGGTTAATACTAATTTTTAATATTAAGAATACCTTATTACTTTTATACTATTTAATATTTATTATTCTAGGTATTTACTTATAATAAAATTAATAAAGATATTAACTATTTATAAAATTAAAGATTAACTTTTCAAGATTATTACTAATAATACTAGTAATAATAGAATATTAAAAGATAAACTAGAGAAATCTCTTACTTAATATAATATCTAATAGGATAAATTATAAAACTCTATTCTTTATATAACTTATATCTTTAACCTTATAATATAAGATTTTATTAAAGCCCTAGATTTAGAAGCTTTAAATAATATGATAGTATTATTAGAGGATACTTAAATTAAAGATATTTAAGTAAATATAAGTCTATCTACTATTATTAAGAAGGTATAATATAATAGAGGTAATATAAATAGGTAATATATTTATTAATATTTATAATAATTCTACGCTCTTATAATAGCTATTAATTTATCTCTTTAATAAAAGCTTAGTTTTTAATAGCTATAAAAAAGCTCTATTAGAAGACTTAATACTTTATTATATATATTAGTTATATAAATCTATTAATTCTTAGGTAGATAAAGATATAATTAATCTAAAAGTTAATTAGATTAGCCTTAATAGATATAAGTAGTTAATTATCTTACTACTTAAAAATATATTAAATCCTATTTATTAACTTACCTTAATAGTTTCTTAAATAATAAATATAAGTATATATTTAAGGTTCTAATTATATAATACCCTTTTTAACTATTTTAATTATACTAAAATAATAATATATAATAGTAGGATACTTAGTAGAGTAAGTATTATTAATATTTATAAAGTAGCCTTAGTAAAACTTATTAAGTATTATTTTAAAATAGAAGGTAAAGATAGATTATTATATAACCTTACTAATATTCTAGACCCTTTTATAGAACTAAGTCTATATAAAACTTAGAATAAATAAGAGGTATTAAATAATAATAATAATACTTTAACCTCTTATAAGGAGATATATAAAAATAAATTTACTAACTACTTTTATAAATATTATAAGATAATGCTAGTTACTAGAAGGATTAATATATAAGATATATAATATATTAATAAGGTAATATAATATATTAATATATTAATTTTTATACTAACTAATAATAGCCTTTATTAAGAGTAAAGAGAAGTCTACTTTAATATCTAAATTATAAGTCTTTATTATAAAGCGAAGCTATTTAATACTTTTATTCTAAAAGTCTATTAAAGGATATTCTTATATAGAAGTATTAGAGGGATAATACTTTAACTTATTTAAATCTAATATAAATAGCTAAGGGTATCCTTTTATATCTAATATTACTTATAAATATTAAGAGAGTCTTTAATCTTACTTAAAGAGTATATTTATAAGATTATATATAATTAAATTTAGAGTTTATAAAATAAGTAATACTTTAAAGTATTATAATTATACTAGAAAATACTAGTAAAAATTCAAGATTTTTATGTTAGAAAATCACCCCTACTACCTAGCGTTTAGTAGGTAATATAAATAGTAGGGAGTATATTAGATATATTAGTAGCCGGCCTGTATATATAATAGTAATATTATATAAATATACCTATTCTAATAGCGTTCTATACCTAGTAATAAGACGGATATTTCCCCCTATTTAGGCCGATATTAGACACGTTAGTAGGTGACGTGAATAGTAGGGTTTTTAGCCTATAAATACGATAGTATTAGCTATATTATATATATATACTAATAGACCGCTATAGACTATTCTAATAGTATTATCTACCTAGTAATAGTACGGATATTTCCCCCTGTTCAGGCTAATAGTAGACACGTTAGTAGGCGTTATTATAGAATAGGTAAAATATAAACAATACTAGGATTTTTATTATTTATAATCTATATTCTAGCCGTTAGCGTATAGAATTTAGTAGGTAAATCTATTTATTCTAAAATATCTTTAAACTATTACACTGATTTTTATTATTTTTAAAGTATATAATAGTTATAAGTAAGCTATATAACTTAATTTAAGTAGAAAATATTAAGGAGTATAAGTATAGACGTAGGTAGAATATAAAGAAATATCTGAGTTCTAATATTCGCGCTAGTCCTAGAGGGGTAACTAGGGGACTTATTAACTAACTAATAAGTTATAATAAGCTTAGGGTCTGAAATTAGGGATATTCTATTATAGTAAGAAGATTATAAGTTTAAATCTTAAAGAAGCTCTTATTAAGTCCTAGGATATTCTTTAAAGAGAAGAAGATATAAATTAAAGGATTAATAAAGGTAAAGATCCTTTTAAGTTAGAATTAGTAGATATCTTAAAATAAATAGATTAATAGTTATTATTTTAAAGTTAGTTAATAATTAAATAATATATTTATAAAGTAAGTTTAATTTCTATATATAAATATAAAGGTAATATAAGAAGGTAATATTATTCTTTATCTTACTAAGAGTATTATAATATTAGAAGTATTATATTATCCTAGACCTATCCTCTACTCTTAATATTATAAAACCCTTACTACCCTTAATAATTAAATAGTATAATATTAAAGCTCTTTATTAATTCCCTTATAAATTATAAATCCCTCTTTATTATAATAATATATTTAGTATAAATATAAAGTAGATTTAAATCTATATTATAAGATATATTAGTAAGTAAATAGTAATATAAAATAGTAATATACTTACTTAAGAGATAGGATATTATAAATACTTTTATAATATCTTATAATACTATTAAAGCTAAACTTAAAGTTTAATATAAATTTATACTAATTCTTATAATATCTATAATTACCTCCTTTATAATATAATTAAATAGTAGCTTTAAGATAAGGTTATTAATAGTCTTTTAATATTATTTTATCTCCTTTAAAGTTTTAAGACCTAAGTTAACCTTATACTTTTATCTTATAAATACTACTAGTTATAAAGAATTAATTAATTATACTTTAATATATTATCCTTTTATATTACTTTTCCCTTCCTTCTTAATAATATATTCCCCCTTCTACTTTATATAAGCTTCATCCCTCTAACTTTCTTAACTAGTAATTATAGTATTTTATTAGCTATTTATACTATCTACTTATTAATATATAGAGTAAGAAATATATTATTAAATAATATTATAAGTCTACTTAGTATAAGCTATTATTTAAGTTATTAAAGATATCTAATAATAGATAAAAGAAGGAATATAAGATTTAAAAGTTTTAATATAAGGTAAAGTAATATTAAGCGGAATATTCCGCGTAATTATAATATAATTCTAGGTATAATTACCCCTTAAAATCTTCTTTCTAACTCTTTCTACCTTTATATACTTAAGATATTATAATAAGATAGGTTATTAATATATAATAAATATTTATTATTAATTATATTACTTAAATATATTATTAAATAGATAAGTTAATATAATACTTTAATAATATTAAGTCTTCATAACTAGAATCCTAAATATATTATAAGTAGAGAATAGGTAAAAGACTAGGATAATAATAAGAAGCTATTATATATAAAAGTATCTAATAACCGCGTAGTAGTATTAAAAAGGATTAAGAAGTCAAAGGAATTAGATATATAAAAGTTAGCTTCTAAGGAAGATTATATAAAGGTAGTAATAAGAGTTAAGGATATTATAAAGGAGAAAAGATATGAAAGAGGGATTTATAATAATATAACTAGGTAATATAATACTTCCTAAATAGCTAATATTATATAATAGAATATTTTAAGATAGAGTTACGCCTTAAAGATAATAAAGAGGCTATTAAAGAATAAGCTAAGCTAGATAAATTAGTAAATTATATAAAGAATATAAATAGTATAACTAATTTTATAAAAGAGGTTAATATATAATCTATCTTTAATCCTATCTTCGAATTAATATAACTTTTAGAATACTTTTAAGAAAGATATAAATACTATTAAGCTTAAATTTACTAGGTTTAATCTATCAATCTTATAAATTATTAAGTAAAGGATTATATATTATAAAGGTCTAAAAGAGTTAAAAGATATTAAGGACCTAGATATTATAAATACTTATATTAAGTTTATATAATAGTATACTAACGCGTTTAATATAAAGGAACGCGTTATACTTAACCTTATATAATAGAATTAAGATAAGGAGGGTATCTTAATTAAGGTTAGTATTAATAGGAAAGAAACTAAGTATACTATTAAGGAGGATAAAAAAGAGGATAGGGAGTATAAGTTAAAAGATACTAGTAAGACTAATAGTTATAATAAGGATAATAATAGTAAGTATAATAATAGTAAAGAGGATAGTAAAGTATAAAAGGATTATAAGTATAAGATTATAAAGATATCTAACTAGATAGATAAGCTATCTATTATAAATTATAAAATAATTATATTACCTTTTTATATTATTAAAAAGAATTCTTAATATTATAATCTAGTAAAATACCCTAACTAAAACTAAAGTCTTAGTAAGTTAGGTTAATACTTTAGTACTAATACTTAATACTACCCCTTTTAAATACTTAGTACTAACTATTAGTACTAACCTAAATACTTAGGCTAGGAATTTTGTATTAACTCGCTAAGAGTCGAGTTAGGTACCTAACTCGAGTTTAAAGTACTAACCCGACGCGGTTAGTCTAATCTATCTCTAAATAAATTTCTCTTATTAAGTTAAAATAGATTAAGAGGGGCGCCTTTTAAAGGAGCTATACAAGTAACTTAAATACTATAAGAGTAATATTACTTAATATTAACTTTCCCGCCTTAATATCTAGATACTCCTTCTTTAAGTAGTTTATTAGAGCTGTAGTAATAAAAGAGTAGTATTTAATAAACCTTCTATAAAAGTTAATAAATCCTAAAAAGATTTAAATATCTTTAATACTCTAGGATTTAAGCTAATTAATTATAGTCTTAATATAATATAGGTCTATATATATACCTATACTACTTATAATAAAGCTAAGGAATTTTATTTTAGATATTATAAACTTATATTTCTTAAAACTAATATAGAGCTTAAACTCTTAAAGGTATTAGAGTACCGCCTTTATTACTTTAATATAAGAGCCTCTATTTTATAAATAAACAAGATTATTATTAAGATAGACTATATAGAATATATCTAAGAGTCTTATTAATACCTTATTAATCTATACTTAAAATAAGGTAGGAGTATTAGTTAGCTTAAATAGTATAATTAAGTACTTAAAATAGCTATACCTTATATAAAATACGACCTTCTATTTATTATCCTTTTAGATTTATAGTTAATAGTAAGTATGTTTGAAATCTAACTTAATTAGATACTTTATACTAACTAACCTTATTAAGGTCTTATTAATTAATAGTAATAGATATTAATTCTTAATTATAATTTTATTAAGCGCTTTATAATTAATATATAAGCGTAGTATTCTATCCTTTTTAGGAATAAATAGTATTAGTATACCTACTAAACTTATAGAATAATAGATCTAGCCTTTCTCTAATACCTACTTAAAGTACTCCTTTAATATACTAAGCTCCTTTCTTAATAAGATATATAGGGGGTTAAAAGGAGGTTCTTAATCCTCCTTAATATTAATAGTATCATTATAGTATATATAATCTAATAGTATACTGATACTCTTAGTTAAAAAGATATTCTAGAACTTATTAAACTCCTTTAATAACTCTATATAAATCTCTAGTCCTTTAGATTCTTTATTAGGGTTTATTCCTAAGTATATAATAATATATATAATACTTTTAAAGTACTCCCTAAGATCTCTTTTAATATTAATATATTTAATAATACCTTTTATTTTAATAGGGAATTACTAGTTTTTTATAGGTTAGTCTATTTAAGGGTTTTACTCTTTTAGCTATAAATAACCTAAGTAAAAGTTATAGTTAAAATTAATTATAATATAAGAGGCGCTTTAATAATATTATATAAGTCATTATAAATCTACTAATTTAATTTTATTAATATAAAAGCCTAGTAAGAGTATTAAGTTCCTAACTCTATTATATAGTATATAACTAGAATTAGGATCTATTTTCTATTCTTACTCCTTTACTAGGAGTATATTAATATAATTAGTATAGTATATTCCCTTTAATAGTACTTAAGCTCTCCTTATATAGTAACTATAAGCCTCTTTATCTACTTTCTACCTTATACTATTATAGTAGATTAAATTTAATCTCCTCTTTATTAACTTCTTAATAGTAGTACTTATTATAATTATTATACTACTAAAGTAATTTTTAATAATATAACCTTTCTTATAATATTAATAGTACTTTATATTAGAATTAGTTAATTTCCCTAATTCCTCTTTTCTTTATTATTAAGGTACTAAAGATTTATAGCTACCCTAACCTTCCTACTTAATATAAGGGCTATCTTCTCTACTTCTTATATAAAAACTTCCTCTCCCTTAATATAATAGCGACTTTATTCAATAATAACCTTAGACTCTATATATATAAGGTATAATACCTATAGTTCTATCTAAGTTACTAATATAATAAGAGTATCTCTTATCTTTAGAATATTTAGCTATAAAATAATAGGGTTATATAAGTCCTAATATAACTTATTTAGTAGGTTATTATAAAGTATATAATTTATAAGAGGATTAAGCTATTATTTTATACTTAATAGATAATTTATAAAGTCTATAACCTCTTAATTTATCCTTTACTTTACTTCTATATAGTATCTACTAATTATTAAATATTAGTTCTTAGGATTCTTAATTCTATTTAATAGGAAGTTATTAATATAGTTCTATATCTATTACTCTTTAGGTATATCCTTAGTATATTTATATTATATAATTTTAGAGTCTAAGGCTAAGAAATATAAGATATATTAAACCTTAGATTAATTATCTAGAAAATATATTATACTAGCCTCTATTAAGTTAATAGTATCTTAAAATTACTCCTAATATTTATATATAGTCTTCCTATTATATATATAAAGGTCTTATAACCTAAGTATATAATTATATTATACTCTCTTAAGTTTTAGTTTATTAGTTATAGAGAGGTAATAGTAGTATATAAAAGCTACTATATTACTACCTTATACCTTATTCTCTAGATCTATTACTTATTATTATAGCTATTTTTTTTATTACTTTTTTATAACTTATATCTCTAACTCTTTAATTCTATCTTTTAGGGCTATATAGGTCTCTAGCTTTATAGGTATACCTAGGGCGGAGCCTAAATACTCTATTAGAGTATATCTTAAGGCCTCTTTATTAATTAACTTATCTATTAATCCTTAAGATATACTTAGCTTAAGAGTTTACTCCCTTATACTTTATCCTTCTACTATATCCTTTATAATATAGTTGTAATACTCTATTAACTATAGTTATTAAGAGCTAGGCTACTACCTCTATATAGGGTTTAGAGTAATTAGAGTATAAGAGTAATATATAATAATATAACTATTAAGTAGTTTAGATAATATATATCTAGAATTCTCTAGTTTATAAGTATTAAGACTAATTACTACTTCCTTCTACTTAGAGGATTCCTCTATCTATATAGTAGGAAAAGGGGTAACGCGGTACTACTATAATACTATAACGTAGTACCTAAGTACTATTATATATTGGTTCTTATACTATAGCTAAAGTTCTTAGCGCGATTAGCTTGTAGTTAATACTAGGTTAGTAGAGTAAGAGAAGGAAGAGGGAAAAAACTTTAGAAATTTAACACGTTTTAACTAGTAGAGTATACTCGAGGTAATATAAGCGAATTATATACTTCTACTAGTACAATTTTAGCTTAGATTTTAAAAATAAGATTTATTTTAAATTACAAGCGTTTTAGTCTATTTTAGATACTTCTATAACTCTTATCTTAAAAGCTTAATCTTAAAATTCTTAATACTAAGATTAGAAGGCTTAGGGTAAAGACTAGCTAATTATACTAGTTATAGACCCTCTTAGTAAATCGCGAGTAGAGGATTTACTAATGAATCTTTAATTATTACTTAAATTACTAGGATCTTTAAGAAGAGATCTAGAATTATTATTAGAAAATTAATCTTAGAAAGAGCTTAAATAATTTAATACTTATAAAACTAGCTATTAAACTTTTATCTTATATATATCCTATAAAGTAATCTTAAGCTACTAAGAAAGACTTAAGCTTAGAAGAAGACTTAGACTAATCTATAACTTAAGATATTATATTAAAGTAATAAACTCGTTTAAATTATTAAGTATTCTCTTTATAAAGAGTATAATTTCTATATTATGAAAGTAAATAAATATTAGATAAAGATAACTAGTTATCTTATATATATATTAGATCCTTTAATTTTCTTAATTTTACTATCTATTTTTCCCTTTTATTAAGATAGTCTTAGGTAATAGTCTTTAAATATCTCGTCTAAGAGCGATAGTAATTATAACGAGATACTCTAGCATACTTTTCAAGGATAGTAGAGTAGAGATAATAGGACCTTTTCAAGTATTTTCAAGTACTTTTCTCTATATTAGATAGCTAGGGTACCTATCTAATATAACTAGAATAGCTATATTATACTTATAAGGCGTAAGGATAATCTATAACTCTATTAACTAATTAATTAACTATCTTTATAATAGGTTAATACTACTATATATTATTTATAGAAATGTAATTTAAAGAAAGAGAGCCTACTCTCTATACTATAGCTTTCTATAGATTTTAGAAAGTTATAATTATTAAATACTATATAAGTATTAGTATTAGCTTTTTACTTTTAACTAATATTTTACTAAATTATATTAATATCTAAAAATTCTAAAAATATAAATAAAACTTATAAAACTTATTTTCTAGTAGATATCCTTATCTAGTATTAAAGGCTAGTAGTATTAAGTAGTAATTATAGTTATCTATTTATAATACTTTAGTACTAGCTATTAAGAACTTCTATATCTAATATAATACTATAAGGAGTAATTATCTATATAATAAAAGATATAGGTAGGAGAGTAAAATAATTATTTAGAAAGTTAGATATTACTATTCTTATTAACGATATAGATAGGAGATAAAAGGGAAGGAAGTATCTATAAGCCCCTATTTAAGGGGCCCTGTATCCCCGTACTAATAGCGCGTACGGTATAGTATACGCTAAAAGAACTGCCTACTAACTACTAATTAAGTTGAACGACTAATTTCCTATATAATCGTACCCTACCCCTAAAATCTTTGATGCTCCTCGCTCCTCGGCCTCCTTCGCGGATTTATGATGAATTGCAACCTACGATACCACATGTCTTGGGTCATGGGAGGCACATGGGTTTTGTGTACGTAGAGTATGATATTGGATATGGGAAAAGCATTGCATTGTTGTCCCTGCTTACTGGTAGACCCAGAAACTGCGTGATGAAAGCCGTCCGTTCAAGTGACTTCGAAATGAAGCTGGAAGCGTTCCAGAACAAAGCATGGTAAGTGAGTTGGCGGTGGAAGCCTAGTGAGAATCTATAAATGTATGCATTTCCGCGCTACTGAACTCGCGTTCCGTATTCAGGATCCTGCCGCATCAACCCATCGACATGATGTGTCACGGTATGCACAGTTGCACTGACCTAAGTAAGTCGAGTGAAGATAATGGAATGGGCGTGCGATACTTCATGCGCTGCGCATATGGGTTGTTCTCCCACTGATAAGCTTGAGCACGGCTTGGAAGCGCGCATAGGAACAGAAGAGCTGCATGATTTATGAATACTCTTCCGCTTCTTCCGCCTGTTGCAGCGTCTCTTAAAGTCCACCTAATTCTATAATCTCGCCAATTTCTTCTTCGCTCATTGCAAAATGTTCGAAGCACCTCGAACCTTCAATCCATCTGCTCAACCTTCATGATGAGGTCTCTCACTTTTACAATTGAATTCGTCGCGACCACCTTGTTTAGCCTCGCTGTGACCGGGTATACTCCAATTGATGCTCTTACCCTCAATCTCAACGCTACCAACGCCACCTACCTTAGTGACCTAGCGAAACACGAGTACATCATCTGGCCACAGGATGGCAGGAACCAGATACTTACAGACAAGACGACTTCCAGTATTAAGGTACTTGTCTGGCCCAACCCTGTCTGGGAATATGTAACACTATACGATGGCTTGATCTGGTGGATGACAAATTGCACTTTCGAGACTGCTTCCAAAATTGGCAACCTGCCAGGTGTAGGCCGCGCAATTTCCTGTCCATGGTAGATCAAACCTAATAGAGATCAGGTCGCCGATATTGAACTCAATAGCCCGGTTGAAATTGATGCCGACCAGCCAGTTACTGCTGGCGGAGAATCCAATGACGGCCCTTCACAGACCATCAAAGCAGGATCCACGGCAAGTCTCTACCAGTTTGACAAGCGCGACGCTGTTTTCACAACTCAAGTCCAAGCTCCGACTGACTTGAGAGTCCTTTCGCAACCCAGTGCCAACCCAAACCTGGCCGCCTTCGGAAATTATGTCTACGAGGATACCGGCGGTGAAGGTATCACAATCTATCACATTGAAAGAGGTATTGACCCGACTCACCTCGTATGTGTCGATCGCCACCTACCATTTCCTGCTCACGACTCAAACCCTGAACGATTCGAAGAATTTAGCCACTGACACATAAATAGGACTTCGAACCAGACCCCATGACGCGTGAGAGTCGAATTCGTTGGCTCTTCTCATTCTCCTATCAGCAAGGGGGGTGGGGTACGGAAACAGACGAGAGCCGTGATGGCCACGGCACCTGTGTAGCTTCTAAAGCCTTAGGATCAATTCACGGATCCGCTAAAAGAGCAAAGCTTGCGGTCGTAAAGATGCGTGACTACAAGCAAGGTGAAATCAGCAGCATCCTTGATTTGGTCTTGCGAGATATCGTGGCCAACGGTCTGCAGAAAAGGAGCATAGTGATGTTCTCGTGGTCTTCAGAAACGCCAGTCGATCCTATTAACCCAGGACGCGTTTGGGCACGAGTGAAGACCGAGTTCGAGCGCTTGGACGCAGCTGGTGTTCCGGTTGTTGCTTCTGCGGGCAATAGAGGGCCGAAAGCATTTAGGATGGACGTTGATCAAGCTCCCGCTGTTTTGTGGTCTGATCAAGCTCCCTTGATCATTGTAGGTAATGTCAACAATACAGGCTACAAGGCCCGCTTATCCAAGGGTGGACGCAAAGTCAACGTCTGGGCACCAGGTGAGAAAATAAAGTGTGCCGCAGTAAACCAGGGCCAAGTCGGCGTTCGAACCATTTCTGGGACATCTTTTTGTAAGCGTGCAGAAATTTGACGTCTTGATTCGTCGTCTTTCCGATTGGTGCATTGCTAACTGGGCGTCTTATAGCGTCGCCTCAGGTTGCTGGAGTCCTCGCTACGCTTCTGTCACAGGATCCTCTCCCGTTCTCCCTAGGCATGAACACGGCCCTCGAGGTGATCTCTATTCGGGCGAATTGGGCTCGAGTTGCGGGCTTTCCTGTCATTTGGAATGGTGTCACTTCCGTAGACAACCCTCCCGCCCAATATCTGGGCTCTGGTAATTCCTCCCAACGTGGAGTTGTGGTACTATAGAGACCACACAGGAGCCAGATTGGTTGATGATATATTAACAGAGTTGGTAAAACTTTGCCAACGGTTCGGTGCACCAATGATTTGACCAGTAGTTTCACTAATCGTTCAACTTGATTGGTGGTTAGTGTTGGAAATAAGCCCTTCTGCCAAGACAATAAGCGAGTGGCCACGTCTACAATCTTGTTGTCTCGTTGTCTTGTTCCTAGACACCTTTTCACCTTTTCAGACATCTAGAATAGTCAATGAATAGCCAAATCATCCATCATACCCCTGAGACCGTTCAACAGGTTATGAGCCCGGCTAGCGCTATTACTAATAAAGAATTGTGTCCGTGAACAGCCACGTTAGAGCTATTCAGAAAATATCGACAACAACACGTCTTTCCCACGTCACAGTCCTGAAAGAAGACAACTTCCTAGACTGGATCATCGACGTCAGAGCACATCTACGTAAAGAGAAGCTCTGGAAATACACTCAAGAGGTCCCTATAGGGGAGGATAAGAAGTCGTTATAGGAGGAGAAAGCATAGGAAGCGGCCGACTTTATAACTCCTACCATTAATCCCCTAGTTAAGTGAAAATTAACTAAGGAGGAATTTAATAATAGCTATCTAATAATTAGTCGGTTAATATTACTACTCGCCCTTCAAGGGGACGCATAATTTATAAGGCTAATAAGGGAATACTATACCCTTTTAGCTAATACTTTTAAAGATATCCCGGAATTCTTAATATATATTAAGGTATTAGAGGAGTAAATTAACGCTATAAAGGTTAAAATAATAGGCGATAAATATATACTCCTCTACCTATTAATAGCCCTACTAGAAGAATACTACCTACTAGTCTAATTATAGTTAATAATACTAGATATAACGGCGGAGAAGGTAAAAGATATACTACTAGAAGAATACCGCCGTACTAAGAATTATAAGAAGGAATAGGACACTAATAGTACGGTATACGCAGGGCGTTTCGGCAAGTAGTCTAGATAGGGTAGGCCTAAGGTAGGACGCTATCCTATTTATTAGAAGCTAGGGTATAAAAAGAATACCTATTAGAAGGAATATAAGGAACTTATTCCTAATTAGATAAAGGAAAAGCACTCCCGCTAAGATAGGGCGGGGGTGATAAGATATAATGGGGCGTTCTAGAGATATTCCCACGAAAAGGGGAGTCCTAGGCCTGTCGTAGGTAGGTAAATAGCCCACGGAGCGGAGACTTCTCAAGGAAAGGGGAGCTCCATTTGAAAAAACAGTTAATGGCCTATAACGGCCTTGGAACTATTAACCTAGTTAGTTATAGAACACTTAAATAGCCTAGTTAGTTACGGGAAAATCAGCTCATAGCCTATAACGGCCTTGGAACCATTGACCTAGTTGGTTATAGAAGAAAGAATAACCTAGTTAGTTATAGAAGAAAGGATGGCCTGGTTAGTTATAGGAAGGAATAGGGAAACAGGCTGGATTTAGCCTATAACGGCTAGGAAATCTCTATGAAATCTCCGCGTTAGACGTAATAGCAATGGAATAGTAATAGCGAGGTAGTAGTAGTAATAACTTAAGGGGAGTATTAGAAATAAGCCCTTCTACTAAGATAATAAGCGAGTAGCTACGTCTATAATCTTATTATCTCGTTATCTTATTCCTAGACACCTTTTTACCTTTTTAGATATCTAGAATAGTTAATAAATAGCTAAATTATCTATTATACCCCTAAGACTGTTTAATAGTTAGTAGGTAGTTCTTTTAGCGGTAAATTACAAAAATACTATACTTTTCAGGAATATTTTTAAAAATGCCACCCCTATATTTTAAAAATACTACACCGGGGTCTTACGTACCCTAGAAGCGGGCGTATAAGCCCCCTTACAGCGCGAAATACCCCGTAGTAGCCCCCGTAGCAGCCCCCGTTAGTTAGTTTCTAGTACGTCCGTCCCTAAGGCGCCTAGAGACCTCCTATATAAACCTCCTAACCGTCGCTATTATTATAAGGAATAATATTTTTAGTAGTAAAATATAATATCTTAAGGGGCTTATCCCTAGAGCTTAGGGTACTTAGCGCTCTTTTCTCAGGCTAGGTAATTACGTCGGGAGCCCTACTAAGGTAGCCGGACTATAGCGGCTACTACGGGGTCTTCTACCCGGAGTCTTAGGCCTAAAAGCGGCTCTAGGACTAATACGCCCTAGTTCTAGGATAGAGGTATAGTTTTTTTAAAATATAGGGGTGGTATTTTTGAAAATATTCTAGAAAAGTATAGTATTTTTATAATTTACCGTTCTTTTAGCGTATGCTATACTACACGCGCTATTAGTACGGCGATCTATAGCCCCTTAATAGGGGCCTGCAGGTAGTTTCTTCCCCTTTATCTCCTGTTCTTTAACATCTTTAGTATAGTAGTTTGCAAAGCTATTAATTTAACGCTAGTAGCCTGTAAATCGTCGAAGCTCCCCTACTTAAAATAGGTGGCAAGGCCTTAGCGACTCGCGGTAGTAGATATATCCTATAAATAATAGTAGATATCTTATTATAACTCCTGTTAATATCTTATAGCCTATACTATTATCTTGTAACCCCTATAAACGTCCTATTATAGGCTATACTATCGTCTTATAACCCTTGTAGACGTCCTATTATAGGTTATACTATCGTCTTATAAGCTCCGCAGACGTCCTATTATAACTACTACTATTATTTTATTAATAAAACGTCTACGGCGGCTACAGGCTATAACAAGACGATAGTAGGGGCTATAATAGGACGTCTACGGGGGCTATAAGACGATAGTATAGCCTATAACAAGACGTCTGCGAGGGCTATAAGACGATAGTATGGGCTATAACAAGACGTCTACGGGGGCTACAAGACGATAGCATAGGTTATAACAAGACGTCTACGGGGGCTACAAGACGATAGTATAGCCTACGACAGGACGTCTACGAGGGCTATGATAGGACGTCTGCGGGGGCTATAAGACGATAGTATAGGCTATAACAAGACGTCTGCAGGGGCTACAAGACGATAGTATAGCCTACGACAGGACGTCTGCGAGGGCTATAATAGGACGTCTGCAGGGGCTACAAGACGACAGCATGGCCTACGACTGGACGTCTACGGAGGCTACAAGACGATAGCATGGGTTATAATAAGATAGTAGCAGCGGCTACAGGGCTTACAGTATAGTAATAGCGGGGCCTACAGCATAACAGTAGTAGCGGCTACAGGGCCTCTAGTATAATAATAGTAGGGTCTATAATATAATAGCAGTAGCGGTTACAAGGTCTTTAGAATACTAATAGTAGGGCAGCATGACAGCACATCGGCAAACTGGGAAACCTGCATATTACAAAAATATGCGCATTATGCAGGCATTATGCGCACATGACTGATGCGCTCATGTGTCAGCCCTGGAGCTCGGAATGACACCGTGAGTTATAGAATGCGCATTTAGCAACTTTTAGAAATACTAGGTAATAGGACTAATAGGGGATAAGTCCTACTAATTAGCTATAATATAACTATATTAGGCTAGTACTAATTAGGTAATTATAATAAGGTACTAAGTCTTATTAGTAATAACTAATAGTACTAATACTTAGTAGGAGAATTAATCGCAGGCGTAATATAGGTATAGGAAACGGCGCTAGGCTAGAGGAGGGTACTCTACGCGTATATAGATTATATAAATTAACTGTATTTAAACCCTATATTATGCTAGCGTTAACGGCGTAGCCGCTATAACTCTAGCGAGCTTCCTATTTCTTCCTAGCGCTAGAGGAAAATCACGGATTTAAGGCCTTAAATCCGGATTTTCTCTATATAGGACTTTTAGGCTAGAATTAAAAAAACCTAAAATTTTCCTATTTATTACTAGTATTTACCCTGGAAAATGCGCTTTTAGCGGATTTACTAGCTTTGAATTTTCTATACTAGTTCCTAGTTTACTAATAAATAACCTATATAATAGAGATATAATATAACTTGAAAGGGATATTAAAGGTAAGGAAGGTTAATATTATAATACTAAAAACTATATAAAATAAGTACTTAATTAATTAATTAATTAAATTTATACTCGTGTCTACTAAACTATAAAGGTAATTACGGGCTTCTATAGACGACACTTTACGTAAGGGAAACCGTATATACCGGATAAAAACCCTTACGGTTTTTTAACTTAGTATCCTTCGTCTTTATTTACCTACGTATTATATTTATAATAAGTATAAATAGAGTAACGTGTATATATAAAGCTGCGACGTATTATAATACCTAGCCCGATAGCTAAGTAGTAAGGGAGGGAGGAAGAAGGAGGGGGGTAAGAGCGCTAAACATGCTCGATGTGCGAGATATACTAGACCCGAGGGGTATATAGCTATACTACCGCTAGCGAGAACTAGGGTAGTAAGCCTATCTATATTAGCTATTATAATATAGCTTAAGGGCCCTTACCGACTAACGTTAATATAGCTTAAAGGTCGCTTATACCCGCCCTATTAATAAGGAGTTACCGTTAACTAGTATAGTCTAGGTAACTTATAATAATATATTTTATATCCTATCTCTTATACCCGTATCCGTAGCTAGGTAATAAGAAGCCTAGGACCCTAGCCTTATATAGGAAATCTATAAGTCTAATTCTCGCTATACGGGCTTAGGTAAGTACCGAGCTCTCAGCTTTTAGGAGCTTACTATAGAGGCTGAGGCGGTTATCTTATAAACCTCTAACCTAGGAGACGCTAGGGGGGTTATATTTATTAAACCTCGCCTTATAATTATCCTATATTCTAACCCGCTACCTAGTTAACTAGCGGCGTATCTTATCCTTAATCTTCTCTTTATAACGGCTACTATCGCTTCGCTCGAGTTCCTTCTAGTTATTAAGGCTAAGGGACCGGAGTACCTACTCCCCTTTCTCCTTAGCGGTTATATTAGTAGCTACTAGCCTTCTACCTCTCTTTAATTATAGTTTCCTCTTAATACGGGCGTTCCTAATCCTTATTACTAGGTATATTCTTTATTAGGTATAGTACCGGAGGACCGCGCTATTAAGGGTTATTTATATAGGTATAATATATACTTCTACCTTAAGGACTCGTATTAGCGTGGCTTTATAGGCCCCTAGAATCCTCTATAGGTAGTTATTCTAGATAACCTTAAGCTTTTATATATATATTTTCTTCGCGTCGCGAAGACCTCCTAGTATATACTACGTAGATACGGCGTATATTATTACCGGCCTAATAACTATATTATATACCTACCTAGCTTAGCTTAGTATAATACCCTACGTTAAAGCCGCGGTTATTAATAGCGCTAACCCTTAATTAACTATCTTTACCTAGACTCTTTTAATATAAGGGCCCTAGCGGAGCTTCCTATTAATATAAAGGCCTAGGACCCGAATTTCCGCCTTAGGTCTAGTAACTACCGAGCCTAAGTTAACTACTACCTATATATTAAATCGGCGTAGTCGCCGCGAAAGATAGATTAGCTTATACTTCTATAGGGTAAAGTTAGCCCTATATATATTCGCCTATTCTAGGTATAGCTAGTAAGCGCGTTCTAAGGTCCTATAATTTAACTTTATAATATTACTGTATACTAGGAGGTAGATATCGTTAATAAACCTACCTACTTAGAGCCGAAGGTTAGTCCTAGAATAAGCCTTAATAAGGGGGGTATTAAAGAATAGAAATAGTATAAGCGAGATCGGTAATCCCTACGGTATACCTATCTCTACCTACTCTACTACGCTCGTCCTAGTACCTAACGTTAAGGATATAAACCTATTTATAAAGAAGCTCCCCGTCTAGTTAATAATTCGCGCGGGCACTCCCTTCTTCTTAAAGTTATAAAGGAGCCTCTAATACGAGACGTTATTAAAGGCTCCCGCGATATCTAATAATAGTAGACTAGCTATATTATTCTTCCCGTAGTCCTAGACTATATAAATAGCGTTAATAATAGTCTTAAGCGCTATCTTATAAGACCGTTTTCTTCTAGCCCCTATTTACTCTAGGGGTAAAAGGCTATAATCTTTAGTATAATAGCTTAGTCTCCCCGTAACTACTATCTTAAGGGCCTTTTTAAGCGTATTTAATAGCGCTATTAGTTAATATAACTTTAGTTCCGCGTAATTCTCCTTCTTCGGCTTCTAGAGGATTATCGTATTAGCCCTTTTAAACTCTTTTAGGTAGTATCCTAACTAGAAACACGCATTAAATAGGTGGGTAATCTTACCTAGAAGTCCCCCGGAGATTATATAAATAAACCTATTTAGTATACTATCTAGGCCTAGCGCCTTATCCTAGGCTGGGCGATAGATAGCCTTACGTACCTTATACTCTATAATCTTATTATTATTATAGATTAGATCTAGGTAGACTACCTCTATAATATCTTCTAGATCCGCTTAAGGGGGTAAAGGGAAGAAGGTCTTACGGAGCGTAGATACCTTCTTATTAAATATTCTAGCCTATCTACTATCCCTTATACTTAATAGGGGGAACCTAGGTAGCGGTTATAGCCGTATACTATTATTTTGTACCTACTTAGCTAGACTTTATATACCCTTTAGTAACTCCGCTACCTTATATACTCCCTCTTAGAAGTATAGGGTCTTTACTCTAGTAATAGCCTTATCCCTCTCCTTCCTTATTCGTTACTAGGCCTCTTTTATTAGCGCGCTACGGTCCTTCTAAAAGCTTCTTATAATAGCTAGTACCTAGCGGGTAGTCCGCGCGTATTCTAGGTTCTAGAATAATTTAGCCCGCCCGCCTAGTTTTACCTATAGGATAGCCTATTTAATAATCTCTTTAAACCCCTAGAGTATTTATTCTAAGTAGTTATTAACCTCCGCTACTATTTATAAGGGTCTTATATAGAGAGCTACGTCTAGGGCTTAGGTACCCTTTTCTATTTCCTTAGGGTTAGCCGTCTTCTATAACCGCCGTTTTACTTCTAGCTAGTCTAGCGCCTATATATCTAATATTATAAAGATTAGTAGATAGTTAGACCTATATTATAATTCCGGGGTAACCCTATATTCTATAATCGCGTTTAATAGGAGCGGTGTCACGAATATTAGGTTAATAGCGCTCTCCTAACCGCGCGCCCGCTATATAACCGATCCCTCTAATAGGAGAAGCTCTATTCCCCGTCTTAATATAAGCTCGGCTAGTTTATCTACCTCTAAGTAGTATAAGAACCTCCTAGGGTTATTCTAACTTAGGTAGTAGAGGTTAAAATCCCTAAGGAGGATAAGCTCCCTAGTATTACTAAGCTCCTTTATATTAGGGATATATAAAGGATTATCGTTTATAACTAATAATAGGCTTAGGTTTTAAGCGCTATAAACCTAAATAGCCCCTCTACCTATTTATAGAGTTAAGACTATTATATTACGTAATATATAGCTAACCTCCTATATTTTTATATTAAGTCTCTTATTAATATAGAAGTATATGCGTGTATCCCTCCTAGCCCTATACCCTAGGTGGAAGGTACTAGAGCTCGGGTTATAGGAGGACTTATTCCTATTATTATAGCACGGTTCCTAGATTACTAGGATATTAATATCTTATACCCGCTTATCCGCTAATAGGGCGGTTATTATACTAAGTTTATTTTAGATATTATATTATAAGATCTTTAGGCTTAGTATCTTAAATATCCGCTTAGAGTTATATGTTTAAGTCTACTTCTATTTCTATTATACTACTATTCTAGTATTTTAACGCGTTTAATATACTAGATATATTTAGTATATCTAGTAGGCTCGACGTGCCTAAAGATACGTTTAATATACTAGACATATTTAGTTTACTAGGTATACTTAATATCCTAGATATACTTAATACGTTTAATATACTAGATATACTTAGCTTACTAAGACTCCTAAGTAGGTTCTTACTACTTAAACTATTTATAAGTATATTAATATCCCTTACTATAATCGAGCGGGCTATAATCTCTAGAGTAGTCTACCCTAGCTTAATCGCGGTAAACCTCGGCGAAGTAAATATTAGCGGCCTCCCTACCCTTAACCTAAGGGTAACCCTAGGTCCCTAACTTCTACTCGGGGTCCTACTACTTAATAATAAGTCGGTTACCGCCTTCCTCTTCCTAGGCCCGATTATAATAAAGCCTTCGGTGTCTACTATTATCTACTTTGTTATTTCTCGTTATATACTATATAACGGTACTTTTATAATAATCTTTTATAAAGCCCGATGCTTCTCCTTTATCTATATCTAATATCCCTTCTCCTAGGCGGAGTATCTAGGCTTTTTATACGCTATATAGTACCTCTACGTACCGTGTTCTTTATTAGTATAACTCCTTATATCGTACTCCTTCCTATAATTTATATAGGACGTCCTATTAGAGCATCCACGCGTTATATAATTATACCCCTAATAGTTAAAGTATTAAAGTATACGAGCCTTTAGCTCGTACCTCTTAACTATCTTTAACTCCTTAGCTTCTACTAGCCCCTACCTTACTAAGGTATCTACTAATTTAAGTATAACCACGAAGATTATAAGAGATAAATATAATTTTATTAGCTAATAGGACCTAATTAGCTAGCGGGTTAAAACTACCTTAAGGTTATTATATAGGACCTCGTTATCCCGCTCGATCCTCTCCTTTACGGCGCCCTAGTCCTTAGTATTAAAGACCGAGGCTTTTATACCGTGTACTATTACCCTGAATAACTTCCTTATTATTATAACTAAGTACTACGTCTTTTTAACCTATCTTAGATTCTTCTTAAGGCGTTCCCTATCCTTTATACGGGCTATCTCTAACTATATATCCCCGCTTTTTAACCTCCTTAAAGTAATAATCTTTAAAGTATCTAGGTATTTAAGTAATTAGAAAGTTATAATAATCCTCTCGCTCGTTATATCCTTTATAAAGTCTCTCTTTATACTATTTATTAGTGTAATAAGAAGCTACGTCGTGCGGCGTATATCTACCTAGCTCTATAAGTAGGGGTTCTAGCTACTTACGGTTCGCGTTATTAGCATTAACGCTACCTAGCTTTATAACCTAGTATAAGAGGGGGATCCTAATCGTATATACGCGTTAGGTATATAAGATATACTTAATATATTTAATATACTAGAGAGGCTATATAAGCCTCGCGCGTTATATTTCTACTCTTCCTTAAGGTACTTATTATCCTACTAGATCCCTCTTAATATAGCCTTAATTTAGTTAAGGCTAGCCTTTATTATCACCTATTATAACGCGTTAATATCCTTATATAGTATATCCTATATCGCCGTAATTATTTTAAACGCGACTACTAACTATCCGCCCGCTATTATAAAAGGATAGGTATCCTTCTTCCTATCTCTTCCCCGCGTATTACCTCTATTATAGTATACCTAAAATGCTTATTCCTGCGTTACTAGTTATTATTAAATTACTAGGAAACTACTACGCGTTCCCTCACGTCCTCCTCTAATACCGCCACTACTACCCCTATCCCTAGCACTACTACCGCTATAGTAGCTATTATTAGGGTCCCTAGGACCGTTATTTATCTATCCGCGTTTCTTAAACGCTTCATCGCTCTATAAGCTCGCCGCCGTCAATTTCCGTCTTAAATCTATCTCCATCGTAGTTATAATATATAATTAAAATAAGTACTTAAAGATAGTACTTAAGGCCTTTAAAGTAACTAATATATAGGTATTAAAGGTAGAATTAAGGGTCCTATTAATAAATATAAGCCTTAACTAGTTAATATTATATATATTAATAATATAAGGGATCTACCTATTAAGGAAGGGAATATAAGAATCTATTATAAGTTAAGAGGGAAAAGGGGAAAGAAGAGGAAAGTTATAAAGACTTTAATAGAGGAAAAGTAATATTAGGTAAGGAGAGCCCTTTAAATAGTAATAAGAGGAGGGGATAAAGGGATAATAGCCTAAGGCCTTAAAAGTAGGGAAGTTATAAGGGGAGATAACCTTACCCCTAAAAAAATAAAGAGGTAGGTAAAGGAGAAGTAAAAAGAGAGGTAGTTAAAATATTAAGAGGGTATACCTAGCTAGGCTAAGATAATAATATAAAGAGGTAAGATTTATAAGATAAAAGTTAATCTTTATATAAGGCTTTTTAAGGCTAAGAGCTTTATAAGTATTTAATTATATATAGAGAAGATAGGACTACGCGCCTTTCTATATAAGAGGAGGGTACTAAGGGTTAATAATACTAGTTATAAATATAGATAGAGGTATTAAAATATTAAGTATATAATTATATTTTACCCTAATTATATAAAAGGGAGGAGGCTAATATTTTAAAGGGTAGAATTAAATAACTTCTACTAGATAATATTAACTTTAAAGGGGTTAAAGGTAGTAATAAAGTAGGTTATTTAATAAAGTATACTTAGCTAATTTATACTAGTAAGGGAATAACTCTTTAGGGCTATATAAGAGTAGATAGGCTCTAATTAAAGGATAAGGGGATAAATAACCCTAGTAAGAGAGGAGGATAAAATAGTATAAAGGGTATAAGATAAGATAGTATATAATATCTAAAGATTTAAAGATATAATAATAAATAGGATAAAGGAGGAGGGTTTCTTCTATATATTATAATTTCCTCTAGCGAGCTAGATATAAACTACCCTTATTAGCTCTAAGTAGCTAGATAGTAGAGTATAAAATATAAATATAAATATAAATATATTAGCTATATAGCTTTATTAATACTTAAGTAGATAAAATATAATTAATCTAAAAATTAGTATAATTAGCCTTAATAAATATAAATAGTTAATTATATTACTACTTAATAATATATTATATCCTATCTATTAACTTATCTTAATAGTTTCTTAGATAATAAATATAAGTATATATTTAAGATTCTAATTATATAATACTCTTTTTAACTATTTTAATAATACTGAAATAATAATATATAATAGTAGAATTATTATTAAAGTAAGTATTATTTATATTTATAAAGTAGCCTTAATAAAACTCGCTAAATATTATTTTAGAATAGAAGGTAAAGGTAGATTAATATATAACCTTACTAATATTTTAGACCCTTTTATAAAACTAGGTCTATATAAAACTTAAGATAAATAAGAGGAGTTAAATAATAATAATACTTTAACCTCTTATAAAGAGATATATAAGAATAAACTTACTAACTACTTTTATAAGTATTATAAGATATTACTAGTTATTAAAAGGACTAATATATAAGATATATAAAATATTAATAAGGTAATATAATATAATAATAAATCTAAATTTATATTAACTAGTAATAGCCTTTAATAAGAGTAAAGAGAAGTCTACTTTAATATTTAAATTATAAGTCTTTATTATAAAGTAAAGCTATTTAATACTTTTATTCTAAAAGTCTATTAAAGGATATTTTTATATAGGAGTACTAAAAGGATAATACTTTAACTTATCTAAATTTAATATAAATAGTTAAGGATATCCTTCTATATCTAATATTATTTATAAGTATTAAGAGAGTCTTTAATCTTACTTAAAGACTATATTTATAAGATTATATATAATTAAAACCAGAGTTTATAAAATAAGTAATACTTTAAAGTATTATAATTATATTATAAGTTTAAACCTTAAAGAAGCTCTTACTAAGCCCTAGGATATTCTTTAAAGGGAAGAAGATATAAATTAAAGTATTAATAAAAGTAAAGATCCTTTTAAGTTAAAATTAATAGATATCTTAAAATAAATTTATTAATAGTTATTATTTTAAAGTTAATTAATAATTAAATAGTATATTTATAAAGTATATTTAATTTCTATATATAAATATAAAGGTAATATAAGAAGGTAATATAATTCTTTATCTTATTAAGAGTACTATAATACTAGGAGTATAGCTAGTAACGAGATCTACTTATACGTAGTACTAGCTACGAACCTATTACTTATTAATAGAGCTAAGTAGTCTCTAGTCTAAATATAGTTAGAATAATACTAAGATATTATATAGTAGTAGAGCTCCTTCTATAGAGTTTTTATACGCGCGGTAAGCGCGCCCTTAATATATATAATAGTACCTACCTTAATTCCTATTAGTAGTATTAGTTCTATATATAAGAGATACTAGGTTAAGAGTTAGAAGGTATATTAAGTAGAAAAGTTAGAATAAGTAGGCTAGGGCTACCCCCCCTAGCTATGTAGGGATTATAACTACGTGTTAGAGTAGGAGTAGTAACCTTATAATTATAAGTATAACTAGCGGGATTTTAATATAATCCGCTTATATCTTATAAGTAGATTATTATATAACTTTATACTAGGAAATAATAATATAATAGCGGTAATAAAGTATATTTATACCTCCTGATATAATTATAATAGCCCCCTCCTACGTATTAGAAAATGGACACGCGGTAATTCCTAGTAAGCGTATTATAAGCCTTTTATTAGGCTACCCTAGCTAGGGAATATAATAGTAATAAGGGCCTATATATTACAGGTTAAATAATAGAAAAGGATACTACGCTAGCTAGTATTATAAGAGAGGAGTAGCTAGGGTAAATAGGAAACTAGTAGGAGGGCTAGAGGTATTCTCGTGTTAGTTAAACTATATAAGGAAGGGTAAGAGGGTTATAAAGGGGGGTATAAATCTTTTAAGTAAAATATTATTAAGAAATAGTATAAAGAAGGGGGTAAAGCCTTAATTAGAGAGAAGAGTATATAGATATTAAGATCTAGTACTAGAGATAGTAGATCTAACCCCTTTATATACCTCCTTAGTAGTAGGCCTATTAGGGAGGAGAGGGAGGGAAGCTAAAAACGAGTTGGAAATGCCATTAATAGGCGGAGTTTTTATCCTTCTAGTAGGGTTTCTCCCTAGATAATAGGTACGCTCTATATACCCTTTAATAGTTACCCTTATTAGCTTTATAACTAGTATAGGAGTATAATTAATTATTATTAATACTAGGAGTATTATAATATTAAGAGTACTATAATACTAGGAGTATTATATTATCCTAGACCTATCCTCTACTCTTAATATTATAAAACCCTTACTACCCTTAACTATTAAATAGTATAATATTAAAGCTCTTTATTAATTCCCTTATAAGCTATAAGTCCCTCTTTATTAAAGTAATATATTTAATATAAATATAAAGTAGATTTAAATCTATATTATAAGATATATTAGTAAGTAAATAGTAATATAAAATAGTAATATACTTACTTAAGAGATAGGATATTATAAATACTTTATAATATCTTATAATACTATTAAAGTTAAACTTTAAGTTTAATATAAATTTATACTTACTTTTATAATATTTATAATTACCTCTTTTATAATATAACTAAATAGTAGCTTTAAGATAAGGTTATTAATAGTCTTTAAATATTTTTTCTTCTCCTTTAAAGCTTTAAGACCTAAGTAAACCTTACACTTTTATCTTATAAATACTATTAGTTATAAAGGATTAATTAATTATATTTTAATATTACCCTTTTATATTACTTTTCCCTTCCCTCTTAATAATATATTCCCCCTCCTACTTTATATAAGCTTGGCCTCTCTAACTTTCTTAGCTAGTAATTATAGTATTCTATTAGCTATTTATACTATCTACCTATTAATATATAGAATAAGAAATATATTATTAAATAATATTATAAGTCTACTTAGTATAAGCTATTATTTAAGTTATTAAAGATATTTAATAATAGATAAAATAAGGAATATAAGGTAAAGTAATATTAGGCGGAATATTTAGTATAATTACCCCTTAAAATCTTCTTTCTAACTCTTCCTACCTTTATATACTTAAGATATTATAGTAAGATAGGTTATTAATATATAATAAGTATTTATTACTAATTATATTACTTAAATATATTATTAAATAGATAAGCTAATATAATATTATAATAATATTAAGTCTTTATAACTAAAATCTTAAATTAATTATAAGTAGAGAATAAGTAAAAGACTAGGATAATAATAAAAAGCTATTTTATATAAAAGTATCTAATAACTATATAATAGTATTAAAAAGGATTAAGAAGTTAAAAGGGCTAGTAACGAGATCTACCTATACGTAGTACTAGCTACGAACCTATTACTTATTAATAGAGCTAAGTAGTCTCTAGTCTAAATATAGTTAGAATAATACTAAGATATTATATAGTAGTAGAGCTCCTTATATAGAGTTTTTATACGCGCGATAAGCGCGCCCTTAGTATATATAATAGTACCTACCTTAGTTCCTATTAGTGGTATTAGTTCTATATATAAGAGATACTAGGTTAAGAGTTAGAAGGTATACTAAGTAGAAAAGTTAGAATAAGTAGGCTAGGGCTACCCCCCCTAGCTAAGTAGGGATTATAACTACGCGTTGGAGTAGGAGTAGTAACCTTATAATTATAGGTATAGCTAGTAGGATTTTAATATAATCCGCTTATATCTTATAAGTAGATTATTATATAACTTAATACTAGGAAATAATAATATAACGGCGGTAATAAAGTATATTTATACCTCCTAATATAACTATAATAAACCCCTTCTACGTATTAGAAAAAGGATATATAGTAATTCCTAGTAAGAGTATTATAGGCCTTCTACTAAGCTACCTTAGCTAGGGAATATAATAGTAATAAGGGCCCGTATATTACGGGTTAAATAATAGAAAAGGATACTATACTAGCTAGTACTATAAGAGAGGAGTAGCTAGGGTAAGTAGGAAACTAGTAGGAGGGCTAGGGGTATTCTTATATTAGTTAAACTATATAAGGAAGGGTAAGAGGGTTATAAAGGGGGTATAGACCTTTTAAGTAAAATATTATTAAGAAATAGTATAAAGAAGGGGGTAAGGCCCTAATTAGAGAGAAGAGTATATAGATATTAAGATCTAGTACTAGAGATAGTAGATCTAACCCCTTTATATACCTCCTTAATAGTAGGCTTATTAGGGAGGAGAGGGAGGGAAGCTAAAAACGAGTTAGAAATACTATTAATAGGCGGAGTTTTTATCCCTCTAGTAGGGTTTCTCCCTAAATAACGGGTACGCTCTACGTGCCCCTAAATAGTTACCCTTATTAGCTTTATAACTAGTATAGGAGTATAATTAATTATTATTATAAGAAGTTAAAAGAATTAAATATATAAAAAATAGCTATTAAAGAGGATTATATAAAGCTAGTAATTAGAGTTAAAGATATTATAAAGGAAGAAAGATATAAGAGAGGAATTTATAATAATATAATTAAGTAATATAATACTTCCTAAATAGCTAATATTATATAATAGAATTTTTTAAGATAGAGTTATACTTTAAAGATAATAAAGAGGCTATTAAGGAATAAGCTAAGCTAGATAAACTAATAAATAATATAAATAATATAACTAGTTTTATAAAAGAAGTAAATATATAATCTATCTTTAATCCTATCTTCTAATTAACTTAACTTTTAGAATACTTCTAAGGAATATATAAATACTATTAGGCTAGAATTTACTAGATTTAATTTACCTATTATATAACTTATTAAGTAAAGGATTATATATTATAAAGGTTTAAACGAGTTAAAAGATATATAAGACTTTAATATTATAAATACTTATATTAAGTTTATATAAGAGTATACTAATATATTTAATATAAAGGATCGCGTTATACTTAACCTTATATAAAGAAATTAAGATAAGGAGGGTATCTTAATTAAAGTTAATACTAATAGGAAAGAAATTAAGTATACTATTAAAGAAGATAAAAAAGAGGATAGGGAATATAAGTTAAAAGATACTAGTAAGATTAATAGTAATAATAAGGATAATAATAGTAAATATAGCTAGTAATAAGATCTACTTATACGTAGTACTAGCTACGAACCTATTACCTATTAATAGAGCTAAGAGGTCTCTAATCTAAATGTAGTTGGAATAAAACTAGGATATTACGTAATAGTAGAGCTTATAATATAGAGCTTTTATACGCGCGGTAAGCGCGCCCTTAGTATATATAATAATACCTACCTTAGTTCCCGTTAATAGTATTAGCTTAATATAAGAGACTCTAGGTTAAGAGATAAAAGGTATATTAAATAGGAAAGATAGAATAATAGGCTAGAGCTACCTCCCCTAGCTAGAAGAACTATAACTACGCGTAGGAGTAGAAGTAATAACCCTATAATTATAAAGGTATTACTAGTAGGATTATATAATCTACTTTCTCTTATAAGTAGATTACTATATAGCCTAGTACTAGGAATAATAATATAATAGTATTAATAAAGTATATTTATACCCCCCTAATAATTATAATAGCTCCCTCTTATATATTATAAAAAAGATATATAATAATTCTTAATAGGAGTATTATAAGCCTTCTATTAAGCTATAATAACCTATTTATTATAGGTTAAATAAGAGAAGGATACCTTAATATTAAATAGTATAAGAGAGAAGTAATTAGGGTAGTAGTAGACTAATAGAAGGGTTAAAAGTACTTATTAATATTAGTTAAATTATATAAGAAAGGGTATAAGGGTAATTAAAGGAGTATAGACCTTATAAGAGTAGAGAAAGGGGCGCGGCCCTAATAAGAGAGAGGAGTATATAGATATTAAGCTCTAATACTAAGGTAATATAGAGGGTAAAGGAGAGGATAGTATATAGTATTTAAAGGTTAAAAAGCATTATAATAAATAGGGTAGGTAAGAGAGGTTTTCTTCTATATTTTATAGTTTCCTCTTAATAAGCTAAATAATATTAGAACGCCCTTATTAGCTCTAAGTAGCTAGATAGTAGAGTATGAAATATAAATATAAATATAAATAGTAAAGAGGATAATAGTAAAGAGGATAATAATAAATAAAAGGATTATAAGTATAAGATTATAAAGATATCTAATTAAATAGATAAGTTATTTGCTAAAGACTATTAAATAATTATATTACCTTTTTATATTATTATAAAATATTCTTAATATTATAATCTAGTAAAATACCCTTATTAAAATTAAAGTCTTAGTAATTTAAGTTAATACTTTAGTACTAATACTTAGTACCTACCTAGGTACTAACTTAAATACTTAGTACTAACTATTAGTACTAACTTAAATACTTAGTATTAGATTTTAGTATTAAATCGCTAAGACTTAAGTCAGGTACCTAACTTAAGTTTAAGGTACTAACTTAATATAGTTAGTCTATTATATAGCTTTATAGCGTCGTAGTTAATAGTTTTTAATAGGAGGGAGGTATTATTAAAGACGTGTAATTACTATATTAATATTAATAAATAGTCCTTTAGATAATACTTCTAGGTACTATTCCTATTAATAATATATCCTAGGGATAATACTTCTAAAGTTATAATATATACGACTTAGGCGGCTATTAGTATAATATAAGGATATCCCTTATAAAGGAACTATTCCTAGGTATAATAGTACTTAGGCGGGCTTATAACCTCTTAAATAATTTAATAGAACGGTTAATTATTCAGCTATAAACACGTTAAATATTTATAGTCCATGCTAAGCATATAGGGCTGAGACTGATATCCAACACCCTCCCCTCCCCTCGATTTCTGGCTGCCGTCGCAACTCTTGGATGCTTTCGCCCCGTCGGTGTGAATACGCCTCCGTATCCTGCTCTTCTTGTAATGTGGTCAATGTTTCCATGCTTATTAAGACTTGAGTCCAATCCCACTATCTATCTTCCATCACTATCTCATCTTCGGCACACTTTTTAGTAGCGTTAAAATCTCTGTTTCCAGAGATAATCGAGTCAAATCCCGCTTTTCTTGTTAACACAGATTAAAGAACGACGTTTTTCGGTCGGGTTAGTAGGCTCCTGCTGCTCGCTCAATTCATCAGCCGTATACTCGATCTCTACAGCTTCATTCTCATGAATCGAGATATACGAGTTTTTAGTCGAAAGTTCGATTTGCGTGACTCGGGCTCGACTTCGGCTCAATTATTGCTCATGCCGATGGGCGCATCAAAATCATGCGTCTTGGTGTTCATGTTATTTTGAAGCAACATCTAAACTTTCGAGCTTTAGAGTACAATGATGCATTAACTGTGACGAGGACGGAAACCAATTGCGGTTCCGATTGTAAGCTCATATATCTGGGCTCCGAATACTAGCGACACATATATATTCGCCCTTTCAAAATTTACCACAGCCTGCTCGTTGTTGTCCGTTTGATGATCCCAGATGACCCTCTCGAATGCCCACCACCTTTCGAGACCTAGGACCTTGTAACAAGATTTATGATGACCTCGTTGGGACATCCTAGCCAGAGGACAAGAAATAGCGAGCTTCAGCGGAACGCTAGTGAGTTGGCCTGCAAAGAGTGGAGAAGATTCAAACACATCGGGTCGAAGAGCGCCTACTGCGCTTCCCGCGCAGACGCCTCGAACCTCCGAATCTAGCCATGGCAGCCCCCTTTGCCCGTGAGGCCGTGGAGAAGTTGCCGGAGCCTAGGTCAGGACAGGGTCACAAGCGTGGTGAATTGTCACGTCCATGGAAGGCCTTCTGGGGGAGTCAATGGTCACTAGGCCTGCGAATAGTGAAGACATATGGCAAATGACACCCGTGTACGTAACGAAAACTCCACCAGAAATAGCTGACCATCCTGTCGGAGCTCCGTATTACAAGTGGCGTTGGGAGGTGCAGACCAGGATAAAAGATTAAGAATTCCGGAATATGGTGCACGAGGAGCCTCACTTCGGGTTTCAGATGTATTCCCGGCTCGGCCAGCTGATCCATTCCCTACGCTTCTCTGAACCTGCAGAAGATGAGCGTGAGATCCAAGAGGTCATGGAAGCATTACAGCTACTACCAGAAAACAGGCGCCGCTGCTTTAATATTGACTGGAAGAAAGCGAGGATGAGGTACAAGTCTGAAAAGCTAGAAGCCCAGATAGAAGCGGAGGAGAAGAAATACCTGCCCATGGCGGCCAAACGTCTCAATCAGAAGTTCGAAGTCTTGAAAAAGAGCGTCAAGAAACTATGTGATGTGTGCGCTTGTGAACGATTCGCAGAGAAGGCCTTGATTGTCTGCTATCTGCGCTGATTGATTTACGTACCATTACTCATCTTATCCTCGTTTACCCCTCCCGTCTTTGAACTACTTCTGCATTCTTCCGGTCCTCCACTGCATCCCTTTTCTCCGAATAAGCCATATAGCAACGGCTCCGAACCCACCACTCCACAGACCCAGCAGCGTGAAATACCAGCCTCGCCCGGCGGCATCGAGCAGCGGCTGCAAGACCGCAACGCCTGCAGCCGCCATCGCACATCGAGTGATACTAGCTGCTGCTGCAGCTGTGCTCGGGCTCTCGGGGAAGACATCAACCAGGAGGGTATTATAGGTAGTATAAAAGTAAGTACTCCAGAAACCTTGAACAAATTGCAGTATCAGAGCTACAGAGACATGCGCATGCTTGCTTACCGCCCATCCGTAACCGACTAAAGTTGCAGTGGATATTATCAGAAGCCACGAGCTCCCCCTTGATCTTGCCCGCTCGATCGGGAAATTAATCAAATCGTCGCCAGAGACCTTGTTGACTGTCCAGCCTATCTTCTTGGCCGTGACTCTATAGTTGTGGTCCATGACTTTCCCAACGCAGTAGCCGCCGATGACTATACCTGCTCCACGGGGTAGATATCCCAGGCCGATCTGGAGCTCGTTGAAATGGTAAATGGACTTGTAAATATCGGGAACCGCAGCAACAAGAGAGTAGTCGACGGTGTAGAAGGAACCATGCATCCATAGAACGAGGAAGGTGTCAAAGTGAAAAATCATGCGGAGACATGCCAATGGGTTTTGAATGCGGAATCTTTTGAGGAAGCTGCGATTGAGGTTCTCATCCTCATCCTCAGCGTGTTTCTCGTTCTCGCTCTTGCTCGCACTTTCCTTGTACCCTCGGAGCCAATGTTTGCAAATTTTGTACCAACTCTCTTCCCACCAGCTCTGTCTCTTTCCCTCTCTGCCGTTGCCCACTACACTCCTCGCCGTCTCGGGCAGCAGAGCGCTAATAACGAGCAACAAAATCGCTCCTACAATGACCAGCACCCAGAAGACCCACTCATAACTTCCACTCGTGTAGGCAACCCAGCCACCAACGACGGGCCCAACGCAAGCCCCCAGATTCAACGCCATGCTCACCGGGCCAATCATTCTGCCCCTTTCGCTGGGCACGCAGACGTCAGCCACAACACCATAACTGACCGCAAATGCTGCACTAGCTCCCAGACTTTGAAGCGCACGGAGACCAATCAGGACGCTGTAGCTTTGTTTGTTGACTGCTAGGCCTAGGTTGGCAATCACGTAAAGAGAGACCGTGAGGAGGGAGACTGGTCTGCGGCCAAGAGAGTCTGATAGAGGACCGAATATGGCAGGAGATAGGGCTTGAAAGATAATGTAGATTGTCAAGGTGATGTTGATGGATTGGGCGGATGTGTGAAAATGGGTTCTTAGTAAGGGGAGAAGAGGGAAGTAGATGGTTGCTGTTAATGGGGAGATTGTCGTTGCCAGGCCCAGGAGGAGAGTGAGAAGACGCTTTTCATTGCGAGTGAATGTTGTGTATGGTATAGATGAAGTGCTTGACTGCGACGGTGTAGTGTCCGAAATGTGCTCAGTTGCCGACTCTTGGACCTGTTTGATCCTGAGAACTGAGATTGGAGACACCTCGTGTGGAGGCGGCAGGCCCGGTGCATCTACCATGAGTGATGTCGTACGCAATTATTGTAGGTACTTGGTAAACGGGGTTATAGGATGGCAGTAAAAGAACAAACGAGGCAGCATTGGCGACAAAGGTTCAAGCATTGAGAGTTGAAAAGTGAGTAGCAAAATCAATTGCCGATGCCGCTCTTCCGCGAGATGTCATATAATAGGCGCCCGCACCAACGCATCATGGTTCTTAAGCCATGCAAGAATTGACTTATCCAGGTCATCCATCCGTACCCTGGGACATGCATAGGTGTGGGCTGTCTCGAGGCCATATAACTGCAGTGATTAACATCCATACGGCACCGAAGTTTCAGATATGCGAGTTGCCCGTTTGATGGGGCCTGTTACGTGCATGGAATCTCCAAGATACGTGCAATACATTCGTCTGGGATTTTCAAGCGATCTCGATGAAAACCAGCCTTTACCTGCCCCTACAGGCCACAAGGTGAAGGCTTTGACTGGTTTCATGAGACTTTTTACTATACAAATCCGTATTGTAGGACTCCTATGAGTCTTTCCTTCTCTCAAGACCACAACTTGGACTTCTTAGATTATGTCTTGGTATGGTCTCGTTCTGTCGAAAGTGAGGCTCTGTCAGATTCATTGAGCCTTGGAGGACCCTCGCCTTCAGAGAACGGGGCGTATTTGTCGATCAGATAGTACATGTCATCATAGACACTATTGCGTTGGTCAGCAAGCTGGTCGAGCTATTAAGGATTCGCTTGTTCCAATCACTGGCTTGGAATATTGCATTGAGCACTTACGTCTGTCGAACCGCCTTTCCTTGAGCCATGTGGTTGACAGAATATATGACGTTGTAGTATGTTGAATACATGCGATTCCTGTCGTCCCATTCTTCTTTGGGTTCACTGGGCCCGTAATGTCGCAGATATGTCCTTGTATAAATCTTGTTACGGATCTTGTTGTAATGGCACCTCCAATCGCCGATCTCCATTTCGTTATGGGCATAGTAGGCTCCCGAGTCAAAGACGTAGATGTCTCCTGTCTCATAGGAAGTCCCGGTGTTTCCCTCCCAGAGATCAGCGTGGATCAAACAGGGTTCAATGCTACGCCCATCTCTTTCGAGGACGCCGATCAATCTTGGAATGACGCTTGAGAATATCCTCTTCTCGAGCAGGTCAAGCTCCTCCCAGTACCCGTTGACCTCGAAATCGAGATACGCGACATGCCGCATTAGATTGAAGAAGAAGTCAGTCCAGCTGCTCTCCCAAGACACGGCCTGCGGTGTACGACCTTGGCATGTCGTGACTTGAAATCCAAATTTGCCGGTAGGTGAGACGCTATTTCGGTGCAGCTGGGCCAATTTTGAGCATAGTTGGTTCGGCTCGGGAACGCGGTTGTTCATGTCGATGAAATCCGAAAGAAAGTAATACGTGTCTGGATTACCAACGCCATATCTGCCCCAAGATATAGGCTTCGGGACGAAGGTTGGCATGGTCTTGTAGAGCTCTGACATGGCATTATACTCCCCTTCCATCATTACACGGCCGCGGTCTTCGGCTGCGCATTTCAGGAAGTATCGGGCATGGGACCCGTCTGAGAACTCCACATTGATGCGAGCGGTGATTGTCCATGCCGATGTGCCAAACCTGTTAGCGGAGAGAACTTTTGTGCCATTGGGGAAGCTGGCTAAAAAATTCTCATCGAGGGGGAAGTCTCCATAGACAAAGAGAGCATCCGGACGTGGGTCGTTCAGGAGATCATGCACTGCCTCGCTCATTTTAAGATCTTGAAAGAAACAAAAAAGTCACGATAAGATGGAGTCCAAGCGATGGTTGTCAGCTTGGCGAAGGCTCAGCGAGATGGTACAGAGGCGACGCAGGTCTCTCATATACTCCATACATCGAGAGATTCTAATCGGCGCCCCACCCCTAGGAGCGACAGCTTCTAGAATAGGGGTGGGGGCGCCGATTATAGATCCTTTTCGCGCCGGATCGATAGTTGCATGTATCCCTACCCCCATTCAACCAATTAGAACCTTTCCTTCAGACTTTAATACGGAGACTGGCAGATCGGATACCTGTACACTGCTGGCACTGCAAGAGCCACTCAGCGTTGCAGCGTTGTGGGAGCGCTGCTCAATCATCTCTTATCCCTTTTCTTTGTACTTCAGAAGCATGCGGTGAGCCGTAATGCTGGCAAATAGGCCCCTCGGGCTTATTCTTGAGACCGCACCTTTCAGCCTCCACGACCATTACAGGCATCCAAGCGAGGCCTAAAGAATAGGAACGTCTTGTGTGACTGCGTGCATGAAGACTTCCCGTCTTTCCGTTTGACTTGCGTTACTTCGCTCTTTGCCATCTTCCTTCAAGCTCGGTCTACTGTGAGTACTTGATCGTATATCGCGCATTTATTGTATACTGTTCTGCGCAAATATCGCGAAGGATGACATACTCAGCATGACAGTGTTGTTGTGAGGCTCGACTACGTTGTGATCGAAGTATTCGGCATTCTTCCAGCATAAGGCCAGACAATGGTTTGTCTCCGCGTCCCTCCTCGTTCATTTCTCGGACTGTGCTGACGATGTGCTTAGTTCAAGAGACTACGCGAAGGACGCTCGAGTAGGCCTCACTCGGAAAAAGCCTCGTCAGATACGTTAGTTCCGACTACCTCACGAGCGAGTACATTAGTTTCAGCTCCGTCACGAGATGGCCGAAAAAGTTCTGTGGGCTCTATGTTCAGTGACTGGACCAGGAAGAGAAGTCTCACACCCAATGGACCTCGGACTACAACAAGTCCGAGCTCAAGCTACCGCCGTTCGAGTCCTTCGCCAGGTCCGACACCCAATACGTTAGGACATTTGGGTCTCCACGTTGTTCATCAGCCAGGAACTGCACCCGTCCTCGATATCATATTTATACATGGTTTGGGTGGCGATAGTCAGAGGACATGGTCCAAAGATCCCCACGATCCGAGCCTTTTCTGGCCGCAGCATTGGCTGCCATCCGAGCCAGAGATAGGAAGAGCTCGAATACTGAGCTTTGGGTACAATGCCAGCTTTCTTCCTGGAACGCCGAGAAGCATCTACAGAATTGGGGATTTCGCTAAAGAGCTCCTTTACGAAATGAAGTTCGGCAAAGACCACGATGGCCAAGACCTAGACATCGGCAAGGTGCCTATAATCTTTGTTGCGCATTCTATGGGCGGTCTGGTAGCAAAAAAAGCTTATCTTCTCGGTCAGAACGACGAGACGTACCAAGACATTATTCGCTCGATATCAGCAATGGTCTTCCTGGCCACCCCCCATCGTGGCACAAATCTAGCTGAAGTCCTGAACAGATTGCTTACAGTTTTGCTCCAGCCTTCCCAGGACTTCATCACTGATCTGAAAAAGAGCTCACCTGCACTGGAAGAACTCAATGAACAGTTCCGTCATGTTGCACCAAAGCTCTCTATTTGGTCTTTCTATGAAACGCTTGCCACTCCTGTCGGGCCAATGAAACTCATGGTACTTGACAAGGACTCGTCAATTCTAGGATATACTAAAGAAATTTCAAGACCGCTTGATGCAGATCATCATGGCATATGCAAATACTCTAGTCCGGATGATTCGAATTACGTCAGCGTCCGCAATGCTTTGAGCTCCCTTGTCAAACAATTTCGATCAAGGGGGGTTACGGCCGTGAGCACCCGAATTTCCGAGGAAACCAAAGATCTCGAGAAATTTTTAGCGATCTCCTCCGGCCCAGAAGAAGACTTGAGCTCTGTGCGACGTTGGTGGATCCCGGGCACATGTGACTGGCTGCTCCATGAGCCAGACATACGGTCGTGGCTAGGGACAAAACAAGAGTCTTGCGTTACTTGGTTCTCTGCACCTCCAGCTAGTGGGAAGTCAACTTTGTCGGCACATATTATTAGTCACCTCCGCGACTCGGGCGTTGCGTGCCAGTATTTCTTCTTCAAATTCGATGACCCAAGCAAACGCTCTCTGAGTACTTTCTTGAGATCTATTGCGTATCAGATAGCAAGAGATATCCCTGCTTTCAAGCGCAGCTTAATAGAACTTTCAACCGAAGGATTCAATCTCGAAAAGGCCGACTCTACGCTCATATGGAAGACGCTATTTAAATCCATTCTTTTCGCTATGGACGTTTCGATTCCCCTCTATTGGGTTGTTGATGCTCTGGATGAGTCGGAGTCCCCAAAAGCCCTGCTACTGCTGCTGCTGAATGTCATAAGCTCACAGACTCCTTTACGTGTACTCATCTTCAGTCGCAAGACCGAGCCTTTATCTCTTGCATTCGGACGACTTGCCAGCTCGCTACCACTCAAGCTGATTGAGAAAGACGGCTTTGAATTTAACTCGATCGATATTCATACGCTTGTCGAAAAAGAAATCAAACATATGCGCGGCAGTGACGAGCTTAGACAAAGGGTTGCACAAACTGTTGAGAGCCGTGCTCAGGGTAGTTTCCTATGGGCTCGATTAGTCCTAGAGGATATTATCAATTGTCACTCAGAAGACGCCATCCAAGAGGCTCTGGATGATATTCCAAGTGACATGAACAATCTGTATCGACGTATGGAGCTAACCATATTGAACAATCCTCGCAAAGCCAATACAGCTCTAGCAAAAGCAATACTTCAATGGACAATTTGTGCAAGTCATTTATTGACTCTCAAAGAGCTATCCCAAGCATTAAGACCTGAATTTCCGGAGATGCTAGACTTAAGGAGGACTATTCAGGACATCTGTGGCCAGTTTCTGATTATAAATAACACTGGCCAAGTGACCATTGTGCATCAGACTGCCCGCGACTATCTAATTAAGAACCCTAGCAACGAAAGCTTTATAGACCCCGGAAAAGGTCATGAAGAGCTTTTCAGAAAGTCGGTCTCAGTCTTATGTGATCCAAGCCTTCGGTTTAAATTTACACATGGCCAACATGCACTTCGCAGTACGGAGCCATTCTTATTCTATGCTGCAACATCGTGGATGCACCACCTTCGAAACACAAGGGCCGCATCGGACGAAGCTTTAGACAAACTTGTCGAGCTTTTCAAGAATCTGTCTGTACTGACATGGATCCACGCATTGGCACTTGTTGGCCAGTTAGAGATGTTGGTCAAGGCTGCGAAGGTCCTCACCAATTTCGTTAGCAATAGACGCAAATTAAATTCCACCAAGAATCCTCTCCTTCATCGTCTTTCTGACCTCGATCTTCTGGACCTTTGGGCCATGGACTTGGTCAAATTGGTTGGTAAATTCAGCAGACAGTTGCTCTTGGATCCGACAGTAATCTATAGACTCATCCCTCCGTTATGTCCTGAATACTCCATCTTGCATCAACAATTCCATCGGCCAGATTCAGCCGATGTGGCTGTCAGAGGTAACTCAAACACTTACTGGAATGATAGTTTGGCGAAAATAACTCTCCCAAATGGTGATCAAGCCTGGAATGTCACATGTGCTGCCCAGAATCTCGCTGTTCTGGGGTCGACCGGAACCGTATATCTCTGGAATTCTTCCAACTTCACAGAGACCTGTACATTGCGGCACCAGGAACCCGTAACAGCATTTTGTCTCAACAACAAAGGGAATAAACTTGTTACGTATGGGTTGCGAAATACCAAATCCTGGTCCGTTCCTTCAGGTCAACTGCTATCATGCACCCCGAACCCAGCGGATAGCAAGGCCATGTCAATAATTTTCACGGAGAACGATGCAAAAGTCCTAACCGGATCAGATGACAGAGTGATACGTTATCTTCACATCAAGGACTTGGAAGCAGGCTGGCAAATTGTGAATGATAGTCTCTTGAAGGAGAACTCTCAAGTTGAAGGTACCTTCGTTAATTCTCCTATGTGCATGTCATTCAACGGAGACGGAACTCAGGTTGGTGTGTCTTATAGAGGTTTTCCTCTGTCTGTCTGGGCGTTGAAAGAAGGCTATTGTGTTGGCAGATGCAAAAGAGCGAAAGCATTTCGGAACGACCACGCCCGTACGTCAACCAGCTGGTTCGCCGTCGATCGATTTACTTGGAATCCTGTATCTGGACACACGATTGGCCTCTACAGAGATGGCTGCGTTTTCAAATGGCATCCTGTAACAGATGAGAACCAGGAGGCTCAATCTGCTGCTGATGAGATCGCAGCCAGTTCCGATGGCAAGCTGTTCGTCACAAGCAATAGCGATGGGACCGTCCAGGTCTGGAACTTTGCGTACTTCACTGTAATTTACCAACTGTCCTCAGCCGATCTAGTAACAGGCCTGGCTTTCAGTCCTGATTGCAGGCGCTTCTACGATCTGCGAGGCTGCTCAGTAAATGCTTGGGAGCCTAATAGCCTCATTCGCTTCTCGGAGACCGAGGAATCCTTCAATGACGCAGCCAGTGAAGACCAGTCCCTGACCTCGATATCACATACCTCTGAAGCAAGCTTGGTGCAGTATGAAGCTGCCACTGTAGTTGCTGTTGCTCCCGGCAGCACCCGGTACTGCGTTGGCAATGAGGTAGGTGCAGTAGATCTTCTCGACACACGAACAGAGGGTGTAATCGAACTTGCCAGATTTTTGAACTTCCTCAGTGTTAGCCAGATGGCCTGGAGTCAAGATGCGACGCATTTTGTCGCTGCCGATCTCGGCGGAGACATTTTTGTTAAACGTTTGATCACTTCGCCAGCTGGTGCTAGTGGCACAACTGAATTGAAGACTTTGGCAATTCCTAAAGTTGACCTCGACGGGCGTGGCATACACCAGATGCTCTTCAACGACGACTCGACATTACTGCTCATCATAAGTGAGGATCTCGGTCAGATCTGGTCGCTGAATGACGAGGCGGTGATCGCTACACTTGTATTTGATCAGGGTATGAATCGCAAGTGGCTCCAGCACCCAACGCAAAAGTCCACATTTCTTGGCTTTGGAGCGACTGACATACGAGTGTTTCGATGGCAAAACTTCTCAGAACAGCCATGTCTTTGTTTCCGAGAAGATCGTCCCCGACTCGGCAGTCATACGAAGCTCGACTCTGTGGAGGACTATACCCTCGATTTGGCCCAGCTCTCGCTTGGGACAAACGGCAAACACGGCTTAACTTCTGTCGTCAATAGAGCAATGCTCACACAGGACGGTAGACATGTGCTGGTTCAGACAAAGGGTATTTCCGGTCAAGGCCGAACTGTCAAACGGGTGCTTATCTTCGATACCTCCTCTTTCGTCTCGGATGGAGAAGAAGATCCCACATCAACACCGCTTCCCTACGCCTACATCCCACCAGACATCCTGTCAAGAATCGAAATCCCACTAGGCATCTTATCCGGATCGAGACTCGCCTTCTTAGACCAAGACTTGTGGTTCTACACCTTCAAGCTGAAATCTACCTACGATGATGATGTTGAGGCGCTCCAGCGACATTACTTCGTTCCTCGAGATTGGACAAGCACCGAGAGCTTAGAGCAATGTTGTATGATGGAGGATGGAAGTCTTCTGTCTCCGAAAGATGACAGAGTTGCTGTTATCAGATGTAATTTAGAAGGTTCGAGCTTTTGAAGAAGGCTCAGGATGTACGTATCGTGTTGCATAGCACATCGACGAGACAGCGGTTACGCAGGATCACGACGCCTTGTATGTGAACCGGCCTCTTGTCGGGTCAGACCTGTAGAGGCATACCTAGGGATTGAATAAGGTCAGTTCAACAAATACTATCAATTCCACGATTTGACTGATCGATTGCTCAAGCCCTTCGACCGTCATTCACATCACCGCCCCGTCTCCTCTCTCTCTCTCCTCGACAAAAGTACGTCAACTCCAATCTGCGTACAAATCTATGAATTCCTCACTGTCTACTCCTTCTCTGGATCCGCCAGCCGCAAATTATACCCCAACAATACAGCCGGCACGAGCTCATGCAGCTCGAGCATAGCGATATCCCGGCCCAAATAGCTTCTCTTTTCCGCGCCGAACAATAAGATGTTACTGTCCACTTTGCTCAGGGTAGATTTATCTGCGTCGAGCCAGCGATACGGGTCCCAGTTATCTGCGTCGGAACCGAAGATCCATTTGTCGCGGTGGAGGAGTCAGGCGTTCATGCCGACGACTGTGCCGGGGAGGAAGGTTTTTCTGGCGTCTGGTAGAAGGAGGCCTGTTGGTGATACCACGCGTTGTAGTGGGAGGGAGAAAGCTGGATGGAGGCGGGGGGCTTCTCTTCGGACTGCATATAAGTAAGGGGGGGTTTGGGATTATGTCCACGTTACGAATAGGGGGAGATGCTTTTGTCTGATACAGCTTTATCGAGCTCGGAGCGTAGCTTTGAGAGGCTGGAGGGGTTTTTGAGTAAGGAGTAGAAGACTGCTCGGAGGATAGTGCTTATCGTTCCGCTGCCGGCGTTGATATTCATCTAGTGTAACGTTAGATATTTACGCAAAATGTCGATGGTAGGAGAGAAGAGATGGCAGGAAGACGTACGAACAGATAGGCAAGGATTTGCTTCTCGTTGACAACCTCAGGGTGTGCCTCCTTGCTGTCAAGAAATCGAGATAGGAAGTCAATTTGCCAATGACGTCAAAAGCATAAAGAACTATTTAGTTTTAAACGTTCCGTAGTTCTTGTAGCGAAGATTAGTTATTAAAGTCGATCGTTGTGGAAGGGGAGGGCGTGGACCAGAAGTAAGTTTGGACCAGAAGTAGGTGAATTCTTCTAAGGGGGAACCCCACCAAATTTGCTAGCGAATCCCACAAAATCAACGGAAAAACAATGAATTTAATAGTCTGCCATTGCTCCATGACCATCAATGACTGCCTGCAGTCTATCAGGCATCTGATTAACTATCTTGTTAATGAAGCTCTGTGTAACTTCGGCTCAGCCCTCCCGTGTAAGCTCTACCGTGATCTCATCGTTCCAGTGAGCGACCGATCGAAGCTTTTGCTTCGATATAAGTCAGCAGTTTTCAATAGGGGCCAAATCGGATGACGTAGCACAGTTGAAATAGTACTCTAATCCGTTCTTTTCCTTCCATGTACGTACGATGTTATTGGCCCCAGGTCCATGATCACTATCACCGTCTTCTTCTAGCACGAAATCCTGACCCGACTGAATCCAGAGTTTAACGATCGGCTCGAGTATTTGATTGATATAGACTTCGTGACTTAATTTATCGTTTTCGCTTGATGTTTCGTAGAAATAGATAGGGGATTTGAAGTTATATCCTATAGCGGCTCAGCAGTGCTTGATCCTTGTGCTGTATACAGTCATGTCGATATCTAGTACCAGGCCTTCTGATTATGATAATCTAACCATCTGGACCTCAGTCAAAGTGAACTTCATCGCTGAATCGAGCTCGATGCCAATCCTCTGGCATAGGGTATTTAGCCAACATGTATTTGGCCCATCTGACCCGCCTATCCATTGGCCTATCAGCCAGCCATCCAGCCACACAGGCCTTGCATTTTTCGTAATTCATGATCGACTTCATTATTCTATGCATCGTGCGGCCTCAAGACCATCTCGAATCAGACGCGTTCTCACGTGCACACAAAGTATCCGCGTCTGGTAACGACTATGTTGTAGATAAGCGGAACAATTCCGCTTCACGATTGCTTCTGGTAGCGCTGTTCTACTTATAATTCATTTTGACAGGCACCAGGATGGAAGCGGACAGAGCTGAGTCTGATATGGGGAAGTCGAGCATTCCCGAGCTGGAAGCTGCGGAGAACGAAAGGCTCAAGAAGCCTAGGAAAAGATTCATCGGAAGGAGAGCAGCGGCAGAGCAAGAAGAGAAAACCGGCCTAAATAAGGCCATTGAGTATAGCGACGCAATACAAGGTTTGTAGGTCAATCAAGCGCGGGTGCCACATGCTGACGACTTATCCAGTCGCCCAGCCAAAAAGAACAGCTCGAGCTCTGAATCAAATACCGCCGGAAATCTCCAACGACCCCGACATCAATGATGCCATATCCCTCCTACCGCCCAATTACTCTTTCGAGATACACAAGACCATCCACCGAATACGTACCTCTGGCTCGAAGAAGATAGCTCTACAATTCCCGGAAGGCTTGTTGCTTTTCGCCACTACGATATCGGATATCCTGACCAACTTCTGCCCGGGTACGGAGACACTCATAATGGGGGATGTGACCTACGGGGCTTGCTGCATAGATGATTATACTGCTCGGGCCCTAGGATGCGATCTCTTGATACATTACGCGCATAGCTGCCTTATACCTGTTGACGTTACAAAGATCAAAACCCTGTACGTTTTTGTCGATATCAGCATAGATACTACTCACCTCTTGGCCACACTCGAGCGCAACTTCCAAACCGGCAAGACGATCGCCATGGTAGGAACCATTCAATTCAACGCTACCCTTCACACTGTAAAGCCTGTCCTGGAGCGCGCCGGCTTCAAAGTCTTGATACCGCAGATCACGCCCCTCAGCAAGGGGGAGATCTTGGGCTGTACATCGCCTCGTTTGTCAGATGATCAAGCAGACCTGATCCTCTACCTTGGCGATGGCCGCTTTCACCTTGAATCCGCCATGATCCACAACCCTACACTGCCAGCATATCGCTACGACCCTTATTCGCGGAAACTGACAAGGGAGACATATGAACATGCAGAGATGCATGATCTACGTCATCAAGCTATTGCTTCTGCAAAGAAGGCGAGGAAATGGGGTCTCATACTCGGCTCGCTCGGCCGACAGGGAAATCCGCACACTATGACCATGATTGAGGATATCTTGAATGACCGAGGCCTTCCATTCATCAACTTGCTGCTTAGCGAAATCTTTCCGGGCAAGCTTGCTTTGATGGATGATGTCAATTGCTGGGTACAGGTAGCATGCCCGAGACTGAGCATTGATTGGGGCTACGCATTTCCAAAACCGCTGCTCACGCCATACGAGGCTCTCGTGGCTTTGGGTGTGAGAGAGGGGTGGCAAAAGGCCAACGGAGGGGTCTATCCGATGGACTTTTACGCAAAGGACGGATTAGGCAGGACTAAAGAGGGCGCTGTTGCTGCTTTAGTCACAGCCAAAGGCTGAGGGCAAGGCAGTGAGGAGGCTCAAGGTCACACCTGTTGGATGAACATGCATTGACGCAGTTCTTCGCCACGGTGATGAATACGTGGAGTGGATGAAGTGTTGACGGGATCCACCATTACTCAAAATCAGGCACCTACTCTCCACCTGTTTACACTGGTATCTACCTTCCTCGCACCACCCACTCGTCCATACTACCATCACGACCGTTTCATAACCATCGGCCACGGTCTATGTAATCGCCTCGATGCATTCTTGGCTGAGTACCCAACCGTCTCTACAGACATCCATGTCCGCATCAGGACTTCGATATCCTCCTTGGTCGAAACAGACGTACTATCTTCGTAAAGTTTCCCCACCTTCGTATGGCGCCGAGCACAACATTCGCGCAGAAATCGGTCCAGCATCCGTTCCCCAATAGTCATCTCGAGCTGAAGACTAGATATAAGCGGTGATGGGTTTTTGCCTTCTAAGCTCTCGATGTGGATGTTTATCCGCTGATGGCCGTTCATGTACTCGAACATCTGCATTCTGATCTCTTGTAATAGCTTGAAGAATGGAGAGATATCTTCGACTGGAATTTTCGAAAGTGTGATTGCTGCGTGAATGCACGTACGATTGCGTATTCGGCTGGGAATTCCAATGTGACTTTCGTTCATGGTATTACATCCACCTTGGTCAGTGATTGGAACGTTTGTATGTGCTTGTTCGAGCAGGATTCAAGACGTGATGAAATGATGTGAGAATTTTGTATTGCTGGTGCTTTGGGTACGTCCGCGTTGTTGTTAGGGAATTTTGCTAATTTGCCGAGTGGCGATGGGAAGAACACCGGCGCTGGCACTGTAGCTGTAGTTGTATGTGCACATTTGTGCGTCTCCGTATCATCAGATAGAGGCTAATTAACATAGCTGTACCACGTTAATTTCGTGCCATTTCCAAGGTGCGAGGATCTGAATCTCAGCTCGATGAAGCCGATCGGCGCATGATCTCCGGACTGTATTTTTGATCCGGGCTGTGAACCTTCCGAGCTGTGACAGTTGTATGTTTCGCACTGCTGCTGTCTCCGCTCTCAGCCCAAGCCAACTATTTCCTCATCAACCTCTGTTCCCAGATCCCGCTCCTCCAGGAAGACACTCCCCCTCAGCTCTCCAGGCAGGTACTCTTGCTCCACCCTCCCATCCACATAACTCGGATTATATTTATACTCCTTCCCATACCCCAGCTCCTTCATCAGCCTCGTAGGCGCATTCCGAAGATGTACCGGAACCGGCAGCCCCGCCACCCCCGGTTCCTTCAGCGCCGCCATCGCGTTACCCAAGCCACGGTACGCCCTGGTACTTTTCTTGCTCAGAGCAAGCGCAACGGCACAATGTGCCAAATTGATGCGTGCTTCCGGCATGCCGATTTTCTCCGCGGCGGTATAGGCCGATGTGGCCAGCGTCAGCATAGTGTTGTCTGCCAGCCCGACGTCTTCGCTGGCGATGACGACCATGCGTCGTGCGATGTAGAGGGCGTCTTCGCCGGATTGCAGCATTCGAGCGAGGTAGTAGAGTGTGGCGTCCGGGTCGGAGCCGCGGACGGATTTGTGGAAGGCGGAGATGGTGTCGTAGTGTTGGTCGCCGGCGCGGTCGTAGACTAGGGTTTGGGTCAGGGATGCTTTGATGCTGGCTTTTGTTGCTTCTGGCCGCTGTGACAGATCCATAGCCAATTCTAGTAGATTCAGTGCTGTCCTCGCATCTCCGTCGCCAAATGCTGCGAGGTATTGGATCAACTCTTCGTCGACCAGTTTACTGGGCCTATAATTCGGACCTTCGACTTTGAGGGCTCGTTCTAGTATTGCGATTATATGTTCTGTCGTGAGCTTGGCGAGTGTGAATGTCCTGCATCTTGACAGTAATGCATTTTGGATCTTAAAACTAGGATTCTCAGTCGTCGCGCCAATCAGCGTGACCGTTCCAGCCTCGACCGGCCCGAGAAAAACATCCTGCTGGCTCTTGCTGAAGCGATGGATCTCATCACAGAATATGATAGTCTTCCTTCCTGTCAACCCCAATTCGCTCTTCGCTTCAGCAAAAAGCTTCTTGCATTCCCCTACGCCTGAGCTTGTGCTGTTGATCTCGACGAAGCGACTACCAACCATGTGAGCTATCACGCGTGCGATTGTGGTCTTCCCAGTGCCAGCATTCCCCCAAAGTATCATTGAAGGTACGCGATCGGCCTCAATGAGGCCACGCAAAACGCCATTGGCCCCAACGAGATCCTGACCGTATACATCATCGAGTGTATGAGGTCGCATTCGCTCTGCGAGTGGCTGGGCCCGTTGCGTGGCGGTAGTTCTGAGCCGTTTGGATGGCGGTTCATCCGCATGAGGAGAGATTTGCGCTGCACCGTTTTCGAGAAGAGGTTCTGGAGCTGGCCGTTTATTGCTCGTTGGCGTTGGGGGACTGGGCTGTACTCCATTGGTAGAGGTGGTGCTGTGTGTTTGAGAGGCTTGCTGTTTCCCAATTGAGGCTTCGGAACTAGCCTGAGATTGTTTCTTGCTGGAGGCAGGCGTTCGAAAGAAATTCGCGACTTGGGGCGGCGGATCTTGACTTTCGCTTACAAAGGCTTCGCAGCCGGAGTCGATGTGCACATTGATGTTCGCCTGCCTGACGGGCTGTCCGCAGATTGGGCAATCTACCATAGTAAGGGCAAGAACGTACCGACAGACTGAGCACGGCGAGACAACATATCACAACACGGAAGGTAATTAGGTTTTATAGATTAGATAAGGGCGTCGGTGAATGATACTAGCTAACGTGATAGTGGTTAGCGCCCGCGCCATAACAGCCTGAAAGGGCTAGTCTACTCAGCAGTCAAGCCTCGGAAGATTTAGCTTGTGTGACTTCTCATGTGGCATGCTACCCAATCCGTACCATTGCATACACCTCATTTGAAGAGCACGCACCAGAAAGCCCGAGTACTAAGTCGACCTCGGGCCATAACATCACACTATTCTCTTGATTTTCGATCCGTACTGGATCTGTTCTGTCGTTCTCTGTTTCAAATCCATCAATCAAAGAGATGTCCATGTTACATAGAATGACCATCCCCGATTGCTTGAAGTGTGCAACGACTTCGACATCTAAGTTCTACATCTGCAGATTTGAAACCAATTCTGATTTACAGATGAAATTCGGGATGTCTGTCATGGCTCTGGCATCGTAAGAATACGTCAGCCGCAGGGCGTTAGCGCACACATACATTACCTACTAGGTATACTCCACAGACCACTCGTAACACCATACATTTCATTCCATTTCATACTGCGAATGCCATTCATGTCATACCAATACCTCATTCCGGTCCCTGACAACTAAGACTAGTCTATATATATTATGGAATTAGGGTGTCTTTAGATACCTTACGAAGGATTACATACAGCCCCGCCTTCGGCTAACGAAGAAGGATATTTATTATTAGATCCTAGAATCACCCGAAAAGTAATCTATATACTATGCGGTAAACAGAATAATTTGGATACTTTGATAGGAATCTCGGTTAATAGTATCTAAACTAATTTGTTTACTTTATATACTATCATATCAACTCCATTTAAGATAGTCCCCCTAGATAGTCCTCTAGCTATATTTGCTATATTTACGGGGTAGTACTATTTACTATTTATAGTAGTACTATTTACTATTTATTAATATATAACTATATAAATATTATCGCTATTACTATTACTATTACTATTACTACTACTACTATTATTATATATTATATAAGACTACGTATAATAGTTTTTTTTAATATATATACACCCTATCCTATTAATCCTACTTATAATAATAAATTTAATAACTTATTAGCTAACTAGCTAATATCCTCCTTCTTAAGCTCTATTAACCTTATCTCCTTCTTTTTATTCCTTACCTTTTAATTAGTTATATACTTTTCCTTTACCTTTAACTTTTAATTAATATCCGCCTTATCCCTTTTTATTTATAACTTTAATCTCTTTATCTTCCTTAGCTTTATACCCTTTCTAGCCCTTATTAACTATATTATAAGAGTAGGATCTAGTTATAAAGGGTATTTTATAAGTTTTTATTACTAGCTACGCTAGGCTAGCTATATAAGAGGAGGTAGAGGTATCTACTAAGGAGAAGTTAATAGTAGCGGAAAATTATTAATATAAGAAAAATTATAAGGAGATAGCTTTAATATTAATAGGCTATTAAGCTAGGGGGCTTTTTTAAGAGGTAATTAGGTATAATTATAATAAGGCTAAGTACTTATATATTAGATCTTATCTTTACTATTACCCTTAGGGATTTACGCCTTATTATTAGACTTAAAGAGTTCTTAATAATTATAAGTAAGAAAATCCTTAAGTAACCCTCTATTATTATTATTAAAGTTTTATTATAAGAAGTTAGAAATACCCTTTATATCTCTATTATTATTAATCCATATATTAGCCCTTTTAACTTTAATAACTTAGTCCTATTACCTAGTCCTTTCCTCTTCTTACTATTATATTATAATTTTATAATACTCTTATATTACCTCTTTATTAACTACTTTATAACCTATTAATATATACTATTATATACCCTTATTCTTCTACTACTTAAGGTTATCCTTACTTATCTTAATTATAATAAATAAAGTAGGTAATATATTAATATAATACTTCTTATAAAACTTTTTATTAAAGTTTTTAAGGTATTTTTCATATTTATAAGTATATTCTTTAATCTAATATACCTTTAAAATTTTCTTATAAAATTTATATACCTTAAAGTAAGAAGCCTTTATAATATTAAGACCCCGTCTTAAAAAGCGTAGTACTAATAGTATTATAAGGGTTATAATAACCTCTTATATATTATTATTACTTAATTTATTATTACTCTTATTACCCCTATTATTAGTATTCTTATATATAGTATAGTAATATACTATTATAAAGCTAGTATTAAAGCTTATTTTCTAATTAATAATAATCTCTAAGGCGTTAAAAAGCTATCTTAGATAAATAAGAGATAGGGGAATTTACTCCCTACTTTAAATATAATAATATAACTAGTATTTATAAGGTAATCTATATTAATATAAGAGATTATAGTTATTTTTATAATAATCCCCTACTAATATTAGAGAAGATACCTTATTTACTTTATATAACTATTTCTTAGTTATAATAAACTTAATAAATACTAACTATATAGCCTTATATATTATATAAGGTAGGAGTCTTATAAAATATAATTAGCTAGTATTAATACATTAAAGCGTATTCTATTTCTAATACTCTAGCTTATAATAGAATATCTTAATTAGAGTTATTACTTTTATAGTAATTTTATTAATACTTATCCTAATAGGAGTATATTAATAGGTAGCCTCCTTAATAACTAAGTATATATACTCCCCTTATTAAGTACTAGAGTAACTAAGGTTTAGTTATACTCTAATATATACTATTATAAACTATAGTTCCTATCTCTTATAAAAGCTAGTTAGGTAATTCCTTTTATTTTAATATAAATTTTCTAGTAATATTAAATAATTACGCTCTAATACCTCCCCTATTAATAAATAGATATATACTTATATTATATTAGTAAGTTTTTCCTTCTACTTAATAGGATAATTTCTATAGGTTAGCCTCTTCTTAATAGCCTTAGTAGTATATTAGTTATAAAGCTAAAGAAAATACTTAGAGCTAATATTATCTAATTAAGAACCTTAGAGCTTTAAGGTAAGCTTTATAATAACGCGTATCCTTTACTCCACGTTATTACTAATATATTCCCTTAATAGTATTAGAATATTAATATTTTTTCTTATTATTACTATTATTAACCTAGTAGTAAAGTCGCCTAGTAAGACCTTTAACTTATAATAATTACTATAAAAAAATAGCTCTTATATATAAGTATATATAAATAAAAAGGTATTAGCTAACTTAGATTAAATAAAGTAATAAGTAATAGGTATTAACCTTAATATATTTATTATATAGATAAGTATTAATAATAGTAGGCTATTCTTATTTATATTAAATATAGCGTTAGTAATTACTATAAAATAGCTAGTAAAGAAGAAGAATTCTACTTATTATAATTAATAGATATTTTATTTAATAATATACTTCTCTTTTATATATATAGAAAAGCCCTGATTTTTAAGGGAGTAAAGTATATATTAGAGCTCTTATTAAGGTGTCCGCTTACTCTCTAAATAGACTAGGTTATAATACTTAGATTAAGATAGACTTAAGCCTTTTATTTATATTACCCTTCTAGCCTTATTAAAGGGTAGATTTACTAATCTAAGATTAAAAGCTATTAATTTAGTAATAGTATAATCTAGATTATAATAATAGTATTCCTTAAATATATATAAATTATCTAGTATAGCGTAATTATATATACTTTCTAAGATAGAAATTTACTATTATATATCTCTTATATAATACTAAAGTTTAATTTTATATTTATAATTATTCTAGTTAATATAAGAATTTAGTTATTAATAGATATCTACTATTCCTTTTATAATAGCTTAGGTTTTTTTATATATATATTATAAGTCTTCTTATTATAATAAATATACTTAAAGATATACTATTTATATTCCTTATATTTATTATAAGTAATAATAATAGTAAAGCCTTATATATAAGCCTAGTTTTATAGTTATAATTAGATATCTTCTTTACTAGTAAAAACTTTATAATTAATAGGGGGATGCTTATAAGAAGTAGGAATATAATAAAAGTATAAGCCTTCTTATTAGTAATATCTTTAGTATATAATTATATAGTAACTACGAGTCTTAATATAATAGGGGAGAATAGGGATAATAGTACTAGTAAGTAACTCTTAAGACCTAGTCTAATATTATACTAATATTAAACTATTATAAGTAATAAGTTTCCCTTTATAAAAGATATAATAAATAATTATTTAAAGTTATTCTATAACTACTATTAATATTATTTAGCTATTAGGGTAGTACGCGGATATTTTATAAATATAAAATTTTAACCTATAATCCTTAATATATAATTAAAGTATTAATTAGAAACCTTATAAGAGGCTTTATTTAAGGTTATAAATCTACTAATTATACTTTATATATATATTCCTATAATATTACTATTATATAACCTTACTATTATACTTACTTAAAAATATACTACTTATTTCTCCGTAGACCCTACTAAATTATAGGGCTAATAGGGTCTAACTATTAGAACTTAAAGTTATATAATAGCTACTCCTACTATATTATAATAAATAATTATTTTAATAGTAGGAGTATATATTATAAAGTAGTATATATATATAATATTAGCGTTTAAATAATACTAATTAGTTATAGTGCGTAGTAGTTATATTAGTGAGCGTACATCATGTTATATAAACCACCGCCCCGCAAATATGGCTAGGGGGACTATCCAGGGGGACTGTCCTGAATGGAGTTGCCATCATATCACCGATTACAAGACCGCACCTGAAAAAGACAGCACCTGAAAAAGACAGCACCTGAAAACCACATCCCACACCTCGTCTAATGCGTCTGTCAGTCATTAAGGCCACTTGGAATTACAGCGACACTCATCAATCCTCAGTCCACTATAGCGCACTACTACCCTAGCTTTAGTGACACTAATGTGATTTGCTAAGATCGGAAATGGAGCCTACTTTGGTAGCTCCCTCAAATGACATGAACACGGATAGTGGACCTTTGGAACCGCATTATGGATCTCGAATGTTGCCCCATGTGGTTGATGAGCTTGCACGACTCAATCCCTCGAGAGTTTACGCAACGATTCCTCTTTCCTCGGACATATCCCAAGGTTTTCGCGATGTCACTATGCTCGAAGTTGCACATGGTGTCAATCACTTCGCATCTTGGCTCGAAAACTCGTTCGGCCGGAGCTCGTCATTTGACACACTCTGTTATATAGGAGTATCAGATCTCCGGTACGCAATAGTATTTCTCGGTGCTGTGAAGTGTGGCTATAAAGTGAGTAGAGGTATTGCTTGTTGAGGTGCTTTGAAATGGAACTGATCAATGCAGCTCCTTGTACCCTCGGTGCGGAATTCCTCTTGGATAAATCTCTCGCTCTTGGAGCAAACCAAATGTACGAAATTCTTGTATTCGACTGAAATGTCTCAGAAGGTACATGAACTACAGGTAGAAAAGAAGGGCCTTCATACTCTCGCCGTGGAGTCATTGGACGACATGACTCTACAAGATACTAAGTATTACCCTTACGAAAAGTCTTTTGCCAAGGATCGCTGGGATCCTGTCCTTGTTCTTCAATCTTCAGGCTCGACGGGTAACATACCGCTTGATGATGCAATTATCAGAGTTGAAGCTGAGATGACTCCTCAGGACCACCGAAACCTATTGAGACCAACCACGCTACGTGGGCGGTCGCTGACAACGACCGTAATTTACCCAAGATCTCAGGCCGGAAAATCCAAAGCTACGCCCTATGGAATTTCGGGGGCAATGGTGGTCGTTATTTCGCCGCCTTTCCACCTTTCCATGTGAGCTTCTAAGTCTCTCATTTGTCTAAAGCGCTGACACAGATCAAAATGAACTTGGGAGGCTTCATGGCTCTTGTGGTTCTGCCCATATATTCCACTACAGCGACCGTAGTCATGGGGCCTACCAACAGACCTCCAACTGGGCACTTGGTCTGTCAAATCATGCAGTATTACCACCTCAGAGCTCTCTTTTGTCCTCCGATCATCTTCGAGCAGCTGGTGCAGGAGCCTAAAGGCCTCGAACAAGCAAAGCGACTAGACTTCCTTCTGTACGCTGGAGGTCCTCTTTCTGCGGGTACGGGAAACCTTCTCAGCCAAGTGACTGACGTCTGCCAATTTTACGGTTCAACCGAGACCGGCGCAATCCCAACCCTAGTACCTCAGCGCGAGGATTGGGCAAGCTTGGAATGGCATCCAAGCTACGGCGTTGACATGCAGCCACGTGAGGATGAGGCTTATGAAATGGTGCTTCACAGAGACCCGACGTTGCAAGGTATTCGCAGCTTCTCCTGCAACTTTCCAGACGTCACAGAATGGAACACGAGAGATCTTTTTCGCCCTCAGCCAGGAAAGCCTAACTTGTGGCGCTTTTATTGTCGTCGAGACGACATTATAGTTTTATCGAATGGCGAGAAGTTTAATCCTGTTCCAAGCGAAGCAATTATAGCAGGACATTATTTGCTGTCAGCAGCCTTGATTGTTGGACTGGGAAGATCCCAGGCCGCACTACTAGTCGAACCAAAAACCGAGAATGGGATAGAGAAAGATTCTCTGATCGAAGATCTCTGGTCGACCGTGGAGCAAGCGAACGCTCAAGCACCCGGACATGCCAGAATAATACGGTCGATGATCGCAGTGGCGAACACCAATAAGCGCTTTGAACGCGCAGGGAAGGGTACTGTCATACGGAAAATGACCGCAGAGAAGTTCGCGTCGGAAATTGAGGCCCTCTATTCGAAAGACAATGCGAAAGGCCTTGGTCCGTGTTTGGTCGCAATCGACGACTTCGGAGCCATTCGAGCATATGTTCGTGAGTGCGTCAGTCTCTCCTTTTCATCACCCAGGTTTGATGACGAGGATGATCTATATGTCCTCGGCCTTGATTCTCTCAAGACTATGGAAATTGCGGGCATGCTCAAAGTTGGCCTCACGGATCCAGACACACAATGGCTCTCAGCTCAGACGATATATGCGAATCCCACAATCGGAAGCTTGTCTAAAGTCATTCACAAGCGGCTGAGTCCCAAGGGAAAGGCTTCAGATGAGAATCATGGTCGAGAAGAATCACGCATCACGAAAATGACTTCCCTGATACAAAAATATACGCAAGACCTCCCAACAACACAACAAGAAAGAAATTGGCTTCTAAATAGCTCCAAACTGAACGTAGCGTTGACAGGGTCTACGGGATCCCTCGGTACCCGCATTTTGCGAGCACTCCTAGACGACACCAAGATCTCGAAGATTTATTGTCTTAATCGTTCCACAAAAGCTCGTGCCAATCAGGAGGAAAGCTTCAAACACCTTGGCTTTGCGCACAAGCTGAACCCACCCAAAGTGGAATTCATTCAGGCGGACTACGGTCACAGCACCCTGGGACTTACAGAAGCAGGATTCCAAGAGCTGACTTCCAGCGTGGACATCATCATCCATAACGCATGGAAGGTTGATTTCAATCATTCCCTTGGGTCTTTTGAGCCAGTCCACATCCGAGGTGTTCGCAATCTCATCGATTGGAGTACATCCAGTAAACGCCATCCACACATCGTTTTCATTTCGTCAATATCCTCCGTCGGAAATTGGAAGGATGCCAATCCCAACAAACAGGTATCAGAAACACCGATCTCGAATCTTAATAGCGCACAAGACATGGGATATGGGGAATCGAAGAATGTAGCGGAATGTATCCTGAATGCCGCAAACAACATGTCTGGAGTGCCAGTGAGCATTCTCCGGGTAGGCCAAATTGCAGGACCAATGATGACTGCGGGTGTTTGGAACAGAGACGAATGGTTTCCCTCGCTCATCAAAACTTCGCAATCGCTCGGATGTCTACCCAGCTATCTTCCTGATGCCGACTGGATCCCTGTTGATACCCTGGCTGTCATTATACTGAACATAGTCCACTATGCTGTAAACACAGATCATGCATGGATATACAACATTGTGAATCCAAAACCCACTCCATGGACTTCTCTCGTTGATACCGTCCTCGAGCGTCTTAGCCCGCAGACCAGAGTTGTCGAACTGAGAGAATGGATTCAGATGTTGACAAAAATTGAGCAGAATGATTCCCACGAGGTTTCGACTAAGCCTGCTGCTAAGATTCTTCAATTCTATCGAGACCTCGATGCAGCGAAACTTGCGGGGGAATTGAAATATAGTACGGCCCATGGGATCGCTGCAAGTAAGACTATGGCTGAATTGGGGCCAGTGAGTCCTAAGTGGATGGAGATCTGGCTGGATCAGTGGGGTTACTAGACGCGTTTTATCCTGATGTATATAATGGACATTGAAATTTCGAATTGCTTTCGATTTGGGGTGATTGGCCCAACGCTAGCGGGCCGCAAATCGGCTGGGAAGACAGACGCCAAGTCTCCGGTGCCTCGCCCCATATATATAGTACTGTGACTATTTAAGGTTTGGTTGGCTGTCGTTGCGCTAAGTAATATACCTCACGTGATCTAATTTCCGTAGGAACTTTTCTTTCTAGTATTACTTATAGTATAGCTATAGTATAGTATTCCCTATAGCATAGCTACTATATTCCTTATAGTATAGCTATAGTATAGGTATAGCAGTCCCTATAATATAGGGTATAGTATAGGTATAGTATAGCCTATAGTAGTCCCTATAGTATAGCTATAGTATAGGTATAGTATAAGGATAGTATTAGCTATAATATAGGGTATAATATAAGGATAGTATTAGCTATAGTATAAGTATAGTATAGGTATAGTAGTCGCTATAGTATAGCTATAGTATAAGTATAGTATAGGTATAGCAGTCCCTATAGCATAGGTATAGTATAGGGATAGTAGTCCCTATAGTATAGGGTATAGTATAGGGTATAGTATAGGGATAGTATAAGGATAGTATTAGCTATAGTATAGGTATAGTATAGGGATAGCAGTCCCTATAGCATGGGGTATAGTATAAGGTATAGTATAGGGATAGTATAAGGATAGTATTAGCTATAGGATAGGTATAGTATAGGTATATATTATAGTATGAGATTAGCTAAGGTTAGGCTAAGTTAGCCTAACCTAGCTACTTAGCCTAATTAGTTTATTAAACCCTTTTAGGTTTAGTAAACCCCTTTTTATCTAAAGTTAAATATACTTTCTTAGTTAGATTAGATTCTTAGCGTCTTAGTTCCTACCTTATATTCCTATCTTACTATCTTTCCTTCTTTATCTTTTATCTTATATACTAGGTTAGACCCTACTAATTATAATAATATATTAAGTAGCCTTATCTAACTATTAAGTAGTTATCCTAACCTTATTTTATAATATTATAAAAGACCTACCTTCCTAATAGTACTTCTATATACTAAATTAAGTCCTTAATCCTTAGTAATCCTAGTTACTAACCTAGAATAGAGAATTCTATTAAACTTACCTATAAGGAGGAGCGTATATAGGCGCTATTTACTTAAATAAATAGCGACCCCGTTACTTTCCTAAGATACCTTAAGAACCTTTAATAATAGGCTATTACTACTACTACCTCTACTACTAATACTCCTATAATAGTTAAAAACCCGTCTCCTCCTCCCTAAGCCTAGAACTTAGTTATAGACTTATAAGTCTTAGCTATAATAACTAACGCCTTCGCCTAAGTACTATATAATAGTACCCTATTAGCCCCTCCTTCTACCTCCGCTATTCCCGCTATTCCTATCTCTAAATCCGAGAAGCTCCCTAATATTATTAAATATAATAGGGATATAGATAAGTTAGATATATAGGAATAAAGTCTTATCTATAAGATATACGCGAACTATAATTAATATCTAACTAATTAGAAGAAAATTAAGTATAACAAGAACTACCTTACTATTAGGAAGAAAGCTTATAACCTTATAAGCTAATACTATATTAATAGGCTCTATACCCTAACTAGCTTTAAGGACTAGTAAAAGAAGCTTTATAAGACTTATAATAACCTATTTAAAGCTAAAGATACTTATACCTACCTTTATAATACCCTTAAATAAGATAGTCTAAGCTTTAATAAATACTATAACCTTTTCTCTTAAAAGAAGGAATATTCCTAGATAGAATTAGCCTCCCTAATTAACGCTTTAAAGAAGAATATTAACTATACTGCCTAAATTAATACTATATCCTAGTAAACTTTAATAGGAATAAAATTATATAGCTTTAAAGATTAGGTCTAAGCCTACTTAAAAACTAATAAGGAAATCTAATAACTTAAGTATTATATACTAAGATAGGTAAGTATTCTAGCTAGAATAAAAACCTTTATAAGTATAAGCTATAAGTTAAGGAAGAACTTACCTATACCTAATAATCTTATAAGGCTTAAGTCTACCCTATCCCTCCCTATTATTCTTATAGCCCCTATACCTACCGTACCTTTCCTAGGAGGTAAACCTATAGACCTTAGTTTAACTATAGCCCGCGTTTAGGGCTAGTAACTCTAGATACCTAGAGTTAAAGATATTTATAATAAGTAGAAGCTATACTACTATTATAAACTCTAATACCCTAGTAAGACCGCCTAGGAATATTCTAATAAGGGTAAGCTAAGGGTCTTATATTCTATAAATACTAATAATACCTTTAGCGTTAATAGGGGGGTACCCCTCCTATTAGAAAATACCTAGTCTCTATATAAAGTCGCGTATAAGGACTTAATTCCATTTTATTAATTTCCTTCTACCTCCTAGCCTTATTATTCTCGCCTCTTTTATAGTTATATAAGAAGTTTTCTACCCGTTTTACTCTAGAGCTATTTAAGACTAATCTAATGTTTTAAGATAACTATATAATTATCTTAGGTACTTTATATTAAGCTTAATTTAGAATACTAACTCTTTTCTTTATTAACTATAAAGCTTCCGCTTATACTTTTATTAATAAGACGTTCGCGTAATAATACTACTTTCCCCTATATTTAATTAGATACCCCCCGTTACCTCTAAGGGTTTAATAGATAACCTGTGCTTACGGGTAATATTACCTATATAGTAGAAATAATATTAGCGCTTAGTACCTATATTAAGAGACTTTTCTTATAATTATAGGATTAAAGTATTACTTAATAGTCCTAGGTTATTTATAGCTCCGCCGCTATTCTATTTCTATTAATTTTAGATTAAATACTTTATCTTTATCCTCGCCCTTCTACCTTAGCTATTATTACCCGGAACCTACTATAGTCTAAGCTATTACTAAGAAGGAAGAAGAATTCCTTTCTATTAAAGAATCCTAAAAAGTTTAGGAGTTTAAAGATTAGTAGTCCTAGTCCTAGCTCTAAACTACCTAGTTATCTAGCCTAGCCCCGACTTAGAAGAAGTTATCTACGTCCTAATCCCTAATATAAATTTAAGATTCGTCTATTTTTAGCCTACCTTAGAAGGAGGAGTTATCTAACCTACCTTAAAAGGAGGTTCCCTATCTAACTTAATAGGAGTTAACTAGTCTACCTTAAAAGGAGGTTCCTAGCCTAACTTAGAAGGAGTTACCCTACCCTAGTCTAACTTAGCTTAAGTTACCCTAGTCTCTATCCTAAGTCCTAAGTTAAGTATTAAACTTACTTATACCTACGCTAAATCTAGAAGAAGACCTTCCTAGTTAAATTAACTAAGCCCGTTAGAAAGGCTATAATCCTAAAATTAAATACTAAAGTCCCTTATCCCGCTAGACGTTTAGTTAAAGACGTGCCTAGTAAATCTAAAAACCCCTAATTTACCTAGATATCTATAAAATTAGAGCCCGTATATTTAATTATATTAGCCGGTTTAAAGATATAGAAGTATTTAGTATTACCCTTAATAAAATTAATTATTACCTTAGGATCTAGAAACCTTAATCCTCTTATCTAATTATAAGGAATTTTAGTTCCTTTATTTAAAGAAAAGTCTTTACCTTATCCTAATCTAGAAAACCTAGTACCTATAAAGGTAACTATAGCCTAGTTATATAGAGGATAGAAAAGGAATTCTATTTTACTACTACTACTACTTAAGAAGATCTAGAAGCTTATTAATAGAGTAAAAATATTAATCTTACTACTAAGCTCCCTTAGCGTTACTATAAGTTCCTAGATATCTTTTTAAAAAAGGATACTAATACCCTACTAAAGTACTGCTCCTATAACTACGCTATTAATCTTAAAGAAGGTACCTAGCCCCTAGCTACCGCCTTATACGGTATAAGCTATAATAAAACTAATAAACTCCGCTAATACTTTAATAATAATCTTACTAAGGGCTTTATTTAAGCTAGTAAGTGCTAGTCTATATCCCCTATCCTATTTATTAAGAAGCCTAGAGGAGGCCTCTACTTCTATATTAACTACCGCGGGCTAAATACTATTATAGTTAAGAACCGCTATCCCTTACCCCTTATTACTAAGACCCTAGATCGCCTAAGCCGCGCTAAGGTATTTACTAAGCTAGATATTACATTAGCTTTTAATTACCTCTAAATTTATAAAGGAGATAAAGAACTTATAGCCTTTTATACTTATTTTAGATTATTTAAGTATTTTATTATACCCTTTAGACTTTATAATAGTCCTACCTTATTTTAGTATTATATTAATAATACTTTTTAAGAAGATCTTAATAATTTTTATATAGCCTACCTAGATAATATTCTAATTTATAATAAATTAGAGGTAGAATATAAAATCTATATTAAGCGTATGCTTTAAAAGTTAAGGGCTATAGGACTTTAAGTAGATATTATTAAATATAAGTTCTATATTTAATAAATTCCCTACTTAGGCCTAATTATTACTATTAAAGGGATTAAGATAGATCTATTTAAAGTCGACGCTATTATTAATTAGCTAACCCTAGTTAATATTAAAGATATCTAAAGTTTCCTTAACTTCGCGAATTTCTGTAGGAGGTTTATTTATAATTATAATAAAATAGCTATACTACTTACTAACCTAATATATAAAGACGTACTCTACCTCTAAAATAAAGATTACTAAAATACCTTTAATATCTTAAAGAAAGCCTTTACCTCTAATATTATCCTCCGCTATTATAATCCTAATAGAAAGATTATAGTAGAAACTAATACTTCTAATTTTATATTAAGAGGTATCCTATCCTAGTATAATAATAATAGTATACTTTATCCCGTAGCTTACTTTTCTAAAAAGTATAACCTAGCTAAGTATAATTATAAGATTTATAATAAAGAACTTATAATTATTATCCGCGCCTTCTAAGAGTAGCGCCCTAAGTTAAAAGGCTTATCTAAACTTATTAAGGTAATTACTAACTATAAGAACCTTAAATATTTTATATTAACTAAAGAACTTAGCCGTCGCTAAGCTTATTAGAGCGAATTTGTATCCTAATTTAATTATTTAATTATTTATTATTTTAATAAAGTAGGAGCTAAACCTAATTCCCTTACCTATTATTTAAGAGACCTCCCTAAAAAGAGGGATACTTCTAACCTATATTATTAATATTAATACTAAATTATATTAAAGAAGTATATTCTAGACTTAAAGATAGTTAAATTATAATATTATACTATTTACCTTAACTCTCTATTTAGAAACCCCCTCGCCTTACTACCCTATTACCTTAGCTCTTATAAGTAGGGAACCTAAGTTAAAACTTAAAATTATAAACTATAAACTTTAACTTAATCTAGAAGTAATTAATCTTAAGGAAGACCCTTAAAATACCTTAACCTAAACCCTATAAGATTAAGCTTAAAGTAATAACTAATTTACTCCCCCTATCCTTAAAGCTCTCTATAGTAGAGCTCGCTATTATAGTAAAATCTATTTAGCCGAATATATAGAATAAGATAGTTCCCTATATTTTTAAAATAGAAGATATATCCTAAATTTAGCCTATCTTTACTTATAAATTATCTAGCTTATTTATAATAGTATCCTAGGTAGATATACTAGAAGAACTAACTACTATAAGCTAGTTAATAAAGTATACTAGTAGCTAAACCTATATTATTCTATTAAGTAATTCGTTTATAATTACTATACCTATACCCGTTCTAAGCCTTTTAAATAAAAGCTTTAAGGCTAGCTTTATCCCTTACCTATCCCTAAGCGCTAATAGCGTAATATTTTTATAGACTACGTAGGTCCTCTTCTACCTAGTACCTTTATAGGAATAATATACTATTATATCCTTATCTTTATTAACTATCTTATTGAGATAAGATACTTTATCCCTACTACTTCTATAAAAGTAGAAGAAGCTTCTTACACCTTTTATACTAATATCTTTAAACTCTATAAAGTACCTAAATATTTTATATCTAATTAAGGTATATAATTTACCTCTAATATTTAAGAATATCTTTACTAAATCCTTAAGATAGATACTAGATTATTAACTAGTTACTACCCCTAAACTAATAGCTAAATAAAACGGGCTAATACTATTATAGAATATTACCTCTAAGCCTTTATAAATTATATATAGAATAATTAGGTACTATAATTACTAAGAGCTAAGTTTACTTTAAATAATATTCCTTTTATAACTATACTTATATTACCTTTTATAGCTAATTTAGGATAAAACCCTCGCCTTAGTTTTAACCTACCCCTTTTATTACCCCCTTACTTTACTACCTAGGCTAGGGTAAAGCTAATAAATATTAAGGAGTTTACTAAGAAACTTAACGATATTACTAACTATCTTTAAGAAGAGATATTAATCGCTTAAGCTATCTATAAATTTTTAGCTAATTAAAAGTACTATCCTTACCCTTATTACTTCCTAGGAGATTTAGTTTAGTTATATACTAAGAACCTAAATACTACTCGCCTTATAATCAAGCTAGATAATTATAGCGTAGGTCCCTTCCTTATTAGACGTATTTTTAATAACCCCCTAGTTATTAAACTTAACCTTCTTAAGTTTATAAAAATCTATCTAGTCTTCTATACTAGTCTCCTATAATATATAGCCTAGGATCCCCTACCTAGATAACGCTAGGAACCCCGTGCCTCTATTATCGCCGAAGATAGCGAATATAGCTAGTATATAGATAGTATATTAAATTCTAAGCTCGACTAATATTTCTAGCTACTACTCCTTAAGTATTTTATTAACTAGGAGTCTTATATCCCTACTAAAGAACTATTTAACCTCCTTAAGAACTATTAATAAGCTATTAATAAGTTCTACTAAGTTAACCTATTAGCTACTAGGCCCTATATCCTACCTTATTAGGTTCTTTATTATTAATACCTTAACCCTTAGCCTTAATCTATAACTAGTCCTATTAACCTTCTTAAGTTAGACTAAGATAATCTTAGACTTTAGGACCTACCTTATCTATCCTAAGTTAAGCTAAGATAGCTTTAGACTCTAGTCCTATTAACCTTCCTAAGTTAGACTAAGATAGTCTTAGACTTTAATACCTACCTTATCTATCCTAAGTTAAGCTAAGATAGCTTTAGACTGTAGTCCTATTAACCTTCCTAAGTTAAACTAAGATAGTTTTAGACTTTAACACCTACCTTATCTATCTTAAGTTAAGCTAAGATAGCTTTAGACTTTAGTCCTATTAACCTTCCTAAATTAAAGTAAGATAGTCTTAGACTCTAGTACCTACCTTATCTACCTTAAATTAAGCTAAGATAGCTTTAGACTTTAGTCTTATTATCTACCCTCTTAAGTTAGGCTAAAATAGTCTTAGACTTTAGCTTCTATTATCCGCTATCCTAAGTTAAGCTAAAATAGCTTAGACTTTAATTCCTACCTCTATTCTCCTAAGTTAGGCTAAGTTAGCCTTAAACTTTAATTTTCTACTAACGCCCCGTCTAATTAGGTCTATAATAGACCTAAGATTTACCCTTTAAGAACCTTATCCCTCGCCCTTCTATATCCTCGCCTTCTTTACCTTTATCCCGCTATGCCCGCTAACGCTTTATAGGAGTTTAGCCTTTAAAAGGGGAGCTACTATTATAGTATAAGATTAGCTAAGGTTAAGTTAAGTTAGCCTAACCTAGCTACTTAGCTTAATTAGTTTATTAAACCCTTTTAGGTTTAGTAAACCCCTTTTTATTTAAAGTTAAATATACTTTCTTGATTAAATTAGATTTTTAGCGTCTTGATTCCTACCTCGCGTTCTTATCTTACTATCTTTCCTTCTTCGTCTTTCGTCTTATATACTAGGTTAGACCCTACTAGTTATAATAATATATTAAGTAGCCTTATCCAACTATTAAGTAGTTATCCCAACCTCGTTCTATAATAGTATAGTATAGGGATAGTAGCCCTAATAGTATAGGTATAGTATAGGTATAGTAGTCCCTATAATATAGGTATAGCATAGGTATAGTAGTCCCTATAGTATAGGGATAGTATAGGGATAGTATTAGCTATAGTATAGGTATAGTATAGAGATAGTATTAGCTATAGTATAGGTATAGTATAGGGATAGCAGTCCCTATAGCATAGGGTATAGTATAGGGTATAGTATAGGGATAGTATAGGGATAGTATTAACTATAGTATAGGTATAGTATAGGTTAGACTAACCGCGTCGGGTCGGTACTTCGAACTCGAGTCGAGTACCCGACTCGACTCTTAGCGAGTTAATACTAATAGTTAGTACCGAGTATTCGAGTTAATACTATAGGGTGGTACCGAGTATTAGTACTAAAGTATTAAACCGACTCGCTAAGATATTAGTTCCACTTATATTATTTTACTAAGACTATAATATTAGGAATATTTTTTATTTATAATAGTATTTCGTACTATATATATAGCTTACTAATAGATTACTAAGTGTTATTATTATTACTAACTAGGTAATTCTTAATAGTAAATAAGGTAATAGCTAACTAACTATTTATGTAGAAATAATTACTATAATATTACTAATATTTTTTATTTATAATAGTATTTACTATTATATCTATAGTTTACTACTATATTACTAAGTATTATTATTATTATTACCTAGCCTAACCTAGGTAATTCTTTAAGGTAATGCAAAAAGGTAATATATATCCCTAGGGAACTAAACGGGGTAGTAAAATTCTAATTTAAAAAAATTCTATTTTTAGTATAGGGGTAACTCTAGAAAAAATCTAGGGTTCCTTACTATTTTATTAGGGGCTTGGCGTCTTGGCGATACCTTGGCGAGTCGGGTCGGGTTAACCCGACTCGCTAAGGTACTAAGGGCTTTTCGGGTTAATACCGGAAACTGGTACTAAGTATTCGAGTCGGTACCTAAATAGGTACTAAGTATTCGGGTCGGTACCAATCTATAGTACTAAAACCCGACTCGACGGTCAGTCTAGTATAGGTATAGCATTAGGGTATAGTATAGGGTATAGCATAGGTATAGTATAGCCTATAGTAGTCCCTATAGTATAGGTATAGCATTAGCTATAGTATAGGTATAGTATAGGTATAGCAGTCCCTATAGTATAGGGTATAGTATAGGGTATAGTACCCCTAGAATTATAGATCTTAGCGGGGTTTTAGGGAGCTTAGCCCCTAGAGTAGTTAGGTTTCTAGGGAGTCCCTAGCTTAATTACTAATCTCGTACCGAGATAGCGACCCTCTAGTCTATGTAGTACTATAACTATTTAAGGTTTAGTTAGCTATTATTATAATAAGTAATATACCTTATATAATCTAATTTCCCTAGGAACTTTTCTTTCTAGTATTACTTATAGTATAGCTATAGTATAGTATTCCCTATAGTATAACTACTATATTCCTTATAGTATAGCTATAGTATAGGTATAGTAGTCCCTATAATATAGGGTATAGTATAGGTATAATATAAGGGTATAGTATAGGTATAGTATAGGTATAGTATAGCCTATAGTAGTCCTTATAGTATAGCTATAGTATTACCTAGAGTATAGCTATAGTAGTCCTTATAGTATAGGTATAGTATAGCTATAGTAGTCCTTATAATATAAGGTATTCTATAGGGCATAGTATAGGGTATAGTATTAGGGTATAGTATAAGGTATAATATAGGTATAGTATAGCCTATAGTAGTCCCTATAGTATAACTATAGTATAGGTATAGTATAGGGATAGTATTAGCTATAGTATAAGGTATAATATAGGGATAGTATTAGCTATAGTATAAGTATAGTATAGGTATAATAGTCGCTATAATATAGCTATAGTATAAGTATAGTATAGGTATAGCAGTCCTTATAGCATAGGTATAGTATAGGGATAGTAGTCCTTATAGTATAGGGTATAGTATACGGTATAGTATAGGGATAGTATAGGGATAGTATTAGCTATAGTATAAGTATAGTATAGCCTATATATTATAACTGAATCATGATGTAGAAAGAAGATATCTTCTCTATGTATAGGAAACCTGCCTAAGTACGTAGAGTACGGAAGCCTTCCGCAAGGAAGGCGCGCTAGGTAAATAGCGCTATTTAATAATAGCGATAATAAGTAAATACTTATAGTAGATACCTATAATAAACAAAGCTATCGTCCTGATAGTATATATATTAGGTAGTAGAAGATATACCTTAATTAGACGCGCTTAAAGTAAAAAGGATAACCCTATAAGATAAGAAATTTTACTTATATACTACTACTATTATTACCGACTTATCTACTAGCTCCTATACTAGGCCTATTTTCCTCTTATATACCTAGACGAGGTCTAGTATATTTATTAATTAATAGTCCGGTATCTATTAATTATCCTCCGGACTATATCTAAGCTATCTAGTAAGGTACTAAGTCGACCAGCTATAGCTACGGCGAATACGGCGTTTCTATAAGAGTCGTTTAATTTCGTATTTAACGTCTCTATTAATAATAATAGGAGGGGTAGGTAGGCGGCGGCGTTAATATAGGTTATCTACTAGATTAGTAGTAGGTTTAAGATAGGCTATTAAGATAATATTATAAATACATATTATATCCGGTAACTCTAATCTATAGGTAAGACGGCCTACCTAATTAAGGACTTTAAAGGGGCTGATATACTATTACCTAAGCTTCTTTAATATAATACTAGGGACCCTATAGCCTCTATAGAGGCGGAGGTTAATAAGATCGCCGATATTAAAGAACTTAGCTATATATTTAAAATCGTAGTAGTCTTTTATCCTAAGTAAGGTAAAAGTAATAGCGTCTTTTATATTAATATAGGAAGGTCGATATTCCGTTATAGCGACGGGTACTTAGGGTACTTTTATAGTTAACGGCGTTACTTTTAGTAACGAGGGCCTTATTAGTAAGGTAGTTATTACTTTTAGTTATATATAGTCTACTTTAGGCTTTAGTAGGTCTAGTGCCTCCCTAGTTCAGAAGCTATAGAGTACTTCGGTAGGAGTTTTATTCGTAGACGTATATTTAGTAGAATTATTAAGCGCAGCTATTATTCTTAGAAGAATAGATAGCTATATAGAATTATATTTAATAGTAGTAATATAGTAACATAGGGCTATTTTAGTAGTTTAGTTAGATCATTCTAATTAACTATCTATTTAGGGGTACTAGGCAGCCGAGTAAAGTAAATTAACCCTTAAGTAATAAAAGATACTCTACTATAACTATACTACGAATTTCTAATCTCGATCTAAGATTATTACTCGAGGTAAACCCTAGTTAATATTAGCTAATCTATTAAGTAACTTTACTACCTAATCTTCGCTATCCAGGTCGTCTTACCTAGAATAAGCGTAATTACTTTAGAAAATTTATATATAACTATTAAGATACTGTTAAAGCCTTCCGCAGTTAATAGAAGTACTAGGATAAAGTTAATAGTAATAGTATAGAATAGACGAGTAGGCGTTAGAATAGGCTATAAAGACCTACACGGCTAGTACCGTAGTATCTGGTTATACTAGTATTAAGGGCAATACCGGATAAATTTATAAAGTTTCTTAGATAGATTATAAATATAAAGGCCTTCCGTAAGCTTCTTATATATACGTATATAGCCCAGATATCCTATTTTATTATATGTAAGCTTAAAGACTTCTACTTCTATAATAGAAGGTATATAGAGACGGAGTCCTTATTTATTATCTTTAAAATATAGGACCTGGCTGATAAGCTTATATACGAGGGCGGCCGCGTTATTACTAAGGTCTTTATTTTACTAGACTATTTAGATAACTCTTACCTATTAAAGCTCTTAATAGTTATTAGTTAGTCGCTTATAAAAGGGTTTACTTATTTCTACTAAGCTAATAGGGAAGTATCTTATATATAAGGTATCTAATTCACCTTCCGCGTCTTATTATAGATAATATTTATAACTTACTAGCCTTAATAAGGTATTAGGCACTATATTTACTTTACCTAGTTTATAATAAACGTCTAAGCGAAACCGTTAGAGATATTCTAATACCCTAATAAGGCGGAGATTAAGTTTTTTAGTTAATACTATATTTAAACTCGTCTACCTTACTATTAATACCGCAGCTAAGTAATCTATATAAATAATTATAGTAGGCTTTCGCGTTACTTTAATTATATAATAGACCTTCTTAACGACCTATATTAACCCTACGACTTTAAGTTTAGTAGGCTAATACCTAGTCTTAGCGTTAGTAAGTAAACGACTAAGAAATAAAATAGGTTACTAAGATTTTTACTTAGGGAACTTAAGTAACCCTACTATTATAGTTATAAAAGAAGGGCCTTATTTATAAGCGTCCTTAATAGTATAATAGATAATAGCTCTAAAACTAAATTTCTTACTTATATCTAGATTAATAAATAGTTAACGCTACTCGTTAAAGTAGTAGAGGATACTTAAAGAAGTAAAAAGCTTTTATAAATAGTAAAAGGTATTTAATTCTTTAGGCGTAGGTACTAAAACCTTTAGTCTACCGGCTATTTTCTTACGTGCGTTACCCCTAATAGTAATTAACTTTATAAGTAAAGTCTTACGTCGTAGTAGAGGCTTTATGATAGTAGCGTAGAATACTATATACTACCTATTATAGCCTATTATACTAAGGTATTTCTTAAGCTAACCTAGGGTATCTAGGAATATAAGTATAGTAATAGCTATAAGTTTCTTATCCGCTATCAATAGACTAAGCGTATCGACCCTTTACCTAAGTAAACGGATAGAGGAGTATCTAAGAAATAACTTTTTAGGAGATAAGTATATATTATACTTATCTAATTTACTAAAGACTTTACGGAGGTGCTTAAGATATTCGTTTAATAAGGTAGAGAAAATCACTATATTATCTATATACGCACGGTAAAAGTAATAAAACTCCCGGAGTATAGTATTAATTATATATTAGACGTACGCCGGAGAGTTCCTAAAACCTATAATAGGGATATTAAATATTTCCTAGCCTCTATAAGAGGCTATTATAAGATGATACCTATAGTCTTACTTTACTTACTATTAGTAGAAGAAGCTTACCGTATTAATAGTTAAAATATATAAAGTATTTTAAAGTAAGGTAAGAATTTCTAATTAGAGAGGAACGGGGTAGGTATTAGGTATTATAATCTTATTTAATACTCTAATATTAATAATAATACAGCCTTTTAGGCCGTTAGGCGTGTTTTTCTAAATAATAAAGTAAGGGAAGGAAAACGGCGTAGATATATTTATCTATTCTAACCTTCCCTAAGAATAAAGCTTATTAAATTCTATATCAATTACTTCCTTATCCCTCTAACTAAGAGGGTATACTCGTGCTTAACCTAGCTTATATAGATCTTCCTAATTATTAAGTAAAGGGATCTCTATATACTATAATTTAGGAATACTAATAATATTACCGGTATCTTTTTATAAGTTAGGAAATTTATTAAATACGGTAGTAATTAAGGCAGCTGCCTAGGTTACGGCACCGTAAATTATAACTCCGGTAGGATAATATACTTTAACCGGGGGTAAGGTATTAAGGGCCTTATTTATTTATATTACTACCTAAGGGTTCCTTATAGTTACTTATAGAGAGCTTATTATAGCTATAAACGCTACTATAGTAGTAAGTAAACCGCGTATACTAAACCTTACCTATCTAATTATTTTAGTAGGAGGTTTATTTACAAGAGCTTTATTATTAGGGTCAATAGGAAAATAGCTAGCTAACTTATACTTAGCGACTTTACTAAGGACCTAGTTACGCGTAAGTATAATAGGCCTATCGGTATTATTATTATAGACGAAAACGTGAGATATCGCGGCATTAATAATATAGGTATATAGGGATAGCTTATTTAAAGCGTTAGGCTTAAAAATAAAATCACGGTCTTAAGGTAAGTTTAATAACTAATATTAGGAACTAGCTATTAGTACGGCGAAGTTATTATAAGGTAGTATTAGTATTTATTTCTTAGTAAAAACTAAGGTAGTAATACGAGGACCTTAATTAATAACTATAATAGGTATCCTTATATTTTAGTAGGATCCGATCTTTATTAAGTTATCCCTAAAGTCGATAACTATTCGCTTAGGCTTTAAGATATCTATAGTAATAAGTACTTTAGTAGATAAATCGTCTATAATATAAAATTTATATTCTATTAATATAACTATTCTATTAAGGCTCTTAAAGAATATAGGGATTTTAGTAAATTTACTAGCGTTATATTTCTTATTACTAATGCCTCTTACTATTATAGGTATTAGTATCTTTTCTATCAAGGCTTATAGGTATCTATTAAGTAAGAAGTCTCGATTAATTAGCCTTACTTAAGTACCGGTATTAGCGTAGATATAATATTTAATACTATTAGCTAAGAAGGTAACGGGTATAGTAATATAATAATACCCCTGAAAGCTATAGCCTTTAATAGTAATATCCTTAGAATCGGAGCGGATAACTATAGATAATCTACCTAATTTATCTACCTTAGTAGAGAAGGTAGGGGTTATAGAAGGCTTTATATAGCTAGATTAGATATACCTATATAAAGTATTATTTAATTTAAATATCAAGGCATAGGTATAATATATTAATTTAGGTAACTTTAGATTTATAAAGTAGTTTTCTACCGTGTTATTAATACTTAATTCATCGACGGTAGTAGAGCCTAAAGGCTCTAGTAGAGACTAATCTTAGTCTACCTATCAATCTACCTAAGACTAGTTAATAGCTTAATAGTACCCCTCCTTATAAGCATCGTATTATACTTAATTATTAAGGACCTTATTATTATTATTTTCCTCCTCTTCGTCTTCAGCGCTTACTTAGTAGGCCCGGTTATTATAAGGACGTGGAGTATTTACTTAGAAAGGCTTATTCTAAAAGGGTAGCTTATAGTAGGAATTCTTATTATTAATATTATTCTATTATATCCTAGCTATCACGTTTACGTTTCCGCTGGTAATTTATAACTATTAGCGATCTCTAGGTAAAATCCTTACTTAGACGTTTTATAGCTACTATTAATTATTATTATTATAATTCTATAAGTTATAGAAAGGATTACCGAATAGCCTATTTCTATAAGGATTTAACGGGTTACTATAAGGTCTAAAATTATTGCCGTACTAGCTATTCCACTAATATAGATTTAAATTAAAAGGAGGACGATTAAAATTAGAATTCTACTAACCTTATTTACTAACTTATAGCTATTTTACTTATAACGAGGACCTTATTACGTCTACGGAAGGCTTCCTATATATATTAAACCAGATGTCTTTCTCGTAGCGAAGCTCTATAAGAAGGCTACTAATAGTAGACTTCTTAGTTAGATAAGGTAAAGTCTATTATAATTCTCCGTCTATATATTTATATACTAACCTAACCTATATATCCTCCGTAGAGGTAAAGCCAGCGTTTTTACTATTGAAAATAATTATATTAACGTAGTTAGCTAGGTTACGACGATTTCTTATATCTTTAATCGTATATAGGACTAATTTAAGTAAAGCTAGTAACTTACCTAGGGAGTTATAAATTCTTACTTTAAGACTCTTATACTATTAATTAATACTATTAGGATTATTATATAAGCCGGAGTAGCTAAGTTTATTAAGCTAATTAGTATACTATTTATTAGTAGTACTAAGTAAGTAGGAATCTATATTCTACCTTAAAATAGTAGGATCTGTATTAGCTACCTTAACTTAGAGGCGGTTAATAAAGCTAAAGATATTATAATAGATATTATAATTATCTTTTACTTTAATAGGTATTACTTATAAGTCGGGATTAAAGTATCCTATATTATAAGGCCTAAAGATAGAAGTAGATAAACGAGGTCCTTATTAAAGACCTATTATAGTAGGTTATAGATTACCTAGTTATATCTAATTAAATATATATATAGCTTAGGTAATAATACTAACTATTTTAGTTCGCTAGGCCTTTAAGAAGGTAGTGGTAGCTATACTTAGTACTAGCATTAGTATCTTAAACGGTAGGGGTATTAGGGTAGGTTTAAAGCTTACTAGGATAATATTTACCCTCTTAAGCTTAATATATTAGACTTATATATTAATATTAAATCTATATTTATTAACTACCTACTTAGGCGGGAAGCGTACTGCGGTAGTAGGTAATAATACTTACCTAGTACGCCGTAAGGTAGTAGACGTAGTAGATAATTCTAGGGTATTATTATCTTTAGGGTTAGGAGGTAAGTCTTCTAGCCGTAGGTAATATATAGTAAAGAACTTAAGTACTCTCTAAGACTTTATTATAAGCTTATTAGTAGTAGGGCTACCGCTCTTAAGGAATAAATCAATCTCGTATAATTAACGGATTACTTAATTAAGGAGTACTAGATCGGGAGCTAGCTTATTAATTATATACTACTAGTAAGGTAGAAGTAAGTAGTAGATATTACCTTTTACTTTAGAGAAGAAGCGGTGAAGGTAATAGTAAGGGACTAAGTAAATATACTTAGGTATAGTATTTCTTAAGGTAATAAGGACTTTATTACCTTATTATTTAATACCTTATTATTAATAGATTTACTTTAATAGCTAATAGACTAGTAGCCGTAGTAGCCGTTTATCTAATAGTAGGATAAGATAGTAGGGAGTAGAAGGCTATTAAGGACTAGTACTATAAGGCTAGTACTACTAAAGCTAGTAGTTCTTATTAATATAATTATAGTACTTAGTAACGTAGAATAAGATCTATAGTATTATTACTATATATTATAACTAAATTATAATATAGAAAGAAGATATCTTCTCTATATATAGGAAACCTGCCTAAGTACGTAGAGTATAGAAGCCTTCTGCAAGGAAGGCGCGCTAGGCAAATGGCGCTATTTAATAATAGCGATAATAAGCAAATACCTATAGCACTATAGTAGTCCCTATAGCATAGGGATAGTATAAGGATAGTATTAGCTATAGTATAGGTATAGTATAGGGATAGTAGACCTAATAGCATAGGTATAGTATAGGTATAGTAGTCTCTATAGCATAGGTATAGTATAGGTATAGTAGTCCCTATAACATAGCCTATAGTAGTTCCTATAGCATAGGGATAGTATAGGGATAGTATTAGCTACAGCATGGGTATAATATAGGGATAGTAGTCCCTATAGTATAGGGTACAGCATAGGTACAGCATAGGTATAGTATAGGGATAGCAGTCCCGATAGTATAGGTACAGCATAGGTATAGCAGTCCCTATAGCATAGGTATAGTATAGGTATAGCAGTCCCTATAACATGGCCTATAGCAGTCCCTATAGCATGAGGACAGCATGGGGACAGCATTAGCTACAGCATAGGTACAGTATAAGGATAGCAGTCCCTATAGTATAGGGTATAGTATAGGGTATAATATAAGGACAGCATAGGGACAGCATTAGCTACAGCATGGGTACAGCATAGGTACAGCATTAGGGTACAGCATGGGATACAGCATAGGTACAGCATGGCCTACAGCAGTCCCTACAGCATGGGTATAGCATTAGCTACAGCATAGGTACAGCATAGGTACAGCAGTCCCTACAGCATGAGGTATAGTATAGGGTATAGCACCCCTAGAATTATAGATCTTAGCGGGTTTTTAGGGAGCTTAGCCCCTAGAGTAGTTAGGTTTCTAGAGAGTCCCTAGCTTAATTACTAATCTCGCACCGAGATGGCGACCCTCTAGTCTAAAGTATGAACTAAAGTACCTGATTGCTATTCCGATGTGGTTATATAGTAAGAAAATAAATATAAAATCTGCTAGTATTTACTATGTCTGTCATGTAGCAACTTTCTTTAACAGCTCTTCCAAATTAGGTAGTGAAATACACGCGACTTTTTAGTGCCAAGGACTCTAAGGTACAGTCTTGCGCATACGCTAAACATGTAGTCCAAAAGTCTGTCTACTACGGTAACATCACTGAGTAGACAGATTCTACGTCGAACACCCTACCTCCAATAGATCACGACTTTCAGATCCTGCCTCCCTCCTTAATCATCTGAGTGTATTGTTCGAGCATGACCGAGTGAACTTGGTATGCGATCGGTACTGAGAAGCAGATCAAGTCTACATTTCGGCCAGGTACTACACAGGACAGGCTTCAGCAGAAGCTTTTCTGCAAAGATGGTCAGAAGTGATCCCTTTAGACCTGCGAACAGGGTTGCTGGCCAGCGGCAAGATGTGTGGTACAATCGTGCTTCTTCAAGATCCCGATACATAGCGCACTAAGCCAATGTTCAGGTCAATTGTTAATGAGGCAGCTGCTGCGTCACCAGTCCAGCCAATTATAAATATGGGTCAGGGGTTCTTGTGAGTATGCCACCCTTCTCTTGAAATTCACGACTTGGAAGGAACTGATCGAGGTCAGTGGCTACAACCCTCCGAGATTCGTCTTAGACGCGGCGAAAGAAGCGCTGGACAGAGTTGACTGCAATCAGTATTCGCCCACAAAAGTCTGTGTCGAATCGCAATACTGGCTAGGCTGTATAGACTGATGGATAGGTAGGGACGCCCACGACTGAAAAAGGCCATTGCAAAAGCATACTCGCCGTTCTTTGGGAAAGATATTAATCCCGATACCGAGGTCACCATTACCACTGGAGCAAACGAGGGAATATTATGTGCTTTCATGGGCTTTGTTGAGCCCGGAGATGAGGTCATCGTGTTTGAACCATTCTTTGATCAGTGGGTAGATTGGCTCCAGATGAGTATACATCAAGAATCTAAATGAATGAAGGTATATCCCAAATATAGAGATGGCTGGAGGCGTTGTCCGCTATGTTCCTCTTCAGCCACCCAAGAACGGCTCAGCGGAAAACACTTCAGCTGCTGACTGGTCCATTGACATGGGGATTCTCGAAAAGACCATCAACGCCAAAACTCGCATGATCGTTCTCAACACCCCTCACAATCCTGTTGGAAAGATTTTCTCCAAGCCCGAATTAGAAGCCATAGGAAGTCTCTGCGTGAAGCATAACATTCTCATCGTCTCTGATGAGGTCTACGACAAGCTTTATTACGCGCCCTTCACCCGAATCGCTACTATCAGCCCAGAATTAGCGAATCTCACCCTCACCGTCGGTTCTGCTGGCAAAAGCTTCTATGCCACTGGCTGGCGGGTCGGATGGCTTATAGGTCCCGCTCGTTTGATCCAATACGTCTCGGCTGCCCACACACGCATATGCTACAACAGCGTCTCGCCTCTGCAAGAAGCAGCCGCAGTCGGGTTCGAGAACGCAAACAAAGAAGGGTTCTGGGACTTGAGCAAGAAGGAAATGCAGTCAAAGATGAATCGCTTTTGCGCCATCTTTGATGAGCTAGGCCTCCCTTACAGCGAGCCTGAAGGGGGCTACTTTGTACTTGCTAATTTTGGCAAAGTGAACTTACCAGATGGTTACGAATTCCCTGCCCACGTCAGAGATAGGCCCAGGGACTTCAAACTGAGTTGGTTTCTAATCATGGAGCTTGGTGTCGCGGCTATCCCGCCAAGTGAGTTCTATACACCTGAAAATGCTCACCTGGGGGAAGCTTGGTTACGCTTCGCGTTCTGCAAAGATGATGATGTACTTGACGGGGCGAAGGAAAGGTTGAGAGGGCTTAGAAGATATATGACAGTCTAGGAGTATTATGAAAATGGTGCTGCTAGATGACGAACAGGAGCCGGCGCTGATTCTGGTTGCGGCGAGCTATAGTCAACACTGGTTTTGCTTTGATTGAGAACAACTCTCCCGAATCCCCTTTCCTCAGATAGCCACCAAAGTCCAGCACCCATACTTCCAGCACGGCGATCGCTAGCTGCAACGGGTACGAATACCTACTTATATCCTTTTAGTATACCTGATCTATAACCCCACCAGTATTGACCCTCTTTTCACACCATACCAACACTGACGATACAGTCATTCTTCAATAATGGATCCATGACTTAGCCGCCGCAGAAAGTTTTCCTTCAGATCTGCTTCAACCAAGTCTTTCTACGGATCCTAGACCTAACGATCGTAAACTCTGTAGTAAGATCATCTATATTGTGCGTACGGATATGGCTGTCGCCTCTTGATCAGACTCAAAGTCGAAGACTTGGAGTGGGTGCCTCGGGGTAAGGAAGGATAAAGTAATAGAGACCCGATGTCGAGATGCACGGAATCAAAGCCGAAAGATCAAGCAAAATGTTTGTTTGTGGAGATACAATCGTGACACCAGAATCTTGCCTCTCCATCGATTGCTAAAGTGGCATTCTGATTATTAGGTAGTACGTAAAATCCACTCAACCTGAATTGTCTAGAGAGCCTATTCGGGCAGATCAACGTCACACCACGGGCTATTGGATAATTTACTCCCTTTCACCCATGTAGGCTTGTCCTTTACCACCAATGATGTTCGGAGAGAGGCGGATAAGACTATGTGCAAGCGGGAGGTTGGCTGTCTTTTCAGTCCAGAGGAATTGATGTAGCCTATTGACTTGTCTTGTAGCCTTATTCTACGTCAAGAGAAGTCGTTCCAAAGAGTGAGCACGTGCCCAACAGGTCGACCTCAGGAAAGATTTGAGTACGCTGTAGGACAGCAGAGCGCGCCCGTGGCCTGGCGGAATGATCGATGTGCAAGGGTCATGATCTTGGGTGCATCGCTAAAGTACGTTGCGAGCTGCGTGTAAAAGTAGGAGCTGTAGGGCTGAGTGCGGAGGTAAGAGAACGGGGTTATGCACCCGCCTGCCCCGTCCCAGAAAATTCGTCGGTCAAGCGCGTTGACAGAGGAGGCACGTTGATATACAATCGCTCCTTCTCTACACATACATTCACCATAATTCCAGGATAAATTTGCTGGCGTTGCTCTTGTAACTTTTATGCTTGGCCCACCAACAGTATCGAACCCCATAATTACAACGACTTCTTGCTCGAAAATCTCGCCCTAATCACTACTTTACGCCCTCGGCATCTCACATAGATGATGGTAGCAAACAAATCACATGGCGACAACCATTGGCTAACAGTCATAAAACTTTCAGATCAGATCCTCCATGCAGAATTGCTTAGTGGGGTTCGTCGAAGGAGCTTCGCCAGCTAAGGAAGCCGTGGAAGGCCCATTTCTCGCTCGCGTTCAGTATGCCATGGAGACCTCTGCCTCGCATAGCCTTTGCGGTGGCCACCTATCCATTTTCAGCGATCTCACCAGCAGATCTACCCCTCGAGATCGGCGACGAGCTTTACATCATCGAGCAAGGAGGAGGCGAGGGGTCATGGTTTCGAGGATATTTGGTGGCGCCCCCGTCCCTCTTAGCTGGATTGACAAGTGTCGAAGGTCAAACATTGGAAGCCAGAGTATTCTCAGGCATTTTTCCGAAGTGCTGTGTTGAAGTCCGGGAAGTCCTCGGCGACGCAGGGATAGACGGACAGGCGCATGGCTCACAGGCCAATGGCAATGGCTCAAGGCTCGATCAATCGAACGGAGGCTCACTTCGGCGCATTAGTTCTATTGCCCACAAACGTAGTCTACGTCGTCCTACGAGCAGTGGCTCGATAAGTACCAACGTCATGGTGATAAATGGAGAGACCAAGGTCAACGGTAATACCACACGCCTTGCCCGTAAAAAATCTCAACGAACGTCAAACCATGTCGGTGGCCACGGACTTGCGCGACAGCTATCACACCGATCTTTCACAGGCTCTCAGTCCAGATCGTCACCAACTCCTCACACGCCGAATTCCGATAACCCGCGTGATCCACATAGGAAGCGACCACAAGCCCCGGTCCCTATGCTAAAAATCGGCGACGAAACACCAACATCCAGCGCTGAACCTCTAGTAGATGAAATAGCCTCGTGCCTCCGGGAATGGCACTCAAAGAACCTACATGAATTGCTCCTTGCTCGACGCTATAAAGTACTGGAGAAAGTCTCAGACCTCGTGAACCGCTTAGATGTAGCTCGCAGGCAGCTTCTACATGGGGTCCTCACATCTCAAGAGCTCTGCACCTTGCGGGAAGAGATTGTGTGGAATCTGGTTGATGGCAACAAATTGCTTAGTAACGAAGTCATTGTTCGGTGCCCCAAGGAGCATGGGCGTCTTCTGACAGGAGATGACTCGGCAATCCAAATGTCAAAGCTCCAATCCACAATGAGCTTGCTTGATAGGCCGCCCACTTTCCAGCACGACCCGATTCATCATTATCATCTTTTGGCTGATGTCAAGGCTGTTGTGAACATTGGCATGATCTCACCCACACTGACCATGTACTTGGCCTGTCGAAGTCCAGGAGGACCCCCGAAAGTTCTCTCGGAGTCTTTCGTGGTGGATCTCCCACATACCGAAGATTTCGAAAAATTGTCATCTGATAACAGCTATAGGACATTGTTCACGGACTTGGCGTCAACTGATATCGGAGATGGGCTAAGGCCAGGATTATCTTTGTGCTTGATCTTCAAAATCCAAGCAAGCCAAGTAGTCCATGGGACAACGTCAAGTGTGCACCAGAAGACGAATCGGGATGACGAAAATATGTCACCTGGAAGACCAATCAAGAGCAGCCCCATGTCCAGCACCTCCTCAGTGAAAGGAGGTAGGCAGAGTCTCATGTGGGCACAAAAACGCTTCGGGAGCGTCCGAAATGGGCCACAGCATGACACTCGGTCTATTAAAATTCCACCATCTACAGCAGATTCTTCCTCTTCTACAGATTCTGAAAGTCGGCCTACCATTGTAGAGGCTCGACCCACAACACAGCAAGGGACACCGTTCGTCAAAAGGAACGTTGGTGTTGGTGTCGTTAACATTGAGGACCTTTTTGGGAACAAAACTATTGCCAATCATCAAGTGTCGATTTGGGCGCCTGCTCCGACGAACGATCATAACAAGAACTCCATGAATGACTGGGACGAGCTTGTTCGTGATCTCCTCCCAAGTCGAAGTGGCTATTTCGCCAAAGCCAAGGGTTTCGATACAATTTGTCTGAGCTTGCAATCCTTCGCAGCTCCAGATGCAAATGACCTTATCGTCAAAACCCCTACCTTATTGCAGGATATCGTACGAACGCCAAAGACTAGCTTTCCTGGGGCTCTGACACGGTCGCGATCAGATGTATACGTTAAACTGTGCGAGGCCTTCTTACCTCATCAGGCACTTCTATCGCACCCAGAGCGTGGCACAGTCCAGATATCGCCAAGTCTTGAGCTGAAGAGCGTTCAACTTACCCTCGAGGTCAGGAAAGCGTCTGGAGAGCGCATTGAGCGATGCATATTTCCTGGCTCCAACAGCACTGGTCAAACCGCGTGGCGCACATCTGCTGTTGAACGTGGTGAAGCTTGGAATGAGATGATCAAATTGGATATACCATCTGAGGACATTCCCGGAAGTCATCTGATCATGAGTGTTGCAGATGCACCTGGCTTCCCTTTCGCCCTTGCTTGGATGCCTCTGTGGAACGATGACGCATTTGTCACCGACGGAGCTCACGCACCATTACTGTATTCATACGATAAGCAAACTTCTAGCTCCGACAAAGGTAGAGGGGCTTATCTTGCGTTTCCTTGGAACTCCAAAGGCAGATACGGCGATACCAAGGACGAGACCTTGACGGGACCTATCGCAACATTGAAGCTTGAAACGAACCTATGCAGCACTCACTTGTCACAGGACACTACTCTGCTTGGGATCTTGAGATGGAGAGAGCAGCCTAGGGGTGAAGTCCTTGACCTGCTTCGGCGCTTCGCTTTCGTCCCTGAGATTGAGATAGTAAAACTGGTCGGCGATGTTTTTGACGCTTTGTTTAGCATCATGGTCGAACATGCCGGCAAGGAAGACTACGAGGACTCGGTCTTCAATGCAATTGTGACGGTCTTGGGCATAGTGCATGATCGTCGCTTTGACCTGGGACCTTTTGTGGCTGCTTATGCAGAAATGAAATTTGATCATCCCTTTGCAACACCTTGCTTGATCAGAAGCTACCTCCGCCTCTTGGCGAACCCCTCAGATCCAAGCTCGTCAAGACGTGTCCGCGCTACAATCAAGGTTGGCCAGCAGATGCTAAGGTTCATCGTCTGCGCCCGCAAACGACAAGAGGCCAAGGAGGCTGACATAGGCGCGAATACCCAATCAACATTTCAAAGTGACGTCAAAGGAATCTTCTACGCCTTTGAAGCTTTGATGAAGCACACTTCACCAGCCTTGGTTGGCAGCAAGACCTTGGTCGTACAGTATATGCATACCTGGGTACCAGAACTAACATCGATTCTCTCCGAAAACGAGATTTTAGAGATCGCAGTAGGGTTTCTAAACTCATGTGCAGAGGTTCAGGGCAAGCTCATACTTTATAAGTTGGTACTAATACTCAACCTTACAAACATGACTATTTTTACGCAGCCACGTGTCCGACAGAAGCTCTCGAGCTGTACAACGGCTTGGATAGAACCCTATTGGGGTATCAAGAATGGATCAACCCAATGGCGCGAGCAGGTGAGACTTTGCTGTTCCATCGTATCAAGACGAGCGAACGAGCCTCATGGCGATAAACTCGCTCTCTTCGCTAAAGCAATACAATCATACCATAGCCTATCGGTATCAGATCAGCAGGGAAAGGATCAGTTATCCTTGTTGTTCCCCACTTCGTATCCTTTCCCTTCCAAACAACTATCAAACCCCATCATCTTTGACGAAGCGCTTACCGAGCTTGCTGCTTTGCTTGCTACATTGGCTAGTACAAGATTGCCAAAGGAGCACACTGGCTCAGACATAGAGCGTCCAAGCATGCTGTTCGACTGCTTAGACTTTATTCTGTCACTCCTGTCTGGATCCGCCTTCCCTAAGTCCTGGTTAAGTCTCTACGTTTTCCATCACAGATCATCACTTCAGATACTCGAGGCACTGTTTGATATGATGACGACCGACTTTGTTCCCCCTCCTGAAGATGCAGACGACTTCAACACAGAACTCTGGAGCAAATATCTCGTGACTTTGCTTACCCTTGTTCGATCCGACACACTGGCCCTGGAAACTTTTCCAGAACAGAAGCGACGAGCTGTTTGGAAGATTGCTGGAGACGTTCGTGAGCAAGGCGCCATTCTTTTGAAGCGAAGCTGGGAAGCTCTTGGCTGGGAATCGAGCATTGAAGAGCAGAAACGCTACGGATTGACACGCCTTGGGGGTTTCCAAGTCCAATATGTGCCCGGCCTCGTTGCCCCCATCGTGGAGCTGTGTCTGAGCGTGCACGAAGGCTTGAGGAATATTGCTGTAAAGATCCTACAGGCTATGATTATCAGTGAATGGACATTGAATGAAGACTTGTCTGTTATTCAGGCGGAGATGATCGAGTGTTTTGAGATTCTTTTTCAATCCAAAAACATTGGCGAAAGCTTGGTTCAGAAGATGTTCGTTAATGAGCTCCTGGATCTGTTTGGGTTCCTTGCAGCCATGCCTCTAGATCCAATGTGGCGGGCGATCAAGGATATGATTGCTACCACTGACGAACTTCTGGAGTTGCTCGCAGCGGTCCATAGTCCTGATGTCACGGAAATGCTGCGTATTATGAATACGCTTCAACTGATGAATTTTCTCAAAGACATGCAGAAGGAAGACATCTTCATACGCTATGTCCACCAATTAGCACAGGTACAAGCTAAGCTCAACAACAAGACCGAAGCTGGTCTCGCTTTGCGCCTTCATGCAGATCTCTATACATGGGGATCGACAAACGTCAGGCCACTTGCTGATCCAGATTATCCCGAACAATCGTCATTCGACCGAAAGGAGCGGCTTTATTTCGAGATGATACAATATTATGAGGAAGGCGAAGCTTGGGAATCTGCTCTTGAAACTTATCAAGAGCTCGCTGACCAATATCAAAACTCTCAATTTGACTTTACCAAGCTCGCAAGGACCCAGCGTTCCATGGCAACGATTTACGAGGCTATTGCAAAGGGCGAATGGCAGCTGCCCAGATACTTTAGATTGGCCTATCACGGTATGGGCTTCTCCTCAAGCCTTCGCGGTAAGCAGTTCATCTTCGAAGGCGAACCAGGTGAGCGACAATCAGCGTTCGCCGACCGGATGAGGCAGCTCCACCCATCTGCTCAGATGGTGACCAAAGGCGATCTAGAGGAGTTGGAAGGACAGTACCTCCAGATCTCTCCTGTCAGCCCATACCGCAACCTAGAGTTGCCCATATATCAGCAGCCAAAGGTGGCCCCATCCATTCGAGAATTCGTCACCTCCGCAAAGCCACATACTTTCGCGGTAACATCAAAACGACATTCTCCATCATCGGGCGTTCAAAATCAATGGATCGAAAAAACACTTTTCAGCACGAACGAAAGCTTCCCAACAATACTACGGAGGAGCGAAGTCATTGCCGTTGACGTGCTTCAACTCTCACCCCTGCAGACCGCGATCGAACGAACTACAAGGAAAACATCGGAGCTGGCAGCTCTCGAGAAGAAAACCCATGATACTGATGAGCCTGCTATCCGAAGTCTTACGGATGCGATTCTGTCTTCCGTGGATCCATCATCTGTAGGATCAGTAGCTCAATACCGTCAGCTTCTCCCGGCAGCCCCTTCACAATCTGATGACGATGGCGAAGAAGCGGCCCCTTCTCCTCTTGAGGCAGCACTTCAGATTGCCCTCCTTGACCATGTCTCAATGCTAAAGCACTGCTTGTCACACTACATGCGTCCCGATCCTTCCGATGAACGAGCCTCCCTTGTTGACGGGCTTAAAGCGACATTCGCTCCCGAATTGGCGGTCTTAGCCCCAGCTCCAGCTCCAGACACGCCCGAAGTACTCGTATCGCCCACCACTCGCTCTTTCGCTGGGGCGTCCTCACCCAACACGCCAGCGCTCACACTAACGAACGGCGATACACCCGGCTCTCCAACAGAGCCAATCGGACGTCTCCGCCCGCTCTCTCGCATCAGTCTCGGCTTCCCTAAATCCTCAATTTCAAGTGGACCTAGGACAAACGGCTCTGCATCCGAGCCATCAGCACAGTCAGATGGAGGCTCGTCCGTGGGTAATTCGAGCCCGGCGGTCCATGCTCCGTCACAGACTAAGTCGCTATCGCCGGATGTCTCGCACATCAACGGTGCAGAAGCGACTGGCGAGCGGCCGGCGACGGCTTCTAGCGGAAATTCAGGGTTCAGGTTGAAGAAGAGACTGAGCTCGTTGGGAATCGGTAGGATGGCTAGTAAGTCTGATAAGTCGAAGGGTTCGGATACGATGGGTGGATTGGCGGAGGAGTAGGTGTTGGGTGGGTTGGGAGGTGGGGTGTTTACCTGTTTAGGTGGATGCTACGCGGGCGAGTGGATTGTATATCGCGTTTTCTGGATATAGATCCTGTGGTGGTGGTGTACATATAGGAAGTGATAAGGTAGGCTATCAAGGGTTGCGGGGGGAGTTGGGCAAGAGAGATACCAAGATACCACGGGTCTTCTTTCTTCCGATCTGGAACACATAGCAGGCTATGAAACAACAGATTTTTTTTCAGCGAGCTTGAGCGTTTTTAGCGTGCGCTGTGGTTTTAGTATAAGATGTGTGTATTGTAATTCATTCGATCGATGGAATTGTGAGCGGATCTTTAGTACCTAGTAATGTAATGTAGGTTGTATTCGTTCTACGTTCGGATTGTTTCTGTGGTGATAGGTAGAATGGTCTGGTTGGGATGACAGAACCTAATGTAGATATCGCTGTATGTCAGGGTAGGGTAGGGTAGGGTAGGGTAGGGTGGGGTGTTTGTACATACATAGAATAGGTAAGGTAGGGAATCGAAATCTAGGCTGCTATCGCTATGCTATGCTATAGGTGGATGGGGATGTCGATGTGGATGTGGATGTGGATGTGGATTTTGGGTGTGAGGGCAGATTTGAGTGTTGGTTGGCTATGGATAAGTAGTGTTTGTTGTGAATGTTTTGATGGGGGATGTACGTTGTAGAGTATGACTAAAATAGCTAAGTTCCAGCATCAACGTATTATATCATGCCAGACCCTCACAATACCAACTCCCCTACTAATACCCGCATCAAAAGTTCCTACATCCATAATCGTCTTACGTAGATATATAGACGCTGGATCCTACTCCTACTCCTACGGTTTGAGGATTCAGTATCTGTTCTGAGTCAGACGTACGTACTAGTACTGGTAATACTGGTAGTGTTGTATACGAGTTTTTTTGTTGCGGTAGATGGATACAGTGGTGTTGTGGAGGTTTGATGTGGAGGCTGCGTGATGGGGCGTGGTGGGGGGATGGTGGGGGGATGGGGGCTGTGGGATGGGGGATGGAACCAGCGGACATCATTGACGAATGTGCCATACTATTTAGTTGCGTACGGATGTAGAAATAGAGGCGTTGAAAGACTTGTGTTTCGAACCTTCAGCTCTTGAGCCTCCGACTCAAGTGTTTAACATCTGTTCCACCCCAGCCATAGCAATAGCAACATCAGCACCCATCACCCTCTCATCCATCTCCCTTTCATCCGCTGCGCCTTCCGGTATAACAAGTATACTCGCACCATTCCCAACCTCCTCACTCCGATCTTTCGCACTTGATAATGAATGCAGCGAAGCGTCCGGTTCTAAATGCTCGATAGGTGGTAATGTGCCGATTTGCGGTGGAGCAGCTACTCAAACACACCGATTCCGACACGTTAGCTATGATCTTGTACACCGAAATTGGATGGTTTAGATAGAACAGGGTGATGGAAGAGCAAGACATACCTCCCTCCCCGCCATTCATCAGATGAGAATGTAGCTCGTCTGCGTATCGGATCAATGGAGGCATTTCTGTTGTCAAGAACTTCCATTTCAGACTGCTGAGCCAACTCGTCGCGTGGTCGCGGGCTTGTGCGCATTGGCGTACGGTGAGGAGGTGGTGGCGGATGGATTCGTTGTTAGCGCGGCGGGCGCGGTCGAGGGGGTTCGGGATTGATTGGGGGATTGTTGAAGGGGTGGGATTGGTAGGGGTGGGATTGGCTTGTACGATGCGCTCGGAATGTTGTCGGAGGATGATGCTGTAGGCGTTTGCGTCTTGCAGGTTGCGGAATGCTTCTTGGAATTTGGCGTGTCCGAGGTAGTACCACTGACGGGCTTGGATGAGGTAGTCGTAGCGTTTTTTGCCGTGGTTGTCGAGGTGGGAATGGACGAGGCGGATGAGGAGGGAGAGGAGGTGGTAGTCTATGTGTGGGAGGGGCTCTTCGGTTGCGGGGGCTTGCTCGGCGATGGTGAGGGGGGAGGGGTGGGTGGAGGTTAGAATTTGGGTGCGGATGAGGGTGTGGGAGGTGGGGGATGTGGGCGAGAGAAGGGCGCTGGAGGGTGGGTGTTAGTCTGGGTTTGAGATGACGTGGAGAGGGGATTTAGGTGGTTTGGGAGGATGGTTAAAGGAATGGGTAGTATTGTGTCATTGGGAATTGGGACTGAATTGAAGGGGAAGGGAAGAATGGGAGAGTACCTACTCGATACTATCATCTTCGGCTGGCGGTGCAACGCGTTGGGAGGGCCACCTGCTATGTCGAAGGTAGGTGTAAGACATTGGTGACTATGGTGAGAATAAAGCTCATAAAGTTGGTACGTGAACAAGATTTGTGAGGCGTAAAACTTCGGTCCGAGCGATGAGTTTTTGCGATTCAGGAGCTGATTGTGCTTCGGTAGTATGGATTGGTCAAAGCGTGTTGAAGGTGAAAAGCTAGTGAGAGATGAACACGCGCAGTCATGATTCGAAGTGAAATTGCCAGCCAACCTGGAATTTGACGTTCGTAAGGCTTAACGAGAATTATTGAGATAGCAAGCGAGGCCTTTGGTCCGATGAAGAGAAGTTAAAGCAGCGGGTCGAGCATGACATTGTCAGACATAGCTTTCCTGCCATTTGCGGTTTCGTCCCTTTTTTTTGCGTGGCTGCCTTTGCTAAAGGTCCTGCTAGGCTTGGATTCTTTGCTTCTAGCAACTTCCCCTGATTACTCATACTGCTTTCTGCACCTCAGGCCTTTGGCCTGATTTGAAATCTTAGAGAATGCTGGCTAAGAAAGTCTTAGACTTCAGCAAACCCTGTCAGTGTAGCCAGGTCCCTACAAACTTCTTCAATGGCAGCTCCAAATCCACTACCCAAGGGGGGTTAACAGGTCTATACCGTACGTCCATAATGCTTGCATTAATAAACAATGTCTCTTCTCCCCATTTGAGCGGTTCATTACCATCCTTACTTATATCAATGTATGCAGCCCGTTGATCAAACGTCAAATCCTCTCTTGGCACTTTCTTTTCGGCCACGTTAGTCGCCCAAGACATTCTTTCAGCGCCCCACCCCTCATGTATATGCCCAAAACAATGCACTCTTGGCTTACATCTTCCCACAGCTCGCCGTAGGTGAGGGCAGCCGACATTCTCTTCACCAAAGGCTGTTTTGTCGAGGATGTTCTTTGGTGGACCATGTGTGAGCATAATGTCGATTGCCGGATGGGCAGGTACTGGATTTTCCGCCGAAGGTTGCGCAGAGACGGCAGGTGTGGGATTGAAGCGATCGATATTGTGCGGGTAAGTGAAGGCCCAGTCATAAAATTCGGGCTGCCAAGGAGAAGAGTAGACCTGCAAGTAAAACTCAGCCATTGGCTATTTTCTTACAATGCTTCTCCAGGAGAATTCTTCCTCTCGTAACACAGCCGTTTCCAGGAGTAGAGTCTCCCATCTCGGGACGCAATTCCCCTTCATGAATCCAAGCTTGACTCCCTACTCCGAGCATGCACTCACTGTAAATCTCGCCCCATTTCTAAGCTCAAAAGCCTGTACTCCCTCTTCCAGGTACACAATCCCAGCGCTCCTCGCCTCGTCACCAGTCCACATCTGCCTGATAGCGTCCGTATCCTCTGGTATATTGCGATGTTTATTCTTCAACCGCTCCAGATATAAATCCTTGTGTAGTGTAATATCATGGTTCCCCGCAATCACCAATTTAAGCTCTGCAGGGGCCGTCTTCAGGAAGGAGAGCATGCACTCGTACTCTGCTACATAGCCAACCCTTGTTATGTCACCGCAATGAAGCAGGACGTCGCTTTGGGGAAATGGCTGGCGATAGGCGTGGGTTTGGTCACCTGAGGGATATGGGATGACGGTGTGGGTGTCCGAAATGATACAAAGTCGGGTTGTTACTGTTGGGGTAGTCATGGCTGACAGACGTTAGCAAGGCAATGTGAGGCACCGTGGACTAATTTTAGAAGGGACATCAATCAGTATCATGGCTTACCTGCCCGACGTGGGTACACATAGATGGGAACTGCCGAGAGTCCCTTGGAACAGAATAGAAAATGTGAAAGCTTGTCATATTCAGCAGAATTTGGGTGAAACTGAAGCTTTAGGTTGCATAGTAGATACGGGATCGCCATATACACCTGCCAAGACATATGATCTACAAGATCCATCATAGGCATGATTGGCAAGTGTACAAGATTCTGCATTATGCTCAATGCTCTACAGCATTCACCGTCTATTTCCTGATGGCACGCTGGTAGAAAGCCAGCTCCTCTCCTTCAAGCACGTATCCATCACACCTGCCACTCTGCCCCGGTCGGCTAGCAATCACGGCGTACAGACGTCCAGCCTCAAATTGTTTCTCCAATGCTGAATCAATTTTCCCAACCGCTGCAGTCCTCGCCGCTTGCTTCTTCTCCACACTCTTGCTCTTCTTCGCGTCTTCGCCCTCCTTTTCCGTCTTTGCCTGACGTCTCCTCCCCAGCGACTGACCGTAATGTGCTTCGTACCATTGGCGGAAAGGTGCAGCGTCTACTTGCACAACGGCGGATTTGGTCAGGGTATTCGTGCGGACGAGTTCGTTGTTGGAAGGATGGAAAGACACAGAGATCACGCGCACTTTGCGGGCAACGCCTTCCGAGCCCCAGGAGAAATTGCCGGAGTCGAGACGGAGAGCGCGATATTTGGTGTTACCACCACGAGTGCGGACAAGATGGATACGCTTGTTGCCGATACGGGTGTTGGCTGGTTGACGACCTTTCTCGAAGGCTCTGTCGACGGTCAGACCATCATTTGCAGATGGTGGGCAACACGTACCTCTTCTTGCGGTAGTATGCTCGCTTTGCACCGGTGGCTGAACGCTTGTGACGTGAATCTCGTGAGATACCCATATTTGCGATAAGTCAATGACTGCTACTGATGAGGTCAGCCTTTTGCAAATCTAGTGCGAAGAAAGGGCATAGGATTTTTGGAGGCTCGTAGCAAAGGATAAGGTATTGTGAACAGAGGTGTGGGCGCCCCAAAGCCTATATGTGGTGTTGCTGGTGTGCTGAAAGACTGCAAACCCAGTGTCCGCGAGTGCGCGGACGGATGCTCATAGCGATCACGTTGTGGGGCGTATCCATTGTCTGGCTTACCTTCTTCTAGACAGCCATCAAATAACGCAGTCAGCGTACTGTGGTGTCGTCCGCCTCAAAGTTTGATTTAATGGAGCTGGTGTGATCGATCTTCAAATTCCATCTTCAAATTCAAGTGTGCTCGGGCTAAGCGAGCTGTAAGGCTGATATTTGCGCTAATCACTTCAGCTCAGCTCTGTACTCCATACGGTTTTCGCGATCCTGCCGACTACGACTTGAGTTCATATTATCGCGCCATTTTCAACTCGTGCCGGTAAATGAGCTACTTTATCTAACAGCTACACTACTTGGGAAATTTCTTGCGCTCAGCAGCACACCTTTGACACCCCTGATCTCGGCTTTTAATTTTGAATATTCATCGGGCTTGGACTTTTCCCACAGCTTCCCACTCTGTGTAGAATCTAGATGAGGTAGGCCATCCAGATATTTCCGCAGATCACTGATACTTGTCTTAAGTAGTGATGAGGTGTTCATTGATTGAATACCTGTAAGTTTGTTGTATATCTCCGTGATGCCATCCTCCTGTAGTTGATTGGGCGAGACTGGTTGTAGACCTGGCGATGAGGTTAACGAGGTTGAACGAGAGAGGTGAGGCGACGTTTGCGTTGCTGTCGAGCGATTGTAAAACCGGGCTGGGTCTGAACTCATTGACTCAACATCGGAGCCATCATCATCAGGCTGGTGCGAACCTTCTGGTATTTTGGACACAGCGCTCTCGAGTTTCGAGTTGAGAGTAACTAGATTGCCTGAAGCTGTTTCAAAAAGGGAATGGCGAACCGCAGTCAAAGACTCGATCATCGGTTCGACAAGGTATTTGCTAGTTCCATAGATAGTAGTAGCTGCACCAGTAGCAACATAGAAAGTTGTCAGGAGACGACGAGCCGTTATCAATGGTGGGGGCTTTCTGGAGTGGATGAGAAATTCGGGATAAGTAATAATAGGCGGTATCTCTTTCTTCGGCTGGGGTAAATCTTCCTGGGTCTGGGGTGAACTCTTTAGCCTTGTGGTGGGCGGCTCCGGTTCTGTGGTATTCAATTTTTTATTTGTTGACTGCAGCGGGGAATCATCCCCTCTATCGACGCCATAATCCTCCATAACTTCAACTTCGGGAACATGTTCCACGTCCACCTGCCCTTCTTGAAGAAGATGCGAGATCTCGTGCTCGGTCAGCCCTTTTGACTTCAGGAAGGATGTTCTCCGCTCAACAGGAGCATTCCTTATGTCTTCGTCCTCCAAGAATTTCGTAGCTTGCTTCAAGAGCGCTTCTCGGGTTTCAAGTGTCGCAACATTGTCCGATGATGGAGAGGTAGTGTCCTGCAACGGATCTGACGTGGTAGAATCGTTGCGCTGCCATGAAGGTGCTGTTTTGGGCTTGGGCCCGTCATGATCATCCATAGTGATAACAGATATTCGTGGACGTATGTTGTAGTTGGAGGTGGAACTGCGGAGGAACCTCGGCCTATTCTACACAGACAAGGCTAACCGTATTCAGATAGCTTTGTCCGGTAGGCAGTTCTTGGCACAATAGCGGCGTTCAGCGGCGGACTTCCAGCTCAAAGAGAGCTTCTGTACAGACCTTCGAACAAAATCTCAAAGCGCCAGTAGACCATACAGAACACACCAGGACCTGGAGTTAAACCCGAAGATATACGTGCCTGAAGTGTAGCAAACCTGCATTAGCCCTGGAACTCTACCCGCAATCGTGCATCCTTTACGAGGCACAACCCAGGGAGAGCCAACAGGATGACAGAGAGGCCCAACAAGCGCCAAAGAAGCGAGAGCTACGGCGACGGGGGGAGGCACGTTGGAATCGATCCCAGCAGCAATGCGCCAGTAAACGTGTATGTAGCCTATCACTTATATCTTTGAATCTGGCTTCCCGTCAGCCTTCTTCAGGCGTCAGCATGATTTGATAAGACCTTTCGTACGGAAATATTGCGCTGTAATATTCTATGTGCTATCGCGCTGCTTGCCTTGCCGCAGGAGCCATCCTTGGCCATTTCCCTAGACAAGATGCTGCACTTTACCACAATCTAGCCACTCCTACTTTTCCGAACTATAGACCGCACACCCTGAATGATTTTGCAAGATTTCATTTTCAATAGAGTCCACGTATAGAAGTTCTTCTTACTCTGATCACTTGTACATCATTTCATACACGATTGACTGCAAACCCACAACGTTATGCCGATTCGTCGCTCAACCAGGACCCGCACCTCTCTAACGTCTGCTCCTAGTTCACCAATTCAGCCGGTCTCTTCACGTCCCCGCCGCACTACATCAGGTTCGACAGTAAAGGTTACGCGCGATGAATCCAATTCACCAGACGAATCGAGGAAGGCACTCAAGCTTACGATGAAGATGCCTGCTAGCAAACTACGAGAAGTCACTTCGAATCCAAAGTCGAGACCGAGCTCACGCGGGAATCCCGCGGCCAAGTTGACGGATTCACTGACGGGCGGCGAACTTGTGAGCGGGCCGAGAGCTAGTCGCGCGAACAAGAAATATGTTGTTGAGAGTGAGACTTCTGAAAACGAGAGCGAAGACGAGGAAGAGGTCGAAGCACAAGCTAGCGATGAAGAGCAAGACGAGGAAGAAGAGGCGGAAGAAGATGAAAGAGAGCAGGCCGAAGGTCCCGAGGAGAGCGATGACGATGACGCCGAAGACGATGACGACGACGAAGACGCCGATGGTGATGTCGAGATGGATGACGACGCTGACGACGGTCAGCCTCCTCCATTACGGCAGCCTGTTCTCAAAGTCAATGGTCCAGTAGCAACACCGAAACCAAAAACAATTTCCAAACCCACTGTAACCGTCACGCCTGCTCAAGCGGAGAAAGTCAAATCCGTAGAAGCGAAAGAAGTCGAGATGGACGACGATGACGAAGAGCTATCGGAGCTGTCAGAAGACGACGACGACGCCGGCGAAGATGACGCGGAGGGAGACGTCGACGAAGAAATGGGCGATGACGACGAGAGTAGGAGTCCGGGCAGTATAGGGAGCACCCCGGACGTCAGCAAGATGACCAAAAGGCAGCGGAGTAGGCTGGACCAGGTCATGGGTGGAGATTTCCTGCAGCTACCTATGGGTGCGTCCTTGACAAAGCCCACAATGCAGCCGTGACATACTAACCGCGTCCCACCAGAGCCCCAAACGAAAAAGCATCTCACAGCCGAAGAACACGCCATGCGCCGAGCAGAAATGGCCAGACGCCGCAAGAACCTGAGTGAGAAACGCAACGAAGAGGAAAAGGTCCGCCCACCCCTCCCTCCCCTCCCCTCCCGCCAACCCCCCAATCCTCCCCCCTTTCCCCTATACTAACACCCCCCTCCCCTCCCCCCACAGATGGACACCATAAACCGCCTCCTCAAAAAGCAAGCCCCCAAACGCCGCGGCAAGATCTCCGCCGCAGAAATCGTAGCGCAAGAACACGGCGACGACTCTTCTTCCGAGCAGCAGCAGCAGTTGCGAGAGGAAGAGGAGGTTCCGCCTGCGAACCCGGTTTTTGTACGGTGGATTAGTGGTCGGGGGGGGTGTAGGGTGGGGGTGCCGGAGGAGTGGTTGGGGGGGGCTGTGGGGAGGATTTTTGGGTGGAGGAGGGAGGGGGAGGGGGGGGTTGTAGGGGGGTAGGGTGTTTGGAGGGTTTGGATGGAGAGGATTGTTATCTATTTAGACGCTGCGACTATATGTAGATTCATTTGAGAATTGGCAGTGTTGGTAAGTCCGTCAATGAGATCCTAGGTATCATCTCCGCGAAATAGCCCTGCTATAACTGCGAACTTCCAAATCCTGCACCTCGAAACCACTACCAGCGCTAACTCTCAGGATAGAATATAGCTAGCTGCTCCCTTCCAAACTTCCATCACATCCTTCATTGCGATTTCCTCGAGAAAAAGGTAGGATGCTGATATGTAATAGAACTGAAACGATGTTCCGGAGATGTGGTTTGGTATGGTATCGACGCTGTGATTGAGCGTTTGTGCTGGAGAGGAGATCTGATATGTTGTGGTGATCGGAAAAGTATGCGAGCTGCATCGGGAGTCATGAGGAATGCAGATGGGGCTATGATATAAATGCGTATCGTACCGTAGCTTCCAGCGCGTCGTGAAAGCGGTTATTAAGTTCGAAGCCAGCGAAGCGGAACGAAAAGAAAAGAGAGGCGAAGAGAGGGGAAGAGAAGCAAGAGAGCGTATGCAAAATCCCAAGTCCAGTGGTGATGTCCAGATCCTCCAGAATCGATCAGGAAGCGCGGGTGGCCAGCACCAATAGCGTTGCTCCAGAATATCGAATCTCGGCAAAAGTAGTAGTACCAGAATGCTTCTCGAAAGCTCCAGTTCCCCATCGTCGTCCCTTTATCAGAGCAGACCATGAGACCTCACATAAGTTCACACTTCCCCAACCCCGGCGCCCTCCTCCCACTTCTCGAACCCCTCGACGCCACATTCGCATATCCGAAATCGAACTCAGACGCAAGAGCGCCCATGCATCCACGTTTCGCCTTTGCCATCTCCCTTTTCGCGCTCGCTTCCGTTTTGGCGGCATGTTCGGCGGTGATTTTGTTGGCCCAGAATTCGTCTTCGGGGGAGAGGTGGGTGGGTTTGATGGGCTTTTCGTCGTCGGAGGAAGAGGGGACGGCGGTGGAGGAGTCGGTTGAGGAGGAGGAGGAGAGGGTCGAGGTGGATGTTTGGTTGAGGGTGCGGGAGGGGCTGTAGGCTGCGGGTGCGGAGTGGATGTTGCGGCGGTGGTGGTGGGTTGGGTCGCGGCGGGTGGGTGATGGGTAGCTTTGGCGGTTGGGTGAGGTTGAGGAGGAGGAGGATGAGAGGGTGGAGGAAGAGTGAGTTGGGCTTGTGTGAGACATTTTGCTGTGGTGTGAGGATACTGAGGATAGAAGTGTAGATGCTGCTTGGTACGATGCTGTGGTGAGCGTGTTTGATTGATGCTATTGCCCGATAAGATACTGGATATTGACGCAACAGGTGGAAAGAATGCCGGATGCTGGTGGATATAATATGAGCTGTTATGCTAAGTAAGTAACAATGTAAGCGCCGTCGTAGACTGTAGCGTGGCATCGAGGCGGAACCCGAACCTGTAATGTTGTAGGTGTAGTGATGCCAGCTCACTCGAAAACGGATGCCAAAGAAAAGTAAGCAGAAGAGCGGGCCTCGACCTGGAAAAATGCTTGAGCAATGAGCGCTTCGCAATAGTCGGAAATTGATAGCAAAGCTGGGCAGCGGCTCAAATCAATGATAGGTACGGATGCCAAAGGTTAAGATAGAATGAAACGATGGTAAAGAAGGAATTGAAGGTGGATGCAAACGAGAAGATATTACAGGTGTATGAAGGAAGATGTTGACGAGGGAAGTTGTAAGAAGGAAGAAGTGGGATGAGGTGTACAACGTAAGAAGATGTTGTTCAGATATAAGTGAGTTGAGGATGTGCTTAATGTGAATGACAAAAAGACTGTGTGAGATTTTGGAGCGCTGCTCTATGATAAAGGTGATGTATGAAGGTAGGTATGGTCAATTTTGAGCCGATTGGCGGAGGCCATCAATAACGATTCCATGTATAGAAAAGTGAAGTGAATGGAATCTTTTCCCCAATGACCACGAACAACGTAAAGCGCGAGGTACAGGAATATCTGATCCGGAGTATTGAGTATGGTCTTCCTATCAGATCCTTAGCCTAGATGCTATAAATTTAGATCTTTGCTAGCCTTAGGGCTTTGGAAGAACGCTCCTCGAAAGGTGATACCCTCCATCGCGGCATCCTCTAGAGTACTGCTTCGCTTCATGAATTTTGAGTTCTACAGCCAAGTATGTGATCAAAATGTCTCATTCCCAGATTCTTATCATGAATATCGTTGCATTCACTGGGTATACCTGCTTCCCTGTTGTCCACTCAGTTGTTCCGCAGGAACATCGCGCGCATTCCTAGATCTTTCGGATGAACCGTCTTGTGCCGCCTGCCTCCAGAAGGACATTGTACTTGACGATACGGCTCCAGAAGCTGGCGGTTGGGCTGCCAACGGACTCGAGACGGAGGGTTGTTGTATATGTTCGCTCTCATGAGCAGCAAAAGTGTCACCCAAGGGTTGACGTCTGTGTGGAGGATTGAGATCGCCTGTAGCCCTAGGTGCGGGTGATGACTTTTGAGATTGCTTCTCTCTCAAGCGTTCTTCGGTCTCGCGAAGCCGAGCCTCGAGAGCTTCCAGTTCAGCGCTTTGGGATGACACCGCTTGCTTTCTGTGTTTTTCTCAGCCAGCCTAGTAGCAAAGGATCATCGGTATGCGTACTTTTGCTCGACTGACTGCACCAGACCATCTAGGTGGTTATCCATGGCGAAAGTATCGTTCAGCGAAGCGGAAAAGTTCCGGGCAATTGTACTGATTCTCGGTCAGCTGCTATAGTGATAAGCATCAAGACGTCTCACGATTGCGGTCGTCCGCTCGGCTTCCAGTCTCCGTTGTCGTTTGACATGATTTGTTCAAACAACGTTATGAGAGAGGAATGTGGAGTCTGTGGGCAGGGGTATATTCACGACAAGAAAATGACACCACGACAAACGATTATGCTTACTATCCGGCTGAATATCAATGCCAATAGGTCCAGGTATAATGTGTGATCACTTTACGTGTTGTGACATTCTTTGCGAAGGGACCTTTCGAACCGTTGAACAGCGGGGAGTTTCAGAGTTGTCCGCAGTTCACTTCTGCTACCTTGCAGTAAACGCTCCAATGACTAAGCGCTTGGCGAACTACCTTGGGTCTAAACGCTTACTGCTTGAGAGCCTCAACGTAATAAGGTACAGTCCATGGTCATTCAGGCAGCTCATACTCCTGTCGACATGGTCTGCGATGGCACCGGACCTACAATTGCATACTTCTCTAGAAAATCTTCTGCTCTTTCAGACTTTACAACAATCTGAGGAGAAGCCGCCCTCTTTTGGCAAGATCTCGGAAGTTCTGAAGACCAATCATCTCCTTCGAGAAAGCGATTCGTATGTCGAGGACCGACTGGAACCCGGGTCGCTGGAACGGAACTACTTACACCTTCTGAAGGAAGAAGTCAAGTCGGGAGGCCAACGCGACCATGATGTACAGAATGGTGATGAGAATTCTCAAAAGCTAAAGCGTTCAAGCCCGCTTTTAGAGACCGCAGAGGAAGCTCTAGAGTACGCGCACCTGTTGCCACAGCTCACCAATCGCCTTTACTTTCGCTATCGAGACGAAGCCATCAAGTATATTCACGATGAGGACCGCACGCATCGAGCTTTGCAGGCGGAGATTCAAGACATAGAACGTCGTGAAAGGGATGCGAGGCTTCAGCTGGACAATGCGTCAAGGCGAGACCCGAGAGGCGTGTCCTCAATACAGCAGTTACTACGACATGATGATGAGAATGAGAGGGTATGCGCAGGAAATCAGCCAAGGGCAACAACGTCTCGGGACCAACAGAATGGCGTCGACGTTGGAGCTCATACTGGCACATCTCAGTCATTGCCGACCAGATCTGTATATGATTCACCTGTTGCACAGTCTGGACATCCTATAGGAGCCCAGAAACAGCTTCGGCCCACAGGACCAGCAGAGCCGAATGTCCCTCTTCTTCCACCTCTGCAGCATGGCGGCCGTGGGTTCTCCGTGGGATCTCCTAGCTCTGACACACGACGATTGCCTCCTCCCCACCAGGTATTGCCTCACCCACCACCTTCTCCAAGCTCTCGCTCCGCCCACAAACCTCTACTGCCCGAACGCTCCTCTGCCTCGCCTATCATACTCCCTCCTCCGCCAGGCATGCTTGGCTCCTCAGGTTCTCCTACTGGTCCACTAGATGCGCTCGCCGATATGGCTGGTCAACAATACAGAGCCAGTCCTTCTATGCCATCGCCGAGATCAGTTCAGCACCCTCACCAGTCTACACAGGGCCGATTCTACATACCAAGACCATATTCACATAATGAGAAACAACCTCCGTATCAAGCCCCTTACTCCCCCTATGGTCAGGGTCCATCACCCCAGGCGAGTTATCAATACCAGGGTGCCATGCCACCATATCAAGGCTCTGCGACTACTCCGGCTCACGGCTCGCCATACGGCAATGTGCCATCGTATCAAGCCTCAATGTCCCCTTATAGCCAGCATCCAGGGTACAGCCAGACTCCTGGATACTATCAACAACCACCAGCCCAATCTCCCTACCCCAGAGGCCCAGTTCCTCGATTCCAGGATCAGTACACCCCAATGTCCAATACGTTGGTTAGACAACGGCCTTCCATGCCAACCCCAATCACAACCTCGGCCTCTTCGACTCGGTGGAAGAACATCGATGTTGCAACCTCCATACGGCAGCCATCACCGCGTAGCCCGAGTCCAGGAGCCGTAAGTCCAATAAGTGGAAAAACCCCATCCCCTCTGGTAGAGTCTCCACAGCTCCGCACATCGAGTAGTCGAAGCCAGCATATCCAGAACCCCCCTACTCATCCTCCAAGCGGAGCTATCCGAAGTAAAGCGCCTCGAGGACGAGGAATCAGCAGGAGATACCGAGGAGGTCGTACAGCGAGTGCAGAATCTTCCGCTCTTGCAGGCTCCACCCAAGCGCGAACCCGGAGTCAGTCCGTTGTCTCTCAAATTGATGAGCTTTCCATAGACCAGCCTGCGACTCGCAGAATCAAGGCTGAGCCTTCTGGAACGTCAGCGCACGAGGATGATGAATCCATAGCCTCCCCAATGGCCGATGAGAACGGTCGAAAGCCCAATAGGCAGCGTAGAGGAACCTTCATCAGACATGGAACAGCTGACAGCAATCATACAAACAGCAAGCGTAAAAGAGAGGAATCAACTATACTCCAACCACTCTCACCAGCTCCTACTCAAATTTCAAGACCCGGCTTCGTGCTCGGCACCCGTAACCTTCATCGCACCTCCACCAATCTAATGAATGACATTCTTGCTCACAAAGTCGGAAATATGTTCTCTAAACCTCTTACTGAACGCGAAGCTCCTGGGTACAGGGACCTCGTCTTTCGGCCTCAGGACATAAAGTCCATCAAAGCTGCCATCACCGCCGGCAGCAAAGCTTTACAGAAAGCGGCCGAGAACATGGGTGAAAAAGGCAACTCATCAAACGTGTGGGTTCCCGAAACGCCTGACGTAATCCCACCAAGAGGCATTGTGAATTCGGCGCAGCTTGAAAAGGAGTTAATGCGCATGTTCGCCAACGCAATTATGTTCAACCCAGACGTTCCGTCCCAGCGGAGCTTTGGTCCAGCCTTCCGGACTCGCCAGCGCACCGTGAAAAGAGGCGCAGTCTATTCCGATGACGAAGATCAGGGTGAGGACGAGGTGATCAAGGGAAAGCAGGATGTCAGTGTTGTGAAGGACACGCGAGAGATGTTTGAGGCCGTAGAGAAGAAAGTTGCTGAATGGAGGAGTGCCGAGAGGGCAACAGAAGAGGGAGGTGCTTCGAAGGCCGCTATTGGACGACTACGAGGTGGAGGTAGTGAGGAGGTGGATGAATTGGCCGGTGATGGGGACGGGGAGAATGTTATTGGGACCGTGGAACAGGAATCCACTCCTGAACCGAAGTCGAAACGGAGAAAGAGGTAACTGGATTTTTGACAATGTACGAGCATCGCTAGTGGGCGCGAAGGACGATCACGTATTGCCCTCAGTGCCTGGTACACCTGTCAGAATTTTGAGGGAAAGCTCGTCCGTTCCTCCGCAACATCAAACGCTCCTTCCTGATCACTACGCATTTCTCCCTATTACCACACTACGCTCTCTGTCTTTGCTCAAGATGGGATCATCAACACCTTACATTGTCTGGCGGTATTATCCGGCATAGCCTGTTGATACCATGTACGAGTCGAGGACATCATAGAGATTTGTTCTCATCGACGAAGTATGCAAAAGAGAGAAACAAAGACTGTCAATCCGTGCGCAGCGCTGCTGATCGCATCGTCCGTTATCATCCCATATATGGTCCATCACACAGTTCAATCATATTGCATGGATCTCCTTGGCAAGGCACTCGTCAGGGGGATTTACCGAGGTATAGCCGAGAGGAGGGCCAAATTCGCTTGCCGGGTATGCTAGCTTCGATAGGCTCATATCACATGCAGTCTAGCCTTTCTAGGCATAGCCGCTACCTGCTGGGACCTCTCACCAGCACCACATCCCAAGAGGTCGCCGTATGTGTGGTAAGGCCCCAAAACTTACCTTGGATGTTATGAATGCCATGCTCAACTTCTATATAGAATATAGTGGCCTGTTGATGCGAGCCTGAGAAAAAGTCCCAACATCAAATGTGATTAGGTATGAGGAGACGGCAAAGTGCCTCGTTTCCGAAGCCATGGCCGCGCAAACGTCGGCGAGCTCTGTCGTTCGCGAGGAGCGAAGAGGATCATGTGACCTTGATCGGAAGAGCTGGCTACTTTGGCAAACTACCATTCGAGATCCGTCAAAAGATTTACACATATGTGCTCGGCAATCGTCTGTTCGGCATAGCTCACTTCTCTAACCGTCGCGCGGTTCATGGTTTCATCTACCGCTACAGCTGGAAAAACAACCCCTTGTTCCCGCGCAAAGTCTCAAATGCGGGGAATCCTCCAAGCTCCAGCGAGTTCTCCCTACTGAAAACATGCCGGTTCATCTACATTGAAAGCGTGCAGGTTCTCTACGCCACCAACAGGTTCAGCTTCCATAATGCTCTACTCTTCACATACTCCAGCTTCACCCGCGCCGTGCTTCCACAACGGCTAGCCTGTATCACCCTTGTAGATCTAAGCGTCCTCTCGGGCTCGTTCAGTCTTGATAAGTGGACTCGATTATGGAACCATGCCGCAATTCAGCTGACAGGCCTCCGCAATGTCGAGGTTTGGTTGTTTGAAGAGGATGTTGTGCCGCGCATGGATTTCAGTCTTGACGCACAATGGGTGAAACCAATGTTGGCGTTGAAGGGGTTGAAAGCCTTTTACCTCAACGTTCAAGCTATGACCGGGAATAGCCAATTTCGCTGGTACTCATACTATGAGCAAAATGTCCCCATAAGCGACGACCAAGATCTGGAGTACTTCAACAAGCTGGAGAAATTACGGAACGGTCTGAGGGAGAGAATCTGTGCTTGATGGCGAGGTGATTTGGTGAGAAGAAGCTTCAGTCAAGTGAAGCGGTATAAGCATCACCGCCGTTGCAGGTTCTTGGGCAAATTATCATGGCGAGACGGTCAGGATAGTCCATCTTCGAATACTGATATTCGAGAGAGGTGTTGTTGTTATTTAGCAGGTACCCTGTCAGGATTCCTTGAATCATTTCCATCATTAGCCATACTTGTCTCACAGGACATCATTTCAAAGCCACATCGAAAGTGGCAAGTCGAGTAAACGACCTATTACAGTAACAGATCAATTATACGCTGTGAAAACAAGTTCCAGAGAGCTTCTCTACACACCAACACCTCCTCTCTACCTCCCATCCAATCCATCCTCTCCAAATAAGCTCATACAGCCTCGTGGCTCTCGCGAACAATTCAAAGACGTCACTTTGAAGATAGCTACAGCACCACTATTGACGAGCGTACGTCCTATAACTAAGCCAGTAATGTTCCACAATGCTTTCGGTCTTTGGGATTTCAGAAGTTACGAGACAGCCTTGACAACTTATAGAGCAGGGCGGAGTTTAGACGCCCAAGTAATTAGGTATTCGTGGTGGTACTGGAGGATTAGCATATGCAACGTAGGTACTGGGGAAATTTGGATCTGAACCACTTTTAACCAAGCATATTCGTTCGCATATTTTTGGCGTTCGTCTCTTTGAAATCTGCGGCGCATAATCGTTTAATCTGACCAGGTCTCATAATCTCACTGTTGTATGCTCCGCGATCTGGTCAGCTGGTGGTGATGAACGGAAATGGTGGTACCCTTCTGGGTCTTCTTTCCTGTAGAGAACGGCAGAGTACAACATCAACTGCGTCTTTATAACTTCGATTCTACCTGTAACAGATCGCTATTAATCATCAAGTACGTTGCCTTTCCCAAAATATCATCCATATAACCTACCATCCCACCCTCTTCGCATCCTCTCCTCACCACCCTCTCCCAATCATCCTCCCCTTACCACCCAAAAAGCACCTAATCCTCCCCTCCCCTCTCCCAAACCCCCCACACCCTTCCCAACTCCATACCTCCACTCCTAGCAAAAGGGGTATAAAGCATACCTATCCTCTCGATTTATAACATACGAAGCTATTATAAGAGCCCGTCGTCAACTTGGTGGGAGCGGACTGAGGGATCGGACTGAGGGAGTTGACTTGATGGGAAAAAATTGGTGGCCGACTTGGTAACCAACTCAGTAAATTAGATCCAACCGCCTCAAAACCCCCATCTTCACAAGGACATGGTACCGTATCCCCTACCTTCTGAACGAGTATAACATACAAGCTCCCTGCAAATAGACGAGAGGGGCGAGAGTTGTTACCTATGAAAGCGCATCTTTACAGTGTCAAACTCAATATTAGATGAAATATCATTCTTTGTAATATGGTACTGGAATGCTAGATGACGTTCGACGCATATGTAGTATAATGGTATCAAGGGGAGACTGAATCGCGTGTTTTTGTTGATCCTGGGGATTGGTGGGAATGGGAAAGGGCGTGTATGTCTCTTGTGGTATATATATTCCCCTAATCGACCTGGTGGATGGGAATGTATAGATACGCACATCGTCAACACTTCTTTCTCTTTAGCTACGTCGTTTCCTAATTGCCGTTTCCACAGGAGATTCGTAGTCTTCATCTTTGGATTTGTGGATATGATAATACTGGCTTATGTGATGAACAAATACGTTCTTTCTCTCTTTCCTAGGTTACTTTGCTTTATAGAACTTGTTCGTATCTATTACGATAGATGTCATGAAAGGATTGCCTGTTACAAAGCCATGGATGGCTCTTTGGGTCAGTCGGTGCTATTTGATATGGTGGAGTATAGATGTTTCGATGCTTGTGGTTGATTGTTTTGTCATGAAGTTTTGTTATGAGTGTATATATGAATATGACTCTAATTGGTGTAACATCTACGATATTCCAATCGCTCAATTTCTATATGGGTAAAATGTCTGATACGCATTTATTAGTATCTTGTGGAGATAGTGTAAGACAATAACGCTTTACAACATATAGCTAATAAATTCAAGTATCTGACCATTCTGTCAATGCCTCAACTGACAATTTCGTATGTGGATGATTAGCTCCAAGATACTTTGTTTTTTTATCAACCACGTCCTTCATCAATGCAATGGCTTCGCCGTGCCGACCTTGAGAGAAGTACGTAAATGCCAGATGATGCATACTGGCCAGCGTACCTGGATGCTCTGATCCATGTACCCCCAACCTCGTCTCTAGTACTTTTTCTCCCAGCTTTTCCGCCTCGTCCCACCGCCCCTGATAACAGTAGACGATTGAAAGAGTAGCCATGCTACCTTGCGTGACTGGATGCTCTGCCTTTAACACTCTCAAACTTGTCTCCATCGTTTTCACGCCTAGTTCCTCTGCCTTGTCCAATTGATTTTGTCCTACGTATGAATGTACGAGGTTGTTTATGAGTTGCAGCATTCCTGGATCCTCCGGAATACATAGCCTTGACTTAGCTTCAATTACCTGCACCAATAACTTCTCTGCCTCATCCCACCGCGATTGACACATATGTGCATTTGCAAGATGGGTCATACTAGACAGCGTGTTTGGATGCACTAACCCGAAGATCTTCTTGTGCAGCTCAGTAGCAGCCAATAACCTTGTACAGGCAATCTCAAACCGCCCTTGGCTCAGATCCAAGTAAGCCACGTTGTGTAAAAGGGTCGAGTATTCTACCGGATAGGTTTCACTTATATCTTTACATTGTATGACTGCTTGTGCGTGAGGCAAGAGACGTTCACACGTCGTCCAGGTTTCGAAATTACCAGTCGGAAAATGATCTGCAACCACGAGTAAGGCCTTTTCTTCCCACAATTTTGTTGTACCTTGCAACTCTAACCATCTTCGGGTAGCTAGCTGCACTAGTCGATGTAGTCCATATCCCTGTCCATCACTTCCTGTGTTAATCAACGAGAATGCTTGCAAAGTACCTAACGCAGTCGTGATATCGATCTGCCGGTCCGTGTCTTTCTGCAGAAGGCTCTTCGGAATTCCCTGTCGATCTAGGACCGCCATAAGTGATAGCATCTCCGCCGCACGCGGTTTTTGCTTCCTTATCAAATCAAATGACAGTTTCCACGTTCTGGCTACAGAGTTCTGGCTTTCGAAATCCCTTCTACGGTCTCCAAGATCCTCGTCTAATAGATCTTGTGCGTCAGAATCATTCGTGAAGAACATGTCTAGGTATTCTGTAAGAGAAATGCTATTTTCATTGATAAAGGCCGCTGCTTGTGTAATTGCAAGTGGTATGTACTCCAAGGCATCAATGAGTGTTTTCGAATCGTTCGTGTTCAGACTGTCAGGATGTCCCATTTGAGATTCTAGTAGCTCTTGTGCTTCTGGATACGACATAGGGTGTACCACAACGGACGCTTGTGTGCCCGCAAGCCTTGCGCTCATACGTTTATCTCTCGTTGTGATTAGCAGCAAGCCCGTCGAGCTTTGCGGGAGATAGTCCTTTAGAGGTAAGGTGGGTTTGCCCTCAGCGACAGTTGAGATCGGCCTCGCAAAGAATGTGTCCAGGTCATCAGCATTATCCAAAACCATTAGCCACCGCCCATTATCAGCTTCATTAAACCATTCAAAGACTGAACGAAGTGCATCAAAATTGGGGTCGTTCCAGCCAGGGAGTTCGAGGTGCCTTGCTATATCCCTGTATGCTTGATCGAACCGTTGCTTTGTACTGGCATAGACCCAGACAATGTGTCCATGAGGATTGTTATCTTGGAATCGATAACAATATTCGATTGCAATCTGCGATTTACTATATATGCCTTAGCAGTAGATCACAGCTACTGATACACATCACTGACCCGACTCCACCAATGCCCGATAGTGCAATGCGACGCTGCTGTTGTCGTAATCTCTCATGAACTCCTTGGAAGACATCAACGCGATTGATGAACGAAGTATCCCTTTTGAACGGAATCAGGAAGAGAGGTTTCACCACATTTAATGAACCTGAAGTCTCCGTTAGCGTGTTTATTCATGTGTCATGATGTAAGATAGCCGATCCCGGCTACGGTGGGTACGAGAAGCTGGCTAAGAGCACCGGCCTGTCTTCAGTCCTATACAGCATTGGACTTTACGAACCTGGTGACACAAGTGCGTTCTCGCTGCGTTTGAGTGTGCCAACAAGCAGCTCTTCCACCTCCGCTTCCTTCCCCGTCTGTCGCTCTGCTACCTCCGAGTCCCAACGTATATCAATCTTCTCGGGCGCTTCGCCTGCAAAGCGTTGTATCGCTTCCATAACTAGACTGAAGCCGGGAGCTTTTTCGTTCTCAAATTTGCACATGTGAGAATGGTCTTGCTGGATACCTGCACGCTCCACATTCTGGATATCTGGTGACGCAGAATTTTCATCAACGATATACTGTAAGGCTCCTCTTAAGTTTGTAGGTTTCCCTTCGTGGAAAAAGAAGATATGAAATCTGCTAGTGAGTTGGCTGAATTGACGGTCGATGTTTTGGAGCGTCTCACTGTGAGACTTCAAGGCATCGATAAGTTGCGGCTGAGTGTCGACTAATTTACTCGGCAGTATAGCGTCGCAAATTCGTTCCAATCGTGAACCCCATTTTGCGGCGTCGGAGCCTTTGTGTGGAGTTCCAAGGAATAATATACCGTATGTAGAGACAAATATGGATCGTAAGTGCTCGATGTAATTACCACGGATTTCAGATGAGTATGTTAGCGCGCGCTTGACGACAAGGCCTCCTAGTGAATGGGCGACAAAGATGACGGGACGATGGGTCGCCTTCAGTCTCCGCCGATTCGCACATAATTCGGCGATTAGATGCTCTGCATGGTTATGTATCTTATCCTTTGAGGCCCCATCTGTGAACGATACGACGTCTGCATCATATCCATAAACCAATATACGTGCCTTCTCTTCCTCTACCCTTGGTGGCAACAGTTGAGCCGGCCAGAAGACCTTATGCTCCTCACTAGTCCACGTGTAGTAGGGATGCCCATTCAGTCCATGAATAAAGACAACGTCAACATGCCCACCACCAACAGGAGCGTATACCTCCGTAAGCCCGAAGCGACTAATGGAATCCTTTAGGATATTGGAGGTAGTCTAGGGTAGTTGGCGATAGACATATGTCAGATAGGACAAGGTACCTACCATCGCCGCGGTGCGGCCAAAGGCCCCAAATTGCAAAGTGACTCCAAGAGAATGGACAGAGACTTGGTTATTCGAAGCGTTGGCCGCGATTGAACTGCTTTGGACGTTGGTCTTGTTGTCCCCATCGTCTTAAAAGAAAGTAATCGTCTCCTTTTCGACGATGGGTACCGTCTTCGGAGCTACTTCGCACGGCTGAACCCCATCAAGGAATCCCTCTATGTCTTTTGGAGACTGAACTCGGATCCCATCAGCTCCAGCGCGCTTCTAGTGATACGCTGATAGCGGCAGACTAGCGCTTATTATAGCCGCTAAGTACTTTACTTTAATGAGATCTACGTCCTTTCCGTATGTAGTAGTATACTCGTAAAATCTCTTTTGATCCCGTCCGTGAGAAGAGACTGAAAGTTGGTGCTATTTTGACCCTCCGGATAGCGATCGACGGATCGTGGTTTCGTATAACGATTTTATAATTTACATTTGGATTTGCCAGGGGTGAAGGTCTGAGATCCCAACATCCTGTGCAGGCGAAACACTTCCACTAAGCTACGCGAAGGCTCGCATAGTGTCTTTTGTGCGAGTGGAGCCATTCTTGGGATGACGTGGCCTTGTTAAGTCCATGTTTTATCAGATTCCTGCGCTTAGTAGGTACATGTTAGTAGGAACTATCATGGAAGGAGCAATACTAGCAAAGTCGGCCTTTAAAAAAGTCACACAGTCATCCTGCTGGGCTACTCAAATTGTGAGTGTAACGCTTAATGACTGAAGGCCACTTTGGGAATGTGTCTGCCAGTCTGGGCATACTTAGCATTGTAACCCTCACCAAGAACAGGGTGTATGCTGCTTGGGATATGCGTAGGCAGCTATGCCTCTCTGGAGACACTGATATACAATTCCAGGACAGACGGGGGAGTGCATTGTTAATCAGCATTCGCTAAAGAGCGAATACAATCACAAATAATCTATTCAGCTTCAGGGATATGGAGCTTTGAAAAGCGTGCTTTTCTTAAAAAAAATCTTCAAGGATCAAATTATCACAAAGCCTAAATGAACATCACAAGCTATCAACCTCCTTGAGAAGATCGCCATTAGCACCGGACGCAATGCTGCACTTGGTGCCGAGGCTGCTAGTCAACACTTGTCATACTGAATATCACGCCGCATCGTTGCTGTGCGTTCTGATGAGACAGGAGAAATAGCTGCCGGGGAACACACATCTCTTGTTCCATCATAACTTCACCCTCGTTGAAATAGATTAGAGCTCCGCGAAGTGTCATGATCCTGATATTAACGATCGGGAATGTGGGGTGGATGGAGAATCTTCGTTTCCGGATGGGGGTGGTGTTGGGTATAGCTATGTCATCAACGGTCGAGGACGATGGGTGAGCGCAATGTTTGTGTGTGTGTATCATGACGAGGGTGCCGCATTATATTAGTGCTCCGTGCAGTGTCATATTCCAGATATGTGTACTTACAAGAATCCCTGTCGATCCATTGTACACTGTGTATTACACGCTAAATATGCGCGCTTAGACTCTGACGACCAACAAGCCATAGCTTTTCCCTTTTGAACTTATCTCAATTCGACCCGTCGGAAGACTTGCCACCGCCCCAAGTACACCTGAAAGTGCAAACAACGTCACGCGCTTTGCCGGGGTGATCGTTGGTATCCAACGGAGTACCTCCAACTTTACCATCATCCTTGCCCCAACCCGTGCTTGTGCATCCATGATCGTCCTTCACGTTGCTATTCCATCCTTGAGTCCCGACGAGAAAATTGATATAATCATGGTTCTTTTCGGGGGTGATTATCATCAGGTCCTCAAGCTTACTCTGTAGCTTCAAGGGATATTGGGCCGAGGCCGGTTCGGGACTTGTGTATGCAATCGATGTACCGTGTGCGTCGAGAATCTGAGGCTCCATCCTGTACTCTCCTTTGCTATCAGATATATCAATCCTGGTCTGCTTGACTTTGACTGTGCATGTGCCTGGGGCGTAGGGAGCTGTCTTAGGCCCAGGGACAGGGGTATTATTGTCCGCTTCGGTCAGGATGTTTTGAGAAGCCGGGTCGGTGGGGTCGTCAGGATCGCTAGCTACGTTGGCGCAATCGTCTTCCTTGAAATACTTGCTTGGCTTACGTTTTACCGGAGCGTCTGTTAAAACTCGTACCAGCTCGTTTGTTCCTTTGTCGTAAATGGCCTTGTTTTGATCGGTGAAAGCCTTTTCGATTGCCTTAGCGCTCTTGTCGTCATTCTTGATCAGTGCCTTGAGCGCTGCGATCGTTCTGGTTGTTGTATCACTACATACCTGGATCAGTACTATTCATTGAGAAGGGCATCATTAGAGCCAGAGGGCGGCAATGGGTGTACATGCTTAAAAGAATGTAACAGAGCGTTGAACCGCGACGCAGCAAGAAACTTCGAGCCTAGGGAGGACCTACTCAAATTGGCCCTTAGTCTTTATCCTGTAACGATGGAGCATCCATACAGTACTTCGTTCCCAGCTCTTCCAAGTGTTGTATTCCTGTATTGCAATCAGTTCAGGACGTCACCTGGTAACGTAGAGAGAGTTTCTATCTTACCGCCTTGTCACTGTAGCAGTATCTCATGAATGTTGACTTGAGTAGATTCTCAGTTGGAGCAATACCGCGAAGGGCATTTGGGTTATCTCAACGGCAAAAGGTAAGCAGCGTCGCCAAGGTCAAACGAACGTCTTTGGCGTGAGACTTACTAAGAATTCTGCCTATGATTTTCGACTCGGGCACCGGATCGTGCTGTTTTGGTTCATCAGGCTGTACTGGATGTCAGTAGGTGTCGGGACCCACGCCGATCATATGTTCTTACATTGTTAGCAGAGACTCCAAGAATGGCTTTGCGAATTGTTTTCCACGCATCGTCAGAGACGTCCGCTGGTTTATCCCCTGTCGCAATTTTTGTCCAGGTTGAAAGATCCTGGACATGGTCCCTCTGATACCCAGGGTGTCGGGCTAGAGGTCCCAGTTTTTTCATAGACTCCACGATCTTCAGCTTATTTGATTTCTTCCTGGGTCCCTGTAAAAAGACAAAGTTCTGTTTCTTTGCTGCGGCTTCATCATCGAATGCTTTAATATAACTCTTGCCATCCATTTTGATAGAACGAAGGACCCATGTTTTGGCATTCCTTGCAGCTGGCAAAGTTCGCTTCGATCGAGTGTGAGGTGGATCTATATCAATTGGTCCTTGTTCTGGATCATAATCTTCAGTATCTTCATAGCCAGAGTTCTGATAATCGGAATCAAATTCTCTAATGGCCTTATCACTATCCCCTTGAGGAAGGTGGTCATCTACTGGTACTGGTATCCACTCTGGCGGAAGAGGGTCGTCCTCTGGTCCTCTTCGACTGAGGGGATAAGGCGTCGCAGGTTGAGCTGCAAGGGGTATAACGGCATAAGAACCAAATAGCAAAGCGATGGCGAAGGCTTCCCAATTGGGCATGAAGCCGCGCATAGCGAGAGCAATATATATATGACGAAGGGAAGGTCTGGGTTGGTGTGATTGAAAATTGCTGTTGATTTTTCAACGTTGGGATATCTTGCCCTTTTTTTCATGAGATATGACAGCAATGCTGCACGAATATATATAGGAGTGGAGAGATTGCTATGGGTCATTATGGAAAGGACAACGTAACTGTCAAACTGGACTGCCCCAGCCATGGCTCCAAGCAATGGATTTGAAACAAGAAAGGATGCCATCCAGCCACGCTGCTCAGGTTTGGGGCGATGGAGCCATGTGGTGCAGTCGTAAGTTCAACCGCGTTGGTTCTCCTTGGACTCTATCCTGAGCTGATATGGTGAGTATGAACTCCAAACGTCTTGTATCCATGGCAGCATGACTCTGCGAAAGACAAGATCTAAACCTACGGAGGAAAGGTCAATGCAATATCTGTCCAATGTCGTATAAGATCTGGCCAATAACAAGCCTAGTGAAGCATGTTGAGGTCGAATTTCGTGGGCCTCAAGATCGTATGAGACACCGCTTTTGACAACGGATTTCACGCCGCATAGTTGGAACTATGCTTTCACGGTTCACTTGTGGCAGGTGACTCATGACTGCAAGGATTCTCATATGTGCAGCGCCCCAAACTTCTGTGTACAGAGGCGATGCATCAACGCGAAACATAGACTACGCAGTCCGTACGAGACAAGAGGATCGCCATCTTGGCGCGGAATGACTTGCTTAATGAAGTATGAGCACACAAGTCGATTGAAACTTGTACGGATACTTGACGGTCAAGCGCAACGAAAGACTGTAGAGCAAGGCCTATCAAAGGAGTGTGGGCAGGACAGGATCAAACGGAGAGGAAGAGTGATATGATGCTGCACTCTTGGCGACAACTGATGGCCAATGAATATGGGGAAAGTTGTGGGGCAGTGCCAACAACAGGAGGAGATGGAGAAACAAAATGGTTCCATCAGCCGAGAGGGAAGGATTTGTTGGTGATATATGCCTACGTAGCCGCTGAAGGCATGGAACGCTTTGTTGGAGACTGGGCCACATCCTAGTGCCTTGGCAGTCATGTCTTCGTCTGGGTTTGCGACCTGTCTTTCCTACCTAGATATTTAATCAATCCAGCATGTGTTGTGCCCATCAATGGCACAATTGTGACAGGCATACATAGGCAGCATGAAACGAAGTGTGGCTTAGGCGACTTTCTCAGTCGAGCCTGTGAGTTTGAATCAACGCGAAGCTCGTTTGATCCTCTGCGAACCGCAGGATTTACACGCCGTATGGCTTTAGGCAGGCTTGGAAGTCGCGTATCTGTGTACAATGCGAACGTGCCCTCTGAGCTCGCTAGGTCCCTCCAAGTGGTCCTTGGGCGAAAATTTCACTCCCAGATTCTTCCGTTCCACACATTCGCTGCATGTCGACTCCATGTCACCGGCTGCAAAGCCGATATGGCGTTACGCGCGCTGGACATAATGAATTCCGAGGTGAAAGCAAGTGGACCCTATGATACCGTTGATCTTCGATGCTATCATAAACTTAGCCAGGCCTCTCGAGGGTTTCCCAAGAAAGTCGGCCTCGGCGTGATCCGAAACGTTAGCCTCGTCGTCAAGCAGATGGGCGGTCCTTTGGAGGAGGAAGTATATGTACCCGAGTATCAATTTGTGGAAGAAGAAGAAGAAGAAGATACGTCAGAAGCATCACTCGCGCCTCTGCCACCAGAATTGCAGCCAGTTTTCATCGATGATAACTTGCCGCAGGGTGACAGCGATCATGCAATTCGAGAATTTGACTCTGACTATGATGCTGCGGATTGCTTTAATGCCGAAGACTTCGACCCAGCTCAAGGTTGGATGGAATTTTGGCCATCAGCTGACGAATCGGCTGAACCATCTAACGCATTCGGGCTGGGGGAAAGCTCAGTACTCCAACCAAATGAACCTGACGATAAGACTTCGGATACGAGCGTCCCTGATCGATCCAGTACAACGCATAATGAGCCTGATACCGGTGCAACAGCCGATACAATACAGTACTTTGATCAAGTGGATTCTTCCGAATCTCGTCGTAACCCTAGCACGGGCGACGAGCCCTCTGTTCACAGTCCAGAGCTCGCTCCTGGGCTCCTCATTTACTCTTTAACCACATCAGCCTCGGCAAGCCGAAATTCTGACACAGCATTCCTAGCAATGTCAGCACGATACGCTTTTCTGACAAGTATCGATGAGTACAAAGGATTCACTGCGTACAAGCATAGGTCTCCAGGGTCTCGCTGGCTTCTGGTACAGGAATTCAGCGAAATCCACGACTTTAGTCCAGAGTGGATGGCACTGAAGAAGATTCAGGCAAAACACTGGTGGTGGAAGAATGGGTGGGAAAACACTAGCCTTTCATTCTACTCCCTGAAGGAGAACAGGAGGAGCGATTGAGCCATGAGGAAAGTACTTCATGTTGTTAGTGTTCATTGAGTTTTGCGAGCCTTGTTGGCACCGCATGATATTACACGCAATAAATTTCCTTGATCTTCTGAATCGCGTGGTCAACCTCGTAATTCGAGAAGCTTGGGCGGACTGATCTTCGAACAAAACGGAGCGGAAGTACTTGAAGGATCGAAGTATCTAAAGGTACACTCTGGTCTCGTCCGCTGAGGCCCAGTAGCCCAGCTAAGAGTCAAGGATTCCTACTAGATTCGTCTCTGACGCCGGAAGGGTAGTTCGAATTGACAGAGGTTTTGAAGAGCCTAAGTCTAGACATACCATTAATTCTGAAAATCATACAAATCCACAAAGTAAACCATGTCAACAGGGGCTAGCAGCAGCATCAGTGTATGACCTACTTTCAGGAAACGAAACATACCGCGTCGACTTTCACACTTCACCATCAACAAGCTCTGGACACAGCAACTATGAATGCTATGCAAGTCGCATGTACGACGCTACTACTTCTGCTATGCCGGTTCCATGCCAATCTTACACAGCATCATCATACTATCAGGCTATCTACTACACGAAATTTCATCAATCTGGTTTAGCTACGACGACATGAATTTCCATATCATGATCATTCTGGTAGGGATAGCTGTGTCATTGCGTTTTTCCGGGAAAGGCATCCATATATGTCGTAGAGAGTGGTGGAAGGAGTTTGGGGGAAGGGAGGGGTGGGGAGGTTGGGTGGTGCAATATTGATGAAATACTCTGCTATATACGATGGCGCTATGTGATGGATATTCAAAAATAGTACGTAGGACTTCGGTAATGTACCTAGGTAGAATATGTTGTATATGATGTGCCAAATGCTCTGACTTTTCCTAATAATAAGATATAAGCTCGTTCGTATTAAATTTTCAAATAGTTGGGGAAAGTACTTATCCACTCCCATCCCACTGTCCAAGCGTATGTTGTACATAAATAATGTCACTTCACGCACGTGCGAAAGATCTCAAAGTGTCTCGCACCCATTCAGTATAAAACCCACACTTCTCCGCGTTCCCCCTGATCTCAGCACACGATCTGGTACCACACTCGCCGGGCTATAGAGTGGAAAGTGGCAATGAGCGTGCAAAATGGGAATATGACGCCTTCACTGATCATTACAGGATTCGCTAGTGCTGAGAGCGGAAATCGTGCGGTTTTGTGATGAGGGAATATATTCATGGAATAATCTACGGTTTTCTCTAGAATAGCTGGATTGCCTGAGGAGTTGATCGCAATTCGAAAAGGATGGATACTTGTCCTGATAGAGATATTGGAAGCATTGAAGTGTGGGGTGATACTGTATCGAGCGCTGTGGGGTGAGAGGTGTAAGTTCTGAACTGTCGCCGATCGCTGTCTTGTGTGAGGGCGAGAGATGCGATCTATGTTGGATCTTGGACAACCGAGTGCAAAAAGGAAGTGTGAGATACATTGAACGGGGTAATCATATGGATATTGGTGTTAAGCCAACTCATTCGCTTCGATGTCAGACGTGACTACACTGGCAAGCTTTTCGCTTCAAAAAGACATGACAGCCTGGGATATCTCGAGCCTTAGTTCAACGTCACTTGTATTTTCCAAATATCACGAGGTCAGCCCTCAATATTCACAAAATGAAAGCTCGGACTCCCCGGCGTCGCCTGGTTCGCCACAGGCGGTAGCTCCTTCCTCTTCTCACCTTCTCGCTCCCCCACAACAACAATCCCCATCTTCTCCTCGTCCCCCTCAATCTTGACCACTTCAACCACCTTACACCCCGTCGTCCGCCTCAGCCCCTTGACCATCTTAACCAGTATCTCGCTCTCGTCAAAGATCAATTCGCGGTCGAATACCGCATCTGGCTTTTCTCCGCTCTGGAGGCGTTTCTTGAGAGACTGTACAAATGGCATCGCCTTTTTCATCTCGGCTTTGCCTTTCGCTTGGACTTTGGTGTTCAGGTTCTTTTCGTCGATGTGAAGGGTCATGGCGTCGAAGCTGTCGCGCACGATGGAAATGTAGGTGTTTTGCCAGGCAGGGAAGGCAGCTGCCATGAAGATGGTGAGTTGTTTCGGCTTTTTCGGATCGAAGGAGATATTTTTGCCTTTATCTTTTCGTTTCTGTTGTGCGGCTCCTGCGCTCGTGATGGCTGAGCTGGTCGCTCTGACGTATTCGCGAGCAGCGGTGAGGGATGGGCGGGGGGCGGGGACGGTGGGCCAAAGGGCGTTTTGAATCGTGGATGAGTTGCCGAGAACCTCTTGCCAGATGTAGTCGGCCCAGTGCGGGGCGATGGGTGTGAGAACTAGAGCTTGCAGCTCTATGTAGCGGGTGACTAGAGAGCGGTGCATGGGGATCGAGGAGGCTATCGTGGCTTCGCGATAGAAGTCGCGGCAAGAGGTGAAGTCGTACAGAGCGGACTTCAAGGCTACTTTGTAGTCCGTTCTGCGAGTGCCGTTAGTATTGAAGAAATTGGGGTTCGATTGGGAAGGGAGCCTTACGCTTCGTAGTGCTTTCGTGCTTCGTGGACCAGTGCGTGCAATTCGTTCTCAAAAAGCTGATCCCATGGCTCATCTGCAGGACCGGTACGGAGGGTCTCGTCATTGACCACCTCTTCACACCATTCTTTGAGTGTGAACATTCGGAGGATAATTTGATTGGCGACAGACTCTTCAAAGTTGGCATCTTCAACCCCATCGCCGGCGTCGGCAAGAGCTATACGGCAGGCATCAGCGCCGTATTTCTTGACTGCATCATTCAGAGTAAGAAAATTGCCTGTGCTCTTGCTCATTTTATCGCCATTGAGTAGCAAATGCCCATTTGCTCGTACGCTTCGTGGCCAGTATTCTTTGGGGAAGAGGGCAATATGGATGTAGAGGAAGAAGGTCAAATGATTCGGGATCAGATCTTTGCCCGATGAATTCATATCAAGCGGATACCAGTATTCAAACTCTCGCCTCATAGTCTCAAGATCTGCTCTTTTGATTCCGCATGACTTCAAGAGCTCGTCGCTAAGCTCTCGCCTACAGAAAATGTAATCCCATACTTCATCGATCACCTGGTCTGGCTTGATAGATAGAAGGCCAGGCTCGGTACCGAAGCTGTCACTATGTAGGAGATGAGCAATGGTGTAGTATGCCATATAGACAGTGCTGTCGCTCAAGCTTTCGACGAGGAATTTGGGATCCCACGGTAGCTTGGAACCAAGGCCGTATGTTCGAGCACAAGCCCATCGATTTAGCCAATCCAGGTTCTTTTCGAAACCATTCTGGGTCTCGGAGCTGTAGGTCTCCATGTCGTCCTTAACGTGATGTAGCACTGTATCACGCCATTGAGGATCATTCTCTCCGTAATTCAGAAACCATTGCCCAAGATAAGCAGTGACGCATTCGTCGCCACTGCGGCTCACAACGTGACCATTGGGCTCGGCATATTCAAAGGCTTCGCCACTTTTGATGAGCGCCTCTTTCACTTTCGGTTTAGCAGACTCAACAGATTGGCCCTTGAAGTCACCCATCAACATCGTGCCTTTGTAATAACCTTCTTTGTAGGCTAGGTCCTTTGCCTCCGCAAGCTGTTTGGCATCCTTCGGTGAATTGATTTTCATCTTTTCTACTAGGAATTTGGCCGTGATCTTACCGTAAGATGGCGTCTCTATTATAGGTGGGATCTCAAGCTCAGCCCATTCTTTTTTGATGCCATAGTACTCTGCCTTCTTGGCAAGATCCATGACTGTTGCGTAGTCGTCAGGACTATCCGAGGGAACGGATGTCACAACTCCAGTGCCTTTGCTAGGTAGTACAGACTCCATAGGCAAGATCCGTACTCCTTCCTTATGGATGGAAAGAGGGGCGTTGACCAAAGTACCGACGACTTCTGCTCCCGTGAATTCTAGCACGGGCTGAAGCTGGCTGGCATCCCGTGCAAAATCTTCACTCTTGAAGAAGGTCCCTTGGAATGCCATGTTCCATGCCGCGCGTTTAGTTACCACGTAGTATTCGTTCTCGGAGACTTTAAAAACACCATAGCTGATCTTAGGGCCAACAAAGCAGCAAGTTTGCCCATACATCGTCTCGGGTCGAAGAGTGGCTGGGACGAAGTAGACATTCGCTCCCTTTGGGAGCTTTCCATCTACTTTTTTTGCAGCTTCGGGCGCCCACTCTTTAACTTTGAGTTTGAGTGCTGTATAGTCTTGGGGAGCCACGCCTTCTCCTTCGGTCCGGTCGTGGTCCATGCAAGGCTGCCCATCCTTGGGCGAGTAGATGGTATATCGGATACCGTACTGGATTTTGTTCAGTTCTCTCAAGCGACTCATCTGCCATCGAACGAAAGCGTCATAGTACGGGTTGGCATCAGTGGTCACGAAAGAACGTCTCCAATCTATTCGAGCTCCGAAATTGTTTAGGTCAGTTTTACATATGGGTGGAAAGAACTTAAGCCAGTAGTCGGCATCTGAAAACTTGTGAATTTCCTCCCGCTGTAGGCCCAATGCAAGCATGATCTGAAACTGGTACTTCATTTTCACTGTCTTGTTAGCAGCTTTACTCTTGTTCGAGGTGAATTTGGTAATGTCGTCTTTTGTTTGTGCCTGCGTGGGCGCCGGGGGCTGTTGCTCCCCTTCCCCAGTCTCCTCTGCTGTGTATCCTTCGAAGCTTTGCCCAAACTTCCCGACCTCGTCTCTCAGCTTATCTGCACAGGCTTTGATGGGCATACCGGTACAGTGAAATCCGAGGGGAAATAGGACACGCTTGCCCTCCATCCTGGCGAAGCCGGCTGCGAATTCGACCTTGCTGACGGTAAAGCTATGCCCAGCATGTAGAGTTCCGTTCATGTAGGGATACGCAAATGTACCAAAGTATTTTGGATGCTCCTTCCGAATCTCTGCTGCAGATACCGAGCCAGTCGGTATCTCGGAAGTGGAGGGCGCAGATGCATTGAAGACACCAGATTCTTGCCATTTTCTCTGATATCTCTTTTCGATCTTGATTAAAGTATCCCTCTTTTCAGTCTGGGGAGATCAGGTCAATTCCAAGCCAATATTGGGTGAGATCACTTACTTACGTTCTCCAACTTCAGCGTTTTATCAGTCTTAGGGTTCGCAGCGCCAATGGCGCCGTTGGTAGCTGCCATAGCTGTCGCGAAATGTTGTCTCAAAGGCGATGAACCATTGACCCTGCGAATTTGAAAGAAATGGAAACAGTGTATGCGCAGTCTCAAGGTCTTCGCGCCATATAACATACGTGTTCTTAAGTGGTGTTAACGTACTTGCAGTCATACATGAGTCTTTATGGACTCTCTACCGCACTAAAGATACTTAGGTACGAGGGTACTTGCGGCTCTGTGCCGTCATGCAACCCCCTGCTAGAATAGCGGGCTCTGGGGATCTTCCCGCGCTGACGGCCGCTTGTCGACAACATCCTCTGATTCCTTTGCGCCATCTTCAGTATTTACATGGGATGTTTCGGCTTTCGACGAGACGCTTAGCAGACGCTGCTCCCAAGCTTCCCCTCCTCAGCAATCCTTATAAAGCTCAAAAGGAATGGCCACCTGATTTCTCGAAGCTCCATCCTAAGCATCAATTCCGACTTGAACGCAGGTACCGCCGGAGATCAAAGCTGAAGTGGGCTCGGCCGCGATGGACGAAAGCAGTCAAACTGACAGCGTGGGGAAGCTCTGCATGTTCGGGTCCAATCACAAATCATCAGGTCAACGTGTGCTCACTTTGATTCCAGTCGTTTTCGTATATGGAATACTGTTCATGGACTGGGGAGAGATGGCAGGCAGAGAGGTTGCACCGTTCGCTGGTGTACGTGTTGCCATTATAAGCATTTCATAAGTTCCTTACTAATGTATTTCCAGGTCCGGGAATGGTTTCATGAGACGATCAATTCAATATGGACGTCAAGCCCCAAGCCTCGCCCCAGCCCTACTATTGCTCCATCGAAGGATGACCCATTACCACGTATCAAGGAATGACCATTCGAAACCCCAATCACCTCTCATCAAACCGAGTCCGGCTTCGGTGCCGGAGGCTTGCTGCTCGAACCCTCTCTATACTCTCTCGACACCCTCAAGCTCGCCCTTAGCACGGTACCATTAGGGCCTGTGAAATCTATCGTATACCCCGGCGTGAAGCCCGCTCCCGCAGCAGCCCACATCTTGAGGGCGAACGCGTGTACCAACGCCCACGGTATCAGCACATTCGAGGATAGAGTCAATTTGAACTCTCCGAAACTGAGAACCACTGCATTCGAAGGAGGCGTATAGGTCAGTTGGTAGGTGTAAGCACTCACGGCGACTGCTTGATACAGTTCTTGCAGTCCGAATGCTGCGAGTTGAAGTGGCAGTATGTGAGCAAAGGTGATGTAATTGACCTGCCAGCCTTCAGGTCCGAGGAAGCTCTGCCAGACATTGTTCATTCGCTTCCGGAGAAAGGAACTCGGTGGTGGAGGAATCTCGAATGATGGAGGAACTGTAAGGGCTGTGTCCTACTTCGATGGTAATGCCAGGGCCGCGGCGACTGGGATAATTGGAAGGAGAAGTGTTGGCAACATCACCAGATGAGAGAATCTCAAAAACCGCATCATGCCACTGGAATTCAGAACACATGCTCCACTTGATCACGAGCGAAACATCACATCCCTTGACAACCATGAGATTCTGGCTATTGCGTGGCCTGCGCGGCATGAAGCCCAAACAAGCGACATGCGAGCCGTGCGAGCAATGGCACACAATCCCGACATCCCACCACGAGCGACCCGTTCGTCTAACCATGTCACCCCCACAGATAACGTGCTTGGCTAGAGATCATTATCCCGAAAACGGCGCCACCTCCCAAGCGCCCACTCAACTGCTTCTCCCAGTCTGAAACTCCACCACATCACCACGAAAAATCCTAGCTATACTCAATTCTTCGAATCCTCTCCTCCATCTTTCATCCTCCATCCATACTCTCCTCCCCTCCTCCACTCCCCCTTTCTCCCCCCTTTCCTCTTCCCCACTCCGCCCCTCTTCCCCATACCCCCCAACCCCCTTTATCACCCGTCATCCCTAACTCCTCGCCCCAAATAAATCAAAACGCACACCCCACCTCCACCAAGTCCACACCTCCACCCCCCCCACTCCATCCTCCCCTCTACCATCCCCATCCCACAAAACACACACCTCACACCCCACAACCCTCCACCATATCCTCAACCCTTACGAACTGGTCAACTCCATACTATATCCCACAATCCAGACACGTTATACTGCTTACCGATCAACCTCTTCACATCTTCCCATACCTACGCTAACCTCTACAGCTTCATCCAAACTACTGACAGCTCCATCACGACCATCTCCGTCCAAGAGGATCTATCATGCTGGTTTTCCTTTTACTGAGTTCAACCTCATTTCCTCAAGAGAATACACATACATAAGCGAAAGTGGAGAGGAATAGTGCCCTTTCCTCATGGACCTCATTCCAAAATTACCCGACCACTGCGTCCAGACATCCCAACGCCATTCTATTCATTCTATTATGTCACGACCTACACCCACCAAGAACGTCAGAGTATTCAGGAAACCCACAGAACTCATAACACAGACTCCTTCGGGATCTGGGAACTTTGCTCATTGAGCTATATACAGTTGCGCTTTTTATGACAAAAGTGTGATGAAGGCAAGGCCTTTTGGGTATACATGCTCGCTAATCTAACAAGGAACTCCATTGTTCTGCAAACGCCCAAGTGTATGCAGCCACCCAGAAAGATCGCCATTAGCTAAGACAGGTTCGAAGAAGGAATGAGAGTTTTTCGTTGAGATGGAATAACAAGGATAGGATCAAAAAGGAAAGCCGGAAGAGCGCGGAGGTTCAGGCCTCGATGGCTTTGCGAAGGTCGTTCCACTTTTGCTTCAGACCGTCGTATTCGGAGTTCATCTGGGTTGTTGTCAGTATGACAAAAATATCAGGGGGGACTGTAATTGTGAATACCTCTGCAAATTGCATCTTTGTCTGCACCAACACCTTCTCCATATCTGCCATCTGCTCTTCCAAACTTCTGTTCTCGTTCTGGACTTCCACATTTCGCTTCATTATCCTCTCCATCTCTTCCTTTAGCCTCTTTTCAACTTCCTCGGGCTGTCGTTCGACCAGACTCCTTAGTTCCTCAGTCTGCCCTCTCAAGCTTTCAATGCCATCATGGAGCTCCTGGTTCTCAACTTTGGTCCGTACGAGCTCCGAAGCCATCTGAACATGCTCCGTATCGGACTTCTCCGTTCGTTCTTCTAGAGATCGGACCTTGAGTGCCAGGGAAGCGTTAGCTGACCGGAGTGACTCTTGCTCGACTTCTCTTTCTTTCACTGCGCGCTCTTGGGCTTCCCACTCAGATGTATAGGTCTTGAGCATGTCCGGCGTTATCTTCACTAAACAAGCATCTTGAACAAGGATATCTGCACGGTAGGTTTCCTTATCGATCCCTCCTGAGCTGCCGAAGAATCCAGACTCTAGGAGAGAATTTCCAGAAGGTGCTTGGTCAATGTAGACGTCGAAGAGCCGGTCTTTCAGGAAATTCGTGAGGCCTGCCATATCGTTCATGCCAAGCAGAGTCTCGGCGTTCTTTTGCATGAGTGCTATGCCAAATTTGAGGATGGCACCTTCGAGACCTTCACTGAGGATAAGATCGTACACTCGAAGAACAAGTTGAAGAGGAAAGCGGTAGGCAAACAGGGTGAGGAACCATTGGGTGGCGTATAATTGTGGAGCAACGTCTCTACGGTGGAGGTGACAATATAAGGCGGGCTCAAGGTCTTCCAACAGTCTTTCGAACTGATACAGGTGTAAGTGTAGCCCGGGCATGTCCTGGATGAACAAGTCCCGGAGATGATACTGATTCATGAGTCGGACCAGGAGACAGAAGGCCTCTTCTTCTGGCATCTGAGCGGACGTCAGATATGTCTTCCACTGCTTGACGGATCACTTACGTTGAACAACAGTGGCATGACAAGAAAATTCATACCCTGGGCATAGCCGACGCCTTCATCGAACAAGGCATAAGCTTTGCACACTCCAAACAGGCCTTCTTGTAGTCCAGCAGCTGCAGCATACTTCGAGTAACTCGTCCTCGCCCCAAGATCCTTGCGGATGACCTTTTCCAACTTTTGCAAGGCAGCGGCATCCTCCTTTGCTTTCTTCTTCCGCTCACTTATCATCGCTGCTTGTAATTTCATGATGGTCTCGGGGTCGTCCTTTTGTGAGGCGGCGGGCGATGCCATGCCATTGGTCGCTGAAGTGGCGGGTGTAGACTGGCCTGAATGTGCAGACGATGCTGAGGATGCTATCGATTGCTTTTCCTTGGCGTGTCCATTCATGAGGTTGCTGGTTGAATGTTGGCCCATGGCTGCAGCCGTATGCTCTCGATCTTTGTCGGTACCGCGTACTACCAGCTCTCGATATACACTTTCTAGTTCTTCGTTTTTGCTCTGGGCCAGTACCTGCCAAACGACGCCTCGAATCGCACTGGGGATGCCGCTTGCTATCGCTACACTGAGTTCTTCGGCACTGGTCCTTGCAACAGCCGAAGGCCCTTCGTATACCACGGATTGCCACAAATCCCAATCAACGACAGTTGCCGGATCAGTCATTGCCGAAGGCCCAGCATGCACACCAGACGCTGTTCCTGGAGCGAGATTGAGGTCGATCATTGGTGGAGCAGCAGCAACAGGTGAATGAAGGGGACTGGCCCCAGTAGGACCGCCCTCTTTCTCATCAGCAACGCTTGCAGGGCTTCCAATGCCAAGACCGACGCTTGCACTGCGTCCTATCATAGCAGCCAGAGCACCTCCGCTAGCTGTCGGTGACCCGAGTTCCTGCCCCTCAAGGGATTGTATCCCGGCTTCTTCTCTCATCCGAAGCATCTTGAACCTATCTCGTAGACTGTTCCTTTGGTGCTTTGCCCCAGCTGAGCTATCTGATGGAGACTCTTGGCCCTCGTCCAGCTTGCTCAACATGAGTTCTGGATTGGAGCTGACGGAAGCCATCGAGGTGACAGTATTTCGTCGATGCTGTGAAGCGGGTACAGGGGGAGCTGAGACAGCATCCTTGCTCGCGGATGTACTCCTCGAAAGCCAGGAGAAGCTCATGCCCAATTTCCTTGGCGGGGGAGGGGGGTGCGGAGGGGTTGCTGTTGGTTTTGCAGCGGGCGGAGGACCCCAGGGGATAGACGGCAGGTTACCAGATAGACCTTGCGACCGGAAGGGTAACTTTGGAGGTGATGCGGCCATGTCTTGATCGGTAGTGGTCGTAGCAGTCGAGCTAGACGTCCTACTGTCATTGGCGCCGTCTAGCTGCACATCCTCCATGGAAGAGGCTGAAACTTGATGTGCAGTCAATGATGGCGAATTGGATGACGCATCCTCAAGGCTAGTATGTTGGCTTGATGCCTCTTGCTCGGATCTATGGACCGGGTCTCCGTTGATGGGTGTTGCTAACTTTGGACCTTTCGGCGTCTCTGGCGTTGAGGCTACAGAGGCCGGACGCTGTGGACCAAGAGAATAGTGTGGGATTGAGTGGCTTGACTGTGGTCTTGATGTAGAGTCTGGTGCATCTTCGAAGGTATCCTACTCAGGAGTAAGCCCCTCTAATGTTCGCCTTTCATGCGGAGTCACCTACGCCTTCTCGGTCCGAATTATCAGCACTCGAATCCTTTCTGGGATCGTCCGCCATAGGGAAAGAGAGCACGATTTTGTATTAAGAGGTAGGCAGAGGTCTACTCGACGGGTATCCGAATACCAAAGAAGGTCGCGCCTGCACGATAGGATGAAATAGTGTGAAGAGAACCCCGTGTCTAACGAGTCTTAGACTTGACATGAATCGATCGAAAGGATTACATTAGAGACAGCTGGACGTCTTGCTGCCACGTCTTCGGTAAATTGGTGTTCATCAAGTACCTGAGTGAGCGTTGAGAATGGTTCAATTGGGGAAAAGTGTTTGAGCGGTCGTCTCTTCGCGTCCCAAAACGGAAATTTGGTTCCGGATAATGATTAAATGCACCCCTCGGTCGCATACTATTAATACATACAGCTCTGTCAACTTCTCTGCTTTCATCCGACCTCTACGTGCTTTCATTCAGTGAAAGGGGCATGGGATAGAGTCTCTATCCAGTAACTGTTCTCTACTTCCCAACGCGGCCACTGCGGGCATCGACCAACCGTTCTCCAGTCTATACCCGATCCAAGTTTCCTCGTTTCGCCTGCTCTCTCTCAATCGCTTGGAACAAAGCCTTGAAGTTTCCCGCGCCGAAACCGTTGAAATTATGACGCTGGATGACTTCCAGGAATACCGTTGGCCGATCGGTCACTGGCTTGGTAAACAGCTGGAGCAGATAGCCCCCTTCGTCAAAGTCGATCAGAATGTTCAGCTTCTCAAGTGTAGCAATGTCTTCCTCCAACTGCATCATGCTGCCCGATAGTCGCTCCCGCATTTCCTCGTAATACGTGCTGGGCACATTGATGAATTGAACGCCGCGCCGCTTCAGACTGATCACGCAGTCAATGATGTTTTCGGTGCGGAAAGCAATATGCTGGACGCCAGGCCCGTGGTTGAACCTTACAAATTCCTCCACCTGCGACATTTTCACCCCTTGAGCGGGCTCATTGATAGGTATCTTGATGCGCATGTTCTCCGAGGCCACCACGACAGACTTCATGGCGGAGTACTCACTGCATGATGCTCCGTCGTCAACAGAAAAGAAGCGATGAAAACCCAGGCACTTTTCGTAGCTACTTTGCATTAGCATTGTCCATATTTTTATAACATTCATCGATGACTTACAATTCACAGGTTTCTTGCATTTGGTCCCAATCCTGATTGCCCACACAGTGATCGATGTCCTCCATCTCGATCACTGGTAAGAAGTCGTTCACAGGATCATGCGACTCCACTGCCCGGTATCCTGGCAGAAAAATACCTCGATAATTGCTGCGCTCGACAAGGGTGTGCGTGGTGTCACCGAATGTTCCAATCACGGCTGTTACGACCTCGCCGTCCTTGTCATTGGTAGTAAGTGGGGACTGCACACCAGTGGCCCCGTTGGCTACAGCAGTGCTGTAAGCGATCCTCACATCATCAACTTCGAAAGCTACATCTTTGACCGCATCTCCGTGTGTGTCAATATGGGCGTGAATCTCTTGGAGCAGCTGTTTGTCGCTCTCCGTCATATTGACCTCCACCCGATCGGGGGGTTGATTGGGGGATACGAAAACGAATGTGACGGTCTTGTTCGCCACCACCTACGGATTACGAAGTCAGCGCACTTGTCCCTGACAGATGTAATACAGGCACTTTCAGCATCATTGGCTCATGCGCAGCTGGTACCACTATACCCAGGGAAGACAGTGACAGGAACAAGAGTTATCGAATGGCACTCACATGAGAGGTAAGTGCCCGAGACCCGGTTTCCAGGCCTTGATAGGCCTTGGGTGCAAAGCCCAGCCGAGTGATGAAATAAGAGGCAGCTTGCATCGCGTTTCCGACATACCAGGTCACATGATCGTAACCACGATAATTGGCTGTACGAGCTTGTACCGGAGAAGGAAGCTCGCCTGCTTCGGGTGTCAACCTAAGTTCAACTCATTTTTGGAGGCGCCTACCTTTGGTATGGCCATCACTCTTCTCCACAGACGAGAAGCTGGTAGAAGGCGCCATTTGAGGGTTCGTTGTGAAAGTTCCTTACGATTGGCCTGAAATCGAATACAATGTGGTCGAGGACAGAAGACGACTATTCAATGCTGCTGTAGCGTCAATACGTCAAGGCCGAACAGAAATCCGCGCCTTTCAAGTTGGAAGAGAGTTGGGTTGGTGAGCGAGTGTCGAATTGGGTGACCTTGGGTAAGGTAATCCGTCTTTGTTTATATGACGCTAGCGTGTCACGGCAGGTTTTCCCGACTTGACTAGCACCAGTAAATCATGGCATCCTGGATATCATCGGACGAAACATTCTCCTTGAGATAGATCCGGCTCTTTAAAAGAGAGAAAAGGAAACATGGTGAGTCCAACCTCAGTGTGGAATGATACCATGCGAAAGGCGAAGCTACGGTAACAGTTGTCACGAGAACCATCGCAATAACATGCAGGGCTCTACCATTGATTGGTCTGAATTTGCTGCTAATCCACCTACCTTACCTATGTAGACCACATCATGCACGCTATCCAAATCAATGCTGCCTCTCACTTATCAACTAACGATGCATTTCCAAAGATATACGGAGTCACCGAATAGGGCCTCCTTCTTGCCAATCTCGCACGCAGTCGGGCGGTCAAGCGTATTGATACCGGTTGACGCAAACCCTCTATCCTTCTACCATCGCAAGTCGATCCAACCATCTAGCATGCACTCCACCTCTTCACCTCTCGATCAACCCTCATCCCAGATCTCGTATGCAACCGCAGTCACCAGATCGTGTCCGATCCACTCTTCCATAGCCCTCATCTCATCAGTATCAGTCTTCTCATGCTGAGCATCGAACGTTTCTGCACTCGGCAGCTTCCAGACTTCATCGAACGGTAGTTGGGCTAACGCTTTCTTTTGCTTCCAATTGACTGTGGGATTGCCAGGTACCCTCGGCAGAGCCGGAAATCGACGAAAACCAGATGTCATCCGCTCATTGCCCTCCTCCCTCATCTCTTCTTCAGTCGGCCACATAGCTTCCGGTCGCTCCTCCGCAATCTGTTCTTCTCTCGACGGCTCCTCTCTGAACCACGACCAGGTCTGCCGTTCCTTGGAAGGCTTCCAGGTAGTCCAGATCGTGGCCATGCACAGAACGGCACTGAGGCCATCCCTGAACTTCTTCCCACCGAAAGGTGACACAGTAATCGGTGCCGTTGGCCCCGCAGATGGCAAATCTTCATGACGTGGTCTTGAGTATTGGTGTTCCATTCGAGCAAGCCTCCGTCTAGCTTGCTTCGTGCGATCGTTCGCGAATTCCAAGCGATGTTCATTCCACTCGTTGAACGTGGTAGGGACGCAGAACGAACCACCAACTGGTGGAGGAGCACTTGAACGTTCAGAGCGGTACTCCTTTATCAGGCTCATCTCCTTGAGGTTTCTGTACACCTCGGCCCATCTCTCCTGCAACTTCGTCTTCGGGTTGACCCATGTCCTTGAGTTGGTATGGCTCACATCGCTCCGTGGTCGGTTCGGTATGATCAGATGCGAGGGCTCTCGTGTGCGTGGGTTCGTATGTGGGAACCTTCCACCCGTCATCCTAGGACCACTCGGGCATCGCGCCGGACCAGGACGATCTGAGCCTTCTGCGTGACTTGCTTGCGCTGCCTCATCTGGACTATCGATAGCTGCTTGACTTGAATCGCTGAGGGTTCCCATGAGATGCGGGTGCGATTCTTTTGCAGCGAGGCTTGGCTGGCCTAACGGGAGAAGACTCTCTTTCGATGGGCTTGCCAAAGTAGAGCAATCTGTTCGCGGTGAACTGATCCCTCCGCTCACGCTCTCCGTACGAGGCGGCATCCTGGGACCAATGATGAAGCCGTCCACCTCCTCCGGAATCGGCGTCCCACTGTGGAGAAATTCGGATGCATTCGCGTTGAACACGTGTGGCCGCCTCATCGTCGGAGTTTGGACTTCTTCATACGGTGTTTGGGTCTCAACGGTCGGTGGACTGGTAAGAGACCCATGTACTGCTTGCTGCGGTACAACCGCATGTGCTGCTACACCTGTCACACCGTGAGCATCCTTCTGCGTAACATTTTTTAGGAATGATTCGATTATATTGACACCTGCCGATTGGTTCGGGATAGTCAAGTGCAATCGCGGCCGAAATTCTCCGTGGGTAGGTGTCGCTACGCATTTTAGACCTGATCTCTCAGAGCTGCAAGCCATGGTGGACTTACGCGGACTATTTGACATGTTAAGTCTTTTCCAGGGCGGTATGTATACTTGACCTGGGCTAGTGGTGTTGTTCTGACCCCAAGGTGGTGAAGAATAATCGCTTGGAGAATTGAGCTCCGTCTTGTTCCAAGGTGAAGACCAAAATCGTCTTGATGAAGTGGAACTTGATGAAGTTCCAGCAGTGTCTAGCTTTCTCCAAGACAGCGATTGTGGGCCAAGTGTTGCAGAAGGGGCCACGTCGTTGAACGCGCCTGTCCTATACCAGGGAGATAAGTGTTGGGATGAAGCGGTGAGTGCTGTATTCATTAGTCACTGCTTTCTCCGTTAACATTCACATCACGTTACCCGAAGAGGGTCTCTTCCCCTCCGGCGTGTCCTCCATTGTTGGAAGTAGCACAATGAGAATTATATTTGACGGTTGAGATTTTCGTCGCGTCTGATAATGGCGCGTGTCAGCACAAATTGTGTTAGACAAAGGGGTCCTTATCTCGTTCGTTCGTTGCTGTGGAACACAAAGCAGGTGGTGTAGATAAATAAACAGTGGAGATCGGCCGAGGGATGAAGACAATGGAGAGACAATGCATTCACTGAGAGCTATTGAGTCACGCTTTGAGCGGTGAGCGCGGGTCAAGGCCTAGTCGATGGTCCCAAGACAAAAATCCTTCACGTTTGAGCTTCACATATCGAAGAGACATGTTCTGGAGACGTCAGTCCACTTTCTCTGGTCTCTAGATATGGGATTTGGTTTGAAGTTCACATGGCTTTGTCAGGAAGCGATGGGGATTGCAGAATGGAGAACCACCAATTGCAATCTGCTGTCACATCCAGCAAGATCAAGATCTAAGGAACAGAGATGCATGCGACGGCCATGTCGTCCGTCCACGCAATTGCAGTTCAAAAATCAGACAGCAAAGCTTGGACTTCGCTTACAGAATACTTCCCTTGCATTATCACTTCTGTAATGGAAGTCGTGCGATGATGGTGGTATCAGAGGTTTCATCACCACCCTCAGAATCGTTGTTTGGAGACAAGACGTCTCTTTCACTAGCCAAACACATGGCTTCACGTTGCGATATCTCCAATCTCTTTACCTTCCTGTAGAATGAGAATGAAGACAATTGCGCTGAGAGATGCTTCAATACTTTAGCTTTCTCACACAATTTGTTCGATAAAAGGACAAATCCAAAAGCTGCATCTCTCTAGCCAACATGATGCCTACCTGAATATGTATTGTAGAAGCGCGTTGTATATCATCGCTCGTAAAGTAATTAGGCTAAATCTCCTCAACAATGGCAGAGCGCATCAGAACAATCGAGGCTCAAGACGCCCAACTCCATACCAACACTATCTCTCCTCTGGACCCCTCCCATCAACACTTGAAGAAAAACAACCACACCACCACAAACCCACCACCGATAAAAAGTCCAAAAACAATGCCCACAATCCCCCTCCACCTTCCCCCCACAAACCCATCCCCCAAAACCAACCCCTCAAACCCCCTCCCCCCCCTCCTCCACACCCCCACCGGCCTCGCCATCCTCGAAATCCAAGGAACCCTCCATCTCCCTAACTCCCCTAATTCTCAACCCTCTAGCGCAACTACCACACCAATCGGCCGCCTCACCTTCCCCGACTACTCACCACAGAACCCCACAAGCGACGAGAAGTGGATGAAGAGGGTGTATTTGTATGTGGGGAGGCATCAGCGGTTGGTGGGGGAGGTGAGGAGGTTGGAGAGGGCGGTGGGGGTTTTGAGGAGGAGGGAGGATAAGGGGGTAGCGGGGTTGGATGGGGAGAAGGAGGGGTTGAGTGGGGAGGGGGAGGGAGAGGGAGAAGGAGAAGGGGTGGAGGTTGTGGAGATTGTGCATTGGAAGGTGCTTTTTGGGGGGAGGGCGGAGATTGTGGGGTAGGGGGCAAGGTTTCCATTGCATGGGGCTTGGTTTTATCTATCCAGAGTATGTGGTGCATTCTGGGGTTCGAGTTGGGGATGGAGCGTAATGGAGGGGGTTTTTCCTGCGGGGCGACGATCTTTTCTGAGGCGTGCCAACCGATTCACTTGTCACTCACCCAGGAAGACCGGTATGTGAGCGGTTTTTGAGATTCGTTGATTTATCATCAGCATCTCTGGATATTCTTCGCCCATGTGATCTTGGGTTGATTGAGTTCCTTCAGTCCTTGACATCCTCAAACTGAGATACATGATGAGCGGCACTATGGACCTCGATTGGGGGGCTCTCACGGCCACAATCACTTCAACGGCTCGCTGGATAACCTTGGTGGTGAGTCAACTGTGTAGATACTCATTTACTGTGCCCATTGACCCTACGTAGTCGTTATTTGCATTGTCTATCAAGTTTTTGGTTTCCGCTGTATACAACATCTACTTCCATCCTCTCTGCAACTTTCCCGGCCCCAAGCTCGCAGCTGCGACACCACTGCCGTTTGTCTGGCGACTGATCAATGGCCGCTTCCCCACATGGACGGACAAATTGCATGCAAAGTATGGTGTGGTGGTCCGCGTCCATCCAGACGAGCTTTCATTCATCGGCTCGTCCGCCTGGCAAGATATCTACATGGCCCGACCCCAGCTTCCGAAGCCAATTTTCGGAGTGCTCGAGACACCCAATGGTCACCCGTCCATTGGGACGATCCCGGATCCTGAAACCCATGGCAAGCAGAGGAAGATTCTCAGTCACGCATTTTCGGATCGCGCGCTACGTGAGCAGGAGTACATTTTACAGAAATACAGTGACCTTCTCATCACACGCTTGTGTGACCAAGCCGAGAAGGGCAGGGATGGGATCCAAGAGGTCAATATCTGCGACTGGTACAACTTCACCACCTTCGATGTGCTGGGGGATCTCTGCTTTGGCGAATCGTTCCATTCCCTCGAGAAAGGCGATAACCATCCCTGGGTGGCAGCCGTCTTCAAAGGAGTCAAGTTCGCACAATTACTCACCGTCTTCCATCATTTCCCACCAATGTACACACTTCTGAAACTATGCATGCCTCCTCAGGTGAAGGAGATGGCAATGCGAACGCACACATGGACGCGCGAGAAAGTCGATCAGCGTATCGAGTCCAAATCCGACCGTCCTGACTTCATGAAATACATACTCGAAAACAATTATCAGGGAGGCATGGCAAGGCCAGCAATCGACTCGACGGCTACACTGCTCGTTCTGGCTGGCAGCGAAACGTCTGCCACGACGCTCACGGGAGCTACTTACTTCTGCTTGCGAAATCCACCAATCATGGAGAAGTTGCAGGCAGAGATCCGAGGTGCTTTCGGTGGAGATCCGAAGCAGATCACCGTCTCTTCGGTATCGAACTTGCTGTATCTACATGCGGTGTTCCAGGAGACACTCCGCGTGCATCCCACAGGCCCAATCTCTGTTCCCCGACAGGTGGATAGGCCTGGAGTAGAGATTTGTGGCATACCTGTTCCTCAAGGCGTATATCTCTCCACCGACTCATACGCAGATGGGAAATAATGTTGCTGACTGCTTTAGTACCGAGCCGGCATCCCCCAAAAGACAGCATTCCACTCTCCGACCAACTTCACCGAACCAGATACTTTCATCCCTGAGCGCTGGCTCGAGGATGCAGATCCCAAATTCGCCCATGACGACAAGGGAATCTTCGAGCCTTTTATGGTCGGGCCACGGAATTGTATCGGGAAGACGTACGTGAACCACCCCTTTTTTGAAAGCTAGACTTTGTAAGGACTGATAGTGAGGTTTTCACAGACTGGCGTGGGCGGAGATGAAACTCATAATGGCCAAGATGATCTGGCATTTCGATCTGGAACTGAGCGAGAGGAACGTGGGGGAGTGGAATGATCAGAAGGTATATTTAATCAATGAGAAGACGCCGCTGTATGTGAGGATCAAGTCGAGGAAATGACTACTCTGCGACTCAAGGAAGAATATCGAAAGCTCCATGTTTCCGTCCACCAGTCTTGGCTGATACTAAATTCTTCTCATGTCATATCACAGCATCTAATGCTCCAGCGTGCCGTCATCAAGGGAAAACGTCCTGAGGTACGATATCCACAACACGAAAACAACAGAGCTTACAGATCACCCTTTCTCCGCCCTCGCGCGCTGTACCTTATTCACGTCCATCCTCTCCGAAGAGAACCACACTCCTCTTCAAAGGCATGCGAACCCACCACGACATCTTCAAATGAAAGCAACAACCAACTACCCCCACCCCCATACTAAAAATCAAAACCCCACCATCCCCCCTTCTGCTCCTCTTCCCTTACCATACCATCTCATCACCCCTCACCCTCATCCCATTAGCCACCACCCCTCCCAAAAATCCCCCACAAACCCCTCCATCTCCATCTCCATCCCGCCTCTTCCCCTTCCTCAACCCTCTGACTCTTACCTATACCCGCACCTCCATCTTCACCTACACCTCTCCCCAAAACCCAATCCGCCCGTCCAAGATTTCTAGCCTAGAACCCACCTCCCCCACTATCCCTTACACGGATTTCCTCGATCGGATCCTCGTTCATCACTGAAACCGTTCATCCCACGATCCTCGACCTACAGTACGTACTCAATTCCATTATCCTCATCCTGCACTCCTCAATACATTGTTCACAGGTCTACATCCGCTGAGCGAACACGAATTTACCCAGCCATACCCTGGATATCAAGAATAAGATCGCATACCCATATAGATGCTGTATTTAGTTGATAGTGCAGTAATCCTGCGACAAGTCTGAGTCGGAGACTACGAATGGTATAGGTCGTTTCCTTACTCATACACATACTCATACTCATACTCATACTCATACCCATACCCATTCTCAAAACATACATACTACCAAACCACCTTTCCAAAATCCAGGCAGTAACCTTCGGCGACATGCAGGAATCAAATATTTCGCGTTCTGGGGACTTCTCCGGCTGAATGATGGCAGGATGGGAAGGTTTTTTTTCATGGTTTTCAGTATGTACTGCTGATACTATGTGAAGTTTCCGATGGAGAGTTGGGCTGTGCACTTCTCTGATTTCAAGTCGTAGGATGTCTTCGTCTTGGTCTTTGCTGATCGTCTTGGCTCTTCAATTGGCGCGGTGAGGTGGTGTGGCTCCCAAGGCTTGACGGGGTGGGGTCCATCGGCGCTGTGGCTTGGTATTGTGGGACTGGGATGGGATGCTTAGGTAGCGAGGCCGGGGTTTTCCTTAGGATTTGTGAGGAGGTATTGTAGGTTCGATACCTTCGGCCTTTCGCGAAGAACATGCGGTGATTGGAACACTGCTACAATCGTATGACTGCGTAGGTAGTCTAGCATCATCAAGGCCCCTTTTTCGCAAACCGTGCGAGCGCCGGTCCAAGATCCTCCTCATGCTTCTTCAGCTGCGTCCGTGCTTTCTTATTCTGCTCCATCCTCAAAGCGTCAATCCGGAGCCGCTGTTCATCAACGACGTTCCTCTTCCCCTTCTTCCGCAAATGTTTCCTCAAGCTGCTGTTTTTTCCTCTGCCTCTGTTTTTCAGCGCGAGGACGGGATCTTGAGGTTTCCGGTCCAGATCTGCTTCCTTTTTCCGCTCAGCTGCAGAGGCTAGGTCGAGGTTTCCGACAAAGTCTGGGTTGAGGGATATCATTTCTGGCTGCAGCTTGTTGAGGAGTGCTTTGACTTCTGCCTCCTGTCTTTGTTTGGTATTCTCGTACGGGTTGACTTCGAGCGCATCGAAGTTTGGCTCGCCGGCGCCTGGTACGATGATACTTGAGAAGCCTCGGTCGTGTGATATGCCTAGAACGCTGTTTGTGGGCTCAACGTTAGCACACTAGTTCGTGGTTAAGACTGCGAGTCATGGAAGAGCCTAGTCCCAACAGTGACCCGGAGTGATGCATTAATTGAGTATCCCTGATATAGGAAAGGTAAAGTAACGTACTCTTCAAAGGGACACCACTTCACGCGTTCGATTCCTCTCCCATCCCCTCCCCAACCCATGTAGGGTGCTTGCACCTTCTCCTGGTCATTCCGATGTTTGTTAAACAGCCCCTTGTTATATCATAAGCTCACCGTCCCAACTCAAATCTCGGGAGATTGGATCAACATACCTTCCAGATCGAAGTCTGGGTCCCCCATCCTACACCAACAAGGTCACGATCGCTTATCGATAATGATGAACCTGGCTTGCGAAGAAAATAACTGTTGACTTCCCTCATCATTCGCAGATCCCAGACCCCGAGATTCCTGTCTTGGCCGGCTGACACCATGTACCTACCTTCTCTATCGACAGCTATAGAACGTACAGGTCCTCGGTGGGCCAAAAGCTTGACGAGTGGTGTTGTCGAATTAGGCGACCAGAGCGTGACTGTACCAGCTTGGGACCCAAGGTGGATAATCGCATTATGTGGGTTTTGCGCAAGAGCTGTGGGTGTTCCCAATTTGGTGGGCATTTCGCAGACGATCGAGCCAGTACTGGTATCTTGATACTTTAGATAGCCACTGTAACAAAACGAAGTATCAACCTAATGAATCAGATTCACGATGATTGGAAATAGAGTTTCGTACCTGTTGCCAACTGTGGCGAGAAGGAAATGGTATGGCAAGAACTCCATGTGATTTACTTCAATGTGGTGCTTCAATTGATGAAGCTCTACGCCTGAGTGATCATATATGAATACATATTTCTTCTGTGCCACAACAAAATACTGGTTGTTGTGCAGCCACTATACGGACCAGAATTATCATCAGTCGTCCGAGCTTGGGCTTGAATACTGACCTTTGCATCCCTCACGGTCTCTCTCAGCTGCAATTCGCACCCTAATTTCCCTGCCCTCCAGTCCATCGTACTGACATGGCCTTTCCTTCCTGCGAGTAGCAATCCTCTTCCGTTTCTGGTATAATCCATGATATACGGCCCCAACCCCTCTAGCTTCAGATCAAATCCCATCTTCGCCGTTTCAACGGCAATCTCTTGTTTGATCTCATCTTGCCGAACTTTATACGTCTTTTCCAAATTTCCTTCGGTCTGTATAAAACCCTCTTGATTTTCGAGCAATATTTCGGCATCCTGAGCTCTCAACACGGAATCCTTGTATTTACTTTCTAGACTTCTCAGATTTCCACGTAGCTTCTTGTCTTTTATGTTTTGCTTCCGAATGGGAGCTCCGCGACCATATTTCTTATGCGCCTCCAGGGCTCGTTGCTTGAGCGCTACTGCTTCTGGGTCGTCATGATCCCTTCTGGAATGTTTCTGGGATGTATCCGTGACGGTTTCGACTTCATTTTCCATTTAGACTAATTTTGTTTCGATATATGAGATTCCCTTCTTTTGCATCGAAATTGACGTCCACACAGAAAGTCCGCAGCTGTTCCCTCGGGAAAAATTGCCCCGCAATCTTCCTCGCCTACGCTTGCCTGCATTGGATTCAATGGATCTTGGGTGCCTCGGTGCTTGGCTAACTCACCTCATCTATAAATGTCGTAGCTTACTGTTGACTTAAGCTGCGACCAGAATGATCAGCGCCGTCTTGGTATTCAATAATTCGGGTCAGCCACGGTTGACGAAGTTTTACACACAACTAGTACGGAATACACCAATCCTATCCTTTTGAACATCATTTTGACGCCGCACTCAGGATACAAGTGTACAACAACGTCTTATTTCAGAGATATTCACCCTAGTAGCCCAGCGCCCTGCTTCAGCTTGCAATTTCTTACCGTATGTCTCCTCTTGCTCTTGCCGACCCTCAAACATCATACTGACAACCACTCCCCAGTCTCCCACCGCTACTCGCTTCCTCCACCCCAGCCCCCACCCCCAACCAGCCCCATAACGATACGCCTTCCCTAGTAACCTACCGTCACTACGCAACTCTCTATTTCATCCTCATCTCCACTTCCACAGAGTCCCCTCTCGCTCTCCTCGACCTGATCCAAGTTTTCGTCGAAGCACTCGATCGGCTGTTTGAGAACGTGTGCGAGTTGGACTTGATCTTCAACTTCGAGACACTGCATGCCTGCCTTGGGGAGATGATTGTTGGGGGCGTTGTGATTGAGACGGGCTTGGATAAGGTTGTCAGTGGTGTGAGAGCGCAAGGGAAGGTGGCTAAGAGAGGTAGAGACGGTGGCGGAGCGGGTGTTGGGTCGATTGCGATTGGGGTGGAGGGATTGGCGGGGATCGGGAGAGGATGGCGATGATAGAGATATGTATGGCGTTATGAGGTAGGAATTGCAATGAACCCAAACATGGTAGTCTCGAATACCTAGCATCGAATAACCAAATGCTGCGTATGGATGTATGTCCCAATACGGTGTCCACCTCAGCAATGCACCAGCATGATTTGCAAAGCCTGCTCAAGGTCTTTGCCATACTACTTCGCTAGGCGGGATCTTTCCCCAGCACTCCGTTAAGCTGCCATGCACAGACTTGCGCCGCGGGCCTGGCTCTCTGCAGCATTGAAGCAGTGGGCTTTGCGACACAGCCATTTCGTCAGATTCGAAGCATTTGTCCACCGAGTGACATTCGAGTGTATGGTCCCTCTGAGTGCACACCGAGTGTTCCGTAATATAGCTGCTTCAAGCGGTTACTTCTACCGGCGCTGTTGATGTGGGCGCATCTTCTCCGACTTCCTCTGGTAGATCCTCCTACAGCAGCGCGTCAACGCCGCAGATGCGGGGATCACGTCCACGCCATACGACTTACTGCTTCGAATATGACCTTGATCATCAAACTGCAACTGGGACAGACTGCGACCTCTTCGCCATCGCGAAGATCTGCGAGTGAGATCTCGAATTGGTCACCGCAGGGGCAAGGGTAGGTGTACAAAGTTGTGGACTCGTGATAGGTCATATCCTCGATTTCAATCTCATCGTAGAAAGACATACCGGCGGTCAGGGAGCAGCAATGGTGGAAATCCTGACTAAAAAGATACCTTAGGCCAGAGGGTGGTTAGTCGAAAAAACTGCGGGGGCGGAACGATGCCGCGCATTCTGCACTCGGTACGGAAATTTCGAGGTGTCTCTTCGCAGTCAAACGATTTCTGTGTGGCGCCGTCTGCCTGTGGACCCCAAGCTGGCTTCCATACCTTTCAGATTCAAAGCTGGCAGCAGTATGGCGCCAATGGTAGACCACCATCACCGGAGCGACACCAAAGGCTCCCACAAGCCTTTCAAATCGCGGCACGCCTCCAAAAACTCGATCAGAGAATTAGCTAAAGGCAAGGTAGAAGGCACTGAGAAAAGGAATCCCAATCGGAAAACGCCTCATCAGCAAGTCATGTCTAAATTTGATCGCAAGAATCAGGCCAAGCAGATACGGCAGATTAAACACCAGCAGAACCAGAAGTCTGCGAGCGTATTTGCTGGGTATAATGGGGCACCGAGGGTCGTTGCTGTCGTGCCGCTATGTGAGGACATGGCTGCAGTAGCTGCCATACAGAAGCTGAATCAGGCCGTGGATGCAGAGTCGATATGGCCACTCGAAGGGCATATGAAAGTTAGGGTGGACAGGTTCAAGCAAAGCTTAATCTATGTACCTGTGGAGAAAAATCTTTTGACAGCCCTGGACGCATGCCGATGTGCAGATGTCATTATTTTTCTGTTGTCGCCAGCGGAAGAGCCAGACGAGAAAGGTGAACTGTTGCTCAAGACAATTGAGGGCCAGGGTGTATCAAACGTGCTTACAATGGTGCAAAATCTCAACAATGTAGAGTCCGCAAAAACCAGATCACAAACTACAGCTTCTTTAAAATCATACATTACGCATTTCTTTCCTACGCAGGAAAAGGTCTTTTCTCTTGATTCCGAGAGCGAGTGTGCGAATGTCGTCCGTTCTTTGTGTACAACCACCCCAAAAGGCATTAAGTGGCGCGAGGATAGAAGCTGGATGCTATCTGAGACTGTCCTGTGGCCGAATGCTAGTAATCCAGCTGTTACACATGGCGATGTGGTGATCACAGGTGTCGTCCGTGGGAAAGGTCTGCAAGCAAATCGTCTCGTACAAGTTGGCGATTGGGGCCACTTTCAGATCGAAAAGATCACAGATGCGAATTTGCCAGCCTCCAAGAAAAGGAAGGCTGATGAGATGGCCGTTGACACATCAGAAGAAGGGCAGGTCCTTGAAGCGCCAGATGCAGCCCAAGAGGACCTTGATGAACTGGCCCCCTACGAAGCTGCTATGGAAGATGTTGACGCAATATCAGTCTCACAAGCGCCCACAGAAAAGCGAGGGGTTCTCCTCGATGACCATCATTATTTTTCGGACGACGAAACACATCTGCCAGAACGGCCTAAGCGTTTACCTAAAGGTACATCGGTCTATCAATCAGCTTGGTTCCTAGGAGACATGTCCGACTCTGGCTCGGATTTCGAAGATGCACTGGAGGATGGGACCCAGGATGTGGACATGGATGCTACCGCTTTACCCCAAGATGGCCTCGAAGGCCTCGATCAAGCGATTCAGAGGGAGCCTACTGACGCCGCACCATCAGAGTACCCGCAGTCAGAGATGTTCCTAGATCCCGCACCCGATGAAGAAGCCGCCCAGCTAGCCGAGTACAGAGCTTCCCGTAAGAACGAGGCTCTGGAAGATCTGGAATTCCCAGATGAGATTGAGCTCCATCCCGGTGTACTCGCCAAGGAGCGGCTGGCCAGGTATCGCGGACTGAAAAGCTTGAAGACCAGTCACTGGGAGACCAGCGAGGATAGAGCTCACGAGCCTCACGAGTGGGACCGTCTGCTAAAGATTCCCGACTACAAGCGAGCAAAGAAGCAAGCAGACAACGATGCTCTGATTGGCGGAGTGCAGCCCGGCAAGCGAGTCCATGTCCACTTACGAAACGTACCCCTTTCCCTCCAGCAGGCCCACAATCCTACAAAACCTCTAGCACTCTACTCACTTCTCCGCCATGAACAAAAGCGAACGATCGTCCATTTCAGCATGACCTTGAGCTCCGACTACCCAAAACCACTCCGATCGAAGGAAGAAATGATCCTCCACTGCGGCCCACGTCGCTTCGTCATCAATCCTCTGTTCTCCCAAATGGGCAACACACCCAACAACATCCACAAATTCCAACGATACCTCCATCCCGGTCAAACAGCCGTCGCATCATTCATCGCTCCCTTGACCTGGGGTACCGTTCCCGCTCTCTTCTTCCAACGTTCCACAACCGAAGGCGCGCCCGCACTCAATCTCATCGCAACGGGCACCTCGCTCCCACCCTCCACCAGCCGTGTGATAGCCAAACGTGTCATTTTAACCGGACACCCTTATAAGATCCACAAGAAGCTCGTCACAGTACGCTACATGTTCTTCAACAAAGAAGATGTCAGTTGGTTCAAGGCATTACAGTTGTGGACGAAGAGGGGGAGGAGCGGCTTTATCAAAGAGAGTCTAGGAACTCATGGGTATTTCAAGGCGACTTTCGATGGCAAAATCAATCCGCAAGACGCTGTTGGGGTGTCACTTTACAAGCGAGTGTGGCCTCGCGAGGCGAGAGCTTGGAGGGAAGGGGACCTTGATCCTGTTGCTCCTGGTGGGGAGATGTAGAGGGTGGTTGTGTGACGATTGTGCTAGATGCGCTGGGATGGAATAAGCCATATGATTGACGAGAATTCAAATGATAGCTAAACCATTTGAAATGTCCCAAGCTCACTTCCCAACGCTCCAGAGGCGCCTTTTGATTAGTAATATTACACAAGTTCACCAATTAAGAGCAGACCCACTCCCATGCTTCCTTTTCCGAAATACAAATCCCTATACATCAGTATCGTAACACCACTCCCCCAATCAACAGCAACCCCATTCCCATCCTTCCTTTTCCGAAACGAAACCCCTTAACATCACGCATGACTCACTGATTCACTGTCCTTCGCTTCCAATTCAGGACCAAGAGTCTCCGTCTCTCATGCATAGCACAGATAAAATTTCGCTACTCAACTTCCTATATGTGTTGCAATTTTTCATTAGGTGAAAACTGGCGCTACGAGAGGCTTCAATCCCTCGGTGACTGTTCGAATAGTGAAGTATAGGAGGAAAATGGCTTTGATCCGTTTGATAGATGCTGCAATTAAGGGTCAGTGCCGTATTGATATTGTGAAAGAAAGAATATAGTAATATCGGCTATGCTGCACACAAATTGTTGTATGATATATGTTGATGAGTCTCACTGTATTGAATATGTACAGAAAAGGGTATACAGTATATACCTGCAAATGAATGCCATGATATGCAAAATAAGTAATGCTCTTCCAACCTTCTGAGCTCCAGTATCGCCCCAAATTGACAACGTTTACACCACCTACAGGAGAAGGCTCCTAAATTCCAGACATCATCGACGACATTCCAAGGGCACTGTGAGCTGAGGGTCCGTCCTTTTATCCCGTCTTGGAGGCTCTTTGTCGCAATCTGGATGGCGTTCCATATGATATTCAAGCCCGCCACTGTCTCTGTAGACTTTGCGACATTTTTGACAGGGAAAAGGGTCACGAATGTATGGACGGCTGATACTCTTCTTTCGGTAGGGACCCCGCTAGTGGTTTTCAGCGTATTGAAGGGAGCAGAGAATAGTAGGAACGCACTATGTAATCTTTCTCGTGTTTTGGCTCGGTACCAAGTCCCCCGGGTTCTTCATGTGTTCCGTGCTATTCTCGATCAGCAGCTACATGGGTCGAGAGGCAATGCTGCGGCGTACAATTCTTTTAGCTGGTGGTGGGCCCGGCTGGGGAGCTTGCGGCGGATCATCATAGTGCTGAGCAAACACGCTCTCGCCTGTCAGCAAATCGACAGCCTCGTCTTCCAAGGGGTCGGGCTTTATAGGAGGAGTACTTGTTTTGGTGAATCGAGGCTCGAATGAAGAAGCAGCCTTTGTGATAGCGGCGGCTGCAGTAAGAATATCGGCGGCAAATGTTGCGGTTGAACGATCCACGAAGGATTGCCCTGCGGTAGTGCTCGGCATCGGTGAACCAACTTGTCGTCCATTCGTCCCTTTCTCCTTTCGTCTTTTCCATGCAGCCTTCATTGCGGCACTCTGGGCGGCCTTCGCTTCGGCGCTCCTCACGTGGCCTTTTTGGCCTGAGGCAGGCAATTGTGTCTGTGACGGCGACATCGAAGATTCTCCTCCTCGGTATTCAAACTTCGACTTGTTTCTCGAGCCTGGTGGACGACCACGCCTTGACCTGGTGCTTGGGGTTCCATCCTTACCGGGTATGATAGCTGGATCTGGTGTCTCGAAAGCTCTAGCGGGTGCTGCAGCGACTCCGGTGCCAGGTGGGGTTTGGTTCCGGGGAGCTGGCGCTTGAGAAGATACGCGGGTGTCAAATTTTGTCAAGGATGGAATTGCGGCATTCTCGGCTGATCTGAGAGTCTCTAGTGTACTGATAAGTCTAGGAAAGCCCGCTTGCTCGAAAGCGACAGCAATATCTGCTAACGTGGCAGTCAGGCCGCACTCATGGGCAACATCGTCCCAGGCTTTACTCTGATTTGCTTCATTCAAGTTCCTGTATTTGACCATATCCATGAGCTGATCCGTAGTCACTTGATCCTTCCGTACTTCAGACAATTTCCCGTGTGGAGAAAAAGCGCCGACAACATTGTCTGATGTTGCTGCCTCGAGCTTTGGTTCTGCTTCAAATGGTTGATTTGGGGATTGTTGTTGAGTCCCCTCGCGCTGGATTCGTGCTTGTATATCGGAAGGCTTGTGGTACGGCAAAGGCTTGCTTGGAGCTTCTCCTACAGAAAGGCCGAATAGATTTGGTGCGCGCTCAGGACGAGATTCTATCTGTGGAAACCCGTTTTCGGCGGAAGGGTTTCGTTGTACCGCCGTTCGCTGCTGAACCTTGGTGCACTGAAGAGTTTCTTCATTCACTAGAATACCAAAAAGTCTTGACGGGGCAACGATCGACGGCTTTCCAGGACCACTTTTTGCTGGATCAGACGAAGGATTCAAGTCATTGTTCTGCTTCCTTGTAGTATCGTCATTCGTTGCCTTATGTGAAGCTGTGAGCCTTGCGGGCTCCGAATTAGTAGCACTACCTACTCGCGAAGATGTTGTACCGAGTGGCGAGGGATGTGTCCTTGTATGGACCGTCTCAATGAGTCGCAGCCTCAGTGGCGTATGCATGGGTTTGCCTGGTGATAGACCTGCCACTGTTGCACCATTGGTTAAAGGAGACTCTTCTATCGATACGAGGCCCTTGTAATTCTCGGTTTGACTCCCTAGGGTTTTAGTAGTCCTCAAATCCCGGGCTAGCTTTTGGTATTGCTTTTGAAGGAAGCCTTTCGAGTATTCAGCAGCACCAGCCCGAATCATTGCGTTCTTGACCAACTGCAACTCTTCACGCCTGAACAACGCCTGAATTTCTTCCACAGCAGTCAGAAGACGTTCGCTATCGCGCTCCTCGAGGATTTGCGCATTAAGATGAGGGCGGTCGTAGGTGTTCAGAATCACGACACACGGGGTCTCTTGCCCAGTATCCTCCTTGCGAGTTATCCCAATCTCGTCCCAATTGCGTCCCTTGCTATCCATTGTTGATGCTTCTTCCCAAAACTGTAAAGTACCCCGTGGAGCCGGATATGAACCATTGTCTTCGCGTTTGACAACTGTGGGGATTGGATCCACGACGTTGTCGCCTTTATGCTCGAAACTGGACTTTCGTGTATTTCCATTGTCCGATTCTTCCTCCCCAGCACTGGTAGAAATGGCTTCGGATTCGCTATAGTATTGGTAACCTTCTTGAACATAATCAGATGAGTCGTCACTCTCTACTGTTGGCTTATGCGTCACTCGGAGCCGTGAGGAGTTGGGCTGAGCTTGTGGGTCTGCTACCTCGTCAATATGCCGTTTCCGATGCACTTCATCAATCTCGATTGCGGAAGGGTTCTGGGAGAAAGGTTTGAACATGTTGAATGTGTCAGTTAGTTACACATGATGTTGTGGAGGAGGCGTGTCTTGACTCAATGAATCTCTGCAAGGTACGAGAAGGCCCCGATAAGATTGCGTTAGGGCGGCTCTTCCGGGTTGAACGCTTGGCTCCTAGGGCTGATCTCCAGGCCCCTCGAGAATCCACCAATGGACTGTAGGCAACATTGCACGCTCCCCCAACATTGGTGGGATTTATTGCACGGGCACCTTCTGACAAGTATGATCATGGGCGTGGGCATGCCCATATGATCCGCCCCATCGTATTAGAGAGAGATATAGAGCTTCGTACACTGCCATTTGGCAATGACCACAGAACTGATGAGACCCGAGTGTCCGTTCCACATCAAAGTAAGGAGAAGGCGGAACGCAGGCTTATAGAGCTTTCTCCATATGAAGAAGCAATGAAGTTCTCACATAGCATTCAATTCAATGCGGTGCCGGATTGGAGCAGTAATTATATCTCTTACAGCAACCTGAAGAAGTTGATTTACCAGTTAGAAAAGTCAATCAACCAAAGCTCTACAGTCGCACACAACGATGTCGAAGCCTCGCCGTTGCTAGATACAGACGATCCTGATTCGATCTTCAGGCGCGCTTTGGATCAAGATCTCGAGAAGATATGCTCCTTTTACCAACTGAAAGAGCTTGAGATATATGGGGAGGTGGGAGAGCTAATGAAGGATGAAGAGAACTACGAGCACGATACAGAAGATGTGGATATGGAGCACATAAATGGCGAAGCCGGAGACAGGGGTCTGAGACCACGTAAAGGAAGTCTATTTGGAAAGTTCGGATTTGGTGCTAGGCAGCGGAGGACGAGCATGATGAGTGCCTCAACAATCGAAGAGGAGGAAAATGATAGTGACGACGATGCGGACGAAAGAACAGCGATGAACATGAGTGGCATGTCGAGGGACCGGCGGAAGACGTTCGACGCAAATGCCGCCCAGGCACAGAATGATATTCGAAGCTCAAGGGAATTACCTACGTCCAAACGACGGCAAAGCCAAGTGTACGATGATTCCATTGATCAGGCTTACGAGTCTTTGCTAGCCGCTGGCATGACCTTGAAGAAGAGGACAATCAGCTTGTATGTCTCGTTATGCGAGTTGAAGTCATTCATCCAGCTCAATAAGACCGGCTTCTCCAAGGTTCTGAAGAAGTACGACAAGACCCTGAATCGCAATCTCAAAAGCGTTTATCTCAAAGACAGCGTAAACCCAGCGTACCCATTTCAGCAAGATACCATGCAACATGTCGATGAGAATATACTGCGCGTCGAGAAAGCCTATGCTAATGTCATAACCAAAGGCGATGTGAATCAAGCGAGGCGGGAACTACGCCTACATCTTCGGGAGCACGTCGTTTGGGAAAGAAACACCGTTTGGCGGGAGATGATAGGTATAGAGCGGAAAGCTCAAGCCGCGAACATGGGGTTGCGCCGAACGCTTCTGGGAGGTGACAACGACCCTTCAAAAGCTCGATTGCAGGGTGACGAGGATAATGGGGCGTATACCAAGGAAGTCGAGACTCCGCTTGGGAAGTACAGATGCCCGCGGTGGCTTTTTAGCTCGACCTTCTTCATGCTGATGGGGATTATCATCATCTTCATCACCCTGCTCGCTGTGCCTATCATGAAGAAGCCAGAACAACAGAATTGTCTAGCCTTGTTGGTCTTTGTAAGCTTGCTGTGGGCTACAGAGGTACGACATTGATCGAGTTAGCGACTGTTCTTCCTGCTAACACCGCCAGGCCATCCCACTGTTCGTCACGGCTCTCTTAGTCCCCTTCCTGGCCGTCGTTTTGCGGGTTGTGAGAGCAGATCAGAAGCCGCACCTCCGGCTCGCCCCCAAAGATGCAACAAAGTACGTCTTCGCAGCCATGTGGACTCCAGTCATCATGCTGCTACTTGGCGGCTTCACAATTGCAGCAGCCCTCTCCAAATTCCACATTGCGAAAATGATGGCCACCTTTTTTCTTAGCAAGGCTGGTACTCGACCTCGGACCGTTTTGGTTACCAATATGTTTGTTGCAATGATACTGAGCATGTGGATCAGTAATGTTGCTTCGCCAGTGCTATGTTTCTCTATCATCCAGGTAAGTCATGGCAATGAGTATGCTCGGGCTGCGTCTGATGGTCTGCAAGCCTCTCCTCCGCAACCTTCCATCCGACTCCAATTTCTCGAAAGCTCTCATTCTCGGAATCGCTCTGGCGTCCAACATTGGCGGTGCTGCTTCCCCCATCGCTTCTCCTCAAAACATCATCGCCCTCCAAAACATGCGGCCCCAACCCAGCTGGGGCGTCTGGTTCTTCGTCGTTCTCCCCATCTGCATCCTCTCGATCCTTCTTATCTGGCTACTCCTCCTCGTCACCTTCCAACCCGGAAAAGGCACCACGATCGTGCCAATACGGCCAATGAAGGACAGATTCACTGGCGTGCAGTATTTCATCAGTGTGATCACCGTCATCACTATAGTGCTCTGGTGCGTCACCCATCAACTAGAGCACGTCTTCGGCGACATGGGCGTCGTAGCTATCATCCCCATGGTCGCCTTCTTCGGCACCGGCATCCTCACGAAAGAAGACTTCAATAACTTCCTCTGGACCATCATAATCCTCGCAGCCGGCGGCCTCTCCCTCGGCAAAGCCGTCTCCTCTTCCGGCTTGCTGCACACCATCGCGGGCACCATCACCGAGAAGGTCGAGGGCATGAGCCTGTACGGCGTCTTCGTCGTCTTCGCCGCGCTGATTCTCGTCATCGCGACGTTCATCTCCCACACCGTCGCCGCATTGATCATCCTACCGCTTGTCCATCAGGTCGGGGCTGGCATGGAGGATCCCCACCCTAACCTGCTGGTCATGGGTTCGGCGATCATGTGCTCCGCTGCCATGGGGCTGCCTACCAGCGGATTTCCCAACATGAGTGCGTCTCTTCCCTCTCGTTCCCTCCATCTGATTATCATAGATGTATAGCAACCTCTTTCTCGCTAACGCTATACCAGCGGCCATCATGTTGGAAGATCCGCAAACCGGTCAGCGCTACCTCCGCGTGAAACATTTCATATCTCGAGGCGTACCAGCTAGCATCATCACCTTCGTCGTTGTCATCACTTTGGGGTACGGGCTCTTGCGTGTTGCGGGCTTGTAATTACAATCATTCTGTGCTACGATACCATTTAGCAAGCGTTGTAATTTACTGTATACATTGGGAAGGATTCTGGTATTTTCTAGGAGGAGGGGTTTGGAATCTGGGTGTAGGATATGTATGGCATGGCGTGGTGTCTGTACAGCGCTGGCCGTATATATTTCCCAAAGCAGCGGATGAGGGATGGCTCGTAGAGTCTCATTACTCGTGAAATCCTAACGCGTTCATTGCATCGGACTAGCGACTTCTCATAGAATCTCTCTTGATCGCAGTTAGGTAAGGTACTTTATGTTAGTTTCGGACTTGTTCTTATTTCTTGCACTGATCTGCTGATGACCCCATCTCACGTGCAGGAGTTGATATATGTACGTGGAGATTAGATATATGCTTGGGTTATATCTCGAGAACGTGAATGATTCCTACTTATTGTACAGTATGCAGACAAATCCTTGATAAACGCTCGCCCAAGCCCAAAGTGAACATCCATAAGGTATCGACATCTATATCCAACAAAAGCCGCCACATATATCATGATCAATCATCATTATCTATATCCATCCCTATCCATCCCCGCCCCCTCTCAACTCAACAACCCAATAACAATATCCCCCTTAATAGTCGCCTTGAGTTCCAACTCCACATCCAGATTCAACTCGATCTTCAACCTCAACGTCTCCTTCCCTCCTCCATCCTCATCTTTATCCGCATCAGCCACCACACCCTCTTTCCGCTTCTTCCCCCCACCACCTTTCTTTCCCCCACCCAGCAGCCCACCAACCCTCTCCTTCGCACCCCCAACCGCATCTGGCGGCTCCCCAGCTTCATCCAGCGCATCCAATGGCCCGCCATTAGATTGTGCCTGTGTCTGCGGCGGTCCCGCTTGTGATTTCTGCCTCGGTTTTTTCTGGTTACGGTTGCGACGGCCGCCTTGGGCTTGGACGTCGCTCATGTCGCTGCGGGCGTGGGAGGAAGCTTCGCTGCTTGGGGGTTGCGGGTGGCTGCTTTGCTGACTTCGGCTTCGGCCTCGGCCTCTACCTCTGCTTCTGCGGTTTGAGGGTGGGCGGGATTGGGGTTGTGGGGTGCTGTTTGGTTCTGGAGGTTGCGTGTTTGGCGGGTGTTTCGCGCTTTGGGGTTCGTTATGTGGTGTTGGGGGTTGCGAACCGGTTTTGGATTGCTTGCGGTGCAGTTTTGGGGGTGTGCGCTTCTGCGACTGGGACTTTGGGGGGGAGGATGTTGTGGTGGTGGGGGAGTTGGAGGTGGTGGTTGGTGCTTTGGCACCGGCGGTGGCTTCTGGGGACGGCGGCGAGGGTTGGGAGTCTGTCATGTTGAGGGTCTTGCGGGGGGCGGGTTGGGGAGGTGTTTGCGGCGATGACCTTCAGAAACGACACGTCGCGCTGGGCAAGGCGATCTTGGGATAGAACAAGCGTCTAGCGATGTATTGGTTATGGCTTCAATGATGGGAAGAACTGCTGTTATTCAAGTATAACACCGGAAGAGGTACCATCGGTGACGTTCGCCCTCCTCCAAGTCCCAGCCTCTTCAGTTCCTTGCCCCATCGCAGCACTAGCCACCTGCCGTGTGGTACAAACCGCTCGGCCTGCATAGCGCTATCTTTTGGTGGCTTTGGATTGGTACATAGCGACAGGGGGTGCACCAAGCGAATGATCATCCTGCCGAACGGCGTTGCCCGATTCGCTACCGAAAGTCTGAAGGCCTGCCTGGTGATATTTGAAGACCTTGATGAACAACACATCAGTGAATGTCTATTAAGTCACCAAAAAGAGTGGTAGTGAGCATATGGCTGGTATCTCCAGAAGGCATGGGTAGCATAAGGAAGCCGTCCAACGCTGCCTCGCGTGGCAAGCATGGATTCCCGAGCATCTCCGTGGCGCTGGACCCTTGGCCCGGTGGCTTCAAGCCAGACCACGATCCTTCGAGAACGCCACTAACGTCGAGTATGGGACGGTCAATATCAAAAATCTAGATAGCCATCAAGCTTCCACTAGTAGTCGTATGTCTGTCTTGAGCATGATTAATTTCAGAGGCTCAAAAGAGGGTAAACTTACACCATTTGTATTCATATAGTCCACAGTCTCCTTGCTTCTGTGTTCGCCCAAACGCGACAATTGTGCCCTCCTTGCTTTATAGTAGCTTCAATTAATCTCGAAAATTTCCCATCGAACAGCCACCCAGCGATCATGGCAGACAGCGAGATAATTCCCAAGAAAGGTCCTCCTCCCCCAATGAGGAACACCACAGCCGACTCCTCAGCCACCGAAGCCTCAGACACAGGCGGACGCTCACGTTCGCGCTCCCAATCGCGCCGAGCGCGTCGGCGTAAGCAGACGAAACAGCCGAAGAAAGAGACACAAATGCCCGCTCTGGAGGAGGAGGGAGAAGAGGATGAAGCTGAAGGCGGCGCTGTGGTTCGCTCTTCCCCTTGCTCGCCACAGTCTTACAGCTGTGACTTTCCATCCTGACACGTTCAATTGACAGCAATCCCTCCCCCATCGCCCCAAAAACCCCCAACACCAAAAAGCCAAGGACGAGAAAAAGATGCAGAGCCGTGAGGCGAAGAAGCAGGATGGGTTGAAGCTGAGGATCGAATTGAATCTGGACCTGGAATTGGAGTTGAAAGCGAGTATACGGGGCGATATCACTTTGGCCCTTTTGTAAGTTATCCTTCATGTTGACGACAGCTGTGGAGGAGGTCATGAGCTAAATGCGCTTAGGAACTGAGATTTGAGATATGCGACTGGTTGTTGAAAGATGTTGGTCTTTTGTATGGCGACGAGAAACGCTTTGAATACTGTGATATGATTGAGCGAGTGAGCGGTCTTCTGTTGGGACATGTATGCTTGGATATCCTGGACATGTATAACATCGAGGGCTACGACCCGTATGAAGTAAGAGTCTTTTGGCGGTGTAAAAGCCTCAGTCGCTATGAACGATTTCATTGTGATAGTTCACGACGCGAATTTATGCGACTGGCGTTGTCGGTGCAAATGGGTGATATCCTTAGTCGTACAAAACCCTTGACCACCAACTCAACGGGAGAAAGAGATTGATGTCTCGCTGCCTCATGGGCGCAGCCTATATCCTCCATATCTGACAAGTTTATCAATAGTTGGCCCGAGGGAGTGAGTCATCCCTGTTTTCCCACGCGGCAGGGTTGTTTGTCGAGTGACGAAAGGGATGAGGGACGTATTTGTTCATCGAGATGTCACGATGGAACCAGTTTTCTCACAGGATTTTAGCATGTGGGTGAAAGGAATTTATACGAGGACCAGATCTTCACCAGAAGATCCGGTCGCATTGCCCAAATATTGCCCGGTTCTTTGATAAAGACTGCAAAAACTCACCGTGTAATTGGAGAAGTTACATATGTGTACCGCGGTCGTCCACCCAAATCGTCGTCGACCAGGTCATCCGAAATCCTATGCAACCGTCTCGACCCCTCTCAAACGCCATGCAATGCACTCATGTCAAATACGTTGTCTCGTTGAAAAAACACATGAGAAATATCAAACATTATGAGCCTTCTTGCCTCTCATTGTTCCCATCTAAAAGCCCATCCCTTGACCCAGCAAAGCCATTGCTCGCCCCACGCGAATGTCGGACCGAGGGAAATCGTGACACATCCGACGGACTCTCCGTAGATGCACTGTCTAATCTGGTTTGCCAAGCATCGCTGTCGCTCGAGTCAGTGCCATGGCTGAACGGTCTTGTCACAGCATGCATGGAGCGTCGCATAGCGGGACGTGATGAGGACGAGCTGTGAAAGGGCCTGGTGAGACCGACCACATGGCGAAAATTGGCGCGAGCCGACGTTCGAGCTTCGGACTCAGAAGACGAGTCGGTACGGCTATTGACTGGACGCTGGAGACCTTGGTGCGACGAAGTTGATGCGGCGGCTCCGGATGATGAACTATGTAGATTCACGAGGCCAGGACGTGAGAGCACAGGTGACATTACCACTTCGGCCGCTGAGGATATAACAGCCTCCGAATCGGTACTTTCGTCAATCCGATCGGAGTGGCCGAAGCTATCGGAATCGTAGCTGCCCATGCGAGAGTGACGCGGTCGAGATTGGAGTGACTCTGAGGAGTCGTATCTCCTACGGAAAGGACCGCGAGGCATGCCATCTCTTGTCCAGCCGGCCTCCGATTCAGAAGAGTCAAATCGATCACTTGTGGGTCGTTGTATCGGTAACTGTCGAGGGGAACTAAGCCCTGAGCGCCTGTTGTCGGTGAGCGATGGAGTAGTCTGGCTGGATGACACTGAAGAGATGCCTGGAGACGCGGCCATCTCGAGTGAAGGATCGGGACTGGGCAATTCCCAAGCAAGCCGAGGTTCCGGTGTTGAGAGTTCAGATCGAAGAGTTTCCGCGTCTGGTGACTCAAGCTCCGGGGGTTCTGGGCTTCCCATTTCACTTCTGGTGGGGAAAAAGCCAGGAGAGCCCGAGAGCTCCACAATGTTATTGGTGTAAGTTTCCTTTCCATTGATGCCAGTGAAGTATCCACCGTCTGCTTCAGACATTGGCGGTGTCATAGGGGAGTATACTGCGGTAACAGTAGCAGCAGCCATGGGCTTCTTAGCGAATTCTGGGTCTTGAGAGTAGTCGTGCTTGGAGTCCTGGTCTATGTTTGGGATGAATTTGGGCTCCCCTTCAAGCTCCTTTGGGTTGGCCTCCTTGCTACTACGACGACGCTTGAGAATTCTGAAGACGAAGAAGGCCCCGCATAGGGAAGCGATGAGGACAATTGCGATTGCAATGCCGGCGATAGCGCCTGTACCAATGCCATGAGAGCCGCCACCGGTACTAGTCTTGACTATTGGATCACCGGTGGAGGCCGGGGTGACGATTGTACCCCCAGCAGTCGCTGTGCTAGCATTCGATTTGAGAGGAACGATATGACTCGGCGTATTTGGGTTGAAGGTTGCTTGTGATATGTTGAAGCGGTGGTGTTCATAATCGACGACCAAGAAGCTGTCGATGGTTAGGACATTCATAATCGGAGTAAGTTGAAAGGTGCTTACGCTTCTTGAAAGAATGTTCGGCCCAAGGTGATACTATTGTCGTCAGAGGCACGCTGGAGAGGAAACAATCTTGCATGCTCCTTGACCAACGGGTAGCTGCCATCAAGATCGAAGCTGGCATACGGTAATGTTATGTTGATCGACGGACCACCATTTTGGCTTTCTCCAAGTTGGAATATGACGCTTGGATTTTTCTCGAGCATGATACCATGCTGTGTGTCGTTCACCACATATATCATATTGATATCATCCCGAATTAAACCGAATGCTTTCACGAAAGCTTTGCATGCTGCTTCTGGGAGCCATAGATGTGGAACAGTCGAATCCACCAGCGCCAAGACCCCTTCAGAGGATAGCGGTGTCTCTGTCTTTGAGTCTGAGTACGTAACGGACTGTAACCCTACGACAAGCTGCCTCAGAGGATTGGGTGCAAACGTAAAAGATATGTCATTAGGGGTGAACCTCGACGCATCGTAGCCGCCCAATGTCAGGCTTCCAACGACAACAGACTGTTGCTCTACGACAATGTTATCATTGTAGACAAGGGAAATGCGTTGGGGATACATACGGTAATGGTGTCCAGCAGTGTAACCGAATGAAAGACTCGGTATCAGGTTCTCGTTCTTGAGCGAGGTTAGAAGACTTGGTGACGTGTCGCTACCGTCCTGAAAATCGACGGGCTGGTCAGAGAGGCCCAAGCTGCCCACGAAGAACTTCGGGGTTGTGAATGAAGCAATGGGTTGATGATTCACGGAAGCATTTGTACCCTTACCCTGAATGCTTAGGGTGTCGAAGCCATAGGTGCCGCTGACCGAATCACTGTCGTATCCTGTGTTGAGTACGCCAAGCCTGTAGTTAGCTTTGATATTCCAGCTGGAGGACTTGGTATAATCATAGACTCCGCCCCGGGCTATGGTACAATTTGCTGCGTCGGTTGGACTGCAAGCATTGGATGCGACGACCCATGTCGAGGAAAACTCCGTGGACGGGAGCACTTGAACTTGTTGAGGAGGTGTCCCCGTGGTGATTAGGAACGTCGACCATGCTCCTTCATCCCCAAGGCTACAACGGGACAGCGAGTCAACATGCGATATTGAGCAAAGACAAAAGAAGATGGGTTGGAAAGATGGCATACAAGTCCCCACTTGGTTCAACCACAATCGGCGCAGCTTCGACAGTCATTATCTTTGGTGAAGTTGAACAGAATTATGTAGACGGGGCAGTATTAACAAGAAAGAAGATGGAAAGCAGTTATGGCATATGAAATTACACAAAAGAAGAAATTGGCGACAGCGATAACATTGGTGTCGACGCTTCCACGAAGAGAGAAATTTGGACACGCAAATGGTGTGCGGGTAGTATATGGATTTTGAGGTTCAGCTGGAGGGGCACAGGAACAGTAGGGTAAGCAAGAATGTCAGGGTGGTGGCATGGTGGTTTATTCTAGGGCGGACCAGGGCGAATAGCAGCGAATAGTGTGGGATGTAGAACCATGTAGTCCATGAAGCGATTATGCAAGTCACCATCCTTCTGCCAATGTGGAGTTCACCGTCTTGCAGCGACTGCGGAAGCTGCAATGCTCTGCATAAACACAGCCTCGCTGAGGTTTCTGCTTCATCCTATCGTTGTTTGGCGCATCGTCGCTGAAATCTCCTCGTCCTTGGATGTATTCATTCACAGTTGACAGCGGTATGTGTTCATCGTTGCGCTTGTCATATGCTGATTCCGTGAACACTTGCCTGCGTGCCATTGTTGGTGTGGTGGAAGACCCTGCTTCAGAAGTGTGAACCCCGTCGCTGTCGAAGTGGGGTATTTATGTTAGCAACGTCAGCGCTCCGAGGCATTTGGCGCAATGATCCTATCTAAGCGCTTACATATGACGAACATTGCAGTCGCGAACCCCGCTATCATGGACGACTACCGTTAGTATTGAATCCTCCTCATGCAACTTTCTTGCACCGTCTTCCTTTAGATCCATTTGACCAGCATTTTTGATAGACCTGACTCGAAAATGGCGCACTTCCTGGCCACTGATTCGTCATCATCGCCGAGCACAGGCTGCCCATGCAGCGATCGTTCATGCATCCCAAATCCTTCGGACTGACCCCACCCTCAGAACGTTCTGGCGCATATACGTATATTCACCGCTCAGGGAGTAAACCAACCATAAGCTTTTCATCCATCGACCGCGAGCTAGCATACCTTGGCCTCGCTATCGCCGGAAGGGAAGGTGTATACTTCCCAAGCCAAAGGTTCAATAAGCGGCCCGATGACATACCAAACGATACCCTTCCGGGGCATGATGCTCGATGTGGCCTTGCTTAAGCTCCCCCAGCGGTACTAAGCGGTCAATAATTGGGCGAACCGGGAGCAACGGTTACGCGGACGAGGCTTCCCTTGATTGAGGGTCCGTCAAATCCTTCGGAAAGCATCTGCAAGCCTCCGAGCGGATGGAATCCAATTGTACCTGAGCTGGTGCCTTCCCGGAGGATCAGCCATCATTATGGTCGCAGATGTGGAGACCCATATACCATGAGCTCTCCCAATGCAGTTGTCATAAGCTGCAATTTCCCTAACCACACTCGTTTTACTCAACGGCTACAGTCGTGCACAACCCACGGAATGCGTTCACTGTGCTACCCGCTCTTACTCGCTCTGAGCCATGTGCTCCAGCTCGGGTTCTGTATACCACAAGGTACTCTTCTTCCCTCCGATCTTCGTAGTTGAGGAAAAAGCTAATGGACTGGGTTCAGTGGCTCTTCAGTCCGTCTCACAAACCGCGAAATTTCTGCAACCAGCAACAGCTGTCCCAGACTCGGCAAGTGCAACAACCAAAGCTCCAGTCTGTGGTGATTGCTACATTGTTGCCGATGTGAGCCCGAGTATGATCTTGTATACGATAAGGCGCCATGTCTAACGAACTCCATGCAGGTTGCCGCCTTGGTCTGGTACTCTGAAATCTTCATAAACACAGCAGCAACAGCTGTGATATCAGTGGGCATTGTCAACGGTACTCGCGCCTCACGAACATCAGTAGTTCAGAACGAAGGGGCCTTCACCTTTAATCCAGTGGCCACCGCGGGTCCAGCCGCATTGACACAGTTGAACTTCGAACCAACTACCATTATTGGAGGAGCTATATTGTATATCAGGCATACCTTTGCGGATTCTCTCAAGTGCTGATTGCAAATCTAGGTCATCTCCAACGGCCTACAACGTCTTTACAGGTACCGCGACTCCATTGAATGACGACGAACCTGTACTAAACCGCACATAGCGTATTCAATCACATCGGCTTACTGGTCCAACGGAGTTTGTACCACAATATCCGGCACGCCTACCCTGCTATCCTCTGCTTACTCAGAAATTCTGCCCTCCGCGAATGGTAAAGTGACTCTGGATGCCAATGGCCAGCAGCAGTTTATCAATCACTTGGGTTTCTCCTCTTGCTCAGGAGGTGGAGAGAACTATCAACCAAGAGCATTGATCCAAGTTACGAATACGACTGCTACTCAGACCAGCACTTTTTTGAATGTGCCGTTGGCTGCAATGACAGCGAGTTTGACCATAGCACCCGTGAGTGTAGGCAGTCTTCCCACGCTTTTCTAAGCCTTTGTCTCAACAAAATCACCCATGCGGTACCAGATAAGCTTGTGCAACTGACTATATCCCCAGCAATCCACGCCATCCGCGTCTGCCGAACCAGGAGCTATCACTGGAGGGCCTTCTACGACGGTATTTCCATCAGTTGGCGCCCCCCAAATTATCATTGGCAATATGACTATCACACCCAGCGCGCATCCTATCGCTCTGTCTGTATTCAATGGCACCTTCGTTGGCACGGCTACAAATCTTGGAGGTGGGTCATCTGGGATCGTTCTGCCGTACCCGACGGGGACAGGAGCAGGAGCAGGAGCAGGAGCAGGAAGCAGCTCGTCTAGCCCCTTCGCCTTCCTCGGCGCAGCTAGCTTACATGGACCTGACACTTGGCTAAGTGTCTGGGCAGTTGCGATGATGGGAACTGGCGCGCTCGTATTTTGGTTGTAAATTTAGGGGATATGGGAGTCGGACGTTATATATCCAATAGATACCTAATGTTAATATAAGATGATTACATGGATATCCCAGTTCTTACGTAGACTTCCGTGTGGCCATTTTCTTTTGACTAAAGTACGTGATGGGTCTTCCAGGCGCTGAGGCGTCTCGCCCGCCAGATGAAACAGACGACCAGCGGATCTGTCGCCTCTTATACAACAGAATTGTGAATATAAATTCGCCGTACATACCACCCCTTCTTTCCACCACGAAGATCACCATCATAACCCACCTCATCATAAGAAAAGCCACACAAGCCCCCTCCCTGCATCCACCTTATCCTTATCCTCAATCTACCCTACCCGAGCCACAACACACTCTCCACGTTATGCAGTATGCACGCTACACCATCTCCCATACATACCGCCGGGCGGGACCGTCCACCATTCCATGAAGATCGCCCATGATTTTCCCGAAGCGGGTATTGCTTGTACTTACCTATGTAGAATATGCAGTTGTCAGCATACGGCAGGGACGCTAGACTCAAGTCGTGCGTGCGCATCTCCATTGGGGCAGATGCATATATATAGCCGTCCGCTGAGGTAGATCTGGTGATTGTTTTGAGGACGTGGCTGTGGTTGTTTGGCTTTGTGGGGGAGTTGGTTTGACATATGCAGGGCTTCTTTTGGGTTTTGGGGTTTTTTGGGAAGGAGAGGGGTGATTTCTACCCTGATTTGGATTTGGATGGGAGATGGGGGGTAGGTAGGTGTGTGAGCGTTCCTATCTGAGACAATGGTGACTTGATTAGGAGTCGTGGGAGTTTGCGATGCATGCGTGCGAGGAGCGGTGAGGTGACTTCACTGGATCGATATTTCTCCACGATACTTGGCTTGAAATGGAAATTCGCAGTCGGTAGGATTTGCACATGGCATGGTATCGTTGCTGATTGTGGGGACGGATTTGGCAGCTATTCTCAGCTCGATACAGTTCTGATGTTCTCAAACACTCACTGAATATACCATCAATGACTCAACCTTGAAAGCCTGTCCCAATTGAATGATATACAATAAGATACCTTGAATGCAGCCGAAAGGTTTTGAGAGATTGTCAAGCTGTTGGTTCAAATCGACGATCTGCACAATGATCATACCGATGGTGCAGCATCCCTCGAAAGTGACACGAAAGCGAAAAACAAAAACATACAGCAATCAGGATTCGCTGGTCGTCACCGACCCAACTACTAATTGATCGATCTGAAGCTTGTCAATGGCAGAGCGGACGGGATGCCGAGTATTCTTCAGTCTGTGGCCGTATGTAAGAGATCTGCTGCTATCAATATTTATATAGATCTTTTATCCTGACTGGTGTCGGAAAATGAGAGGGGCTACACTCATGCAGATGTACTGGAGCTTAACGGGAAGGCTTTAAGAGGGTCGAAATACACGGGACTACGTAAGTATCTCCATACGGTCCTAGCAACGAGATATGGATAGTAAATCGGATTATTACATTTCTGAAGAAGTGAATATAGAATAGCGGGTTTAATTCCGCAGGCTGCATGACCCAAACATTCCATGTTGCCGAACGCTCAAGATGGTTGTCGCTCGCTCATTGTAAACATCGACGTTGGCAGTGCGCTGTATGAGATGATCACTACGTGTGTGCCTTAGTAGCACCGTACCGATGCCCACATGAGACCCGCACAATCGCGGTACCACCGCAAACCCTCGCTGTCCAGAGCATATCCACGCCCAGCGCCTGCTCCACAAAGGACCCTCCTGTACACGGTGATTGCTGCCTTTGCGTTTGTCACTATCCTCTTCTTTGCCTCACCGTCGGTTCCTATCGTCCAAGACTTGCGGCTTTTCCACCATACACCAACGCGTGAGTTCTCGGCTCAAGTTTTCTGCCATCTAGACTTTGCTAAAAGTCGCTACAACTTCCAGGCGCATACGTACTGGCGACGTTCCTTATGAACTGTCTCATAATTTATTAGAGGTGAATGCTGATTGTGGGGACTCGTTCAGACAAGCCCCATACGCAACAGAACAGTACAAGCGGAGAAGCGAAATGGTACAGCGACTGGAAATGGCTGTATCCTTTCTCTGCTACTGTAACGTTAGAGGAAGATCGCTCTTTGCTACCGAGATCGAAGCCGAGATCACCAATCTACACATTCTATGATGCGGACGCTGAGAAGGAAGAGAAGACTAAGGCAGCAGAAAACAAGCTGTTACTGTTGTGGAGGCGAGCATGGTGGGCCCAAGGTTTCAGGCCGGTCATACTGGGGAGGTCTGAGGCAATGAACAATCCGCTATACGAGAGCTTTCAAGTCCGTAAATTGCAGCCGCAGCTCGAGGCAGAACTAGTGCGATGGCTTGCCTGGGGTCAAATGGGAACTGGAATATTGGCGAATTGGCTGGTGCTACCAATGGGTCCTCGCGATGACCCTCTTCTGTCCTACCTCCGAACAGGGGACTACCCAAAACTCACGCGCTACGAAGGTATTGATGGCGGGCTATATTCCGGCGCGAAGAATGCTATCAACGCCGCCATCACCGAAGCACTGAAGGCCCCAGACCTCGAAGCATCGAAAAATCTCATCGGGATGCTAGAGCAAAAGAAAATTCTTGTAGATCCCGCACCACAGGCTATCGCTTTCTATGATGCCAATACCATCGCAGAATATTACAAGACTATCTCTACTAAACTTGCGAACGACAAAGCCTCCGGCCTACGGTCTCTGGCTCAGCTCATCACTTCGCACCTCCATCTCACGTTCATGAGCAGCTTTCCCGATGGTTTTGCGGCCTTGGACCCTTACTCAGATAATGCCCACATCCTCACAGAACACGCTCTATCGCTTGCCAATGCTCTAAGAGCTTGTCCTCCCTCTCCCTTACCGTCCTCCTGTCCTCCAAATCACCAAGATTGTTCACCTTGCTCTAACATCAAGCCTCCTCCGGTCAGAACCCCTGAGCATTATACCAACAGCTCGACAGTCTACGCCATCGGCACCGTTCCTCACCCGTTCACCCTTGCTTCACTCGTGGCAAGCAACAGAGAGATCACAACCCGGCATATACGACGCGACACCAACCGCGACCGTTGGCTCTTTGCGATTACCCAAAAGACCCTGGGCGAAAAAGTCGCTGGATACTCCCGTATCGTCAATTTCAAGGAGACTGTAGCAGGCGATTGGGGCAAGGCGCGAGGTCTATGGATGACTGAAGACCCACCTCCAGAGCACAAAGATCTGGAATACCATTTCGGCTTTGAGCTTGCGTCGTTTAATGTGACGACGCCAGACACTGATACACTTCCACTATCGAAGAACGAGAAGAAAATGGTAGAACGGACGGTGCAGTTGCAGAAAGAACTCTTGGCAAATGCGAAGGTTGTATTGAAGGAGCAAAAGGGGAAGGATGAGAAGACAGGCGTCAGAGAGATGGTTGAGGCCTGGAATCTAGCTGATACAGAGGCTTGGAGGTTTGTGAGAGCTTTCAGAGCGCGAGAGAGGGTGGAGAGAATGAAGTGGGAGGAGGAAGAGAGGACTTTTGCTGGGGCGGAGGAAGGTAGGGAGGAGGGTTGGGGAAAATGGTTTGATCGACGACGATAGCTCTGAGGAATTTTTTTTGCGAGAAGCAAAATGAGTCCTTTTCAATCTACCTATTTTCACAATGAAGAGGCTGACGCAGCGACGTGGTACCTCAATCCACGCTAATGTTGACAATGCTTTGAGACTGGACGACCACCACAGCTATTCACGTGGTTTGACAGGAATAAACGGTTGCTAATCTGGTCCCTGTATTGATACAAATCGTAGCTTAACATCATTAACATAGCGTAAATCAGAGTATCATACTCCAAAATCCTACTGCCTCTCCTCTCATCCCCGCGCAGCAAGAAGTCCCTCAAACCTCCCCACTCCCCTTCCTCCCCTCCCTCTTCCACCTCTCCCTAGAAACATCACTCGCCCCACTCCCCCTCCACGCACTAAGCAACAACCCCACAATATCATCCACCCCCTTCCCATTCTTCACCTCCGCAAAAATCACCGGTCCCCCCTCCCTCATCCTCCCCGCATCCCGCTCCATAACCCCCAAATCCGCACCCACCGCCCCCGCCAAATCAACCTTATTCACAACCAACAAATCACTCCCCGTGATCCCCGGCCCCCCCTTCCGCGGCACCTTATCCCCCCCCGCAACATCAATGACATAGATGATGAAATCCGCCAACTCCCGACTATAATTCGCCGCCAGATTATCGCCGCCGCTCTCGATGAGCAGGATGTCCGTCGTGAACTGGGCGTGGAGCGCTTGCAGCGCGTGCAGGTTTGCGGAAATGTCTTCGCGGACGGCGGCGTGGGGGCAGCCGCCTGTTTCGATGGCTTGGATGCGAGAGGGGGGGAGGGCGGAGTGGCGGGTTAGGAATTCGGCGTCTTCGCGGGTGAAGATGTCGTTTGTGACTGCGGCTATGCTGTGGGCGGAGCGGAGGGCGAGGCAGAGGGCGAGCATTAGGGCGGTTTTGCCGGAGCCTACGGGGCTGGTGGGAGATGGGGGGTTAGTCGGTATTTACGGTAAAAGCGCGGTTTTCTTGTGGGAGCAGCTCAATGCCATTGCAGATGGTTAAAGAAGGTGATGATTGAGCCGCATGAAAGCGACATGAGAGCTTACCCACCAATTCCCACTGTGAATGCCCTCTCGTTCCAGTCTCGGCCTGCTATGATCGGCATTTCGCGTGATGTGTAAGAGCCGGGCCCATCGAGGATCTCGTGGGAGTGTCCATGCTCGGCGGCATTGAGGTCGTGCGAGTGTGAATGGGGAGGATGGCCATCGTGGCTGTGAGACGCTGTTGTGGTCGCCATGACCCAGGTGTGAGAATTGGGAGGTGGATCCAGTTACGTGGGGAAGATAGGCGGACATACTGCGGAGATAAGCTTGGTGTCTTGAAAGGGGCACGAGACTGGCGTTCAATATGTTGTATATTTCCTATAATCATTTCCTATAATCCGTCTTAATAACAGCAGCTCGTCGACTTAATTCTCAAGAGAGTCGACATGCCCAGAGAGAGTACTCTACCCAACAACAGTGTGCCCATTTTCTTCCTCCGAAACTTTTCAACCATCCCAGAGCAAAATTAATAAACAATTATCAAGAAATGGAAAACCGCTTTCAGAGCTCCTGGCGCAGTATCCAATCGGGGTACCTAGCATTCCCTGGTCTCCCTTCCCAGCCAGTCCACCCTGGGCCCAGCTGGTAAATATTTTTACCAGGCTCCAGTGGGATCATACCGAATCCATTGGCCCGCACGCGCCAGTCTTTCTCAGTTGGATGCTGCTGACGCCACGCTCTCAAAATCCAATACTCGTTCTCCATTTGCTCCACCCATTTTTGAAGACATGAGGTTTGCAATTTCGCGCCGATGGTTGGCACGTCTTTACCTTCACTAGTAAAGAGATGACTGTCTAAGAGAAGGGCCCTACTGGTACATTCGCATTCATATGTTGCGTTGTCCCAGATGAGATCATTGCCAAGGTCGTCAGGGTCCTGAAACTCACTTCGAAGCTGTATCTCCAGGATTTCCTTTATCTGGTCTGTCCATTCTCCGGTGCGACATAGGAGCTCGCATAGCAGGCGATGAATATATGTGATGATACCGTGTTCATGGGTGCCGAAGAAAGCGATAATGAGTAAACGTTCAATACGTGCATTCAGCTCCTGCGAGTTTGAATCTGATGTTGGCCAGCAAAGAGTCGTCACGGTTTGTGTGACAGTATCGAAGAGTGTATAGTAGCCGCCGTTGTTCATGAAGTAGGTTTTCTGCCGCTTAAGATGTGCAGATCCAAGGCTGTACGGACCGTGCCTCTCTGGAATTTCCGGAGGCTTGGTAAAGAAACATGCAGGAGCTGTAGCGTGATCGATCACGCTTTGCATGACGAGGCCTGGATCTCCACATTCTACCCAGTGTCCCTCGATATCATCGATCTGGTGCTGGAACGAGCAATATCGGACTATTGTCTTCGGCCCACAGCCCTGGCAGAACACTGAAGAAGGGCTGTGGTCGATGACTAGCGCTTCGCAGTCAGGCTTGCGGCATGGTAGCTGATCTCTATCGTGTCGCCAAACATAATATCCAGCTGCTTCGCAAGCCTGATATTCGACCAGCTTCCCAGAAGGAAGAAAGTCAGGATGACACTTGACAGATCGGACGTCCTCCCACGGTATTTCGTGTGGGACAATGTAGACCATATTTCCAGAATATTCGATGAAAGGAAAAGACTTGCCAGTACTCCCATGGGACACGATGACTGGGGCTAGAACAGAGGGGTCAGACATCTTCATAGGAACCTGATGAGGGTAGAAGTACGTTATCGGCTTCTCCCAAAGCCAAACACCCGCATCGAGAAGAGCTTCATCGGCATCTGTGTTGGTAGCGTATGACCACCTTAGACCCTTAGTCCAACCTTCAGACGTGGGATCTGACGGTGCCGTGCTTGGAAAGTATTCTGTACTATCCTGAGAGTGACAATGCATGCCAAAACAGTCGCTAATATGATCGCCGACAACGTCGCTAAGCTCTCTCTTCGGGGATCGCTTGTTCGGACACTTTATTGTCTGATCAAGGTGGGCAGGGCCAGGAAGCGAAAGCTCAAAGGTATGAGAGTCTGAACAGTAATCTGGCGCAAATGGGGGTGCTGGACTTGTTGGTGGCTTGGATACTTCGCTATCTTCATGCCTTGTATACTGTGACTCCTGAGCTAGGTCCCTTGACGGAATCGTAATCTCGAAAACGCCCTCCTCAGATGTACCATCCTTCTCGTGAGTCGCCTCTCGTAATACATGCGCTACCTTTCGTCTGCGCTTACCTGCTTCGCCCGTCTGTTTCGATACGGGTGGTTTAAGGACAATCGCCGTGGTGCGTTCTGTAGGAGGGCTGCCGTCTGTTCGCTCTAGGATTAGCCCTGGTGTGATCTTGCGAGGTTTTCGCGTCACAATCTCATTGGGAACAGCTCGAGATGGTTGTGCAGGCGCTCTGCTGTTGCTGCTCTTGAAATTATTATTGCTTTTTCCACCTCTGGCAATTCGCGGAAAAACCTCATCGTGATTGGATTTGCTTCGATCAGGGTCCTGGAAACCGCTCATCGTACAGTCCGTTCCTTGAGACCTACCCCTTCCAGGGATAGGAATGTCGGAGGCATTCTTGTCAAGCTCATTGTTGCTTGCGTGAACTACCAACGGCCGATATCTGTCGGACAAGACTTTCTCTAGACATGGAAGTCCATGTTCCTTCGGCCCGGGATAGAAGAGCATCTCTAGGAGACCAGGAATAATTTCGTTCTCATTTATTAGCTTGGCCGTAGCTTCCGCTGTCGTGATGTCCATATGCTCCAAATTGTTGAATCGGGTGACGATGAGCTGGCCATGCTCTATGGTTTTTCGCGCTTTTGGTTCGTCATGGTCGATAGCTTCGGAATCGCTGATGTGTGTTGGGTCCCATGAAAATGGTAAGTCGCATGACACGCTACCCTAGGATCTGTGAATATTGCTCTCTCCTAAGATGAAGGCGAAGCTTACGTAAGGCCTGGCGAGGAAAGTTTTGGCAAGAGGTATAAGATCCTCTGCGTATTGTGTCTGTCCAAGTTAGACTAGAGTCCAAAGCATCCTGTTCGTACTGACCGGGCTTTTCGTCTTTAGATTCCTGACCGAAGCGAGATGTCGACACTTGACATGTGATCGGACAATCGTATACACTAGGTGAAAGGGTATAAAGCTCGGTACCCACGTAATTGAGCAGTCCTCATGATGCCGAGATCCTCTTTGATCCGCCATTTTTCTTTGAGCATTGGAGAAGCAAGCCCCAAGTAATGTGGGATTGTTCCGGACGACGAAATTGCGCTCCTCTTTGTTCATGGTGTGCAGTACACTTACGCCCTCATACTGGAGTAGGATTGAAAGTTGGAGATCGCCTCGCTCGTTGGTCTCAAGTTGATTTGAGTGAATATGAACAGCAGCCGTCTGGACCTCTCCTAACGCCTTTATCAAAACCATTGAAGGGATTCTCGATGTACTGTTGCTCGTCGCATTCGTCTCACTGAACGCGCCATCTGAAATGGGTCAACTGTGTTTGATGGCAACATTTTCTTGAACATACGCTCACCCTCGAGCTGATGAAACCTTGCACCAAGTCCGTTACGAATCATCGCGTCGCTTGCCACACCTAATGAAACAGGAGCCCAAAGCGATACTGTTTGATCGTGGTGTTGTTTGGCCGCGAGGTAGGAGACCGCGAAAACTTTCCAGATGATCGCATCGTGTTGATACAGGCTAACCGAGCATTAGCTTTCGAGCCTGTGCACACATATGAATTATCTCCCCAGCCAAACCTAAACCTAACAAGACTTGCAAAAAGAATCGCATATGGCGGCCAACGCTAGCTTTCCAATATTGTACCGATTTTCAGCTCATCTGCTCGGGCCGCTCACTTCTCGCAAAAACCACGACTGTATTCGGTTGGGAAACTCGTTTTGCAAAGCTAGCTTAGGAGAGCGCTCGAAGAAGTCAAGAAACTCGTAATCAACCGCGGCTAGGCGATAAAGAATTACCCGTGCTGTCGAAGGAGTGTCAAGTTTAGAGACCCGTACATTTGGGATTCTAATTGGACACCCGAACCGAGTGGAAGATCCGAATCAGAGTGAAGACTCACATTCACAGCATGATTAAAAAATTCAGGAACAACCACGTTGATGTCGATCTGCCATGTCAAAGAAGCCTTTGAAGCTCCTTACAAAATCATCGATCACAAGAGGTCCCCGCCTCTCTCTCGTGGCCATAATCGATGCTGCAGCTAAACGGCACATTCGACCAATTCAACTCTATCTCCGTTCATAACAGAAAGTATGGGGGATATGCTATAAGGTATTGAGTACAAGGGCTCAGCAAGCGCTTCGGATGATGTCAATTTGCTTCCCTTCGCCTGATTCTGGCAACACAGCATATGAAGAGACATGTTCCCGCGCTATGCCGACTCTAACTGAGGGCTAGATTATACGGTTGATGTTGCTATATTGATTGCGTAGTAGGTAACCTCAAAGTTAGTATCTGATTATCCGATCACTAGAGCCTCAATCGGACTTCTGGAAATCCGTATATCTGAGGTATCTCGTTAATTGCACAAGATCATCCACAAGTTCTGGCTTGCTTGCACATGATTCTTGATTTTGAAGGGACATCATGCAGTGGCCGTTCATCTGATTTTGGTGTATTTTCCCTCTAGCCACTACACCAGACGACGGTTACGCTCAGCAATATCGTGGTAGCGCATAGCTGCAACTGTGTTGAGATAGGCACATCGACTATACAAGTGTCCTAAACCTTTGATGACTTGAAATGTCAAGCTGCCGTTCTATTGGAGTCTTTTTCTGACGCCGAGGCGCGCGGCAGTTTTGTGTTGTATTTTGGAAGACTTCCTATATTTCCCTTCTCACTGTGACCAATTGGCCTGGGCAAAACACAGGTAGATGTCGATGTTGATATTATCAATAATAACGAAATAAGAACGTCAAAAGAATGGCGCAATCCTAGCAGGGAATGATAGCTGAAGCCAGATTTCGAGTACCTACGGTTCCCTCAAATTCCGAATCCAAAAGCTACCATGTCAGACATTTCGCAAATTCTGGCAGCGTTGGGTATGTCCTTGCGATTGCGCAAAGACCTTTGCGTAACTAACAGTGTCTCCGGCAGCAGCTCAACGACCACCGCCTACTTCCGCACAATCACAAACTCTACCACAACAACAGCAGCAACCACCTCCGCACGGCTATCCTGCTTCTTATCCCCCACCAATCCTTCAACATCCACCTCCGCAAGCTGCTATGTCTTATGCCGTCCCGCAGCCAAGCAATTCGGGCAGTATTGATTTAAGCAACATCAAGCCTGTCAGCTCAGGCTCTGTCAGCTTAGCAGATGCAGTCGCAAAGGCTCGCGGAATTGCTGCAGAAAAAGGCTTATCGTACGGGGCTCGTGGCGGTGTCAGTAAGTGATCATAGTCGTCTGCTTGCTCGTGCAGACGCGGTAACTGATACAATCCCTAATGTAGCACCGAGCCGAGATGGAGACTCTAGAATGGGTAGCCGAATGTACAGACGCTCGCGATCACGGTCAAGATCTCCTATCCGGATACCGCAGGGTTTCAGAGATAATTACAATCCATATCGTGACGAGCGCCGCGATGACGCCCGAAGGCCTAACGTAATGCCCTACGGACGCGAGAGAACATTCTCCCCAGACCTGAGAGGACCTCCGCATGGTTCTGGTTTCACCCCTCCTCAAGGACGAGGCTACGGCGGTGCAGGCGACAATTCTCCTATGGGTCGCCGTGGAGGCGATGAAGGTGTCGAAACCATTCCCATTGAATCGAATCTTGTTGGCCTTATCATTGGTCGCCAGGGCGAGAGCCTTCGACGCGTAGAGGCGGATACCGCTACAAGAGTACAGTTCATCACTGGTCCCGAAGCGAGCGGACCAATGCGCCAATGTAAGATTACTGGCTCTCGCCAAGCGCGGGAGCATGCAAAGCAGGAAATTTTCCGAATCATTGAGGAAAATGGTAATCCAGGGGGAGCTCAAAGCAGTGGTAGAGCCCCTCCACCACCTGATCGCGCGCTTGGTGGCGACAGTAGTAAGACAGCTGGTGCGCACCAGCCTGCCCTTCGAGCTGGAGAGGACGCTACGCAGATCATGGTTCCAAACAGAACTGTTGGTCTTATTATTGGGAGAGGTGGTGAAACGATCCGTGACCTACAAGAGCGAAGTCAGTGCCATGTCAACATTGTGGGCGAGGAAAAGAGTATCAATGGTCTAAGACCAGTGAACTTGATCGGTACACCTCAAGCTGCAGGTATGGCTAAAGATCTCATCATGGAAATCGTGGATAGCGACACAAAAAGCCTTGCAAATCAGGGAGGCCAGGGGACCCAAAGTGGCGCTCCTCGCGACAGACCTCCACAAGCATTTGGTGCAGGCGATGGTGAGAAGATTAACGACAATATATTCGTTCCTTCAGACGCTGTTGGTATGATCATTGGGAAAGGTGAGCAAAGCATAGCTACTATTGAACCGCCCATCCACGTAAATTGACATTCTCGTTTAGGCGGTGAGACCATCAAGAACATGCAAGCGGATACCGGTTGTAAGATCAACGTATCTCCAGCCACCGGACAAGACTTCGAGCGGGATATAGGCTTGGTTGGGTCCCGAGATTCCATAGAGGCGGCAAAACACGCGATCATGGAAAAGGTCCATGCAGTGGTGAGCTCATACCTAGACGGTGTCAAGAGTCTTTGGCTAATGATCCTAAAGCAAGAAAAGAACAGCCGCCCGAGCGGTGGGAACCGCCGCAACGATGATCAACAATACAACAACAATCCGAATTTCTCCGAAGTGAACGCTCGCCCGTACGGTGGCCAGCAACAAAGTACCGCCCAACAACCTCCCGCCGGGATTCAACAAGACGCATATGCAGCCTACGGTGGCTATGAGAATTATGTCGCGCTTTGGTATTCTAGCTTGCAACAAAACCCCCAACAAGCTCAAGGTCCCCCAGGCTCGTGACGTGCTCGCTGCTCGCCTGTGAATATGTCGACATCCATCCGTGATTTGAGACTTGAGATGAATCCGCGCAGAGACATTGACACATGCTTGTTGAGTTGAGTTGAGATGAGATGAGATGATTGACTTTGAAGATTCACGGGCATGCATGAATGTGCGTGAAAAACCGTTGAACCGTGGATCATGCATGATTTCGCTGAAACATGTTCTCCACACCTCTCACGCCATCAACTTCGCAGACACGGGGCTTCGCGTGACAGGTTAGTGTGTGATATGACATGTTGTTCTTGTATCAGTGTTTCCAGCGCCGTGCTTGGCATCGTTTCGCCAAAATTTCGCACTACCATGCGGAATAGATATGGTTCCGGATGTGGTGGACAAGTTTGGGTGTGCAATCGCCATTATGTAAATTTCGAGCAGTCGAAGTAAGCAAATTTCAGTGCTTCGGGTTGGGTAGCTCCCTTTCGTACCTCCCGCAGTCAGTCCTCACTGCCTTACTTACGCCCAATCAATCAAACGGAAGATACTCCCTTGTACACATCTCCACGATCCGGGAATGAAATTCCGGCGGTGCAAAGATGTGTTACGACCAAGGCCTAACCAATCTTTCTGACGCGAGCGTCATCGCTGAATGCCCTTGAAAGAAGTATCTACCTCGTCATGCCCCCAATGTCAAATTTACAAGAGACACCCCCCCTTTCTCAACAGTGGACGAAAGTGTATGTAACGGTAATTATCCAATAGACAGTAAGTGTAAGCTTATGATACAAACGCCACCATGATATCTGCGAGACCCAGTATAAACAGAAGAGACCCCAGACCAGAAAAACCCAGATAGCATGCTTGCTCTACCATCATGCCTCAAAAACCGGGTGTGATAGGCATCCATCCGAATCATCAGAAAAACGCCTGTCATACAAAATAAGTAAGATGGTCTTTGAAAGAACGGAGAAAACGCCATCGCTGAACCTGTAGGTAGCACAAGAACCACCCTTCCCATATAAAACTTGCTCATCCCTTTTGAGATTCTTTCACTTCAGGTCATCCATTAGCCTTCTGCCTCTTCCCTCCCGGCCGCGGACTCTGCTTCACTTTGTTCACTCCGCCCCCCACCCCATTAATCTCCACCACCTCGTCGCCGCCTCCACCTCCACCTCCACCTCCACCTACACCGAGGCCGACGCCACTAGGCCGCCTCCTCTTGTTCGTGACGCTCGGGCTCGCGTTGGCGGAACCACCCGGTGTTCCGCCCGCGCTGGGGTTCGTGCCTTGATGGCTCGCGTTGGGGTTCATGGGTACGCCGCCTTGCTGCATGCTGTTCTGCAAGGCGAGATTTTGCATACTGGGTGTGGGATGGTTTGATAGGGTGGCGGGCGAGGCGGAGGGGTTGCTGTTTTGGTTTGGGAGGGAGAGGTGGGCGTGGGCGGGGGAGAGGAAGTTGTTTTGTTGGAAGGCGTTGATGTTGTGCTGCTGGGGTGTCGGTTGGTTGGGATGGTGCATGGCGTGGTTGAATTGCGGGTTCTGGGCGTGTTGTTGCTGTGCCATTTGCCGTTCTTGTTCGATCGAGGAGAACTGGTTGCACATTTGGGCCATGCCTTCAAAGGGGTTGAGCTGAGGTCTTTGCTGGCAATACGAGAAGAGGGGGCCCATTAGGGAAATGCAGCCTTCAATCTGTTGAATACGAGACAATATCAGTATCAATCACTGGGTTACGAGAGGAACAATTACCTCGAGGAAGATCCATACGGCTGGCGTTGTGCCGCATTCATGGAACGCCGATTCCGGCACTGGGATTTGAGGTTGAAGGTTCTCTTGCTGCTGCTGCTTTTGCCTCTGCTGGGCTCGTTTGCCGGCAGTTTTGCTGACATTCGGCGAGTGCTTGATTTCTGGTGATTCGGCGGCTGCTTGAACTAGCGTTGTTCGAGGTATGTATTCGTTATGTTCGTTCGTAACAAATTCCAGAACGTCCATTTTCCCGTTCAAATCAAATTGAGCATGGAGCTGACCTTTGGACACAAGCTACAATGCGTAAGCACTTGAGCTGACGCATCTACTAGGGACATCTTACCTGATGACCATTTTTCGACCAATAAATCAGAGTGAATTTTGCGTGCACAACATGATTCCCGCCATTCATAGTCCTCTCAACAGCATTCTCCGGTATCATCTGGATGTTCTGGATCCCACTTTGAAAATGTAGGAGAAAATACCTTGCCAACGCGGCATTTGAGATCTCGAATTGTTTCGTAGAATTATCCGAAGCTGACCACATTGCCTGTTTCAGTATCCCCTTCGGCGAGAAGAAACTTTCCACAAAGTCTTGCCAATATGAAAAATCATCAGCTCTCCTCCGAGGAGGCGGTTGTCCGTCAGAGCCTCCGTTGGTTTGAGCCTTCGGGGTTATCGATGCCTGACTTAGGCGATCCCCAAAATCTAAGAGCTTGAGGACTGATAATCCGCTCTTGGAATTTTGCATATGAGGCTGCTGCATCATGTGCCGTTGTTGTTGCAATTGAGCCTGCTGTTGTGCTATATGTTGCTGCTGAGCTTGCTGTTGCTGAGTACTGGGCTGCTGCTGCTGCTGGCCCTGTTGCTGCGCTTGCTGCGCTTGCTGCTGACCTTGTTGAGGTTGTTGCTGTTGAGGGGCTTGATTTTGCTGTTGCAACTGTTGCTGTTGCTGTTGCTGCTGCTGCTGCTGCTGCTGCTGTTGCTGCTGTTGCTGTTGTTGTTGCTGCTGTTGCTGCTGCTGCTGCTGCTGCTGCTGTTGCTGTTGCTGCTGCCGCTGGTTTTGCTGTTGCTGCTCCTGTTGCTGCTGCATCTGGGCATGTAGAGATTGCCGCTGGGCTGCTGCGACGGCTGCTTGTGGGTCTGGTCCATTGGGTATGTGGGATTGAGTGTTTATTTGTGGTTGCGGAGCTGGCTGACCTTGAGTGGTTGCCGCATTACTCACTGCTTGCTGCATTGCTGTCTGCTGAGCCTGTGCCAACGCCTGCTGTTGCTGTTGATTGCGCTGAGCTTGCTGGCTTTGTTGTAGCTGCTGTTGTTGTGCTGTGACGTGTTGCTGCTGTAGTTGAGCTTGCGCTTGCTGTTGCTGCTGCCGCTGCACCTGTAATCTCGCATTGTGAGCCTGCTGCTGTGCTGCTTGTTGCTGTGCTTGTTGTTGTTGAACGACCATGTGAGGTGGTAATGTGACACCACGCATGCCTTGATTGCTTTGAAGGAATTGAGCTTCGGTCATTGATGGGTTTCCGTTGTTCGGCACCATTCCGCCATTTGGTTGTTGCTGTTGTTGTATCTGTACCCGCTGCATCATTGCTTGTTGCTGGAATACTCGTTGTTGTTGGGCTGCCGCAGCTTGTTGCTGTTGGACCATAAGCTGAGGATTGTTTGCCACTGACAAGGTCGTTAGTGAAGTTCATAAAGGGACCCAATGTGTGGGTGGACGTGAATCTTGCGAAAGGAGAAGTGATGCCTTTGGTGCCGGATTTACAATAAGTACTAGAACAAAATATAGCTCGTGTGCAATACAGAGTCATCTGGGCTAAAGTGAATAATGAAATGTTGATGTCACTGAGAATCGGGGAGAAGATGAAGAGGTTTCCCCATTTCATGCACGTTTTCAAAGATAAAAAGAAAGCGGAATCAATGTACGCGTAGAAATGTCATGCTGTATCTTTTGGCCTAGAAGACAGGATATGTGACTCACTTGTTTGAGGTATCTGCTGCCCTGCGAACATCTGCTGGTGGTGGGGCTGTGGATTCAAGTGCTGCAAGGCATGGGCACTGGGAGTCGGTCCAGAGACACCCCCTGGAGGTCCACCACCTTGCAAGACTCCCATCATAGGCCCGCCTTGACTGACTTGTGGTTCTCCTGGCCCGCCGAGGCCTGGATGCATCTGCTGGCCCATCGAGGCTCCGAGGTGCTGTCCACCTGGTACACCTTGATTCGAATGGTGACCTTGAACCATTGGTTGACCTCCATGAGCGTTTCCTGTGTGTCCAGCCATAGTGTGAGATGTGGTGAATGGCTGAGCCATTGCCATCATGATCGAGTCGACAGTTCGCGTCAGCGATCGGTGTGATGGCTATCGGACCCCGCTCGTCTCAGGGAACAGCGAGGAGTCCGCCTTGTTCTTATAGTACTGACGAAGTGGATGTCCTCACGGTGCGTCCAGGAGCTTGATTTCCGACGCCCGACGGCAGATGGGAATAGGTGTTTTTGACTCTCTGTCAAATCACGACGTACAATCCTGCCGTTCACGTTCCCGATCGTGAGACCCAACCTGTTTTGCAAAGCTGTCTCAATCTTATCAACATTGGGCCTCTAAGACCGAATGTCCATGGGTTCTCGCCGGACAAGCCCACTACCCAGCCCTAAAGATCGCGACGAGGCGCAGGTACAAGACTGGCGCAGTCGATGCGGACTCAGCACTGATCGGTGGGGCGAACTATGTTAAGACTCCAAACACCTAGCTCTTCAGCCTGCAGTCGCCGCTACGGTATGGGTCTAGGTTCGCTCGTAATCAGGTGGTTCCCGAGTTCGTCCCCACGATTGCGACAGCGGAGGCGGGTGGGGTCTGGGATAACGTTCAGGGACCGGAGACGCTCCTCAAGGGATCAAATGGCATAGAGGCAAGTGAACAGATACCGCGAGTAACTGTCGAGCCTTTCAGCTTGAGGTTTGGCGCGCTCAAATGGCAATGTTCGATCACCTCTCGCTCAATCACGGGCTGGTTGATGTCCCAGCCAGTCGAATTAGCACTAGCTCGGTCTTGGCCACGCTTACCGTAATTGTACTAGAATAGAAGTCTGCACAAGAAATCTTCGGGCAAACATGAATAGATTTCTCTCTTCCTACTACACACCACAAACATCTCAGATGTGGACTCGATTAAAGTCGACGGACGCTGCAGGTAAGTCACCGTTTTCTAGAATGTCCCTGTCAATCTTCCATACATCGAAATGATGACAACAACGAAAACATCTTCTTTTCCTACCTGAGTCGACCTTGAAGACACCGTCACTCGGATGCCCTTCGCCGGGCGTCTGCTACTTGCCAGTATACCTTGTCTGATCAGATCATCCATCTACATGCTTCTAATGTATTCGTTGAAGTTACTTGACTGACGGAAGAAAGTGTAGTAGGTATTCGGCGGAGCGACTAAGACTGGGAGCTTCGGGGAAGTGACCAATCACGATCTCTAACTGAGGGCTCCCAACCCTTCGTTCACGATGACCGACAATTTTTCCTCTACTTGATTGCCCATTGGACCTTCAAGTTCCATATTGGATTCTTCGCTACCTTCGCCTTCCTTAGCGAAGGGGTACATGAATCTATGAAGCTGCCGACTTCCTGTGTGTGGGTCGTCCGGCTAGCTACTATACTCTCGTCTCCCACCTAGACCCACCGGGCACACTTTAGGCATGTGGACTATCGTGGCATAATATCCAGGCTATTACAACGATGTGAATGGTCAAAGAGCTTGGGGATATACCCAGCATGTCTCATGCATCGTGCTATTCGAGCTGGCACAGTAAGGTACGGAACTTCATTTCATCCCTCAAATTATACCGTCCACTCCGTTCTTCTATGATGAAACACGACCACATTCGCAGTTTCCACGCGAACTGGTGCACGAACCTATTAAGACGCCAGATCCATGTGCGCATATCTTCCTTGGATGTCTGACTGAAGAACTCCTCATGTCTTATACTGTACGAAACGGAACAAGATTTTGGCTGACTGCTGGCCGTTTACAGTTATGCCACGCTAATAACGTCAGAATGATAGAGCCAACAAAGTCATTCATGACTTCGGAGAGGACGCTCAGGAAATGTGAACTTCTCGCCTTGATCATTGGAGAACGTTTCAGGAAAGGTTTGTGTACCTCGGTCTCCATCGATCTTCCGACCTGACTGCTATTTGGCGATTACCTTCGGTCGTTCGTCTTCTAGCGTTCTCGATTCTTATATGTATGGAATTTGATAATCAGATTAGATTACCTATTATATTCTGATACGCCAAGACGTGCATGTGACCCCATCTTGAGCATACTGCAAGCCATCCAATCCAACTGTCACAAGTTGTAGTCGTACTGTGAATGGTCAATCTGGGATGTCCGTGGAGTGAATTAGGTTATTCTATGATCAGTGAGGAAATGTAAAGTATTATCTATCGGTAGACGTTGCTTTTAGACTTGGCGCTCTAGAAGCGGCAAACAACAGACAAGCTTGTGCTCATGATCCTTTCGACAACCACAAAAAGAAAGCGGAGGCACAAGCTAAGGTGACCACTGCCGCCGTCTCTCACTTCCGACCGCGTCCCTCTCAATCGCTTCTACGCTGTTGTTGCCTTCATTATGGCGAACGAAGTGCAGGATCCCCGCATGACCACTATCCACCCTCGAATCCGCTACAATACCGTTGGGGGTGTCAATGGTCCTCTGGTCATTCTAGATAATGTATAGGCTTTCAAAGGCATCTGCCATGTGGGCTAGGTGCTCACCGGGTTGCTATAGGTCAAATTCCCAAGATACAACGAGATCGTCTCCTTGACGTTGCCAGATGGCTCAGAGAGATCGGGGCAGGTACTCGAGGCTCGAGGTAACACATATCATACCATTGCTGCGGATGTTCTGTGGGACTGACTGTACATATATAGGCAGCCGAGCTGTTGTGCAAGTACGTTGGTCAGAATTATCTCGGCATTCCCACAGAGGTTGATCACATCTAGGTGTTTGAGGGCACATCGGGCATCGATGTAAAAAAGGTCTGGCAGATACCCTTAGCTACGAGATGACGGTACCTAATAGTCGGCAGACGAAAGTCGAGTTCAAGGGCCATAACCTGAAGATCGGTGTCTCGGAGGACATGCTGGGGCGTATTTTCGATGGTTCAGGAAGAGCTATTGATAAGGGACCAAAAGTCCTCGCAGAAGACTACCTTGACATCAACGGCAGTCCCATCAATCCTTACTCTCGAGTGATTACCGACCATTGCTATGCGGTAATTACAGGCTGACGTGGGGTAGGTTTATCCAGAAGAAATGATTGCGACCGGAATATCTGCGATAGACACTATGAACTCGATTGCCCGCGGGCAAAAGATCCCCATCTTCTCTGCTGCTGGTCTACCTCACAACGAAATAGCCGCCCAGATTTGCCGTCAGGCCGGTCTAGTCAATAAGCCTACCAAAGACGTACATGATGGTCACGAGGATAATTTCTCCATCGTTTTTGCAGCCATGGGTGTCAACATGGAAACGAGTCGTTTCTTCACCCGGGATTTTGAAGAAAACGGTAGCATGGAAAGAGTCACATTGTTCTTGAACTTGGCAAATGACCCGACGTAAGTCCTTGCGATTATCGCGGGGGAGATCTCTACTGATGGCCACAGTATCGAACGTATAATCACGCCTCGCCTCGCTCTTACAACGGCCGAATATTACGCCTACCAACTAGAAAAGCACGTTCTTGTCATCCTTACAGATCTAACAGCCTATTGCGATGCCCTTCGAGAAGTCTCAGCCGCTCGAGAAGAAGTGCCCGGTCGACGTGGTTACCCTGGGTACATGTACACTGATTTGTCCACGATCTACGAGCGCGCTGGTCGTGTGGAAGGACGTAATGGATCGATCACTCAAATCCCTATCTTGACAATGCCTAATGATGGTATTCCTGGCAGGACCCTCTTTACCGACAAGCGCTAACCTTTATGCTAGATATCACACATCCCATTCCTGACCTGACAGGATACATCACCGAAGGCCAAATCTTCATCGACCGTCAGCTGCATAACAAGGGTGTCTACCCACCCATCAACGTCCTTCCCTCTCTCTCCCGCCTCATGAAATCCGCCATTGGCGAAGGCCATACTCGCAAAGACCATGGCGACGTCTCCAACCAGCTGTACGCAAAATATGCCATTGGACGAGACGCGGCCTCGATGAAGGCTGTCGTTGGTGAGGAGGCTCTATCTTCAGAGGATAAATTGTCGCTTGAGTTTTTGGACAAGTTTGAGCGAACATTCATCTCCCAGTCAGCCTACGAATCACGCACCGTCTATGAATCTATCGATCTCGCGTGGAGCCTGCTACGTATATACCCCAAGGAGCTGCTAAACCGAATTCCAAAGAAGGTCTTGGATGAGTTCTACCAACGATCAGGCAAAGGGAAGAGAGGCAACAAGGACACGAGGGATAATGAGGAGCAGGATGGCGAGCAGCCGAAACAAAACGGTGGGCAAGAGGATTTGATCGAGACATAGTGGTCAAACCCGGATGACACCGTGTAAGTGCAGAAGAGCAGTAGGCGCGCAGTGTATATATGTATGTTTCAGAATAAATACACCCCACTAGGTAGACTTGATAGCCAGAACCGCAAGCATAGCTCTTTCCCAAATGCACAAGCAAGCTTCGTCCCACTTGATACCCATACAATGCCCTTAAAACTACAACCAGTGTATATATGCGATCGCCCAAAGAATATCTCCCTCGCTATGCCGCTAAAACGCATTTGCACATAACAAACCACCCCTCCGGCCCCCAACACCCTCCCACTTCCTATCAATCATCACCCCCCACACTCACACCCTCAATCTCCACACCCACCTCCCCCCCCAACAACCCACTCAACGTACTCCCATCCCTCAAATACACCCAATCCCCCTTTCCCTCCTCCCCTCCTTCCCCTACCCTCTGATCAGCCACCCAGTCATAGCGCTTAGGCCCACTGATCGGCGACGAGAGCCAGATCTGCTTGTTGGGCGGTTGTTTGTTGAGGACGTAGGTGCCGTTGGGAGGGAAGATGAGGGTGAGGACGCCGGCCTGAGAGGGCTATTGGTTTTGGGTGCGCACAAGAGCGCAAAGAGGTAAGGGAGAAGGGGGGGGATAACGAACGGAGTATTCAACATCGACATCTTCGCGCTCTTCCTGCATGGCTTCTAGCACTGCGAGGAGGGCGTCTATGTGGGCGTCTGAGAGGGCGTGGTATTGGGTTGTTGAGAGGGGAGTTGGTTCTTTGGCGGGTGGGGGAGTTGGAGTTGGGGAGGTGGTGGTGGAGAGGAGGCGGTGAGTTGAGGGGATGGGGGGATAGGAAAAGTTCCGGAGGCGGTGGGGGGGGATTGTGGGATGTAGGAGGCGGGGATTGGGTCGGGATGTGGAGTGGTGGTGTTGGGATCGGTGGGGAGTGTGGTTGTGGATGGGGACGATGGTGTGTGGTTTTCTTGAGGGGTGGCGGAGTCGCGGGTGGGGGGTTGAGAGGAAAATGGGTGGTGATGAGATTTTTGTTGGCTTTGGGGGGTGGAGAGGAGGCATGGTTGTTGTTGTTGAGTTTTGTGATTTACATGTAGAATATGTCGAGCCACAGGATAGAGTAGGCGCGGAATTGTGCCGCTATATAGCGGAGGTTTTGTCAGAACGGTTTGGTATGAGGAAATTGCTCCATGTGTTTCATAATTAAGAAGGATATACGCTAAGTCAATCAGCACACGTCCTCGTACTCGCTCTGGATATTGCAGAGCGAGCTGAGATTCAACAAATCACCGTTCGGTGGTAGTCATCGATGTAAGCTTATACAGGATAATCTAACATTTAGACGACCCCATCTCTCCTCGCAGGTAACGGCTACCTTGCACATCGCCCCTCGCGTCTTTCGTAAAGGGCTCATCTGCGACTCGCCACGAGCCCGACCTCCTCCAACGCAGCTCTGGGATAGAATAGTGGTCTTTGCGATTCCTCTGGGATTTCCTTCATGCTCCATTAGGATATCTCAAGCCAGAGATTGTGCTCCCTCAGTAAGCTAGAAATGCGAGCCAACTGGCCGTATCCGCTAATCTGAATGTGGATGTCTCGTTTTGTCACGAAAGTTTATAGGGGAGTGGTTCTATGTTGATAGAGTTGTTGCGTTTGTGGAATTAGCTATGATCACGCAGGGCTATACTTATCTTTGAACGCGCGCTTCGGAACTAGTTCTTGTGAAATAATCAGTCAAGAGTGGACTGGCAGCAATAGCTGTCACATTTGAATGATGAGTTTTCACAAATACCAACACGCCAATGCTTCGCTTTACTTCGGTCGTGCCATTTCTGTCATCGCATCGAGCAGAACGTTGTTTGCATATCGAGAGCCAGAGAACGTCCCAATTGATGTGCTGAGATGGGCACCTCATAATCGATATGGCAATCGCAATGGACTCAATTTGGAGAGTGCGGACTATGGCAGCTTCCAGAGGCTCATGTAAGGTACAAGTAGCATTTTGCTGGGATTGCGTTGAATATACTCAGTCCTATCCTATCTACTAGCTTTGGTTAGATTTAATCACCTTGGCCCCAAAATTACCCCAGCGTTTATGCACATGTGGCCCTAGACATATTTATATATTCCGGATGGCTCGTGTCTCGCATCACGATTGTTGGATGCGCCCAAGATACGCCCTTTGCGCTTCGCACACCCTTTTGCTTGTGGGAAGTGTTTCCCAACCCAGCTCATCTATCGTGTGATACATGTACTCTTCAAAGTCCAGTGCTTGCAGAGTGACAGCATCATCTTTCCACACTTCTTCCTTGTCTTCACCTTCACCTTCGTCTCCGTCTTCGTCGCTATCTTCAGGATATAGATCTTCACCCGAGTGCAATACACAATGCTGGCCCATCGTGTCGAGGTACAGATTAGCGGTCCAAGATTCCTTATAACCTGACAAGAAACTTAATACATAACCGCCAGCGTTGCGATCCGTTTCTGGGGAACATCTAATCAGGGAGCCAATGGAGACATGTGTTTGGTCAGAAGAGGGAATACGGCGCTGCAAGTCTTTAGATTTCGCTAGTGTGAGGAATGATGGCGGAAATTTAAGATGAAGGCTTTCAGCTTGAGCAATAAGCTTATTCAGCGATTTTTCCTTCATTATTGTTTCTTGGCAATAAGACTCTATCTCATCGGGGTATTCGAGGACCGAATCGAGAGGAGGCAGCCACGACAGAGATCCATTGAGATTGAGGTAAGCAAGTTTCGGGGCTGGACTTTTCGGACTGAGATTCGGGAACATTTCTCTGAAGTCTTCGCGCCAGGAAAGAGCGTATTTTGGACCGAAGACATCGAAGCAAGGTTTACCGAAACGCTTTTCAAGAGAGCGCAGTCGTTTGAGGGATCCCACAGCCGCCTCTGCGATGATCAGCGACTGCTTGCTCGTCATGGCGAAGCGCGTCACAGCCTTGAGACCTTCGCCAATGTCTTCGACCCCGATGCTCTTGACAATATTGATAAGGACCTCTGTTGGCATTTGGAGCAGTGTCGTGCACTTTGAAGAGGCCATACTGCGGGTCACCACCTTGATCTTGGGGGCTGTAGTGGCATTCGCTTGTTTATCAGTGGGCATAGTCGACAGAAGGGAAGCCAGACAAGCGCAATAATAAAAGTTCGGTCTCGTCTAGTAGTTAGTTGCTTGTTTGACTCTTCGTTCTATTGACCGGAGGAGAGAAGGACATTGGTTAACAAGTAGGAAACAGTGTGCGCATTCCCTAAGGGTGTGGGTAAGGGTATGTCTAGCTGGTGCAATGGGACGCCTGACTTCTGCCTGCTAGGTTGTACACATTCGCAGGCTGCGGTGGACGAGCTAAGCGATTGAGGGAGCGATAGTCCGCTCTGCTTGTACTAGTCGGGACTTTTTCACTCTAGATCCATCGCGTCTTAGTTGCGGTCTGTATTAGGGTTTCCCAAAGGCTGCAGTCAGCCAGTCACATAAGGTACGCTATTCTAAGGCACGGAAGCTAGGTAAGGTACCTAACTTTATGAGGCTTAAAGGCCGGGTATCCTATCTTAAGGTAGTTCCGAGCCTTAGTGGTCCCGCTGCTTCTGAGAGACCGGACCCACTTACTATGTAGAATATGGTTGATACGAGTAGAACTGATTTTATACACAGTCCTTGTCCTCAACAGTCTCCGTATCAATACTTCCTATGATTTTGCATGTTGGTGATGGAATCGTCCACAGAGCAAGGACGCCAATTAGGAAAAGCGAGATTACCGCCGTCACAGTCTTTCCTACGACCGCGCCATGAGCTACTGACAAGGATACGAATCCTGAAGGACGCGGCACGATCAACCTAGTGCCAGCTTTCTGCCTTGTCAGTTGTCATATGCTGGATCTATCCCTTTCCTCGTCTTATCCTGTACACCATTTGCCAATGTTCTAACGGCTGAGCATACCAAGCATTGACGATGGTTGTCAATACCGGGAGCTTGATCGCTCTGTGTTTTGCAGCGCTGTTTGGGGCTGTTGTGTTGCCATGGAGTGGAGCCATCGCATACAGACGAAAGCGGACTCCAAAGAATCCTAGGATCACGAAGCCGAAGAATGTCGTGGACAACGCCAACAGTTACCGTCGCTACGCAGAGTATACGGCTCTGATCCTTAGCTGGGCTATCGCCATCATAGCATATATCGCTGTTCTTGACCGTGCAGTGAACGAACCTGCCTTCATGGGGCCCAAGGGTTCAAAGTCGCGCAATCTCAGGTTTCAGGTCCTTTCGTTTGTGCGCACCGGTTTTGCTGTTGTCCATTTGCCTGTTATGACCACCGTACTTGCAGCCACGGTGCCTTATTGGACCATGGCCAAATTTGACCGTCGCTCAGAACCAGAGACATCTACTGCACCACCTACGGATCCGTTGGAGGAATGTCCACAGCCGACTAGAGTGGCCAAATTGTTCTATTTGGCCGATAAAAGCTGGTCTGGTCTTATTGGATGGATCACTACCTCCATATATGGCCATAAGGAGGGCGGCCTCTCGTACACATGGACCATGCTTGCGACGATTGCAGCACTTAGTTACGTCGGCTTTCCGCTGCTGTCATTAGCTTACGTTCCAAACTCGACTCAATACTGGGCGTCGGGCGATATGCCGGCTACCGTCCGTCTTGGTGGCTTGAAATTGTCCTTCAACAGTCTTTTAGAAGCAACGCAGAATACCAATCTATGGATGAAATCTGAAGACATACTCAACACGACAATTAACTCGAATATTACTGGCTTCAACTCATCAGGCGCATATAGGATGCCGTTTGGTGGGATCGCAAATCAATCCGATCTTTTTCCTTGGGCAGACAACCAGACCGTGTTGACACTATCACCGAACACTGCGGAAAACAAGCAATTGCCACTTGCTGGTATACGGGCATTTGCGTCATGTAGAATCAGCAATTATAGTGCCCCTGGGGGTCCAGCACAGGTACCGAACCTTGAGCTTGACAAAGTCGACCCCACAACGAACGGTGGCTCTTCGTACAGGTGGCGCTGTGGATATAACTGCTCCGATTCTGGAAATTCAACTGGGTTGACCTGCGGCACGCAATCCTCAGTAATCAACATGACTCCGTTCGACTTCAAAGATCAGAGCGGATACGTTGTTGATGACCTCAAGCAACCCGGGGTGTATAGGAGGATGTACAGCTTCGACAATGTGGGGCAAACCGTTCAAGGCCAGGCTCTGAGTTGCATTCAGCAAACATACAATGATCTTCAGTCTGTCGGGACGGTTTTGCTGGCAGTCCAAGGTCTCAACACATCGATTCGAGTGGCAAACTGTAATCTGTCTGTTACCTACCTTCGACCTACGGTAAACACACTTATTGGATCATACATCGATTCTACAGGCTCGTCGTCTACGGATATCATCCTCGACGCTAGTCCAGTGAAGCTCTTGAACCTTTCTATGGCGTCATTCCTCAGCTTCTTCCATCAAGGTCCCCCGCCTCTAACATATCAACCTGTCAAAGATGCGTCTATCGATAATTGCACGCTTGTTCCTGTTTCAAATGGCTTTGACTGGATCTCTAATTGGAATCCTCCTTGTGGCAGTAACCCCTACAATCCCCCCATTACCAATAAAACAAATGCCGCAGCCTTGCTCGCGGGTTCACCTAATTATGCGGATTTCGTTGATAAGGTTTCAAGTTTTGATGAACGAATGTTCCTAGGACCACTAATTTCTCTGATCAACGATCGTTCGTTCTTCGAGAACGGGACAGTAGCTGGTGTAACATTCAAAACAGAACAAGGACTTGAATACGGAAGGGTACCGGCAGTTCTCGCGGTATTGGTTCTTGGCATACCAGTGCTCTGTACGATCGCATTATCAACCATCACAATCATCCAACGACGCTGGACGGCCTCCCTCGATGCCTTCTCCATGTTCAAGCTCGGGGCCGACTGGCGTAGCAACGTAGAAAATCAGAAATTGGTTTCGCTGGGAAAGGCAAGCTCGCACGTTCAAGACATTCCTGGTACAGTCATTGTGAACCCGGAGACTGGCGTTGTAGAGCTGGCTCAAGCTCCAAAAAGGAGAAGACTATCGCGGAACTCTCGTCGGCCTCCATGGCTGACAGATTATGTTGCAGTGGATTATTCGTTTCCTCAGGGACCAAGAGCGGAACAAGAATTACGACAACCAGTGCAGACTAGCTAGCGATGGAAAAGCCTTTTTCACATCCGCCTCAATTGGAAGGCATTGGATAGAGAAGGTGTGCCTAGACCCACTCAGTTGACATAGCATCCAGGTATCCGACATGCTACATCTTCAAGAACAACAGACTTGCAAAGGAATTCGTGCCCGTCATTGAGATCCGCTATCATGACAGGTGAAACCACCACCCCGAAAGAACGCTGAAGAGGAATCACCCGAACACTAAAAAGATGTCCTAAAAATCGAGTCACACCAGCGGGTTTAAAGATCCTATGGTAATTTGAAACATTGTCGACATCCTAAGCTCTGCAAATTATCCAGCTGCCGACAATGCGTGTATACGATTCTCAACGGCGCATCCGTCGCGGAGGATCCTAGAGGATCCTAGATGATGTAGAACCAAGCTACCGCTCACTGGGGCAGGAACAAAAGCGAAGCTCGAAAAGTCATCGAGACCAAGGTGTCGAGATGCGACATCAACACCCCTATCGCTTCCCACTGCCATATATCCGAACATCTCCTTTCTCGAGAAATCGAAGACTACGTATTGGCGCGGTAAAGTCCAGCTCGTAGTATAGTATATATCTAGGCTACCATGATCCGCATCACATATCACTTCTAGACGAGACGAGATAGGTCTCTTCGCCATATCACGGCTGTAATCTGGTTCCAAAGGCGCCCGGGAAAACCTTCTGTTCATCTACTTGACACACCTGAACTCTTGCATTCAACGCTACGCCGTCCGCTACCTCATACAAAACATATGGTATCTAATCTTATCAAAAATCACATACTGATGTACCAATCACCGCACTCCACCCTGTTCAACCATACAACATAGACCAAATCCTCGGTGGACGTCCTATCCGCAGATCTGGCGTTATAGCCTGCTAGTGCTCATACATATATGCACTGGATCGGTGGAGGCGGCGTGCAGTCCACTGGATTATTATCTGATGGAGAATTCGGAGGTGTAGTGCTAGATGCCGGGTTTTGGTGTCTTTGACGAATTGTGGATTTGGGTTTGAAATGGGATTTTTGGGCTTGGGGGTGGGGTTGGCTTTATGGTTGTTGGGTAGGGGATGAAGGCGAGGTTGTGTGGGGATTTGAGGTAGATGTGGGAAGAGGGGGAAAGGAGGGGGGAGGAAAGGCTAGGTTCGTGATGTGCGATTGAAGATGACAGTGGATATGGGAGAGGGTTTCAATGGTATGGTGCAGGGTGATGTGAGATGCGTAAGTGGTTAGGTAGGTAAGGTAGGTATCTTGTATTGAACTCACCCGCTTTTTGTCTAGAATATGTTGTACTTTTCTCTCCTCTCTTTTGCCCTTCCGCGCAACCTCCGGTCTTGCCGCTGGTATGGTCTGATTGCTGGTAAGGGCGGGTATCAATCAATCACTGCTCTTCGCTCAAAACACTTTACACATCACCCAGTCCCCTCACTCATACCAAGATCTCACATCTCTCATTCGCATGTTATGTACAAATGGACGTTTGTTCAAGTCACCGAACCACCCAATCCCACCCATCTACATAGCCACTCTCAATGCTTCTCAACATACAAGCTCTCATGCCTCGGCGCCTGTTCCCTCTCGCTCGGCTCCCTCGCGCCCCCAAAGCCCAATTTCTCATCCCGCCACTCCTCTTCGTCGCGACGGCCCATCGGCTGCGCGAAATGCTGGAAAGTTCTCGGCGCACTATTCGGTTGTGGGGTTTCGTACGCGGGTGCGGGACCGGAGGTGGAATACCGATGTTCCATTGGGGGTTGGTTCTCGAGTGGGATGTCGCCCGCGTATGAAGGTCCACCCTCGGCACGGCCCTTTTCGGTTTTGAGGGCGAGGAAGAGGGCGCGGCTGAGGCCCATGAGGAGGATGAGGAGCCAGACGAGGACGATGCCGGTGGAGATGAGGGCTTCGGTCCTGATGCCGTTTTCGAGGTGGGCGGCCACCTTTGCGACGGCGGCGGTGATCTTGTCGGTTGCGGCGCCGGTGCCGGCGGCGAGGAAGTTGTCGTTTTTTGGGGGGGCGGTGCTGTTGTCGCGCTTTTGGTGTGAGGAGGAGTTTGCGAGGCTGGCGGCGGCGCCGAGGGAGAAGGTATTGTTATTGAGGAGGGGAAAGTCGACGTGGGCGTTGTCGCTGACCCAGGTGAGGCCCTTTTGGATGCTGGCGACTTTGAGACCGATCAGGCATTCGAAGATTCCGGTGATGGGTTCGTAGAGCACTGTTCCGCCAAAGGTCTTGTTGAGCGTACCGATGGTTTCGTTGATGAAGACGTTGAGGGTGTTGTTGATGGCACCAGTGGTGATGTTGACCCAGCCGAAGATGTCGTGGTTGATTTCGTTGTTGACGCCCATGATGGCGGTGTTGGTGCCGTTGGCCCAGGCCTCGGAGGCGTTGTTGAGCTTGTCGACCACCACGTCGGCGAACTGAGTGATCTCGTGGGCCAGCGCGGGAACCTCGTGAACGACTGCTTTCAAGAGGAGGTACTGACAAAGGCAGGCAAGGAGGCCCGTGATGCCGAGCGAGAGGACGACGAGTGCTGGTGGAGATGTGGCGTAGGCGACGACCCATCGCGTTAGGATCTGTTTCTTGGGGTCCTTGAAGGGCGCAGATGCTTTGATACCTACTGTTGCGGTGTACGGTCGTGAGTTGATGTATATGACATCCATAGGGTCGAAAGACTTGTCAGATACTAGCTCAGCCCGTTGCTTCATTTTGTTCCACCTTCGATATTCTTGGATAGCCATCGGGATGCACACACCAATTGCCAGGATCACCAAGATAGCGGTAAAGACCTTGCGAGCAACGTCTGCAATGTCAACGAGGTCGTCGAAGAACCGTTCGAGGCCGTTCTTGTGAGTACCATTGTGATCTGTGCAAAACGTGAGGTGCTCCTTTTGCGGCACGGGAAGCAGGTTGCGATCGAATGTGAAATTGGCTTTCCCTGCGAGCAGCTTCTTGACCTCCTCAAATGGGAAACGTATGACATTGTCGGTGAAATTCTGGACCTCTTGAAAGTTTGGGATCGAGCTGTTGAGCTTTGTCAATTCCTGATCCACGCCCGGAGGTAGTGTAAGGTTCTGCAATTTGGTCAAGTCGTCTGTAACGTTGAGGGTCGGTATACCTCCCTTGGCGCCGAATGCTTGTGGAATGCTATTGATGCCTTTTGTGAAGCCGTTCAGACCTTTCTGAAAGTCATCGATGCCGGCTGCGAGGTCCTTTCCGATTTCTTTGATCGTTCCGTTGAGGAATTTGGTAACATCTTCAATGACCTGCAGGGCAACGTGCAGACTCCCGGCAACGACCAGGGTGATGAGGCACATATAAGTGGAGGTCATCATGTTCACGTAGAAAACGATGAGCTCTTCGACGCCAGTGATTGTCATGAGGAGCATAGCGTGTAGACCGTGGATGGCCTTCTCGACGCCGGATGCAGCCAAGTCATTGACACCTGCGGACAGATAATGAGGCATGGAGGCCATGGCGCTGCCCATGTCCTCGACCCCCTTGCATGCTGACATTGCCTCTGTTCTAGCGGAGCCGATGTCATGGTTGAGGCCTATGATAGCGATGGAAACCCTGACAAGTATGAGGAATAAGAGGACAGTCCACCTGTTGATCCAGACTTGCGAAAGTCGAGAACGCAGTCCAAGGTAGGGAGTGATATTAGATACTGTGTGTGGTGTATTTCGTTGCGTCTTTTCTGGGGCATAGCTATTTCGCATCCCATGTTCGCCAGCGGAGAGAGACGCAGGCACAGCTGGGAATGCTGAAGGGTACTGGTTGGCAGACATCCCGGTGGTAGTAATGTGTGTCTGAATCCGTCCGGCGGATGAAATTAGGTGTTGATTGTCGTTGTAAATTCGCCAGCGAGAGTTGTGAAACGAAAAGAAATATTATGGAACCGTAGGGTAGTAAGGCAATGGCAAGGAAGGAAACAAAAGAAAGCCGTCAAGACATGGGAGGAACAAAATTTCAGAAATTAGGTGAGGTAGACAAAGAGGGCAAACAAAGAGTCAAGTAGGGCGAAAAGGCGCCCATTGAGACAATGACAATGAAGCCGAGTGAAGATAATTATAGCATTTACGCACGCTTCATCGATCAGCATCAGTCCCACCACAAGGCCATGAAGATTCAGCCAATTCTGAAACATCAATAGTCATTTGATGCAATTGTTTCAGTTCGCCGTCTTCACCTTCACTTCTGAGACTCTTCCTACCATCGACCTATTGGCCGAGGACGCTTTCGCCTAAGCGCCGTCCACTAATAACCAAGCATCGGCGGCCATTCATTCAATATTGATGCCGGGATGCAGAAAGACTGTGTGTACATATAGAATGTTCCTCTGGGCAAGGCACGAACACCTTCGTGCTCCTTGCCCTGAGATGCGGCTTCGACAACCTCTCTTCGACATGGAGTAGATGCGCGCATTGCTGCGGAAAGCTCCATCCCCTAATCTTGCTGGACATGGGGTGTTGGTCGCTCGAAGACTTCGAAATGCAAGACCGAAGATGAACAATGACCGCAGATGATAGATGATTGAATATCGTGTTAAGGAATTCTCTTTTCCTCTTTTTCTCTCTTTCGCGTCGAAACGCGCTAGAATAGAATACATCAGTGCCACCCTGGAGCTAAGCCACTTAAAGACTAGAGCTTTTGAAGAACTACTAGGCACCTACCTTAGGATTCAGCCTTGTAGCCTCACCAATGTTTGTTAATGTTTGTTCCTCAGAGTCTACATCAGAGCTCTTATCATGATGCTTTGTGCTGTTCGTGATCATGGATATCTACCGATCAGTATTGTCCGGGTCGAGACTGCCACCCTGAGAAGGAAAACCGGACCTTAGGCACGCTCTGTACAGAGATAGCCATGAATAGAAAGAGCTGGTCCTTGTCAAAGTCTGGACCGATTCGCCTGGATGACAAGAACGCTTCAGATACCGCCGATACTCCCCAGAGCAAGAACCACGCTGTCCCCAAAGCCGCCCTTGAAGAAGGCATACTCCAACTCTTGGCCTCGGCTGCCGAGATGCAGCAACGACAGGACTTCGATTCGGCACTGCAATTATACGAAGCCGCTATGGAGAAGGTGAAAGCTCACGGTCTGAACCGCAAACGTCTTTTCACCGGCACAAGTAAGAAGCCTGCACCATTGAATCACAGGACACCCATACAATGGTGCCTCCATGTTGGAGACATATCATCGGCCATTTGTTTGCTCGGGAGCCCGAATGCTGCTCTGGCAGAGCTACGGACAAGCGTCACCTGTGAAAAAGTAGGGCAGATCCTGGACGCTGGTGCCGACATCGAGTACCGCCTTGGCCCCATGGGAAGGACGCTCTTACTACAAGAAGCAGCCGAGGGCAGACATGCAGGAGTTCGCTTGGCTCTTAATCGAGGTGCTAGTGTCACCGTTATGGATGATAACGGGGATACCGCACTTGCACTAGTATTGCTCTGTGGAAAGTCTCAGTCCAGCCAGATTGTTGCAGATCTTATGGATGCTGGAGCTGATATCAACTCCCAGGACGGGCAAGGTCAACCTCTCTTCAAATTGGCTATAGCTCAAGGCCAGCCCGAAGTCGTGCTCCAGATAATGGAGGTCATTTCTCCATTCTCGACCAAGCACTGGGAGTGTATGATACGCTGGGCTGCGGGTCTCCCGATGCATGGTGATAAGTGGAGTAATCGAACATGTGAAGTGTTACGATTACTGCTGGACAAAGGACTTGATCCGAATTTATGTCTTCAACCCAATGGCAACGTCGCCCTGCTTGAGGTGGCTGTCCAACGACAGGCAGCAGGCAGTGAGCTACTCGTCGCAGATCTATTGAATCATGGCGCAGCGCCCAATCTAGAAGCCGCATTAAATAGCGGCATAACACCGAATATCGAAGTTATACTCAAGAAAGTAACGCCTTTACAGGATGCTCGACAAGAGCAAATCATGGCATGGATGACTAATCTTCCTCTTGAGCCTTCGGCTTGGGCTCCGCGTTATGTTGATGCTCTTAAGCTACTGCTTGACTATGGACTAGATCCCAACTTGTGTCTCCTGGCAGCCCCTCACTCACCCTTGATTGTGTGTGCTGCCGCTTCTGGTAGTCTACCTTTGGTGCAAAAGCTCATCGCGCTGAAGGCCCAGCTCAACGGGATGGATGACAACTCCAACACAGCGCTCATCTGTGCAGCAAAGACTGGAAACAGACCGATCTACGATGCCCTGAAAAAGGCAGGCGTGAATGATAGGATATTTTTCGGCATGATTACTGTCTGGAGCAGCCATCAGAATGCTACCTGAGACATGCATGTAAAGCAGCATCCTTTGGATTTATGAAACAGCCCCATGAAAGACTGTCAGATCCTTCTGATCAAGTCACACGTCTCAACGCTGTGGTGATCTAGAAAAAGGAACGCAGGACCCCACATTACTGCTCCAGCCGCAATAATTTTAAGGGGAGGCGCGGAGAGAAAATCTTAAGCGGCCTAATCCTACTTGGACTAGTTTCCCCCTTTCCGACTTGCATATCGTCGACTTAGCTTATGAACTGAAAAGTGATTTGGCCTGAGTAGCTGTGTGCGATGGCGGCCAAGCTGGAGAGGGATATAAGCAGATCAACATCAAAGAAAAATTGGTATCGAGGATGTCTCTACCCCTGCACTTGTGATACACCGTGGTAAACACGGACATTGTTCTGCTCGGACCATACCGTGAGTCCCTGTCCCTCATGCTTCTGCAATATATGTGGCTGTCTACCTCCAGGGCGTGACAAGTAATGCTGATGATTGATGCGCCTGTAGTGAAGACTGGGGCCTATAAGTGCTCTTGCTATCACCCTGCTCCAACAATACCATAACGCAAGTATTGTATAACAGTATTAATGATGGTAAATCCAAAGATCTTGTGAGAAGAAACTGGCAACTTAGTTCAGCCTCCTTTTCTATACATTCCACAGAACTTTGCAATTCTTCAGATTTGTATCGCAATCGCTCATAGGACTGGTATCTATTAGCGTGTAGATTGGCAAGAGTCATACCTATCTATTACTCGAGATTTGTGGGTGGTGAAGCTAGACTAGGTGCATTCGCCTTCTTTGAGACACTCCCACTTATCTCCTGTCGTGGCCAGCCTCGCATCTCCGTCATGTACCGTTCTACATGCCGTTATCACGTCTACAGTTTGGGTGGATATCGTGCTCTAGGAGCAAATCCTTCGATCGGGCTCTGTCAAGTTTCCCGACATCGTTCCGCAATTGGGGCCATGGCTGAATCCGAGAATGCTACCTATTGAAGAATGCAAGTGATACGGGACTTTTATCTTACACTAGCCGTGAATGAAGGCTATTACGATCTTGCCACCTTCCTCAGACGTAGCATTCTTCTTCTCTGCCATCGCGTGTCATTCATCTCTCCCCGTTCACCTTCACTCCTTCCGCCTAACCACTGGTCACCTCAACTTACATTGACTTTCAAGGCGTCGGAAGCTTCATTCAGCGCGAACAGTCAAATCGAGCTAAAAATCAAAGATCCATTGCGTGGTCCACACATTGATATTTCGGCAGACTTGTTTTTCTGTGTAATTTTGTGACTGACATCACTAGCTCAGACTCACCATTGTCTTTCTTGTGGGAGATGTATAAGCCGGTGAAGGAGAGGGTTGCTGTCTTTGTTGGATATTATATGAGTTCCGGAGAAGAACCGCCATAGTGAATGTGCTCTCATGCTACTGATCACCATTCTTCTACCTGTACTGCACGATCAGCTATCGACGTATCATCATCCCTAAACGTCCTAGCCCTCTTCCTTTAGTCTCGCCTAATAGCGTAATTATCAAGAACAAATTATCATATCGCTTCACCTCAAGCCTGGGCGCTGTAAATAACACCAGTAGTTTCCAACAGTGAAATTCTTCCCTTTCTCATATCCGGAGAACTCCTGGAAATATGGGCCATCTGACACATCCTTCTCATCAGGATTCCTTTCTCGCACCGTCAGCACCTGTGACAGATGCTTCATCACTCCCATTACATACTATCTTTTTAGAGGCTATGCGAAGACTGGCCCCTCTTGGACTAGGTAGCTTTCTTCAACCTTCTCCGAATCCGTCCGTTCTTCTATAATTCCCTCTATCACACTCCAAGAAAGATACATACGTACGATTCCGCCCTTCTCTGACACGTTTAGTAGACTGGTGACCTATTATTCCGAAGCGCAAACCTCCTCTGAAACGATGTACTATCCCTGTCGCAAGCTCATGCGACGTCGAGGTCTTCATTGGGGTGTTGAAAGGAGTGAAGCTTGTTTTTATGACAAGGGGAGGAGCTGGCCTTGTCAGGCCATAGTTCTGTTAATTTGTGGAAAAATGTTTCGTATTGACTTGTTAGCGCTGTTGTCAAGGGTGCGTTGGTGGATTCAGGGTAATAGGATTTGCTTTATTGTATAGCCAATGCGTCAAGAACATTATATATCTTGAAGAATACGAATGATATCGTTGACGTTTATAATGCTTTATTCGTGCGTTAGTTCTTGGACGCTTGCTTGTGAAAGCACAACAGTTCATGACCGAATCCTTAAACAACCAGTAACCCCTTTCCTCCCCCTCAAATTCCATATATCCTTCTTGTGCCGCTTCCACGTTTACAACACGTACCGGCCCACGAAGCTTTCGGGTTAAAACCAACCTCCTGCTCTTATCGATGAAAAGGTGATATCAAAGATGAGGGGTGGTGAAGGTGAAGTCGCGAAAGTTCGGTCTGTAGGGAAATGTGCAGGATGAGATTATATTTTCCACCTCTTGGTTTCTTAGGCGGAGGTGAGGATGCGATTGCCGTAGAACGTGGGTACGGCAGTTTATGCGTACTTGACTGTGACTAGACTACGATCAAACGCCAAATCCCAATCGCCCGATTCCTACCGCTCCCCAGGCTACTAGGACCCCAAGGGCTATTGAGCCAGGCGACCGATCGACCCTGGGGTGTGCCCGTAGCCACCATTGGCCACGTCGCCTCATGGACCTACCCCTACGTGGGACAGAAAGTTGAGGGTCCCCTTTCGCCAGGCTCGCCTGGGGCTTAGGCCGGCAAGGCCGGGACGCACTCACGGCGCGTACGGTGCTAAGAGCCGCTAATATGTAGCCTTAGGCTAGTGAGGCGGCCTGCTTTTCAAGGTTTAGTAATTTAACATTTAATCCTAATTCCAGTTGGACGGGACATTAGTCTGCACCGGCCTTCCCCCTGCTGGGCCTAGGGCGAGCGCCGCTTTATGGTTTCACCAATTAGGCTCTCATTATTGAAATTGGAACTTTGTAAAATCAAATGTTTTCCGTGATACTTAACCCGTCGCTATGCCGCTAAAAGAGTCCACAGCCAGTATGAAAAGCGAATGCCAAATCGCTCCGACGGAAACGCTCAGATCATGCCAAGCACGAACAGACAATACCTCAGCGTTACAAGTACAATGTTTGTTTTCCCCCGAGCTCGCTCAAGTTAGCTCGTCTATGCCGTTTCCCCTTTCCTGGGAGTGGCCTCCCAGTAAGAATTATCCATGTCATTCATGCCGCCGTTGGTATCTTTGTTCTTCGAGCCGTAGCATCTACTACCATCGGCGCCAATAGCTTTGAGATATTCTATGCAAGTCGCCGCCGCAATTGTGCAAACATAATTGAGACGGCAGACGATCACGCCTGTAGTTTCCTATCAGTAGATTGGAATGGTGAGCATGATCGGGAATGAAACTCACCTTGGAAATGTCCAATGGACCCTGTTGTAAGACGTAGGAGTTCTCCACCTGTGCTCTGTACAAGTGCCGCTACCATGCCGCCGCCGGGAATCACTAGCCCATCGACATGGCTACAGAAAGATGAAACGGCGTCGTTGAAGCCGTATTCTCTGTTGTCCTTGGCGACGAGAGGCATAAATACTCCGGCGTTGATGCCGCAACTTTTAGTTTTGTAAGGGTAGGCGCGGGCTTCGAGGTCGTCTCTCTTCGCTAAGGTTTGATGATTCTCGTACCCTTCAGGGTGAATTTCGACGACTTTGAGTCCGCCCCTCTTGACGTTGGCGGTATCTCTCTGGTCTAAATGGGACTCTTCGACAGGAGGTGGTGGGATGTTGAATACGTCGAGATCATCTGAACGCTCAGCATGCTGAACGGGCGAGGTAATAATACCACGAGCCGCAAGGGCGCCGAGGAGCGTGAACTTGAGGGTGCTGGAGTGCATGGTCGGTACTTTCCGATGGTTTCTTTGTCGTAGATTAATGTGATGGGTGCTTTTGTCTTCAATAAATCGAGGTATTCTGAATTGTGGGTGCTTATGGATTTGTGATGGTTGTTCTGAGTGTCTTTTGGATATACCGTTCATTACAGAGAAGTTCTCCTCCTTTATATATGTTGAGACTCGAATCCTTCCTGGGTGTGGGACGGAGTATGCTGACCTCTCCTAGCTGGGGCTTCGGTGTTACAGATCACCAACGACGATGACGTGGCTTTGTTACCACTGGCTGCTTTTCGGTCTGCTGCCGCCACATATGTTTTCGCTTTGAGGCTATACGAGAGTTTCATCCTGTCTTCCCACACGGCTTTAGGATGTAGCATCGTGCTTTCACAGCTCCTCCAACATCGTTTTCAGTTGGGACCAGCAATGGTGTACATGCATCCTTAGATGGACTGGGACCTCCCGACGGCGTTGGACATTGGTCCATGGAGTAAAGACGTCATGAATGTTTGCCAACAATGCTTATGCTATTGTTTCAGCGTTGAAACCGAAGAGGCTTGGTTAGCTTGTTCGGCCTATGATGAAATTGCGTTAGCTATGTGAATCGAGCAGCTTTGCATACAGAACTGCATCATCTAGAAAAGGCCACAGGATTGAGTAGAGCTAGTGATTGTAATGCTGCGCCTTGACCTGGGCAGTGTCTCATCCGTTGTTGTGTTCGAGCCCTATTCCTGTTGTATTGTTGGCCGCAGGAGTTGAAGGTCCATCAGGTTCAGAGGATGACGGAAAGGACAGATATCGAAAAAATGTAAGACGCCACACTTCTACATTGATGATACTTCGAAGGAAAACCTCCCGTGCTTTCCGCAGAAAAGATTAATTCGAAACAGTGCGAATCAACCTTTCATCACCTTATTCACCTTTAAATCGAGAAACAGACAGCTTCAAGATGGTTTCCTGGAGAGACATAGTCCTTGGACTCGCCCAAGTGGCCCTCATCCCAGCCGTGACAGCACTGGGATGCCCCAACTGCCTGAACTACGACAAAGGACTCATTACATCAATCTGCCACAAGGCTTGTGCCGATCCAAAAATCGGCTTCCGCAAACCAAATGAAGTCACGAACTGTCAACAATATTGCGATCATTTCGTGAACGATCAAAAATGCTGTAATACTGTCACCTGTGCAGCAGATCCTTTTACGTGTACCCACCCACAGCGCCTAAGCTCCCGAGATACAGAATCAGACAAGGCAGCTTTGCGAGAGTTAGAGAGTATTGAAAGAGACCCCTCTCTCCTCGACCTATCAAGACTGGTTTCGCGAGACCCACCTTACCATATGATCCGCTCGACTGAAGATCTGCGCTCGCTCAATCCGCGCGCACTCGCGCATTGGCAAATGGAAGGGTCGCAAACGACAGGACTCCAGACGAGAAGCAACGCCGAAGTTTGCTGCCTTATAGCTAAGGGTATGGTATGGGGAGCACAGACTATGCTCCCATCAGCGTACCAGTCGGAGGACAATTTTCATGCATTGATCATCCTTTCTGCAATCGGAATGGGGGCTGCCTGGACCTGCGGCAAGCTGTACGCGATGCCCTGTAACGTGTAAGTAAAGTCTTGAAGAAGCGACTTTGACTTGCTATCTGACTATTCGGGCAGGTTTCCGCTGCCCAGTCCTGGCGCACCAGCCCCACCAGCCCCACCAGCAGCACCAGCAGCCGCACCTCCCCCACCTCCCCCACCTCCTCCGCCAGCCCGACGAAGCTTGGAGTTCTTCGCATAGAGAGATACGGAATATAGTCCTATCAATCTGCATTACATCTCGTCTTTCCTAGTCCTGTAACATATCTTGTTGAGTCTGCGCCATAGCCAAAGCTATTATTGTTTTTTTTGGCACGAGCTGTCTTCTAAGCTCTGGAAATGGATATAATGATGCAAACTCTTTAGCCAGCCGCCGGACCTTGGTAGATTCAAGCCACCGTTGAACATGAAAAGATTGATGCTTGCCTTAGAAGAGGTCAGTGATAAGTTGTAGACGCAACGCTTTGCGGTAGTTGGATATTAGCCTTGTCTTGGCAAGGCTTAGAATAGCCGCAGTACGGAATCATCTAAAGTAAGTAAAGTAGGTACGTTTCTAAGATTCCCCTCCTTGGAATTCCACATTCTCGCGATAGCTTGAAGCCTTCCGACGCCCTTTCCAGCCAAGCTTCGATCCTTCAGTGCAACAGATTAATGGATCCACTTCTCAGGTCCTGTAATCCTTACTAGAGATGTTTCGAAATTTCCATAGATTGCACCAACGTCGAGCTGTTGACGGGCTGAGTCTGCGGTCCGTAACTAATGGTTGGAAGTCTACGCGCATGTATAATCCTGTGTTAGTACCTGCGCATCTGAGGGAGAGCAGGTCTGCCTACTCAGAACGAAGGTGGGATTCGCTGGGTATCCCCAAAGTCGTATGGACTGCCTGACCGTTGGGGCTGAGTGCGAGATGTTGGCTGCAGTGATGAATCTCACAAACTATCTTTTTCAGTGTACCCTCCACGAATCCTTCGGACAGCGGTCTCCGGAAACACGACCCGGGGGCTCATCGTCTCAGCGACTATGCCGCGTGTAGGAAGCAGGCCGCTTTTCGTGCCTAATTGTTGGAGAGAGTAGAGGCCTTGCCGCGACCTGTCCCGGGGCCATGCATGACCGTATTATCGGCCTTGTAAGTAGCATCTATTCTGTCACCCTGATTTCCTGATTCCTTCAGGATGCCAACAAGTAGGCGGAGGCGCCCATGGAGGTCATTATCATCCGTTCCACAATGCTATGCTCCCCCGAAAACTTTTGCAGGATAGTGCGTGGCAGTTGCGATCGAGGATGATATCGTTCCTGGCTATGCTGAGACTCAACTTCTATCCTATTAGGCACCGTGTTGCTGGCAATCTGGCTTGTTGGGGATTTAATTGCCACGTTGGAAGCCTGTATTGTCCGCATTGACGTGTTGTCCTCTCGACTGAGAAGCTTTCGACTTTGTTGCTACTGACTTCATACGTATGTCTATCATTCCACATCTAATGGCGCGTCAGCTATTTAAAGCCTCCACCCTTTCCCACATATTCTTCCTATACCTTCAAAATCTAAGTCTTGATATCTCCGAGTTCTCATTACATAATTTACTTCATTACACACACTGCCCCGAAAAGCCTCCAGCAACCCCTTCATCTATCGAAGATGCGGTTCTTTTCTAAGCTCGTCGTCGGTCTCATAGCACTGCAAGCCTCGTGGGTTTGGGCAGACCCGCTCGTTACCAGTCAAAATGATACCGATGTCCTCACTAGCCGGGGTGAGGATGGTCTTGCCAAAAGGAACTACCCTATAAACCTCAACTTTCACTCTAGCGTCTCTGCGGCCGATCAAAGGTTGATCAACCAGGGTTTTCAAGATATGCAAACCCTGGCAAGGGCGGCAGCGAACTACAATTTCCAGAACACTGCGGGTAACGTCGACGGCATCTACAGGCGATACTTTCCGCAAGGTTCGGAGCTGAAAGTGCAAGCCATGTTCAGGTTCCTCGCTGGTATTCCCCAAACCTGGGGTGGGGTCGCGAGAAATCGCCCAGACTTTTCCGGAATGACAATAAAGCGCAGTTCTGCGATTACCACGTATCAGGCAAACACACAGCAGCTCGGCACTGGACACACTATTACCTTCTATGATAATGCGATGCCTCCAAAAGTACCGCAGTCAATCCAAGCCATGATGCCATTCAGGGAGACTAAGACTAGCATCAAAATGGAGATGCTCGGCGCCATCATCCTCCACGAACTGCTGTAAGTCATTCTTTGTACAAGGATCATCGATAATCGTCTCCCAAAGGCTGACCCGAGCTCCTGTAAAGTCACTGCAAAGAGCCGATAGTCTCCAAGATCATGTTCTTCGATAGAGCCACCGGCGGTTCCCCCCATCAAGTATACATCGAGGATCAACCGGTGAACGCCTTGGGCATACCGGAAAGAGCATATGGCGGCTATCTGGCAGCGAAGCTGAAGAATCAAAATGCCGCTCTCGCTGCGCTCAACAACGATAATTTCGTGTACTTCGCTCTGGTGAGTTTTCCACAGCAGCTCACTCCAGCTCCGCATCTGTATCGTTTGACTGACGCGATCTGTTCTCCGCAGGAAGCGCATTGGTACCCAATTGTTCGGCCCTATGGTATCTTCGCACCACCGGACAGAGAATGCCTGTTAGGCTGCAATCAATTTTGGCACAACAATTGCTTGTGGTGCTGGTACCGTTAAAGCTGCTCTTTCGATCCAGCGAGCGATTTCAAAAAAAGTGCGAACAGTCCTTGCAGGCGAGGGAAACACGTCAATGGTTCTGTACACGGGACAGAATCTAGGAGAGTGAAGGTTGGGGGAGAGAACGCGCGTAATGTCTATCGCACTCTTTATCTGTCTTTAATATGCGACTTGTCAGCAACTGTGGATCCTAGATTATTCCTGTATCCAGATTGCATTATAGCCAAATACAACTCCTGTCATCAATCAGCTAGCGAATCACAATGGCGTTCTGCATTTGAGTCCATTCATTGAATCTTCTCCGAGACAGTGAAAGCTCTGTACCAAGTGACAGCGATGCTACCATCGCCATGAACTAATCTGCGGCTCTCTCTTCACAATTGACGACTTTCCAAGCATGCGACAAGCTTGAAATCCAGTCAATATCTCTTACGGGAAACGCTTGCCAATACTTGATGCGCCCAAGCTAAGTGCAAGCTCAAGGCTTCTCACGCTGTGACGGAGGGTGATATCCACCCTTCTAATCTGCTCGGTACTCGGCGTATTTGGAGTCCGTTGGGTTTGCTAGATGGCTTCTGCTAGTCCGCGCGTACCCTGTCCTGGTGCTCTTACGCCGCGCGCCATTTGGCTTAGCGGCCTGTTGGCGGGTTTCACAACATATCGTGCTTTTGCCCATCAATTTCCCGCTAACCGACGGATTCTAGGGATCCCTGTGACTATTAGAATCCTCGTGGACATACGCATACTGCAGGCATGATCTATATGAAAGTACCCCTCGTACGCTGAGTATATAATGCTGTGAGGACGTTGTACGGAGCAATGATTTTCCGCCATACCGCTCGCAAATTCCTTAAGGAGGTGATAGTAAAGTATTGATTAGCCTAGCAGGAGGCTAAGCCATAGTGCGGTCGGTAATCGCTAAGCCCTGTTACTTTATACTTTATTCGTGTTGGTCATGACGCTAAAAGTGAGCCTCCGGAGTTATATGTAGTTGGCATCTACCGGATCGGTGTTAAAAGTCCTAGCCGACTTTTATCGCCTAATTCCGGGGAAAAATCGGCCAGGACTTTTTTAACACCGATCCTCGTACAATATGAAACGAGAGGGCTCCACTTGCTGAAGAGGCTCTATAGTAGTAGTGTATATTGATAGCACACTATAAGTAGTAGTAGAGTTCCTGTGAATCAGAGTGGAGACTCAGGCCATTGAACGGGCGCGCACGGGCATTACAACATCAGACAAAGACATAAGCGCTGATCCAATGGTGGTGCTTGTGGCTTTTTCTTCATTTACCTCTCGTCACGACGTTAGTCCGTCGACGCACCCCCTAAAGGCGATTATTTAGATCGCACCGTAGTCGCTGGGAAAGGCTGGGAACGAGAAGATTATACTCGACTCAAAGGCTAGTTAGTAGTAGACTGTATCAACACTGCACTATATAGTAACCAATACCTCGGCGAACCCAGTCTACTGCATGCGGACGAGGACGGGGTATACCCTTACCGCCGCCCTATACATGTAAGACTGAATGGAGAGGAAAATGACAGGGAACAGGTTCATATGTTTTCACGGCGCTGGATCGCTCTCGGCTACTCATAGATAGTAGCCCCAATCCCGGTCCAAACAAACATGCTGATCGTAATCCCACCCCTTATTCTCTCTCCCGACATACCCAACCCTTCAACTCCTCCGCAAACCCCTCCACCTGGTCCGGCCTCCACCCCCACAGACTCGGATCCTGCTCGGTCGTTACCACCCTTAGCTCGAAAACCTTCAGTCCCCTCACCTCCTTTATAGGCCTCACCCACGGATCACCCACGTCAAAGCGCGTTACCCACGCAGTATCCTTAATTCCCACGTGCAGTTCGCTCAACGCGGGCATATGCTGCGCCACCGTACGCCAGAATTGTAGGTAGGTGCCATCATCGTGGGGCGCGTTCTCGAGAGATACGGTGTCGGGGCTCTGCAGCGGGGGAAAGGTGGTGAACCAGTTCAGATGGAGGGTTTTGATCGCGGCGAGGCCGGGGCGGGGCATGGTGGCGGCGAAGATGTTGAAGGTGCTGAGGTCGTCGAAGTCGAAGGCGTTGGTGGAGTAGAGGAGGGGTAGCGCTTCGGTATAGATCTGTCGGCAGGTGCGGAGAAGCAGCGCGGTTATTTCGGAAGGGGGGATGAGGGTGAGTTGGGTGGTTACGTGGTTGAGGACGGAGGGACAGCAGGTTCGCTCAAGATCCGGTGGAGTGGGGCTGGTGCAGCGGATGTGGGTGATCCGGCCGGGGGTCAGCAGGATGTGGATGAGATGGTCACCCAGGGCATATCTGTAGATTTTTTGGCGGAGTTCGAGGGGTAGCTTTGTGAGGAAGGGCGAGGTTCCCCAGGAATCTATGGTATAAGAGAGAGAGATGGCTTTACGGTTTTGGGACAGCGATTTCGGTAGGAGTTTATTTCGCCTTTTCAGCGCCTTCCGAGGGTCTTCTGTGCAAGATCTGCGGCTTGAAAGCAGGATGAAAGGAAGGAGGAAAGGTAGTAAGATGGCATTCTTGATCCACTTTGGCAACATTGTTTTTCTCAAAAGTTATGTCTTTTCGGGGAAAGTAGTGTGATGAGACAGAATAGACTAGATATTTCAAGTAACACTTCAAGAAAGCCACTGGAGTGGATGGTTGGTTTTGTTTGGCATAGCTGAGACGAGGCGAAGTGGCCAGAGTAGTTCTCCAAGAACCCAGCCGCTAGAACTAGTGACGATAGGCATCCTCGGATAGAAATATGAAAAACATGAAACGTCCCACAGGAAGATTTCACTACCTCGAAGGATCAGTGTGATGATTGTCTGTATTACAGAGCAGTCGAAGGAGATATACGTAGTAAAGGGGGCGGAGCGCGGCGCAGTCTTGGCAGTCTGGTGTTTCGATCGATTTTTGCAGAATGAATGATTCAACTACGACTCTCCAAAAGGAAAGCCCGAGTCCATGGTCGTACCGATCTGCTACCACAAGGTTCGTGTCGCCGACGAAGTAATCCGTTCGTGCTTCCCATCATAACCTCCTGGGTCCTGGCTCCTCAGGATCATCCTCGATTGCTGATTGGTCCGAATTGTCTTGCCCGCCCTGCAACCCACGACCATCTGCACCACCACCACCACCGCTTCCTCCAAGGCCCCCAAGCAAGCCATATTGTAAAATGTCTGGAAAGTTGTAGAGACTCCAGGCGATGTCGAGAGGTATTGTTGCGATGGCCCATGCAATCCGCGCCGGCCACCCTAGGGTCTGGCCATACTGAGCACCTGCGAAGGACCGCTCTATGTATCGAATGCGGAACCTTTTGGCCGCTGGAGTCAGATAGGCGTTTGCGTTAATTCTGTCTCGCTCTACAGCAAGCTGGTGGGCGGCGATGGTAGGATCCTGCGATACCCTGATGTCTCCCCCCGGCGTGCGAAGCTGCTCGACTATTTCGTGCGTACGGGTAAGTTGTAGGTCGCCCATGACGACTGTTGTACTGATGAAGGTTATAAGAGAATAGTGAAGCTTTAACTTATGTTGAGTTTACTCTGATGGCGTGGTGCCAAAAATATATGTTGCTATCTCAACCAGCCCTTATATCTTTTCGTGGGGAAGGAAGAGTTTGCTATTTGATGAAAGGGTCACCGCCTTTCACAGTGACTGCAGACAATCTCGATTCCGCTCTGCCTTTCAAAGCTGTGCCGTCTCACACACAGGTGCAACGCCCCACCAGACTCAGCCACTTCCCACAGCCTTAGCCTGAAGATCGACCACCTGAGTAGGGCTAGAACTATGTGCAAGTGCATGTACATCTTTTTCTTCGAACGTCGGTTTGGGGGTGAGTCGAAAGGCAGCCTCGATGTTGCATCAGCCACTGAGGCCTGGGGACGGGTTTCGGTCGCCGTGAGGTGCAACGGAGATTCTGACGACAACTTCACTCCACGCCACACGAAATCATTGCGGTCACACCCTGCAACATACTCTTCTCAGAAATGAAGCGAGCTATCAGAAGAGTATTACATCCATTCAGCTGATAACAACGTGTAGATTATCCACTTTTGAACTCTTGATAACACTAAGAAGTAACATCTGGTGATACGTATTTCACTTTATTCTTGCTTTGCGCTTATATTATAGAGAATAGACTCGACTTTCTTCTCGGTTATTGATAGACTTATCAGAAGATCTCCATTGTTATATATATACTAGAAAATGCCTGTAAAAATCCAGATTTATAAGTAGGGAACTCACCCTACTACCTGGCGCTCGTAGAGGTGTTTGCGGAGCTATACCACCTTATTATATTAGCTGTATCCGGTTATATAGCTGGTCGAGGCGCCCGTCCCCCACCCTGTACATTCCAGCGCTGCTATTCCTGATCATCCTCTTGATTTTACTTTTCAGATACTCTCCAAACAAGTCTCTCTCCGCTGACTTCCTTTCGCCTCAGCGCATCTAATGCATTCTGTGCTCTTTCAAGCAGTGTCTTTCCTTCGACAATCTTCTGCTTGTTTGGTTTTATAATGCCCTTTTCCACTAGTGCAGGCATGATTTCCGATTGCAGGTGCTTTGCGTGAAATTCATTCTATTGTTCCGCCATAGACATCTCAGTTAGCCCGTTGTTTCCGATTTGATCGAGCATTTGAAAGTGTCGGAGAGGGTCATCGAACAGATACTTACATCAAGATAAAAGTGCGTCCTCACTCCCCTAACCTCGACACCAGTAGGCCAGGTGGCAGCCTTTCCTACATCCATCTTATAAATCGGCTCTACTTCCTCAGTCGCATCCCTGACGATCACAGGCAACAGTATGGCTACTTTTGCCCCTTCACCCACAATACTAGTAATGGGTCGCACGCTGCCCTCCAAGCTTCCGATGCAGTCAAGCACCAGCTCCACTTTACCAACCGCTTTTTCGGTTTCTTCCTTGAAAGTCTTACTGCCATAATTAACGACATGGTTGGCACCGCATTCCTTGACCAATTCGAAATTTCTCGGACTGGCGGTCGCAATGATATTACGATAACCGTAGTACCGCAGTATTTGCAAGGCATACTGGCCACAACTACTGCTTCCACCCCATATCAAGATTGCCTTGTCCTTTTCGCCCCCCTGCTCGATGCTGCCCTCAGGCTTGGGCCAGGGTAAGCTAATTCCTAGATCCGTCACGAACGTGTGCCACGAAGTGACGAAATTATTTGGCACAGTGACCAGCTCCTTTAGTCTGTTCTCCCACCCGGCCGGGACTTTGGCAAGAAGGTTCTCTGGCGCAAGAACGAATTCTTGATAGGCCTTCTCGTCGGGGGTGCGCCAAGTGAAACCGAAGACTAGATCGCCGACTTTCAGTCGCGTGGAGGCGCCGGTTGCGACGACTGAACCCTATGGTGGAAACCCCTGATTAGAATCTGAGAGATTTTCATGCTGTCATAGATACAGAGAAGTAGGCGGGGCCAGGACTTCCATTGCGAAATGATCCGGGAACGATAAGAGATGATCTTGTCAAGGAAAGATGCTCAATAGGATTCCGAGCGTATCGAAAACGTGAATGCTTAACAAGGGAACGATTGACTGAATGGCGTTTTCTCTTTAATGCCAGATGACAATTAAGAGAATGGGAACCTACGGCCACCCCATCGCCCAACCTTGCTGGCCAGCCGGGCAATGCTATCCCGCCATCCGCTTGATGAAGATCCAATGGTGTCGAAGCCGTCCAAAAGTTCTCTATGAGAACCTCGTTACCGGTCGGTGACGGCGTAGGCACCTGGACGATTGACAAAGGAGTCCGAGGCGCCGTAGTGACTACGGCGGAATGAGTCGATTTCGACATACTATAGAGTAAAAAGTTCCAGGTGAAAATGTTTTTCTAGTGACTGAGAATTGAATTTAATTATACGTACTGCCCGATTATCAATCTTACGCACCTATTGGTTCTTTCGTACCGAGCGGATGCACACTCAGCCTTAAAAGGCTTGGCACTGAGGGAACAGGAGCATAAAAGGGTTAGAAGACTTAAGTTCCTCTTATATAGGCCACGCGCCCGTAAAAGGATACACCGATAAAGTGTATATATCTCCCCCACAGGAGCTATGTGAGATCGAGGGTTTGAAGCTATTCAACCCCGAGGCGAGACCTCAGAGGGGGTCTCTGTTATTAACAGGACTTTTGTTACCCGGCGATGGGTATTTAGGCTTCTGAATAGCACAGCTGCATATCTGCTTTATGCGGACGGGTCAGTCTAAGATTAAATCAATCAATCGATCAATCAATCGACTAATTATGAGTACCTTGATATCTTCTTGGATCGATCTTCTCTCTCCATTCAAAAGAACGCCTTTTTCCAACGAGCTTTCCACATGTTTATTATAACCATCGAGTTTACCGGGAGATGCCATCAAACAATCATGCTTTCCAAACCATTCGCCATCGTCTGTCTGTCCAGCCCGACCTGAACCATTGCAAGAAAGCAATCGTGCTAACCATTCTGAGTCATCCATCTCAGAGCTTGGCTTTCCCATTCTCAGGAACCTTCCGCCTCGATGACGGTATCGGCAGGGCGCAGATGAATACTCCCATCGTTCCTTCTCCTCGTCTCCTCACCATCAATCACCATCCCCTCGATCCCCCGTCCTCTCGCCTTCTGCCTCTCACCTCTTCCTCCCGCACCGAGATGATCGGAATATGTCGTGATATTTATCAAATCTCGCGCCCCTTCATCATCATTCTAATTATTCGAGAAACGCAAACCGAAAACGTTAGCAACCTGCCAACCAACCAACCACCTCTTCGCCCAAATTGGAGGGAAAACACAACATAACCCCCGGGGGGCGGGGGGGGGGGGGGCGGGAAAGGGCGATTCAACATAGACACGGTTAGACAGATAGATGATAAGAAACATACATAGTCGGCGTAGAACACAGCGCCCACATCTCGCAGACGCGCATTGAAGACTTCTGGATCGTCGGCGTTGTCGCTGGGGGGCAAGGAGCGTAAGCGCGCGTACTGCTCATCCGTGGGCGTTTCGAGTACCCAGACGCCCTTTGTGCCGGGCACCCAGCCGTACAGCGACGCCTTGACGTGGCCTCGCGGCTGAAGCGACGGCGTTGAGTCAATCAGGTCTTGAAACTGAGATATGGAGTAGCCGAGGGGGCCTGGGCGCGTCTGGTCGTTTTGTTGTTGTTCGCTCATGGTGATAGATGGAGGCCAAGCGTCGATCGATGGCGATGGGGAAGAACAGGAAAGGGTGGGACAAGGTACGAGGAGGGGGTGTGATGAAGAGAAGGGAGGAGAGAGAAGAGGGAGGTTGTGGTGATTCTTATAGGTGTGGACACAATGGTTGCCTGGAGGGATCCGGGTTGTAAGTTACCCCTATTGTCGTATATCTGCTCGTTTTAGGTTTTCTTCGTCGGCCCGCGGCCGTACTACTTAAAATTTTGCCTAAAATCTACTAACTACTAAATTAACCCTTTATAATATTAGAAAGCTCTTAAATAATATTTTAAATAAAAAATCTTAAAGCCTTTATTTAATATATATAATTATTAATATATTAGGGCCTTGATTGATTGATTTATACGCCTACTCAAGCTACTACTACGTTGCTTATGAGGGTGTTTCTTATGATTTTACCCCCGAGCACCGAATATACTCGTTGGCCGCTGGAGAAACCGTTACTGGTCAAAAACTCCCTCTTATCCGTACCCTTCCACCAATCGTTAGCCTTGCGGTGGTGCCGCTAGGCTCCTAACACCACGGTAGGAACTTACACGTGCTCCTAGTCTTGCGCATCAGTACGTTATATATTAGGGCCTTAATTATTAACTTATAATTATTTATAAGCCTTTTAAAAATATCTCTACCTCTTTTTAATATTTAAAAGAACTAGATCTAGTAATATTTATATTAAGGACTCCTACTATTAACTATTAATAGGCTTAAAGAAGTAATAGATTAATTAGTTAAGAAAATATATAATAATATAATAATATTTAATATATATACGCCTTTAAAAGGGGGATTAAAGTAAAGATAAGCTTTTAAATTATTATTATTTATATAAGATATTATTTAGATATTTATTAAATAAAAGCCTTAAATCTACTTTAATAAGATTTAATACTTTATTTTTAATAAATAGGGTCTTTATCTTAATCTTTATCTTAATCTTATATATATTTAAAAAGATAAAGATAAATAAAAAGTCCTTTTATTAAGTTATTATAAAGTGTTTATAACTTTATTAAAATAGTTATTTTTATAAGGTTAATATATATATAACTAATATACTTATTACTATTAATAAGAGTATTATAAGTAAATATACCTACTTTAATAAATAGGGCTAGGCTAGGTATAAAATTAAATTTTAAATAATTAATCTCTTAAATAGTTTAAATAATTTAATATTCTTTTTATATATATTATTAATAGTATCCTTACCTATTATATCTATTAAGGAGTAATTAATAGGGCTAGATTTAAGTAGTTTTTTATTAATAAGGTTATTTTTTATTATAACTTATTCCTTATATTTAAATTAATACTCTTTATAAATAATTACTCTATTTATTATATTAAAGAAGTCTAAGAAATATATAATATAACTAGAGTTATCTTTTAATATCTTCTACTTTACTCCCTTAACCTTAATCTAATTAAGGAGCTTTCTTTAATAATAAAGGCCTAATTAAAGTAATATAATAAGCTATTAGAAGAGGTAAGCTTTAAGTAGTTATTATACATAATAGTTAAGGCTTATAATTATAAGAGGTTTATTAAGAGGTACTTTAAGTACTATAACTATTAGATATAACTATATAAAGAGTTAAAAGATAGTAATAATAATAAGGTAGAAGATAAGGATATTAAGATATAAGATTAATAAGTAAAGATATTAAGAAGTTAAGCTTTTAAGCTATATTTTCTTATTTTTATTACTTTAAAATCTAAACTTATATTAATCTTGATTATTTTTATATTATTTTTAAATATATAATTAAATAATTAACTTATATAACTTTAATTAAATTAAAATACTATAATAATTTATAAATATAAAGAGATATAAAATATAACTTTTAATAATAGACCTTAAATAGGTACTACTAGCGCTAAAAAAAGCTTAAATCTAGGGGTTTAATATTAATTCTTAATAAATATATATTAAAAGTTATTATAATATTATCTAAATATTTATTATCTTATATTAACCCTTATTATTATTATCTTTAATAGTAAGAGTAGCCTCTATTAAGTTATCTAATAGATTATACTACTTAATACTTACTTAATACCTTATCTTAGCTACTTGTTATTATAACCTATTCGTCCTAAGGGTTAATAGGTCTAGGTAGATCTTATAGAGTAGAGTATTAAGGACTAGATAAGTAGGCTTTATATAAAATAGTCTAAAGGTAAAGAGTTATATTTAGTATCTAGGAGATATATTTATAAATGATATAAGTTAAGTATAAAGCTCCTATCTAGAGGGAAAAGTACGCTCTTTATATAGATATAAGAAATTATACTAATAAGTATAATTAGTTTAATCTTCCTAAGATCTTACTAATTATAATAATAGGAGTTAGACTGGTCTATTTATAATCTAACTAATTACTATCTTAATAGTTATTTACTAAGAGTACTAATTATAATAAGAAGTACTATTATTTTAAGTATTATAAGGTCTATAGGTATACTTATAATATTAGGTCCCCTTTTAAGCTTTATTATTTATAATAATTCTAATTATACTATGTAAGAAATTTAATAAAATTCTATTAATCTTTTATTACTATAATCTTATTAAGTTATTTAAATCCCTTATAGATCTAATACGCGTATATAAAACTTATAAGTATATAAGTACTCCTAAGAAATATAAGGTAGGCGGTTCTTTAGATTAATATATTAAATACGCCTAGAAGAGTTATAATTATAATCTAGCTCCTTTCTCTCCTACTTAGTAGAACCGTATATAGATAGAAAGAGAGAGAAAGCTTTTTAAATAGAAAGAGGCCTAGGCACGTATAACGCGCCTAGTTATAGAGTTAGAATAGTTAGAAAAGTAGGAACGCGAAATAGTTAAAGGTAAACTTTAAAATATAGAAGAGGTTAAGGTAGATAAGTAGTCTACTATTCTTAATTTAACTAACTTCCTTTTTAATATATCTTTAGAGTAGGTTAAAATCCCTATAGATTTTAACTAGTCTAGTCTTATTAATATTAATAAAATTAGTATAAGAGGATCTAGTAGTTCTTAAGGTTCTTAACTAGTTCCTAGGTATTCTTAGAATCCTTATATCCTTTCTACTTAATAAGATAGGTCTAATCTATTACGACTTGTAACTCTTAGAGGTCGCTAGGGTCTATAATAGATCTCGTAGAGAGGAGTATTAAGGAGAAGGTAAGTAGGCTTTATATTAAACTAGTCTAGTATAAAATTATATTTAATATCTAGGAGATTAGTCTAGTAGATAATATAAGTTAAATATAAAGCTCTTATCTAGAGGGAAAGTAATACTATTTATATAGATATAAGAAAGTCTATACTTATACTAATTACTTCTAATTAACCTATATTAACTAGAGTAACTTATTAAGTAATTATTATACTTATTATAATTATCTTATATTAATTAAAGTAATTATAGTAAGTAATTACTCTACTTATTATACTAAGGTATATTTAACTTTAATAAGTACTTATAATATCTACTAAGGCTCGCGTATTAAGGGCGTAATATTACCCCTCCTTCTTTAAACCTTTATCTTAAAGGTTAAATAAGTATTTATCTTATCTTATCTATAATAATACTATATTAAATTATTAGATTAAGTTATTTATAACGGAATAATTATAATAGTATTATATTTATAATATATAAGGTCTTAAAAAGAGTATTAAGTATCTTCTCTTTTATAGAGGTACGCGGAATATATTTAACTAGGAAAGTAATATAAGCTAGTTATACCTATTATTTATTTCTCTAGTATTAATAAGGTTATAAAGAGGTAGAGATAGAGGTAGCTTAAGAAGCTACTAATAAAATTACTTATTAAAGATAAATAAAACTAAAATATCTTTATTAATAAAAGTATTTCTTAAAAGAGTAGGAATAATAGATATTTAATAAGGGTCTTAATAATATAAAGGAGTTAGAATAATTAGAAGAGCTTAAGAAAGCTAGTAAAGTTAAAAAGGTACTTATTAAGTATCCTACTTTCTTAGAATTTTAAGGTTCTAGGACTCTCTTACCTAGAGCTCTTAAGTAGATTATTTAGGGTATATCTAGGCTTAATAATATTATTAGAGGAGCTCTTAATAGTTTATAAGATTTATAATTAATTCCTAGGTATTCTTTAAGTCCTTATATCCTTTCTATTTTATTAGGTAACTTTAACCTTTTTATAATAGAATCTTTTTAACCTTAAATTTATTCTCTTCTTTTATTCTAAAATAGAAGGTCTCTTATAAGAGTATATTAGGGTCTACCTATTCTAATATTAAGATATAAAATACTAGGTAGATTTTAATATTAAGTAGAAGTTATAACTTATAATTAATAGGTCCTTTTTCTTTAGTTACTAAAAATAGTCTAACTTTAATATAGTCTAGTTTCTTACTTAGTCTTATACTTCTTAGATTTTTTATAAGAAGGTATATTTTATCCCCTCTCTTTAACTAAGGGCTATTTTTCCTTTTCTTATTAACTATCTCTTCTATTAAAGAGTTCTACTTATAGATTTATTATTATATATCTTTATATAATTCTTTTATATTTAATATTAGTACTAATACTTTCTTTATATCTAGTCCCTATCTTAGATCTAAGAATAGATTTATATATTATTTGTTACTAGTAGAATAAGTCTATAAGATATATTAAATATAGATAAATTTAGTTTATAAAAGTCTTAGATATATTATAAAAGGATATTATAATAGATTTTATTATAAAACTACCTTAGTTAGTTAACCTAGTAATAAATAATAAGTATAATTTAATAATAGTAATTATAGATAAACTTACTAAATATACTATTATAATCTTATATAAGGAAACTTATAATACTAGTTAACTTAGATTTATCTTATTATATAGACTAATTAGAGATTATAATATACTAGAATTAATAACTTTAAATAGGGATAAGCTCTTTACTTTAAACTACTAGAAGACCTTAATTACCTTAATTAGAACTAAACTCTAAATATTAATAGTATACTATTTATAAATAGATAGGTAAACTAAATATATGAACTAAATAATAAAAGTATATCTAAGATACTATATTAATAAAAGGTAAAATAACTAGGTTTTACTACTCTTAATAATATAATTAGTATATAATAATAAGAGATCTAATATTATAAAACTATCTCTATTCTTTATAAAAGTTTTAGATACTCCTAGATATCCTAGTAAAGGATTATTATAATAATCTTTAATTACTCCTTTAACTACTTTTTATAATAAGTATAACTTTTACTTATATAATAATAGGTCTTAGTTAGATTACTATTTCCTAAGCTTACTAGCTAAGGTATCTCTAATATATACTTCCTTAAAATTTAGAACTATATATATTATAATTCTTATAATTATTACTAGGTTTTTAATTAATACTAATAATCTATTATTTTTTTATTTTAATATAAGTTAATTAGTAATATCCTTTATTTATATATAATTCGAATATCTACTTAAAGTATCTACTTATCTATTATCTTTTTCTAAGGTATACTAAATTTTAAATTTATACTATCTAAGGAGCTTAGCCTATCTAACTTATTATTAATTTAACTCTTCTATTATTATAAATCTAACTAGGTTTTTATAATTAATAAAGATAGTAAGTTCTAAATAACTCTTAGTATATACTCTCTAATATTATAAGGAATAGATAATTACTAAGAGTTCCTTATTATATATATTATAATTTTACTCCGCGGCTATTATCTTCTTTAAGTAGTAAGTTATAAGATACTACTTACTATTAACTATCTAGTATAAGTAGGCTCTAATTATAAGATTTAAAGTATCTATTTTAATATATACTAGTTCTTTATTTTAAAATATATAGAGTACCGGCGAGTTTATATAAGCTTACTTTAACTTAGTAAATACTTTTTTCTAGTTAGTATCCTATTAAAATCCTATATCCTTTTTAGTAATTTTAGTTAATAGTAAGGCTTTCTTAGAGTAGCCTTTTATAAAATATCTATTAAAGTTAATAAATCCTAAGAATCCTTATATTAATTTAATATTATATAATATAAGCTATTCCTATATAACTTATATCTTTTTAGGACTTATATAAACGCCTTAAGTTATTATTATAAGCCCTAAGAACTTAACTAAGGTCTTATAAAACTTATATTTCTCTAGCTTTAAGAGGAGTCCTACTTATAATAAGTATATTAATATATCTTATATATATAAGATATATTCCTTTAGAGTTTTAAAGTAGATTAATATATTATTAAGGTATATAATTACTATTTAATTGAAATAAACTTATATAATATTATTAACTAATACCTAGTAGGTTACTAGTATATTAGTAAGATTAAATAGTATAACTAGGTACTTATAATATCTATATTAAGTCCTAAATATTATTTTCTATTTATTACCTTCCTTTATTTAAATTAAGTTATATACTCCTTTAAGGTCTAATTTTATAAAGATCTTTACTTTAGCTAGCTAATCTTATAACTTATTAATATTAAGTAGTAAGTAATAATTTTTTATTATTATATTATTTAACTTCTAAAAGTCTATATATAATTATAGTAATCTATCTTTCTTTTTAATAAAGAGTATTAAATAACCTACTAATAATTTAGATTCTTAAATAAATCCCTTTTTTAAGTTCTTATCTAAGTACTTATAAAGTATTATAAGTTCCTTTTTAGATAATATATAAATAGGTTTAAATATTAATTCTTTTTTTAGTTTAATTTTAATCTTATAATCTTAAGGTTAGTATTTAAGTAGAGCTTTTATTATTATTTCTTTTATAAAGAGGTATTTCTATCTTTAATACTCTTATAAGATATTAAGAGTACTATTAATTACTTTAAGAACTCTAACTTATTAACCTTATAAACCTTTACTAGTATCTATTAAGTTAGATCCTTATTTTTTAAGGTTATCTTTATTTAAAATTAAGGTAATATATACCTTAACTATTCTTTAATTTAATTTTTTATCTACTACTATCCTCTATTAATATATAGGTTAGATTCTAGTAATATTACTAGTTTACTTAAACTTAAGTACTTTTTTCCTTTAATTAACTATTAGGTTATACTTCTTTAACTAAGGTATACTTAAAATAATATAATAAATAGCTATCTTAATTATATTAAAGGTTATCTCCTTATAGTAGCATTAAATTATAAATAGTAGTAAGGTTATCTCCTTAGTTATACTTCCTATTAATAGGCTTAACTTATTAGCTATTTATAAGTTATATAGTTCCTTCTTTCTTTATATTAATAGGCCTACTAACTATACTAATACTTTAGAAATAAAGTTTCTAGATACTCTAAAATCTATTATTATTATAATCCTTTAACTATCTATTTTAACTAGTATATTTATATATATTATATACTCTATTAAGTATAACTATTATATTTTATGGATTAGGATATTAATCTCCTTATACTTCCCCTTAATATAAGGGATTACTCTTTTCTTAAATTAGGAAGGAATCTAGTAATTTTCTTTTATTATATATACTTTTTATATTTATTATAGAAATATATATACTATTTTAATAGGTAATTATTAGGAACTAGACTAGAAGGCTAGTTCCTAAGGGCTAGAATAGATAGTATAAACTACTAGCGAGTAGGTAGTATTATAAAGGTGGACTTAATACTCTAGTAACTTTATAGTTATAAAAGAACTAATCTCTACCTACTAAGGAGGTAGAGGGAGGACTATCTAAATACCCCTTAAGGAAGCTACCTAGCCTCTTAGATATCTAGATAAAAGGATATCTATTAGGATAATAAGAAGCCGAACTAATACTACTAGAATATTACTAATAGGCCGTATTATACTAGCTAGATATATTAAGATATCCTAATAATTACCTCCCCTTTAAGGGTATTTATTCCTAAATACTAATATTACTATTTATAATAGGACTTATTAAAAACCTTTAAAACCCTAGTAGGGAAAGTAAGGGAAAGAGTTCTAAGGATAGTAATAATATAATAATAGTAATATACTACTAATATTATATACTATTAATATATAAAAGCCTTTATAATTATAATCTATATTAGTAGTAAGATATAATTATTAATTATATTTACTATTATATTACTTTATAAATGTATAATATAAATAATAATATAAATATCAAGTAATAATATTATACTATTAAATCGTGTTAGGTACTATAGCTAATAAGTTAAATAGTTGAAAGATATCTAGCTATCTAGAAAGTATAAGAATAGCTAAGTATATTACTAAGGATTATTCCTTAGCAGCTCTCTATAGAAGCCTTCTATAGACTATATTATAATAATATACCGGTAATAAAAAAAGACGTTACGTCCTCGTAATAAGATAAGTAGTAATATACTAAGTAACCTATCCTGCCTTATAATCGCTTACTAAGTCTAGGGTATTACCTAGATCTTTTATATTTATCTATTAGTTATAGTAGGCTGTATAGCCCCTCTATCTTACTAGGTATTTAGTCGCTAGACTACGTCCTTTCCTAATAAGACGCTTATTTATTAGTTATTCTATCTCGAAGGATTTAGTAACGTCTATATCCCCGTCTATAAATATAGATAGGGGCTCCTCTAGTCGTAGCTAGGTAAACGGGTTATTACTTAGGTATAACTCTAGCTAAGTTACTGTAAAGATATTATAAATTCGCTAATATATAGGAATAGCTACCTAGTAGGCTAGGCGGCCGACTTATTTAAGGACCTTAAAGAGACTAATAAACTACTATTTATACTTTTAGCTTACGGCTAAGGGGATAGAGTACCCGCGGTAGAGATATAATTTAATTAAGTCTCCTACGCGGAAGAATTACGGTTTATAATAATAATTATAATAAAATTTAGAATATATTTAGGCGAAGGTAATAGTATTAGACGCCTAGAGGTAGGTAATACTTCTAGGTATAGCCTCTTTATTATATACGCTGAGGTTTAAAGGCTAATTTAGTAAGAAATTATAGGCCACGTCATTTAGTAATTAACTACTAGGGGTAGATAGGGAGTTATTATAGCTTAACTAGATAGCTAGGATTATAGTAGGCTATATAATTATATTCTCTAAGGTACTTATCTAGAAGTATAAGGTAATTTCTACTATCTAATTAGTATATTTACTAAACCTATTAGTTTAGGGGTAGTAGGCTATAAAATATAGTAGTTTTACTCCTAGCTTATTAAATAAGGTAGTCTATAACTCGCTTAACAATTTATAGTCCCTATCTAATATAATTCACTTAGGTAGACCCTAGTTAATCTTATATAGTCTTATTAGTAACCGGTCAGCCTAATCTATAGCTATAAAGGTTACCTTCCTAGGAATTAGGGTAATTTTCTAAGAAAATTTATCTGTAATAGTTAAAATAATATTATAGCCTTTATTTAATATTAGTAGGGCTAGAATAAAGTTGATTATTAGGGTATAAAAAGGTACTAGAGGTAATAGAATAGGCTATAAGGAACTATAAGGTAAATAACACGGAGTCTAATATAACTAGTATTATAAATAGTAACTAAGAAACTCCCGAAGCTTCTTAATAAGGCCTTTAGTATACTATTATCTAGATAAGACTTTATAGTATTTAGTAAACCCTATATATTCTAAATACGCGATCTTAAGAAACGTTTTAATAGCTAGTCCTAGAATATATAAGTAGTTAGGTCCCTTTATATTAAGCTTCTAAATAAGTCTATTAGTAGCCTAGTAGAATAGAAGCTTTACGTAGTCTTCTACCTTAAGGTAGTTATTATTATTAAGGACCTTCTTTACCTTATACTACGCTAAGTCTACCTCGTAGCTATCTATAAGCTATTATTATAGATCTAGGCTTAATTTAATAAGACTAGTAGTAGTATATATATAGCTTTATAAGGTATTAAGTTCACCTTCCTTATTTATAACTACCTTTATAGCAGTAGTATTATATAGTCTTAATAGGGTATTAGGAATAATATACTATTTCTTAGGCTTATAGCGAAACTTAATATTATTAAACTATTATATATATTTAGAAGTATAGACGAGGCGAAGGTTTAGCTTAGCTATAAATAAGGTTAATATAAATATTTATTTTATAATTCTAAGTGCCGTACTATAGTCTATATATACTATAGTCTACGAGGTAGACTCTATTATATAGTAGACCTTACCTAGAACCTATATAATTCTAGCTAATTTAAGCTTAGTAGGCTAATACCGTGTCTTAGTATCTTTTAGAAGACGACTAAGAAATAGAATAGGCTAAACCTAAGAGTAACTAGGGTATTTACTATCTTTTACTGGGCTATTAATATAATATACTATTATACTAAAGCTGAAAACTTTACTAGTATTAAGATCTATAAATAGAATAATTTTATTATTAAAGTATAATAAAAACGTAGGAGATAATAATACCTTTTATAGTACCTTAAAAGAGGTGAACTCTAACTTAGAGGGGTCTATTAAAGGCTTCTATCTTATAAAATTCTTTTGTTTTATTTCCTGCCTTAGGAGCTAATACTAGTATAAGGGTCTTTCTCTCCTATAAAGGCTTAGAGATAGCCGTGTAGTAGGTGATATAACTACGTAGCTAGCCTATTATACTAAGATAAGTTTCTAGCTATAAAAGAGACTCTAGAAATAAAAGTCTTAATATAGCGAGAAGCTTATCTTCCGCCGTAGATAGCTTAAAAGAATTAACCTTCTAGCCTAATAGCTAGATTAAAGGGCATCTAAGGAAGGCTTTAGTAGGATTTACTAATATACTGTACTTTTATAGTACAGTAAATACTTACTAGAGATGCTAGATACACTCTTTTAAAGTTCTAGAGTAGATAATAATATCATTAATATATACCTTAGCGAATTTCTAATAGGTATAAAGGAGGCGGTTAATCTAATACTAAATATAGGCTAGTAAGTTCTTATAACTTATAACGGTGATATTAAATAATTCTTAGCCTTAATAGCTAATAATTATAAGCTTATAGCGGTTATCAGGATATATACGCTAATAATAGAAAAAACTAGTAGTATTAATAATACTTATATATTTATAATCTTTTATAATAGCGATTATCTCTAATTATAATAGTAAGGCGTAGATATTAGGATATATAATAATATTTAAACTATAGATATCTATAACTACGCGGCCTTTATATTTCCCGTTAGGTATAGTCTTCTAGATGACAAAGATAGGGAAATTAAAGGGGGTTAACTTAGTTATCTAGTGAAGTCTATCCTATTTATAGAGCTTATTAAAGGTATTATTAAGGACCTTCTTTAACTTAGTATTAAGGGGATAAACCCTCGCCGTTTTTAGGACCTTTTATTCCTAATTAGATTTTAACGGAATTCTTATCTATTCCTCCTAGGGAATATCTATAAAACTACCCTCTTCCTAGAGTTTTAGGAATTTATTAATAATATTATATATTAGCTGATATCTATTATAAATAGTAGTACTATTAGGTATAATAAAGTCTTTTATAGTAGGTACTACTATAATATTAGGTACGGTAGGCGTAAAGGCTTTTATAGGAGGTATTAATATTAAAGGTAAAGGAGACGCTAACGTCGCTAGTATTACTATTATAGAAGCGGTAACTACCTTATTAAAAACCTTTTAAAGCTAGCTAGTTTAATACTTACTCTTTAAATAATAAGTTACTAATTTTATAATATTCTTAATTCTAGATATTATATAGTAATATCTATTATATTTAGATTCTTAAACCGTTCCTAAATAATAGTTTTAAGGTACTATTACTACCTTATCTCCCTTATTTTTTACTAATATTACTGATAGAGAGGCGTTAATAAAATAGGTATAGAGAGATAATTCCTAATAACTATTAGGTTTAAAGAAATAGTTACGGTCTAGTAATAAGGTATAATGGACTAGGATTTATATTTAAGTATTAGGAGGTACTATAATAGTTTACCTAGTATAAACTAGGTGTACTACTAACTTTCCCTATACCTTTATTTACAATATAATATAAATATTATAACTACATATTAAGGCCCTTAATTAGGAGGCTAAAATATTAATTCTTTTAGGAACTATAATATCCGTCCTAATAAGTATTTTTACCTTAAAGTCGTCGATAATATAAATTTCCTAGGAGGATGTTATTATAATAGTATCTTTACTATTATATTTCCTAGGTAGATAGAGAGGTAATATTATATATTTTATAATAATATACCTTATTAACCTAATACCTCTAACTATTATTAGGCTAGCTATTATATAAATTTATAAGTTAGGGATAGAAGCCTTTAGGTAGGCTTAGTTACCTAGGCTGATATTATAGCCTATATTAAGGTATATAGAGTCTATTATACTATTAGGTAATAGCCTTACCTCGGCTATTATATAGTAGTATCCGCGGAAGGTATATCTTATACTAACCTCTTTAACTAAGTTTATAGAGGATATAATAATATTATTAGACCCTTCCTTAGCGGCTTAGGTAAACCCTAGCTAATTACCTAGATAGTAGATATTAGGGGAGCCTAGTAAAACCTAGGCGTCGGGAAATCCTAGATAGAGTAATATAGATACTTATTATCCTTTTCCGGAGCTATTAAGGTGTTAATATAACTAGTTTTTTAAGGTAAATAATATATAGTAACGCCGGCACTAATATGCTAGAGTTATACTTATAGAGGTAAAGTATTACTCTACCTTATTATCTTATTAAGGCTAGTAGTAATTAAGGTCCTTATTAGGGTAGTAGTTATTATTTTCTAGGGTTCCCTTAGGTACCGCGACGTCTTTTAGAGAGGCATTAGAAGACTCCGTATTAGGGGATATATAAGAGGCTTCCTTAGTAGCCTAATAGGCTATACCTTACGGCGGATAATAAGGTTAATATCTTATAGGACGAGGCTAATATCTTATAAGATAACTTAAACCTCTTCTATACCCGCCTTAAGAGCGGGGATTATACTAGGGAGATATTAGGGTATATCAGGGTAATATTAAGGTTAAACCTAATATACTAGGTACGTTTCCTATAATAATTTATAGAGGTTATTGAGGTATAGGTAAAGGCTAACTTTACTAGGGGGCCTAGTTATAGGGATTAGGCTAATAGGTAGGTCTATTAGTATTACTATCCCTATAATTACTATATATTAAATACCCTAGGAAAAAGGGCGGCTGAAATAGCTAATAATAAGAAGGAAATAGTAGCCTAGAAAAACTACCCTAATAATTATTATTCTAGTACTAACCTATCTTTACTACCGACTTTCTATCAGCCTAATACTACTTCTAAGAGTACTCCTTAAGAGCTAGTTAATACTATATTTCCGCCTTACTATCTAAGGCTTTAAGGAACTTATTAAGAGTTATAGTCTCTATTAGCTTATTAATAAATTATTAGTATTCTAAAGCGAGGTTATTCTATATAATAGATAACTAATTAGGAATATCTTTAAAATTAGTAGCCCTTATATATCGTAGGAGGCTTTATATAAAGACCCTAGGTGATTTACCCTACCTTACGTCTTCCTATATATACTTCTCCGTTTATAATTTAGAGATAGTAATAGATTACTATTCTTTAAAGTATTTACTTAAGGTATTAGTCTAAGACTTTAATAGGGTAGTTTAAAAGAGATCCTTTTCTAGAGTTATAAGCTTTATAGAATACTACTTATATACCTTACTACGTAGATATATAAGTAATATATTAAGGACCTTATTTTTACCCTTAGAGGTTATAAGATCTTATAGCCTATTAATAAACCCGTAGATATCTTAATAGAAAGTATGACGTCCTTAATAGATAATTACCCCTTCCCCTTTTATATCTAGGAAAAAGTAACTAATATCTTCGGTTTTAAGCGAGGCGGGGCTACTATTATTCCTATTACCGTTAACGCCGTCTTGCCTAGGCGGTCCTAGGGGTCCTAGAGTACCTAGGGGCCTAGGCGGTAGCGGATTATGCCTAATATAGCTTATTATAACACGTTTAATAATTACCTTAATATTTTATTCTACTATTACGTTTTTAGGGCTAATTAGTTAGTTGTAAATAGCTTCCTTAGCTAATATAGCCCTAGTTATTATCGTCGGGGTAGTCCTAGATAAAGATAATAGTTAAATAGATAAAGAAGGTAATAGCGGATTAGGTCTTAATAATAAAGAAGGATTTTTCCTAGCTAATATAAGCTCTAGCAGATAATAGTAAGCTACCTGAATCTATTAGTTACACTCGAATTTCTTAACTACGGTATAAAATAAGGGTTTATCTAGTATCTAATTAGATAGATAAAGGTCCTTAGTACCTACTTCTTTACTAAGGCTAACTACCTTAAGTAAGGTAGATTTTAAGTAATAACGGCCCTAGGTAAGACTACTTAGCCTAGGAGGCCTAAGATTTCCTTTAATAATTAAGGAAATAATTTAATAATTAAGATTATCTAGAAGGTCGGCGTAGACGTGGCTAGAGGTAATAAAATTAGATAATTAGAAAGCGAGTATAATTATCTCCCTACTTATAAAAGCTAGCTTAGAGATAAGACGTAAAACTATTTATTATATATAAAAACTATTAGTAAAATAAATCTATTAAATATAAAATTAATAAAATAGCTAGGAAGATATTATAATACTCTAAGTAGGTAATATTAATAAGGTGAACGCGCTTAGAGGAGTAGGGAATATAGTAAGTAGGTATACCTACCTTCTCTAGATAGCTATCTTAGTAATAATAAATTTTATTAGGGGAAATTATTAAGAATATCTTATTAGTAATAACGAGGTAACTAATAGCTACGGAAGGCTTTAGATAATTATATAGCCTTTTAATAAGGGCCTTATTATTATATATAAGTAAGGGCTTTACTAAAGGCTATAACGGGCTAATAGGAGGAGGATTAGAGGATTAGTACTAGGGATTTTAGCTAGTGCTTTACTAGAGGCTCTCTATTATAGTAGGCTAGTACCTAATCTAATACTATCTAATAAGGAGTAGTATTAGATAGTAATAAAGGGTATTACTACTAATTATTAGGTACTATAGCTAATAAGTTAAATAGTTAAAAGATATCTAGCTATCTAGAAAGTATAAGAATAGCTAAGTATATTACTAAGGATTGTTCCTTAGCAGCTCTTTATAGAAGCCTTCTATAAACTATATTATAATAAATCGCGTAGTTAATATATATAATATAGTATATAATAAAGTTATAATTTATTTACTTTTAAGTTCTTTTACTACTACTACTACTACTACTACTAATATTAACTTATTATAAGTTACCTTAAGCCCTATCTTAATATATTAATAATATAAGCTAATATATATAATATTAATACTATTATACTTTATAAGATAACCGCTATTATAATATATATATAATATAAAGGATTAATTATTAATATAGTATTATATATTAAATAATTAATAACTATAATAATAATTAAGGTAAGTCTCTACTAGTTATTTTTACCTACTTTATATATATTATTACCTTATAATAGACTTTATTTATCTTTAAATATATTATAAGTATATTACTTATAAATTACCTTCTTATATAAGTCTATTATATTAGTTATTTAAGGACCTTATTAATATCTTATTATATTATACTTCTTTTAAATTATTCTTATACTCTTTATACTTAAAGGTATTCCTATTAGCTAACTCTTATAATAGATAGTTAAATCCTCTTATTACGCCGCGCTACCCTATTATACTACTAGGGTAATAGCCCTCTTATAACCCTATTATCTTTAGTACGCTAAGTACCTAGGTTTAAGTCCTAGGTTATTATATAACTAAGAGACTAGTAGGGCTTATAAGAGGTACTATTACCTTTATAAGCCTTATAAATTAATTTATAATAATAGGATTTTAATATAGTTTACTTATAATATATTAATAAGTTATAAGTCCCCCTTACTTTTTATATTTACTTATCTAGCCTCCTTACTTACGGCCCCTATTATTACCCTTTAAGGTAGAAAGTTACCCCGTTATACTACCTTTATAATATAAATTACTACCTTTAATATTAAGGTAGAGGTAGTAATTTACTTAGGGGAGCGCGGTAAAATACTTTTATATAAGTTATAAACCTCTAAGGAATTACTACGCCTTAATATAAAGGTAGGTAGTTAGGTAGCTATTAACTTAAAGGGTATCTTAAATATAATAAGATAGTAGGTAAGTTCTCTTATTATATATTTCTTATAATATATATTAATACTTTTATAAGAGGGGTTAACTACCCTTATTATAATAGAGGTTAATAAAGAGTTAGGGGAGGTAAGTATATTATTAAAGCGCTCTACTATCTTTATATAAGCTAATTATATATTAGGAGGAAGATAATAATAATTTTAATAAGGGGGAGATAGAGGAGATAAAGGAGGATAAGGCTATTATATTTATACCTATTATACCTACGCCTATTATTATATTACCCGCCCCTACTTCCGCTAGCCCTAACTACCCTTTTTATAATAGTAGTACTACTAGTACTACGCCCTCTACTTATAAGATCCGCGTCTCTTACGCCCCTTATACTTCCCCTACTCCTATTACTCCTACTCCTACGCCTACTCTACCCGCTCCGCCTACCCCTACTAGGGATACTACCTTATCCTCTAGCTTATTTATTATAAGCCCTACCTTATCTTTTATAAGCCCTAGCTCGCCTTAATACGCTCCCCTTATAAGACCTTAGTACTACGCCTTTAAGTAAAGATTCTTTTTTTAGGTTATAAAGATTTTCCCCTTAATTAATTCTTTTTATATATACCTCTTTATTAAAATCTCCATTATATAAATATAACTTATAACTTACTTTATATAACTTAACTTTATAATTAAATAGTTCTATTATAATAGTTATATATCTACCTTTAATATTTCTTTATTATATATATATTATTATATTCCCTTTATAAGTCTTTTATATTTATATCCTTAGTAGATATCTATTAATTATATTTTATTTTATAACTAGACTATTTAACTAAGTAGTATTAAATACCTTTACTTCTTATCTTATCTAGAATTTATTCTACCTTATAACATTCTTTACTATTAATAAGTTTTAAAGGAGGTATAAATAGTTACTTACCTTTATTAAGATAGCTCTAATATAATTCTAATAAGGAAATATAAAATATAAGATAGATTCTTTATACTATTAAGAGACTTAAGTAGTACGCCTAGTATCTAATTATATCTACTACCTTAAAGGGACTAGTATACTTATATAATAATTTTTAATTTAATTTTTTCTACTTTAAGTTCTTTATAACTAGTATTACTAGTTCTCCTATTATATAAGACTTTAAGATATAAAGTTTATTATAAAACTTTATAACTTATACTTAAATAGTCTACTATTAATCTATTAGTATAACTCTTACTTTTAAAAGGTTTTCTATACGGTCTTTAGTTATAAGTACTCCTCCTTCTAGAAAGTTATCCCTAACTTCGCCTTTTATATATAGATTATACTTATATATTATATAAAATAATAAATAACCTAATATAATATAAATACTATTATAATACGCGAATTTAGCTATTAAGAGTAATATAACCTAATTATCTTATTCTTTATTTAAAAATACCTTAAGGTAATATTTTAATATTTAATTTTAATATTTAATCTATCTATCTATTTATAAATAAAAGGTAGTACTTAATTATCTCTTTATCTTTATATAATAGTAGACTTCTAACTAATAAGTACTTATAAATAAGGATCCCTAATCTAATATAATAACTATTAGTAAATTATAATATAATACTATATTCTTAAATAAGATCTTAGCTAATTTAATAGTAATATAAGTACTCTTAATTAGAAGGTATTAGATTATCTTTATATACCTATTAATAATTATAAGAATAGAATTATATATAGAATTTCTATATTTACTAGGTAGTAAGCTTATAATAAAATTTATAAAAAGTTCTTCTTAAGGCCCTTTAAGTTATAATAATAATATTATATTATTATAAGGTTTATATCTAAGAGCTTTTACTCTTTAATATATTTTATAAGTTTAGATATATAGCTTAATATCTATTAATATTCCACTTTAATAATACTTATATTAGATTAAGTCTAAGGTTTTTTATAATTCAAAATAGCCTATTAAAGTATTATTATAATACCTTATAATAATTTTTATATATAATACTAAATTATCTAGTATATAAAGTACTCCTTTAATTCTTAGTAATCTTATTAAATTAACCTTCTAAGGCTATTTAATAGTATTTTACTTAGAAGCTATACGCTTTACCTTATCTTTTTATTTAATAATAAATAGATTATTACTTTATAATAAGAGGATAAGTTCTTTTAGAGATTCTAATCTAGCTTTATAAGCTATTTTAAGTCTAGTAACTACCCTTATTAATACTTATAAGATATATTATTTATAACTAATAACCCTAGTAATAGGATTAAGTAGTTACACTATTATATTACTCTAATATTAGGAAGGTAGCTTTACGCCCCTTCTATCTAAGTTTTTAAGCTTAGTTAAGGGTTTCCTAAGCCCTCCTAAGCTAGATAAGTTTATATACTTAGTTATTTCTTCTAGCTACCTTTAACTAGAGATAATACTTCCTAAATTTACTAGCTTATTTTATAAGGTAGGTAGGAGCTAGTTAAATAACGTCTTAATATTATTATAATTAGGTCTATATAATAGAGTATTTATAAGATTCTTCTTACTAGGTTAATATTTAATATTAAAGTTATATATAACTAAATAAATAGCCTATTAAGCTTAATAACTATTTAACTACTTTACTTATATAAATTCCCTAAGATTATTATAGTTTATAAGTACTTTAATAGCGTAATAACTACCCTTTATATAATATTACTATTACTTGAAGGCTTTAATAATTACTAATAGCTCTTAATTATATATCTTATACCTAGTCTTAGTAGGTATTAGTTTATAAGACTAGAAGGCTACTAGATACTAAGCCCTATTATCATCCTATTAAGATAAGATAGTAGTTATAATAAAATTAGATATATCTATTTTAATCTAAATTTTCTTATTAGGATTAAAATATATTAAAATAGGTATAGTTATAAAGGTATAATATAAGTTATAAAACGCCTTCTCTTTACCGGCGCCTTATATAAAGGGTCTTAACTTCTTCCTATCCTTACTACCTTTTAAAAGGCTAGTTAAGGGGGATACTATTTATAAATAGTAGTATATAAAACGCTAGTAGAAGTTTATAAATCTTAAGAATACTTAGACTTCCTAATACGTAGTTAATACTAGCTAGTCTTAAATAGTAAATACCTTATAACTATCTATTAATATACTATTAGTACTTATAATAAACCTAAGGAATTCTACTAAATTAGTATAGAATTTATATTTCTTTTAGTTTATATAAAGCTAAAACTTTTATAACTACTTAAGTATATAATAGATATATTACTTATAACTTAAGATATCTTCTAAGTAAATTAATTATTAAAGTATATTATATAAGTAATATCTACTAGGCCCGCTAAAGCTCTATTAATATAGGCTTAGAATATAACTAGGGTATTTATTAAATTAAATAGTATAATTATATATTTAAAATAGCTATACTATATATAAAATACTATCTTCTACTTATTACCCTTATAAATATAAATCTTATAATAAGTATCTTTAAGGTTTAACTTAGTAAATATCTTTATACCTTATAAGCGATTAAGTATTTTACTAATTAAAGGGAGAGGATAATAGTTTTTTATTATTACCTTATTTAACTTATAATAGTTAATATATAACTATAAGCTACTATCCTTCTTTAGTATAAATAAAATAGGAGCCCCCGTAGAACTAATAGACTCTTATATCTAACCCTTTAACTTAGTATTATCAAGGTAGATATATAAAGTTTCTAACTCCCTTTATAATAAATTATAGATAAGCTTATAAGGAGGCTTATAACTATTTATATTAATAATATAATCCCTAGGCTTAAATAGAGGTAGTTATCCTACCTCCTTATTTAAAAAGATATCTAAAAAGTTATAAAGACTTTTAGGTAGCTCTAGTACTTTACTATTATAACTCTAGGTTTCTACTTATAATAACCTAGTATAGATAATAGTATAAATTACTAATTTACCTTTAAGGGTATCTATAAATACTTACGGCTTTAAGATAGATATACTAGTAGAGTCTAGTAGAAATTACTACTTCTAACTCCCTAGATCTACCTATACCCTAGCTTCTAATAAGGTAGGTATATTAAGAATAATTAATAACCCCTTCTTCTTAATTATATAAAATATACTAGTATATTAACCTAGCTATCCCTAGCTATTAATAAGATAGTACTCTACCTAGTATACGCCGTAGTAATAGACTAACTAGCTATTTATCTATTCAGGAATTAGTAGCTAATAGCCCTCTAGGGGTTTTAGATTATATTACTTAATAAAGCTTTAAAAGATAATATTAATCTCTACTCTTATATCTATTAGGAAGTCTATATAATCTTATATACCTTATATATTAATAGAACTACTAATATTAATACTATAAACTAATAATAAACCCCTTTTAATAAGTAAGTACCCTAGCGTTAAGGTCTTAATAGAGGCGCGCTTCCTTTTTTTAATTTAATAGTCCCTTTTCTAATAATATTAATAGGTATTATATTTAAGTTCCTAGGTATCCTAGGCCTATAATAGTCTTTATTATAATACCCCTTCTTTTTATAATTAAAATATATTAACCCTTCCTTAATATTTAGTAACTTACTATAACTACTAGCGGGCTAAATACTTCCTACTTTTATAGAAGGATTAATACCCCTATTATAACTTCCTTCCCTCTTCTAACCTTTATTCTACCTATTAGAATAATCCTCTTTTTTAATAATATAATTATTACCCGCTATTATTCTAGTATAATACTACTAGTTATTCTCTAACTAAGTAGTAAGGGTAATTAGGCTTTCTTTAATTATAGGGAGGTCTTAATAGTTTATAAGGGCCTTTTAAAGGTCTAGGCGTAACTTTATAAAGAAGTTAATCCGCTAATATTCCTCTAAAAAAGGAGGGATTTATAATTTAATCCTACTTAAATATATATTAAAGCTTTATACTAACTAGTTAGGGTTCTATTATATATCTAAGTATAATTATATATTATAAAGTTAGCGGTTTACTAGGTCCTTAATAAGGTTTAATAAGTACTAAGTAAAGTACTTCTAAGTAACTACTCTCCCTAATAATAACTTCTTATAATAATCTTATAACTTAATAGGTTTACCTTCTAAAAATTATATAATCTAAGTAACCTTTATAAACTTAATTAAGAATTTATTAGGTATTAATTAGAATATAATATTTATAATATAATACTATTTCTTATACTTATATATATTCTTCCCCTTATAAAAGGGTAAGTCCTTAGGCTTTAAGCGGCTCCTAGGGTATTAACTACTAAGTTCTTTTAACTAGCCTTTAGTAGATTAACTTAGTATAAAACTATTAAAGATAGATCCTACCCTAGGGTCTAATATACCTTATATATTAATACCCTAATTTAGAGGGTAGTCCTCTATTAGGCCTAGTCCTAACCCTTATTATATCCCTCCTAATAATCCGCTAGTAATCTAATATAAATCTAGTATAATTATATCTACTTCTACTTATAATTAAGCTACCCTTTCTTAGATACCTTAAAGCTTTCTTTCCTTTATTAACTACTCTTCCTTAACTTTAATATTAGTTATAAGTTTATTAAGTATAATTATACTAGTAAGAGTTTTATTAGAAATTCTATTACTAGGTATATTATTTAATACTTTAATATCTCTTATATTAAACTCTAATATTATCTTAATTTTATTATAATAGACTTCTAATATATTTTTATCTTACTTAGTATTAGATATCTTTATATTATTATACTATTATAATCTAGACTATCCCCCTTTAAAGGTAGAGAGATTAGAATTATTAGGAACTAGATTAGAAGGCTAGTTCCTAAGGGCTAGAATAGATAGTATAAACTACTAGTAAGTAGGTAGTATTATAAAGGTAGACTTAATACTCTAGTAACTTTATAGTTATAAAAGAACTAATCTCTACCTATTAAAGAGGTAGAGGGAGGACTATCTAAATACCCCTTAAAGAAGCTACCTAGCCTCTTAGATATCTGGATAAAAGGATATCCGTCGGGATAATAAGAAGCTAAACTAATACCACTAGGATATTACTAGTAGGCCGTATCGTACTAGCTAGATATATTAAGATATCCTAATAGTAATATTCTCCAGTATCTTTATTATATTTAAGATATTTATAAAGGTTATTATACTACTTTTAATTATAATTTAGAAACTACTTATAACTTCTTTTAGTTATTAAATACTAGTTATAACTTAAATTATTATAAGTAGTTTATATATTCCTATATATATATATCCTAACTATTTTTCCTAAGTTTTCCTTTACTTAATAATAATATAGGTAGTATTTATTTATATAGGCTATCTAGTATATTACTCTATATTACTCTATATTATAAGTTATTTTAGAATTCCTTTTATAAGAGTTTATCTAATACTTTCTCCTAGTAAAATTCTATTCTTTCTTTAAGTTTTATTTATAGATCTCTTAATATAAAGATATAAGGTTCTTTAAGGATCTTCTCTTTACCCTTCTTAAGTTTATAACTAAGGTCTTCCTAGTTTAAATCTTTATTTCCTTAACCTTACTTAGGATTATCCTTTTAAGCCTAACTACTATTACTATTATAATTAAAATTAAGCTCCTTTAGTTATTTATAAATATATATAAATTATTCTTTAATTTAATTAATATTTCTTTATTTCTTTTTAATTTCTTTATATAATTCTTCCTATCTAGCTTTAAGTTCTTTAATACTTTTATTTATTAGATAGTTAATAAGTACTAGTAAATCTTTTATAATTACTTCTAACTCCTTATTATTATATTTATCTTCTAGTTAATCCCTTAGAATTCTAGTTATTCTAATTAGTATTCTCTTTAATATATTTAATTATAGTTATTTTACTATATTTTTAACTTATAATCTTTAGTAATATAACCTAGTTTATTATAATTATAATATTTTATTACTTTTTAATCCCCTTACTACTTTTTACCCCTAAATTTACTTTTCTTCTAAGTAAAGTCTAATTCTATTAGTATAGGTCTATAAAGATTATATTATATATATTTTTTATAATATCCTCTAAAATAGATCCTAGCTTATCTAAGTCTAGTAATACTACTATTATAATATAATTCTATTATTAGCTTATAAAGTTAATTATTAATCCTTACTACGGCTTTAATAAATATATCTAGTATATTATATACTACTTTATCTTATATAAGTTCTTTCTTAATATTATCCTTTAATCCTCTTTAATATATTATTATAAGTATATTATTATCCTAGTTAATTTAAGTAGAGTATTATTAAAACTAAGTTAAATACTCTAATACTAACTTCTTTTATATTAAGTACTAGATAACTTATACTATTATACTTTCTTTATTAGAGGGTCTAAATATTTATTTTATCTTAATATAAAAGTAAGTAAAGCTCTCTATCTATACTTTAATAGTAATATTATTACTATTATTAGGGCCTTTTATATATTGTTTAAGATATAAGGTAGACTACCTCTAGGCCTATCCTCGTATATAAGTTATTATAAATAGTAGTTACTTACCTAACCTAATAGCGTCCTAGTTAAAAGAGAAGTATAACTATATTTATACTAACTACTCTTCTAGCTTATCCTAATTATTATAATATAGGTCTAATTTAGCTATCTTAATACTATCTTTAGCTTTAGCTATTATTAATTATTATAAACCGCGTTTACTTAAGGTAGGGTTCCTTTCTCCTAAGGTATTTATCTTAAGGGTACTTAAAGTATTATAACTTATAACTCTTAGAGGTTATTAGGGTTTATAATAGATCTTATAAAGAGGAGTATTAGAAGAAGGTAAGTAGGCTTTATATTAAACTAGTCTAGTATAGAATTATATTTAATATCTAGGAGATTAGTCTAGTAGATAATATAAGTTAAGTATAAAGCTCCTATCTAGAGGGAAAGTAATACTATCTATATAAATATAGGAAAGTCTATACTTATATTAATTACTTCTAATTAACCTATATTAATTAAGGCGACTTATTAAGTAATTATTATACTTATTATAGTTATCTTATATTAACTAGAGTAATTATAGTAAGTAATTACCCTACTTACTATACTAAGGTATATTTAATTTTAGTAAGCGCTTATAACGTCTACTAAGGCTCGCGTACTAAGGGCGTAATATAATCCTTTTATACTAGGATTTTCTCAGCTTTAAACTTATCTTCTTCTTCTACTTTAAAGTAGAAGGTTTCTTATAAGGGTATACTTAGATCCGCTAGTTCTAACTTAGAGATATAAAATACTAGGTATACTTTAATATTAGGTAGAAGGTTTAATCTATAATTAACTAGTCCCTTTATTCTTTAAATAGAAAATAGTCTAACTTTAATATAATCTAGTTTCTTACTTAGTTTCTTTATTTTAAAGTCTTTTATAAGGAGGTAGACTTTATCCCCCTCTTTAAGTTAAGGATATATTTTCCTTTTCTTATTAATATACCTTACTATTTTTTTATTTATCTTATAGATTATACTTTATATATCCTTATATAATTACTTTATTTCTAATATAAGAACTATTACTTTATCTACTTCTAGACTAGGTCTTAAGTCTAAGAATATATTTACCTATCTTTTATAATTTATAAAGAATAGAGATAGCTTTATTATATCTAACTACTTATTATTAAACGCTAGTTATATTATAAGTAATAATAATACCTAATTATTTTATTTAATATTAATATAATACCTAAGGTATATTTCTATTATCTAGTTAGTATATTCTATCTATCCGTCTATTTATAAGTAATAAGCTATTAATATTTATAGCTTAGTCCTAATTACTAATATTAATGTTTTCTAATAATTAGATATAAAGAGCTTATCTCTATTAGATATAATAGACTCTAGTATACTATAATCTCTAATTAACCTATTAAGGAGGATAAATCCTAACTATTTTATAATATAGGCCTCCTTAAATAGTATTATAATCGTATACTTTATTAGCTTATTAATAATAACTATTATTAAGTTATAGACCTCCTTTATAACTAGGTCTTCTAACTTAGGTAGTTTAACTACGAAGTCTATTATAATATCTTTCTATAATAATTCTAGTATTAGTATAAATTAGATTTACTTATACTTTATATAACGTGTTAATTTATTTTATTAGTACTAAATATATTCCTTAATATATTTCTTAACTTTTACTTATAACTTTAATACGGCGTATATCCTTCTAATAAGCTTAACTATTTTAATAACTCCTAGATATCCTTATAGTAGATCGTTGTAATAGTCCCGTACTACTTCTTTAATATAGGATTCTAGTAAGTAAAGCTTATCCTTATACTTTAAGAATTTATTTCCTAGTTATTAACTCCTTAATTCTTTTATAAGATTATTAGTCTTATATCCCTTCTAGATAGTATTTAAAATTCTAGGGACTTAAATATATATAATTACTACTAATATCTACGTTAGTACTAATAAACTATTATCCTTTATATTAAAAATTAGTTTTATTATTATATTCTTTAATTCTATATAGTCTAACCTCCTACTAAGAGTATCTACTTAACTGTTATCTTTTTTAGGTATATATACTATTTTAAATTTATACTATCTAAGTAATTCTAACTAATAAACTTATTATTAATTTAACTCCTTTATTATAATAAAGTTAACTAAGTTCTTATAATCTATTATAATAGTTAAGTCTAAATAACTTTTAATATATACTAACTAATATTATGATATATATATTATAATAAGTAGCTCCTTATTATATATATTATAGTTCTATTCTACTAGTATTTTTTTTTTTAGAGAAGTAGGCTATTAAGTACTACTTCCCTTCTATTATTTAATATAAGTAAGCTCTAATTACTAGATCTAATATATTAGTTTCTATCCGTACCGGTTTATTAACTTAAAAGGTCTTAAGTACTAGTAGATCTATATAAGACTACTTTAAGATCTTAAATACTTTCTTTTAAGTTATATCCTACTTAAACCCTATATCCTTCTTTATAATATTAGTTAAAGGGATAGCTTTCTTAAAATAGTCTTAAATAAATCTATAATTAAAGTTTATAAACTTAAAGAAACTCTAAACTTCTTTAATATCTATAAGTACTAGCTATTTAAATACTACCTTAACCTTCTTAAGGCTTATCTAGATACCTTTTATACTAATTATAAATCCTAGGAATTCTACTAATTCCTTATAAAATTTATATTTATCTAGGTTAAGGAATAGTTTAATATTTATAAAGTATAATAAAATCTCTTATATATATTAGATATAAGTATCCTCTTCCTTAGAGTATATTAAAATATTATTAAGATAAGTAATTATTATCTAATCTAAGTACGCCCTTAATATATTATTAATTAATACTTAGTAGGTTACTAGTATATTAGTAAGTCTAAATAGTATTACTAGATACTTATAATAATTATAATATATTTAAAATACTATTTTCTATTCTTTACCTTCTTTTATCTAAATTAAATTATAAGCTCCCTAAAGGTCTAGCTTAAAAAATACTTTTACCTTACTAAGTTAATCCTATAACTTACTAATATTTAGTAAAGGATACCTATTCTTAATTATAATATTATTTAACTTTTAAAAGTTAATATATAACCTTAGTTTTCTATTCTTCCTTTAGACTAACTGCAAGGAATTGAATTTGGAATCGAATTTATAAAGTTATATAACGCTAAACTTATACAGGGTATAGGCTAGCTGTAAGTAGTTTAGTAATTCAAGTCAATACTAAAAATAACCCCTAAGTACCGAAAAAACGGTTAGTCTATCTTCTTTAGTATAAAGAGGATTAGATATCCTACTAGTAATTTAGATTCTTAAATAAATCCCTTCTTTAAGTTCTCCTCTATATACCCGCGAAGTACTAAGAGTTCCTTTTTTAAAAGTATATATATTAATCTAAATATTAGCTCCTTACTAGGTTTAAGTTTAATATTATAATCTTATAATTAATACCTAGGTAATACTTTTATAATTATCTCTTCCTTAAAAAGCTACTTCTACTTTTTATACTAATAAGGAATTATAAAAGGTTTATCTTTTCCTTTATCTAGCTAACCCCTACTAGTATATATTAAGTCGGATCCTTTCTTTTAAAGGTTATCCTTTTTCTTTAAAGTTAAGGTTATATATACCTTAACTAGTTTATAATTCGACTTTTTATCTATTATTATCCTCTATTAATATATAGGTTAGATTCTAGTAATATCTTTAATTTACTTAAATATAAGTACTCCTTCTTATTAATCTATAATAGGATTATATTCCTTTAATTAAGGTATTCCTAGAATAATATAATACGTAGCTATTATAATAATATTAAAGGAAAGCTCCTTATAATAGTATTAAATAATAATAGGTAGTAAGGTTATTTCCTTATCTACTCTTTCTAATAGTTTTAGTCTATTAACTCCCTATAAATTATACTAATACTTCTTCTTATAAGTAGGTAAGCCTGTTAACCGTACTATTTCTTAAGAGATAAAGTTTCTAGTTAATCTAGAATCTATTATTATAATAGTCTTTTAACTATTAATATTTACTAGTATATTTATATATATATTATACTAAGATATATATAAGTACTATATAAGAGTTAATATATTTATCTCCTTATACTTCCCCTTAATATAAGAGATTACTCTTTTCCTAATATTAGGAGGAATCTAGTAAGCTTCTTTTATTATATATACTTCTTATAAGTATCGTAAAAATAAGTATACTATTCTATTAAGTAATATTCTCTAATATTCTTATTATATTTAAGATATATATAAAGAATACTATACTACCTCTAATTATAGCCTAGGAACTACTTTCTTAATCTTTTAATCTTAAGGTACTAGTAATAATTTACTACTTTATAATATTTCTAGTTCTTATATCTATATATAGGAACTACTATTATATTACCTAATTATATTTTTATTATATAATAATACTAGTAATAGTATTCTATATATACTATCTAGTATATAATACTATATTCTAGATGGTTTAGATTATTATAATATTTAGTTATTAGTAATATATTACTATACTTTATCTTATACTCTTTAAGCTTAGATTTTCCTTTTAAGCTACTTTATATTTTTTCTTCCTAATCCTTAGATACTAAAGTATAAGGTTTAAATTTATCTAGAGATTTAACCGACTTATTATTAGCTATTAAATTACTCTATCCTAAATCATCTATTTCTATCCCTTATCCTTACTTATAATTTTCCTTATAAGCCTTATAATTATCTTCTACCTTAAGTTCTTATATTCTACTTTAGATTTCTTTAAGATATCTATTAATTTATTTAATATTCTAGCTTCTTTTTATAACTTCCTCTTAGAGCTTATAATAGCGTTATTAAGTTTCTTAGATATTTCCTTATAATAGATTAAAGTAGTTAAGTAAGTCTAATATAATTATATTAATCTCTTTATTATTAAACTCTAGTTTAAGTAGATCTTTAAAAGGTCTATTATTCTTAATAGGTACCTTTTCTAGTACGTTAAGCTATAGTTATTATACTATATTTTTTAACTTATACTCTCTAGTTATATAGCCCGGCTTATTATAACTATAATAAGTAATTACTTTCTTACCCCTACTTTACTACTTCTTACCTCTAAATACCCCCTTCTTTACTTTCTTTATAAAGTTAAGTTCTATTAGTATAAGTTTATAAGGATCTCTTTCCTTATAAGCTAGTCAATAGGGTTTTATAAAATACCCTAATTATCTAAATCCTCTAATACCTCTATTATACTATTTCTCTATTATTTATTTAAATAATTTATTATTAATATTAATAGCTTCCTTTATAAAGTTATCTAGGGTATTTATAATTAATTTAATCCTTATAAGTTTATCTTTAATATTTTCTTTTAATCCTTAATAGTATATTATTATAAGAGTATTATTATCCTAATCTATTTATACTAAATACTATTAAATTAAGTAGAGTACTCTATAACTAATTTTTTCTACGTAAGATATTAAATAATATATATTACTACCTTATTCTTATTTAATAGTCTAAAGACTCTTTAAATCTCTACCTTAAACTTAGTAAAGCTTTTAAATTATACTTTAATATTATTATCATTATTATTATTATTATTATCTTTATACTTCTTTTAGAATAGTCTAACCTATTTCTATATACGTCCTCGTATATAAGTAATTATAAAAGTAGCTTATTTCTTAATTAAAAGTTCTATTTCTTAGAAAGTAATATATAATTTAAGTTATATAAGCTAATCTTTAAGTTTATCTCTATCTCTATAATAGAGATCTAGTTATATAACTTTAACTAATCTTTTATTCGTATTATCTATTATGAAATATTATTAGCTAACTTAGCTTAAGGTAGATTCATTCTCATCCTAAGGTACTTATCTTAAGGGTACTTAAAGTGTTACGACCCGTTTATCCTAAGGGTTAATAGGTCTAAGTAGATCTTATAAAGCGGAGTATTAAGGACTAGATAAGTAGGCTTTATACTAAACTAGTTTAAAGGTAAAGGGTTATATTTAGTATCTAGGAGATATATCTATAAATAATATAAGTTAAGTATAAAGCTCCTATTTAAAGGGAAAAGCACGCTCTTTATATAAATATAAGAAACTATACTAATAAGTATATTTAGTTTAATCTTCCTAAGATCTTATTACTTATAATAATAGGAGTTAGACTAGTCTATTTATAATCTAACCGATTACTATCTTAATAGTTATTTACTAAGAGTACTAACTATAATAAGAAGTACTACTATTCCAAGTATTATAAGGTTTATAGGTGTACTCGTAACACTTATATCCTTATATTATTAGAAAGTTATTTCCCTAGGCTTATAAAAACCCCTATTTCTTATTAATTAGACCCCTTAAATTTTTATATATTAGATACCTTATATATCTTAAAGTTAATAATTTTATATACCTCTTTTATATACCTCTATTTACCCTAGTTCTGCGTTATAAGTTAAAGGAAGAAGTTCTTTAATATTTACTTAATATTATTAGGTATATATATAAGATTACTTTAAACCTTAAACTATTAATAGTTATTTATAATTATTAGTATAATAAAAGTAGTAAGGTTTATACTAGGGGCCTAGGCTTTTAAAGAGGAGGTAGATTAAGTAGAAGATCTTTATATTAATATAATAATTATAATAGCTAGACTAGCTATATTAATAACTATTAAAAAGGTAAATATAAATATTAATATAAAGGTAATACCTAAGTTATTAATATAAAACCTAGATATTATAATAAGAATATTAAGCCTATTTACCTTAGAAATATATTAAAAGGATTTTATTATAATATAATTAATACTAGAACTATTATATTTATCTTAGTCTTATTCTTAATCCTAGCTTTATTAATAATTTAAAAAATCTTTTTAAGTTAATAAATAAGGGGTTTTAGTAGGGTTTTAATAGTAATACCTTTATATCTTAGCTTATTAAAGCTTAATATAATACTCTACTTCTTAATAGTCTAATCTATTAATTAATAATATATACCTCCCTTATTATAAAGTTATTAGTATTAATAGGTATAATTTTAATACTTTATATTATTATAAAGGTATTATTTTATAAAGATAGGACCCTTTATATTATTCTTTTTATTAATCTTTTACTTCTTCTTATACTTCTCTTTCTATTTTTCTATTACTATTTTATAAGGTTTACTTTTAAGTACCTTCTTTTTCTTCTTTACCTTTTTATTAGATATAATAGATAACTTTAAGTTTAATATTTATATATTAAATATAAATAATAAGCTATTATTATTAAATATTAAGGTAAAGTAATAATATTTCTTTAAATTCTCTTTAATATTATCTTTAAAGTTTATATTAGACTCTACTTCTTAAGTTATATTAAAAGTAAGGGTAATAGTAATAATAATACCTATACTCTTTTTATTAACCTACTAATTTATAATTACCTTAATATCCTCCTACTTATTAGAGTCTTAATAGAAGCCTTTACTATTTTTTTAATTACTAGAGTAAGATATAATAATATAAATTGCTGTAGGCATTTACTTATTATTACTATTATTAAATAGTACTATTTACCTAGCGCGCCTTCCTTATAAAAGGCTTCTATACTCTATGTACTTAGGTAGGTTTCTTATATATAGAGAATACATCTTCTTTCTATATTATAAATTAGTTATAATATATAGTAGTAATATTATAAATCTTATTCTATATTACTAAGCACTATAATTATATTAATAAGAACTACTAGCTTTAGTAGTACTAGCCTCATAGTACTAGTCCTTAATAGCCTTCCGCTCCCTACTATCTTATCCCCGCTATTAGATAAACGGCTATTATAGCTACTAGTCTATTAGCTATTAAAGTAAATTTATTAGCTATTAAAGTAAATAATAAGGTATTAAGGCCCTCGTTACTAGAAATACTACAACTAGGTATATTTACTTATTCCTTGCCTTTATAGTCCTCTATTATTACCTTTATTATTTCTTCTCTAAAGTAAAAGGTAATGTCTATAACTTACTATTATTTCTACCTTAATAGTAGTATATAACTAATAAGCTAGCTCCTAATCTAGTACTCCTTAATTAAGTAATCTATTAGTTATATAAGATTAATTTATTTCTTAAGAGTAGTAGCCCTACTACTAATAAGCTTATAGTAAAGTCTTAAAGAGTACTTAAGTTCTTTACTATATATTACTTATAACTAGAAGACTTACCTCCTAACCCTAAGGATAATAATACCCTAGAATTATCTATTATATCTACTACCTTACGACGTACTAGGTAAGTATTATTACCTACTATTATAGTACGCTTTCCGCCTAAGTAGGTAGTTAATAAATATAGGTTTAATATTAATATATGAGTCTAGTATATTAAGCTTAAGAGGATAAATATTATCCTAGTAAGCTTTAAACCTATCCTAATACCCCTACTATTTAAGATGCTAACGCTAGCCCTAAATATAGCTACCGCTACCTTCTTAAAGGCCTAGTGAACTAAAATAGCTAGTATTATTACCTAGGCTATATATATATTTAATTAGATATAACTAGGTGATTTATAACCTATTATAATAGGTCTTTAATAAGGACCTTATTTATCTACTTCTACCTTTAGGCCTTATAATATAAGATACTTTTAATCCTAACTTATAGGTAATACCTATTAAAGTAAAGGATAATTATAATATCTATTATAATATCTTTAGTTTTACTAACCGCCTCCGTATTAAGGTAGCTAATATAGACCCTACCGTCTTAAGGTAGAATATAGATTCCTATTTACTTAGGACGGCTAATAAGTAGTATACTAACTAGCTTAATAAACTTAGCTGCTCTAGCTTATATAATAATCTTAACGGTATTAATTAATAGTATAAGAGTCTTAAAGTAAGATTCCGTGACTCCCTAGGTAAGTTACTAGCTTTACTTAAATCTATCTAATATATAATTAAAGACGCTAGGAATTATTATAATCTAGCTAATTATATTAATACTATTATTCTTAATAGTAAAAATACTAGCTTTACTTTTATAGAAGAGGTATAGGTTAGGTTAGTATATAAATATATAGATAGAGAATTATAATAGACCTTACCTTATCTAATTAAAAAGTCTACTATTAGTAGCCTTCTTATAAAGCTTTATTATAAGAAAGATATCTAGTTTAATATATATAAGAAGCCTTCCGTAGATGTAATAAGGTCCTCGTTATAAGTAAATAAGTAATAGTTATAAGGTAGTAAATAAAGTTAGTAGAATTCTAATTTTAATTGTCCTCCTTTTAATTTAAATCTATATTAGCGGAATAGCTAATATGGTAATAATTTTAGACCTTATAATAACTTATTAAATACTTATAAAAATAGGCTATTTAGTAATCCTTTCTATAACTTATAGAACTATAGTAATAATAATTAATAGTAACTATAAAATATCTAAGTAAGCATTTTACCTAGAGGTTATTAATAGTTATAAATTACTAGCGGAAATATAAATATAATAGCTAGGATATAATAGAACAATATTAATAATAAGAATCCCTATTATAAGCTACCTTTCTAAAATAAGCCTTTCTAAGTAAATACTCTACGTCCTTATAATAACCGGGCCTACTAAGTAAGTATTAAAGATAAAGAGGAGGATAATAATAATAATAAGGTCCTTAATAATTAAGTATAATATAATACTTACGAGGAGGGGTACTATTAAGGTATTAACTAGTCTTAGATAGATTAATAGGTAGACTAAGACCTATCTCTATTAGAGCCTTTAGGCTCTACTACTATTAATAAAGTAAGTATTAATAATATAATAGAGAACTATTTTATTAATCTGAAATTACCTAAACTAATATATTATACCTATACCTTTATATTTAAATTAAATAACGTATTATATAGATATATCCGTTCTAGATATATCTTATTAAAGCCTTCTATAATATCTACCTCCTCTAATAAATTAGGTAAATTAATACCTACCTCCTCTAGTAAGGTAAGTAAACTAAGTAAGTCGTCTATTAAATCCTTAGTTATCCGCTCTAATTCTAAGGATATTACTATTAAAGGCTATAGCTTTCGGGGGTATTACTATATTACTATACCCGTTACCTTCTTAGCTAATAGTATTAAATATTATATCTACGCTAATACCGGTATTTAAGTAAGTCTAATTAATCGAGACTTCTTACTTAATAGATACTTATAAGCCTTAATAGAAAAGATACTAATACCTATAATAGTAAGAGGCATTAGTAATAAGAAATATAATACTAGTAAATTTACTAAAATACCTATATTCTTTAAGAGCCTTAACGGAATAGTTATATTAATAGAATATAAATTTTATATTATAGACGGTTTATCTACTAAAGTACTTATTACTATAGATATCTTAAAGCCTAAGCGAATAATTATTAACTTTAGGGATAACTTAATAAAGATTAGATCCTACTAAAATATTAGGATACCTATTATAATTATTAATTGAGGTCCTCGTATTACTCCCTTAGTTTTTACTAAAAAACGAATAATAATACTACCTTATAGTAACTTTACTATACTAATAGCTAGTTCCTAATATTAGTTATTAAACTTACCTTAGGACTATAATTTTATTTTTAAGCCTAACGCTTTAAATAAGCTATCCCTATATACCTATATTATTAATACCGCGATATCTTATATTTTTATTTATAATAATATTAATAGGCCTACTATACTTACGCGTAATTAGGTCCTTAGTAAAGTTACTAAGTATAAGTTAGCTAGCTATTTTCCTGTTAACCCTAATAATAAGGCTCTCGTAAGTAAACCTCCTACTAAGATAACTAGCTAGGTAAGGTTTAGTATATATAGTTTACTTACTATTATAATAGCCTTTATAGCTATAATAAGCTCTCCTCAAGCTATTATAATAAACCCTTAGGTAGCCTAACTAAATAAGGCTCTTAATACCTTACCCCTAGTTAAGATATATTACCCTACCGGAGTTACTATTTATAGTACCGTATCTTAGGTAGCTACCTTAATTACTACCGTAGTTAATAAATTTTTAAACCTTTAGAAAGATACTAGTAATATTATTAGCGTTCCTAAGTCTTAATATATAGAGATCCCCTTACTTAATAATTAGGAAGATCTTTATAAACTAGGTTAAGCACGAGTATACCCTCTTAATTAGAGGGATAAGGAAGTAATAAATATTGAATTTAATAAGCTTTATTCTTAGAGAAGGTTAGAATAGATAAATATATTTATGCTATTCTCCTTCCCCTACTTTATTATTTAAAAAAATACTTCTAACAGCTTAAAAGGCTAAGTCGTTATTAATATTAGGGCTTTGAATAAAATTATAATACCTAATACCTACCCTATTCCTCTCTAATTAGAGATACTTACCCTACTACGGAATACTTTATATATCTTAATAGTAGATATAGTAAGCTTCTTTTATTAATAGTAGGTAAAGTAGGACTACTAGTACCGTCTTATAATAGCCTCTTATAGAGGCTAGGAAATATTTAATATCCCTATTATAGGTTTTAGGAACTCTCCGATATATATATAATAAATAATTAATATTATACTTTAGGAGTTTCATAATTTTTATTATATATATATAGATAATATAGTAATTTTCTCTATATTATTAGATAAATATCTTAGGTACCTTTATAAAGTCTTTAATAAGCTAGATAAGTATAATATATATCTATTACTAAAAAAGTTATTTCTTAGATATTCCTCTATCTATTTACTTAGATAAAAGGTTAATATACTTAGTCTCTTAATAGCGGCTAAGAAACTTACGGCTATTATTATACTTATATTCCTAGATACCCTAGGATAGCTTAAAAAATACCTTGGTATAATAGGTTATAACTAGTAATATATAGTATTCTACACTATTATAATAAAACCTTTACTACGACGTAAAACTTTACTTAGGAAATTAATAATTAGTATTAGAGGTAACGCACGTAAGAAAATAGCCGGTAGACTAAAGGTTTTAGTACCTACTCTTAAAGAGTTAAATACTTTTTACTACTTATAAAAGCTTTTTACCTCCCCTAGTATCCGTATTACTTTAATAAGTAGCGTTAATTATTTATTAATCTAGATATAAGTAAGAAATTTAATTTCGGAGCTATTATCTATTATAGTATTAAAGACGCTTATAAATAAGGCCCTTCTTTTATAGCTACTATACTATCTACTATAGTAGGATTAGTAACTACGCTACTAGAGTTCCCTAAGTAAAAGTTATAATAACCTATTTTATTCCTTAGTCGTTTACTTACTAATACTAAGACGAGATATTAGCCTACTAAGCTTATAATTATAGGGTTAGTATAGGTTATTAAGAAGGTCCGTTATATAATTAAGGCTACGCGGAAGCCTACTATAATTATCTATATAAACTATTTAACGGCGGTCTTAATAGTTAGGTAAATAAGCTTAAATATAGTCTTAACTAAAAAGCTTAATCTCCGCCTTATTAGAGTATTAGAATATCTTTAATAATTTTTTTTAAATATTTATTATAAACTAGGTAAAGTAAATATAATACCTAATACCTTATTAAGACTAGTAAGCCGTAAATATTATCTATAATAAGATGTAGAAGGTAAATTAGATACCTTATATATAAGATGCTTCCCTATTAGCTTAGTAGAAATAAGTAAACCCTTTTATAAGTAACTTATTAATAATTATTAAGAGCCTTAATAAGTAAGAGTTATTTAAATAGTCTAGTAAAATAAGGACCTTAGTAATAACGCGGCCGCCCTTATATATAAGCTTATTAGCTAGGTCCTATATTTTAAAGATAATAAATAAGGACTCTACCTCTATATACCTTCTATTATAAAAGTAGAAGTCTTTAAGCTTATATATAATGAAATAGGACACCTAGGCTATATATATATATATAAGAAGCTTATAAAAGGCCTTTATATTTATAGTCTATCTAAGAAACTTTATGAATTTATCTAGTATTACCCTTAATACTAGTATAATTAGATATTATAGTACTAGTTATACGGGTCCTTATAGCCTATCCTAATACCTACTTATCTATTCTATACTATTACTATTAACTTTATCCTAGTACTTCTATTAACTATAAAAGGCTTTAATAGTATCTTAATAGTTATATATAAATTTTCTAAAGTAATTACGCTTATTCTAGGTAAGATAACCTAGATAGCAAAGGATTAGGTAGTAAAGTTACTTAATAGATTAGCTAATATTAACTAGGGTTTACCTTAAGTAATAATCTTAGATTAAGATTATAAGTTTATTATATAGCTCTAGTAAAGTATCTTCTATTATTTAAATATTAATTTACTTTACTTAGCTACCTAGTACCTTTAGATTAATAGTTAGTTAGAATAATTAAACTAAACTGCTAAGATAGCCCTTTAGTACTATATTATAACTATTAAATATAATTCTCTATAGCCTTCTATTCTACTAAGGATAATAGCAGCGCTTAATAATTCTACTAAATACACGTCTATAAATAAAATACCTACTAAGGTTCTTTATAAATTCTAAATAAAGGAGGTACTAGACCTATTAAAGCCTAATATAGAGGTTATAACTACCTTGCTAATAAGGCCCTTATTACCTACTATTAAGGTACTATTACCTATTATAGAAGTAACCCGTCTAGTTATAAGAATACCCCGGATACCTATTACTATAATAGAATATTAACTATCTTATATTAATATAAAGGACGCTATTACTTTTACCTTACTTAGGATAAAAGACTACTATAACTCTAAGTATATAATAAGGTTTTTTAATATTAGTAACCTTATAAACCTACGCTTATATAAAGGCTACTAAGTACTAAGTATTACCTCTAAGAAGCTTAGTCCCTAGTTTATTAGTCTATTTAAGGTCCTTAAATATATCAGCCGCCTTACGTATTAATTATAATTACTGGATGTAATACGTATTTATAACGTTATCTTAATAGCCTATCTTAAGCCTACTACTAATCTAGTAGATAACTTATATTAATATCGCTGCCTACCTACCCCTCCTATTATTATTAATAGAGACGTTAAATATAAATTAAACGGCTCTTATAAAAAACACCGTATTTATTAGGGTTATAAGTAGTCTACCTAGTACCTAGCTAGGTAGCTAGGATATAGACTTAAGGACGACTAGTAGATACTAGATTACTAGTTATTAAATACTCTAGAACTTATTAACAAGTATAAGGAAGTAAATAATCCTAGTATAAGAGCTAGTAGTAGATAATAATAGTAGTATATAAGTGAAATTCTTACCTTATAAGGTTATCTCTTTCTTTTACTTTAAGCGCTTTTAATTAAGGTACTATCTACTAATACCTAATATATATACTATTAGAACGATAGCTTTATTTATTATAAGCATTTACTATAGGTATTTACTTATTATTACTATTATTAAATAGCGCTATTTACCTAGCGCGCCTTCCTTACAGAAGGCTTCCGTACTCTACGTACTTAGGTAGGTTTCCTGTATATAGAGAATGCATCTTCTTTCTATATTATAAATTAGTTATAATATAAATACTCCTTAATATTATCTTATAACCCTTAATACTTACCTTTATATTAACTTCTTTAATTATATTACCTATTAAGATATTAAAGTTAAATTTAATTAAGAGTTTTATCCTAGATAATATCTCCTTCCCCTTTAAGATATAAACTAATTAATAGTATATAAAGTAATAATAATTATAAGAGGAATAGTATCTTAATATTATTTATTAAGTATTATAATAATAATTAGGGGTTTTTATATCTAGTAAAATAGCTAATTATTAAGAGTAGTCTTAGTAAAGGCGCCTTTAATCTTTTTTATTACTTTCTTAATTATAATAATAGCCTTAACTTCTAATTTATAAAATAGCTTCTTTTAAATAATATACTAACTTTCTAACCTTATTATTCCCTATTTAGGAACTATATAGGGCGTCTTAGATAGGTATATGGTAGTTAGTAGTATTTATATAAAAAACGCGTTACGCGGGTACGGGGGCTAATAAGATTTCGGGAAACGAGCAGATATACGACAATAGGGGTACACTGCCCACATGCATGCGAGGATGCTTTTCTAGCGTAGGATGTCGAGATGTTTAAGGTCGACGAGTGAGCGGTCGTGACTGTGAGTGCCGTCACTCCGAGAGGTATCAAATCAATGCACTACTACGTAATATTCAGATCGCAAAGTCTGCTTCTTATTTTCGGCATACTGAGGTACGTCGTAGACTTGATTATTGTTAAAAGGTAGTTGGTCACGTAGGACCACGATTCTGGAGATGTCGCTTCTGTCAACAGCTGAGCAAGGCATATTCTATCATACAGTATATCTGCCCCAAAACAAGCACTGTTTGTCGACCCATTCAACGGCAAAAGAACGCCCCTGCTTCCATCAACCACCACCCAAACCAGCCGTCCCAGACCTCCTATCCATTCATCCCTCACTCAAACACCGTGATTGACCCTATCAGATCCCCTCCCAGTTCACCACGAAGCGCTGTGGCCCTCTCTCTACACAAATTTAACCGAATTGATGCGATGTCCGTAAAAGTTCGGCTCAGCCATCATGTAATTGTTCGCATCCACGCACGCGCCCGTATCAGGGTTCTTGCCATTAAGGATGGGGATCAGTCCCATGTCTGCATTGCCAGGGCAGCCCGTCTCAGAGAAGGCCCGGATGTTGCTGTGGCCCCGGGGCCCAGTGCCGAGAGCCAGGTTGAAGCCGTTGGTCTGCCCGTCGATATCGACACAGCCCATTGACCAGCCTTTGGCTTCGTAGTTAGATATACTGGCGCTACAACGGGAGAGGTTCAGGTTAGTCTTTGTGGGTTTTGGGGGTGTGTAAAGTGTGGCAGGGGAGAAAGGGGTGCACGATGACCTACCATACGTTATCGGCGAACTGGGTGAGGCGGGTTTTAGTGTATCGTTTCTCGAGGTCTGGGGTCGGGTTTGCGAGGGAGGTGAGGGCGCAGAGGGCCATGACGACGAGTGGAGTGGTATACATATCGAGTGGGATATGGATGTTGATGGTAGGCAGTACCTTGATGTCTGAAGGTGGGCTTTGAGGCCGTGATGGGTATCAGGAGGTGTATTGAGGGCGATGTTTGGTTACAAGAGGCTATTCGGCTTTTCCTTTGCACGGTTGTGATTGATTGATGGAGATCTGAGCTTTGTTGATGACTTTCGAGGCGGACTTGCGAGGCTTTTGTAGTCGACTCCATGATCCTTCAGGTTTGTCGGATGGTGGTAGAGGTGTGAGGAGGTACCCAGCACCACGTAGAGAGAGGAGAGTGTACTGCCTTCGAGAACTTGACAGCATGTGCCATCGCCAGGCAGTGAAGCCATCCAGGAAGCGTGCAACATGACAGGAAGACGAGGAAAATAGATTAGAGAGGCTGGACAGGTCCGTCTTCTGTTTCACGATCGAGGATGTTATGTTACAAAACGCGAGTACTACGTCTCGAGGTAGATGAATCCTAGCGCCTTGGCATTTTGGGCTGAAGATTTCAAGTCCTGACCAGTAGAGCCCCTGTCGCGCTAGGATCCAACTTGCCAAAGACGTACTTTGGTATCCGGCAGGTTAAATGTTAGCGTGACAGGGATTATTTTGCAGAGGGCTCATCAAAATAATCCCTGTCACGCTAACATTGAAGCCCCCAGATACGTAGTAGAAGGAGTAGGAGGAGTCGGGTGTATCATTGATCGGCGCCACACCCCTACATAGTAGAAATACTACTATTACCTTACGTCTAATAGTACTTATGGCAAAGTTGAATCCTAGCGTGACAGGGGCTCTATGGGTCAGAACTTGGAGTCTTCAGCCCAAAATGCCAAGGCGCGAGGATTCTTACTAGTAGAGCTGGACCAGAAGTAAGCCTTGCGTCAATGGCAACGTTAAATCCTAGCGCGACAGGGCTCTATTGGTCAGAACTTGAAATCTTCAGCCCAAAATGCCAAGGCGCTAGGACTCATCCACCTCGAGACGTTAGTAGTCGCTCAAATCGCTGTACAGTAGGAGCGATAGCGACTAGGGGTGGGCCGCCGATTATGCTATCCCAGCTATCTACGCAGTAAGGTACGATTGCTGTGCAGCGCTGTTCTACAAGGGGTTTATACTCGAACTTCGATGATGTCTTTGGGGTGACGCTTGGTGGCTGTTCCCTTTGGACGAGTTCCTACAATCTTCGCAGAGTCCCTAGAAGCCCATGATTGTCCCTCATTCTCTGTTCTTCATCTGTCCACCTGATTCCCCAGAGCTCTATTTTGGGGGGCTCGACAGATCGGGAGTACCGTATTCCACTGTCAGCGTTGGTAGCGGTGTTTCGACTGGGGTCGGTACCGACATGGTGTTCTTGTCAGAAGGAAACCTGAAACAAAGACGGCTGTGGTTGGTGTTACAGTCGACCGACTGCGGAGAGCATAGGGCGCTGGTCCGGGAGTCCATCCCGCTCGCAGTTTACGACGAGAATGGCAATATCTATCATTATTCAACATTGCCTGACAGAAGGTTTTGGCGGAGTCAGACATGCGATGGTCGTGACGATGTTGGACGACAGACTCACACGGTCGCATGCGTTGGACATGGAGGTGAAACTGTGGACATCCTTCGTGTATAGGTGCTAGGATCGCTGCTGTGATCGATTAAGGGGGATTGTCCAGCCTGGCACCAACGACTCCTGCTGCGGTCACTCTTACACGGTTACATGCGTTGGACATGGAGGTGATACTGGAGACATCCTTAGTATACAATCGCCAGGATCGCTGTTATGATCGATCAAGGGGGATTGTCCAGCCTGGCACCAACGACTCCTGCTGCGGTCACTCTTACACGGTTACATGCGTTGGACATGGAGGTGATACTGGAGACATCCTTAGTATACAATCGCCAGGATCACTGCTGTGATCGATCAAGGGGGATTGTCCAGCCTGGCACCCACGACTGCTGCGGCGATCACTCCCTCACGACAGCAGGGCAGGTCTCGTACATCAAGTATACGGATAGAGTTCAGAGGGATCTTGATCCTAAGATTCGTTGCTAAAGATAGAAGCTTGGTGTTTCGTGAGTACCAGAGCTATCGGGCAACAGATCCTCCTCGATGATGTATATAAGAGTGCAGCGAGCACGTTGACCAGAAGCCAGTCAAACGATATCATTCTCACAGGCACTCATCATCATCATCATCATCATCATCATCATCATCATTACAATCTTTCTCTACTGGCAGCCGTGAATAGAGCAACCACCTTCATCATACCATTTCGACATCGAGCAGCCCATCTGTGCTCGTACTTCTGCCGCGCCTGCTCTACAGACCCTCACGCTCCTAATTTTTAGCAGTCCATCCGTCAGTCTCTCGCTGGACGATTGATTGATTGTTCGTTGAAGCGCGATTTACACCACGACCTTATTATCGTGTTCGATACGCAACGACGAAACATGCGGTCACTCTGCCTTGCTGCGTCCTTGCTGAGTGTGGCCTCCGCGGTGAACATCATCGCGTGGCGTAACGATGAATGTGCGGCCTATCCAGGGCAGCCACCCGTCACAGCGTGCAGAAACATTCCCTCCAATTTCTGCTGCGTGTTCCCCGACAACATTGTCGGCCGCATTATGTCCGTCTACGTGGGGATCTTTACCCTCCCTGGAGGCGTGGGGAATTGGCACAATGAAGGGTCAGTGTCGGCATGTGGCCGTATAATGGATTCAGATGGGGATCCCCATGCCGTGTGTCTGAGCGACACCGGTTCTCACTCGTATCCGGGTTATGGAGGAGGCGGCACTTGGCTCCCGATCCCCCCGGGTGATCCAGCGAAATCGAGGACGGGCAACCTCATCCCTGAGTTCAAACCGGGTTCCGGCTTTGCGAATATCAGGCCAGCGGCCAGCGGATACGGATACAAGAAACGACGGAGCACCAGCCTCGAGGGCAGAGAGATGGAGCGGAGAGATGGGGAGGCTGCCTTATCGATTGAGGAATGGCAGGTGAGCGACTGATGATCGGTAGATGACGAATATCACTGACGCCCCAATGTTTCTTAGCACATGGTCGACACCACTGCGAGTCTCCAGTGTAATGGGACCAAGCTCGCAGACCTGTTCGGCTGGGAGGAAGGAACCAAGGGCGTCTGGGTCATCGAGAACCCTACGCAGGACCAATATGACAAATTGTCGACGTTCCCTCCGACCACAGACACGACTGTTCACAATGGCTATCTGGTATGTGGATTCATGAAGTCATCCTGCCCGTCTATCCATCAGTACGAACGTTCCAAGACCACAATCGAGCAAGCAACCACACACTTGTGATATTGAATGGAACTTCGCGTCCGTCGTTTACGGACAGATGGCCGTGACTTCCAATGCAGTTTAGAAAGAGTGATGCTAATCCGAAAACCTCTACAGGCCAAGATGGGAGCCGTGCATTACGACGACTACTCAGACCACGATGGCGCGCTCTTTCTGATGGATATGGTCTCAGGTACACCTAGCATTCTCTTTGTTCCTGGGCATACTCGGCCATGCCACGCCACAACACAGACTAACACGATATATTCTAGGCAAAGAAGAGGTCGTGAAAACGATTTCTGGTGTCAGCCCAACCAGTCAGTACCTTACCCTTCTTCCTCTTCCCCCTTGTCCAACACAACCCAAACACTCCACTGAGAGATCAGCCGCACCTTCCATCTCTTTCCCTCATAGTGGTGATGCGTTGCTGACAACCGTGCGCCCATTGACAGAAGTCCCATCCTCCACAGCCACTGCAAGCGCACATTGAACACGACCACGACTCTTGAGGAAGACTCATGACTCGCATATCATTGCATTTGGGTTCCGCGTTCCCATTGCTGGAAGACATGTGATGAGTTGGGAAGAGAGTATCCACACCTCTGAAATCTGTCGACAGATAGTGCACGCGAGCGCACGTCAACGATAAGTTAACGGCCAGGGCACACATCTGTTACGAGGATTTGTCCATCCGTCTATACCTCTGTATACTAGAATCATCTCGGGGTTTTTCTTCATCCTGTGCGCTGGGGGTTACGCATTGTTTTACCGCGTCTGTACAACTGCATGGATTCGGTGTCAGCTGCTCGCTTTTCTATGATATGAATACATCTATCTAGACTATCCTTTACCGAATATCGATTTATCTCCCCACTCCTCCCTTGTCATCCTAAGCTACCTACCTCTTCCAATCGTCACCTTTCTTCGTTTCTTCGTTGACCCTGATCTATGTCTCTACAACAGGAGCAAAACGATGATCTTCACGCCGTTCCCTTCCCGGCGGGTCAGGTCAGCCTGTTTCCATCATCATAAATCGTATCTGTCCCCTGTGCTGATCTCGTCCTCGTAACTTGTTTGACCCACCATACCAATACTAATATCTGCTGTTGTCGTTTCATGTCATCATACTCCCTTCCCTTATTGAAACCGCACGATTTTCCGCTTCCAGCACACCGAGCTTGGCGATGGCGAATCTGGCCTTCGTGCTGGTTGTTGTGCTTGAGCGAATGGCGATGTTCGGCGGAGAGCTTGTCATGGGCTTGGTATGGTGTGGTGTGGGGATATGTGGGGCGTAGGTAGAGTGGTGGTGTGGTTTTCGGTGCTGGCTTGGAGGTGGCAGGTGCGATGAGTGGGGCTGTTGTTTGGGGGTTGGGGAGATGGTAGGCTGGGTTAGGTGCCTTGATGGGACCAGAGGTGATCTATCATTCTCTCGATGTCGGAAAGCCTGAATAGGCAGGCATCTTGTGTTGTTCTCCGTGGTTTTGAGTGAGGCTGTAATTAATGAGGACGGGCGTTAGAGGGTGTTTCGACAGTGATTGTTCTTGGTTCGATGGATGTGAGGTAGAGCAAGGATTTAAGGACGCGAATGAGGAAAAAGTGAGTAAGAAGAGAAGAAGAGAGGAGCGACATATAGATTTTCCTTCGAAAGGATTGGCTTTTGTGTGACTTTTGTATCGGGAGTCTTTTTGCTACTTGATTGGGGTTGTTAGTTTCTTTGCCCGTCGAGGAATGTGAGCGTTTCCTGAACGTGAGATGAGTTCTTCCCCTTCTCGATCAATCGAATATAGTCACGTTCGAGAACAAGCCGATAGACGTCGTCGAGGAAGAATGAACTCTCACCCGCATTAACAAGCGTCTCAATACGTTTTTTGACCTCAGCAATCCCGTCATTATCAAGACGAGATCTCGAGATCTCGACGAATTCATGTCCTGACAACATGCTCATGAAAGTCGGAAATTCTGCGTAGAGACGAGCTATAATAATTTTACCTAAAGTATTTACGATTGATGACTCGATTAATGCGATTAAACATATAAATTTACCTATGTCAACATCCGGCGCTTCTTGGAACCTAGTGAAGACGACCTACACTTTTAAACAACTATTCCTCCTAAACTGTGAGCGATAAACAGAATGGGGTGTGTTCGAGGCTGCATCGATGTTTAGTGATAGTAGCACGCTTTATTGGCATGCAACTCTACTACATTAGTCAACTTCCTCTTCAAACATAGATCAGACACCAAGGCTTTTGCGTGATTGAAAAGGTACTGAGAGCTAATGGGAGAAGAGCTGTGCGTGTTGGCATCGTAGACCCCAAGCATGTATACGTGCATTTGGAATATCTGATGGGAGGAGGTCACGGAGCCAATTAATATTATCCACCGTCCAAGTCTTTTCACGATGTCCGTTGAGTCCATGGACGGCGACAATACTATAATACCTGGTGAATGACTTGTGAGACTAAAGCAGGTAAAACCTAGTCTACTCTAAGCCAGGCTCAACTCCATCTTTCAGGACTGTAAGCCCATATGGTAATGGTGTCTGGTGGAATTATTCCGTTAGTTTCCTTCGGCTGTATAGGGTTCAGTCATCCTTTGTTTTTCTACATTCTTGCCTTTCAGCCTGACAGGTATTGACCGAAAGGCATTTCCTCGCCTTGTTTACTAATCTCCTTGTATATTCACGTCATACATTAGACAGGTTTTACAGTCCCGATTTTAAGCGATTATTTAATATTATTTAATAGTTAATAGCTATATTAGGCTATAGTATTTATTAATTATATAGATTATTAAGTTAATAATTTAATATAAATAATAGCCTAATTAGGCTATTATTCTAATATCCTTTATAATTAATCTATTACTTACCTATATTTATATCTATTCTATCCCTCTTATAACTTTCCTCTACTATTATTAATAGTTATTATATACCTTCTAGGTATACTCTAAAGTCTTCTAAGGATATCTTAGGTACTAGTACCTTTACTATTATTATTACTAGTACGCTAGATCCTCCTTTTATATCTTTATAACTAAAGATCTTAATATAACGTGATAAATATATAATTACTATATATTTATATAATTAATAAGAAGATATTATTACTAGCCTTTATATAAATATACCTCTTATACTTTAAAAACCTCTTAATAATAATAATATTCTTCCCTTATATTCCTCTTAACCTACCCCGCGAAAGTCCCCTTATAAAGAGAAAGGTTATAAGAAAGCTAGGCTATATAATATAGAACTATTATAGTATTTAAAGAGGTATAAAAGAAGGGGGACTAGGAGCTTAAATATCTTATAATTAGATAATTATAATAAGAAGTATAAGAGAGGTAGGTAGAAGGAATAAAGTATATATAAAGGAATACTTTTTAATATTAAAGAAATAATAATATTTATTAATTATATACTTATTAAAGTAGGTATATATAGACTTTCTAATATAAATTTATAATAAAAGGATATATAATAGGACTTTAAGATATATACCTACTATTCCTACTCTTAGAATAATTATTAATAAAAGGTAGTAGTACTACTTAAATAGTATAAGTATAAGAAGGAATATAATAGGAGATCTAGGTATATAATAACTAATAATAACCTTATATAAGTACTAGATTAATAATAACTAATAACTAATAAAGTTTAAGCTAGAAAATATAAAAAAAAGTAAGATATAAAAATTAAAAAGGAGAAAATATAAGATTATAATATTAGATAAGATATACTCTCTACTTACTAAGGTAAAAAGGTTATAAAGGAAATAGAGAATACTAGTTCTAATAAAATTCCTTCTTATAAAGAAAATAATAAATAAGATTCCTCCTTAAAGGGCTTATATATCTTACTCTTATTTATAATAGTATTATTATTACCCTCTAGTATAAGTATTATATTAAAAGGTTCCCCTTACTAATAGTAAAGCTTAAGTCCTTAATATTAGAATAATTCTAGCTACTAGAGTTATTATAAACATAGCGTATTAGTATATACTACAGAAGGCTTCTATAGTTACCTTGTTATTTCTTAATAGAATCCTTAATAGAAAATTAACTATTCTACCTATAATTATTCTACCTATATTAATTAGTAGTAATATTATAGGTATTTATCTTTAAGGTACTAAATAATTACCTAGAAGTACCAACTGCTATTTATAGTACTAATAATCCTCCTCTAAGTCCTTTAAGTCCTTTAAGCCCTATACTTTTAGTAACTGCTTTTATAATTAAAATTATCCCTTATACTCTATAATAAGGGCCTTATTCTATATTAATCTAAAGATAAAGTAGCTTAAATTAGAAGCCTATAATAAATACCCTTATACTATAGCCCTCTAAGTTATATAACTTATCTACGCTCCTTCTAGTCCCTTCCTAGGAATAAAGCTCCTTCCCTTTTAAATTATTTAATAGTTATATAAGTTATTTACCTATTTTACTTTTCCTTTATTATAACTCCTATATTAATTATAATAGCTATTAATACTATTAACTTATAAGGTAGCTACTATTAAAGGCTCTAATAAGATTCTATCTATCCTAAATATAGCCGCCTTAATCCTATTAGCTATCCTTATACTACTAGATATTATTACTTAAGCCTACTTAATATCTAATTTCTTTAATACTAGGTATTAATATAGCTAGATTATTTAGAAGGCTACTTATAGGGTTATCTATTTTATTACCTCTAAGTATAAAAGACTATTACCTCTCCCTTATAAACCTACTCTATTACGTGGCACTTAATTAGGATCCTAAGACTTAGATTAAGCTAAATATACCTAGCTAAGTAACTAGGCTATTAACCTACCCCTCTTTAGGATATCTATAAAAGCCTTTATTATTACTACTACTTAGTTATATAAGTTTACTAGGTCCCTATTAATAGGTATTATATATACTTTAACCTCTCCTAGATTTAACCTATTAAGATAGTTAGGCCTATTAGATTAATCTAGCCTAGGCTCCTACTTACTAATGACCTAAGGTATATTAGTTAAAGGAGAGATACCTTATAATTTATTATAACCTTTTATAAATATAGCTACTCCGTTTTTATAGGTATAAGCTAATTAAATAGCTGCTATTATTACTTAAGTAATAACCTTATTATAAAATTAGTAGTAAGCTAATAGTAATTAAGCGGGAGTAAATCTAGCTAATCCTAATTAAGGACCTTATTCTACTTAGTTTTATACTTAAGATATAAGCTACTTTAAACTAAAGCCTAATATACCCGCTATTAAGGTTAAGGATAGGTATAATATCTATTATAATATCTATAGCTTTATTACTAGGTTATAAGTAAAGGTTATTGTAATAGATATAGCTATTTTATAATAGAATCTTAATACTTATCTACTTAGAGAAGTTAATAACTAGTTTACTAGTTAATTAATATATAACTCTAGATAAGGATTAAGATATAATCCTAATAATATTAATAGCTAGTATAATATACTAGAGAAGAGATTTTAAGATTCCTTAAATAAGTCTTTAAGTATACTTAAATCTATTAATTATATTATTTAAGATATTTATAATTAATATAATCCTACTAAATATATAACTAATATTATAATTAATAGTCCTAATACTAGTATTATAATTATTAAACTATTATAAGTACTCCTTACTTATAAATATATAGATAGTAAACTTTATAATAACTTAAGTAAGCTTATAGCTACTTTAACTATTATAGGTCTAGTTAAAGAATTATATTTATAGAAGGATATCTAGTTTAATATTTATATAAATAGTATATCCTTTATATTAAGGACCTTATAGCTATAATAAGATGATAGTTATAAGATAATAATAATAGGCTAAGTAGCTAATTTAGTTAGTATTAATCTTAAGTAGTTAACTAGTTATATAACTAATTAGCTAGTAATACTCGCCCCTACTATTAGAATAACCTAGCTTATAATTCTAATTAGAATTAAAATTATTAAGATACGCCTCGACTATTATAGCTATTATAGCTACTATAAGCCCCTTAAAGGCTTTAAATTATAGTAGGCCCCGTAAACGGGTTAGGTTTTTAACTACGGGGGTAGAATAGTAATAATTATAATAGTAGTAGACCTTAAAGGGCCTATTAGGCTACTATTAAAAAAATTATAAAAGGCTTTAATAATAAATATAATTAATTAGCTAGTTAGTATAAGTATAATAATAAACTATCTATTAAAGGCTTTTATAATAATAATTATAACGAGACCTAAGATATTAACTTCCTTATATAATTAAGGGATACTAATTATCCCTATTCTAATTATAAAGCTACCTTCTTATCTAGGAATAAGCTATTTAATTACCTTAGACTATAATACTAGCTAAAGGCTCCTAAGCTAATAGAGATAGTAGTACTAAAGGCTTTACTAGACGACCCTTAGATTAATTTAAATATAGTTATAAATAAGGACCTTAATAATATCCCTTAGACTAACTTTATTTATATTAATTCTAATATAATTCTAGATTAGAGTAAGCTACTAGGCTATAGCTTTTATAGATAGAAATATACTATAGTTAAGGTATCCTAGTCTAAATTAAGCTAGGAGTAGATTAACGTCTACCTTAATAGTAGCTATACTATTACGCTTATTAACTATACTTATCTTATAAAGTACCTCCCTAATATCTATCTTAAAAAGATACCTTTACTTATACTAGTTTATAGTATAGGAAATAAAACTATTAAGACTTATAAGTATACCTCTATTAAAATATATATTTAAGGTAAGATTAGAGACTCTCCTAGATAGGTATTAATAATTATAGAGGTTTATATTATTAATAGTCTTAGAGCTAATATACTTATTAGTAATAATATATTAGTTCCCTAAGGTATTATTATTAGTTTTAATAGGAAAGTAATCTCTATTAGATTATATAAGGGCTTAATAGCCTTAATTAAAGTTTATACTTATACGTCTCTATATTTAAGGCGTATAATTAAGGTAAAATTAACTATTATAATCCTTCCGCGCTTTATAATTAAAGTTCTAATAATATATAAGGGTAATATACCTAATAATTATAACTATCTTTTTAAACTAGATTATCCCTAAGATCTTAGTCCTAATAAAGGTATCTATATATATATTATTAATTTTAATATATTATTTATATAAGTCTATAACGCTTTACTAGTTATTATGTAGCTACTTTATAAGACTTAACTTAGATCTATTACTAAATATAAATAGGATAGAGTATATCTAGTTACCCCTATAGATACTTTATAAGCCGTTAGAAATACCTAATTATAGAAGTTATAAGTTATTAAAGGCTTTATAACTATAGTTATAGCTCTTATATTATATATTACGGCTAATATAATTACCCTACCTTAGACTAATATAAATAAGGGCGTTAATCTATATAAAAGTCTATTATAGTTATCTATTAACCTAGTATTAGAGTATATTATACTAAGTAGTATAACTATCTATAATACCCCTAATATAGCCTCTTAGATTACTAAGGTTATTAATATATTTCCTAAGATATAGATAGATTAAGGTACTATAGTCCTAGTTCTTAAGGCTAAATAGATATTAATTATATTAAAGCCTAATATAGCCCCTAAGCCGTCTAGGGTTTACCTAGTAAGTTATAGGGATAAGTAAATAATTAATAAAACTTTTAATAAGCTATATTTCTAAGGGAAAATATAGTAGTTAAATTAACCTACCTTATTTAGTTATCTAGTCTTTATAATCTAGCGAGAAGTTAATAGTAAGAAGAAGCCTTACGTTAACCCGTAAGGGGAAATAATATATAAGGCTTACTAGTTCTCTTTTAAGGGGTTTATTAGATCCCCCGTAGAATAATTCTTAGATTTCTTAAGAATTAGTCTTACTATAAAAAATAGACTAATTTTATATTACTATATAACCCCTATAATTTATAATTATAATAGGGGCCTAAGTACTACTTATTAATATAAGCCTATTAATACTTATAAGTATTATTACTAGAGTTATTATATTATAGGATTTAAAGAATTTTAAACTTTACTTTATAAAATTAACTAAAATAGTAGTTATATCTTAAGTTAGATAAGACTTTTATATTTATTTAAGTTTTTACCTATCCTTTTATAACTTTATCCCCCTATTCTTTTTTTTATTCTACTATTATAGTTATTATAGCTAATAGATAGTACTATTAGTAGAGTTAGCTTTATCCTTAAGATTACTCCTAATATTAATACTACTCTTAATATAGGCAGAATAATTATAAGTGGAATAGTTGATTTTCTATTAAGGATTCTATTAAGGAATAATAAGGTGACTATAGAAGCCTTCTATAGTATACGCTAATATGCTATATCTATAATAAATACCTACTAAAAGAAAATAAAGTAGCGCCCTTATTATATACTATTACTTCCTTTTTAATAATCTTAATTAACTATAAGTATAATTATTAAAGTCTTTAATAAGTTATATAGTATTATAAAGGTCTAAAATATTATACTATATATTATATTAAGGGCTATAATCCTTCTATTTAATAAGGTATTAAACCTTATTTCTACTTATAATACGCCTACTAATTATAGCTTCTAACTTATACTTATCCTCCGTAGTATTATTATAAATAGGGGGGTCGTTATATTATAGTCGCTTATATAGGTCTAAACTAGGGTATGGTTTAAGCTAAGTAATAGATACGACGGGGTATATTCGTATTATAAGGGGTAGTTAGAGTCTATAAGCTAGGAGGCTAATATAATTAAGGACCTTAAAAGGTCCTACTTATTATTAATAGAGCTTAGGATTAATAAGGCCTAGAATAGAGTAACTATAGTTTAGGCGTAGGTAGAGTTTATTACCCTTAGATATATTAAGAGCTTAATATTTATTATTATATCTAGCCTTAGAGAAGATATAGGTAGATATAATAGACTTTTTAACCTATTCCCTTTAAAGCTATTAGAGCCTACTAAAGTCTTTAATAGGGATATCTATAACTAATAATAGTAGGCTAAGGGTATTATATACCTTAAAGCCGTAGATAGTATTATTAAGTACTAGGCCTATTAAAGTGTTAACGGAGTTATTAAGATAGCTTTATAGATAGGGAATAATAGGGGACTAGTTAATACTATTAATATAAGGGTACTAGGAAGTATAGAAGTATAAAGTAATTTTAAGTATCTAGTTAGTTTATTCTAATTATCTATTAGTTTAGGCGTAATAGGACGTAGACGTTAGTAGTTAGTAATTTAGCTTATAAAATAAAGCCCTCTAGAAGCTTAATATAAATTTTAGGTCTTAGTTACTAATTATAGTATATAGGATCCCCTAGTTATAACTTATAAGGCCTACTAATACTAAGTCTACCTATTAGGTAGCGTCCTATATTGTTTAACCTATAATTAGGAGGACACGCTTAGAGAACTTATCTATAATAGTTAATAGACTATTAAAGCCGTCTTCCTATATTAATAGTAAAGCGAGGATAAAGTCTATTATAATTATATAGAATAGAATACTAGGCCTATTAATAGGCTATATATTTCTATAAGGTTTATAATATTTTATTTTATTAACCTAATAACTAGGGTAGTACTTAATATACGCTTAAAGACGAGAAGTAAGATACTAGAAGTAAAGGGAGCTAGTTATATATTTATAGGTCTTATAAAAGCTATTATAATATTATTTATTATAGGTTAAATAGAAGACCTCCTTTTCTATTATATTTAGAATATATAGTCGCTCCTATCTATTATTAAAGTTAGTATAATAGATTAGATTATCCTAGAGTTTAAATCTTAGGGATATATAAGAGGCTTCTAGAGCTTACCTAGTCCTTCCTAGTATATTAAAGACCTTATTCTATTATTAGTTATCTTAATAGGCCTATAATAAGCGCATTTTAAATATATATAACATCTTAACTAGTATAATATAATATAATAGTACTTTAGATTAGTCTAAGAGGTAGTAGTCTATATTATAAAAGGCTTTAGTATATAATATATCTAAGGTACTAGCTATTATAACTAGCGAGGTAGTTATTAAGTCTCCCTTAAAGCGTAATAGCGCGTCTAGGATAATATTACTCTTACCTAGCTTATACTTTATAAGGAGGTTAAACTATAATAGGTACTAAGATACCCTAATAAGACGGAGATTTAGTTTATTAGTTAATAATAAACTAAGGCTTATTTACTTAGATATTAGTACTATTATAAAGTAGTTTATATAGATAATTATTAGAGGCTTATAAGAGGATTTAATAAGATACCTAGTCTTTTAAATAACTTATATAATATCTACTACCTTAAGCTCTATAAGCTAGTAGTTCTATTTAGCGGGATTAAATATCTTACTAAGGAATATAATTAGCTAGATATTAGTTCTTATAAAAGGCTTTAAGCTATCTAGATTACCCTTTATATAATATATTATTACGGCGAACCCCTAGGCCTTAGAGGTATCTAAGTTAATAAATAAGAACCTTATTTTATTAAAATATATTAGAAAGCGGGCTTTCCTAAAGGCTTCCTTTAAGTTATAAAAAGCCTAAAGCTCTTCTTTAATAGGGTAATAGAAGGCTTTAGTAGCCTTAATCTTCCTAGTATAACCCTTAATATTTAATATAGTAAGAGGGGTTATAAGGTTAGTCTTACGTCTTTATAAGGGATTAGCTTATTAGGTATACCTTAATATAAATAACCTTAGCTATCCTATAAAGCCTAAGAAGATTTTAAGATCCCTAAGAGTCTCTAGGAAATATAAGGCCGTAATAGCTCTTAGCTTCTCTTTTAATATAAAGAGCCCTAGGGTATTAATATACTAGCTAAGGAGATTAATAGATAGATAGCTAAGGAAGGTTTTCTTAGGGCTAAGACTTAGACGACACTTATAGAATAATATAAATAGTCTTTAAAGATAAATTAGGTATTCTAGTAAGCTTTTAAAGAAACTTATTATATTATCTATATAGGTATATACGAAGTCTCTATATAGTTAAAGTATTTTATCTATTTATTATTATATATATAGGGGTAATCCTTTATAGCCTATTAATACGATATTATATTATTCTTAGCTTTAGTAAGAAATAATAGTAAGCTTATAGTAATTACTTTCTCTAATACTAAATTAATAAAAATACCCCGTACTATCTATAATAGAGATAAAAGGTAACCCTATTATAACTAAGATAATTTTACTTTATAATAGAATAGGGTAACTATCTAATTATATAATTATATTAAGGCCTTATATATTAATAATAACGCGGCTAAGGGCGTGACGTATACTAAGCGTATACGTCGTATAGCCTATTAAGTAAGTTATAACAGCCCCTCTACTTATTAATATTAATATATCTATAACAACTAGTACTTAGAACCTAGCCTTAATTAAGAAGCTAGAATTTATTTATAAGTAGTAACTTAATATTAATATAGAACTTAAATATTTAATTAAAGGAATATAATAGACTTATAATATATTAAATACGCTTTATAAGGAGTTATAGGCCTTTATAACTCTATTATAAAAGTAAATAGAGGCTTAAGAGGACTTTATTTAAATATTTTATATAAATTAAGTCTTATATTAATAGTACCTAAGTAAAGAGATAGAATAAATATAAAAAATACTAGAAAATATTACTAGTAAGATTAGTCTTACTATCCCTATAAATAATAATATACTAAGCCGTCCCTAGATATCTAATAGAGAGGTTATAAGTATAATATAGTTATATATTAATAGGCTTAATAGTATTAAGGATATAAATTAAGTAAGTAATAATAGAGACTCTAAAAGTAATAATAATAATAGTAAGTAAAGGAGAAATACTACTAAGGGTTTTTATATAGAAGTTAATAAGAAGCTTAGTAAAGACGGGGTTAATAATATATAATAGGAATATTATAAGACTAGTAGATATAATACTTAAGTATATTTTGTAGCTTTAATATATAAAATAATATAGAATAATAGAATAACTAATAGTATAAACCCCTAATATTTAAGCGACTTAAGATTAGGATATTTTAGAATAAGAAGTAGAAAAACTAAATAGAATATAAAAGTAGAAACTTTAGGTGAGAATAAAGAAATAAGGTCTTATAAGATACTTACTATTTTATAGTAATTATATAAATAAGTTATATTACTTAATAAGGGCGGGTTTCTTATATTTCTTATATATATTATAGATTTAAGCTAATTTATAACTTATCTTTATAAGCTTCTCTAGAATCTTAAATTTAATAATAAGCTCTTTATTAATAATATAGTCTATAAACTAATAGCGTTATAATATTAGAGTTAGGTAATTATATATATATTATAAGCTTATAATCCCTTTAATTATATTATAAGGCTTTATATAAAGAAATATATCTAAGTAATTATTAGGTAGAGTTAATTACTAAGAAATATTAGTAGATTATTAAAGGCCTTATTCTAAATTAACTAGATATTATATTTTAGTCTTATAAATAGGTAAAATAGTTTATTAATAGTACTATTACCTAATAGATATTATTGATAGGTATTAGCCCTAATTTTATTCTATACTTAAAGGTATTTATTACTTAAAGTATTTATATTATCTTAAAACTATACTTAATAGTAATCTATATACTAGCTATTCTTTTATTAAACTTTCTCTTTTATATATTTAAGTAGCTTATATATAATAATATAATAAATTCTATATACTTATAAGCTTTATTATTAAATAGATCTAGAACTCGCTACCTCTAAAATACTTAATATAGCTAATACTATATATTAGAAGTTTATAGTATTATTAAATTATTTACCTTTCCTTTAAATAGGCTATATAGTATATTAATTAGACTATTTAAGTATATTACCCCTAATTATACTATACTATATACCTTTTTATATATAAAGTAGAAGAACCTCTAGTCTTCCTTTAATTAATAAAAGTATTAAAATATTCTATTAATAAACCCCTAAATTATAAACCTCTTATATATTTTACCTATATATTTAATTACCCTTATATACCTCTAGATCCTATTATATTTAAGAACAAGATACTAATATAAGATAGGATTATAATAATTATATAAGTACTTAAGGATATTATTAATTATAATAGAAATAAAGAAGGGAGACTAGCTAAATATTATTAATAACTTATATAAAAGACGTAGGTATAAGAATTTTACTAGAATAAGATATAAAGTAAGCTCTAAGCTAGGCTAATAATTATATTACTAGTTAATACTTTTAAGGTTAAAATAAGTAAGTAATTAATATATCTTATCTTTAGTAAATCTAAATATCCGCCTTATTTACTTAAGTAGGAAATTATTAAGACTCTACTCCTTACTTTAATACTTAACTAGTAGGATATAGGTATAATATAGGACTTAGTTAATATAGTATAAACTAAGGATAAGGAGGGCTAGAGTAGCTATATATATAAGTTCTTTGTTAGAATTAATATTTATAATATATTATTATTAATAATATAGATAAATAGATAATTACTAAAAGGGGTTTTATAGGTAAATCCTAGATAGGTAGGGCTAAGTAGTAATAGTTTATATTCGGGTAAACTCGGATTAGGCTTAGCGTACGGCTAGACCCGTGCAAATCATTAAATAAACGTTGAATAATCTCACTACAAAACCTGTCTATTCACAACTGCGGAAGCAAGTCACAATGAATCAATAACGGTAAATTGGGTACGCCCGAAGGTATTAGTATGTAGTATGCCGGATATCGTAAGTCTCAACAAACAATATAGAAAGCAAGTAGTTGTAATCTCCAGAGAGCAAAAAAAAACAAGGGCAGCTTAAGCCAGGACAAAGGAAGCCATTTGCCCCTGCACTGCCCTATCGTGCTTCCCTGCTCCCTCGATGCAGCCAGAAAAGGTAGGGTATGTCTTGATTTGGCTTGTCGTCTTCTGATTTTGTCTTGCTACTATGGGGGTTGCTAAGGAGCAGGAAGAATAGGGGTATTCGCCTCCTAAATACACGCTAGTCCAATTACCCCTCATCACAGTTGCACAATATCAGGCATTAGTAACTCAAAGCTAAGACCTAATATTTTCGTCGATCAGATAGTCAACGCCAGCTTATTGTTTATATTCCACCGATCATCGCATTCACCTCAAACCCTGGACCAACCATTTCTCCCACCACCCGCTCACCGTCAGCACAAACTCCCTGCCATCATCCCTCTCTTCCTTGCCGTCCGGGTTACCCAGTATAGCCGTGTAAAACCAGAACACCCCGCCGACCCATGCAAAGGCTGCTATGGCCACGGCATACAGTGGTGCGAAGGTATTGGCCAGGACCAAGATGGCTGCGCTGCGAGCGGTATAAAGTTTTGTGAATCTGATGTCGTGGGATGGTGAGATCAGGCGGAGTTGGAATCTGGGTGATGGGGCGAGGAGGCGATAGAAATGTGCTCTGAGTGGCCGCAGTTCCAGCAAGAATAAGATTGGGGATAGCAATAAGAGAAGAATTGTAGTCAGAAGTGTGTAGATGGCCATCGGAAGGGCAACGAGGGGTGCGAGAGCGGAAAGGTAGAACTATTACAGTAATCAGTACTTGTGGGGGTTTTCGACGGTTTGGATGGCTCACCAGTATCCAAAGAGCAGTTCTCTTTGGGCCGACTCCTTCCTCGTCATATTCACCCATATCCTCGTCTGTTTTAGCGCTCGAGGTACGATAAGTTATGTTCTGGTAATATTGCGTGTGCTGATGATATGAAGATGCCTTCTCTGGGTCCCGTGAAGCTCGCGGTGGGCTGTCAGACTCCTGAGGATAATCTAGCACAGAATCTGCCCGATGGCAGTAGCTATCCTGTAAAGTATGTGCCTCGGGTGGTGGTCTCAGCTGCCGTTGACTGCACTCCGGTGTAGTCGGGCCATCTGCCTTCTCCGCCGCAGCTTCCATTGTACGAGGATGGTTCCTCACGACGTCCTGGCACTTTCCAATCTTGACGAAATTCTTTTGGTAGGGAGTCACCGGGTAATAGTCAGAAGATGAGAGCATCGTAGATCACGGGCTTAGCGGACTCGGATATTGTGCGAGGCAGTCTCTTCGTCTCATCTTTATGTACAGAAAGTCTTGGACAGTCTGATCGGCCAAGACGATGGCGGCAACGAAAGAGGGGAGCATCTTCTTGTCGTTTGTTAGCAGTCCTTGGGAGTTGAAAAAGCCAAGGAGGCCAAGGAGGCCAAGCTTTGGATTCCAAGACTTCCAAGCAAAATACGCATCACATTGTGCCGATGTGATTGGATCTTACGGATACTGACTTTCCCATGCGTTTGTGACAGGATCATCGTTGATGCCATTGGCCGCTCTTCATCATGCACCTGCGGGACTGCTGGTAGAATATTGAGATTGAAGAGAACGAGTGTAAATTCGGCGAAGATACAGGTGCGGTCGCAGGCCCTCACATTTGCTGTGGTTGGTCTGTAATATTTTAGCTAAACCTCTTTGAGTTAGTAGGGGTAATCACGTAGCCTCGCACCGCGGGTCGCAAAAAAGCTGGAATGTTCAAGCCAAGGATTTTGGTAGGGTTCCCGCCAAGGCCCATGTCCTGGCACGGCATCCGTTTTAGGGTTTCCTGCCGAGGTACAGCCGAGACGGATGGGGATACTCAGTATATACGGCTGACCTCATCAGGGGTCAACTCTTATTAGTACTATACATATAAATAGCATATACGGTATACTTCACGGCCTTTTTTAAAAAAAAATATAATATATATACTAAGTATATATTATATTAAGAGGAGTTCTAGGGCTTTAAAAGACCTTAAGCGCCTTAGATTCTACCCCTAAATTACCGTAACCGGATACTTATACTTAGTATATATACCACTTAATTTACTAAATACCGCTTGAACCTTATCTAGGGTCAACCGCCTATACTTAGCCTATATACTGACTTTATATGGGGTGAAAACGCTTACGTTTAGCATGTGCGGCGATCTAACCCCAGCCGGAAAAAGACTCACCCCTTCCGAGCTGAGAGCCCCTTTTTTGCGACCCGCGTGCCTCGGTAGCTTCAGGGTCGGATGACTAGCGGCTTGGCACAAATGGCTGAGGCTTGGCATAACTGCCTCCTTTACAATATACGGTGATATGGCCTATACTAGATAGTCAAGATGACGATGAGTATGCTATAATATGAATTTGGGCAGCAAACCTTCGGTCCATATATCGACTCTTACCTTTTGCCAGAGGATCGAAGTGTAGGCCTACTTCGCCTGCTCAAAAGAGGACACGAGAGAGGGCAGCATTCCCAAGGAGCCAAGATGTTTAGGATGCTAACGCTACAGAGCAGCGACAGCTGCACTGTTGGGGCTACCGGCTCGATATCATCACCCTCCCTGTTGGATAACCCAAGTATCTAGTTCCCACCGTTAGCCAGCGCATGGGGTATACTATATGCGCCGGCGCTCAAGTATATCAAGGCAGGCTTCGGAGAGGATCCGATGGGGTGAATGCATCATTCACCGTTTTCAAGAGCTATCAGACCGTTGTTCCGCCAAGGCAGTTCCATATCTCTGATGGTCTTGGTCTACTGTTTTATGACCTTTGCTTCCTCCGGACCCACACCCTCCTTCTTACTGGTGCATCAGTATCTCCTCGCCATGGCACCGTCTTGAAGCTCTTCTATCACCTGTCCCAGCCTCTCCCTCATCTGAGTCCCACAGTTCCATTGCCACCAATAAAATATTTCAATGAAGGTTGGTGGGATTGAGAGAAGCCCTGGTTATCCTCATCTTCCTCCATTAGCCATGGTCCGTACCTTGGCCCCAGGCCCTCTCAACAGTGTCATGTTGATCATATCTGTCAATCCGTTGTTATTCTGTGCCCTCGCCCGTCTCATTATTATCATAATGCCTTCGAAATTCTTCTTTTGTGCCCCCCTTTCCACCATCATTTACAGCTTTTGACTCGCCCATGTCGTCATATGCAGACCTAGAATAATCACCATGACTGGCCTGGGGTTAAGAAGAAATTCCGAGAGAAATGCTATGGTCCACCCACTTCAACGAACTTGGCGTGACCAACCTCTCGATCGCTTCACAATTGCGAAGAGCCTTTTATCTGGCTCGAAGCACCACCACAGCATCTCTTGATGGCTAAGATCGATTGACGACATGGAGATTCTATAAGAGCGAGCACCTCTTCATTATGTGGCTACGGTCCAACCCAGGCCAGGTCGAAGGCTGACCGTGGTCGATAAGTCTTGACTTTACTGATTGTGGGTAGGGATGACTTAACCAGGGAGCTGGGCGTATCAGGCACAATCGGATGTGCAAAGTAGAGCAAGGCTCTCACTTTCACTTACGCTATTCGGTCGCCATTAAATCCCAGCCCACAATGATGTTTGCAAACCCCCATTGTTGAAATATCCATCGTCTCACGTGCCGTAATCTCCAGATAAAGTTCGCGTTGTCGGCTCATCGCTGGAGCCATGGCAACAGCTGACAGTTTTACTACCCGCAGAGTGGTCCATCCTTAGCAGCTTAGTATGATAGAAAGGCCCTTTTCACCCAGAGGCCCAGACAGGCTTCGTCTCTACCTTCGGGCCCGGCATGGGAGCCAGGCGTTGGCAATCTCACGACGAGCGCGGAATACAATTACACATAAGACTCATGGCGATAAGGGATCTATGACTTGGGAAGAGATGCGGAGAACCATGAATGACACGATGACTGATGCAGATGGAACAATGGCATCTTCGCTAGTCAATCGACTCCGGTTGTATGATAGCCATCCCCTGGACGTAAGTAGGCACATTCTCCATCGGCTCCGGTGATGGTGGTGTGCTTGATATCATATCTTGTTATGCAAAGACATTGAAAAAGGATTTGGGATCCTCGGCCTGGTCCCGATTCAGCTGTGGTAGACAGGCGAAGTCTTCTACAGGCAGTTAAGAGAGCATGTTCATCGTATCACGAACATCGAAACCAAGTAGGATTTCGTTAAGCGACTGCCCAGTGGACTGGTTCTTAGGATTGTTGAAATAAACCTACAGGTAGGGAAGCACAGAAGTCCAACCGACAAAGCCGATCTTTGAATGCTGAGTTACATGGTGCAGAACGGCAATTTCCGCCCCCTGATTCGTCCACTCAGACTGGGCGTTTGTTTGAAGATGATAGGCAGTAGAGGTCAGAAGATCACAGCCGAGTCTCCAGTGCTTTGTCCCTTCATTATCAAGAAGCTCCATCAGTACCATCCTGCGGAATATTGCTCAAGCTCGACCGTTCCATCCTTTTTGGGCTGAGACTCTTCGTGTAACCGATTCTTGCCGCTCTTGTCTCCTCCTTCACAAGAAGCCCCATTACAGCATCGTGGAAAATCATGGCCTCAAAGGTCCCATCCTGGTGCTACCGTAGGAAATGTAATCTGGTTCTCCGGCTTCACAATCCGAATGTGCAGCGAAAATGGAACACTTCGCTTGGGCACCACGTCCGCAACCCCCTGGGATCTCTATGACGATGACATTTGGTGCCTTGTTCCTCCGCTTTTGGTATTTGACCAGTGCATAGTATTGGTGCAGCTGATTCGCAGGATACGGAAGCTGTGTATTCGGCATCAAGATCTGAACTGGACCCAGAGCTAGTGTCATCAAATCCCGACGTTGTGATGCTCCGAAGCCATTGTGTTCAAATTGCCAGCTCATCCAATCGTCCCACTGTGCTTGCTCAGTGAGCACAGAATCTTTCACCACGCCACGCTTCGGTGGATGTACAGCTTGACAAGTCCGCGGCAGAGTCAGTGGTTCGTCCAGTGGCTGCCAACAGGGCTGGTTATGGTAGAATATCAAGCCTGCACTCACGGCATCACAACGGGAGTTGACCATGGCCTGGGTATCCGGTATCTTGTGCCCGCACCCAAGGTAGTGGATGAGGTGGATAACACACATGATGTCTTCACAGTCTGATATCTCGAAGTTCTTGAGAGAGATCCCGAGGCACAGTGAGGAAACTGAATTCTTGGAGAAGTAGAGGGGATGAAAATAGAAATAAGAGGTCAAAACTTGCAATATGGTATCACTGTCTAGGGGAGTGAAGTTGATGACCTTCACCCAGACTACTTCATTTGAGTCCTCCCTCTTGGTGACTGTTGTGATCTGATTATATCGGATTTCGTCAGGGGTATGGAATGTCTGATCGAAGGCTGAGCCTAGATAAGCAGACTCTCAGATGAGACTACTATTGTTCAAACAAGGAATGCCAATGTCATGATAGAGACGATTGTGCCAATAGATATATATATATACAGAGAAAGGGAATCCGTTTGGTAATTGTCTAAATCGTCCCACGCAGATAACACTGGATGCAGCGCGGTGGGTCGCGCAAGCACACCATGTTGTTTATACTTACCAGAGCTAAAGGAACGCGACAATCCACTAATGTATCACACATTGTTCTGCCCTCAAATGAATGATTTCGATTCAATGCATTCTTCTAATGCATGTGTTGCTGATGGTGCACTAAGCGCAGCGCAGACCATCAGTCCATCGTTATTGGTGCAAGCCTGCCTTCATAGAGCCTCCGATCACCCTCAATATACTTCCAATATGCTTCTCATATGCATATATATATATACACAGGCTCTAGATACTACCCTCAGACAAATCCATCATAGGGGCCGGCATAGAGTTCTATTATCCCATGCAATAGTTGGCTATAGGTCGGTCAGTTGTTGGTCCAAGTTTCTACATTAGACAAAACGAAATTATTCAGATTGATTAAAAAGATGCTCTACGGAAACAGTATCTAAATCATTGCGAGGAAAAAGATTGCCTCAAAAGCTTGCTGCCTAGAAATTGAAGAGGGAAACAAAGCAAGGTCAAACGATTAGGAAAATCGAGGGAAACAAGTCCGAACATCTGCTCATCACTACTGTATGGCCATCATCATCAACCAGCGCAGCTTCATACGGACCCCAGAAGGCTGATAGGTAGTATTCCAAGCAAGCTTTCAAAGCACTCGTTTCCGTTAGGGATGGGAGAATAACTTTGAAGACGAAGCAGCCGAATTACTGCTGGCGTAATCAAATGTCTACCGTAAGGATCCCCACCCAACAGGCCAAGCAGGATGTACATGGGATGCGTTGCCCGCGAGGCATCTTGTCGTCGCTATCGTGTATAGCAGACGATCGAGCAGTGGAGCCGCTAAGGTCCATTACTCTGTAGATCTTCAAGGCTATGTCCTGATCACAGATCAGATAGAACAGCACCGTGATCTGATTCAGGTTAAGGGGCAGCTGTGTATGGTAGAAGCCAGGTAGCACTTTATAGTATCCTATGGGTAACGTACTCAAATGGACCTTGGCCTCAACGGAGAGCGTAAGCGCTACAGGTTCCATAACCTCTCTCTATCCTGGTTTGAGGTTGGGCGTAGCATGTCCACAGTCTAAGCGAATAACAAGTCGCTACGAAACATGGTCACTCTCATTTCTTGATATCTCATGTTATTCTAAAAAACCGACTGTAGTTGCGGATCTCTACGCTCTTGATGGCTTGCTTGAGCCGTTGGATCAGCGTGTCTCAGCTGAGGTTGTGTGAATCTGTCAAACGCTCTCGGTCTTGTTTGTGGATTCTCCATTCGGACTTACAGCGTCTATAGAAAAGGGGCTACGTAGTTGAGGCTTGCTTTGATTGGCTCCTGTAGCGATGTGCAAGCGGAGGCTAGGATTTATTTTAGTAGCCCCAATAGCGAAATAAGGATGAGTGAGGTACTGAGCTACGTGGGCTACCTCGTTTTTGATACGATACTCGATGAGCCTATAGTATGTGGTACCTTATGGTCAGCGAGTCAAGGCCCTCGGGCGTGGCTTGGCCCGGGCCCACACGGGCACACGGGCTAGCCCGTCAACCCTAAGCTGTGGGAAGGAGCTGCCCGCGGTCCGCCTCCGGCTCCTCGAAACTCTGACATTCGAACTTCTTAACTCTATACTCGCACAGCGGTTCCTGTCGCCCCAAAGTGGTTGTTGTGGCCAACACTGGGAGAGTCGGATGAGATGATACACATCTTGTACACTCGTTCAAAAACAGGAGGACTGCAGGTTCGCTTCGAAAAGTCAATGGACCCCACGTCTTATTAGCCGCCGCTCTTATCTGAGGTGCAGGTCAGAGCAGGTGGAACGTGGCCCAGTAGCAGCGACGTCCCCTACACCTCTACAAGCAATAAGTCGCAGCCGCTCGTCATATCCCGCTTCAAGTAAGCTGATCGGATATGACGACTCCGACACCCACAGCCTTGCAAGAGCTTACACAGTCCATTCGAGTCCATACCGCAATCTATCGACAGTCTCATGACGAGAGTCACGCGTTCAGGGGCAAGAAAGCAACGTGCAGAAGATACTACAGCGGTACAGACAGCCCATGACAATTTAGATCACAAGCCAGGTTGTGACTCTTGGCTGATGCAGAACATGGACTAGAACCTTGATCCTCCATCTGATAAGCGTTCGCCGCCACGCACAAGGGCTCGGGTAAAGCAGGAGAGGGAGGGAGCGACAAGGATCACACCAATCCAAGAGATCACTTCTTTGCCTCGGCGTCGGAAAGGAACTCAGAAGCCGGGTCCTCCTCATAATCCATCTGAACGACCAAAACGTGGCCGTCCCCGGGGCACTTTGCGCACCAGCAGTCGACCGGAAGAGAAGAGCCGCCCTATCGTATCACGGGCGACTGGGGCAAAACAACCAAGGAGATCACGTCGACAGGTAGATACAGTAGCCGCCGAACTTCCGCAACAGCGGAGAGGCTCAGCACAAGGTCAAGTGAGTATGCGAAGATTCTCAAAAATAAGTCAAAGCTGATTATTTCAAGTTTGATTATTGGCTCGATCAAGTTGAACCTGTCTTACCTGGAAGTATTCATCAAGCCCAGACGCTGTACACAGCACCAGTACCTGGTGTCGTGTATGAATCACGTGAGAATATGGAGTCTAGCTCGACGTCTAGGAACACAAAGACCAACGAATCTACAGTAAAACCTGTAGGGTCCAGGAGCGTCAAGGTAACGGACGATAAGCTCAGGCTTCGTCGAGTGAGGCGGAAAAACAAGATCAATGACGACACCGATGAGAGGCTTCCCCATCTCCAGTCTGTTCTGAAAACCCGGCTTCCTAAGCGACTGCTGAGAGACACTGAAGACTTTCAGCGTACTCTGAAGGAATTCCTCCAGCTGACGGTTGACCACCCCGACGAAGATTGTTACCCCTTTATCGATGACTTCTCCTTCAACATTGACGAGGGGAAATCCAAGATCGACTATCCCATCGTGAACAACAGATATTTTGAGGCTGACCTGAGGCGATGTCTCGCCACGAATGAAGCTATTCTGCAGCGAACTATAATGATAAGCATCGTTAATCGGTATTGGCTAGGCAACATATACGACTGGAACTGTGAGGGACAATGGTCACAACCGAAAGACTCTCGCTTGCCTTCTCGGGAAGATGATGACGTCTCACTGCCCAAGCCGGACCTTGCCATCAGCTTCACGTTGGAGTCCTTCACTGGAGAAGAAGATGACTCTGACCCTATTCCGTCGGACCTCAAGAGATGTATCTCTCCAGACGGTGGCAACAGGTGCTTCCCGTTCCTTTTCATGGAGGTGAAGAAAGCAGGCTCAGACCTCCAAGATGCTTACATCGCGAATCTGCACAGTGCTAGCCAGGCTCTGTATAACATGTATCTGTGGATGGCTCGCACGGGAGAGGCAGAGACCTTTTTCAAAGATGTCCGGGTCTTCTCCTTTGTGTTCAATGCGCAAGATCTCGGCGTCCGAGTACATCGTGCCTCTCAATTAGCCGACGGGAACATCGCGTTCCGATTCGCCGAATTCCTACCTTTGGGTCGATACAGCAAGGATCAGGCATGCCTGCTCGTCAAGACTATCCTCACCGATTACGCGGCTCAGGAACTTCACCGTGTTCTCAAAGCTGCATTCGCCGAGGTTGTCAAACAAGAGGATGAGCGGGTCGTTAGCAAACGGAAAAACAACCCGCCACGTGATGGCGGCCCCTCAAAGCGAGCCCGGCACGCTACACAACATACCGGACAATCATTTGCTATCGGCAATCTATCCACGTAGACGTCTGTCAAACGACTAGCTGATTGAATTGAAGTTGCACCATGCTCGTCGTTTGCTCAATCTTTCTTACCTTTCTAATGAGATTTTGAGACGGAGATGGCATATCGATTCACGCCACTTTGCCGGTACCACGATTAAGTAACGTCAGTGCCTGGAATATATATTTGATATTTTAATGAGGTCTGGTTGATATGCTTCACGGGCCATCACAGGAGACATACACTTGGAAAGTGTCGCGCTGACACACTGTCCGACCCGTTGTAGCTCTTGTTTCAATCTTACCATGCGGAACTAGTGGTCCATGATGTTAGGATACGTGCGTTCTTGGACTTTCATTTTGTAAGTTTATCGCATCGAAAGATCAGGCTTTGGGTAAAAGTGGAACGTGCAAGGGCTTGTTGTATGGTGCTGTAAGAGATGATTTTAGCAGAACTAGGTTCGAGGACGGATATGGCCTAATAAGGGATGTAAGAGACTGCTGGTAGTCAGGACGGGTGTAACAATACAAATTCAATCATCTCCGGAAAGAGCCCAGTAGGTCATTGCATGAAGAAGTCAGAATAGCAACACGAGTCCACATTTTTGCAAAACTGAATGCATTGGACCTAGATATAGGCTATCAGCGTCCATTCCTCCTCCTATGAAGACTGGAAGACGCCTTTTCCAATGACGTTGCGAATATCCGTCCGCCAAAAGGTTTTTCTCGAGCTACGATCAAGGAATTCTAGATGTCTTCACGCGTTTGTGCATCATGCTGTGTTGGAGCTTTCATACGGGGGCTACCTACCTACCGTAAACCTCGGGATAAGAACTGTCTAGATGAAGACAGCATCCCTTCGTGAGTTTTCCAAGCCTCTCTTGAATAAAAATATGGTCATTGTAGAGTGATTACGTTTTCAACCCGTTGGCTGTTGATGTTCGTTCGGTCGTTCTCCTTAAGGTGTGGGCTATCTATGCGTTTGGGGATGAGGTGTTGTTTCGCTAGTTGATGGACTGTTGGTGGGTGGTGGATGGTGGATGGGGGATGGGGGATGGTGAATGGGATGGGGGATGGGGAATGGTGGATGGGGAATGGTGGAGTGGAAAGCTCTAAGTTCTCCTTTCGTCGCTGAAGAGATGGATGCGGATGCGGATGGGGATGGGGATGGGGATGGGGATGGGGATGGGGATGGGGATGGGGATGGGGATGGGGATGGGGATGGGGATGGGGATAGGGAATGAGGGGTTTGGTGTGATGGTATGGTAGGGAAAGGGGATGGGATGGTATAGGATGCATACATAGAACATAATTAGTATAGCACTTTTATCCTTCAATAAGGGAAGGAGAATATGTTGTAAGTGGGGAAGGGGAGGTGAGAAACTCCTTCTCGACAGGTTCGAGAGATTCTTCTAGGATAGATAAGGTAACTTAGGTTGTGGATATGGATATGGAGCAAAATTGGTATGGGTACCGTGGCTTTTATGGATGGATGGATGCCTATACTGTATGGTGGGTAGGTAGGTAGAGGAAATGATGAGGGTGTATGGGAGTGTTGATTTGGTCGTGTTCTTGTGCGTGTGTGTGTGTAGGGTTTTGGTTTTAGGTTTTTTTGAGGAGGTTTCCTTACTATTTAATCCTCGTATTTTCCTTCGATTTCCCGTTCTTTATTACCTACCACCTGCTCCCCTCTCTCTCTCTCTCTTTTCCTCCCTATTAGCGCTACTCTATTCTATTCTATTCTAACCTATTCCGTACACTATAGATCATAAGGTTACCATCTAATCCATAAAACCCCCTCTAAAAGTATCTTAGATACTATCAATCTCATCACTAATTCTAGAAGTAGTTTCGTATCTAGAACAATAGATCATCTCTCCATATCTATCACAATCAATTCTATTCTATAGCGGTTTTGAAAATCTTCAGATTTCCAAACCACCCACACATTCTCAATCTCAAATAACTACTACCATATCATAGATGTTTCCCTAGGATGATGTGATGAAGTGTGGCTTCTATAGGGAGGATCTATAGGAGTAATAACATTTTGGATTTGATGCGATTTGATGTGCTTCGATTTACTTATCTAAGAAAAATACGTTGCAAATGTAGAGTTTTACATGATTTCCAAGACGCTGTTACGTCCACTCTTTGTTTTATCAACGGGTAGGGACTAGGCTAATAGGAGATTTTCATTTTTGCGAGGGGGTGGAAGGATGGATAGGATAGGGGTGGAGTGGGAGTGGAAGATTGTGAATGGCATGGGATGGGATAGGTAATGATAGGGGCTATAATTTAGAATATACATACCTATTCACTCATTCATTCACGCGCATCTACCTTCGCCAGCCAGCCACATCCCCTAGAATTTCATTACGACAGTCAGACCAGCCGGCCTATGTGCATCGATATACTATTTACAATATACACAAGGGGATAGATAGCGTTACAAAGGGGCTATTGTCATGTTTAGTATCAGTCAACTATGACGGTAGGCTAGGTTACGTAGTTGTCTGATGACGATGATATATCAAGCGGATACTAGTACATCCAAGATCAGTATAGCTCGGTCTGACTGTATCTAAAGATATTCACTAGTGGATGGCTAGGAGGATAAGAATCGTACAAAAGGGTCATTCATTCAGCTTGTCACTTACTATATAGACACACACACACACCCAAAAAGGATACATTAAAAGTCTCCGCCCAATAATTTAATCAATCGCTCCGCTTTGTGTAATGTTGTCATATATCTACCTTGCCTGCCTTACCAACCCTTCCCTTGGGAATATCATGCATCAATTAAGAAGTATAATTCAAGGACACACTAATGCACACACACACATAAGATATAAACATGGTTGAATCGACGAGTATGTAGTGCAGCAGCCCACACCAATGCTGTGGAACCGTGGTGGAGATCTGGATCGTAATGCCATCAGAGACTATTATCAACAGGTTCGCGCCGTTGGCGGATGCTGACGACGTCATCAGCCGCTGGAGAAGTTGGAGGGAGTAGAGCGGGACACACGTGACATGCCAAGGTTCCTCAAGCCTGTACTTCAATCTTCGTCGACTGGCCGTTCATTTGCATGGGTTGCGGGCTATTCCGGTCCTCTTTCCGCTTCTGGTCTTCGCCGTCATCGTCGTAATCTTCGTCAACGTCCATCTTTCGAGCTGCTGCTTCGTACGTCTCTCTGCGCTCATCGCGACCAGTCTCGGACGCAGGTGTTTGAGGAGGCTCAGTCAGTGGCGGCTGCTGCTGCATCGACGGTAGCGTTGGGGGATGATGCGCTACTTCCGAGGGATGATAGTTCTCATCCACCCTCCTCGGCTCATCACGCTTGGCAGCGGAGGAGCTTCGACTGTGTCTACTACGAGGGGGCGACGCCGGTCGGCCATAGGGAGGAGACTGGGGTCTACCGCGTGGAGAAATTTGCCTCGGATGTGGAGATGCTTTGCTATTTGGGGGAGACGGTCGACGATGGCGGTGATCCTCCAGCCTGCTTCTGTTCTCCCCATTGGTAGGGTACTTGTTGGGAACCTTGTACTCGTCATCGGACTCGTGGCCACGCTTGAAACCAATCACTGGTCGATCATGGCTTTCACGTGCTGCAGCTTCGGCAGCAGCGAGGGCCGCTCTTGGAGGTGGCGCCCCAGCGGCTATGCCAACCCCTTGGGAGGTATTGGCATGAAGTTGATATTGTTGCTGGGGATAGTTTGGCCCTGGGGAAGCCAGCCTCGGTTCCGCAATTGGCCTTATCTCTGGCGGAGGACTGTCACCACGTCCGTATGGAGCTCTTGGGCCAGGACCGACAGGTACGCTGGTAGGCATGGCCGTGGTAAGCCTCAGACCAGGGTCCGGAGCGCCATAATTGGGATTTGGGATGCGATTGGGAAGAGCTGGTTGAGGAATGGACGGCTGCGGTTGCGGCAGAGCCTGTGGTGGCGGATATGGGATTGGTCCGTTGTGGTTCATGTTTGGCGGAGGCGAGCCGCGTCGAATAGGGGTATGACGGTGTTGTTCTTGGTATTGCCTTATTTGCTCTTGGCGGGGGCTCATCTGCCTTGGCGGCGGTCGAAGTGGTTCGCGTTGATCATATAGATTGGTGGGCTGAGCAGGTGGTTGCGTAGGGTTGGGTATATCTGCCAACCGTCGAGACCAATCGGGTGCAGAGCCATTTGGACCTGGAGCGGTGCCGTGGAGCACTGAATTTGGCCCTGACGGCACGCCCCATTGGACCCCTGGAGGAGCCCCAACACCTGCAGCTTGGTATTGCTGGGGATGCACGTCCTGAGGCATAGGTGCATTCTGTTGATTTGGCATTCCCGTAGACTGCCCATTGTTGCGCAGGAGCTGCAGTCGTGCCTTGATGTGCATGTTGGTCGAGTCGAGATCGAATGCCCGTTGATAAGCGTCCAAGGCATCGGCAGTCTGGTTGTTGCAAGACTCGTACTGCGATACGTTAGTACTGGATGGATGCGTGGTCTGGGAACGTTGCGACTTACCAAGGTACCGAGATCGTACCAGACCTCTGAGATGTACGGGTTCAGGCGTATTGCTCGGGAGTATGCATCAAGCGCATCCCGATACTGATTGATTTGGTAATAAAGTACACCAATGGAGCACCAGAAGGTGGGGTTGCGACCATCTCGATAGACTGCTTGCTGGTACGCTTCGTACGCCTTCGAATACTTTTGTTGAGACATATAGCACCTTCCGAGAAGGTACCAGCTCTGGGCATCGGTATCGTCTGCAAGGATTAGTATATTGACGGGTATTCAGGGCGCAAGGTTACATACCAGAGGTTACCGACTTTTCCAGATATTCGATTGCCTGCTCCTGACTAGTGAACAGCGGACTTTCTTGGTGATGCAGCCATCCGAGCTGCTGCAACACTTTCGCGTGGTTGGGGTCGCGATCGAGAACTCGCCGGTATGCAGCCTTTGCAGAATCGTACTGTCCATGACCTTTTAGTAATAATGAATTGACAACAGAAGGACGACACTTACGTCTTTGCGCTGTTCATGAACGTGGCCTATTTGAAACCAAATATCCTCCTCGGTCAACGGCCTCGGAGGATTCTGAACGATGAATTTGAAGCACTAATCTCAGATTAGCATTTAGTTCTATGGATTTAAAGCCCTCCACATACGTCCAAACTCTGTTCGTATTTCTGTTGTTGCTTGTAGATTATGCCGAGGCGAAAGTAAATCTCGTTTGCTTTCTCAAAGTCGGGTTGCATGTGCATGACTTGCGAAAATGCTTCTTCGGCATGCTCGAGGGAGCCATACCGATCATACAGAATGCCAATCCCATACCATAGTTTCGGTTCCTGCAAGCCATAAGCCGAATCCCGGCCTCGGGTTCAGCAAGAGCGCTTACCTTGGGATCTGTAAGATGATATAGCGCTTGCTGATATGCAGCGTACGCTTGCTGAAGGTCCTCCATCATCAGAAAGCAGTGCCCTTTGAGTCACATTGATCAGATTAGACGTCCAAGCCCCAGTGCAGGTTGACTCACCCAAGCTTCCCCAGACTTCGCCATTATTCTGATCCAATTTCAGTATGGTCTGGAGATATTCGACCGCCCTTGGAAAATTCTCTTTCGTCCTCAAGATGCAGGAGATTGCGTTCAGGGCTTGTATGGACTGGAAGTTGTGCCGTAAAGCCTGCTCGTATGCGAACAGCGCTCCATCCGAGTCGCCTTGTAGCTCACACGTGCTGCCTAAACAATGCCTTAGTCCATCATCTTGCCCTATCCAGCGCAGGTGTATATACCTATGCCCAACCACACGCTCTCATTTTGCGAGGCCAGGTGCGCGGGCGTAATCTTGTGGTGTGCCTGCATCGGCATATGACCATTGACTTGAGGCTGGCCACCATGTAGCCCATGATGTAGATGCATTCCTCCTGGAGACTGCGGATGTTGATGATGGGCCGCCATTTGGGCTTGTGGATGGAGGGAGGGAGATTGAGGGATGGCAGCGGAGGCAGCGGTCAAGGACCAACCGGACGGTTATACCTGGCAAGGCCAAATAGCTTATTTTCCAATGTTGGATGGCTTCACTCAAGTCGAATGTATTGATCGTGACGACTGATGGCAAGGCTATGGGTTCATCGATGGTGGAATATACGACATGGCGGGTAGTTCTGGAAAGATTGCGACGGGCAGAAAGGAGGGAGAGGGACGGCGTGAATCCCACCATTGAAGCAAGAGAGGGAAAAAGGGCAGAGCACCAAAAGAACTAACCCTAGGAGACTTGCGATATTTAGAATTTCAGACTTGGGATTAGCGGCAAGCCTCACGCATGTGCCTACAGTGCCTTCGCTCTTGTACGCGGGAAACCCATCAAACCGCCTAGTAGTACTACGTACCCACTAACCCAGCAATGGACGCCCCTTGTTGGTGCCCACGGTTACTCCGCTTACGGCCCAGCCCAGTCGCATCCACACCCCAAAACTCATCCCTGTCCCCACCCAACGGTCGCCCACCTTGTCCCTTCCAGATTGCTCCGATTAGCACATCTACCGAGATATCGCCTGCCACTGAGATCGACATTTTTATGCGTGGGTGTGACGGGATTACCTATCCACATAGGTATCGACATCCAACTGATGTACAACATTCTTATCCCACACATCAAGCGCTGTATCAGTGGGACACTTGCCAGACTTGATTTCAGTCCTAGAGAAGATGCCCAGACAAGGCTGTGGTGGGCCGACACACGATGCGATGTGTCTTCTACCTCCTGAGAATACCCTCGTTCCTTCTCCGAGATCCCTTTCAGCCGCTTCCCGTCTTACCCCAGTACACCAAGGAATTAACCCTAGGCGCATAAAGCATGTGTTGGTGGGTCAAACCGAACCAGAAACTGACTGGCTGTGGCGAAGCGGTGGGTGCGTGCTTTTGCTCTCCCGAGACAGCCAGATACCGAAGGGAGGTACTGGAACTAGTGACTAGAAGTGCACTAGAAGATCGCTTGGCTCAGCGCAACCAGACTTCAACCTTCGAAGGAAGTGGACATTGGGAACGAAACAGTCTGCTCATAGCCTCGAACTAAAGGACTACCTTAAAGTAGTTTGCAATACACCCTCTCCCTTCTTTCCTTTGGCGATGGAAAAGGCGGCGCTGCGTAAATGCGTTTGCTTGGATGCACGTATGGACCCACTCGCTTGGGCTTGCGCGACCAACCTTATTTTTCCCTTCGCCTGACATGAATTAATGCGGTGCTGACGCATTTCTGCAGCGTGGGGTCATCAATAAGCGCCCTACTCAACTTCCACCAACCTTACGACCTTGCCGCTCAGACCACCCAAGACACAGAGGCTCAAGAGGCTCAGCATCGTCTATGAAGGAGTTTGTTATCTGTGTAGTGTCACCGATCGGGGTTGCATGCTCCTATTCCTTGATGAATGTTCGTTGTTGTATCCAGCGCCAAGAACAATTGTCCAAGTCTCTTCATACGTTCGATTTAACTGCGTTCTCATACCCCCCAACCCTCGAGATTCTATAAAATACGATACTAAAACAAGTATCCCCATTTAACGGAAACTCGAGCTCGCTCACAAAGGTGGAAGCAGTCCGATATGACGAGTCTATCGAGCGTCAATGTTGATTGCTATATCTGTCAAGCGTGCGTTATCAAATCCCCGAGTTTTCGGGGGCCAACGAGATCACGGCTCAAGACTTCGAAGTCTTACAGTCCTTGTGGATGAAGCATCACTTTAGAGTCCGCGCATCGTTTGAGACGCTTAGCGACATCTTCAGAGAAGTAGATCCGTAAGGATGATTGCTAGTTGGCTAGCCCTTGCTAGGCTCACAATACCCACGTTACTAACATTCCAGAGAGCCGCATAGAACTATACCCCGAAACTCTCCAGCCCTCGGGAACCTGCGCGTAGAGTACCCAAAGCGATTTCCTATCAGTATGGAAGCAAGAGAAACCACGGGCACGGGCTTAAGTGTAAACAAAGATTCATAGTTATACCACTAATCGGCGCCCCACCCCTAGTCGCTGTCGCTCCTAGGGGTCCCCACCTAAACGTCGCATTCACCCTAACGTCGGAATTTTTATATTTATTATTAACCCATCTCTACCTACTCCCTATTAACTATATTATATCTATAGCTTATAAGGATTAAGAGGCACGTATATAAAAGGCTTATAATATATTTATTAACGGCGACTTTCCTAGTATTACTATTATATCTAGATATTTTATTATTAGGGAAAGACGTATATAGAGATATATTACGGGGAAGGCCTTAAAGAGTAGTTAACTACCTAGCTACGTACGACTTATACTAGTTAAAGAGTAGTTAATATATAATTATATACTACGCCTTAATAATATAATATACTTAATTTACGTCTAGTATATCTATAATATTATAAAATTTATCCTAAGAAAGAGGCCTAGCCGCTATTAAAAACTTAGTAAATCCTAGGTTATACGCTTCTTTAAGAGATATCTAGAGTTTTATAAATATAAGTAGATACCCCTAGTAGCTATTTAAAAGAATACTTATAATATAGAAGATATACTAGTACTTTATAATAAATTTAAGAGGGGGAAAGATAAGCTAGGGATATAGGACTATAATATCTAGAATATAGATAAGATAGGCTTCTAAGTTAGCTATAAAATTACCTATTATATTATAATACTTAATAAGAGTAAGCCTTTATAACTAGTTAATATAGATAATTAAGAGTATATTATATTAGTAGAGTATATTAATAGCGCTAATAATAGTATCCTACTATTCCTAATATTAAAAGGAGAAAATATCCTATATAAATAGGTAGTAAATAACCTCTTACTAAATTATATACTAGCCTATTTACCTTCTAGCTATTTAAATAATAAGCTAGCCCTTAAATAGCTACTCTATTTTAATAAGTTCTTATATTACTATTAGTATAAAAGGTATTAAATATTAATTCTTAATAGATTTAGCTCCTATTATACCTATAAATTTTATATAATAGTAAAGACTCTTAGTATAGAATTATTTATTTTAAAGCTATATTTAATATATCTTACTTAGCTATTAGATATTAGTCTCTTCTAGCTATTTAAGTATTATTATAATAAGTCTATTAATAAGGTTATATAAATAGGAAATATAGATTTTAATTACCTAGACTTCTTAAGTATATTTAAATAGATAAGAAGTAAGATATTTATAATTTAAAATATTAAATTAACTTTTAAAAAGACTAGATTTATCCTATTTAATCTTAAGGTAGTACTTATAAAGATATAAGTTATAAAGCTAGAAGATATCCGCCTAAGTACTCCTCCCTTATAATTAATAGTATTAGGCCGTATATTATATACCGCTAGTAATATTATTATATATATAGAATATATCTAGAAGATAGTAAGGGAGTTTTAAGTAGTATAGCTAGCCTTCTAATAATTAATAGATTATACTCTAAAGGGTTTTATTGTAAATACTTATTCTTAGCTATTAGCTAAGTAGGACTTTAAGGCGGTTTATAAGGCCATTATAATAAAGAAAGAATAGAAGTTACTTAGGGGTACTATTACTAAAAAGGGAGGCTAGATAACTATTAGTTAGGTATAAGTATTAGCTTAATTAAGGGTAGAGTAATTAATTAAGAAGGATAAGAAGACGCTAGCCTAAGAAAAATATATTAAGGAAATTAGGGTAGAAAAGGCTAATATAGTAATAAAAGCGGTTCTCTACCGGTAGGACTATTAGTATTAGAAGGTAATTTATACTTCTAAAAGGTACTTTTATAACTAGCTAGCTGTAGGGCGAGAAGTATATACTTTTAGAATAGAATATTAAAAAATCCGACGTTTAGGTGAATACGACGTTTAGGTAGGAACCCCTAGGAGCGACAGCGACTAGGGGTGGGGCGCCGATTATATCTCAATCAAAATTGTGTCAAGTATCTTATCTCAATAAATCACTTGATATACCAAAATCCTTGAACGATCAATCCAGAGGGACTAAGACGACAGTCATTGATGTACCCTCGATCGGGTTGGGGAGAAGGCTTCGGAGGTTTCAGCTTTAGATAGGAAGCATTGGTCATCTATGGTCTGCCGCATTGGATCCACGCTCTCCCGCTTAGATACAGACTCCAGTAATAGTACCATAGAAATGGAAGACTCGCAGAGTAAGTAGGTATGGACCCAAAAACTTGGCGCCAAGCCACCTTCGCTTAGTTCGCACTGAATACACGCGAGATATCAATCCTCGCATACTCCATTTCCAATCTTGAACAAAACCCAACAAACGTACAGAATGTCTCATAGAAAGTTCGAAGCGCCCCGACATGGGTCGCTGGCCTTTCTGCCACGAAAGCGTGCGAGCAGACACCGTGGCAAGGTAAATTCGGACTTTCCACTGATGCTACTGATACTAAGTCGATACCAGGTCAAGAGCTTCCCCAAGGACAATCCTAAGGAGCCAGTCCATTTGACTGCAGCTATGGGGTACAAGGCTGGCATGACTACAATTGTTCGCGACCTCGATCGTCCAGGTGCGAAGATGCACAAGAAAGAGATAGTCGAGGCTGTCACCGTTATCGAAACCCCACCCGTACGATTCTTCTCTCAATGGCTACATCCAAGGACTAATGCATGTACAGATGATGGTTGTCGGAATTGTTGGCTACATTGAGACTCCCCGCGGTCTTCGCTCTCTTACCACCGTCTGGGCCGAGCACCTCAGCGACGAAGTCAAGCGACGCTTCTACAAAAACTGGTATAAGTCAAAGAAGAAGGCCTTCACCAAATACGCCAAGAAGCACGCCGAGAACGCAGGCAAGCCCATTTATCGCGAGCTCGAACGTATCAAGAAATATTGTACTGTCGTCCGCGTCCTCGCACATACTCAAGTTAGCAAAACGCCACTCAAGCAGAAGAAGGCGCACTTGATGGAGATTCAGATCAATGGTGGTAGTGTTCCAGATAAGGTCGACTTCGGCAAGGGCCTTTTCGAAAAGCCAGTCGAGATAGGCTCGATCTTTGAAAAGGATGAGATGGTCGATGCTATTGCTGTCACAAAGGGTCACGGGTTCTCGGGTGTAACGAGCAGATGGGGTACCAAGAAGCTTCCGAGAAAGACACACAAGGGTCTCCGCAAGGTTGCCTGTATCGGAGCATGGCATCCGTCACATGTGCAATGGACCGTGGGACGTGCCGGTCAAGATGGTTACCATCATCGTACTTCAGTCAACCATAAAGTCTACCGTGTAGGTTCTGGTTCGGCGGAGGATAATGCCTCAACCGAATTCGATGTTTCAAAGAAGCGGATCACACCGTAAGTCCTGAGGTGTGGCATCCAACGGTATACTGGAGCTAATCGAACTGCAGTATGGGTGGGTTCGTTCGATACGGCGAGGTCAAAAACGACTTCATCCTCCTCAAGGGCGCCTGCCCAGGTGTCAAGAAGCGGATAATTACCCTCCGCAAATCGATGTTCGTACACACAAGCCGGAAAGCGTTGGAGAAGGTGGATCTTAAATGGATTGATACCTCGTCAAAGTACGGTCACGGTGCTTTCCAGACACCGCAGGAGAAGAAGCTGGCGGTCGGGGCTCTCAAGAAGGACATCGAGAAGGAGTCATAGTCGTCCTGCTTATATGTTCTACATTTTCGACTTTAGCGATTTTCCGAAGATGCGTGGCTGGGAAGCACAGGTCTCTAGCAGAGCACATCAAAACCAGCCTACATACCATCTATTGGGTTTCATCTGCCTTCGTGAACATGACCGCTCTACATCAGTAGTAGGCTAAAGTTGTACTCGTTCCACGCTAGCTCAAGCGGTCCCAATATGCAACCTCGAGTTTTCAATCCCCTTTCCGAATGTTGGGCGATCTCATCCGAATGTGAATGCCATCTAGCAACAGGCCAGCTCGCATTCTACAAAGCCTACAGAAGCGCGCCCAGCGCTGCCACCCCACATCACGCCCAGCTCAGCTTAATCTATCCACAACTTTCTCCCCAACAGCCTTCCTTCCCAGCTCTCCACACTACGCCCTGCACAACAAACATCAATTGAACACCTTTTCGGCCATCAAACCCACCCCTCAACGCCGCACAATGTCCGACGAAGCCTACTCCTCCTTCCTAGACCAAGCGAACCAAGACACCGGCGCCAGCAAAGCCTCTACGAAATCTAAATCGACAGCGCCATCTACGAAAGCCGTGGATACAGACGTCCCGCCTACGTTGCAGAATGTGGAGCAATACTACACCTCAGAGGCCGATGAACCCTTTGAGCCTGTGAGTCTGAAGTGGGATGGGAAGAATATGCCGTCTGAGAGTACGTGACACACAATGATTGGGCCAATTTGTGAGATGTGGTTTTAGGCAAGCTGGACTGACGGTTAGGAATGTGCAGATGAGCTTGGGAAACTTGTAGGAGTCAAGTCAGAGGTCTCGACTATGACGGCGCAAGAATTCGATCCGCAGGGACGGTACAAGGAGGTGCTGCAGGCGGTGGAGAAGGCTGGGGATGGGACGGCGAGGATATTTCGAGTTGAGACTGGGAGGGCTAGGGCGGAAATATATGTTGTTGGTTTTGATGAGAAGGGAGGGAGGATTGTGGGGTTGAGAGCGAGGAGTGTGGAGAGCTGAGAGGTTGGAGGGAGAGAAGGGGAGATGTATGTGTTATATTTGACGAATCGATGACTTACGTGAGGCTACAACGTAGAGGGTAATTGTGGAGCAATGGTGGTGTAGAAAGATCGATCTGTTATGCTCGCCAAAAAGTCCACGGTCAGCAGCACCAAGCTCTTCACGTAAGAGCCGCTTGTATTTGACAGCATGGTAATACCGTCTAAAACTAATGGACCTTCACCGCAACACTGTTGTCGAAGGCCAAGATGTGGCATGGTCCCTCAATGCAAATCCACAGTCACTCAAGGCCAGCAGGTCCATAAAGGAGATTGGTGATCGGCCTAGTGTGCCAAATACAGCCCAGGATCCTGCATGGGAATATATTCTATTGCTTGAATCCTCCCTTCAGATAGATGACCATTTGCTCTTCCCAGGGACGACCGGATGGATGATACTCGAGATTCCACTGGTACCATTGTGGTTCTCACAGAAGATCAAGGATGAACGCCGCATGCTGATGAGGCTCCTGTTCCATATGTAATGCGATCGTGGCGACCAATCGATTCACTGACCAGAATAGAAACGGTAGTGCCCGCGATTGGCGTTGCACTAACCCTCCTGGGTGGGTGACGAATGGAGCCTCGGGAGGCAAAAACAAATAGGGGACGCTGGCGGAAGCATCTGAATGCCATTTAAACCATCTATGAGTACTTTCCGGCCAACATGATTAGCTAAAGAAGTGTAGAGCTGAACCTGAGCATCAATCCTTCCACTGAAAGATTAGTCGTAGCTGTAGCGGTTGCCCCGTACTCTAGGCTAGAAGCGCAAATTGGTACTCTACTAGTGTGTGCCAATTTAGTTGATCTTGATTAGTCATCCATCCCATTCCCAGGGTGCCGGCTATTGTGAGAACGAGAATCTTGACCAGGGCTTTCAACGACAGCATCCTCGACATACGACAGCATAGAATCGCAGATTTTCGTCTTCACTACGATCTTTAATGGCATTTGAAGCCGTCTTCCTTCGTTTTGATCCAATTCGCGTGTCTTGACGACTTCTAATCCTTCTTGTTGTTGCTCAGGGGACTTCGGCGAACTGCAGCGACCAAAACCCACAAATCTGCTCACTGTCTCATAGAAGCACAAAGAGATCCTACACTTTGTGAGCGCTGTCTGGCTCCTCCACATTGATAACGAGGAGTTGAGAGGAAGCTGGCTTCCACCCTCTCGCCACGGTTGACACCATCCTCATCAACGTCCACATACCGCGCATAGCTCCTGCCATCTGTGTCGCCATCTTGAGCTCCGCGTCTTACCATGTCGGACAGTGACCCGAATTCGCCACCTGGCACGTCAAGGGCCACCCCTCACGTCCGTCTCAACAGCTCTCAGAGCAACATCCTCACAAATGACGCCAACAGCAATAGACCGATAGCACCACAAAGAAATCCATCATCACGTTCATTACTTCCTCAGCAAAGACCGCGAACAGCACCAACGGCAGTGCGAGATAGCCCTGGCCTGAACAGGCTTTACAACGGCGGTCCTATAGACTCCTCCGAGACTCTCCTTATTCCTCCCACCCGATCAAGGACGCACAGATTTCGAGATGAAGAATCAGTACCTGGGTCACCTATAGATGCTCTGTCGCGAAGAACCAGCTTTAGTTCTGATGGTAGAGGCCGAGATAGCAAGATATACGGAATGGACCCATTTGCAGACTCAAGGACGCCGTCAAGGGCTGGCAGTGATGAAGAAGGTGTCAATACGCAGACCGTATCGGAAAAATATAACATACTGCCATCCGCTGGACTACTTTTATTTCCGGAAGATGTAGAAAAGGATGACTGGCTACACAATCCGGATCCGAACGAGAAGGAGTCAAGAGAGTGCAATGTGTTCACCAAGAGAGGGTTCGCCAATGTCGGAGGGTTGGCACTTGTATGCTGTGGTCTTCTAGTTCTCTTCATTGGATACCCTATATTGTATGTTTGACCCAGCCTTTCTGATCTCAGTGCTGACAGGGCGCAGAACGTTCGTGCAAAAGTTCACAGCGCCTGCATCGAATTGTGCCTCGGACCCAAACTGCATAAGTGCCAACAAAGTCCCCCTGATGAAGAATATACGAAGGAGTTTGGTGGATCCGGATACACCGAAATCCGCTCTGACCAAGACAGCTCCAGATGGAACGCAGCTGAAGCTTGTATTTTCAGATGAATTCAACACCGATGGTCGAACATTTTATCCTGGAGACGATCCATATTTTCAAGCTGTGGACCTGTGGTACGGGGTGACTCAGGACCTGGAGTGGTACGACCCGGATGCTGTAACGACAAGTGGCGGAGTGCTTGAGCTCAAATTTGATGCTTTCCAAACCCACGGACTGAACTACCGGTCAGGGATGCTACAATCGTGGAACCAAATGTGTTTCAAAGGTGGTATGCTTGAGGCTTCGATATCATTGCCTGGAAGGGGAGATACGGTTGGATTCTGGCCTGGGTTTTGGTCTATGGGCAACCTAGGGAGACCTGGCTACGCAGCTACTACGGATGGCATGTGGCCGTACAGCTACCACGATCAGTGTGATGTTGGCATCAGTGCCAATCAGAGCTCGAATGATGGTATTAGCTACCTGCCAGGAATGCGATTACCGGCGTGTACATGTTCGGGCGAAGATCATCCAAGTCCAGGCAAATCAAGATCTGCTCCAGAGATCGATGTGATAGAAGCCAGTGTCGTAAATTTGGGCCCGAAAAGTCTCAACAACATGATAGGAGCAGTGTCGCAAAGTTGTCAATTGGCTCCGTTCGATGTTTGGTATCAGCCAAATACTGGTATGTTCTTCATTTGCTCCATGATGTAGTGGATATGAGTGGATCTGACAGGCCTACAGATTATATGGAAGTCTATGATGACAGTATATCATTCCTCAATTCGTATCAGGGAGCTCCATTCCAGCAAGCCTTGTCTGGCTTGACAAATGTCAATAACGACTGGTACAACGGCAAAGACTACGCGACGTACAGCTACTACTACGAGCCGGGTGGCTCGGGTCAGATTACTTGGGGTGTGGCAGATCACCCAGTTTGGAAACTTGATGCCCGAGCGATTGGTCCCAATGGCAACGTGGGGCAAAGGGTCATACCCCAAGAGCCTATGGCCGTCATCATGAATTTTGGAATGTCCACCGGTTTCTCCGCTCTGAACCTTACAGGTATCGCTACTACGCTACCGGCGAAAATGCGGTTCGACTACGTTCGAATATACCAGCAGGAGGGCTCGACTAGCATCACATGTGATCCCGAAGGATACGAGACGACGCAGTACATACGAAATCATATGGACGCCTACACAAATCCCAATAAAACGCAATGGTTTGTCCGGCTGTACGTTCCAACTCAGCATCTGCTAACATTTCCACTCAGGCATCAAACACCGCACGCATGGCCAAAGAACTCGTTTGTCCATGGCTGTTAGCATTGAGGATTTCAGCATTCGTTATTCCCCCCATGGCGATTTTTCGCCTGCGAGGTTATTATTAGATTCCACCAAAACGAGAATTACATTACATAGCGGAGTCGGCGTTCTTCTTCCAACCTCGGATGTCTCGACCTCGTATACCATGACCGCGCCGTCAGTACGACGCGCAAACGACATAAATTTCTCACTATCGCTCTCGCATCAGCCTTATAAGATCTAATTCACGGCGGGGCAGCTCGAAGGGCTGTTTTTTCCGCCTGAGTCACCTTGCATCAAGCGTTTCTTCGACTGCTGTGTATATTACCCGTCTTTCTCGCGTCGAGACTCTGCAGGATGGCTTGCTCCTGCTCCTGCTCCTGGTTTGGTATTGTGTGCAGGTGGAGGTGAAGATGAATAGAAAGAAACATCTTCATCACTTTCTCGTGGGCGGAAGACGTGATCTCGCGCCACACGGGCATTTTTGTAAATAGAAACATGGGCTATGAGGTGGTGTTTTGTGTGTGCTTTGGCAGCATTATCATAGAGCTTTGAGTAATCTATATCATCTTGATATGATTCACTTATTCCATTTGTAATCTTGACAATATCCATAACACTCCCTACACTCCCTACAGTTCTGAAACCCCTCATAGGTAGAGTATCCTCCGAAACCCAGAACCAGTGACAGCGACCGTGGTGCCGCTGCCGATTCTTCACAAAATGGGGCGTGCGTACATACATATATTCATTCATACATAAGGTACATTTATACGATCATTCCTTTCGATGGTCTTTTTGTTTTGAGCGAGAAGGTGGGGATGAGGGATGAGGGATGAGGGATGAGAGATTTTACAGATAGAGTAGGGATTAGATTTGGGAGGGATTAGAATAGGCAGGGATGGGGGATATCGGATATCTATGGCATGTGGGATGAGTAAATCACACACCGTGGGGAGTTTGTACACTGGTTTGTAGGCAGGATATGAGAATTGGGCTGCTGAGTGGGTGGGTGGTATACAATATAGCGTTTAGATAGGATTGCTGGGTCGTAGGGAGTAGGAGGGGAGATTGGGTAGGAAGATAGAAGAGGGAGAAGACTTGAGAGGAAGAGGCGAGGTTGGGAATACTCCATATACTACTAAAAGTAGGATATCTATTTTATTTATTCATCAACTAGAAATGCTATTATTCCAAGTAGCTATTAAATTCTGTCAATAAAGCACGAGCTTCCTTCCTTTCTTTACCATATATAGTCTAAGTAGCTATTAAATCTGATACTACAGCACGAGCTTCCTTCCTTTCTTTACCATATATAGTACTAACAAGGAAGGAACGTTCGTTTGTGAAACTACCGAAGCTTCATTTAATATTCGACTTTTTTTCGGGATTGATGGGTTGGGGTGGGGGGTGGGGGGGGGGTTTCGAAGGGGGAGGGATTTCCAATGTGTTGAATGGATTGGAGTGGAGGTGGGTGTTGGAGTGGGTGTGGGAGTGGGAGTTGGAATTGGAGTGGGTAGAAGGAGAGGGTAGGATTGGGAAGGGAAGGGAAGGGGGGCGGGCTGCTTGAGGTTTTGTGGGGTTTTTTGGTTGTTGTTGTTGTTGTTGTTGTTGTTGATGATGCTAGTGTTGAATGGATGGATGGAGTGGAAGTGGGAGTGGGAGGTTGGGTTGGGGATATTTGTATGTAGGAGGATTGATAAGTATATAGAATATGCAGCGAGAGGGTGGTAGGTTTCTGCTTTTCATCATTTCATAATATAGCATTCGTTCGTCTCTATATTTCATGCCTTCTTTATGGAGTAGGGTATCATTGTATGCTGCGCTTGCTAGAAGCAATGCCTTTAAGAACTTCGTGACCACGCTGGAAACTACAAGGATTGAATTCGAGACGAAGAAGAAAATCAAGCACCAGGTATAATGCCACCTTAAAATCCTTGCGACTCAATCATATGTCTTCTGTATCGAGAGCGAATCCTACCCTCTTCTTCCTCATGTGTACGTTCGGATTTGCTGAGATACTGCTTTGTCGTATGGGAAATTCTGATGCTTCAGTATCCTGCAAGCTACCTGATGCCGTGGACGTGGGTATGTTTGGGGAGTCTTGGACGTCTGATGATGGTCTCTGCGTAGGGGCAGGCAGTCTATCAAGATCACTTTCGTGCTCTGATTTGCTCTTGCCATTTCTACCAGATGGTCTGGCTAAGCTATCGCCACCGAATAAACTCGCGGGGCCATCTGAGGCATCTGAGGCAAAGCCTACGCGTCTTGTGGATCCGCTCGCAGAGCCGACGGAGTCCTGGTACGCAAGGCTAGTAGGTGGCACTCCCCTGGTTGAGGACGGCTGTGCATCTAGATTGGGGGCATGCTGGTCGTTGAGTTTGCGCTTCACATTCGAAGTCGCTGGGGTATCTTCGCGATCTACATTGCTGACATCGTTGTGGTGGTTGAGATTTGTGAATCGACCATTTGACTGCCCAAGTGGAATAGGTGTAGGAGGTGGCGAGGCAGAAATGGGCGACGCTTCACGGCCAAATTTTCGCTTTTGTGTTTTCTGCCTTTTGGATATCGGCATATCTTCTGGGAAGATAAGGTCTGCGTCCGGATCATCTACGTCTCCTTCGCCATTACCAACGCGAGCGAAGAGTTGTTGAGATATCTCTAGCTTGGCCATTTGCTCTTCTCTGTCATGGATCTGGCCTTCAGGAAGCGGAATGAAACGAGCATTCTGAATGATTGTACTCATTGTATTGTCATCCAACAAACTCCTCTCCGCTTTTTGGTGCTCTTGTGCTGTCATACCTTTGCGTCTTTGCAGCATCTGATCCTCAAGTGTATCCCTCAAAACAAGAGTCTCAACATAGACGGGTCGAGTTTGCCCGATTCGATGTGCACGCTTGATAGCTTGAGCTTCTACGTTGGGCTGCCAAACCAGGTTGACGAAGAAAACGCGGGATGCACTGGCAATGTGGAGGCCGTGAGATGCTTCGTGGACGTTCATGAGGAGAACCCGGAATGTTTCAGTAGTGTTGAATGTCATGATGTAAGCAGTCTGACGCGCCTGGGGAAGAGACTTCATACAGATCAAATAGCGGATGTCTATAGGTCTCCAAATTAGCGTTGGACTCAACAGAGAATACCATTGGATCAAGTCTCAGGATGTGTACGAGCAGCAGTTGCTATCAAGACATAATTCACCATGTTAAGACCGATATGATAATCGAGCAGGGAGATTGGCGAGCTTGTCGATAGCTGACACACAAAGGTTCAAAGAAGCATTCCGGCAAGTGCAGATGCTCAAGAGATCTGGCATCCGCGCTCGAAAGATGTATAGCTGAATGAACGTACCTAGTAAATCGAAACATTGGGCTATATACCAGGCTATGTCCTCATTTTCATAGAAAATGAGGATCTTTTCATTTTGGTGAAGAACCGAAACCTTGTCAAGGAGATAGCTCAACTTCGCGGATGCGGTACCACAGATCTTGCTCGCCCCAAGAACAGAGTCTATCGGAAGGAGCTCAACAGGTTCAATGGATGAGGAAGATTTGAGAGCAGATTTCAGAGCGGGTTTGGCACAAGCTGAATTGTTTATGTCTGATAGATTATCAGGGTGCCGCATAGTGTTCACTTTCATACTCGCTCGGGAGGCCGGAGCAGCCTTTGCTCGGGATACGGTCCGCTTGTTCGTCAGTCTTGACATTCCAGTAAGATCAGACCGAGGCTTCTTGCTGAGTGGGGACCATTCAGGAGAATTTCCTTCGCTTGGAATAGGCCTTATCGACGACTGCCTAAGCTTTTGCATAGTGGAATCTCCCACGCCCGCCAGGCCGGTCGCAGGATCGGTTGCATATAGATGACTGTCAACCCACTTTTGAGCTTTGTACAGCTGCGTAGCGCCCGTAAGTAACAGCTTGCCATCTGAATCAAGCACTAAAGACCAGGGTACTACCGCCTTCTGTGGAAAATCCCTAACGAATACTCCCATCTCGTGAAATTCTGCAAATGATCTCCAAGATTCAGATGCCTGTACGAACTTTCCTATCGAGATGGCCTGCTCTAAGAGCCTCCGATCCGACTCATGGTAGCTAGAACCTCTGAGATAGTCTTGAGCGTTCTTTACCGTCTGGGAAACATCTTCTAGTGCTATACCAGTCCAATAGAAACCCGAATGTCTCAAATTGTTGATTAATGTATTGAGTGGCCTTCTATTCCTAGCGTGGAACATGTAATCTTCGTCAGTCCGCTCTGAGGTCACCGCATTCACCGTCAAGACCAATATAAACATGTTGATACTGAGTTTATCATGCCAGCTTGGTTGCAGGTAGACAACCCGGTTATGTAGTGGCGGCAATTGAATGTCGGCCTCGATATCCTCGATTCGATGGCGAACCACCAAGCTTTGTAGCAGTGTCCTCAGGGACCTGACCTTTCTTCGACCATCGTTATGGGGCAGAATGTATTTCTGCCATGAAGCTGGATCATCTTCTTTACTGTTAGCCCATGGCTTGACTTGCAAGAATCCGCTAACAAGAATCCCAAGTTTCTCAAGATCTTTGCGTTCCTGTGACAGAGCGGATTCCTTCCTTCGCAGTTCCAAAACATCCTGATTGGATTTCTTACGGTCAGTCAGACCATCTTCTGTTGAGTTGGTTGTCATGTAAGTAGCGGATCCAACTTCGACACCTAGAAGGCCGTTTGTCGGTGTCCCGCTGACAATCCACTTTCTGTCCACATGAAGGTTCCGCAAAGCCCAGTAAGCGGCCCCTGAGCGGCCGGAAGAGGAAAACTCGTGACCCTCATCCTGCGTGAATATCAGAATCAGCATCATCTCCGGAGTAGGGCCTACAGCTTGCAAAACAGGTCCAGGAATGGGATCGAAGATTATTGAACGCTTTGTAGGCAAATTTCACAGCGGAATGACTGGAGTAGGGGAGATGAGATGACAAAGGACACACCATAATGATTCGCAGGAAGTGCAGCTCCTTCAGTGAGCTTCGACAGTCTTCACTTCTGGAGCAATAACAGTCTTCATCCAAGGAGCATAAGCATCCGCCTTTGGCTTTCCTTGCCTTGGAAGAGGCTTTTGCACTCTCGCTAGCGGCCATCTCTCTCTCAAAGCGGGGTCTTGACATTAGGATGATATCGTATTGCGAAAGCTTGCTGGCAGACGGTATTGGGACATCGTTGTCGGTATTCACATAAAGTACTGTGAGGCGACCATCCTCCAGATGTGTCAATATCTCTTTCCTCCATTGACTTAGAAGATTCTGGGGCACAACGATCAATGTAGCACTACTCAGGCGAATGGTAATTCCCTTTGGGACCACTGACGAGCGCCTGCTATACTTCGCTTCGGGTGGCGAGATCACGTAAGAACCAGCATTATCCTCAAGCATAGCCAGACAATTCGTATGGTCTTCGCCTGTACGGGACGATTCCTGCAGTATAGCCCTCCAAGGCACCTGGGCACGACCGACGGCAGCAGCCGCCATCTCCATAAGTGATCCAACTTGCGGTCGTACGGGGAGTAGATTGACCGAATATTCTGGTGGTATCTCTGGCCAATTACCTTTTGTGGCGAGTATGGTTGCTATGCAAATCAACGTCTTACCCAGTCCCATAGACTCTCCCAAGATTCCACCACAAGCCTCTGAATACTCTCTCCGATCACGAAGCAGGGTAGCTGTCACATCATCGTAATAGAGGGTTTGTCCGGTTGGGGATCTCAATGGCTGGAACCGTGGATCAAGCGCTCTATCAGGTTCTACTTCTCTTCTAATCATTGTAGCCACAGTACGTTTCTGGTAGGGGTAGAGGTCTGTGTTCAGCCCAGGCAAGCGAGCTGACCTCAGGACCGCTTGAATAGCGTCGTTGGATATTGGACAAGAAACACGTGTGTGACCTGAAGGGGGAGATGGGATGATGTTGAACAAGTAGAACAATGAGTCATCATCTTTCGTCTCGATACTGTAGTGTATAGGGTCTTTCGTCAATTCATTGTGACCGTCCCAGGATTCGGAGGAGATATCAAGCTTTTTCATTAAATGTTCCAGATGGCCCCGCAATTTCCTCAGAGCTTGTCTATCGATGTATCGTCTTCCCACATCATCGGGAAGGACGTAGACTCTTAGTGTGGCCAGATCGCTATGTTGCTGATGTTTCCTGACGAACACTCGAATCCACTGGCTCTCAGCAAGCTTATGGGCGGAGAACGCAGGATGGCTGTCGCTGACTGATAGGTAATGGTGGAAAGCGAGCCACAAGCCGGAATTGTACCCAGAGTCTGGTTCAATCCATTCTGTCTGTTGTAGGTATTCGACGTGACTGATACTGAGGCGCAGAGTGAGGCTACCCAAGGGTATGTAGTTGTTCAGATCTGCAAGGAATTCGGTCTTGGCTGCATCGACTGAAGTGGCTCCTGGATGGGCATTTGCATTCAGCAATTTGAGTCTGGGCTTCTTGGGCTTGGGGCGTAATGAAGCATGGGGTGAGCCTCTTGCTTCAGATGCGGAGTCGGTATAGGAGTCTTGGGTGGCTTCTGGGGTCTGAACAGACATTGTAACGATATTAGATCCGATCTTCCAACTATACTGCGAAGCATAGCAGGCATCGAAAGCTTGCTTACCGGATATGGGTTGTGTGCGGTTTCTTCTTTCCGCCTCTTCTTAGGCATTGAAGTCACAAGCTCGTCCCTGAATCTCTTCCCCAAGACTTGCCCGAGCGGAGGAGTATCGAGCTTACTCATAGCCGCCATCAATACGAGGGTGGCTGAAGTGAAAGGACCGTAATGTTTTGGTTCAGCAAGTTAGGTAGTCTCCTAGTGAGTCAGTCAAAGCTTTAGGAGCTTATCGATAAGCGGCTTGGCATGAGAGCTCTTTTAGATGTTGGACGCAAGGACGGTTTTCTCCTCACGCTGACACAAGTTTTGGATATCCCTGGTCATAGGTGAAGTCCCACGAATCGTGCGATGGGCCTCACCTGCAAAGATCCCGTTGCGTTCACCGACGCAATGGCAGATATTCTACGCTTGTGCGCTAGCAACCTCATCTGAAAAGACCACCACTGATTGACATACATCTCTCAGGCCGGACGAGGCGCTCGCAACGGCTTATGTCTTTTCAAATCGATACCTACGCTTTCAAAAGTCTTCAGTTCTGGCTGATCCCCTGGATCCGTATGTCCGTCTCCCTTCAAGTCTGAGAACCAATACACTACCTCCTACTGTGCCATTGCCATGGCTGCGATTGCTAAGAAGACATTTCATATCGTAAGACGCTAGCCTTGGCATGCCTTTCTCTTGGATCGAAATCGACCGAAGCACCCAGACGCTTACGAGAAATCCTATTCCCTGCGCATCGCTTGCTCCGCCGATATGAAGAAGCTGCTACCTCAGATCCGATGACCCAGCCACTCACAGTCCCTTCGCAGACATATGATACCCTCCGTGCAACCCTAGTCCAGGCCGAGCTAATAGTCTTACGAGTCCTCGGCTTTGAATTGCGGCTACCGCTACCGCTTGATTATTTGCCTCGCTACCTGGAACGGGCAATGGAAGACGTGGCCAAGGCAGGGGAAGACTATGACACGTGGGGGAAGGAAGAGAAAGAAGAATATGGTGTCGTAAACGTAGCAATGGATACTGGGATTGGGAAAGATTGCAAAGCTAAAGCTATCAGCGCGTGAGTGTTCGATATATATCTCGCATGCACCAGGATCACGTTCTCATTGTTCTATTGCAGCTGCAAGGATTACCAGCTTGCAAACCTCTATCCAGCTCGAGCAGTCGCGCTGGGCTGTCTGTACGTGGTTATGGAGGATAGAGGCCTAAGAAGCACTGAAGGCAGGAAGGGATGGGTGGATAGGGTCTCTAGCCGTAAAGTGGACGAGGAAGACTTCGAGGAAGTCGTGGAAGCCGTGAGATCGATCTGATCTTCCAGTGGCTACAATCATGATGACTGATGATAGTCGCTGCTTCGCGGTTCACTTTCTAATATGACGCCCATCGCTATGAAAGCCTGATGATGAGTCTTTTGAGATCGATGAGCCATACCGCGTACTGGTGTGTAAGTATTGGTCTACTACCATAAACAAAGCTTCTCTGTGGATGAATCGTTGGGCGCGAGAGTCAGTCCAATTGGTCTTGTCCGGCAATGTTCTTGAGCCTCATTAAAATCAAGCCTTTGCCCAGCCCTCTTGGCAGCGGGAGTGTGGACGAAACATGTCTCCACTGTAAAGTAAAGGAAGCATCCTGCATTGGGCACAATTGAGATCCAAGAATTCCCACACATCGGAGGCCTTTCGATGTTTCAAACAACATGGAAATGGTGCCTTTGCTTTTGGTCAGATATGATATCTCCATCGCATCCTCGGCATCAGCTCCCGTCCGAGCGGCAACCGACTCCCCGAATTGGAACAGTCTCTCTACTGTACCCACGACACAGCGCGCGTTGTGATGATGATGACGGATACAATATGAGAATGATGAGCTCCAAACACAGCATCAAGCGAATGCCTTACTACCTCGGCGATCTCCTTCAGCCAATCCCTCTCTTGAGTCGATGACCAGCTACGCGCAAGATTTTGAGATCGCTAGCCATGGTACTTGGTTTCGACATCTCGAACGGACGCAGGCCAGGACAATCCAACGTACTAACCCGATCAAAGAGTTTGACAGCCATATTTGCGATTGGTCTGTGCAGTATCGTCTACCTCACATGGTTTCTTCCCGCATACTCCGTCAAAAACAAATTGGGACGGCTACTTCCCACATTTGCCATTCGTAAAGAAGCACATACCCACTGGGACAGCAATCCGAGACGACTGATCGTGTTTGGTGATTCTTGGAGCGACAACGGTCACTACCCTGTAGATCAGCCGTTAACAGACCAAATACCCAGCCGGGAGGAAGCGCAAGGCAAGGTCTGGACGGAGTGGCTGTGCTCTGCGGTAAGTGGTCATCAGAAAATGCGACTGAGGGTGATCAGCTAACCTTAGAGTAGCTATCATGTATCCATCATGACAATTTCGCAAGAGAGGACGCTGTTGTAGACAGAAACCTCTTCAACAAAACAATGCTAGATGCAACGACCTTCAACAATACATTGATTACAAAGTTTGAACTCGAACAGTCACTCGCGGACTTGGAGAGCCAAATACAACAATGGCTGAAATTTGAAAAACAACAGTATGACACAAGTCGAGCCAGCGAGGTTGAACGCAATGGCACGGTCTTCACTATGTGGTTCTCCTTATGGGATCTGTGGTACTATTCCGAGAAGAACATGGCCGACGCTCAATACGCTGTGACTAAAACAATGGACATATTGTTCGATAAAATCAATGTGATCGCGCAGAATTGGCCCTCGAATGTCAAAATGATCATGCCCGAAGCCATCGACGCCACATTTCTTCCCCGCTGGCGTGGGCTTAGGACTGGACCTCGCGGGTCAGACCCTTACGGTGAGAACCAGAGAAACGCGGTCCTCCTCGTGGGGCAGTGGAATCGAGCTTTGGAAATGAGAGCCACCCGTTGGCAAGGAGGATCTTTGTACATATACAATACGAACGAATGGCTGCTTGACCAGGTCCGGGAGCACCAATTGTTTGAAGCACGTTTGCAAGATGCCAAGTCTCCTTGGAATAACGTGCGCTCAGGCTGCATCCAACCTAGCAAGACGAAGAGCGACGTCGCGGAAGTGGTAGTATGCTCAGATCCAACTACGTATCTCTTTTGGTAGGCACACTGTACCCACGCATCCAGGGGTTTTGTTGATGATGACAAGGGACGATATGCACCTAGGAAACGAAGCGATGAGAATGATTGGAGAAAGCATTGCGCAAGATGTTGTCTCAAACCGCGAGAGCTTAGGCTGGTTCGCACATGAGGTATATGTGACCAACGAGGACGATGACGAGAGTTTGCCAAAGGACGTAACTACAAGAGGCCTTTCATCATCAGCCACGTCAGATTCTCCATCGACCGCTTTACCACCTGAGCAACCGCCTCCTCGGGAAAGCCAGCCGAGACAATGACAAGGCATCAATACCAGAGCTTCGGACACTGAGCTCGTTTGACCAGGCTTTGGGACCGAGACCAAGTCTTTGATGCCATCCTGGAGGAGTCAAGACGGACATAAGCTCCCTCTTTTGTATACATCTGGAGGACTTTCGACGGAAGTGATTGCAAGACATGCGCTGTTTGTTCTTGTCACGGAGTTTTGTGATGCCCATTTTGTAAGTCGATAAGGCGACGAGGGCGCGAGATATGACAGGTCTAACCCTTTGCTGTTTGCTTGCTTAGGTACATTCCTTTGTCGCATTCTTGCATTCGGGTTCCTTGGTGCGGATATTTGATCCTAGCCCTGTTTCCGCGTTCGGCCGTATGAGGCTCAAACAATGAACAAAGAAACCACCACGTCAGGGTCTTACAGAATCTCCGCATCCGACCACGACTGGCCGCGCGCAATCAAAAGTACCCAGCATTGCCTACGGTCAAGAGACAAGGTCATCAAAGCCCGCTATGACGACGCCGCCGCAATGGACGATGCCCACAAAGAAACCACCTTCTCTGCACATTCCAACCCACAATCCATATACATGATCGCGCTTTCATCGCTGGAAGCAAAGCATTATATGCCACCGTGTCGATGCTAATGTATCTTCTCCTCAAATGTCCTTCCATCGAGTACTGCCTCTGCTTCCTGTTTTGTCCAACCAAGATCAATGGTCGACCCAGCCAGATCCGCTCTTGAGATCCAAGATCATGCCCGACACCGCTACTGAGCAAGCCGTATCGAGGAACCACGACATCTCAGGGCTTGCACCCAAGAGCTCGTCGCCAGCAGACGAGCAGGGTCTGACATCTGCTGGCGAAGACGACGTGGACGACGTATCACCGCCCTTCCGCCGTCGCTCCCTGTCCCAGACACCATACGCCGGTAACCGCTCCGATAAGACATTTGAGAAATCACCTGAAGACGAAGCTCTGAGCAGCTGGCAGCGGGATTCCCCCAGTTCGATCTGCCTTTGCCAACCTGATCCGAAAGTCCCACGACCAAGAAACGGTACGTGATGCTGTTTGCCGTCAGTGTCTCGTCTGGTCTCACGCCACCCTCGCTCACAATTCACATCTGGCCTTGTAATATCTGTAACTGACTTTTCGATTCTATAGCTTTCATCCTCTACCGTCAGCACAACCAAGCAGCTGTCGTTCAGCAGAATCCGGGTCTCGCGAATCCAGATATATCCAAGATCATTGGTGATCACTGGAGAAATCTATCCGCAGAAGAGAAGAACCATTGGAAGCTTTTGGCCGACGTACGAGCCCTCTTTCTCCGGAAGTGTGCAACACTGACTGGGTTTCTATAGGAAGAGAAGATTCGTCATCACAAACAATATCCAGACTATCGTTATCAACCTCGTCGCAGTGGCCGCAACGGCAGCAGCATAATCACCGGTTCTCAGCCCTCCTCTACCGAAAACTCTCCGAGGAAGTGTCCCAAGTGTGGAGGCCACAATATAGCCACCTCAAGCATGATGACCGGCTCTGTCAACTTTGGCAACCTCGCACCTACGTCCGCACCACTTTCTCCGGGCCATAAGGTGACGGGTACGCCCAATTCCGGTCGCTTTCTCCAGCGTCTCAATCTAAACAGCCCAGCAGTGAGCAACCCGCCACCTGGCCACCGTTCTCGCCCGTTGACTGCAGGCGGCGCACCACTTCGTCTCGTATCTCCGCCGTACAGCAGACATCAGGACGACAAAGAGAGCTCTCCAGCCTTCAAACGCCCAAACAACGGACAGCTTTTCCTTCGCAGCCCAGATTCCAAGCGCCGCCGAGTAACGCCTTCAAACTACGCCCCCGTCCGTGTGGCCACCGGCCCAGCAACACCCTTCCCCTTCACCGCCGACGGCCATACCAGACGTCACTCACTCCCCCGTCCCGACTTCATGGGTCCAGGTATCCCCACGCCAATTACGATGGGTCCACCGCCTCGTCCGCACAATACGGCAAACCACCCATCCGCACCCCTCACCCTCGCCCCAATCCAATCCGTCCACCCCGACAAGATGGAAATCGACACGCAGGAGAAATCCCTAGAAGCCATGATCCAATCGATCCCCACGCTCGGCAAAATCCGCGTCCTCTCGAAAATCTCCCCTCCCCTCTCCCCACCCGGTCCCACCTCGCCGGTCCGCCAAACCCGCGGTCTCGTCATCGCCATCGATGCCTCTGACGCTGCCAGCATCAAACAATTAACCCACACCCTCCGCACCAGCCTCTCCGACTTCTCCCCCCGCGTCTTCGCCACCCCCACGCCTCCAGACACGCCTCCCTCGTTCCAAGCCTACCTCCGCCTCATCGACCAATACCACACCCTCAGCCAACAAGTCGTCGACTACATCTCCACCGCCCCCCCGCCCCCTTCCTCCCCTCCCCCCTTCCGTGCCGAATCCTCTTCTCCCTCCCCCATATCCCCCAAAAGCATGCCCAAACCCCTCCCTCCGACCCCTCACGAACACATAGCCGGCGGCATCATGGGCCTGCCTGTGGCCATCATTCCAGGCTTCCAGGTCTCATGGTCCGACTGGTTCGCGTCCCGCGTCGGCATCCAAGACGCGTACAGCCCAATGGATCATTGGCAGTGGGGCGCGACGCTGTGGCGGAACGTGGTCGGGGCGGACATTACGGTTGCGGTACAGGTGCCGTCGGGGTTGGGGGATGAGGTTCCGGTGGCGAAGGGGAAGGGAGAGGGGGTTGGGGTGGGATTGGGGAGGAAGGTTAGCGCTGAGGGGAGGGGAGGGGGGGTGGAGGTTCGGTTGGAGGATTCCAGAGCTGTGGTTGTGAGGGGGGCGGAGGGGGGTGGGGTTCCTGAGGGGGGTTTGAGGAGGGTGGGGTTCGAGATTGGAGAGTGGGTGCGGGGGTGGGAGGAGAGGGGGAAGGAGAGGAAGATGAGTTCTTAGGGTTGGGATGGTATGTATTGCGGGTTTGTGATTGATTGATTGGTTGGATGTGGCGGCGAATGGTGGTGGGAGGAGAGATTTGGGTTTCGAGTTGTTGTGGAAAGATACTTTGGTGAGAGAGGACATAGGAAAGACGGTTTGTAATGTGATAGCGTAGCGTAGCATAGTATAAATGCACATCTTTCACACATATTTTCCATACCTACCCCGTCTCCCTATCGAGGAAGCTGTACATGTATACAACGTACGGTAGCGTAGCGTAGCCAATCCACCGTACGATCGACTCCTTTTTCCGCTATGTCGTCGCTCTTATCAAGGGGATTTGTTAGAGGGCAGAGGGGTTAGATTGATATTCAGATGTAGAGTTGGAAGGATGGCGAGGCAGGATACAAAAAGAGGGTTTGTGTTGTAATAGCATAGGATAGCGTGGTATGGTATGGCATGGCACATGTTTCACACCAATATCCATAAACTACCCCGTCTGCCTATCGATCGAGAAAGCTGTACATGTCCATATACAACGTACGTAGCGCGGCGTAGCCAATCCTCCATCCAACCCACCAATCTCCACTATTCCGTCGCCTTCCGCACATGAGCTCTTACCTACTTACCTAGCTCTTTTCGTATATAGGCAAACCATCTTATCCGATCTGAATCACAAAACATAAAAACGCCGGGGATATCATGCACCACGCCCAAGAATGGCAATCCGCAGTTGTAAAATAAACGCCAGGTACCCAATGCACTCGTGTCATCATGCATCGATATACAGGTGGCTGGCTGTATTTCCGATGCTTCTTCTTGCTCTTTTTGGTTGGGGGGTGGGGGTTGGGTGGGCGAGAGGGTGGGTTGGATGGTGTGGATGATGTCGGGAGGTGAGGAGATTGGGTTTTCGGTTGTGGGTGTTGTAGGAGCGAATGTTACAACCTGAATATGGTAGTGGTTGTAGGTGTCAGGGCAAAGACGAACTGTTTATCGTTTCCTCGCCCCGATACCATTGCTGAGCTTGGATTTCGCCGGTCGCTTCGGCGGCGGTGATGCATCGGCGTCGCTGGAGTGGACGGAGTCTACAGATTCGTGGTCGACGTCCTCACCGCCAGAACCTTCGTCGACGGAGTCGACATTGGTGGAAGAAGCCTCTTCATCTAGTAAGCTTTCCCCCTCGCTATCGCTTCCTTCGTCCGCTGTGTCGGCGATGATGCCGTTTGCAGTGTTAGGCATGTCGTCACCACTCTCCTCGTCTTCGCTGGGAGCGTCACTGCTGTCTTCGCCATTACTGGCGCTGGTTGGTAGCTTTGGATTTGCCTGCCGCGGCCGTACTCCGTTTTCAACGCCATCATTTACCTCCTCTTCTTCAGAAGCAAATTCCTCCTGCCCCTCGACGTAAATGACGCCTTCCTCGTCATCCTCTTCTAGCGCATTCGCAGCTCTTGAGCGCGACTGCATGCTTTTCCTCAGGTTCATCTGCGCTTCCAGCATGTCCAATTTGCCTTTTAGGGTAAGCAGTGGCTGCAGGCTATTCGCTCGATCTTTGACTACGCGATGAAGTGAGGCCAACTTTTGCATGACTTCGGGTTGTCCGGCAAGATAGCCTCCGTGAGCTACCAACGTCCATTGGATCCAGACCATTAGGCTGCCCGCTCGGCCTGGTCGACTGTGAAGTCGTTCGGCAAGTTTTTGCAGAAGTGTCGTTGCGAAGGAGGAGTCGAGTCGTTCAATGGTAGCACGGACTATTTGCAGGTCTCTGATGTGGAAGCAGGTTTCCAGAAGATTGGTGTCATTCGTCCGAAGTGATTGGGTTAGGACTGTCCCAAGTGACATGCCTGAAGGTAGGTGTTGTAGACCTTTCTCCTCTACCGGTACCAAACTTTGAGCATTTTGATCGGTGAAAGACGCTTGAACGTCGACGGCTTCAGGTGCGTTAGCTCGAAGAAGGTCTCCAAACGAAGGCTCTTCCGCTGCTTCAGCCTGCACTTCGCCCGCATCCGAGCCTTCATCAACAACTTCTGGTGCCTCGGTATCCTTCATTTCAACGTCTATATTTTCCGTGTCTTCTTCCACGCCCGTTTCTTCGCCCTGCATAGGCCTCGGTGGATCTTCTTCTTCCGAATCGCTTTCCTCACCACTCGAAATTTCGATGACCTCTGATGGCTCATCAGCCATTGGGACATCCTCCACATCCCCTCCGTTGACGATGACCACGCGCGACTCGTCCACATGGCTCCTGCCAATGTCCTTAACCCCGTTCATGACGGCACCTCCAATGCCAGCGCCTCGTTTGGCCTTTGTGATATCGGTTTCATTCTTCAAAATCATATTACCACCAGCCTCATCTAGCCACTGAACCTTATCGAAAATAACGTCGACACCTCCTTCCACCCAAGCCAATGCAATGTCGTTACCTTGAAAACAAGCGTTCACAAGAGGAACAACCGTGGACTTTGTATCATCTTTTCTTATCCGGACCAGAGCAGCCCTCTTCCGGTTGATTCGCTGAGCTCGAGCCTTTGGGGTTTCTGCTTCTTTCTTGGACGGTACATTGCCGAAATCGAAGGGTTCGGGAAAGATCTCCAGTGCGCCATCCTTATTCACCACCAGAAGGGCTTCCAGTGGTCGCGACAGACGCACTGAGAGATCTTCTTCCCTCTCCGCCAGTTTCGAGTTATCCGGACTTGAGTATAAGTCGAGAGACAAGACCTCATTCTCAGTCGGCAAAGTGCCGATCAGGGTAGGTGACTCTGCATCGAATACAGGGATGAAATGATCTGTTTCCGCGGCAGTCAGGAAACGCAGCGATTGCGAGGATCTTGTTGTCGAATTCAAAATTGCACGTACAGTGTTCGTGGAAGCGGTAAAAGTGTGCGGGGGTTTTTTAGACTGTGGATCCAAGATGTAAGCGTTGTGGGAGGCACATATGATGGAGGAAATTGAAGGGCGTATTGCGTGGGCAGGCCCGTGGGGCAGATTCACGATTCTGATCCTGTAAGCAGGCGACCGACAATTTTAATGTGCAAGACTGTCTTGCCTCAAAACTTCGCCTTTCCTCAAGTCCCACTGCACAAGATTTCCATCTCCAGCTATACTCCAACCCTCCCCATCGAGTCCATAGTTTGCGAACTTGAAGTCCCTGACACCATGGGTATGCGTATCCCGTAGTATCCTCCTCACTTTCGACTCTGTAGGTGAAAATAGATGAATCTCCGACTCGCTTGATCCAAATGCAATAACAGCGTCCGAGCTGTCTTCAACAGAAATAGCTGAGTCGCCATTGATCTCCTCGCCGGATCTCTTCCTTTTCTTGTGCGGCTCTTTGTGGTGTTGTCCGTGGTAATTGGTGCCATGGTAGCCCCAATCCAAACATGTTATAGAAGCTTTTGAACCTATCGCGTGATCGCACAGTAGCCGGCCTGTAGTCGTCGCATGTATACGAAGATGTTGAGAGTCAAAGTCTTGGATAACCGAGGCAAACAACGACAGCTGTAATCTTGAGGGTGAGAAGGATGATCGGAGAATTGACGATTTGTTAGCGGTCTGTGTTGTCGAGGACGACGCAGGATTAGCAGCGGATGAGATGTTCGAGACCATGCCCTTTGGCTTCTTCGAGACTCCCATGGCGAAGTAGATTCAATGTCGTCTGCTCATAGTGCAGTTTATTGCTTCATCCCACGAACTTTTTTCCCTCTCGGCTAAGCTGTTGACTAACGCCTCTGGGACAAGTCTGTATTCTTAAGGTTACGAACGAGGGTCGGTGTCAAAAGTCTCTGCCCGCCCAATTCCGGGTAAAAGTCGGCAGAGACTTTTGACACCAACCCTCGGAAGGCTCGTTTTTCCTTCTCTTGAGCATCTCACTCCTGTCCCCACCATCAATTTGCAATAAATATGAGCAGTACCAAATCACCCTCCGCGGCCTGCTATGGTTACATCTCAGTAATGATATCTCATTCTCCTGTTCATCGTATTGTCGTCACGAGTGTTTTCCACTCTGTTCCCCATGTATTTGGTACCATCGATTATCTCTACACACGGTACGGATTCTATGAAAATACTAGCTTCGCTCGAAGATTTGTGGTCCTTGGACGCATCTGTCTGGATAGACTCGCTCCGATCGTTGCACATAATGCTTTCGCCCTTCGTTGCCGGTACACCTTTGGTCATTGTTGTACAACATATTGCCGCCTAAAGCCGGCCAAGTATGTCGGTTTATGCTCAAAGGTTACCGCATATTAACGGTACGTACACAATTCATCCCGAAGTACTGGATTTGAGACTCCGCGACTGTTGCGATGTCACTGCTTTAGCAATCAGGTCGCGTGACCATACCGGATTGCCACTGTTGTGCCTTATGAACACAGGAGAATCACTGAGTCATAATTGACGCGGGGTCGATCGGAATCAACGGGAGTGACCTATCGGCGGTATCGGAGCCTCCTCTGTTAGGTGGGTAACGTCGAACGAATCGTCCACTGGGGATTTGATCTCTTACATGGTCGTCTTAGATGAGTGTCGCTGGATGAACGTTGCTACCAGAACAAGAAGCAGGTCACTCACTGTAAGGGAAACTCCGGGTTTGAGGCAAAACGCGTAAAAGATAGGGGCTTAGGTCGTAAACACGGTCTATACTGCATATAGCTTAGCAGGCTTCGAAACCTCCAAAGGCCGACCAATCATTAATTTCCATCTGCGGTGACCCCTGTATTCCGTCGGCAGTGGCCACGCTATCCTTTGCCATGAATCTATATAGGACCTCGGCCATCGCCCGCATTCTTTTCCACCCTCCAGTCCCAGAGAATCAGCATTTTCGATACGCGCCAGCGCATCACTCATCACTCCCATATTGTACCTCTCAAGTCTCGTGACCCACACCCCGAAAATAATCCCATAACTCGGTTCCGATCCTTGACTAAGCGACTTAAGCCCTACCTTACTTAAACCCCGCGATCCCTCGACATCGGCGACTTTGACTAGTTTGTCCGACCCTGAACAACACCCACATTCGGCTAAAGTGAAGGTATTCGGAAGTGCCAAGACTCTTCATCAATACTTCAAACTTCATCACATCGGTGATCTGTATCAACATTACTTTACTCACGCCTTCGCGCAAACCAGCATCTGTCAGCACATATCTTCGATAGTTTCTGGAAGGCCTTAGACAATACAATTCCCTACGGCACTCGATGCTAGCTGATTCCTGAGCGCAAGACACGGCGCAACGTCATCTCAACATTCCTTGTGCCTTCTCACCTTGATCTCTTGTCTTTTGATCTTCATGCCTGCTCTCAAGAATTCCCTTCATTTGACTATGTCGTGAGAGCGCATCACAACTCAAAGCTACACTCTCATTCTGTTGCGCATAGATATGGCTGTGTTCGAGCCTGATCGTCGCGCCTTCGAAGCGAAAGCTCATCTTGAAGCTCAAGATCACCATTTGGACTTGAACTTAAGCCCTCATGAGTAAGTTCGCTCTTTCTCATTTGATCATCGTTTTGCCCATGTTAACGGCTGCCTTTCAAAGGATCCCACTTCAGAATGGTCACAAACTGAACGACTCTTTTGATTCACCTTCCTCCGCAAACACCTCAGCCCATCAGAAGAACTTAGATGTCGACACCCACGACTTTGCGCCAACGACCAACGGCGTTGTAGACCTTGAAGAGCATTATGTGAACGACACCCAGACCTCTGCTGATCCAAGCTCAGACCTTCCCAACTCTGGTGGGCCTGGCGATGTTCCCCTCGAATCATCCAGTCAATCTGTGCCCGACGATATGGTGGATCAATCATCATTAATAGTCGATAAAGCTCACTTCGATCCAGTACCAACCATAGTTCAGCAGCCTACTTCCGACCTTCGCGAAGAGACTCAACCAGCGAGCGCTGAAGAGACAGCTGTGATTAAGGAACACAAGCAGCAACAGGATTTGATCCATGATCCCGAATTGGCCAACGCTGTCACTTCAGGCGCAATGGATTCTTCCATAACAACTACGGAGCTAGATTCAAGTGCAGATCCGCTTGCGCTAAATCAAGATACTACCGCCAGCCTGAACGAGGCATCGGTCCCTTTAGCAGCTCACCCACCGGTTGACGAGAAGGATCTGATTCGGACGCCGTCAGACCAGTTTGCGACAATCCCAAATGTGGACATACCGGATCATGCGTCTATGCCCGCGCCAGAAGACACAGTAGCGGAAGCTCCTAGGGAGAATGCACCCTCCGCAGCCACATCGGCTGACGTCTCCGCACCCAACTCTCAGTCTGCACCCCCGAATGATCAGGTCATGCAAGATACCCCGCCTTCACCAGCAAAGTTGGCTAGGGCGCGCGAGGATGATGATTTCGAGGACGGCCCAGCAGCGAAGCGGTCGAAAACGGAAGATAATACATCAACAGAGTTCAAGGTGCCGGAGCGACCAGCGATCAATACACAGATCAATGGCGCACAGACAGAGGATCCTGCGAAGGAATCTCGCCTTATGACAACACCACAGTACAAAGCAATTCAAAGAGTCATGCAAAACATCAAACGTGTCCAAGCTGCCACCCCCTTTAGGCTTCCCGTCGACCCCGTGGCCCTCAATATACCAAGTTACCCTACAATCATCTCGAAACCAATGGACTTGAGAACTCTGGAGGATAATTTGAAGGCGGGGAAATATCAAAGTGTTGAGGGTTTCGTGGCAGATTTCAATCAGATAGTCGATAACAGCAGCGTTTTCAACGGCGCCAACCACACCATCACAGGTCTTGCCAATCAAATGAAAGCTTCATTCGAAAAGCAAATGGAGAAAGTGCCCGGACCCGAGGTCATGGACTCCAGTCCTGCAGACAAAAAGAGGAAATCGATCATACCACCCGCACCAAAGGTGTCAGCTCCTCGTCGAGAATCACGATCTTCTCTTCCTGGAGCTGCACGATCACCGGTATCTACGGCTTCTACACCGACCTTTGCGCTCGGTCCTCAAGGAGTGCCACTGATTCGCCGCGATTCAACGCTAGGGGATGGACGTCCAAAGCGCGAGATTCATCCTCCAGCTCCACGAGATCTTCCATATGCCAATCAGAAGCCGAAAAAGAAAAAGTATCAATACGAGCTGAAGTTTTGCGACAAACTCCTAAGCGAGCTATCGAAACCGCGGTATGCACGCATATACTCGATCTTTTCGGCACCAGTTGATCCTGTTGCCTTGAACATACCAACATATCATAGCGTAATCAAGAAGCCCATGGATTTCGGTACCATGAAGACAAAGCTAGACCATGGTGAATACGAGAACGCCAAGGAGTTTGAGATTGACGCAAGACAAGTTTTCCAGAATTGCTACAAGTTTAATGGACCATTGGAACCGGTGCACCTGGCGGGGAAAGAGCTTGAAAGTATCTTTGACAGTGAATGGGCGCAAAAGCGTGACTGGGTGGAGGCAAATACACCGGCTTCGGGCAATCAGTCTCCAGGTAGCTCTGAAGCTGACGATAGCGACGAGGAGGATGAAGAAGACGAGGAAGAGGACGAGGCGGCGGCTCAACTTTCAAAGCTGCAACAGCAGATAGCACAGATGTCTAGACAAGTGGAGATGATCACGCAAAAGAAAAAGTCACCGCCAGTTTCCGGTAAGAAGGCCACCAAGAATAATAAATCAGGACGAAAAGACATCAAAAAGGCTCCAGCACCCGCCAAAGTCGAAAAGAAGGCAGCTCCTAGGCCTCCGAAGAAGGTCCCTTACATCACGTACGAGCAGAAACAGGATATCTCGAATCGGATCAATAGCCTGTCTGAGACGAAGATGTCGACCGCTCTCGACATCATCCGGCGTAGCATGCCAAACTTAAAGGTGAGACCTCATTTACAGAAGAATAAATCTATATCCATCAAATATTTCAGACCACGAATTAGACACTAACTTTCCATACTTGAAGGGCGTCCAGGATGATGAGCTTGAGCTTGACATCGATGAGCTTTCAGACGACGTCCTCTGGAAGCTTCTCCAATTCGTACGTAAGCATGTACCACGTGCCGAAGACTCCTCCCCAGCCCGACCACCTCCCACCGCTTTCAGCACCGCTCCCACACGCAAGAAAAACAAGCCGATGAGTAAACACGAGCAAGAAGCCAGAATTGCGCAGGTGCAGAACGGTCTGTCCGCGCTCCAGAATCCTGGCTCTGCTCCCGTTTGTAAGTTGTCCCTTTCACAAAATTAGAGGGAATAACACTCACTCGGTATTGCAGACGACGACCCAGGGCCTGATCAGGATAGCAGTGAAGGGTCCGAGAGCTCCGAAAGTGAGGAGGAGTGAGAGCTCACTTACCTTTGATTCTCCATTGGCTTTCCTTCTTTCCAGATCGGACTGCATGCCCTCGAATTCGTTTCAACACAACAACACCTATTACCACCACGACCACATTGTGTATCCTCATACTCCACATCATCCTCCCGATGAGAATGAGAGGTGGAGGAGACAGAAATTGCCATTTAGCGAGCGTTGCAAGAAAAGAGTAAATTGCTTGAGAGGCAAGCAATGAGGACTATGATGAACGAGAATGTTCTCGCTTGCATCATGCTCGACAAAGCATGAGAATGTACAGATAGGAAGCAGCATATAGCTTTACCAAGGTATCAGCTACAAGATGCTCACAGCTGTCACGCTTTTCTATTGATCCCTTTTAACAGATCTCCATTGGCAGATCTCCGAGCTCCATTTTTGGCGAGTCTCAGCTTCACTCTCCGAAAGAAATCTACTTCCATACGAGCGACTAATCTTCTCATCTTAAAACTCCAACTTCCTTTCCCTATTCTTGTAGTATATTTTGTTCCATGAGCCTTCCTTCTGTTCCACCCCGTGTTTACCACCTTCTTGCATGCGTATATATATATTATATACACCCCGAACTTAGGATTTGAAATTGCCGTTCCGGGACGGGAAAGGGAGCAGGGCCGCTCTAGAGGGAGCACTAAGGGAGCAAGGGGGCGCAGCGAGGGAGTAGGGGGGAGAGCACTAAGGGAGCAGCGAGGGAGCATGAGGGAGCACTATGGCGCAGTGCAGGGGGCAGCAGGTGGGAGCCTGAAATGGCTTCCTCCGCCTCGGTTTGAGCTGCCCTCGTTGCTTTTCTGCCGCCTAGACTGCGCCACTTTCCACAGGATCTATTTGGCAACTGAAGCGATCAGGAGGAAAACTTCCAGCTCAGGAATGATTTTACCCGTCCCGCCCTGCCAAGGCAACCCTGGACGGGCACAACCTTCTGGCGCAACCACCACATTAGATAGTCTCACTCACAACTTCTGGCGATGTAGGTCTATCCTATCGTATTCCAATTGCTTTCCTGAGCACATAGCCCCGTTATAAATTATGCTATCAGAATATGAACGCGCGGCCGTCTTCCAATATGCAGATTTCAATACGACTGCTCTTTGCCGTTTGATAAGCAAACTGCGTGGATATAAGAGAATCGGGCATAAGACAGTGTGGCGATGGGGCTGCGACGAGATTGCGCACTTGGTGCAATTATTAGGAAGCTAACTACTGCCTTGCAAAAGATGAGGCTGGCAGGCCTTTATGTATTTAGTCATCTAGCTAGCTATATGTTGCGACTCCTAGTGACTTATCCCCTGGAAAGGATGAGTCAGCTACGACGTGTAGGTGACCTTAGATCTTCCATATTTCACACTTTTTGGGAGACAGCGTCGAGGCTGTTGCACTGTGTAGCCGTCTGGTTTCTGCTCAAGAAAGTCGACCAAAGAATTAAGTTTTTTGGCGTTTTGTTCACCTCCTAGGAAGCACCATGAAGACTTTTCGGATCCGTCTCGAATATCCCTGTAGGTGACTTCGATGCCCAGACGTCGAGCCGGATCCTCAGGTACCGTGTCTACGGCGCAGACGTTGGGGTGGACTTCACCTGCACGCTTCAAGTCGCATCGCACACGAACATCGCAATCGAAGCCGGCCGCCTCTGGAACAGTGATAGTCACTTCGCGAAAGAAAACTCTTCCTCCGGGCTGGCTTTCCGGTTTTTTGCAGTGGAAAAATCTGTTCCCCAGCAATCTTGTTCGAAGATTGCCGGTCCATTTCCTGGCGCCATGGGGACCAGCGCTGTCCCGAGGGCCACCGTCATCCCGAGGGCCAGGAACACCGCGAGAGCCAGAAACACCTTCATCCTCGATGTCCTGCTCATCGTCGGTGTCCTGCTCATCCATATCTTCATGAAATCCTTTCTCCAGCATCTCTTTGATCCTTGAATCCATCAACGTTCGCTCCGCCTTTTCGTCTTCCGCGCGGAGGTCTGGATGGGCCCGGTAGTACTTGACCTTGTACCTAGGCATTTGTTCGTACTGGATCTGAGGGTCGATTGGATAGAAGTAAGCCCTTCCATGTCCTGAGTTCCGACATTCTTTGCAGACGAATCTTCGGACAATATAGCCCGAGCCGTCTCTTGCATTCAGTGGGACCCGATCTTGTCCCACTATTCCTCTGCATCTGCCGCACCGTACCATGATGTGTGGATCGTCCCCTAAAACAAGCTCAGGATCTCTGGCCCATCTGTAGGTGCCCTGAGATAGCCTCATTGATATAATCCAAGATTTATAATGGATGCCATCGATATTATCTTGACGTTTATCCCGAAATGCTTGGGGAACGTCAATAGAGGCCCACTTACTGCTGCCGGGTTGACACATGAGATCGCGAATCTCTTGACCCATCGGGTTTTGGCTATTCAGACCTATCATTGATGTTCTGATGGCGTCTTCAGGGAGGTAGCGTACCATCTTTGTTTCCGGTAGAGTCTGGAAAAAAAGACACAGTAATAGCTCTCCGTAGTTGAGGATTGCTTTCTGTTCTTCTTTGGTCACGTCTTCTTTGGAGATTGTACCGAGGGTAACATACTGAACTCGTTTGTCTCCCCTCCGAGTTACTTCGTATTGAGCACTGAATTTGTGACGCCTATCGATCAAATGACGTTTAACGCGTTTTGAGATATTGATCGACTGCCCTACGTAAAGTGCAAGATAATCTTCTTGCACTGGTTGAGATAAGTCGGTAACAACGCCCAGGTACCAACCTATCCCTTCTTCATCTTCGGCTTCTGGCAGCCTCAGCAAGCTGTTAAATATTTTTTAGCAATATTCGTTAACGTAAGCTTAAAACTTACCGAGACCGGTCATCGGTACAACTATCGATAAAAAGCTGTTGGGTCTGGGCTCCGAACGAATTCCAAATAAGTTCGTCAAGCCGCTTGACTTTCAGAATTTGCTGCTGCTGGTCTGAAAATTCAGAGTAGATGCTCCAAAAGATCGCATCGAAATCTCCCCGCTGGACTTCATTAGGAGGCTCGTCACCTGCTACTGGAGGCACGCTCTGCCCTTCCAGCCCTGACACAGCATCCCGAACATCTTCTAGTCTTATCTCCTCTTGCCCATCTCTGTAGGTCTCGTCCGTGTCCCAGTTAGCGACTTCCCTGGCTTCTTCGATAGCCCGCTTTAACCTTTCTCTTTCGCTAAGAACGAGCTGCCAGAGAGTATCGTCTTGTTGCAAAGCCTGCTCTGCCAAGAGAATTTGTCCTTTCTGAAATTCGTCTGGAGTATATTGAGTGGTCTTGTTTTGGAGTGGTGGACGTTGAGGACGGCGGGGGACATGGTTGTAGGGACATTCCGGACCTTTTTTGCATCCACCCTGGTTATTGAAATACCTTGAAGACCAGTCATTATTCTGCAATACGGCCTTCAACATCTTGTACGTACTTGCAATTCATTGTTGAACGGATATCAACATGCTGGTAAGGGCAGTCATCTTCGTTGCATTTACCGAACTTGCTGAAGTGCCTAGAAGAACAGGTTATTTGTCTGCAATGTGGCGATGAGGCATCTTATACGTACGCGCAAATCAGTCTCGATAGTCGCTTGGGTCTTATAGGGTCAATTGCTGGTCGCTTGGGGACTCGAGTGGCATTCTTTGAGGCTTGTCGCTTGACGCTAGGTGTGGCCTGCCCTTCAGGTTGACTTTGCACTTCAGCTTGTTTTAGCATTTCAGTTTCTCTTTCTTGCTTCTTCGTTTTTCGAGCTAGCGAATTATTGAATGTCCATTCTGTGAACTTAAAAACAGGATCCCGAGCATTTCCTGTGCGTGGCTCCCAAAACGTGGTGGATTCTTGGTGTCATGCGAATACTCGCAATCATACCCTTTTCGGCAATTGTTCCGTCCTTGCGCTATTGACCAGAAATAACTATACCTAGAATTAGTTGTTAAAAGCATATCCATACTTGATATACATACCGGCAAGGTGTGTTTTTGTTTTCTCGTCGACGTTCCAGTTCCTGATCTCCCGCTTCTTGCTGCCTTCTCACTCTATCCCACTCCTCTTGGGTTCGCCTGGCGGGTTTTTTGGGTAGGAACTTGAGTTTTTTCGGTTGACCGTCGGAAAATCCTCCATGGGGTTGAGACATTGTTCCGCAGGTCTCGTCTTGAATTTGTATTCTGTTCAATGACACTGTCAGTAATATCGCTGAGTACCTTAGGGTAGTAGGGCTGCTGTTCAAACAGCTGTGCTATATCACTAGCAAGAAGCTTGGCAGCTGAGAGATGCAAAAAACAATGAGGTCTTTATCTGGGAGTCTTTATGTAGTGTTGTATACAAGTTGTGTATAAAAGTTTTGTGTGGAAGTTGTGTGTGGCAGTGTTATGAACAGGGTGCGTACAGAGTTCTGGGGAAGTGTTGTGAAATGACCGCCTAAAGACTTCTGCGGAAGTGTTGTAGGTTGGTTACCTGGTGACTTTCGTAAAGGTGTTGAAGATTGACTGCCCGTTGACCCTATGTCAATGTGTTGTCAAATGACTTCCTGGCTGACTTGTTTCGAAGGATTGAATCTGCTTGATCAAGCAAGATTTCTTTTCAAACTAGATTGATAAGTTGTTGTAGTTAGGAATTTGTAGCAATGGAAGTTGTGGGAATCGAAGTTGTGAAAGTAGGAAAGCTGAGAGCTGGAAAGAAGAGGGGACGACTTGTCTGAGATGAAATCTCATGGATCACTAGAACTAGGTGCAGTCTACATGTAGGGCTGATGGAAGTCAACTCAATCCGATAAGTCTGATAAAGGCGACTTGTCTGAGTGGGGCAATGAGTGTTGAGTTTTGCAACTAGCAGGACTATCTCTGAGTAACTATACATCGAGGAGGCAAAAACCGTAGCGGAGCTAGCCATATTGGTATTCCGACAAATACAGCAGGCATTGAATACAATCCTACACATTTTCTAGATCTCTACCTAGAGTATTAAAGAAGGGTCTACATAGAAGGGCTGCCCCTTTCCTTATATTGAACCGGCCCTCCCTTAAGACTGTGTCTAAGATCAAGCACTAAACCCTCCTCTTCTGTTTAAGGGACCTGAATGTCCACTTCGTTCCTATCGAAGTCCGTGTTGTACAAAGAGCAAACACACCCATTAATCCGAAAAGTACCATCAGGTCGGACACGGACCCGGTGGGCCATCATATTTAGTTTGTGGAATGACGGTTGTCGATAGAACAGTACAACATCCCTCAGGACATGAACATTTATTTCGTCCCCATCGAAGTCCGCGTTGTACGGAGTGCAAATGCATTCATTGATCCGAAAAATACCGTCAGGTTGGACACGGACATAAATATTTATTGAGTATCTGTTGGTCTCACACTATTGGAAGCTTCTCAATTTAAATTTGCTTTTTGAAAGGAGATATGTGTTGAAGCGGGCTCACGAACCTAGAACTTGGGTAGAAAATTGAGATATAGAGGAAACAGTTGTCTGAGGGTGGACTGTCCTATTTGTGATTGCTAGTTTCTGCACTAGTGATTGGCGCTCGGCTGTTCGGGTGGAGGTAAGATTGATATGCCACTGTGGAGTCGCATTACCCAGGCCGATCTAGGTCCGGACGAAACACCGATGGTCTGATGTATTCGGGGGCTGTCAGATCGGAGAGCCGGGGTTTCCTGAAATGTTGAACAGAGGAGGAGTCCGAGTCCTCAATTGGCTTTTTAGGGACAATTTCTTGAGCGAAAATAGTGGAGGAGGCTAGAGATATTATTTGATGTTTTGCCAAGTGGAGCTCTTTCAAACGATGAATGAGTTGGAAATCGAGTCTCGTAGATTGTGTATTGTTGTGTTTGGAGATGAACCTTGCCTGCGGATTGCATATAAGCAGCCCAGACTTCCTGATATTTCTTCCGGCTGCATGGGAAATGTTACATACCTGCAACTCCTGAGCCTCGCTAATTGATCATGAAAAAGCTGGAATAAGTGGCAAGTACGGAGACAAGCCATAGCCCGCGTACCAAACGTGACCAATGGACTGAGATACGGAGAGTATCCGCGCCTGTAATCATCTCCGTTTAGCGCATTCATATGTTGCTGCACCATGAAGTCAGAGGTCAATTCCTTACAGAAATGCTTAGACAGAATTCACTTACAATGCCAAGGCGGTGCTGGATGTATTCTTGCAGGGAGGAGGCTTGAATATCGGCTCATCGTCCTGGGACCTCTGCCTGAGCCTTCTAATTGGCACATTTGAGGAAGCAGTATCTTCGAAGCTCCACCATTTTGTTAAAAAGGTTCTAGAAATACCCTTTGAAAGATATTGTGAAGCCCAGTGCTCTTACTACAGCTCTTACAACAGGTACACGAACTGGCTCGCTCCAGAAGTATCCTTGAGAGTCCCAATTGGCCGTCGAATATCCGGTGACTGGGCCGCATTCTGAGACAGGCCATTTTCCCCAAATGACCATTGGTCTTCCCTCTGGAGCCAAAATTGCGGCATGCCCTATTTCAAGAGCTGGAAAATCGGTTTAGGGTGGTACAGAGCTCGGAAGTATCCAGGGAGGGAAGCCGGTAGATGTCGATGGTAGATCATGATGGAGCAGGCGAAGACTCGTCACTGCCGAATTTTTCTTTTCTAGGGAAATGGAGGAAGCAGAAAAGGAAGAGAATGAAGGAAAAAGTAGTCTTAGTAGAAGGTAATTAGCATGCCTGAACCCACTGAATGATTTGCTTTTATTCGTTAGTATATCTCCGGAACCGCTCGTAGAAATACAAGTAGAGGCCTTAGCTGGTCATCTTACTTAAGACACCTAAGGGAGGAAGTTTGAAATACAATTGAACTTTAGGAAAAGCTCCGTCCGATTAAGGGAAGTCCAATGTTATTAGGGCATTGTATAAGAGAAAGGTTGACAAGGCGACGGCAGCAGCTTTAGGTAACCACTAGAAGTAGACGGAAAGAGGCCTTTCTTGTGCAATCCCTCTTCTAGCGTAGCTTTAAGCCATGCGTGTTTTATAGACACGACCCCAATGGAGTATCCTATCTCGTGGAGTCCAAAATCGAGCAGGCATCTTGCTATTGGCTCTACGCTGCTGGTTTGTTTATGTTGGGTCTCAAGTCGCTAAGAGTAGCAGAGCCCCGGGAGGCGAGCGAGGCAGGCTTAGGGTAGGTCGCTAGGACAATGTTATGACCGACAACGAGGTTAGCGTTGGGCGTTTTAATGGAAATACTCACCGACAGCCCCTCAAGAAGTATATATGTTGAGAGATGCACTGAAGGTATCAGAAATGCGTATGGCTCGTAAGAAAGTTGCTAAAGAACCTGGTGTGCCTGTCCTTCAATTAAAAAAGTTTGATCATATTGTATATTAAGATCGTTTATATAAATCATTGCAGTCATAGCTCAGTTGGGAGAGCGTTAGACTGGTACCCCTCTCTCTCTCGGTCTCTACATAAGTCTAAGTCTAACCTTTACTAGAAGTTCCGAAATCTAAAGGTCGCGCGTTCGATCCGCGTTGACTGCACTTTTTTTCATGTCCGCGTTGCTTTTAACCACCGAATTTTTTTGACTAAGTCCCTTAATCCTTTTTAATTTTAAGTGTCAGGCGCTAGGGCACGGCCAGGCTCGGAGCAGCTGCCCCACGGCGGGGACCTAGCTCCAGCCGGGTAGGGGTCATATGACTGGCGTTTGGGCATACTGATATATTGGCCCGCTTCTCCAACTGTTGGGAAGCAGATTTCAGTTCTTCTCCTATCTACCTAGATAGCCAATGAATGCATGTGATTGCAGTTCTGAATAGTTGCACTACGTTGTTCCACTATCTTACCCCGCCTGCGCAGAGTGTGATGTGCTAGGCTCCGCTTGCTCCCCGCTTGCGGCGCCCAATTAGGAAAACGTAGTACAGTGGACCTATCAGTATGAACTACAATATGATTGCATTCAGTAGACACGGCAGATGTATGAATGAACTAGTCGCTGCCGTTCCCTATGGGAAGCAGCTACTATTTGAAAAGGTGCTCGGTAGTCATTTCCCCGAGCATGAGGCAATTCGGGGATGTCTCGACAATTGCCCCCGCAGGCGCTCCGCGAGCGCTACCCAATTGAGAAGTCATTGCAGGCGAGGCCCTGACAATGCATTTCCGTATCGTCAAAGAATTGCGCAGCGGTCCTTTTCTGTTTTGTTATTGGAAACGAGATTGACGTAAAAGACAAGCCAAAATATAAAAGGTATTGAGATAAGCAGAACAATAAAGTCAGTTAGATAAATAACGAATATTCTATACACTGTAGACGGAATGAACGAAAAAGAAAAAGGGGAGGAACGAATATAGACAGCCGGCAGAGTTACATATGGAGCCATAGGATCAGCATCTACTTCCAGCTGCACCAAGGGTCTCGCTTAAACTTGCAAGAAATCGACGAGGACGAAAGAAGGAAGTGGCTGAAGGGGAGCACGAGCGAGCGTCGAAAAAGCACGGGATAGCACTGGGAGAACATAAGGGAGCATCGAGGGAGCATGGGAGAGCAAAAAGAGAGCATATCGACGAAACGGGCGTTAGCAGGGGAGCAAAGCGGCGGCCGCTGAATCAGCTATGGATCACGTGTTGGCTTCGGTTCGGGGATTTTATATATATATATAGCATCCCCTAACTGAAGTCAACACGTGACCGCCCGCTGACTCAGGTGCCGCCGCTTTGCTCCCCCGCTAACGCCCGTTTCGTCGATGTACTCTCTCTTTGCTCCCCCATGCTCCCTCGCTGCTCTCCCCTGCTCCCTCATTGCTCCCTCGTGCTCCCCCTCAGCCACTTCCTACTCTTTAGCTGCTATTGCGTTCTTATAAGATTAAACGAAAACGTCTAATCAGCCTGTTTTAGATGCTGATTAGAGAGGAGCCGGTTATGGCTCTACCGACCGCCCATAATGTTATCTTTTGCTCTCGCCCTTTTGCTTTTTCCCTTTTACTTTTTTCCTTCACCTCTAATTGCCTACGTCTTACGGTAACCCGTCAGTGTACCAAATGTCAAGAACGTACTAGAGTAAAGTCATGGTATTGTAGTAGACGAGAATAATAAGCTGAGGAGCAAGCAAGCTGCTTGCTCCGAAGAAAATATCTACTAGAGCCAAGCCGCGCTAGGCCCGATCCGAACGCTTATCCGCTGCTCGTGTCACGACCGTGACACCACCTACTGCGCCTTTGCATAACCCTGTAGATCCCTCTTGCTCCCTCGGTGCTCCCCTTGGCTTCTTCAGTACTCTCTCCAAAACGACTTTGCTCCCTTTCCCGACCCGGAACGGTAATTCTTAATCCTAAGTTTGGAGTGTATATAATAGCTATCCCATAAGGCTGGCAAGGCGCTCGTGTCTTGGCATTCTTGGCAATTTTAGCAATTTCACCCCACCAAAAAATCGCGTTTTCAGCTAAAAAACAGGCCTCATTTTTAATCCTTTTTCATTTTAGACACCACTATGCCTCGCAAACGCGCCTCCGATAATATTGATCACGTGCCAATTGATCCAAAGCCCTTAAAGATCCCAAAAAGGAAGCCCCCCCCGGCGGGGTCTCCTCCTGAACACGTACCAATCCTGATCAACAATCCCCTAGTGCATAATCACAGCTAAATTCTAGAGCATATTGAACCAGACGACGTTTACAATATCTTCTGCTTATTCTTTAGCGATGAGACACTCTCTATAATAAGAGATCATACTAATCAGTATGCTGAATACTACGCTTCTCCAGCTGATAAACGGTTTTCTCGACAATGGCATTCTATTACTGTGGGAGAATTGCGAGCCTATCTTGGTACATATATCTGGATGGGCCTACATCCAGAAGCAGCAGTTGCGGATTTCTGGAATACCAATCCAGATAAAGGGCCTATCCACCAGCGGGTTCGAGAACACATTGCTCTGAAGAGATGGCAGCAGATTGATCGGTTTCTCCATATCTCTCCACCACATCCACAAGAACCCAGCATACAACAAGCGGAGACCCTATTCGACAAGCTTGAACCTCCTAATGATACTCTGCGCCGCCTTTTTAAGAAGTATTGGAAAACAGGTACCCATCTCGCTGTTGATGAGACAATTCAGCGGTTCATGGGTCGTGCTAAAGAAATCGTCAATATCCCGTCTAAACCTACACCAGAAGGCTTCAAAATCTGGGTTCTAGCAAACGTTGGATGCGTACTTGATTGGCTGTACCATGCCAAGGGGGATCAACTTGGGCCCGTAGATTTGGATGATTTTTGGACCAACGATTTAGGATTTTCAAAAACACAAGCAGTGGTTTTGGATCTTGTGACCCAAGAAGGAATCCTTGGTGGCTTCCAACACGTTATCTGGCTTGATAACCTTTTCACTTCTGCTCGTCTCCTCCGTCAATTGAAGCAAGAAGGCTTTGGTGCTGCTGGTACTGTACGAACATCGAAAACAGTCAGGGAGAAGATTGAAGAATCAATAGGTTCTACCCAACAGAGAAACGCACTCCCGAAAGAGAACAACCGTGGCTTAGATCCTTTTTTAAGCGCTTTGAAGCTGGAACACAATATGCAAATTCCATGGGGAGAGCTCTATCTTGCCAGCGATGGAGAAGTATTACAAGCAGCTTGGAAGGATCAGAATATAGTGCTCTTTATGAGTACTGTTTCCGATGGGATAGAGAAGATTCTGCGACAGCGCCGACGCCCTCCTAAAACAGCTACTAATGCAAGAACTTCCAGAGAAGTATTTGGTGACAATCCTACCAAACAGCTTCTAATCCCACAGTTCATTAATGATTATAATCATTTCATGGGAGGGGTGGATCAAGCTGATCAATTGAGGTCTTACTACAATACTTAACGCAAGCATGTCAAGAATTGGAAGCCTCTTTGGCATTTCTTACTTGATACCACAATCACGAATTGCTTCAAGCTCCATCGCCATTGCCCCCTGATCCGACGTCTACCTTTGCCTTCTGTACGGTATACCCACAAGGAATTCCGTACCAAATTAGCCATTGAACTATTCAATCATTCAAAACGTCCACCCCACAACAGGCCAATTTCAGCTGGCCCGAAACCTCTTACACATTACTTCACCCCCAGTGCAGCCAACAAGCATCAACATATTATTCTTTCTGAGAATATCAGGGCCTGTGTCGTATGTAAAGCTCTGGGGAGACGCCCTGTAGCGGCTAAGAAACGAAAGGCCTTGGGGGAGCTCTCACACAATGTGATAAGGCCTGATCAGGATCCAAAGAAGCGCAAACTGTACCAGAAGAGGACTAGATATGGCTGCAAGCTCTGTAAGCAGTTCATTTGTAGAGAGGGGAGCTGTTGGGATGATCATTTAAAGGCGATATACTAGGTTTTTTTGGTGGTGGGAATGCCAAGACACGAGCGCCCTGCTTGCCAGCTTATGGGATACAGAAGAGCGAAGTATATAAGGTGCGTGCGACGCGACGACGCTAACTCGATCAATTAGTACCTCCAAGCTCTAAGCCGTGACACTTTCCTTTGCGGGAAAGCAGAGTAATCTTTAGACTCAAGGAAATACCAAGACATATTTCAGACTGTTTTAATATAATACCTTTCATCTACTCCCGCGATGTGAATTGTTATGATAGCTTACACTTTGATGCAGCTTTCGTAGTATGTTCCTCATCATCTTTAGGCAAACTCTTTGAGCCGCTCCCTTCAGCTAGCTTAGCAACATTATTCTCCGTAAGATCTGTTTGATCGCGTTTCAAGTATGGGAGGAATGCCGAGACATTAGCATCTAGACTCCTCAAGAGTGCATAATCCAAGGGGGCCTGCCCTTCGTCATCAGTGACAAGATAATTAGCCCCGAGTTCTAACAAGCGTATTAGCGCCACAGGACTATCGTTCGTTGCAGCAATAAATAAAGGCGTTCTCTGAAGCTGAATTGCGAAGCCTCTTGCATTGATGTCCGCGCCTGCCTCCACAAGGATTGTTATTGTCTCCGCAGAATCAGAATAGGAAGCTATGTGCAGGGGAGTAAAACCGGTAAATGCACGAGCATGTACGTCGGCTCCTCTAGCTAACAGAAGGGAAACCTTCCATGGGCTTCCAGAGCGAGCAGCCAAATGGAGAGCTGTGTACTGTTCATCAGACTTTCTATCAACGTCAACAACTGCGTTAAGAATCATCTCAAATATGGCATCGTTGGACTCTCGAGCAGCCCAAATAAGTGCTGACTCGCCGTTGCTATCCATCGAGTGAAGACTTATTTTTCTTTCCAGTAGGCTTTGGAGGACAGCCTCCAGATTGTTTTCAAGTACGGCGCGGAGAATAAAGCCCTCATCCTCAGGTACATCATCGACTTGTGCTCCAGCATCTAGTAGTATGAGTGCAATTTCTTCATGGCCCCGCATGGTAGCGGCCAGGAGAGGTGTCGAACCATCCTCGCTTTTTGCGTTCATATCAGCACCGCTCTCAAGTAACATTTTTGCTAGACTCGCTGTGTGAACTGTGTGAAGTGCAGTGTGGCCATTTCTATCTCGTGATTCCACACTTGCACCTAAGTCAATTACCAGTCTCGATATATCATCCTAATCGTGACCGCATGTAAGAGCGAAGCATAGTAAATTCTGTCCTATTCCGTTCTGAAGCTCCATATCCGCACCCGCTTGTTTTAACAGCGGGATGAGAGCAATAAATCTCGCGAGAACCGCGAATTATAGAGCTGTTCGGCCACGGCGGTCCCTCACACTGAGATCTGGCTTGTGTTCGAGCAATAGCCTTATTGCAGCCTCGTGCAGGTGGGGGGTCGAAAAGATAAAGCGATCCTCAGGTTCTGGATGTTGCATAAACGACAGATCGCTTATAGCCGTCTCCCATTGCAAGTCGCTCAGCTCTTCAAGGGGATCAAGCCCAAAGTTAGTCTCTATTTTCCGATTAAAATGCTCTGTGAAAAATGCAGCCTAACTCACCGATTTCATTGTCGGCTGCCGGGTCAGTGGTTTCTTGTGTTCCCTGGGATTGGGACCCGAATAAATCATACGTGCAGTCCTTCTTCATTAGTTCCATGAAAGGGTGGTATTTCGCACAATAGTGCATGACTGAAGCCCCAGCTGCGTCCCTCGCATCAATGTTAGCATTGCTGTCTAGGAGCAATCGACAGATCTTCTCGTTGCCTCTGTACGCCGCACATTGTAAAGCCGTCCTTTCGAGCATGTCTTTTGCATCCACAATAGCTTTGAATTCGAGAAGGAGACGCACCATATCTTCGCTGTCAAGATCCGCTGCAAAATTTAGAGGCGTTCTAAGCAACAGATCTCTTTCCTCTGGCGAGGCCCCGTTTTGCAACAAAAGCCTTGCGGTAGCGACATGGCCATTTCTAGTAGCATAAATGAGGGGGGTTGACCCGCTGCTATCATGAGAGTTGATCGCTGCTGCATTTTCTGGTTTCGTCTCCAGGACTTTGAGAATCTTCACCATCAGAGGCCGAAAGCCGAGATATGCCGCCACATGAAGCAAAGTCAGCTCCGCTGGCGGGAGCTCCTTCTCAACGGCCATCCAATATGATTGGAGCCATGACACACCCAGCGATCCATTGTAAAACTTGTCACTCGGGGCTTGAAACGGATCATCCGGTACGGAGAAAATGCGAGCGTGATCTGGCCAATGCAAAATCGCATAAGGAAGGAAGGGAGAGGCGTCTGTCTTTTCGGTGTCTGCACAAAGCTCTGTCAAGGAATCCATAATGACAGGCCCGTCTGCAAGCGATCCATTCTGTAGGTATGCAAAAGCGACATTCGCTATCTCTGAGTGCGTTTCAGTGGTGAAGTAAAACTCTTCAATGCCCGAGCTTCTTCAGCACGAGCACGCGCTGCCTCCTCATCCGCACGAGAACGACGCATTTCCACCTCCAGACGCTCTCGCTCTTTATCAATCTTCTCGAAATCATGGTCAGTGACGCTTCAGGCGTCATACCGGTAACCACGACGAGTACAGGTCCCGCACTTCTGGAAACCTGCTAAAATTCGACATTCGTCACCAGAGGCCTTGCATTTCGTGCAAGGCGACACCATATTGCCGTATCGGTTTATACGAGCGGAGAGGGCGATGCGGCTAGTGGATTGACGACTAGGCACGATGATGGAAGCATAGAGTAATGAAGGAAGGGAAGTTCTGTCAGAGGACTTCCAGCTAGAAGAGGGGATAGTGTTGCAGCACTATTAGATCAGCACGGGATCTAGAAGGGTTCACCCCCTTCTAGTCCACACCTACTTCTGGTCCACGCCCTCCCCTTCCTTAACGACTGAGATTACTAACCTACTTCCGCTACGAATATTATAGAAAATCTTATTTTAAATCCTTCTTACCGCAAAATAATCTAGTTAATCTAAAGAGTAGAGGATCTATAGAAGTAAACGTTATTAGGCCTAAGGATACCCTAGAGCTATAGCCGGGAGTACGGAGTTTCATAAGTTCCGGGTCGCTAGCCTCTTAGAAGGGTTTACTGGGTAACCGTCCACACCTAGTGGCCGTCCAGCCTTATAAGGCTGACACCCTAGACTTCCAGGGGTATCCTGGGTCCGCTAGAGCCCTAAGGCCCCTAAGGTTAGGGGTTATTAGGCCCCTATATATATAATCTACGCGCGTATAACGGCCCTACGTACCCCTAAGAATATTATATTATATATTACCTAGCGGCCTACCCGCGTACTATTTACCTAACGAATTTAGCTAGATTAATTAATACCGGGCACTAAAAGTTATTAGGCTTTAGGTAGTAAATTATATAACTTCCTTAGGGATAGTACCTTAGAGCTTAGGGCACTTAGTACCTCTTTAGTAACCCCTAGGGCTAACAATTTTAGGCCTAACTCTATAACTATAAACCCTATAAGGCTGGACGGCTACTAGGTGTAGACGGTTACTAGGTGAACCCTTCTATAGTTAGACTAGAAGTAGGTTTAGACTAGAAGGGGGTGAAGCCTTCTATAGCCTTGGTGGCTTGGCACTGCAATTACGTAATGTCTTAGTCACCTCAGTAATCTAGTATTACTGAGATAATAAAGTATTACTCAGGCGTTTTAGCTTCGTCTGTTGACGGAAACAGCTGAGTAGACAGAGTACCTCCTCTATATAAGCACAGTTATTATATAGGTTGATAAATTTCCTTATATTCAATAAAATATTCTATTCCTATAAAGAACTGAATCGCGAAACCTAACCTGTAGTCACTATTAGATATTGCCACTAGGCTTAACCTCTAGGGTCGTAACAGAAATCCTATAAATTTCTTACTGTCAGGAATTAGGGCTTGGCTGGGACTACCAGATGATTAAGACTTGGATTGGCAGGGTCAGGCCTATTACAGGTAGTGTATTAGGTATACAAGATCATACAAGACGAAAGACGAAGGAGAAACATAGGTAACGGGGGCGCGCCCAGTAATAACTAACGCGCCAAGCAATAATCAAACTATCAGTCACCCCAACTCACCCCAGCTCACCCGATCGAGGTGAGCTACCTTGCATCTTACCTTTCCTCAGTCACTACTATCAATTCGAGAATTATCAGATTTCAACGACAATATTATTTAAGATAGTGCAATAACGCCGCAGTTCTTAATAGCGCTATACTGGTTAGTTCAGTCTTTATATAGAGACTATATATCCCCTTTTAAGCGATAATTATTATAATTTCTTTATTAGTCAGATTGCGGCTGATCTAGCCACAGAGACCTAGAAACAAACTTAATCAAACGACCGAAACCAATAAGTTGCTGTTCTTCCAAAGTCCTGTGCTAAGGCTATGCGTCAGGCTTTTCAAACGGAACGCAATCTACAGCCTGCCATGACTGTAATGATCTGCGTCCAGTATCAAGTTAATGGACAGGAATATTGGGACAACAACTTCGGAAAGAACTACCTCATCAATCTGATCCCAAAAAGGTCATTGCCAACAAATGAGAGTTTTCACCGCGGCAAATTGCAAAAATACCACACTTTTCTGGAAAAATTGCATAATTACCACACCTAAATTGCAAAAATGCCACACTCTCATGTTGGAGTACCAGAGGTCCCCTAATTCTTGGGGGTAGGTAACCTAGGAATGCGCTGGGAGGCCGATGCTTAGGCGGCTAATGTTTAAGGGGCTGATGTGCTAGGCGCTAATATTGCGGGGGCTGATGTGCCGGGCGCTGATATGCCGGGGTTTGATGTGCGGGGGGTTGATGTGCCGGGGGTTGATGTGCCGGGGGTTGATGTGCCGGGGGTTGATGTGCCGGGGGTTGATGTGCGCGGGGTTAATGTGCGCGGGGTTCATGCGCGGGGGGTTGATGTACGGGGGGCTGATACCCCTAAGGATTAGGGGACCTCTGGTACTCCAACATGAGAGTGTGGTATTTTTGCAATTTAGGTGTGGTAATTATGCAATTTTTCCAATAAAGTGTGGTATTTTTGCAATTTGCCGTTTTCACCGTCAACACCCGCCGAGAGGATACCATCATTTCACATTTCCAATTCATAGAAATGCAAATAACCTTACTTCGATACTTTGTCTAAGCCCGTTCTCTGACCCGAGAGGTTCCTGATTGCCAAATGACGCATGGAAAGCCCCTTTGGCCACAGTTAGCTGAGATCTAGCACGTAGTACAAATCAGGGATAAATACTAGATGCTGACCTCCCAGGCGAGGGTGCGTTGCGGAAGACTAGGACTTCATCTGTGCGCTGACCACTGAGATAATACCAAGCATGATTGGGGTTGTACCGTAGCACAACATTTTCGCTAGCAGCATCTCTAAAGACCAAGTCGCTTTCTAACGGATCTTTTTCGCGATCAACGCTTGCAAAATCGCAAATTGCTAGAGGCCAGTCGTTGTTCGGTCCAACAAGAACTCGCCAAACGCTGGTACACTCCATTAGACTTGCCACAAGAAATCTTGAAAGGGTTTGGCCTACTTCAATTGGTCGTATGGTGCATCCTTAAGCTGCTCAAACTCGCTTTCATCGAAAATTTGGCGTAGACGAGTTCGCGTGCTGTTTGGTGTATAATCAGCATGCGGTAGAGTGAGAGGCTGAGCAAATTCGGCCTTGTAACCAGTTTTGGCTGGATAGTGCGGACTCCTCTTGCGCAACTTCAAAGACGATACCTTAGCACTAGCTAAGAGAGATATGGATAGATTGGAGATGATGGCATGTACTCACCACATGATCGCTGTAGATGACTTTTGAATATTGCGCAAAAGTCGCCATGACCAATCGCGCAATGTCTGGAAAGTACTTCTCCTCCACGTAGTCGCTGGCCTCAAGATCCTCAATCGTGTGCGCCAACTTCGACTGGACCAATTGAAATCCCGAGCTCTCAAGCTGTGGTGTAAAGGACAAGCCTCTCAAATCATGCACTACAATCTGTCGATTGTCGATCTTGTGGTTGCTGTGGTCCTCTTCAGATATGCCTTCCATCGTGAAGGCGATAGCATACGCCTTCTGCTGCTGATAGAGTGCATCATCTTTAATATAAGGAATCGAGGCCAACTTGTCCAAATGCATCTTCGTCGATGCATTTAAATGGTAGCGACAACAATCTGCAGCAAACCGGTCGCAACGTTGGCATTTAATACCTTGGAGCCCAGTGTGGGGCAATGCCCGTGCAGACAAATATATGACGCCTGAGCGACAAGACCCCATGCTGCAGGCCGGCCCAAACCTGAAAAGGCTGAAATACAACATAGAAGTCAGTGGCCCTGCACCTTGTGCTTCTTAAGGTACCTTAAGTGCCTGCTTGAGTTGCCTGCCCTTGCCCGACCATAACCTAAGGTATTTGATGGCGTGATTTCGTCGACGCTCCATGATACCGTGGAATCTGTTCATGAGCCTACCTTGTTCTCAGATTGGGATTTCACTGGTGATCATTACAACATAATGAACAGATTTCTGAGCTCCGTCTGTTCTGTAAGTCGAGCCGATCCAGTCATGTTCCCCAGACTGGTGAACGGCATCCTTTATGGAATGCATTCAGAGGTCGTTGTAGGTCACACTTCTCCTTCTTGCCAAGCATCACACCTTTGTGTCTATGTAGTCGCTCATGTGTTGGATTCGCAGGGTCTTGTGGAGCGTGGCAGCCTTGCGTTTGATAGTAGTATAACGCCAGTTGTCGTTCTCCCCCCTTTGCACGAGGCCGATTTGACTAAAGAGGCGCTACAAGACCTGCTCGACCAAGCGCAGCAATCCGACGATGTACTCACTGATGAGTTTCGCGCACAAGCTGTTTTTCTGGTTCCTCCAAACTCAAGCAAGTCATCCTACGCGCACAAGATCTCTTCCTTTGGGCTTTTCAAGGCTGTCTTCCGCTACGGGTCTGGGCTCGTAGCAACAACGGATATGCCAGCGCCTTACTTCATCCAAGGGTCTAATCTACATCAAGCGTGGCGTCTCTACGAAGACAGAGTTGATGCCTTTGTCGTTCCTGTTGTCCCCGAAAAGGTCGAGCAGCCGTCTCGGTAAGTTCGACCGGTCCGGGTCAAGGCCAAAGGAGCAAGATCGGTGGCAAGCCTGCTGACAAGTAAAAGACTCGTCCCTCTCAACATGTTGTCTTCTGATGGACTCTGGAAACTTGTCGCTGTACCAAGCCGACTGTACGAATCGCCTAGCGATTCGAGACCTTTGGCAGGCAAGAGGTTTACGATCAAGGATGTCCTTGACATAGAAGGCCTGCAGACTACGCTCGCTAGCCGTGACTACGTTTCTCTCTATGGTCCAGCCACCACGACAGCAGATTATGTGACGAAACTGATCTCATTGGGAGCTGTTATCATTGGCAAGAGCAAAACAACTCAATTTGGCAAGGGTGATAATTGGATCGACGTCCATATGCCCACAAATCCTCGAGGAGACGAGTATCAGTTTCCAGATGGCAGTTCAACCGGTGGTGCCGTTTCGCTGGCGGCATATTCTTGGGTAGATGCGTCTATCGGCACAGACTGTAAGTTACGAGGGAGAAAACATGTGAGGAAATGTGCTAAATTATACGGTTCAGCTGGAGGCAGCATCAGAGGGGTAGCCACTTGCAACGGTCTCTTTTCTTTGAGGCCGTCTTTCGGCACGACTTCGCTCAAGGGTGTGCATATTAATTCTCGGTAGGCAAGACAAATCGCCCGTATTCAATGCTGCTCATGCGCTGATCGTATGCAGACACTTCGACGTCATCGGCCTTCTGGATAGAAGCATTAGCTCACTCTGGGAGCTCGCATCTTTGACCTTCGAGCTGAAGCCCCACAAGACATTTCCCAGGTGCATCCTTTATCCTACCGACTTCTTCCCCCATGAGGATGCTTCGCAACAGGCCATGGTTGATGAATTCGTGAAGAGACTTGAAGACTTTCTGGGCGTGAAGCGTACACCCATTACAATTACAAACGAGTGGCGCACAAAGCCTCCCAAAGAGGCTCATGGTATGCAACTTGAACAATTTCTGGATAAGAACGTGTTTGCACCATTGTGCCACGACTATTATGCGGAGTACAGCACTTTCCGAACAGACTTTCAAGCTCAATTCAGCAAAAAACCATACGCAGGTCCCACTAATCAATTCAGATTGTAAGTTATGCAAAACTCTCGTCTTGAAACAAGCTGATGTTTTCCAAGTGATCTGGGCAAAAACATGACACAAGCAGAGGCTGAACGGGGCTGGGAGAGGCAGCGTATTTTCCGTGAGTGGTTCCAGGAGAATATCATGACCACAGCAGAGGATACTCTATCAACGGCTGTAATGATCATGCCCTATGGACACGGAGGTCCGCAATATCGAGACATTCCGGATGCGTGAGTGACTTGAATCATTGAAGTTGTCTTTCTGACTATAGGCCAGCCCACCCGGACCAGCTCCTGACTATGGTCCGAAACTCATGACAACAATGCTGGAGACGCCACATCTCATGATCCCAAGTAAGCTATAAATTGGAGACTGCGCTGGCATACTAGCATCACCTAACATAAAGAGTGCAGTTGGACAGAATGCATATGAGTCAAGGGTATCAGGCCGCAAAGAATACCGGCCAATTCTAAGCTCTCTAATGGGTGCAAAAGGTGAGTTGGAGTCCAGTAAAAATCCCCGTTCGGGAAGCAAAGGACTGATTGAGCGAATAGGAAGCGATTGGATGCTGATCAAGCTTGCCGAGGCAGCCCTGAAGGCTGCCTCATGGCCGACAGAGGTACTTGTGGGTCGCTATACGTTTAAACTGGGCGACAACAAGCGCAATGTAGCTTGAAGGCAGAAGCTCTGAGATTCTCGAACTCGCATCCACAGTAACTTACTAGTAATTAGGATGCGTTCGGGTTCCAGCGTGGGCTGCCTACGTAGAATGCGTTACAGCCGCCCTAAAGAATGGTTGAGAATGATGGAAACTTGACATCTACCTTAAGTAGATGGTCTACGACTTTTTCTACGTGCCATCGAACGGGGCGTGATGGGTCGCGATAATTGAGGTGTAGGTGATCATTTAAAAGACAGGTTATTGAATTCATCGCTTAGCAACACATAATAAAGGAGCGTTTCTCGCTGGATATTTGGAGAGTACATTGATACAACAGTAAAACGATCAAGGAAAGTGGACGGTGTTCGAAGCTGTGTCGCGGCCCAAGTGCCTCATGAATTCTCATCAATCTCCTTTCTCATCTCTGGCGTAGCCATCAGCCAGCATTGTTGGGTACGCGCCGCGACTGCTAACCCTAAAATTGCCATGTAGTGTCAGTCTTCACAATTCTTGATTTAATCCCCAGAAAGACTCACGCGCTCTGGCGCTAGTTCTTTGCGCTCCACAGAGTTGACAATTCTCTGTTCACGATTCTGCATGCGACCTTCGACGGGAGCGTTGTTGCCAGAGTTTGGGCGGATGATATGTCCATCGGTGAAGCCCTCGGTCGAGCCACAGGGAGTCCACCACGCCTTCCAGGGCTGCTCACAGCTTTCGTTTGCAGGCAGCATGTTGGGACTCTAAGGACGAAAAGGTTTTTGACCACCTAGTTCCGTACGCGCAAAATCATGTCCTCGATCAGTGAAGCCAGAGGAGCCAGCCAACTCGTTCGCTTTTCTCCGAATCTTCACACATTCGTCATCTTCTATGCAATTCATGCCATAGCTCTCGAGCTTGTCTTTCGTCAGTCTTGCGGCGCCGAGCGTTACTGCATTCTCGAGCTCGTTCGGCACGATTAGAGCCGATACTTTGGACTCGCTGACCGCTCTTTGAAAAATCCGATCTTGAGTCTTTTTGCCGACTAGTTCTAGGATCACTTTGTGAGGCATGCGCTTCTCCAAAATGACATCTATCCAGGCACCCAGGCTGCCATGGCTTTGGCTTGCGATGCAGCCTCCTCATCGCCTTGGAATTCTTGGGAGAGTCGGTTATGTCCAAAAGTTGTATTCGTATCATATTTCAAACTCGTATAGCCCTCAAAAGGCGTTTGAGTCATCGCCGCAGTCAGAGCGTCTGGAGCGTAATTGAGTGTCATAATTCGCCCGAGCGCCGGACAAGGCATCCATTCGCTGTCAACTTGACAAAGCGGGTAGCCAAAAGCCGTAAAAGCTGCTTCTGAATATGTCTCGAAGGATTGTACACTCTTACGTGTAAGGTCAACAGCATCGAACAATTTGCATGCCTGCCAGTCTATGAACCATTCTAGGATCACTTATGCAATCTTTCGGGATGTGGTGTTATACGCGCTTTTATACATGTCTAGCAAAGCTTGAATAGCGTGATATAAAGGAGTATTATCTTCGCTAGGGAGATTTTGGACTTTCGCAGTTGGTCTCGGTGGAAAGTCAACGTACTTGGACAGCCAGCTCGGTGTAATTCGCTCCAACATGAGGATTACAATTTTCGGAAAGAATTCATCCTTAGCTCTTGAATCACCCTTTCGATTGCAATTGTTCCAAGGATCCTGGAGTTGACTACCTTTAGACTCTTTTTGAAAGCGAAGCATCAGGTCTTGGTATTCTGGAAACCCGGCTATACTTCCAAGGTGGGAGGCGGTCCCATTATGGAAGGCTATTGCTAACGATCTAGCGAAATGATCAGCCGTTACAAGATATCATAATAACATCTTTCTCACATTTCAGAAGTCTCGAGCAAGATGCCGAGGGCTGGGAGCACCAGGTCTTCTAGAGGGATACATCTGCCGCAGTCCCTTGTAGCAAGAGTACATCCGAGTATCGATAGGACAAGCGATATGGCGTGGAAATACATATTTTTAATGCTCAGTCTTTACGAGTGCAACTTCCTCAGCATTGCGCACAGTCTTCCCACAGGATAAGTTGGACGAAATTGACCGATGTTCACGAAGGATTCCAGGCATCAGCTTTAGGGTCTGGCACTGCCTTCGGCATGCCTTCGATGTAGGCCACGAGCACGGTTACGCCTCTTGGATCACTTTAGCTAACGAGTGGCGATTTCAAACGATCCCATCAATCTCATACCGCCAATCCAATTGTCAAACCCGCCGATTTCAATTTCATCAGCTGTATTGGATTTCTTACGGTAGGATAGCTATTCGAAACTTCGCTTTCGATCTTGGCTTCTAATGTGAGAGGTCGTGATCGCGATACTGTGGACTTTAAGCTCGGAATTTTGTTTATGCGTTTATGCGGCCATTGTAGAACGAGAACGATGCACTACGGGGCGGGCACAGGTCTGGTTTATTGCAAATCATCGAGGCGAAGAGGATGTGGAAGATGTCAGGGGAATGGGTTTTTCTTCATTTTATGATGGTTTTGAGGCGCGATCGCGAGAGTTGGTTTGCTGCTGCACTGGATCTTGGAAAGGTGGGAAGTAGGAGATGCCGTTTTGAGTTGGACTTTGGGAATTTTTTGATTATCCTTGGTGGATGAGATTTCTGACATGGAGTTCAATCTTGACGACGAAGAGAACTATCCAAAAGCGGACGCCTCGACATGTGTGCTAATTGGTACAGGTGTCTCGACGTTCGTCGGCGCGGATACCAGCGACCAAAGCACTGGATCTAGCCAAACGCAGGGACTACCACACAGCGACGAGGAGTTTAATGACTGGATACGATCACGGCAACGATATGTCATGGAGGAACCGCGAGATCACACTGATACAGATTACTTTCGGCTGGGAATTACTTTCGCTTGTTCGCTACAGCCTTCGCCCACGAAGCGGATGTAGAGGCGTGGAAGGTATCGTGGCAGAGGGTGTAAGTTTCCGATGTTTCCCATCTTCTACAATGCTTACATTATTCCCTCCTGGCCTGGACCAGACAATGAACAGTCCCGCGGTGGAACATATGACGGATCTAGCAACGTGGCAATAGAATTGATATCTCATTGGCATCGGTCCGACAGCGCTTACCGTCGAAGCCCACATCAGAATCCCTCAACTGTTGTCATTTCAGTCACGCAGGCGTGAAGGCTGTGATGAAGAGGACCAGAATGAAGTACATGAGATTATGTTATTTTGGTATATTGGTGTCCAACCTCTCTTTTTCTCCCAAGGAAGAGCTGGATTGAACATCGAAGTCAATCTCGCGCAATCCACCAGATGGCAATCAGGTATTACCTTCATCGCGGAATTGTGAGGCCAATCCAGAAGTTCTCAAGATTTTATTTACTTACATGTCCTCATATCTTTTCGTGACCAACATTGACGGCGTTCCTCCACAGTTTAAGGGACTCTTACATGGGTGCCTACTCTCTGAACTCGCCAGCAAGTTGGCTGTCATAGCAAAGCTCTATTTTCTTATCAACATCAGCAATACGATCATATATATATACTCGGCGCGAAAAGGAGTGCGCTCAGTGATTTGGGGAAATATCAACGACGCCTACAATCAATAAGTCGAGACAGACTATTCAGCCTTGGTCTAAGAGACCAAAGGCAAGGATTCCACAAGGGGAGTACCTAGGCAAGATAGAAGCGTCTAGTCGATGAGACAGGTGACTCTGAACAAGGACCTTGATTTAAGTCGTTCGCATCCATAAGTACTACCGTTGTACGAAAAGCCACAATTGACGAAGTCGCCATGTCCGATCCTCACAGCAACGGGCCTTGGCTCAAGATTGACTGCGACTTAGCTTTGCTATGAATCTGATTATTGTTTTCTTTACAACAGACACCATTAACGGTGTGCTCAGCTTGAAGAGCCCAGGAATGGTGTCTATGTGATCTCGGCAAAATTGCCGACTATGATTATGGCAGATCGAATCGCTCGACGTACCCCCACAGGGTAGGACGGATGGTGTAATTCAACCTTCGCCAGTCATAACATGCAGAAGCAAATGCCTCTTCCGATCAACGTCTACACTGCCAAGGGTGTACCTGCCTCCGATCGCATCCAGGAACGCCGGAAGCTCGTTGCCGCAAAACTAGGACTCTCTCTGATCAAGAGACTTAAGCATATCACGTCAGTGCTCCTGGCAGCGTTAGCAAGACTAAATGAGGACAGTTGAGTGGCGATGTCTGCGATCGGCTGCCAACAAGCTATATTACAACGCAAAGGGGAAATTACCAACATTAGTCGAGCCACCAGCAATATACTAAAACTAAATCAGATATCTCATCTAATAAGATGCACCGAGTACACATAGCCACGAAAATACTCAGTAGGACCTAATAAGCCGGAGAATAAGAGCTTACAAATCAAATAGGCCTCGTAACAAACTTTTCGTCTTCGATATGATATAAACATCATACAACATGACGAGTTCCATCATATCCTAATGCGATGGGCCCTGACAACATACTGTGCTCAATATCCGGCTGATCTCAATAGCTCTGTTGCAGAGAACTCAGGAGATTGGGAATGAGAATGCTTGGTTCATGTCGAATATCAAGGGCTGTGAGGGTAGTCTTACTTTATTGCTTGATGCTAATATTATTGTTTGATGCAAAGGCAAATTATCTCAACTTTACCCTCACGAACCGCAATGATAGACGCGAAATCCATCGCATTTTCGCTACACTCAGAGTAATCTGAGCTGAACCATTCTCAACATCTCATAGTGGCCGCCGTATGGGCGAAGTATACCTTGAATTGAAGAGGCCGTACCCGAAAATTCCAGTGGATCCAGGCTGCCGAGAATAGGTAGTACCTTGACTACAGGCGATACCCCGGCATACCACTACCGCTTTCGTCCTGGCGCATTCCATCAACTAGTGGTAGGTGCGAACAGCGAGCTCGAAATCCTCATGAGGGTTGTACTGCGCATACAACATATTGCAAATCATGCGGACCATGGTCTGGAAGTCCAAGTCAATGGTGTGAGGGTCCAGATTGGGAGCGAGTTCCCCCCTTAGCAAATATGGACGGTGGAGCTTGACCATCCTACATACCTACCAGTGGTAAGCGTACTCTGCCATTTACAGCAACGCCGCGACCCGGACAGGTCCACCTACCTGCGAGAAGACGTGTTTTCGCCACGGTGGAAGACTCAAGCACCGGGTGAAGGTGATCCACGGTACCCACGATATCAGCCGACTAGACAGTGCGAAGAGATTGATATACTACCCACCACCGTGAACCTCACTACTGTAAAAACTTGCTTTACCTCAGTTGCTACAAACTCCACATACTTGCTTGCGCATTATTATCATCACATTGCATACGCCAAACCAATGGGTAAAAGCAAAAGGATCGCTACGAAAGCAAAGCGATGGCAAGGCACAGTGAGACAGGCCTGCACTTACTGCTCTACGCGATCTATCGACCTGGTGTCTCCCGCTGTCTCTTCTCTCCTCCTTGGTTCTTCGCTCCTTTGTCCATTTATTTTGCCTCTTTGGGGATACCTGTGAGCTCTCTGCATACTTCCCTTCAGGTTATGCTGGATACTTTGCCTCATAATCTAATACCAGGGTGGTCAATCACCTGAATCTCGTAAGGGAGCCTCAATGTGGAAATCTCGAGCTTCTAGGGGAGTTGGTCGAATCGTTATGTCCGCGTTGCGCGATATTCTGTGGAAGTCCTGATGTTTTCTGCGTGGAGAGCCAGGAGCCAGCGTCCAGTCTGATCTGATCGCAAGCCTGGTCCTGTAGGACTTAGTAGTTACAACCTCAGTGAAGCAAGCCTCCTTCCACACCGTAGCACCTCGATCTCCGTTGGATCACTTCCGATCTGGATTTACTTTCGTAAGATCAGACCTATATATAGTGAAGTCTAATCACTTAGAGGTTCGCGCTATATAATAACTTACACCTCCATCTTTTCTCCGCACTTTATCATCTACTTAGAAATATAGCCTAGACAGCTATATCCTACTAATTCAGCTAGCAGCAGGTAGTTCAAGTCACTACCTTAGCGGATGTCTATGAGCTGAGGGTACTGTATTTCAGCGGTAGTAGATACGAGTATAGTATCCTACTAGTAGTAGAGTAAATATTCTCTATTCCATCTTTTAATTAGAATATTTAAGGTTATTAATTATATCTTAAAGTAAGTAGTTATATTTTAGTCTTAGGCCTACTAATCGGGGCCCCCCTAGTCGGCAAGCTCCTAGGGGTAATCAGCTACTCGTCGTTACCAGCTAAATAACGCTTTTGTACATTTCTTAATAATAATTTATATTTTAATATAAATAAAGTTATAAAGAGTTTTAATAATCTTATATATATCCTTTCTTTAATATCTTAATAGTATTAACTTAATTAATTTTTAATTTTTAATTTTTCTTATTAAAGAAAGGATATAATATAATTATATTAAGTATTTTAAAATTAATAATATTATACTTAAATTAAAGATAACTTAAAAAATATTAAATTAAATCTTATAAATAGTTAATTAAATTATATAAAATTAATTAAGCCTTAATTAAATAAGTTTTTTTAAAATAAATAATAGTAACCCTTTTAAATATACTTAGAAAGCTTTAAAAAGTTATAAATATATTAAACTTAAGTTAAAGAAGAAATAAGTTAAGTTATAAAGAAAGTAGATTAAAGTAAAATATACGGCTTAATAATCTAAAAATAACTTATTAAATTAAAAAAATATATAATTTATAAGTTATTTAAAGTATATAATCTAACCCTTTTAAGATAGGAAGATTATAATTAAAGGATATATCTATATCCTAGAAATGTTATTTAACTAGTAACGACGAGTAGCTAATTACCCCTAGGAGCTTGCCGACTAGGGGGGCCCCGATTACGTACTTTAGCCTAGTACGCTTCTAGATTAATACCGTCTCTAATTAAATTACTACTAAGGCTACTAAGCCTACTACTTAAGAGTATAAGGTTATAAATCTTATTAACGTCACGTGAAATCTAACCTTAAATATAGGTAATTTAGCTAAATTCTATATAGGGGGCTAAGGGACTAGGCGATATAGGGCGTAGGCGGCGTAGGTAGCGTAGATAGTATACTACCTATATACCTACGTAGGGTACAGGGGTTTTTAATACAGTACTAGTAATACTAAAATTAGGGTTATAGTTTACTTATTTATATATTTATTCTAAATAAACTATTTATTTAGCGTTATATATAAATTATAACTCTACTTAAAAGTAGAGTTTTTTTAATATATATCTTAATGCTATTACGGTAAATAAACCGTATTACTATAGTATACTAATTACTAAGACTTCCGCTAAGGTAATTACCTTAAGCTTATTATATTTAGTATTATTCGTACAATAAGCAGGAGCCTAGTCTATAACTACGGTAGGCCTCTCCTAACCTTATTTATTTAAGGGTTAAAGAGTATAGTCTATTCTAGAGATAACCTAGCCTCTCTTTCCAGCCGCTTTATTATAATATTCTTCACGAGTTCCTATATATAAGTCCTTATCTGCAATCGTCGATCTCTTACACGAAGTGGATGATCCATAGTATACAATACTCCTATAGACAACCTACATTAACTCTTTACTTCTCATTCTTAAAATATTCCTCGTGTAAAACACTGGAACTCACTGGAAAATCATACTCTTCCCAATAGATCTTTCAACAATAGACTCAGTAAGCGATACTATACAAGGTCACCCTAGGTATAGTAGTGCCGGTCCGGGTAGTCGTAATCGCAACCTAGCCTCACTTCATAGGGACAATCCTAGATATAGAGGGACGGCAGAGCAATATACCAAAGGCCACGTACAAAGATACGGTCGCGAAGAGGGCCTAGGACCGGATGGAAGTCATCCTAGGCCAGGAAAGCCCTATTTCCCCTTAGGCAGTGATCGAGAGCGACTACACAAAATCTACCACACAGAGACCGAACCCACAAACGTAGCACGACGATTATATTACGCAAAGCTCGCCGCTATCAAAGAGGAATACGGTAGTATAACTGGAGAAGAGAGAGATCACTATAGTAGTGTAAGTGACGGCCTCTACCCTGAGCACCACGAGCGCCTGCTTCCTCGCGCAGAAACAGAGGAGGACAGGTCTTACAAGATGGCGAAAGGCCGAGAAGGTCTCGTTTCGGTGCACCCGTACGCTTATCATGATCTGAAAAGTCAGAGGCATTGAGACGGAGAAGATGCTAGTGAATCGTGGAGAATTCTCGAATGACTTTTATTTGACCGTGACCGGTCCTTATAGAACTTTGGTACAAGTATGTATCTTATGTCTGTTGACACCGAGCAGCTGAGGTGGATGCGCCTGGACGAGGCACATGTTGGCATTATTGATACCGACTAGAGGACAAGAGTATGAGACCTACCTAATTGATCGCCCCTTTCCTTAGGACCAATTTCTTGACATCAATAGTTTCACGGTATATGGAGACACAGTTACGAGGAATATCCAGGAGAGGGAGAGCGATATCTATCCGTGCGCCAACTCAAAGACTTAACATCAACTATCAAGTGACGAGTAAACATCTCGTCGGGGTGAACCAGAAGAAAATGCGTATGCAAGAAAGAATAGTTTCACGAAGCGATAGCAAAGAGACTACGAGATTATTGCAGCCAGAACCTGACAGAGGAAGACAAATGAGCGATGGTGTTTCCCACTATAACAGAGCTTTGGAATCTCTATGGCGAAGAGGCACAGACTTTCGTGCATCATAATAATAATAAATGCTTTCCAGCTGATGGTTTGCAAAGATAGGTGTGCAAGATTCAGGATCACCCTCGTTGGCGTCATATCAGGGTGTTAGCCCGTTTGCACATTACCTTCTATTCTTCCTATCGAATGGGACCTTAGAACCTAGGGTACAGCACACACTTCCTACAACGCCGTCGTCCAGAGTGTTCCTTCAAGCTTATAGCAATCAATCATCAGGCCGGCACCTCCTCCTTCACAATAAGCTTACTTCCAGTAAATTCAATGTGGAACGATTCAATATCCGGTCTATACTCTCCAATTACATGTCCTACCTGTCACGGCTGACTATTGACTAAAAACGATGCACGAATACATCGGCATGACAGACTACATCAACCAGCCTACCCAGCCTCCTCCAGAAAAATTGAGCGCGATAATAGTCCCACATCGCGCCGGGGCCATCTCGCTCTGTCTATTACAGCTGGCAACGGACGCCATGAAAGCGAACAGTACCTTACGCCGCCTCGGCGACATCTCCTCCTCATGTAATTGGTGAAATGATTGGAGAATGTCTTTTGGAGTACCGCACAGCTTGCGAAGCTCAAGCAGTTTTTTGGATGGTAGGAGGGGATTGGGATCAACGACGACAAGACAAGACAGGCCGCGCATGGATATCAGAGCGATTCCTTGGAGCAGCAACGTCTCGTCGTGTCCGAAAGCCTGATCTGTCCAACATACCGTCGCTGGCTGGAGTTTCTCACAGTGATGTTGCTTTGAACGGTCAATTTTATCAAGACATTGGTATCTATGAGAGACTTAGGTGGGAAATGGATTGGCACGATATCAGATTATAGCCTCATGCTTGATTGAGTACGGATCGTCTCCTTAGATACCCCATGTCATTCATAGCGGATTTCTTGTTCTCTTAATTACTGAATATGAGTATTGTGGTTGCTGCTGTCGCGCGATTTTTTATGGTCCTTTTCTTGCTATTTTGTCCGTTTCGCGTCACGGAGATTGAAAAGTCTCAATGAGCGCGATGCGAGGGAAGAGGATACCAAAGCGATCAGTGACAGTAACGTGAAGAGCGGACGATATACAACACACCACTCACAAGGAACACCGTTCTCGCACCAAAGAAACGACAACGACAAACAAAACAAAGTAGCACATACACCCTTACCGCTCCTCACCATACCAATCTCATCACCTAAAAAGCGCCCAAAATCCATAATCTAATCAGACAAAATGCCGTTCATTCGAGACCGCCTTTCTAGAAAAGAATGTCATATCAACCAGAGCGAGAATCTTATCATTTTCACAAGATCTCGGTAGTACATGCAAAGATGATAGTGGTGTGTTTTTAGTTGAAAGAAGTCTCCCTACCTACCTATGATAATATAAGAATGATCGAGGTAGCATCTCCCACAACATCTCGCGTACCCAGCATTCGAGTTTCTGTGGGAAAATCTACATAGCACGATACCTATCGTTCCTGTTCACCTGATTTCACATTAGCAGTTATGTTTTCTCTTTCTATAACATCTGACGAAACAGATCATATGTATCGGAGAGTCCGTCTGCTTTCGCACGAACTCATCTCTTAAACATTTTGAGAAGATCCGTTCGTAGATGGTACCATTAACATCTGTGATATAGCCAATGGATTATCAGCGACTATTGAGTGCAGTATTCGTGGCGCTTGGGAAGCATTTCGTTCACTGGAAACAGTGCCCTTGATGCCATGACGTATAATATACCACCCTACCTCAATCGGAAACTTCTCATGAGAACAGAGCGGGAAAGGCGGGTTTTGAGCCTGAAGGCCTTGCCAAAGCTGTTCACCGAGATCAGTCTCGAGATGGTACTTTGCTATCATGGAGCGGGGGACGGAAGGCCGGCTTTTGATGTTTGAGCTTGGTGTAACTGGTGCGGTTTGGATGTACTCAGTAGCCGCGTCGCAGACTTCAGGACTGCGTCGTGCTTGACGCCAGATGATTGTACAAAAGTAGTATGTATTCCTAGCTTCCGACGATAGCCCATAGCGCCAATCTAAGGCTCAGTGCGTATGAAATTCAGAATCCGCTGAATGTTTTGATACGTGACCGCACTCCCCCCATGTGTCATCCAGTCGGAGGAACTTCAGTAGATAGAACATGACGAATTCAAAGATACTCAATGAAGAGAGACGGATCTTTCGTATCATACTTTGTCGCCTGGGTTATTGGTCGCAATATCAACAGAAAGCCCAGTGACCCTGATGAAATAAGGAGAGCAGCGCGGGCTGAGAGAAAGTACATAGATATGACCATCTATGCATGACTTCTACCGGAATGTGGAGCCCATATCGGTCTAAAACTCGGTGTGGCAAGATCGTGCCACACAACATGAATTGTCCGAATCGCTATGGCTGAAGGTAGTGACTCCATGATGTGATTGCGCTTTGATGTGAGCTTCTTTCTAGACATATATGTCCACTAGCAGCAAAAGTCACGAGGAGAAAGGTTGACGTCGTCTATGTGTTAAGATTTCTCAATATGCTGGAGTATTATTCAAGAAGTACTTGTTGATGTATGACAGGAGAATGCGTCCAAAGTAGCTTCGCTGCCACCTATCAACGGCGAGGCAGGTACTCTGATGTAGGCGAAATCCGGATTAGATCTGTTCAACTTTCTCCAAAATCCACGTATACAAAATTGGGTAAGCCGCTGTCATTTCAATCTATGAAAGTAACGTTTATAGGGTAATTTGTAGAGGGTTGATCTTGTAGTGGTTGTATAACCTCTTCTTGCCGGAGGAGGGCGAGTCTCAGGATGGCGTTGTGCCATGGCTGAGGTCTGGTTCTCGAGGCGCTTCTTCACCAATGGCACCGGAGTCCCCTTCGACCGAAGATCTATCGCAGGCAGAGTCACAGGTCTCCTTCTCTTCTCATAAGGTGTCATGGGGCTATGGATTATTCTCTTCCAGCCTTGCGGGGTCCACGCAGATAGAACCTTCGTCGTAATCAACAACCTGTGCACCGCACCATATTCTCTCGAATCCCCCGAGAGGGGTTCGTTGTCTCCCAGTAGTTTGAAGTGCTCTGGTGGTATCTAGATAACATTAGTGGGATACAACCTTTAGATCATAGTGATTGATCCATACCACGACTCGCTCTCGGTACATTTTCTTGGTGAAAGACTGTCCCTCGATGCCCATCACTCTCTTTACTACACCCGTACTACTGGAGGGATCCCGTGGATTCATGGCACTCACAACGTCACCAAGGCAGATATCCTTAGGGAAGAGCCTTGACCAAAGTATATTTTCCTCTTTTAAGGTGGGAAGCATTGATTTACCCCTTGATGTCAAAATGCTGCGATTACAAAGACGCAGTATTTTGTTCATGGTTTTGGCATGATTCCAAGTGAATATGTAGAGGAATAGGTGTATTCGAGATATCCCCGGGTTATTAGGTGGGAGTATGATACGCTGGCGCCCAAATTTGGCTTTCAACAAAAGTCCGACGAGTGCTCCCGTAGCTGTTACGGCATCAATCCATGCTTTGAGCGACAGCTTGGGGTGCCTGGTAGTTTGCATGCCCGAAGTATAGAGTATTCAATGGCAAATCAACAACTTGGTTCGCTACTTTGTGACGGTCAAGAGTGATCCATGATGAGATATTGCCATAGTGAGAACGGACATACAAGTTGAGGAGCTGCATGATAGAGAAGAGAGGTATCACATACTGTGTAGTAGTAGACCTATCTCCCTTGGAAGGTCGAGCCCGAGAGTATGGTACGCCAAGCTATTGAGCTCATTAGCGTATTCTGTTCTATATACCCACCCCCCTTCACCATCAGTACGTGAGTACCTACCTCCTATGACTTCGACTTAAATACGGAATATGATGGCTTAATCAATAAGTTCTCGAAGTTGATCAAGCTTATACTCGCTTTGGTACAGGTATTGAGGCTCTTATAGATCATAGATTATTCTATGCTACCAAGATCCTAAGATACTCCAAGAGTCAGCTTTGCATTTCGATTGCGTATCCTACCTATCTTTCCCTTTCTTTGCACAAAGGGATTATGCGCGTCCTCCATTATACTACCCTTGATGCCAGACACCAATCACCCCACCTCCATCTCACACAAAGGAAATGATGCACCGCTTCTCCTCGCTCTCTCAGGACCCACTTCCTCCGGCAAGACCACCATTGCAAACGCTCTCTCCACCATCTTCCCAACATCGATCATCGTACACGCAGACGACTTTTACAAAACCGATGCGCAGATACCGCTGAGGGAGGGCTTGCAAGATTGGGATTGCGCCGAGTCGCTTGATTTCGAGAGGCTGTGGAGGGTGCTTCGGGGTGTGAAGGGTGGGAGAGATGTGCCGAAGGACCTTGTGCATCAGGGTGGGGTAGAAAATGGTGTTCATGCGCCTATGGAGAAAGGTGTGAGTGGGGAGGTAGTCGAGAACTTGAGGATAGAGGTTGAGGCATGGCCGGAGATGTTCCAGAGGAGGAGGGTAGTTATTGTGGATGGATTCCTTTTGTTTGGTAGAAGCGTACGGCAGATGTCGTCTTCTGTTTTCGATATCCGGATCCTACTTCGAGCGGGGTACGAGGATGCTAAGAGGAGGAGGGAGAGTAGGAATGGTTATGTGACGCTTGAGGGTTTCTGGCAGGATCCGCCTGGGTATTTTGACAAGATCGTTTGGCCGAATTTCGTCGAGGAGCATGGGTGGATGTTTCATGATGGTGATGTCGAGGGGGATGTTGAGAGGACAGCGGTGGACCTTTATGGGAATACGGTTGTTGGGCCGCTGGAATCTGAGGGTGAATTGGATGGACTGGTGGAGTGGGTGGTAGAGGAGCTGAGGAAGGAGATTGAGGATATCGCTAGAACGGGGTGCTGGGAGGGGCAGAAGACGTGAGAGGGATAGAACGGCATTGCTGTTTTTGAACGAAATGATACTACAATTTTCGGAATTTTCACAATGCAGGACGGATGATACCCTAAGACACAATGCATGGCTGGCGTTCGAGAACATGAATTTCACGGACAATGATGAAGAGTCACGTTTCGCAAGCTCGTTATTAGCCGGTTGAAGAATTTCATGGCCATTTGGGAAAGAAATCTTGCTTTGGACGGGTCGCCGTGGCCGTCGCTCGCTTGTCAAGCTTTCGTTGACGGCCCCAGCACGCCGATACCTTTCTTTGAAACGCTATATTTTTATCACATACCGTAAACAGCTTACAGCAATGCCAACGGACTGCACGCTAGCCAGCTTGGAGCGGCAATCAGGTCGAATCCCTTATTCAAGCCTGACATCCCCCCTCGATTTTCTGCCTCTCCCTGTTATCCAACAGCTATGGATGGCCGGGAAGTCTTACTCTCATACACCGTACATGATCGAGTTTCTCTGTATCTCTCTATATACACATTGCCGGAGGTACGACATGTGCTCTCTATCGATTCCCCGGCGACTCGATCAATATATTTTACAAACAAGAAATTGGTAAGTGAGCGGTATTCCTTGGTCCGTCATGATATAAAATTATCTCCGGCATTCACAATACTAGCACTCCTCTTCGCATCGATGAATAGGTCTTCGCACTCAGCGACGTCGTCGACGTCGATTTCCTTTTTGTGATTGACCCTCGCCAATATGTTTGCTGGCGTGAGAAGTTGTAATGCATATCGTAAGCTGACATTGACACCATGCTCAGATATCTTCTCAAGGGCCGGTTCTGTAATTGCAAGCCCTTCTGTCCTAGTCCGCAGCCGTATGATGGTCTTGACCTCGTCTGGATTATAGGTGGTGGTAGGAACTATCAGAATTCGAGCGAGAAGATCTGGTGGGATACCATGAGCAGCGACTATATCTTCAGTGCCACGGATGGTGCATTTGCCGCGGTTTGAGGCCAGTATGACAATGGGTGAGATGGCTGATTCGAGGGCACGGTTTAGGTAAGTGAAGCACTCAATGTCGAGCATGTGCACCTAGATGCAATCGTCAGGGGTTGAAGTCTCCGGGATAGGGTTGACCGACCTCATCAATGAACAGCACACCTGGTACAAGCTCGGCCACTCCCTGATCAATATACCGGCTGACGACCTTGTTGATCTCCTCCCGCAGCTTGTCAGTAATCTCGGTCTTTTTCGGCTTCATCAGCTGTCCCATCATGCTCATGATATCTTGTCCCCCTTGTGGTCTTGCATTCGCAATGTCCAGATCGTGCAGCGTGACGTCTTGAACGATCTCCTTCTTCTTGTGCACCTCGCCTTTGGGTATGGGCACGTACTCTTCTGCCTCCAGATCGAACTCTGTAGCGTATGCGTCGGATCGTCCTACTCGTTTGCAGGCTCCCGTATTGGCTTCTATATAGATCACATCCCCAACGGTGACCCGCTCTTTCTGTATGGCTTCGTATATTGACGGATCGAGTCGTAGCTTCTTCGTGCCCTTGTATGATTTGAGACCGATCAGGAGATGGCTTATTGTCTTCCCATATCCTCCCAAAGGGTTCTCTGATTCTTCGGGTGTGAGTTCCGTGACCTCTCCTTCGTAGACCTCTTTTGTTTCTCGCACTCGTAGACCTAGGGTCCTTATCAGAATAATGCACCGTTGCTAGGCTTGGTAACCTACCGATAGCTCTTCGAAAGCTCTCCATCAAGGCTTCCGTCTTCTTAACCTCCGCCGAATAGACTTCACTGCCCACGATGGGGCAGAATGGCACCTTAGTCCCGAGCTCCTGTGACACTGCTAAAGCCAGAGCTGTTTTCCCTGTGCCTGGGCCCCCTGCTAGTAAGACTGCACGTCCTGACATCTTCTTCGACCTGATCAGATCGACAATAACACCACATGCCTGATATACTATTAGATACGATGGGAAGCGAATGTTTCGAAATTGGGACCTAGCCTCCACCTACTTCTCGCGCTGCTATTTGACCAACAAAGCCGGCTCCATTAGTCTCTGCGTAGCCATCGCTCTTTAGCCCGAGGCCTTTGATATGTGTATGCGCCGAGGTGCGGTTCTCGCGCGAGTTGCCCTTAACCTCGCTGATTGTGACCATCGTGGGACGATTCTTGGGCTATACCGAGAGGACCGCGAGATTTAGACTGCGTTGAATATCATCTGGAGGTCTGCCGGCCGCGAGATGTACCAAACGGCGAGCTTGGTGAGATCCCGTGCAGTTGGCGACGCGGTTGAAATTGAAAAAAATTATTTCTTCAAAACTTTCATCTTGGGTTCATTCACCAACACCGTTGCCCAGGAGGCTATCTACTGCCTGCGGTACCACCGAAGCCACTGCTCATCATGAGTTCTTCAATTCCTCCCCCTTCCTTTTCGCCTCTCACGCTCATAATACGATTCACAACCTCCATCCCCGACCTTCCTCTTACCATTCCCTCTCCCCGCACCACCACCCCAATCACGCTCTCCACCCTTATACGCCCACACCTGCCACCAGCCTTTGCAGCCTCCCCTCTACGCTTAATATATTCTGGGGCCCTTCTCCCTTGGAACATACCCATTAGCAAATCTCTACGCCTCTCGCCCACCGGCAAATCACCCGCGCAACTATACATCCACTGCTCACTCTCCACCGAGACTCAACTTTCAGCCGCTGAGCTTGAGAAAGAGGCGAAAGCTGCTACTGCGCTGGACTCTGATTCACCTCGCCAGGTAGATACTAGGCCGCACGATCATGCAGCAGCAGTGGATGATGGCGTCCAGCCAGCGCCTCAAGGCTTCGATCGCCTCCTGTCTGCGGGCTTATCAGTCGCCGAGGTCACTTCGCTACGCTCTCAATTCCTAGCCGTGCAGGCACATACGCATACGCCTGATACGATGCCATCGCCAATTGAGATGCGGCAGCTTGAAGAGCGCTGGCTAGATGCTGGGACTCCTCAGAATGGGGGTGCCAGTGGAGCTGGGGCAGGGGGAGACGACGAGGCTGGGGGTGGATTGGAGGATATGCTGTGGGGCAACATCATGGGGTTCTTCTGGGCTGTGGGGGCCATCGTCTGGTTGGTGAGGGAGGAAGGTGTGTGGAGCAAGAGGAGACAGGTTGGAGTGGTGACGGGTGTATTGGTTAACATCGCTTTTTGCATTTTGAGGATCGGGAGTTGAATACTGGAGTTGTGATGCCCACAGGTGACGAAACGTATTCAAGCTTCGCAGTGTACGGAGTTGCCGCGATCGTGAGGTTCTTCGGTGAGCAAGTTGATGATTCCATAAGTCTACGGACTGTCAAGGTAGGTCTGCATCTAGTGTACACTGCAGCGGACTCCGCTGAAACTTCCAGTAGCAGCAGAGCAGTTCCTAGGAAGTTGCTAGCGGTCGTATGATTGTAATGAGGGTCTGCGACATTAACAGTTATATTACTGTTTTACGGACTTCTGGATCCAAAGGGGACTTCAAATCTTCCATACGCACATGCAACCGATCTTCCAAGTACGGCTTGTCCCTCCCAAGTTTCCTCTTCCAGTGTCCGTGGAGAATTATCCGCCGTCGTACCACGGTCATAAAGCACTTCAAAAAGACTTTCAACTCTACTATCAAGCTAATTGTAACTTTAGTGAGCTGTCTACTCGAGAAGGAGCTACTCTTCCTTCGCGTACTCGGTGGTCGTGAAAAAAATTCATGGAGATAATATTCTCCGCTTTCAGCACCAGGAGACTATTACCAACATTTCTGCTCATGCATAGGCGTTGCGTCATAATCTTCTTCGCACAGCATATGGGAATTGGATACTCTTCACAGTCTGCGGCATTGAATCGCACAGTGATACGGTGGACCAATTCGGTATATGCTGTTGGAAGCGTTACCACAAAAGAGAAAAAGTTCTCCTGCTCCTCCCATCTCGTATTCAGAGAACGAGCCAGCGGCAGTCACAGTCGTAAATGTCTCGATGCGATATGGAAGCATATTTGACAAGGCTCAGGGACTTCCTACTTGCCATTGAGACAGGGTTCCGATAAAATAACGTTGCAAATGCTGAAGGAATCGACGTTACTATCAGTGCTGGAGACCGTCTCTGAACAATTTTTCGTGACTTACGCTCAATGGGAAACAGTGAATATGGCCTTAACTATTGTTCTAGCGTTCGGCTGGACTGTAAACCAAAGTATGGGTCACGTAGCGGACGTGATCCCTTCCACGACTGAGTTCTGTATATTCTGATGGCATTATTCCCATTTCGAGACAGGACTTATATGGAGTCAATGAGTGTGCTCAGTCGATGTTATCTCAGACTATGCATTGGCGCAATGCTATCCACATGCCGCTGCCCTAAACTACATTATTCTCGCTGGGCTCTAGGCCCCAAGACGGAATGGAGATTCGAAGGAAAGGCTGACCTTTCAGTGGTATGATATATTTGAAGCATGTTAAGCGAGTCAAGTCTATCAGACTTGGTGTGTTCAAGAGACGTACAAGCCGAACACCTAAGTAGCTTCGAGTTGATTTGGGGCGGATGGATTTATTGCTAGACCAGCATGCAACACGGACGTCATCAAAGACAGTACAAGAAATGGTAACGAGTGTAAGTCCAACGAGGTATGAAGATTTGTTGTATAGTCGTGGACGTTGTTATGGTTGTGTGTGTATATCGTTATCATTATCATCATCAACATCGTCATGAAACAATCTTACTACAATCCTCCCAGCACCCAAATTCCCAACCGTTCCACCATGATAAATTCAAATCGACATAAAAAAACTCTTCTCCCCCTCCCTCGGCTCCACAAGCGCCCGCTTGATAATCGGATCCACACAACTAACCCTGATCCTCTCCGGCGTCGCCGGACTCTGCAACCCCAACACATCCTGAACCCCATACTGCCTCCGCGCCGCCTTCAACGCATCCCGGATCGCAAAAAACACACTACTGCCCATGAACAGCGGCGGCTCCCCCACCCCGCGTGATCGCTGTATCGTCCGCAAATGCTCCCACTCCACATCCTTGAGCAAGCTCACGTTGAACACCTGCGGTATGTCTCTGAAGCCAGGGATCTTGTAGGTTCCGGGGCCCTTTGTGAAGAGCTGGCCGGAGGCGCGGTGCCAGAGACTTTCTTCGGTCGTGAAGAGACCTTGACCTTGGACGAAGGCGCCTTCGATCTGGCCGTAGTCGATAGCTGGGTTGATGGAGCGGCCGACGTCCATTTTGATATCTGCACGCAGGCAGGTCCAATCGCCTGTCAACGTGTCGATTTCGACTTCGGCGGCCGCAACACCCTGAGTGAAGTAGTAGAACATTTGGCCTGTGTTTGGACCCCAGACGTAGCCGATGTCGGGAGTCTTGTAGAAACCGTTGGCGGAGAGGTTGACGCGGTCGAAGTAGGCGGCGTGGACGAGGTCTTTCATTGGGGCGTCTTTGCCGAGTTTTTCTTTGTAGGGTTTTAGGCGCTCGTTGAGTTGTTCGCAGGCGTTGAGGATGGCGTAGCCGTTGAGGTCGCTTGAGGCGGAGGCGGCGGTGGAGGAGGTGTTGGCGACGGTGTTTGTGGCTGTCTCGGAGATGTAGACGTCTTCGAGGGGGACATCCAGTGCCTGTGCTGCGATCATGGTCATCTTGGTGTGGAGGCCTTGACCCATCTCTGTACCACCGTGAGCGACTAGGACGGACCCATCGTGATAGAGGTGGACTAAAGCTCCGGCTTGATTAAGGAAGATGGCCGTGAAGGATATGCCGAACTTTGTAGGGATGATGGCAAGTCCTCGTTTCTTCCACTTATGCTGGGTATTGAAATCATCTACTGCTTTTCTGCGTCTCATGTAGTCTGCGTCTTCCATAATCTGCTTGTACATCAGTGGAACATGCCAGTCTTTGAGTTCTTGGTTGAAATGTGTGATCTCATTTGGCTTATACATATTGATCTCTCTGAGCCTCTCCACAGGCATTTTCAGATGATCCGCGATCTCTTCCATGTATGTCTCTGCGATGAACATCCCTTGTGGTCCTCCGAAACCGCGAAAGGCCGTGTTCGATACCGTGTTCGTCTTGGTAATGCGGCCTCGAACGTGGACGTTTGGGAACAAGTAGCACCCATCGATATGGGATAGGCCCCTATCAACGACAGCACCGCTGAGGTCTTGACTCCACCCTGCATTTGCAAAAACATCCGCGTCCAGAGCCTGTAATTTGCCATCTTTGTTGACAGCGACCTTCCATCTAGCCAGGAATGGATGACGTTGACCAGATGTCATCATGTCTTCATCACGATTCAACATGCATCGGACTGGCCTCTTTGTCTTTTTGGCGGCGACAGCACAAATGCCCGCAAGTTGAATTGACCTCGTCTCTTTTCCGCCAAAAGCACCGCCCAGGCGTTTGACTTTCGAAACGATCTTATTGGCTTGGACACCTGTGACTTGTGACACGTATGACTGGCTGCATTCTTGTCAGTTTTGTATTGGATCCAGTAGGGTTGCAACTTACGTTTCCGTTGGGTTCTGCGTACTGCTGTAGATTTCCATTTCTCCATCTTCGGGCTTCGGTATAGCAACGCATGCATTGGTTTCGAGATAGAAGTGCTCTTGCCCTCCCATGCGCACAATTCCGGAGAACACGTGGTCGGCTTTCTCAAAAGCCGTTTCATCAGTCAGTCCGTCCTTACCAAGCCCTTTGTTTATATATCTGTAGTGGGGAAAGTAGCTCTCTTTGGCAATGGCCTCCTCAATGGTAAAGATTGCCGATAAATCTTCGTATTCAATCTTGACAGCGCGGGCTCCAGCTTCGGCGTGTTTAGCTGAATCTGCAAGGATCATACCAATCGGTTGACCTGCTGTGAACACCTGGTCCAGCGCAAAGAATGTCTCATCACAATTTGGCGCGCCCCACCAGTTTGCCTCGGGGTTGGGCAGGTCATGGTGATCTACCCACTCAACCACTCCAGGAAGATCTAAGCCAGGTTCAGGATCAATATTCAGGACTTTTGCATGGGCCTTGGTTGATAGAACCATGACCCCGTAAAGCTCATTCTTCTGCACAGGTATATCATCCGTGTATTGCGCCTCACCAGTACATTGCTTGAGCGCTGCCACATGGGGATTTGCTTTACCTAGTACCCTTTGCTCATACTTAACCGTAGCGTCGTGGTCCTTTTTACCTGTCGATATCTCACGTTCGATCTCTCCTCGTACGTCTTCGTCGACATTTGATGGTTTGACTTGCAGCTCAGAGAGCACTTCGTGGTAGAATCTATAAAAGAAACCCAAAGCGAGCGACTTGCGGTAAGTAGCCATGCCTCCAGGTACTCCGAATCTGAGGTCAAAGTCCTTCTCTAGAGCATTCATTGTTCCTTCCAGGGTCTTCGGATCTGTCCATTGCTTTCCTCTCAGATACGTACTGGCATCCCTGGCTGCAACAGTAGTGGCTGCCATCCCACCATAGACAAGGTCCACGCTTTTGACTTGATGACTCTCATCTAACGAGACACGCAGAGCTGAGTTGACAATCGCAATATCATCATCTTTACGTTTGGCTTGTTTATATGCCTTGAGATACTCTCCTTTACCAGCAGCGATAGGAATTCGTAGGCTTACGATGATTGCATCTGGAGGCAATGCTGTCGTTCTGTACCCCTTGAAGAATTGGGACATTGGTATTTTAGTCTCCTTATCCAGTGATTTGGCCACTAATACGGTGCCCGTTGCAACGAATACAGGGTTCAGATCCGATATAGGTGACGCTGTAGCGAGATTACCAGCGGGTGTACCAACATTGCGAATCTGTCTTCCAGCAAAATATCGTATCTGCTTATGAATTGCCTTGAAAGGCTGGCCCTTGACGGGACCGTAGTGTTCAACAGCTCTCAAGCATATATCCTCGAGATCTGTAAGGACAACGTTACCCCCTATTTCCAAATGATCGTTTTGAAAGCTGTACTGCCGGAGTTCAGCGATATCACCCACATAGACAGAAGCGGTATACTGCATAGCTTTGAATTTAATCTCAATTTGTGTTTCAGTACTACCACCGATAATCTTGGCTGAGGGATAAGCGCTCTTAATCTCGAGCAGTTGCTTCATGGTCACCGGTCGGTACCATCTTTTACGTTTGTTGCCAAATGCGAGTGGCTTGAACTGGTGCTTAGTCAGAGCAGGAGGGAAGATCAGTTGAGTGTCTGGGTTGTATTCAATAAAAGCTGGGGGGGTGAACCCTTTTGCGGGCTTGTCTCCATTTGCTACGTTTTTGGTGCTGGTGCCACAGCCATCCTTCGTACCGTTTCCATTCTCCATACAGCGACCGCTGCCACCGTTAGCTGTCGATCTGCCACACGCTTTGCCTTTACTGAAGCTTTGCGCCGCATCTAGAATTGGACGGTAGCCTGTGCATCGACAAAGATTACCATCAAAAGCTTCTTCAACTTCGAGCTCCGTCGGATCTGTGTCATTTCGCAACAAGGCGTACAGGCTCATCACTATGCCAGGTGTGCAAAACCCGCATTGGCTACCACTACCCATCGCTATCCGCTCTTGAGCAGGATGTGGGTCCTTGACATTTCCAATACCTTCCACCGTAATGACATGCTTGCCGTCGACACTGACGAGAGGCGCGAGGCACGCATTGACTGACGCATGATATAGCTTCTTTGTTGTTGGGTTCATCTGAGATATCACAACTGTGCAGGCACCACAGCCTCCTTCAGCACAGCCGAGTTTCGTCCCTGTCAACCCAATACCCCGGAGATATTCGAGCAGTGTGATCTCAGGATCGATGGATGTAGAGTCGATCACAACTTTGCTGCCATTCAAATAGAATCGTAATGTGTCATCGTAAGAATCTGTAAGTGATTGCAGAGACAGTGCCGTCTGAGACGGAATGGCCGGATTGGGAGCGACGATCCCAGGAGCCATATCAGATATCTAGCAAATGGGCGATGGCCGAACTGTGCGAGGAGTGGACGATATCTACGAATCAAAGTCTTACAAATATCTGATTTTATATTCTTTTGCGAACTTAAACTTCAATCAAGAATTAATACATAGAACAACAAAATACATGAGAGCAGAAGTATCGTGGAAGATGGATCAAATTTTGACTCATCTATCTTTCTTTCTGAGACCCACACATAGTGTAAGGCCAAATGGAGAGAACAAGATCCGCAGTCCTGTTATTCTAGTTTAGGGTCAATGCAGGGCTCTGAACAGATTCAAAGTAAGCCATTGGTAGTCCAGCTGTGAGAGAGGAATGCAGTGTGAAGTATGAAGAGATGCCCTCGTGAAGAGCATGGCAAGCATGGACGCTTGAGAGACTTCTACTTTGATCTAACCTTATCGGGCCTTAGCCGTATCCTACCTAGTGTAGCATCTCGAGACTCGCAATATACCAATGTATTTGCAAAACAATCCAAAATGCAAACACGAATCAGGCTCCTCCAGTCGGGTCGGTCAATTACTTCAAGATCACGAATTCTACCTTTTTCCACAAATCATATACCGCTATGCGTTCGCCTTCCGCAAAGGAGAAGCATTACGGCGAACGAGAAGCCTCTACCAGAAGCAGAGCAACCCGATGGCCCAAACCAGCAACAGCTACCACACGTGAGTGAGGAGGCAGCTGATATGGGTCAAATTACTGGCGAAGGAGGACCTGACCTGGACCAAAGTACACCAGTCTCCGAGGTGCGATTTGAATTCGATGTCGTCTACATGGTCTTGGGGTCTTTGCTAACGATAGTTCTGGAGGTACTTAAACGTGACGAAAAGGCTCAAGAGAAGGTACCGGAAGTGATGAAAGAAGACTCTAAGTCGTCCGCCCTGAAGGGAACAAGATCGTACTCCACCTCGGCTAGGCGATGGGCGGAGACACAGGCAATTGAAACCCCAGAGTCCACAGAGATCCTCAACTCGCAGACGATATCAATGCTCGATGCCAAATCTATAGAATCGCAACCTCCCGGCCAGATTTTTGGGCTGCCAGCACTACCACTCCCAAGCAATTCGCATCTCAAGCACCGGTATGATCCAATCGTGGAACAGGTCACCAATCTCCTAATGCAAGATGGCAAGAAAAGTATAGCGCAGAGGGTACGCCCGTCGGTCTCTCTGCTCTTCACCGGCTTTTTGGAAACATAGCAAGCACGATGTGGGATCTGTATGCTGATTTTAGGTCTACAGAGAATGGCTATGATCCTGGAACGATTACGAACGGCGCCTCCACCAACATCTGACCCTCGACGTCCTCTCATCCCTGGCGCCCCTCCAACCACACATCTTCCTCTGAACCCAATACTATACCTTACACTTGCGATTGACTCCGTGGCACCGCTTCTCCGTATACGTTCACAAAGGGGTGCAGCTGGCGGAGGTGTGGCGTTGCAAATACCAATACCCTTGAATTTACGACAACGTCGACGGACAGCTGTCATGTGGATACTCGATGCTGCAAGCAAAAAGCGGTCAAAGGGCAGTGGAAGAACCATGTTTGCTCACAAAGTGGCGGATGAGTTGATCTCGATAGTCGAGGGCAAAAGTGGGGTCTGGGAGAAGAGAGGCGGAGTACATAGGCTCGGTATAGCTGCTCGAGCCAACCTGTCATTCGGCAACAGGAGAAGATAAGATTTGTATAGGGCAGCCTCAGTATCAAAACCTTTTAAAGCTTCTTCGATGTCTGATTTAGTATCGCTGGGGATTAAACGGGCCGAGGTTCTTCTAGAATACGCTTTGACCCTTCTGAATGCATCTCCCACGGTCTGCTGTTTGCAACTCTCCAGTCGCGTACGACCGTATCCACCTTGGTATAAAGCCTACCTTAAACTTCTTTCCCCACACTCCACTTATAAGGTTCGGTCCGGCACGTTACAGAGGAGTGAGACAGCGAGGGGTAAAACCTCGTCCCGCCATTGCCCAATATATGACTAGATGCTACACATTCTCTAATACGCCTCTGCGAAGCTATCAGAGAGGCTAAAAATGATTCGGCCGCCCAAAGAGAAGTGGGCTTCGGGTGTAGGCCTCAAGGACAGGTCGAGCAGCCTGTCAAATACGTGATGAATGTCTGTCCTGAGCTGCTCAACAAAGAAGGCCAGTGGGCTGGGACCCTCCGAGATAATGTACTCTGTTTTTCTGTGAATAGAAGTTAAGAAAACGAAGTCGCATCTGCATCAAACCAATCATTAATCTTGCGCAAACTTTGCATATCGTCGTCACTGCGGTCCTCATAGGAATTCTGGCGGACGAAGCTATGCATGACGCAAATTAGTGGTCTACAGATCACTTTCGACCAACAATCTAGCATCCTTGCCCAAACTTGCCAAATTATGGAAACCTTGGAGGTAGGCGCGACTCACGACACGACAACAGGAATGCAGACAGCTACACCTACGTCAGGTACGCAGCTCTCAAGTCCGGAGATCGCGATGATCCCTTCTGAGGGCACACTAGATCATGCGGCAGATGCGGTCTCTGATGAGGATCATGATGACTCCAAGAACATCATCCCAAGTAAAAGAAGACTCGAAATCACGCCTGCAGATAGTAAAGAGTCAAACAGCATGGACTCCAACGTTTTCCACACACACAATATGCCATCGAACAAGATGGGTTCCAATAGCACTGATCTGAACGAGGAGTCAACTCATGCGCAAGATTCGTTGGCTGAAGGAAAACGGCCAAGTATTGCGCCTCAGGAAGCTATCAGGCGTGGATTATCCTTTGGGCCGCTCAAGAAGCCTGGCTCGATGCAGAGCTCTGTACCCAGCATACTCAAGGCAAAGTCGAAGTCAAAGTCCTCATCATCGCGTCTGGCTCAGAAGTCGCTGTCGTCCGCCAGTGATGTTCTGTCAACAGAGGGTGTGGGTAGCTTGCAGAAGGACTTTTATCCCCATGATATAGGTGACGAGAAAGCGGTCGACAGTAGCGACGACGACGATACTGCGGAGAGTTCGGGCGACGATGCCCCGACCATGAGACGACCGAGGGCTAGGATACGGGAAGGAGGACCAGGACGACGGTCGACACCAAGGAGCCCTTTAGCTGGTCATACAAACAAGCCTGCAGTTGCCGTAACAGGCCCCGAAAACGAACAGCCGAAACAAACCTCAGCCAAGAGATTTGCCGTGCATCCCAATACCAACTTTGACCGGAGTATCAGCCGTCCCGCAAGCCCTCACACTTCAGACTCAGAGGAGCTCAACGATATTCGTCGTGCTCAGAATCTCAACATTAGCTCTTCACCCATCGATAGCTCCGTGCCTCACCGTGTCATCCAGACCATCATCCGTGGAGATTTCGCCAGGATGCAAGAAGAAGCGGAAGAAGATCTTCGACGAGTGAGAACCTATCTTGTAGCCACAGATCTGAGTAGTGAAGCAGCATATGCTCTGGAATGGACCATTGGCACTGTGCTACGCGATGGCGATACGCTCCTGGCAGTCTACGCGGTGGATGAAGAGGTCGGCACTGGGGTGGCAGCAGACAGCTTACCCGTTGGTGAAGGTGCAAAAGCAATGCAAGATACCGCTGCTGTAATGGAAAAATTGACCATTGCATCTCAGAGAGCATCATTGATATCCCCACTATCAAAGGCAACGTTCCGTCCGGGTTCGCGGAAATCCAGCGCAGCGAACTCAACGGATTCTAGGGCTTTATCCAAGGCCGAGCAGGAGCGCGCTCATGCTATCGAAAAGCTCTCAGAAACTTGCTTAAGATTCTTGCGAAAGACAAAGTTGCAGGTTAGGATCGCAATTGAAGTAATTCATTGCAAGAGTCCAAAATATATGATCACGGAAGCTGTAAGTTACCCCCATCAAGTCGGTGTCAGGCTTGTTATCAAATGATTCGCAGTAATGAGTCCACAATCCGCAAGACTTTCGACCTTGTGACGCTAGCGCCTGTCTTCTATGCTCGAACATTATTGATCTCGTCTGCATAATTGTGGTCAAAGGAGCACAAATAAACCTCATCATGTATTAGGGTTGTCCTTCAAAACCTGGTGTGTTCCAATAAGAAATGCACGCCTCAAACTGCGACTTGATCTGATAGCAAGCCTGACTGCAGGTTAATCAAAGTTAACGTGGTTACAGATTGACGGGCTCAGGCCAACTATGACCATCATCGGTTCTCGCGGTCGAAGCGCTTTGAAAGGGTAGGCCACCGTGCTATGAAGCTGATGTGTACAAGGTCATAGCTGAGAACATTGATCTAGTGTACTTCTCGGCTCCTTCTCAAACTACTTAGTCGCCAAATCTTCCGCACCTGTTATGGTAGCTCGTAAGAAGCTTTCTGGTCGAAAGACAAAACATAAGATCGCTACGCCTAACGTCCGTCTTGCCAATAATCTGACCCCTTCACGTCGTTTAACATTAGCCGAAGCCAAGATCGATTGACCTGGCCGATACATCCACTGTGGAACGATCTGTGAGATTCAGCCTATAGAGTCCTTTGTTTTGTGAAGTGGGCGTTCCTTAGTGATAGTAGCTATACCTCCTTTCGCATGAGCATTGGGGGCAACTTCACTTGGACAGCGAGCTGTGACACGGAATATACTTAAAGATACCCTGGCGGTCGCATTGCTACGTGTCTCACCTGACCACGAGTCCATCCATGAATAATGTAATCCATTTGACGGTGAGAGCTCTCAATACCTACCTCACTCATCTATAGCCTCTCGTCCTGAGTTGTACTCGGCATTCTGTTCTGGCAGACAGCAACACCTGCCGAAGAAACTAGCCTTACTAGGACTAGAAATAGAGTGAGATGAAAATAGTGTTGAATGATTTGATGGAACGGTTGATTGTTCAGCTATGGACACGTTGGCTATTTGTAGTCCATGCCAAGCATATAGGGCTGAGACTGATTTCCAACAAATAGTGCGGGAAAAGAATTACCAGAACGCGCCGCGCTCGCGTCTCCCGTTGAAAACCCATCGAGACATCTTGGGCACATTCTGCAAAGCACCCTTAGTAGATCAACGCCTCCGTACAAGTGAAAGACCGCTGTACGATGGTGGATCTTTCGGAGGAGCTCCCTACGAACCTAGACCCTTACGATGTCCTCCAGATTGACACCGCTGCCAGCTTGAACGATGTGAAGTCAGCCTATAAAAAGCTAGCACTCAAGCATCACCCAGGTGAGTCTAGCTTAGCATAGGGTATAGCAGTACTCAAAGCTCATTCACCACCAGACAAAGTACAGCACCATGAACGCGACTCTGCGCATACCAAATTCCAAGAAATCGCCTTCGCTTACGCTATCCTCTCCGACGAAGGTCGACGCAGGCGCTATGATACTACAGGCAACACTTCAGAATCCGTTGGGATTGAGGATGGCGGATTCAACTGGACCGAATTTTACAGGGCTCAATTCGCAGATGTCGTTACTGTGGAGAAGTTGAACGACTTCAAAATTATTTACAAGCATTCGGAGGAGGAGAGGCAAGATGTTCTGAAAACTTACAGATCTGTAAATGGTAACCTTGACAAGATCTTCAGCCGGGTCATGTTAAGCAACCCGCTCGAGGATGAAGACAGATTTCGGTCTATAATCAATGATGCTATTGCAGCTGGAGACGTCGAAGCGTATAGGGCGTTCACGCATGAGAGTGAAGATAAAAAGATGAGGAGGCACCGCCGAGCTTGCGGTGCCGGTCGCGAGGCTGAGCAGTACGCAAAAAAGCTGGGTGTTTGGGATAAATTATTCGGCAGCGCTAAGAATAAGTCAAAGTCCGATGGGAAGGACGATGATGCCGGGTTGATGGAGCTGATCCAGAAAAGGAAGAGAGGAGCGTCTTCTCAATTCCTAGACAATTTGGAAGCTAAGTATGTCGCGGGACAGAGGCAGGGCAAGAAGCAAAAGTTTGAAGAACCACCCGAGGAGCTCTTTCAGAAGAATAATCGGAAGGTGCAGAAGAAAGCTAGAGACGAAGTTGAGGTAGAGGACGAGGAAGATGAAGATGAAGATGAAGATGAGGTGGATCTGGATGTTGATAGTCCGGAATCAGATGATTCCGAAGCCCGGGAAGAGGAAGAAGTCGTAGCAAAGGGCAAGATTGCTAAAGGTGTAGGAAGGCCCAACAAGAGCACTGCAAAGAGGAGAATACATGCAGGTAGAGAGGAAGAAGACAAGGCTACTAAGCTAAAGCCCAACGGCGTCAAAGGCTCATCGAGGAAGAAAACGACTTTAAAGGACTTCAGCCTAGAGTCTAACGTCGACGAGGAGGACGAAGACTTCACTCCTGCGAAATCGAATGGTAAGGGCACCCAAGGCGGATCCGTTCACAGCCCGCGCACTGCCAAGAAAATGTCGCATGTGGAGGCTGAAAGCTCAGGTCCAGATTGTGAGGAGGATGAAGAGAAGCAGGAATTCCGACCCGCTACCAGATCGAACGGCAAGATTGGCTCTGGTCCTAGGATAGGAAGAGCGCGGCCAACAGCTGTCAGGAAGAGACGATGAGAATGTCAGGCAGCACGAAAATGACGCTTTTACAGCCGGCTAGAACCCATTTCAGTCCAGTAGTCCTGGGGCGTTGACTCATTGACCTTAACGACACCTGGCTTTAGCGAGCCATAACACGAGAAGAGATCACAGACTTGCTATACAGAAGTAGAGTACACTTCCTCACGTTGAGGACTCTTCCGCTGCTCCTTTGGGCACGTTGGTCACAGTGTGCTATAGAATAGCCCAAGTTGGTCATCGCACGTCTATTGTGAAAGGTGACTCATTCGCAAATGAGTCTTCTTGCTTTCGAAACTATTGAACCAAGAAAATAAACTGTTCAGTACTTCTGGTGCTTACAACCAGATCGTCTCACATGTGGAGCATGAGGATACTGGCCTTTCTTATTAGTTGGTAGGAGATGCGTTCATCGACCCGATGACCGTCTGGTGATGGCGCAGCTGCATCACTGGTGAGAAAGAGACTTGCTTCTGCTACGAAATCCTTCGTCTTTACTACGCGAGAAACTATCCATTCTCGCGTTCACCCAGTAGTTTATTTACAGGTTCACAATACCAAGTCAAATTGCTGTCTGTTGCTCCCAATATAGGCGGTGGGCCAGAGTTCGGTTCTTGACTTGGCTTAGCAGGCCTCCCAGCAATATCTCACTTGTCATGATCGCAGATGTGGATAAAGCATACACCGCCCAAGCTCCCGGCCTGATGGTCGAGCTTGAGAATTGGGTCGTTCACGTACCACCTATCTCTGCTTTCGGAATGTTGGTTTCACTTGTTTCGTCACGCTTTATGACAGACATTACGGCAATCCCTTTCCCCATCACTTCGCTTACCTCTATCACGTCAGCTTCTTACATCACAGTCAGTAGCGAGTCCCTCATTTTGATGTCAGTGCCATCGTCGTTGCGGGTAACACCCACACCCAATGCTCTAGCTACATACTGTTGATGGGAATACTCTCTTGCTAGGATGTCAGGATTCCGTGCGCTAGAGAGGCGGGCTGCCAGTCATACTTTCGATGTACAGACAATCACTTTCAGGCGCTGTTTGTTCTAGTCGTTAGAAAACCACTGAAGAGGGCCAAGAGGGGTTCAGGCAGACGGAACGCCTGCCTAAAGACCGATTCAATGCCTGGTCCGGATCTCTTAGTTGACTTACTCAAGCTGATGGCCAGTTGTGATCCATGTTGTTGAACTGAAGTAAAAGGGGCCGGAACGCTCCGAGGCTCCTTGGCTCCGAGGCTCCCTAGGCTGCAGTGCCAAGCCTTGCCTCAAGTAAATCTATAGTGTGCCTAAATATCCGCGCTTTGCTAGAACATCTCTTCATCTGCTCATGCACTTCATCTCTTGATCTCTTCAATCTCTCTATATCGAGCGCGTCCACATTCAACCTTGCCATTCTTGACTACTCTAGGTCCTCGTCGCTCTCTCAATTCTTTCTCTTCTTCAAGACAGACACATTTTGCACGTGTCCTGACGAGGGTGAGGTGTTAAATGCGCGACGCTCAACACTCTTGTTCTATTCCCCGCGGCGCGTTACTCTAACTCGACCCTTTGCCTCAATGTTTTAACAATCTTCATACCACATTCTAATCTTCACCGACCCTTTTCTTCGCCCGAGACGGGGCACAGCTTCAGTACCAGAGCAAAGATGTCGTTTGGCTTTGGGCAGAATAACAATCAGCAGAGCACCGGCTTTGGTGGCTTTGGATCAAATAATAATACAAGCTCAGGTAGGCCGTCACAATTCCACGATTTCTTCTTCGCTGGAATTTGGTCCACGGTTTTCCATTGAAGGAGACTACTGTGATGAGGCAACGGCGATCCACCATGTCCTGGTCTGACTCCTCCCCAATCTAGGCTTTGGTCAACCCGCTACGAACACCAGCTCCTTTGGTGGTGGTCCAACACTCTTTGGTGGCACCACGCAGGGGTCGACTGGCTTTGGATCAGGAGGTACGTCTACAGGGAGCCTGTCCAGAGTCGGCTTTTCTTGGCTGGGTGCTTCTCGAGGATAATAGCGCTGCGGCCAATGCTAAAGGCTGGATTGAGACTGAGCATCTCGTCTCAGCTTCGCAACTCGCTTTCCATGATGTGTTGCCTCACTTGACACTCTGTCATCGCACCTATTTCGGGAATTCTCTCGAAGGCGATAGAGCCAACAATGACCAGTATTCAATACCCACTGAGACACAGAAGCTGATACTACTTTCCCAATAGGCACAGGCTTCGGAGCTGCTCCATCTGGCGCGTCCACATTCGGAAGTCAAAATCGACCCGCTTTCGGTGCACCTGCTGCGACAACAGGCGGGGGGGGTTTGTTTGGTGGCGGGACTGCCACTGCAGGAACATCTGGTGGATTTGGCGGATTTGGCGGCAATGCTACCAACAACAGTTCCGCTGGAGGCCTATTCGGGCAGCCAGCAGCTCAGAAGTCAGCCTTTGGCGCTGGTACAGCTGGAGGCGGACTATTTGGCGGAAATACTGGAGGAGGCTTCGGTCAGCCCACCAACCAGACGGTTGGCGCTTTTGGGGGCCCTGTGAACCTTGTGCAAAATGTGCCAGAATCCCAGGGTACTGGCAGCACGCCGTTCCAGGCTTTCTCCGAAAAAGAGGGCACAGGCAGTATGACCAATCATTTTCAGAGCATTAGTACCATGGAACCGTACAAAAAATATTCTTACGAGGTGCGTTCTCTTTGTCATATGGAAACTAGACGTTACTGATCCGCGACAGGAATTGAGAGTCGCTGATTACAATGGCGGTCGACGTTTTGGCAACGGCAGCGGACAAGCTGGAGCGTTCGGACAGACGAACTTCTCGGGCGGTTTCGGCCAGCAAAACAATGCTTTCGGTCAACCGCAAAACACCACTGGGACCGGGCTGTTTGGTCAGCCAGCTGCTACTCCCACTCCTGCGTTCGGGGGCACTCAACCCGCGCAGACCGGCTTTGGCACCACTGCTGGCGGCTTATTCGGCGGCCAAAACAAACCAGCTGCCGGTGGCCTGTTTGGAAATGCGTCTTCTGGAGCGTCCAGTGGTGGTCTCTTTGGGACTGCGGGTAATGGATTCGGTTCAGGAACGACAAACACTACCAATTCCTTTGGTGGTGCAGGCGGCCTTTTCGGGCAGCAGAACAACAACCAATCGCAACAACCAACGAAACCACTCTTTGGTGGTGGAACAAACACGACAACGGGAGGATTCGGATCTGGTGGCACTGGATTTGGGACTGGGAATGCCAGTACCACTAGTGGTAGTATATTCGGCGGCGGGCAGACAAACAATCCTTTCGGTCAGCCACAGCAGAATCAGACCTCGAACCCATTTCCAGGCTTTAATCAGACGAACCAGACTCAAAATAATACTACCCCAGCATTTGGAGGATTTGGACAAACCCAGCAACAAGATCAGAAGCCTGGTGGTTTGTTCGGCACTCAACCAAGCACCAATACTGGGGGTGGCCTGTTTGGGACTGCAAATAGTACTCAGCAGCAAAATACTGGAGGACTTTTCGGTAACACTCAAAACAACAACCAAGCTTCTACCGGTTCTCTCTTCGGACAAAAGCCTGCCGCAACGACTAGTCTTTTTGGTAATACAAACGCCAACACTTCCAACACTGGTGGAGGGCTTTTCGGGGGACTAAACAACAACACCAATCAGAATCAGCAGAATTCAGCAAGCAGCCTTTTCGGTGGCAATAACTCACAACAACAGAAGCCAAGCCTGTTCGGAGGTACCCAGCAGACTACGAGCACTGGAGGTGGTTTGTTCGGCGGCTTAGGTGGTAGCAATAACCAGCAGCAAGGCGGTAACTCTCTCTTTGGTGGGAATAACCAACAGCAGCAGCCAGCTGGAGGGCTTTTTGGAGGGTCTAACAATCAGCAAGGTTCGAGCCTCTTTAACACCCAGCAAGCGCAACAGCCCAACGCATTTGCCTCTCCACCAGCACTGAACAACTCCCTGTTAGATCCTGGGAGCGCGTACGGCAGTCCTTCTATATTTTCAGGTTTACCTCCACCACCAGTCCACGTGGGTCCTCTTGCAACTCCAATCAATGTCAAACAGAAGATGAAGAAAAGCACCATCCTCCCACATTACAAGATGACGCCCAATGCAGGCTCACGGATGGTGACACCGCAAAAGCGTGGAGGATTCGGCTTCTCGTATTCGACTTACGGGACACCCGCCAGCGCCTCCAGTAACGCGAGTACTCCTGGTGGCTTGGGCAGCAGTCTACTATACGGGAGTCTGGGGCGGGGACTAGGTAAGAGCCTGTCCACTAGCAATCTACGTCGGAACTTTGATAGCGATGGTGAGAGCGTCTTAACGCCAGGTGCGTTCTCTGCTGGAAGCTCTAGATATGGTGGTGCAGGGAGCTTGAAACGGTTAACCATCGATCGAAGCCTGCGGACAGATCTGTTTGGAGACAAGGCAACAGCAGCAGCTTTACCAAATGCAGAGAAGAACGATGCATCGAAAGGACCTGGCATCTTGAAGAAGAAAGTCAGTTTTGATTCGAGCGCCCTTGGTGGTAATCCGGACAACCAAAATAACCTCTTAACCAATGGCGAAAACAACAGTGACAAAGAAAATTCGGCCACTCCCAGTGCGGAAGAGCAGGGTTTACTGAGAACGCCCTCCCGCGGACGTGCTCTTGGTTCCAAGACAAATGGAGCAGCACAGCAGCCTGAGATGGAGCAAGTACCACGAGGAAACGAGCTTGCCATCGTTCACGAGGATGCATCCCCCGAATCCTCGAATGCGCCTCCCCCTCGAGCTCCACCAAAGAGCCAGGAAGATCAGCAGCCCGAGGCTTATTGGATGAAGCCATCAGAAGAACAGATAAATCGGATGACGCAAGATGAGAAGCGAAAGGTCCAGAATTATAGCGTTGGACGTAAGGGATGTGGCCACGTCGAGTTCAATGCTCCTGTTGACCTCTCGCGGATACCGCTGAACGATATATACGGTAACATTGTTTGTATCGAGCTTCGCTCTATTACCGTCTACCCCGACCAGAGCAATAAGCCACCGCAAGGCCAAGGTCTGAATGTTCTATCTACGCTCTATCTGGAAAACTCCTGGCCTAGAAGTCGAGATCGGAAAACGACTTTGCACGAAAAGAGTGGGCCGCGTTTCCAAAAGCACGTTGATCGACTACGCAAGGTCGGAGGTACCGAGTTCGTAAGATACGAGAAGGACACTGGGACATGGGTCTTCAAAGTGCCTCATTTTACTACCTACGGGTTTGACTACGATGATGATGCAAGCGAAGGCGATAGCCTACATGCAAGTGTACAAGACGAAGGCTTGGAATCGAGCATTCTAAGCGAGGCTCCGGATACTCCTACCCCGAAATCGCGGTTGATGAGGAACGGACGTACGCCTACCGCGACCAATTCTACACAGCGCTCCTTTGCCTCGACTAATGAGTCATCCAACGTCAGCTCTAGCCCAGATGATACGTTCCAATTTCGCAAGAAGAAGATGAGCACACCTGGTGCATTCGACAAGGAGCCAACATATGAAGAAGAGGAGCCTGCGTACGACGATGTAGATCACGAGATGGAGGATTTCAGCACCAATGGACAGTCTTTTTTAGGGAAGCGCTCGGCCGCCTCACCTTCGGACAGCGGTGAAGACGAGCCGAGCGACATCGGTGTAATGGGCGGTGTACTTCTAGGAGATCAGTCATTGGTAATTCATAACGAGGACGATGCGATGGACATGGGAATGGCGGGAGCATTTCCCTCACCTGAGGACGATGAAGTAATTCCCAAGCTTGGCTATGGTACACCAGTCAAAACAGCTTTCAACAGCGGCGGTGAATGGGCAGAGGCTCTGCAGCGAACGATCAGCCCCAGAAAGCAGGATCGACAAGCCCTACGTGAAACGCAAGCGCACGTGTTGGAGCATGGAGAAGTGGACCTGGCAGAAACACCCACTGCGTTCAAAAAGGGAGGAACACCAAAAATGGCGACCAGCATTGATTTGATGAATTCCTTATTTGGGATGGAGCAAGCAAGGAAGAGCGGGCGGAATGCTAAGAAAGCTACGAATGGCAAGGGTCTCAAGGTTTGACCTCCTCCCTTCGACTTTTTTACTCCTTTGGGCGCTTGCTCGAATTACTGGCGAGACAAAAATCGTGTATGTAGCAATCAATGAAAGACATGAAAGCTGAGACTCTCGTGCATATAGTGGCCTTACCGCAAGAAATCGCCCGCAGACCCAGACGATACTATGGATCCAATCGAACAAGACTTTCATGAATCCTACAAGCCAGCCTGGGGTCCGGGGTCAACATTATTGTATGCAATTTCCGGTAAAGTCGATTCTTCGCAAAGCAAGTCCACTATATCGGATTCCATCCTGAACCATGAAAAATTGGCAATAGTGTCTGAGGGAAGAGATATTCGGTTCGCTAAAATGGCTGTTTCCCGTCAAGTAAGCAAGCTTTGTCCCTCGGTAAGCAGCAGTGTTGAATCGACATGTACTGACCCGATATTCCAGCTCACTCCAGAGTCAATCAAACATCAGCGAGCTAACACTCATTTCGACCTCGATCAAGGCGTGCCGATGGCGAAGCCTATGCAAACGCCTTTTAGAGATATCGCGTCACGTATTCAACCTGATACTGCCTACGAGAAGACTGTTTGGGAGCTAGCATCCATCCTCTTCGACGGTCAAGACTCTGAAGCCCACGACATCCCTATTGCCGAGAGAACATGGTATGATCATCGTATTCGCAAAGACCGTCTCATCTTGTTCTGGGAGCGACTGTGTGAGGCCTCGGCAAAGCAAGCTGTCAGCGTGGCGCCGAATGCCGAAGAACGCGCCATCGCTCACCTCTCAGCCCACAAGGTCGTCGAGGCTTGCGACGCGCTCGTTCAGGGGAGAGACTTCCGCTTAGCCATATTGGTGGCGCAGATTGGAGGCGACCAGACGATGCGCGACGACATGGATTCCCAGATCGGCGCGTGGAAAGATCTCAAGGTCCTGTCCGAGATGACCGAGCCTATACGCACTCTCTACTCTTTGCTAGCCGGCAACACTTGTGTATGCGAGGGGGAGAAAGGACCGGCCGAAGATCGAGCCAAGACCTTTGTCATCAGTGAGCGCTTTGACATGGATTGGAAGCGCGCTTTTGGTTTGCGACTGTTCTATGCTATCCTGCCTGACGAGGCCATCGAGGTCGCTGTCGTCAAGTTTGCCAATGATATCCAGGCCGATGAGGGCAAGAGGCCAGTACCGTGGTTCATCGAAGAGGAGGCGGAGGTTCCATGGCGGGACCCCAGTCCACACCAACGCGAGGACGTTCTATGGGGTCTGCTGAAGCTCTTTGCCGCTTGCAAATCCGCCCTCCCAACACCATCTATCGCAGAAACTTTCGCTCCTCAGAACACCACTGGGAACCCAATTGATAGCCGCCTTTCTTTCCAACTCTACCACGCTCTTATCCTCCGCTTCCCCTCCGCGTCTCCCTCTAATCCTTTCCAAGCAGATACTCTCGCCTGGGCTTTTGCCACACAGCTCGACTCCGCCGGTGAGTGGCTCTGGGCCATATTCGCCGTGCTTCATCTTTCTGCCCGAGACCAGCGACAACTCGCAATACAGTCACTCCTTGCACATCATGCCGCAGAGATCACGACTGAACCTGCGAACGAGTACTTCCAGACCCTCACCGAAGAATTGAAAGTACCAGCAAACTGGATCTTCGAAGCCAAAGCCCTGTACGCGCGCAACGTCTTGCGTGATCACGTCAAGGAAGTCGACTACCTAGTGAAAGCCGGCGACTGGGAAGAAGCCCACGCAGTGCTGCGGCGAGAGGTGGGACCCACGGCCGTGATCGAGGAAGACTGGGACACGCTTCGAGGCATCCTCGACGCTTTCCAGCCTGGCAAGGACGGCATTCAGGAATGGGGACTGGGAGGCCAAGTCTACGAGGACTATCTGAGTTTGATTTTGGAAACCGCGCGGGGGAAGGAGAAAAAGGAGGTCCTGGGACGGCTGTTGGGGGCGCTGCCGTCGATGGTGCGGGGTGGGACTGTCGCGTTCAGGGAGAGGGTTGCGGTGCAGGAGATCAGTGGGGTGGTGGGGAAGGAGGTCCTGGCGATTAAGGAGAAGGTTTGTGTTCCATGTCCATCTATCTTTCCTGAATCCTGAAGGGGAGTCTATGTGCGATTTGGAGTTTTCCGCTAATGTAATGCGATGATAGGGTATGGACGGTGCACGTGTTTTACAGCTCCCGCTCACGGCGGACGCGTATCTGAGGCATACGAAAGAGTTGAGCTTGAGGTATTATAAGGCGGTTATGGCGAAGTGATCGGTTGTACCCTCCAAGCCATAGAATAGGACGGTTCGGAAAGGGGTTCGACATGCTTGATTTTATGTGGTTTGGCATGCATGCATAGGTGCTCGGAAGGGCTTGAGAAGAAGCCGTTCGGCTATGAGAGGGTGAGGGGGTTGATTGGTGTTGCATGATAGCACTGGACTTGTGGTGTAAAATAGTATGGTATAGCGATAATGTAGATAGAAGAAACGCCCTTGGGCACGAAGTGATATTCGTCACACGCCCTGTCTGTTTTACATTGTCGACGCCTTATATTTTGATATCTTTCCCCTTCCCTTCCCTTTCCTGCCCTCCCTCATCAACGGCGTTGTGCCTGTGCCTGTGCCTGTGCCTCTCTATGTCTCTGTCCCTTCCCTGTCCCTATCATCTCACCTCACCTCACCTCACCTCACCTCACCTCACATCACGTCCCAGTATACATGCATGCAATATAACAACCCGTCTCGCGTCTTATCGGCATTTGATCCATTTCAACCATGCATCATGCATCACACTATTCATATTCATATTCATATTCATACCCACCCAACCAACCGGCACGCCATTTATCGAGGTACCGAATGTGAATCGTGGGTCGTGGTACTTTGACTGCGTTGACCGTATTGTTGGGATGGGAGGGGAGGGGTATAGGGAATGGGGATGGGGAATGGGGAATGGGGAGAGGGGGGATGGGGTGGATTAAATAAGGGGGGAGGGAATTAGGGATGAGGAGGGGGAAGGGGAGCGGAGGTGGGGAGGGGAGAGGAGGTGGGGATGAGGGGATGAGGGGATGGGGGAGAGGGGAGAGGGGAGCGGAGGTGGGGATGAGGGGATGAGGGGATGGGGGATGGAGAGGTGAGGATGTAGGACGGTGAGAACGTATAGATGTAGATGAGAATATAGACGCAGGTATAGATATCGCCTTTAGCTGATTAGTGGCGGTTTAGGTGGTGGTAGTGGTACGCGTGAAGGGGGATGCTCATATTGCCATCGTGAATCAAGCGAATGATCAGAGGGACATTAGAGTATTGTGGAAGCGCCGACAGAAGCGAGCGACGAGGGAAAATTCTGAAAATATATCACGTTGATGCGCTTTCAAAACACAATGCTGCGCCTACCTCGGTCCCAAACGCCATGATGCTTTAAATATATACAAGGTCCTCTTCATAATCGTGGCGATCATTGACCAGGGGCGACGAGCATACCCCGTTTCTGTGCGTCATGGTCCCATCCTCCCGCTCTTGCTTCGCCGCCATGCTTCTCCGCATAGCCCCTCACTCTCTGCTCGAGCTCAGGTCGGAAATGTCGGACTAGACCTTGGAGCGGCCACGCGAACGCTTCGCCGAGAGCTGGTCGTCAATGTCAGTATAGTGGTCATTGATATCGAGGCAAGACGGAATGGCCTACCGCAAATGGTATGCCCCTCTACCTGCTTCGTCAGTTCTTGGAGCATATCAATCTCCCTCTCCCTTGCCTGTCCCCTCTCGAACCTCTTCATGATCTGTTCGGTCCACTTGCTGCCCTCTCGGCAAGGCGTACATTGGCCGCAGCTCTCGTGTTTGTAGAATGATGCTAGCCGGGATATAGCGCGGACGACATCTGTGCTCTTGTCCATTACGATGACGGCTGCGGTACCTAGACCGGATTGACTGTCCTTCAAGGCGTCAAAATCCATCAGTTGCTCGGTACATGTGTCCTTGGGTAGAATTGGCGTGGAAGAGCCACCTGGGATGACGGCCTTGAGGTTATCCCATCCGCCTCGGACACCACCGGCATGTTTCTCGATGAGCTCCTTGAGCGGAATGGACATCTCCTCCTCGACGGTGCAAGGGTTGTTGACATGGCCAGATATACAGAATAGCTTGGTGCCAGCGTTCCGCTCACGACCGAAAGAACTGAACCAGGCTCCGCCGCGGCGGGCGATAGTTGGGGCAACCGCGATCGTCTCCACGTTGGCAACTGTGGACGGGCACCCGAAAAGACCGACGGATGCTGGGAAAGGTGGCTTTAAGCGAGGCTTGCCCGGCTTCCCCTCCAGCGACTCAATAAGAGATGTCTCTTCGCCACAGACGTATGCGCCCATGCCTCGGTGGATGTATATATCAAAGTCGTAGCCGCTACCACAAGCATTCTTCCCAATCAAACCCTCCTTGTAGCATTCCTGGATCGCTCGCTGGAGGACGGTGGTTTCGTGATAGAACTCTCCACGAATATAGATGTAGGCTGCATTACAATTCATGGCTCGGCCGGCGACTAGACAACCTTCTAGGAGCTTATGTGGGTCCTTCCGCATGATCTCTCGGTCCTTGCATGTTCCTGGCTCGCCTTCGTCGGCATTGACGACTAGATAGCGTGGCTTGGTGTCTTTGTCCCAGTCCTTGAAGTTCATGAATGACTGTTTGGGTCAGCATCTGCATCTACAGCAATTGCTGGCGGTAAATACCCATTTCATGCCGGATGGAAATCCAGCGCCACCTCTGCCTCGCAAGCCAGAGGCTTTGATCTCAGAGATAATCTATGCAATCTTATCAATCACAATGCCTCTCACATATTCTCCGTCAGGCAGCATACCCAGTCGTGGCCCTTTAGAATTATCTCTTTAGTCTTGTACCAATCTCCATACTTCTGCGCGCTCTTCAGGTCGGCGCCATGATGTCCATATAAATTTTGAAATATCCGATCCTGATCTTTCAAACCTCCGAAATGTGTTCTCTTCGGCGGCGGTCCATCGTGCACTGTGGCTAATCCGCGCTGTTGCCGCCGTCTAGGTGCTGGGTTGGATCCATTAAGCCGAGAGGCAGCGATGACGGAAGTTTGTGTATGATGCGAGAGTGTGGTGATGGGCTTAGGTACAGCCGCTCGTGATGTGATCATTGCAATAGGTGTAAGTAGGAAAGAGAGGCGGAGGGAATGTGTCGTTGATTGCAGGGTGGCCAAGGGTTGAGGGACAAAATGATGGACGTCAATGAGATAAGCGAGCCGCTGATTGGCTGAAAATTACCGCGCTAATCGACCATCAACGTCCAAAATTGATGCAGTATGGTTCAATCTAATCATCCCCAGATAGTACAATGTCTGTTAATATCAAGTCATTCCATGCTAGCCACTTACCTTTGATGTGCTTGTACTGAACGTTTAGGGGGATGAAGAGAGTCGCTTTATATACGCAGCTGTCGTGTAATAAAGGTATTGTACTGTCTAGCCTCAATACACTTACTCAAAACAAATCGTCATGATATGTCAATCGTTCATGGATCTCCTGAATCACGGTCACGGTCGTCTTCACCATGATGCCCCCAAGCGGTGGACTAGGCCGAGTATCCCCAATTTCATACTCTTCGCTTCCCACCGTATGTCCTCCATGCACCGCCACATTGTTCCAAGTCTCCGGCAATCTATTGAAGCTTCCGTCGTTGCTATCTTTCGTGTTTTCCCTTCGCCAAGAAGCGGTCAAATTTTTAGGACTCGCCGTGGGTCGCTGAGCTCTTCCCCATAGTGCTCTGGCGAACAAAGGCCTAAGGCTTGGTAGACATGCGCTGACCACTGTGATGGATGACTCTGCAGCTGTCCATATGCCGGGTGTGACATACGTCCCTTTTGGAGACTGTTCTCAGAAGAGCGATCATGTGATTTAGGAGCCTATGTACTTACAAGTGATGTCTGCATTTTGTAATCGAGAGAGCGTTACCAGTCGGACAATACTGATTCCGCACACCCTGTATGGAATAAGCCCTAGATCAGCAAAGAGCTCATGGGTTCTTGCTTACATCAAGCCCAAAGTGAATATAGCCGTCAAGACCACCATCTGCAGCCTACTCGTCTTGAGTCGCCAGAGCAATGGTATAGGCTAACCGATAGAAGCGTCAGTATGATGTATTCATATAGACATTTCCATCTACGCCTACCAATGCTAGAAGAATAAAATCTGTTACAGCGTTGATAGCACCGATGGTCAGGAAGTATAGCTGAACGTTGATACATCGACCTCCTTTGGTTGCACCAGCGAGTGTGGTCCAAAAAGCGTTGACAGGAACGCATTGGAAGATATTAACGGATATGCATGCAGATGCCAACGCCAAAACGACCACTATGAGGTAGATGAGAAGGCGTCTGAATTGAGCCACAGGGAAGATTCCTAGTGATTGGAAATCAGCGTTGGCTTTTCGGGAGGTTATTGTGACTGTAGGACAAGGTTTGGAGTTGACGAGACACCTAAGAATTTACTGCTCCCAAAACATAGCCTACGATTCAACGCACGTGCTACATCGGAGGGCGGAGACCTTGTATGTACGTACTGTGGAGAAAAAGTGCTCTAAGTCATTAATAAATCAGCCTTGGAATTCCTCAAAATCAACAGATTAGGCTCACATGGACAATTTGTTGGTTATCTGGGCGAAAGCGTACATGAGTCCGAACGTGTAGAGATATTTGAACCAAGTGAATATGACTTGGCTAGGAGGGGTGGGTAGATGCTGGCCGAATCCAGCATGCTTAACCTCTGTGCTTGGTGTCAACAGCATTGACAACGCATCTCTGCACATTGATTCGCTATTGACGGAGGAGGTTGACAATATTGAGACCCCAGGAGAAGACCTGCAGGATTGTGAGCAACGATGGAGATGAGGATATTGCGGGCATACCATAGATAAGAAGATAAAGCCATCGTCCCACTAGGTGGTGCGTATCAATATAGATCGGTCCATACGTGAAACGTATCGCCCTACCCAGAACCCAGCTCGCGAGGTATATCTCGACAGAAAGCGCAGCAGAACAGCAAGAGTTGGGAGAATAAGAAAAGTCACAGATGCTCCAACAACTTCAGATGCACGACTCTCCTTGAAAGGTTGGATGATTGCCATGGGGCTCTCGACAGCGACAAAAACGTTCACCAAGCATCGAAAACCAAAGGTGGCAGTCAGTTTCTATCCGAAGGTGTGAGAAACGGTCAGACATAAGCAGTTTTCCAAGTCATCACTTGGTGTGTTGCGGAGTGCATAAGCAATGCGACTGTGCCATATTGTGACGAAATGCTAGTGATGCGAAGCAACCACACTCTTTCCTGATAAGATGATCTGCGAGGTTTCAGATGCATGCTGTGCCCATCACTTGGATGCATGGGGCACAACACACAAGGGGGGATGAAATCCTCTTCCTGTCAGCCATTGACATGCGTAGCAGCATCAATGATAGTAGCGGCGTCAATGCTTCCCGCTTCTCGCCAAAATATTGGAGTCGTTTGCTCTAGAAAGGCCCCAAGAATGGCAAGGCACGATAGTGTGACCCCCTTCCCCCCACACCCTGCATTCATCAATAAACACATCTTCAAGACACTAGGCGTAAGCTTGTACCAGCTGTGGGGACCGAGATCGCGCGACAGGTCCAAAGAAATACGCAAGGTGAGATCACATTCTATTGTATTGCAGGATCTCAATTCATTCAATTGGCCATCCGGGCGGCATGGTGATATTCGATAGAGTATCATCAAGCTACTTTGGTGACTGGGCCACGTGGCGGGGGCACGAAGGATAGCAGCGTCCAAGTCGGATGAGGTTAGCATCTATCCATGATCATCAACGGACAACATTCGTGCCGTGGCTTGGCAAGCTTGGCTTCCACTATCAGCCGGCATTAGCGGTACTAGACTGAGAGTAGTATAGCGTCAGGATATTGCTTTTGCACTCTGCAGAAGACGAGGTTGCATTGTGGTCCAGATAAAGTCGGTCGCTGAAGCTCCTACATATCGATTCAGGGGGCCTTGATTGGAGTTAAACGAGGCTAGGCTATAACGATATGAATCGTTATCGGAGGGATTTCCCCATAGCAAGACCCCGAGTTCAACTATTTAGGACTGAAAGGAGAAAAATACCAAGATTACATTGCTCAAGTAATCACCACTACTGCTCCTAGATATAGAGAGCTCTAGTCTGTAATAACACCAATAATACCCGCCAGATTTCTTCAAAACAAAAGGATATAAATATCAATAAAATACATACATTCCACCACGCCGAATATAATCGAAGCCACCGCTACAGGTCTGACAGTATCTACACTCGTACCAAACCCGCACCCTCTCCTAATCACCTTCCCACATACTCACAACCAAAAATCAGGCGTCTTCCACTCGAAGTACTCATCCCATCCCAGTATTCTATCTCATATCTTACTAAATCCCAATCCAAAACAGTCCATATTCTACACGTAGGAATGAAGAGCCTTGCCATACCAAAGTATGAAACCTTTCTCGCTCCAAGTGACTCCTCCACGATAGAATACTAATAGCGCTTCTCCTAAAGGATGTAAAACTTCGGTCCGAGGAGGCTTAGGGTGAAGGTTAAGGATGGAGATGTAGACATTGACTATCAATATGGCCTTATAATTCAACTCATCAATTCGTCTCAGAGAGGGTGTTTACTGTGTACCGCGAACGACACTTATCGAATACCTCTGCTAATCATCTCATGATAAGTCTCCTCATCATAGCATCATACCATAGTACACCATACGAATCACTCTCTCCTTCTTCTTCTTCTCCATCGTCGCAATTCTCTATAACGCACATGAACCCCAATACAAATCCTTTAGGAACCAGCTGCAGGTATGGAAAACCGTAACAGGGTAAAATCCAGCTTTACGGCCGTATATCCAAGTCCAATAGTGAACGGTTTCCTATTGATGGTGTGACAGTAACTTCTTGTCCCACGTGAAGATGTGCACACGTTCGTCGACCGCTGGAACTCTGCCATCAATCCCTCCTTCACCATCACCTGGTAATACTATTCTGATCCTTCCAAGTACCCTGACGAAATGGAAGATCCTCAAGCAATGTTCTTCATCATCAAACCATCATCCCTATCAGAACATCAGCCCAGCCACTCGTACCAAGAAACACCCTCCTTGAGTTCATACAAAATCTATTCTGACATATCGACGGGAAGTGAGGATGCTGATGGTACAATCCACCAACCCGCATCTCCAATATCATGCTCATGAAGGAGTAGATAAACTTCCATCTCGCACACGCAGCCGCAAGCATTCCAGAAAGACCGTACCTCGGATCCAGTCCACCAAAAATGGCGCATTGATCATGGAGATAGGAAAATGCATCGAGAACTTAAGGACCCAAAAAGCCATTCTCAAAGCCGAAAACGCGCATTTGACTCGGGACATTAGGAAACTGAACGCACTGAGAATTCAGCAGACGGGGCTAGAAGCCGAGATGGCGCAGATTGTCGAGGATATCCATCAGAGACACGGTCGCATCGAAAGACCGTATCGTTGCGCAGTGGGTAAGGCACGAGGCGTGGGGAAGACGGCAGCGCGGGTAGAGAAGCAGGAATGGGCCGATTTCAAAGTGGCAGAGGGCGATCTTGAACCATACGTCGAATTAGATGAGGGTGGGGAGGTTGTGTTGAAACAGGAACATGAAGGAGATGCGGAGAGGGAAACCTTGTTTGAAAGTTACAGCAACGCGAGATCTTTATACGAAAGCCTGCAGGCGGCACGGACAAGGTTGCGGCAGTCGGAGATGGAGTTGCTGGATATGGGTGACTTCGTGGGGAAAGTTAGGTGTATTGCACTCGGAGATGTGGAACTCCCTTGTGAAAGATCTGTTCCAGTCCCGGCTCAGGAGGAGAATGAGGGAACGGAACCCCCAGCTCGTGTTAGTCGCCGATGCCGAAATCGCCGAAACAGCTTCCCTTGGTCGACGAGGGATGGTGGTGAGAGATGTAATGAGTGGAATCAAACGATGTTATCGGACTCCTGTGCCTACGGGATCCCAAGCAGACCGAAGAGTCTTCGATAACTTCTCGTCGATTAAACCCACGTTGCTTTATGATCGCCCTCTGAAACCCCTTCCACAAAGACGGAGAAACGAGACATGATGTGGCTAGTGAGCTCAACCAGATAGATATAGGACTGGGAATGCGATGATCCATTCATCACAAAAAGTTTGCTGCTTGTACCGGGATCTCGGAATAGAAGGAGATAGATTGTACCGTCATGAAAGCGACAAACTGCCCTCTGTCGCTAGTTCACTTACTTCGCAATCTCTATCTGCGAGCCCCGAGGCGCTGCGGGGTCCCTCATCTCTACCACTAGCTTCTTCTCTGTCCCTGTACGTACATATTGTTAGTTTGTATTCAAGCCGCCGGATTACATTTCCCCCATCAAAAGCTTAGGACACTCGGCGGACTGACCTATTTCAAGAGCCATCCCATTCCGACCAGAGTAAACGCACATGTACTCAATTGCAGTTGCAGCGGCCCAAATCTTATACCAATCACAAGTATCCTGTCCCTCTCCGGGAAGCAGAGTATCAATCACAACCTCACAGCGTTTTCGGTGCATTTGAAATGAAGCAGGCAGCTTGACCGTAATCTTAGGATCTGTATCGCTTTTCTGCCCGAATGTTTCCTTTCTAGCATCTGCAGGCATGAGGTCGGTAATCATCCTGCAGTCTGCAACAGGCGGATTGCTATATGGCTGGCCGCAACGCACGCTGGGTCTATATGGCATGACACGAACAGCGAGATCCCCATTCTGGCCAAGGTTTGTTATTACTCCGCCCTCATTCGGCTTTGTTTTCAAACATATCTCGATCACCAATTCTACGCTCTGCCTCAAATCCGAAGGGCTGATCTTGTCGGATAATGTGTTTGCTTTGTGGCTGATATCAATCGCACATAAGCCATCGGCGCTGAGTATGCGGTATGGAAGAACTCCGTCCCAGTCACCGCGGCCTCTTTCACCAAAGGTCATGGTTTTGGTGATTTTAGGCATCTTGGAGAGAGCTTCGAGGCAGCTCAAGATTTTCAAGTTCTTGCCGTAAGCTTTGCCGTTGCACCGAACACTTGGAGCTCCAAGCCTAGGGTGGGCTAAGGATGCATTAAGCAATGGTAGTGTTAGGGATGGCGGTGCTGCAATGTCAGGCCATGCTACGTTATCATCCCCATAGAATACGTCCGCGGGCGTAGTCGTCACATTGACTGTGTCGTTCTGATTTATCAATAATATCGGGTTTGTGAAGTTGAGTGCAAATTCCAAATTCGCATAATCTGTGTCACTGTTCACGCGTTCTTTGAGAATACTTGACGTGACCAGTGAAATATATAGCAAGGAGGCATTGATGAGCGTTGACGTGAGAAACATCAGTGATAGAATTGACCGACTACCGAGGAAGAAGCCGCCGAGAATGCTCGAGCTGTAGGTGTACGATAGATCCAGAAGCTCGATTCGCAGAAAACAGTGTATACACTTGTAGCGGTTGAGTGAATTCTACCACTCAAGCGCGAGGCTGTCACTTGCCCTCATCGAGCTGTCGAGATGGAAGCGCCTCCCCATGCGCGTGGCTTCGTAAGGCACCCTTCACACGACCTCGGGGAACCAGGAAACAAGAGCTGAAGCAAGCACAATAAAATGAAACCCAATTGCCCGATTTGACGGAGTCTTTCTTGATGTTCGTCAGTCATGACTTTACTGCGGCGCCAAGGCTTCGCCAACCTAACAACGCAGCTTGCCTTGCTCGGGGCACTTGGGTTGTTCTCGTATGTTACCCTTTCCCCAGCGGTGGCTGCCATGGTTTTCACTCGATACACTTTCACAAAGGATATCTTAGATCTGAGCACATACAACTCAGTCACCTGTACGACTCGGCTCATCTTTTTCAATCTCTTTACGACGCTTCAACCTCTCAAATTCCTGCTCCCTCAGCTTCCTATCCTCGTCTCTCCTGCTCTTTGCTCGCTCCTTTTTTTCAATTTCTGCAGCAATACGTAGGCCTTCTTCATGTCTTAGCTTTTCAGCGTCCGCGATAACTTGCTGAGCCTCTTCCTGTTGTACCTTCTCCATTCGTGATGCTCTGTCGAAATCGAGTTTCCTCTGTTCCTCCTGTGCTTTTGCTCGTTCGAACTCTTGTTCCCTTAGTTTCTTTTCCTGAGCTCTCTTGATCTTGGCTATTCCCTGCATCTCTACTACAGTAGTAGCATGCCTCGCCTCTCCATTTTTCCGGTTCTCGTATCCAGCGGTAGATTGCCTGCTATTCCCGGCTTCCGGCTTCGTGATCGCCTTGGATTCAATCATGCGCCTCTTTCTTCGCTCTTCTTTCGCCCTCTGTTCGCGATCCAAACCCTCAGCTTTCCTCCTCGCTCTTTTCTCATCTTTCTCACTGACTAACCAAGGAATATCGAGTACAGTCATGCGAAATTCCGTATTTTCGGCCCAGGCAGCAGCTTCTTCGTTCGTAGTGCGTATAGTCGATATTCTCTCTAAAAGTATCTGCTTTTCTCCGCGGAAACTTCCGATCCCTCCCTTCAGCTTCACCACACTCCCAATGTCAATACCCCTCAGGTCAATGCGTACCCCCGTAGCCGTATGACCTTCTGTAGGAGCATCAGGAATTCTTGCTTTACTGGCGTCTCCAGGTGGCAATACTGTTTGTACTGGTTTCTGCCGACCACAAGTGATCTCAATTGTAGCACCACTGCTGTCGTCCAGCGACATGATCCATCGAGTGGGATAGATGTCAATCGCAATAATGACACCGACCAGGCGGATCCATTTAATAGGGTGATTGTGATGGAAATAGAGGTTTTGCCCTAGGGGGAAGTAAGACCGCAGCGCCTTGGGATGAATTGTGAACTCCCTTTGTCGCACGTGTTCAATCCCGCAAGAACATCGGACGACATACCTTCGAAGCCGGCACGCTCTGTGAGAGCGTGGACATCCGCCGCAGTCAACCTAGCCCATGTTTTATGGGTGGGGGAGAGCGAGAAGCAGTAGGCGGGGTAGAAGGTTTGAGGAGGGGAAAGGGACTTAGGCATAGCATTCTCGATGATGGCGAACTATGCATGGAAAAGCGGCAAGCTGCCCAAACAACAGCTCGTATCTGTTTAGAATAGGACCTTTGGTGGCAGACGGTGAATTCTGCCTGAGGACTGAGCCTAGCCTAGCCTATCCTAGCCCTTCCACCAAGAATCCAGCAGCAATAGTACCATGACAATATGATAATAAAAGATCAACACGTCAACGCGCTTCTTTAAGCAATCGCTACTCCATCTCCCCGTCCTACCTCAGCCTTAAAACGAGAAATCTGCATCGTGGCTACCCTCAGACCACGCAGCTTGATCTCCCCCCATCCTTCCCGCCAAACATCGTTCCGAGCCCATTCCCTCAAGATAGCCAGCATACCCTCTACGTAGCCCGCCAACGTCAACGGTGCTGAACCGTCGAAAACCGTGTCGGAGAACAGGACTCTGCACCTGACCTGCTTCTTGGCGGTGACCGCGATCCAGCTTTTCTCGCCGGGTCTGTGAAACTGTGCTGCCACGCTTTCGGAGGAAGAGTGGGGGAATACGCGAAGCACGACACTGGTGAATATGAACAGCCAGTCTACATCGGCGATTGGGCTAGGTGGGTTGTCGGTCAAGGAGGAACAAGTTGTGGCACATGTGCCGTTGCCAGCGATGCCCAGCCCGGTTGTGGTCGTAATACTGCTGTTGGCGAAGGATAGCGTTGTCGCTTTTGCCGATCTCCTGTTCAATGACAGTAAGGCATTCCGTGGTAGGGTGTCATCCCAGATGTTAAAAAGACCCAGCGTCTGAGCAGAGGGTACATCCGCCATCGTCGTAATTATACCTCCCGGCCAATGATCTTGCTTTGCGCCCGCGATACTTGCAACTGTCTGAACCAATCCCAAGGCCATTTTTACGGGTGTCAATTTCTTGATGTGTGTTGGTGATATGAGGATGGCAATATTCGGAAAAGCTGCTGTGCTATAGGTGATCGGAAATCTGAGTGGTGTTGAATCTGTACTTAGCCAGAGCTCGTTAACCGCCTCCAGTAAGGAGGACATCAATTGGCCACCTTTCAAGTAAGGAGGACGACCATCAGATCTCACGTTGGTTGTCACATCTGGGAGGCCAGCAATTGGAATGGGAACGTTGAGTGCATTGAATTCACTAAATGTCTGATTAGTTATTCTATGAGGTTAAGTCGTTAGTTATGTCTAGGTCCCAGGAGCGAGTATATTTAGTGACTTACTCGAGCGCGGAGGGAATAGTCTGGGTGTATTGTGAAAGTAAGGACGACGAGTCAGCCGGTAGTACTATGGCAAGGCATATATTGAGGAAAGCGGAAATGCCTAATAGATAGTGCATGACTCCAAAAAAGATTGATGTATTTGATTATGTCCTGTGCCTTCGGAAATGCAACCGTGCAACAAAATGGGTTGTAAGTGTAACTTCTCGCAATTATATCGGAAAGGTTTTCATTTCGTTGATTGTAGAACGATTTAAAGAACCACGGGATATTCACTTTAGTACGCCTTGGGTAAGTATATAGACTTACCGTGCACGGGGCGCGGCTGTAATCTGCGGGTACATGGTGCTTGACGATAGCGAGCGCGCAAATACTCACCGACCCGCAGACGTTCGCGTGAAGGACTTCAAACGAATGCTTTTGGCATAGTTTGATACGAAGGCGAGCCGTATACCCGACCACCTGAGCCAATGGAAGCCTTCAGAAAGGAAAACCTCCGAAACGGTAGCCCCTATGAAGGTTGTGTATCTTACTGGGAGGCTGTTGTTGAGACCGTAATCAGGCTCTTACTGGTTTCCCCTTGCCGCATCCTCTTCATTGTTCTTGGGTACCCCAACAAGCTTTGGCACGGTCACGGCATTGATCTTTCGAAAAGCCTGTAGAAACATGCGAGTCAGCATTTCTAAATCACAAATATTTGATTGACCTCCCTGCCACCAGTACATGCCCCACGTGAAACTCCATCCCCACCAGGCCCAGGATACTCCGTAGTTTATCCACCACCAAGGACTGAATAGTTGATCGATACTCACATTCTGGAAGGAACTATCCGGAAGCTTGCCGTCCCATTTGTCCTCAACTTTCGTGATCTTGCCTGTGGCTTTATCGTAAAAGATGTTGATCTTGCTATCGATCGTCTGCTCCTTGCCAATACCCTTGACAACGTAGCGTGTGCGAAGATCCATGGCGATGGGGTTGCCGGCTGAGGTAACTTCGTGGTGAAGGCGCTCGATTTCCGAGAAGGCGGTCTGTAGACCATACCATTGGGGCTCATACTGCTTGCGGCCAACGGCCTTGGTAATTGGGTCTTCGAAAGTGCCTTCGTCGTCCCATAGTTGTAGCTTCTTCAATGATGGCCTGCCTGCAAAAAGCTGGATCGGGATCAGCACAGTTTCTAAGCATTTCAAGGAAGGGTACCTACATCTAATACGCTTCCAACAAGGGTCTTCTGATGCTCATCCAGTGAGACACCGCTAGCGGTCTTGATGTTGGTGTTCTCGATGTTAAGATCGCTCATTGCTGACGTCGTTAGATGTTTACGAAGCACGAGCAAAGGTGCGACGAGAACTTGGCGATGGTTGCAGAGCATTCCGGAACTTACATGAAGACATGTTGCGACTCTGGGAGGGTTTTGATAGCTTGAGGATACTGGAAGCGGCAAAGCTGGATCCGGTTGAAGATCTGATAGTTCCCTGCAATTTGGATGGGGAGATGGGAAGACGCATATGTGGGGTGTAAATGTAAGAAGATCTAACAGAGGAAAAGAAGAAAGAGCAGTGATCGGAACATATACAAAATGTCGGAGGTGAGACCGAAACGTTCGCTCATTATTACATCACTAACTTAGTGTTTGGACTCGTAATCGTATCCTACCAGCCTTGGCGGGATGATCATCTTTCGCCGAGGCTCGATATATCGCGATTTCCCATGTCAATTGAAGCAGAATGGGCACAGCTCGGTCTGTGAGAGAGCATGGCTATTGCTGTTGTTGGTGGCCCGAAGTTGCAACAGCAAGAATCTCCTCTTCGAACCCAGACAGGTGCACATACTTGATCCTTGCCTCCTCAAGTTTAGCCCTCCCAGTGTTTTCTCCAACAAATTTCTCCGGCTCTTGTATTCCCACATATACGATCTCAATACCGCCGCTGGCGCTGTTCTTGGTCTTCAATATCGTCTCCGTGCATGGTTGTTTCCCACTCGCCCTCTTGTTGCACGGCTCCATGGTTGTGTACAGAACAAGCCTTTGAGGAGCCACGCCATGGCTCTCGAGTTGCTCTCCGAGCTTTGCCAGGCAACATTGCTCGGCATGGGTGTTCCCTGGTAGTTCCATGGTATAGCCAGTGGACAGGATCCGATTTGCTGTCTCCTCGACCAGAACGGCTCCCACACAGAAATTCGTAGGCAACGGAGGTGCCTTCCTAGCTAGGGAAATAGCGTATCGCATGTATGCCTGATGGTCTCCTACAACGATGGCTACGCTCTCCATCATGCTGTTGGTAAAGGGCAGACAATCGACGGGACTGCGAGATTTGCATGCTTAGCTTAATTTAGATCAGCTCTTAGTTTATTCTTACCTTACCTTACTTAGCACTCTTAGGTCTACCTTAAGGTACAGTAAGGCACGTCGTGGACAGTAAAATCCGGACACTAGGCCAGATAGAGAGCCCCACCCAAATCCATATGCATTTCTCTTAGAGTACCATCAATGCTTTTCCATCCACGTCATTAGACATACTCCGAGTAGCATACGCCCCAAACAGCACGTTGACGCTGGGTGATCATACTATCAAGTTAAGGCATGTACCCGAATAGCCAAATTAACGAATTTCAGTGGGGTTCTATATCTAGCCTAGTGTCCGGATTTTACTGTCCACGACGTGTAAGGTAAGCAAGCACGCGGGTTGCAAAAAAGCTGGAACGTTCAAGCCAAGGATTTTGGTAGGATTCCCGCCAAGGCCGAATTCTGAATGTTCCAGCTTTTTTGCGACCCGCGTGGCAAGTAAGCACGCAAGGTACTTTATCGGCTATCGCACTGGCAGCACGCTAGAACTACCTTACGGCAGATCTACCGGGAGCTATGTACTATTCTACCTTAGTACAACTATCATTGCCTAAGCACCTAAGGTACTCCGTATCTGACTTGATCACCGTGCTCATCCTCCATGGATCTCAGCCTGTACCACCTACCGCAGAAGTCAAACGGAATTTATCTATTCGATGCTCGAGTGTTGTCATAGTGCGGTCGCACACTTCAGCAGGATTACTGTCGATCAAAAACAGTTCCCATCTCCACGTACGGAGCATGGTTCTGCACATGGCACTCTTACCGGCTATACTCAGACAGCGGTCTCAATGATCGTCCCCTCAGACAGAATGAACCGCGCAGAGTCGCTTGCCAGTCCGCATCCAATGATAGGTTCTGGTTAGCGGCAATAGTAAAACGGTAGAAGCGCGACCGGTGCTCGCAAGGACAACAGTCTATTGCCGTCATTGTTGCCAATGTAGGCCACGTCTATATTGACCATACCATCGCGAATCCCTTTTCTTGTTTAACATTCGTTACCTTCCTTATCGAGCTCTGCCATGTTCGTCTTGACTTGCGAAGTCGCCGCATCCTTGTTCATCACCACCGTCTCCGCAATCGCTATACCTTTTCAACAAGATCTGAGTCAATCCATCGCGGCCTCGGCGCCGTATAATCTGTCTGTCCCTGACTCGAGACTCATCTCGCAACTCAATACCACCACGGCAAAGACGGGCCCTTCACAACTATTGAATACTACCGTTCCGAAACCCCCGTTGAAAAATGATCAGGTGCTCATAGATTGCAGCTATGGGCATGAACTCGAATATGACTCCTGCCTTGATGCACTTAACACCTTTGTGTATCCTCGTCGCAATCGACCCTTGACGATTGGACAACGTTTTATGGGTGGTGTATGTCAATTTCTCGTTCGGGGAATTTTCCTTCCCTGACTCTATCAAGAGGTGTCACAAATGTCTTATGGATTTTGTTCCCTAATTATGTCCCATGGGTCCGAATGATGCTCTGGTAGGCAATACTGATTCGGAAATTGTTCAGGTATGGGATCTCCAACTTCCTATACAGTGGATGAGCGGTGGGTTACTCTCATGGCACCTACAGACAAAACGTCTCATATTGAACAGGTGACGGCTTCTGCACCTGGGACATTATCAAGACTGGAGGTGCACCGTACTCTCTGGTAACCGGGAATGATCTGGTCGCAGCTGCTACGCAAATGCTTGACGAGTGTGTCCGTGACAATCGCGGTATGGGTGGAATTGCAACACACATCGGTGCGTGGGCCTTATGAAGACTTCTGGTTCCTCCACGCTTATTCCACTGATTGCATCTAGGCGCTAGAGGCGACATAAGCCTTGTGTTGAAGCCCTTCATTCCCCAAAACATCGAGTGCCTTGATAACGCTGTGTTCCCGGACCATTGCGACGCCCTGGTTTCGCGATTACCCGCCGCACACACGCCTGTTGAGATTTTCGGTCCCGAAAACAGTCCATTGACTACCATAGTTCTTCCTACGGCTTGGGCATCTCCTCGTGGGTGTTTTCCCCACCATCTCTGATATTAACCGCGAACCTATCGTTGAAAAGGTTACCATACTTTAACGACCATAGGACTAATAATCCTGCTATAGGACCGAATGGATGCATCATGGCTGTGATCGCCTCGAGCGGTGAGACGGATGTGCATGACTCCAGTACTTCTTACGATCTATGGCAGGCTTTCGTCACCGTGAAGGCAATGTGTGTGCGGCGAGGACAAGTGGGAAAGATCAGCGTGGGCTTATCAAGAAAGTTGACCATGGGAGTGTTCCCGTATGGCTAAAATCTAGAATCATTAGTATTCTGCTAAGATATTACCGTAGTGAGCAATTCGAGTCCGCCAGACAGGCATAGCTGCGTTGCACATACTGAATCAGTGGTCAGCGACTCCGATGGCAGATGCAAGCCTCGGCTGAAGCAGCGAGCATCGGCCTTCGACCAACGTTCATCGTTTCACCCCTCTCTCAATCTCACCATGGCAATTGCAACGGCGTGCTTAAGTCTTTGCCGAGCACTGGCTCCGCGGTCCCAATATCCCTAGGAAACATCATTAGCAACGCGCAGTTTCCCAAAACAATCAGACTACCCACCTCGGTCCCCGTGGCGCCCAATACTCCCCCGTGCTCCCGATATCGAACCCGTCAACAAACGCAATCAGCGACGTAGCAGCCACATCAGGCGCAACAGCACCCCCCTCATCCCAGTACTTATCAAACCCAACCCCCCTCGTCATCTCCGTCCGCATGAACCCCGGATGCACAATCCCCACCGCGATCCCCCTCTCCTTCAAATCCAAACTCAGCAGTTTCCCCACCATATTTAACGCCGCCTTGCTAGAATGATGTCCGTAATTCCCTCCTCCCTCGCTCTCATGCCGCAACGTAATACTCCCACTCTCACTGCTCACCAGAATGACCTTCGCCCCCAACGAGAGTAATCCGGCTTTGACAAGATGATGCACGAGGAATACGGGTCCGATCGCAGACGTCGTATACATCTTAACCTCCTCCTCCCATCTCGGCTCATCGAAGCTTTCGGTGGCGAAATAGCCGGCAGTGATTATGACGGTATCGAGACCGTTCTTGCCGATGGCAGATGCGAGTTTTGAGCCTGCATCTTCTTTTGCGATGTCGATGTTGGGGATGTAGGTTATTTTTGGGCTGGATGGGGGATGCTTGTCGGAGCGTGCCGTGGCGTAGACGTGATCGTTCCTGTCAGAGTATTGCTTGGTTAGTTCGGCACCGAGGCCACGGCTGGCGCCGACTATGAGGATGTTGGGCATTGGTCACTGTTTGTTCGTTTGTGGAGAGATCTTAGTTTATTCCCTCGGGTAATGGGACGGTGGAACCCAGTTGAGTACTCACGTACTGCTTCTAGGTCGAACGAGGGTCGGTAAAAAAAGTCGTGTCCGATGTTGGCCGCAATTTTGGAGAGGACACCGGCTCACCGGACACGACTTTTTTTACAACCCCTCGGAAGCCGAGCTAACGATATGAGGCGGGCCGAACCTTAAGGTAGGCTAAGATCTCGGACTCCCCTCCCGGTAGGAGTAACCGTTCTCATTTCTAGCCAGAAGCGGTGCATCACCATATTACAGTTGGTGTAGAGTATGAAGGTCTTTGGCGACCAGTGAAATTGCCCAGCCGACTCCTATATGAAGGTCATTTTCTCTCATACGAAGAGCCGTCAAGATTTTGACGATAAGTTCTCCGTCGGATGGATCATGGCGAGGAATTGCATTGCATCTGGTGAAAGATAGGCTATCCAGGCTTCGACCGTGCTGCTGGAGGAGTAGTGCAACCGTGAACTAGTCAAGAATGAAAAAATTGTCCCAGCTAGAGGCGTATGATCAGGTATTTCGAGTGTCAGAGTATGAAGGCGTGGTTCATGTGACGATGAGACGAATGATGTTCTAACTTCTAAAGTTTTGGGTAAAGTTTCAGTTTGAGTTGTGGATGACTTTGCTCTTTCAATATATGAAGATCTTCGACGAGCTTGAAAATGATGGACCTTTGGTAGGAGAGGGTGATAGGAGAAGTAATGCTTGCTGGAACACTTTGATGTGCTGCCTGGGGAGCTTGGCAATGAAGAGGCGTATCGAATTATTCAGCTCTCTCGAGGCCATCGATTTTGGAGGATAGTTAGGATCGCACTGGTTCGACTTGGGGAATTTCTCTTCGAAAGTGTGTTCAAACAGTCTTAACAAGCCATCGAGTGGCCCTTGGGAAGGGAGAAACGCTATTGATTTTGTGTATTGCAACACATCTCCGGAAGATATCAGAAGCTACTCGAGAGAGCGAAGACAAGACCATCGTGTTGGTATCCTCAGCTGAATTCTGCTATATAGAGCATAGATATAAAAAACGATAGTGGGAGGTTTTGCATGCTCGAGATAGACAGCTGAGATTGGCATGACGAGGCAGCTGAACGGTAGGTAGCTATCACAATAGCAAACATGACATGCCACGAAATCACATAATGTTCTGAACCTGAAAGTTAAGCAATGCTGTATAGAAGCTTAAATGACAGACTAAGTAAGGAGGCTATTCTGCAATCTGTCGACCTCCCATCGGCCAGGTCCGAGATCATCAACGCACAGTCATAGGATGAGTCAAAGCAACATCATGCAATGCTCCCACCGAAGAAAGAATGCATATCAGGTACATATATTCAGTTCCTTGTCGTAGGACCGCTAGTAAGCCAAGCCGATTGATTACGCTTTCCTCTTTTGGGTCGAATGGTGCTACATGACCACATCAGAGATGCATCAGAGATGAACAAGAGTCACGAAAATCAGCTGTCAGCCTTGAGCACCAGCAAGTGAGTAGAAACGATGGGTGAAGCTCTCTCGTTTGTGGCTGTTATTACGCAGCTAGGAGTGGCTTGCTGTTGGAGCCTCTGTGCATGCCAAGGCTCTTATTCTATCTAGAACTAGCTCGCCTCAGCCACGCTGGCTGCGCTCTGGGCGCAAAGCAAAGCCATCTCGTACCTGGACTGAAGGTAGATTTGCTTTTCAGCCTTCGCCATCGTGCTCGCAGATGCCTGGAATGTTTTGCTACAGTCCACGATTATCAGTTCGGTGACTCATCCACATCCTTGCGCCTTTGCTGCCTGAATTCATGCTCATAAGTCATATAAACTCGACCTTGCACCTTGGCGATAATTGAACTGTCTATTTCGCATCCCAAGCAATTTGGTTCTCAGGATGCCGTCCGCTACGTCCGAAAAGCCCATTGGGGATGATCATGGAGGAAGTCCTAATGGTACAGAAGTACATATGGCAAACGGAGAGCCCCCTGATCCCCCCAAAAAGGACGTTTCCGAAGAAACAGACAAGGATGAGAAGAAACCGATACCTAGAATTAGGGCCTCGAAATTAGAGTACAAAACAGTAAATCAGATGTATAGTCCCGATACCCTACCATACGGATGAAAGACTAAATCGTACTGTATAGATGGGACCGTAAATCCTATGGTCACAAATTAGTTGAGCAACTGGACAAGACCGACGACGAAGACGTTTATGAAGAGTATATCTTCGTCGAGAGGCGCAAATATGGTAGGCTGCTTTCACAATGTCTGCTATAATATCTCCTCGCTGACCTTCTTGTAGATGAATTCAATCGAAATTACAGGACGTTCATAGATATCAAATCCGAACCTCTGAGAGACGCGCTACGCCAGGTTCTCAAGGATATCAGGACTATTTCCTTGCATTCCGATAGTCCAGAGGTAAGTCGAACGCCGAATTTCTGACGAATCCTAACCTAGTATCATCCAAGATCCGCGCCGAGATACTTTATCATCACCTACCACAATTGGAAGCACGACTAGAATCCATCCTCCCGGACACGGACAAAGAATCGCAACACTTAGACCTGCTTGTACGCTTTCTCCAAACGCACTTTGCATCTGCAATCAAGACTTTGCCAAAACTCCTCGAGCATGGTGAAATCACATTCGACCTTCTCTGGGCCCTGTTCCCACCGAACTCGATCGTCTACACTGTAGACGAGAACTCTGAACAGCCTGAATGCACTATCGTTGACTTTGGTGAGGAAAGAGAGAGTATGAGGGGGAAATTTTTCGCCCTCGACGTACGCAACATCAATTGGGATGGCAAAGTCTTCGGCGAGGTATCTGATATGATAATAATATGCGAATTTGCGGGAGCCCGGCCGATCACGTCCCTTGATGCCTTCCCCTTGAAGTATCATCAAGATATGAGTACCGTCAAGTCAACTCTGATCAATCGCGGCCGGCGATTTACGGCGTTGGCAGGCGTCCATCACTGCGCTTATTCTGGCCTTGCACACGTCAAGAAGGATCCTCCGGCAAAGACCGTCAAGTTCTCGGCGAAGGGTCGCCTGATGGTGGATTCGCTTACTTTCCGAGAGCACAACCCAAACTACAACAGCCCACGTGTAATCGGCTCGGTAGGCAGAGCGATAGGGGGCATCAGAGCGCGGATGAACGATCTCGGAGGAGAGCTCGTAGATAACACAAATAACATTTTTGCAGCGGAGCCCCGAAGCTATATCATCTCGGACCCGGACAAAATGCAAGACAACGACCTCCTCATTTGCTCCCCCACGGTCTTGGGATTTTCTCTCGAAAAGAGAATCTGGGGTCAGCTCCCCAATGTGGAATCTATTGTAAAGCCGATGACTGATGAACGCAGCTGAGTTTGCCGTTTCGTGCATCGAGGAAATTACTTGGGCCACCTTGCCGTTCGACTCCCTTGTCATTCCGGAGAAGAAGAAGGACATTCTGCAAGCGCTTGTGCAAGAGACTGCCGCTGATCAAGCCGAGACTGCGTTCGATGACGTCGTCGAAGGCAAGGGTCAAGGTCTCATCATTCTATTACAGTATGCCATCATTCCAATGGCTCGAGCATACCGGTTAACGTTGGTAGTGGCCCGCCCGGCGTAGGCAAGACCTTGACCGCTGAAGCCATATCGGAGCACCGTCATCGGCCACTCTACCGGGTTTTACCTCCTTATCCTCCTTCTCGAATTGGCAACTGATAGTTTGCTAGGCGACAGCTGGCGACCTAGGCCTCGATGCCGATGGACTAGAATTTTCCCTCACTCAAATGCTTGATCTTGTGGCTCGTTGGAGAGCCATCCTACTTCTCGACGAAGCGGACGTCTTCCTCGAATCTCGCGAGCGTCAGCATCTACAGCACAACACCCTAGTTTCCGTCTTCTTGCGGCAATTGGAATACTTCCAAGGCGTGATGATACTTACTACGAACAGGGTGACGGCGTTCGATGAGGCTGTTCAGAGCAGGGTCCATCTCGGGATCAAGTACGAGGCGTTGGGGAGAAGGGCGAAGGGAGAGGTATTGCCCTTGTGAAAAGTCCGAGTCCTGACGACGAGGCGCTGACTTGGGTATATCCGCAGATCTGGACGACCTTCTTGAAACAAGCCACTGGCCCTTCGAAGGATATCAAAGACATCAGCATCACGTCGAAGCAACTCGAAGAACTATGTAGAAGAGACTTCAACGGACGACAGGTAATTCTATCCATTACTTGATTGTCACCGCGTCATGGTCTTCTGACATCCAGGAAAGATCAAGAATACCGTGCGCATGGCGCACTCACTGGCCATAGCCAAGAAGAAGCCTCTAGGCTATGAGCACCTGACCGAGGCCATCGAGGCCAACGAAGAATTCGGTAAGTGGTATATCCGCAAGCTCTCTGCCCACCTCAGGGGGGTTTTTAGGGTTGCACGATGCGTCTTGAGACTTCCAATACCACTGATACGTCTCATTGCTTGATCGCTGCCTTGAGATAGGGATACTGACTCTAAAACTCGCAGACGATGACTTCCGAGGCGGCGCAGGGAACGATGCTCGAAAGGCGTATCTCTAATCTACTGACGGATACATTTAACGGCCGTTCGATTTTTGCTTAACTGTTTAGCTTGAGACGAGACAGAGGTGGAATGGTACGAATTTTTGAGCATTTGATGGATTTGGACAAACGAAAATAGAATCTCAGGGTGTCGGACGGTAACCCTCACATTTCCGGGATATAGAACGACAGACCATATACATGTGTGATTTTCAAGCAGAGCTAGATTTTGCCCCTTCAAAGTATAAGTATAGAGAACTCCTGCGTCCATGCTCCAACACCGAGTGACCCTCCGTACGCCCCCTTTCCTCAAACAATATACCACGTAAACGCCACGCTACATTTCCAAAACCAACCACAACGCCTCAAAACAATTACCCCCTCCTTATCACACCCCCTCACTGCAAACAAATCCCCAAAAACTCCTCCCGACTAATCGCCCCATCGCCATCAAGATCAAACTCATCAATCATAGCACTCAACTCCTCCTCCTCCAACCCCTCCCCCAACTCCCTCGCCACCCTCCTCAAATCCGCCAAATTGATCTTCCCCTTCGCCCCCTCATCAAACAGCTCAAACGCCCTGAGTATCTCCTCTCTCGGATCTCGAGCGAGTATGCGCTGCGCCATTATCGTCTGGAAGGAGGTGTAGGGTAGCAGGAGGCGGGAGTGGTGGTAGGTGTTTGGGGAGGCGCCTTCGGGGGTTTGGGAGGGCGTGCCGTGCGTTTGGAGGATGGAGAGGATTTCGGGTTTGTGGAGGTCGAAGCCGAGGGCTTTCATGGCGACTTTGAGTTCGTGGTAGTCGATTTTTTGGTCTTTGTCGAGGTCGAAGAGGGTGAACTGTTTCGGCATCGTGTGCTTGTTAGCATTTAGATTTCATTACGGACATGCTCTTTGTGTTGATTTATGGGATCCATGGCGCCTGAAGGAGATAATCTTACAGCTTCCTTAATCTCCTCCCTCTGCTCCTCCGTCAACTGATTCTGCTCTTCCCGCTCCTGTCTCTCCCTTTCCAGCTTCTCTCTTTCCCGCTCCAGCCGTGCGTTTTCGCGCTGTTGCTGTGTGGTGGATGCGCCGAATGTGGCGCCGAGAGAGCGGTCGGGGAGCTTGCCTAGATTGGAGGCGTAGGGACGTGAGGGGAAGGTGGGGTGTGAGGAGGATGCCATGTTTGCTGGTATTGGAGTCGAACGGGACTGCGAATGGTAGAGGGATGGGGAGGCAGTCTGGGAGAGTTGAAAGGACGCGATTTGGGACGCGTTTTTGAAGGTTCGGCCCGGAACGAACAGATCTGTCGCCGTAAGCCTGATGTGGCTTAGCGTCAGCACTCCTGTGAAGTACCTTACATAGTAGATCATCTGTGCTTCTTGCATCATGATTGCTTAGGGGATGCAATGGTCGGCATGTCCTCAACCACGACGAGGTCAGCTCTAGGTTTTGGAAGCAGGCAGCGGCTTGGGAGAGTATCAATGAATTCTCAAGATTTCAGTCCAAAAGTTGAGTCTGTCCACGGCAGAGGGCTAGAAGCTCAAATCTCAAGTTTCATTGTTGGATGGTGGAGCGCTTAAGCATATCAGGTCAACATCAGACACTGTAGTCTGGCTACAATTGATCGTTTACCTTATGGGTCGACTACTCGTTCACTCAATCGAAGACTCGAAAGTCTCATGTCGAATTCAAATCTCGGTACCAAGTTGGCTTCCTTTGGCAAGCACGCTCTCCAGACAGCGTTCTACGAAGTTTCTTTCCATTCAAAGAAGCAAGCTTTCTTTTGTAGTAGCTTAGCTACCTCTCCACGCCTCTACCACAGCATTATCTTCTTTTCCTTCGTTCCTGGCAGATCGAGTAACGATTCGGGCTTCAACAGAGCGTCCCCATCAGCAGGTAGCTGCTCGAATTCTCAACCATATTCTCCTTCCAAACGCCCGAATAATTCCCAGACCTTGTCACACTCCGAAACCAATATTGGCAATACTGTATGGTAGTCCGGATCGTTGTCCGTAGACTACTTTGGTATGATTGTGGGTATACCCATCAAAGTCTTCCCCCTGTCAGCGTGCGCATATTCCGAGTGGATGATGTGAGTGCCCCTTTGAAGACTCACATACCTTTTACTTCCAAAAGTTACATGTTGTTTTCTTTCTTCTTCGGACGCCTTTACCCTCGACTGGGTCGTTTTGGTACTCTGCAACATGTCTGGCCCAGCTCCTCAGTTTCTCCAGCTTGAGTATACCTCTTCACAATTTCGTCATCGAAGACTTGAATGCGGGCTCCAGAGCATGGTCCTCGGTTTCAAGTCTTACCGATATTGCTTTGAACCGCCGAAATCCGCCCTCCAAGTCTTTGAGGATTACTATATCCTCCGCCTAAGGGTTCGCATACATTCATTCAGCCTGTGCGTTCTTGGTATCAACATCTCTTGCCGATAATGATGTCCTGCAGCTATTGAAACCCACACGTGGTCAATGTATCTATTCTCAAAATGCGAGAAGAAACGTCAACAGGCAAAGGGATATCTCCCGGATAAACGACCAAACACCCAAGCATAAGACAAGCACCGACACTTATCCTATATCGAACGCCCGTGCTGAAAAACCTCCTCCCTTCAGGCTATCCCATCTGCGGCGCATCGAACTAAAGCTTAACCGTCCGTTTATAGGCCTGACACCGTACCAACACATCAACAATCCTCCTAACCACCACACACCCAAACACCACCATTCACCCAAACTTTGCCTTCTCAACCCATACAAAACAGCGCCTTCAAACCTCGAGCCCCAGATACAACAAATCAACGCTCGTAAGCATCCCATCCTAAATAGGCCAATCGCAAATCCCATTCTCCGTAGGGGCAGGACTTCTTCCACATTCCCCAAACCCAAGCTTTCTATAGATAAGCATCGGAAGTTACAAACCACAAACAAGCGCAGAGCCTTTGATAAATCCAGTCATCATGTTACATTAACCTTTGCTCCATCACCAGACTACTTGTCAGACAATTGTGATCGCAGCTGTTGAGCCAGTATCATCGTGGCCTTACCGTATCATCAGTCTTCAAAATTCCAACTCATCACATACATCTATATAGCCCATGTAAGCAGCGCATATTGCAAACCTCGAGCTGAAGCGCGACCGCTCCACATCAATAAATTCCGGCTTCCCAAAGCCTTTTACTACATCAACACAACTAAGAATCTTAGCGTCCCATTTTCTTCCTGATGAATATTGAATGGAGGGTTGGAGGATGTGTGTGAGCATCACGCTGATTGCTGGCTTGGAAATGGACTGGATTTCTATGGTTCCGTTTTCAAGAAAGGGATGGGGTGGGGTGAATGTTGTCGTGGTGGACTGAGCGGATATCTGAGCGATGGGATGGTTGGAGGTGAGGAAGATGAATCATGCAGTGAAGGTGCAGTACACATGAGGGTGGGGTGGCGCTTCTCTTTTGAATTGTGATGCACATCAACTCTATACCTAGAATAATTCACCACATCAACAAAAGAGCCCATGAAGAGCCCAGGACAAGTGCAGATGTATCGTGGGCATGGGTTAAAGAACTTTGATCCCATTGCTACCTTTCATCATCCATAGATGACTCTCCATTCCCTCCAACCCATACTCTCGACCGAATAGTCACCCCAAGCACCTTCTTCCTCCCCACAGCAACAACCCCACCCCCCACCTCACGCACATACGGTCTCACACACCGATCCGCCAACGCCTCCACAATATATTTCAACCCCCTCAGCGCCAGCCTGTCATAAGCTTTCGGCTCGTCCTCATCCAGCACGTCCAGCTGCACGACGCAAAGACCTTTTTCGACCGTGTAGGGTAGCGATTGCGTTCCGGATGGAGGGATGGGGTGGGGACCCATGCGGTACCAGAGAAAGATTTGTTGGGAGAGGGTGGGGTAGTTTATGAAGGAATCGATGGCGCGGTCGCAGTCGTTGAGGTAGGAGGTGAGGGTGTTGGAGGCGTTTTTGTTGGTGTTGGTGTTGGTGGAGTAGGGTGATAGGGGAAAGCAGGAGGGTCCGAAGAAGGGAGTGCCGATCGCGGTTGGGGGGGCTGTCGTTGTTGTTGTGGGGACGTTTTCGGAAAGGGGATTTGCACTTGTGAGGGCAGAAAGAAGCGCAAGGGCGGCGAAGGCTGCACACGGAAGTTGTAGCTGGGAGATCATTATGGGACAGGGACTCCAGGTCCTGGAAGAGAGATACCGAAGGGTGTGGTGGTTGGATGATGCAGACGGTTTCCTCGCATATGTTTAGAAGTACCCGCGAAGCCTCAAGGCGGGTAACGTACAACGCCAGCAGGTACCCGCATGTGTTCGCGCAAACTGCTAAGCACAAGTCCGCATTCCTCGTGGATACGAACCGAGTTACAAACTCAATTCTTTCGTGTGGGGTGGGGCTGAAATATGTTTAAGACGAGGGCTTTCTTGCAGCGCAGCAGGACCAACGCACAGTGACTATTGCATAAAAGCTCGAGACAAGTGTTTGACTTTAAATCACAGAGGGCAGAAGAAGAGTAACACAATCAAGAACGGTTGAGCTTGTGAAAGCAGACTTGTGACTCGTGAGAATCATAAGCCATATCGTATATCTCGAGGCTGTAGAGACTCTCTAATGCTGCTTGCTTTCATGCAAATCGACTCCGAGGTCGACTTCGAGACTTACTACTAGCCTTTCTTTCCAGACCCTGCTCCCCAATTGCGCGATCGTCAGGCTTCTCTAATCTGCTAGCCCTGCGAAATTCCCTTGAAGCAATCGACGTGCTGGGAGTAGCTGTGCCTGGAAAATTGAACTGCAATGACAGCACTGAACGTGCCGGCAGCGTGATTTGAATCGTGTTGGCGCCCGAAATTGTCGGCAGTGGCATACTTCGCAAATCGTCGTCAGCGGTAGTCTGCGTCATACCGAGCAGCTTTCCTCCAACACCAGGCAACTTTAGAGTAATCGTCTGATCAGTTGCGTTGCGATTGATGAATACGGTGTTCCATGTCTTGTCGGTACCAAGTGACGCCATAGCGACAGTCCCATACGGCAGGGACTCATTAGGGATGTCATAGCGGACTGAGCCCGGACGGATGTATGTTGTAAAGTGCTTGAAGACCCAGAAGCGTTTGGTGAGATAGAAGTTGTAATTCTTGTTGGTGGCATAGCTTGGATCGATGTAGATGAGTGCGTCGTTATATCCTTTGCCTGAAACGTATTTGGACGGGCAGGCCGAATCTGTAGTAGGACTGCACCCCAACATGGTGCTGACAGCTGTCCACCAATCCCAAGATTCGGCGTTGACCAGCGTCATCATTTGCCAGATCATTCGCGCCATGTCAAGCGCATTGTCAATGGTTGGATCGTACTCTGAAGTCAAGAGACCAGGCCCGGTAGAGCCCCAAGGTTTGCGCACTCCAAGAGCGCTGGCGAAGGACGACACCTCAGTCATCTTGATTGGCGGCGGTGTACGTGGTGGTGTCGCCTGGGTCGATGCATTGATGACCAGCTGTTTGAAGTTCCTTAGAGAGGAGTCATCTGGAAAGTCGTACATATGGACTGCGATTGCATCAATGTACTGGCCGGTCAGCGTATCGACAAGCCACCCTGGATTCGTTTTCGACTTCAGGAACCCACTGTATGATTTGATATACTCCGTTAACGCTTGTTGTGTGATCTGGCTGCTCTCATCTCCTACGATCTTCACAGCTTTTGCGCCAGCCGAGGATGAAGCTGTCAAGGTCGCTCTCAACTGCTGGAACACTCCGCTTCGAGTGTCTACAGGTACTTGCATACCTTCTTGCGGACAGGACCATGGTTTCATATTCCCCTTTTGGAAATTGTCGTCCGGTTCGTTTATGGGTGAGATGTACTCGACGACTATACCTTCATTGGTCCAATGCGCTAAAACCTGTTCGATGAAAGCAACATAGGCTGGTATGGAAGTCGAGGTCAACGTAGTTCCACATACTTGCTTATACTGGGTCAAGGCGGATGGCTGAGCATTGACAAAAAAGGCAATTGACGACACGTGCGCAGCTTGAGCCGCCTTTAGATAATAGATACCTGGCCCATCGCGGCTCCAGTCATAGGTGCCATCAGTCTTCATGAAGGACTGCACCAAACGGAGTGGGGACGGGTATGTGAATGATGTAGAGTCATCTTGATCTCCACTAGCGCCCACGTTGTAGCGGTAGCCGCTCACGTAGAGCCAATCCTTGTCAAAGAGTAGAGCTGACAGGTTTTTCTGCGAGGCAGGGGGAAATAAGTTCAAGTCGTTGGGCCACCAGGCACCCGAGATACCAAATGACTTGATGGTCTGCTCAGGAGTGGAGGAGATTTCGACTGTCACCAGACCAGTGTCAGACTACTCCGCGGGACATTTGCCAAGAGAGATGACTTACTTTGCGAAGTGAGAGCCTGTGCCCGGTTGAATTCGGTCGGATAAGCTTCGGCACCCTTTTGCAATGCCTGCGAAAATGTTGACGATGAAATTAGGCCATCGGGCATATAACTCTGGCTGCTGTTCTCGAGGCGTTGCCACTCCACTACCAGGGAGTAAAAGTTTCGATTTGCGTTCGAGCCATTCCCCACTGCCAGATCATTTGCAACAGCCTCCTGCCAGAGAGCGTTGTTTGCACACGGGGTTAACGCTGTTGGTGCCAGGCCATTTCCTTGATCTACGACCCTTGTGACCAACGCTTTTCTTGCATCTGATACTTCGTTGGGCAGCGCTCCTGGATCGAATTTTGCGGTAGCCTGTGCGAAAGTAGCCACAAAGAGGTAGAGACTGAATTTCATGGTGACATCAATCGTTGCAGGGAGCGAGAAGTGTCAAAGACTGGATGTCACACAAAAATGTGACCGAGTCAACTAAATCGCGCAATCGCAACTGCAACTAAATATAAGAAGGACAGTAATTCTTAGGCAATGATAGTAAATGGATGGAGGTCGAAGGTCAGATCAAATAACAACGGACCAGGATGATCTCGATAACATGTAGCAAAGTGGCATGAAGATCATATATCAATCATCAACGGGTGGAGCCACGCACGTTTCATTCGATAATGAAGGAACAATAGGGATCAACTTAGCCTCACATGCTATGTGCCGAAACGTTTCGTGCGGACAGCAAAGATGGGCACCAAAAGAGAGCAGAAAAGCTTGGGATGTTGGCTGTGCAAGGACCACTCCCGAGAACGACCCATAACATGTTTCATGAAGCATCTTTGGCTTCTCTTCGGGAACATCCCATGGGGGGGTTTCTATGCTTCCCTAGGGTAACAGACATAAGCGACAGCCGTATCTACATCATGGATACTCTAGAATAGAATTGATGTTCCACCTTACACGAACGGGGTGAAACGTACAGCGCGTAAACAGGCCGCAACGGGAGCGCTTGTACTCAGCCAATGAAATCGCTTTTCCTCTTGGCAATCAACCAGGGCGGTCCAACTTTTGGGGAGTATGTGATACGTATGACATGGCTCCCACATACCGCCATGTTTGCAAAAACCATCTTCTCCACGGTCACCGAGCCGTTACACACATCAGATAATGTTCCGTATGTTCGGTAATCGTCAGCTTGTAGTGCACCTATGTACGCTATGTTAGCCTCGATCATGCTATGCAGCATGCATTATGTTGTGATTTACAAAAGTACAGCAAACTATCTCTTTTGTAGATGATCCAAAAATGGCCTTCTAGATGCTATCAACAATACATTATCAATGTTAATCGATCTAGACTGTTGATACAATCAGCCAGATCGATCTCGAATTACTGTCTCTACAGTTCCTAGATGAAGATTTCTGCTACTCCTCCATCTGTCTTCGTTATTCTAGGCTAACACGAACGCACCCATCAATATCCGTGAAGATCAATTTTTTACTTTTGAAAGCTGACTCTCCTGCGGCCGAAAGACCATTCAAATTGACGGAGCAACGAGGGTCTTAACATCGCCATAGAAACGTTCACTTCACGAAGCAAAGCTCACTTAATTTTGAAGGGCTGAATATAGGGTATTCGTCCAACAATGCTGCAGGAAACTCACATGCATTGTTCATACTTTCTTATTGGATAAATGTTCATTTATTTTCTGAGGCTGTGCACCGATTCACGCTGCTGCCTAGTCCATATGGGCCTTTCCGTTCTCTTCGATTCCATTCTTCTTACCTTCTTCAGCTTCAATATCAGCATACCTTGCCTCTGCAGCATCTATACATCTTAAATTAGCAGCCAGCTTGTTCATCGTCTCCTCCCATTCCTCTTCCTTCACCGAGTCCCACACGATTCCTCCACCAGCCTGCAAATACGCAACACCATCTTTGACCAACATCGTCCTCAGTGCAATACACGTGTCCATTGCCCCTTCACCTTCATTACCTTCTTGATCAACATTACCATAACCAAAATAGCCAACAGCGCCTGCATAAACACCTCGTTTCTCCCTTTCGAGCTCGGCTATCAGTTCCATGGCACGCACTTTGGGAGCACCGCTTACTGTGCCGGCCGGGAATATGGACCGGAAGGCGTCGAAACGAGTCTTGCCTGTGCGGAGCAGTCCACTTACTTGGGAAACGAGATGCTGGACATGTGAGAATTTTTCGACGAGCATGAGGCGATCAACCCTTGTGCTTAAGGGGTCACAGACTCGATTTATATCATTTCTTGCCAGATCCACGAGCATTACATGTTCTGCTCTGTCTTTTGGACTTTCACGAAGCTGATTTGCCAAGTCGATATCTTCTGTAGGGGTAGCCCCGCGTTTGACCGTACCGGCGATAGGATGGGTAATTATACGGTGGGTGTCTGGTTCGCGTTTAACGAGGAGTTCTGGGGAGGCTCCAACAAGTTGGAAGTCTGAACAGGAGATGTAGAAGAGGTATGGAGACGGGTTTGTGGTTCGAAGTTGACGGTAGATATTGAAAGGATGAAGAGTGGTGGGACGCGAGATGCGATGAGAAGGAACAGCTTGTATTATAGACCCACGTTGGATCTCTTTCTTTAGTGTAATCACGTGGGCTTCGTAGCCTTTCTGGCCGATGTTTGATACGCCCGTCTGATTTGGGGTTATCGGGGGTTGCTGCGGAAGTGGAACTTCTGCGCATTGTAGGATTGAAATGGTAGTGGTGAGAGATCGATAGGCGTCCTCGTAGGCAGAAGAGATAGAGGTAGGAGACGATGGTGCGGGCGGTACATGAAGGTATGTTATAACTTTCACGACTTGGAAGAAGTGGTCGAACGCGATTATCGTGTCGAAGAGCATGAAGAGCGATTCGGGGACTCTGAGGACATCTTTCATGTTCCGTGCGGTTCGTGGTTCGAAATATCGAACGCAGTCATAACCAACATATCCAATGGCGCCTCCAGTCAGTGGAGGTAATATGAGCCCTGGAATGACTGCTTCTCGGCATTGAGCGAGCTCTTGTTCGAGGATCGGCAGCGGGTCGCCCTCTGGTCCATGACCTGGGCCAGTCTTGAGTATTTTCCGTGGATCTGTACATGAAGTCAATCGGCGTGCATCAAGATCTGGAAAGCCCTCACAAACTTACTGGCGCCGACGAAGCTATATCTTCCGATTGTCTCTGAGCTTGCGGCGCTTTCGAACAGGAACGAGTATCTGGACTTGAAGCTGTAGAGGCTCAGTAGCTGCTCCAACAGTGTGAAGCCACCTACTGAGTTGCTATTCTGAGGTATGCTATTGCAGGCGTGAGGACATCGGCGGGGATGGTAGCGCAAATTGGAACGAGGTTTGGTGGGTTAGAGAGAGCTTTTGTTGTTGAAAGTACAGCCTGAACTGTAGCCAAAGTGGGTTTCACGTCAAACTATCTGATCTATTAGCGATCCATATTTGCGGAAACCCTCAATGTGGGCATACCTGGGCAGCCATGATGTTGTGGTCCTGACTCATCCATGAGGATCGGCGTTTGGTAGCGAGGCTGACGATCTCCAGGTACCTGCAGTCTTAGCTCCCGTGCTTGCGTGAACCCTAATTATCCGGAGATTAGGTATTGGCTCCGTGAAAGCTGTAGAATAGGGAACTTGGTAGCCACGCTAGGTTCGCTATGATATCATTAGCGATGAGCGAATTGAAACAAAGCAAAGATCAGAGATGCATACGAGACAACATATTCACGTAAAACGATTGAGCGAGGAAATGCAATCTTATTGCATGAAATGGACCAATCAACACCAGTATTTCCTTATGCCGGCAGAAGCATTTCACAATATTCTGCTTCTGCACGACTCCCCCTCACTCGTTACCTTTAACGTCCAACGCGCTGAATGACGGTGGAAACGCAGTATCAAAATGTCTTGCGTCTCTCAAAACAAGATCTCTCCAGCGTGCTCCACATCGAAACCAAGTCCTTGTAGCTTTTTGGCCCGTAGCTTGTCCGTCTTTCTCTTCTTCTCTTTCTCCGCTACGTCGAGCTCGTGAATCTCCTCGGCGGATACCTTGCGGAACGGCTCGGGTATGTAATCATCTTTGTCGAGATCCTAGTAACAGAGGATCAGAGATGCCGCAACGTTACACAACCTAGACGTACAATCTCGCCCAGTAGGAGAACGTTCTCCCCTCTGACCAGGAAAATCCCACGATTGATGTCTGCATAGACGTCCTTGACGAAAATGCGCTCAATTGTATCCTGGAGGACAAGATTCGCTAGGCGAGAGTGAGGCCAGTGAGAACAAATCGTATACGTGGAAGACGTAGTTCCTGCCTACCAAATTGGTCCCAGCTTCTCAACACACCAAGGAGCTTCTTCCCATCACGTAGAACAAGCATGAGCTTCTCTACCAGCTCACTCAAGTTACCCTTGGTCAGCCATGCTAGCTCGTACAAGAGAGCCCAAAGGAGGTCTCACTGTCAGTCAAGTCCAATAGTTTAGCAGCGGTCGTAAACATCTGATTCGTGAGCAGAAGAAGACCTTCGGAGAATGGGCAGCCACCCATACCTGAGGTGGGAGCTGGGGAGGTCCTCCGGGTGTTGGCTGTAGATGGCTTGGACCTCCTGCCAGTGGCAGATCTTGTAGAGTTAGGTTCTCCATGAGCTTTGCGCGGAGAGACCGAACTACTTTCTCTTCCCTGGGACCGAGTTGTCCATTGCGTTGCTCGAGAACTTGCAGGGACAAGTAATCTCGGATTGCCTCAAATAGTCGAGCGATCTGATACGCACTAATAACGGATGCTTCCGGACTTACAAACTCAATACATGCGCTTACTTTTCAGGGTCTCAGCCTTAGCTCCATAGCTGCAAAGCATTTCTCCAGTTGGCATTAAAACTTTGCTCCCCTTCCAACGCACCATCTGCCTCTATATCCTCTCATGCAATACGCATTCGCTATTACAGAGTCTTTATGCCAGTGACATTGCTACGCAGTAGCCCCTGAGAGGGTGAACTCTTCATCATGGACTACGAAAATATGGACATCGACGACGTTGGGCCTCGAGTAACAGTCCGAGAGGTGCGCTGCTCTCCAGGAATTGCCCCTTCCTTCGCGTCTCATAACAGCCTGTTATCTAGGCCGCCAGTAACCGCGTGGACTTCACCCTCACCAACGTAGACCTCGCTTTCGCCAACTCCCTCCGCCGCACCATCCTTGCCGAAGTTCCGACGATGGCGATTGACCTCGTCGAGGTCGAAGCCAATACCTCCGTCCTGCCCGATGAATTCATCGCCCACCGCCTTGGCCTCATACCGCTGAACTCAAAACACATCGAAGACGTGCTGTACACGAGAGACTGCGACTGCGACCAATATTGCGAAAACTGCAGCGTCACGCTCACGATGAACGCGAGATGTTCGGGTGGAGACAGAATGATAGTCTACGCGCGAGACTTGGTCGTAGCCGAACCACGACCGAACGAATGGGTGGGCAACCCCGTAATCACAGACGACGAGGGTCTGGGCTCCGTAATATGCAAACTACGCAAAGGCCAAGAGGTCCGCATGAAATGCATAGCAAAAAAGGGCATCGCAAAAGAACACGCCAAATGGGCCCCCACCGCAGCCGTAGGTTTCGAATACGATGCGCACAACAAGTTAAAACACCTCGACTACTGGTACGAAGAGGACCCGCTGAAAGAATGGCCCCTGACCGACAACGCCAAGCTGGAAGACGCGCCCCAGGACGGCGAACCCTTCAACTACGAAGCCAGCCCCTCCCAATTCTTCTACGGCCTCGAGTCCGTCGGCAACCTCGAGCCCGACGCCGTGGTGCAGCAGGGCATCAAGGTCATGCAGCAGAAGCTCGCCGCCGTGCTGCAGGAGCTGACCGGCACTGACGCGAACGGGGGCGGCGGTGAGGGGTTTGGGGGTCCGGAGGCGGACGGGATGCAGGAGGGGCAGGAGTATGGTGCTGATCCGGGGTATACGACGCCGTATGTGGGTGGTGGGGGTGCGACCTCTGCGTGGGGTGGGGGGACGACGCCTTTTGGAGCTACGCCGTATGGGAGCGGACAGAATGGGTGGAATCAGTAGGAGAGGCGCGTTCGGAATTTAATGTACCAATGAAAAATCTAGTAAGGCGTCCGGCGCGCCATGTATGGAAGACTCGGCAAAGTCTCTGAATACTTATTCCGTGGGAGATACCAATGCCAATAAATTTGCTCCGAAGCTCATTGCGGCCGTTCTGGTACCGCGACCCAAGCTCTACTGCCCAATCATTTGAATATTTGATGGCACAACATCGGAGGCATGCTCCTCGGCTTTGTTCTCGCTGTTACACAATGAGAGGAACCTCACCTCTACAAATCCCGACACTTCCCTCAACGTATCTTACCATCAACCCCCATTCCTCACAAAAACACAGATCACCCCAACCCATTTACCAACTCAGCCCTTTGTTCTCACACCCACAGCACATTGCCAAATGTCGCCACCGCAGCAACCAATGTCCAACCCATCATCCCCTCTCCCCTCCCAATCCCCCCAAAACCCCACCGTCCTCGCCCTCACCCTCTCAAACCCCACAACCTACAAACCCACCCTCCGCATCGTCAATTTGCAAGACCTAGACGGTAAGCCCCTTCCCCTCGTCCCTCTTCCTATAACCTGACCTCCTAACCAAAACCCCAGTAACCCAAGCCACAAAACACACAATCCCCAAATTGGCCAGCCGAATCAGTATCTACGGCACCGGAACCGATGGGCGCATGATCGCTACGATCAACTTCAACGCGCTCGGTTGGCTTACACGTTGGAAACGGCGGTTCGGCGTGATTGACACGTTGTATGTTATGAGTCCAATGCCTGTGCAGGTGGTGGAAAATCATCGATTCTCCTGAGTGCGATGGTGGTTTGGGGGATGTGGGTTCGGGAGACGAAATCTTGGTTGGCTGTCATCAGAGCTTGTTGAGGATAACATTTGTTGATGCTTGCAATTGGTTTCGTGGCCTGTTGTTCATGATGTGGTGTGCAATCCCCCTATTTCGAAACACTTTATCGGTAGGAATTGTTCCCGATATGAAACGATTGTGCATGTTGTCCCGAAGAACCTGGCGCGAGACTCTCAGCTTATGGAGGTGCAGATAGCAGTTTTGTCGATCAAGAGTTGCGAGTGAACAGATGACCAAGGCGATAGAGCAAGCATAGAAATCGCCTGGAGGGAAAATCTAGTGCAACCAAGCTGTACGTTATGATACGAGCACTTTTTTTGCCTTTATTAAAGTGTTGAAGGGCCAAGAAAAATCTTCATCATCGTGTTACTATCTCAAATGCATCAAGTGCCTCATCTAGTTGTTCTTGTCGATTCATACTATATTTCTCCGGGTGTCTTTCCACAAGATGGTGTCGCATCCTTTCGCGACGTTGATAATCGTACTCCCCTCTCGGGCAACCTAGAACCTTACAATTGTACCACGCACCGAAGCATGTTTTTTTCCATCTTTGAGGATCTTGAGCGGCTCGCTTACGTCTTCCTTTGACCAATAGAGCGGCAACCTCTTGGATGTTCTGTTGCACCTCTGGATCGTTTAGATATGCGTTTGTGTGCTCGCGTATCGAGTCGAGTGTTTTGTTTTTTGGCTGAAAGAAACAAGGAATCGGCGAGCTGTCCGCTTGGGGAATCGCACAAAGTACAGACGGTATGGGTCCTTTATACCCAGCAGCATGACCATTTTGGGCGAATGCATGGTGAATAGCGGCTGATGGGAATTTAACGCCTCCATCTTCCGTACTAGCATTGCCATTCACAGCTGAGATTTTCTCCTCTGTCTTTACCGAAGTTTTGCACCGAGTGGATCTAAACTTCCCGATTGCCAAGCCAATCTTCGTTCGTATTGAGCCCCTAGCACGCCACTCGTCGAGCTTCATATTGCCAATTCCATCTTCAACATTGAGCCTCAAGTATTTCATGGAAGCGTCTCCTCGGTCGCGCGTTCGTCTCAGCATTCTGACATGTGGTTCTTCTGATTCCGACGCAAATTTGACTGCAACATTAATGAGGTTGAGGTAGCGTGATAATCCCGAGGCTTTGCTCATTCTACGCAAACCCTTGGCCTTTCCCGTGCCAATGCTCAGGATAATGCTGGTACAGTTCTCAGCGTGGTTGTTCATTGTTCGGACTTCTTCGTAGATCTCCTCGCACGGGTTATTCGACCCAAAGCCGCCATCCAAGTACTCCTTGCCCATGATGATAGGAGGTTTAAAGTACCCTGGGGCAGCTGAGGTGGCTCTGGCCACCTCCCAGATCGGGATATCATGTGCCGGACCGGGATTCCGATCAACCGGTCGTGCTTCCATAGTTTCACTTCTACGGTAGTTCCTGTATGTTCGAAAGAAATACGGCGTTTCCACACCCGCCTTGCTGGCATCCTCATCGTCAATTTGTTGGTAGGATAAGACAACAGTCCTGCATCTGTTCTCGTCGGAGGAGAAGTTTTGACCACCTGGAAATTGGGGGACTTTTGGGACTCTCTTATCGACGACTTCTTTGACAACATTCTCAAGTGCTTTGTGGCTGTATCTATCTCGAGGCCACCAGAGTAGCGACCTTACGTGAACCCATCGCTTGCGCCCAAATACCCGGGCACCGAAATCCTCATAATCAGAAATGCAATCATCAATGTTCATCCTCAGACGTCCAAGCATGATACCAATAAGTCCTCCGGTGCTGGTCCCAGCTATGTAATCAAAGTAGTGACATGGAAGCCAATGTGAAGAGTCGGTGAGCTGATTTGGGGCGCTTGTCTCGCCATTGGAGCCTCTCGTATCTGTTACAGTCTTAGGATCTGGGTGTAATGGATGATAGCTTGACGAGGCTGGATCAACTGCCCCTGTCGATTCATCCCGATAGTTTCTTTCTAGTGTCTCGATGTGCCTCATGAGTTCTTGAAGTATCAGAAGTGCCGAGTATCCACGTATACCACCGCCATCGAGCGAAAGGATCGACTTCTTGTCCCAAGGAGCCGTGTCTTCGAACGGTGCCGAGCCATCCGTCCAACCAGTTGACTGTCGTGATGGGTTCCCGAATGCACGACCATCCTCTTCATGCCTAACTCGATCAACAGCTCTATGTTTCCGTGAATCTGGAAGAGTTGCTGTGCGAAGAGGAATCCGTGGAGTGATGATATCGTAGACATGATCGGAATGTTCGATATCGTACTCGCCCAAACGTTGGCGGTCGATTTTCCGTCGGTATTCACCATTCGATGGTCGAGGAGTGAAAGGCCTCGAACCTGGCGGTAGGATTTTATCGGGAAGTAAAGAATCACTCCCCACGTTCGATCCCGGGCTAGCCGGGGTGCCCAAGACTTCCATCGATACTGTATACGACCAACACCTGGAGAAGACAGACACGTAACCCTTGCGAATGAAACGTATGAAGCAAGAGCAATGTTTTCTTTTCGCCCGGACAATCAATATTCGTTACAGAACTCACAAAATGTCAGCGCCACGCTTAGAATATAAATAAAGGCTATCCGATAACATTGTGTGACGCCATTTTGAGCCTCCGCAGTGCGAGGGACGGATCGCAACAACCCGGGTCCATTGAAAGCTTACAAGATCTAGGTACATTGGATGGTCACTGTAGCCACGCTAAGAGGGGGTATCGTATTGTGTCGTGGTGCTGGATATCCGCCTCGTGTAGCTCTGCAGTAGGTCCATGCATGCTGGTATACAGCCTTGCATTAGAACTTGAAAGGCTCACCCGAGACCGCTCGCACGTGTGCCCAGTGCTTCGAAGCCTAACGCAGAATTATCAGGCGCCTGACAATAGAAGGCATTGTGCAAAGAAGTCACCACCGCCTCCGACCATGACAAGACCTGATACTGCGGTAGTCGACGCTGTGCTATGTCGTAGTCCTGGCCGGACGGAAGCTGTTCTAATTATCGTGCCGCAGATTCACAAAGTACATTCCTCAATAGAGAGGAAACTCGAGTCATCCGAACCGTATGCAAGGCTACGGTCCAAGTCAATGTAATCATCTTTGGTGCCCCAGGAGGGAGCGCGAGAGGATGTCGGTACACTGCTGATCTTCATACAGCCTCAGCCAATTTTCGGCTGATGTGCACGTCATCCCCGATGAGGTATGTGAAGAAATGAGACATTGGTGAAATTTCCACAGACATAGCCTCATTGCCTTCTACATTGGCATTGACGAGCAGCCTGCCCGCTAATCGCTATCGGGTTAGCGAGTGGACGGAGTAGGCAGGGTCCTGCTTGAGGTATGTAGCCGCTAGAGTATGAGAGTATGGTAGTCTTAGGTTCTGAACCTCTGAAGCACCAGGCAATGGGATGGTCGCATCTGTCAGCGGCATGGTGGGGGTTCCGATCACGCCTTCCTGTTACTCAGCCTAGTTCTGCCTCAACGCGTTGTCATGCACCCTATTCACAGCCTCGGAGACAATTGGGAAAAGTTCCGAATTGTGCCTCCTTCATATTTTCGGTCTTGGTCATACTTGACAACCTTATTCTTGAGGATCACACTGCCGCGTTGTATACTGTTCCTCCGAAGAGCTGAAGGAGTCTACTGTGGGCAGCCTAGTGGTTGCCTATCAAACATCAGACACTTTCGCCCGCGTACTGCAGGCTTTACCGTCTGCTTGACGAATCAAATGATTCCAGCATGTGCATTGGCCCTGTGGGACTGCACAGTGACTACTGTGGGGTTGCAATCGTATCCTTGTAGGGCTGCGTCGAATGTTCTGGTCGGTATATATGATAGTCTTTCCCTTCAATATTCTAGCGCCACCAGATCTTTATTCCGAAGCACAATAAGAGTACACATCCTCAGCTGTGCATAACATTTTCCCATCGTCCCCGAGCCGAAGCCCATCAAGCTTAGCCATCACACCCTGAACCCTTATCAACGATGACAGAAGACCTATTCAAGCCGAAGCCATTGAAGAGGACAGAAAGCGGTAGAGTCATCGTTTTTGACCCTGTAAACCAAACCCTGAAGACAGCAAAATTGAGCGAATTAGATGGTAAGCTGCCACCCCTCCAGTAGATGCAAATGAAGTCTTACGAATCTAAAATAGTCAAAAGAGCTAGCAAACAGCCCGCACCTAAATGGAGCAGTCGCGTCAGGATATATGAACAGTCCCCAGACTCGAAACGTATGATCGCTACGCTCAATCTAGAAAAGCTAGATTGGCTTGCGAACATACGACGCCACTGTGGTTTGATCAGTGAGATATATGTTATGGAGTCGCCGATTGCAAGGAGCACCGTCACATGAGACGCGACCTAACTTTCCCAGTCATGTTCGAGGTGCGGAGCGTCTGCTGTGGAAGTTATACCACCTGGCAAAATGAGCGATCTGGCATCGACGCAAGTCGTATGAAGAGATTTCATGTTCATCGATTGAAAAGATGGAACACTTGTTCCATTCTGGTTTTTTAAATCCATCTCTCCAAGATGAATACATCCGGTTCATCTTCTAGTGTCTTCCGTTATGAGCAATCTGTATATGTGCTTTGACATTCTGGCGTTAGATTGAATTGTTCTGTACGTAACCTCCGAAGCAAAAGTCATAGTGAATTATACTTGCGGAACAATATTTTTTCAGATCAATCTTCGGTGATAAAATACGATGTAGGTCACAGATCTACTGTCTGAGCGAAAGCTTGAGGTGCATCGACGTAACCAAACGCAATTTCCGTAGACTCGGTCTCAGCTACGTCCTGCATCTCGATAGCCAAGTCCAAGATATACGCTGCCTTCAAATCGATCGTTTTATATACTTTTCAGGCAAGACCAGCACTTTCAGGTTCTTTCCACGCTCGAGTGAGAGACGAATGGCCCTTCCTGTCTCTCGAGCGTCAAGCCGGAGAGAACTCATACTCAAACAAATTTTGCTGCAAAGATATCTCGAGGATTTATAGCATGTCGTGGCACAGAATATCGAGCTATACCCTTACAAGCGTACTTTCTCTCCTCCTTGCTGATCCCGGCTTTTGCCAACGCGGATGTCAGTAGTGAAAGCCTGGAGCTTCAGCACCTAGCAATGCGGACAGTGTCTTGCAAGTATTTCTTGTTGATCACGTATGGTCTGCTCTGCCAAGTGAATCAGAAGTCCTGCTTGCGATATTCACGGAAGACGATAAAGCACCGGTCGGGATGTAGGCGGGGAAAGAGAGTCCCTCCGATACACTGCAACTTCACCAACGCCTGAATTGCTATTCATCCCCAAGCTCCGAGCAATCGCATACGGCGGTATTGATTTAGACGAGCTTATAGATGCTGTGCTCTCGTTGTTGAAGTCGTAGAATTCACCCACTATTCGTAGGCTTTGAATTTTGCTTTCTGATTGGGCGGTTATCAACAGCTCTTCCGGCGGCAGTTGATAACATCGTGAAACGCAGTTTCGAGCGCAAGAGTTGACACAGCCCGAAAGCGCCCCCTTTTCCTTGGCTGATGATCTCTTCTGGTCTCTTGCCTTGCCCGAGAATGTACGGGTGTTTCGTTAGCCGTGTACGGAAGATTTGGGCCCATGCTGAAACAGGCAGGAAGAACTGTATCATCCATCAACTCGGCCGCTTCAACGGCTCGTCGGCGCAGGTACACCAAATACTCTTGATGTTACCCCACTGGCTAGGACGCTGAATGCGAGAAGTTTCGCACGTAAAAGGCGAGCAAATTATACTCTTGTGCGCACGCTGACTTGAACCCAGCGACACCCCCAACCCCTCACCGAGGTCTCTACCGTCTGCCCTGCGCCATAGGATCCTTTCAAACCTATGGGATGAAAGTAAGAAAAGGGCAGAGCTGCGCATTTCTCCTGGCCTACCGCACTCACTCCTTATTCACCCACATCGAAGGTTGAGAGTCCTTGACGGATTTCCATCACGCTCTTTCATGATCCTCTGGTTAGGATCACACTCACTCGCTTATACACCTTCTTTGTCAAAGACTCGTAACATCTTCGTTCCCTAGAAATGCGCCAAGCAAGCTCCTTCACGGCGTATGCTTTGCTCCTCACGACAGCTCTTACCACGGCCCAAATAAATGGCCCGGTCTATACATCCTCTTTCACCTGGAACGCCAACTGCGGTCCTACTGTTGCCTGTGGGCCTGCCGCAGCAGGCTCCCATGGCATAGGCTTTGCCGCCGCCAACAACGTCACCTTCGCAGCTGCCCAACCCATAGTCGACGGCAAAGGCGCCGCCTGTGGCCAATGCTGGCACTTAACTCCTCAAGCTAACGCCTACCAAGGGAATGGCAAAAGCCTCGGCACGTCTGTGGTCGTGAAAATCAATGACCAATGCACAGACCCCAAGTATTGTGATCAGGAGGAGTTCGGCAACAAATTGAACCTGAATACCGGATATGACATGCAGGTGCATTTCGATCTCTGCAACTCGTCAGGTGTCACAGATCAGTTCTTCGGGCAAATTGGTATTGGAGTTGCAACTGGCTTAGCGCAACAGGTTGATTGCTCCCAGTTGGATAGCGGGCCTTATGGGTCCGGGCTGGGAGACATAGGTAGCAACGTTCCAATCGCAACGTCGACGGAGAACGAGAAAAGTGCTAAGCATAAGGTGGGAGCGGGAAACAACAACGTTGTCGCATTGCCGGGCAGTAGCAGTTCTTCATCGTCGTCCTCTGTGGGTGGTGGCCAGTCTTCAACCATGTCGACAATGGTCAGTAGCAGCGCCACACCTAGTGCGTCAAATCTACCAGAAGATAGCCAGGACAACGGTGATGATGAATGCGACGAGCTCTGATCGGCTAGCTCTACCTCGGTGATTGTTCGCAGGGTACCAAAAGCTGGGAGCATGAATTGACCACAGGTTCCAGCTTAGCATAGCCAATGTCAACACGATCAGACCGCAGATCCTATCAAACATTGCCATTTGTTTCTGCCTTTATATCGTGTCCATCAATGTATTCAATTAGACCCTCAATCGTACAGACCTCCAACCCCCATCTTCTTCCAAACCTCAAACAAGCGTCTCTTCGCAACATCCCTCCCTCTCTTCTCTCTGCTGAGCCTTGTATTTCCTCTCCATCCTCTACCAGCTCACAGATGACACCCACAGGTCTCTTGCCTGATAGCCTACAGAAGTCGACGGCGGCTTCAGTATGTCCCGGTCGCTGTCTCACACCACCGTCTCGCGCTCGCAATGGAAAGACATGCCCAGGACGACGGAAGGACGAGATTGTTGCCGCCTTCGATGCTAATGTCCTGCAAGTCAGGGCGCGGTCGTGTGCCGAGATACCAGTGGTTATGGAGGGGTCTGCCGAGTCTATCGAGACCGTGTAGGCGGTTCTTTTGGGATCGGTATTTTCTAGCACCATTTGGGGGAGTCCAAGGTGGTGCGTAAGAGATGTCGGTATGGGTGTGCATATGAGGCCGCTGGTATGCCTGATCATAAAGGCCATCTTCTCTGTCGTGACGTCTTCTCCGGCAATCACGAGATCGCCTTCATTCTCACGGTCTGTGGAATCGAGAACCACTATGAACTTACCATTGCCTGCGATTAAGAGTGTCAGTCTTTAAAGATATCAAGATCGGGGTAGATAGCCGCAGGATATCAAGGAAGAAACATACTGAATGCATCAATGGTGTCCTCAATACTACTGAAGTGCAGCTTCGACTCCCCATTGACAGGCATCTATCTTCTGTTAATCCGTATAATCTCCTGAAGGCACCCTCTTGCTTTTTCTGTACGTGATGTACTTTTGATAATGGAATCTGATACTCGAAAAGACCGAGTGAGCTTAGATTTTGGGGATAGAAGAGTTCACCCCTTCCGGTCCACACTTACTTCTGGTTCACGCCCGCGCTTTCTATAACCATACACTTTAATGATTTATTTCCGCTATAAGATTTATGGAAAGCCTGAATATAAGTACTTCTTACAGTAAAATAAATTATAAAATAAGCCTGGCTGAGGATCTGATAGTATTAAGGCCTACTAAGAGTACCCTAGAGTCCACCCGGAGCTAGGCGACGGAGTACGGAGTTTCAACAGCTCCGGGCTACTAACCCCTTAGGGGCTGGACCAAAAGGAAGTTTGGACCAGAAGGGGGTGAACTCTTCTAGACTGGTGTTAACTGAGGCTGTACCTTATCTAGTAGACTATCGCTCTCTCGTAATGAGTGAAGCTTGGGGTCAGAGGTGGTATTTTGCTTTATCAATGGCAGCGAAACGTTCACAGGACGGTGCAAGAAAGCATTAGACATGATGACTACTTGATGGTGTGAGCAATCGAGGGAACGAGGGAAGTTCTCCGTCGGAGTCCGAAGCCGGGAGCCGAGGCATGCCGCTAGAATTCAGTTCTTGTCCTAGGTCACAGCTGGGTATTGTACAGCGTAAATCCGTCAGCTACACCAAGAAAGGATCTATACAGGCATGACAGGACAAGATCAGCCGAGCGCATGTATTACAACACGATGCCTGCAGATTGATGACAGCGCCACTACACTGTATGCTTCGACATGTCAAATGTTTTGATTCCGGTTATCTTTGGTCAATACTCTTGGCCAGGAGCGGCTTGATGGTCCGTTGTTGGTGAGACACCACGGTATCGAGCAGGATAAGCAGCGATGCTCCTCGCTCGGATGTGCTTCCATCGGGAGTCGTTCGAGATTAGGCCTATTTAATGCCGCACATAATGAATTTCCTACCATGAAAGGACCTTCCCTACATGCGTCTCTGCTCCACCTGTGGGGGCTGTCCTCCATTTGTTGGTTGACCACCAGAACTCGAAAAGATGGCAGCTTGGAATGCAGTTCTGGGTCACTGATGTAGCATTCTTGACCCTCTCCGGCATTCTACCGTTCTCGATGGCATGATCGAGTCGTATCATATGTCCCCAGCTCAAGAACCGCACGTCTACGCTTCAAAGACGGCTCCAACACGTAGGTACATCGGTGGTGACGAAGGTCATAATCCGAGAGTATCCTATAGGAGGAAGGATATACAACGTACGCTGCGGTATCTGAGCACAATAGGAAAAAATAGCATATGACAGTCAGGAGCAAAACTTGCAGCAGTGGAGACCGCGCTGTGCCAAAGAGATTGATTACATTTGGTGCTTGTCTATATGGTAGCAGATACAGAGTGCCAATCTAAGAGTGGAGCTTGGTGGGGACATCCTAGGGTCAGCGTCAACGCAAGGATGGGGATGCTCGCAGATGAAGACGTACGACCCCAATAAGAATTGGAAGTCCCTAGATGCTACCTCCTCGGGAATTTTTACCTGAGGTTGTGTTTGGTGATGATTCTTGATTGGCTGACTTTGATCAAAATCATACTTCTCAGAAGAACAAATGTGGAGGATTCATTGAGGCAACTTTGCTCAGATTTGAATAGATACGATCGTCGATACGAATGCAATATGGGCATCGCTCATGCTGTCGTCGGGACTATAAGATGACACCTCTACAGAACCCAGACAGCTTGAATTCTCCAAGAGCGGCCTTCAGATTTCAAGTCAACCCTCATACCGTACGCGTCCTGCGTTCTAGTCCACCCGGTACCGCCTAGCTCCTCTACCGAAGTACTTTATCAACTTATCCCTCTGAATACGTTCCCTTTAGCGATCTGTCATCTGACTTCTAAGCCAAAAGGTCATGATGTCTTCCTACTCGATCGTTGTGTTTATGAGCACGCTTGTAATCATCTGAGTGGCCTACCATAATATTGATTCTCCCGGCCCACTCTCATCTGCGAGAAATTGCTTGCTCGTCGTTCATTGTCTATTCGTTGGCCGCTTCTTTTGCACGAAGAGCCTTGTCTTCTTCACAACCCTTTACTTTCTACAAAATTTTAAGATTATGAGCTTCTGATGCTTAGAACTACCTTTCTATGTCCTTTAAAGGTCGCCTCACGAAATTGCTACGTCTTCCTTGTTCGACTGGAGGGATCTCCCTTTGGCGTCAAAGAGAGCTCTGGCATATGGATCGTAGTGGTTAAAGCCGTAGTCGCCACGTCTGGTATTCAAATGGGCGTCGCCGGGTTTCACTCAGGAAGGTAGAAGAATTTTCGAGGCTGCCGATGCTGCTCTCCTCTGATCGATATAGATGCCAGGCCATCTCACGGCTTCTTCTGCGCACTAAAGGCTTGCATCCAAGATCGGAGGGGTTCTTCTTCTTCCTCTGCTTTATCTGAAGTCATGATCTAGGCTCCATGCGAGGAGGCAGGCCCACAAGATACTCGTAAACTCGGATTGTTGACTTTCTCATTTGCGTGACAACCATGTCGTCAGCCTCAGTGTTTTCCGACACACATTTGGTTCTCTTTGTTACTTCGTTCGTTTGTACACTTGCTATGGAAGGTCGTACGTGTGCTCGTCTTGACAGTTCTAGGACTCGGTTGGAATAGGTTTTGCTTAGCCCTCTGGCAATGGAGCTGGCGACAAATTTTGGGAGGATCAACATCGTTGAGCTGTCATCATCCATGAAGTTGTCAGATAGATCAGACCCTTAGCCGACCGTCCTCCACGCGGCCATATGGCTGTTCGACTCCTACAGGTTACCGCTTAGGCTGAAGTTACCCACTCTCCATCGCTCGAATCATGCTCGTCAAGACTGTCACATGAAATACCCCTCGACCCCTCTCGAATGCGACGGTAGTTCACATCATCATCTCCAGCTCCTATGGCTTCGTTGGACTCCTAAGACCATTAGGCCGTCGCTTAACGATGATCACCACGCCACATACCGGGTCGCCCTCGCGCTCTTGCAGGATCTTTAGGCTAGCTCCAGACTCAAATTCACTTGGAATATAGCTTCTGAGATAAGATAGGGATTGCTGGGTAACTGGGGCTATGGACTGTCCTTATTTCGTAAGGTTTCTTCAACTTCGTCTGACGGTGTTCGTTCTGCCAGCCCGAAAGACACGTGAGCACTTCAGCTTGATGAGCTTGCTTCGGTCCCGAAGCCTTCGCCATAGATGTCGGCCTCTCCAGCTTACCATGTCCGTGCACGCTTCGGGCCATGGGAGCTCCCATCATCTGCCGATACCTCATCGGAAGCATGGCCATAGCCTCCACCAAGAGATACCCACCCTCGCTTCTTGCCAAGGTTTTCGGTGGATCCAGGGCTCGGTTCCCGGGACGCACGGTCTGCCGTTGGAGCTTGGTATGTGTCCAAGTCGTCGTCGCTAAGCATCTGGGACGCTTCAGCTGCGATAGCTTGGAGATTCACCCGCATCTCGCTATACTGGTCCACCAGAGCATACTCTTGCGACTCGGTGACTGCACTCATCTCATCATCGCCTAGCATCTGGCAGGCCTGGGCTGCAATGGCTTGGAGGTTGACCTGCACCTCGCAATCAGCGTCCATCGGAGCATGGTCTTGCGATCTGAGGCCCGGACCAACCTCATCATCACCAAGCATCTGGCAAGCTTGAGCTGCGATGGCTTGAAGGTTCACCCGCATCTCGCTAAAGTCGTCAACCAGAGCATGCTCTTGCGACTCGGGGTCTGAACTAGCCTCATTATCGACCTCCGCCCGGTCGGAGGGAGGAATGCCCTCGTGATCACTCCAGCTTGTATCTTCGTCCCAGTCAACCGGAGGACCATCATAGAGCGGGTCGACACCTTCATCCTCGCCATCGTCAACCATCTGCCAAAGCCGCCTCGCCTCTGGCAATGTTGGTCCTTCGGCACCCGCAACATGCTCAAGAGTCTCACCCTTCGGGCCTTCAAGACGGTAATCTCTACGTCTGAAGTCTACCCCCCGACCTGTGAAACCCTTGTCCCATTTGACCTTGAGAAAGGATCGCGCAAAGCGTGTGCGCTTGTGTCGGATCCGTGATTCATGGCGCCGTGTGGGGTGCTCAGTTCCCCAATTGGGGTCTTCGTTCTGCGGAATGAGGCCCGTCTGTCGCTTCGTGTGGTATTCGAAGACGCTGGGGTCCATCCTCTTCAAAAGCTTTGCTTTGTGTGCCGCGTGGGCATTGCTATGTCTCCTTTCGGGCACCATGCTTACTTGAGCGTCGTTGTTGAATGAGATTGTAGAAGGAGATATGACGCTGTGATTCTATGTGGAGAGAGATTTCGACAAACATGTGGTGGGACAATAGGTATATATATAGTGCTTGAGGTCTGAGTCTTGAGATCCACAATATGTCAAAGTTTTCCCAACATCATTTGCCTTTGAACGTGGGGACTGTAGTGACTCAGGGAAAAGTTATATTACTGCAGTTGACCGTGGGAGTCACTGCTATCGATAGCAACGGCGGAAAAGTGGAACAAGATTGTGGCAATGAGAATAATACTGAATATTCATACATCCAGAACGGTACAAGCAGATGATGAAGCTTTAAAGATATACCACTCGTTCACTCAATGCTCATGGCGAATTGCGGAGCTTGGAAGTACGATTATGGCCTCCTTTACCTCGATGAACGCTCTTCCAATTTTTCACTCAGTTCCATTCTCATTCATGTATTCCCCTGACGACCCGTAGAACAATACAAGTCATTATGCAACATATACACACGATTAACACGACGAAACCCTTGACCCCGTCTTGTAGTATTCCAGAGAGCTGTAGTCTCTATTCAGCCCTCCATTGATGAGATTGTGGGACCTTGTTCTAAGTAGTCATTCGGAAAAGCTTTTTTGAGACAGTATTTCAAAGAATATTGTCTTGAGCTAGGAGGTGAAGTGAAAACGGTTAGAAACGGTAAGGACTCATTGGGAAAGCATGATATTGTGGAATTGAGACACTTCGAGCCTGGGATACTGCTGTTTGTAGTGTGAGTGCCCTAGCTAGCAAGGCAGAAACATCGTGTAAACAGCGCAAAGTCCTCTATTCTATTTCAGGCGAGAACTCCGACAATTTTGGGATCTGCATATTGAGAGAGCTCCAAAGCAGGACGACACCGGCTCATTACTACTATTTGTGGTATGTATCATAGATTCTGCTGCTCATATGGTTAGATCGCTCTTTTCACGGAACAAGCCTATGGGAAACTAGCTTTGGTAGCGGTCTATGGACTCGCACTTTTGTCGTGTGAATATTAATCTGGTAGGCATGGTCGCATGGGATCGGAGACGGTACAGGAGCATAGTGTTGCCGTTCGGTTGGTAGTAGGAAGGTTCTAAGATTTGGTTGAATCAGTGAATACAGTACTCGTAGTACCATCCACTGCCATCTTATTGACAGTATCTATTCATAGCATCCCACGCCAAGCCTCGTGGCAGCGGAGCTCTTTCCGTTCAGAATCTGCCCTGTGCAACAGGAATCATCCAAATCCACATTTCCCTCTACAGCCCCAACATTCACCGCGTAAAGCGAGCGGAATGGTTGCAGAGAGATGTCATCAGCTGGCACGAGTAGGGAAAAGGCCAACCACACACAGCAAGCCCATCATGTACATTACCCTTTCTGGTTTGGAGGGTCAGCGAGCTGCTTTGCGGCTTCGGTGACACATCCATTGGACCTGAGTATGATTATCAAATTGCATTTAGAATGTGCCCCGGTTGCATGATGGCTAATGGTGTAAACAGTCAAGGTGAGCTTGCCAGCCCAGCCCAGCCACTACAATCTTTGTTTCCGCACCAATAATGAAGCTTGAGCTCACACTGAGCAGGTCCGGCTTCAAACACGCACTCCGGATGGGCCAAAGGGCATGTTAGGGACATTCTTCCATATCGTCAAGAATGACTCGATGCTGGGTCTCTACCGAGGAGTACTTCGCCTCCCCTTTCATCCTTTTACCGCATCCAATCCTCATCAGCTGACACCCCCGTCCCGCAACAGCTCTCCGCTTCCCTCCTCCGCCAGCTAACCTACTCCACAACCCGCTTCGGCATCTACAGCGAACTCAAAGACGCCTTCACGACCGCACGCTCCTCACCCAGTCTCCCTTCCCTGATCGCCATGGCATCCACGAGCGGATTCCTAGGCGGTATCGCCGGAAACCCTGCCGACGTACTGAACGTCCGCATGCAACACGACGCCGCGCTTCCCATGGATAAGCGACGGAATTACAAAAACGCGGTGGACGGGTTGGTAAGAATGACAAGAGAGGAGGGCTGGAGAGCGCTGTTCAGAGGCGTGGGTGCGAATAGTATGCGAGCTTTGCTCATGACAGCTTCCCAGTTGGCATCATACGACGGGTTCAAGCGCGTACTTCTTGAAAAAACGAGTCTGAAGGACAATCTCACGACGCACTTTTCGGCCTCGTTCCTGGCAGGGTTCGTGGCGACGACGGTCTGCAGCCCCGTGGATGTGATCAAGACGAGGGTGATGAGTGCACATACCAAGGAAGGACTGCTCGTGCTGTTGCGAAAATGGGTTGCGAACGAGGGGGTTTGGTGGATCTTCAAGGGGTGGGTGCCAAGTTTTGTAAGATTGGGTCCGCATACCATTGCTACATTTCTGTTTTTGGAGCAGCATAAGAAAATATACAGGCATTTGAAGGGCTTAGATAGTTAGATGGGAATTTTGGGACGATAGAATTGTTCTTTGCTTGTTGCTGCCACATCTGGCTCGTACACATCTCATATGAATTTGACGAGCGAGGCGTTGGAGGCTGCAATAATAGAATCATGGGCATTTCTTATGTTAGACTCCGTATCTCAATGATTTGTAACATGTAGACTGATATCTCGCCACATTGGCGAACACTGCAGCCTTCGCTCTCAACTACAGCCGAGAAGGCATTCAATACTTTGGTCGATGCTAGTCATGATGATGCTTGTGAGGAGAGAACAAAATCGCTAATCATAGAACTATCGACGAGGATCTTCTAGAAGCTCATAGAAGTGACTACTTGACGATACATATCAGGAATGGATTGAAGACAGTACAGGGACCGGTCCAAGCAGCCTCCCTCGTCTGCAGTAACCAATATACCTTGACGATCAGCGCACTGGTCGACCAATGGAGACATACCCTGCCGAAGAGGTAGACAAACGATCGTGCGACGTGAACGACTCACCATCAGTACGCCTCAATTTGACAAACGAATCATTGAGACGACTATTCCGTGGAGCTCACCAGACCTTGCAGTTCGTTCATGCTAAGCTTGCCATGGGTTGACCCAAATCATTACTGTCATCACGCAAGGCCATGGCTTGAAATACTATTACCAACAACAGTATGGCATCACAACTCCGGAGCCTTCCACCCATCTCTACATATCTTCATCAATGCAGCCTGTTTGTGTGGAAGCGCTACCTCTCTCTCCTTGCAGAACCCAACATCTTGCAGATACGCTATAACCCTAATCAATGGTTAGCGATCATCTTCTCAGGAGGAAAATAGAGAGGTACTTTTCGTTGTCTAGCCTTGGCTCTAGAAACACTCGCTGCGTCCTTGGGTCTGCCAGTAGTAGGTAGTGCACCAGCGCCTAGATAATTTCGACGTCAGCTTTTGACTAATTTTAGTGATGAGAGTGCTTTTTGATAAGCAGTCTGATGATCTAGTCGGGATTGGGAGCAACTTTGTCAAAGAACTTAACGCACACTCAACCATACTTTGACCCGATGCGGTCCCCTAAATTCCTGTTCACCAACCAAGACATGGATTCCTCGATCCCAGTCATTGACGTCGCTGCCTGTAAGGTGTCGTCCCAATAGGTCTTCCTTGACCCAATAGATCTCGAAGTACCCGAAAGGTTTGCCGTCGAAGCAGCCGATGACTGGAAAGCTATGTTTGTCATTCAAGGCCGCTGCAAGGAACCCTTCTTGGACCTCGGTAGGACCTTGCACGCCCCATGCCGCAGATACCCGGGGCTGGTTCATCCAGTCATGGAGAAGGTCCGTATCGCATGGCTGAACATTCATGTTACCCAGTGATGGTAGTGCCGCAGCAGAGATGCCAGAGTTGGGAGGAAGAAAATTCGGCGTGACCCCAGATCCGCCGGACGTAGGTCCGTGGAACGTTGGGGACTTCGTTGACATAGAAGCAGTTCGAAACGAGAGATATTGACCAAGGCTTGGGACATAGCGTGTGTAGATAGTCTGACCTTGGGCAGGAGGCTTTGGGCGAATGGGATGCCGGGTGTGGTCGGTGAAGGTGTACTGAGGTGGGGGAGGGGGATAATAAGTCGGAAGATGACTGCCAGAAGCGAATGGACCGGGAGGATGAGGCTGGGACCACAGACCACCGTGCGATACTTCTCCTGATGAGCCATCTGGCGGCAGTCTCGGTGACGGAAGTGGGGTAGCCTCTCTGCTTGGAGAACCCGGTCTCGAGGGATATGGGGATGCTCCTGGAAATGGCGATTGCTGGGTAGGCGATAGCGTGAAAAGGAAAATCCGAGGATCGAGTTGCCAGAATGACTGTTGGCTGACGAACATCTTGGTATAGCCATCTCTGCCCCGCTCATCTGTGCCTGAGCCTATGCAAGACTCCTCGCTAGCGATGAGACCCATCCTTTCCAGCTTTGGCAGTAGCTGTTTGCCCTTAAATATACCTTCTCTTTTGATATTGATCCGCCATGGGCCTTTGGGCTTGCCCTCCTCAGGAATATCCGGGATTACACCAATATTTATGTGTGGATTTGGCGGGGTCTTGCACCCAGAATCAGTGTGAGCTTTTGCTGAAGGTCGACCGGAAATTGTACCTGATGGAAATACCACCACAACGTAGCCCACAACATCAAAGCTATTTGCCGTGTAGGGGAGGTGGCAGGCTTGAAGTCGGTGTTGCTAGGATTCGAGATGGAAGATATGAATAGGTTGTCATTGTGCAAGGTTGGACTTTTGAAGCGACGCGGAGGATGTTTCATGGAGCCATATAGCTGCTCTCGCTCGTCGAGAGGGGGCTCATCTCCGTCCTTGTGGTCTTCGCCCGATTCGAGAATGATTGTCCATCCAGGTGGGGATATGGAGTTGTGGATATTGAGGTCATTGCGCTTGAAGGCGAGACCAGCAAAGACTGGTGAAACAGTGATAGTCTGGCCATTGGGAAGATGAATCACAGAGGGTGCCATCACAAATTAAGTAAAATCATTTATAGGATTTCCGAATACGTCCTCACGAAGAAACGAGGTCGAAAGCGCCAAGCTTTCACTAGAATAGATCTATCCTACGCTGTATCCGGAATACAAGCTCGTGATACATCACAGACTGGCACGACTTGGTCCATTACATTATTGTACAATCTTCTTTTCCTCTGTTACAATCTTTCTCGATAAGACTGGCATCTTCTACTGCGGTGTAGAAGCCTATGAAGTAACTCTGTATGCTGTTGAATTTGGAGATGGATTTTGCATGATGCTTTAATCAAAATACGAGTATCGCTTCCTTGGGATTAATGAACAATCAACCGAGGAATATATCAAGTTCCAATCTGACCGTTTTCGAAAATGCGTGGACGGTATCTTGGATGTTTGTAGCCTTTCGTGAATCTTGCCCTATCAATTGAATTCAGTGACTATTTTCATCGTGCCAGACGCCGATTCCACCGCTCCGCTCCCTTCCTAACGGCGACGAAGGATGCACTACTTATTGACAGCGTTCCGTGTCTGAATGGATTCCAAGGTACCTATCAGGTTTATCAATACAGAGACTTCAAGTATTATAGGAGAAGACGAGCATAAGCTACCGCAACATAGCGAGATACAATGATTTTTGATGCCGTTCTCGCAGTGAGTGCTAGCGTGTTGCCTGCTGTTGAGTATGGGAGCTGAGAAGTCGATAAGTCGCAGTGATTTGAGATCATGAGCAGAGTCATAGGAGTATTCTCCGTACTGGGGTCACTGAAATAGATTTATTGCAATCTGGCCAGGAGACTTCTGATAAGTGCAAGTCTGTGCAGTTGATTCTGAGAAGCCATGATTGTTGGCCGATAGATATGTATAGGCAACGCGGAGAACAAAGCCCGCAGGAAAAAATGGTGAGAAACGTATCATGGGGGCTTGGGAAGTATGTGCCAAAACAATACTCTAGACATCTCGATGCCTGCGGTTCCTATCACATATCGCAGTACCTCGGGGCCTCTTGCTCATAACTCATCGCGGCCTCAGTACATAAACGTCTCGCTGACACTGACCGAAAGATACCTCAAGCACGAAGCGCTTAGTGTCACACCTCGCTAACGTACCTTACCGGGCACCAACTTCACGTCCTCCCCTGGAAACCTCCAGGAGAGGAGGGTTCCCGGCATTGAGTCCACCTGATTGTGCTCCATAAAGTACCTCTAACATTCTCCCTTGCTGCTGCTCCCTTACACGACTCAGATGATCGTATGTCCCTTCCAAGCCTCGAATCTGCTCCGCAACCCCAATCGTACTTCCATCGCTCCTGCGGACTAGCGGGCTGATCAATTTCCGCCTCAGGTTCTCTAGATTGCCCTTCAGTGCTACTAGCTTTCCATTGTGCTCCACTAGAAGCGATTTGTTCTGCGTTGTCCTTAGTCGCACAGATGCCAGTAACTGCTTGTTCTTTCCGTACTTCTTTAGCATGGCGCTGTCTGCGCCGACGATACGAGTCCAGAGGGACGAGAGAAATTCCGTCTCGAGCCGCTCTTGGGTGTCACTTTCCCTGATGACTGTGCGCTGAAGATTAAGAAATTGCCGGTCTATGCTTTCGAAGAGAGCAAAGAGAGCGGTTGAGTAGGTAAGCTCGGCGTTGATACTCTCTTCTAGCACGCCTAAAAATTCGTTGAAGGTGCGATGAAGGGTTTGTGACGTACGCTGGTTGTGCGTAATGCCGAAGACGGCGGTGAAGACGCGCCCAAAGGGTGTCGGGAGGCCAGTAGATGAATACTGCAATAGGCCAACATATGACAGCAAGTCGTGAACATTAGTGAATGCTGCGCTCGAAGATGACGATTGGTAGGAGGACAGCGCAGAAAGCTCGCGCTTGGCCCAGTCCATTACAATGAGTATACCGTCAATATCTCCGTCTACATTAGCGAAAAATTTTGTCATTTCTATCGAGAGAGTCTTCAAGGATTCGCTCAGCGAGTCCAGCGCAGATACAATGAGTGGAGCGGAGGTCATGTTGGCATAGCGGACAGATTCTCCGAGGTCCCAAACTGCAACACCGGTCTCTTGCAGGTTGCCAATTTGGCGGATTCCGTTCTCAGAGTAGAAGATCAAGGGCTCGAAAGAGCGGGCGAGACCGGCCACCTTGACAAGGTCTGGTACTGGTTGTTGTAGAGGCGTTTGGGTGAGCATACTGAGCAAGGTGTAGGCTAGAATAAGGACCATAACGGTAGAGGAAATGGAGCTCCATGATTTGGAAGTTTGATTTAGGTATTGTCGCATCAGTTGCAGTGCTGCTTCGATTGGCTCAGTACGTTGTTGGACTTCCGCGCGCACAGCGAAACGAATGTCTTTGGAAGGGTTAGTAACAGCAGGTAGTAATATTGATACAGCGGAGCAGACAATTGTTTGAACCAGCGGGTACCACTACTGCCTCTTCTGCCTCGCCAAACTTTTGACCAAAATCTTGCCCTCCTTCTGGATACGGCGATGGACTCGGTGAAGCTGGACCCTTTTCAGGAGACCGACTTGGCGAGCGCTCCTTTACTGGCGACACTGAGCCTTTAGGCAACGGTGTTTTGGCGGCCAACGTGATGTCCCCATCTTCTTCATGCGCACTCTCGTACCTTGGACTTGTACCCCTCGAGCATGCGGCGCTCGCAGAAGTCTTAAGAGGGTTGCTGTCCGTCGTATATGACTGCCGTTGGTCCCATCCTACAACAGGGTTTCCTTGCCGCCATCCGGGAGGCGACCACGGCTCGCCCGAGATCTCTGAGGCTGGCTCATCTTCTGACTCCGACTCATCCGACTTGAATCCTGAATGCTGCGACGGGAGACCAAAGACAGGGGAGCGAGGGCTATGTTCGAAGTCTTCTAAGGATGCGGATAGCGAAGGATGATCATCGTAAATCTGTGGACTCTCCTGACGGTTCGCCGCCATTATAACTTGTGTCATCAGCCGATGAGCAGTGGAAGACCCGGATATGCAATATGACTTTCGATAGCAGTGCAACTGCGTAAATTGCAAGGGAGCATCTGTTTAGATATGACACTCAACATGCAGTGCATAGCCCTAGAGGACTGGTATCGCGCTTCTTTGTGTTCTCGGGATTGTGACACAAGCTGCGATTGAATGCGTAGTTGGAATGTTTCATGTCGGAGGAGGGGCATTTTGAACATTGAAGGAGGACGGTCTCGTCTGCGGCCATAAATGGAGTGGCTGGTGGATTGTGAGCGAATCGATTTCCCAGGATGTGAGCCAATCAACACAGGGAAGCGCTTTCTCCGCTAGCAGGTTAGCACGGCTTGGCTCCAAGGCAGGCACGCTAAGTAGGCTCAGATTCTGTTCGTAATATTAGATAGAGCCGCGACGAATCTTTTGATCCATTCTTGCCATTGTAGCAAGGCCTTGCAAGCCGTATCGCCGCCAGATGGTTACGACTGCAATTCGATGATGAGTCGTTGGCATAATAGATTTGATATTCATGCGGTGCGCTTTGAGCATCAGTACATGCGGGATAAGAGTACAGCGCATTTCGGAGACAGGGCATGATCAGTTACACGAGCGAGAAGACTGGATTAGTATATATACAGCAGCCTTCAGCACTTCCACGCCTGAAAATGGTATTCAAAACAATAATGATGCGTGTGTCGGTCCAGGAGAGCAGTGCCCATGATAGCAGGGTCTCTTTCAGATAACATCCCGCTTGTCTGTCTATTCGAATCTAAAACATACAATGCATCTTGCGCAGGTCGCATCGAATGCAATATGGTGTGAGAGTGGAGAGCTGTCTAAGTTTTGGTAATGGTTTACTTGGTGGCGTTGCGGAGATGCCTGAAGCTTATCAGTCCATGAATATGCGGCATACTATCAGAGGTACATACGTGATCAGATCATTCCGGTCCTTTGCCTTCTTGAGGCCCCCGAAAGCCATTTTCGTACCTGGGATGTACTTTTTAGGATTCTCTAAATATTCATACTGGTATTCGTATTAGCATTTCGAGCATGATATCAAGCGATACGGCGATTGCGTACCAGGGTGTCCTCCTTCCATATGACCGCCTTATTCTTGTTTGCATCCGTATACGAAAAGCCCTCGACCTGGCCGGTCTTTCGCCCAAAAAGACCGTGGAGGTTAGGCCCAATCTTGTTGCCCTCAGATGCGTCAAGGTTATGGCATTGGGCGCATCGCGTCTACAAGAAGTAAGTCCTTTGAAGAGCACATCGATACAGTCTGAGAACGTGGGCATACCTTGAAGAGATTGGCTCCCTTTTTGTCATCACCTATCACAAGAAAGTCAGCGACAACGTCTTTGAAAAATCGTCGATATGCTCTCATCGGATCTAGACAGACAGTCCCCAAATCTCGATGTACATATGGGTATTACTCGTTTCGTGAGAGAGATTGTCAAAGCTCCCTAGACATCAACCATGACTTCGTGTAAACCCCTCAACCAAGGCTTCGTTGACATAGTATCCAAGGGGGCGTTCTCCATCCCATGTAGAAGCACTAGACAGGACAATGCCGAATGGAACATACCATCTGAGAAGGATTCCTTTCCTTTGGCCATTGTGGCTAGTGTAATGAAAGTACGCAGTTGTAGTTTTGAGTTACAGGCAGGGTTGAGCGACGATGGAGAGTCTGCAGCGGCAAGGAAATGAAAGAAAGAGACGAAGCAAAAGCGGAAAGCATATTTCTTGTACAGTCGACCATACTGACCAAAGCGACGATGATCACATTCAGCCAATCAGAGCTACCTCGATTCCAACCCGGTGCGCCCGGCCTAATGGAGACCATTCGTTATCATACGAAAGTTGAATTCGATTTTCTTCTTTCCCCGTATGGTTAGTTGACTTCATCGACCTTTTAGATCATGGGTATCTGGGTAATCGTGGGAGCGTCCAGGGGTATCGGTCTTGAATGGGTGCGCCAGCTACTTGCCCGAGGGGACTTCGTATATGCTAGTGGGAATACCCCAGCCAGTACAGCCTACGTCGACTCTGTATTCTAAGTCCGCTTAGCTGTACGAGATCCTGGCAATGCCTCCCAACTCTGGACACTTGCTGGAGCGGCACCTCGAGCCAATTGCCAATTGCTGGAGTGTGATGTTTCTTCAGAAGCAAGTATCGTTGTATGTCATAGACGGTAGTCAAACGCAAATTCTTCATCTGATGAATTTCAGAGATTTGCGCAAGAGATCGTAGCGATGAAGAACATCGATAGGATCGATCATGTTGTCATCAATGGTTCATTTCACTCGATGGCAAAGCCATGTAAAGACTGATTGATCTATAGCTGGAATACTGGAGTATCCGAATGGTTCATTCCACCAAATTACGTATTCTTCCAAAATACTGATTTACTGATTACTTCGCAGTAGGTATTCTTGCCTATTCGAGATCTCTGATCTTTCGTTGACTGCTTAGCGAGCAACTGAACTGTGATTACCCTCTGCCGATTTGAGGGATACGAACCCTGATATGTAGCAGCTCGTTCGATGCTTTCTCCAAACACCTACGAACGAATGCTGTTGGCCCTATCATAACTGCGCAAAAACTCTTACAGACACGCATTCCAATCCGAACTATCACCTTCATGTCCAGCGACTCTGGATCTACAGGGGATTTTCGTGCCTTCGAGGACGGGTACAAAGCCTGCGACAATGATATGATATGAACCCTTGTCTAATTCACACATCTTTAGATTCGCTGGTACGAAAACTGAGGATACGACATCACCCGAATCCTTATCTAATTCGCACGTCCTTAGGGTATGCTGCATCGAAAGCTGCTTTAAATCAAATGCTACGGGTGAGGTCTCTTCCAATGATAGTCGATGCAGTACGCTGAGGGTTTTTAGCATATGGCCGCAGAGTTGCAACGGAAGAAGGTCTTTACCACCATATTGGCTATGCATCCTGGCGAAGTCTCAACGTGAGCGCTCCTCAGACATCATAGATCCATCTAATCCCTGTCTATCGGTAGCGACATGGCCAATGTATCTGTTGGCTGGGAGGTTGAAGGCATCATCAGCGCTCAAGAGTCTGTGGCGGGTATGCTCCAGGTCATAGAGACGAAGACACTTCAAGATACAGGAACTTTTTGGACATGGCTGGGAAGAGTGGGTCCTAATAGAAACCCTAGTCCTGTCGAAGAGCTAAGGCAGTCTAGCAACATCCCTGGTAAAAGCGCCACAGTCTTGATCGATTATCAAACATCTATGGGTCGCCGACTCTTTCCACGGAAGCAGCCATGAAGTATATCTTGCCCTTCTTGCTACTTAGATGTGGTGGTAATCATATCGCACCCGCCTTCGCACGTTTTTCTCAAGGTATCTGTGTTAAATTTCAGTGACTGATCCGGCAAAGCAAGTACGAATTTCATAGTCAATCGCCCCGCTATGGCATGCTCTAGAATATGTTATGATCAGGTCGTACACGACAAGAATTGCTCACACCCAACTTGAAAGAAAGGCGATCTCAGCAGGAATAGCGGTGCTACAAGGTAGCATAGTCTACTCCGTATCTTGTACTATGTAGAGTCAGTAGGAATTATGATAATCTGTCAGTCACTCATAGCGTCCAGAATGTTGTAGTCGACTGCTTGTTGCTGATTGGGTTGCCGTACCGTAGGGCTGACTAGTCATGGCTAACAATTCCCTCCCAGCAATGGATGCAAAGACTTTTGAGATAGTCACTGCAGACAATGCGAAGGGAGCGACGTATTCTGATGGATTACATGCAAAAGCCATAATCTCAGGCCAATGATATCTGAAGGCCGTTCTCACCGTCCACATTAAATATGATCGCCTCTATTCCTCGCTTCCTCCTGCCCTGGGGCCATCAATATCCTCCGTACCGGCCACTGAGTTTACTCAAACCTCCACGGACAGCTCTCAACCGATTGCCCGTTTGTCGACATGCATCTACCAGTACGCCGAAGATCATTCGCCTTGAAAGGCCTGCCAAATTTGTGCCTCCGTCGCATGGTAAACGTCTGAAGCAGCATATTCCCCGCCATTATGGGCCTCAGCTCACGCAAACGCAAAAGGCCGAACACGAGACCAAACAGTATCCTCATATGATGCCTCCACGAGGTACTTTCATGTTCTGGTTTCTTACGAATCGCAGCGTACATACCTTTATCAGCTTGGTGGGTCTACTTCACTACAATCTCATCGCTTTCTGTCACACTGTCACTCGATCAATTGCTAAATATAGCCATCAAGGGAATCCTCGTCCTTCTCGCCTCGTTCACTGCGTACGAGAATTGGAGGCTTAACACTGCCTTTCGGGAACAAATACCGGCCGCAAGTGAATTTTTTTCGCGACCAATAGCATCGTGTTCTAAAGTTATCGAGACATACAAGATGGATGTTGCACGAACAAGTGCCGAGACAGCAGAGAAGCGTAGGCGAAGCGTGGAAGACGTGCAGAAGAGGAGCACCTACCGAAGAGCCCATGGCTTAGAAAGCGAAGACAGCCAAGGCTTAGGTGGATGGACAGCACGAAGTGACGATGAGACTCTCGGACCGTCACTCGGATTCGATAGACCTAGTCGAAAAAGAGTCATGAAGGCCGTTGCGAGCGAGCCTGTGGAAAGGGAGCTCGCGGCCAACGACGGCGGCGCCATAAAAGCAGCGTACGCGGACAGCGGAGGTGGGAAAAAGCCCTTGAAAAAGTGGCTCGGCATTTGGTAGCGGAGACTATATGTGGGAAATTTCTCGCGCCGAAGTCAGAGCCACAGTCCTCGATCACAAATATATCTCTACGGCCGGTAGTACGGAGACTGTTGCCCTGATATCGGCATCATTCCTCGGATGCACACCCGATAGCTTGTAAGTCGCTAGTGGATCGATCAAATACCGTGAAAGTGAAGAATTTGTTCTTTCACATCCCAGATTCATTCACTTGACATCTGTCCATGATGGCTTGAGAGTAGGAGGAGCATGCATCAACACTTTGCATTCATAACACTCGGCGGTCAACAGTCATGACCAACCCCGCTATAAAACCTGATAGAACTATATAAATGGTCCTTCGCTTCTAAAAGATTTCTTATCCTGCGGACAAACTTCTTTACGTCTATCCCAAGGTCTGCCTACGACCGCCAGGTGATGTACAAGCAGCTTCCACCCATGCGGACCGACAACCTACATGCAGCCTGCATACCACCTGCATCTCATATGCCGGCCGCGGCAAGGCTTCATAAGAGGAAGAGCGATGTTTCGGTATCGCCGATCTCACCACATCCGCTGCTCGTGCACCGTCCATCGTCAAAGAGGAACAAGTGCCTCGAAGAGAAGTCATCTACCACAGCACCTATCTCTAACCTAGCGACCCAGTATTCAGAGATATTGGGTAGACAAGATGCAGCTCCGCCCAGAGCTCAACCACTCTTGAATGTTTCTGCTCTTTCATGGAACTCTCAGGCCAATCCGCAACCATCAATGGAATTCGCAGTACACAATATGCTTCCCGAGCCTGAGTTTTGTCACGGCTCTGCTTGTCCTTGTCGTATCTGCGCAACACCGGATCCGTCCCATCAAATGGCTGAATTACCCTGGTATGTCATGAACGAGATGTATCCCAGCTTTCCCTCCCTCAAGTCTCCGAAGTTACCCTTCCGAAACGGCATGAAGAACGTCCCCCCAGAGATAATTCACCGGGTTTGCGAGTATCTTGGTGAACGAGACCTGGGCAACTTCCGGCGTACAACCAAAAGGCATGCGGTCATTGGCGATGACCACATGTTTCCACATGGGACATTGCACTTCCACTTGCATCCTGATCACTTCGACCGGCTCCGGACAATCGCCAAGAGCCCCATCATCTGTAAGCGTATCACGACGCTCAGACTAGTCGGCAGCCAGCATGGGTTCTTCAGATTGCTGTCTCCCACGGTGTATTGTCTTGATTTAGGAGAAGACCAACGGCTGTATTCGAGATTGCAGCTCCAGGATTGTATACAGAATCTCACAAATCTCACAGCCATCGAGATACGCATAGATGTCATGCAGTATCCATTATTGACACCGGATACGTATCATAGATTGTCTGAGCAGATGCAATTCATGTTGTCCGACATTCAAAGTGTACCAAGTATGAACATTGAATACTTGAAGATGAGATGTATAGGCTGGCAGAGTCCTTGCTGTGTAGGCGCTCGTTTGTCTAGGGGTTGGTCGAACATCACGGTTCTTGAGGATGCTGCCGATCGCTTGGTACGTCTCGATCTGATGGTACTACCTCACCCTCAAGATCTGGAAATGAATCAGTGCCAATCCTTGGCACATTATCTTCGATTTGCCACAAACCTGGAGGAATTGAAGTTAAGATGCGGAATGAGGGGCCTTCCTCGTTTGGTTGACCTTGGTGAGGTTTGCCGGTTAAGATGGAGCCATCTCCGTACCGTGGATCTAGAATGTGGAAAAATTCACCAACGAGATCTCTTGTCCTTCTTCGAGGCTCATGGCGATCTCAAGGAAGTACGGCTCGGGTCCATTGTTTTGAGAGAAGGTAGGTGGACGACAGTCATCGAGAGAATGTCTCATATGCTCCCAAGATTGGAAAAGATTCAGTTATCTGGCATATTGCACGACACACGCCTGCTCGAGACCAGGACCTTTTTGTGTGGTGACAGACTGACTCGCTGGGCACATCAAGCGGTCGTTCAGAAACAGCGGGGGCCACCAGTCGTCTACCCCCCAGACCCGTTGGCAGTCGCGCAGGCCTTGCGACTTAGGGACCGCGGCTTTCAGGCACAGAGGAGGGCCGCTGGATTATCTTGCGACCTCTGCAAGAGTTGCGGTCAATTGAAACACTATTGATAGGATCAGGACTTGTTTCTTGTCCCCTTTACCTGGCTCATGGACAGGGCGTGCTACGGGTATTGTATGGAACGAAAATTCCCCTCTTGAGGATTCTCTTTATTGTGGCAGATTGGTTTGCGGTTTGGGGTTGGGGTCTTTCATGGTGTATGAACGTCATTGGGGACAACATGTTTACACCAAACATTAATATAGGGCTATCACACCACTGTTGGGCGCTTGCGAAGACGGGATGTATATAATTGAGAGCTCAGACTGTCTCTATCCCCCAAAATACAATATATCATAAAAGCCAATACCTACCGAATATCACGTAGTATCTAGCATTCTAGTCAATTTGTGCAATCGCTAAAAAACCTAAACCCATCCCAACAAATCGGATTCCTCCCCTTCCACGTCCAAAACCCGCATCCACATCCCCGCACAAAAACGCCATGGCACCCCAAACACCAACCCTCCTCTCCCCTTCCGAGCTCTCCTACCTCCACACCTCCCTCTCCCTCCACCCCCCCATCCGCCCCGACGCCCGCACCCCCACCTCCTTCCGCCCCCTCGTCGCCGAAACCGACCTCCTCCCCTCCGCCAACGGCTCCGCACGCCTATGTTTCGCAGACGGCACCGAAGCCATCGTCGGCGTGAAAGGCGAGGTCGAGAGGACGGGCGATGCGAGGCGGAATGTTGATATAAGAGGGGAGGATGAGGAGATGGAGGGGACAGAAACGGAGGGGTTTGGAGGGGGAAGGGGAGAGGAGAGTTGGATCGAGGTTTCTATCGATATACCGGGCCAGAGGGAAGATGATGCCATGGTTGTGTTTCTGGCGCAGATGATCGGTGAGGGTTTGGTTGCGGATGGGGGCTTGAAGGATCGGCTGGTCATTAATGGGAGGTGGCATTGGAGGTTGTATATCGACGTACGTCCGTCCCATGCCCTGCCCTTCCTATCGTTTTTCCTTCCCCCTTCTACATACAAAATGCTTGCTAGCATGACTTTGATGAATTAACAAACGCTCGTATCATATCTACAGATCCTCCTCCTCTCCCCACCCCAAACCTACCCGCTCCCCCTCCTCAGCCTAACAACCCACCTCGCCCTCCTCACCACCCGTCTCCCCGCCCCAACCTCAACCCACGACGACGATCCCCTCTTCAACGACGACTGGGACGCTTCGATCCCCCTCTACGCCTCCCCCTCCTCTTCCTCTTCGAAAGCGAGCCCCACAAGACGCCCACCAGTAACCCTCCTCGTAATCTCAGTCGGCCAGAACATATTCTTCGACCCCACGCATTCGGAACTCGCGGTCGCGGACGCCGTGTTGGCCGTCACGGTTGGTGCTTCCGCAGGCTCAGGCTCAGGCTCGGACGGAGATGAAGATGGGGGGGGCTTGGATCTGTTGGCTGTGCGGACGATCGATCCGCCGTCGAGGATGTCGGCGGCTGCTGGGGAGGTTGGAATGGGGGATGGGGGTGGAAAGGGGGGTTGGCGGGCTATGAAGGGGGGGATGGGGAGGGCGGTTTTGAGACGGATGGTAAGGATGTGCGTTGAGAGGGGTGGGGTCGGGGAGGAGGTGTTGGGGGGGTTGGAGGGGTTTACTTGATTGATTGATCAAGGATTTGGAGAGGATTGGTCCTGGGTATGAAGAGATCAGAGTGAGAGGTGCTTTTTGCTGTTGGGGAGGGTAAAGATCAAAGGACTGATTTCCGACGGCAGTCAATTAGCAGCTAGAGAGCATTTGGGTGAGGAATACCCGGCTGCTGATAACTTGATCAGGTCACCACCGTTCAGGGGATAATTACCTCCTACAATAAGGAAGTGCAAGCTCGGCGAGGGAGGGCAGACAGCCGCGCGTGGGATCCACCCATGCAATGGCGTGTCATCTGGCTCCTCCCGACGAAGTTGAGGACTCAAATGTGGGAGCTCCAACTGTGCAAGTCCATGACATGAGTTGATTGATTTCGATTCTCTCTTCTTCTTCTTCTTCTATTTACAAAAGCTTGCGAGAACGAACGTAGCGTACGTAGCACACTCCAACTAAGTAGCCTGAAGCCCCAAGATTGGAGGGTACCTTATTCCCCCATTGTGAAAACCAACATCCACACACGATTATAATACAGTCAGCCACCCCTTTTCCCTTTCTCAGTCCGACATAGGAAAGAGATGTGACGGTCGATCTAGCTACGCCGATAATAGCAATGATGATGATGATGATGATGATGATGAACATGCGATATTGCTATGAAAATGCTGATGATAATGAGAGTAGACGGATAGATAAGAGCGATGATGATATTATATGATTAGTTTTATGTGGCAAAATAGCTCGCGCAGCTGGTCCAGATTTTGATCTATGAGGACCGCTTGGGGGGTATGTAGCGAAGAAAGCAAATATAGCAGACATATGATGCTTGAGCTCTGTTGAAAGGCATCGGTGGTCGCAGACGGGGTTTGTGGGCCCTGCGACGACGAAGTTGTTTGACCGGCAAACAGGCGAGCTGTGGGAACAGTGTAGGAAACGGAGTATTCCATTGGTGAAGCTGCGATCTAGAGAGGAACGGCGGATCCGGTAATGTACAAAAAGCGTGTCGAGTTGTCTTCGTCAAAATTGAGTAGCCTCTACTGGTACATCGATCCAGCGGCAAAAATGCTGGCTGCAGCTGATGCAGCCCATTCGTTCTCTTCGTAAGGCGGAGTAGGCCATCTTGGGTTGACCGCTTGCTTCGGCTGACTCTTGGCGACGGTGAGAGGTGAAATCGGTTCTGCCATGATATTGTGATCAAAAAGCATGCCGTTTCGTTTCGCTGATGGCGAAGGGGTGGGATAAGGATTAAGCGCTGGCGTGTTGCTGGTAGATGATCGCAATGGCTGTCGAAGGTTATGGTCTGTTTGTGAGTGTTTTTTCGGAGTTTCCTCTTCATTAGTCTTGGTTTTTCGGTCGATTGGTTTGACTGCAGTTTGAGCGCTGTCGAGTGCCTCGTGGAGTAGCTCGTCTTCCTCGTCGGGAGTGTCGTACATATGACTTGGATGTGTCGAGCGATGTAGCGCTATCCTTGTCCGGCTGGAGATGGGGCCTCCATTGGCTCCGGTGAGGCTCGACGAATCCAGGGAGGGAGAGCTTACGCTCTTCGACAGTGAAGGATGACGGTCCAATGGTCCATCAACATGGTGGAGACCTTGACATCGTTTGTGAGAGGAGGGAACTTCAGGCGACGGTGAAAGCGGCTCAGCACCAGAGCGAGCCATCTGCAAAGCCTTGTCCACATCACTGAAGCTCTTCTTCATAACCGTATCCATGTTGGAATCGATGATCATCGAATTGCGGTTGCTATGCCACGGACTGCAGCCAGCGTTCGCTTCGATGTCGTCCACGGCCGGTGCCACAGCCGCCTGAGGTTTACCCGAGAACCTGCGAGCTCGCTTACGAAGGTGAGAAAAGAACCCCTCCTTCTGTTCACTGTTGGGCGACATAGGTCCCCGCTGCCCATTCAGGGCACGCTCAGCCTCCTGACGGTGATAGTCAGCGTATTGACTACCGTTCGACTGGACTGACAGCTGCCGGCCAATTTTCTTCGTGGCCTTTGTGTCTGTGGATGAGTCCACTTTCTTGCCCTGGCCGGTATGGTTGAGCGTCGAATTATTGTGGGCTTGCGCCGTCACTGTATCCGAGAACGGGGAAATAGGTCTGATCGAAGGCAGTATTGGCATTGGTGCAGCGTTGGTAGAACCGGTGCCGTTGGCCCAGGTAGCCCGTTTACTTGCAAATGGGCGATGCTTTATGATTGAGATTGGCTCTGGAGCGGCATTGGTAACAGATTGAGCATGAGCAGGCGAATTCAGCGGTGAAGGAATTTGCGTCGGGGCAAGTTGAGTTGGCACGGCAGGCGAAGAGTTGCGGATGATGGATTTTCGGAACCACGATGGTCTACTGGAGTAGGCTGGGTTATCACCAGAATCTTTCTGTGAATTGCTGTCGATGCTGGTGTGTTTCTTCGCGATGAGACGGGACGTTGACGACATCGGTCGCAGAGGATCAATCGCGTCGGCAAAATACTCATGCTTCAAAGCTTGAGCAGATGTTGGTCGGTTTCGAGGGTCCCACATCAGACACCAGGTGACGAAGTTGCTCAGGGCGATAGGCCATTGTGGTGGCCGGAGTATTGTTTCCATAGAGTGCGGAGCCATCTAGATACCATGAGTATCGTCATTGGCACAGGTCGGAGAAGAAGCTTACCTTGGGGAATGAAAACCCCAATTTTTGGGCCAGCCGAGTGCCATCTCTCCAGTCGCCACCACCGACACGGTTACCTGACTTGTCGTACCAATTGCCAGGTGATCCCATGATTTCGCAAACCCGCCACACTTGATCAACCTCATTTCCACCTGGGAACAACGGCTTCAGATTCGCAATCTCTACTGCCATTGCGCCTAGAGCCCACATATCGACGGGTGCCGAATACTCTCCAGCACGAAGTAGCACCTCTGGAGCACGATACCACCTCGTGGAAACATAGGTCGTGTATGGATGTTGGGAATGCGTCTCTCGGGCAAGGCCGAAATCTGCAATCTTGATCGTATACATTGGGGGTGTAGCAGGAGGTGTAAGTAGTGCAGAGTATCTCCGGTTCGTAGTGCTAGTGTCTAGCGACGCTGTAGTTGACACCAAAATGTTTTCAGGTTTGATATCGCGATGGAAGAAATGGTGGTTGTGGATATGGTCAAGACCTGCGAGAATCTGAAACAGAATACTCTTGACGTAGCTACCATCTAGGCATCTGTGATCTCGTGCTTTCATGAGTTGATACAGATTGCCATCCATATACTCCATGCAGATGTGTAGCTTCTTTGACAGTGGGTCGAGGAATATGTCGAGTGCCGGAACAAGGTGAGCATGAACGGGGAGCGAGCGGAGAAAGATGACCTCCCGCAGTTCCAGACATGGCGCGAGCGAGTCGAACGTCTTTTTCATGGTCTTGATGGCAACCTGATGGGGTAATGATTAGTCAGGACCTCGCTATGACACCTTTGCGACTTACCAAAGTGCCTCGCCGCGCAACATGGGCCCCTGCCGTTCGGACGCGGGCAAGAGCCACACTTCCAAAGCTGCCATCACCGATCTCCTTGATGATTTCGAATCTATCCTCCAGACATATCGCTGACATGGAAGACCCACGAGGAGGGTATTGGTGTTGAACGGCCATTGCAGCGACCGTACAAGCTCAGGGTGCTTTTGTGGACACCGAGATTCGCCTCTTGGTTACCGACTTTTTGATCTGTCCAAATCCAAGCTGACTGCCCATTCAAGTCCAACGTTCAGATAGCCTGTCCCTTTCCTTTGTCCAAGGTCAATGGTGAACAACGCTCGGCTCTTCTATGACCCAATACAACTGGACCAAGTGAGTCTCCCTGTGATACTGTAGATTCTATCGCGTTGTTTCTATTTTGAGGCTCCTTGCAAGGGATTGGAATTGAGGGGTTGTGCCCGCGATTGAGGAATGTTGTTCCATATGATGTCTCTATTCCCCTGCCCCGCGTGTACTATGGCATATAAATCGCATGCGCAGAAAGGAACCGAAAAGGTAGATATCGATAGGCGGGCTGTTGGATAGTTAAGCGGCCTGTCAGCGGAGATGAGCCAGGGGGAGTGCCAGGGCACGAATGAACGAATAGGTCGTAGTCAACGAGCGAGAAGGAGAGAGCGGTGAGATGGCCGATAAAGAGAGTCAATGCGTGCTCTCCAGCGAGTGAGGGAGAAGGAGGTGAAGGAAGAAAGGGTGATGGAGTCAGAGAAGCTACTACTACTATTATTACTAACTAGAGCTAGCAGTACGCAGAAGGTAAGGTAAGGTGGTAAGGTAGAATATAGGGCGTGATGTGTGATGAGCAGTGAAAGTGAAACCCGGGGCTGTCTTCTAATTTGGTCCGAGGCCTACCAGGATTAGCACCTCAACCACTAACGTCTTCTAACTTTCCTTTAGCCTCCCTCGCCGATCTGACCCCCGCGAAAAAACAGCGCAGCACCGCAGGAAATCGAATGTGCTGATTCGACACTAATCATCCAAGCTGCCAATCTCTCCTAGGGGAATGCCCAATTGAGCCAGCAAGAGCAACGCCTTCCATCATGACATGGGGCCGGGCTGAGCTGGAAGAGGAATCGTTCCTCTTGCTGGCACTGCACCATCAAACTATCAACATTTCCTATGCTCGCCCAACCTCCGTGACAATGGTTAATCCACAAAAACATAAAGATAGGAGGTCGATCTTCATCCTCCACAGGCACGTGTGACAACGCAGTAGGGTGGCACAGTTGACGCGACCGTATACCTCCATCGCGCATACCAGTCTACATACTCCGAAGTAGACTGATCACAGCAGATGCAGCGATTGACGCTTACTCTCGCCGTCGTTATATGTCAGACTGCATTCTGCACCAACGTTCGCAACTCCTTTCTTTCGGTCTTTCTCACAGCCGGCCCAAGGCTCGCATCAGAACTAGGGTCGTGCCGGCATTTGCCCTTGATACGCCAAAATCAAGGAACTGTTCCTTGTTTCCTCTTAGCCTCTGAGTTAAGCACTAGTGGATCCCTGCACAATGTTCTGTTCCTGACTACCTTATCCGATTGGGAGGATTGGGAGAGGGGTCGGATCCATTGCCCATTGGTCCATCATGGGCCATACACGAACGGCTCATTCGGGGACTGCGGGAACCCGCCAATCTGGAAACAAGGATGTTGGAGATCGTGATTCAGTGATTCCGTGATTCCATCTGCACTCTGCACTCACCCACCCTCCCACTCTCCCACTCTCCCACTCTCCCACTCTCCCACTCTTCACTCTCCACCCTAGGCTTGGCAAGCATTACTAGTACGGATGATCTTTTGAGCCACTGGCGCTAGTGACTCTTAGCTCCCAATCCCACGTGGTTTTGACATGTCTGGAGTTCTGGACGTCGCTGTTGTTTGCCTCAGTACCTTCATAGTAGTCAGTCCCTCGTACCTCACACATGTTATCGATCATTGGCCGCGCCGCCCGTCGTTGAGTCCCATCGGGTCCCATCGGGTTAGTCATGCTCACTACGCAGCGTGATGGCCAATGAAACGTCGGAGCCAACTGAGGCAGCTGTGCCTTTATGCATCTTCAGACCAATAATTCATGACCAAAGAGTCAGAGTGACTCGGCACGGAAGACAATGGTTGAAGACGTAATGTGATTGAAATACTATATTGACTAACGTCCCTGAATGTTCGCTTCCTCAAAAGCCAGGATCAATGACACAAACTGTGATGTCGTGAGGCATGGTATGATCGTCCTGAAGAGGTTGGTTCGATTTACAGAGATTACAAAGCCACCCTATCATGCCAAACATGTTCTATGCGATAGGCAAGCTGCCGAAAATTGTACCGAGGTCGCAGGCCGCAGGTTTGCTGCTGGAAAATGTCAAGGTAACGTACCGTACTTAAGATATCAGACATCTGGGGCCTGGAACAGCTCCCAATCGCCATGAGATTGTTGACAGGAAATATACTTGTCAACACAGATTGGACCCATTTGTCAACGGCCGTAATTCACGTTTCACGGTCTTTTAGACTGTAACGTTTTCCTCCTGGGTGTAAAGTGAAGTCTACGGTACTTGGTTCGCTACCTGACTTTTCTCCATTCACATTTCTTCAATCCTCAGATTACAATCGTCTTGCCAAAGTCAGCCTCCTTTTACTCCCTCGCTCCTTCTTCCAATCTCTCACCTCAACTGCGTCAACTCCAACCCTTTGATCAAGATAAGCCCAGACAACAATGCCTGATCGTCTGAAGAGCGTGTATGGGGGTGGTTGGAGCCCAGCCAAGAAGGCGATGCTTGACCGAGTTGTGATCCCAGAGAGGTATGTTCCACGATCGATCACTGTCTGTCCTCTGCTGATTCATACTGCCAAAGAACCCGATGCCAAAAGTGCGGTGTTCTCAAGGCGACGGCCCCTCAGAATTTCTCGGAGAAGAAACTTCAGGAGCTTCGGTCTGCTATTGCTCACGGCCAAGCCGCCCGCAACCCCGCCGGCAAATGGATCGCCTGCCGCACTTGTGTTGGTGTTCAGGTTGCCGAATTGGAGTGCAGCCACTGTAACGAATGGAAAGGGTTGAAGGATTTCACAAAAGCTCAGCGTAGGAACCCCGATCGTGCTGTGAGTCAAATTCCAACCAGCCAAGCACGAATATGACAGCCGCTCAGATTTCTTTCTAGCACTGCATTGAGTGTGTTGCCAACTATCTGGAAGAAGAACCCATCCATGGCAATGCCATAGAGCACTACGCAAATAAGGAAGAGAATCACGACAGTGACAGCGATGATGGTATCAGCAATGCTTATGAAGATGTGTGTAGATGTACTCAGACCCAAGGATGAAGGCAGCGCTGACAATTGTCCAGTCCCTGACCGAGTCTTCGGCAGGTGGTGCCCGTCTCTCCATTCACGACCACGAATCCCTTACTTCTCAGAGACTGGCAGAGCTTGACCATTCCCATGCCGGTCCCAGCAGTAGCCGGTCTGCGAGCCTCGCCGCGACAAGTGCATCCATCGCTGGCACCGTCCGCAATCTTAGCCATGCCTCTGCTGTTAGCATCGATAAGTGGCAGAAGATAGCCGGAAGGGGCGCTCTGGGCGCCGCTGCTGGCAATGCATTCGTTGGATACGATACACTTGGGCGGGCTCACTCACGAGTCCGGGCTCCATCTACCGCTGGTAGCGATGGCAGTGACCAGTCTACAGCAACCACTATCGCGGAAACCCACGAAGCTATGGTGAGTCCTGTACGGCTGTCTTCTCTTGCAAGCATGCTGATCCGAGATCGTAGCCAAAAAACCGCTCCAATTTCGCCAAAATCAAGGGTACGAAAGGCAAGCCGGTTGCCTACAGACCCGAGAAGACAGCGAACCGTACTGTCACGCTGAACGATTATGATGAAGACGATGACGAGGTGGACGAGGGAGACGACTACTTTACGTATTGAAGTCCCTGCAAGTGAAGCCTACAACAAGAGCATGCGTTACGTTGATAGTCAAGCAGTCTTGCGCTTCAGCAGGTGATCGGTAGCTGGATGACTGTGACATCAAAAATGGCTTCTACTAGCTTGGGATACATACATTCGGAGCATCACAAGTGTTGTGAATAGATGATTCTAGCAGCTCATGATCAGATTACCCATGCTCTCAGACACCAAGACCACGGAGCTCTATGTTTGATTGGGTTCAACTGTCGCGTTGAATGGTGCGTTGAAATTGCACGCTCCAAGAATGTCACTGCACCTACTCCATCCCCTTCGCGTGTAATTGTTCTCAAGGCTGTCGATGCTTGATGTTCGCCCAGGGCGCGCTTCATCCTTTTCATCGGATCCTGGATAAGGAGGTTTCATGTGGAGGGCAGCGACCTGAAACAAGGTTGGCGCAGCAATAGGGGTCTCGTAAGGGAAGAAACAGGTATCGAGAGGCACAGGCGCACAACTGTATTGCTTGAGACACAATCCTATCGTTTCCAGTGACAACGATCGTTGCACAAGTGTAGCACAATAGAAGCCGGCCACTGACTTGGCGTACTGGTCACCGAAACCTCGAGGCTTGGCCTGTTCTAACACAGGTGCCCCTCATGGGTCGTGCATTATTGTCGTATGGCACCGCAAGAGAAGAACAACAGTTTTGATGTTGACAGCAGTTTAGTTCCATTGGAGAGATCAGCTGGACAGGTTGCACTTCGATTGAGCCATCGTCATCCTGCAGGGCTGGGCGAATCACCTTCCAAGGTTGCAACCTCCTCACCAAAACCGGGCGGTGCTCCTAGTTGGACTTGGGATTTTCGACCAAGGACCTTCCATGACCAATTCCACAAATGCTGTTTCACCCCGAATAGATCCCGCATCCCGCAAGTATCTATCATAGAATTAAGTTAGGTACCTAGGTATGCTAGGTGGCTAGTAGATAATACTCCGTAGCCTGGTTCGAACTACCCGTGCTACTCGTACATCATCGCCCTCAAGTACCGCACCGCGTCTACGTCAACGATCCTTCTCTTTCTGATTTGACCACCTACACCTCCTGCTACATACTACTGCGGGTCATTGGAAAGTATGCCATAGTACGCTCGAGATCATCCTCGTACCTTTACGCCTTCATAAGACTTGTATACGGATCGACTACGGTCGTGCAAGCCTTACGATGGCACAAGCAAACCACTACACAGACCCTGGCACTCAGCTTCCTGTCGATCACGACCTCTTCGATTCGCAAGGGCAACGATACCGAACCATGGCAGAACAGAAACGATATGCCCCTCCAAAAGTGGATGAGGCTGTCAATTCCGCCTTCGATCGAGCACAAACAGAGACTTCGAATTATGTCCCGCCAGAACTCATCGCTCAGATCACTCAGAATGTGATAAAGCAATTGCAGTCGAGCGGAATCGAAGGCTCAACGCCCATCCCTTCACAAAGCGGCTTCTCCCCACCACCAGCCGTGTATCAACCTGTCCCTCTATCACCATCTACCACATCAGGAACATCGCCCAACATTCCGAATCGGGTTTACACTCCACCCTCACCTCACAAACATCCAGACTACCCAATTCATACCTCACCTTCACAGTCTCAGTCTGGGTACCGAACAGATGTGCCCCAGAGCCCATGGGACCCGAAAGCATCACATTTCAGCCCACCCAGGAGATCTTCTTCACCCGAGAGTCCCACGAGCAAATCGACCGATAAGCCCTACACTCGCCCAAGGGGCCCGTCAAGGCTTTCAACGAGCAAGGAGGAGACAACTCTGGAGAGGATATGGGGCCAGCTTTTCGATGAAGATAGCCATCCTACAGCCAGACTGGGTCAATTCTTAAGAGGGCTTGCAATACACATTGTACGTCTTCGGTTCCGAGGAGATGGGGTAGTGAGCAGTCACTGACTTTCTTTCATAGATCGAGGATTATGAACCCAAGCATAGTATTGTGATCACGCCGAACAAGATGGTGAAATACTATGAGGACGTCAAGTTATCGCATGAACTATACCCATGGTCGAGTATGTTACTCAGCGTGCAAATTCATCACCACTTTGCTGACTCGAATTTGTAGCTGTGTTTGACGATGAACACTCCTCAATATCCCGGATGTACCGTGATCTCGAATGCCAACATCATCTCGTCCAGGAAAGACATGATCAAAGGCCAGACATTCCGGGTCTAACACCAGTCGGCTTCGAGAGATGGGTGACACTTTTCATCCAGGCACATCCTGATGAGGAATTCGAGAGACTGCAAAAGGCTGCTTTGGAAATGCCAATCAGCAACCCAGATGATAAGAAAGAGCGATTTCCCAAGGATATCTCTCGAAGATTGTTCCCAGGGCACGAAGATCGCAAGATTCGCACTCGCATAGAAGACTCCGTGTCCGAACACGCAGCTGTCAACCTCCCGCGCCGCTCGAGTCGAGAGGAGCCCCAACCTCAGGTTTACCGAGATCCGTCACCTCACAAATCCACGGGTACAGAACCTCCCCCTCAGAAATCTGCAACCACCGAACCCCCACCGCATAAGCCCAGTATGACCGAGCAGAGCTACATTCCCCAGAATCCCCGCGGAAGCGTGAGTTTCGAAATGCCCCCAAATCCAACACCTACTCCGCCATATGTTCCTTCAAATTTGGAACGCGAACGGAAACCCTACTCGAATATCCCTGCTGAATCAGCCATCGACGACACCAACCCCCCCATACCCCCCTCCTCAGCCCCCATCAGTATCGAACGGGAACGAAAGCCATACAGCGCTTTCCCAGGGGCTGGCAAACAGTACGAAGATGAGGCAAGAAGGATTCCCACCAAGCCCCGCTCGGAATCCATGGCCGCCCCAGCCCCTAAACCCAGCCGCTCAGATTCCACCGCCCGCGCTCGCCCTGTACCAATCGCCAACCCTCACCCGATCGAGACTCCCAAGCCGGAAATACATCACCACCGAGCGCCCTCCAACGCAGGGCACCGTCGCCGGAGTCCCTCCTTCAGTCGTGGCAATACCAGCGACTTCAGACGCATGGATAGCGAAAACAAAGGCTACCAACCCAACTCGTATCAGCCCCCTTCATCCTTCCCTGTCGGTGGTCCCCCGGTAGAGACTGTCTCCAACGAAGAAGACACGCGTCGGTACTTTGAAAAGAACGCTCGGGAAAGGGCTGAGCAAGCGAGAAGGCAGGCGGACGAGGATGCGAGAAATTATGGGGAGAGTCCACGGCGGTACAATCGCGCCGGTATGGACGACAGACCTCCACCCCGACGCGGCGATTACGGCAACGAGGAGGAATACTACCGCGCAAGCGGCCGAGGCGGTAACGGCTACGACCATGCCCAACAATACGGAGGGCCGATCTATCGATGAACCTGACGATCGTGCTGAATGATTACGTGACGGCCTGCAAGCGACATGAATTTCTTCGAATCCCGGCGCTGACTTTATCATAAATCCCCTTCACTTACCACCTAATCGACGACGGCAGGAAGCGGCATCCGCGGCATCCGCGGCCGGGCACTTTGGCCTGCTGGGTCGTCGGTTTGCCCATCATGCGAGAAGCTACATGTATTTTCTTATTCGATCGATTGATTCTATGATACCATGTTTCATTAGGGGGGTGCTTCGGAATGTCTTGTCGACGCAGGTAGTCAGGTCAGGTCAGATCATGCGGATGTTTGGATAGGACCTCTTAATACATCAGATATGCCTTGGACTTACCTGACCGTCGTGGTGACTACGTACGGATCGGAAGTCCCTTGTTGCCTGACTGTGGTGGAGAGTTGACCCGTAGTGTATTGGACGAGTTGGAGAGGCTCTGAAGCGTCATGGATCTTGCAGCTTTTGATTGTTCTATTGGTGGACTATCCTCGATCGTTACGAGTGCCAGACGCGGTGGGACACAAGGGATTGCCAAATTATCTAGTTTGGGTGAGCATCAACAAACAATTAACTACGAGAAACCAAAACGCTATGCTCTAGGCCGATGCTTTGTGGTCATCCAGGTCATCCCGATACCCCCCAAAATCGTATCCATCTCCCCCATCTCCGACGCCCCCCAGTGCCATGCTTCTTATGCCCAAACCTTCCCATATTACACATGCTACCGAACTACGCATATCGAACACTCGGCTGCTGATACCCATGATGCGGGGAATATCCTGCCCACTGCGGTGGCCCATATCCATCTGCTCCCCTCCCTCGTTGCTGAGCGCCAGTCATCCAGGGTTCCTGTGGCACGGGTCCTCCGGCCCATCCTCGCTGCATGGGCGGTGGCGGCACCGGCTGCGCGCGACGCGCACGGCGAGGTCGCCTGCAGCGTCGAACCAGGCAGCTCAGGATGGAAAGCAGGAGGAGACCGCCGATACCACAGCAGATGCCGATGACGAGGTTTCTGTTGTCGTGGATCCAGCTACCGATCTCTTTGGCTGTTGAAGAGCCCTTGCATTGCCCCTATGCAGCGTTAGTGGTGGGTTGAGGGGGAGCGTGGCGCAGGGTGAACTCACGTTTTGACACTTGCCGCCACCGCCGCAACCGGTGCCGTCAAGGAAGTTCTGCTGCATGCTGTAGCAGACGTTGGGGCCGAATTCCGGTGAGGCGCAAGACAAGGTGCAGTCCTGGCTGTTGCAAGCGTAGGTATCGTTCTTGGTCGTGTAAGAGCCCATCAGCGTCTTGCACTGTTGATTCCTCGACGTGCATTGCCCGCTTGCACACTGCAGGCCTTGAGAGCTGTTTCCGCAACTTCCACCATCAGGGGCGGAGACATCAGGCGGGCAGGCAGCAGTAGTACCAGAGCATGTCTCTTGAGGATCGCACGTGCCAGTGCTGGGCCTACATACTGTGCCGGAGCCGGAAAACTGGCATTTGCTGCAGCAGTCCTCGTTCGAGTCGTCACAAACGGCGTTATTCTTGAACTTGCACGTTGTTGCATCACAGCACGAGTTGTTGCCGCAATTCTCGATCCCGCCACAATCACATTGTTCGCCTGCTTCGACTATTCCGTTGCCGCATTGTTGGCCTGTAATAGTAGTAACGCCTTGATTATTGGACAGGCAGGTACTTTTGACACTGTTGCGACCAAGGGCGGAGCAGATATTACCGATCGTGCAGGCACTGAATGATGAGATGCCCTCGGCTGTCGAAGGGTTCATGATATACTTGGACGCAGCATCGCACGTATTAGCGCTTAGAGGGCAACACTGCTGAGAGTTGACGGTTTCGCTTGAAGCGCATGTCTGAGAATCGCAGTCATGGACAGCTCCGAAGGTATGACCAGTTTCGTGGGCAATCACCTGCCACTCGGTAGAAGTCTTCGCCACCACATTGGCTCCACTGACAACCTCGCCAGAGCTTTTTGTCACGTCGCCTACACAGAGCTGGCCGAGCCATGACAGTCCAACCTCTGCACCGGTTTGGCAAGTAGTCAGCAGGGTCCAGTAGGCATTGGTATCGTTTCTGTCGCCACGCCATTGGGAAAAAGTATTCAGTCGGTCTGTAATAGAACTGTTGCCCCCGCAACCAGTATTCCACGGGGTCGCAGTAGCTGCTATGGCAGGGCAGGATGCGTCACTTACGGTCAGATTTCGAAGGCCAAGGGATATGTTAAATGTCTTTTCATAGAGGTTGGAAGCTGAATTGATTTGTGTGATAACATTCGCATGGGCCGATTCGGAGGAGTTAAATGATGCGGTGTATGTACAATCGGTCGCAACGCCCATCAAGGCCACTTTTCGAGTCGTCGGACAGCCGGCCGTACTGCCAATGGAGCTTTTCAGATTGACACTTCCCGAGTTGCCTCCTGAGGGAATACCGTTGGTATCAATCTGCCTTTTCCCAAACAAAGAATTGATGGGAGCAGCACCCCAAAATCCCACGTCGCGTTTGAGCACTGTTTGTCTGGGATCGTTGGCCTTCAATTTGTGAGAAAGGCAGACATTCGTTGAGCCTTCTGATCGTCGTAATTCCCCATTGTTGGGTTGCTGTCTGAGCCCAATATCAGAATCCCTGAAGACCACCATATACTCATCGTCACTATCTTCCACTTCTGGATCCAATTCATGCTTTGTAGACATGTAGTGTGAACGTAGCTGGACGTGGTGATGGTCTTGCATGATGGTGAAGGCTCCCTCGAATAAGGGATTGACTCCATCCCTTCGAATGACAATGCGAGCCCAGCCAATGTTAGTCCATCGCTCGTCCCAGCCCAGGATCCACGCATCTCCCTTGTATACTTTGTGAGCTCGTCGATCTATGGTCTCTGTGCGGACGAGCTCGCCATCTGGACCAAGATACTGCACAGAGGCTCCTTCTGGGATGATATCGTGATTGGGTTCAAGAGTGAGTTTGACCTGCTCCTTTCCCTGATGCAATTCAAAGTATAGGCTAAAGTCTGAGGAGGAATGTACACGAGCCGAGGGTGTCTCGATCTTGGGGTTCTCGATTAGGGAGAGGTAGTTGAGCGGCTTCCGACTTAGGGAATGTCCTGATGCTAGTCAGTGCTATCCCCTGACTAGACTATCATGCCAAACGCCGAACATACCGTGCGCAAGTTTAGAGAGATGAGTCAAAACGTTAAGGATTGTCCATATTCGCCATGGCACTTTCATAGTTGTAGATCAGTTTAGGTGGGGAAGTGATGGTCCAAGCCGTTCTCGACAACGTAGAAAAGGAATCTCAGTCCGATCGATAGTTGGTCAACGACATAAAATCTTGTCTACTTCTTCAGGGAAGGGAACGAGAGTAGGTGCTGATAGAAGAAGGCTCATAAGATTCTAAGGCGAGGTTTGATAGGGATGTCAGCCCGGATTTTAGCCGATGTTGTTCCAGTCGCCAAGAGAGACTCGGATTTCTAACTGCGACAACGTTTCATGCACAAGATCCGATCAACAGCATGGGTAGAGTGGGAAATGGTACGATGACAGAATTGAAGTCTCAAAACGTGTGACGAAGAAGACGTTACGAGGTTGATGAAGTCGTTCTCGTTGATTGGGCGGTGGCTAAGCAGCCACTCTCGCCACCTGAATCCCAAGCGCTAAACGTCTTGGCACGATGACAAGACAGAGAGACACAGCACTTTGGAAGTGATCTCAGCCGCGCGTGCCTACAAGTGGCCTCCGCCGCGTGTCCCCTCATCATCTTTCACTCCTCAGAGCCTTCCACTAATTATGACATTGATACAACGTGTGGAAGCCTAGTTCAACCTTGATCCTTAGTAAACCTTTACTGGAGCTACGCGTACCTCTCGCCACCGGCTACTTTACCAACCGAAGCAACAAAGAAACACAAGCCTCCGCTGCTGCACTAGTCTTCTTGGCTTTGATTGAGATTCTCTGTGCTGCACACTCCATACGAATATAACGCCCAATATGTGAATCACAAGACAGCATCCAAGGCGGTCGATGCTATCACTAAGGGAATTGTGATGACCGTATCCATCAGCTCATTATTTTTTCCGAGATGCTTGGACAATTTCAATGATCTTGTCTACCACCCCAGGATCGGAAAGCTGCGCCTTAGATTAGTCTGATTTCCTCTCCGGTCTTCAGTCGCCCACTTACGGTAGAGGTGTCACCCAGTTGATCCTCTTCTCCTGCCAAGATCTTACGCAGGATTCGCCTCATGATCTTGCCAGACCGAGTCTTCGGAAGGTCATCAATGACGAATACTGCCTTTGGAGCTGCGAAGGGACCAATTGATTTCCTGACTTGGAGCACCAAGTCCTTCTTGATCTGGTCATTCATTTCGTTGCCCTCTTTCAAAGAAACGAATGCATTGACAGCTTGGCCAGAGAGCTCGTCGTTGATGCCCACCACCGCAGCTTCCGCAACTTGGTCTACGTATCGTCAGTAGAGCCTGTCCTGGTAGTAGCGTGATCACTTACGATGTTCAATCAGGGCTGCTTCAATCTCGGCTGTTGACAAGCGGTGGCCGGAAACGTTCACCACGTCGTCTACACGCCCACGTATCCAATAGTATCCTTCGTGGTCGCGGCCGGCTCCGTCTCCGGTGAACTGGTTTTGTCTGTCAGCACACTGACCACGTCATTCCTTTCAAGAGACTCACGTAATAGCCCTTGTACACATTGAGATAGGTATCCATGTAACGCTTGTGAGCTCCCCAGACCGTTCGAGCCATGCTAGGCCACGGCTTCTTAATAGCAAGGACGCCCTCCACGTCGTTACCATGAACTTCTTCCCCAGAGACTGGGTCAATGATCGCAGGCTCGATGCCAAAGAATGGTAGCGATGCGCTTCCCGGTTTAGTAGGGGTGACTCCGCCAAGCGGAGTAATCACGTGGGACCCAGTTTCGGTTTGCCAGTATGTCTGCAGGATGTCAGCTCATTCTAAATGTGGGTATCAGTGGTAAGCCTACATCGACTATGTGAGCTTCCTCCTTTCCAACAATTTCGAAGTACCACTTCCAGACCTCGGCCGCAATGGGCTCGCCCACAGATCCCAGAACTCTCAGATGCTTCATTGGACGGTCGGCATGTGAGTCGCCGGCACGCTTCAGCAGTCTCAGTGCTGTCGGAGCTACATAAAACTGTGTGACCTGGTGCTTGTCGATGACCTCCCAGTATCGGGAGAAGTTGGGATACGCAGGGGTGCCTTCAAAGACAACTGTTGCGATACCGAGCACAAGAGGTGCGTAGACGACGTACGTATGTCCGGTGATCCAACCAACATCACCTCCACAGAAAAATCTATCGCTGTCGTGAATGTCGAAGACATACTTCCCAGTCGCGGCTGCGCCTAAGAGGTAGCCGGCTGTAGTATGCATGACACCCTTCGGCTTGCCTGTTGAGCCCGAAGTATAGAGTAAGAAAAGGGGATCTTCCGAATTCATGGACTCAGGAGCTATGTAACTGGGGTATTTGTCACACTCCTCATGCCACCAGAGGTCCCGACCTTCAGTCCAATTCTTAGAAAGATCGGCGCCCGTGCGCTTGAAGATTAAGCAGTGAGTAACGTCGGGGCATTGCTTTAAGGCGTCATCGACAATTTTCTTGGTGCCAATCAATTTGCCGCCTCTCTTGCCCTCGTCACTGGTGATGACCACTTTCGAGTTGGCGTCTATAACGCGGTCCCGGAGAGAATCCGACGAAAACCCGGCGAAGACGACTGAGTGAACTGCGCCAATTCTGGAGCAAGCAAGGAAGGATATCACGGCTTCAGGAACCATGGGCAGATAAAGTGCCACAGTGTCTCCCTTCTTGACGCCCATCTGCTTCAGCACATAGGCGAGCTGTGATACCTTTCGGAGGAGCTCGCCGTAAGTGATGGTTCTTCCCTCACTAGGCTCATCGGCTTCATAGATGATGGCGGGCTTGTCGGGATTCCTGAATGCATGACGATCTACGCAATTGTAGGAAGCATTCAGTCTTCCTTCCAAGAACCAAGCGTTGTCGCCATTGGTAAATGAACCAGAATGGACGGTCTGAAAGTTTTTATCCCACGTAAGGAGCTTTCGCGCCATGTCGCCCCAGAACTTATCGGGTTCGTCAATTGACTCCTTGTACATTTTCTCGTATTCGTCCATGCCGCTCAGATGAGGCTTTGCGGGGTGCTTTCTAGGAAGGGTCAGTCATAATCAGGGCAACATCAGGTCGGCGTGAAAACTCACTCGAACAACTGATTCGGGACATGGTAGGTATCTGAGCTCTTGGGTTAGGAACCACAGTCCTACGCATGCAGCCGAACTCACCGATGTTGTGGGCCTCTGCCACCACCATCTTGGGTGGCCCCACGTCGCCCTCACTCATGACTGTCGGCAAATTGGACGTGCAGTAATGTATTTGCGTTCAAGTTGGGTGTATATGCGGAATTGAGGAGACTGTCGCTTGCGATGGGAAAGTACTCCTGTAATTCACAAGTACAAGAGCAGTTCGATCAAGAGGTACGAGATGAAAGAGAGGCATAACGAGTTGTGGAATCTCGACCAATAAGATAGAGCCCATTTCCCCATGAGAGGCTTCCCGGTGCTACGGGTAAGGTACGCACGAGACCGAACTATGCGGGGTTCTGACGCGTGGCGGGGTTCCTTCTGGCCGGTCATTCGTACTATAAATGTCCCCATGGGTACCGAAAGGCTATGTCCATTGGCGTGGGATTCTCCTCGCTAAAGCACCTTAGGAATCCAACTTGGATGCGGACATTCCCTTTCCCACAATCCCTAGTATAGAATAGCCACATTGCGGGCTGGCAATCTCACTTCTATCGCGAGGTCGTCTACCTTATGTGCACCTTACCTACAACGCTTACTACATATTACTCCAAATGCTCTGCTGCGCGCACAATATGTAAGACGCTCACGCTCAACTCAAGCCTTACTGGTCAGGTCTCATGATGAGTAGGAGGTAATGGATCCTCAAGTGAAGCAGTGTGGCTTAAGCCACATTTAGGTGGCGTGGGCCTGTGAGGCACTGTCCGTATTCTGTTCAAATTGAAGATCGATTCTATCGACCCCCTTCCAGGTCTCTGACCAAGTTTACCAAGAGGTTCTCCTACCCGTTCCATACGCTTATAAGGTACAGCATAGTATTTCTGCCGAGATCCAGCCTTGATCCTATTCTGATATCTTTCCTCATCATTGACATCATGCTTGCATCGAGCAATCCGGTCTCTCGCGAGCGCTGCTCCTTATGGTTATGCCTATGACGACCAAAGTCATCATCTATTCCCAGCGCTGCAATCCTTTTCTACCAGGATCAGCTCCAACCTCCAAAGTACAAATAATCAACAGAGCATATCGACTTGTTGAGGTTGTGGTGCTTTCCTTAATTCTTTGAGAAATACTGGCAGGAGGTTGGCTACATCGGAGGCGGATAGAACATGTGTCAGGAAGAAGTTCCCCAATCGCTGTTCGTGAAGTGTGCAGTGCATGTAAAGGATTTGGAGAGGAAGAGGCGCATGCGAAGGTTATGGGTAGCATAGAACTCCAAAATCATTTGAACTGCTTCCTGCAATGGCAATCGTGCAGGAGATATGGAATCGTGGTGAATTGATCAAAGGCGTAAATCTTATATGGCAATTTGCATGTATGCCTCACTAGCGTCACACGCACACATCATATACTCAAAGACTTGTAGAAAGAAGTTAAGTTGATTGATCTAGGATGCGCTGCTAACGGTCGCCCCTGGCCGCGTACTCATGGCTCCCAGTAGCTGACACAGATGTAGCCGATAGGGTCAGGACGATGCAATGCCAAGGTATTAAGGATCTGATAAGATGCGTAATCACGTGATCCTTTTTGCTCGGCTTACCTTCTTCGTTAGCCTGATGCCCATTCGTCCTGTGTCCTTCGTCCAAGAAGGAGTACTTGAGGAATGGCTTCTGTTAGATAGAATATGATATCTACCCAACCATCTGAATACGTACATGCAGCGTTAATCCTGTGCAGAACTCTTGGGTGTTTATGTTCGTGCGTGTGATAGAATACGATGTCGAAAACCGGTATCTAATTAGGGGTATTCTAGCGGCCGCAACTCGATCGATAACGCGTTCTTCCATCATGTTCCTAGCAAATAGGATGTCATTTCGACATCCGACCAGACGCTCCTTTCTCCACATCTTGCGCTGCTGTGGCACCTTCCCCAATCGTCCGAACATTCTCCTGAAGTTCTTGGATGGTGATCTTTGACCGGATTGAACCCCGTCATGGCTCAACAACAGCAGGTGAGAATGTTTTACACTGCATCAAGAACGTAATCCTGACTGGGTATTCCCTTAGCAACACGCGCCCGGAGGTCATTACAGTGGGCGAAACAAGATTCCTGACATCAAAACCTTCGTCGCCAACCTTGACAGGGACAAGAAGGATCGAGATGCAAAGCTTGCGGAGCTCAATAAGTTAGACCAAAAGCAAGGGTATGGGGCCAGTGAAATAAAGCCACACACAGACACCAAAGCCGGAAAAGAGGGAACTCTCAAGACGGTGCACGATCCTACAACTGGACATGAAGTTCAAATTGAGGATGTCAACAAGGATTTCATGAAAGCTGTTGAGAATCCGCAACTATCAGTACCGAACGCAAACCTCGGCAAAGACACCCCCGTAAAGACCGATGCGTCACAGACGAATCCCGAGTACAAGCACAATCAAGATGTTACTGCCCCCCCTGATCCCGTCGCCGAAGGATCTACCTCCGACGTCCCCATTCACGGAGAGAAAACCAATATTCTATTCCACCCAACGCCTTCAGTCAGCTATGAGCCGATGTTCGCATCTCTTGAAAACAGGGCTTCGGGTTTGTGCATTGGTGTCTTCATTGCCATCGTTCTTCTTGGCAAGGTTTTCGGGGCCTCCCTGAAAGGCTTGTTCCCTACAGCTATGTGCATTGTTTCTGGGATATGGCTATGGATGAAGGAGGTCATTCGTAGTGGCCGAGAGGTGGAATGGTCAAGTGAGCAGACGAGAGGAGAGACGGTGAGTTTTAGGGCATATACTTGACCATTTTATACGTAGGTCTGATCCATGTAGGCAACCGCAAATCTCCTTCCCGAATCTGTGGAGTGGATGAACACACTACTGGGCATCGTCTGGGGCCTCATCAACCCAGACATGTTTGCGAGTGTAGCCGACACTCTCGAAGATGTGATGAGTGCATCGGTTCCTGGCGTAATAGAGAATGTACGGGTCGCAGAGATCAACCAGGGCAACAACCCGATTCGAATCCTTAGTCTTCGTTCTCTACCAGATACGCACGTCAAGGCGTTGAAGGAAAGCATACATGCGGAGAACAAGAAGACAAAGGACCCACAGGAGGCTGCCGCCGATGAAGAAGGGGGCGATTATTACAATCTCGAGGCATCGTTTGCCTACCACGCCAAGCCTAGCGATGCCAAGGATACGTCGTCAAAAGCACGGAATATGCACATGCAGCTAGTCTTTTACTTGGGGATTAAGGGACTATTCGGGGTTCCCCTACCCATATTTGTGGAGTTGCAGGGTCTGGTAGGTACCGTAAGACTACGACTTCAAATGACACCTGACCCTCCATTCTTGAAGAACCTTACATTTACCTTGATGGGTTTGCCACAAGTCCAGGCTGGATGTATACCAATGGTTTCCAAGGGTGTCAATATCCTGAACCTACCATTGATCTCCAATTTCGTCAACTACGCTATTGGAGCTGCTGCGAGCATGTATGTTGCACCAAAATCCATGTCCATTGATATGCGAGCCATCCTGCAGGGTGATGAGATCGCGAAGGATACTACGGCTTTAGGTGTGATGTGGATACGGATACACCGAGCTGTAGGCCTCAGCAAACAAGACCGGCGTGGAAGTAAAGGTGGAGGCTCGGATCCATATATTACCCTCAGTTTCTCGAAGTACGGCAAGCCGATGTACTGCACTCGTGTCATCACTGATGACTTGAATCCGATTTGGGAAGAGACCGCAGCGTGAGTCTCTACGAATCATGAGCACTCCTACGCTAATCGAGAATAGATTGCTGGTCGACCCTGAATACATCAAAGCTGACGAACAGCTCAGTGTAGAGTTGTGGGATTCTGATCGCTCCAGCGCCGATGATATCGTCGGTAAAGTTGAGTTGTCAATGCAGAAGATGATACAGCATCCTGGTAAGATGTACCCGCAGGTCTCAAAGCTGTCGGGTCTGGAAGCCGACAGTGAAATGCCGGGAGAGTTACATTGGGAGGTCGGCTACTTCACGAAGCCAAAGTTCCGACCAGCTCTGAGGACTGACGGTAAGAATCTGGATCTTCCAGATTCCCTCAAAGACAACCCAGAGCTACAAGACGACAAAGGCACTTTGAACAACGAAGATCAGGACGCTGTAGCGCATACACCCCCTGACCCGTTGTGGCCCAGCGGTATCTGCCTTGTCGTTATTCATCAGATTGTCAACTTGGAGCTTGAGAATGTCCAAGGAAGTGAGGGTAATAGGAAAGGTAGAGAGTATGAACCGGCAAAGGATGCTGGGGAAAACATCGAGGAAGTCAGCAAGAACCTTCCAAGCAGCTATTGCACAGTGTTATACAACGACGAATTGGTATACCGCACTCGGGCCAAGGTCGTCAGCAGTAAGCCGATCTTCAACGCCGGCACTGAGCGATTCGTCAGGGATTGGAGGTCCGCAATCGTCACAGTCACTGTGCGCGATCAGCGCCATAGGCAGCACGACCCCATCCTAGGGGTTGTACCACTCAAGCTCTCCGAAATCCTACAAACATGTTCCCAAGTCACTAGATGGTACCCTCTCGATGGTGGCATCGGGTTCGGTCGAGTAAGGATCTCCCTGTTATTTAGAGCCATCGAGACTCGTCTACCTCCGAACATGCTTGGTTGGGACGTCGGGACCTTCGAATTTACTTCGGATCGAATTCTGGCACTTAATTACCATAGCAATACAAAGCTCAAGATGAGGACCGGCGGAAGCGTCGGTCAAATCTCAAGGACTCAATGTCGAAAGCTTTCAGAAGGCGATGGCGTGTACTGGGACATTGCTAAGAAAGATGGCAAGAACAACGTACGCCTGCCCGTAAAATTTCGGTATCGATCCCCGGTAGTCTTCGAATTTCACGTCACGGGCAAGCGGGGAGCTACTGCGTACGCTATGATATGGCTGCATGAGCTGGTGGACAATACTCCTGTCGGCATCAACATTCCTATCTGGACAACGAAGAATGGCGCTCGTCTGACCCAGAACTACATCACAGAGGAAAATATAAAGGCCAAAGAAGTCCCCGGGTTAGAAGATCTGCAAGAAATAGGACGTCTACAATTCCGTTGCCAATTCAAGGCTGGTACTGACGATGACCATGAGCGCTTCGTGGTGGACAACAATACCCGCGAGACATTCGAGACATGGGAAGCGTGTCTTGCGGAAGGTGTCCGCGAGAAGCGTGTTACGAAGGAAATGCCAGAGAAGGTGCAAGAGCTGCACGATAAGTCGTTGACGGAAGGTCGCGACGTGCTCAAGGAGGCTACTCCTGAAGAACGGCAGAAATGGCTTACGAAAGACGGGCAGGATTGGAGTGGCGCCTTCACTCACGACCCGAAAGCCTACATGGATTCCCAAGGCCGTAAGAGAGCAGAGCCTGGCGTCGACAAGCCAGTCCATGGTCCCCACAATCCAAGCGACGACGATGACAATATAGATGACGAGGCAGATGACAGTGACTCGGATTCTGACCTGGGCGTGCACGAGGGCGAGCATGCAGGGGCTGGAAGAGCAATGAACGGCAGGGCAGAGGGAACTACCATCAAGGAAGACGAGAAGAAGAGAGAGGTAGCAAACAAGAGGACGGAGAAGAGGCATAATAGGGGTCTGTTGCAGTGGAAACCTGTCAGAGTAAGTCAAGATAGTTGTCGAGTTGACTATGGGGATTCTACTGATCGGTGCCTTCCAGAATCTTGCGTTTGCGAAAGACGAGGCTAAATTCACCATGAAGAAGATGCAACACAAGCTCACTGGAGGCTTGGGAGGAAGAGAGCCTGATGTGGAGACTGAAGCTTGAGTCTTTGACGTTTGCTTGCTTGCGTTTTGGCGAATAGCATGTCACAAATGACCATTTTGGTAGCTGGCAACGGGACGCGTGTAAATACATACAATCCTATGCACGACCGGCCTGCAGGCTTGCTCAAATTGACCCGACCATTACCATATTCATTACTGTTCACGTTAAAAGTTGACTTGCTAGTGGTATGGGCATCCCCTAGTCAGCCCTATCAATTCCGCTTGTGGCCATATCGGACCACACTCCCGTACCATCGACTTTCCCTTGACTTGCCAAATCCAAGATTGAAGGGCACTATCATGGAGAGCCCAGAACCGCAACGGCAAGGCGGCGATGCAGAAACCCCAAACCAGAAGCAAGCACGCCTCCGCCGCGAACGCCGTGAAGCCAAGATCAGAGAAGGCGGAACATCAAGACTAGAAAAGATCACGAATGTCTCCGGCCGCCAGAATCTCCCTGGTACGCTACGTCTACCTCGTCCTGCATCCCGCTCATCTCCAGCTCCTGCCATGAAGCTCGCGTTGATCCTCTCCAGAACCAAGCCATGTACCTACGACGTCCTCCCACGCCGACCCCGACGAAGTCGACCTCTCCACACATCCCTCCGCTACCCGCACCCCAAACACCTACAGCAACGATGGACAGCCTAGCGAAGCGGACATCCGTAACCTCCTGCGCGGCAGTGGGCCTCAGCCCGGTACCAACGACTTCCAGCAACAGCAGCAACAGGGCGATGAAGATCCCATGATGAAGATGCTGCAGCAGATGATGGGCGGTATGTCCGGGGCCGAGGGCCAGGGCGGCACGGGCGAAGGTGGGTTGCCGCCCGGACTGGCGGCCATGTTGGGCGCTGGAGGAGGCATGGCGGGCATGGGGGGACCCCCAGCGACGACGCAGGACAGATACGGGTACTTGTGGAAGATTGTGCATGCGATCTTCGCGCTCCTTCTCGGCATCTACGTCACGACTACATCGCATGCATTCACTGGCGACATCTCGCGGGGTGGCATTTCAGGAGCCGGGCACGAAGGGGGACGGAATGTGTTCTGGGCATTCGCGACCACGGAGTTGGTATTGCAGAGCTCGAGGTTCTTTCTGGAGAAGGGAGGGGGTGCTCAGTTTGGAGGGTGGACGGGGATCGTGATGAATATGCTGCCGGAGCCGTATAAGGGTTGGCTGATGCTGGCGGCTCGATATAGCGGGATTTGGAGTACGATTGTCGAGGACGGTATGGTTGTTATTTTTGTGGTTGGCGTTGTGGCTTGGTGGAAGGGTGCTGTGGGATGAGTACCTCTATGACAAAACCCAAGATCAACCCGTGAATTCGTATTATTCATCACCATCGGTGCTATCATGACAACTTATAGAACAGAAGACGGATAAAGTACAATGCAAATGGGATGAGTATAATGTTTGGATACCAGTCGTTTTGATCGGCAGCTCTGGGTAGGTATGAAAAGTCATGCACTGACGACCACTTGGGACGCCATGATGTCCCAGCCCGCAGAATCTCTGCGATCATTTAAAGTTCTAGCTACCTTGTCCTCGTCTAACATCCTTCCAGATGAAGCCGCTTCATTTCATCCATTATCCTCAAACATCGAATTGACGGCCACTCCACGCTCAAACCGGTCTATGCTCTACTTCTTCACCCTGACCGCCAGAGGTGTCTTTGGAGAACTTTGCATCCGAGTGTGTGTCAGATATAGGGACGACCTCGAGAGCAGTATCAAAAATCGTGGCTGGCCGAGTATCTGCCATCGATGAAAGAGCTTAGTATAGTGCATTGTAATTTTGCCGCAAGCAACCCAATGGCCCAGCTATGCAGAGCACTAGAGCCACTAAGCAAGCAAGAGTCTCCGTCAAATCACCGTGGCCGCGGTCAAGTGCCTTCGGCCGGGTTTCCGTCAGTCTTTCCAGCCTCAGGCGTCTCAGTCAATCTGGGATGTCGTGAAAGCGCTCATGTGCAGTCATTGCGAACGAGGGCATTAGAGCGCTGCACACCTTACATGATACCCCTAAATCTCGCATACTGTCTTCGCTATCCCACGCATCATCGTCGCCGCTACTTTCATGGCTCGGGGGTCCTATGGCTTCGGATCCGATAGGCCTGTGTTCCCTGGTTTCATTGCCGGAACTCTGGGGCTCTCTACGATTTAGTTTGTCTTCCATCACCGGGAGCTCCTCAGCCTCTCCGTCGGATGGGGCGACATCCAAATCATCAATTTTCCAATCTTTAAGCACACCCTCTTGTCTCTTGAACATCGTTCCGATATCTCGGCCTGCTCCATCTTTACCATCGCCCGCGATTAGTGACATATTCGTCGCACAAACATTGACTAAGCTGAGATTCCATCCTGATTGCTCAGGATGAAGCTTCTTAAACAAGGGCAACAGTGACTCCTCTAACAGCTTCTCAACTAGTACCTCGACGCTTAGGGTGAGACTGAAAACCCAAGACGGCATGTTGCCGGACTTCGAGATCCGTGTGAATGTCCTAGAGCGCGAGCCGTCGGGGTTGAGCGGCGGCCGAGGACGAGTGGACAGCCTTATCGTTCGTGGGACGGCTATCCACCTTCGAGTGGGGAGGGTAAAAGCTTCCTTCGGCACCATGCCCGTGTCATCGTCGCTGAGCGGAACAGTCAGGTCTAATCGCATTCTTCGGATGAGACTCCCAGCCAAGATTCTCAACTCCTTCCGGACTTCTGCAAGCTCATCAAGTCTAATATAACTATCTTCCTATTTCTGGTCAGTATCGGACCCTGTCCCAAATAGGTGTGGAACTGACCATGCTGATTTGTTGGGGAACTTCTCTACCTTTCGCAACCTCAACATCATCCACACCATTCAATAAGCCCCACGCCTTCTCCCCCAGATCTCGAGGGGCACCTCGGCCGCCAAGCAAACGGCCAAGCAATTCCGGTCCCATATCTGCAAGCATTCGCACGTCTCTCACTTTCACGTTTTCCCTCGTAGGACCATAAACCAGTCCAGCGCTAAAATCGGCTGGTCGCTGAAGTACCTGATTTCGCAATTTCTGAGCAATCTTGAAGCCAATCCCGGGAATCTTACCAATGTCATGGTCATCGATGAACCGAACAACATTGCTTATGCCCCCAACATCGCTACGATTATATGGAGGAACAAGGGTAGTCTGGCCCTTCGGTTTGTTGACATTGCCTACCAATTTCGATATCAGCTTGTTGGTACTAATGCCAACAGTTGAAGTGTACCCTTTCCGCTCTTCCAACTGGTGTCTCACATGCTGAGCGAGATGGGAGCCAAGACGCAGACGAAGCAGGAGATCGCAATCATCACCTGATGAGTGACGTTCATCTGCGGAAACCGGAGAAGTCGCAGGGTAAGTATTACCACTCACTCTTGAAGCGTCGAAAGAAAAGCCAAGGGTTGGGTCATTTCGATCTAAATGGAAATAGGAGGCTGCCAGATTGTGATGATTGAGTAGCTCAATATTGTATTCGACCATGTCTGTCACATCCATGTAAACCTGCTCTGACTCAGCATCAACATTTACCACACCTGCCTGGACCTATATCAACGGGCTTACTTCGTCAAAGCCCAGCCTCTCGACTTTGTCACTCCATGTGTAGCTCCTCAGAAGTTGGTAATTGTCCTTGGACCTGACGCTCGTTCCCACGGTCAGTAGACGCCTCTTCCTCGGAAATATATGACTTTTCCAAGGTGATCGAGGGAGGGCAAAATTTGACACCCGATCTGTGGGTCGGGAAAGTAGATCGCCCTTGAAGGAAGACCTACGCGTTCCGAAAGCGTGTCAAATCTTCTCCAAGCACGATAAGCACGTCGGGGCATGCCCTCTTGGCGTCTTTCACCAGCTGAAGTTTGTAGAGGCCCCTGCGACGAGCTTCATAATTGCAAGTGACTATGATTTGCTTCTGCTGAACCGCCAGCGGTAAAAACTTCAACTTGGGGTCTTCGCGTTCGAAAACAGCTGCATAGAAGCAGTCTATTGGTAAGATGAATGAGTCACCAATATCCCAGGGGTCGATCGGCCGGCCAAATAGCTCAGAGTACTAACCATAGTCCTTTTCGACGGTCAGGTACGGCCAGAGAAGATGAATGCGATGATTCGAGGTTCTCTTACGAAATGAATGATTATCCTCTTATCGTTCCTCTGAGGGCCCACCTGCTCCATGGTGTCCTGATTACGTTCATGACCAGACCGAATGGTGTGTGGAAATGTGATCGAAGGCCCAAGATGAGACTTCGCTAATATCTAATGCTAGGAACCTCGGAAGCAGCGTGTCAGCTTACTGGGACTCCGCTGAGAGTAAGCGAAAGTGTTCAATGTCCTTGTAAGCCAATCCGATCAGCGTATAGAACACCAACAATAGCCCCCGGTCTTCCGAGGCAAGCCATACCTTACTGCATAGCGGAGGCAAATAGAAGGATTGAAACTATACATAGTATATGGGATGGGTGAACGGGTTGCATCCTTTACATGTGATTGGAGAATGGAGGATCTGCTCCCGAGCGTCGATGGAAAGCCAATGAAACCGATAACGCCACCTTTCCTTATCATATCACACAGAACACTTGCATCCGGACCTCGGGAGTAACAATCTGGTGAATACCATGTACTAGGTAAGCACACGCTATCGGTCCACCGTATGAAGGTAAAGTACCTTAGCCTTAGGATCAAGCGTCCAGCCCTCCCTTCCTTCCGAGAACAGAATTATCATATTCTATAGCCGCACCCTGTCCCGATGCTTTCGCTTAGACCTCCTTCTACTCGCTCACTGCCTCATCAACGGCCTTCTTACAACGACAGCACATCCAATCTTCCCTTGATATATCTCTACCTCGCCTCATGACATTAGCAATCCCCTGACCCAGTTTCTCAACGCAACAGCCGTCATGATTGTCTTACCTATGCGTTCACAAGATTCTAGCCCGAACCGTCAAGATCAAGACCTCTACACTACTTCCATTCCTGCCCTACATCGAGCACCCTCACCACACATATCCGAATTTCGAAAACAAGTAGCAGGCGCCATGTTGTCCGTGATACCATCAACGAGACCTCCGCCTCCCAAAAGACCAAAGCTTTCCTTACAGACTGCCATACCACTATCGCCACCAACAAAAAGGCTGGGCTCATCTCTCGATATCTCAACAGACTCGCCCACGGCCTGGAACACGCACGTGAACACTTTTGAGGCTCCTCCACCGGTAACATTTTCCGCCGAACAAGCGCCTCTGATATCCCCGTCATCGTCCATAAACTCGCTCTCAACCAGCCTATCCTCCACAGCTTCGGGAAACTCGCCATTCTCGCGCACCGCCCCCTATGTCCTACCCATCGGGGCACAAAGCATTCTTCGCAACAGTCTATTGCCACGCCGGCATTTGTCAGCTACATCAGCTCGGGCACCAAGGCGCATGTTCCCGCCCGTGAAGCGGGTGACGTTTCAGGAAAAGCTTGTGGAGGTCGTACCAACTCCCAGTATTGAGGACTCATCCGACCTAGAACCCGACATAGAGCCTACCGAAGACGAACATCAAAGGAGGATGGAAGAGATTCAGGCGGAAGATGGGCACGCAATACCCATTCATGGTAGAAGGAAGCGTAGAAGAGAATGGGTGTGGCGGCCACTGAGTGATGATATATTGATCCAAAATCATGCATACGGAACGCGGGGTGAAATGGAGATCCCGACAAGAATACCCTTGCCAGACTCGGCCATCGAGGACGCTGATGATACTTCGATGAGGACGCATTCTTTACAAGAGGATGCACGCAACCGGGTGTTCCGAATCCCAGATACATGATTTCATGATCAATGACGCCTCTGGAGCATCGCCATCTCAATGCACATGTATAAAAAAACATGCAAACAGGTAGAGCAGTGATTTGTCCCCCATTCGAGCGATATGAGTAATCACATAGCTGAATCTAGAGGTGTGATCAGTTCTCTTATCACTGATGATTGGCACTGTGACCTGATACGTGTCTGTGAATGCTGCTACCCATAGTCTAGCCTGTACTGTCAGAAATCGCTAAATACTTCCGCCAGCATTTCTCCGGCAGTGATAATCAACCCACCCTGAGTCGAATCGAAGTTTATAGCTAACCGCCTACGCTCAAGGGGTCGCCTTACTCATAGCGATGAGGCGCTTTACCCCAACCTATCGCAGACTTAGCAAATGGGCACATGGTACACGAAGAGCACTTTACCATCCAATTCCCGCATTCATCAGTCTTATTCGTCATTATTTCTACGTGTATGGCCTGTGCTTGCTCGAAGTCTTTCGCCTGTATGGCCTGTGCAAGCTCCACCATACTCTGAACTGTGTCCGGTTTGAGCAGGTCCTCATTATTGAGATGGTCGAAAAGAACGTTGAGCCGTTTCTCAGTGTCGATCACATGGGCCTTGAAATTGGATGGCGCCTTGGACTTTACGCGTTGCATATCAGAGCTGAGAAGCTCAAAAATTGGTCGGGCCTTGGTTGATATGTGGTTTCGGTCTCCAGGCGCTAGCTACCTGTCAGTGACATATCCACCCTACGATCCTTGCTACTTGGACTTACGGTATTTGGACGTTGGAGGAGCCGACTGCCGTTGAGGTTGACTTGTCCCAGGTCGTGATCCCTGTTGCTGAGCTTGACCAGATGGGGGGCCACTGGATCTTGGAGGTGGACCCGCAGATGGTGGTGGCTGCTGAGGGGGTGCTTGTTGTACTGCATTATAATTCTGCTGCGGAGCGTATGGGTTGGATGCTGGGGGCGCCCTTGAATTGGCGGTGGCGGGCGTCATGGGGGGTTGCTGCTCAGTAGACGACGGATTCGGGTGGGAAGGATGTGCTGGAGCATAACGATTACTCGGTGGTGCGGCAGACGGTGGGGAATTGTATGGGGACGGGCCTCGGAGAATGGGTGGCTGTTGCTGCACAGGCAAGCTGGCGGCAGATTGTGCAGGTGTGTATGCATTGGCGATAGATGTTGGTCTCTCGGGTTGCTGGTACGATTGCGGAGGCTTTTTCGATAAATATGACATCCCGGACGTCGGAGCTGCAGAGCCTTTGGGTGGAGGGCCGAGCGGTGGGGTGGATTTTGGTAGTGGTCCAAACGAGGAGCCCATGTTTTCCTGCTGTAGCGGCTGGTATATTGAAGGTGGACTGGTACCCACACCAGGAGTTCCTCGTCTGGAAGTGGGTGACTTGAAGAAGTCTTCCGGAGTGTCATTCCAAGTACTCATATTCGTGGATTTTGAGGGTGGTGGGATGGAGGGAGAAGCATTGATGGTTCTCGGAGGAGGCGCCAGTGGTTGATTCTTATGACCGGTTCCAAGACTGGGCTGAGGTACCATTCCCGTATGTTGTCGCGGCTGTTGCTGGTACGAGTTTCGCTGATGTGGACCCAAATTATTTGAACCCGAACCATCGTACAACCCATTCGAGGGAGCATAAGGGTTCTGGAATTGGGTCGCTGATGCTCGTGTATAAGGATTCAATGGGTCACCTGCGGGCATTCGTTGCGCGGGTGTCTGCTCCTGCTGCTGATAACCTGGTTGTGGCAACCGTTGCGAATTCCCTTTGACGGCTGTGGGGTGCCTAGCTCCTGATTGCGATGCGGCGATTCGTGTGGCTTGCTGCACCCTACTTTTTGCGACTTCTGCTGCTGGGTAGTTGTTGGGTAGTAAATCGAGATACCGCCTGGAAATCTCGAGCTGGCCAAGTGCGGAAACAATGTCGGCGTACTCCGTGTATTTATCATACAAAGGCGCCAACTTCCAATCCGAGCTGGCACTTCGATCACTGTCCTGATACTGGATAACTTCGCGAAAGACAGTGACCTTTTCAATGAAGCTTTGCAGTGACCGGGCATGAACGGAGAAGGAAGAATCGTTCTTATCATCTTGCTGCCCAACGCCCTCGTTCTCTTCTAATTCCGAGATCCAGATGGTAACGACTTTTTCCAATTTAGAGCCTGCAAGATAGCAGAACGACGCATTTTTCTTAGCGTCTTCAGTACCTCCTTCATCATTGATCTGCTCTTCCAGTCGATCCCCCAAGGCTTCGCAGAGATCCGGGAACTCTGCGGCATCAGCGTAGGTGCAAAGCGTAGTCATAATCTCCATCCAGTTCTCCAGGTTGGCATTGTGCACAAGATCCCAAAGGTTCTTACCAACCACGGACGCCAACAGACGTAGGTAGTCAGGTCCCCCTGATTTTCGACTGAAGTAGGCTTTTTGCGCCGTTTCGATACAATCTTGACCTCCACAGATGGCGATCATGAACGCATCCGACATTCGATCTTCCTGCAGACATATGTTTAGCGCTATGTCAAAGTCACCGCGCAAGAGCGCACGCGTAATCTTTCTATCTGATTCGGATCCTTTGCCGGAATACAATCGGAACGGATCGTTGGTCTTGGTGCCTTTAGTAGCTGCGAGATCCAGTAGGAAGGTGTCTCCATCGGCACTATTATCGAAGAAAGATGACAGACGATTGGACTGCATTACCGAAGGATCGTCCAGTGTCTGAAGCTTTTCCTGCTTGGACCCGTTGACCGATAATTTTGAATCACCGTCTGCGATCTCATCGTCCCGGCCTGAAAATCCAAGATAACTTATTAGATCTTTTCTTGGAGTCCGCGAGGTAAGGGTTTTGATGACCATCCAATCCGTTTTCTCAGCATCAAACGCAGCATCCGCAATTCTACAGTCGCAAATCTTACCCAGATCGTTCTCTTTCAATGCGTTTTCGAAAGACTCCGTGGATGAGACAATTCCACCATCAATGGCGAAGGTCGAGATTCGAACCATCGAGCGTTTCGATGCCTCAGTTGCGCTCGTTTTGTAACTCACAATCTTACCGCCGAACCCGAATGACGCGCCGCAAGGTCGCAGTAGCCATTTGGGTGCTTTGTGTAGCGTAAATCGGGGCCCTTGGGGCTGAGTCTGTGCTTTACTGAAGAAGTCATCATCATCGATTACCTGCAACTGACCGCCAGGGCCATTACTCGCTTCAGGCTTGGTGTTTTGGACTGACTGAACTGTGATCTTGCCGTCGAAAGAAGCTGTAGCCATGAAGCCTGGATTATGCGGATTCCACCGCGTTTGAAATGCCCAATTCGTTACAACGGGGAATTCCCCAAGCGATTCACCGGTCTGTGGATTCCAACATATATTTCTATTGTCTTTCCCACAGGAAAGCAATAAATCACCGTCTTGTCCGCACCATGAAAGTGACAGTACGCCTCCATCATGGCCTCGAAGGACCTTTTCAGGAGCATTAGCATTTCTTAAGTCCCATACCAAGATTACAGGGTTGGTATCGTCAGGAACCGCAGTAATCAGGCGAGTGGTTTTGACCGGATCCCAAGCTATTGCACTGACTGGCTTCCTGGCCAGATTATTGAGAGTCAGGCTTTCTCTTTTGCTCTTCACGTCCCAAATTGTCATTGTCCCCCCGCTGCTTCCAGTCGCTATTATGTGTGCCGTTCTCTTATTCCAATCAAGACAGTCAAAGTCATCCGCCCTCGCCACTGCATTGCCCATGCGAAACGGGCTACCAACATTGTTCAAGTCGAAAATATATAGCTCACCCTTGGCGCCTACTGTAGCTAGTAGCTCGGAGCGAAATGCATTGAATTGGAGGGCTTTGATAGCGCCGCTGTGTTTTGACGTCCGTGACACGAAAGCCTCGCTAGAAGAAGTCAATATCATTATATGCCACTAACGTTCACGGCTTACCCATCCTCATTGAGAAGCTTGCTGGCATCCCACAAGTCCAACGACCCGTTCTCCAAAGCTCCAGCAATGATGCCTCTTGAACCCTCGCTTCCCCGATTTGTCCATGCAATGTCGTGAAACCTGCGCCAAATCCCTTGGATCAGCACCGCACGGCAGTACCCAAGCTTACCCACTTACCGCGAGTCAGTACTTATACTCGCCGCAGGTTGTAGCTCCTGGCCTTGCCGAGTATTGTCCAGATCCAGGTCCCAGAGCTCTAATTGTGTGTCGTTCGAAAAGCCTTCGTCGACAGCGCCTGCTTTTGTACCTGTGGCCAGAAATGGTGGAAATGCTCCTGGAGACCATGCAAACATAGCAGTCCTCGGGACATCACGAAGACCAACCATGTTGAGATCCGAGGCGTGCACGAATGGGTTCTAAGGGGGAAGGCGGCCAAAGGGAGAATGCGAGAAAGGTGTAACAACAGTGTCAAAAGAGTGGCTGCTGTATAATCAGACTCGCTCCCCAAAACCCAACGCTGCTGCCCTGTAATATCTGATTCGAGTGTGCATGAGCTATTTTTGAATTGAGGTAAATGGTCTCTCGAGAATTAAACTAGTGCCGGGATTTTAACCTCATTTCTCGACTCAATTTCTACAAGTAATGTAGCTCACGACAACAAGAGAATGCGATCGCACCCACCGTACTTTGGTAGCTAATCCATAGCACTTTCACATCAATTATAGTCCAACGCTGACATGTCTGACAAGGTACAGTCAAGCTATCGATTCTCTTCAATAACCCACAGCTAATGCTGTCTCCAGTCCCGTCTGAAATCCACAGTCTATGTTGCCGGCCTGGACCACGCAGTGAACGACAAATCCTTGGCCGATGCGTTCCTCCCTTTTGGAGAAATCGTCGACGTTACTCTACCCAAGCCCGAACTTCCCTCATCTACGGATCCTCATAGAGGCTTTGGCTACGTCGAATTTAAATTTCCAATGGACGCGAAAGAGGCCATCGACAACATGGATCAGAGTGAGCTCTTTGGGCGGACTATCAAGGTCGCACCGGCCAAACCGCAAAAGGAGAGCAATGAGGGTCTCGGCAGCAAGATAGCCGTATGGGAACAAGTGTGTTCGATCTCCTTCCGACATCAGGTAATACTTGCTGACAATTATCACAGGAAGATTACTTGGCAAAGCACGTTGTGAACGAAGCAGACAGGAATGCCACAGGACATGGAAGGGAAGACATAGAGGCAGTTCCTGACACAATGCAAGGGCTCGAAGTCCTCACCAGCCTCGACGTTGCCGGACCACAACCAAGATGATTAGTAAATACTTGTCATATTCTATGAGCACAGAATTCAGGCTGGCGCGAAGCTTTGGCTTGAGGAAAGGCTCTCTGTTCGATTAGACTCTTCTCTGCAGAGCAAGCACGTCATACGTAAGTACACGACAACAGCGTCCTCAATGCTTTTGGGTGTCACTTGCTCAGACCCTTGCTCCCAGTCTCGAGATCGTACTCCCTTCCGTTGCAGAGTCGGCTCCAGTGCCCAGAAAGATGTCAAGCACTGTTTGACCAGTTGGCTACATTGGTGATTGAGGAACAAGATTCACTTGAAATTCTCGCTTCTTTGAGTCCTGTGCAAGCGTAGAGTTTTGTCTGAGAAGAGCTTGCTTCCAAGGCTGTATCCGGCAAAGCCAATAGCAACACTGAGATACAATCAGCTATCCTGCGTTGAGACATGGTGTTAAATACTGACGCTAAGACGACACCTGATTTTTATAGGCCATTAGTCCATGCTGTTGTGATAGTTGAAGGGTTGGTCGTACCGAGCGGCATCAACTCCGGAGGAATCTTTTTCAGAGTTCGCAGACGTTGAGAGATCGTGTGTGCTATTGAGAAGACAGCTATTAGCGACCCAAAACCAAGAAATCCCTCTGAAGTTGGCTTCATCCGAGGCTGTATCAAACAGGCCTGCAACGAGTAACATACCACTGTGCTCCTCTTTCTACTGGATGTTAGCAATGACCAGTGTACCAGCAGAGTCTTGTAATTTACCGGCATCGGCCTAAACCTGGGCCTTGTAGGCTGCATTCTAAGGGTCTGGGTTGGAAACATCTTGATGACAACGCGAACAAGCGATTGTCGGCACGATCGTCCCTGATTGTTGTGATGCACTTGAAGAGGCTTTGTTCAGGCGGAATCCTACGGGAGCGTAAACCGCGCTTATTCTTCAATGAAAGCGCCAAGCCCGGGGTGACATGATGTCTTTTTACTCGCCCCTCATAATCACATCATTCACTGCTTCGAAAAGGTCCCCTCTTCATAGCAAGGCCAAAGTCGAGATGGCAGACGACGACGACAAGCTTGTAACGAAGCCTTTCAAGTTCGTGACAGGTGAGTACCCAAGTCCCGACATCCATGGGACAATGAAGGAAATTAATGCAGGTTATAGCTGGTACATTTCCATTCTCATCATATCGAGCAATCAGTAGCACTATTCGCTTTTCTTTCAAGATACTGAAAAGCTGGGGGAGGGTCCGGCCACTGCACATAGACGTTAACCTATCCAAACTCTTAGGCTTCGACGCTAGGTTTCCCAACCAGAATCAGTCAGTACTCACGGAGCTCACGGAGATCAAGTTTAGTGCTTATAAAACCTCCAGAACCAAGCACTGCTGGCAAAATTACGTCGATTACCACAAATGCATTCTAGCCAAGGGCGAGGATTTTGCCCCTTGCCGTCAAGTATGTCAACATGCTTCAACCTCTATTCATGCTAATCCTCTACCTCCCAAGTTCTTTCTTGCATACCGGTCCCTATGCCCTAGTGCATGGTGTGAGCGGTGGGATGACCAGCGAGGTACGCTATCTGTTCCTATTCGTACTATACACGGTAGCTAATTACAAAAAACAGACAAAGGGAACTTTCCAGTAAACCTTGAAGCCTGAAATCCTACTCTGTTAGCATTATCATTCGTATAAGAGGGACAACAAGTGACAGATGTTCACCTGATTACTTTGAGTTGATAGTTAGAAGTTCACTCTGCATAGGTCCAGTACGGGAAGGCAAGAGTTTGGCGGTACGGACTAACTCAGAGATGCGATGTCTATCTATCAATGTACAATTAGACAACGTTGCGTAATGGGAAAGCTTTGCCGACCTTCACCCCATGCATGCCTAAGTATGTACATATTGATCCATATTATGCATATGTTAAACGGCATCAGTAATTCCTCTCGCCTGATCAAGTAATGCCTTTTCCTGCCTCTTCACCTCGTTGAGCCGCGCCTGGGCTTCCCTATCCCTCTGACTACTTCTCTTATCATCCTCTAATTCCCTCAACTCAGTAAGCTCCTCTGGAGTAATCTCATACGGTTCCCCGCTTGCTACTTCCAGTAATCTAGACAGTATCTCGCTCTCCTGCTTGTGTTTCATGTCAATCGTCTCTACCCTGCGCTGTAGACGAAGAGTTGACGGAGCAGTAGCCGGATCCATCGACGAAGGAGCCGGAGAAGCTATAGTAGACGTAGACTTAGAAGGAGGCGTAAAGAAAACTGTAAGAGTTGAAGGTCCTTCTTGGTCGACAGTTCGGTTTACGGTCATAGATATGGCGGGATTGTGGTATTTCAATCGAGGGAGGCAGTTGCGCCAAACTTTGCGAGCGCCGGCGTGCCCATCGTTGATCTTGCGGGCAAAGTCAAGATGAATTCGTTTGACATCGTCGGATAATATCGCTGCGCCAGGCCCGGTTCGTACGTCAAGTAGCTGCGGAGCAAATTAGAGTGCACATAGGATCGAAGGATGGTTTTCATGCTCACTTTCTAGGCACGTCATGAGTACAGACGACTATCAAATGCATCGACACAAAAACTTACAGCCTTGAGCCTTCTCATGCGTTGTGCGATGTTCATTATCCTGCCAATTGGGGGAACCCTATCATTATTCTTGGATCGGGTAATCTATGGACCTGGAGCAAAGAAACACGACTTGGTATTATTACACTTAGGGTGTAATCTAACGCGTAAGGTAGGATGATTAATGAATCAACTAAGGTAGATGATATAAACACACTATTTACTGACGACTGGGTATCTTGTGCTTAATTCTACGTCGCTGGGACCTCACCTCGTTTGACTTTCTTCAATTCCTTCTTCACCCCTTTCATGCTACGCCGTGGCCTGGCCGCCTTGCTGCTCGACGACCCAGGCTTACGGCCACCGAGCAACCAAGCACCCATTGGCTGACGAACCCCAACATGTCTTCCGTCAGGGCTGAAAACCTCGACTCTTGGATACGGTCTTGGGTCAAAGAAGTTCCCAGGTTGATTGACTGACTCCATATCCTTCTTCCGACTCTGAGCTACAAGCTCAATCCATCCACAGCCTTCGATCAGGATATCCGCAGAAAAGACTTGGAATGGCAATACCTTCGGATTCAGGCCGCCTGCGTCTTTCCGGGTCAGGGGACCAGCGCGCTGTTTGGTAACGTCCCATCTGAGCGAAAAGGAACCCGCTGGATCCATTCTACTCCCAATCCCTGGTCTCGCGATAGTGGGGACTCCGGAATCTTCCCTTTGGGTGTGTATTGAGATAGCCTTTTCCGTAGAAGTGACGTGGCACTCCAGCGGTACGAAAGGGTAAGCTAGAAAAGTCAAATGGGACGTTGTCGGCGTTATGCGCACAAGGCCTCCAACAAGGAGGGACTGGCCGGGTTTGATGGTAACCTGCTTAGGCTTGATTCTATGACGCATCAAGAGATCTAGCTTGTGGTCCTCTTTGACGAAGTTTTCGAGATCACCACGTGACAAACCAGGTAGGTCAACCAACTCACCTTTTCCGCCGCCATACGGTAATCTGATTGGGGACGCTGTCGTCCCCGGTAGCGAAGATACCAAGGGAAGCACTGGAAAGGGAGTCTCTAGGGGCGCAGGGGGTAGAAGCGAATCTCCTAGAGACTGTACGTGGTTTTCATCGCGCATGGTTAACCTACAATTTTCGGTTTCGATACTGTTGCCTGTAATTGTAGGATGCCCATGGGATTTCGCTGTAATTTCACTCTGTGGCTCTCGCAGAGCGGCGTGTCGTGAGGCCGCAAAGCTTATGTCTTCGTTGCGGCCTTTGGGAAACACATTTTCAAGAAGGTTGCTTTTACCAACGTTCACCTTGCCGACCATCCACCCGCCTCCTCCTCGAGTCCAAATATCCTCCTTAACTTGCGTGGTCCACCAGCCCCTTTTAGAGCTTACGCAATGTACATTGCCTAGGCGAACACTTTCAGCAGATCCACCAAGCGCATCACGGAGCACCTGCAGAAAATAGGGCATAAGGCTGTCTACTTGCTCTTTCTTTGGTGCTAGAAGGTCTGAGCGGGTAATAACAAAACTCATCTCTGCCTTTCGCCCATATTGGAAATGACTGGTCTTAGCTCTTCGATTCAATGACCGCTGTGGAGACAACGATAGATGTCGTTGTATGAGAGGTATGAGAGAGAGTGGAAAATCCGCTGCGTCTAGGACGTGGTATATATGGTTGTATTTGTGTGGTGACTCAGAAATGATATTTTGTATAGTTTGTATAGTAGGATGAATGACCGGGACTCCAGTATGGTGATGCGTGAGGTCATGACAACGGTTGCAGACGGGTGCAATGATTGCTTTAGGGACTAGAGGTTCCGTATCATGATTCTTCGCCTCTCTCAACCCCATTTGAGACAATAAAGCAGAGTTCGCAGTGCCCAGGACTCTATCGAACATCTCTGATTCTGCAACATGCTCAACCCCGGAAGCTTGCCCATAGTGAGCTACGAATGCCTTCACAGATTTTCGATCCGTGCTGTAGAAACCGGCCTGACCAGGGCTGACGAATTGTGTGAACGCTCCACAACCGGGACATGAACGCGGTAGAGTCAGCAGTTGTAAGGGCGTTGGCAACTTATCAGTGGGAGATTTCCCGGTATCGATGTGGATCTGGCGTGCTCGTATTTTTGTGGATTTGGCATGTATTTTAACAACTGGGTCGTGAATACCGATGTATAATGCAAGAGCGGATTTTGAGAGCAACGATGTTGAAACCTTTACCGTTCGGGTCAGAGGATTGACTCGCGCAATTGATGCCATGGGGTGGCTGCAGTCTTAAAGTGGTGATGGCGGGCTCAAGAATATTGATCTAACGACGCTAGTGAACCTATTTCTAAGTATTATGCATCCTATACTACGTGACTACTAAACGAGCGGGGGAGGCAATTTTTTTGGCCCCGATGATATGTACTAATCGCTGGCGGATTGCAAAACCATAATGCCATCGCTAAGTCACAAATCAGTATTCGCTTTCATTATATGACAACCCTTCCCTCCCCTTTGCTTGACACAATGCGCGCGTTTTCACCGGTTTTGCCATATTCCTGTTCCCCATCAAATTCCGCTCCGCTATCGCTCATGAACTCATCGTCATCATCAAAGCCAGTATAGGACCTACTAGGCGCTGGGTTAGATTTCGACACGGAGGCTCGAGTCTGGGCCTCCTCCATGCCATTGTCGTCACTGCTATGGCTTGCTTGACCAGTTCCAATATCAGAGCTCCCAGTCAATGTACCTTGCAGGTTGTCATGATAGTTTCCTGATCTCATAGCGATCAGCACTGCTTCCCTCGCTCTCTCTCCCGCCTCTTCTTTGTCCTCCACCCACTTGCCATCCACCCTTCCCTTCGACCCATCCCGAACCTCTACTTCCCTCCTTTCCGCCAGCTCCACCAGTTGCTCCCAACGTTTTCGTCGTGCTTCCTTTTCTTTCTTCTCCATCTCTGGCTTCAGCGCCAGATACTCTGCAAGAGCTTTTGCTTCATTGACCGTCCTCAGACGGCGGCCGTCCAGGTTACGGTTTGAGTTATTACTGTCGCCTTGATTGTTCTTCTTTCGTGATGACATTCGCCCACCGGCAGCACGAAGCTGGGATCCAAAGCCACCTTTTCCACCACATAGCGGCACTGAAAGACGGAGTGGAAGGAAGGATTCATATTCGCTCACGAGTAGCGACGATATTGGGGCAGGCGAGGAAAGAACCTCTTTGTTAGAGGTAGTCGTGAGAATGAGTCGAGACTTTATCTGCGGAAGACGGTCTGCCAGCTGATGCCTTAGGTCTATAATCGGGGTGGAGGCGTCCACAGGCAACGATAGAGTGGAGGGCAGCTCAAGGCCAGGGAAGGAAGTCAAAAAGACGTTAATTATTCTCAGTCCCATTTTCATGAGAATTGATTCAAGCGAACAGTAGTAGGAGAAAGTACGGATTACCTGACTACTTTAGATAGAGAATCCGCTCGAACAAGAGCAAGTAGAACAAAGCTAGTGGCGGGAACATCCGGCGCTTAACTTTCATCGCTCGCCTGTACTTATTTAGTTCCCACAAGAAGATCCCCCAAGACGTTTTGGAACGAATGAATTCATCCAGCATCGATCAAAGCGATTCCCCGAAGTACGCCAGGAACTCGTGATCATGTATGTCAATATTGATGTTAAGCTACAACTTAGTAAAGTAGGAGAGTCTGCAACTGACACGATCTCAGGCTCATTCCCAAAGCGGACCGGAAGAAGATCCACGAGTACCTCTTTCGTGGTATGCTTCACCTTTTGACTCAGAAACTCGGCAACAAGAAGTTCACTAGAGCTGGTGACTAACCTGACCATCAGAGGGTGTCCTCGTCGCAAAGAAAGATTTCAACCTTCCTAAACATAATGAAATTGACACCAAGAACCTCTTCGTATGTCACGCTTTGAATGACAAATCTCACAATATCTGAACCGCCATAGGTCATCAAAGCTTGCCAATCCTTGACCTCTCGCGGGTTTTTGAAGACGCAGTTCTCATGGCAATGGTACTACTACACGCTTACCCCGGAGGGTCTCGACTATCTCCGCGAATGGCTCCACTTACCCGCCGAGATCGTCCCAGCAACCCACATCAAGCAACAACGCTCTCATGCTCCACCAAAGGGTATGATGGGTGGCGATGACCGCGAGCGTCGTCCAGGTGGACGGGGTGGACCTCGTGGCGACCGTGGAGACCGCGAGGGTGGATATCGGAGACGCGACATGGGCGACGCTGGTGCCAAAGAGGGTGCTGCACCTGGAGAATTCGCTCCTACATTTCGTGGTGGGTTTGGCAGAGGCCGTGGCGCTCCTCCATCTTAGGACGTTAGTGATCACTCTTGAAACACTCCAGTATAGAGGCACAACGGCGTTGTGTCTGGTCAAGTGAGAGAAAGTGCAGGAGTAGCTATGGCCGAGGGGCTCATACGACACTGCAGATAAGCAATGCACAGGTTAGCTTCATACGCACATATCGTAAAAACTTCCTGTGCGTTATCGATCAAGCCATAGTTGTCAAGAACCGATTCTTGCGTCATGTGTCTTATGCTCAACGATTCCATTTTAGGGAAGCGTCTGTATCAGAGTCTATAGGCTTGACTATATTTGGTAAAGTCATTCTCAATGCTTGATACTCTGGGTCCTGAGCTTATCATAGCGCAGCACAGCCCCCATCAAAACCTGCGCACCATTAGCGCAATCCTCGGGAGCACAGTACTCTGCCGGGTTATGTGAGATTCCATCGCGGCATGGCACAAAAATCATTGAAGTTGGCACTCGCTTGCTGGTGAACACTGAATCATGTCCTGCGCCAGAAATCATCGGTCGTAGTAGATGTCCATGCCGAGCTCCTAACAAATCTTTTGCGGCGTCTTCAACGCACCGGATGCAACGTGCATCAAACTTGACCGCTTCGCTTGGAGCGTCAAGTGTCCAATGTACACTACACCCTTTCCCAATCGTTCCGCCGTCATTCAAATCGTCTACGATTTCATGCCTCGCAATCTTCTCAAAATCTGCTTTGAGCTGGTCCTCTAGCTCCATCAAGTGACCATCTTCGCCAGCTCGAATGTCAAGGCCTTTGTGATACTGCCGTCAGTTGCGTTCCAAATAAGACTTAAATCACGACCGAGCCATATAGAGGGAATAGTGCCTTCGACCCATCTCCTATGTGATGATGTTCCAGATTGGAAAACAACGGGACCGAGTAAAACAACGTACTAAAGCAGACTGTTCCTGGAACTGTATTTGTGCTTCCCGGGGTCAACTTCAGAATGCCCTGCGAGATATCTGCATCAGCCACTTTCCTTTGTAGGCCAAGAGCTCGCGTGATAACGTGGACTAACCCCACGCGGGGACAGGAAAGGTACTGTAAACGTAACATTCAAAGTACAGATTTGTATGTGCATAGCTCTGTGGACTACTAATAGCAACAATACTGCCTATAACTCTAACTCTTAACGCTATAGGTAGTTCACATTATACAAAAGTCAAAACTCCCGAAAATCATCACTCAAGCCACTGCAAGCTTTGGGACACAATCGAAATATGACTTACCGTACTTGCCAGACAGGAACGTCGCGTTGCGACCCGATGAGAGTGAAGGATCATCTTCGCTGCCGCGAGCATTGCATCCGAGCGATTCTCGAAATCTGTGGTACCAGTGTGGCAGTCGCGGCCTCGAACCATTATTGTGTGCCACCGGTAGGCTTGGACACCATGAACGACTCCGATTTTCTGTTGCTCCGCCTCAAGACGAGGCCCTTGTTCGATATGCAATTCAAAATGGGCCTCCACCAATTCATCAGCATGTAAGATTCTAGAGATAGCTCTATTCACCAACGTCAATTGGCATGGCTTCGCAGCTGGCGTCGATGGCCCCTAAGTATCCGATTCTCTCAAGCTCTTGTTTCATTGTTCGCTTTCCATCCCCCACCTCCTGAAGACTATGAGCTTTCTCTAGGGCAATTTCGCCTGCCCATACTCCTGACGATACCATTGATATAGGAAATCGGGCGCCCTCTTCGCTTAAGCGAGGATGTCAGGATTACATCTTCAAGCATGACTTTGTACTTACTTCGTCCAGTTGATGACGCCGATGGGGTAATCAGTTTCGAAATCTTCATCCTCCAGACATTTAAGCATCTCGACCCCAGCACAGACACCTAAGATTCCATCCTACTTGAGATGAGCAGCTTACATTGAATAGAAGGTATTAGTGCGTGTCCATACGTATCGTCCTCCGGTGGGCCTAGGATGATCCATTAGCCATTGCTCTCTCGGAATCCATTGCGTAGCTCACTGGGTATCCAGATGGGAACCAACGCAGGTTGGCGGTCCCTCTAATTTCCCCTTTCTGATAGCAAAGATGCTACCCTGTTGTGAAAATAGCAATAAGATTTATCGATTCAAACAGCTGACTGATTGAATGTAAACGTCCTCACCATTGCATCGACGCTAATTTGACAGCCTAATGATTTTGTGGTCTCAACAAACCAATCGCGGGCACACTTATCACTGTCGGACAAAGAGAGCCTTGACATGCCAGTCTCCGTCTGGCTTCTACTCCGCAGTCAGACATACTTATGTGGATGGCTCTTTTGGTGCGAAGAATATTGGCCCAGCAGTACCCATGGCCAAGAATGAAAGGGGTTGAGGCTGTTTATATGTATCAGAAGTCGGGTACCCACAAGCCCCATCTTTTCCCCTGACCCCATTCACAGGTTCGATGAATATCGGCCCACAATCTGTCCCGATTGATCCTAAGGTTGGAGTCTGAAAGAGTTCCCAATCGCCGTGCAACGGGGACAGAGGCGCTCCCAAATCCGGATCTTATAGCTCTACATGCTGAATTGTGGAGGGCATAAGATCTGCCTACATTCATCGTGAAACACCTACAGCTGGTTGTCAAAGGACACTATGTAGATCAAACCAGATATGTGTCGTCTTTTCAAGGTTTAGAGAAGGTAGGGTACGATAACACGATCTTATGGAATAGATCTACAGGACGCCCGCAGTACGGAGTAGACACCATATTCGATCTCCTTTAGATAGAACTAGAACTAGATCCAGTGGGTCTTGGCAACGCGGATGAGCAAGCAATACGAAACCTCACTCTTTCCTTCTCTCCACAATGAACATGCCAATCCACCCCACTCAGGAGATGTTCATCAATGTATATGGAAGACAAGAACATGCTCTCTGGCATCCGATTATGAGATTGGTGCACAAAGATATCCGCGATACGGGCTAGAGGTCTTCACGACCAGCGACATAATCCCTACCAATGCAATCCCCGATTTGCATATTTGCGATAAATACTCGGTGATTAAGTAGAACAGCTGCATTTCATCTGTATGACGACGGCCCGATTGCATGCTGCTAACACAACCCCGGCCCGGCTCTGAACGAGTAGATCAATGCCTCCTTGGCCCGCTCGATTACACTCAGGCTATCCTGCACCCTACCATCCTCCCTCGCGTCCAAAATCGAGAGGATTGAGAAGCCTACACACCCATGACCACGACACTGATAGCCAATACGAAGATCCGCCTCTATTCGATGTGCCTGTCTTACGTTCAAGAAACTCGACAGCTCCTTCCCCACCAGAACACAGACCTCGGCATGGAAGGTCTTACAGCAATCCCTTCACATCGCTATTTGGAAGTGGGAAGAAAGCGGAGAACATGGATGATGACGAAATACAGAACAATGCTGTAGATACCTTGGATGGTCACATAGGTCTTACACCTAGACCACAGTCCAAAGAGCATATGTCTGGGATCAATGGAGGCTCACCCCAAGCAACGGGCAAATGCAGTACATGTGACTCCACCATGAAATGGCCCCAGCATTTGGATTCATTTCGCTGTCAAGTGTGTCTTATGATCAATGATCTGAAGCCTGCAAACAACCCCTTAGGCGAGGTTCTCACGGTAGGAAATCCCTACAATTCTGCGTCGTCCATGGCAGGCGTGCCGAAGAAAGGTGAGCTATGACCCTAGACTCTCGAACCGATCTCTAACATCAGCCAAAGTCCCAGTACTGTCATTGGACATGACTCGCAACCTGATCAACGAATGCGTAGATTCTTATCTTCAGACTCGACTTGATCAGAGTCGCCGCCTATCTACGGGAAACCTCAATGGCCGAGACCAGAAAGAGAGCAGCCCAATTGGATCGTTGCCGTCACAGACAAGGTCCGACATTATCAACGTAGAAGTTAAAACGGTTGCGTACAGCATACCCTCTCCATCTAGGGCTCCGCCTGCGCCTCCGCCTCATCCACCACCTGTCGATGTCAAACGCAATGCGTCGAGCCCGATTCAGCAATCTATTCAAGATTCTTCACGCTCGATTTTCCGCCCATTGGAGAATTACCTGATAGCCTGTTTCACTAGCGTCGAATGTCTCAACAGGGCTTTCTTAGCTCATAAATCTCCCCAATTCCATCGAGCAGCAAGTGATAGCAACGCTATCGAAGCCTGTAAGCACTCGAGATTTGATCAGGCTGCTGAGAATTCATGCCCGGAAATGGATGCAAAGACCTTGCTTCTTGGTGATTTTGCTGAGAACGGAATGTGGTGGACTGGAAGAGGGCAATTCGACCAGCACCGATCTCAAAGCGACGCTGCTCAAACACGAGATGGAGGTTTGGAGGAGAGGGCTGCTGCCAAATCCTCACGCATTAACTCGACAGAGGTGCATGAATGGTATCGTGTGATATTATCTACTGGCCGCGCGTGGAGAAATAGGTTACAGGAGCTTCAGCGGGAACAAGTGACATATGGGCGCAGACCAGTATCAAACACCTTTTCCGCAGAGGAGATTCAGGAGATTGAATTAGATGTCGTCGAAGCTCGTGCACATGTTCAACGCACATTGTTGAAAGCATCTGAAAACATTCTACGTCGCCCTGGGCGGCCATTGCGTACGCCCGAAGACAGCCGCTTTTTGTTGGTATTGATCGCGAATCCATTACTGTATACTCCGGATTCTAGCCTCTTGACGTATCCACCCTCAGTGCAGTCTACAAGATCTACGAGCCAGACCGAAATTCCTGCCTTTGGCCCTGCCTTCACAGGTGTGCCCCAAGACTCCATGGCTCATCGACGCTCTCCAAGCAGCAAATCAAGCATCATTGGGAAGCATTCTGGCATAATAAAACGGGTGTTAGGTCTTATGGCCGGTCTTCCTAGTGAATGTCATCACTTCTTCGTAAATTCGTTTTCCCGGTTCTCGGAGGCTCATTTTCGCAGGCTTGTGGAGCTCGTTGGAAGCTTTGTCACGTACCGACTCTCGAGACAGCATGGAAGGAGACGGTCGAACAGCCATGACCCACATGGCGGACTGATACCCAGTATATCCGGTCCAGGAGCGGGAACTTCTGCTCAACTCCATGCGGCTCTGGGCGTGGCAGGGACTTCGAAGTTACCCGAAAAGAACAACACTGCGGTAGGATATACCGAAGATTGGCAAATTAGGGCTGCCGCTAGGGTCATGTCTCTACTGTTCTCTGCAAACACCCAAGGCCCGTCACGAAGTCAATATGCATGCAAAGCTGTGTCACCAGCAGCAGGCAGAGGAAGAGCTGGCTCGGCTTCTCGCAACCAAGCCCAACCGCATCGTCAAGTCCTTCCAACGAGCGCATTCTACAACACCCTCCTGGATTACTCTGACCTTGTTGCTGACTTTGAGGCATGGGAATCTCGAAGAGGGAAATTCTCGTTTTGTCAGTATCCAATGTTCCTCTCGATCTGGGCCAAAATCCGCATCATGGAGCACGACGCCCGCCGGCAAATGGAGATCAAAGCCCGTGAAGCCTTCTTCAATAGCATAATGGGTCGTAAAGCAATCGACCAATATCTCGTGCTCAAAGTCCGGCGGGATTGCTTGGTTGAAGACAGTCTTCGCAGCGTCAGTGAGATCGTCGGAATAGGTCAAGAGGAGATCAAGAAAGGCCTGCGAATTGAATTTCTTGGCGAAGAGGGCTTGGACTCTGGAGGTCTGCGGAAAGAGTGGTTCCTCCTTTTAGTCCGGGAAGTTTTCGACTCCGAGCATGGCTTGTTCGATTACGATGAAGAGTCTCGCTACTGTTACTTTAATCCCAACTCATTCGAAACATCTGATCAGTTCTTTCTCGTTGGGGTGGTGCTCGGACTTGCAATCTACAATTCTACTATACTTGACGTTGCGCTTCCTCCTTTCGCCTTTAGAAAGCTTCTCGCCTCCGCCCCAGCCTATACTGGACCTGCAACGTCGTCCGTCCGGCCAACATATAGCCACACCCTCGCAGACCTTGCCGAGTTTCGCCCCGGCCTCGCTGATGGGTTGAAAAAGCTATTAGATTTTGACGGCAATGTGGAAGAAACATACTGTCGTGATTTTGTTGCCGCTGTTGAACGCTATGATCAACTTGTACAGATACCCCTTTGCCCTAACGGTGAGAATCGAGTCGTCACCAACAGTAACCGACATGAATTCGTAAATCTCTACGTCAAGTATCTTTTGGATACCTCCGTGACTCGACAATACGAGCCCTTCAAGCGAGGTTTCTTCAGCGTCTGCGAGGGAAACGCTCTTTCGCTGTTTCGACCAGATGAGATCGAGCTCCTTGTGCGAGGCTCAGACGAGCCGCTAGATGTGGCAACGCTGCGAAGTGTTGCCATCTATGATGGCTGGGGCAAGGACATGACACCGGCCGAGGAGCCTGTGGTAACCTGGTTCTGGGACTTTTTCTTGAGGGCAGGTGTGAAAGATCAGAGGAAGATGTTAGGATTTATCACATCCAGCGATCGCATCCCTGCGATGGGCGCTACAAGTCTCGTTATTAAGATAAGCTGTCTTGGTGATCACAGCAGCAGGTTCCCCATCGCTCGGACTTGCTTCAACATGTTGGGTCTTTACCGTTACGAGACCAAGGAAATATTGGAAGATATGTTGTGGCGAGCCGTCGTTGAAAGCGAAGGTTTTGGGATTAAATAACGGTCGAGAATGGTTGCGTTGCGATTTCCTGCTTCGCGAAGCGGAAGTACTTATCGCATGTACGGGCCTGGGGAAGGGCAGCTAGCATGCTGGCGCTAGGATTTGATCTTTTGATAGTGATGCCGGGTTGCAGGCTTCAGAGCCTATCATGGAAAGAACCAAACGCATGTACGTTAGGCACTTGCATCCACAGCTGGAGTCCCGAAAATGATGTTCACGAACATGGTGTGTCGCTGACTGACAGGCTGTTTAGCCTGACATTTCATGAGGATGATTCCCATATCTACATCGTTGTTAGAATAAGTTTCTCAATAACAGTTGTAAGTGTATTGTACCTGAACATACTCCGAACTCCATCACAACATAGTATTTTGATGGTTGGTAGAGAGCGAACACAATGTTGTTTGCAATGAAGGGACGGGTCATTGTATCAATCCTTGCAGAGCATGTGTCACGAGAGGACCGGAGACCCGCACAAGCCACACGGCCTTATACTTTCGAGTCAGTCCTGTCGAGGACAACGTTGAACGCATGCTACGATCCGACTTCAACACATAACAAACCATTTTCATTAGTGAGCCCTGTACCAGTCGATTTTGAGACGCTTCCACATATACTTGCTGTCGGCCGTGGTCTTTTCTGCCACCGCCATAGCCAGAACTATTGCTGGTTATGTTAGATCTTGGGGGTTCGCGTCATTAGCGGAACGGCAGTGTAGTCTACACGAACGTAAAGTTGATGCTGTTCGACCTCTGTATACAGGCACCACAAAACAGCCAGTGCGCGTATTCAGACGGACGGTACGAGAATGATCTCCACGTGTACGTAAATCGAGATTTGGATGATCTATTGAAGTTGGTACTCTCGGGTTGGTACAGTTATCACCTTATCGGTCTGCCAACGATTAACCACTGTGCATCCTTCTTCAACCGAGCCAATGAGCCGCCCCATGTCGCTGCCGTAAAGTGGAAAAACCTGGGTTGTCCTTCTCTACAGTCATCGCTCGCTCTCATCAGGAAGGACCCTGACAATACGATGTACACCTTTCTGAGCATGCTTCGCGATCACCGCCCAGCCATGCTCCTTACCTTTGCCATTGTTCTCCCCCTGCTTCAATGTGACCGCGTATCGATCCCAAAGATCGTTGTCCCCCGCCAACACCTCATCTGGTGGCAGCGCAGTCGACGCGTTGCTTTCCCCTTGGATGAATCGACCGAGCTCTGACTGGACCTTATTTCCCTGCTTCTGTAGAACCCTCTGTAGTGCCTCAACTTCATCCCCACGTTCGGAAACATCTTTCGTGGGTCCTTCTCTGCTTGCAGTCTGCTCGCAAATACCCAGGTACTGCGACATCAGCTCTCGCGACAAGGCAATAGCGGATCTGCCACTTTGATAGATGGCGGGACCCGCGAGCCTTTCGTTTCCTGGGTCCCTGGGCCGTTCCGCTTCATTCTGCGGCATGCCTCGCCGACTATCAGCTATGATGCTATGAAGGGAGGCCTGTAATTGAGCGTATCGCATAGTACTTGACGATGTTAGCGAGCATAGACTCAGACAGCAAGGCGTTACCCGCCCAGGGCGTACACTTTCTGTGCTTCTTCGTTCACCGTGTTCTTCAATCTTTGCATCTGTTCTTCGACAGCGCGGGTGTGGTTTACGACAATTGCGTTGCTCGCCCTTCTTGCACCCTTTACAGCCACTGGAAATACACTGAGAAGGCGTGAGAATTGTTTGAGGACGGAACGGAAAGTTTTAGGTACGCTGAATGTCCTGGGTCCTCCTCTGCGTCTGGAACATCTCTCAAATCTGTGGGCTGGTCCCCCTTCTTGGAAGACTTCGGCTTTTTGGCCATAGAGGAGTCAATGTCTGCATCAACTGCGGCGTAGGAGTCATTGTCCTGTTTTGTACGCAAGCCCGAAACAAATATACATCGATCTTACCATTTGACCGTTTGCCAACTTTAGCCATACCGTAGGAGTGACGATGCTCTTGCGCAAGACTGTTGACGTGCGAGTATATGGAAAAGAAATGTAGGGCGGACGGATGTTACGTCTGTGCAGCTTTGGGCGACCGCAAGCCTTGTTTGATCGGGCTCACAAGGGACCAGTTTCACCAGTAACACTTGATGAAAGATCACAGCAATTGCGATAATTACTCAAAGACCTATCGCAGACCCCCTTGCAATCGATTAGTTCAATAATCACATGGAAGCTTCGTGGGTACATAATCATAAGAGGTGGAAGGCCTCTGAGGCATGTAGTCCATCATGAATACCACGATAGGGAAGATACTCAGGTCAATGGACATTGAGGGTTTTGCTTCTAGCTGATAGCTGAGCCCTGTATCGCTGGGTCTAAGTACTTGTGTGAGCGCATGATTACAACCTCGTACCAGGAAAACCATCCAACCGTTATCCGCTCACTTTATCACGGTCTAGTTCGTCATATGCAGTAAGAAGAGAAGCAGACACATCGCTCTGTACGCTCATGTAGTCGTGAAGTCATGATGGAGCTAAGTCTTTCAGTCCCTTTGAGTTCGAGAGGGCCCATGAAAACAGGTCAGAGTAAGCTAAAAGGCTTGTATACAGAGTTCGACCATAGTCTGGCCTCTCGAATACCGTTACATCGTGGTCGCGCAACCTCTATTGTATGGTGGTGCTTCTGGGAACATGGCCAGAATGCGAAAATACCGGCATAACGTGAAGTAGACATTCTTCAATCCTCACTTGTCCTGAGTCCACCCACTGGTGGCGCAATGGCAGACCGTCCTAGTTCAGATCAATCACTGAAGGATAGCCCCTGGAACGATTGGTCCCAATCGCGACCCAGCACTTGCAATGATTGAGTACCACCGTTGCTGCTCCCAGGTCTTGAGGTAAAGGAGGAAGAAGAATGGTGGAGATTTGGTGAGTCGTAGCTTCCGGAAGTGAAAGGCGATTGCATGTTGAGCGGTTGCTGAATATTCTGACGGTACATCGTTGGATACTGATCGAGGTGGTGTACGTTGAGGTCGCTGCCATGGAAGGGCTGGCCGTACATCTGCGGGAATGCCATGGTGTTGATGGCGTTGCTGTTCCGACTAGGCCTCCAAGTCTGGTCGAAGGTAGAAAGCGCTGCTTGCGTCGAACCCGCTGATGTAGAAGTCGGGTGTTGTCTCTGCTGACGCCGACCTGCATACTGATTCATATCACTGTTGAAGGTGCTAGGTCCAGAAGGTCCCACGGCTCCGGGTATCTGGAGACCTCCCAGGGGCGTTTGAAAAGATGCAGGATTAATTGCAGACATCCAGATGCGTGTCTTGTAAACTTTAAAAAGATCTGTGACCAGGGAATTGAAGTTAATATACTCGTCGGCGAAGTAATAGAAGGTCAGCTTCTTCCAGTCCCTACGGAATATTAACAATTGCTGGTAGGGCACCAAGAATTTTCGATTCGTAACTCACCATTGGAATTCGGCTTCTAGGATTTCCATATTAAGCCGGTGTTCCATCACTTTCTGCTGACACACACGCTTCGCCTTTGCTTCGTTGCCCTCCTTGTCCCTGAGATTTTGGATTTCGTGTGGCTGGGCGAGGCGTTTGATCGACTTCGGTTTTAGCTCATTAGTGGGTACGTCCCCACCCTGACCAGGTGAGCCGCCCATGCCTCCAATTGCACTGTGTGACGCATTTGGTTGGCCATTTGGATTTGGACCTGCGACAGTCCCGTTTTGGCCGTGACGCGAGAACACCATCAACCATTGATAATGTTCTTGCATGAACTTCTCTTTGATTTCCTTAGCCTCGGCAAAGGGCACGCTTTCGCTGGCTATAGTACCCAGGTCTTCGCCTCGGTCCGCTTCGACGATAACTAAGTCACCCTTTCTCACGTTCATGCCAGTATCTTCTTGAACGTAGAAAACATCAGCTCGCTGGGCCTTAAACGTCACCATATAGAGGAGCTGGTTGGGCCGGTTAGTATGGGCATGATGCTGCGGCCGAACATATCGGGTTTGCATGTACGCTTGGTGCATGCTTGTTGACGAGCGAGAAGTGCCGGGGCCTTCGGTACTTCGTAGTGCAGAGGGGTCCATGCGGGAAAAGTAGGATACTGCATATTTGCGGTCATGTAAATGTTGGAGTTCTAATATTTGTTCTTGCATACTTTGAGGGCAAAGAGACTGGATATACTCACTACCTTCGCCTTGGGACGGGCGAGCCAGTCCATCAAAATAACCTCCTGGGCTTCCGAGCCCACCATCCGAGCATGTCGAGACATTCGCATGGGGAGTGATACCGTTTTGGTGGTCACTTGCTGATCCGATTGAATTCTGCCGTGTCGGCACATCGGCGAAAGAATGGCGCCGGCTCTGCGGTGGCTCTCCAATGCCTCCAAAGCCTAGCGAACTCTGCCAGTGCCCTTTCTTAACACTCTCAATGGTTCTGTTCTCAGGCATGCCTACGATTGCATGCTGATTGCCCGATCTAGCAGTGTATTCACCGGACCTTCGTTCATTCAGACGGTCATATTTATACATACGAGATGAGTCAGTATCATCGGCGTCATAGAGCGCATATTCATATTCTTGGGGCACACTGTCACCCATGCTTTGCTGACATATCTGGGCAATGTCACGCGCGGGGACTGCCTGACCGCATCTTCTCGCTTTCTCCCTTTCCAATTGATCAGCGGCTGCCTGGCGAAGTATTGTATTCTCCTTAGTAAGTTGCTCAATTGCGCGTGCCTGCGTTGTGGTAAATTGTACACCGGAGTCTGATCCATCGGGGCTTTCCTCATCATCTTCAACTTCCTGGAGCTGCCCCAGGAGCGAAGGATCATGCGAAAGGTCACCCAACACGCTAGGACGTGAGGGTCTATGCTGCAAGCCTGTGTACGGCGCCCCATTTCGAGACCGCGCGTATGCCCCGTAACCTGCGTAATTGTTCTGAGGTAGACTAGACGACTCTGGATCTAATTGGCCAACGGAGTAGGATTGTGAGCGATACGTCTTGAGTGTTGGCTGAAGTGGTATTGCAAAGGGGATCGAAGACTCGGTAAGACTTTCCTGCCCAATGGGCGGGCTACGCACGGGCTCCTCTCCATTGAGATTGGCAGAAGTTGGTGCTACCATACTAGTAGGTGACGGCAAAACCTCTGTTAGACGTTGTGGTGGAACTTTCTGTATATCATTATTCCAGATAGTGCTACCCCAGGGAAACGAAGTGCTGGTGGAGTGACCGCGACCAATCGTGGAACCTGTAGCTGAGCCAGCACCGCTCCCCCAAACTATTTGATCCCCAGGAAAACCTGTCGAACTAGGACTAGCGGGAGAAAAAGGCCCATTGCCGCCGAGAGATACTTTACGAATAGGCACTTGGTGGGTATCATTGAGCCATGACGGACGGCGGTTGGGTTTGGGACCGGGATTACTGGTGACTGGTCGCAAGCGATGTTGATGATCTTGCTCATCATCGGAGGATGCGAGTGCCTCGGAATCTGGGGTAGATCCACGTATCCCAGGCTTTGACCGGTCAAGAAGTATTGACGCACTGCCCGCAGAAAAGCCGCTGAACGAAGTGCGGTTTTTCTGGCCAGCCTGCGCTTGGGAGAACGAGCTCGAAGTCATCATGGCAGTAGCTTCCGTTATCACTGTAAGAGGTGGCCTTACAAGGTGGACGTCATTCTCGACTTAAGGTGACTGGTTCTCTAAGTTAATTGATGGATGGCTAAAGTAATAGGCGTACGTCGGAGCAGATGATGACAAAAAGGAAACAAGGGCGGTAGAGCGGATAGAGGATCATGGGAATGACCTGTCGATGAAAGTGAAGTCACGCAGGTACTAGCCCGCCCACTGATTACGATCTATACGGCCCGTCCATCCGTGAAGAACGAAAGAATGGCCCAGTAGGGCTCACACCAGGAAGGAGACCACCATGTAAATGATATTGTTGTGTGAAGAATGTGACGGATGGGTGATCTTTAAAGGGTGAAGATACTTACTTTGTGAACCCAGTTTGAGTGTATGCGTTGGCTTATAGAAGTCAGAGGCTGTGCAATCTTATGCTGAGACACCGGATGATATGAGGAGTACATCGATGACTAACCTTGAAACACTCAAGTAATGTGATGAAGAGATTAAGTAGATATTAGGTATCCTGATCTGATGGAAGACAATGTTTGACGAGTGTATAACAGCTGGTAGAAAGTGTCAGTTCGTCCACCATATTGCTGAGTGGGTAATGGACGATCATAATTGCTTACGCCGTCAAGTATGTTGCGATGGAATAGAGCAGAAGTGACCAGGCCCCTGGCTCGTAGATCATATAAGAAAGAGAACACAAGTAACAGCTGGTGTGTAGTACAAATGCTGTATTGTTCTAATTTGTGAAGACAATTAGAGAGATTTTCGACGCAGGCGTTAGCATCTACTGTGAATTCAGGAACGAATCTCGAGACCGCAACGGACAGCTACTATAGAGACAGATAAGGAACCCACCTAGCGGCTCTATATTTTACAATATAAAATCGGTCGGGAACCTTTCTATATTTCTCCAGGCAGAGGGAAGCTGCACGCCGTGATACCACGTCCCTATCCTAAATGCTAGTTATCATTGACCAGTCAGCATGTCGAGGCTAAGCAAAATACTCTATGTAGAGATCGGATCATGTTCGTACTGTATTCACTGAAAACGAAAGGAGCCGTACCAGAAGAGGAGGAAGCCGCTATAGTACAATCGCGTCCACGTATACAACCAGCCGACAGGAATCCTTCACAGCAGCGCCTCCTATATTCTTGACAACCGCGCCTTTCGCTTATAAATCTTGGTGATGGTATATATGGACAGCATGTATCGATGTTCAGAGTAATAATGGTTCTTTGCCTTCCTCTTGTCGAGGACCGTATGATAAGACGCTGGTTTTCAAGAGGAGGTAGCACAGTCGGTTGAAGCTTAGGTTAATACAACCAAAAGACGATGTTTGCGATCCGGGATCCCTGTATCTCGTACAATGGAGAGTTTAGTGTTCCCAAGAGAGGAAGGACGGCTCAATCCACGAAGCGCCGTCGGTGCTCTTAAGCGGGCGATTACTCGTATAGATTACAGGGGCGGCAGGCAGATGAGATGTCGCCGTTCGGCTTTGAAGAGGGCATTGGTCGATGAAGGCAATTGGGCGCTGCTTGGAACTTTTGGTGTGATTGTATTTGAAAGGGGCGAAAGAAGCGCGGTCGGTCGTTGGGGATCGTGAAGAGGGAGGTCCGAATGCTAGGATGTTTCCCCAGAGAAGGGCTCCTTCACTAGGCGGGGAACGCGGGGCACCAAAGGCGAGAGGCGTTCGTTTAGCATTTTCAAGACTCTTGAGACTCTGTGACAAGTGAACACCCCGCCACTCCCTATTCTAATACAACATCGGATAATCCGTGTGCAAATACCTTACGGCACTGGTGTCAATTATTTGATCGGATTGACTCCTAAGTGAATCGTACAGTTGTCCAAGGTGTTGATTAAGAATAGTATAGGCACACGTCAACAATAAGGCATGTCGCTTCAGATACTTACATATTTTACTCTGATGAGCTGCAAGAGTCCTGAATACGCCAAGTGCACGTTCTATAGCGTGCTTTCCGGAGATGCGTGGATAGATATCTGTTTGGGATAGCATTACAGTATTTAGCATACCCTAGAATGCACTTCACTCATGGTGGCAGAATTCAGTTCTGCCCTCGCTAGGCTTGGCCGGAGATCAGAGACGATCGAGCTGTAAGAGTGAACAGCTCTGTCGAAAGTGGGTGACAGCAACCGAGGGTCCAGCTCACTTCAAGCCACAATCGGACTCTATTCAAGACCTGTCAATTGAGACACCTTACCCCACCCCTTCTGAAGGATGTAGAATGGTGCATGAGTATGTACGTAAGCCTTAATTATTGGGGTTGCACATTTTCAAGATAACCTGCGTACGAAGTCAAGCGACACGAATACTACATCATGCGCAGGGTTACTTATATTCATATTGAACTGCTTTTGATCTGTACTTTCGCATTGGTACGCAAGGACAAATACACTCTTCTAGCCCCTCTCTTCCACCTCATGACCGATATGCCTGTCAAAATGCTATCCTACCTTAGTCTCCACTCGGATCGCCGATTCCATGCAACCCTGAACATTGGCATGAGCAGGTCTCTACAGAATGCAATTGTATCTTATTGCCATTCTGCCCTCTTCTTCTCGAACCGTTCATCATGTATGGATCGTAGATTTTGATGTTGGCACAAGGTCACATGGGTGAACAGATGTCATCCTGCTTTCTATACGCCTTGGCCCATCGCTATATTGCCGGCAGCGATCTGATATGGATCGTCAATTCTTCAGCCTTTCACGGTACCATGGCTTCCCTCGCGCATTTTTGAAGCGATGCCGTCCGCTCCTTTCTGCTCATTCAATTTTGCTTCAAATTTGGCAAACTCCTCCATGGCTATTTCCTCCTCCTGATCGAGCACCTGCGTAACGCCTTTGACCTCTTCGATCTGCAAGAGCCTATGGTCAGCAATGCTAGGCTACTTGAGAAACGCCCAGCAGATAACGCACATAATGCATCAACATGCTCTCGATGCCATTTTTTAGGGTCACGGTGCTGGAATCACATGTTCGGCAAGCTCCACGGAGTGTAAGTAAAACATTTCCTTTGTCAAACCCTCGAAACTCGATATCGCCACCATCGTCCTGAATAGCGGGTCGAATCCTGGTCTCAAGGAGCTCCTTAATCATACCGACCACTTCACTATCATTCTCGTTGTACCCTAATGTATCTTTCGTACCGACATCCTGGCCGAACTCCATGTGTTTGTTTTCCATCGTATTGACTATTTGCTCTCCGGATGTGACTGCTTCTGTTATTAGACTGAAAACTTCTGGCTTCACGTGGGCCCAATTGGCATCGCCAGCCTTTGTAACGGTAATGAAGTCAGAGCCATAAAAAATGGATGTAATCCCATCAATATTTAACAAGCGTGCGGCCAAGGGCGAAGGATATGGTGGGGCTAATGTAGCTCTGGGCGAGAGATACTCTAGAAATGGGGTCGACAGGTTTTGTGGGAGAATAGGATGGTTCGGAAGGAATTTGAGTGCCTATTGTTTTGAGTCATCATTTATTGTGTTTATAGGCATTGTGAAGGCAGTGTCAAGGCGTACATCAGCGTTTGGTGTATTTTCTGTCTGAATGAAGATCGATCGCACACCACGAGCAAACCCTCGCGGTGTGGTATCAAATGGTGAACGAGCACCTATCGCCAACAGTCTTGACCTTGTACTTATTCGATGGAACGCCCGATGGCTCTGGGGACCAAGTCGTGGTGCTTTTCCAAATGTACGTAGAGTATTCAGGGGCGCATATAGCTTAGGCATGAGTAGCGAAGTACGCCAAGTTGCCATGATACAGTGAACATTAAGATATTACGTCTACAGACGCAAAGTTTCGCGAGGCTCTGCGAACGTCATATTCTCGACCTTGAAGGGTTCACCTAGTGACCGCCCACACCTAGTAACCGTCCACGCTAATACCTTGGAACCGCCCGGAGCTTTCTACAGTCAAACCGGTCTATAACGATATGTAATTTCCATTAGGGACTATCGTTATGAAGGGGATATCGTAATGCCTAGTATTGCGGAGTACTCCCGCGTACTCGGTAATCAGTAACGCTAACCCGAAATAGCTTAGTAGCCAGCCTACCGGCAAGAGAAATAGTGGCTCTCAGGCCTCCGAAGGCTAGTCTACCGCAGAATATCAGCGTACCCCGCAAAATGCTATAACGATATGTACCAAAGATATCTAAGAAGCTAACGATATTCATTATATCGCGAATGTCGTTAATCTACACCAAAGATAATCAAATGCACGGGAAAATATCGTTACCCCGCGAATATCGTTATGCCTAATATCGTTATAGACCGGTTTGACTGTATTCCGTTACTTGGAGCTGTCGCTCTAAGGCGTTACAGGGCTTAAAACACGAGAGTCTATAAGTTCTCTTCAGGCCGAGTTCTTAATGAATACTTACGATAAAATCTAACCGGTCTATTATACGCGACAGATTCATAGGCAAAAGTAAATCATCAAAGTCTGTAGTTGTAAAGATAATCAGCGTGGACGGTTACTAGGGATAGACGGTTACCAGGGATAGACGGTTACCAGGGATAGACCGGTACCAGGTGCACCCTTCTCTTCTAAATCCTTGAAATAGCTTGGCAGCGAACACGCAAATACCCCACGGAATTCCGAGTTCAGAGTCAACGGACTTCGACATCGACTCAACACAAAGTAAATCCAGCTTTCGGCAGGCTAGATTTCAGCGCTATTCATGATAGCAACCAGATGCCGAGTATGCTCTGAATCAGCGGCAAAGTACCGATGCCCATCTTGTCAACTACAATAGTGAGCACTGCTTGCATTCCTGCGTCAAATCTATACTCAAAGCTCACAGTTGTTCTATTGATTGTTACAAGAGACATCAGACTGTCCATGCAGACAATACGGAGATTACAATAATCCGCTCGGCGCCAACTATTTTGCCTCCTAAGCCTCCACCAGTGACGTCCGGTGTCAGTGCCCTTACTGCCCATCCCAAAAGCGGCGATGCTTTAACGAAGCTCTGTGTGTTTGAAACTCTTGAACATTCTCCCCAGCTTCGGCGCCTCTACATCCAGTATCCCAGATTGCGCAACCAGCTCAAAGAAATCTACGAAGCTACAAACGAGCCCTCCGATGAACATCTTAACGACTATAAGCCTACTAGAGGCCGCAATAACCAATACTATGGCAGAGGAAGAGGCCGAGAACATGGATGTCGACGAGGGCTGGTTGCATCATGGTCCCATGACAAAGGCTTCAAGGCTGGCCTTCACCAGATGAGGAAGTCAAGGCATTCCACAGCCGCTGGTGGGAATGGGTTGAGGGACTTTTGCAACCTAGTGGCAAGGATGGTTGAGAGCAACGCACCACATTCTGTGGTAAACTAATATATGATTGGCTTGGTTGCCTCCCAAGTGAAGAATTACCAGGCGAAAGATAGCGGATTCGCCAAGCAGCGTTGGGCCCGTATTCTAAGCTATCTTTCAAGTCTGGTGGGCCACTTTTGCAAGTCCTCACAATGAACATGATTTTGCAAGGAGACAAAGCTTCCTAAGGCTTTCCAAAGCGCCCAGCTAACCAATCTACTACGCTGTATGTGCCGTCTCCACTTGGAATCCTTCCCAATGGGGAATGGCCATGGAAACGACGCATGGACATTCTGCCTCCATCGGATAAGTCATGTCACACAAACGTCACTCGTGGATCGTACGTAGCACATGGTACCTCGGCGCATTGCGCATGAGAGTCGGTTCTCATCGCTGAAACCAATTAAACCTTCTCTTGGTGTTCTCTCCAATGCCTGGCGCTTCTATTTGTAGACTTCGTTCGTACAGTACCTGGAAGACCTGCATTAGCGCTTAGACGAAGCAATGGGGAACAAACTCCAACGATGCTCAACAGTGTCGGAGAAAACTCTTCTTCATTATGTGATGTACACAATGACCTGGCGTGGAAGACAAAGAACTTCGGGCTTACGTCATCGTCCTTGCAGAATCGTCCATCGAGTACCAGGCGCTGTACTTCTTCATTTCGTCCTGTCGTAGGATAGCCGACCTCCCGACTCTTCCAGATACTGAATATAACCTCACCCATAATCTCAAATTTTCTCCAGTTGATGCGCTCGCCATCTCCACCATCCACGTAAGTTCTATTACCCTGCTCGGCAAGAACTAGATCTCGGCGATGAAGCGGCAGGAAGGGGATTCGCGACGATGAAGTATTTTCAAAGGCCAAACGATAGGCAAAATGACCTTTTTGGGTTCCCATAAGGATTTCGAGACGCATAAATTGTCTTTGTACCTCTACTGGGACCAGTTCCCGCGTTTGTAATAATCGATGTACAGCTGTTCCATTCACCCCAGCTATTACTGCACCCAAAGCATTATAATTGTTGAGATGACGCAATTTCCATGCCACTCCCATGAATTTCTCCAATGCCTTGGCTCGATGCTTTGGCTTGTCGCGGAGTAGTATCATATTAGTGACCCAGAACGCAACGTGGTTGAATTGATGTATCATACGATTCACATGCTCGAGGCTCTTGCACTTGTCTTTCTGATCATTTTGAAGGCTAACATGCCGTATCAAATCACGTAGCTTGATTGACGAGAACATGATCCAGTCAATCCGCGTAAGTTCTCGAGCAATTTGCTCCTCAGGTATTTCCATCAACTGGTGCCATTGAACTTTAGTGAGCATATTTCGAGATACAGGAGCCAGAAGTTGCGCTTGATGTTGAGCATTTTCGACAGTGTTTAGTAAAGTCGAAGACGAGCCTTTGGGCTGACCGTCTGATCTCCTATCGCTGGACGTCAAAGACGGTGATGCAGATGTCCTGTTTGGTTGAGACGTTGGCGGGTTCTCTATATCAGAGTGGTCGATAACATCTTCTATTGAAGAGTCTGAAGTGAGCGTCGGAGACTCTGCATTGAGGGTCAAAGCTGTGCTTTGAACAGATGACATTGTTACGAGGCTATCCATTGTATTTGCTCTACTTCGACTTTTGTCTGAGCAGGCCCATCCAGTATCGTCATCTTCGCATACAACGTCCAAATAGGGACTTATCTCTTTGCTAGCAATGGCGTGTTCTTGGGACATTGTCAATCTCTGTAGGAATCCGGTCATGATTCGTTGACTAGTAGGGTGGGCGAAGTCGCCGGGATAGTATGATACCCATTCTTTGAGGATATTCAAATACCTTAGCTGCGACGCGATTCTGGTCATGTATGGAGTGGCTTTATCATTGAGCTCGTCGAAGCGGCGAATAACTGCCAAGACCAGAGTGGAGGGTGGAGCGAACTTTCGGTAAAGACAAAGGAAGATTGTCGCAAATTTGGCATCCGACTTCAAGATTGGTTGCGATAATAGTCGATCGACTAGATCTTCGAACGACACCCCAGGCTCCTTAGGCCTCTCTTCGCCACTTACCTGTGCTTCACCCTCGATTGAATCGATAACATCAGGGTCAGCGACAGTGTTTTGCACAATCTCGATCGGGTCACAGAGCGATTGCACAACCTTCCTAGGTGCATCTAGACGTTTTGAAGGATGAGGTCTTACCGAAGCATCAGATTTAGTCTTCGAAGTTTCTGCATTCAATTCTTTTTGGTCGTGAGTGCTTAAGAGAGCCTTGTAATCACAAGCACCTAAAGGTGGTCTGAAGCCAGGTGATCGCCTACCACCAACCAGTTCCCGTCGAGGAAACTTTGCAACTCCCAGATGTTCTAATCCAGATTTCCCAGCCGCAGCCCAGCCGCGCGAAGGTGGCCTCGGTGCGGTACCTCCTAGGGTTTGGGATATGGTACTTGGGATCTCGGAGGCAGCACGGCCATGCTTACTCTTGACTTTGCTAGAACTTGACGAAAGGGGGGCCGCAGGAATTTGCGTATTGGTCAGTGCACGCAGACGCACAGATCGCTTGGCCTTGGAGGCTTCCCTATCTTTGACTTCATCGACTTCTTTGCCTTGGCCCAGTCAATAGAAGGACAATCAATGTTTTCTGGGATACGTGAACTGCATGCTTTGGCGAAAATGCTCCAGGGGGAAGCAAGAAGGATTGGGAGACGTACCACGCCGTTCTTGCATAATACTCCTCAATATCATTGAGATACATCTTCTGTGAGTCTCCGGTGCGGATACTGAAGTCTGGAAGGTTTCTATTCCTTGCAAGGAGCCGCAAAATTCTTCCACCGTATCTTGATCAACTTCCCAGATTTGGAAAGGGTTGTCACATTTCGCAGATACAAGGATCGTGGGCACAGCATGCTTAGATAAGGCTTCTAGTGATGCAGTGTGAGCTCATGTATATCACGTAGTACATTGAAACATTCAACACTCCGAAAACAGCTCCGATGACCGCTTCATGAACGACTGGTGCTTGAAAGGATGAGCTGCAGGGACTCGGATAGACTCACTCAATAAGCTTGGCATTGGAGCTATGCTACTTTGATCCATCACGTCGTACAAGGCCAATACGCCATCAATGTCCGGTCTATCCTGGTCTCGTACCTTTTCAGGCCAAAGCACCTTCTGTTCCGCTGTAACCTCCACATCTTCCAATCCAATCTCAAGTAGTTGGACGATTGATGTTCTACCCTCCCAACACATCTTTTTACTTGATACGCGTGACGAAGAGGCCTTCTTTAAGTCCAACGCACGATGTACAAAAGTCGATTTTCCCACAGCGGGACAGCCTACTACTGCAAGCGAAAATTCTTGCACCTCGCCGGTTTCTTCAACCTTGGGTGGAATAAGCAGACATTCTGATAACACTGAGCTGTTGGAAAGAATGACTTGACTGTTTGCGCTATGGCGCTTTATTGGAAGAGTTTGTTGCTGAGTGGTAGAGGTAGTGGAAGATAGCGAGCCTGAATTGGTGTCTGAAGCCTGACACTCCCGTCCGAATTCTCCTGTAAGTTTTTTCTGAGAGCGGCTGTGCTGCAGGGGCTCTTCGCTCTGAGAAACTCCCATGGGTGCCAGCATCGCGTGCTCCTTGTACTGAGGATGACTTCCAAAGCCTGTGGCCAAAGTGTTCTGAGCGTTATGCGCACCCTCCGGGACTCCTCTGTAGGACCTAGTCCTCTTGGACGACCCCTGAGGCTCCATCACGCGAGAATGCACCGCCGCATTCGGGAGATCTATGCAGTCTCGACGGATAGGCCACGATGCTGGGGCATAGAGAGTTGAAATTAGCACGACAATTTTGCAATCTGCCGGAATGTGGGGCAAGGCATGTACAGTCAGAGAGTAAGAGGGAGGGTAAAGTGTAGACAAAGGATGATCGCTCGTGGGATAGACATCTGGAGGCGGTAACGAGAGTATGGCATAAAGTACCGTAATTATTGCATCTGGGCCAGGCTACTGTTAGTCTCATAAAGAGACCTGCGGAGCGAATCTAGGGGTAAAAGCCCATGCCAAGAATCCTTTACAAATAGTTGTCTCACTAAGGTACCTTAGTTAGGTAGACCCTAGTCGCTAAGACGAAGAAAATCTGCTCCGTAAGATCTAAACTAGAAATTTAATCTTACCTTTAATATATAACTCTAAACTACTTTAAAAGTAAAAGAATATAAAAAATTACTTATATACTATTTAAATCTAGGTATTAATTATAATTATTATATCTCTTAAAACTCTAGTATATATAATATATTCTCTAATCTTAAATCTATTATTAATACCCTTATTATATACCTTTAATCTTCTTACTATAATAGAATATAGGTAATTTAAGACCTTAAGCTTATTATAACTTATTAGTTAGTTAATAAGTCCTCTAGTTACCCCTCTAGGACTAGTATAAATATTAGAACTCTAATCTTTCCTTATATTCTACTTATATATATACCTACCTTTAATAATATTTTAATAAGTACTCTATCTAGTTTATATAGATTAATTAATTAGCTATTAAGGATTCTATTAAGAACTACTTTTATATAGTATAGAAGGCTTTTATAGTTAAGTAAATAGGCTAGTAATAAAAGAATAGGCTAGCGATTATATTAATATACCTAGAAAATAAACAAGACTAATATCCTTATTATTCCTACTATTAGTTATAAAAGTAATAGTAATTAAACTACTTATAACTATCTATTAAAGTCCTTAATATTAACCTTTTACCTACCTATCCTTATAAGCCTTTACTAGGTTACTAGCCTTACTAAGATCCTCTAAGTTATACTATATATTATACTTATTACTATATCTAATCTATTTAATAAGGTATTATATTTTCTATCTATCAATATACTTTTTAACCAAATAATTAATCTTATATTTATTATTATACTTAGTACTATCTTTAATTATAGCTAGGATATACTTCTAACTAAATACCTATTTATAAGGGTTATTACCTACTACTTTAAGCTTTAATTATATAATAGATATAACTAGCTAGAGCTTTATAATTAGAAGAAGCTCTAGCTTATAAGTAAGGGAACTAATCTTCTTACTATAATAGAAAATACGGGAATTAGGACCCTTAGCTTATCGCGGCTTATCGGTTAGTTAATAAGTCCCCTAGATTCCTTTCCTAGACTAGCGTGAATATTAAACCTCTAATATCTCTTTATATTCTACCTACCTATGTACTAACGCTTTATAATATTTTCTATCTAAATTAAGTTATATAACTTACCTCTAACTATCTAATACTTTAAAAATAATAAAAATTAATCTAGTAGTTTAAAAGATATATTAGAATAAATAGATTTACTTACTAATATTAGTCTAACTATTTAATATCTTAATATATCCCTACTACCTAACTAATTTTTTCTTCCTACCTTATTTTTATTATTTAATATATTATTATAAATATTATCCCTCCCCCCTATAATCTACACCTTATAAGCTATACTAATTATCTTTAAAGTATATATTATCGCCCTTCTTATACTAAATATAACTCCTCTAACTCCCTATTAATACCTTCTAAGCGCGTAGCTCTTTCTAAGCTATACCCTAATACTATTAATAAGAGGATTAAATCTTATAAGAGTAATAGTATAAGGCGTACTAGACGCCTAAAGAAGACTAATTTAAGAACCTAAATTAGATCTAGGAACCTACTAGTAAACCCTAGAGATATTATATTAATAGAACCTCGCCCTAAAGAAATACTATTAGGTACTTACCCTTATAACTACCTTAATAAGGATATTACTTCCTAGTAGTATATAGCCCTTACTAATATAACTATTTAAGTAGTTATTCCACCTAGGGACCCCTAGTAACCTACTCCCCTAGCTTTTAAAGAAGCACCTTAAGAATTTACTCCCTAGCCTCCCTTTAAATATAATCTAAGTACCTATTACTAGTATACTTAATAGGAGGCTAATATAGAGGATAATACTAAGTACTAAATACCTATCTAATAAGGCTTATACTAACGGCGGAATAATATATATTAGGGGTAGATACTAGGCTAGGGATATTAAGTATATATGGGTCCCTAGAAAGTAGGAGATATAATACCCTACCTAGTTAATAGATTATTTAATACCCTTATAAATAGATATCTATACTATAATATACTATTATAGAAAAATAATTATACTAGTATAAGGGGTAGTTAATAGCTATATTATAATAGTAGGAAGAATAATTAGCTATCCCCTAACTAGTTATATAAGCTAGCTAATATTAACTTATTACCTAAGGGGCCTTAAAAGGAGGCGGAGCTTAAGGTATAATTTATTAATTAATTACTTAGTAATATAGATAATATTACTATTAATAGATAGTTTATAAGAAGGAGGATTATATATAATAAAGAATTTTTAAATAATATTATTAGTTATAATAATTATCTCTCCTTAACTAGTAAGGGTATAACTAATATTAATACCTATATTAGTTAAACTACCTTCTAGATCTAGGGGTCTATTTATTATCTAATAGGTCCTCTTATTATTAATAATAGCCTTAGGCTAAAATTCGCCTAGATTTATATACTAGATAGTATATAGGAGTAACTAGATATTTATTATTAATAATTTAATAATTAAAATTAAAATACCCTTACTTCTACTTAATATACCCTCTAGTCTATTAACCTATATATCTAGGGGTTTAAATCCTATTATAACTACCTTAAAGAGGATAAATTATAATATCCTATTACTATTATAAGCGTCTATATAAGGACTAGTTAGGAATATAGTACTACTATTAACGTGGCGTCTATAGTACGTAGTAGTACTACGCTACCCCTTTACCTATAGTATATAGAGGAGGGAATTCCCCTTAAAGGGAAGGGTAGTAATTAGTCTTACTATTAATAAGAATAGAGAGTTCTATATATATATATATACACGTATTATTTATAATACTTAATAGCTATATTATTATATAGTACCCTTATATTCTAATTACTCTACCCTATTTAGGGGTAGTAGCCCGACTATTAATAAGATAAGTAGAGAAGAGTTATTATAAGTATAAGGTAAAAAGGTTAGTTAACTAGTATAGATAACCTACTTAAATATAAGGGATTAAGCTTATAAAGAAAGTGAGTCTTAAGAATTAATTAATAAATTAATAATAGATATATTATAATTATAACTAATTATCTAGGGGTAGCTACTAGGCGTATAAACCTAGTCCCCGCTACTTAAAACCTAAGAAGTACTATTATAAAGGATATAAGAACTTAAAGAAGAAGTCTCTAAGAGGTAGTAGATATAATATTTATAATAATATTTATAAAAGTTAGAATAGGAAATATATACTAATAATACTACTTAAGTAGGTTATTAATATTACCTATTATTAATAGAAGAATTAAAACTAAAGCGTCCTTAATATAAAACTTATATTCTTAGATTATAGGACTTATATATATATAATAGGAAGTTAGTATAAAAATATTAAAAATAGTTTAATAATATAATTAATATAATTAAAATAAGTAAAACCTATTTTTTAATAACTTTATGAAAATCTAATACGCGTTATAGTATATAGCCCTAGACCCTAAGGCTATATAATATAAGTATATAAAGGATATATTAAAGGATAAATAGTCCTAGGAATACTTTAATAATTTCTTAATAGATTAAATAGAAGATCCTTAAAATTAATATCTAATAACTAGTAAGTACTACTTAAAAGCTAAGTAAAAGGAATATTAAAAGATTATAAACTTTATAAATTACCTGATTAAATTAGAAAGATAGCTTAAACTATTAATAGAGTATATACTTTATAATAACCTTCTAAATAAATTATATAAGGATCTTTATAATTAACTTATAATATAACTTAATATCCTAGAGATAAGGGATACTCTTATTATATTAGTAATCTAATTAGAGCCTTATATAATACTACTTATATATAAAGATTAAAGGGATAATACTCTTATTAGGGGTTAATATCTTTAAAGAGGAAGAGGAAATTTCTAAGGGTAAAGAGATAATAGCCTATATATAAAGTAAAAAGGGCGGGGCGGTATTAAAGTATTACTATACCTTCCCTAAAGGCCTAAGCCTAACTTCTCTACTATTAAGTATTATAATTATTAAAAGAAGGGATATATAACTAAGGATTATTAAAGTATAAAATTAATAGTTATAAGTATTATAATTAATAAGCTTATAATTAATAAGATATCTAGTAATAAGCTAGTTAAGAGAAGCTTAAATTTAAAAAAACCCTTAAATATTATAATTATATCTACTATTATAATATAAGGGAAGAAGTAGATATAATAACTTATTATTATAATATAAATAGAGTTTAAGAGCTTATAAAGAGAATTTACTATATTAATTAACTTTAAAGTAGATATTAATTATATTAATATATACTTAATAAAGGAGTAGAATTAAGAAATAAATATAAGCTTTAATAATACCTTATATAATAGAGTAGAGAACCTAATTTTATTACTAAGTTCTTATATAAGAGAAATTAAACTTATTAATTTTAATAATATTATATAATATTATAAGGGCGCCTTTTATATAATAGTAAACCTTAATTATAACTTCTACTTTAAGTATTTATAATTAGAAGAATAAAATCGCTAAATAGATTAGTTTATATAAAACTAGTAATTCCCTATTAAGAAAAGTAATATTAAGGAGTACTTTAATACTATTAAAGCCCTAGAAGAGTAGCTTAATAATATTATATTTATTATAATATACTTAAGAGTAAATAATAAAAGCCTACTACTTAAAGTTAAGCTCCCTTTAAAAGTTTAAGAATTCTAAGATATCTTCTTAATTAAGAATATTAAGGCGCTACTAGATTATATATATTATAATTATATAATTAATATAAAGGAGAATAAAGAACCTCCCTTTAACTTACTTTATAACCTATTAGAGAAAGAGTTACGCGTATTAAAGGAGTATCTTAAGTAAACTTTAAAAAAGGGATAGATTTATTATTTTATAAGTCTAGTAAGTATATTAATTCTTTTTATATTAAAAAAGGATAGAATATTATACTTATATATTAATTATAAGGCGCTTAATAAAATTATAATTAGAAATTACTATCTACTTTTATTAATTAATAAAATATTAATAAGATTAATTAATATTAAGTACTTAATTAAGTTAGATCTTAAAGATATATATTATTACTTATAAATAAGAAAGGATAATAAATAGAAGATTATATTTTATATAAGGTATAACTATTTTAAATATATAATTATACCTTTTAAACTTATTAATATATCTACCTTATTTTAAGTATATATTAATAAAGCCCTAGTAGGACTACTTAATATTATATATATTATTTATCTAGATAATATTCTTATCTACTCCTAAGATAAAAGGTCTTATATTAGAGTTATAAAGGTAATATTATAATATCTTTATAAATTTAAACTTTATATTAACTTAAAGAAATATAAATTTATAATAATAAAAGTAGAATTCTTTAACTTTATTATTAGTTATAATAGTATATATATAATAGTATATAAAGTAGATATTATAATAGAATAGCTAGAACCTAGGAGTATTAAGGATATTTAGATCTTTTTAACGTTTATTATTTTCTACTATTATTTTATTAAATACTATTCCTTTATAATTATTATATTAATAGACTATCTAAAAAATAATTATCTATATATTAAAAATAAAAAGTTAATATTAAATAATATTATAAGAGTAGTATTTAAGTAGTTAAAGTAACTCTTTTAAAAAGTACTATTACTTATATATTTTAACTTTATAAGAGAAATCTAACTAGAGACTAATACTTTAATTCTAGCTATTATAACTATTTTATTATAAAAGTTCTTAATTAATATTAAAGGGGTAGAAGTAGAATAGTATCCTATTACCTTCTACTCTTATAAATTATATTTAGTAGAAACTAGATATAAGACTTATAACTAGAAACTACTTATAATAATTAAAGTATTTTAAATATAAAAGTACTTCTTAAAAGGTAGCTTATACTTAATTATAATAATTATTAATTATAATAACTTAAGGTATTTCTAAATAATATTATTATTAATAAAGAGATAAGTATATTAAGTAATAAAGCTTATAATATATAACTTTAAGATATACTATTATATAAGTATTAAGAACCTAGTTAATACCCTATTAAGGTAACTAGATTATATACTAGTAATAGATAAAGAAGATACTTATCTATTAATATTATAAAATAAGTTAAAGAATATTAGGTATATTCCTTCTAATAAGTATTATATATATAGTATTTATAAAGGTTTATAAAATAATAAGGCTTATAATTATAAATAGTATAAAAGGTTAGAGATAGGGCTTAGAAAGCCTTATACCCTAAAAATAGGAGAGAATAACGCGCTCTTAAAGATATAGAGTAGTATAAATAATAGCTTAAACCCTATTATAAGATAGTTTAATATTAATTAAATAGTACTTAGAAGGTATATTATAATTATATTAATAATAGAGTATATATAAAATTAATATAATAACTTACTATTAGAGATACTCTAATATCTTTAAAAGGGAGATAAGGATATTTATAATAAGAAATAATTATTAAAGTCCTAGGGCTATAAAAAGGCTATTAATATATCTCTATTAATAGATAAGATAGGGGTCCTTTATAAGGGTAGCGTAGTTTTTATACCTAGTAATAAAGTAATTAGATAAGAAATCTTAAAGCTTTATTATAATAACTCTTATACTAACTACTACTTATAAAAGTATATATAAAAGCTTATTAAGTAGAAGTTCTATTAGAAATTAATAGGATAAGATATTTATAATTATATATAAGAATATTTAACCTATTAATTAATAAAGCCGCGTAGATATATTATTTATAATATACTATTACTATTATTAATACTTATAAGACCTTTTTAAGAAATTATAATAAATTTTATTATAAATCTCCCTCTAAGTAAATAAAAGGGTAGTATTTATAATATAATCTTAATAGTTATAAATTATTATATTAAGGTAGCTAAGTATTTACTTATTATAAAGATAGTTAATACTATTAATATTACTAACCTATTATATTATAAACTCTTTTTAAGGTTTAATTAATTAAAGGGTATTATTAGTAATTAAGGTATAATATTTATAAATAGCTTTTAGATAGTTATATATTATTATATTAATATAAAAAGAAAGCTTAATACTACTTTCTACCCTTAAATAGATAATTAAATAGAGAGATAGAATAATATACTTAAATAGTATTTATACTACTATTCTACCTAGAGATAAGATAACTAAATAGAGTTACTTTATTTAATAGAGTTTATATATAATTATATAAAGTATATTAGTACTAAGTTACCTTTATATAAGGCGCTTTATAACTACTTACTTAAGCTAGATATAAAGCTTTTAAAGCTACTATTAAGAGAAGTCTTATTAATATAAGAAAGGGTTAAATTACTTTAGAAATAAAAGGAAGGTTTAAAGTAGTACTTATATTAAGTATAAGTTATATAAATAGAGTATATAAATAAATAGTAAAAGTAAAGATAATATAATATAAATAATTATATCTTATTAAATATAAAGTATATTAAATTAA